>Ga0209930_1000019_pt1 | contig 1055934 bp, 996 predicted proteins | sample ThiBiot_500_biof_2_FD_183948 | JGI IMG/M metagenome (GOLD analysis project Ga0209930, IMG submission 183948) | Wastewater bioreactor microbial communities from Cape Town, South Africa - Thiocy_cont_500_biof (SPAdes) | ecosystem: Engineered > Bioreactor > Thiocyanate-remediating >... | reverse complement strand
GCCCTCACCATCGGTGCGGAACATCGTGTCGTGGCGCCGGTACATCCGCGGTCGCCTCAAAGCCTCGTCGTTCCGCTCCCGCGGCGGTTATTCGGCCTGCAGGTTGTCGGCCGAGCTCTTGCCCGACCGCTTGTCCTGGACGATCTCGTAGGAGATCTTCTGGCCGTCGCGCAGATCGCGCATGCCGGCACGCTCGACGGCGCTGATATGGACGAACACGTCCTGCCCGCCATCGTCAGGCTGAATGAAACCGAAACCCTTGGTGGCATTGAACCACTTGACCGTACCAGACGCCATCTGCGCCTCCCGCAAACATGCTTGTCCAAGCCCCATGGAAACATGCGGCAGCGAATTCGATCAAAGGAAGAAAATCATCAGCATGCTGCGCTCTATCGGCGCGAGCGGCCAAGTCATCAGGCCTGAATCGAGATCAAGAGATACGGACCATCTGTCTCGATGTCAAATCGACAACAATCGGGCTCTTGTCGGAAATCGAAAACAGGTGCGGAAGACAACCAAAGAAAACCTTGAAAAAACATCGTCGAGTTCGGCTCGACGTCAGCTTCATTTCAAAATGCATTGCGACTCTGCGGGGCTGAATCCGCAGATATCCTGACATGACGAAGCGGCTGCGGCATCCTACATGAGCCTCATGAGTCGCGAACGCCAGGACGATCTGCCACGGGACGAGTTCGAGGACGAGGAGGACGCCCTCCCCGCCGCCGAACCGGCGCTCGATCTTGCCGAGACGGCCCCCGGCGCGCTCAAGGCCGGCATCGAGGTCATCCAGCAATTCGCAAAACACCTGCCGAACAGGCCCGGCGTCTACCGGATGTTCGATCGCGCCGGCGAGGTGCTCTATGTCGGCAAGGCCAAGAGTCTCAAGAACCGCGTGACCTCCTATGCCCGCGGCATGGCGCATACCAACGCCGTCGCCCGGATGATCGCCGAGACGGCGAACATGGAGTTCGTCACCACCGGCACCGAGACCGAGGCGCTGCTGCTCGAGTCGAACCTGATCAAGCAGCTCCGGCCGCGCTACAACGTGCTGCTGCGCGACGACAAATCGTTCCCCTATATCCTGCTGACCGGCGACCATGACGCGCCCGCGATCCTGAAGCATCGCGGCTCGCGCCAGCGCAAGGGCGATTATTTCGGTCCCTTCGCCTCGGTCTGGGCGGTGACGCGCACCATCGACGCGCTGCAGAAGGCCTTCCTGATCCGCACCTGCTCGGATTCCTTCTACGAGAACCGCACCCGTCCCTGCCTGCTCTTCCAGATCAAGCGCTGCTCCGGCCCCTGCACCGGCGAGATCTCGATTCCCGACTATCAGGCACTCGCCGGGCAGGCCCGCGACTTCCTCTCCGGCCGCTCCTCGGCGGTGAAGCAATTGCTCTCGACCCGGATGCAGGCTGCAGCGGAGGAGCTCGAATTCGAGAAGGCGGCGCGCTACCGCGACAGGCTGGCGGCGCTCTCGGCCGTGCAGGCGGGGCAGGACATCAACACCCAAGGCGTGGAAGAGGCCGACGTCTTCGCCATCGACGAGCAGGCCGGGCATTTCTGCGTCGAGATCTTCTTCTTCCGCAACCATCAGAACTGGGGCAACCGCGCGCTCTTTCCCCGCGCCGACCGCTCGCTGACCCCGGCCGAGGTGCTCGCTTCCGTCGTCGCCCAGTTCTACGACGACAAGCCCCCGCCGCGGCTGGTACTGCTCTCGCATCCGGTCGAGGAGATCGAACTGATCGGCCAGGCGCTCTCGGCCCGCGCCGGCCGCAAGGTCGAGGTCGCGCATCCCAAGCGCGGCGAGCGCGCGGACCTGATGGGCCATGCCGTCAAGAACGCGCGCGAGGCGCTCTCGCGCAAGCTCGCCGAGAATGCCGGCCAGCAATCGCTGCTCGCCGCACTCGGCGCCGCCTTCGGCATGGAAGCGCCGCCGCGCCGGGTCGAGGTCTACGACAACTCGCACATCATGGGCACGAACGCGGTCGGCGGCATGATCGTGGCCGGGCCGGACGGTTTCGTGAAGAACCAGTACCGCACCTTCAATATCTCGACCGACACCATCGCCGGCGACGATTTCGGCATGATGCGCGAGGTGCTGACGCGGCGGTTCGCGAAGCTGGCGAAAGAAGAGGGCATTGCCCTGAGCCCTCATCCTGAGGAGGTCGCGAAGGCGGCCGTCTCGAAGGATGCTCCGGATCGCGACGGAACCAGGGCGATCGCGCTCGGAGAGATACCTGACGGCGGTCCCCAGGATGAAGCCCCGCCGAAGAAGGATCGCAAGGCGCCGAAGCCGCGCCGGGACGAGGACGGGTTCCCCTCCCGTCCCGACCTCGTCATCGTCGATGGCGGCAAGGGGCAATTCAGCGCCGCGCTCAAGATCATGAAGGAGCTCGGCGCGGCCGACATCCCGCTCGTCGCCATCGCCAAGGGCGAGGACCGCAACGCCATGCGCGAGACCTTCCACATGGAGGGCCGCGAGCCCTTCAAGCTGCAGCCGCGCGATCCGGCTCTTTACTTCATCCAGCGCCTGCGCGACGAGGCCCACCGCTTCGCCATCGGCACCCACCGTGCCAAGCGCAAGCGCGAGACCATGAAGAACCCGCTCGACGAGATCCCCGGCATCGGCCCCTCGCGCAAGCGGGCATTGCTCCTGCATTTCGGCACCGTGAAGGCGATCCAGCGCGCCAAGCTCGATGACCTCATGCGCACGCCCGGCGTCAATGCGGCCACCGCCAAGGCCGTGCATGATTTCTTTCACGATGGCTGATACTCCTGCCACATTCGCAGGTTTGCGTGTTGACGCTGCGATGGCCGGATTGCTTTGGTGCTCGACGTGACGATTCTTCCAGACGCCATCAGGCGGCGCGGGCCCTGGTCCCTGCCCAACCTTCTCACCTACGGCCGGATCCTCGCGATCCCGGCGCTGGTAGCGATCCTGTTCTGGCCGCGCGACGACTGGATGCGCTGGATCGCGCTGGGCATCTACACCGCCGCCGCCATCACCGACTATCTCGACGGTTACATCGCCCGCGCCTGGAGCCAGCAATCAGCGATCGGACGGATGCTCGACCCGATCGCCGACAAACTGCTCGTCGCAGCCCTGCTGCTGATGCTGGTCTATACCGGCCAGATCGAGGGCTGGACGCTCTGGGCCGCGATCGTGATCCTCTGCCGGGAGATCCTCGTTTCGGGCCTGCGCGAGTTCCTGGCCGACCTCAAGGTCAGCGTTCCCGTCAGCAAGGTTGCGAAATGGAAGACGACGGCGCAGCTCTTCGCGCTGGGCTTCCTGATCGCCGGCCCGGCCGGCGACAAGGTCCTGCCGGGCAACACCCAGATCGGCATCGTGCTGCTCTGGGCGGCGGCGGGGCTGACGATCTATACCGGCTGGGATTATTTCAACGCCGGTATCCGCCACCTCGTCGAGCAGGACGAGCGCATGCCATGACCGCCGCCCCTGCCATGACCGCGACGGGCACCCGCACGGTGAAGCTCGTCTACTTCGCCTGGGTGCGGGAACGTGTCGGCATTCCCGACGAGACGCTCGACATCCCGACCGATCTCGCCACGGTGACCGACCTGGTGCGCTGGCTGAAGGCACGCGGCGAGAACTACCAAGCCGCCTTCGCCCGGGAGGCCTTGGTGCGCGCCGCGCTCGACCATGTCCACGCCAAGCCGGGCAGCCCGCTCGGCGATGCCCGCGAGATCGCCTTCTTCCCGCCGATGACCGGCGGCTGAGGCCGCCATGAGCCCGCTCATCCGCATCCAGCGCGAGGATTTCTCGCTTCAGGACGAGATCGACGCGCTGTCTGTCGGACGCAGCGATATCGGCGCCGTGGTCTCCTTCACCGGGCTCTGCCGTGACGAGGCTGGCACGCTCGCCGCACTCGAACTGGAGCACTATCCTGGCATGGCCGAGGCCGAGATCGGCCGGGTCGCCGAGGCGGCCGTCGCGCGCTGGCCGCTCCTCGGCCTGGTCGCGATCCATCGCTACGGGTTGATCCGGCCGGGTGAGCAGATCGTGCTGGTGCTCACCGCTTCGGCCCATCGTCGGGCCGCCTTCGAGGCCGCCGATTTCATGATGGACTACCTCAAGACCCGCGCCCCCTTTTGGAAGCGCGAGCACCGCGCCGACGGGACGCTTGGCGGCTGGGTCGAAGCCAAGGGCGAGGACGACGATGCGGCAGAGCGCTGGAGCCGGTAGAGTTCGAAACAGGTCGAATGCACACAGGCGAGCCACCCTGGTGGCCGGGCTATGGCTGGGCCTCACCGCCGCGGCCGCTGCCGCCGACGAGCCCCGGACATTCCGGGACTGGATGGCGGGTTGCGACAACGTCAGGACCTGCGCCGCCCTGTCGCTGCCGCCGGAGGCGGCCGAGACCGTCGCCTATCTGCGGCTCGAGCGCCCCGCCGGGCCGGACGGCGCCCCGCGACTTCTTCTCAGGTTGCGCGGCGACTGGAAGAAGCCACCGGCGGCGCTGCAATTCAGGCTCGATGGTGCCGCCTTCCCTGCCTCCGGCGGGCCGCTTCCCGCCACGGCCGATGGCGACGTGATCACGGTGACGTTTTCGGCCAAAGATACCGCCGCTCTGATCGAGGCCGCCCGCAAGGCGACGAAGCTGACGGCGTCCGCTCCCGGTGTGTCCGGAAGCATCTCGCTCGCCGGCTCCGTCGCGGCGATGCTCTGGATCGACGAGCAGCAAGGACGGCTCGGGACGACGACGGCATTGATCCGCAAGGGCGAGAAGACAGGAGCCGCGCCCGCACCGGCCCTGCCTCTGGTCGCGGCCACGCCGGTGCCGCCCATGCTCGACATGAAGGCCGCGAAGCAGCAGGCCGCCCGCCTGCGTGCCGAACTGAAGAAACGAAGCCCGGATGCCTGCGAGGACGACGGGGCCGACGGCGACAGCGCCTGGTCGCTCGGCGACAAGCGGGTGCTGGTCGCGCTATCCTGCTCGCGCGGCGCCTACAACTTCTCCTCGTCCTTCTTCATCATGCCCGAGAACGACCCGGCCAGGGCGACGCCGCTGCGCTTCGCCGATGGCGACGGCGACGACGGCAACGATTTGACCAATGCGAGCTTCGATCCGCGCACCGGGCATCTCGGCTTTTTCGCCAAGGGCCGCGGAATCGGCGATTGCGGGGTGAGCGGCGGTTATGCCTGGAACGGCAAGGGCTTCCTGCGCACCGAGCTGGCCATCATGGGCGAATGCCGGGGCATCGCGCCCGAGGACTGGATTACGCTGTATCGCAGCACGGCAAAGTAGCGTGCCAACCTCTCGGGCGAAGCAGAACTCCGGCCCGAGAGCCTTGAGACCGAGGTCAGTGATTGCGACGTGCCCGGACCGAGCCTGGGGCACGACGCAACCGGCTTACGCTGCCTTCGACTGCGGGCGCACCGCCGCCGAATAGTCCTCCATGATCACCTTGCCCATGTTGCCGGTGACGAAGTTGTAGGGTCCGATCTCGGAAACCAGCGTCACTTCGGCGGCCGAGCCGGTGATGAAGCACTCGTTGAAGCTCTCGAGTTCCTCCGGCCGGATGCGCCGTTCCACCACCTCGAAACCGCGCTGCTTGCACAGCTCGATCACCGACTGGCGGGTCAGACCGTTGAGGAAGCGGTCGGCCAGCGGGGTGTGGATCACGCCGTCCTTGATGAAGAAGATGTTAGCGCCGGTGCACTCGGCGACATTGCCCTCGAAATCGAGCATCATCGCGTCGGCATAGCCCGCCCGCTCGGCCTTGTGCTTGGAAAGAGAGCAGATCATGTAGAGCCCCGCCGCCTTGGCATGGACCGGTGCGCAGGCGGGGTCGGGCCGGCGGTAATCCGCGACATCGAGGCGGATGCCCCTCAGCTTCGCGGCCATGTCGAACATGCTCGGCCACTCCCACACCGCGATCGCGGTGTGGATCGAGTTGTTCAGGCCGGACACCGCCATCATCTCCGAGCCGCGCCAGGCGACCGGGCGGACATAGGCGTCCTTGAGTCCGTTCTCCTTCAGGCAGAGATATTTGGCCTCGTCGAGTTCCGCGACCGAATACGGCACCGTGAAATCCATAATCTCGGCCGATTTGTGGAAGCGCTTCGAATGCTCCGTGCACTTGTAGATCACGCCGTCATAGGCGCGCTCGCCCTCGAAGATGCAGGAGCCGTAGTGCAGCCCATGGGTCAGTACGTGAATCTTCGCGTCCTTCCACGGCACGAGCTTGCCGTCGAACCAGATGACGCCATCGCGCTGGTCGAAAGGAATGACTGACATGGGACCTTCTCCTGGGTGCTTGCTGCTCCGAACTCCGGCACAGCCTCTTTTGGAACGCAAGCCTGGGTCTAAAGCTGCGCTGCCGCGACGCGCTTTGAAATAATCGTTCGCTCAGCGCGCTTGACTGGTAATCTTCCGTCTGAGATATGTCAACAACATTGACCTAAATTTTCGGAGAGCTTCTTTGGCCGAGAGCCTGACCCGCCCGGAAGCGATCGTGCCGAAGGCAGCGGCCGTCGCGGCCCCGGCTCTGTCCGTGCCCTTCGACCTCATCGAGCTGCTCTTCTTCGCCTATCGCGACTTCGTCGGCGATCCCGACCGTATCCTGGCCGATTACGGCTTCGGCCGCGCCCATCACCGCGTGCTGCATTTCGTGGAGCGCCGGCCGGGACTGACCATCGCCGAGCTGCTCGACATCCTGCAGATCACCAAGCAGAGCCTGAACCGCGTGCTCAAGGAGCTGGTCGAGAAGGGTTATATCGAGCAGCGCACGGGCCGGCAGGACAAGCGCCAGCGCCATCTCCACACCACGCCCGCCGGGCACGATCTGGCGCAGCGCCTCGTCCAGCTCCAGTCGAAGCGGATCCTGGCCGCTCTCGACAGCATCGGCGCCGAAAAGGCCGAAACCGTCGCGCGCTATCTCGCGGCCCTGATCGATCCGTCGGAGCGGTTGAAGGTCCACAGCCTGCTCGACAGGCCCTGAGGGCATCGCAGCCGTCGCCCCCCTGGCAGCCGGTCCGGCAGGAACCGTCCTTGGCCGGCAAGGGCGCGGCGGGTCGGGCTCCTATTGACCTGATGGATTGACGACCCCGCCTCTCCCCTGTGCTAAGAGGAGCCATCGCGCCGGCGGCGCAGCGGAGAGACGCTGGGATGATCGCAACGGAAGCGCCGGCAAGGCCGGCCCGCAAGGTGTTGCCGGACGAAGCTCCGCATGTGCTCGTCGTCGATGACGACCGGCGTCTGCGCGAACTGCTCGCCCGCTTCCTGGGCGACAATGGCTATCGCGTCACCACCGCAGCCAATGCGGCCGAAGCGGATACGCGCCTCGGCAACCTGGTCTTCGACGCAATCGTGCTCGACGTGATGATGCCGGGCGAGAACGGCTTCGACTTCGCCCGCCGCTTCCGTGGCGCCTCCGCCGTGCCGATCCTGATGCTGACGGCCCGCGCGGACGGCAAGGACCGGATCAACGGCCTGGAAATCGGCGTCGACGACTATCTTGCCAAGCCCTTCGAGCCGCGCGAATTGCTGCTGCGCCTCGGCAATATCCTGAAACGAACGGTCGTGGTCGAAGCCGCACAGTCAGGCGCGCGGCCCGATTTCGTCCGCTTCGGCCCGTTCCTCTACGGCCTCGCCCGCGGCGAGCTGCGCAAGGGCGACGAGACCATCCGGCTGACCGAGCGCGAACGCGAGATCCTGACCGCACTCGCCGAGCGCGCCGGCGAGGTGGTGCCGCGCGAGGAGCTAGCCGCCCAGGGGACAGCTGCCAACGACCGCACGGTCGACGTGCAGATGAACCGGTTGCGCCGCAAGATCGAGCGCGACCCGGCCGATCCGCTCTATCTCCAGACCGTCCGCGGCGTTGGCTACAGGCTGTTGACGGACAGGACGTGATGCCGGTTCGGCAAGGCGGGACGAAACCGGGAGCACTACGGATCGCGACAGCGTGGCTGGGCCGCGCCGGCGCCGCCGTGTCCCACGTTGCCGGTCAGGCCAATGCCGTCATCAAGCCGGTGCTGAAGCGTATCGGGCGTCCGCTCCAGATCGTCGCGCGCTACATGCCGAAAGGGCTCTATCCGCGCGCGCTCGTCATCGTCATCACACCGGTGGTGCTGCTGCAATCGGTCATCGCCTATGTCTTCATGGAACGGCACTGGCAGCTCGTCACGCAGCGGCTCTCGGCCGCCGTATCGGCCGACATCGCCATGCTGATCGACGTCTACGAGAGCTACCCGCAGGATCCCGACATCACCACCCTCTCGCGCATTGCGGCGGAACGGCTGGGCATGGATGTCGATATCATCCCCGATTCCGACCTGCCTGCGCCGGGACCGCGCCCCTTCTTCTCGCTGCTCGACAATGCGCTCTCGACCGAGCTCAGCCAGCAGGTCGCCCGCCCCTTCTGGCTCGACACGGTCGGCCGCTCCAGCCTGATCGAGATCCGCATCAAGCTCGGCAAGAACGTGATGCGCATCCTGACGCGGCGCAACTCGGCCTATGCCTCGAACAGCCATATCTTCCTGCTCTGGATGATCGGCACCTCGCTGATTCTGCTGACCATCGCGGTGCTGTTCCTGCGCAACCAGATTCGCCCGATTCTGAAGCTCGCCGACGCTGCGGAAGCCTTCGGCAAGGGCCGGGATGCCGAGTTCCGGCCGCGCGGCGCCCGCGAAGTCCGCCGCGCGGGCAACGCCTTCATCGAGATGAAGCGCCGCGTCGAGCGCTCGATCGGCGAGCGCACGACGATGCTGAACGGCGTCAGCCACGACCTGCGCACCATCCTGACCCGCTTCCGCCTCTCCCTCGCGCTGATGGAGCGCACCTCAGAGATCGAGGCGCTGGAGAAGGACGTCGACGAAATGAGCCGCATGCTGGAGGACTATCTTGCCTTCGCGCGCGGGGATGCCGGGGAGGTTCCGGTCGAGACCGATATTCGCGGTCAGCTCGAGGAGCTGAAGGCCGACGCCGAGCGTCAGGGTCACCAGACCGCGCTGGAGGTGGTGGGTGATCCGCTGGTCGTCGTGCGGCCGGACGCCTTCCGGCGCCTGCTGACGAATCTCGTCTCCAACGCCGCCCGCTACGGCGACCGCATCGCGATTCGCGCGACCCATGATGCGCGCTACCTGATCGTGACCGTCGATGACGATGGCCCAGGCATCCCGCCCGACCAGCGCGAGGAGGTCTTCCGTCCGTTCTTCCGCCTCGACGAGGCCCGCAACGTCGACGGCGGCGGTACGGGGCTCGGCCTCGCTATCGCCCGCGATATCGCCCGCGCCCATGGCGGCGACATCATGCTGAGCGAAGCGCCTCTCGGCGGCTTGAGGGCGACGGTGCGGCTGCCGGTCTAGGGGCTGGAACCGCTCGACAGCCGTCCTGATGCGATCTTAGATGCGTCCAATCGCGGCAGGGGCCACGCCATGCGGATGTTTTGGAAGACCACAGCGCTTCTGGCCGGCCTTTTCCTGGTTTCGGTGACCGGGGCGGGCGCCGAGGAGGTCGTCGATCTCGGGGGTGGCCTGTTCGGCGGTGGAAGGGCGCTGCTCGACAGGCCCGCCGGGAAGGCCCGGGCCGCGCTTGTCCTGCTCACCGGCGGCGACGGCTATATCGGCATCGGCGCCGATGGCAGCGTCCAGCGCGGCGGCAACTGGATCGTCCGCACGCGCGGCGCCTACGCCCGCAGCGGCATCGCCAGCATCACGCTCGATGCCAATGCCGATCCGGCCAGGGCGGTCGCGTACATGCGCGCCATCGCGCCGCGTGTGATCGTGGTGGCGATGAGCCGCGGCGCACTCAAGGTCGCGGGAACACTGTCGGAAAGGCCGGACGGCGTCGTCTTCGCCTCCTCGATGCTGAACGATGCCCGCAGCATGATTGGCGATCCCGCACGGCTGCCGCCAACGCTGATCATTCACCACCGGCAGGACAGCTGCCGCCTCACCCTACCGGAATCGGCCGAGGAATTCCGGCAATGGGCCGGCGGCCGGGCCCGCCTCGTCTGGATCGAGGGCGGCTCGTCCACCGGAAATCCCTGCCAGGCCCGCGCGCATCACGGCTTCATCGGACGCGAGGGACAGGTCGTAGCCGCGATCACGGGTTTCGCCGGCTCGCTGCGCTGACGCTGCGGGACGAGCTCAGCGGCACAGCCTCAGAACAGCCGCCCACCCTCCGGCACGGTGTGGCCCGGTCCGATCAGCACGACCTCTCCGTCTGCATCCGGAACGCCCAGCGTCAGCACCTCGGACATGAACTTGCCGATCTGCCGCGGCGGGAAATTGACCACCGCCAGGACCTGCCGGCCGGCCAGCTCTTCCGGCCGGTAATGTTTCGTGATCTGGGCCGATGATTTCTTCCGTCCGATCGCGCCGCCGAAATCGATCACGAGCTTGATCGCCGGTTTGCGGGCTTCCGGATAAGGCTCGGCCTCGACGATCGTGCCGACGCGGATGTCGACCTTGAGGAAATCGTCGAAGCCGATCGGCGCGGCTGATTCCTGAGACGGGCTCAAAATTCCTCCCACCCCTGTTCGCGGGTTCCGAGATCACGCTTGCGGACGCCGGCCGTGGCGGCGCCGTTCACCTTGACGCTGCGCGTTGGAGCGGAACGCGTCGCAGGGGGCGCTGCGGGGCTCGGTGCGATGGCCGCCTGCATCGTCCGCGCAATCGCCTGCAGCCGCGCGGCATCGCCGCCGATCCGGAACCGGGCGACGAGGGACGAAAGCCGGTCGGCCTCCTGCGAGAGCGAATGCGCCGCGGCGGTCGACTGCTCGGCCATCGCCGCGTTCTGCTGCGTCGCCTGATCCATCTCGCCGACGGCGGCGTTGACCTCCTGGAGGCCGGATGCCTGCTCCTGCGCCGCGCCGGCGATCTCGGCGACGAGACCGGTCGCGCGGGCGATCTCCGAAGCCATCCGCTGCAGCGCGCCGCCGGTCTGTCCGACCAGCGCGACACCCTTCTCCACCTCGACGGTCGAGGCGTCGATCAGAGCCTTGATCTCCTTGGCGGCAGAAGCGGAGCGCTGCGCCAGCGCGCGGACCTCGGAGGCGACGACCGCGAAGCCCTTTCCGGCATCGCCGGCCCGGGCTGCCTCGACGCTCGCATTGAGCGCCAGGAGATTGGTCTGGAAGGCGATCTCGTCGATCACGCCGACGATCTGCGAGATCTCCTGCGCCGATTTCTCGATGCCGCCCATCGCCGTCACCGCCTCGCGCACGATGCTGGTGGACTGCTCGGCCTCGCCCTTGACCTGCTCGGTCGCCTGATTGGCGAGGCGCGCGCTCTCGGCGGTCTGGCGCACCGTCGCGGTGAGTTGGTCGAGCGCCGTCGCCGTCTCCTCGACCGAGGAGGCCTGCTGCTCGGTGCGGCTGGCGAGATCGTCGGCCGCCTGGCTGATCTCGACGGAGCCCGCCTTCATGCTCTCCGTATTGGTCGCGATCTGGCGCATCGCGTCCTGCAGCTTTGCGATGGCGTCGTTGAAGTCATCCTTCAGCTTGACGTATTCGCTCGAGAACGCCGCCTCGATCCGATAGGTCAGATCGCCGCCCGCGAGATTCTCGAGCCCGGCCCCGAGGGCCTGGACCACGTCGGCCTGCGCACGGGCGTGTTCGGTACGCTCCGCCTCGCTCCTGCGCCTTTCACTGTCGGCGGCGCTGCGATGCCCGGCCGCCTCCTGCTCGACGCGCAGCTTGTCGGCCTCCATTGCTTCCTTGGCCAAGGCGGCGTCGCGGAAGATGACGAGCGCCCGCGCCATCGAGCCGATCTCGTCCGGCCGCTGCTGATGTTCGATCTCGGCCTGGAGGTTGCCCGTCGCCAGTTCGTTCATGGACGAGGAGAGCGAGCTCAGCATCCGCGAGGCACGACGGCTGAGGAGGATGACCAAGCCGAGCATGACGAGGCCAAGCGGCACCAGGACCTTGGCGACGCCGCCGACCATGCCCATGAAGGCGGCATCGACGTCGTGGACGTGCAGGCCGGAGCCGACCACCCACTGCCATTGCGGAATGCCGATGATGTAGGAGATCTTCAGCGATGGCTCCTTGTCGCCCGGCTTGAGCCAGCCGTAATCGACGAAGCCCTCGGTCTTGGCCTTCGCCAGCGCGATCATCTCCTGGACGAAGAACTTGCCGTCCGCGTCCTTGAGCGGCTTCATGTCCGTCGACTGGATCTTCTTGTTCGCGTGCAGGACGCTGATGCCGTCGTAATTGATCAGGAAGTAGTAGTTGCCGCCATCGAAGCGCGCGCTGCCGAGAGCGTCCATCGCCAGCTTCTTGGCGTCCTCTTCCTTCAGTTCACCCTTCTGGACACGCGCCAGATAGCCCTTGATCGTCGTCGCGGCGGCTTCGACGGTGTTCTTCATCTCGGCGCGCTTCAGCGCGATCATCTCGTGGCGCGCGGCGTTCAGGGTGTAGCCCACTCCGCCGGCGGCGATGACCACGGCAAGTGTCGCGATCAGCGCGAAGGACCGGCCGATCGTGAGCGATGCAATCTTCGTGGAGAACGACATCCGCGTATCCTGCGCGTAGGGAGAATGTCGTCCTGTCCCATGGAATTAACTAAAAGGCGCTTAAGATCGCCATGTTTTTGCCGCAGTCGAAGCGGGAGCCGGCTGCGCTTCGTGCCGCTGCGCCCGGGCGGTCAGATCGCCGGAGCGTAGTCGTCATTGTCCTCGCCGCGCTCGGAAGCGCGTTCGCGCCGCCGCGCCGTGAGCGGACGGCCCGAGCAGATCGCGCGTGCCAGCCCGCGGAACGGCGCCGTCAACCGGTGCACGTCCTCGACCCGCGCCATGATGCGCCCGGCCGTCTTCAGCTCACGGTCGAGCCGTGCCATGGTCTTGGAGAGTTCGGGCTCGTCGTCGTCGAGCCACACGTCCGAGACCCGCGCCATCAGCAACACGGCGCCCTGGACCCGCAGGCTGCCGAGCGAATCCTCGGTCGGAATGCCGACGGAGGCGAGCAGGTAGCGCCAGGAGTTGACGGCCCCGCGATTCAGCGCCGCCAGCGCGAGCGGGTCGCGGCGAATGACGGGGACGATCCTGCGCAGCCCCGCCTTGTAAGGCGCCAGCGCGTCGAGCCGGCGCATCACCAGGTCGAACAGGCGCTCGCGCACAGGCTCGCCCGCCAGATCGTCCGATACCCCGGCCAGCACGGCATCGTCGGCGATCCGAGTGACGCCGCCGAGCATCGCGAGCTTGGACGGGAAGAAGCCGCGCAGCTGCGCGAGCGTCAGCCCGGCCTCTGCCGCAATGTCCGGAAGTTCGATCTCGTCCCACGGCCGATCGGCAGCAAGCCTCATCAGGGCGTCGACGGCGCGCTTGCGCGGATCCACCGGCTTGGCGGCTTCCGGCGTGCTCGCCGCTGGTTCGGCCTTGCTGGAAACGGGCTTGCGGGCCATGGCTCTGCTCCTTCGCTTCGAGACTACTAGAAGCTAGGCCGCTATCGTGGCGGGCGAAAGGCGATTCAGCCGGAAAGCTCGGCGGCGCGACGTTTGGCAGCGGCGACGGCCTTGCGCATCAGCGGCTTCATTCCGTCCTCCGCCATCAGCACCTCCAGCGCCGCCGCGGTCGTCCCTCCCGGCGAGGTCACGTTCTGGCGCAGCGTGCCGGGAGGCAACGGCGACTGGAACAGCAGTTCTCCCGCGCCCTCCACCGTCGCCCGGGCCAGGCGCTCGGCGACATCCGCCGGCAGCCCGGCCTCGACGCCAGCCGCGGCAAGGCATTCGACGAGATGAAAGACATAGGCCGGTCCCGAACCCGAGACCGCCGTCACCGCATCGATCAGCCCCTCGTCGGCGAGCCATTCGACCTTGCCGATGCTGGCGAGCAGCGCATCCGCGGTCGCCCGTTGCGCGGCGCTCACGCCCTTGCCGGGTGCGGCGGCCGTGGCCCCGCGCTGCACCGAGGCCGGCAGATTCGGCATGGCCCGGATGATCGCCGTGGCGTTCGGCAGGCGCGCGGCAAGATCGTCCAGCGTCTTGCCGGCGAGAATGGAGATCAGCAGGGTCTTTGGATGGATGAAGGCCTGCACGGCCGGAGCGGCCGTGTCGAGCATCTGCGGCTTGGTCGCCAGCACGAGCACTTCGGCGGGGACGATCTCCTTCGCCGAGGGGTTGAGCCTCATGCCCTTCTCGCCGGCGAGCTCGACCATCTCGTCCGACGGCTTGGGGTCGATCAGACTGATGCCGGCAGGGTCGATCCCGATGCGCAGCCAGCCTTCCAGCATGGCTCCGCCCATCTTGCCCGCGCCGATGAGGACGAGCGATTGCGGCAGGGAAGCGGTCATGACGGGTCCTCGGCGGCTGGCAGGGCCCGAGGCGACGCCCCCTCGGGCTTCTTGTCTTGGCGCAAGCCTTCCCCGTCCCGCCTCCGGCGGTCAAGCCCGCGGCTGATGCCGCGGCCGCCTCAGGCTTCGCCGGCTGTCTCCAGCATGGCGCCCTCGAGCCCTTCGCGGGCCGTCTTGCCCGCCCAGACGACGAACTGGAACGCCTGATAATAGCGCTCGCAGGCCTCGATCGCGCTCTTGATCAGGGCGGCCGCCTGCTCGTCGGTCGGCTCCGCGCCGCCGGACAGCAGCAGCGCATGGCGGTACATCACCACGCTCTCGCTGCTCCAGAGATCGAAATGGCCGAGCCAGAGCTGCTCGTTGACCAGACTGACGAGCTGAAGCACCTCGCCACGGCGGCGCTCGGGCACCTTGAGGTCGAAGGCACAGGCGATATGCAGCGCCTCCACCTCCGCCAGCCAGGTGATCGCGACGTGATATTCGGACCAGCCGCCGGTCACCGCGACCGAAAGCTCGTCGTCGCTGTCGCGGTCGAAAGTCCAGTTGTTGAGGGAGGCGAGTCGCTCGAACAGGTCGAGAGGGTTGGAAGGCCGATCGAAATCGGCATCCATATCGAGATCCATCATGCCCTAGGGTCCACCTTCCGGGTGCTGGCGCATCCGGCGCGTTCGAGAAGAGGAACACGGCGACTGGAAAGCCGAAGGAACGCAACTCACCTCCGGAGCGCTTCCGGAGAAGGGCTCCCGTCCACCTCGGCAGAGCGAATCTGCCCGGCGAATCAATTCTTTCCACCGACGATAGCGCAGGCGCTGTGACGCCCCCAACACGGTGGCGAAGCTCCGCGGATTCGGGCGCCGGGCTCAATCCCTCGCCGGCACTGTCCACAGCACTTGGCTGTGGACACGGGTGAAGCCGGGACGGGTGGCGCCGGTCAGGCCTTGTCGAGCTTGGCTTCCAGGGCGGCGAGACGCGCCGCAAGCTTGTCGTTCTCCTCGCGAGCGAGCAGCGCCATCTCCCGAACCGCCTCGAACTCCTCGCGCGGCACGACGTCGAGCTCGCGCAACAGCTTCTCGATCTGCGTCCTGACGACGGTCTCGACCTCGCGGCGCACGCCCTGCGCCGCTCCGGCCGCATCGGTGGCGAGGCGGGCGATGTCGTCGAGGAAGCGGTTGCTGGTGCCGGCCATGGATTATCTCCCGCGCGAACCCGAAAGATCCGCTTCTGCGGCCTATATGGGAGAAGCCCGTCCGCATCGCAATCGAAACGCAGCGCACGGGACGGGCGCGACCGCGGACTTCCGTGATCTGGACCTCGCCCGGCGATCCGCCTAGAAAGAGCGCACAGGGAAGTTCGCACGATCCACAGCCCAAAGGGCGGGAGGCGTCATGTTTCATCGTTTGAGCGGCCTCGCTCTGGGGCCGGTATTGGCGCTCGCCGTTGCCGGCTGTCAGGAAACCACCCAGACCGCTGCCCGCCCGCGCGTCGACGCGCCGGGCGTCCCGGTCTCGGTCCAGAGCATTTCCGGCGCCCCCGACGACGTGACGACGAGCTTCGCCGGATTGCTCGGCGAGGCTGCAGCCGAGCGCAAGATGGAAATCGTCCCCGGCGACAAGCCGGCCCGCTTCCGCGTCAAGGGTTATCTCACGGCCCAACCGACCGAAGATGGACAGACCGCGCTCGCCTTCGTCTGGGACGTCTACGATTCGACCAAGCAGCGGGCCCAGCGCGTTCAGGGCGAGAGCATCGGCAAGCGCAGTGCCGGCTCCGATCCCTGGGCCGGCATCGACCGCACCGTCGTCGCCAAGGCCGCCTCGGATTCGATGGATGCCATCGCCGGCTTTCTCGTCACGGCCCCCGCCGCGGAAGCGACGCTCGGCTCGCCCGACAAGAACGGCAGCAAGGCGGATGGCGGGAAAGCGGCCGCGACCCGGACCGCATCGGCCGGCAACCGCAAGCGGCTCTGACGCAGGTCTGCCCGCCTGCAGGATAGGCGGATAGGCGCGGCCTGGGCCACGGCCGGTGTCATCTGTTTTGCATACGGATATTGCAGTGCAGCGGTCGACTCCGTGCGGCGGCACTGTTAAGAGCGCTTCCAATTGAGCCGGCATGGCCGGCTCGCGCCCCGCCTCCTGCAACGGTACGCCACGGCATGGCCTCTCATTTCAAAGTCGTCGCCGGCAATTCCAACCGGCCGCTCGCCGAAGCCATCTGCAACCATCTCAGCATTCCCCTTGCCAAGGCCTCGGTCCGGCGCTTCGCCGATATGGAGGTTTTCGTCGAGATTCAGGAGAACGTTCGCGGGCAGGACGTCTTCGTCATCCAGTCGACCTCCTTCCCCACCAACGACCACCTGATGGAACTGCTGATCGTCACCGATGCGCTGCGCCGTTCCTCGGCCAAGCGTATCACGGCGGTGATCCCCTATTTCGGCTATGCCCGCCAGGACCGGCGCGCCTCGGGCCGCACGCCGATCTCGGCCAAGCTCGTCTCCAACCTGATCACCCATGCCGGCGTCGACCGCGTGCTGACGCTCGATCTCCATGCCGGCCAGATCCAGGGCTTCTTCGACATCCCGACCGACAACCTGTTCGGCGCCCCGCTGATGGCGCGCGACATCAAGGACAGGCTGGAGTGGAAGAACGCCATGGTCGTCTCGCCGGACGTCGGCGGCGTCGTCCGTGCCCGCGCGCTCGCCAAGCGCATCGACGCCCCGCTCGCGATCGTCGACAAGCGCCGTGACCGGCCGGGCGAGTCGGAAGTCATGAACATCATCGGCTCGGTCGAGGGCCGCTCCTGCATCCTGATCGACGACATCGTCGATTCCGGCGGCACGCTGGTGAACGCCGCCGAGGCGCTGCTCGAACAGGGCGCGAAGGAAGTCTACGCCTACATCACCCATGGCGTGCTCTCCGGCGGAGCCGTGGCGCGCATCGCCGGTTCCAAGCTCAAGGAACTGGTGATCACCGATTCGATCATGCCGACCGAGGCGGTGAAGGTCGCGCGCAATATCCGCGTCATCTCGATCGCAGGGCTGATGGGCGAGGCGATCGAGCGCACGGCGAGCGAGACCAGCGTCTCCAGCCTGTTCGACTGATGGCGAGCGCGGGGACATCGCGCGCCCTGGTCCTGTTCTCCGGTGGCCAGGATTCGACCACCGCGCTGGCCTGGGCGCTCGACCGTTTCGACGCCGTCGAGACGGTCGGCTTCGACTACGGTCAGCGTCATCGCGTCGAGATGCAGTGCCGGCTGACGATCCGCGGGAAGCTGCCCGCCCTGTCCTCGACCTATGCTGGCCGGCTGGGGCCGGACCATGTCGTCGACCTCGCCGCGCTGGGCGCACTCTCCGAGACGGCGCTGACCCGCGAGACCGAGATCGTCTTCGCCGAGACCGGCCTGCCGACCACCTTCGTGCCAGGCCGCAACCTGATCTTCCTCACCTTCGCGGCCGCCCTCGCCTACCGGCGCAACCTGAAGCACATCGTGCTCGGCGTCTGCGAGACCGATTATTCCGGCTATCCCGACTGCCGCGACGACACGATCAAGGCGATGCAGGTCGCACTTGGCCTCGGCCTCGACCGCAGGCTCGCGCTGCATACTCCCCTGATGTGGCGCGACAAGGCCGAGACCTTCGCGCTCGCGCGGCAGATCGGCGGCCAGGCGCTGCTCGATCTCGTTCTCGAGGAAACGCATAGCTGCTACCTCGGCAACCGGTCGACGCGGCATGGCTGGGGCTACGGCTGCGGCCATTGCCCGGCCTGCGATTTGCGTGCGAAAGGCTATGCGGCCTATCTGGCCGCTCCCGGCAACAGCGGACCGTCCTATGACTCGTGATCGTCAGCGGCTGACTGAAGGCGCCATCGCGCTCGTCCTATTCGGCCTCACCATCCCCGCCGCGAACTGGATGCTGGGCCATGTCGGCACGGTCTGCGTGCCGAAGGGGCCCTGCCTGGTGCCGGTCTGGCCGGGCATCGACGCGCCGAGCGGCGTGCTGATGATCGGCCTGGCGCTCGTGCTGCGCGACATCGTCCAGCGCCGGCTCGGTGCGCTCTTCGGCCTCGGTGCCATCGCGATCGGCACGCTGATTTCCGCCTTACTGGCTCCGCCGGCCATCGTCCTGGCCTCGGTCTCCGCCTTCCTGCTCTCGGAGCTGGCGGATTTCGCCATCTACACGCCGCTGCAGCGCCGCCGCTTCGTGACCGCCGTGGTGGCCTCCGGCATCGCCGGGCTCGTCGTGGATTCGATCGTCTTCCTCTATCTCGCCTTCGGCAGCCTCGACTTCCTGGCCGGCCAGATTATCGGCAAGGCCTGGATGATCCTGCTCGCGCTGCCGCTGATGCATCTGCTGCGCCGTCGCGATGAACGCCTCGGCCTCGCCGCCGCCTGAGCCCTTCGGCGCAACCGCTTAAATTGCCGGGCAGCTGGGCAAACGGATCTTAACCCGCGCCCGGTACCGTCGCGGCCCTCTTCGACAAGAACTGTCGGGAACCGCGTGACCAAACCATCCGCCCGGCTGCAGGCCCTGCAGAATGAAATCCTGGAGCACATTGCACGGGGTGAGACGCTCACCGCCTGCATGGAGCGTCTGTGCCTGCGCGCCGAGGCCGCCGCGCCGGGGGTCGTCTGCTCCGTCGTCGCGGTCGATGACGACAGGCTGCTCCGGCCCCTCGCCTCGCCGAGCCTGCCCGCCTCCTATGCGCAGGCCATCGACGGCATTCCGATCGGCCCTCGTGTCGGTTCCTGCGGAACCGCGATTCATCGCGGAGAACCCGTCGAGGTAACCGACATCGCGACCGATCCGCTGTGGGAGGGCCTGACGGACCTGGTGCTGCCGCTTGGCCTGCATGCCAGCTGGTCGATGCCGATCAGAGCGCGCGATGGGCGTATCGTCGGCGCGTTCGCCTTCTATTACCGCAGGACTGGCCGCCCCCGCGCCGTCGAACGCCGCATCGTCGATACCTGCGCGCATCTGTGCGCGATCGCGATCGAGCATGAGGAGGTGCGTGCGCGCAACCATCGCCTCGCCTATTTCGACACGCTGACGAAGCTGCCCAACCGAACTCGCTTCGGCGACGCGATTGCCGCGATGTGCGCAAACCCATCGGGGCGGATCGGCCTGATGCTGATCGATATCGACAACCTGAAGGTGGTCAACGACACGCTGGGCCACGCCGCCGGCGATGCGCTCATCGCCGAGATCGGCTTCCGTCTCGGCCGTGTCCTGAAAGGCTATCTGGCCTGCCGCATCGGCGGCGACGAATTCGCGGTACTGGTCCCGTCCTGCGACACCGCCGGCCGGATGAAAGCGCTCGCCGCCGCGATCCTTGCAGCCATGGCGCCGCCGGTCGAGCCGGATGGGCAAAGCATCGCCGCGAGCGTCACCATCGGTGGTGCCATCGCCGATGCCGGAACGGACAGCGACACCTTGCGGCAGAACGCGGACCTCGCGCTCTATCACGCCAAGGAGACCCGGCGCGGCGGCTACGTCCGCTTCCGGCGCAGCTTGCGCAGCGCCATGATGCGGCGCATCCGCATTCGTCGCGAAGTCGAAGAGGCGCTGGGCGACGGACGGATCGTTCCCTATTACCAGCCGATCATCGAACTCGGCAGCGGCAGGATTGCCGGCGTCGAGGCCCTGGCACGCATGCGGCGAAGCGATGGGCGCATCGTCACCGCGGGCGAGTTCCACGACGCTCTGCTCGACCCCAAGGTCGCCTATCGGATCACCTCGCGCATGCTTGCCGCGGTCGCGCTCGACATGGCGGCCTGGATGGCCGCCGGCGTCCTGTTCCGGCATGTCGCGCTCAACGTGACCGCGGCCGATTTCCGGAAGGGTGATCTGGTCCAGCGCATTCTGCGAACCTTCGATCGCGCCGGCGTGCCGGCCCGGCATCTCGTAGTCGAGATCACCGAACAGGTTTTCATGGGCGGCGTGCGGGATGGGGTGGCCCGCACCATGGACGCGCTGCGCGCGCACGGCATGTCCGTCGCGCTCGACGATTTCGGAACCGGCTTCGCGTCGCTGACCCATCTCCTCGACTTTCCGATCGACATCATCAAGATCGATCGTTCCTTCGTGGGTGCCATAGACAGCGGCGCACGCAGCGGCGTGATCGTGGAATCCCTGCAGACCATGGCGAAGCGGCTGGGAATGAAGATCATCGCCGAGGGCATCGAGACGGAGGCCCAGGCCCGGCGCCTCGACGAAATGGGTTGCTCCCTGGGGCAGGGCTTCCTCTATGCGGCGCCGGTGCCGGCCGTGGTCATCGGCGAGCTGCTGCAGCGTTTCGGGCAGCAGGAGGCCGCTCCGGGCCGCAGGCGCGACCGCCACGTCGCGAACGCGGCCTGAACGGGCTTGAGATCGCGGCGCTTTTCGCCTATGAGCAGCCACGCGTTCGGCTGACACCCTTGGAGGCTCTGGACGCGCAATCCGATGGCCGCCAACAGGCGGCCTTGTCATTTCTGTGAAGTCAAGGACACCAACATGACCGCCGTGAAGCAAATCCAGGCTTCGGCGCGCGCACAGGTCGGCAAGGGGGCCGCCCGTGCAGTTCGCCGCCAGGGCCAGACGCCTGCCGTGATCTATGGAGGGGGCGCCGCTCCCGAAGCCATCGCGCTCGACGCCAACAAGACCCGCCAGCTCATTTTCGGCGGCCACTTCCTGACCACGATCTTCGAGATCGATGTCGCCGGCAAGAAGCAGCGCGTCATTCCGCGCGACTATCAGCTCGACCCGGTCAAGGACTTCCCGCTCCACGTCGACTTCCTGCGCGTCGCGAAGGGCCAGACCGTGACGGTGCTCGTGCCGGTCCATGTCGTCGGCCAGGAAGCCAGCCCCGGCGTCAAGTCCGGCGGCCTGGTCCAGATCATCGAGCACGCCCTCGAGATCTCGGTCGAGCCCGACAGCATCCCCGAGGCCTTCGAGGTGTCTGTTGCCGGCCTGAACATCGGCGACTCGCTTCACGCCGACGCCATCAAGCTCCCGGCCGGCGCCAAGCTGACCGTCGGCTCGGATGCCACGGTCATCACGATCGCTCCGCCGACCGTCGAGGTCGAGCCGGAAGCCGCCCCTGCCGAGGGCGAGGCCGAAGCCAAGGCCTGACGCGCGGGTGCCTCCCGGCACCCTTCATCGCGAATGTATCTGAAGCGGCCGGGTTTGCCCCGGCCGTTTTGCTGTGGCATCGGCTGTGCCGATCACCGGCTCCGACCCGACGGACCGATGCCTCTCGAGCCTGCCGGAGTTCCGTCATGCTGATCTTTGCCGGCCTCGGCAATCCAGGCACGCGCTATGCGCGCAACCGCCACAATATCGGCTTCATGGCCGTCGACGCGATCGCCCGGGCCCATCGGGCCTCGCCCTGGCGCGCCCGCTTCCAGGCCGAAGCCTGCGAGGCAACGATCGGAGGCGAAAAGGTGATCCTGCTCAAGCCGCAGACCTACATGAACGAATCCGGCCGTTCGATCGGCGAAGCCGCACGGTTCTTCAAGGTCCCGACTGCGGACGTCATCGTGTTCCATGACGAGCTCGACCTCGCCCCAGCCAAGCTCCGCGTGAAGCTCGGCGGCGGCAATGCCGGCCATAACGGCCTGCGCTCGACCACCGCCGCGATCGGCAACGACTACCGCCGGGTCCGGATGGGCATCGGCCATCCCGGCCTGAAGGAGCTGGTCCATGGCTATGTGCTGAACGATTTCGGCAAGGCGGAGCAGCCCTGGGTCGAGGATCTCTGCACCGCCTGCGCCGATTTTGCGCCGCTGCTCGCCGCCCATGACGATGCCGGCTTCCAGAACAAGGTGCATCTGTTCATGGATGCACGCGGGCATGCTTCCGTGAAGCGGCTGGGGGAGAAGAGCGAAGGCTGACCAGCCTAATACGGCAGCTTCGCCCCATCCTTCGCGATCGTGACCCGTTTGGTCGCATAGCTCCCGTCCGCCTGCCGGCTCGCGGTCATCGCGACCTGCGCGCCGGCCTTGAGCTCGTCCAGCTCAGCCGGCGTCGCCATCAGGATCGTGGTTTCCGGCGTGATCGTGACCTTCTGCTCGCCGCCGGGATAGCTGAGCACGAGACTGGCCCCGTCGACGCGCACGACCCTGTCGGCCACGGTCGCGTTTGTCATGGTCGCGTCCGGCAGCACGGCCCAGGGCCGGTGCCCCTCCCCGGTGCCCCGCATCGACTCGGGAAAGATGAAGACCTGCACCGCGAGCAGCGTCCCGTCCGGCTGCGGCCTGGCGCCGACGCCGATGAAGCTGCCCTTGCCGATGTCGGAGGCCTTTGCCGGCATCACACCGCCGACCGAGGAGCCTGGCGCAAGCGTGACTTTCGCCAGCTTCCCGTCCGCGCTCTTCAGCATCAGAACGCCGCCGTCGGCGGCCTCGATCTCGCCGCGGAGTCGTGTGCCGGGCGTCTGGGCGAGCGCGGCCGAACCGGCCAGGAATACGAAGATGGCGGCGAAAAGCGGGCGGCGCATCGGCAACAACCTCATCGAAGGGATCGGCCTCTCGAACCTGCGCCGGACGCCGCGCACCCCCTATCCACGTTCCCGTGATCGCTTGACACAAAAACACGGAAACACGATGTCGGTGACAGAGGTGTTTCCATGAACAACCTGAGCCTGACCCTCCCCGACGAGACCTATCAGAACCTGAGAATGGCGGCTGCGCAGCAAGGCAAGAGCATGTCCCGCCTGGTCGGCGAGCTCGTCGAGCGGCGGATCGGCCGGCCGATCAGTAAGGCCGAGGCGATGCGGCGGTTTCTGGCCGGACCGAGTCTGGACCTGACCGACGAGAACGGGAATGCGCCGACCCGCGACCAGATCCATGACCGCTGATGCGCTCGTCTTCGTCGATACGAATGTCCTGATTTATGCGCGCGACCATCGCACTGGGGACAAGCACGGCTTGGCCCTGCGCTGGCTCGATCGGCTGTCGGTCACCGAGCTCATGCCGCTCAACCTGCGGGTCCTGAACGAGTTGACCGATTGGATGCTGCGCAAGGGGCAGGCCTCGATCGCAATTGCCCGGGACGCCGTCGAATGGCTGCGCGAATTCGGCGAGGCGCCTCTGCGCAGCGAGGATGTCGAGCGCGCCTGGGACGTGCGCGAGGCCCTCGGCTACCCGTGGTTCGACTGCCTGCTCGTTGCGAGCGCCGCAAATGCAGGCTGCAGCCACTTCCTGTCGGAAGACATGGGGCACGAGACCCGCTATGGGTCCCTCACGATCATCAATCCCTTTCGGGTCGATCCCGAGACCATCCTAGGCAAGAACTGAGACCATGGGCTTCAAATGCGGAATTGTCGGCCTGCCGAATGTCGGCAAGTCGACCCTCTTCAACGCGCTGACGCAGACGGCGGCCGCGCAGGCTGCCAACTACCCCTTCTGCACGATCGAGCCGAATGTCGGCGACGTCGCGGTGCCCGACGAGCGGTTGGAGCAACTCGCCGCCATCGCCGGCTCGAAGGAGATCATTCCGACGCGTCTCACCTTCGTCGACATCGCCGGCCTGGTGCGCGGCGCCTCGCGGGGCGAAGGGCTGGGCAACCAGTTCCTCGCCAATATCCGCGAATGCGACGCCATCGCCCATGTCGTGCGCTGCTTCGAAGATGGCGACATCACCCATGTCGAGGGTAAGGTCTCGCCGGTCGACGATATCGAGACGATCGAGACCGAGCTGATGCTGGCCGATCTCGAAAGCCTGGAGAAGCGCGTTCTCCCGCTGGAGAAGAAGGCGAAGTCCGGCGACAAGGAGGCCAAGGAGGCGGTCGAGTTGATGACCCGTTGCCTCGTGCTTCTGCGCGACGGCAAGCCGGCCCGCCTCGCCGAGATCCCGGCCGACCAGAGGCGCGCCTTCGAGCAGCTCGGCCTGCTCTCCTCCAAGCCGGTGCTCTATGTCTGCAATGTCGAGGAGGCGAGCGCCGACAAGGGCAATTCCTTCTCGGAACTGGTGAAGAAGCGTGCTGCCGAGGAAGGCGCGGTCGCCGTCGTCGTCTCAGCCAAGATCGAGAGCGAGATCGCGGTGCTGCCTCCCGAGGAGCAGACGGAGTATCTGGAGGCGGTCGGCCTCGAGGAGCCGGGTCTCAACCGCGTCATCCGCGCCGGCTACAAGCTGCTCAACCTCGTGACCTACTTCACAGTCGGACCGAAGGAAGCGCGCGCCTGGACGATCGAGAAGGGCACCAAGGGGCCGCAGGCCGCTGGTGTGATCCATACCGATTTCGAGAAGGGCTATATCCGCGCCGAGACCATCGCCTATGACGACTACGTCGCCAACAAGGGCGAAGCCGGCGCGCGCGAGGCCGGCAAGTTCAGGCTCGAGGGCAAGGAATATGTCGTCGCGGACGGCGACGTCCTGCATTTCCGCTTTGCCAACTGAGAGCCGGGCGATGCTGCAGTTCGAGGATTTCGTCGTCGGCGAAAGTGTCCGCACGCGCAGCATCGCCGTGTCGCAGCAGGATCTCGTCGCCTTCGCCTCGCGCTACGACGCGCAGGATTTCCATGTCGATCCGGAAGCGGCGAAGGCGAGCTTCGTCGGCAGCCTGATCGGCTCCGGCTGGCAGAGCTGCTCGCTGCTGATGCGGCTGATCGCCGAGGACTTCCTGCTCGACTCCACCGGCATGGGCGCCCCCGGCATCGACGAGGTGAAGTGGCTGAGGCCGGTCTTCCCGGGTGACGCCTTGAGCGCCCGGCGCACTGTCCTCGAAACCAAGCCGTCGCGCTCGCGGCCCGAGATGGGCCTGGTGCGCTTCCGCTTCGAACTGCTCAACCAGCGTGACGAGCCCGTCCTCGAACAGACCAACTGGATCATGTTCGGACGCAAGGACTCCGGCATTGCGCCGCAACCTCGGGGCGATTGGCTCGCCCACGGACCGGATTACGAACGGCCGGCCCTCGAAAGCCCGCTGATCGCCCCGGAAGAGCCCGCGACGCCGACGCGCTTCTTCGAGGAATTGGAGATCGGCAGCCGCCATGAGCTCGGCAGCTTCGTCTTCACGCCGGAGGAAATCATCGCCTTCGCCCGCAGCTTCGACCCGCAGCCTTTCCACATGGATGTTTCCGCCGCGCGCGGCAGCATCTTCGGCGGGCTTGCGGCCTCCGGCTGGCATACGGCTTCGGTCTGGATGGCGACGATGGTTCTGCACCGCAAGCGCCAGCTTGCCGCTACCCCCGGCCGGCCGGCCCGTCTTGGCCCCTCGCCTGGCTTCAAGAACCTGCGCTGGTCACGGCCTGTCCTCGCCGGCGACCGCATCACCTATTTCTCGGAGGTCGCCGGCAAGCGCGAAAGCGCCTCACGACCGCAATGGGGCCTGTTCTTCCACCGCAATACCGGCGTCAACCAGCGCGGCGAAGAAGTCTTCAGCTTCGACGGCTGCGTTTTCGTCGAGCGGAAGCCGACATAACACCTTTCGTAATCGGTCGATTACGGCGATATTCGAGGAATCAGTTCCGAAACAATCGACGTAGCAGCTACAAGCCGGAAGGTTCAGGAACGTCCGGGGTCCGCGCCTGCCCGCGACGAACCGTTATCGGTAGACGAGTACCGGCACCTTCGAGTGGGTCAATACCTTGACTGTGACGCTTCCCAGCAAAAGCGCTGCGAAGCCTCTTCTGCCATGCGAGGCCATCGCAACCAGATCGCACCCTCGCTTTTGCGCTGTCTCGATGATGACCCGGTAGGGATCATCGCTTTCAATAGCTGCGGTCTCGACGGGGACATCATGTGCTTTCGCATCCGCCGCGGCCTCTTCGAGCGCGAGGTCGGCCTGACGGCGCGCCTCCTCGCTGTATTGTTCTTGCGTCGACTCAAGCTGTTCTGGAGAAACCGAGAATATCCTGAAGGGCTCGATGACGGTCAGCACCGTGACACGTGCTTTGGCATCGTGAGCGAGCGCTATCGCTTTCCGCATCGCCGCCATGGAAAGAGAAGAGCCATCGATGGGGATGAGAATATGGCCGAACATGTTCGCTCCATCTGCGGTTTGGGTGAAAACGGCCCTGACGCGTCAATGCGACATCAGGATCGGCAAGCGACAGTGCTCGAGCATGGACCGCGTCACGCCTCCGAGAAACCACTCTCGCAGGCGCGAATGCCGGTAGGCCCCGCTCACGATCAGGGACGTTTCAAAACCCGCGGCTTCCCGCTGAATGGCGGCTGCGACAGTCTCGTTCGAGCCGACCGCTGTGTTCGTCACGGTCACGTTGATGCCGTGGCGTGCGAGATGGGGCGCAAGAGCCGCGCCCGGCACGGATGCCGACAGGTCCTTTTCGCCTAGGACCGAAAGAATTTCGACGGCCTCCGCCGCTTTCAGGAACGGCATGGCTCCCGCCACGGCCCGCGTCGCACTGGCGCTGCCATCCCATGCGATGACGACATGTCGACATTCGAAGCGGGTTCGGCCGGGCGGCACGATGATGACTGGCCGGCCGCTCTCGAAGAGGCCTGCTTCGATCAATCCCCAGTCGGCTTCCATTCGTGACGGTTCGGCGTCGAGGATCGAGAGGTCATGCACGCGAGCATGTGCGAGAAAGCGATCCAGCAGCTCGCTGTAGTACAACTGCGGACTCTCGACCGCGCACACCACGCCGGCAAAATCCGCTTCCGCCTTAGCCGTTTCGGCGAGGTGTTCGGCCAACGCCGCGATGCGGCGGTTCTCCGCAGAGATGATCCTCTGAGAAAAATCGTCGAGCATCGAGTAAGGAACGTGGAAGCGGCCAGCGGCGGCCTGGATCGTCAGATGCGCATTTGCTTCGCGCGCCAGCGAAAGACCGTAATCAAGGGCAGAGACATCTTCCTCACGCCCTTCCTCGGTTATCGTGACCAGTACGCTCTTGATGCCCTCGACCATCGACGCCTCCCTTGATTTGAAAGCATCGCAGACAAAACGGAGCTCATCTTTGCGCGAGATCAAATCGCGCGTTCAGTATCCGCGATTGTCTTCCTGCAGGTTCCGGTGCGGCCATCGCGGTGGACCGCCGCCCATAGGATCAGGCTGCTTTGGTGCGGGAGGACGCGTTGTGAAGCCCGTTGGCCTATCCGTGCAACGTTGGCACTGCCTCTCTCGCGACGCCGCGCTCGCAAGTCTGGAAGCATCGGTTGATGGCTTGAGCCAGGAGGAAGCGCGTCGACGTCTTATAACGTTTGGTCCCAATCGATTGCCAGAGGCCAAAGGTAAGACGTTCCTCGCTGTCTACGTATCTCAGTTCCGCAGCCCTTTTATCTATTTGCTGCTGGGCGCGGGCGGGATCTCGCTGACCCTGGGACATCTTACCGACGCGTTGTTCATCTTTGGGGTACTCGTCGTCAATGCTGCCATCGGAGCGGTGCAGGAATGGCAGGCGGAGACGCGTGCGCGCGCGCTCAAGGCGTTGATTCTCGGCACGGCGACCGTTAGGCGCGATGGCCTCACCCTCACTGTTCCGACCGACCGTCTCGTTCCCGGCGATATCGTCCAGGTCGAAAGCGGCGTGAGAATCGCGGCGGACCTCAGGTTGCTCGAGTCGCAACGGTTGATGGTCGACGAGAGCCTCTTGACGGGGGAATCCTCGGCGGCAGAGAAGGCGGCGATTGACGAAGTCCCTTGCGAGGCCAGCCTGGGAGATCGTTCCACCATGCTTCATGCTGGCACCCTGGTCACCGCTGGTCGCGGTCTCGCCGTAGTCGTCGCAACGGCACGCGATACCCAGGTGGGACAGCTCGCAGCCGTGCTGGATCTGCCACCACCTCCGCCGCCGCTGGTCGGGCGGATGGCGCGCCTGACCAACCACATCGCCGTCGCGATGCTCGGCATGATCCTTCTGATCGCCGCAGCGGAAGCTTGGCGCGGAACAGGCATCACCGAAATCTTCCTGCTGGCGGTCGCGCTGGCTGTTTCCGCCATTCCGGAGGGATTGCCCATTGCCATGACGGTCTGCCTGTCGATTGCTGCGCAGCGAATGGCGCGATGCCACGTCGTCGTCCGCCATCTGGCGGCCGTGGAAGGTCTCGGCGCCTGCACCCTGATCGCGACCGACAAGACGGGCACCCTCACGCAGAATCGGTTGACGGTGGCCCGTCTTTGGGTCCCCGGTCATGGAGCAATCGAGCCGACGGATTGCCGTGGGCGGGACCTGCTCGAAGCGGCAGTTCGCGCGAGCGAAAGGCCGGCTGGAAGCGAACAGGGTCCGGGCGGCGATGCGGTCGACCTCGCCATTTTTCGAGCGGCATCGCTTCAAGGGCTGAACGCGGCAGGCGCGCCGCCGGTCCATCGTCACCCCTACGAACCGGAAGCTCGCTATGCGGCGAGCTTTCACGACGAGGGGGATAGCCTTGTCGTCTATGCCAAAGGCGCGCCGGAAACGGTGTCGTCGTTCTGCCGGGAGATTGATCTGGGAGCCGCGCCAGCCGTTCAACAACTCTCGGCCGAGGGTTACCGCCTGATCGCTGTCGCGGCGGGCAGAACGGCACTCGCGCCGGCGGGAAAGCTCGCCGGACTGCGGCTTCTCGGATTGGTTGCGTTGATCGATCCACTTCGGCCCGAAACGAAACAGGCCGTCGGGCGTGCGCGACAAGCGGGCCTTCAGGTCGTCCTGATCACGGGCGATCATCCGCTGACGGCATGGGCCATCGCCCGCCAGCTTGGCCTCGTCAAACGTCCCGAGGAGGTCCTGTCCGGCGCAACCCTTGCGAGATCCGAAGGCAGCGCCTTCGACCGGCTTGTTGCCGGTGCCAAGATCTTTGCAAGGGCCGAGCCGATGCAGAAACTTGCCATCGTGCAGAGCCTGCGCCGGCAGGGACATGTGGTGGCAGTAACCGGTGACGGCGTGAACGATGCCGCAGCCCTGCGGGCCGCCGATGTCGGAGTGGCAATGGGCAAGAGCGGTACCGACATCGCGCGCGATGCGGCGGATCTCATACTGACCGATGACAATTTCGCCTCGATCGTTGCAGGCATCGAAGCTGGCAGGATCGCTCACGACAATCTGCGAAAGGTGATCCTCCTCACGCTATCGACCGGAGGCGCCGAAATCTTGCTGATGCTGCTCGCAACGTTGTTTGCGCTGCCGCCACCTCTGACCGCGGTTCAACTGCTTTGGCTGAACCTCATCACCAATGGCATCCAGGACGTGGCGCTCGCCTTCGAGGCCGGCGATCCCGCGGTCCTGCAGCGCGCTCCCCGTCCCAACAGCGGAGCGATATTCGATCGTCGCATGACAGAGGCCTTGCTGTTGGGAGGCGCGGTCATCGGTCTGACGGCTTTCGGCTATTATTATTGGGCGGTCCGAGGGTTGGGCATGCCCCCTGCCGCGGCACAGGGGGCGGTTCTCTGGCTGCTCGTCTGGTGCGAAAACGCGCATTGCTTCAACTGCCGGTCGGAGGAGCGCTCGACTTTTACAGTGCCGCTGAGTTCGAATTTTGTCTTGGTCGGTGCCGTGCTGGGTACGCAGATGCTCCAGATTATCGTTCTCTGGGTGGCGCCGGTACGTGATCTGCTCGGGCTCGGCGCGCTGAAGGTTACGGACGGGCTGGTCCTGGCTGGAGGAGGCCTGCTGGTTCTGGCCGTGATCGAGCTGTACAAGCGGATCCGGCCGTCGAACATCGCCTTGCGAGGGCGGCCACAGCCAGGCTGTGCGAGCTAGAGAAGTGGCGCCGGTGGCAGGCCAAACTGATCACCGGTCTCGACGGAGATGAGGTCTCTTCCCGCTTGGCCGGGCCAATGGGAAGCAAGCGAACTTGCGGACCTTTCCTTTGGGGCTGTGAACGGGCGCCAAGCCGACCTCTCTGGCGCGGAAGAGCCTTCCAGAGGATTGCAAACTCTTCTGCCAAGGTGGGCGCAAAGCACACATGAGCGATGCGATGACAGACCGCGTGGTCGTTCGACGGCTGCGTCTTCATCGAACGGAAGCCGCGCTTCGCCGGTTGAAGCGGGACGCAACATCCGCTTGGGTTCCACAACACCGCCGTCGACCGAAGGGGAACCTTATCCGTGCTCTCGCTCGAACAGATCAAAGGCCGGCACATCGCCGTCTGCACGCCCTGCTATGGCGGCCAGCTCCATCAGAACTACGTCTTGAGCGTTCTCGGGCTCGTGCACGCCTGCATGCGGCACCAGGTGACGTTGTCCTTCATCCTGCGCGGCAGCGATTCCCTCATCCCGCGCGCGCGCAACATGATCGCAGCCGAGTTCATGGCCACGGAGGGCTATACCCATCTGCTCTGGATCGATGCCGATATCGGCTTCGAGCCCAGCGCGGTCTTCCGGCTCCTGCAGGCCGATCGCGATGTCGTGGCGGGCATCTACCCGATGAAGCAGATCGCCTGGCCGGACGTGGTCCCCGCCGGCATGACCGGCGCCGAACTGGAGGCACGCTCTCTGCGCTATCCGTTCAATCCGATCGACGGCCGCATGGAAGCCGACCCGAACGGCTTCGCCGAGGTCCTGGATGCGCCGACGGGCCTGATGCTGATCAAGCGCGAGGTCTTCCCCGCAATGATCGCGGCGTTCCCCGACCACAAGATCGTCGTCGACAGGTCCGCCGGCGGCGAGGGGGAGCGTCGAGGGTTCGACGACTACCAGTACCGCTTCTTCGACGTCATGGTCGATGACGACGGCCGCTATCTCTCGGAAGATTATGCGTTCTGCCGGCGCTGGCGCGCCCTCGGCGGCAAGATCTACGTCGACCTCATCTCGAAACTGAGCCATCAGGGTCAGATGCTGTATCGCGGCAACTTCCTGCAGAAGCTGACGATCCAGTAGCGCCGATCGCCGCGGCGACGGCTTGCGTCAGAGCGCAGCGCCTTCCGGCTGTCAGCCGGTCTTCACCCGGACGAGGTCGACGGGGCCGCGCTGGCCGTCCGATGACGGCCGCATCTGGGCCAGGAACGCCTCCTCGTCCGAGTTCACCGCGACCCGATCCCGGCCGCTGTGCTTGGCGGCATAAAGAGCCTTGTCGGCGTCCTGCAACAGCGCGTCGAAGTCGATGATGCTCTCTTCGCTGCGGGCGACGCCGGCGCTCAGCGTGCAGCCGAAGGAGCCCGCACCACCGGCAAAATGCCGCTTGGCGAGACGCGCGCGCACGGTTTCGGCGACGATGGCCGCCGAGACCAGCGAGGCATGCGGCATCAGCAGGGCGAATTCCTCTCCGCCGAGCCGCGCGGCCAGCCCGTGCGACCGGTTCGAGATCAGGATTTCTCCGAACGCCCGCAGCACTTCGTCGCCGGCGAGATGCCCCTGGAGGTCGTTGATCCGCTTGAAGTGGTCGATGTCGAAGATGATCAGCGCGGCCGGCCCGACGACCTCGCCCGCAATCCTGTCGAGCAGAGCGCGACGGTTCAGTAGCCCTGTCAGCGCGTCGGTTTCCGCATCGCGCTTGTGGCCGCGCGCCAGCCTGGCCTGGTTCAGCGCAAGCGACAACGCTCCGATCCCGGCGAGCGTGGCGAGGCAGGCGGCGATATTGAGGTCCTCGGCCCAGTTCGACGGAGCTGCGGACAAGACCCACCGGCCGTCCATCGCGAGGAGGACGGCGCAGGGAATGAAGGACAGCCCGGTCAGGACGTAGAGGGCCGTCAGCAGCGTGATCGCCAGCCTGGCCTCCGCCCGCCCGAGCCAATAGTCCCAGGCCGTGACGAACAGGATGATGCTGGCTGCGAGATTGAGCACGAAGATCGCGATGCCGTTGTATCCCGCCAGCATCGGCACGGCCACGACGATGGACGAGCCCGCCGCCATGGCGAGCATGCTGCGCCAGGGCAGGATCCGCGTGCGGAATTCACGGCCGGCGCCGAACACGAAGGCAAGGCCGATGAGCAGGACGGTGTAGCCCGCAGCGCCGAGGAGCGGTGCCATGGTCGTGACATAGGCGGCGTAGATCAGCACTCCCAGAGCCATCAGCGAGACGCCGATGGTCCAGGCCATCAGGAAGCGCTCCTTCTTCGAGACGAGCCAGCTGACGAGAAAGGCAGCTGCAAGCCCGCAGCCGGAAAGCGTGAAGGCCGTCAGCAGTGAGTGGTAGTCCAGTGGCACGGGAGTCTCTGGGCGCGGGAAGGCTGCGAGTTATGTCGGGGCTGCGCTTGCGGAAAGCTTAAGCCCAAAGGCGGCATTTTCACTGGGCACGCCTCTCCGGCGCGGCAGTTAACCGACCTTGCCGTAGCCTGCGAACTTCGCGGAAACCCGCGCCATTTCCTCCTCGTCGAGGATGACCGGCGCCAGCCCCGCTGCAAGGATGTCGAGATACTGCCCTGCGAGGTTCTCGACTTCCGCCGCGATCTGGTGTGCGCCGGCAAGCGAGCCGCCCAGCGCGATGACGCCGTGATTGGCGAGCAGGACCGCCTTGCGCCCTTCCAGTGCCGTCACGGCGTTGGCCGCCAGCTCCGGCGAGCCGAAGGTCGCATAGTCGGCGCATCGCACATCCGCGCCTCCGCACAGCGCGATCATGTAGTGGAAGGCCGGGATGCCGCGGCGCGCGCAGGAGAGCGCCGTCGCCCGCGGCGAATGCGTATGCACGATCGCCTGCGCATCCGGCCTCGCCCGGTAGATCTCGACATGGAACGGCCATTCCGAAGACGGCTTGCGCGCTCCCGACAGCACGGTCCCGTCGAGCGCAAGCTGGATCAGATCCTCTGGTCGCGTCTGCGCATAAGGCAAGCCGGATGGCGTGATCAGCAGGCCTCCGTCGAAGCGCGCCGAAACATTGCCGGATTTCGAGGGGCAGAAGCCCGCCCGGTCGATCGCCTGGGCGACCGCGACGATCTCCCCCCGCAAGGCCTGCTCGCTCATGCCGCTGCTCCACCCGCCATCTCGGGAAACAACCCCGCCAGTCCCTCGCCACTCGCGGCACAGACGCCGCGCTCGGTGATCAGCGCCGTCACCAGCCGCGCCGGGGTGACGTCGAAGGCCGGATTGGCCGTCGCACTGCCGGGAGCGACCACGCGCACGGTGCGAACCTCACCATCCTCCGCCAGTCCCACGGCATGGGTGACCTCGCGTCCGGCCCTCTCCTCGATCGGAATCCCGGAAAGGCCATCGCCAATGCTCCAGTCGATCGTCGGCGACGGCAGCGCCACATAGAACGGCACGCCGTTGTCATGCGCCGCCAGCGCCTTGAGATAGGTCCCGATCTTGTTGGCGACGTCACCTCGCGCGGTTGTGCGATCGGTGCCGACGATCACCAGATCGACCTGGCCGCGTTGCATCAGATGCCCGCCGGCATTGTCGACGATCACCGTGTGCGGCACGCCATGGCCGCCGAGCTCGAACGCCGTCAGCCCCGCGCCCTGGTTGCGCGGCCGCGTCTCGTCGACCCAGACATGGACCGGGATGCCCGCGTCATGCGCGAGATAGACCGGAGCCAGCGCCGTGCCCCAGTCCACTGTGGCGATCCAGCCCGCGTTGCAATGGGTGAGGATGTTGACCGGCTCGCCGGCCTGCTTGCCCGCCGCCAGGGAGCGGATCAACGGCAGGCCGTGCTCGCCGATCGCGCGGCACAGGGCGACGTCCTCGTCGCAGATCGCAGCCGCTTCGCGATAGGCGGCCTCGCAGCGCCGCGACGGCTCGTGGGATGCCAGTACGCGGCGCATCCGCTCGAGAGCCCAGCGCAGATTGACCGCGGTCGGCCGGGTCGCGCCCAGCAAGGCAAGCGCAGCCCCCAGTCCCGCATCCGAGGCATCGACCCGCATCGCGAGCGCGACGCCGTAGGCCGCGGTCGCGCCGATCAGGGGAGCACCGCGCACCACCATGTTGCGGATCGCATCCGCGGCCTGCTCGGCGGAACCCAGCGCCACCGTCTCGAAGCGGAACGGCAACCGCGTCTGGTCGATGACCACGACGCGCCAGCCATCCTGAGCGAGCCAGATCGTGCGATAATGCTGGCCGTTGATCCTCATGACGGCGCGCTCAATGCCCGCTGAACGAGACCAGCGTGCGCACCGGCACGCCGAGTCGGCGTATCTTGTCGGCGCCGCCGAGTTCCGGCAGGTCGACGATGAAGCAGGCAGCGACGACCTCGGCTCCCAGCCCCGTCAGCAGGTTCACGGCGCCTTCGGCCGTGCCGCCCGTTGCGATCAGGTCGTCGACGAGCAGGACGCGCTCGCCCGGCTGCACCGCGTCGCGATGCACCTCGATCTCGTCGGTGCCGTATTCGAGAGCGTAGGTGACGCGCAGCGTCTCGCGCGGCAGCTTGCCCTTCTTCCGGACCGGAATGAACCCGGCGGAGAGCTGATGGGCGACCGCCCCGCCCAGAATGAAGCCGCGCGCCTCGATGCCGGCGATCTTGGCGATCTTCAGCCCGGCGAAAGGTTGTACAAGCTCGTCCACGGCACGCCGGAAGGCCCGCGCATCGCCCAGCAGCGTGGTGATGTCGCGGAAGACGATGCCCGGCCTCGGGTAATCCGGAATCGCGCGGATCGTGTCGGCGAGGTTCATGGGCGGCATCCCGGGCGCATGGTCGAGCGCCTTGGTCGGACGCCCGGCCCGCTTCGTCAAGGGCGCGGCCATCACGCGCCCTTCAGCACCCGCCCGGCGACAGCATCGAGCTTCGCCAGCAGCGCAGGGTCGCGGAAGGCCGGAGCCGTGATCAGCGCATGGTCCAGCGCGTTGTGGGAGCCGGCGGGGCAAGGCTCGCGCTCGGCCGGGAAATCGGCGGCCAGCCGCGCGACCAGGCGGCGGGCCTTGTCGGCATTCGCGTGCAGCACCGCGACGACGGAGGCGACGTCGACGACGCCGTGCAGCTCGTGCCAGCAATCGTAATCCGTGACCATCGCGACGGTCGCGTAGGTGATCTCTGCCTCCCGCGCGAGCTTGGCCTCGGGCATCGCGGTCATGCCGATCAGATCGTAGCCGAGGCCGCGATAGGTCGTGGATTCGGCGTAGGTCGAGAATTGCGGCCCCTCCATCGTCACCAGCGTGCCGCCTCTGACGAAGGGCAGCTCCTCGGCCTCGGCCGCCGCTGCGATCCGGGCCTGCAGGTTCGGTCCGACCGGGTGCGCGACCGAGACATGGGCGACGCAACCCTTGCCGAAGAAGGAGCTCTCGCGCCGGCTGGTGCGGTCGACGAACTGGTCGACCAGGACGAAAAGACCGGGATAGAGCTCGGCCTTGTAGGAACCGCAGGCCGATAGCGAGACGAGGTCGGTCACCCCTGCCCGCTTCAGCACGTCGATATTGGCGCGGTAGTTGATGTCGGAGGGCGACAGCGCGTGGCCGCGCCCGTGCCGCGGCAGGAAGACGATCCTCGTCGCGCCGATGCGGCCGATCCTCAGCGCGTCCGACGGCTCGCCCCAGGGGCTCTCGATCCGCTCCTCGCGGATGTCGGTCAGGCCCGGAAGATCGTAGATGCCCGATCCGCCGATGATTCCGAGAACGGCTTCGCTCATGACTGATTCCCTGTTGCGGGCGCGGAAGGGACCACCTTTCGATGACGGTCGCAATACGGCGGCGGCGGTGAGCGGCCGCTGAGCCTTCCGCGGCACAAGCGGGGCGGCCGACGAAAAAGGCCCCGTCTCCGGGGCCTTCTCGTCTTCGATCAGGCTGTGCGGGGCTCAGTGCGCCGGCGAACCATCCGGCATCCGCGCCCAGATCTTCTTCTTGCTGAAGTAGAGCAGGATGGCGAGGATGATAAGGAACGGCATGAACCACAGCGCGATGCGCTTGCGCTGCTCCATATGCGGCTCGGCCACCCAGACCATGAAGGCGGCGACGTCGCGCGCATACTGGTCGACCGTCTCGGGCGCCTGCGGCTTGCCGTCCTCGCCCTTCGGATACTCGACCTGGCCGTCGTTCAGCGGCTTCGGCATCGCGATCAGATGGCCGGGCATGTACTTGTTGTAGTGCTGGGTCGGCAGCAGCGGCGGGAAACCGGCAGGCGGCTCCTCATAGCCCACCATCAGGGCGTGGATGTAGTCCGGTCCCTGTTCCTGATAGGTCGTGAAGATGTCGTAGATGAAGCGCGGGAAGCCGCGCTCATAGGTGCGCGCCTTGGCCAGCACCGAGAAATCCGGAGGGTAGGCGCCGCCGTTCGAGGCGCGTGCGGCCTGCTCGTTCGGGAACGGAGCCGGGAAGGCGTCGGCCGGGCGGCCGGGACGCTGGAACATCTCGCCGGTCTCGTTCGGCCCGTCCGTGATCTGGTAGGTCGCCGCGAGCGCGGCGATCTGCCCTTCCGAGAACTCCGGCCCGCCGGGCTGCGCCAGGTTGCGGAAGCGCAGCAGGTTGGCCGAATGGCAGCTCGAGCAGACCTCCTTGAAGACCTTGAAGCCGCGCTGGATCTGGGCCCTGTCGAACTTTCCGAGCGGCCCCGAGAACGTCCAGCTCAGCTTCGGCGGCTCGACGCGCCCTTCAGCGGCCCGCGCGGCCGGCAGCGAGAGCGCGGTGAAGGCGAGACCGGCGGCAAGGCCCGTCAGGGCCAGACGAAACGATGTCTTGCTCATGGTTCCGTCAGCCCTTGACGTTCGGTTCGGCAGCGGTGGCAGCCGCCATGCGGGTGGCCGAGCCCCCCTTGGCGGAGGCCAGCACGGAATCGGCGATCGAGGTCGGCAGCGCCTTGGGACGCTCGAAGAGCCCGACGATGAACAGCGCGACGAAGAAGCCGAAATACAGCACGGTGAAGATCTGCGACGCGATCACATAGCCGCCCTCCGGCGGCATCGCGCCGAGATAGCCCAGCCCGACGCAGACCACGAGCCAGGCCCAGAATAGCTGGCGCGCGATCGGACGGTAGTTCATCGACTTGACCTTGGAGGTGTCGATCCAGGGCAGGAAGGCGAGCACGACGATGGCCGAGCCCATGGCGAGGACGCCGCCGAGCTTGTCGGGAATGGCGCGCAGGATCGCGTAGAACGGCAGGAAGTACCATTCGGGCACGATATGCGCCGGCGTCGCGGCCGGGTTGGCCGGGATGTAGTTGTCGGCATGGCCCATGAAGTTGGGCTGGTAGAACACGAACCAGCCGAACACGATCATGAACACGACCATGCCGAACAGGTCCTTGATCGTGGCGTAAGGCGTGAAGGGCACGGTGTCCTTCTCCACGTTCTTCACCTCGACGCCGGTCGGGTTGTTCTGCCCGACGTGGTGCAGGGCCCAGACGTGCAGCACGACGACGCCGAAGATCATGAACGGCAGGAGGTAATGCAGCGAGAAGAAGCGGTTCAGCGTCGGATTGTCGACCGAGTAGCCGCCCCACAGATAGGTCACGATCGTCTCGCCGACCACCGGCAGCGCCGAGAACAGGTTGGTGATGACTGTCGCGCCCCAGAACGACATCTGGCCCCAGGGCAGCACGTAGCCCATGAAGGCGGTGGCCATCATCAGCAGGAAGATCACGACGCCGAGGATCCAGAGCACCTCGCGCGGGGCCTTGTACGAGCCGTAATAGATGCCGCGGAAGATATGCACGTAGACCGCGATGAAGAACATCGAGGCGCCGTTGGAGTGCAGGTAGCGCAGCAGCCAGCCATAGTTCACGTCGCGCATGATGTGCTCGACGGAGTTGAAGGCCATCGTCGCGTGCGGAGTGTAGTGCATCACCAGGATGACGCCGGTGATGATCTGCGCCACCAGCATGAACGCCAGGATGCCGCCGAAGGTCCACAGATAGTTCAGGTTGCGGGGAACCGGATAGGAGACCGCGGAATCATGGGCCAGCCGGATGATCGGCAGGCGCGCGTCGAGCCAGCGCTCGATGCCGGTCTTCGGAACGTAGGAACTGTGACCACTCATGAAGAATGCCTCAAGGCTGTCTCAATCTGTCGGGAAAGCGTTGAGCGCATCGCTCAGCCGATCTTGATCTTCGTATCCGCCGTGAAGGCATAGGGCGGAACCGGCAGGTTCAGCGGTGCCGGGCCCTTGCGGATGCGGCCGGAGGAATCGTAGTGCGAGCCATGGCAGGGGCAGAACCAGCCGTCGAAATCGCCCTTCGGCTCGCCCGGAGCGGTGCCGAGCGGAATGCAACCGAGATGGGTGCAGTTGCCGAAGACGATCAGGTACGGCTCGTGGCCGGGCTTGGTGCGCTGCTGGTCGGTCTGCGGGTCGCGCAGCGTGCTGATGTCGACCGCCAGAGCCTCGTCGATCTCCTTCTTGGTGCGATGGCGCACGAAGATCGGCTTGCCGCGCCAGAAGATCTTGATGGCCTGGCCCTCGGCGATCGGAGCCAGGTCGACGTCGACAGGCGCGCCGGCAGCGATCGTCTGGGCATCGGGCGCGAGCTGGCTGATCAGCGGAACGACGATGGCGCCGGCGGCGACCGCGCCGGCGGCGCCGGTCGCAAGCAGCATGAAATCGCGGCGGGTTGTTCCGGTCGATGTATCGGTCGCGTGCGCCACGATCCAATCCCTCATAGGTCTTGCGAGCTGGAACAGCTCGAAATTGTCGCCTCTCGCCCTCATAGGGGCGCGCCGCTGCCTCCGCAATGCGGTGGAGCGTCACCTTGGGCTCTTTGACATGCAGATTGGACGAAGTCTACTGTCGCGAACGCCTTGGCCATGCATGGCGCACAGTCCGCTGGCGAGGGCGTCAGACGGCGAGCTTTTCCGGGTCGGCCGGAGCCAGGAAGCCGCCGGACTGACGGGCCCAGAGCCGGGCGTAGAGCCCGCCTCGCGCGATGAGTTCCTCGTGGCTGCCGGTATCGACGATCCGGCCCTTGTCAAGCACGATCAGCCTGTCCAGCGCGGCGATCGTCGAGAGCCGATGCGCGATCGCGATCACCGTCTTGCCCTGCATCAGCGCCGCGAGCTGCTGCTGGATCGCCGCCTCCACCTCCGAATCGAGCGCGGAGGTCGCCTCGTCCAGGATCAGGATCGGCGCGTCCTTCAGCAGCACGCGCGCGATCGCGATGCGTTGGCGCTGGCCGCCTGACAGCTTCACGCCGCGCTCGCCTACTCGAGAAGCGAAGCCCTCGCGCCCGTCCTGGTCGCCGAGACCGAGAATGAAGTCGTGCGCCTCCGCCTGCCGGGCCGCTTCGGCGATCTCCGCCTCGCTCGCGCCGATCCGGCCATAGGCGATATTGTCGCCGATCGAGCGGTGCAGCAGAGAATTGTCCTGCGTCACCATGCCGATCTGCGCGCGCAGGCTGTCCTGTGTGACGTGGGCGATGTCCTGCCCGTCGATCAGGATGCGCCCACCCTCCAGCGGATAGAGCCGCAGCAGCAGGTTCACCAGCGTCGACTTGCCGGCGCCCGAGGGGCCGACGAGGCCGACGCGCTCGCCGGGCCTGATCGACAGGTCGAGCCCCTCGAACAGCCCCTGCCCCTTGCCGTAGTTGAAGCGGATCGCCTCGAAGCGGATCGCTCCGTCACCGACGACGAGCGGGACGGCGCCTGGCGCATCCGGCAGGTCATGCGGTTTGGCGATCGTCTCCATGCTCTCCTGCACGGAGCCGATGTTCTCGAAGATGCCGCGCACGAGATGGATCAGCCAGCTCGACATCTGCACCAGACGCAGCACGAGCCCGATCGCCGCCGCGACCGCGCCCGGTGTCATCTCGCCATGGCTCCACAGCCACAGCGCGAGCCAGGCCGTCGCGACGACGAGCAGGCTGTTCATCGTCTGCAGGATGACGCTGACGCCGGTGATCAGCCGCGACAGGTTGAGGAAGGAGGCGTTCCACCAGCCGAGCGATTCGCGCACGGCCGAGCGCTCGGCATCCGCGCGCGCGAACAGCTTCACCGTCAGGATGTTGGTGTAGGAATCGACGATGCGTCCCGTCGTGCTGGAACGCCCGAGCGAATTCGCCTCCGAGCGCTTCTTGGCCCGCGGCACGAAATAGATCAGCAGCGCGACATAGGCCCCGAGCCACACCACGACCGGCAGCGCCAGCCACAGGCTGGTCTTGCCGAAGAAGCCGATGGCGACCGAAGCGAAGACCAGCGCGTACCAGAGATCGTCGATGACCTCGATCGTCGCTCCGCGGATCGACTGCCCGGCCTGGATCACGCGGGCCGAGAGCCGGCCGGCGAAGTCGTTCTGGAAATAGGAGAGTGCGTGGCCGAGCGTATAGACATGATTGCGCCAGCGGATCTGGTTGGTGATCTGCGGCACCACGACCTGGTCGACGATGGCGTGGTTCGCGAAATAGATCAGCGGCCTGACCACGACGAGCAGGAACGCCGCCCCCGCCAGAAGCCAGCCATGGTCGCGGAAGATCGTTTCGGGTGACTGGGTCGAGAGCAGGTCGACGAACCAGCCGACCATCAGATACATCGCCGCCTCGATGCCGCTGAAGCCGAGCCCGGTCAGCATGATGGCCGCCATCCAGATCTTCACGCCCTTGATGTGATGCCACATGAAGGGCCAGACCCCACGCGGCGGCGTCTGCCGCTCATCGAAGGGCGCAAAGACATCGATCCGGCTTTCGAGCCAGCGGAACAGCGATGCGAACATGCCCCCTTCGCTACCGGGCTTGCTTGACGAGGACAAACGGCAATTCTCGACCCTGGCGATCTCTGGTCGCGAGCAGGCTCGCGGCTTTCGACCATGATCCCTGCGCGCGTCGAATGGCGGCAGTAGGGCAAGGCCCTAGCAGCCGGTGATCGGGGCTGACGCAAAGCCTCCCGGGTCAGAAGGCGTCAAAGACACCGTTAAAATCGAAGATATCGCATAAGCCGGGCATAAATGACGTGTAAATCCTTCCGGGAACCACGAAATACACGTTATCGTTGAGCAGACGCACGATATCCCTCATGTGAAGGAGGAAACAATGCGTCTCCGAATACTGGGAGCTATTGGCACGTGCATTGTCTTGAGCGCGTGCAACACGGCCGGCGAATATGCGGCCTTCGACGGATGTGACGGTTTGCGCGGTGCCGCGATGAAGCGCTGCATCAGGCTGGCGGCTTTGCAGAGCCCGGTCGTGAGTTCGCGCGGTTCGACAGGCTCCTTCGGCAATCCATCGAATCCCGGGAATCCCGGCAACCCGGGTAACCCCGGCAATCCGGGCAACCCGGGCGGCTCCGGCGGCTCGGGTAACCCTGGCAATGCTGGAAACCCGGGCAGCCCGGGCGGGTCGGGTGGAACGGGCGGCGGCTCGGCCGGCGCTGGATCCGGGCTCGGTGTCGGCGCGAATGTCGGCGCCAATGTCGGAGGCCTTGACGCCGGCGCCGGCGTCGGCGCCGGGCTTGGCAGCGGCGGACTCGGCGCGGGCGTCGGTGCAGGAGCGGGAACCGGAAGCGGAGGTCTCGGCGCCGCAGCCGGAGTAGGCGCGGGTAGCGGCGGCCTGGGTGCCGCGGCCGGAGCGGGCCTCGGCAGCGCGGTCGGCGGCCTTGGCGCAGGCCTGGGAGCGAGCGTCGGCAGTGGCGGCGTCAGCGCGGGCGTCGGAGCGGGCCTTGGCTCGGCAGCCGGCGGGCTGGGCGCCGGCCTGGGTGCGAGCGTCGGCGGCGGCGGGGTCGGGGCCGGCGCCGGCGTTGGGGCCGGCAGCGGCGGTCTGGGCACGGGCGCGTCCTGACGCAGACTTGCCAATCCAGGAGTTGCGAGGCGCCGCTCTCTCCGGCGCCTCGCGGCAGAGCGGGCAGGATGCGCTTGACGCAGCCTCGACGATGCAGCCAGGAAGCGCGATGCTCCGCCTCGCCCTCTTCCAGCCGGACATCCCGCAGAACGCCGGCACGATGATCCGCATGGCGGCCTGCCTCGGCCTGACCGTCGACATCATCGAGCCCGCCGCGTTCGACGTGTCGGACCGGCATTTCCGCCGCTCCGGCATGGACTATCTCGAGCGGGCAGCCGTATCGCGGCATGATTCGTTCCGCGCTTTCGACGATTGGCGCCGGGCTGCCGGGCGCCGGCTGGTGTTGGCGGAAACCGACGGTCCGATCGCGCTCCCGGACTTCGCCTTCCAGGCGGATGATGTTGTGATGGTCGGGCGCGAGTCCGCCGGCGTGACGCCTGAAGTGCGCAGCGCGGCGGAAGCCGTCATCTGCATACCGATGCGTCCTGGGTTGCGCTCGATCAATGTTGCGCTCGCCGCTGCGATGGTAATGGGCGAGGCATTGCGACAAACTGGCGGCTTCCCCGGCCGCGACGAGACTGACGATGCCGATGCGCCGCCCCACCGATAACGCCGCTCCTGCCGATCCCGCCGTGGTCGCCGCCCTGAAGCCTCGCGCGGCCGCCTGGTTCGAGACCCTGCGCGACCAGATCTGCGCCGCTTTCGAACAGGTCGAGGACGAAGCCTCCGGCCCTTTCCCGCCTGAGGCGGATGCGGCACCCGGCCGGTTCCAGCGCACGCCCTGGCAGCGCACGAATCACGACGGCGCCCCGGGCGGAGGCGGCGTCATGTCGATCATGAAGGGGCGCGTCTTCGAGAAGGTGGGGGTCCATGTCTCGACCGTGCATGGCAGCTTCCACCCGGATTTCGCCGGGCAGATCCCCGGCGCCTCCGACGATCCGCGCTTCCACGCCACCGGCATCTCGCTGATCGCGCATCCCTGGAACCCCAACGCCCCGACCGTCCACATGAACACGCGCTTCGTGGTGACGACCCGGCCGTGGTTTGGCGGCGGTGCCGACCTGACGCCGGTGCTCGACGCGCGCCGCAACCAGGACGACGCGGATTCGCGCGATTTCCACGATGCGATGCGCCGCCCCTGCGAGCGCTTTCCCGCGGTCGCCGACTACGCGGATTTCCGGAGTTGGTGCGACGAGTACTTCTTCCTGAAGCACCGCAACGAGCCGCGCGGCATCGGTGGCATCTTCTACGACTATGTCTGGACCGGCGACGTGGAGGCCGATTTCGCCTTCACCCGCGCCGTCGGCGAGGCATTCCTCGACATCTATCCGAACATCCTGTGCCGCAACATCGGCAAGCCGTGGAGCCAGGCCCAGCGCGACGAGCAGCAGGTCCGGCGCGGGCGCTATGTCGAATTCAACCTGCTCTACGACCGCGGCACGATCTTCGGCCTGAAGACCGGAGGCAATGTCGATTCCATCCTGTCCTCCATGCCACCGACCGTCCGCTGGCCCTGAACCGGTCCGGACGGGACTGCCGCGGCCACCGGGCAAGCACTGCCGCCGCGCGGCGTTCCGCATCGGCGGCGGGCGCTATCGGCGTTCAACGCAGGGAGCTTGATGGCGCGGCTGTTGCTCCACTCGCTTCCAAACCCCTGATCAGGCGGGGGAACTGATCGCAGCGTCCAGCAGGGCGAGCTGGATCGCGCGGTCGGCCGGGCAACCCTCGTCGATCCAGCGGTTGCGGGCGCTTTCCAGAATCCGCCCGACCGCCGGTCCCGCCGTGATGCCTCGATCGAGCAGGTCACGCCCCGTCGGGAGAAACACCGGTGTACGGGCGAGTTCGGCGATCATCGCCTGCGCCGCGGCGCCCTTCGCCATGCCGGCCCCGAGCGCAAGCGCGCCGGAGACGGCATCGGCCCCGATGCGGAGCGCCAGCCGGCGCAAGACCGCCATGCCCGGCTGCGCGCTTTTCCCCGACAGGGCCTCCAGCCCGGCGGCAAGCCGGGCGATTCGGTCGAACTCCTCGTTGGAAAGTCTCAGTCGCTCGCGCAGCCGCAGCGCATCCTCCCGCACACAAACCGCCAACGCCGCCAGTCGAAAGGCTGGATGGACCCTCTCTTCGCCCGGTCCCGCCACGGCGGCGAAGCGCGAGAGATGCGGCACACCGCCGATCACGGGCACGACCAGGCCGGCCCCGGCCATTGCCCGTAGCGTCGCCACGGCGCCAGGCGCGACGACGAGCTTCATCAACTCGGCGCGCACGCGCTCGCGCGACAGGCCTGCGAGCCCCGCGCGGCCTTCGATGCAGGCGGCGAGCCCCTCCGCATCGGGTTCGCCGGCGCCATAATGGGCATGGAAGCGGAAGAAGCGGAGAATCCGCAGATAATCTTCGCGGATGCGCGTCGCCGCATCGCCGATGAAACGCACGCGACGCCGCGCCAGGTCATCGAGCCCGCCGCAGTAGTCGTGCACGTTGCCGTCACGGTCGAGCCCCAGCGCATTGATGGTGAAATCGCGCCGCAACGCGTCCTGGGCGAAGTCGCGACCGAACACGACCGTGGCGCGGCGTCCATCGGTCTCGACGTCCTGCCGCAGCGTCGTCACCTCGAAGCTGGCTCCGTCGCCGACCAGCGTGATCGTCCCATGCTCGATTCCGGTCGGGACGGCCTTGAAGCCGGCGGCACGGCCCCGCCGGGCCGTCTCCTTCGGCAACGCGGTCGTCGCCAGATCGACGTCGCTGATCGCTTCGCCGAGCAGGAGATTGCGAATGGCGCCGCCGACGACGCGCGTCTCCTGCCCTTCGCCGTTCAGAGCGCCGAGCAGGCGTGCCAGGACGGGCTGCGCGAGGAAAGCGGTGATCCGCGCCGCCCGGGCCGCCGTCACCGGAAGCGTCCCGGGACCAGGACGCCGTTCTCCATATGGGGCGGCTCGTAGGCTCCCCGGCTGCGCTGCGTGAGGAAGCCCTCCACGGCCAGGATGAGAATCACCAGCACGAGCCCGGCCACCGCCAGGCGAAAGGCGTGCGGACTCCAATGCTCGACATCGAAGGGGTTGCGCCGCTTGACGACGAGATAGCCCGCGAAGATGCAGAAGGGCAGGACGAAGAGCAGAACCTCTTCGATGATCGCGCGCAGCATGCCCCAGTCCGTTTCCCGCGGGGCGCGCCACGCGCCCGTTCCCTAGTCCGCCAGCCGCTCGTAGAGATTACGGATCATCCCGGCGGTCGCCCCCCAGATATAGCGATCGCCGAACGGCATCGCATAGTAGGTGCGGAAATGCCCCTTCCATTCGCGGCCCTCGCGCCTGTGGTTGGCGGGGTCGAGCAGGAAGGACAACGGTGTCTCGAAGGCGTCGTCCACCTCGTGACGGTTGATCGTCAGCGAGAACGGCGTCTCGACCAGTGCCACCACCGGCACGATGCGATAGCCGGTGCCGGTCAGATACGCGTCGAGGAAGCCGAGCGTGCTGACGCGCTCGCGCGGCAGCCCGATCTCCTCCTCGGTTTCGCGCAGCGCCGTCACCACGGGCGATCCATCGACCGCATCGACCCGTCCGCCCGGAAAGGCGACCTGCGCCGAGTGGTTGCGCAGGCTTGCCGCCCGCTGCGTCAGCAGGACGGTCGGTCCCTCGGGTCGCGGCACCACCCCGATCAGCACCGCGGCCGGAACGGCGCGCCTCTCGTCTGGAACGGGGACCGGCTGCGGCTGGCCCTCATGGTCGCCGCGCGGCCGCGCGATCAGGTCGCCGAGGCTCGGTGGCTCGGAGCGCAGACGCTGCCGCGCCAGCGCCGCGAAAGCCTCGGCGCTGAGGTTGAGGGCCTTGCCGGATGTCATGGTGCCTCGAGGCCCTCGATCTCGCTCGCCGGCACGGCTGGGTAGAACTGTTCGGCGGCAGCGACTCCGAACATCGCATGCCCCTCCACCTGGCGCACCTCCCCAAGGGCAAGCAGGTCGTAGCTCAAGGCCCGGGTGAGCCGGGCCCAGAGACCGCGCCGGACATGCACATAGGGCTTCAGTCCGTCCTGTGCAGCCCGCTCGAAGCGCAACGGGTGCTCGGGGCCGACGGTGAGCAGGTCGTCGACCTGGGTGCGCAGCGCGATCACGCGCGCCGGGCCATGGCCGTCCACCTGCATCTCCACGGCCTGCAGGGGTGCGTCGTCGACCTTGATGCGGATCTTTTCGACCGGGGTCACGAGAAAGTGCTCGTCGCCCTCGCGCTTGAGCACGGACGAGAACAGCTTCACCAAGGCCGGCCGGCCGATCGGCGTGCCCAGATAGAACCAGGTGCCGTCCGCCGCGATGCGCATGTCGAGATCGCCGCAGAAAGGCGGGTTCCAGCGCTCGACAGGCGGCAGACCGCGGGCCTTGCCCGCAGCATCGCCGCCGAGCGCGGCCATCAGCCGTTCCATCGCATTTCCCGGCCCTGTCATCGCGGCATCGGTTCCCGTCACCTGCGGCATAGTCGTTGCACCGCGTTTCTGCCTTGAACTCCACATAATCGTGAAGCCGAGTTTATGTGTACCGCAGCAATCGGCGCTTGAGCCTGTAAAACGCCCCGTCCACATTCGACGGTGGATTAGAGCGACGGGTTCGCGTCCTGCGATGTGCGCGCCGGAAGCGGCAGGAGTGCAAGGGTGAAGGAGATCGACATGGCGGCGCAAGCCCGTGCGAGTGAGAGCAACTCCCCGATCGACCTCGACAGCGGCGTGGTCGAGGCGGCCGAGGCCGCGCTCGGCGCCATCGGCGCGGCGCGCAGGGAGATCGGCCAGGTGATCTTCGGCCAGCAGAAGGTCGTCGACCTCTCGCTGATCACACTGCTGGCCGGTGGCCACGGCCTGCTCGTCGGCGTGCCCGGCCTCGCCAAGACCAAGCTCGTCGAGGCGATGGGGACCGTGCTCGGCCTCTCGGCCAGGCGCGTCCAGTTCACGCCCGACCTGATGCCCTCCGACATCCTCGGCTCGGAGGTGCTCGACGAATCGAGCGACGGCAGGCGCCATTTCCGCTTCATCAAGGGCCCCGTCTTCGCTCAGCTCCTGATGGCAGACGAGATCAACCGCGCCAGCCCACGCACCCAGTCGGCGCTCCTGCAGGCGATGCAGGAGCATCATGTCACCGTCGCCGGAGAACGCTACGACCTGCCCGCGCCCTTCCATGTGCTCGCGACCCAGAACCCGATCGAGCAGGAGGGCACCTACCCGCTGCCGGAGGCCCAGCTCGATCGCTTCCTGCTCGAGATCGACGTCGACTACCCCGATCGCGAGGCCGAGCGCCGCATCCTGCTCGAAACCACCGGCGCTGCCGAATACAAGCCCTCTCAGGCGATGACCGCCGAGACCTTGATGTCCATCCAGCGCCTCGTCCGCCGCCTCCCCGTGGGGGACGCAGTGGTCGACGCGATCCTCGATCTCGTCCGCTCCGCCCGTCCCGGCGAGGGCAACGCCGCGCTCACCGACAAGCTGGCCTGGGGCCCCGGCCCACGGGCGAGCCAGTCGCTGACGCTGGCGGCTCGCGCGCGGGCGCTGGTGGAGGGCCGGCTCGCTCCCTCGGTGGACGATGTCGCTGCACTTGCCGCTCCCGTCCTCAAGCACCGCGTCGCGCTGACCTTCGCCGCACGCGCTGACGGCGAGACGGTCGAAGGCGTGATCGGCCGCCTCGTGGAAAGGCTGGGCTAGCGCGATGCTGCGCATGCGCGTCCTGAACCAGGCCGAGCGGCAACCGGCGAGGCCCGTCCTCACCGCATCGCTCGACCTTGCAGCGCGCCTGCCCCGGCTGATCCTCGAAGCCCGCCGCGTCTCCGCCAGCGTCCACGGCATCCACGGGCGCCGCCGCGCCGGGCCGGGCGAGACCTTCTGGCAGTACCGGCCGCTGGTCGCCGGCGAATCCGCGGCGCGCATCGACTGGCGCCGCTCCGCCCGCGACGGACATCTCTTCGTGCGCGAGCGGGAGTGGGAAGCCTCGCACACCGTCTGGCTCTGGGTCGACCGCTCCGCCTCGATGGGTTTCGCATCGTCGCTGGCCCTGGCCTCCAAGATCGACCGCGCCCTCGTCGCCGGCTTCGCGCTCGCCGAGACGCTGGTCGAGGGCGGCGAGCGCGTCGGCCATCTTGGCCTGACGCGGCCGCTGGCCTCCCGCAACATCATCGAGTTGCTGGCCCAGGCCATCGTTGCCGACCGCAAGGGCGCGACGGACGATCTGCCGCCGCCCGCACCGCTGCCGCGCCTGGCGGACGCCATCATCGTCACCGATGGGCTTTCGCCTTCCGACTCGCTGGCCAGGCGCATCGCCACGATGGCCTCGAGCGGCGCGCGCGGCCATGTCCTGCTCGTCGCCGACCCGATCGAGGAGACCTTCCCGTTCACCGGTCAGGCCGAGCTCTTCGACCTGGAGGATGGACTCAGCCTGCGCGTCGGCGACGCCGGGTCCTGGGGCGATGAATACCGCGGCCGCCTCGCTGCCCATCGCGAAGCCATCAGGGAAGCGTGCCGCAAGGCCGGCTGGACCTTGACGCTCCACCGCACCGACCGGCCTGCGAGCGAAGGCGTGCTGCGCGTCGCCAGCCTCGTCGCCGCCGCGCGCGGCGGTTCGGGCTTCTAGGGAGGACGCGGCATGTTCGGCGCCCTGCCCCTCACCTTCTCCGCCCCGCTCGCGCTGGCCGCGCTCGCGCTGCTGCCGGCGCTCTGGCTGATCCTGCGGGTGACGCCGCCGCGTCCCCGCCGCATCGATTTCCCGCCGCTGAAGATCATGGCCGACCTGATCCCGAAGCGGGAGACGCCAGCGCACACCCCGTGGTGGCTGCTGGCCATGCGCATGGTGGTCGCCGCGCTCGCGATCCTCGCGGTCGCGGGACCGGTCTGGAATCCGCCGCGCGATGCCGGGCCGACACGCGGGCCGGTGCTGCTGCTGGTCGACAACGGCTTCGGCGCAGCCGGCGACTGGGCCGACCGTATCGCGGTCGCCGAATCGCGCATTGCCGCGGCGACCCGCGAGAGCCGCACCGTCGCGGTGGTCGGCCTTGCCGAGAACCCGGCCGAGATTTCGCTGCTCGATCCCCGCACGGCACTGGAGCGGCTGCGAGCCCTCGCTCTGGAACCGCACGCGCCGGACCGCTCCAGCCATCTGCCGCGCATCGAAAGCTTCCTCCGCAGCTCGCCGGCCGCCGAGATCGTCTGGGTGTCTGACGGACTGGCCATCGGGGACGAAAGTCCCTTCCTGTCGCGTCTGAAGCAGATGGCCGGCGGGCATCGGCTCGCCATTCATGCCGGCCCGGCAGTCCAGCTCGCTTTGGCCGCGCCGGAAAATCAGGCGGGTGCTCTCACGGTGAAGGTGTTGCGTCCGGCGGCCGCCGCACCGGCCACCGGCGTCGTCCGAGCACTCGACCTCAAGGGCCTCCCGCTCGGCGAAGCTCCCTTCGTCTTCGAAGGCTCCGCGCTGGAGACGAGCGCGCGCCTGACCCTGCCGATCGAGGTCCGCAACGCTGTCTCGCGCCTTGAGATCGCCGGGCTGCGCAGCGCAGGTTCGGTCGCCCTGCTCGACGAGAGCGCGCGGCGCCGGCGCGTCGGCATCGTCTCGGGCACGACGGCCGACACGGCGCAGCCGCTGCTCTCGCCAACCTACTACGTCTCGCGCGCGCTCCAGCCCTTCGCCGAGATTCGCGAGCCGCGCCAGGGCTCGACCGATCCTGTCGGCGAACTGCTGGCGCAGAACCTCTCGGTACTGGTTCTCGCCGATATCGGCACGCTCGACCGCGAGACGGCGGCGAAGATCTCCGATTTCGTCCAGCGCGGCGGCGTGCTGCTGCGCTTTGCCGGTCCGCGCCTCGCGGCGAGCTCGGACGAATTGACCCCGGTCAAGCTGCGGCGCGGTGGCCGCACACTCGGCGGCGGCCTCTCCTGGGACACGCCGCGCAAGCTCGCGGCCTTCACCCGCGAGAGTCCCTTCTTCGGCTTGACGATCGGCGACGATGTCCGGGTCAACCGGCAGATCCTGGCAGAGCCCGAGCCGAACCTCTCGCGCAAGACCTGGGCCGCTCTCGAGGATGGCACGCCCGTCGTCACCGGAGAACGCCGCGGCGACGGGCTGATCGCGATGTTCCATGTCACGGCCGACACCACCTGGTCGAACCTGCCGCTGTCCGGGCTTTTCGTGGAGATGCTGCGCAAGGTCGTCAATCTCGCCGGCACAGGCACGGCTGCCGCGACGCAGGGTGACGAGGTCCGCGTCGAGACCTTGTCGCCGACGCGCGTGCTCGACGGTCTCGGCCAGTTCCGGAGCCCGCCCGCAACGAGCCAGCCCGTCGCCCGCAACTTCGCAGGCCGTGCGACGCTGCTGCATCCGCCAGGCTTGTACGGGCCGACCGAGGGTTCCTTTGCCGTGAATGCGCTCGCTCCGAACGACCGGCTCGCCGCGCTCGACCTCGCGATCCTCGGTGCGCCGATCCTGCCGATCGACGAGCCGATCGCGCGCGACATCCGCCCCCCGCTGCTGGTGCTCGCGCTGCTGCTGCTGATCGTCGATACGCTCGCGACGCTCTGGCTCGGCGGCCGACTTGGATTCCGCCGCGTCGGCCGGGCGGCAGCACCGGCTGTCCTGCTGTTGGCACTGGTCCTGGCGGGCGGGCTCGCACCCGGCCGTGCCGAAGCCCAGCCCACGCCGCCGGCTCAGGGCGCACAGCCCGAGCGCCTTCCGCCGATCCCCCGCGAGCTCCTCGCCAACGGCGCGATGACCCGCCTCGCCTATGTCGTCACCGGCGACAGGGCGGTCGACGACATGTCCAAGGCGGGCCTGACCGGTCTCAACACCGTGCTTGGCGCCCGCACCGCGCTGGAGCCGGGCGACGCGATCGGCGTCGATGTCGATCGTGACGAACTCGCCTTCTTCCCGGTGCTGTACTGGCCGATCGTCGCCGGGCGGCCCATTCCGTCGGCCGAGACGCTGCGCAAGCTCGAGGCGTATATGAAGGGCGGCGGGCTCGTCATCTTCGACACCCGCGACGCCATGAGCGCCCGGCCCGGCGGCGGCTCCACGCCGGAGGGCGATCAGCTCAAGCGCATGCTGCAGACGCTCGACATCCCCGAGCTCGAGCCGCTTCCGGCCGATCACGTCCTGACCAAGACCTTCTACATCCTCGACGGCCTCGTCGGCCGCTACGACACCGGCACCACCTGGGTCGAGACCCTGCCGCCCGCCGACAGCGAGGGCCACCGCCCCGCCCGCGCCGGCGACAACGTCTCGCCCATCGTCATCACTTCCAACGACCTCGCCTCCGCCTGGGCGATCGACAGGCGTGGCGAAGGCCTCGTGCCGCTGTCGGGCTCCGATCCGCGTCAGCGCGAGCTCGCCCTGCGCGGCGGCGTCAATCTCGTGATGTATGCGCTGACGGGCAACTACAAGGCCGACCAGGTCCATGTTCCGGCCCTGCTCGAACGGTTGGGGCAGTAGCCATGTGGAGCCTCTCGTTCGCGCCGCTGGTGCCGCTGCCGCTGCTGATCGGTCTCTCCGCGCTGGCCGCCGTGGCAGCAGGCGCGGCAATCGTCCTCGCCGGCCGCAGCGCCCTGCTGCGGGCGCTGGCGCTCGCCGTGCTGGCGCTGGCGCTGGCCGACCCGTCGCTTGTTTTCGAGGACCGCGAGCCGGTCAAGGATGTCGTCTCGGTCGTCGTCGACCGTTCGGCCTCGAACCGGCTCGCCGACAGGACGGCGCAGACCGATGCGGCTGTTGCCGAGGTCGAGCGGCAGCTGCGGGCCATTCCCAACGTCGAGCCGCGCATCGTCGAGGTTCGCGATGCGCAGGGCTCCGACGACGGCACGCGCCTGTTCGAGGCCTTGACGAACAGCCTCGCGGACGTCCCTTCCGAGCGCGTCGCGGGCGCCATCGCCATCACCGACGGCCTCGCCCACGACACTCCGCCCAATGCGGACGTTCTGGGCCTGCGCGCGCCGCTCCATGTCCTGACGACCGGCCGTGCGGCCGAGATCGACCGCCGCATCGTCCTGGTGGATTCGCCGCGCTTCGGCATCGTCGGCAAGGATCAGATCATCCGCCTGCGCGTCGCCGACAAGAACGGCCCGGGCCGGGCCGGGCTCACGATCCGCCGCGACGGCGAGATCATCGCCCGTCGCGAGGTCGCGACCGGCCAGACCGTGCAGGTACCGGTCCGCATCGACCGCGGCGGGCCGAACGTCGTCGAGATCGAGGCCGCGCCGCTCGACAACGAATTGACCCTCGCCAACAACCGCGCGGTAATCACCATCGAAGGCGTCCGCGACAAGCTGCGGGTGCTGCTGGTCTCGGGCGAGCCGCATCCGGGCGAGCGCACCTGGCGCAACCTGCTCAAGGCAGACGCCAATGTCGACCTCGTCCATTTCACCATCCTGCGCCCGCCGGAAAAGCAGGACGGCACGCCGATCAACGAACTCTCGCTGATCGCCTTTCCGACGCGCGAGCTGTTCCAGGTCAAGATCAAGGAATTCGACCTGATCATCTTCGACCGCTATGCCAACCAGTCGATCCTGCCCTTGGTCTATTTCGACAACATCGTCCGCTATGTTCGCGATGGCGGCGCGCTGCTGGTCGCCGCCGGCCCCGAATATGCGGGGTCGCAGACCTTGGCGCGCACCCCGCTCGGCCAGATCTTGCCGGCGATTCCCGATGGCAGCGTCATCGACGAGGCCTACCGCGCCCGCGTCAGCGAGCTGGGCAAGCGCCATCCGGTCACCCGCGACCTGCCGGGTTCGGAGGTCGACCCTCCGCGCTGGGGAGAATGGCTGCGCATGGTCGGCGCCCAGGCCCGTGCCGGCGCGGCGCCGGTCATGACCGGCCCCGGAGACCGGCCGCTGCTGATGCTCTCGCGCGAGCAGAAGGGCCGCGTGGCCTTGTTCCTGTCCGACCATGAATGGCTCTGGGCCCGCGGCTTCCGCAACGGCGGCCCCTATCTCGACCTGCTGCGGCGCCTCAGCCACTGGCTGATGAAGGAGCCCGAGCTGGAGGAAGAGGCGCTGCGCGCCACCGCCCGCAACGGCACCATCGAGGTCGAGCGCCAGACGCTGGGAGACAACCCCTTCCCCGTCACCGTCACCGGCCCCGACGGCCAGTCGCGGCAGGTCGCGCTGGAGGCGGGGCAACCCGGCCTGTTCACCGCCCGAATCCCGACGAGCGCGCTGGGCCTGTATCGGCTCACCGCCGACAACCTCACGGCCTTTGCCAGCGTCGGACCCGAGAATCCGCGCGAGCTGATGGAGGTCGTCAGCGACCCCGGCGCCCTGCAGCCGCTCTCCCAGGCGACCGGTGGCTCCTCGCGCCGAATCGGCAGGGAGAACGGCTCCGCGGTCGACGTTCCGCGCATCGTCCCTGTCCGCTCCGGCAGCCAGTTCGCCGGCGCCGACTGGATCGGGCTGAGGATCAGCGATTCCGGCGTGGTGCGCGGCGTGCAGATCTCGCCGCTCTTCGTCGGGTTGATCGGGCTGGCCGTCCTGTTCGGCGCGCTCGTCGCCGGCTGGCTCGGCGAGAGCGGCCGGCGCTTCAGGAGGGAGGCATAGACCGCGCCGAGGTCACGCTTCCGCGCCTCTGCGCCAGGACGCCCGCGACCAGTTCGAGGGCGAGGAAGCGGCCGGGATCGGCCGGTCCGGGCAGGACGAGCTGCCCCGGCGGAACCACGCCGAAGCCGAAGCGGGCGTAATAGGGGGCATCGCCGATCAGCAGGATTAGGTCATGGCCGTCCTGCCGCGCCGCCTCGATCGAGCGGCTCATCAACGCTGCGCCGATGCCCCTGCCCTCGAAGGCGGGATCGACCGTCAACGGCCCCAGCATCAACGCCGGATGCCCGCCTGCGCCGACCGGCGTGACCTTGACCGAGCCGACGAGAAAGGTGCCGACATGGGCGGCGAAGGACAGCGCCGGATCGGGCGGCACGCCTTCGCGCAGGCGGAACGCCGTGCGCGCGAAGCGGCCCGGACCGAAGGCGCGCTCGTGCAGCCGCTCGATCGCGGCGTTGTCCACGGGCAATTCGTGGCGGATAGTCAGAGGCAGGGATGTCATGGCGACCGGGAAAGGCAGCGAAGGAGCGAGCGGCGAGGCAAGGCGCGTCGGCGCGCATGCCGGAAAAGCGCATTCAGCGCGTCGGTCGTCGCAGGTCTCGCAGGTTGTGCCGGTCCGTCATGGCTGCGCCTGTAGCAGAGCGGCATCCCCGCGTCCATCCATGTCGGGTTCGGACGGCCGAGGCGATCGCGCTGCCGCCGCAACGAAAGCGCCTGGCGCGCGTTCGGATCGACGGGTCGGGCCGGAGCAACGCCGGTGGGATCGGAATAGGAGGAAAGATCGATGACACGACATCTTGCGGCAGCCTGCGCGGTCATGCTCGGCGCATCCTCTGTCCCTGCGCTCGCTCAGCAGGGCCCGACGCGAGACGAGTTCTTCTGGCTCGGCGAGATGAACAAGGCGAGCACCGTCATCAACAAGGACGAGGGGCTGCTGGACCCCGCCCTGGCGCCGAAGCTGGCACAAGGGCTGGCCCGGGTGATCGAGGCCGGCAACCAGCCCGGCGCCAAGCGTCCTTCGACCGTCATCACCTTCGAACCGCTGATGATCAAGGAGGCCGGCGTCGAAGTCACCCTGCTGCATGCCGGCCGCTCCAGCCAGGACATGCACGCGACCTATCGCGCCGCGATCATGCGCGACAGGCTGCTCGCACTTGCCGAACAGCTCGGCCGGACGACGCGCACCATGGTCGAGCTGGCCGCGACGCATCGAGGCACGGTCGTCCCCAACTACACCAACGGCGTCGCGGCGCAGCCCAACAGCTACGGCCATTATCTGCTCGGCCTCGTCGCCGGCTTCGACCGTGACGCAGAGCGCATCCGCGAGTTCTACGCGCGTGTCGACCGTTCGCCCATGGGAACGACGGTCCTCAACGGCACGAGCTGGCCGCTCGATCGTCGGCGCATGGCCGATTATCTCGGCTTCGGCGCGCTGGTCGACAACGCCTATGACGCGTCGCAGGTCGCGGCCGTCGACCTGCCCGTCGAGGCCGGCTCGATCGTCACCAGCATCGCGCTGCATACGGGAAGCTATATCGAGGACGTGATGACGCAGTATGCGCAGCCGCGCCCGTGGATCCTGTTGCGTGAAGGCGGAGGCACGACCGGCGGCGGCAACACCTATGTCTCGAGCGCCATGCCGCAGAAACGGAATCCCGGGCTGCTCAACGGCACCCGCGAACAGGCCTCGAACGCGCTTGCGCTGGCGATGGGCCCGGTCTTCAAGGCGCACAACATTCCGCCCGGAATGCCCGACGCCAAGAGCGCCAGAGCCAACAGCGCGATGATCGACAGCGCGGCCAGGACCCTCCAGGGGCTGGACCGCATCCTCAAGGCGCTGGTGATCGACCCCGACCGCGCGCTGGAGGAGCTCAACAGCGACTGGACGGCGTCTCAGGAGCTGGCCGACGTGCTGATGCGCAAATACAAGCTGCCCTTCAGGGCCGGTCATCACTTCGCCTCCGAAGTCGTCGACTACGCCAAGCTCAACGCCATCAAGCCGACCGACTTCCCCTATGCGCAGGCGCAGGCGATCTATCGCAAGGCCGCCGCGGAAATGGGCCTCGCCGCCGCGGAGCTGCCGATGAGCGAGGCCGAGTTCAGGGCGACGCTCGATCCCGTCGCGATCGTCAAGAACCGCGCGACATCCGGCGGTCCGCAACCGGCCGAGATGGATCGCATGCTGGGCGACGCCCGCAGGCGCCTGGACCAGCAGGACGACTGGATCAAGGAGCGGCGCGCCAAGATCGCGAGCGCTCTGGCCAGGCTCGACACCGATTTCGCGACGCTGGCCAAGGGCGCGAACTGAAGGCAGTGCGGCTGCTGTCCTCGGCTTCCCTTCACCAATCGGCAGCGGGAGTCCGGTTCGCAGTGATTTCCTCGAGGCGGCGGCGGGTGGCGGGCGTCACGCCCTCGGGCAGGCTGTCGAGCGGGAAGAAGCCGGCTTCGGCGATCTCGCGGTCGGGCTGCTTGACGCTCTCGACCCGAAACGCGCGCACCACATACAGAGCGACATGGTCCCGTCGCGAGATCCGGCCGTTGAAGTAGAGACCGTGGAGGCGCGGCGGCTCGGTCAATGCGATGCAGGCCTCCTCGGAGAGTTCGCGCGCCAGCGCCTGCAGCGCCGTCTCGCCAACCTCGACGCCGCCGCCCGGAAGCTGCCAGCCCGGCACATAGGTATGCCGGATGAGAAACACCTCGCCCGCCTCCGTCAGAACCGCCGCCCGTACCCCGAAGGTGATGCTGCGGGTCAGCCGGAAATAGAGATGCAGCAGGCGCACCATCATGCGACGCCAGCCCGAAAATCCCGCTTCCTCGCCAGCCCCTTCCGAAGGGCGCCGCTGCTCCATGGATCCGTTTCTCACCGTCAGGTTAATTGTCTATGCAAAAAGCGCATGACGGACACGCTGAGCCTAGGCTGGTTCTGACACAAACGCGCCCCAAATAACGTCCAGAGAAACACCCGTTACTGGAAACCGAACCATGCTCCTCTCATTCATCATCTCCCGCTTCAAGGCCAAACCGGCCTACGTCTGGAAGCCCGCCGTCACGCTGACCGACTCGCGCATCGTCTCTGAGCTCACGGGCGCTGCCAACTGAGACTGCCTGCCGACCCCGTCGACCGCGCTGAATTGCGCGCTTGACGGGCGGCCCGCGGCAAGGGCAAGCGCTGGAGCGTGTTCAAGCTCGCGCACCTGTCCGACCCGCATCTCGGCCCGCTGGCCGGGTTTTCGCTGCATCAGCTCATCGGCAAGCGGGCAACGGGTTACGTCAACTGGCGCCGCAAGCGTCGGCATGCCCACGACATGGACATCCTGGCGCGGATCGTCGCCGATATCCACGAGCAACAGCCGGATCATATCGCCTGCACGGGCGACGTTTCCCATATCGGCCTCCCGAACGAATTCAAGACCGCCGTCACCTTCCTCGATACGTTGGGCCCGCGCGAGACCGTCAGCTTCGTTCCCGGCAACCACGATGCCTATGCGCGGTCGTCGCTCAAGGCGCTCGCCACCCTGCTGGCGCCCTGGTCCGGGAGCGACGACGGCTCCCCCTCCTACCCCTGGTACCGGCGGCGCGGACCGCTGGCGCTGATCGGCGTCAGCAGCGCCGTGCCGACCCTGCCTCTGATGGCGACCGGGCGCGTCGGCCCCGAGCAGACCGAGCGAACCGCCGCCCTGCTCGACCGTGCCCGCGACGAAGGCCTTATCCGCGTCATCCTGATCCACCACCCCCCTTATGTCGGCGGCGCGCGGCGCTCGCGCGAGCTCATCGATGCCGCCGCCTTCGAAGCGATGCTGAAACGGCATGGGGCCGACCTCGTCCTGCATGGCCACAATCACACCTTCTCGCTGGCATGGCGGGCCGGCCCGCAGCGCGACTTCCCCATCGTCGGCGTGCCGTCCGCCTCGATCGGGCCGCGCGGCCATGGCGACCTCGGCACCTGGCATCTTTTCCGCATCGACGGCGACGCCGGGTCCCACCGGATCGTGCTGGAGCAGCGCGGCTTCGAGCTCGACGGCACGGTCATCCTGCGGCAGGCGATCGACCTGTCCGGCAGACCGGCTTGACGGCCACCAGGCCACCGCGTGTTTACGCCGGCTTCACCGGGCCGGCATACGCTTCCCTGCGGGAGGAAGCGCGATGTTCGCCGGAACCCTCGGCCGCGGCCAGTTCTTCGTCAAATCCGGTCTGCTGGCCACCGCGGAAGCGGCCGTTCTGGCCGTCTGCATCGCCATCCAGCATGAGGCGTTCTTCGGCCCGCCCGGAGAGGGGCGCTACCGGCTGGCGGCCAGCGTCCTCCTGGCCAGCATCCCCTTTGGATATCAGCGCATCAGCCTCGCCATCCGCCGCAATCGGGACGCTGGCGGCGGCCAGGCCGTGGCCGGCATCTATGCCATCGCCACCTGCGTGGCACTCGCGCTGCAGATCCAGGCGCTGATCAGCCGCGCCTCGGACGATCCGATCAACGGCATGGAGCAGCCCGGGCTGGTCTACCTCCTGCTGGGCGGGTTCTGGCTCTATCTGCAGTTCGCTGCATCCGCCCCGGTCGAACTTCGCGACAAAGCCGATGCTGCGAGCCGCAGCAGCCGAAGCGATGCGACCGAGGAGGCGGATGCCGGCTCCGCCCTGTCACAGGCGATGGAGCAGGCGATCGCCGGCCGCAAGCCAATCCCCGCTCCGCCTGTCCCGTCACAGCCGCAGGGCTTCCTCGGCGCGCTCCCAGCCGGTGTACCGCGTCGGCGGACGGAGTTCGGCCGACGCGGCCTGAAGTAGGGGCGTCCGGCTCAGACGCAGCGCCCGCCGTCGACCGCCAGCACCGAGCCCGTCACCATGTCGGCCTCGTCCGAGCACAGGAACAGCGCGGCATTGGCGATGTCCTGCGGGGTCGAGAAACGGCCCCACGGGATGGTGGAGGTGAAGGCCTTGCGCCGCTCGGGCGTGTCCTCGCCCATGAAGGTGGCGAGCAGCGGCGTCTCGCCCGCGACCGGCGCAATGGCGTTGACGCGGATCTTGTCGGGCGCGAGCTCGACCGCCATCGACTGCGAGATCAGGTTCGCAGCGCCCTTCGAGCCGTTGTACCAGGTCAGGCCGGGCCGTGGACGCAGGCCGGCCGTCGAGCCGATGTTCAGGATGACGCCGCCGCCATGCTGCCGGAAATGCGGCACCGTCGCCCGCGCCATCAGGTAGATCGACTTCACGTTCACCGCGAAGATCCGGTCGAACTCCTCCTCGGTCACCTCCGTCATCGGCTTGTTGCGATGGGTGGTGCCGGCATTGTTGACGACGATATCGAGCCGCCCGACCTTGGCGAGGATCTTCTCGACCGCCTTGTCGACGCTCTTGGCCTTGCCGACGTCGCAGGTCACCGCGAAGGCCTTGCGGCCGATCGCCTTGGCCGCCTCCTTGGCCTTGTCGCCATTGATGTCCAGCACCGCGACGCGCGCGCCTTCGCGCACGAAGGTCTCGGCGATGCCGAAGCCGAACCCCTGCGCCGCGCCGGTCACCAGCGCCGTCTTGCCCTTGAGTCGCATGATCGTTCCTTCGTGTTCAGCGATTGCGCGATGTTTGAGACGATTGAACGCCTCGGTAAATGCGCTTTCGCGCGCAGGCGCGTGCGAAAATGGGATGGCGGGAGCTTACGCCCCGATCTCCTCGCGCAGCATCTCCAGCTCCAGCCAGCGCTCCTCGGCCTCGCCGATCTCGCGCGCGAGCTCTTCCAGCCGCGCCGTCGCCCTGGTGAAGAGCTTCGGATCGCGGGTGTAGAGATCGCCGGCAACCGCTGCATTCAGCTTCGCGGCCTCGGCCTGCAGCGCCTCGATCTTTGTCGGCAGCGTCTCCAGCGCATGCTTCTCGTTGAATGAAAGCTTGCGCTTGGAGGCGGATGTGGCCGGTGATGACGCCGCCTTGGCAGCGACAGGCGCCGCCTTCTCGACCGGCCGGGCCTTGGCTCCGACGCCGCGCCCGCGCTGGGCCAGCATGTCGGAATAGCCGCCGGCGAATTCCGTCCAGACGCCGTCGCCATCCGAGATCAGTACGGAGGAGACGACGCGGTCGATGAAGTCGCGGTCGTGGCTCACCAGCAGCACCGTGCCCTGATAGTCGGCGAGCAGCTCCTGCAGCAGGTCGAGTGTCTCGAGGTCGAGATCGTTGGTCGGCTCGTCCAGCACCAGCAGGTTCGAGGGCTTGGCCAGCGCCCGCGCTAGCATCAGCCGCCCGCGCTCGCCGCCGGAAAGCGCGCCGACCGGCGTGCCGCGCTGGATCGGCTGGAACAGGAAGTCCTTCATGTAGGAGACGACATGGCGCGGCTGGCCGCCGACCATGACCTGGTCCGAGCCGCCACCGGTCAGGACATCCCCGAGCGGCGTCTCCGGATCGAGGCTTTCGCGACGCTGGTCGAGCGTCACCATCTCCAGCGCCGTGCCGAGCTTCACCTTGCCGGAATCCGGCGCGAGCGCTCCGGTCAGCAGGTTGATCAGCGTGGTCTTGCCGGCGCCGTTCGGCCCGACGATGCCGATCCGGTCGCCCCGCGCGACCCTGAGCGACAGGTTCTTGACCACGACATTGTCGCCGTAGGCCTTGGAGACGTTCACCGCCTCGATGACCAGCTTGCCGGAGGTCTGGGCCTCGCTGGCCTCCAGCCGCACGTTGCCGACGGCGGCGCGGGCGGTACGGCGCTGGTCGCGCAAGGCGTGCAGCTCGCCGAGACGGCGCTGGTTGCGCGTGCGCCGGGCGCTGACGCCATAGCGCAGCCAATCCTCCTCGCGTGCGATCTTGCGGTCGAGCTTGTGCCGTTCCAGCTCCTCCTGTGCGAGCACCTCGTCCCGCCAGGCCTCGAACTCTCCGAAGCCCCTTTCCATCCGCCGTGTCACGCCACGGTCGAGCCAGATCGTCGCGCGCGACAGCGAGGTCAGGAAGCGGCGGTCGTGGCTGATCAGCACCATCGCCGAGCGCAGCGATTTCAGCTCCTGCTCCAGCCACTCGATCACGGGCAGGTCGAGGTGGTTCGTCGGCTCGTCCAGCAGCAGGATGTCCGGCTCCGGTGCCAGCACGCGGGCAAGGGCCGCGCGCCGCGCCTCCCCTCCCGACATCGAAGCCGGATTTTCCTGGCCGGTGAGACCGAGCTCGGTCAGCAGGTACTGCGCGCGATAGGCGTCGTCGCCGGGCCCCAGCCCGGCCTCGACATAAGCGAGCGCGGTCGCGTGGCTGCCGAAATCCGGCTCCTGTGGCAGATAGCGGATCGTCGCGCCGGGCTGGACGAACCGCTCGGCATGATCGGGCTCGACGATGCCGGCCGCGATCTTGAGCAGCGTCGACTTGCCGGACCCGTTGCGGCCGACGAGGCAGACGCGCTCTCCGGCCGAGACCGCGATCTCCGCCGCCTCGAGCAGCGGCTGTCCGCCAAAGGTGAGCGCAACGTCGCGCAGATGCAGTAGGGGGGCCATCGCTCGTCCTGTGAATGCGAGAGCGGGATAGACCGCGGAAGCGCCGCTGTCACGCATCCCCGGCATGGCACGCCCCTTGCTCGGTCGGGCAGTCCCCCTATCGTGGGGCGATCACCTCGACGCGAAGCCCGCCCATGCCCTCTTCTCGCCCGCGCACCATCGGTATCGGCCACAATGGCGGTCCGCCACTCAAGGAACGCAAGCCGCGCTCGGAAGCCGGAAGGGGCACCATAGGCCGGTATTTCGACTGGCGCTTCGCTCATCGCAAGGCGTGGAAGAAGCCCCGCGAGATCGCGCTCCGTCGTCAGGAGAATGCCGAGGCTCTCGGCCTGACCTATGAGGAGTATTCGCTCGAGATCATGGAGCGAGGCTACTATCCGCAGCCCGAACATGCCGACGGGATCAAGGCGAAGCGCGCCCAGCGCCGCAAGGATGGCGGCGTGGTCGGGCAGTCGCTGAAAGGCATGAAGCTAGGCTGAACCGCCTGCTCAATTCCCCAGCCAGCGTCGCAGGAGCCGCGTCGCCGGCTTCTCGAAGCTGTGATGAAGCAGCATCGCAGCCAGCACAGCCCCGCCGAGCGCAAGGACGATGTACAGGCCCGGCAGCAGCACTCCGGCGCGCGAAGCAGCCTCCCGCAGCCCGCGGATGACGAAGGGATGCACGAGATAGAGGGCGTAGGAGGCGTCACCCACGGCCGCCAGCGCCCTGATCGGAAATGCCGGCGGCGCTGCGCGGTCCCGCCCGCATGCCGCCGCCGCCACCAGAAGCACGGCTGCGCCGCCTCGCCAGAGCACGACGTTCCAGGCACCGCCCGTCTCCTGGCCATGCGCTGCGGCGAACAGCACGGCGGCCCCGGCGGCCGCGACGGCGATCCGCCAGGCGCCGTGCAGGCGAAATCCTTTCCGCCGCAGGACGGCGATGCCCATTCCGGCGGCAAACTCGAGGACGATCGGCTGCCCCCAGAAGCCGAAGGGCAAGGCGAGCGGCCCCTGCGGGCCTTCTGCACCGACCAGCACGGCCAGAACCAGCGCGACCATGGGCAAGGTCGAGCGCGCCGGCAGCAGGAGCCCCGCCGCGAACAGCACGTAGAACAGCATCTCGTAGTTCAGCGTCCATCCCAGCGAATAGACCGGCTGGACCAGACCCTGGGCCGAGACCACCGGCCAGAACAGATAGGAGGCGATGATCTGAGTGGCGCTCGGCGCCCCGGAATTGAGCGCCGCCGGCACGGCGAGACCGACCAGCAGGAACAGGCTCGTCATGGCCCAATAGAGCGGCACGATGCGTGCGAGACGGCGTTTTAGGAAGACGAGCGCCGCCCCCGGGGCCCCGAACAGATCCTGCGAGGCATGGACCATGATGAAGCCGGAGACGACGAAGAAGATATCGACGCCCGCCATCCAGGGCAGCACGTCGTTGCGGGCGAAGGGGAGCCCGGCCTGCGCCGCAAGGATGGCGGCATCCGGCTGGACGTGGTGCACGGCCACCATGAAGGCGGCCAGCGCGCGCAGGACCTGGATGGAATGGATGGGCTGCACGCGGTCTTGACGATCTTCGGAAGGGCCGAGCTGCGGAAGGCGCTCAGCCAAACCACAACCGCTTCGGGTCGTCGAGCCCGAAACGGCCGAGATTGGCAGCAATCGCGGCGAGTCCCTGTTCGGCGGCATCCTGTGTGGTGACGATGTGCAGCGCGAAGCGCGCGGCGAGTTCCTCCATCGGCGGCTTGCCGGCGAAGACGCTCCTGACGGTGGGACGGTCCGCCAGCGACAGCAGCTTCGGTGCGATGCCGCCCGCGATGAAGACGCCGCCGGTCGCCTTGAAGGCGAGCGCCAGATCGCCGGCGACGCGTGCCAGCAGCCGCCAGAAGCAGACGACCGTCATCAGAGCGGCAGGATTGCCGTCGAGCGCGAGCCGGCTGATATCGGCCGCGCTGACATCGGCCTCGGCGACGCCGGACGTTGTGGCGACGGCGCGGTGGAGGCGCACGAGCCCGTCACCGCTCAGCAGGTGCTCCACCGTGACGCGGGGCAGCCCGGCCGCCAGTGCCGGCCAGATCCGGTGCTCCGCCGGGTCCTCCGGCCCGATCCCGATATGCCCCGTCTCGGTCGGGACCAGGAAGCCGCGTTCGCCGCGCGTCAGCAAGGCGGCGGCTCCGAACCCGGTCCCGGGGCCCAGCACCAGCTTGACCCCGTCCGGCTCCGGATCGCCCTCGACCAGCGTCTCGGCATCGGCCGGGCGCAACACGGCCAGGGACGCCGCCAACGCCTCGAAATCATTGACCAGCAGCCCCTGTTTGAAATCCAGGGCGGCGGCGAGCCTCGGACCGTCGAAATCCCAGTTCGCATTGGTCAGCTGGGCCCTGCGGCCATCGAGCGGGCCGGCAACGGCGAGGACCGCCGAGCGCGGCCGTTCGGGCAGTCCCGCGATCACGCTCTCGAAAGCCGCCTCCGGGGTCGCATAGCTGCCGGTGCCGATGCGGGCCAGAGCCCGATGCGGGCCATCGGGCTCCGCCACCAGCGACAACCGGCAATTCGTCCCGCCGATATCGGCGAGGAGAACCGGATAGGCGATCGAGGGCGGCCGCATCAGACCGGCTTCCGCCAGGGCGCGAACCAGCCGAGCCCTTCCAGGGTGCCATGCTCGGGCCTGTACTCGCAGCCGACGAAACCGCCATAGCCGAGCGCATCCAGCTCGGCGAAGAGCAGCGGATAATCGGGGCCGGACGCATCCGGCTCGTGCCGGCCATTGGCACGCGCGATCTGGACATGGCCGACGAGCGGATAGAGCGCCTTGAGCTTGCCGGAGACGTCGCCGTGGATCAGCTCGCAATGATACATGTCGAACTGCAACTTGACGTTCGGCCGTCCGGACTCGCGGATATAGCTGGCGGCCCGCTCGAAATCGTTGAGGAAATAGCCCGGCATGTCCTTGCCGTTGATCGGCTCGAGCAGCAGGTCGATGCCGTGCTCGCCGAGCCTGTCGGCGGCATAGGCGATCGCGGCGCGATAGCTCTTCTGCGCCGCCGGATCGTCGGGATCGGCGATGCCGGCCATCATGTGCAGCCGCTTCACCCCGGTCTCGTGGACATAGGGCAGCGCCTTGTCGACCGATGCCCGGAATTCCTCCTCGCGGCCGACCAGCGCCGCCATCCCGCGCTCGCCCCCGGCCCAATCGCCAGGCGGCATGTTGAACAGCGCCTGCTCCAGCTCGCCCCCCGCCAGCGCCAGCCCGACCTGCTCCGGCGCATGCTCGTAGGGGAACAGGAACTCGACGGCCTCGAAACCGGCCTCGGATGCCGCCTTGAAGCGGTCTAGGAACTCCCACTCGTTGAACATCATCGAGAGGTTGGCGGCGAAACGTGGCATGGACGGCCTCTGGCGGGCTGGGCGCCTTTCCAGCAGAACCGAGATCGGTTCGCCGGAAGGGAATCTGAGCAGGACGACGGCCCCGAGCACTTCCATGATTCGGTTGAACGCGGAAGCGACCGAGGTCGACACGACCGGCACAGGCTAGCGCGCCGCGCCGGCCGCGTCATGATCCAACGCGATACGACGGCGATGCGTTCCGGGCGCCGGCGAAGCTCGTCAGCGCTCGCCCGCAGCTGGCATCGCTGCCTGCGCATCTCCGGCACCGATGGCCACGAGCACCGGCGGGACTGCGAAATCCTCGGGAATGCCGCAAAGCCGGTGGCGAGCCAGCCAATCGCCGGCGGAAGGCAGCGCCGTCAGCACAGCAAAGGGGATGGCCAGGACGTAGCCGGCAGTCAGCGGGAGCGCCCAGGCGAGGATCGTCGGCGAAAGCCAGGCCAGCGACCCGAACAGATAGGCGCCGAACAGAAGCTGCGGCCACAACCCTGCAAAGGCGGTCGCCAGCGACAGCGCATGCGCGTCGCGCGCTTGTCCGTTCCACGCGATCCGCGCCTGTCCGAACACGAGCCCGATCATGAAGCGCGTGGTGCGGAAGCTGGAAACGGTGGTCTGCAGGAAGCCGAATGCGAGCTCGATTCCGACCGAGGCGAGAAACCGCCCCGGGCCACCGTAGCGGGCGGTTCCCTCCCGACTCAGCAGCACGTCGACGAAGCCGGCAAGCTTCGGCGCCAGATACATGGCGAGGAAGACGAGATAGAGCCCGGCCGCGAAGGCCACCGGATAGTCCGGGACGGCCCCGTCTGCCAGGACCTTGAGCGGCAGGAGGGCGACCAGCAGCGTCCAGGCCGGCAGGCCGAGGAACATCAGAACCGCCCAGACGAGCTGGAAGCGGCTCATCGGCTTCAGCCCCGGCAGGGAGAGCAGCTTGAGGTATTGCAGGTTGCCGAGGCACCAGCGCAGGTCCCGCTGGGCGTAATCGAGCATGGTCGGCGGGTTCTCCTCCCAGCTCCCGCCTTCGACTGGAAGCACGCGCACCTCGTACCCGGCCCGGCGCATCAGCACCGCCTCGACCTGGTCGTGGCTGAGCACTGCCCCTCCGAGCGGTGCCCCTCCGGGCAGGACGGGCAGATGGCAGTGGTCGCGGAACGGCGCGATCCTGACCAGGGCATTGTGCCCCCAGAACGGCCCGCAATCCCCACCCCACCAGGCCGCGCCCATCGTGTAGGGCCGCATGCCGTGACGCATGCCGAACTGGAAGATGCGGGCGAAGGCCGAGCGGCTCGGCATCCCCACCACCAACGACTGCAGGATACCGAGCTTCGGGTAAGCCTGCATCATCCGGGCGAGCGTGACCACGGTCTCCCCCGCCATCACGCTGTCCGCATCGAGCGGCAGCATCAGCTCGTAGCGCTCGCCCCAGTGCTCGCAGAAATCGCGGATGTTGCCCGCCTTGAAACCGGTGTTGCTGGCACGCCGGCGATAGGTCAGCCGTGCCGGTTCGCCGATCTCGGCGGCCCAGGCCTCGGCCAGCGCTGCCTCGGCTTCCGCCACGGCTCGGTCGCTGGTGTCCGACAGCACGAAATAGTCGAACCAGACGCCCTCGCCCGTCGCATCGATGCTGTCCTTGACCGCCCTGATCCTGCGGAATGCCCGGGCCGGATCCTCGTTGCGCAAGGTCATCAGCACCGCCGTGCGCAGCATCAGCGGGTCGGATCTTGCCGCTGCGGCCGCAAAGGGCGCAACCTCCGCCAGACCGTCGCGTCGGGCGTGCAGCAACCAAAGGCCCGCGACTGCGTTCCAGAAGCCGAGCACGGCCCAGGGCGCGGCAACGAGGAAGGCGACGAGAATTGCGGCATCGGTCACACTCCAGCCTCCTATGCCGAGCAGACGGGCGAGCGCGGCGGCGAGCGCGGCCAGCGTGGCGAGGTTCAGCGCGAGCATCGCGAGCCTGCGGCGACGCAGGGTGGCCGAGGACTGCAACCCCGCGGGCGTCAGGCCGAGCGGCTCGACATCTTGCACCGCCCGCTGGAACGTGGTCGGAGCGGGGCGCTGGTTCGTGACGGTGTCGGTCATGATCGGCGGCAACTGGGCTCGGACGAACGGGATCGGATCGCAATGGCGCGGGAGCTAAGAACCTCCACCGCGGCGGAGGCAAGGGCCGAAGCCCTGGCTCTTTGGTATGCGTCCGCCCGTGAATGCCGGCTGAATGCGGTCGCGCTGCCTCCGCTGGGGCCCGACGACTGTCTCGTCGCCACGCTCTGGAGCGGCGTCAGCCGCGGCACCGAGAGGCTGATCTTCGAGGGGCGCGTGCCGGCCTCCGAATGGGACAGCATGCGCGCCCCGTTTCAGGAAGGAGCCTTTCCGTTCCCCGTCAAATACGGCTATTGCGCCGTGGGCAGGGTCGAATCCGGCCCGGACGACCTGCTCGGCCGCCATGTCTTCTGCCTCCATCCGCACCAGGAGCGCTTCGTCGTGCCGCGCTCGCGGCTGACGCCGGTGCCGGATGATGTCCCGCCGCGCCGCGCCATTCTCGCCGCGAATATGGAAACGGCCCTCAATGCCCACTGGGACGCCGGGTCCGGCCCCGCTGACAGGATCGTGATCGTGGGCGGAGGTGTTCTCGGCCTTTTGACGGCCTGGCTCGCGGCGCGCTTGCCCGGCGCGGAGGTCACGCTCGTGGATGTCGAGCCCGGCCGCCGGGTCCAGGCCGAGGCGCTCGGGCTGCGTTTCACCCTCCCCGATTCCGCGCCGCAGGACGCCGATCTGGTCTTTCACGCGAGCGCCAGCGCGGAGGGTCTCGCCACCGCAATCGGCTGCGCCGGGCAGGAGGCCCGGATCGTGGAGATGAGCTGGTACGGCGAGGGCACGGTGGCCGTCCCGCTGGGCTGCGCCTTCCACGCGCGTCGCCTCCAGCTGGTCTCGTCGCAGGTCGGAACCGTGTCTGCGACGCGCCGTGCGCGCTGGAACCACGCGCGCCGCGCGCGCGCAGCCATGGCCCTGCTCGCCGATGATCGGCTGGACGCGCTGATTACGCTCGAGATTCCGTTCGGCGACGCGCCCGCCGCGCTTCCCGCCGTGCTGGCTCCCGGCTGGCCCGGTCTGACCGCCGTGCTTCGCTATTGACGCTGCCGCGAAACGATCGACACGCCTCGCCCACAGGAGCCTCCATGTTTTCCGTCGAAGTCCGCGATCGCATCATGATCGGCCATTCCCTGCCCGATCCGTTCTTCGGGCCCGCCCAGAACATGCACGGCGCGACCTTCGTGGTCGATGTCGCCTTCTTCCGCGAGACGCTGAACCGGCAGAACGTCGTGGTCGATATCGGCGCGGCGCTGGACGTGCTCGCCAGGACCCTGAAACCGCTGAAATACCAGAACCTCGATGCCCTGCCGCAATTCGCAGGCGTGCTCACCACCACGGAATTCCTCTGCAAGCATATTTTCGATGCCATGGCCGCCGCGGCGAAGTCGGGTACGCTCGGCGCCGATGGCGCGGGCCTCGCCCGCATCCGCGTCACGCTTCACGAAACCGACCTTGCGCGCGCCAGTTTCGAGGGCGCGCTCGCGTGAGCGGAATCGTCTTTGCCATCCCCGGCGACATCGACGCGCCCACCGGCGGCTATGGCTATGACCGGCGGCTGCTGCGCGAATGGCGCGAGATGGCTGTCGAATCCCGCCACCTCGCTTTGCCCGATTCGTTTCCGTTCCCGACCGCAGCTGACCTGGAAAGGACGGAGCGGCTCTTGGACCAAGCAGGCCCGGACGAGGTGCTGCTGGTCGACGGCCTCGCCTTTGGCGCCTTCCCCGAGCCCCTGGCCGCGCGGTTCGCCGATCGCCTGGTAGCGCTCGTCCATCACCCGCTGGCGCTCGAGACGGGGTTGGAACCGGCGGCTGCGGCAGCCTTGCGCCGGAGCGAGACATTCGCGTTGCGCCACGCCCGCGCCGTCGCGGTCACCAGCCCCGCCACGCGAACCGCCTTGATCACCGACTACGCCGTCCCCGGCGAAAGGATCGCGGTCGCGATCCCAGGCACCGATCCGGCGCCGCGCGCCTCCGGAACAGCCGTTGCCTCGGCGCCGCGGCTGCTCGCCGTCGGCTCGATCATTCCGCGCAAGGGCTATGACATCCTCGTCGAGGCGCTGGCGGCCGTAGCCGACCGGGCCTGGACGCTGGTGCTCGCCGGCTCGCCCGCCTACGCCCCCCGCACGGTCGAGGATCTGCACCGCCGGATCGACCGCCACCGGCTTGCGGACCGCATCTTGCTTGCCGGAGCCGTACCCCCGGCGCGGCTGGCGGAATATTATGACAGGGCGGATATCTTCATCATGCCCTCGCTCTACGAAGGCTATGGCATGGTCCTGACCGAGGCGCTCGCCCGCGGCCTGCCCATCATCTGCAGCCGCAGCGGTGCCGGCGCCGAGGCCCTACCCGACGACGCGGCGCTGAAAGTGCCGCCCGGCGACGTTGCGGCACTTGCCAAGGCCCTCGCAAGGCTGATTGATGCGCCGGCTGAACGCCGCCGGCGGAGCGATGCCTCCTGGGCGGCGGCAGCGAATTTGACGCGCTGGCGAGACACGGCACGGATCGTGGCCGGCGCATGCCTCGGCCTCGGCGGCCGGAAGGTGGGGTGATGGCTGGGTTCTCTGCAGAATGGCTTGCCTTGCGCGAGCCGGCTGATCATGCGGCGCGCAATCCGCAGGTGCTCGCGGCGGTCGGTGCGTCCTTCGCCGCGCGGCCATCCCTTTCGGTGCTCGACCTCGGCAGCGGTGCCGGCTCCAATCTGAGAGGCAGCTACGCCGCCCTCCCCGACAGGCAGCACTGGACGCTGGTCGATCATGACGAGGCGCTGCTCGCGCTGGCGCGCGAGCGCCTGCTGGCCTGGGCAGACGACGGCCGCGAGCAGGGCGAGGAGCTCGTGCTCGACAAGGGAGGCAAGAGCATCACCGTCGACACGCGCCGGGTCGATTTGACCCGGGATCTCGAATGGGTGCTTGGCTGGCAGCCCGACCTCGTGACCGCGGCGGCTTTCTTCGACCTGACCTCGAAGGCCTGGATCGAGCGTTTCGTCGCCGCGCTCGCCGCACAGAAGCTGCCGCTCTACGCCGTGCTGACCTATGACGGGCGCGAGACATGGACTCCCGCGCATCGCGCCGACGCCCGCATGCTGGCCGCGTTCAAGCATCATCAACATCAGGACAAGGGCTTTGGTCCGGCAGCGGGGCCGGAAGCTTGCGACATCCTGGCGGAGGCCTTCCGGAAATCCGGCCTCGCCGTTTCGACGGGCGACAGCGCCTGGCGTCTCGACGGTGAACGCGCGGCGCTCCGCGATGCTCTCGCGCATGGCATCGCCGCTGCCGTGAGCGAGACGGGCCAGCAGGACGCGGACGCGATCGCCGGCTGGCTCGAGGCCCGCTGCAGCGCCACATCCGCCCTGATCGGGCACCAGGACCTCTGGGCGCGGCCGGTCTGAGCTGCGACTAGCCGCTGCCAGGCCACATCCGACGCAGCACACCGTCGCGGAGGATGACGCGATGGTGCAGCACGGCCAGGATATGCAGGCCGGCGATCGCTCCCAGCAGCAGCGCCAGCGCGCCGTGGATGCCGAGCACGCGCTCGGCTGTTCCTTGATCCGGAGCCGCCAGCGCCGGCAGATCGAACAGGTTGAAGACGGTCCGCGCCGGAAACAGCGAAACGCCGAGCCAGCCGAGCAGCGGCACGACCAGAAGGAGCCCGTAGAGCAGCCAGTGGACGAGATGCGAGGCTGCCTTCTGCCACCAGGTCAGAGTCGGCTCGTCGGGCGGGGCGCCATGGGCGAAGCGGTAGATCAGCCGCCCTGCCATCAGCCACAGCAGCAGGAAGCCGATGAGCTTGTGGGCGCTGTAGAGCGCGTCGGTGGTCGCGTCGAAGATGTTCAGGGTCTTGCCACGATAGGTCATGGCGAGACCGAGCGGCAGCATCGCGAAGACCGCGAGCACCGTCACCCAGTGGAACGCCCGGGCGACGCGGCTATAGACCGGAAGCACCAGATTCTCTTTGCTCGTTCGGCTGTCCATCGAGCCCCCGCCCCCAGCTTGTCGCCGGCATTCATCTCACATTCAACGCGCGCGATCCATGCAGGCGCGGTTCATGCGCTGGATATCCTGTGGCAGAATGACCTGCCGCTCATGACAGGGTTTTGATCGCGGAACCGCTATTGCCGCAAGACGTTGGTGGAATGGCCGGCCACGAGACCCTATATCGTTTCCGGCTGATCTCCGACGCCTCCCGGTCCCAGTGACCTGACCTGACGGGTTTTTCGATGCCTGAGTCGTCTATGCTTTTCGGCCGCCCCGGCGAGGCCCTCAGGGTCGAGGTGGAGCGGGCCATTTCCGAGTTTCGTGCCGGGCGCCCGGTCCTGCTGCGCGACCGTGGCGAGTTGGGCCTGGTCCTTTCGGCCGAGCTGGCCGATGGCGAGCTCGTCCAACGCCTCGACAGGTTGGCGGGCGGCAGCGGGCATCTCGTCCTGACCCCGGCGCGGCTGCGGCGCCTCGGTGCCAAGGGTCGCTCGGAGCCGGGCGTTTTTGCCTTGCCGGCGCTCGATCTCGATCGTGTCGCCTGCCTGGCCTTCAGGCTCGACAGCCGCATGGACGCCCCCATCGCCCCGGCTTCGGCGCTGGACAGCGCCGCGCTGGAACTGGCGCGGCTGTCTCTCGTCCTGCCTGCCGCGCTTGTCGTGCCGGTCAGCGCGGAGGCGGTGGCGGGGGAAACCCTGGTCGCAGCCGAGATCGCGGCAGTGAACGCCTACCGTGCCGAGCAGGCCGCGTCTCTCACGATCGTCGGCCGGGCGCCCGTGCCTCTGGAGGGCGCACCGGAAACCGAGTTTGTGGTGTTTCGCGGCGGCGAAGGCCTGCGCGACCAGGTCGCGATCATCGTCGGCAAGCCGGATCTGGCCGCGCCGGTGCCTGTGCGGCTCCATTCAGCCTGTCTCACCGGCGATCTCTTCGGCTCGCTGAAATGCGATTGCGGCGATCAGTTGCGCGAAACCGTGCAATGGATGGCGGAGAACGAGGGCGGAATCCTGCTCTATCTGGATCAGGAAGGCCGGGGCAACGGCATCTCCAACAAGATGCGCGCCTACAAGCTGCAGAGCCAGGGCTGGGACACCTACGAGGCCGACGAGGTCCTCGGCTTCGATCTCGATCAGCGTCACTTCGACTTCGCCGCAACCATGTTGAAGCAGCTCGGCGTGTCGCGCGTCATCGCGCTGACCAACAACCCACAGAAGATCGGCGCGATCGCGGCGGCGGGCCTGGAGGTCGCGGCCAGCCAGCGCGTGCTCGGCCGGCCGAACGCCCACAATGTCCGCTATCTCGCATCGAAGCGGGACCGTGCCGGCCACCTCATCGACATGGATGCGCTGATGGCGCGTGCTGCGCCCAAGGACTGAACCGGCTCGCTTCAGCCCAGCGCGGCCATCGCGGCGACCGGGCGGACCGTCAGTCCGTCAAGCACCTTGGCGAGCCCGGCAGGGTCGACTTCGCCGCCGCGCATCGTCTCGTCGCGATGGATGCCGCCGGCGATGAACAGGCTGTCGAAGCCCATCAGCCGCGCCCCCGCCAGGTCGGTGCGGACGGCGTCACCGATCACCAGAACCCTGTCCGCCTCGATCGGCCGTCCGCCGCGCACCTGCGTGGCGGCGGCGAGCGCCAGATCATAGGCCGGGCGATAGGGCTTTCCGGCCCAGGCGACACGGCCACCGAGCTCCTCGTAGATGACGGCGAGCGACCCGGCACAGGGCAGCAGATCTTCCCCGACATGCACGACGAGGTCGGGATTGCCGCAAACGAAGGGCAGGCCGCGCTCGGCGAAGCGGCGCAGCAGCGGCCGGTACTGCTCCGGCGTCTCGCTGCGGTAGTCGTTGAGTTCGGTTGCCACCACCAGATCGGCGCGGGCCTCGTCGACAAGTTCGACGCCGAGGCCCTCGAACACCGCCCGGTCGCTCTGCCAACCGATATGATAGGCCAGCTTGTGATGGCTCTCCGCGATCAGCGCGCGCGTCACGTCGCCCGAGGTGACCAGCCTGTCCCAGGCCGCACGCGGCACCTTCTTGGCATCGAGCAGCTTGGCCACCTGCTCCGAAGGACCGGGCGCGTTCGACAGCAGGATCACCGCCCCACCGCGCTCGCGGAAAGCGGTCAGGGCGGCGCAGGCCGGTTCGAGCGCCCATAGCCCGTCATGTACGACACCCCAGACATCGCTGATCAGCACGTCATAGCGGGCGAGCAGCGCACCGGCCTGCTGCAGGACAGGAACAGTCATCGCGCGTCACCGGCCTCGGCGGCGATCCGCGCCTCGACCTCGGCGCGCCGCGGCACCGGCGCCACGGCGCCGTACCCTTGGGTCGAGAGGGCAGCCGCGACATTGGCGTAGGTCCCTGCCGCAAAGGCATCGCCTGTGCGCAGGTACTCGGCCAGGAAAGCGCCGTCATAGCAGTCGCCCGCACCGGTCGCATCGATGGCATCGACCTTGATCGGGCGGAAGCGCTCGCGCCGGACCGGCGTTGCGACCAGGGAGCCTTCGTGCCCGAGGGTCAGAGCCACGACGCGCGCTCCGAGCGAGAGATAGAAGTCGGCGATCGCATCCGGCTCGTTGAGGCCGGTGAGCTGGGTGGCGTCGTCGAGGCCGGGCAGGACGATATCGGCCATGGCGCAGGCGGCGTGGATGATGGCGCGGGCTCGCGCCAGCGGCCAGAGCTTGAGCCGCAGATTGGTATCGTAGGCGGTCAGCACGCCGGCCTTGCGCGCCGCTTCGAAGGCGGCGAACACGGCATCGCAGGCGCTGGCCGAGATCGCCTGGCTGATGCCGGAAGCCTGGACGATCCGCGCCGCGCCGATCAGCCCGAGCGGCAGGTCGCGAGGTCCGTAAAGGCTCGCGGCCGAGCCGGCCCGCAGATAGGAGAAGACATGGCCTGAAGGTCCGTGGTCGACGAAATACAGCCCCGTCGGCGCGGTCGGATGCGTCGCGACATGCATGTCGTTCACGCCTTCCCGCTTCCACAGCGCCCGCACCGAGTGCCCGGCCATATCGTCGCCCAGAGCACCGATATAACCGACCGACATCCCCTGTCGCGCCGCGGCCACCGCACAGTTGGAGGTGTCACCGCCCTGACCGAACTGGAAAGCGCCGGTTTCGGCGCGGGTCGCGTTGAACTCGCCAAGCGGCTCGCCGAGGCACAAGAGATCGATCTGACTGTCGGTCACGGGATTTCAAACCATTGAAACGGCGCGCGGCGCGGGCTGGTCTTCCTAGAGCATTTTCAAGCGAGGTGGCTACCGCCCACCGGAAGAAAATCGGGCCGCTCAGGCCATCGCACCGAGACCTTTCACCGAGCGTGTGGCCTCACTCGGCCGCTTCCGGCTCTGAGGAGTGGCTCATCAGCCGGTCCGCCAGGCGGATGATCTCCTGCCTCAGCGCCATGTTGCCGCCCTGCGTTGCGGCTTCTCGGCGCAGGGTGGCGAGTTCCTGCTTGGCCGCGATACTGTCGTCGCGCGCCTGGGCGAGCGCAGCTTCCAGCGTCCGCAACGCGGCCTGAAGCTCCTCGATCCGTCCCTCGCGTCCCTGTTCTGCTTCCTTCAAGGCCGCGACCTCCTGCTCGTGCTGACGCCGCAGATCCGCCAGCGCCTGCTGTGCCTCTTCCAGCCAGCCTTCGAGGGCGTCGACCCGCTCCGCTGCCTGGCCATGCCCGGCACGTTCCTGCTCCAGCAACAGCGCATGCTGCTGCATCTCGACCGCCGCCGCGCTGCTCTGGGCGTTGGCCGCGGCCAATCCGGCCTCGGCCTGCGCGATGCGGGCCGAGAGAGCGTCGGCGCGCTGGCGCTCGCCCGCGCGCTCGGCGGTCATCGCCGCAAGCGCGGCGTCGCTGTGCGCCAAGCGCTCCTCCATTGCCACCAGCCTGCCGGCAAGTTCGTCGCGCTTGCCCTGGAGGATCAGGATCTGCGTGCGATCTTCGACCTGCGCGACCCTGATCTTCTCATGCTCGCCCCTGAGCCTGGTCAATTCTCCCTCACGCTCCGCCAGCAACGCCTCGACGCGCCCGACCGTCTCGCGCTCCCGCTCGAGTTCGCCGGATCGCGCCGCGAGATCGGCACCGGTCCCGGTCAACGCCTGCCGGGTCTCGGCGAGATTGTCTTCGAGCCGGGCGAGATCGGCGACGCGCTTCTCGAGCGCCACGCGCGTTTCCGCATGCCCGTTACGCTCGGCTTCAAGAGCAACGCGCACAGTGTCGAGCTCGCCTTGCGTCTCGCTCAGTTCGGCATCGAGCGTCGCGATGCGCTCGTCGCGTTCGCTTCGGTCGCGCCGAAGTTGTCCGATCTCCATGTCGCGCTGGCCGATATCCCGCATCGCCTCGGCCTTGGCCGCGAAGCCGCGTTCCGCCTCCTGCTCGACAGACCGCATCCGTACCGCGAGCTCGGCCCGAAGATGGTCGCGATCGGCAGCGATTTCGGCCAGCGAGAGCGGAAAGGCCGCCTCGGCCCGCTTGCGCGCCAGGCGGTCCGCCCGCCGCGACAGGGCGGGCACGGCAGCCAGCGCCAGCAGCGCAGCGCAGAGGAAGCCGAGCGCGAACAGCATGGCGGCTTCGATCAAGGCAGGCGGCTCCGCGTCGGGTCAATCCGGCCCGAACCTGCCACGCCCGCCCCGTCATGGCCAGAGGAGCGGGCGGGACGCCGGCGCTAGAACGGGTTCCAGGTCGCCTGAGGCGAGAATTTGAGATAGCCGAGATTGACGCCGAGCCTCCAGCCGACGCCGGAACGGATCGGCACCACGGTGATGCCTTCCGCGGTCAACGCCGTGAAGCCGAAGCCGCCGATGAAATAGGCCGAGCCGTCGACGCCGGCGAAGCGCTGATACATCGAATCGACCATCGGCAGGTTGTACACCAGCATCATGGTGCGGGCGCCTTCGCCGCCGAAATCAAAGCCGATCGAAGGTCCCTGCCAGAACACCCGACGGTCACCGGCATTGCGCGTGTACAGCGTGCCTTCGCCATAGCGCAGGCCGCCCACGAACGCGCCCGCCGCCTCCTGGCCGAGGATATAGCCGTTCGGCTCGCCCCAGCGGCGGACGGCTTCCTCGATCGCCAGCGCCAGGCCACGCGAGACATTGCCGAAGAATTTGTGGCCGGAGGTGACGAGCTCGTTCTGCGAGAATGAACGCTGCTCGCTGTAGTTCTGCGCGGCTGCGGGAACCGGGAGCCCGGCCAGGCTTGAGCCGGCCAGGGCGAGGCCGCCCGTGATGAGACTGCGGCGGGTCTGGATCATGAACATGGTCTCCGGACAGGGCGGCCGGCGGAGCCGGACGCCGGAGCGGTGAGTTGGTCCGTCCGATCAGCGCCCGGCGGTTGCTTGGCAACCTGCCTTCGGAAGGCGCGGCACGAGCCGGAAGGCGGGCCGATCCTGGGCTGTCCGCCGTTCGCTGCCGGGCGTCGAAAACGCGACATCCGGCGAACGCGAATCAATTCGCTAACCAATTTGATACGCTGCAATTCTATCCAAGCGGTGAAGATTTGCTGATGTCAGACAGGCCCGGGATCGGGGCGTGACGAGGATTTGCCCGCGATGAAGGCCGCAACATGGCAGCACCGGCTCCGGCATGCCCTCGCCTGCCTGGTGTTCTCGCTCGCAGCACAGACGGCGCTGGCCCGCACGGCGGATGCGCCTGCGCCGGCCGCCGTGGCTCTTCCCGAGCCGAGCCTTCCGGCCGGCCTGCCGCCGCTTCCCGCGCTCGGCGAGGCGATGCAGCGCGACCTCGTTTCCGGGCTGGCGCTCAACGGCCTCGACCCTGTCTCCTACCAGCTCCCCGGTGGGCCGCTTGCCGGGCGGGCCGAATACGAGCTGATTCATGACGGGATCGTCTGGCGGTTCGCGTCGGCCGCCAACCGCGCGGCCTTCCTGGACGCTCCCGCGACCTACGCGCCGGCTTTCGCCGGCTTCGATCCGATCGGCGTCGCAAACGGGGTCGCCGTCGACAGCAACCCCGAACGCTTCGCAGTCATCGGCTCGCGCCTCTTCCTGTTCCGCTCCGACGACAATCGCCGACGCTTCCTGCTGGATCGGTCCCTGCTGGACAAGGCGGAGACGCGCTGGAAGGCCGTGCTGCGCACGGTCGCGCGCTGACTATCCGCCGGCGATGGCGCGCCGCGCCAACCCCTCGCTCGAGGCGGCGACGAAGGGCGGATTGCGAAACTGCCGGTCGACCCGGCCGTAATGCGGCACCGCTCCATCAAGCGTAAGGACGATTCCTCCGGCGGCCGAGAGGATGGCATCCCCCGCCGCGGTGTCCCACTCCATCGTCTGCCCGCAGCGGACGTGGAGATCGGCCTCGCCGGAGGCGATCAGCCCGAACTTGACCGCCGAGGACATCGGCACGCCCTTGCCGCTGCAGAGCGAGGCGGTGATGCCGTCGCTGCGCCCGTCGCCGTGGAAGCGGCTGACCAGAACCACCGGCCCGCCTTCGGGAACGGCCCTGACATGGACACGCTTCTCGGGGCCGAGCAGCGTCCCGTCGGCCGAGAAATCCCGCGCATAGGCATGCTCGCCGCCGTACCAAAGCCGCCCCAGGGCGGGAGCAGCGATGGCGCCGGCGATCGGCCGGCCGTCCACGACGGCGGCGATCGCGACGCAATAGCTGTCGCCGCCGGCCAGAAACTCACGGGTGCCGTCGAGCGGATCGAGCAGGATGAAGACCGCATCCGGCCGGACCGTGTCGACCGTCTCTTCGCTGACGATCGGAAAGCCAGGCAGCAGCAATGCGAGCGCGTCCTTCGCCGCACGGTCGGCCGCGAGATCGGCCGTGCAGACGGGGGATCCGTCCTTCTTGAGCTTGACGTCGCAGGCAGCGCGCTTGGCGAGCAAGACGGCGGCGCTGGCGCTGGCTGCTTCCGCAAGTTTGCGTCCGAGCCCGTCGCGGTCGCGCAGGCGGGGATCGTCACGGCCGATCATGGCGGCCTCATCCTTCAAAATGTCGCCCGGAATATGGGGGTTAACCACATGAAAACCAAGATGGCAGCATATCTGGGAACAACGGCGCCACCCCTCCGGCGCAACGCACATCCCGGGAATTCACCTCCATGACCGCCATCTCGCTCGATCCGCTCGACCTGGCCGCACTTCTCTGCAGCCGCGTCTGCCATGACGTGATCAGCCCGGTCGGCGCGATTGTCAATGCCTTGGAAGTTCTGGAGGAAGATGATCCCTCGATGCGGGAATTCGCGCTCGAACTGATCAAGAAGAGCGCGCGCAATGCCTCCGCCCGGCTTCAATTCGCCCGTCTCGCCTTCGGCGCTGCCGGCTCGGCCGGCGCGATGATCGATCTCGGCGACGCCGGCAACGTCGCCAACGGCTTCCTTAACGACGAGAAGCTTTCGCTCGACTGGGAGGCCCCGCGCGCCTTGCTTCCGAAGAACCAGGTCAAGCTCCTGCTCAACCTGCTGCTGATCGCGACCCAGGCGGTGCCGCGCGGCGGCAAGCTGGTCTCGCGCGCCAGCGTCGACGGCGAGCAGGGCTCCTTCGAGATCACGGCGACCGGCTCCCATGCGCGGATTCCGGCCCATGTCGAGGAACTGATCGCCGGCGAATCCGAGGGCGGCGCCATCGACGCCCATGCCGTCCAGCTGGTCTATACCGGCATGGTCGCCCGCGCGGCCGGAATGGCGATCTCCCTGTCGATCGAGGGCGAAACCGTCTCGATCAAGGCCACCAAGGCCGCGTGAACGATTCCTCGCAGTCTGGGACCGGCTTCAACCGATCATAAACCCTTCTGCTGCTTTAGTTCCTGCAGTGCGTCGCGTTGAGTGATCTTCCTGCATGGACGAGCTGCTGCAAGAGTTCCTGACTGAGACCGGGGAGAATCTCGACACGGTCGATCGGGAACTCGTTCGCTTCGAGCAGAACCCCAACGACCGCGACATCCTGCGGAACATCTTCCGTCTGGTGCACACCGTCAAAGGGACCTGCGGCTTCATCGGGCTGCCGCGGCTCGAGGCGCTGACCCATGCGGCGGAATCGGTCATCGGCCAGTTCCGTGACGGCGCCACGGTCAAGCCCTCCGCCGTCACGGCGATCCTCGAGACGATCGACCGCATCAAGGACATTCTGGCCGAGCTCGCCGAGAAGGGGCAGGAGCCGGAAGGCAACGACGAGACGCTGATCGCGGAGCTGCAGGCGCTGGCGAGCCGCGCCAAGGGCGAGCTCGATCAGGCCAGGCCGGAGCAGACGGCGCCGGTCGACCCCGTCGCGGCCTATCTCGCGCGTCACGGCAAGCCGATGGATGGGGCCGGAGCCGAGGACATCGTCTTCCAGAGCGCGCCCGGCCCGCAGCGCGGGCCCGACGGCCGCATCGAGGCCAGGCAGCATCCGCTCGCCGAGGATCTCGCTCCGCAGCGCAGCGGCGGCCCGCCGACGCTGCGCGTCGCGGTCGACACCATCGAGCATCTGATGACCATGGTTTCGGAGCTGGTGCTGACGCGCAATCAATTGCTCGAGGTCTCGCGCCAGCAGGAGGATGCCGGGCTCAAGGCACCGCTGCAGCGCCTGTCGCTGATCACGGCAGAACTGCAGGACGGGGTGATGAAGACCCGGATGCAGCCGATCGGCAGCGCCTGGGCGAAGCTGCCCCGTATCGTGCGCGATCTGAGCAGCGAACTCGGCAAGCGCATCGAGCTGGTCACCGAGGGGGCCGAGACCGAACTCGACCGGCAGATCCTCGACCTGATCAAGGACCCGCTCATCCACATGGTGCGCAACTGCGCAGACCATGCCATCGAGCTGCCCGAGGAACGCCGGGCCGTCGGGAAGCCCCCGCACGGCACGATCCGCGTCACCGCCCGGCACGAAGGCGGCTCGGTCACGATCGCGGTCAGTGACGACGGCCGCGGGCTGGACACGACGCGGATCGCCCGCAAGGCCGTCGCTGGCGGCCTCGCGACGGAGGCCGAGATCGAGAAGATGAGCGAGGCGCAGATCGCCCGCTTCATCTTCCATCCCGGGTTCTCGACCGCCGAGAACGTCACCGCCGTGTCGGGCCGCGGCGTCGGCATGGACGTGGTCAAGTCGAACGTCGACTCCGTCGGCGGCGGGGTCGACATCGCCAGCCGGCCTGGCGCGGGCACGACCATCACCATCAAGATTCCGCTGACGCTTGCCATCATCGCCGCGCTGATCGTCGTCGCGGGCTCCGAGCGCTACGCGATCCCGCAGACGGCCGTGCGTGAGCTCGTCCGGGTCAAGGCCGGCAACGAGAGCCGGATCGAGGAGATCAACGGCGCTCCGGTGTTGCGCCTGCGTGGCAGGCTTCTGCCGGTCGTCGCGCTGGGCGAGCTGATGGGACATCCGAAGAAGGCCGTCCCGGAAGGCTTCATCGTCATCACGCAGATCGGCGAGCGGCAGTTCGGCATCCTCGTCGACGGCGTCTTCCATACCGAAGAGATCGTGGTGAAGCCGATGTCGAGCAAGCTCCGGCACATCCCGTTGTTCTCGGGCAATACCATCCTCGGCGACGGCGCGGTCGTGTTGATCGTCGATCCCAACGGCGTCGCTCGCCTGGTCGGGGGAAGCGGCTCCGAGACGGCGGACGAGGAAGCCGGAGCGCTGCCGGTCTCCGCCGGTAGCGGGGAGCGCACGACGATGCTGGTCTTCCGCACCGGCGCCGGCCGCATCCAGGCGCTGCCCCTGTCGCTGGTCACGCGGTTGGAGGAGGTCGATGCCGGGACGTTCCAGCACGGCGCCGGGCGCACGCTGCTGCATTATCGCGACCGCCTCGTCCCGGTCACCGCGCTCGGCGAGACCGAGATCCAGCGCGAAGGGGTGCAGCCGCTGGTCATCGTCTCCAATGGCGGACAGACCGCGGCGCTGGCGGTCGAGGCCATCATCGACATCGTCGACGAGCAGTTCGAGCTGGAGCTGGCGAGCTCCGGGGCGCGTGGCGTCATCGGCTCGGCGGTCATCCGAGGCCGCGCAACCGATATCGTCGACCTCGCCCACTATCTGCCACTGGGCGATCCCGGCTGGACCGGCGCAATCCGCGGACAGGCCGCCCCGGAGCATGTCTTGCTCGTCGAGCCTTCGGAATTCCTGCGCGAGATGCTGAGCCCGGTGCTGCGCGCCTCCGGCCGCCCCCTCCGCACCGCGGCGGATTGCGCGAGCGCGGCGGAAGTTGCTGCGGCGCCCGAGTTCGGCTTCGTGCTCGTCGACCTCGACCGCGACGTGGCCGCGGCGCTTGCCCTGCTTTCCGCGCTGCGCACCCGCCCGCGCGACACCGCCCTGCGGCTTCTCGGCCTCACGACCTGCGCCACGCCCGAATTGCTGAGGCAGGCTGCCGAATCCGGCGCCGATGCGATCCTCGCCAAGTTCGACCGGCGTGCCCTGCTCGGCGAACTGAATGCGCGCGGCACGGAAATGAGGGACGCCGCATGACCGGGCCAGCGGAGCACGACCATGATCCGGCGCCGCATTTCGCCGAGTCGCTCGACTATGTGACGGTCAGGATCGGCGAGCAGCTGCTCGGCCTCCCGATCGAGCGCGTGCGCGACGTCTTCATCGCCGATCGGATCACGGTCGTGCCCGGCGCCCCGGCCGACATCGTCGGCCTGCTCAACCTGCGCGGCCGGATCGTCACCGCGATCTGCCTGCGCAACCGGCTGGGCTGCGCGTTGACCGAAGCCTGCGCCAAGGGCTGCGCGGAGCTGACGGCAATCGGCCTCGACCATCGCGGCGAGGCCTACGGGCTGATCGTCGACGCTGTCGGGGAAGTCGTCCGGCTGGATCGTTCGACCCTGGAGCCGCTGCCGGTCAATCTCGACCCGACATGGGCGGCGCTGGCCGCCGGGGTCCATCGCCTTCCCGATTCGCTGCTCGTCGTCCTCGACCTCGACGCTGTCCTCGACCTTGATCTGCGCGCCGCGGCCTGACCGTCCGGCTGAGCTTCTGGAGACCGACCATGAAATACTGCCTCGTTGTCGACGACTCGGCCGTGATCCGGAAGGTGGCACGCCGCATCCTCGAAGGCCTGCAGTTCCGCATCGCGGAAGCGGAGGACGGCGCGCGTGCCATCGATGCCTGCAAGGGCGAGATGCCCGATGCGGTGCTGCTCGACTGGAACATGCCGATCATGGACGGCTATGAATTCCTGCGGACGCTGCGGCAGATGCCCGGCGGCAAGCGCCCCAAGGTCGTGTTCTGCACCACGGAAAACGACATCGCCCATATCGCACGCGCGATGCACGCCGGGGCCGACGAGTACATCATGAAGCCCTTCGACAAGGAAATCGTGGCTTCGAAGTTCCATCAGGTCGGACTGCTCTGAGCAACGCCGCTCGCCGCTTCGACCTGCAAGGAAGCCTTGCGCCAGCATGATCGTTCCACGCTCCGCGTCCTCCGGGCCAGCCCGCCACAAGACGGTCGTCATCGCCGACGACTCGGCCGTGGTGCGCGGGTTGTTCGCGCGCTGGCTGGGCGAAGCCGGCCAATTCAACGTCGTCGCCGTCGCCGGCGATGGGGAGACCGCCCTGGCGCATGCCGGACGGTTCAAGCCGGACGTCCTGGTGCTCGATCTCGACATGCCGGGCGTCGACGGTCCGAGCGCCCTGCCCCGCATCCTGCGCGAGAGCCCCCATACCAGCATCCTGCTCGCGGCGACCCTGAACGAGCGCAACACCCGGCTGGCCCTGGAGTGCATGACCAAGGGCGCCATGGATGTGGTGTCCAAACCCGACAGCCGGGCCGGGATGACGCTGTCGCTGGATTTCCGCAGCGAGTTCCTCCTGAAGCTCGGCAATATCGCCCAGTCGGCGCCGCAGCCGGGCACGCTGCCGCCCGAGGTCGAGCTGGACTGGACGCATGGCCCCGCCAACCTGCGTCCGCTGGTCTGGTCGATGCCCCGTTATCTGCTGATCGGCGCATCCACCGGCGGGCCGCGGGCCGTCGCGAGGGTTCTCTTCGATATCGGTGACGCCCTCGCCGAGATCACGACGCTCGTGGTCCAGCACATGCCGCCCCTGTTCACCGCCTCCTTCGCCGAGCAGATGACGAGCCATGTCGGCGTCCCGGCGCGGGAGCCCTTCGACGGCGAGCGGCTGGCGCGCGGCACCATCTACATCGCGCCGGGCGGCCGCCACCTCGGCATCGACCGGCGGCTCGGCCACCTTGTCGCGGCCGTCAGCGACGGCCCCCCGGTCAATTTCTGTCGCCCCGCGGTGGACGTGCTCTTCAGCGACGCCGCCCGCCATCTCGGCGCGGCCGCGCTCGGCCTGGTCCTGACCGGCATGGGCAGCGACGGCACGGACGGCGCAGGCGCTCTGCGCCGCGCCGGCGCCGCCGTGATCGCCCAGGACGAGCAGAGCAGCACGATCTGGGGCATGCCCGGCTCGATCGTACGCGCGCGTCACGCCAGCGCCGTGACGCCTCTCGACGAGATCGGCGGCGCGATCCGCGCCCTGCTACGTGGTGGGGCGCCGCTGGCATGACCGAAGCCGATTTCACCTTCCTCTGCCTGCTGCTGCGCCAGCGCTCCGGCCTCGCGCTGGGCCCGGACAAGCGCTATCTCGCCGAGAGCCGCCTCGGGATCCTGTGTCGGCGCCGCTGCATCGAGAGCATCGACGCGCTGATGCAGCAGGTTCGCATGGGCCGCGATCCCGAGATCGAAGGCGCGGTCGTCGAGGCGATGACCACCAACGAGACCCTGTTCTTTCGGGACAGCACCCCGTTTGATCTGTTCCGCGACGTCCTGCTGCCGGAGAAGCTCGCCGCCAACGCCGCGAGCCGGACGCTGCGCATCTGGTGCGCCGCAGTCTCGAGCGGCCAGGAAGCCTATTCCCTTGCGATGCTGATCGACGCGATGGCCGAGCGCCTGGCCGGCTGGAAGATCGCCATCCTCGGCACCGACATCTCGGGCGAGGTTCTGGAAAAGGCCCGTGCCGGTCTCTACAGCCAGTTCGAGATTCAGCGCGGCCTGCCTATCCAGATGCTGCTGAAGCATTTCGGCCAGCGCGGCGACAAGTGGCAGATCTCGGAGCGGATGCGTGCCATGGTCGAGTTCCGGCAGCACAACCTGCTCGAGCGCAACGACCAGTTCGGCCGGTTCGATATCATCTTCTGCCGCAACGTCCTGATCTATTTCGACGTGCCCACCAAAGAGAAGGTGCTGGGCCTCCTGGCACCGCGGCTCGGGCCGGACGGAGCCCTGGTGCTCGGGGCGACGGAAACCGTGATCGGCCTTGCCACGGCGCTGCGCGCCGATCCGCAGCAGCGCGGGCTCTACCGCCCGGCGCAGGCGGTCCGCATGTCCTTGCCGCCGGCGCTCGCGCCCAGAGCGTCGACCGGCCCGGTTCCCGCGCACTGACCGCCAAGGCCGTGCGGCTCAAACAAAAACCCCGCCTCGCGGCGGGGTCCCGTCGACCTGTCGTGTACATCCGACGATCAGGTCAAAAAAACTGATAGCGCCGCCTCGTGACCGCCCGATGACGGGCGGGCGACGGAAATGCGTCAGGCCGGGATGCGCTCGTCGACCTCGGAGGGCTCGCGCAGCACATAGCCGCGGCCCCAGACCGTTTCGATGTAGTTCTTGCCGTCCGACGCATTCGCCAGCTTCTTGCGCAGCTTGCAGATGAACACGTCGATGATCTTGAGCTCCGGCTCGTCCATGCCGCCATAGAGATGGTTGAGGAACATCTCCTTGGTCAGCGTGGTGCCCTTGCGGAGCGAGAGCAGCTCCAGCATCTGGTATTCCTTGCCGGTCAGGTGCACGCGGGCGGCATCGACCTCGACTGTCTTGGTGTCGAGATTGACGACAAGGTCACCGGTGGTGATGACCGACTGGGCGTGGCCCTTCGAACGACGCACGATCGCATGGATGCGGGCAACCAGTTCGTCCTTGTGGAACGGCTTGGTGAGGTAGTCGTCGGCGCCGAAGCCGAGGCCCTTCACCTTGTCCTCGATGCCGGCGAGGCCGGAGAGGATCAGGATCGGTGTCTTGACCTTCGCGACGCGCAAGCTGCGCAGCACCTCGTAGCCCGACATGTCGGGGAGGTTCAGGTCGAGCAGGATGATGTCGTAGTCGTAGAGCTTGCCGAGATCGACGCCCTCTTCGCCGAGATCCGTCGTGTAGACGTTGAAGCTCTCGGATTTGAGCATGAGCTCGATGCTTTGAGCGGTCGCGCTATCGTCCTCGATCAGCAGAACCCGCATGTCCACGTCCCCAATTTCGCCCGCAGGGCAGGTTGATCGTTTGACTCGCCCGGGCCAGCCCGGCCCCGGACGACGACGCACTTGCCCAATGAAACGCCACGCGACACGCTACGGTGAATTGGTTAACAAACCGTGATTCCCGAGCGCAAGCGCTTCCTCGCAGAAAGTGAACGATCCTTGTCCAGGTGAGTCGAATTTGACACGGATCGCCGAACACCCACGCATGAAAGCGCCGTTTCGCGAAGACCGCCGCGGGAAACGGAGCCGAAACGGCCCCGCCGCACGCTGCGGCCTCGAACCACAGTGTTAACCACACAGGTAAACGAAAGGTTTACGAAGGCCTTATGAACAGCCCTTCACACGGCACGGAACGTCTTTCCGCCCTGACCTCGGCCATCGACGGCATCGACGGGTTGACGATCTACGGCCGCGTCATCGGGGTCCGCGGCCTGCTCGTCGAAGTTGCGGGCCCGATCGGGGCCATGAGCCTGGGCGGCCGGGTCGGCATCGAGATCGCGCCCGGGACCCGCGTCCCCTGCGAGGTCGTCGGCTTTTCCGGGGAAAAGGCGCTCGTCATGCCGTTCGGCGGCCTTGACGGCGTGCGCCGCGGTTGTCCCGCCTATGTCGACCGCGTGCAGCCCGGGCTCTCGCCCACCTCGGCCTGGCTCGGGCGCGTCGTCGACGCGCTGGGCCGGCCGGTCGACGGCGGCCCGCCCCTCCCGCAGGGAGACACGCTCTATCCGTTCCGGGCCGATCCGCCGCCTGCCCATGCGAGGCGGCGCGTCGGCAAGCCGCTCGATCTCGGGGTGCGTGCGCTCAACGCCTTCCTGACCTGCTGCCTCGGCCAGCGCATGGGCATCTTTGCCGGTTCCGGCGTCGGCAAGTCGGTGCTGCTCTCCATGCTCGCGCGTTATGCCCGCGCCGACGTGAACATCATCGGCCTCGTCGGCGAGCGCGGCCGCGAGGTGCAGGAGTTCCTTCAGGAAGATCTCGGACCCGAGGGCCTCGCCCGCTCGATCGTCGTCGTCGCCACCTCCGACGAGCCGGCCCTGATGCGCAAGCAGGCCGCGCTGACCACGCTGACGCTCGCCGAATATTTCCGCGACCGCGGCCTGCAGGTGATGTGCCTGATGGATTCGGTCACCCGTTTCGCCATGGCAATGCGCGAGATCGGACTGGCGGCGGGCGAACCGCCGACGACCAAGGGCTACACCCCGACGGTCTTCGCCGAGCTGCCGCGCCTTCTGGAGCGGGCAGGCCCGGGCACCGGAGACGGCGCCATCACCGGCCTCTTCACCGTGCTGGTCGACGGCGGCGACCATGACGAGCCGGTGGCCGACGCGGTGCGCGGCATTCTCGACGGTCATATCGTGATGGAGCGCGCCATCGCCGAACGCGGTCGGTATCCGGCGATCAACATCCTGAAGTCGGTGTCGCGCACCATGCCGCGCTCCTGCGACCCGGCCTATTACCCCGTCGTGCAGAAGGCGCGCGCCACGCTGGCCACCTATGCCGATATGGAGGAGCTGATCCGCCTCGGCGCCTACCGTCAGGGCGCCTCCGCGGAGGTCGACGAGGCAATTCGCCTCAACCCGGCGCTGGAGTCCTTCCTGAAGCAGGCGAAGGACGACGCCACCTCGCTGCCGGAAAGCTACGCGCGTCTCGCGGCCATCATGGGGGGCGAGGTCTGAGCGGGCCACTTCGGTCCGGAGCCAGACGCGAAATCGAGGCGAATATGAGAAGAGGCGGCATGCAGCCGGAACGGCACCCGGCGACCGGCGACCGGCGACCGGCGCGGGCCATGAGCAATCTCGTCACGGTCGCGCCGCCCCAGGACCTCGTCCGCCCCTGAGAAGCTCGCGGGCTGGTTCAGAGGGCCGAACGCGTCCTATCCCGCGGTGGCCGCGACAGGCTGCGGGGGTCTGCTCAACAACCGCACGAGCGCGAGCATCGCCCCGAAGCCGAGGAACTGGATCGCCGCCGAAACCAGCAGGGTCCGATCCGGACCGAGACGCTCGATCATCACGGCGAAGAGCAGCGGTGCTGCCGCGAAGGCGATGTTCTGCGGCACGGTGAGCTGACCGAGCATCACCGCGAAGCCTCGCCGGCCGAACAAGGACAGCGGCAACGTCGCGCGCGCCACCGAAATGACGCCGAGAGCGGCGTTGAGCAACAGGACGAAGGCTCCGGCGGCGGCGAGGCTCATCGGCAGGAAGGGCAGCATCAGGCAGCAGAACGGGCCGAGCAGCAGGCCGAAGAGGGCGACGCGCTCGACCGGCAGCCTCTCGCCCAGCGTAGCGTCGATCGCTCGCGCGGCGATGGTCGCCGGCCCGCCCAGCGTCGCGATCCAGACCGCCTCGGACTGGGTCAGGCCACCTTCGCGAAACAGGGTGATCAGGTGCAGCGGCAATCCCCAGGAAACGAGGCCACTGGCCGAGAAGGCGAAGGCCGTCAACCAGAACGCCAGACGCCGCTGTGCCGGCGCCACCCGCCCGGCCTCGGCGATGGAGGCAGCCGGCGGCTCGGCTCCCGCCGCTCCGGGGTGGCCACGGAAGCGAGGCACGGCCGCATAGATGGGCAGCACGACGATCAGCTGCATCGCCGCGAAGACGAGCAAGGTCGTGCGCCAGCCGAATGCGTTCATCAGCGCCGCCGTCAACGGCCAGAACAGGCTCGAGGCGAGCCCCGTCACCAGCATCATCAGACCGATGACGCGACGCGTCCGCTCGCCCATGAGCTGCGCGACAGCGACGTTGCCGACATTGGCGAGGGACATCGCATGGCCGATACCGATCACGAACCAGCTCGCCAGATAGCTGACCGGCCCCTGGGCCATCGCCAGCACGACGAAGCCCAGCGCGCAGATGATCGCGCCCATGCACATCGAGCGGCGCGTCCCCTCCCGGTCCAGCACGCGGCCGATCGCCGGTGCGAGCACGGCCCCCGTGATCAGCAGGATCGTGATGCCGCCGAAGACGATCTCGGCGCTGAGCCCGAGCTCCCGGTCGAGACCCTGGACCAGTACCGAGGGCGAGTAGAAGGTCGTCCCCCAGCCGATGAGCCGGGTCAGGACGAGCCCGCAGAGAAGGGGGCCATGGCCGGAATTGCGGAAAGAGGACAGCAAGGCGGGGAATCCGGAAGGAACGGCGACGGGCCGCCGTGACTCACTAGATCATCGCGACGAGCTGCGGCAGCAGCCTGGGCGCGATCTGAACATGCAGAAAAAGCAGCCCTTTTCGGTAAGGAACGGTCAACCTCCTTGCGCCATTGTGGCGCCGTCTCGCGGAGTGTTCCGGTCGCAGGCCGAGGGGTCGGTCGCGGCCATGCGTGATCAGGAGTTGAAAACGACATGAAGTCGCGAGAGACGCTTCTGCGGCTGAAGCGCTTCCAGGTCGACGAGAAACGTCGACGGGTGAGCCAGATCGAGATGATGATCGCCGACTTCCATCGGATGGCGAACGATCTCGATCGTGAAATCCAGTCGGAGGAAGCCCGTGCCGGGATCAACGATCCCGCCCATTTCGCTTATCCGACCTATGCCAAGGCCGCCCTCGGCCGGCGCGATAACCTGCGCCAGTCGGCCGACAATCTGCAGGGCCAGCTCGACGAGGCCAAGGCGGAGCTGCAGGAGGCCTTCGAGGAGATGAAGAAGGTCGAGATCCTCGACGACCGCGAGCGCGCGACCGAGCGCGCCGCGGAGGCCGCTCGCGACCAGGCGAGCATGGACGCGATCGGGCTGCGCTCGCGCGCCTGAACGCCGCGCCGGCGTCATCGTTGCGAAGGCGGATGCTCCCGGGCTTCCGCCTTAATTTTTGCAATGGCCGGCAGCCTGCTCTCAGGCGACGACCGGGTGGTGTGGCACCGAATCCAGCCGCATCTTGCCAGCGAGACGCGGATCGTCATCCACCTCGATGCTGCGCTTGAAGACCCCGAAGCCCGAGCGCTGGTAGAATTCCACCGCGCCTTGATGGTCGATCGTGCAGGTATGGACCCAGAAGCGCGAGATCGGTTTCGCCCAGGCCAGCGCCAGGGCGCGGTTCATCAGCCAGCGGCCGCCCCCCCTGCCGAGCACGGGCTCGTCCAGCCCGAAGAAGGCGAGCTCGGCCTCCCCCGGCACGCGGAAGTCGAGCTCCAGCAGCCCGACATCCCGGCCATCCTGCCGCACCGCATAAGCGGAAACGGCCGGATCGGTCAGGATCGCCTCCAGCTCCGCGCGCGGCTTGACGAGGCGGCTGAACCACATCCAGCGCTCGCCCAGCAGCCGATAGAGGGCGAGGTAGCGTTCGGTGTCGCGCCCGTCGATCGGCTCCAGTGCAAAGCGATCGGTGCCGGGCGGGTCCGGCCGCAGCTCCGGCCGCGCGTGCATCTCGAGCGAGGTTACGATCGCGGCGATCTTGCCCGGCGGCAGGTCCGTGATGCCGGCGAGGCTGATGGTCAAGGTCTGCGTCAAGGCGGCGTCCGATGATGGTTTCGAATCTGCCGCGATCATGACACGATCCCGGTCGAAAGATCAGGTTGTGATGACGCATGCCGGGAGCACGACACCGCAGGATCGGCGGCGCCGCGAGGCGCAGCGGATTCGCGTGCTGTTCGCGCTCTTGCTGATGTGTCTGGCCGTCGTCCCGCATGTGACGCTCGCCGCATCCCTGATCCGCATGCCCATGGCCGTTTCGGCGGGCCATATGTCGAGGGCAGAGCCCGTCACGGCGACTAAGCCCTGCCATGAGCCCACGCCCGTGCAAGGCGGGCATCTCGCGGCCGCCCCGGCCTGCTGCATCATCGGCTGCGGCCTGATCGCGCAGGCTGCCGCGCTCGCCCTCCCCTCCCGGATGATCGGATGGTCGCCTCCGGCGCCAGCTCTGGCGGAACGGCTCGACGGCATTTCGACCGAGCCGGCAAAGCCGCCGCCTCGATCCTGAGGCGCGCCTGGCATCACAGCTTTTTCTGCGGCGCAGGGCACCGGTCCCGGTGCGCGCCGTCATTCGCTCTCAACCGACAGGATATGGAACGATGAATCCCTTCAAAGCCTCCCTTGTGGCGCTCGCGCTTGCGGGCGCCGCCTCCGGCCCCGCCCTCGCCCAGCATCAGGGCCATGGCGACGGCACCATGAAGATGGACCGTGCAGGCGCAGACAGCGCCGCCACCAAGGCCTTCAAGGACGCCAATATGAAAATGCATGCGGATATGGACATCGCCTATTCCGGCGATGCCGATGCCGATTTCGTGCGCGGCATGATCCCGCACCACCAGGGCGCCATCGACATGGCGAAGGTCGTCCTCGCCCATGGCAAGGATCCGGAAATCCGCAAACTGGCCGAGAGCGTGGTCCGCGACCAGGAGAAGGAGGTCGCGCAGATGCGCGAATGGCTCCGCAAAAACGGCAAGTAGCAGCCGGCAGCTCGGGCAGGCGGCGGCAACGCCGCTTGCCCTCGGCCCGCCCGGCTGGCAAGAGGACTGGAAGGTTCGCGCCGCTGCGGTGACGACGTGGGCCCGCGCCGAGCCCTACCAGAAGCCCTCCGTTCCGCGGCCTTCATGAAACGCTACCTCGATTACCTCTGGCCGATCATCGGGCTTGTCGCGGTCGTCTGGTCCGTCGAGCTGTTGTGGAGCAAGCTCAAGGCCGAGGCCGGCTCGGACGCGACCATCGAGGCCCTGCTCCAGAACGCCAATCTCTGGCAGAGCATCAAGATCATCGCCCACCGCATCGGCCACAAGATCGCGGTCATCCCGCCCGAGGCCTTCTTCCACGCGGCGCTTGCCACCCTCGTCGCCTATGCGGCGCTGGCCTGGTACGACCGCATCGCCCTGATGCATCTCGGCAAGGAGAAGGGCATCTCCTGGTTCTATATCTCGCTCTGCTCCTTCGTGACCTACGCGCTCTCGCACAATATCGGCGCATCGGTCTTCTCGGGCGGAATGGTGCGCTACCGCGCCTATACGGCCAAGGGGCTGACGGCCGCCGACGTCGCGATCCTGATCGCGCTCTGCTCCTTCACCTTCGCCTTCGGCACGCTCTTCCTGATGGGCCTGGTGCTGCTCTACGAGCCGCAGATCCTCCACCCGCTGGAACGGCTGTCGAAATGGTTCGCGATCAGCGACCGCACCGCCCGGCTCGTCGGCATCGGTATGCTGGCCTTCGTGGCGCTTTATACGATCGGCTCCTGGCTGCGCTTCAAGCCGCTCAAATTCGGCAAGTTCGAGATCATCTACCCGCGCCTGCGCATCGTCGTCAGGCAATACCTGGCGGCCCCGCTCGAGCTCTGCGGCGCCGCCGGCATCATCTATTTCGCGCTGCCGGAGCAGGGCAACCCAGGCTTCCTGATCGTGCTCGGCGCCTTCCTGCTCTCATTTTCCGCCGGGCTGCTCAGCCAGGTCCCCGGCGGCGTCGGCGTGATGGAGGCGGTCTTCCTGGCGGTGATGCCGGGCGTGCCGGCTCCGGCCGTCTTCGCGGCGCTGCTGATCTGGCGGCTGTTCTATCTCATCCTGCCGCTGGTGATCTCGCTGCCGATCGTGATCGCCTTCGAGCGCGCCCAGCTGAAGCGCAGCACCCGTATCGCGCCGCCGCCATAGCGGGCTAGCGTGGCCGGTCCGGACGCTTCAGCGCGATCGCCGCAGCACCGAACATCAGGACGGCGCCGACCGCCTCCGACAGGCCGAAGGGCTCGCCCAGCACCGCCACCCCCACCCCGACCGCGATGGCCGGGCTGACGAAGGCGTAGAGCCCGGCCCGGAAGGCGCCCCAGTCCCGCAAGAGGCGCATGTAGATGGTGAAGCCCATCAGCGAGCCGGCGACGACGAGGAAGGCGATGCAGGGCAGCACCGGCCACTGCACCAGGGCGGCGAAATCGGCCGAGCCGACGGTCTCGACCGCCAAAGAGACTGCCGAGAGCCCGATGCCGCCGATCAGCGTCTGCCAGCCCGCAAGCGTCAGTGTCGGCATCGTGCCCGCGATCGGCCGCGACAGCACCGCGCCGGTGCAATAGAACAACGTCCCGGCCGCGACGGCGGCGAGCCCGATCGCCTCCTGCGGATCGCCCTGCACGACCGAGAGACCGCCGAGCGCGCGCGTCGCGAAGAGGAAGCCGAGCCCGACCGTCCCGAGCCCGATCGCGGCGAGCTTGCGCGCCTCGATCCGCTCCTTCTCGATCGCCCGGCTCGCCAGCAGGGTGAAGATCGGGATCGTCGCGAAATTGACGATGGCGGCGAGCCCGGTCGGCGCGTGCGCCGTCCCCCAGAACAGCAAGGCGTAGTTGACGGTATTGAGCAGCAGCGCCGTGCCGATCAGGCGCGGCCAGGCCCCGGCGGGCACCCTCGGCATGTCGCGCCCGGCCCAGACCAGCATCAGCGCACCTGCGATCGAGAAGCGCACGGCGGCGAGGAACACAGGCGGCACATGCGCGGCGCCGACCTTGACCGGCAGCCAGGTCAGCCCCCAGACGAGGCACATCACGGCGAAAAGGGCGGCGTTCCGGCTCATGGCTGCCGCTTAGCCGCACGGCCGCACGCTGACCATTGCGCGGGAGGCATCGGGCCCCCGTGGAAAGCGGAGGCGCGGCGACGGCTAGACGCTGCCGACCGTCTTGAGCCGGGCGCGCGGGTGGATCTCTCCCTGTGACAGAACCGGCGTCTCGCGGCGGAAGCGCTCGATGATCTGCCGGGCGAAGGGCCGCGCCATGCCGGAGGTGACGAGCGCCGGCATCTCGCCGATCCGTGCCGCCTCCTCGAACTTGTCGCGGACGTGGCGGACGAATTCCTGCAACCGCGAGGGCTGCATGGCCAGATGGCGATCTTCGCCCTGCCCGATGATCGACTCGGCGAAGACGCTCTCCCAGGCCGGCGAGAGCGTGACGATCGGCAGCACTCCGTTCGCATCGGAGAACTGCGCGCAGATCTGGCGGGCGAGCCGGACGCGGACATGCTCGGCGATATCGCGCGGGTTCTTGATCCCGCCCGCCACCTCGGCGATGCCCTCGATGATCGTGGCGAGGTCGCGGATCGAGATCCGCTCGGCAAGCAGCAATTGCAGCACGCGCTGGATGCCGGTGGTCGAGATCTGGCTCGGGACGATCTCCTTGACGAGATCGGCATGGTCTTTCGGCAGCTCGCGCAGGAGCTTCTGCACCTCGGCATGCGAGAGCAGCTCGGGCATGTTCGACTTCAGCACCTCGGTCAGATGCGTCGAGATCACCGTCGCGGCGTCGACGACGGTGTAGCCGCGCAGCTGGGCCTCGTCCTGCAGGGCCGCGTCGATCCAGGTCGCCGGCAGGCCGAAGGTCGGCTCCAGCACGTTGTGGCCGGGCAGGTTCACGGTACCGCCCATCGGGTCCATCGCCATGTACTGGCCGGCGTAGACGATGCCGTGGCCGGCATCGATCTCCTTGATCTTGATGTAGTAGTGGTTCGCCTCGAGCTGGACGTTGTCGACGATGCGCACGGCCGGCATGACGAAGCCGAGCTCCGCTGCGAGCTGGCGCCGCAGCGCCCTCACCTGGTCGGTCAGCCGATCCTGGCCGCCCGGCGCATTGACCAGCGGCAGCAGCGCATAGCCGATCTCGATCTTGAGCTCGTCCATCTTGAGCAGGTCGTTCAGCGTCTCCTCGCGCTGCGTGCCGTCGGCGCCCGCCGCCGCGCCCGGCTGGGCGCTGCCCGCGGCTGCGGCCTCGGCCGCCCGTGCCTTCGCGGCCTGGCCGAAGCGACGCGCCAGGAAGCCCGCTCCGGCCGACAGAACCAGGAATGGCATCATCGGGATGCCGGGCAGCAGCGCGATCAGCAGCATCACCGCCGCCGACATGCCCAGCGCCTTCGGGTAGCCCGAGAGCTGCCTGCCCAGCGCCTTGTCGGCCGCGCCGCGCACGCCGGCCTTCGAGACCAGCAGGCCGGCCGCCGTCGAGACGATCAGCGCCGGGATCTGGCTGACGAGGCCGTCACCGACGGTGAGCTGCGTATAGTTGTGTGCCGCCTGACCGAAGCTCAGCCCCTGCTGTGCAACGCCGATGACGATGCCGCCGAGCACGTTGATGAAGGTGATGAGCAGACCGGCGATGGCATCGCCCCGCACGAATTTCGAGGCACCGTCCATCGAGCCGAAGAAGGAGGATTCATCCTCCAGCGCCTTGCGGCGCTCCTTGGCCGTCTCCTGGTCGATCAACCCGGCCGAGAGGTCGGCATCGATCGCCATCTGCTTACCGGGCATGGCATCGAGGGTGAAACGGGCCGCGACCTCGGCGATGCGGCCGGAGCCCTTGGTGATGACGACGAAGTTGACGATGATCAGGATGATGAAGACGATCACCCCGATCACGAAATTGCCGCTCATCACGAAGCCGGCGAAGGCCTCGATCACGTGCCCCGCCGCCGAAGTGCCCTCATGGCCATGGCCGAGGATCAGGCGCGTCGAGGCCATGTTCAGCGCCAGCCGGAACATGGTGACGATCAGCAGCACCGTCGGAAACGCCGAGAATTCCAGCGGTTCCTCGATGAAGAGCGCGGTCATCAGCACCAGCACCGACAGGATGATCGACAGCGCCAGCATCAGGTCGAGCAGGATCGCCGGCATCGGGAAGATGAGCACCACCAGGATGCCCATGACGCCGACGGCGAGGAAGAGGTCCGGCCGCTTGAACAGCTTGCCCAGCGCATCGCGGTTGGGAAGGTTGAAACCGCTCCCCTGACCCGCCGTCACATCGGTCATCGACCGCTCCGCCTTCTCGTCGGCCACTCGGCGCCCACGCAGGGGCGCAGCGCGCGCCGGACAGCGCGCGACCCGGCAATTCTTGCCGGGTACATGGTGAACGAAACGTTAAGCCGGACGTTTATCGGCAGGCTTCACCGGCTGGACCAGAGCCTGTGGTGCGGCGCGACATGACATCCCTGCCGGGATGGCCATACTGGAATGCCCTCACGCGCCGCCCGGCGTATCCATCCACCCCATCGAGCCGCCTTCATGCGAGGTGCGGCCGCCTGAAGGAGGAGGGCCCGTGACGGATTCGGCCCGCAAGGAGGCCCCCGGCCTCATCGTCGAGACGGATGTGCCCGCCCGGCTCGACCGTCTGCCCTGGTCGCGTTTTCACACGCTGGTCGTGGTCGCGCTCGGCATCACCTGGATTCTCGACGGCCTCGAGGTGACGTTGGCCGGTGCGGTCTCCGGGGCGTTGAAGGAGAGCCCGGTCCTGCGGCTCAGCAACGCCGATGTCGGTCTGGCCGGCTCGGCCTATATCGCGGGTGCGGTACTCGGCGCCGTGTTTTTCGGCTGGCTGACCGACCGGCTCGGCCGCAAGAAGCTCTTCACGATCACGGTCCTCGTCTATCTCAGCGCCACGGCCGCCACGGCGTTTTCCTGGAACATCTGGAGTTTCCTGGCCTTCCGTTTCCTGACCGGGATGGGCATCGGCGGCGAATACACCGCTATCAACTCGACGATCCAGGAGCTGATTCCCGCCCGCATGCGCGGCTGGACCGATCTCGTCATCAACGGCTCCTTCTGGGTCGGGGCCGCGATCGGCGCGCTCGGCGCCATCGTCCTGCTCGATCCCGCCCATATCGACCCCGAGCATGGCTGGCGGCTCGCCTTCTTCATCGGCGCCGTGCTCGGCCTCGTCATCCTGATCCTCAGGCAATGGATTCCGGAAAGCCCGCGCTGGCTGATCAGCCATGGACATCCCGATCGTGCCGCCGCGATCATCCTCGAGATCGAGCGCCGTGCCGGGTTCACGCCGCCTCCGGGAGAGCTCCATGCTCTCACGAGACTGCGCCCTCGCCCGGCCACACCGCTCGCCGAGGTCTTTCGCGCCCTGTTCGTCGTCCATCGCGACCGGGCATTGGTCGGCCTCGCCCTGATGGTCTCGCAGGCCTTCTTCTACAACGCGATCTTCTTCACCTACGCGCTGATCCTCACCGATTTCTATCAGGTTCCGTCGCAGGCGATCGGCTGGTTCATCCTGCCCTTCGCGGCCGGCAATTTCCTCGGCCCGCTGCTGATCGGCCGGCTCTTCGATGTCTGGGGCCGACGCGTCATGATCGCCGCGACCTACGCGCTCTCGGGCCTGCTCCTGACCGGAACCGGCTATCTGTTCTGGCAGGACTGGCTCACCGCCTCGCAGCTCACGCTGTGCTGGAGCATCGTCTTCTTCTTCGCCTCGGCGGCGGCGAGTTCGGCCTATCTTACGGTTTCCGAGACTTTCCCCGTCGAAATGCGGGCGCTCGCGATCGCCGTCTTCTATGCCGTCGGCACCGGGGCCGGCGGCATCGCCGGGCCGTGGCTCTTCGGCATCCTCATCGACACCGGCTCGCGCGGCAGCGTCTTCGGCGGCTATCTGCTCGGCGCCGCCCTGATGCTGGGCGCGGCGGTGGTCGCGGCTCGCTTCGCCGTCAGGGCCGAGCGAAAGCCGCTCGAAAGCGTGGCGCGGCCGCTCAATGCGGTGGATTGAGAGGAGATGCGGAAGCAAACCAAACCGGGCGACGACAGGCGAAAGGGAACAAAGCATCCTTTAAACGCATTACTCGTGGCCCGCATTCCGCCGTTATGAAGGCTGACGAGGGGGTCCCTGTGGTGAACACAATCCGGAGGTCGTCGTGGACAGACGCTCATTCCTGATGACATTGGTCGGCGGCCTCGCCGCCGCCAGCCTGGGCGGGATCGCCGCCGTCGAAGCCGCCCAGCCTGCCCGGCCGGCGAAACGCGAAGGCACGCCGTCCGAGGAGGCTGAGGCCGTCACGGCCGAAATGCGCGAGGCGCTCGACAAGGCCGACGCCGAATTCAGCCAGTACTATTATTATCGCCGGCCGCGCTATCGCTATTATCGCCGCCCCTATTACCGGCCGCGCTACTACTATCGGCCGCGCTACTACCATCGCCCGCGGTACTACTACCGCCGGCGCTATTGGTGACGGCTGGGCTGGGTCAGGCCGCGTTGATGCGGGTCTGGCCCGGCTCCGCCACGGTTATGCCGGCCGACGTATACTCGCTGAGCTTGTTGCGCAGGGTGCGGATCGAGATTCCCAGGATCTTGGCCGCATGCGTCCGATTCCCCAGGCAATGATCGAGCGTATCGAGGATGAGCTCGCGCTCGACATCGGCGACGGTGTGTCCCACCAGCGAGCGCGTCATCGCCTCCGCCGTCTGAGCCGCCCGGCCGGCAACATCGCGCGACGCCGCGGCCGGCGCGAGCGTCTCGCCCTCCGGCGTCAGCACCGCGGAAGCAGTGATCTCCGCCCCGGTGGCGAGCAACACCGCCCTGTGCATCGTGTTCTCGAGCTCCCGCACGTTGCCGCGCCAGGCGTTGCCCAGCAGCAGCTTGCGCGCGTCGGCGGCGATCGGCCGCTGCGGCAGGCCGTTCAGCTCCGCATATTTCTTCGCGAAATGCTCGGCCAGCACCAGGATGTCCCCCGGCCGCTCGCGCAGCGCCGGCAGCCGCAGATGGACGACGTTGAGCCGGTAGAGCAGGTCCTCGCGGAACAAGCCCTCGCGCACTGCGTCCGCGAGGTTGCGGTTCGAAGTCGCGATGATGCGGATGTCGACCTTGACCGGCTGCGAGCCTCCGACCCGGTCGATCATGCGCTCCTGCAGGGCGCGCAGCAGCTTGGCCTGCAGCCGCACGTCCATTTCGGAGATTTCGTCGAGCAGCAGCGTGCCGCCATTCGCCTCCTCGAACTTGCCGACCCTGCGGGCGACGGCGCCGGTGAAGGCGCCCTTCTCGTGGCCGAACAGCTCGGACTCGAGCAGGTTGTCCGGGATCGCGGCGCAGTTGACCGCGACGAAAGGCCGGTCCTTGCGCGCCGATTTCTGGTGCAGGTGGCGGGCGATCACCTCCTTGCCGGTGCCGCTCTCGCCGGTGACGAGCACAGGCGCTTCCGAACGTGCGATCTGCGAGGCCAGCTGAACCACGCGCTCCATCGCCGGATCGCGCCAGATCAGGCTCGACTGGTCGGCGGCCACCGCTTCGAGGACGGCGGCGATCAGCTCCGGATCGGGCGGCAGCGGCACGTATTCGCGTGCACCCGCCTGGATCGCGGCCACCGCCGCCCGCGTGTCGGTGGAGGTGCCGCAGGCGATGATCGGCGTGCGGATGCGCTCCGCCTCGAGCGCAGCGACGTAGGCCGCGATCGGCTGTACGACGTCGATCATCAGCAGATCGGCGCCCTTGGCCCGCAGCACGGCCAGCGTCTGGTCGAGCCCTTCGGTATGGGTGACGGCCGCGCCGTGTGACATCGCGATCTTGGCTGCTGCGATGATCTGTCCCTTGAGACCGCCGGCGATAATAAGGCGCATGGCTCAGGTCCTTCCGTTCCGGGTCTGTGCGGTCGGCCGGCGCATCACCGGTCGGCCTTGATGATTTCGGTCATGGTCACGCCCAGCCGGTCCTCGACCACGACGACCTCGCCGCGTGCGACCAGCCGCTCGTTGACGAAGATGTCGATCGCCTCGCCCACGCGCCGGTCGAGTTCAAGCACCGTTCCGGGCACGATCTGGAGCAGGTCGCCCACAGCCACCTTGGAGGAGCCGAGCACCGCCGAGACGGTGACCGGCACGTCGAAGACCTGCTCGAGGTCCTCCGCCGTCTTGACCGGGACGGGTCCCGAATGCGCCACCGACATGTCGTTCTGGTCGAAGGACAAGTCGGCCTGGTTGAGCGGCGGCAGGTTCAGGTCGTTCTCCTGGCTCATGCGTCAGACCTTCATTGTCCGGCGTTGCTGCCGGGAAAAACACCGGCGACCGCCTGCCCGATCAGCGTCGAGAGACGTTCGCCATCCAACACGAAGCCGCCATCGGCCCACTCGATACGCCCGTCGCCCGGGCGGATATCGGGCTCGCCCAGCACGATGAGCCGGCCGGTGAAGCCGTGCTCCCGCGCCAGCCGGCTCGCCAGCTCCTCGGCGGCCTCGACCGAGGTCTCGTTGACGCGCAGGACGAGATGCGGGGCCTGGCGGGCGTGGCCGATGCATTCGCGCACCGCCTGCGCCAGCGCCGCCATCGGCTTCTCGGCCAGCGCCGCACCGGCAAGCGCCCTGGCGGCCGCGAGCGCGACCTGGGCGGCCTGCTCCTCGATCGCTGCCATGCGCGCGCTCTCCAGCGCGAAGAGCCGCTCCGCCGAGCGCGCCAGCTGCCCGGCCAGCCCGTTGAACTGTGCCTCGGCCTCGTGCCGCCCCTGCTCGTGGCCGGCCTGGAAGCCCTCCGCCCGCGCCGCGTTCAGGTCGGCTTCGCTGGCCGCCTTGCGGCCGCCCTCGCGGAAGTCCGTCCCGAACATGAATTTCGTCGCGGTCGCCATCTCAGTACACCAGCTCGTCTTCGGCGTTGCCCTTCGACAGCACGATCTCGCCCTTGTCGGCGAGGTCCTTGGTCAGCTGCACCAGCTTGGTCTGGGCCTCGTCGACTTCCTTGAGCCGCAGAGGTCCGAGCCCTTCCATGTCGTCCTGCATGGCCTTGGCGGCACGCTGGGACATCGCGCCGAAGAAGAATTCCCGCATCGGCTGGCTTGCGCCCTTGAGCGCGCGCGCCAGGACATCCTTGTCGATCTGCCGCATCAGCGTCTGCAGACCTGCCGGATCGAGCTTGGCGAGATCCTCGAAGGTGAACATCAGGGCGCGGATGCGCTCGGCGGCTTCCTGGTTCGAGGCGTCGAGCGCGGAGAGGAAGCGGATCTCGGTCTGCCGGTCGAAGCCGTTGAAAATCTCGGCCATCATCTCGTGGGGATCGCGGCGGCGTGTCTGGGTCAGGGTCGACACGAATTCGGTGCGCAGCGTGTTCTCGATGTGGTCGAGCGCCTCCTTCTGCACGGATTCGAGGCGCAGCATGCGGCCGACGACCTCGATCGACAGGTCGTTCGGCAGGTTGCGGAGCACGTTGGCAGCATGCTCCGGCCGGATCTTGGAGAGGATCACGGCGATGGTCTGCGGGTACTCGTTCTTGAGGAAGTTCGCCAGGACGACGGCGTCGATGTTGCCGAGCTTCTGCCACATGTTGCGGCCGGCCGGGCCCCGGATCTCCTCCATGATCAGGGCGACCTGATCGCTGGGCAGGATTTTCTCCAGCAGCGAGATGGTGCGGTCGAAGGAGCCGGTAACGGCGCCGGCGCTCGAGAGCTTGCCGACGAAGTCCAGCATCAGCCGCTCGACCTCGTCGGCATCGACGGTGCCGAGCTCGGCCATGGCACGGGTGATGATGCGGATCTCGTCGTCGTCGAATTCCTGCCAGATGGTCCGGCCGTGGTCTTCGCCGAGCACGAGCAGGATGACCGCGGCGCGCTGCGGTCCGGTCATCTGCGCTATGGTGGTAACGCCGAAGCCGCCGCCTTCGATCCCATCGGGGAGATCGTTGCCGCGGGTCGCGAGGGCACGTGCATCCGCCATGGTTCAGCGATCCATCATGCCGGTGACTTCTCGTGGATCCAGCTGCGCAGCACCGCGACCGAGTCCGCCGGATTCTGGGAGACCAGCGCGCCGATCTTCTCGACCGACTGCGCCTTGAGCTGGCCCTTGACCTGGGCAATGGCGAGCATGCGCTCCGAGGGCATCTCGATTTCGGCCGACACGACCTCGCCATTGGGGCCGACCGTCGCGAGGCCGCGGCCGGAGGCCGGGTCACCGGTGGCTTCGCCGTCCGGGCCGACAAGGGCCCCGTTGCGCATGAAGCTCGGAATCGGCCGCGCCGCCACGCTGTTGTCGGAAGCGAGCACCTGCTTCAGCAGCGGACGGACGACCGTCATCAGCACGATCAGCGTGAGCAGCGAGATCACGCCGAGCTCGGCGAAGCGGACGAGGTCCTCACGGCTGAAGGACAGGAGCTGCTGCATCAGCGTCGGCTCGGTCAGGTCGGTCGGAGGCTGGGGAGCCTCGGCGAAGCGCAGGTTGACGACCTCGACCTTGTCGCCGCGATTCTGGTCGAAGCCCACAGCCGTGCGCACGAGTTCGCCGATCCGCTCCAGCTCTTCGTTTCCGCGCGGCTGGTAGGCGAGCTCGCCGTTCTGGCCGCGCGCATAGTTGCCGTCGACGAGAACGGCGACGGAGAGCTTCTTGATGCGTCCGCCTTCCTGAAGCTCGGTCCGGGTCGTCTTCGAGATCTCGTAGTTCACCACCTCCTCGTTCTTCGACGAGGTGTCGCGCTGGTTCTGCTGGGCGCCTTGTGTCTGCTGCGCGCCGGGAAGCTCGTTGCCGACGGTGACGGTGCCGTTGCCGGCGTCCGCCGTCGCGGAAGCCTCGGTCCGGTTCTGGCTGGAGCGGACGACGCGGCTTTCCGGGTCGAAGCTTTCCGAGCGGCTCTCGACGCGGTTGGCGTCGAGCGTGGCCGAGACCTGCACCCGCGCCCGGCCATAGCCGACCACGCCGGCGACGATGTCCTCGACCTGCGACTTGATGCGCTTCTCGATCGCGGTCTGGCGCTCGTCGAGGCCGAGCCCGAGGACGCTCTGCTCGTCGCGGGCGCCGTCGGCCAGAAGCCGGCCGCGCTCGTCGATGATCGACACGCGCTCCGGCTTGAGGCCGTCGACCGCGGAGGCGACGAGATGGCGCACGGCCCGGACCTGCGCCGCATCGAGGTCCCCCGCCAGCTTGAGCGCGATCGAGGCGCGCGGCGGCTCGCGGTCGCGCTCGAACAGGCGCCGTTCGGGAATGACCAGATGCACCCGGGCCGCCTGAACCCGGCTGATCGAGCGGATGGTGCGGGACAGCTCCCCTTCCAGCGCGCGCAGATGGTTGATGTTCTGGACGAAGCTCGTCGAGGAGAAGGCGTCGCCCTTGTCGAAGATCTCGTAGCCGACGCCGCCGCCGGCGGGGATGCCCTTTCCGGCGAGGTCGAGGCGCAGGCGCGGAACGTCCTCCTTGGGCACCAACACGGTCTGCCCATCGCCGCGCAGCTCGTATTTGATGCCGCGTGCATCGAGATCCTTGAGGATCGCGCTGACGTCCTGGCTCGACAGATCCGCGAACAGCACGCTCATTGCGGGTTGCGACATCCGGAACATGACGAAGCCGAAGAAGCCGACGAGCGTCAGCGTCACCGCCAGCATCGCTGCCAGCCGCGCCGCCCCGAATTTGGCAAACTGCTCGAAGAGGCCGTTCACGCCGCCATCCGTTCCACGAAACCGCGGACGCCGCGTGATTTGCGCCGCCCACTAGGCAAGTTTTTCCCGGTGCATGGTTAGCGGCTGGTTAATTTTTTCCGCGCGGCCGGTTAATCCTTCGGCCGCCGAGGCCGTGATAATGCGAAAAGGCGCCGGTCCGGAGACCGACGCCCTCTGAAACTGCAGCGGAATTCCGCCGGCTACTGGCGATAATGCTGGATGCGCGTGGTGCGCAGACCGGCCAGGCCGTGCTGGTCGATCGACATCTGCCAGCTCAGGAACTCATCGACCGTGAGCGTATAGCGCTGGCAGGCCTCCTCGAGGCTGAGCAGCCCGCCGCGAACCGCCGCGACGACCTCTGCCTTGCGCCGGATGACCCAACGCCTCGTATTCATCGGCGGGAGGTCGGCGATCGTCAGCGGACTTCCGTCCGGACCGATCACGTACTTTACCCGCGGTCGCAATGGCTCGGTCATGATACTCTCACACAACTCAACAGAGCTACTTGGGATGAGCCTAACCTTCCGGTTTTAAGAATTGCCTAAAACGATCGTGAGGATGCCTGTCTCTGATTCGCCGGGGCCTACTCGCCGCGCACCACGCTCTTCACCTGGTCGATCGGCACGCTGATCCCGCCGATCTTGAGCGCCGGAATCGAGCTGGTGAAGTCGACACCGTCGACGACGCCGCTGATCTGCGTCTTGACCGTGATTGCCTCGCCCGCGACGCTGCGGCCATCGACGCTGACGGTATACTGGCCATCCGGCGCGGCGCTGCCGATCGAGGTGGAGCCGTCCCAGTTCAGCGTCTGGTCTCCGGCCACCAGGCTGCGGGTCATCGTCTGCACGACGTTGCCGTTCGCGTCCTTGATCGTGACGGTAGCCGTTCCGGCGGTCGAGGCGTTCAGCTTCCAGGATGCGGCACCGTTCGCGAGGCGTGTCGTCGCGCCATCGGCCGTGATCGTGGCGCCGATGAAGCCGACGGCGTTCGTCGCCGTGCTGGCTGCGCTGAGGCTCAGCAGGGAGCTCAACGTGTCGTTGGTCTTGAGCTGCTGCTCCACGCCGGCGAACTGCACCAGCTGCTCGGTGAACTGGTTGGTGTCCATCGGGTCGAGCGGCGACTGGTTCTTGAGCTGCGTCGTCAGCAGCAGCAGGAACTGGTCGAAATTGCCTGCGATCGTGCTCGTGCTGGAGCTGCTGGTCGAGCTGGAGGTGCCGGAAGACCCACTCACGCCTGAAACGGCCATGCTGCTTGTCCTCGCTCAGATGCTGAGATCGACGCCGCCGAGCCGCACGATGCGGCGCTGCGGCGCGGGTGTGATCGGAAGAACGGTGTTGTCGTCGCCGGTTTCGCCCCGCGACGGCTGGCGCGCGCGCTGCGGCGGCTCGTCGTGCTGGCGCTGCTGCCGGAAGGAGGACTGATCCGAAGGATCGCGCAGGCTGATGTCGACGCCGCCGTCGGAGGGCCTGAGGCCGGCCTGCTCGAAGGCCCGTTCGAGCGTCCGCGCGTCGCGCTGCAGAAGATGCAGGGTCTCGACCCGGTCGACGACAAGGCGGGCGCTGACCTCGCCCTTGTCGGAGATCGACAGGTTGACATCGACGCGCCCGAGCTCGTCGGGATCGAGCCGGATGTCGAACTGCCTCGCGCCGGACAGCGCCCGCAATCCGATCTCGATCGGCAGCACGTGCAGCGGCGTCGGTGTCGGCACGGCCGCAGCCTGCCCCTGCCCGCCACCCGGCGTCTGGTTGGCGGCGCCGACCGCCTGGTCGAGCGGTGATAGCAGCCGCGTGGAATCGTGGGCGCCGAGGGCCTGCTGCACCAGCGCCCCGAGATCGATCGGGGCCAAAGCCTGCTTGGCGGCCTCGGCCAGCTTCGGATCGGCAGGAGCGGTGGGAGTGCCTTGTGCGATCGGGGCCCCCTGCACGGCATCGAGCTTCGTCAGCGGGGCCGTTGCGTCTGCCGACGCCTCATGAGCGCCCGATTTGTGCGTCTCGCCGGTAGCGGCGGAGTGCTCGCCTGCTGCAACAGGCGCGGAGGATGCTTGAGCGTCCTTGTCGGCCGGCTTGCCCTTGGACAAGCTCGCATGCCCGACTTTGCTTGCGCCCGCCGCGAGCGCCGCCTCCACCTGAATCCGCCCCTTCGACGCCGCTCGGGTCGCAGGATCACCGGATTGCACAACCTCGTCCGCGGCCGTGGCGTCGCTCCCGGCCGCGACCGGAAGGGATAGCGACAGGATGGTCGCCGGTGCCTGAACCGCAGGCTTCTGATCGGCCGGCAAGACGATGATAGTCGCGTCGCCGGTAGCCTTGTCGGCGGCAGCGTCGTCCGCGCCTTCCACCTTGTCGGTGGATGCCTCGCCGACTTGCTTGCCGTCGGCATCCTTCTTTGCGGCCTTGCCCTTCGTTCCGACCTCTTCCGTCCGCTCCCCTTCGGCTGGAGCCTTGCCGCCTTCGGCGGCGGCGAGAAGTTCCGCCAGCGCTTCGAGGAACGAGCTGGCCTGGCCGGCCGGAAGCCGGGGGCTCGCATCCGCCGCCACGGCCGATTTGTCCGGGCCGGCCGCGTTCCCGGCAGCCTTTGCAGCGGCGCCGGCCTGCGGCGCGGTGGCGGAGGCCTTCGCATCGCCGGCCACCTTGCGCGCGGACTCGGCAGCCGCAGCCGCGGCATCCTCCGTTTGCGGGAGCGAGAACCCCTGCCCGTCCGCTGTCGCTCCGGCGTCCGCAGACCGGCGACGCGTCGCCGGCGGCTCCTTTGCGGGCGAAGTGTTGAGCACGGTTTCGACAGGCATGAACGGTTCCGCGGCATGGGCAAACAGCACCCGCCTGCGAACAGCAAGTTGCGCGCCAGCGGCGGCATCCTATATTTCAAGGGCTTAGCCGCTCGACTGCAGGGCTTGCCGCGGCAGAAACCGCCTCAGCAGGCAGGATTTGCCGATCCCGCTGGTCGCACGCCGGCAAAGCCGATATAGAACCGCCGAACCGGGCGAAACCCGCTCCAGAATGCCGAACCGCAATGACAACGTCCTTCAACTCCCTTGACCTCGCCAAGCCGCCCGCGGCCACGCGCGTCGTCGCGGCGATGTCGGGCGGGGTCGATTCCTCGGTCGTCGCGGCCCTCCTGAAGCGCGAGGGCTACGACGTCATCGGCGTCACGCTGCAGCTTTACGACCACGGCGCAGCCGTCCACCGCGCCGGCGCCTGCTGCGCCGGGCAGGACATCCACGATGCGCGCCGCGTCGCCGAGGCCATCGGCATCCCTCACTACGTGCTGGATTACGAAAGCCGCTTCCGCGACGCCGTGATCGAGCGCTTCGCCGAGAGCTACCTCGCCGGCGAGACGCCGATTCCCTGCGTCGAGTGCAACCGCACCGTGAAGTTCCGGGACTTGCTCGATCTGGCGAAGGAACTTGGTGCCGACGCGCTGGCGACCGGCCACTATGTCGTCAGCCGCGCTCTCGGCAACGGCCGCCGCGGCCTGTTCCGCGCCGCGGACATGAATCGCGACCAGAGCTATTTCCTCTATGCCACCACGCAGGAGCAGCTCGACCTGCTGCGCTTCCCGCTCGGCGGCATCGACAAGACGCAGACTCGCGCGCTCGCCGCCGAACTCGGCCTCGCCATCGCGGACAAGCCGGACAGTCAGGACATCTGCTTCGTCCCGAACGGGCGCTATGCCGACGTCATCGAGCGGCTGAAGCCCGGCGCCGCCCGCCCGGGCGAGATCGTGCATCTCGACGGCCGGGTGCTGGGCCATCATGACGGCGTGCTCCGTTACACGGTCGGCCAGCGCAAGGGCCTCGGCATCAGCGCGGCCGAGCCGCTCTATGTGCTCCGGCTCGACGCGGATGCCGCGCGCGTCATCGTCGGCCCGCGCGAGGCGCTGAGCGTGCGCGAGATCCGCCTGCGCGATCTTAACTGGCTCGGCGGAATGCCGCTCGACGCGCTGCCGCCTGTCGGCCTCGATGTCGCCGTGCGCGTCCGCTCGACGCGCGCCCCGCGCGAGGCGCGGCTGTTCCGCGATGCGGAGGGTCTGCGCGTCGAGCTTGCGACCGACGAGGAAGGCGTCTCGCCCGGCCAGGCTTGCGTCATCTACAGCGATGCCGGTCCGGGTGCTCAGGTGCTCGGCGGCGGCACGATCCTGCGCCAGCCGGCCGCGCTGCCGGCCTCGTCCTTCCCGGCGGCAATGGCCCTGCCCTGACGCCCGGTCGTCTCAACCAAAGCCTGTTCGGACCCCGTCGATGCCGGTGACAGATCACCTCCAGACCCAGAAGCGCGCCTATGCCACCTGGGCCAAATTCTACGACAAGGTCTACCAGCGCATGCTCTCGCGCCCGCAGCGCGAGGCTGTCGCGGCGGCTTGCGCCTGCGGCCCCGAGATTCTTGAGATCGGAGTCGGCACGGGCCTGACGCTGCCTTACTTCGCGCCGGGCTCCCGCGTCGTCGGAGCCGATCTCTCGCTGGACATGCTGAAGGTGGCCGGGCGCAAGGTCGCCGCCGGCGGGCTTGCGCATGTGCGCGGGCTGACCGTGATGGACGCCTGCCGGCTCGGCTTCGCGGCGGAGCGCTTCGATGCCGTGACGGCGCAATTCGTCATCACCCTGGTGCCCGACCCCGAGCAGGCGCTCGCGGAGATGGACCGGGTCCTGAAGCCGGGAGGCGAGATCGTCATCTCCAGCCGTCTTGTGGACGATGGCGGTCCGCTCGCGCCGTTCTGGGCCGCGGTGGCCCCTCTGGCACGGGCGATCGGCTGGAGCAGCGACTTCAAGGTGAGCCGCCTGACCAACTGGGCAGCCCGGACCGGGCGCTACGATACGGTCCATATCGGCCGCGGCTATTTCAAGGTTGTCCGGCTGCGCAAGCGCGCCTCGCTCTCATCCTGAAGCGGCGGCACTGGAAATCTGCCGACGAGGCTTGACGAGGTCCGGCCGCGCCCCCTATATCGCGCCCCTGTGACGGGCCGCTGACGGCGGCAGCCGGAACATGTGGCGGGGTAGCTCAGCTGGTTAGAGCAGCGGAATCATAATCCGCGTGTCGGGGGTTCAAGTCCCTCTCCCGCTACCACCTTCCCCTCCGACCTTTTCGTCGGGAAGTGGGTCCTCAGATCACCCTGGTCCGTTGGTCTTCAATCGATATTTATGGAGCTGCGCCGCCGCCGCGATCAGGCCGCGCCGGGCAGTCTTTGATTCCTTAACGGCCGCGCCGTCGGCCCGGCGCAGGAGATCTTGAATGACCGAAAAGCCGCTCAAGGGCCCCGCCTCCTACTTCCCCTCGATCGAGAAGACCTATGGCAGGCCGATCGCCGAATGGAAGGCGCTCATCAGGGAGCGCTATCCGGCAGGGCATATGCAGATCGTGTCCTTCCTGAAGGCGGAACACGGCCTCGGGCACGGCCACGCCAACGCTCTCGTCGCTCACACCCTGGCGGAGGACAAGGGTTAAAGCGTCGGGCCGAAAAGTGGAATCCACTTTGCGGAAGAATTCGATGCTCCAGCAACGAGTTAGATCATCGTTGTCGCGTCCGATAGGACCCCGATGATCCAGCCGGCCAGCCGCTGTGCCGACGGCCTTCCGGTAGGCGACGGTCGGGGCGGTGGGCGCCGGTGCTTCGTCAGCCGATGCCGAGGAAGCGGATGAGCCCAAGGCTGACGCCGGCGAGGACGACGAGCGACAAGGTTACGGCGGCGGTGACCCGGCCGCCGGCGCGGGCGACCACGCGGATATCGACGCCCAGCCCCAAGGCCGCCATCGAGATGATCGTGAGAATCGTCGCCAGCCGCGCGATCGGCGCCAGCGCCGCTTCCGGGATGGCTCCGAGCGAGCGCAGCGCAGCCATCGCCAGAAATGCGAGAATGAACCAGGGAACCAACCGGTGCAGGGCAAGGCGGCTGCCCGTCGGCCGCTCCGGCGCGGCGGCGCCATCCGCTCCGGCCCGCAGATGGCTGCCGAAGAGCGAGAGCCCCAGGACGACCGGGCCGAGCATCAGCACGCGGACGAGCTTGACCAGGGTGCCGATCTGGACGCTGAGCGCGGCAACCGGCACGGTCGCCGCGAGCACCTGCGGCACGGCGTAGACCGTGAGGCCGGCCAGCACTCCGTATTGCAGATCGGACAGATGCAGCAGCGGTACCAGCAGCGGCAGGCCGAGCACCACGAGCACGCCGAGCACCGCGGTGAAGGCGATGGAGGCGGCGACATCCCCGCCATTGGCCCCGATCACCGGCGCGACAGCGGCGATCGCCGAATTCCCACAGATCGAATTGCCGCAGGCCACCAGGACCGCCATGCGCGGCGAAAGCCCCAGCATGCGCCCCAGGCCGTAGCTCGCGGCAAGCGCGACCGCGACGACACCGGCGATACCGAGCAGCAGCGCCGGCCCCGCGGCGACGATCGTGGCCGCGCTCAGAGAGGCGCCGAGCAGCACGACGGCGATTTCGAGGACCGTCTTGGCCGAGAATGCGATGCCGGCGCGCCAGGTCTCGGAGGGCGTCCAGACGCTGCGCACGAAGGTTCCGATCAGGATCGCCAGGACCAGAGCTTCGAGCCAGGCGCGGCCCGTGACCTGCTCTTCCAGATGCTCGAGCCCGAGCGCGACGGCGCTGACGAGCGCGCAGAGCGCCACACCCGGCAGCACGCGCCGCGCCCATTGCCAGATTGGAGGCTTGCTCGACATTGCGAACGCGGCGGGAGAGGACTTGGATGGGGCGTCGGCCATGGCAGAACTTTCTTGATGAGGCCGTTATCGGAGATAAAAATGCTCCGATCCAACGCATTGATCAGAATGTTTCGATCGATGCAACCGAACGATGCGATGATCCCGCCGGCTCTCGCGGCGATCACGCGCGCCGGGTCGCGAAGCTGCTGCATCGTGGGGCGTTCGGCGCTGGTTTTTCGAAACCGCAGATGCGCTGCGGTCGCCATGGCCGGCGCGTCGCAGCCTCCACCAGCATTTTCGGGTCGGCTTCGACTTTTCAACATCCCTCGAAACGAGCCATTTTCATGCGGCTAAACTTCGGGCTATAAAGTCGATTCAGGAGATGCGGGAGACGAAATCGATGCTGATTTTGACAGCCACCGCGTGGTTGTTTTGCTTTGCGATATTTCTGGAATTGGCCGACAGGGCCCCTGCTATCGACTATTGAGCGGGCGCGCGGCGCAACCCCGAGCCCCTGGATACGAAGCATTTCGGCAGCTCCGCTCGCAGCGCGAGCACGGTATTAGCCGTTGCTGAATCGACCTGAACGCAGCAAGGTCTTCGCTGCCGCGGGAACAGCGCATGGCCGGCTTTCGCGCGGACGCGGGGGCAAGCGAAGCCGCTTCTGCCTGCGGACTGCCCCGATCCCGATCTGCCGCTGATCCGTTCAGGAACCAGTCATCCAGCCTGCCCCCTTATCGCGCCGACGAGCCGACAGGGCTCGAGAGGGCGAGGAGATCGCGGTGGGGCGGGACGGCTTTCAGTGCGACATCTGCGGATCGGCGAGTGTCACTATTCCGGGCCGCCTCGATCGGGACAGCGATGTGACCTGTGCGAAATGCGGGCACCTCCTGTCATCCTGGGACGAGTACAAACGCAGGATCGGTTCGGTGCTGCGCGAGGCCACGCCCGGGCGACGCCCCCCGATCTCCGATCCGATCGATTGGTAAGCGGCTAGGTCTCCGATCGCACGTCCCGCTCGCTTGAAGCTTCGCCGAGGCCGCCCCCGGGTTTCGTGATGCCGGAGCGGGAGGCTGGCCGGCATCACAGGTTTCGGGCCGCTGGCGGGAATGCAGTCTTCCGGCCGCTCAGGCCGCCGCGAAAGCCGCGCCAACGATCTGGCGTGCCTCGTCCTGGATGCGCGCCAGATGCGCCTCGTCGCGAAAGCTTTCGGCGTAGATCTTGTAGACGTCCTCCGTCCCCGACGGCCGCGCCGCGAACCAGCCATCGGCGCTCGTCACCTTGAGGCCGCCGATTGGTGCTCCGTTGCCGGGCGCCTCGCTCAGGATTGCCGTGATCGGCTCACCGGCCAGTTCCTTCGTCGCGATCTGCGCGGGCGAGAGATTCTTCAGCACCGCCTTCTGCGCGGCCGTCGCCGGCGCATCGACGCGCGCATAGCAGGGCTGGCCGAGTTCGGCCGTCAGCTTGTCGTAGAGCACGCCCGGATCGGCGCCGGTCTTCGCCGTGATTTCAGCCGCGAGAAGGCCGAGGATGATGCCGTCCTTGTCCGTGGTCCAGACCGTGCCGTCCTTGCGCAGGAACGAGGCGCCGGCGCTTTCCTCCCCGGCGAAGCCGAACGTTCCCGAGAGCAGCCCGTCGACAAACCATTTGAAGCCGACAGGGACCTCGACCAGCCTGCGGCCGAGCCTGGCCGCAACGCGATCGATGATCGCGCTCGACACCACCGTCTTCCCGATCGCCGCGTCGCCTCGCCAGCCGGGGCGATTGGCGAAGAGATAGGCGCTGGCGGCAGCCAGATAATGGTTCGGATTCATCAACCCGCTGCTGCGCGTGACGATGCCGTGGCGATCGGCGTCCGTATCGTTGGCGAAGGCCACGTCGAAGCGATCGCGCATGCCGATCAGGCTCGCCATCGCATAGGGCGACGAGCAGTCCATCCGGATCTTGCCGTCCCAATCCGCGGTCATGAATCCGAAGGTGGGATCGAGGTCCTTGCTGACGATGGTCGCCTCGAGCCCATACCGATCGATGATCGGCTGATAATAATCGAGCCCCGCTCCTCCGAGCGGATCGATACCGATGGTGACCCCCTCCCGGGCGATGGCCGCCATGTCGACCACATTCGCCAGGTCCGCGACATAGCCGCTGACATAGTCGTGCCGCCGCACATGCTCGCTCTTCAATGCCTTGTCGTAGGCGATCCGGGCGACGCCGGCGAGCCTGTCGGCCAGGAAGGCGTTGGCCTTTCTCTCGATCCAGCCGGTGGCGTCCGTATCAGCCGGGCCGCCGTGAGGCGGGTTGTATTTCAGCCCGCCATCGGCAGGCGGGTTATGCGACGGTGAGATCACGACGCCGTCAGCCATCCCGGACGTACGGCCGCGATTATGGGTCAGAATGGCGTGCGAGACGACAGGGGTCGGCGTGAAGCCCAGCCTCTCGTCGATCATCGTCGTCACGCCGTTCGCGGCGAAGACTTCCAGCACCGTCTCGAAGGCATTCCGGGAAAGCGCATGCGTATCGATGCCGAGGAAGAGCGGCCCGTCGATGCCCTGCTCGCGGCGATAGAGGCAGACCGCCTGAGCGATCGCAAGGATGTGGGCTTCGTTGAACGATCCGGACAACGCCGAGCCGCGATGACCGGACGTGCCGAAGGCAACCTGCTGAGTGCGCTGTGACGGATCCGGTTGGTTGAAATAGGCCTTCGTCAAAGCCGCGACATCGACCAGCATGGCAGGGTCGAGGCGCTTACCGGCAAGCGGATTCACTGAAGCGGTCATGGATCATCCCGGTTGAAGGCAGGCGAATGCTCATCGCTTATAGGGCGCGGCCGGACCTGAGTCGCCGGTGAAAGCGTCCATGTTGCGGCAGACGAGCTACTGCCTGCCGCCTCGCGGTGCCGGTTCAGCCGGCCTAACCGACGGCCATGTCCTTGGCGATGCGCATGAGATATTGGCCGTAGTCACCTTTCTTGAGCTTCTCCGCGAGGGCGACGAGCTGTGCCGGCGATATCCACTTCTGCCGGGCGGCGATCTCTTCCGGGCAGGCGATGCGCAGGCCCTGGCGGCTTTCCAGCGTGCGCACGAACTCTCCCGCTTCCAGCAGGCTGTCCGGCGTGCCTGTATCGAGCCAGGCGAAGCCGCGCCCCATCGACTCGACCGAGAGTTCGCCCCGCTCGAGATAGACGCGGTTGACGTCGGTGATCTCGAGCTCGCCCCGTGGCGAGGGCTTCAGGCTCCTGGCGATCTCGACGACCTGGGCGTCGTAGAAATAGAGCCCGGTCACGGCCCAGCTCGACTGCGGCCGCTCCGGCTTCTCCTCGATCGAGATCGCCTTGCCGGTGCCGTCGAACGCGACCACGCCGTAACGCTCAGGATCGCGGACATGATAGGCGAACACCGTCGCACCCCGGGCCCGCGCCTTCGCCCGCGCCATCATCTCCGGCAGGGTGTGGCCGTAGAACAGATTGTCGCCGAGGATCAGGACCGAGGGCTGGCCGGCGACGAAATCGGCGCCGATCAAATAGGCCTGCGCCAGCCCACCCGGATGCGGCTGCTCGGCATAGGACAGGCTCATCCCCCAGTCCGAGCCGTCCCCAAGCAGGCGCTGGAAATGCGGCAGGTCGTGCGGCGTCGAGATGATCAGAACCTCGCGGATGCCGGCCAGCATCAGCGTCGACAGCGGATAGTAGATCATCGGCTTGTCGTAGACTGGCAGAAGCTGCTTCGACATCGCCAGCGTCATCGGGTGCAGCCGCGTCCCCGAGCCGCCGGCCAGGATGATGCCCTTCATTGTCGTCGATCCATCTGTTGGGTGGTCAGGCAAGCTCGCAACCCGGATCGCGGGCGATGTGCGGGCCAGGGCTGGGTTCAGGTGCGGGCATACACATCCTCGAGCCGGACGATGTCGTCTTCGCCGGTATAGCTGCCCACCTGCACCTCGATCAGCTCGAGGTCGATCTTGCCGGGATTGGCGAGCCGGTGCTTGCAGCCGATCGGAAGATAGATCGACTCGTTCTCGTGCACATGGCTGACCGTGTCGTCGAGCGTGACCTCCGCCGTGCCGCGCACCACGATCCAGTGCTCGGAGCGGTGGAAATGCTTCTGCAGGCTCAGCTTCCCGCCCGGCTTGACGTTGATGCGCTTGACCTGGAAGCGCGCGCCGAGATCAATGCGCTGGTACCAGCCCCAGGGCCGGTACATGCGCAGATGCTCGGAGGCTTCGGGCCTGCCCTGCGCTTTCAGCTGCTCGACCAGCGCCTTGACGCGGCCTGCCTCGGATTTCGGCGCGATCAGGATGGCGTCGCGCGTCGCAATCGCAACCAGATCCTTCACGCCGATGGCGGTGAGCAGCATGTCGTCGCTGCGCAGAAGCGAATCTGTCGTATCGATCGCGATGATCGGTCCCTGCAGGACATTGCCCGCCTCGTCCTTGACCGCCACGGCATGAAGCGAGTCCCAGGCGCCGATATCGGACCAGTCGAAACTCGCGGCCAAGACCCCCGCCTGCCCGGTCTTTTCCATGACGGCGTAGTCGATCGACGTCTTCGGGATCGTGCCGAAGGCGCTCGGATCGAGCCGGATGAAATCCAGGTCGGAGGTTGCCATATCGACTGCGGCGCCGGCTCCTGCCAGAATCTCGGGAGCCCAGCGCTCGAGCTCGTCGATCATCGTTTCAGCGGAAAAGACGAAATTGCCGCTGTTCCAGAGAAAGCCGCGCTCCAGATAGCCTCGAGCCGTCGCCTGATCCGGCTTTTCGACGAAACGCGACAGCCGGCTGGCCCCCTTGCCGGAGAGGGGCTCGCCGGGTTCGACATAGCCATAGGCCGATGACGGCTCGGTCGGCACGATGCCGAGCGTCATGATCAGGCCGGTCGCGGCCAGTGCCCCTGCGGCCGCGCAATCGGCCCGAAAAGCCTCGACATCCTTGACGACATGGTCGGCAGCAAGGGCGACGACCACGGCATCGGGAACCTGCCGCTGCGCAAGCAAGGCACCAACCGCCACTGCCGCCGCCGAATCCCGCCGCTCCGGCTCGAGGACGATGTCGCCGGCGATGCCCAATGCCTGCATCTGCTCGGCCACGACGAAGCGAAACTCCTGGTTCGTCACCACGATCGGCCGTCCGAAGGGCGCGCCCTTCACCCGCAGCAGCGTCGCCTGGAAGGTGGAAAGGCCGTCATCCAGCAACTGGATGAACTGCTTCGGCATGGAATCGCGAGAAACCGGCCACAGGCGCGTTCCGGCACCGCCGGCCATGATCAGAGGCGTGATACTCACTTGCGTCATCAATCCGTTCGACATCACCGGTGCAAGGACCAGCCGCCTATCCCGTGAGATGCGCACGCCCGGAAGCCGTCCACCCGAGGGCGGCACGCACCCGCTCGATAGCTGCATGACCCGCTCTCAACCGTCAACGTCAAAGCCGGTCGACGGTCAATAAGTATGCTTGATGTCGAGGAGGGTCGCGAAGGTGCGGGCCATGATGCGGATGTCGAGCCAGACGCTGGCGTTCTCGACATACCAGAGGTCGAGCCGCACACGCTCCGCCATGGCTTCGACGGTGGGCGTCTCGCCGCGGCTGCCATTGACCTGCGCCCATCCGGTCAGGCCAGGCTTGACGTGCTGACGGTAGGGGTAATCGCCGATCAGTTTCTCGTAATGGGCGTCATGGGCCAGCGCATGCGGGCGCGGGCCGACGATCGACATCTCGCCACGCAGGACGTTCCAGAGCTGCGGCAACTCGTCGATGCTCAGCTTCCGCAGCCATTGCCCGACCCTGGTGACCCGGCTGTCATGGCGGGAAGCCTGGCGAATGGCGTCGCCGTTCTCCAAAACCCGCATGCTGCGGAACTTCAGGATCTGGAAGGGCCTGTTGTTGAAGCCGTTGCGCGTCTGCTTGAACAGGATCGGCCCGGGACTGTCGAGGCGGATGACAACCGCCGTGAGCAGGAGGAGCGGCGCGATCAGCAGCAAACCCGTGGTTGCGACGAGGATGTCGAGACCGCGCTTCGCCGCCCGCTCGGAGACCGTCATCGGTGCCCGATGCATCTCGACGGCGACGACATCATGGGCGAAGCGTTGGCTCGGGCGCATCACCAGATCGCCCAGCTTCGGGTCGAGCACCAGCTTGATCGGCAGCGGCAGGATTCGCAGGCCGCCGATCAGGCGTTCGGCCAGGTCGAGACGGCCGGGGCTGAGCGCCACGACGATTTCGTCGATCTGCGACCCCCGCAACCCTGCCACGACATCCGAAAGGGCGGCAGAGAGTACCGACCTTTCCGGCACGCCGGACGGAACCCTGAAGCGCGCGGCGACCGAAAAACCGAACGGCTCGAGCCTGGGCATGAGCTTCGTCTGATCGAGCGCTTCATCGTCTCCGACAAGTGCGATGCGCCGGGTCGCGAACGCACCGCCGTCGAGCGCACGCCTCATTCGACGATGCCAGACCAGGCGCAGCGCCACCACCAGAGAAAAGCCAAAGACGACGAACGAGATCGTCCCCCCGCGCGAGACCATGTGCCCCGCCTTGAGCGCGAATCCGATCGACGTCACGAATGCCGTTATGGCAACCCACACGGCCAGGCCGTTGGAGACCTGTCGAAGCGGCTGCAGCAGCTCGACCGGCTGGTAGAGCCCTCGCCACTGCATCAGCAGCACGAACAGAACGGCGAACAGAGCTCCCACGGCCAGGGAATCGATCGGGAAGCGAAGCGGGTCACCCCTCGCAACGTCGTAGGCGGCCCCGCACAGGAGGCTCGCCGCCATGATGACCAGAAGGTCGGCAACTGCCACCAGATGACCGGCGCGATCGTACCGAAACCAACGTCTACGCTCGCGACGCACGCCACCAGCGGCGACAATATCGATCGCCATTGAAATATCCCGACACATTGCCCAGTGCCCAGCAACGTTTACGGTTTTTTAAGTTTAATTTCAACGATCGCCCGAAGGAGTACTCCCCATTAGCAACTCCGAAACTTTTTTGCCGAGGCCCGGCCGCATTGCGGCAGAAGCGCTGAGGCGCGCGAATTTCAAGCGCTACAGCGCCCCGCAGGGCAGCCACCTCGGAAGGTTTACGCAACAGGGAAGGTGCCATCGATCACCGGGACATCGCCTTCGCTCGCGGAAAAACATAATAGTATCAATATTTTAATAAAATCGCGGCAGCAGTGTTCGCGACCACGCATGGCGAACTGTGCTGTCGACTGTGCCACTCGTCCTCTTGGATCTTAAGGTCGATGGCGCGTCGCGGACTTGAGAGACTGGCGCAATGTCCGCTGCCCTTTTGAGCGGGCGGCGAAGCAGGTCGGGCCGAAAAATCACAAGACAATAGAGAACACAGAAGGACAGAAAAATAGAGCAAAAGCGCTCGAACGTTTCTAAAAACGCCGACATTTACGCTAGGTTATACACAGATTAAAGCAGAAAATGTGACCATTTTCCTGTTGGAGAAAGCGGCACTCGTACCGACCTTGCTCCCGCCTGTCAGACAGGTTCGTCGCCCATCATCTCGTCTTCGATGATCGGTGCACGGTCCGCGAGTTCAAGGAAGATCGCTGCGCAGGCGAGCCAGACGATACCGAGAGACAGCAGCATGGTTTCCCCGCGACGACTATGCGGCAGGGATAGATCCATTCGTCTTTACAATCGGTATCCACGGCGGGAACGGCGATGGCGGAGCCGGCCGCCGGCCGGCCTGTCAGGCGGCAGCTCCCCTCGTGCCGGTCTCGGCCGCGCGAACGCCGCGACCGACATCGAGATAGGTAAAGCCTTTCGCACGAACCTGGTCTGGCCGGTAGACGTTTCGCAGATCGATCAGGAGGGGAGCTTTCATGGCATCCTTGACGCGATCCAGATCGAGCGCGCGGAAGATGTTCCACTCCGTCACGATCACGGCGGCGTCGGCGCCCGCGACGCATTCATAGGCATCCGAACAGTAGACCACCCCCGCGGGCAGGGCTGCCCTCGCCTGATCCATCCCTTCCGGATCGAAGGCCCGGACAGTCGCGCCGCCGTCCTGAAGCGCGGTGACGATCGCGATGGAGGGCGCGTCGCGCATGTCGTCGGTGTTGGGCTTGAAGGTCAGTCCCAGCACGGCGACCGTCTTGCCACGGACCGAACCGCCGCAGGCGGCGATGACCTTGCGGCCCATGGCGCGCTTGCGCTGGTCGTTGACCGCAGCGACGGTCTCGACGATGCGGGCCGGCGTTCCGAAGTCCTGAGCCGTCTTGATCAGCGCCAGCGTGTCCTTGGGGAAGCAGGAGCCGCCATAGCCCGGGCCGGCGTGCAGGAACTTCGAGCCGATGCGGTTGTCGAGTCCCATGCCGCGTGCCACGTCCTGAACGTTGGCCCCCACCTGCTCGCACAGATCCGCCATTTCATTGATGAAGGTGATCTTCGTCGCAAGGAAAGCGTTGGCGGCGTATTTGGTCAGCTCGGCAGTACGCCGGCTCGTGTTCAGGATCGGCGCGCTGTTGAGATAGAGCGGCCGGTAGACCTCGGCCATGACCTCGCGCGCCCGATCCTCCTCGGCGCCGATCACGATCCGGTCCGGCCGCTTGAAGTCCTCGATGGCCGCCCCTTCGCGCAGGAATTCCGGATTGGAGACCACGGCGAAGGCGGCATCCGGCCGCAATTCCCGAACGATCCGCTCGACCTCGTCGCCGGTGCCGACCGGCACGGTCGATTTGGTGACGATGACGGTATAGTGGTCCAGCGCCTGAGCGATCTCGCGCGTGGCCGCATAGACATAGGACAAATCGGCGAAGCCGTCGCCGCGGCGCGACGGTGTACCGACCGCGATGAAGACGGCATCCGCCTTTGAGACCGGGCCGGCGAGGTCCGTGGTGAAGGAAAGCCGCCCGGCCGCTGCGTTGCTGCGCACGAGCTCGGTCAGGCCGGGCTCGAAGATCGGGATCTCTCCCCGCTTCAAGGCCTCGATCTTGCTTTCCTGCTTGTCGACGCAAACGACCTCATGGCCGAAATCGGCGAAGCAGGCTCCGGACACCAGCCCGACATATCCGGACCCGACCATGACGATCTTCATCTGCAACTCCTGGAAGCGGACCTCTGCTTCGCACCTGCAAAAATAGCATAAGGGAGCACCACGCCAACCGATTTGTCATCCGCGGTGATGACCCCACAGCATCGCGGCTGCTTGTGTTGTTCCTATGAAAGTCGGGATTCCGCCGCCGCCGATGAAATGCTGTCAGGCCCCCGGCCGAGGTCGCATCGCGCCTGCCCGCTTCGCCGGGCGCAACCGTGCTTGCGCGCGCCGCGCGACTGCTGCATGCCTCGCGGATGACCAGCCTCAAATTCGGAACATCCGGCCTGCGCGGCCTCGTCAGCGAACTCGTCGGCCTGCAAACCTACAGCCATGTGCGCGCCTTCTGCGCCATGCTGCGGGAGAACGACGCCGTCGAGCCTGGCGATGAAGTCCTGATCGGCCGCGACCTGCGCTCGTCGAGCCCGCTGATCGCTGCCCAATGCGCGCAAGCCGTCGCCGATGCGGGCCTCGTCCCGGTCGATTGCGGCGCCCTGCCGACGCCGGCGCTGGCGCTGGCGGCCATGAAGCGCGGGATATCAGCGATCATGGTGACCGGCAGCCACATCCCCGATGATCGCAACGGCCTGAAATTCTACCGCGCCTCCGGGGAGATTGAGAAGGCGGACGAGGTCGCGATTCTGGCCTGGCATGCCAAGCTGGCGCTCGACGCCGTTCCCGATGTCTCGGTTGCTGCGACACGGCGCGAAGCCATCGCCGATTACCGCGAGCGCTACGTCGCCTTCTTCGGCAAGGATGTGTTGGCCGGCCTGACGGTCGGAGTCTACCAGCATTCCTCGGTCGGGCGCGACGTGATCTGCGATGTGCTCGTCGCGCTCGGCGCCACGCCTGTCCCGCTTGGCCGCAGCGACCGCTTCATCCCCGTCGACACCGAGGCGCTCCGCACGGAAGACGAGCGACTGGCGCGCCAATGGGCCGTCGACGGGAAGCTCGACGCCATCGTCTCGACCGACGGCGATGCCGACCGCCCCCTCGTCGCCGATGAGACCGGCAGCTTCCTGCGGGGTGATCTGGTGGGGGCGTTGACCGCGCGCTTCCTCGGCGCCGACGTCATCGTCACCCCGGTCACCTCGAACTCGGCGCTCGATCGCCCCGGCCTGTTCGGCAAGGTGATCCGCACCCGCGTTGGCTCGCCTTACGTGATTGCCGGCATGGAGCGGGCACGGGCCGAAGGGGCGCGGATCGTCGTGGGCTTCGAAGCCAATGGCGGCGTGCTGCTGGGCAGCGATGTCGCGATCGACAACCACAGCCTCGCTGCTCTGCCGACGCGCGACGCCCTCTTGCCGATCCTCGCCAATCTCGCTTTGGTCAAGGAGGCGAACAAGCCGTTGAGCGCAATCGCGGCCGAGACCCGGTTCGCCATCGCCCTGTCGAACCGTCTCCAGGATGTCCCGCAAGAGCGCACCTTGGCGCTGATCGCCAGACTCGATGCCGCCGATTCCGATTTTCGAGAGGCGGCCTTCGGCAAGCATGGTGGCGTCACCGCGCGCGACCGGAGCGACGGCTTGCGCCTGACCCTTGGCAACGGCACCACCGTGCATTTCCGCGCGTCGGGCAATGCGCCGGAGCTGCGCGTCTATGTCGAAGCGCCGTCATTTTCGGAAGCGGAAGCGCTGCTCGCCGAGAACCTCGGCTTCGCGGCAGCGCAGACGCGCTGACTCGATCCTCGATCGGCGGCATGGTCGGCCGATCGCCTTGCCAAATCCGTCAAACCGCCGCACTACGGCGTCGTGGCCAAGCCACGTCGCGCATGTCTTGCCAACAGAGTGTCGTGTGAACGGAAGCACGCCTTTCGAACGAATCCTGCTGACGGGCGCCGCCGGTTTCGTCGGCTTTCACGTCACCGAAGCGCTGCTCGATGCCGGGGCGACGGTGCTCGGCCTCGACAATCTCACGCCCTATTACGACCCGGCGCTGAAGCAGGCCCGGCTCGACCGGCTTCTCCCCCGCAACGGCTTCTCCTTCGGGCAGATCGACATCGCCGATTACGATGCGGTGCAGGCCGCCTTCGTCGGCTTCCGGCCGCAGGCGGTGATCCACCTGGCCGCGCAGGCCGGCGTACGCTATTCGCTGGAGAACCCGCGCGCCTATGCCAGCGCCAACCTCGACGGCTTCCTCTCCATCCTCGAGGCATGCCGGCACAATCCGGTCGACCATCTCGTCTACGCCTCGTCGAGCTCGGTCTACGGCGCCAACGCCAAGGTGCCGTTCAGCGAGCATGACGGCGCGGACCACCCCGTCTCGCTATATGCCGCGACCAAGCGCGCCAACGAATTGATGGCGCATTCCTATTCGCATCTTTACGGCATCCCGACCACGGGCCTGCGCTTCTTCACGGTCTACGGCCCCTGGGGCCGGCCGGACATGGCCTATTTCAAGTTCACCAAGGCGATCCTGGAAGGACGGCCCATCGACGTCTACGCCGAAGCGCAGATGAGCCGGGACTTCACCTATGTGGACGATATCCGCGAGGCGATCGTGCGTCTCGCCGGCAAGCCGGCCGAGGCCGATCCGGACTTCGACCCCGCCCGGCCCGACCCGGCCACGGCCGCCGCCCCCTTCCGGATCTACAACATCGGCAACCACACGCCCGTGCGCCTCGACCGCTTCATCGCGGTGGTGGAGGAAGCCTGCGGACGCAAGGCGATCAAGCGGCATTTGCCAGTCCAGCCGGGCGATGTGCCGGCGACCTATGCCGACGTATCCGACCTTGCCGCACGCGTCGGCTTCAGCCCCGATACGCCGATCGAGCATGGCATGGCCCGCTTCGTCGACTGGTATCGTTCGTTTTATCGGGTCTAAACTCGCGGCAGACGAAGCGAAGCGGGCATCAGCGCCAAAGCTTCCGGCCAACGCCTCGAGGAAACGCCCATGTCCCGCCCCCGCAAGACGCCCGAGACCCTGCGCAGCTTCCGCTGGTTCGGCACGAGCGATCTGCGCTCCTTCGGCCACCGCTCGCGCACGCTGCAGATGGGCTTCTCGCATGAGGAGTTCATGGGCAAGCCGGTCATCGGCGTCGTCAACACCTGGTCCGAGGTCAACCCCTGCCACACCCATCTGCGCGACCGCGCCGAGGCGGTGAAGCGTGCCGTCTGGGCTGCAGGCGGCTTTCCGGTCGAGATCCCGGTCATGTCGGTTTCGGAGCAGTATCAGAAGCCGACGACCATGCTCTACCGCAACTTCCTGGCGATGGAGACGGAGGAATCGATCCGCTCCCACCCGCTCGACGGCGTGGTGCTGCTCGGCGGCTGCGACAAGTCCACGCCCGCGCTCATCATGGGCGCCTGCAGCGCCGGCCTGCCCTTCATCTTCGTCCCGGCCGGACCGATGCTGCGCGGCAACTGGGCCGGCAAGGTGCTCGGTTCCGGTGCCGATGTCTGGAAGTACTGGGCCGAGAAGCAGGCGGGCAACATCACCGAGGCGCAATGGCACGACATGGAAAGCGGCATCGCCCGCTCCTATGGCACCTGCATGGTGATGGGCACCGCGGCGACCATGATGAGCCATGCCGAGGTGCTGGGCCTGACGCTCCCCGGCGCCTCCGCCATCCCGGCCGCCGACTCGGCCCACCCCCGCATGGCGGCGGCGGCCGGCAAGCGCATCGTGGAAATGGTCTGGGAGGACCTGACGCCAGACCGGATCCTGACCCGCGAGAGCTTCGAGAATGCGCTGACGGTGCACATGGCCGTCGCGGGTTCGACCAACGCCATCATCCATCTCGTCGCCATGGCAGGCCGCGCCGGCGTACCGCTGACGCCGGACGACTTCGACGCCTTCTCGCGGAAGATCCCGGTGATCGCCAATCTGCGCCCGTCAGGCGATTTCCTGATGGAGGATTTCTTCTATGCGGGCGGACTGCCGGCCCTGCTGAAGCAGCTCGAGAGCAAGCTCCATACCGATGCGATGACGGTGACCGGCAAGCCGCTGGCCGAAACCATCGCGCTTGCCCAGGTCTATGACGACAACGTCATCCGCCCGCTCGACCGGCCGATCTCGACTGCGAACGGGCTCGCCGTGCTCAAGGGCAATCTCGCGCCGGATGGCTGCGTGATGAAGCCGTCCGCGGCCGAACCGCGCCTGCTGAAGCATTCCGGCCCGGCCCTGGTCTTCGAGGATTACGACGCGATGATGCGGGCCGTGAACGACGAGGATCTCGACGTCACGCCCGATCACGTCATGGTGCTGAAGAATTGCGGCCCGGTCGGCGGACCTGGCATGCCGGAATGGGGCATGCTGCCGATCCCGAAGAAGCTTCTGAAGCAGGGTGTGCGCGACATGCTGCGCATCTCGGACGCCCGGATGAGCGGCACCAGCTACGGCGCCTGCATCCTGCATGTCGCACCGGAAGCTTACATCAAGGGGCCGCTCGCGGCGGTGAGGACCGGCGACATCGTCAGCGTCGATGTCGAGGCCCGCAGCATCGCCGTGAGCCTGAGCGACGCCGAAATCGCCGCGCGCCTCGCCGCATGGACGCCTCCCGATCGCGACTATCCGCGAGGCTGGGGCAAGATGTCGGCCGCCCACATCCGGCAGGCCGACAAGGGCTGCGATTTCGACTATCTGGAAGGGACCGCCAAGGTGCCCGAGCCCGAGATCCACTGAAGCCGCATCGCCTCTCACAGCTCCGCGTCGAAGGCGATGTCGTCGAAGGCTGCGCGCACCCGTCCGAGCGCCTGTGCCGTCACATGGGCATAGGCCCATCCCGCCGATGCGGCGACGATGCCGCGATCGGTGCCCTGGATATTGATCTCCTGCGACACGTTGCAGGAAATCGTCGGCAGCGCCCGCATCGTCGCCGGCAGCGGCAAGGTCTGGCGGCACGAGGCCGCAGCCGCCTGATAGGCATCGATCACCACGCTGGCCGCTGGCCGCCAGTGATAGCGCCGGCACAGCATCTGCTCGATGCCTGACGGCCGGGCCGACCAAGCCGTCGCAGTTGCGCCCACCTCCAGCTTGATCCGCGCGAATCTCACGGGGCCGCCGGCCGGGGCGAGGCTCACGGGAAGCGCGCCGCCGTCGCCCACCGCCGGCGTCAGCGTGATCGAGCGCCGGCCTGCACCGGCCGCGATCGTGCCCGACTGGCTGCCGATCGACACGGTGAGATCGCCCCCGCTCAGCCCTTCGACCGAAAGCGTCAGCGGCACGTCCTCCAAGGATGCGAACCCCCATGCCTCCGGCTCGACCGGCTGGACGAGCACGCCGGAACCCAGCGTCGCCGTGAAGCCGGAAAGCGACAGGCTCGCGCCGCCGGCACCCGCCTTCCAGCGGTCGAACCCATAGGCACCGGCGGCCAATGTGCCGCCGGCGAAGCCACGCTGGTCGATCTGCATGTCGCCGTTGATCAGAAGGTTCTGCCCCGCGGCCCAGGATGAACCGGGGAGCGTCACGCTGCCGCTCGCCCCGCCGATAGCCAGGGCATCGTGCCAGACGGAGCCATCCGGGCTGACCTTGACGCGGAAATCCTCGTCGCCCGCGAGGCCGAACTCCGCCCGGCCGGACCAGTTGCTCTGGAACAGCACGCTCGCGGTCGCACCGGCGTTCGCTTTGTTGATCTTGAGGCGGTGGTCGCCTCCGGCATGGTTGAACAGGCTCGCCTCCGCCGAGACGGCGAGCCTGTTGGTCTCGTCCGCCGTGGCGTTGACGCCCCACTTCTCGGCACCGAGCCCGCTGAGCGGGCTGGCGCGTCGCCATTCCGTCCCGGTCCAGAGATTATGTTCGGCCTCGTCGGCGACCCAGGCCTGCCAGCCGGTGCGCGGCGCCAGAAACGTCCAGCCGTCGTCCTCGAACAGCGCAACCTGATCGGCACGTCCCGCGAAGATCCCGCTGCCGCCGGCCGGCACGATATAGGCTGAAAGCGCGGTGGGGCTGGCGGGAGGCTCGGTCTGCGTCCGGCTGTCGACGACGAGATGGATCAACGCGTCGAGGCGCACCAGCGCATCGTTGTGCGTGACATGCTTCTGCGCCTGCCCGGCGGCGAGCAGCGGCAGCGAGAGACGGGGCGTGACGGTCATGGAACCTCGCGGGATCGGACGATGCGAGGCGTCATGATGCAGGCCGGCAGGACACCGGGGATAAGTTCCCGTGACCTCGATCATCGCGCGTCCTGCCGGACGCGACACCAATGATCGATCTCATTGGCGGAGCATCGAATTGCTCCGAAAGATGGATCCCGCTTTTCGGTCCGGTGCCCTAGCCGAAACGCCGGGGGCGCAAGCCGGCGTGGAACCACGAGACCATCGAGTAGATGTCGTAGACCGGCAGCCCCGTCGCCTCCTGGACGGCCGCGGCATAGGGCGGCATGTTGGTGCATTCCAGTACGATCGCGCCGACCTCCGGATGCCGCGCGACCAGCGTCAGCGCGGCGTCCACCACGTCCTGCCGGGCGAGATCGACGTCCATGTCGTCCTTCTCGGCCTTGATCAGCACGCGGAAGAATTCACGCCCGTTTTCCGTGCCCGTCACGGGCGTGTCCAGCGGAGCGCCCGCGGCTTCGAGATGGGCCGGCGTCAGCGTCGCGGCCGATACCGTGACGATGCCCACCCGCTGGCCTGGCGGCAGCGTCGCCTGCACCCACGGCACCTGCATCAGCGAGGAGGTTGCGACCGGCACCTTTACCGCCGCGGCCAGCTCGCGCTGGAACAGCGACAGGAAACCGCAATTGGTGGTGATCGCCTCGGCGCCGAGCCCGACCAGTTCCCTCGCCGCGGCGATGAAGTCCGGCAGCAGCCCCGCCGCGCCCTGCAGGACCACCTTGTCGGGGCTCGCGCCGCCGACCACGCGGTAGAGCACCGGAAACGGCCAGGTCGTGCCGTTGCCCATGTCGCCGGGAATGCGCGGAAAGCGCGCCTGAAGCATCAGGATGCCGAGCGGCACGCCATAGATCGCCTTGCCGCCGCGGGCGACCCGCAGCTCGGACGGGGCATGCGGCGCGGTCGTCATCGGCTCGTCCTCCTGGTCGCTCCCGCATCCGCGAGTCGCTTGCTGCGCAGCGTTATCACGATCGCCACGGCGTCGTCGCGGCCGCGTCATTGCTTTGCCCCTTTCGCAGGCGCATAAAGTCGCGCCTCGCGAGAATTGCCGCTGCGTCGTCTGCGCGTTCTGGCCTATTGTTTGCGTAGCCGCGTTCAAGCCTCGGGATTCTCCTTTCTTGACCGATTCCTTCGACCAACTGCGCCGTTTCGCGACCGTCCTCGGCTGGGGAGCGCTGCTCGTCATCCTGTTCGCCACCCTGTCGCCGCTCGACCTGCGCCCGCACATCCCGGAACTCGGCGCCGATATCGAGCGCTTCCTGGCCTATCTCGCGGCAGGCGGTTTGCTGGCCTTCGCCTACCCGCGCCAGCGCTGGTTCGTGCTGGGCGGCATGGTGGTCTTTGCGCTCGGCCTCGAATGGGCACAGACCTGGGAAGCGACACGCCACGGCCGGCCGCACGATGTCGTGGTCAAGATCCTCGGCACGCTGTCCGGTGGCGGCCTCGCCGTCTCGCTCGACTATCTCGGCCGTCGCCTGCGGCGCCTTGCCTGATGGACCGTGCCGAAACGGAACAGCTGACCGCCGTTTCGTTCCAGCCTGCCCCGGCATAGCCGCGCCGCCCTCACCCGCTCGCGAAAAAAGCTCCGATCCGGATCAGAACGCCGAGGCACGCCTCTTGCCGTAGCCGCGAACGATGCGCGCCCGCCCCATCCGGGTCGTCGCGCCAGACGCCGAGGCGGCCGGGGCTGGATGAAGATGAGCGTTGATCACCTGGGTAGAGCTGTATCCGCTCCGCCGCGCGCCGAGGCGAGCAGCGGGCGATACTGGCTCGGCCCCGTGACCGCCCTGTGCGACGTCGCGGTGGTTGCCGCGATCGCCTACGCGACCTCCGTGCTGAACGATCTGGTCAATCACGACGCGCTCCGGCTCGCCGGCCCGGCCGTGGAGCTCGCCGCGATGCTGGCCTCCCTGTTCCTCTTCGTGAACCTGATGCGCAGCCGCTATCGGATCGAGAACTACCTCTCGGCGCGGGGACAGGTCGCGGCCGCCTTCTCCGCCTGGAACATCGCGATGATCGCGTTCCTCGGGCTGCTGGTCCTGGCCAAGATCGCCGATCACTACTCGCGTGCAGCCATTCTCGCGACCTATGTCGCCGTGGTTCCCGCGATAGCTCTCTGCCGCGCGGCGATCATCCACCTGATCGCGAGCGGGAGCCGCTCCGGGCGCATCACCGCCGAGCGCATATTCCTGATCGGCAGCGAGCGGGACGTGATGTCCTTCGTCCGGAGCTGGAAGCCCTGGAATCTCGGCAGCGCCATCGTCGATGTCGCCTTCCTGCATCCGGCGCGGTCCCACCAGGAGGGGCGGGGAGCTCTCGCCGCCGATCTCGCCGCCGCCGTCGCGAGCTGCCGGACCAAGCGGCCGGACGCGGTCTACATCGCCCTGCCCTGGTCGGAACATGAGACGATCGAGGCCTGCGTCGACGCCTTCATGACCATGCCGGTCGCGATCCACCTCGCGCCCGAGAAGATCCTGAGCCGCTTCGAGCGACCGCACATCGTCAGCACGGGCGCCCTGTCCAGCCTGCGCCTGACGCGCGCACCCCTGTCGCCCGTCGAGATTGCCTGCAAGCGCGGCTTCGACATCGTCATCGCCGCCATCGCGGGCGTGCTGCTGCTGCCGCTGCTGCTCCTGATCGCGCTGGCGATCCGCCTCGACTCCCCCGGGCCCGTGCTGTTCCGCCAGCGCCGCCACGGCTTCAACCAGGAGACGTTCCGCATCTTCAAGTTCCGCAGCATGACCGTGGCAGACGACGGCGCCGTGATCGTTCAGGCCCGGCGCAACGATCCGCGCATCACCCGCATCGGCCGGATGCTGCGCCGCTACAACCTCGACGAGCTGCCGCAATTGCTGAACGTGCTCGCCGGCGACATGTCCCTGGTCGGTCCGCGGCCTCATGCGCTGGCGCATGACCGCGAGTTCGAACGCAAGATCGCGCTTTATGCGCGCCGCCACAACGTGAAGCCCGGCATCACCGGCTGGGCCCAGGTCAACGGCTTGCGCGGCGAGACCGATACCGACGACAAGATGGCCGCCCGCGTCGCCCACGACCTTTGGTATATCGACCACTGGTCCTTCTCGCTCGACCTCCTCATCCTGTTCCGGACGCTGTTCAGCCCAAAGGCCTTCCGGAACGCGGTGTGAGGCGGGCGGGCTCAGCCGTCGTGCCGCATGGCCTGGTAGGCTTGGACCCTATGCCCGTGAATGGCGCCGTGGACGAACTGGCGCATGATCCCGGCGAGTTCCCCGAGCGACCGGGCGACCCGGACGGGCAGCCGCGACCGGGCGGATGCGACATCGCCGGCGACTCCCGGATGGGTGGAGACATAGCGGGCGAAGGTGCCCGGCAGATTGACCAGCCCGGTGTGCAATCCGCAGGAGGCGAATTCCGCGATAAGGGCGCGATGACGCTTCGGTGCGATGTCCGCGATGACCATGTCCGGCGCGCACGCCGCGATCCGCGCCGGTACGGCAGCGGCCGGACCGGCGGGCTCCGCATCGCAAACGCCGACCAGGCGTAATCGCGGCCACCCAGAACGGAGATGGGCGCTCAACGCGTGAACCGTCGCCCGGTCGCTGCCGAACAGGAATACCGCCTCTCCGGCATTCTCGCTGCGGCGCAGCGCCTCCTCGAGCCCCGTGTCGAGCCGGGCGACATCGGCCTGGACGGCGCGTTCAATCTGCTCTTCGATCGAATCCGGCGTCATGCTGCCTCCGCATTGTCCGAGGGAGCGGCAGGGACGCGGCCCCGCCGTCGCAACGGCTAGCAAGCGGCGACTTCGTTAAAACTTTAGTCATCCGTCGAAGCCGGCACGGCTCGTGGATGATGCGTTTTGGGGCAATCCGATCCGGTGCTTGCGCGAGGCCGGACCGGCGGGCTTCAGTGCAGCGCCTTCCAGGCGAATTGGCCGAGCCATCCGAGCAGGGCTGCGATGGCGCCGATCATGGCGAGAAAGCCGGCGATCAGCAGCGAACGGCCGACCAGCAGGCTCATCCTCGTCTCGCCGGCAACGCGATGGTTGTCGTTCGCGGGGCGTGGAATGTCCCGTACGGAGGGCATCCGGATCGGCGCCGTCACGGGCGGCCGGACACGCATCGATCGCATGAGAACCAACTCTTATCGTTAACAATCCGGAAAGACGCTACGCCACCCCTCGATCCAATGCGAGACGCGCGCAAAGCGCAAGCCGAGAAATGACGCAGGGTAAATTTCAAGCGGTCTCGTGACGGCTCGGGTAGCCCCCTTCCGCAAAAGCGCAGCTCCTCGGGGCGCCGGAAGCGGCTTACTCCATCACCATGGCTTGATCGTCGGCGGGGCCGGCCTGCTGGCGCGGCGTTCTCAGCAACGCCAGGAACGGCAGAGCCGCCAGGCACAGCACCATCAGGAGCTTGAAGTCGTCGATATAGGCGATGATCGTCGCCTGGCGCGTGATCACTTCGTCAAGCGCCGCCCGCCCCGCCAGCGTCGTCGGGTCCCAGGCGTGCTTGATCGCCGGCGTCTCGAACACGCGGTTGAACGGCGTCACATAATTGGCGATCTCGGCATGGTTCACCTGCAGGTTGCGGGTCAGCAGGTAGCTGACCAGCGAGATGCCGACGCTGGAGCCGATATTGCGCGAGAGGTTGTAGAGGCCGGTGCCGTCGCCGCGGTATTCGGCCGGCAGCGTCGCGAAGGTGATGGTCGTCAGCGGCACGAAGAGCAGGCCGAGGCCGCCACCCTGCACGAAGCCCGTCAGCATGATGCGCTGCTGCGACACGTCCGGCGTCCAGCCGGCCATGTCGTACATGGCCCAGGCGCTCACGAGCAGGCCCGCGCCCAGCAGCAGGCGCGTGTCGACCTTGCCGATCAACCGTCCGACCACGAACATGCAGGCCATTGTGCCGAGGCCCCGCGGCCCCATGATGATCCCGGCCGTCACCACCGGATAGCCCAGCAGGGTCTGCAGGAACGGAGTGAGCAGCGCGAGCGAGGCCAGGTAGCAGATGCCGACGATGAAGATGAAGACCAGCCCGACGTTGAAGTTCCGGTCGAGGAACATCCGCGGCTTGATGAACGAGTTTTGCGCCGTGAAGGTGTGCACGACGAGAATGTACAGCGCCGCCGCGCAGACGGTCGCCTCGACGATGATCTCGAAGGAATCGAACCAGTCGAGCTGCGCGCCGCGGTCGAGGAAGAGTTGCAGCGCCGCGATCGCGATGCTGAGCGCGCCGAAGCCGATCCAGTCGAGCTTGGCCAGCGCGCTCGACTTGGTCTCGGTGACGAAGATCGAGACGCCTGCCAGCGCCAGAATGCCGAGCGGCAGGTTGATGTAGAACACCCAGCGCCAGGAGATGTTGTCGGTCAGCCAGCCGCCGAGGACCGGGCCCAGCACCGGTCCGACCATCACCGAGACGCCGAACAGCGCCATGGCCTGGCCCCGTTCTTCCGGCGTGTAGATGTCGAGCAGGATGCTCTGCGAGAGCGGCACCAGCGCAGCGCCGAAAAATCCCTGGAGCAGGCGGAAGCCGACGATCTGCGTCAGCGACTGCGCCGCGCCGCACAGGATCGAGGCGACGACGAAGCCGATGATCGCGGCGGACAAGACGCGCTTGCGGCCGAAGCGCGCGGCCAGGAAGCCCGAGGGCGGCGTCATGATCGCGGCCGCGACGATGTAGGAGGTCAGGACCCAGTTGATCTGGTCGGCGCTCGCCGAGACGCTGCCCTGGATATAGGGCAGCGCGACATTGGCGATCGTGGTGTCCAGCGCCTGCATGATGACCGCCAGGATCACGCAAGCCGTGATCGCGCCGCGATTGGCGACGGGCGGCGTCCCGGCCGTGGCGGCTGCACTAGCCATGGCTGGCCTCTTTACCTGGTCTTGCTCTTGCCGAAGGCGTCGGAGATGAAGCTCGGCAGGCCGCGGGCATGGCCGGTGTCGACGTCGAGCGTCACACTCATCCCGGCGCGCAATCGCGGCTCGCCGGCTGGCGTTTCGATCTTCACCCGCATCGCGATGCGCTGCACCACCTTGACCCAGTTGCCGCTCGTGTTCTGCGCGGGCAGCAGAGAGAAGCTCGCCGCCGAAGCGGGGCTGATGCTGTCCACCGAGCCCTTCCAGATCGCGTCCGGATAGGTGTCGACATAGACCTCGGCCTTCTGGCCGGGCTTCACCCAGGTCAGTTCCGTCTCCTTCGGATTCGCCTGGATCCAGACATGGTCGTTGGAGACCAGGCTGAAGGCGTTGGTCGCCGCCTCGAGATACTGGCCCTTCTGCAGCGCCGGCACATTGGTGACGACGCCGTTCATCGGCGCACGCACCGTCGCGTGGTCGAGCTGGCGTTGCGCCTCGGCCCGCGCCGCGACGGCGTCCTTGTAGCGCGGATGCTCTTCGACCGGAGCGTCCGGCTTGCCGTTCAGGCTGGCGGCGATTCCGGCAAGCTGGCTCTCGAGCTGGGAGAGCTTGAGCCGGGCGCTGTCGAGATCGTGCTTGGCCTGGTCGTAGGTCGCTTGCGAGGCCACCGATTTGGTCGCGAGGTCCTGCTGGCGCTTGAAGGCGGTCTCGTAGAAGGCGATGTCGGTATGGGCCTGCTCGATCTGGCTCTGCATGCCCTTGTAGCTGGCCTTCAGCGCCTCGAGATCGTTGCGGACGACGCCGATCTGCGCATCGGCTCGCTCCAGCGCGAAGCGGAACGGCTTGTCGTCGAGCCGGAACAGGACGTCGCCGGCCTTCACCGCCTGGTTGTCGCGGACGTCGATCTCGCTGACGATGCCGGCGACATCGGTCGAAACGCCGAGGATGTCGGCCTGCACATAGGCGTTGTCGGTCGACATCACCTGGCCGCCGGCGACGTAGTAGTAGCCGCCGATCACGAGCGCGACCGGCAGCAGGGCGAACAGGACGCGCCGCGTGCGGTTGCGCCGGTGCCGCGGCGCCGCCGCTTGTGCGGCAGCGGGCGCCTGCATCTCGCCCTGCTCCTTTGCCACCGTTTCGGCTCGCGGAGCAGTTGATCCGTGCGAAGCCGTCGGCCCGGGCGATGTCCTGGCCTCCGGCCGCTTCATCTCCGTCACATTGCCTGGGGAAGCCGGCTCGGACTGGTCATTGGCCGGAGTCTGGGCACCCGTATCGGCCTTTCGGGCTGCATCATCCATTTCGCGTCTGCCTTTCGGCGGCCGGCATCTGGCAGGCGGCCGTGAGATTCGTCTTCATGCGTTCCAGCGTGTCGAGGAGCCGGGCTCGTTCGGCCGCCGGAATCTCCCCGAATGCCTCGGCGCGCGTCAGCTCGCCGAGCGTGCGCATCTCTTCAAGCTTCGGCCCGGCCTTCTCGGTGAGATAGAGCTGCCAGATGCGCCGATCGGTGGCGTGCGGCCGGCGTTCCGCCAGCCCGCAACTCTCGAGCTTGTCGAGAATGCGTCCGACCGTGATCGGTTCGACGTCCATCAGCTCGGCCAGGGCGCCTTGCTGGATGCCGGCGTTGCGGTCGAGATAGGCGAGCACCTGCCATTGCGACCGGGTGAGCCCGAAGTCGCGCGCATGCTGCTCGAAGCGCTTGCGCAGAAGACGCGCGACATCGTGGAGCAGAAAGCCCACGGTCGGCGGCGGCATCTTAGGCGTGCTGGTCATAAGCATCTATATATTATACATGCTCGATCTCGCCAACTGGCGTGGCGGCGGCATGGTGACCTTCTGCCGTGACGTGATGTCGCGGCCGTCGCCTCCGGGAGGAAGCGCCTGCTCAGCCGGGCGCCGCGCGAGGCCCCGTCAAGGCGCGCAGCTCCATCCTCCTCGGCATATCGGCACCGCGCCGCGTGACGGTCACAGCCGCGGCCGCGGTGGCACAGGCGAGCAGGTCCGAAAGCGACGGGAGATCGAGGGCTGCGATCGCGTCCCGGCTCATCCGCCCGGCCTCAACGAGCCACGCCAACAAGGCTGCGTGGAAGCTGTCGCCGGCACCGACCGTATCGACCACCTCGACGGCAAGCCCCGCAGTCGATATCCGCCCCGCCCTGCAGAACGCCGTCGCACCGGCCGCCCCTTGCGTCACGACCACAAGCGCAGCGCCCAGCTCCATCCAGTAGGCCGCCGCCTGCTCGATCGAGACCTGCCCCTCCCAGGCGGTGCGGATATCCTCGTCGCTCGCCTTGATGATCGTCGCCGCCCGATAGAACCACTCCGCCGCCTCGGCCCAGCGCCTCGTGCTCCCGACTACCGCCGGCCGCAGATTGGGGTCGACGCTGATGACGCGCCGCCCGGCTTCGCGAGTGGCCAGCGCGGCGAGCGTCGAGCCGACCGGCTCGACCGCCATGGTATAGGAGCCGAAGGTCAGTGCGGTGATCTCCGGCGGCAGCCCTGCAGGCAGGTCGGCGGGTTCCAGCCAGCGATCGGCGGCGCCTTCCCCGTGAAAGGAATAGGCTGGCTGCCCGTCCGGCGCCGTGACGATGGCCGATATGGTGGTTGGCCTCTCGTCCCGCCTGACCAGAAAGCGCCCGTCGACCCCCTCGCCCTCCAGCCGCTCGGCGAGGAAGGTGCCGAAGCGGTCCCGCCCCAGGCCGCCGAGAAAGGCCGTCGGGACGCCGAGCCGCGCCAGGCCGATCGCCAGATTGAACGGCGAGCCGCCGGCAACCGCTCGCGCGGGCATCTCGCCCGCTTCCGGCGCGGAGACGAAGAGATCGACCAGCGCTTCACCGCAAACCAGGATCATGGACAAGGGCTCCTCGCCCGCTCCGGCACGGGCATCGATGATTTTCGGGAATAGCCAATCGCGGGCAGCGCCGCATCGGCGATCGGTCGCGAGGCGGCAAGCCAGCCGCCCGGGCAATCATAATGACAGATTATGGATGCCATCGAACAAAGCATATGAAGAATGGGCGGCAGCGAATTAATGCTGGCATGGCCCCGTACAGGGCCATCTTGGCAAAGCCGCGCTCGGGCATGTTTCACCAGCGGACCGACCGTGCCGGTGAACCGCTCCGGCGTTTCAGTCGATCAGGAATATCCGTGTCACGCATCGTCACAGTCGCCGCCGCTCAGTTGGGCCCGATCCAGCGGGCGGACAGCCGCGGGCAGGTCGTCGCCCGCATGATCGCACTCATGGAGGCGGCCGCTGCGCAAGGGGCGGACTTCATCGTCTATCCCGAGTTGGCGCTCACCACGTTCTTCCCGCGCTGGTATCATGAGGACCGTGCAGCGGCGGATCACTGGTTCGAGTCGCGCATGCCTGGCCCGGAAACGCAGCCGCTCTTCGATAAGGCAAAGCAGCTCGGCATGGCCATGAGCTTCGGCTATGCCGAGCTCACGCCGGAAGGACGCCATTTCAACAGCTCGATTCTGGTCGATCGCAGCGGCCGCATCGCCGGCAAATATCGCAAGGTACACCTGCCGGGCCATGTCGAGCTCGACCCCGAGCGCACGCACCAGCATCTCGAAAAGCGCTATTTCGAGCCCGGCGACCTCGGCTTCCCGGTCTGGGAGTTCGAGGGCGGTCTGGTCGGCATGGCGATCTGCAACGACCGTCGGTGGCCCGAGACCTATCGCGTCATGGGCCTGCAGGGCGTCGAACTGGTCGTGCTCGGCTACAACACGCCTTCGGCCAACTCCCAATCTCCCAACGAAACGACGGCGGACCGGCTGTTCCACCATCGTCTGTCGGTGCAGGCCGGCGCCTACCAGAACTCGACCTGGGTCGTGGCCGTCGCCAAGGCCGGCGACGAGGACGGCCACCATCTCTTCGGCGGCACCCTGATTGCGGCGCCGGACGGCAAGATCGTCGGCGAGCTCGACCATGAAGAGGACGGCGTGCTGGTCCATGCCTGCGATCTCGACGAGACGCGCTTCGGCAAGGCGACGATCTTCGATTTCGCCCGCCATCGCCGCGTCGAGCACTACGGCCTGATCACCGAACGGACCGGCGTCGGCGCTCCGCTCGGAAAACCCGAAGGTGCCTGAACTCTCCCAATGCGCCATGCGCGGCCGAAACCGCCGGGCGGCTGCACGCTGGACAGCGGCAAGGCCAGGATGAAGACGGAACTGCGCGTCGCGCTCGGCGACAGGCTCTACGGCATCGAGCGCCCGTGGGGCGCCCTGCCTGCAACGTCGGGTCGGATCACCGATCTCACGGTCGGCAAGGACGGGCTGGTGCATGTTCTTTTGCGCCGCGACAGCGCCGTCGATCCCGAAGGGCCGTGCCTCGTCACGCTCGGGAATGACGGCTGCTTCATCCGGAGCTGGGGCGAAAGACTCTGCGTCGACGCCCACAAGATCGCGACGACGCCCGACGACGGCCTCGCCATCGTCGACCGCGATGCCCATCGCATTTTCTTTTGCGACGCCGAAGGCCATGTTCGTCAGCAGATCGGCGAGAGCCACCGGCCAGGCCGGCCCTTCAACCACCCCAGCGACATCGCCTTCGCACCCGATGGCGGCTTCTACGTTACCGACGGCTACGGCAACGGCCGCATTCATCGCTTCGATGCCGGCGGCAGGCTGATCGCGAGCTGGGGCTCGGTCGGGACGGCTCCGGGCGCCTTCCTGACGCCACACGGCATCTGCGTGCTCGGCGACGGGCGCGTCATCGTCGCCGATCGCGAGAATAGCCGCGTGCAGAGCTTCACCGCCGAGGGCGAGCTTCTGGCGGTCTGGGATGCCTTCCTGCGCCCGCAGGATGTCGTCGCCGATGCCCAGGACCGCATCTATGTCTGCGATTCCATCCCGACGCTGAGCCTGCTTTCGGCGGATGGCGCCCTGCTCGGCCGCTGCCGTCCCGTCCTCAACGGTGCGCATGGCCTGTGGCTCGGACTGGCCGGCGACATCTTCCTCGCCGAGACCAGTCCGAACCGCATCACCCGCCTCTTCCAAATCGCGCCCTGACGCGGGCGCCCCGCCGCTGCCTCACGCGGCCGACATCGCCGTGCGGTTCTGCAGCCGCGAAACCAACCGTACAAAGGGCCAGAACATCAGGAAGTAGACGATCGCCGCCGCGATCAGCGGCGTCGGATTGTAGAGCAGGCCCTGGGCGAGCTGGGCCGAGCGCAGCAGCTCCTGCAAAGCCACGGCCGAGGCGATCGAGGTCTGCTTCACCAGTTCGACGGTATTGCTGATCAGATCGGGCAGCACGTTGCGCGTACCCTGAGGCACCACAAAATAGGCCATGCTCTGGAACCAGCTCAGCCCTGTCGAGCGTGCCGCCTCGCGCTGGCCCTTCGGCACGGACTCGATGCCGGCACGGAATATCTCTGCGAAATAACTCGAACCATTCAGCGTCAGAGCCAGCACGGCTGCGGTAAACTCGTTCAGCTTCAGGCCAAGGAACGGCAGGCCGAAGAAGATGAAGATCAGCAGCACAAGCGGCGGGATGGCACGCAGCACATCGACATAGGCGATCAGCACGAAGCGCAGCAGCTTGCTGGGGACGTCCTGTGCCATCGCGATAGCGATCCCGGTGAGCACCGAAAGGGGCACGGCGACCGCAGCCAGAGCCAGGGTCATCCAGAAGCCCTGCAGCAGCAGCGGCCAGACCTGGGCGAGAATGTCGAGATTCAGGAAGGTGGTGACGAACTCGTTCATCACGACCTCGGATGGGCATAGGCGTGTTCCAGCCAGCGCGTGAAGCGCACGAACGGCAGGAACAGCAGCAGAAAGAGCAAAGCACCGACGGTCAGCGCCGTCGGATTGGCGACATTGGACTGGATGCTCGAGGTGACGTTGAGAAGTTCCGGCACGGCTACGACCGAGCCCAGCGTCGTGCCCTTGCTGATGCCGATGGCGCGGTTGGTCAGCGGCGGGATCGAGATGCGCACCACCTGCGGCAGCACGATGTAGGTCAGTGTCTTGCTGAAGCTGAGGCCGGTCGAGCGCCCCGCCTCCCACTGCCCTTTCGACACGGCGTTGATCCCCGCCCAGAAGATCTCCTCGGAAAAGGCCGAGAGCACGATCGCCAGGGCCAGCACCGTCGCCGTGAACGGCTCCAGCACCAGTCCGAAATAGGGCAGCGCGAAATAGGCCAGCACGATCAGGACGAGCTGCGGGATCGCCCGGAAGAAGTCGATGTAGAAGATGATCAGCCAGTTCAGCGGCCGGATGCCATAGAGCCGCAGGATCGCCAGCGCGAGCCCCAGAGGAATGCCGATGACGACCGTCAGGATCGACATCTCGATGGTGATGAGGAAGCCGCGCAGGATGTCGGGCCAGTAGGCCGACATGAGCGAGAAATCGAAGAAATAGCGGACGATCTGGTCCATGGCCGTCCGTCAGCCGTGCGAGCGCATCACGAAGTCGCGGATGCGCTGGTGCTGCGGGCTGACGAGTATCTCCTGCGGCGTGCCTTCGGCCAGGATCGCGCCGTGATCCATGAAGACGACGCGGTCGGCGACATCGCGCGCGAACTTCATCTCATGCGTGACCACGATCATGGTCATGCCCATCTCCTTGGTGCGGACCATGACGTTCAGCACCTCGCCGACGAGCTCCGGATCGAGCGCCGAGGTCGGCTCGTCGAACAGCATGACCTGCGGCTCCAGTGCCATCGCGCGGGCGATGCCGACGCGCTGCTGCTGGCCGCCGGAGAGCTCGGCCGGATAGGCGTCTGCCTTGTGGGCGAGGCCGACGACGTCGAGATGGTGGCGGGCCTTCTGTTCGGCCTCCGCCTTGCCGAGGCCGACGACCTTGCGCAGCGCCAGGGTGACGTTCCCCAGCGCCGTCTTGTGCGGGTAGAGATGGATGCCCTGGAAGACCATGCCGATGCCGCGGCGCAGGCGGTCGAGATCGACCTTGGGGCCGGTAACCTCCTGCCCGCCAAGGCGGATCGTGCCCGCCGTCGGTTCCTCAAGCCGGTTGATGCAGCGCAGGCAGGTGCTCTTGCCCGAACCGGAGGAACCGACGATCACGACGGCCTCGCCCTTGCCGACCTTGAGGTCGACGCCGCGCAGAACCTCGACATTGCCGAAGCTCTTGCGCAGCCCCTCGATCGAAACGATCGCATCGGGCGACGCGGCCGTCATGGCGGGCTGCCTCACTTGCACTCGGCCTTGTGCTCGGTGGCGTCGTAGCCTTCGAAGCCCGGTGCACCCGTGCCCGGATAGACCGTCGCGGTCGAGGAAGCGGCGTCCGGCTTCACGCCGAACCACTTCTCATGGATCTTCGCGAGCGTTCCATCCGTCTTCAGGCACTCCAGCGCCAGCTCGACCTTGGCGCGGAAGGCCGTATCCTCCTTGCGGAAGGCGATGCCGAAGTTGTTGCCGCTGTTCAGCACGAAGGCGACCTCGGCCATCGGCGTCTGCGTCGCGACGTAGCGCGAGACCGGCACGTCGGCGACATTGGCGAAGGCGCGCCCGATCATCACGGCCTGCACCGCGTCCGCGTTCTTGTTGTAGCGCTGGATGGTGTACCCGTACTTCGCCTCGTTGTCGGTCAGCCACTTGTCCGAGATCGAGCCGTTGTTGACCGTGATCGCCTTGCCCTTCAGCTCGTCGAGGCTGGCGATCTTGCCGCCTTTCTTGACCAGGAAGCCCAGCCCCGTCGGCATGTAGGGCTCGCTGAACAGCATCTGCGCGGCCCGTTCCTTGGTGATGTTGGTCGGCGCCGGAATCATCTCGTAACGCTTGGAGAACAGGCCGGCGAAGATCGCCGAGAAGTTCGAATCCGTCACGTCGATGCCCGGGCGCCCGAGCTTCTTGGCCAGCGCCGCCGACATGTCGTAGGTGAACCCGGTGATCTCCCCGGCTGCGGTCTTGAAGCAGAACGGCGCGAAACCCAGGTCGCAGGCGACCTTCAGCTTCTCGTTCTGCGGGTGGTCCGCGTCCTGCGCCATGGCCGGCACCGTTACGAGGACGGCCAGAGCCAGCCCTCCGATGGCGGCGCGCGCCTTCCCGATCGAATTCAGTGTCATGCTTCCCGCTCCCGTTTTGCGACGGCCCGCCGCGATTGCCGCACCCCTCTTCTTGCAACAATCCCGCCAGCTCTGGAGCGAAGCCTAACAGGCTGGAATCATGCCCTGCCAATTATTTGTTGTCGGGCTTCCATAACCTCATGTTAAGCGGACTCGCCGGTCTCCGCCGCTTTTGGCAGGGCGGGCACCATCCCCTTCAGGATCTCGACGAAGGCGCCCGCCGTCCGCGACAGCGGTTCGAAACGAGGCGTCAGCAGATGGGCGCGCACCCGTGCCTTGGGCGCCAGCGGACGCGACACCAGCTCCGGCCATGTTCGCCCCCGCAGCACGAACTCGTCGACGACGGCGACGCCCGCCCCGGCCCGAACCATGGCGCAGGCGACCGGCGTGAAGCGGACGACCGTGCTGATCCGCAGCGGCGCGGACTTGAGGGCGAGCGCGCGCCCGACGATGTCGCCATAGGGCGTCTGTGGTCCGAAGCCGATCAGCGGGTGCGGAGCGAGATCGGCCGGGCGGACGACGCGCAACCGCGCCAGCGCGTGATCTCGCGGCATGATCACCATCAGGCGCCCCTCGGTCAGGACCTCCGTGTCGAGCGTGGGCTCGTCGACCGGCAGGATCGAGACGCCGAGGTCCGCCCGCCCGGCCACCACCTTGGCGACGATCTCCAGCAGCGTCAGCACCTCGAACTCGACCCGCAGATCGGGAAAGCGCTCGCGCAGTCGGGCGATGGCGTCCGGCACCAGCGCCTGGCCGACGCTCGGGCTCGCGACGATCCGCACCGAGCCGGTGCCGCGCTCGCGCAGTTCGTCGGCGAGCTCGTTGACCCGCACGACGCCCTGATGGACCTGGTCGACCTCCTGGAAAAGGCGACGTGCCTCCGGCGTCGGCTGCACGCGGCCGCGCACGCGCTCGAACAGGCGCAGCGCCAGACGATCTTCCGTGTAGGCCAGGAGACGGCTGATCGCCGGTTGCGAGACGGAGAGCAGCCGGGCGGCGCCGCTGATCGAGCCGGTGATCATGATGGCCCGGAAGACTTCGATCTGCCGGAGATTGAGGCGCATGGAAATAACATCCGATTATGGTCGGCCGCATAATAAGCATGATTCATTTCGCGCCTAGCGCTCTAAGCTCGGCTCTACCGGCAACGACCGGGGCATGAGGGACGAGGCTGGCCGATGAGACGCTTTCTGACGAGCAGGGATGTCGAAGCCGCGGTTGCCGGCGGCTCGGTCTTCGCGGCGGGCGGCGGCGGCTGGGCCGATCACGGCCGCATGCTCGGCACCGCCGCGGTCAATACCGGCAGGCCAGAGCTCGTCACGATGGACGAGATTCCCGACGACGCGATCATCGCCACCGCCGCTGCGATCGGCGCCCCCGGCGGCACGACCGAGTGGGAGATGTGGGGCATCGACTATGTCAAGGCCGTGCAGCTCCTGCAGGAGGCCCTGGGCAAGCCGATCTACGGCCTGATCATCGGACAGAACGGCATGTCGAGCACGCTGAACGCCTGGCTGCCGAGCGCGATCCTCGGCGTGAAGGTGGTCGACGCGGTCGGCGACATCCGCGCCCATCCCACCGGCGACATGGGCTCGATCGGCCTCGCCAACAGCCCGGAGGCGACGATCCAAGTCGCGGTCGGCGGCAACCGCTCGAAGAACCAGTATATCGAGCTGGTGACGCGCGGCGCGACCGCCAAGGTCTCGCCGATCCTGCGCACGGCCTCGGACATGTCGGGCGGCTTCATCGCCTCCTGCCGCAATCCCGTCTCGGCGGCCTATGTCCGCAAGAACGCCGCGCTCGGCGGCATCTCGATGGCGCTGGCGCTGGGCGAACGCATCCTTGCCGCCAAGCCGAAGGGCGGCAGCGCCGTGATCGACGCGATCTGCGACGAGACCGGCGGCTCGATCATCGCGCGCGGCACCGTAGCGAAGAAGGACGTGCGCTACACCAACGAGGCCTTCGATATCGGCACGATCCAGGTCGGCACCGGGGCTGCTGCCCGCACTATCCATGTCATGAACGAATACATGGCGGTGACCGATCCCGACGGCGCCCGCCATGCCTGCTTCCCGGACGTGATCACCACGCTCGACACCGACGGCCAGCCGGTCAGCTCCGGCCATGTCCGCGAGGGCATGGAGCTCTCGGTGCTGCGCGTGCCCAAGAACAAGATCCCGCTGAGCTCCAGCGTCACCGACCCCAGCGTCTACCCGATCGTGGAGAAGGCGCTCGGCATGAACTTCACCGATTACGCGCTCGGCCGGGAAAGCTGAGCGCACATTTCCGCCGACACGCAGGATAACCGGATACCCCGACCATGAGCGATTTCGACCTCGTCCTTCGCGGCAATATCGTGCTGTCCGATCGGATCATCGAGGACGGCTATGTCGCCGTCAGCGGCGGCAAGGTCGGCAAGGTCGGCCAGGGCACGCCGCCTTCGGCCCGCGAGACCCAGGATTTCCGGGGACAGTGGATCATCCCCGGCGTGATTGACGGGCAGGTCCATTCCGGCAGCCAGGCCAATCATGAGGGCATCGGCATGTGCTCGCGGGCGGCTGCCGCCGGCGGCGTCACCGTGATGGTCGACATGCCCTATGACGAGCCTGAGCCCGTCACCAACGCAAAACTCTTCAACGAGAAGGTCGCAGTCGTCGAGCGCGATGCGCATGTCGATGTCGCGCTCTATGCCACGATCACCATCGAGAACGGCCTACATGCCATTCCAGGCCTGGTCGAGGCCGGCGCCTGCGCCTTCAAGTTCTCGACCTTCGAGGCCAATCCGACACGCTTTCCCCGCATCGGCGACGACACGCTCTACGAAGCCTTCAAGCTGATCGAGCCAACCGGCCTGCTCTGCGGCGTCCACAACCAGGACCAGGAGATGACCCGGCGCAATATCGCCCGGCTGATCGAGGCCGGCGATACAGGTCCCGACGCGTTCCTGCGCGCTCATACGCCGCTGATCGAGAACCTCGCCACCGCCCGCATCTACGAGATCGGCGCCGAGACGGGCGCCCGGGCGCACGCCGTTCATGTCTCGACCTCGCGCGGCTTCGAGATCTGCAACATGTACAAGCGTGCCGGATACAAGGCGACGGTCGAGAGCTGCGTGCAGTATTTCATGCTCAATGCCGAGGAGCACGGCCCGCGGTTCGGCGCCAAGATCAAGCACTACCCGCCGATCCGGCCGAAGGCCGAGAGTGACCTGCTCTGGAGCCATCTCGCCGCCGGCCATTGCGACTTCATCTCGTCGGACCACGTCTCCTGGGGGCTGGAGAAGAAGGGCGACCCGATGATCTTCAAGAACACCTCGGGCGGGCCGGGCATCGAGACGCTGCTGCCGGCGCTCTGGACCGGCTGCGAGGAACACGGCCTGTCGCCGACCATCGTGGTGAAGCAGCTCTGCGAAGGGCCGGCCAAGGCGTTCCTGCTCGCCGACAAGGGGCGGCTCGAAGCCGGCGCCGATGCCGATATCACCGTGCTGGAGCCCGGCCGCTTCATCCACGACCCCAGCAAGAGCCTCTCGGCGGTGAAGTGGAGCTCGATGGAGGGCCGCGAATTCCGCGTCCGCGTCGCCGCGACCTATGTGCGCGGTCAGCTCGCCTGGGACGGCAAGGCGATCAGCAACAAGGCCGGCGACGGCCGCTTCCTGCGACCGGCGGCGTGACGGCCATGGCGATCGATCAGGACCGGCTCTGGCGCCGCATCGAAGCACTCTCCGAGATCACCGACCCGGAGCGCCCCTGGACGCGCCGCTCCTTCACACCGCGCTTCCTCGAAGGGCGCGAATGGCTGGCGGCGGAGTTCCGCGCGGCCGGGCTGGAGACGGAGCTCGACGCCGCCGGCAACCTGATCGGCCGACTGGCTGGCGCAGATCCCACACTGAAGCCGATCCTGATCGGCTCGCATTCGGACACGGTGCCCTCCGGCGGTCGCTATGACGGCATCCTGGGCGTGCTCGCCGCGCTGGAAGTGGCGCAGAGCTTCAGCGAGCGCGGCGATCGCCTGCGTCATACGCTGGAGGTCGTGGACTTCCTGGCAGAGGAGCCGAGCGAATTCGGCCTCTCCTGCATCGGCAGCCGCGCGCTCGCGGGTACGCTGAGCGAGGAGCATCTGGCGCTGATCCGGCCCGACGGCATAACGCTGCGCGAGGGCATTGCCTTCGTCGGCGGGCAGCCGGCGGAACTGGCCTCGGTCAGGCGGCCGGCGGACGGCATCGCGGCCTATGTCGAGGTCCATATCGAGCAGGGCCGCGTGCTGGAGAACGAGCGCATCCCGATCGGCATCGTCACCGATATCGTCGGCATCCGCCGCGAGCGCATCATCGTCACCGGCCGGGCCGACCATGCCGGCGCGACGCCGATGCCGCTCCGGGCCGATGCGCTGGTCGGCGCCGCCAAGCTCGTCGAGGCCGCCTATAAGCGCGCGCTCGCGACTTCGCGCGACAACCAGCCGCTCGTCGCGACTTTCGGGCGCATCGAGGTCAGCCCCAATGCGGCGAACGCCGTGCCCGGAGAGGCCGTGATGACGCTCGAAGTCCGCTCCGGCAACGAGGCGGCGGTGAAAGCCTTCGGCGAGGCGCTGGTGCGCGATCTGCGCCCTGCCCTCGAAGACCTGCGTCTCACGATCGCGGTCGAGCCGATCAGCCATGTCGCGCCGACGGCCTGCGCGCCGGAGGTTCGCACGGCAATCGCCAATGCCTCGGCTTCGCTCGGACTCGCGACGCGCGACCTGCCGAGCGGTGCCGGCCATGACGGCGTCCATATCGCCTTTATCGGCCCGGTCGGCATGATCTTCGTCCCCTGCCTCGAAGGCCGCAGCCATGCGCCGGAGGAATCGATCACGCCGGACCAGGCCGGGAACGGCGCCCGCGTGCTGGCCGAGACGGTGCGCCTGCTCGACACCGAACTGGGGTGAGACGATGGACTGGGCCGCAAGCGATCTTGCCGAACGCGATCTCTACAAGCTCCTGGTCAGCACAGTGCTGCCGCGCCCGATCGCCTTGGTCACCACCGTCGATGCGCAGGGGCGCGCCAATGCCGCGCCCTTCAGCTTCTTCAACGTCTTCAGCCATGCGCCGCCGCTGGTCGTGCTCGGCATCGACGGCCGCGGCGGCAGCGACGAGCCCTTGAAGGACACCATGCGCAACATCCGCGAGACCGGCAGCTTCGTAGTCAATCTCGTCGACCGTGCCATGGTCGAAGCCATGCAGGTCTGCGCGATCGATTTTACCGACGGCACCGACGAGATTGCGGCCGCGGGCCTCGCCACTGCTCCCGGCCGCTCCGTTCCCGCACCGCGCCTTGCGGTCTCCCCCGTCCAGTTCGAATGCCGCGAGACCGTCTCGCTCTCGCTCGGTACGCGCCATCGCAATCTCGTCGTCGGTGAGATCGTCCATCTCCACATCCGCGACGGCCTCGTCGACGAACGCCTGCATGTCGATATCGACGCACTCGATCTCGTCGGCCGGCTCCACGGCGCCGATTGGTACGTTAGCCTGCGCGACCGTTTCCAGGTCCCGCGCCAGACCCTCGCAGGTTGGCAGGGCCGGATGGGCGGCAAGCCCGGAGGAGAAGCGTCGTGAGCGGCACGATCTACGTCATCAATCCCAACTCGACCGAGCGCGTGACACGGGAGATCGAGGCCGCCATCGCGCCGCTGCGCATGGCCGGCGGCCCGCCGATCACCTGCCTGACACTGGCCGAAGGCCCGCCTGGCATCCAGTCGCAGCGCGATGCCGATGGGCTGATCCCGGCCTTGCTGAGACGAGCGGCCGGGCTGGAGGACGGTGCAGCCGCCTTCGTCGTCGCCTGCTTCTCGGATCCCGGCATGCACGCCCTGCGCGAACAGAGCGAAAGGCCCGTTCTCGGCATCGCCGAAGCCGGAGTGTTGACCGCCCTGACGCTGGGGCCGCGCTTCGGCATCATTGCCATGCTGCAGAATTCGATCCCGCGCCATCTGCGCTATCTCGGGGCCATGGGGGTGATGGGGCGTTTCGCCGGTGACCTGCCGGTGAATCTCACCATCGCCGAGATGGCCGACGATGCGCTGACGCTCGGCCGCATGGTCGCCGTCGGACGCAGCCTGCGCGACACCCATCATGCCGACGTGCTGGTGATGGGCTGTGCCGGCATGGCGCGCTTTCGCGAGCCGCTGGAGCGCGAACTCGGCATACCCGTCGTCGAGCCGACGCAGGCCGCCGTGACCATGGCGATCGGGCGCGTGCAGCTCGGCTGGGGCGGCCGCCCCCTCCGCAAGGACTGAATCATGGACGATCTGGTTGCAGAACTCGCCGGGGCCCTCGGCGAGGCGAATGTTCTCGTCTCCGCGGAGGAGAAGGCGCCGTTACTGTGCGACTGGCTCGGCAAGTATCGCGGCGCCGCGCGCGCCGTCATCCGCCCGGGCTCGACCGCGGAGGTCGCCGCCGCAATGCGCATCTGCGCACGCCACAACGCACCGGTCGTTGCCCAGGGCGGCAATACCAGCATGTCCGGCGGCGCGACGCCCGACAACTCCGGGCGCGCCGTCGTCCTGTCGCTCACGAGACTGAATAGCATTCGCAATATCGATACGGTCGGCAACACCATCGCCGTCGACGCGGGCGTGGTTCTGGCGAAGGTGCAGCAGGCGGCGGAGGAAGCCGGGCGGTTCTTCCCGCTCAGCCTCGGGGCCGAGGGCAGCTGCACCATCGGCGGCAACCTCGCCGCCAATGCGGGAGGCGTCGCCGTGCTGCGCTACGGCACGATGCGCGAACTCACCCTCGGTCTCGAGGTGGTCCTGGCCGATGGGCGCATCTGGGATGGGCTGACGTCGCTGCGCAAGGACAATACCGGCTATGCCCTGCGGGACCTCTTCGTCGGCTCCGAAGGCACGCTCGGCATCATCACCGGGGCGGTGCTCAAGCTCTTTGCGCCTCTCCGCGCCCGCGCCACAGCCTTCGTGGCGGTCCAGGACATCGACGCGGCATTGGCGCTGCTGGCGGCGATCCGCAACCGCTGCGGCGACCGGCTGACGGCCTTTGAGTTCATGACGGGTGACTGCCTCGCCCTGATCCTGCGCCACGCGGAGGGGATAAGGCTGCCGCTCGCCGCGATGCCACCCGCTGCGGTGCTGATCGAATTGTCGGATCAGGACGACGAGACCGCCCTCGGCGAAAGGCTCGAGGCGACGCTGATCGGCGGGGTCGACGCCGGCCTCGTCATCGACGCAGCCGTGGCGCAGGACGGCATGCAGGCCAGGGCATTCTGGCGCGTCCGCGAAAGTATCTCCGAGACGCTCGTGCGCGCCGGCAAGGCCGCCAAGCACGACGTCTCCATGCCGATCTCGGCCATGGCCGAGTTCGTCGCGGCCACGGAAGCAGCCGTGCGGGCGGCGGCTCCGGGGGTCCGCCCCATCGTCTTCGGGCATCTCGGCGACGGAAACCTGCACTACAACCTGCTGCCGGCCGAGGGGCAGGACCCGGCGGCTTTCGCGGCGCTTGCGCCCGAGCTCACCCGTATCGTCCATGACGAAATCGGCCGCCGCCGCGGCTCGATCAGCGCCGAGCACGGCATAGGCCAGTTGCGCGTCGACGAGATGCCGCTGCGCAAGACGCCGATCGAGCTCGAGCTGATGCGCTCGCTCAAACACTTGCTCGACCCGGCGGGCCTGCTCAATCCCGGCAAGCTGCTGCCGGCCGGCCCCTGCCCTCTTGCCCCAGAAACTGAGGACGATCATGGCTCTGCTCGATGAAACCGCGAAGGGTGTCTACGTCATCGCGGTGACGCCCTTCACCGAAACCGGCGCGCTCGATCTCGACAGCACCGACCGCATGGTCGATTTCTACCTGGAGAAGGGTGCGACCGGCCTCACCGTGCTCGGCATGATGGGCGAAGCGCCCAAGCTGACGGCCGAGGAATCCCGCGTCTTCGTGCGTCGCGTGCTGAAGCGCGTCGATGGCCGCGTGCCGGTCGTCGCCGGCGTCTCGGCGGCGGGCTTCGCCGCGATGGCCGAGCTTAGCGAGAGCGTGATGGGCGACGGCGCCGCCGGCGTCATGGTCGCACCGCCCTCCAATCTGCGCACCGACGACCAGATCGTCTCCTATTACGCGATGGTGGCACAGACGCTCGGCCCGAAGACGCCCTTCGTGCTGCAGGATTTCCCGCTGGTGACGCAGGTCCAGATCACGCCGGCCGTGATCCTGAAGATCGTCGCCGCCCATCCGTCCTGCGTCATGCTCAAGCACGAGGATTGGCCGGGCCTCGCCAAGATCTCGGCGCTGCGCGCGGCCAGCGACCAGGGCGGCCGGCGCATCTCGATCCTCGTCGGCAATGGCGGCATGTTCCTGCCGGAGGAACTGTCGCGCGGAGCCGACGGCGCCATGACCGGCTTCGCCTATCCCGAGATGATGGTCGATGTCTGGAAGGCGCACAGCGCCGGAAGCGTCGAGCGCGCACATGACCTCTTCGACGCCTATCTGCCGCTCGCGCGTTACGAGCAGCAGCCGGGCCTCGGTCTCGCCATCCGCAAATATACGCTGGCGAAGCGTGGCGCGATCGGCTCTGCCGCCCTGCGCAAGCCGGGCGGGGCATTGTCCAAGGCGGACATCGCCGATATCGAACGGCTGATCGCGCGGCAGGAGCAGCGCCTGAAGGAGATCGGCTGATGGATCTGGGCCTCGTCGGAAAGCGCGCGCTCGTACTGGGCGCGAGCCGCGGACTCGGCGCCGCGATCGCGCGGAGCCTTGCGGCCGAAGGAGCGCACGTTATCGCCGCGGCGCGCGGCAACGATGTGACCGACGGCTGGATCGCGGCGCTGCCGGCCGAGCAGCGCGCTCGCGCCCGCGCGGCGAAGCTCGATCTCGCCGATCTCGCCTCGGTCGATGCGCTGGCGGACAAGCTCGTCGCCGAGGGTGGCGTCGATATCCTCGTCGGCAACTCGGGCGGTCCCCCGCCCGGCGAAGCGCGCGATGCCAGGCGGGACGACTGGCTGAAGCACTTCGAGGCCATGGCCGCGAATCTCTTTCATCTGGCGCAACGCCTGCTGCCAGGCATGGCGGAGCGCGGCTTCGGCCGGATCGTCACCATCGCCTCCTCCGGCGTCGAGCAGCCGATTCCGAGGCTGGCCTTGTCCAACGGCATCCGAGCCGCCGTCGTCGGCTGGTCGAAGACTTTGGCCGCGGAGGTCGCCGGCAGCGGCGTCACGGTGAATGTCGTTCTGCCCGGCCGGATCCATACCGAACGGGTCGACCAGCTCGACGATGCCGCGGCGGCCCGCAGCGGCGGTACGCGCGAAGCGGTCGCGCAGGCTTCGCGGGCGACCATCCCGGCCGGCCGCTACGGCACGCCCCAGGAGTTCGCCGACGTCGTGGCCTTCCTTGCCAGCGCACGCGCAAGCTATGTGACCGGCGCCAAGATCCGCATCGATGGCGGGCTGATCAGGGGCATCTGAGCCCGAAGCCGCTTGCGCCGGTCCGTCGCGGCCGGCGCAGGAACCAATTCGGAGCCTTCCTGGCTGGGGCGGGAGGATTCGAACCTCCGAATGGCGGTACCAAAAACCGCTGCCTTACCACTTGGCGACGCCCCAACGCGTCGCGCCTTCTAGAACGCGGCGTTGTCGGGTGCAACCGCCTTTGAGTGCACAGGTTCAGCCGTCCAGGGCCCTCCGCGAGATTTCCGCCGGAACATGCAAACAGCCTGTTGCGCCGCGGCGCGACGCTGGCTATAAGCCGGCCACCAGTTGATCGGAGTGTGGCTCAGCCTGGTAGAGCACCTCGTTCGGGACGAGGGGGTCGCAGGTTCAAATCCTGCCACTCCGACCAAAATTTCCCGAGACATCGTAGCGCCTTATGCGACCGGCCCTTCCGGGCTCGCGCGGCCTGCGTCTGGAAGACTGCCCCGCGGCGCGCCTCGCAGGGCTTGGCTCGTCATTGCGGCGCCGATCTCGCCGAGCCGCCCGTTTCCACGCCTCTCGCCTCGTTGCAACCTCTCGGCAACCATTGCCACGGCACGGTGGAACGCGCTCCCGCGATCTGCGGTCGCTCCGATGGCGGAACGTCCGACGCGGCGTGAGCCAGCAGCTCTTGAGGTTCTGACATGAAGTTTCCCGCCCTCCTCGGCCTTCTGGGCTCCCTCGCGGTCGCCGGCGGCGTGAGCGGCGCGGCAGCGCCCGCCTTCGCCAACGAGGCGCTGCCGGCGGCGATGGCTCGTGACTTGGACCGGCAGCCTGCCGAATTCACCGCGAGCGCCGCCAAGATGCGCCGGATGATGATCATCCAGAACAGCATCGACCGGCAGAACGGCTACAGGAACCGCGGCTACGGGCCCCGCCCCGGCTATGGCCCGCGCTCGGGCTATGGCTACGGTCCACGGCCGGGTTACCGCCATCATCGCGGCTATTACGACCGCCCGCGCTACTGATCCGGCGGCCCGGGAGGCAGCTCGCCAGCGGCGCCCGCGTCGACGCCGATCCTAGGCTTCGAACAGGCCCGACCGCGCCAGCGCGGTCGCGGTCCGGGGGCTGAATGCCGCGGGAATATCGTAGACCAGTACGAGCCGCAGCAGCGCCTTCACGTCGACGTCATGCGGTTGCGCCTCGAGCGGATCGGGGAAGAACAGCAGCACGTCGAGCTCGCCCTGGGCGATCATGGCGCCGATCTGCTGGTCTCCGCCGAGCGGACCGCTCTTGACCAGCTTGATCGGCAGGTCGGGCGCGGCGCGCTGCAGCACGGAGCCCGTGGTCGCCGTCGCCACCACCTTGTGCCGGGCGATCAGCGCGAGATGGGCCTGCGCCCAGGCGGCGAGGTCGGGCTTCTTGCGGTCGTGAGCGACCATGCCGATGGTCAATGCCATGATGCGCCGGCTTTCCTTGCGACGGTTGCGACGATGCGGCCCTTTGCGCCGGCCCTCGCAGCCTGAGTGATTCCGCCGACCATACACCACTTGCCGCGTGCGGGCCGGCTGTCACCCCTCCGTCAAATGGCATGACTATTGCGACGTCGACCAGGATCGGAGACGAAGCATGATGCGCCATTGGCCCAGCGACGCGAAAGCCGCGATCGCCCTGTTCGCGGTATCGGCCGCAGGCATCCTCGGGTGGCTGGCGAGCGGCCTCTGATATCGAGGCCGGGCGCGCCCGGCTCCCGATTTGCTGGCCGCGGGCCTATCGACGCGTTCGCCCATGGCGCAAGCGGGCGCGGAGATCACGGCCAAATCTTCGTCGGAGCATTCCGCGAGACGGCCGGGCGGAAAAATGCGCTAGGATTGCGGCCCGGATGAATCGGAGCCGTCGAATTCCATGAAGCGCATCACCCTTCTCGTCGCCATTCTCGGCCTGGGCCTCACGCTGTCCGGCTGCGACAAATGCGGCAATTTCGGCCCGTTCTTCGGCATGTCCGGCACCAAGAGCTGCGGCGCCAGCGAACCGGGCAAGTGATTGCGGGGCGCTGGCCGCGCAGCGACAACCATTCGTCGAAAAGGCCGGGGTGGTGAGCCCGGCCTTTTTTGCGTCGTTCCGGAAGCGAGGTGTTCAGCCGCGCCGGCCGAGCAGCGACCAGCCGGCGCCGACCAGGGAGGCGGCGAGCGCCGTCTTGAGAGCCTCGCCGAGCAGGAAGGGCTGCACGCCATAGGCGAAGGCCTTTGCAAGGCCGACGCCGGTCGCGCCGCCCGCCATCTGGGCGCCGAAGGCCAGCCAGAGGCAGCCGACGACCATCAGGGCGAGATCGGCCAGCAGCAACCCGCCCAGGAGCCGGACGAGCGAAGCACCCCGCGCCGCGGCCCAGCCGGCGACCGCGGCCGCGATCACGAAGCCGAGGATGAAGCCGCCGGTCGGGCCGGCGAGATAGAGCGGCCCGGCGGCGAGCGGCGGCGTATTGGTGAAGACCGGCAGGCCAGCGAGACCGTAGGCGACGTAGAGCGCGATCGTCGCGGCGCCGAGGCGGGGGCCGTAGGCGGCTCCCAGCGCGAGGACCGCCAGAGTCTGCAGCGTCATCGGCACGGGCCAGAACGGCACCTTGATCTTCGCCGCCGCGACCATCAGCAGGCTCCCGGCGACAGCCAGGGCGAGATTGCGCAGCAATGCGGAACGGGGCCGGGTAGCGGGAAGGATCTGGCCTGCAAGGGTCGACGCCCGCAGGGGAAGCATGTCGGCCATGGTCTCATGTCCTGTCTTGCGATGGGCCGCGCCGTGCGGCCGCTTTCCCGTCTATAGAAAATGCGGCAAAGGGCCACAAGCTTGCGGACCTGCGGGACGGGGCGGACACTTCGGCAAGGGGAAGCGCTCGGCCAAGCGCCCAGCCGTCAGGAACCGGATCATGAGCGACGACATCGCATTCGACAGGACGCAGACGACGCCGGCCGGAGAGGTCGCCGAACTGTCCCCGCTCGTGCGCCGGATCATCGCCGGCAACAGCGGCCCGATGACGTTCACCGGTACCTGCAGTTACATCATCGGCCGCGGGACGGTCGCCATCATCGACCCCGGGCCGGACGATGCGGGGCACGTGGCACGCCTGCTGGCCGCGGTCGACGGCGAGACGGTGAGCCATATCGTGGTGACCCACACCCATCGCGACCATTCTCCCGCAGTGCCGGCGCTGCAGGCCGCGACCGGCGCCCGGGTCGTCGGCTGCGGTCCGCACCGCCCGTCCCGCGCGCTTGGCCCGGGCGAGGAGCGGGTGCTCGACGCCGCCGCCGACAGCGCCTTCGCCCCGGACTGGCAGATGCGGGACGCGGATGCGGTCTCCGGCCCCGGCTGGAGCCTGAGAGCCGTCGAGACGCCCGGACACACGGCGAATCATCTCGCCTATACGCTGGCGGAGGAGGAAACCCTGTTTTCGGGGGACCATGTCATGGCCTGGTCCACCTCGATCGTCGCCCCGCCCGACGGCTCGATGGCGGCCTATATGGCCTCGATCGAGAAGCTGCGCGGCATGACGCACCGGCTCTACCGGCCCGGCCATGGCGGCCCGGTGACGGAACCGCAGCGTTTCCTGCGCGGGCTCGTGCAGCATCGTCGCCAGCGCGAGGCTGCCGTCCTCAATCGGATCGGGGCCGGCGACGAGACGATCGCGGCCATGGTCCCCGCGATCTATCAGGGCCTTGCGCCGGCCCTGCACGGCGCAGCGGCCCTTTCGGTCCTGGCCCAGATCGAAGACCTCGTGGCGCGCGGCCTCGTCGCCGCGAGCGATGCGGTGCCAGGTCTGTCGAGCCGCTACCGGCTCGCCTGATTCCGCGTCTATTTCTCCAGCAAGAGGTCGATCTCGTCGGCGAAGGCCGAGATGCGCTTGGCGTTCGCGCCGAGATCGTGGCTGCCGATGCGCGACGCGGAACGGATGTCGATGCGGCTGCCGTCGACGCGCGGCTTCACCCTGATGGTGATGTCCTCCGCGAAGCGCAGGAGATGTCCGTGCGCCACGGCCTCGATGCGCCCCGCGCCGCTACGCCCGCCCGGATGGGAGACTTCGATGATCTGCCAGCCGAGAGCCCTCGCCGCCCGGCGCGCGAGGGCGAAGGCAGCATCGGCCGGCTGCTCGAGAACGATCGGCGCAATCTTGGGATAGGCCTGCCGCTGCAGGCGGCGGCGCTCCGGTGGAATCTCGGGCGGGACCCGCCCGTGCCGCACCGTCAGCGCGGCCATCGAGCGGCTGAAGGCGGGCGGGTCGTCGACATCGGTCGAGACGTCGGCGAGGGCGGGCCGCGTCGCGAGCAGGAAGCCGACATAGCCGGCGGGCGCCAGCAAAACGAGGCAAAGCAGCAGGGCGCCGGCCGCCATGCTGACGCCGCGATGGCCCTTCTGCCAGATGCGTACGAAGGCGAGCAGCGCCAGTCCAAGCGCCACGAGCACGAAGAGGTAGGCCCCGGCGACGGGCGCCAGCCCCTCGATGCTGGGTTCCCGCAGCCGCACCAGCAGAAGCGAGAGCCCGAGCACGACGAGCGAGAAGCGCGCCAGCCGACGGCTCCAGACGGCGGCGCGCGAAAACGGTTCCTCGAAGACGAGACGGCGATGCATGACTTCCGAAGGTGCCGCCGAAACGGGCTCGCTGGCAAGCCGGGCCCTGATCCGGCGAACGCGTCGCGGACATTCGGCGATACGGAGAAATTTTAATCAAATTGTCTGAAACTTGACATTGGGCAGCGGTGCAGAAGGCGCCGCCGCCGCGCGGTTCGGTGTCTCGTTTCGGGGTCTTTCGTGAAATTCTTCCCGGCTTCCATCCAGCATTATCTCGTGGCCACCATGGCATGCCTGTCCGTGCCGGGAATCGGCGCTCTCGGCTATCTGGCCTACAACTCTGCCCAGCAGGTCCACACCAACATGCGCCTCGCCGACCTCGTCGAGGCGGACAGGGCCTTGCTGCTGACCGGCAACGCCATCCGCACCAATCGCGGCCAGGCGCAGACGAGCATCCAGGTCGCCGACGATCCGGCGCAGACCATTCGCGAGATCGAGCAGACCAACAAGGCCAGGATCGCCGAGGCGATGACGCGGCTGAAGGCAACGGATCTGTCGGACCGGGCCGCCCTGATCGAGGGCGTGCAGGCTCAGGAAAAGCAGAACGAAGGCCGTAGCAAGGATCTCTACGCCGAGGCCGCCAAGCCGAAGGCGCAGCGCAGCCTCGCGGCGACGATGCCGTGGTACAATGGCGTTGGCGCGATCGAGGGCGCTCTCGTCAAGGCTTCCGCCGCGACCTCGAACGCGGCAAGGATGGCCGATCCCGTCTTGGCCGACCTCCAGGGCTTCAAGTCCGCCGGCTGGAGCGTACGCTCGAACTACGGCACGCAGTGCTCCCTGCTGCGCCCGGCCTTCGGCTCCGGCAAGCCGCTCGAAGCGGCCCAGCTGCGCAAGCTCGGCGAATTGCGCGGCGCCTCCGGCGCCAGCCTCGCCCAGCTCCAGCAGCTCAGCGCCCGCCCCGGCGTCGGCGAGGAGCTCGTTCGCAAGGTCGGGCTCGCCGCCACCCAGGTCGAGGCAGCCAACCGCAGCATGGACCAGTTGATCGGCAAGCTCGGCCAGGGTCCCGGCCCGGTCATCGCCGCCGAAGACTGGACGAAGCAATGCAACGCGCCGTTCGAGGCCATCGTCTCCGCCGTCACCCAGTCGCTGGACGACATGACCGCCGTGACCCAGGCAAAGCTGACGGCCGCTTGGACGCGCCTCGGCATCGTCGGCTTCCTCCTCGCCGCCCTGCTGGCGATCTGCGTCATGAGCTGGCGCGGCGTGCAGCGCCGCATCGTTCGCCCCCTGGTGTCGCTGAAATCGGCGCTGGACGGCATGCAGCAGGGCGATTTCTCCCAGGCGATTCCGGCCCCGCCCTCGCCCGACGAGATCGGCGCGCTCAGCGGCGCACTCGAAACCTATCGCGAGAACGCGCTGGCGCTCGAAAACAATCGGCGCGACCGCGAGCTCGCGATGCTCGCAGATGCCGAACAGGCCGCCCATGTCCAGAAGTTGCTGGGCGAGGTCGCCACGATCGTCGCCGATGCGCGCGAAGGCAATTTCGCGGGGAAGGCCGAGGTCGGCGGCATGGAAGGACCGTTGAAGGAGCTCGTCGAGGGCATCAACGAGATCAACGCGGTGGTTGACTCGGCGACGACGGAGTTTGCGGGTGCGCTGTCTGCGATTGCGGGCGGGGACCTGACGAACCGGGTGGAGACGGCCTATCGCGGCCGCTTCGCCGATCTGAAGGGGGCGATCAACGAGACGGTGGACCGGCTCTCGGCGACGGTGGCGACGATCCAGACGACGTCGGCGGATGTCGGTCTGGCGGCGCGGGAGATCAACATGGGCGCTGACGACCTGTCGAAGCGCACCGAGGAGCAGGCCTCCTCGCTGGAAGAGACCGCGGCGACCACCGAGGAGCTCGCGGCCTCGGTGAAGGCCTCGGCCCAGGCCTCGAAGGACGCCGCCCATATCGCCGACGAGGCGATGCAGGCGGCGCAGAGCGGCGGCGCCATCGCCGGACAGGCGGTCGAGGCCATGGCCCGCATCGAGGCCGCCTCGCAGAAGATCTCCGACATCATCCGCGTCATCGACGACATCGCCTTCCAGACCAACCTGCTGGCACTCAACGCCGCGGTCGAGGCGGCGCGCGCCGGCGAGGCCGGCAAGGGCTTCGCCGTCGTCGCCTCCGAGGTCCGCACGCTGGCCCAGCGCTCGGGCGAGGCGGCCAAGGACATCTCCGGGCTGATCTCCTCCTCCAACACCGAGGTCGGCGCCGGGGTGAAGCTGGTGCGCCAGGCCGGCGACCAGCTCGCCCGCATCCTGGAGGCCTCGCAGAAGGTCGCCGCCACCATCGCCGACATCTCGGCCGCCTCGGGCGAGCAGGCCAACGGCATCGACGAGATGAGCCAGGCCGTCGCCCATCTCGACGAGATGACCCAGCAGAACGCCGCCCTGGCCGAGCAGAGCGCAGCCTCCGCCAACGCGCTCTCCGGCCGCATCGGACAGCTCAACGACCTCGTCGCAACCTTCCGCACCGGCCGCGAGGCAGTGGGGCAGACCGGAGCGCCCCAGCCGCTGCCGGCAGCCGGACCGCGCCCGGCCCGGCCGGCGCCGCGCCCCATGCTTCGCCCCGCCCCGGCCGCCTCCGCCCCCGCGGCCGGCGAACCCGAGCCGGAGCGCCTGCGCCAGCTCGCCGAGGCCGCCTTCGTCCAGTCCAGGACCGCACCGGCCCCGCGCAAGGTCGCGAACGGACGCGCCCAGGACTCCGGATGGGAAGAGTTCTGACCCAGGACGCAAAGGCATCCAGCCAGCCGCCACATCTCCTAACGGCGCCCAAGGGCGCCGTTAGCGTTTCAGGGGGGTCCAGGCCGGCCTACCCCGGCAGCCGGTAATCCTTGAACATCTCGCGCAGCCTGGTCTTCTGGATCTTGCCGGTCGCGGTGTGGGGAATGGCCTCGACCAGCACGACATCGTCCGGCAGCCACCATTTCGCGATCTTGCCGGTCATGAAGGCGAGCATCTCCTCCTTGCTGGGCGCCCGGCCCGGCTTCGGCACGATCACCAGCAAGGGCCGCTCGTCCCATTTCGGATGAGCGACGCCGATCACCGCCGCTTCCGCCACATCGGGATGGCCGACCGCGAGATTCTCGAGGTCGATCGACGAGATCCACTCGCCGCCGGACTTGATGACGTCCTTCGAGCGGTCGGTGACCTGCATGTAGCCGGCCGGGTCGATCGTCGCGACGTCGCCGGTGTCGAAGAAGCCCTGGTCGTCGAGGATCTTCTCGTCGTGCCGGTAATAGGCGCCGGCGACCGCCGGTCCGCGCACCTTGAGCCGGCCGAAGGTCTTGCCGTCCCAGGGCAGGTCCCGTCCGGCATCGTCGGTGAGCCGGAACTCGACCGTGAAGGGTGGATGCCCCTGCTTGACCTTGAGATCGTAGAGCGCATCGCCCGAAAGCTGCTCATAGACCGGCTTCACCGAGCAGAACGAGCCGAGCGGGCTCATCTCGGTCATGCCCCAGGCATGCGCGACGGTGACGCCGTATTTGCGCTCGAAGGTTTCCGTCATCGCGCGCGGACAGGCCGAGCCGCCGATCACGACGCGCTTCAGCGTCGAAAGCTCGCCCTTGGTGGCCTCCAGATGTTGCAGGAGTCCGAGCCACACCGTCGGCACCGCCGCGGTCATGGTCACACCCTCGCCTTCCAGCAATTCGTGCAGGGACGGGCCGTCAAGCTTCGCGCCCGGCATCACCAGCTTCGCCCCGGTCATCGGCGCAGAATAGGCCAGCGACCAACTGTTGGCGTGGAACAGCGGCACCACCGGCATCACCGTGTCCCGCGCCGACAGGCCCATATAGTCCGGCGCGGCGCAGGCCAGCGCGTGCAACACGTTCGAACGATGCGAGTAGAGCACGCCCTTTGGCCCGCCCGTCGTTCCCGAGGTGTAGCAGAGCCCGGCCGCCGTGTTCTCGTCGAAGGCTCGCCAGGTGAAATCGTCATCCGCCTCAGTCAGCCAATCTTCATAAGCGACGGCGCCCCTGAGACGGGTCTGCGGCATATGCGCGGCATCGGTCAGGACGACATAGCGCGCGACACTCGGCAGCTTCTCCTGAATGGCCTCGATCATCGGCACGAAGGTCAGGTCGAGGAACATCAGCCTGTCTTCGGCATGGCTCACGATTCCGGCGATCTGCTCGGGAAAGAGCCGCGGATTGACCGTATGCGTGATCGCGCCGATGCCGCTGATGCCGTACCAGAGCTCGAGATGGCGATCGCTGTTCCAGGCCAGCGTCGCGACGCGATCGCCGAGCCCGATCCCTTCCCGGTCGAGGCGCTTGGCCACGCGCAGGGCCCGGCTCCGGATCTCCCGGTAGCTGCGCCGCCTGAGCGTCCCATCCTCGACGGCGCGGCTGACCACCTCGCGGGTTCCGTGCTGGATGGCGGCATGGTCGATGATGCGATGGAGCAGCAGGGGCCAGTCCTGCATCAGGCCGAGCATGGTTGTCTCTCCCGGACTACGTGCCGATCAGATCGCGATGCAATCCGATCGGACACGCGTTCTTTATCAAAGAGTTAGAGGCGGATTGACCGAGGGCCGTTTCGGCCTGATCGGATCCGACTCCAGCGTCATCTATTTTGCGCAGGATAGCGACGGCCGCGCCGGAAAGTGAAGTCAGTCCTTCGGAGGCTCGCCCGCGGCGTCGGGATGGTTTAGGTCTGATCCGTCGATTGGGGGGAGGACGCCAGTTGTCAGCACAGAAGCCCGTGCCGCAGGCCGCATCGGAGGCCGACCGCGTCTGGTTCCGGGTCATGCGCCTGCACCAGCGCATGCTGACCCAGATCACCCAGCGGATTCGCACGATAGGGCTGTCGATCCCGCAGTTCGACCTGCTTTCGACGCTCACCGAGCAGGAAGGCATCAGCCAGAGCGAATTGGCCGAACGCCTCTACGTCACCAAGGGCAACGTATCGGGGCTGGTCGACCGGCTGGTGCAGGCGGGGCTGGTCGAGCGCCGCGCGATTGCCGGCGACCGGCGCTCCTACGCCATGCATCTCACCGCCGAGGGGCGCCGGCTCGCCGAAGCCGGCATCGCCATCCAGCGCGACTTCGTCTCGAAGACGCTGGGCAAGCTCGCGCCCACCGACCTGTCGGAGCTCGACCGGCTCGTGGTGCAGTGGCGCGATCTCGCTCGCGCCGCCGATGCCGGACAGGAGCCCGAGTGAGGTCGCCATGCCCGAACCCATCGACCTGACGGCCTCGGCCACCGCGTTGCGCGCGGCGCTTCTCGCCCGCCGCTTCAGTGCCGCCGAGTTTCTGGAAGCTACGTTCGAGCGCATCGACGCGCTGAACCCGCGCCTGAATGCCGTCGTCGCGCAGGACCGCGAAGCGGCGCGCGTCACGGCGAAGGCAGCGGACGAACGCATCGCCAATGGCAGCCCCCGCCCCCTCGAAGGGCTGCCGATCACGATCAAGGACGCCTTCGACGTCGCCGGCCTGCCCTCCTCGGGCGGGCTGCCCGCCTATCGCGAGCGCATTCCGAACGAGGATGCGGCGGCCGTCGCGCGACTGCGCGCCGCTGGCGCGGTCATCCTCGGCAAGACCAATGTCCCGGTCTTCTCCGGCGATTTCCAGAGCTACAACCCGGCCCATGGCGTGACCAACAATCCCTGGGACGAGGCGCGCTCATCCGGCGGCTCCTCGGGCGGCGCGGCCGTCGCCGTCGCGACCGGGATGAGCGCCTTCGAACTCGGCTCCGACCTCGGCAGCTCGATCCGCTGGCCCGCCCATGCCTGCGGCGTCTTCGGCCTGAAGACGAGCTGGGGACTGGTTTCGACATGGGGCGCGATCCCGCCGCCGCCCGAGCGGCGCACGGCGCGCAATGTCGACCTGATGGTCGCCGGTCCGATCACCCGCGCGGCCGAGGATCTCGACCTGATCCTTCCGGTGATCGCCGGGCCGCGCGATGCGGTCCGCCCTGCCCCCTCCTTGCCGCCGCCGCGCAGCACGGGCGCACGGGGCCTGCGCGTCGCACTCTGGGCCGACGACCCTTTCGCCCCGGTCGACCGCGAGGTCTCGGCGGCAGTGCGCGAAGCGGCCCGCAAACTCGCGGAGGCGGGTGCCGTCATCGACGAAACGGCCCGGCCCTCGGTCGGCTTCGCCGAAGCCTTTGAGGTCTATGCGCTGCTGAACCATGCCGTCGTCGCCTATGGCCTGCCGCCGAAGATCCGCGCTCGCATCCAGGCGCAGGCCGCGCGCTACAGCCCAAACGATCTCTCACATCAGGCGCTGCAGGCCCGCGGCGCCCGGATGACGCCGGGCTTCTATCATCAGCTCGCCCAGCGTCGGCTGGCGCAGAAGCGGCAATGGGCACGCTTCTTCTCCCGCTACGACGTCGTGCTCTGCCCGCCCGCGCCGGTCGCGGCGATCCCGCACGACCACGGGCCGGACATCCATGCTCGTCGGCTGATCGTGAACGGCGAGGAGCGGCCCTATCTCGATTTCCTGCTCTGGGCCGCGCCCGCGACCGGCGCGGATCTGCCGGCGCTCTGCGCCCCGGTGATGCGCTCGCGCGACGGCCTGCCGCTCGGCGTCCAGATCATCGCGCCCTTCGGTGAGGACCGCACGGCAATCGCCGTCGGCGCCATGATCGAGGAGCGCGGCGGCGGCTTCGTGCCGCCGCCGCTAGGCTGACGCGCGGGAGCAAGACCGGACGCACGCAGCCCATCGTCGGCCGACCGCGCGAAATTCATGCGCGGACGGTGTCTCCCGCCGCGCCTGAAGCCCGGCGAAGATGGCTCTTACAATTCCGGGCGCCCTGCAGCAGAGTCTGCCGCCCCCCGCGTCAAAATCGCTCAACATTTGCGGGCACGTCGGCTTAGAGTGGTCAATATCTTAAACAGGGACCGGGAGCCCATCATGCTGTCGAATCTGGCCGTCAGGGATATCGAGACTCTCGTTCATCCCTACACCAACCTCGCCACTCATCGCGAAACCGGCCCGCTGGTGCTGGAGAGCGGCAAGGGCATCTATGTCTACGACACCGCCGGCAAGGAATATATCGAAGGCATGGCGGGTCTCTGGTGCACCGGCCTCGGCTACTCCAACCAGGAGCTGATCGAGACCGCCACCGAGCAGATGAAGAAACTGCCCTTCACCCACATCTTCGGCGGACGCAGCCACGACCCGGCGATCGAGCTCGCCGAGAAGCTGAAGGAGATCGCCCCGGTTCCGATCTCCAAGGTCTTCTACGGGGCCTCCGGCTCCGACGCCAACGACACCCAGGTCAAGATCGTCTGGTATCTCAACAATGCGCTCGGCCGCCCGCAGAAGAAGAAGATCATCTCGAGGCTCAAGGGCTATCACGGCGTCACCGTCGCCTCGGCCTCGCTGACCGGCCTGCCCAACAACCATATCGATTTCGACCTGCCGCTGCCGGGCATCCTGCACACCTCCTGCCCGCATCACTACCGCTTTGCCGAGCCGGGCGAGAGCGAGCAGGATTTCTCGTCGCGGCTGGCGGCCGAGCTGGAGGAGATGATCCTGCGCGAGGGGCCGGACACGGTCGCCGCCTTTATCGCCGAGCCGGTGATGGGCGCCGGCGGCGCGATCACCCCGCCCGACGGCTATTTCGAGAAGATCAACGCCGTCCTGGCGAAATACGACATCCTGTTCATCTCGGACGAGGTCATCACCGGCTTCGGCCGCACCGGCAAGATGTTCGGCACCGAGACCTACGGCATGGCGGCGGACTCGATCTCCTGCGCCAAGCAGATCACCTCGGCCTATTTCCCGCTCAGCGCCGTGATGATGAACGACAAGATCTATGACGTTCTCGTCGACCAGAGCCGCAAGATCGGCACCTTCGGCCATGGCAACACCTATGCCGGCCACCCGGTCGGCTGCGCCATCGCGGTCAAGACGCTGGAAATCTACCAGCGCGAGAAGATCGTCGATCACGTCGCCAAGGTCGAGCCGACCTTCCTCAGGCGCCTGAACAAGCTCGCCGAGCATCCGCTCGTCGGCGAGGCCCGCGGCATCGGCCTGATCGGTGGCGCCGAACTGGTCAAGGACAAGCGGACCAAGGCCTCCTTCGAGACCAAGAGGGGTGTCGGCGCGAAGGCGGTCTCCTTTGCGCTGCAGGAAGGCCTGATCACCCGTGCCATGGGCGATCGCCTCGCCTTCTGCCCGCCGCTGGTCATCAACGAGGCCGAAATCGAGGAGATGTTCGACCGCGCCGAGCGTGCACTCGACAAGACCCTGGCCTGGGCCAAGGCCGAAGGGCTGCTCGCCGCCTGACATCCTGGCTGCAACGGCAAGAGACGGGCCGGATGCTGCGCATCCGGCTCTTTTCGTTTCGTTCAGCAATGTGGCGAGGCGCTGCGCCGCCGCCACGAACAAATCACGATCGCGCCCTGTGGCAGACCCGATTGCCCGTCAACCTCGCAACTGTCGGCAGGAGAGACCCGGCCGGCACGGGACAATCAGCGAAGTCAGGAGCCATGATCCATCTCGACGCGCGTTCGCAGACGCAGGCCCGGAGAGGTTTTCACGATGCCACGGCGCGTGAGACCTACGCATCGCACTTTCGCCCTATCGCGATTCAGGCGGTCGCGGCCGGAACCAGGCGCAGCCCTCAGGCGTTGAAGGATACGGAAGGGGCACGCAAGACGGCTTTGCCGGGCGTACTCCGACACGGTTTCGACGACTGAAACCTCCTCTTATTCGAGACCCGCTTTCTAGACCCAATACCTGACCGGCGCGGAGCTTCTCCCGCCGGTCTTTTTCTGCGCATTTGCAGGCTTCGAACAGAAACGGCGGATGCCGATGGCACCCGCCGCGCGAGTTCGCGAGGGCGTGGGGGCTTCAGACGACGACCACCTTCGCGCCGACCGGCACGCGGTTGAACAGATCGATCACATCGATATTGCGCATCCGGATGCAGCCAGACGACGCCGAGCGGCCGATCGTCTCGGGCTCGTTGGTGCCATGGATGCGATAGAGCGTGTCGTGGCCGTTCTGATAGAGATAGAGCGCCCGGGCGCCGAGCGGGTTCTCCGGCCCGCCATTCATGCCGCCGGCGACCGGCTTCAGATGCGGCCAGCGCTTCACCATCTCGGCCGGCGGCGTCCACCGCGGCCACTCCGCCTTGCGCTGAACCACGGCCTCGCCGGTCCAGCCATAGGCTTCGTCGCCGGTCGCGACGCCGTAGCGGATCGCCTTCTTGTTCGGCAGGACGAGGTAGAGGAACTTCTGCTTGGTATCGATATAGATCGTACCGGGAGGCTCGCCGGTCGGATCGGCGATCTCGTAGGGGAGATAGGGCAGATAGGTGTCGAACTTCGGAACCAGCGCGATATATTCGGCATCGCGGGCCGACAGCGCCGGCGCGCTCACGCTCTTGTACTGGCAGGCACCGAGCAGCGCCGACACGGCCAGAGCGACGAAAACGGTCTTCTTCATAGCCTCCACCCGCGCGACCCTAAGGCAGCCAATATGATGAATCGATCGTTAACGCTTCGTATCGCCGGCAGGCGGCCGCAAGGCTCGGGAGGCGATGGTCGGCAGGACTAGGCTCCAAACCGCCATGGCGCAATCTTGTTCCGCCGCCTGCAGACGCTCTCGCCACAAGCGTGGCAAAGTGGACACGGTTTTACTGTGGAATGCCCCTGCGATCGGATAACTGCCCTTGACGACCCTGCTGATCACCCACCCAGCCAGCCTGCTCCACCTCACGCCGGCGGGCCATCCGGAACGCCCTGACCGTCTCCGTGCCGTCGAGCGCGCCCTCGAGGACGAGCGTTTCGCGTCGCTGATTCGGCTGGAGGCGCCGCTCGGCACCTTCGAGCAGGCCGCGCTTTGCCATTCGCCCGCTCATCTGCAAGCGGTCCTTTCCGCGGCCCCCAAGGAAGGTCTCGCGCATCTCGATGCCGACACGACCATGTCTCCCGGCACTCTGGAGGCGGCGCTGCGCGGGGTCGGAGGTGCGGTTCTGGCGGTCGACGAGGTGATGAGCGGCAGGGCGCGTTCCGCCTTCGTCGCGACCCGCCCGCCCGGACACCATGCCGAGCGCGAGCGCGCCATGGGCTTCTGCTTCTTCAATCATGCTGCCATCGCCGCGCGCCATGCCCGCCAGATCCACGGGGCGGAGCGGGTTGCGATCGTCGACTGGGATGTTCACCACGGCAACGGCACGCAGGACATCTTCTGGGACGACGCCAGCGTCCTCTATGCCTCGACGCATGAGATGCCGCTGTATCCCGGCACGGGCGCCCCCTCCGAGCGTGGCATTCATGGGAACATCGTCAATGTCGCGCTTGCGCCCGGCGACGGCTCCGACGAATTCCGCGACGCCTTCGAGATCGGCATCCTGCCGCGCCTCGCAGCGTTCCAGCCCGAGCTTGTGATCGTCTCGGCCGGCTTCGACGCGCATTGGCGCGACCCCCTCGCGGACATCAACCTCCGCGAGGCCGATTTCGCCTGGGCCACCAGGAAGCTCATGGAGATCGCCGAGCGCCACGCCGGCAACCGCATCGTCTCGGTTCTCGAAGGCGGCTATGACCTCGACGGGCTGGCGAAATCGGCCGCCGCCCATGTCGCTGCGCTGATGGGCGCCTGAGCGCCGCGTCACTCCAGAGGCTGCGTCTCGGCGATCTCGATGCCGAAGCCGCTCAAGCCCACGAAGGAGCGCGGCGACGACGCCAGGTTGACGATCGACGCGACGCCGAGATCGCGCAGGATCTGCGCGCCGAGCCCGACCTCCCGCCATTGCTGGCTGCGCAGCGCGTCGGAACCCGCGTCCTCGACGCTCTTGATCGGCACGCCGGCCGTGCCGTCGCGCAGATAGATCAGCACGCCCCGCCCGTCCTGCTGGAAGCGCCGGAGCGCGCACTGGATCGAGCCCGCCCCGCCGAGCACGTCGGCGACGACATCGGCACGATGCAGCCGCGCCGGCACCTTTTCGCCATCGCCGAGCTTGCCCATCACGAAGGCGAAATGCTGCGTGTCGTCGAAGGGGGTGACGTAGACATGCCCGGTCATCTCGCCATAGGCCGTCTTCACCGGGAAGGAATGCACCCGCTCGACCAGCTTCTCGCGCAGCTGCCGATAGGCGATCAAGTCCGCCACGGTGATCTGCTTCAGCCCGTGTTTTTCGGCGAAGGCGCTGATCTGCGCGCCCTTCATCACCGTGCCGTCGTCATTGGCGAGTTCGCAGATCACGCCGACGGGCGGAAGATCGGCGAGCTTGCACAGGTCGACGGCCGCTTCGGTATGGCCCGAGCGCATCAGCACGCCGCCATCCTTGGCGATCAGCGGGAAGACATGGCCAGGCCGGACGAAATCAGTCGCGCCCATATTGCCGTTGGCAAGCGCGCGCACGGTGTTGGTGCGCTGCTCGGCCGAGATGCCGGTGGTCAGCCCGTGCTTGACGTCGACCGTGATGGTGAAGGCGGTGCCGAGCGGCGCGTCGTTCGAGGACACCATCGGATCGAGCCGCAGGCGCCGCGCCTCGCTCGCCGTCAGCGGCGCACAGACGATGCCGCAGGTGTTGCGGATGATGAAGGCCATCTTCTCCGGCGTGCAGAGCGAGGCTGCGACGATGAGGTCGCCCTCGTTCTCGCGATCGTCGTCATCGGTGACGATGACGATCTCGCCGCGGGCGAAGGCTTCGATGGTCTCGGTGACATTGTTGAACATGGCAGCCTCGCGCGGCCCGGACAGGCCGAGGAAATCATTCGGGGTAACGGAACCGCCCGTGACGGCGGCGATACGCTCGGCGCTTTCCCGCGAGATCCAGGCAGCCGGATCGTTGCACAGTGCCGTCACGCTGGCCGGCGACAGGCCGACCTGCTTGGCGAAGGCGCTGCGCGCGATCTTGTTCTGCCGGAGCCAGGCGTCGAGCTTCATGCCCGAGATATAGGGCAGCCCCATTTCAATGACAATGAAGCTGCCGACAACTTTCAGTACAACTGAAATTCAGTTCCGTCGGCATGCCTCGGGGCCATAGATGGCGTCGCGAAGCTCGACCGTAAATCGCCCGGACATGCCCTCGAAGGCGGTGTTGGTCAAAGCCACCACGCTGAGCCGCGCTGCGGGATCGACGAACCAGTTATGGCCATAGACGCCGCCCCATTGCAGCGTACCGGAGGATTGCGGTGTGCCGGAGGCCTTCGGATCGACCAGCACGGCCCAGCCATAGCCGAAACCCCAGCCGGGTCCCTGCGTAGCCGCGTCGGCCGCGATCTGCGGTGCCGCCATCCTCTCGACGGTACCGCGGCTCAATATTGACGCTCCCCCGGTGCGCAGAGCTTCGAGCAAGCGCAGGAAGTCCGGTGCGCTTCCGGTCATGCCAGCCCCGCCCGACGCATAAGAACCGGGATCGAAGACGCGGCTCGGCGAGAAACGGACCGCGCCTCCAAAGAGCGGGATGACATCGCCATCCTTGATCCGCACCGGCTCGGGACTGCCATCCGCATAGGGAACGGCCAGCCGCGCCGTGTCGCTGACACCGAAGCCGGTATCCGCCATCCCCAGCGGGCCGGTGACGAGACGCTCGATCAATGCCGGCAGCGTCTCCCCGGTTGCCGCCTCCATGACGCCGCCGATCACGTCGATGCCAAGCGAATAGCGCCAGCCCTGCCCCGGCGGGAAAGCCAGTGGCGCCCGCCCCAATCTTCGCAGGTTCTCAGCGAGAGTGAGGCCCGGCTGGTCCAGCCCATCCGAAATATCGAGGTCGTGATAGGGGCTACCGACGGGCTCGAGCAGGCGATAGCTCAAGCCGGAACTATGCGTCGCCAACTGGTGCAGGGTGATCGTCGGGATGCTGCCATCGGCAAGGCGTGGGCGGAAATTCGGCAGGTAGCGCGTGACCGAGTCGCTCAGTGAGAAGCGGCCTTGCTCGACCATGCGCATGAACGCCGCCATGACGATCGGCTTCGACACCGAGGCGAAGCGGAAGATCGCGTTCTCGCTCATCGCCTTTCCCGCCTCGCGGTCGGCGAGCCCGGCCGCGCGGCGATAAATGATCTGGCCGTCGCGGGCGACGAGCACCACCGTGCCGACAAGCCTCTTTTCCGTGATCGCCCGCTCGATCACCGCATCCAGCCGGGCGGGCAGAGCCACATCGCATGATGGTTCGGCCAGCGCGGACCCTGAGACAAGCCCGAAAAGCGCCAGAAGGAGGCTGCGCATGAGAGGGGTCTTCCTATATAAAGAGCGATCGCTCCTGAATACCCGAGAGCGGCCTGAATTTCTAGAGTGATCATTGTGAAAAATTCGATGCCGGATGCTGATCCTCGCGTTTCGCGCCCTCGCGGCAGGCCGCGCTCTTTCGATCGCAAAGAGGCGCTTGCCGCGGCGGCAAAAGCCTTCTGGCATCTCGGCTACGAAGGCGCTTCGATCGTGGATCTCACCGGGGCGATGGGCATCACGCCCCAGAGCCTCTACGCGGCGTTCGGTTCGAAGGCCGAGCTCTATCGCGAAGCCATTCTCTGGTACCGCGACGAGATCGGCCATCTGACGCAGGAAGCGCTGGCCGATCCGGACGTGATCCGCGCCTTTGAGCGGGTTCTCGCCGTGTCAGCCCATGAATTCACGCTACCCGGCCGGCCGGCGGGCTGCATGATCTCCGCCGCGCTGCTGGTCTGTGCACGGGAGAACCGGGCCGAAGCCGACCATGTCGCGGATTATCGCGCCGCGACCATCGCGCTGTTCAAGGAGCGCCTGTTGCGAGGGGTCGCAGAGGGGCAGATTCTGCCCGACATCGATGCCGACGCCCTCGCCCGCTACTATGGCGCCCTCATTCAGGGGTTCACGGTGCAGGCGCGCGACGGTGCAAGCGAAGCAGATCTGCTCCCGATAGCCCGGCTCGCCGGTGCGGAGCTTGCCCGATACCGGGCTTCAGCTCACTCCTGAAACGGCCAGCGCGGCTCGATCACGCCGACCTGCCCGCGATGGCGCAGATAGTGGTCCGCCAGCACGCAGGCGACCATCGCCTCGCCCACCGGCACGGCGCGGATGCCGACACAAGGGTCATGACGGCCCTTGGTGAACATCTCCGCCTCTCCGCCGGTACGCGTGACCGTCGCGCGCGTCGCCAGGATCGAGGAGGTCGGCTTCACCGCGAAGCGCGCCACGATCGGCTGGCCGGTCGAGATGCCGCCGAGAATGCCGCCGGCATGGTTGGAGAGAAAGAGCGGGTGCCCGTCATTGCCGGCGCGCATCTCGTCGGCATTCTCTTCGCCGGAGAGCTCGGCCGCGCCGAACCCTTCGCCGATCTCGACGCCCTTCACCGCATTGATGCTCATCAGCGCGGCGGCGATCTCGGCATCGAGCTTGGCGTAGATCGGCGCGCCCAAGCCCGCCGGCACGCCCTCGGCGACGATCTCCAGCACCGCGCCGATCGAGGAACCGGATTTGCGGATGCCGTCGAGATAGCTCTCGAAGAAGGCGGCGGCCTTGGCGTCCGGGCAGAAGAACGGGTTGCGACCAACCTCCTCCCAGTCCCAATTCGCGCGGTCGATCTTGTGCGGCCCCATCTGCACCAGCGCGCCGCGCACCACCATGCCCGGGACGACCTTACGGGCGATGGCGCCGGCCGCGACGCGCATCGCCGTCTCGCGCGCCGAGGAGCGGCCGCCGCCGCGATAGTCGCGGATGCCGTATTTGACGTCATAGGTGTAGTCGGCGTGGCCGGGCCGGTACTTGTCCTTGATGTCGGAATAATCCTTCGAGCGCTGGTCGACATTGTCGATCATCAGCCCGATCGAGGTGCCGGTCGTCACCTGCACGCCGTCGCTCTCGCGGGCGAAGACGCCGGAGACGATGCGGACCTGGTCCGGCTCCTGGCGCTGCGTGGTGAAGCGCGACTGGCCCGGCCGGCGGCGGTCGAGATCGCCCTGGATGTCGGCCTCGGTCAGCGGGATCAGCGGCGGGCAGCCATCGATGACGCAGCCGATGGCCGGGCCATGGCTCTCACCGAAGGTGGTGACGCGGAAGAGATGGCCGAAGCTGTTGTGCGACATGGGAGCCTGCGCGAAAATCTGGGCAGGTCTTAGTCCGTGCCGGGACCGGCGGTCAAACGACCACCGCGTCCCCTCAATGCGCGGCCGCTTTCGCCGGCACGGCCGGCGCACCTTCCCAGCGCGTATGCGCCGGGAGGTTCTCGCCCTTCATGATCACCGTAAGCTGGCCGATCTGGGCGTAGTCGCCGACATGGGTGTCGTAGAGCACGGTCGCGCCCGCCCCGACGCAGACGCCCTTGCCGAGCCTGACCCGGCCGACCTTCATCACCCGGTCCTCGTAGAGATGGGTCTGCAGCGCCGAATGGGCGTTGACCGTGCAGAAATCGCCGACCTTGATGCAGTCGAACTCGGTGATGTCCGTCGAGTCGAGCCAGACGCCCTTGCCGTATTTCGCGCCGAACAGCATCAGGAACCAGGGCAGGAACGGCGTGCCGCGCAGATAGTCGAACAGCACCTTGCCGCCGAGGCCCCAGTACATCACCGCGACCGCCTCGGTGCGCATCGCCCACCATGACCACATCGGCTTCATCACCGGCTTGTAGACGCCCATCATCAGCCATTTCACGGCAGCGCAGATCACCGCCTGCACCAGGGCGATGAGGACGGCGACGCCCATGAAGGAGGTGACGAGGCCGAGCCAGTCGCCTTCGTTGATCTTCTGCTGCAGCACCATGTCGACGGCGATCGTGCCGAAGGTGATGAACAGCATGGACGGGAAGGAGGTGTGCAGCGCCTCGAAGACGCCGCGCCCGAATTGCTTGGCGAAGGAGGGCTTGTAGGTCCAGTCGGCGCCGAGATCGACTTTCTGCCGCGTCGGCAGCTTGATCGGCGGCGAGCCGAACCAGGTATCGCCGGCTTGCATCCGGTCGTTCGCCGGCGGCTTCGACTTGATGCCGATCAGCACCCGGTCCGGGATGACGGTGCCGGGCGGGACGACGGCGTCGTTGCCGACGAAGACCTGCTCGCCGGTGCGCGTCTCGGCCAGGCGCATATAGCCGCGGCGCATCTCCTCGTCGCCGAAGACGACCTCGTCGGCGATGAAGTTGCCCGCACCGATGCCGGTGACGTCGTAGCGGCCGGAGAGATTGGTCGAGATCTCCGCGCCCTTGCCGATGCGCGCGCCCATCAGCCGGTACCAGGCGCGCATGTAGATGGTGGCGAACAGCGAAGAGAGCGTCTCCAGCGTCACTTCCGTCGCCAGCGCCACAGTCCATTTGCGGGCGTAGAAGCCGGAATGGATCGAATAGGAGCCGGTGGTGACGCGCGGCAGGATCGCCCAGCGCAGCGCCGCCATCAGCAGCACGGTGAAGGCGATCAGCCCGATCGCGGTCGGCCAGGTCAGGATCGGCAGGAACCAGAGATAGCTGATGTCGGTCCAGCCGGCGATCCAGTAGTCGATCCTGTCGAACAGCCAGAAGGCCGGAAAGATCGGCAGCAGGCTGACCGGCGGCAGCACGATCAGCATGAGCACGTAGAAGGCGGTCATCAGCGCGCGCCGCGCCGGCGAGGCCTCGGCCTGCGGCGGCAGTGCGGCGAGATCGACCGTGCCGACCTTGCGGCCGGGCGAGCCGTCCCAGATCTCGGCCTCGCCGACCTGGGTGCCCGGCGCAATCGAGGTCAGGTCGCCGATCTCGGCATGGTCACCGACGATGCAGCCATGGCCGAAGACGACGGAGGCACCGGCCGAAACGTCCTTGCCGATCCGGATGCGGCCGATGACGAGCTTGTCGCCGATGGCCTCGCCATTGGCGAAGGTCGTCTTGGTGCCGAAGCTCGCGCCCTCGCCGATCTCGATCAGGTCGATGGCGCCGGCCTCGTAGTCGGAGAGGATGACGTCGCGCCCGACCTTCGCGCCGAGCAGGCGCCAGTAGAAGCGCATCACCGGCGTGCCCTGCAGCCATTTGATGTGCACGAGGCTGGCGACGCGGGCGGCGAACCACCAGCGGAAATAGTAGACGCCCCAGAGCGGATAGACCCCGGGCTTGGTCCGCCCCAGCACGATCCATTTCAGCGCGATGGCGATGAGTCCGGTCACGGCGATGATCGCGACATAGATGCCGAGCAATGCGCCGATCTGCCCGGCGAGCGAGAGATCCTCGCCCGATACGATCATGTAGGTGACGAAGACGCCGAGCCATTGCGCGGTCGAGAGCCCGATGATGACCGGCAGCACCGCCGCCTGCGCCAGCCCGCAGAGGAAGCGACGCAGGAAGGGCGGCGGCGTGAAGGACAAATCCTCGCTGGCGGCAGCGCCCCGCTCGTCGAGCAGTTCCGCCATGGCGCGCAGGGTACGGGCCCCGTAGACGTCCTGCAGGGTGATGCCGGCATAGGTCGGCGTCTCGCGCACGATCGAAATGAAGCGCGCCGCGAGCAGCGAATGCCCGCCGAGATCGACGAAGAAGTCGGCCTCGAGCGGCAGGCTTGCCGCACCGAGCACGCGCTTGGCGGCTTCGAGCAGCGCCGCTTCCGTGGCATTGCGCGGCGGCTCCTGCTCGCCATCGGCGCTCGGCGCCGTCAGCGGCGCCGCCTTCAGCATCTTGCGGTCGACCTTGCCCGAGACCATGCGCGGCAGCGAGCCGACCGCCTCGAAATGCGCCGGCACCATATAGGGCGGCAGCTTCTCGCGCAGCGCCGCCTTCAGCGCCGGCCCGTCGACGCCGACGCCCGGCTCCGGCACCACGAAGGCGACCAGCCGCTCGATGCCGTCATCCGAGCGCAGAACGACGGCCGCCTGCGCCACGCCCGGCTCGTCGGCGAGCTTCGATTCGATCTCGCCCAGCTCGACGCGGAAGCCGCGGATCTTGATCTGGTCGTCGATGCGGCCGTGGAAGACGATGTTGCCGTCGCCGTCGAGGCTGACCGCATCGCCCGAGCGGTAGAGGATCGGATCGTCGGCATCGGCGACGCCGAAGGGATTGGCGATGAACTTCTCGGCCGTGAGCTCCGGGCGGCCGTGATAGCCCTTGGCAACGCCGGGACCGCCGATCAGCAGTTCCCCCTGTTCGCCCGGATGGACCAGGCGCAGCTCCTCGTTGACGACGTAGGCGGTGTAATTCGGGATCGGCCTGCCGATCGTCACCGTCTCGCCCGGCACGACTTCGGCTGCGGTCGCGACGACCGTCGCTTCGGTTGGCCCGTAGGTGTTCAGGATTCGCCGGCCCGGCCTAGACCATTTCTGCACGATCGCCGGCGGCAGCGCCTCGCCACCGAGCAGGATGAGGCGCAGCGACGGCACGTCGGAGGGCAGGATGCCGAGCAGTGTCGGCACGGTGTCGATGATGGTGACGCCGGCCTCGTTCAGGATCGTCGGCAGCTTCTCCGCATCGCCCATCATCTCGGGCGAGGCGACGAACAGCGTCGCGCCGACGAGATAAGGCGTCCAGATCTCCTCCATCGACAGGTCGAAGGCGACCGAGGCGCCCTGGAAGGCGATGTCGTCCGGCCCGAAGCCGTAGAAGGCGTTTCCGGAGCGCAGGAAATGGCAGATGTTGCGGTGGCTGATGACGATCGCCTTCGGCGTGCCCGTCGAGCCCGAGGTGTAGATGAGATAGGCGGGGTGGTCCTTGGTCAGCCCGGCCGCGCGGGCCGGCGGCTCGACATCGTCGGCGGCGGCGGCCAGCGCCTCGGGCGTCCACACCGTCCGCTCCGTGTCCTCGGCACGCGCGGTCCAGCCGGCGCAGGTGACGATGCCCTTGGCGGCGGCGTCGTTCAGGCAGGTGGAGATGCGTTCGACCGGCGCTTCCGCATCGAACGGGACCCAGGCCGCGCCCGCGCGCGTGATCGCGATCTGGGCGATGAGCAGGTCGATGCCGCGCGGCATCCACAGGCCGACCAGGTCGCCCGGCCCGACGCCGGCGAGGTGCAGGCCCCGTGCCTGCCGCCCGGCGGCGGCCCAGACCTCGGCATAGCTCAGCCGGCGGGTGCCGTCGGTCAGGGCGGCATGGTCCGGCCGTTCCGCGACGGTCGCGGCGAAGATCTCGGCCAGCACCTCGTCGCGCAGCAGATCCGGGCGCTTCTCACCGGCCAGCATGGCCAGCGGATTCGCCGCCGCGTCCGTCGCCACCGACAGCTTGCTCATATCGTTCATGGCGCCCCGCTGCGCTCGACGGCCGACCGATGGCGGGAGGTTTCGACCTCCGCATCCTTCATTCGCACCTTGTCGCGCACCTTTAAAGAAACCCGGAATCGTCGTCCTGATGACCACAGTATCCGGTCGAGCCCCCCGGCCGGGCAAGCCGCCGCTCCACGCGGCCCTGCTAGCACATTCCCCCTGCCAAATCACCCGTGAACCGGCGATGAATGCGGCGGCACGCCCTCCGTGCCCTCTCATCGGAGAAGCTTTGCAAGGCTTTCCCGAAAGGCGTTCCCGATGCGGCCGGAGCCTTCTGGAACATCCCTCGAGACGCGCCCGACGACGCTCCGGCGGATCAAGGCCGGAGCGGCATGCGCGCGCTCAGAGCCAGTCGGCTCGCTCCCCGGAGACGACCAGCAGCTTGCCCTGCCAGATCTCGACCATCGCGGCCTTTTGGGGGGCGACAGCGCCGACCAGCGCGAGCACGGCGCGCGCGACGCCGCCATGGCTGACGATGACCGTCTCGCGTTTCAGCCCTTGGAGGACCGGGCGGACCCGTTCCGCCAGCATCCGGTAGCTCTCGCCGCCCGGCGGGACGAAACCCCATTTGTCGCGCTCGCGCAGATGCGCCTGCTCGCGCTCGGCCTTGCGGATATCGCGCCAGGTGAAGCCTTCCCACGCCCCGAAGGTCAGTTCCCTGAGCCGGTCGTCGACGTCATAGCTACCGGGCGGCAGCGCGAGGTCGCGCCGCAGGATGTCCATGGTTTCGCGCGCCCGCTGCATCGGCGAGCAGATGTAGTCCAGGTCGGCGAAGCCCGGCTCCAGCGCCTTCAGCCGCGCGGCAGCCTCCGCCGCCTGGTCCCGTCCCAGCAGGTTGAGCGGGATATCCTGTCCGCCCTGCAGACGCCCCTCGCGATTCCAGTCGGTCTCGCCATGGCGGACGAGGATGAGCCGGTGCGGAAGCGAGAGCGGAACCATGCGGGGCTTCTGCACGCCTCGTCCGGGGAGGTCAAAAGCCTTCTGCGCCCTGCCGCCATGCATCCGCCCGATCGCGACGATCCGTCGCTTGCTGTGGTGGAAAGCACACGGGCTGTGTATAGCGCGCGGACGCGCTTGCAGTTGCGGATCGCCATGCCCCCTGCCCTCACCCTTCCCGATGGCCGCAGCCTCTCCCTCGACGAGGCGCCGCTGCTGATGGGCATCGTCAACGTCACGCCCGATTCCTTCTCGGATGGCGGGTTGCTCGGCAGCGCCGAGGCGGCGGTGGCGCATGGCCTGAGGCTAGTCGCCGAAGGCGCGGCGATCGTCGATATCGGCGGCGAGTCGACCAGGCCCGGCCACGAAACCGTCGATGCCGCGACGGAGCTTGCCCGCGTGCTTCCCGTCATCGCCGGGCTGAAGACACGAAGCGACGCGCCGATCTCGATCGACAGCTACAAGGCGGAGGTCGCGGAGGTCGCTCTCGCTGCAGGAGCATCGATCGTCAACGACGTCTGGGGCGCCCAGCGCGACCCGCGCATCGCCGCGGTCGCGGCCCGGGCCGGCGCCCCGATGGTGCTGATGCACAACCGCGACGCCATCGACGCCTCCCTCGACATCTTCGACGATGTCCGCCGCTTCCTCGAACGCTCCATCGCCATCGCGACCGCCGCCGGCGTTCCGCGCGGGCAGATCGTGGTCGACCCCGGCATCGGCTTCGGCAAGACGCCGCGCCAGAATCTCGACCTGATCCGCGACCTCGACCGGCTCAGCGTGCTGGGCTGCCCGATCCTGCTCGGCGCCTCGCGCAAGTCGACGCTGGGGCGCATCACCGGCCGCAAGATCCCGGCCGAGCGGCTGGCCGCCACTCTTTCCGCCCATCTCTACGGCGCCAGCCGCGGCGCCGCCATCCTGCGCGTCCACGACGTCGCGCCGCATGTCGACGCGCTCAAGGTCTGGGCCGCGATCGCGGACGAAACGAAGGTGATCCCTTGAGCGAAACCGGCAGCATCCTGATCGAGAAGCTCGACATCTACGCCTATCACGGCTTCTTCTCGGAGGAGGAGCGGCTCGGCCAGCGCTTCATTCTCGACCTCGTGCTCGACGTCGATCTGCGCGCCGCCGCCAAAAGCGACCGTCTCGCCGACACCGTCGACTACGGCCGCGCCGTCACCCTGATCGGCGAGGTCTTCACCGCCCGGCGCTATCACCTGCTCGAGGGCGCCGCCCGGGCCGTCGCACTCGCGCTATTCGACGCCTTCGCGCCGATCTCCGGCGTCGAGGTCACGCTGCGCAAACCGGCCCCGCCGATTCCGGCGACCCTGGGCGCGGTCGGCATCAGGCTGAGCTTCCGGCGTGGCGACTGAAGCCGCCCTCGCCTTCGGCGGCAATCTCGGCGATCCCGTCGCCGCCTTCGCTGCCGCACTGATAGGCCTGCGCCGCCACCCGGCCGTCCAGCTCGGACGGCTGTCTCCGGTCTATCGCACCGCGCCCTGGGGCAAGACCGACCAGCCGGAATTCCTGAACATGGCCGCGCTTATCGAAACGACGCTGACGGCAGAGGAACTGCTGGTTCTCTGCCTCGATCTCGAACGGGCCGGCGGACGAGAGCGCCGCGAGCGCTGGGGGCCACGGACGCTCGACATCGACATCCTGACCTATGGCGCCGAAGCGATCGACCGGCCTGGCCTCCAGGTCCCGCATCCGCGCATCGCCGAGCGCGCCTTCGTGCTGGCACCGTTGGCGCAGATCATGCCGGATCGGGTCATCGACGGCCGGACGGTCGCGACCTTGCTGGCCGCCGTCGCAGACGAAACGGTCCGCCGCGACGATGTCGCGACGGACCGCTTGGGAGAACTGCTGGCGGAATAGGGGCCGGCGGCCTCAGCCTCACTCGCCCTTGTCGAGCGAGATGTCCGGCGCGGTCGGCACCTTCATGCCGACGACATGGTAGCCGGCATCGACATGCATGATCTCGCCGGTGATGCCGCGCGACATATCGGAGACGAGGAACACCGCCGTCTCGCCGACCTCCTCGATGGTCACCGTGCGGCGCAGCGGCGAGTTGTACTCGTTCCAGCGCAGGATGTAGCGGAAATCGCCGATGCCCGAGGCCGCGAGCGTCTTGATCGGGCCGGCCGAGATCGCGTTGACGCGGATCTTCGAGGGGCCGAGATCGGCGGCGAGATACTGCACGCTCGATTCCAGAGCAGCCTTGGCGACGCCCATGACATTGTAATGCGGCATCCACTTCTCGGCGCCGTAATAGGTCAGGGTCAGCAGCGAGCCGCCATCCGGCATAAGCTTCTCGGCGCGCTGGGTGATCGCGGTGAAGGAGTAGCAGGAGATCAGCAGCGACTTCGAGAAATTCGCCTCGCTGGTCTCGACATAACGGTCGGTCAGCTCGTCCTTGTCGGAGAAGGCGATGCAGTGGACGACGAAGTCGAGCTTGCCCCAGAGCTTCTCGATCTCGGCGAAGACCGCATCGATCGTGGCGCCGTCGGTGACGTCGCAATGGCCGACGACATGGCCGCCGAGTTCCTTCGCGAGCGGCTCCACCCGCTTCTTCAGCGCGTCGCCCTGATAGGTGAAGGCGAGTTCCGCACCCGCATCCGCAGCCGCCTTGGCGATACCCCAGGCGATCGACCGGTTGTTCGCGACGCCCATCACGAGCCCGCGCTTGCCCTTGAGGAGATTGGCGGTCGGTGAAGCGGCGTTGGAATCAGGCATGGGAAACCCGCAGATGAACGATTGAGCAGGTCTCTTAGAACAGTCGCAGGGAAGTGGGAACCGCTTTTGAAGGCTGTCCCCACGCGAGAAAACACCTGCCTTGGCGCCAGACCGGTCCGGTACCGGCTTCTGGCGTCGTGGCGGCAGCGCTCAGTCTGCTCGTACCTTCATCAGTGCGGTGAGTTCGGCATCGCTTGCCGGCATCTCGATGTCGATCGCGACGAAGAGATCGCCGACGGCGCCTTTCTCGCCCTTCAGCCCCTTGCCGCGCAGGCGGAATTGCTTGGTAGTGCCGGTCATCGGCGGAATCGTCATCTCGACCGCGCCGGTCAGCGTCGGCACATGCAGCGGCCCGCCCAGCACCGCCCTGGCGAGCGGCACCGCGACGCGCGTGCGCAGGTCGTTGCCGTCGACGGAGAAACGCGGATCGGACTTGACCTTGATGGTCATCAGCACGTCGCCGCTCTCGCCGGAGAAGGGATCGGTCTGTCCCAGCCCGCGCAGCCGCATGACCTTGCCGTCGCTGACCCCCTCCGGGATGGTGATCTCGACCTCGCGCCCGCCCGGCAGCTTGACGCGCCGCGAGGCGCCGCTGGCGGCCTGGGCGAGCGTGACCTCGAGGGTGAAGCTCTGTTCGGGCGGCTTCTGCGGCTCGGCCTTGCCGCGCGCGCGCCGCCCCGCCTCGCCGAACAGCGACGAAAAGATGTCGGAGGCGTCGAAGCCGGCATCGCCGCCGCGGCCGAACGGCGAGCCGCCCTGGCCGAAATTGAACTCGAAGCCGCCGGCCCGGCCGCCGCGTCCACCCATTCCGGCGCCCGTGCCGTCGAAGCCGTGGAAGCGCGGCTTACCCTCGGCGTCGATCTCGCCGCGGTCGAACTGCTTGCGCTTGGTCTCGTCGCCGACGATCTCGTAGGCGGCGTTGAGCTCGGCGAACTTGTCCTTGGCCTTGGGGTCGTCCCGGTTGCTGTCGGGGTGCAGTTCCTTGGCGCGGCGGCGGAAAGCCTTCTTGATCTCCGCATCGCTCGCGCCTCGGGCGACGCCCAGAACCTGATACGGATCGCGCATCCAAAAAACCTCGTTCCACGCAAGACAGGGGCGGCCCTCTCGATCGGCAGGGCGGCCGCTACCCCTTATCTGGGGATGGTGTGGCTGGCATGCAACATCCCGCAGGATACGCCGCGTCGCGCTGGCCGGACCGCTAGCTCAGCCCCTTCCAGGGCTCCATGTCCTTCACCGCCCAGTCGCCGCCCGAGGGGCGGCAGGCCGTGCCCTGCAGCTTGAGCGGCCGGGTCTGCGTCTGGACGCTGGCGATGAAGGCTCGGCAGATCTCGTCCGAACGCAGGAACGGGCCGCCCACGGGCACGTAGGAGCCCTTGATGCCGGTTTGCGGATTGTCCCACGAGACGGCGGCGCCGTTGCCCTGCGGATCGAGCGCGACCGACATCGCCCCATCGGCGCGGCGCAGGTCCTCGGGGCCCAGCTCGCTGGCCAGCGCGCCGAGGCCGGCGGTCTTGTCCGGCCCGCGCGCCGGCAGGATGGCCGATGTCGTAGCGACCTCGTCCTCGCCTTTGCTCGACAGTCCGAGGATCGGGAAGGAAACCGAGCAACCGGCGCAGAGCAATCCGAGGGCGATGGCTGTGGCAGCGACGCATAGGCGCATGGACGCTGCGCGCCGAGGAAGGCTTTGGAAGGTCTGTGCCCCTGCCCTATATAAACCAGCCGTCCGTAACCGGATCACTTCGCGCTCGCCCAACGCCTGTCGCCCACCTGTCGAGGATTAGACCGTGCAACCGTTAACGAGCGGTGACTTCACCCAGGAAAACGAGCCCTTCGCGCTGTTCCAGAGCTGGTTGGACGAGGCAACCAAATCCGAGCCGAACGACCCGAACGGCATGGCGCTGTCGACCGTCGATGCCGACGGCCTGCCCAACAGTCGCATGGTGCTGCTCAAGGGACACGGGCCGGAGGGGTTCGCTTTCTACACCAACAGCGAAAGCCAGAAGGGCCGGGAGTTGCTGGGTCAGCCCAAGGCGGCCGCGCTGTTCCACTGGAAGAGCCTGCGCCGGCAGGTCCGCATCCGCGGCACGGTCGAGCTGGTGAGCGATGCCGAATCGGACGCCTATTTCCAGTCGCGCCCGCGCGACAGCCGGATCGGCGCCTGGGCCTCGCAACAGTCGCGCCCGCTGGAGAGCCGTTTCGCCCTGGAAAAGGCGGTGGCGAGCTACACGGTGAAGTTCGGTATTGGCGAAATCCCGCGCCCGCCGTATTGGCGCGGCTTCCGCATCGCCCCCGTCTATATCGAGTTCTGGCGCGACGGCGCTTTCCGTCTGCACGACCGCATCGTCTTCCGCCGCGCCTCGGCCGCCGAGCCCTGGACGAAGACGCGCCTCTACCCCTGAGGACACTCCCCATGGCGATGCCGAAGTTCGATTTTCCCAAGACCGAAGCGGGCAAGCGGCCCGTCATGCTGCTGACCGGCGCGAGCCGCGGCATCGGCCACGCCACGGTGATGCAGTTCGCCATGGCGGGCTGGCGCATCCTGTCCTGCTCGCGCCAGGCCTTCTCCGACAAGTGCCCTTGGCCGTCGGGCGCCGACGACCACGTCCAGATCGATCTCGGCGACCCCGAGGACACGATGCGCGGCATCGCCGAGATCAAGAAGCGGCTCGTCGCCGAGGGCGGCAAGCTGCATGCTCTCGTCAACAACGCAGGCATCTCGCCGAAGGGCCCCAAGGGCGAGCGGCTGGGCGCCGCGACGACCTCGTTCAACGATTGGCACAAGGTCTTCCAGGTCAATTTCTTCGCGCCGATCATGCTGGCGCGCGGCCTGCTCGACGAATTGACCGCTGCCCGGGGTGCGATCGTCAACGTCTCCTCGATCGCCGGCTCGCGCGTCCACCCCTTCGCCGGGGCGGCCTATGCGACCTCGAAGGCCGCGCTCGCCAGCCTGACCCGCGAGATGGCCGCCGATTTCGGCCCGCTCGGCATCCGGGTCAATGCGATCTCGCCGGGAGAGATCGACACCTCGATCCTCTCGCCGGGGACCGAGAAGATCGTCGCAACCCTGCCGATGCAGCGGCTGGGCAAGCCGGACGAGGTGGCGCGAGCGATCTATTTCCTCTGCACCGACGCATCGAGCTACGTCACCGGCTCGGAGCTCCACATCAATGGCGGGCAGCACGTTTGAGCGGGAGCCGCCGATGAACGCCGGCGACGGACAGGTCATCCGCTTCCCTGCCGCGGGCAAGGCACCGGCACGGCCGGTGCTGGCGGCCTCCGTCGCCGTCTTCCGGGACGGCAAGGTGCTGCTGGCGACACGCACGAAGCCGCCGGCCGACCAGCTCTGGTCGCTGCCGGGCGGCAAGGTCGAGGCCGGAGAGACGCTGGAGGAAGCCGCCTTGCGCGAACTCGCGGAGGAGGTCGGCGTCACCGCCCGCATCCTCGGCTTCAACCGCCATGTCGAGATCTTCGGCCGTGACGCGAAGGGCGCGGTGACGCATCATTTTGTCGTCGCCTCCTTCATCGGCGAATGGCTGGCGGGTGAACCACGCAGCGGCCCCGAGGCCGGTGCGGTGATGTGGGCCGACCCGCTGAGGCTCGGCGGCCTCGCCACGACGCGCGAACTTGGCGAGGTGCTGCGCCGCGCCTCCAGCCTCTACCGCGACGGATCTCCTGCGTGAGGGTGCCGGCCGCCGCTCTCGTCGCGCTGCTCGCCCTCTCGCCTGCGGCAGCTCTCGCCCAGCAGCGTCCCGCCTCACCGGCGAAGCCGGCCCAGAGCGCCAAGCCACCGGAACCCGCACCGCCGGAGCCGGACGGCCCACCCTATGAGCCTCAGTTGCTGCAACTCGCCGAGATCATGGGTTCGCTCGCCTATCTGCGTACGCTTTGCGGCGGCAAGGAAGCGCAGGACTGGCGCGACCGCATGGCGGCGCTGATCGAGGCGGAAGGGCGAACGCCGCAGCGCCGGGACAGGTTGACGGCGGCGTTCAACCGTGGCTTCAGGGCCTATTCTCTAACCCACCGGGCCTGCACCGACGCCAGCCAGGAAGCCGCCTCCCGCCTCGCCGACCAGGGCGGACAGCTCTCCCGGGCCCTCGCGGGACGCTATGGCGGATAGGCAACAGCTGTTGCCCGAATGCTGTCTTCGGTGGAATTCTTGTGGTCGCGTTAACCTTTCTTAAACGCCGCGGTAGCGTCCCGCTCTGGCACGGCTTATGACTGGAGCGTCATCAAACGTCGCGATCCGGGGCACAACCGGCGCGATTCGCACCAGCCAGAGGCCGCAGAGTCCCGTCTCGATGTCGATCCTTTCAGACGACCCGATGCTCGACCCGAACCTCCCCGAGGACCATGGCGACGCGCGCCGCGTCGCCTATGGTTACGTCGAGGACGCCTTCGCCGAAGGCCAGCAGGATGGGCTCGATTCCGACGCCATGGCCCACGCCGCCCTTTTCGCGGCGCTACGCACGCTGGTGGAGACCTATGGCGAGGAAGCGACCGCGGTCTTCGCCGAGGCCTTGCCCGAGAAGGTCCGCTGCGGCGCCTTCACCAGCGGCACGCGTCACTAGCCGGCGGCGGCACGCGCCGCCTCGGCGCGCCTTCGCATCAATGCCTGCTCCTTGGCGTTGCGCGTCAGTGCGACGGCCTGTTCGAAGGCCACCGCCGCCTCGGCATGCCGGCCGAGCTTGGACAGAAGGTCGCCGCGCACGCTGGGCAGCAGGTGATAGCGCCTGAGCGCCGGCTCAGCGGCGAGCGCCTCGACCAGGACGAGCCCGGCCGCCGGCCCTTCCGCCATCGAGACGGCGACGGCCCGGTTCAGTTCCACAATCGGCGATGGAGTGACGCGCGCCAGAATGCCGTACAGCGCGACGATTCGCTGCCAGTCCGTTTCATCGGCCGTGCGAGCCCGGGCATGGCAGGCCGCCAGCGCCGCCTGCAACAGAAAGGGGCCGGGCGAAGAGCCGGCGAGTTGCTGCGCCCGCTCGAGCGCCGCGAGCCCGCGGCCGATCAGCAGCCGATCCCAGCGCGCGCGATTCTGGTCGAGCAGGAGAATCGGCTCGCCATCTGCCCCGGTCCGGGCGCGCAGCCGCGAGGCCTGCAGCTCCATCAGTGCCGCGAGCCCATGGACCTCCGGCTCCTGCGGCGCCCGAGCCGCCAGGATGCGCCCGAGCCGCAGCGCCTCGTCGCACAGGGCAGGACGAATCCAGTCTTCACCCGCCGTCGCGGCATAACCCTCGTTGAAGATGAGGTAGACGACCTCCAGCACCGAGGCGAGACGCGCATCAAGCTCGGGGCCCTCGGGCACCTCATAGGGCACCTTTGCGTCGCTCAACGTCTTCTTCGCGCGCACGAGCCGCTGCGCCATGGTCGGCTCCGGCACAAGGAAGGCCCGCGCGATCTCTTCCGTCGTCAACCCGCCGAGCAGCCTCAGCGTCAGTGCCAGCCGCGCCTCCTGCGGCAGAACAGGATGGCAGGCGGTGAAGATCAGCCTCAGCAGGTCGTCGCCGACTTCATCGTCGAGCGCGGCATCGACGTCCGGCATGGCGGCAGGATCGTTGTCGAGGTCGCGACCGAACTCCTCCTGTTTGCGCCGCGCCATCGCCTCGTGGCGGACCGCGTCCAGCGCGCGGTGCTTGGCGACCTGCATCAGCCAGGCCGCCGGATTGCGCGGCACACCCTCTTCCGGCCACTGCTTCAGCGCCGCCACCAGAGCGTCCTGCGCCAGTTCCTCGGCCCGGCCGACGTCGCGCGTCAGCCGCGCGAGCCCCGCGATCAGCTTCGGCGACTCCATGCGCCAGACCGTCTCGATGGTGCGGTGTGTATCGCTTGCCGACATCGGAAGCGATACACACCATCAGCAGCCTTCGCTGGCAAGCGACGCAAGGCCGAGGACTGCTCAGTCCTTGCCTTCCGCCTCGTTCTTGAGCCGGTCCCACTGAGCCGCGGTCTCCGGCGTTACGATCTCGCCGAAATCGGCCAGCTCGAACAGCGGCCGGATCTCGATCTCCGACGGGCCGGGCATCGGGTTGGGGCAGCGCTTGACCCAGGCGATCGCCTCGTCGAGCGAGGCGCATTCCCACAGCCAGTAGCCGGCGACGAGCTCCTTGGTCTCGGCGAAGGGGCCGTCGACGACAGCGCGCTTGGCGCCGTCGAACTGGACGCGCGCCCCCTTCGAGCTCGGCTGCAGGCCGTCGCCGCCCTTCATGATGCCGGCTTTCACCAGCTCTTCGTTATAGGCCATCATCGCCTCGAGCAGCTCCTGGGTCGGCGGAGCGCCGGCTTCGCTGTCCTTCGTCGCCTTCACCATCACCATGAAACGCATCGGTTTTCTCCTTTGAGAGATCGAGAGGGACGGGCGCATCCTCTGCACCGTCCGTTGAACTGGATTTGAGGTATCGGACAGGCTCAGCCGGGGCGCTTCTCGAATTCGGCGCGCAGGCTGTCCTTCCGGTCGCGCCGCTCCGGCGTCACCAGGTCGCCGAAATCCTCCATCTCGAAGACGGGCCTCAGCTCGATCTCGGTATTGCCGTCGAAGGGCGCGCGCCTCAGCCACTCGACCGCCTCGTCGAACGACTTCACCTGCCAGAGCCAGAAGCCGGCCAGCAGCTCCTTGGTCTCGGCGAAGGGGCCGTCGGTGATCGCCCGCTCGCTGCCCGAGAAGCGCATGCGCAGCCCCTTGGAGGTCGGTTGCAGGCCTTCCGCGGCGAGCAGGATGCCGGCCTTGATCAGTTCCTCGTTGTAGACACCCATCTTCGCGAAGACCTCGGGGTCCGGCATCACGCCGGCTTCGCTGTCCTTGCTTGCCTTGACCAGAACCATCACACGCATCGGTCTTCTCCTTGGGTTTGGGAGAACCGGGCGGCTCCGGCGATAGCCGCCGAAACCCGTTCTCTGACTGCACGTCGAACGGGCGCGGCCGAAATCGACAACGCCGGGAATCTTTTTTCGATTTTTTTGCGGAGCCGCCCGCGCGCTCATCCAGAGCTGAACGCGGGGGGCGCCGATCCGTTTCAGGCGCTGCGCGGCAGCGCCTCCAGGAAGCGCGCGGGCTCACCTTGTGACGGGGTCGTCAATTCGCCCTCCCACATCACCTTGAGGCCGCGCACGAAGGTGCCGACCGGCCAGCCGGTGACGGTGACGCCGTCATAAGGCGTCCAGCCGCATTTCGAGGCACTCCACTCCTTGGTGATCGTCTCGCGGCGCTTGAGATCGACGATGGTGAAATCGGCATCGTAGCCGACCGCGATTCGGCCCTTGCCCTCCAGCCCGAAGATGCGCTGCGGCCCGGCGCTGCTGAGATCGACGAAGCGCTCCAGCGTCAGCCGGCCGGCATTCACATGGTCGAGCATGATCGGCACCAGAGTCTGCACGCCCGGCATGCCGGAATGGCTCGCCGGATAGGGATGATGCTTCTCCTCATGGGTATGCGGCGCGTGGTCGGAACCGAGGACATCGACGATGCCCTGCTCCACGCCCCACCAGATGCGCTGGCGATGGCTGTCGTCGCGGATCGGCGGATTCATCTGGGCATAGGTGCCGAGCCGCTCGTAGCAATCCGGCGCGACCAGCGTCAGATGGTTCGGCAGCACCTCGACGGTCGCGACATCCTTGTGGTCCTTCAGGAAGACCATCTCCTCGCCGGTGGAGATGTGCAGGATATGGACGCGCGCCCCGGTCTCGCGCGCGATCCGCACCAATCGCTTCGTGCAGGTCAGCGCCACCTCGGGCGAGCGCCAGACCGGATGGCTCGACGGATCGCCTTCGACGCGCAGCGGCATGCGCTCGCGCAGCATCATCTCGTCTTCGGAATGGAAGGCGGCGCGCCTGCGCGTGCGCTTCAGGATCTCGGCGACGCCCCTGTCGTCCTCGACCAGCAGGTCGCCGGTCGAGGAGCCCATGAAGACCTTGATGCCGGCCGCGCCCGGTAGCCGCTCCAGCTCCGGCACGTCGTTGGCGTTCTCATGCGTGCCGCCGACCCAGAAGGCGAAGTCGCAATGCATGCGATGGCGCCCGCGCCGGATCTTGTCGGCCAAAGCCTCCGGCGTCGTCGTCTGAGGAATGGTGTTCGGCATCTCGAAGACGCAGGTCACGCCGCCGAGCGCGGCCGAGCGCGAGCCGCTCTCCAGGTCTTCCTTGTGGTCGAGACCGGGTTCGCGGAAATGCACCTGCGAATCGATCACGCCGGGCAGAATGTGCAAGCCGGTGCAATCGACGACTTCCCCAGCCGAAGCCTGCGAGAGATCGCCCAGCGCCATGATCTTGCCGCCGGTGACGCCGAGATCGCGCGCGATGCGGCCATCCTGGTTCACCACCGTGCCGCCCTTGAGAATGACGTCATAGGTCTGGGGCATGGCGGGTCTCCGGAGGTTGAGCAAAGACGGGATGCAGCCTACCTATCGGCCAACGCGCCGTCCCGGAAGCCCAAACAGTTTTCGGGTGGCGCCCTCATCCCCATTCGGCTGACGAGCCTCGGCCCGACATCAGAACTGGAACGGCAGCCCATGTCCGCCACACGATTGATCGATCGCGGCGTCATCCGCGTCAGCGGCGACGACGCGCGCGACTTCCTGCAGAACCTCGTGACCAACGATCTCGATCCGGTCGTGCCCGGACAGGCCGGCTACGGCGCACTGCTGACGCCGCAAGGCAAGATGATCTGCGATTTCTTCATCCTCGCGCTGGCGCCGGAGGATGGCGGCGGCTTCCTCCTCGACACGCCCCTGCTCCAGACCGCCGACCTGATGAAACGCCTGAAGCTCTACAAGCTGCGCGCCAAGGTCGCGCTGGAGGACCTCACCGAGAAGAGCGCCGTGCTCGCCTCGGCCGATGGCGCACCGCTGCCCACTGACGCCGGCTTCGTCTATGACGACCCGCGTCTCCCGGCGCTCGGCCAGCGCGCTATCGCCGACCGCGAGGGCATCGAGGCATTGGTGACGGCCGAGCCCGACGCCTATCACGCCCGCCGCATCACGCTCGGCGTGCCCGCAGGCGGCCGTGACTTCGCCTATGGCGACACCTTCCCGCATGAGGCGCTGCTCGACCAGCTCGGCGGCGTCTCCTTCAAGAAGGGCTGCTATATCGGGCAAGAGGTCGTCTCCCGCATGCAGCATCGCGGCACGGCCCGCACCCGCGTCGTGCCGATCGTCTTCGATCAGGGCATCGCGACCGAGACCGGCGCGGAGGCCACGGCCGGCGGCAAGACGCTCGGCACCATCGGCTCGGGCGCCAACGGCCGGGCACTCGCCCTGCTCCGGCTCGACCGGCTGGCCGACGCGCTCGCCGCCGGCACGGTGCCGCTCGGCGGCGGGCTCGCCTTCCATCTCGCCGAGAAGCCCAGCTTTATCCGCTTCCCCTTCCCCGGCGAGGCGGGCTTCGGCGCCGCCGCAGGAGCCGCCCTATGAGCGACGCTGTCCTCGTCAGCGAAGAACGCATCGCGATCCAGGGCGCGGACGGGAAGTTCCGCTGCCGCTGGCCGGGCACCGATCCGCTCTACATCACCTATCACGACACCGAATGGGGCGTGCCGGAATATGATTCCCGCGCGCTCTGGGAGAAGCTGATCCTGGACGGCTTCCAGGCCGGCCTCTCCTGGATCACCATCCTCAGGAAGCGCGACGCTTTCCGCGCCGGTTTCGCCGGTTTCGAGCCGGAGGCGGTCGCTCGCTTCACCGAGGCCGATGTCCAGCGCCTGCTCGCCGATCCCGGCATCATCCGCCATCGCGGAAAGATCGAGGGCACGATCAAGAGCGCGCAGGCCTATCTCAGGCTGAGCGAGCGCGAGCCCTTCGCGGATTTCCTCTGGAAGCATCTCGACGGCCGCGTGCTGCAGAACAGCTACCGGACGCAGGGCGAGGTGCCGACCCAGACCAAGCTGTCGGAGACGATCTCCAAGGAGCTGAAGAAGGCCGGCTTCACCTTCTGCGGCCCGACCATCGTCTACGCCTTCATGGAGGCTTGCGGACTGGTCAACGACCACCTGACCGGCTGCTTCCGCTGGAGCGAATGCGCCGCGCTGGCGCGCGACTCGCGCCCCACCGCCTGATGGCCCGCAAGCCGGAACCGCCGCGCGCCTGGCAGCGCATGCTTTCAGGGCGCCGGCTCGATCTGCTCGACCCCTCGCCGCTCGATATCGAGATCGAGGACATCGCCCATGGCCTCGCCCGCGTCGCCCGCTGGAACGGGCAGACGCGCGGCGCCCATTCCTTCTCGGTGGCTCAGCACTGTCTGCTGGTCGAAGCCATCGCCGATCACCTCAACCCGGACTGGAGCGACGCCTGGCGGCTCATGGCGCTGCTGCACGACGCACCGGAATACGTCATCGGCGACATGATCTCGCCGTTCAAAGTGGTGATGGGCGACGCCTACAAGAGCGTGGAGCTGCGTCTGCTGACGGCCATCCATCTGCGCTTCGGTCTGCCGGCCGTGACGCCGGCGGCGCAGAAGCGCAAGACCAAGGAAGCAGACACCATCGCCGCGTTCTTCGAGGCGACGCGGCTTGCAGGCTTCGGCCGCGAGGAAGCCTTGAGGTTCTTCGGCCGGCCGCAGGCGTTGCCGGCCGTCGTGCTCGCCTGGCTGGAGCCGCTCGACACCGAGACGGCCCAGTCGCGCTTCCTGATGCGCTTTGCGGAGCTTACTGCGTCAGCCGGACCTGGCTGATCTCGCTCGCGATCGCCTTGAAGATCGGGCTGAGCTGCGAGGCCGACGTGACTTCGTAATACATGCTTGGATCGGAGGCGCAGTTGCGCAGCAGCGTCGCGTTGCCGTCCATGACGCGGATCGTATAGACGGTCACGCCGGCGGACTTGATGTTGGTGCAGGCCAGCGTGGTGCGGCCGTCGACGGCGGAGCTGGAGCTCGATCCGTTCCCGTCCCAGCGGTTCTTGGTGTTGTCGCCGTCCGTCAGCAGGATCATGTACTTCTTGAGACGCGGCGTCGAAGCCGGCTTGGCCCCGGTGAAAGGATCGCTCGGGCTCAGCGTCGCCATGCCCCAGATCGCGCCGATCGTGATGTTGGTCGCCCCGGTCGGCTGCATCGCGTTCACGCGGCTGGTGAGCGCCGTCCAGTCGCTGGTCAGCGGCAGGATCTTGGCCTGGCTCGATGGCGAATAGGTATCGCAGAAATCGGCGGGGTACATCGTCGCATTGGTCGACGCGCCGTCTCCGTCGCTCACGTCGTAGGACTTGTCCCGGTCGGTGACGCAACCTTGCCAGGTGTTCTTGGTGATCGTCTTCGTGGTGCAGGAGTAGGGCCAGTAGTTGCTGCAGGTCGTCTGAGTCTGGTCCCAGCGCAGCCAGGAGGAGTTCTTCAGGCTGGTATCGAGCAGCACGCGCGTCGAGAACGGCACGATCGAGATCCTGATCTGGTCCGTCTCCTGGGTGGCGTCCTTCATGATCTGGATCAGATCGAGCGACGCCTGCTTCAGCGCCGTCATCTTGCCGCTCGAGGACATCGAACCGGTATTGTCGAGCACCAGGGCGAGCTCGATGGTGTTCAAGCCCCAGGTCGACTGGCCCGAGCTGGAAACCGCGATCTGTTGTGTGCCGATGACGCGGGCGACAGTGGCCGGCACATTCGCATTGGCGACGATCTTCACCGTCCGCGCAGTGCGATCGATCGTGACGGTCGCCGTCGAGAATTCGCTCTTCACATCCGCGGGCAGGCTGTCCTTCAGCCAGGCGTTGACCCGGGCGGTCAGTTGCGCGTCGGTCAGCTTCTGCGCATCGCGCGCCGCCATCAGCGCGGCGGAGTCGATCGCCGCGTTCAGCGCCTGACGCGCGTTGCTGGCGCGGGAATAGTCGACGGCCACGCCAACCACACCCATCAGCGGCACCAGAGCGAGCCCGAATATCATCATCACGTTGCCGCTCCGATCCCGACGGAACCGGTTCAACGTATCGCGGAGGAAACCGACCTTGCTCATTGCTTCTTTCCCGGGCCGAATTGGCGCATTCGACGGGGTGAGCGTTGGCGGCGGGAACTTACAAATTGCTAAAGTCGATTTCAGGAAATCAGGCCTATCTGCGCATTTTCAGACGAAATGGAATTCCCTTACGTCATGCAAGTTACATAGCGCGATCAGAACAACTTATGCGAGCATAAAACATCGACGCGACGCGAAAAGGAGATTTGTTCGATATTGGAAAAAGTGATCGTCATTATTTTCCATTTCGAAAAATTGCCACCCGCGCGAGGATCACCGCGACCTTTTTCAGGAGGAAGCCCATGTCCGACACTCCTTCGCTCGATCTGCCGCGCGGCGTCGTCGTCAAGGGGGCGCTCGCACCCCGCTTCGACGAAATCCTCTCTCATGACGCCCTCGCCTTCGTCGCCGATCTGCACCGACGCTTCAACGAGACCCGCAAGCGCCTGCTCGCGCTGCGCGCCGAGCGTCAGAAGCGTTTCGACGCCGGCGAGACGCCCGATTTCCTCGCCGAGACCCGGCACATCCGCGAAGGCGACTGGAGCGTCGCGCCGATCCCGGCCGACCTGCAGGACCGCCGCGTCGAGATCACCGGCCCGGTCGATCGCAAGATGATCGTCAACGCGCTGAACTCGGGCGCCAAGGTCTTCATGGCCGATTTCGAGGACGCCTCCTCGCCGGTTTGGGCCAACATGATCGAAGGCCAGATCAATCTTCGCGACCGCTGGGCCAACAAGATCGACTTCACCGATCCGACGAACGGCAAGGACTACAAGCTCAAGGACAAGCCGGCCGTCCTCATCATCCGCCCGCGCGGCTGGCATCTGCCGGAGCGCCATATCGAGATCGACGGCGAGGAGGCCTCGGGCTCGCTGGTCGATTTCGGCCTCTATGTCTTCCACAACGCCAAGGCGGCGCTGGCCGCCGGCTCCGGCCCGTATTTCTACCTGCCGAAGCTGGAGAGCCACCTCGAGGCGCGGCTCTGGAACGACGTCTTCGTCGCCGCCCAGTCCGCGCTCGGCCTGAAGAACGGCACGATCAAGGCGACCGTCCTGATCGAGACCCTGCCCGCCGCCTTCGAGATGGACGAGATCCTCTATGAACTGCGCGAGCACATGGCCGGCCTGAATTGCGGCCGCTGGGACTACATCTTCTCCTTCATCAAGAAGCTCGCCCGCAACAAGGCCTATGTCCTGCCTGACCGCTCGCAGGTCGTGATGTCCAAGGCCTTCCTGCGCGCCTATTCGCTGCTGCTGATCAAGACCTGCCATCGCCGCGGCGCCTTCGCCATGGGCGGCATGGCGGCGCAGATCCCGGTCAAGAACAACCCCGAGGCCAATGCCGCCGCCTTCGCCAAGGTCAAGGCCGACAAGGAGCGCGAGGCGGGCGACGGCCATGACGGCACCTGGGTCGCCCACCCGGACCTCGTGCCGGTCGCGATGGAGGTCTTCGACCGGCTGATGCCGCAGCCGAACCAGCTCGGCAAGAAGCGCGAGGACGTGCAAGTCGGCGCCAAGGACCTGCTGGAAGTCCACCAGGGCACCCGCACCGAGGAAGGCTTCCGCGAGAACATCCGCGTCGGCGTCCAGTATATCGAGGCCTGGCTGCGCGGCCGCGGCGCGGTGCCGATCTACAACATGATGGAGGACGCCGCGACCGCCGAGATCAGCCGCGCCCAGATCTGGCAGTTCGTCCAGTACGGCGTCGAACTCGAAGGCGGGATCAAGGCCGACGCGGCGCTGTTCAAGCGCTGCCTGCCTGAAGAGATGGAGCGCGTTAAGGGCGAGCTTGGCGCCGACAACTATGCCAAGGGTCGCTTCCCCGAGGCGATCGCGCTGTTCGAGCAGCTCTCGCTCGCGCCGAACTTCGAGGATTTCCTCACCGTTCCCGCCTACGCCAAGCTCGGCTGACCGGCGGGTCCGCGTGCATTCGACAAGGGCGTCGTCCTCGGACGGCGCCCTTTTGTCTGGCTGCATCAGCCCCGGTGCAGATGCCACCAGACGAGGACGCCGACGACCGCGACCATCAGCACGCTCGAACCGCATAGATGCAGCAGGTCGGCCTTCCAGCCACCGGCGGAAACGCGCCGGGTGCTTTGGTAGACCGCTGCGCGCCGGCGACGATAGCTGCCGATCACAGGCATAGGAACCTCCGGCGTATCAGGGAGACGGCTGCGCTGCCGTAGGCGCGGCCCCTCGCCCTCGTTCATCGTCCTGGTTTCTGAGCGATCTTTCGAACCGCACGGAGGAGGATAGGAGCCCCGCCATAGCCGTTCGAGACGAAGCGCAAGGCCCGAACATCAAGATCGCATAGGGATCGCCCCAAGCGGACCGGCGCTGAAAACCCGCTTTGACACCGCGCCGCTCTGTGCGCTCAATCCCGCCCCCCGACTCGCCGGATTCGCCCTATGCGGTATCGCCTTCTGTCTCTTGTCGCTGCCACCTTGCTGGCCGCCACGCTCGCCCAGGCCGCGACGCTCGCGCCGGAACAGCGCTTCAAGGCAACGGACGATTTCACCGGCAAGAAGCCCGGCAAGGCCGCGCACGACGTCAGCGGCCTTGCCTGCATGCCGGTCGCCAACGGCGCGCGGCGTTGCCTGCTGATCAACGACGAGAGCGCCTTCGCGCAGTTCGCCGAGATCGCGGAGAACCGGATTGCGCCGGGAACCACCCTGCCCCTGATCGGGACGGAAGCTTTCCCCTCCGTGCTGGGCACGGCACCGCAGAACGTCTGCAAGATGGCCGGGCGCTTCGCCGAACTCGATGGCGAGGCCGTCGCCTATGCCGACGGCGCCTTCTACGTCGCGGGCTCGCATGGCTGCTCGCGCAAGCGCGGCGAGTTCAGGCTCTCGGCCTTTCACCTCGCCCGCATCCGGGTCGACGCGACCGGCACGCCCACCGGCCAGACCGAACTGACCTATCGCCTCAGCGACATCCTGCGCCGCGCAGGCGAAATCGGAGCGTACTTCGGCAAAAGCCTGATGGATGACGGCGGCCTCAACGTCGAAGGCATCGCCGCGGTCGGCGACACGCTCTGGATCGGGCTGCGCGCACCTTCACTCGGCGGACGGGCCTTCCTGGTCGGCGCCTCCCTGCAGGCGCTGTTCGCACCGGGACATGCGCCGGCCACGGAGACCCCGCGCGTGATCGCGCTGCCGGCGGGGCCGGATCGCGGCGTCCGCGATCTCGCTCCCCTGCCCGGTAACCGGCTGCTTGCGCTTCTCGGGCCAGCGCAGGAGCAGGAGCGGCCCTATTCGCTGCTGCTGGTCGATCTCGCGCACCCCGATGCGGCGACCGATCTGGGCGAGTTGCCCGGGCGCCGCAATGCCAAGGCCGAGTCGCTGACCGTCCTCGCCCAGCAGGGCGGCCAGCTCGACGTTCTCGTCGGCTATGACGGCCCCCGCAACGGCCATTTCGAATCCTATCGCCTGCAACTGCCCTGAGAGATCGAAGCCAAGCCATGACTTTCATGCCCCGTCTGACCGAAGCCGTCGCACGTTACCGGTCGGAGGTCGCCGGCTCCCGCGAGCATCTGTCGTTGCTGCGCTGGCAGATCGAGCAGGGCCATGCGCTCGACCGGCGCGAGACCTTTCCTGGCCATGTCACCACCAGCGCCTTCGTCCTCTCGCCGGACCATGCCCAGATCCTGCTGATCGACCATGTCGTCATCGGCCGCTGGCTCCAGCCCGGCGGGCATTGGGAGGAGGCGGACCGGTTTCACGATTCGGCGGCGCGCGAGGCGGTCGAGGAAACTGGCGTGCAGGACCTCGCGCTCCACCCCTGGCATGGCGGCGGCGATGTTCCCTTCGCGATCGACAGCCACGACGTCCCGGGCAAGCCGGCGCGCGGCGAGCCGGCCCATGTCCATCACGACCTGCAATATCTTTTCCTGGCCGACCCGGCCCGGCCGCTGGTCGCGCAGGTCGAGGAGGTCCATGCCGCTGCCTGGAAGCCGGTGGAGGAGTTGGCGGCGATCGCGCCGCGCGCGCTGGCACGGATCGCCATGCTGGCGCCACTGGGCTGAAAGCCCCGTTGGTTTTTTTGTTGCATTCCAGTCTGTTGTGGCGGTGCAACATGTAACGTTATTTCATCTGTGTTCAGAGCCGGCCTCTCCCGCGCGCTCGCCGGCTGCGGCAAGCTGCGGTTCGTGCGGCCCGCCCGGCTCGAATGATTTGAGCCGGGCGCGATGGGTCGCCACCCAGACGGAATGGCGCCCATGTCGCTCGCTTCAGCCTTCACGAAATACCTTGCTCTGAGCTTCGTTGCCGTCTGCACCTGTACGGCGATGGCAGCCGACCTGCCTTCCCGCAAGGGCGCGCCCGCCGCCCCCGCACCGCTCGTCTCGGCCTGTGCCGACAGCGAGGCGATCCCGACCGATGCCTTCGGCTTCACCACCGGCTCGGACGTGGCAGATGTCGGCTCCTTTGGCCCCAGCCTGACCTATGGCGGCGCGTTCGGTACCCGCATCGGCACCTCGAGCAGCCACGGCCTGACGCTGCAGGGCTCCTACGGCCTGTTCCCCTGCTTCGAGATCGGCCCCTATCTGCTCGGCAGCGTCACCAGCGCCTCGGCCGGCGGCGTCAGCGCCGACGAGCGCGGCTATGGCGCCGGGGTCGAGATGAAGTACCGCTTGCTCGGCCGCGACATGCATGGCATCGGCCTGACCCTCGTGATCGATCCGAGCATCACCCGCACCGACCCGGACGGCGCCGGCCGCTTCACCACCTACAACACCGGCATCCGCCTCTTCGCCGACAAGACGCTGATCCCCAACACGCTCTATGCCGCGGTCAACGTCTCGCACGACCTGACCTGGACCGGCCCCTCCCCCTATCAGCGCTCCTCGACCTTCACCGTCGCCGGCTCGCTCGCCTGGCAGGTTCAGGATGGGCTCTACCTCAGCGGCGAGGTGCGCCACCTGCGCACCCACAACGAGCTCGGCTTCGGCAAGGAGGCGGGCTACGCCACCTATGTCGGCCCGGGCGTCTTCTGGCAGGCGACGAAGCAGCTCGCGCTGTCCGCCGCCTACAACATCCAGGTCGCCGGCAAGGCCAAGGGCGAGCCCGGCGATCTCGACCTGACCAATTTCAGCCGGCATGTCGTCAAGGTGAAGCTGGGTTACAGCTTCTGACGCATCGACGACGACGATCCGTGCGGGGGGCGGCAGCGGCAACGCTGCCGCCCTTTTGCTTGCGCGCGCCAATTCGCGTTGACATACTCCCCCTCAGTACCATAGCGTCGCGGTGGATCGCGGGTCGAGCCTCGGCGCCATGCCTCACACACCGGAAGAGAAGAAGCGCGCCGTCACACGGCTGCGCCGCATCAGAGGGCAGGCCGACGCGCTGATCGGCGCCGTCGAACGCGGCGAGGAATGTGGCGCGCTGCTGCAGCAGCTTGCCGCGCTGCGTGGCGCGGCGACCGGTCTGATGGCGGAGGTGCTCGAAAGCCATCTGCGCGAGACGATGCAGGCCGGTGCGGCCACCGGCATTGCCGAAGATGCGAACGAAGACGAGATCGCCGCGATCATGCGCGTGATCCGCCCCTATCTGAAATGAACGCCCACGAAGAAGGAAACGCCCGATGAAGACCCGCGCCGCCGTCGCCTGGGAAGCCGGCAAGCCGCTCACCATCGAAACCATCGAGATCGGCGGCCCCAAGGCCGGCGAGGTCCTCGTCGAGGTGATGGCGACCGGCATCTGCCACACCGACGCCTACACGCTCTCGGGGCTGGATTCGGAGGGCAAGTTCCCGGCTATCCTCGGCCATGAGGGCGCCGGCATCGTGCGCGAGGTCGGCGCCGGCGTCACCACGCTGAAACCCGGCGACCATGTCATCCCGCTCTACACGCCGGAATGTCGCAACTGTAAGTCCTGCCTGTCGCGCCGGACCAATCTATGCACCTCGATCCGCGCCACGCAGGGGCAAGGCGTCATGCCCGATGGCACGAGCCGCTTCTCCTGCGATAGCGGCGAGATCTTCCACTATATGGGCTGCTCGACCTTCGCGAACTTCACCGTCCTGCCCGAGATCGCGCTCGCCAAGGTCCGCGAGGACGCGCCCTTCGACAAGATCTGCTACATCGGCTGCGGCGTGACGACCGGCATCGGAGCGGTGATCTACACGGCCAAGGTCTGGCCGGGCGCCAATGTCGTGGTCTTCGGCCTCGGCGGCATCGGCCTCAACGTCATCCAGGGCGCCCGCATGGTCGGCGCCGACAAGATCATCGGCGTCGACATCAATCCGGCCAAGCAGGAGATGGCGCGCAAGTTCGGCATGACCGACTTCATCAACCCCAGCGAGATCGGCAACGACAAGGTCGTGCAGGCGATCGTCGACCTGACCGGCGGCGGCGCCGACTTCTCCTTCGACGCCACCGGCAACACCAGCGTGATGCGCCAGGCGCTGGAATGCTGCCATCGCGGCTGGGGCGAGTCGATCATCATCGGCGTCGCCGAGGCCGGCAAGGAGATCGCGACGCGTCCGTTCCAGCTCGTCACCGGCCGCGTCTGGAAGGGCACGGCCTTCGGCGGTGCCCGCGGGCGCACCGACGTGCCGAAGATCGTCGACTGGTACATGGAAGGGAAGATCAACATCGACGACCTGATCACCCACAAGCTCAAGCTGGAGGAGATCAACCACGGCTTCGACCTGATGCACGAGGGCAAGTCGATCAGGAGCGTCGTGGTCTACTGAGGCGCCGTTCCACTGCCTTATTCGGCAGGCACTGAAGCACCACCTTTCTCAATCCGGGGCAACGCAACTCGCAGAACCCGGAACCCGCGACCGGGTACGACGCTTGCACAAGCCGATCGGAAAAGGGCTCGTCCGGTCGCAGGTTCCGGGTTCGGCCCTGGCCGCCCCGGAATGACAAGCGTCATGCCAAACCGTTGAAGGACCCGCCGCATGGAACTCCTCTCCGCCTCGAAGGCCTTCGGCGGCTCGCAGCGCGTCTATCGCCATGAGAGCGAGGCCTGCGCCTGCCCGATGACCTTTGCGATCTACCTCCCGCATCAGGCGGAAGAAGGGCCTGTGCCCGTGCTGTGGTACCTTTCGGGCCTGACCTGCACCCACCAGAACGTCATGGACAAGGGCGAATACCGGGCCGCGGCCGCCGCCAACGGCATCGCCATCATCTGTCCGGACACCAGCCCGCGTGGCGCGGACGTGCCCGATGAGCCGGACAACTGGCAGTTCGGCGCGGGCGCGAGCTTCTATCTCGATGCGACGCAGGAGCCCTATGCCCGCAACTACCGCATGGAGAGCTATATCCGCGACGAGCTTCCGCAGCTGGTCGCCAGGAACTTCCCCCTCGACATGTCGCGCCAAGGCATCTTCGGCCACTCCATGGGTGGTCATGGCGCGATCACACTGGCGCTCAAGAACCCGGGGCGCTACCGCTCCGTGTCGGCCTTTGCCCCGATCACCCAGCCCTCGACCGCCGGCTGGTCGCGACCGGCTTTCGAGAAATACCTCGGCCCCGACGAGGCCTCCTGGCGGATCTACGACTCGACGCTGCTGATCGCCGACGGCCACCGCGTCAGCGAACTTCTCGTGGACCAGGGCAGCGCCGACGGCTTCCTCGAGGAAGGCCTGCGCCCGCAGCTGCTGGAGGTCGCCTGCGCCGCGGCCGGCATCCCGCTGCAGCTCACCCTGCGGGACGGCTACGACCATTCCTACAACTTCGTCTCGACCTTCATGGCCCAGCACATCGCCTGGCACGCGGAGCGCCTGTTCGCCTGAGCGGAATCGCAGGGAACGGCATTTCATCGGCCGCGTTGAGGCGTCACAGCATCAGCCGGTTGGGGACATGCCATGGCCAGACCGAAACGCCGCCTGCCGCAGAGCGACCGCTCGCTCTTCACCCGCCTCTCCCAGGCCGTCGCCCAGTGGGCGGGCAAGCCGCAGACCTTCTTCGGGGCGGCGGCGGTCATCGTGATCTGGGCCGTCTCGGGCCCGTTCTTCGGCTATAACGATACCTGGCAGCTCGTCATCAACACCTCGACGACCATCGTCACCTTCCTGATGGTCTTCATCATCCAGAACAGCCAGAACCGCGACACCGCCGCCATGCAGATCAAGCTCGACGAGCTGATCCTGAAACTTGAGGGCGCGCGCGAGGAGCTGCTCGATCTGGAGGAACTCGACGAGGAGAAGATCGAGAAGATCCGTACCGAGTTCGAGGAGATGGCAGCCAAGGCCCGCAAGGCCATCGAGACCGGGAAACGCGCCGATTCAGCGAAAAACAAGGTTAGCGGTTAAGGTTAAGCCTCGTTTAAGAAATCGCTGGCATGGTCCTTCCCATCGGTAACTGCGCGGGCCTGCGTCCTTGGTCCTGCGCGCAACGCGAAGGACCCTGCCATGGGCAGCCTGAAATCCATCGCGCTGGGGGGCGCCCTGGCCCTCGGCGCCACCATGGCGGCACAGGCCGCGGATCTGGCCGGCTATCCGCCGCCGCCTCCGCCGCCCCCCATGCTCAAGGGCACGATCTCGAGCGGCATCTACCTGCGCGGCGACATCGGCGTGGGCGTCCAGAGCATCAGCAAATATGACCAGGAGGACGTCGTCGGTTTCGGCGGCAGCTTCTTCGGCAAAAGCGACAACGCCGCCTATTTCGCCGGGCTCGGCATCGGCTATCGCTTCAACAACTGGCTGCGTTTCGATGTCACCGGCGAATATCGCGGCGCCTCGTCGATCGGGGTGAACGACATCGTCTACAACCCCTTCAACAACGGCAACCAGACCAACACCTACAAGGGCAACCTGACCTCGCTGGTCACCCTGTTCAACGGCTACTTCGATCTCGGCACCTGGAACTGCCTGACGCCGTATATCGGCGCCGGCATCGGCTTCACCCAGAACCGCATCTCGGGCCTGACCGATCAGGGCGTCCTGCTCGGTAACTATGTCGGCCCCACGCTCGGTTACGCCAACACCGGGACCAAGACCAACGTCGCCTGGGCGCTGATGGCGGGCGTCGGCTACGAGGTGAACAAGAACCTGACCCTCGAGGTCGGCTATCGCTACCTCAATCTCGGCGACGCCCAGTCCGGCCGCCTTGTCAACGCCTTCACCGGCCAGATCCAGGGCCCGCTCAAGGCCAAGGACATCGACAGCCACGACTTCCGCATCGGCATGCGCTGGAACTTCGGCGACCCGAACTGCTGCGGCACGCCGGAGCCGGTGGCCTACGCCCCGCCGCCGGTGGTGCGCAAATACTGAGGCAGCCCCTCCCCCGAAAGAACCCACGGCGCGGATCATCTCCGCGCCGTTTCCTTTTGGGCCGGCGCCGCCTCAGCGCAGCAGCGACCTGCCGGTCATCTCGTCGGGCTGGCCTAGGCCCATCAGCGCGAGCAGCGTCGGCGCGATATCGGCGAGGCGGCCATCCGCCAGGGCGCGGGCCTGCCCCCCGATCAGCATCAGCGGCACGGGGTTTGTGGTGTGGGCCGTATGCGGCTTGCCGGTCACCGGATCGACCATCAGCTCGGCATTGCCGTGATCGGCCGTGACGAGCAGGGCGCCGCCCTGGCGCTGCACGGCGTCCGCAATGGCGCCGAGCCCCGCATCCACCGTCTCCGCCGCCTTGATCGCAGCCGCCAGCACGCCGGTATGGCCGACCATGTCGGTATTGGCGAAGTTGAGGATGACGAGATCGTAGCGGCCTGAATCGATCGCCTCGACCGCCTTCGCCGTGAGTTCGGGCGCCGACATTTCCGGCTGCAGGTCATAGGTCGCCACCTTCGGCGAGGGCACCATGACCCGGTCCTCGCCCGGATAAGGCGTCTCCTCGCCGCCATTGAAGAAATAGGTGACGTGGGGGTATTTTTCCGTCTCCGCCATGCGGACCTGCTTGAGGCCCGCCTTCGACACCGTCTCTCCGAGCCCGTTCGCCAGCGTTTGCGGCGGAAACAGCGCGGGCATCAGCCTGTCGAGCCCGGCACTGTAGGAGGTCATGCTGACGGCCCTGACCAGCCTCGGCACGCGCGGACGTGCGAAACCCTGGAAATCCTGTTCCAGCACGGCGTCGAGGATCTCGCGGATGCGGTCGGAACGGAAGTTGAAGCTGAGCAGCCCATCCCCGTCCTGCATCCCCGCATAGCCGCCGATCACGGCCGGGACGATGAACTCGTCGCTGACCTTGCCGGCATAGGCCGCCGCGATCGCCGCCTGCGCGTCGGGAAAGCTGTCCCCCTCGCCCAGCACCATCGCCTTCCAGGCCTTCTCGACACGTTCCCAGCGATTGTCGCGATCCATCGCATAGTAGCGGCCGGAGACGCTGGTGATGCTCGCGCCCGCGGGCAGCGCCCGTGCGAAAGCCCCGACATAGTCGGCGGCCGATTGCGGCGGCGTGTCGCGCCCGTCGGTGAAGACATGGACCTTCACCGGGATGCCCTGTCCGGCCACGATCGTCGCCAGCGCCACGGCATGGTCCTGATGGGCATGGACGCCGCCCGGCGAGACGAGCCCGAGAAGATGGCACGCGCCGCCGCTGGTCTTGAGGGCCGCCAGAAGGCCGCTTGCCTCCAGCGCCTGCTCGATCGAGCCGTCGCTGATCGCCTGGTTGATGCGCGGCAGATCCTGCATCACCACGCGGCCCGCGCCGAGATTGAGATGGCCGACCTCGGAATTGCCCATCTGCCCCGCCGGCAGGCCGACGTCGAGGCCCGAGGTGCGCAGGAAACTGTGGGGGCAGCTCGCCCAGAAGCGATCGAAATGCGGCGTCTTCGCCAGCTTGATCGCGTTGCTCTGAGCATCCTCGCGCCAGCCCCAGCCATCGAGGATCATCAGCATCACGGGACGGGGCGGCATCGGCTTGACCTTGCACATGTCGGAAAAGGTGTGTGTGCGGATACCATGCGCCATGCTGCCGATGCGAGTGCTAAGAAGGCGCACGCCCCGAAGCCACGCCCCAACGGAGGAGATCCATGCCGATCAAGGCCCTGGTTTTCGACGCATACGGAACATTGTTCGACGTCCAGTCGGTCGCTGCCGCGACCGAGGCCGCCTTTCCCGGCCATGGCACGACCATCACCCAGATCTGGCGGCTGAAGCAGCTCGAATACACCTGGCTGCGCGCTCTGATGGACCGCTACGAGGACTTCTGGACGGTCACCACCGAATCCCTCGACTTCACCCTGAAGACGCTCGGCCTCGCCGCGACGCCCGAATTCCTGGCCGAGATCGCCGGAGCCTATGACGCGCTGGCGCTCTATCCCGAGGCCCGCGCCGCTCTGGAGGGCCTCGCTTCCTACCGGCTTGCCATCTACTCCAACGGCAGCCCGGCCATGCTGAAGCGGCTCGTCGCCCATGCCGGCATCGGCGAGCTTCTGGAAACCGTGATCAGCGTCGACGAGATCGGCATCTACAAGCCCGATCCGCGCGGTTACGCTCATGTCGAGAAGCGCCTCGGCCTCGCTCGCGACGAAATCCTCTTCGTCTCGTCGAATGGTTTCGACATCGCCGGCGCCAAGGCCCACGGCTTTGCCGTGGCACGCATCGAGCGCGTGGCGGCCGCAGACCTGCGCAACGAGATTGCCGCCGCCGGCACGATCGACCCGAAGCTGATGTTCAAGGCGCTGCGCATGCAGCCGGAACAGTTGGGCTTCCATGCGGACACGACGATTGCGGCGCTGACCGATCTCGTCTCCTATGCCGCGAGCCGCAACCAGCTCGGACCCAGCGGGAGCCTTCCATGATCAAGCTCTACTACCACCCTTCGCCGAACCCGGCGAAGGTCGCGCTCTTCCTGGAGGAGGCCGGCCTGCCCTACGAGATGGTGCCGGTCGACACCCGCAAGGGCGACCAGTTCAAGCCGGAATTCCTCGCCATCAACCCCAACGCCAAGACCCCGGCCCTGACCGACGGCGACGTCACCGTCTTCGATTCCAACGCGATCCTGCTCTATCTCGCCGAGAAAACCGGCAAGTTCCTGCCGCAGGACACGCCGAAGGCGCGCGGCGAGATGCTCTCCTGGCTGATGTTCGTGGCGACCGGCATCGGCCCCTATTGTGGCCAGGCGGTGCATTTCAGCCGCTTCGCCCCCGAGAAGATCCCCTACGCCATCAATCGCTACGCCCGCGAGGCCGAGCGGCACTGGGGCATCGTCGACGAGCGGCTCGCGACACGGCGCTACATGCTCGGCGATGGCTATACGCTGGTCGACATGTCGGTCTGGGGCTGGGCGACCCGGCTTTCCTTCGCCGTCGGCGAGAACTGGGCGACGCTGTTTCCGAACGTGAAGCGCCACACCGACGAGATCTCGGCCCGGCCGGCGGCGCAGCGCGCCATGGCGCTGAAGGACCAGTTCGCGTTCAAGACCGAGGTCGACGACGACGCGCGTCGGTTCCTCTTTCCACAGAACACGCATTTGCGGGCCTGAGCCGGCCGACGGCACTCAGGACGAGCCGGTCTCGTCCCGCGTGCCGCCCAATGCCTCGAAGGGCGCATCGAGCGTGAAGACGAGCCCGCCGGGCAGATAGGCGCTCTCGGTGCCGTTGCGCGCGCCGGGAAACGAACGCTCGATCAGGCGAGACCCGAAGCCGGCCCGGGCAGGAGGCTTGACCGGCGGGCCGCCGCTTTCCTGCCAGCGCAGGCGGAACTGCCGGACTCCTTCGATTTCATCGGCGCCCCAGCGCAGGCTCACCCGCCCCTTCTCGTTGGACAGTGCCCCGTATTTGACCGCGTTGGTCGTCAGTTCGTGCAGGATGAGGGTCAACGCCAGGGCAGCCTTCGGGCCGAGCACGATGTCGGGCCCCTGAACGTCGAAGCGGCCTGGGTCGCCCTGGATGCCGATGATGCTGCGGACGATCTCGGCGATGTTGGCGTTGGCCTGCTGGCCCGCCACCAGCAGGTCATGCGCCCGCGCCAACGCTCCCAGCCGCGCCGTGAACGCTTCGTTGGCGGCTTCCAGCGTGGTCGCGCTGCGCAGGGTCTGCGAAGCGATGGCCTGGATCATGGCGAGCGTGTTCTTCACCCGATGCGCCAGTTCCTGCATCAGGAGCCGCTGCTCGCTTTCCGCCTCCTTGCGCTCGGTGATATCGAGATGCGCGCCCACGAGCCGGACTGGATGACCCTCGTCATCGCGTTCGATCAGGGCCGTCGCCGATATCCAGCGGATCTTTCCGTCCGCGGGCCGAACGATCCTGTATTCGGCGTGGTAGTCGGTCGCAGCGCTCGCGACGGCCGCCCGGAAATGCCCCTCGACACGGGCCCTGTCCTCGGGATGGAGCCGTGCCACCCAATCCTCATGGGTCTCCTGCGCCGCCTCCGGCGGCAGGCCATGGATCGCCAGGTATTCCGGCGAGCGGCGGTTCTGGAAGCCGGAGCGCAGGTCGACCTCGAGCCCGCCCACGCGCCCGATCTTCTGGACCTGCGCCAGTTCGCGTTCGCGGCGCCGCAGGAGCTCTTCCGCACGCAAACGCTCGGTCGTCTCCGTCACCAGTGCCAGAACGCCGCCGACGGCCCCCGCCTCGTCCGGCACCGGGCTGTAGTCGAGATTGAGCCAGACCTCTTCGGCGGCGCCGTTGCGGTAGAAGACGAAGGGAACGTCGCGATAAGACGACGACTCGCCGGCCAGGACGCTCGCCATGACCCCGCGATTGAACGCGGCGACTTCCGGCCAGGCATCGTAGACGCTCTGCCCCAGGATCCGCGGATGCCGTGCACCGCAGATGACGGCATAGGCGTCGTTGTAGAACATCAGGCCCGCCTCTCCCCAGAGCAGCGTCATCGGCGACGGCGCAAGCAGGATGAGCTGAAAGGCGCTGCGCAGGGCTGCGGGCCAGTCTGCCGGCGCCCCGAGCACGGTCTCGCCGCCGGTCCAGCCGCGCAGCAGCTCGGCGACGCCGCTTTTGCCGGCAGGCCAGACGCCTTGATCCATCGTCCTCCCCCAATGCCGGCCGATCATCGAAGGGCCGATCGCACGCCGCGCTCTTCGTATCCGGCTCCAGCCATGGACAGCAAGCGGCATCGTCCGTCGGACGGGCTGCCGCTCCTGTCACCGGTAACAGGCAGGTGCGGCCGGGCGCATGTCAAAAGACATGGGCGCCTGTGCATCATCCAGGGGCCGGCCGGAAAAGCGCTTGGCGCGGCGCGCGGTTCGGGCCAGTGTCGCGGCGGCTTCGCCCCGGGAGGCGCGATGGCCGCACAGTTTCCGAGAGGACGGATGCCGACCGATATCGAGATCGCGCGCGCCGCGACGCTTCAGCCCGTTGCCGCCATTGCCGAGCGCGCCGGCATTCCGGTCGAAGCGCTCCACCCCTACGGCAAGTTCATCGCCAAGGTCGATACGGGCGCGATCCCCGGCTTCCACGACAAGCCGGACGGCAAGCTGATCCTGGTCACCGCGATCAGCCCGACGCCGGCTGGAGAAGGCAAGACCACGACGACGGTCGGCCTCGGCGACGGCCTGTCGCGGATCGGCAAGCGCGCGATGATCGCCTTGCGTGAGCCCTCCCTCGGCCCGAGCTTCGGGATGAAGGGCGGAGCGGCCGGCGGCGGCCACGCGCAGGTCGTTCCGATGGAGCAGATCAACCTGCATTTCACCGGCGACTTCCATGCCATCACCAGCGCGCACAACCTGCTGGCCGCGATGGTCGACAACCATGTCTATTGGGGCAACGGGCTCGGCTTCGATACCCGCACGATCAGCTGGCGCCGCGTGCTCGACATGAACGACCGCGCCTTGCGTTCGATCGTCTCCTCGCTCGGCGGCAACGGCAACGGCTTCCCGCGCGAGGACGGCTTCGACATCACCGTCGCCTCGGAGGTGATGGCGATCTTCTGCCTGGCCCGTGATTCCGCCGATCTGGAGGAGCGCCTCGGCCGCATCGTCGTCGGCCGCACCCGCGACAAGCGCCTGATCACCGCGGCCGATCTCAAGGCGACCGGCGCGATGAGCGTGCTGCTCAAGGACGCGCTGATGCCGAACCTGGTGCAGACGCTGGAGGGCACGCCCGCCTTCGTCCATGGCGGGCCGTTCGCCAATATCGCCCATGGCTGCAATTCGGTGATCGCAACCCGCGCCGCGCTGAAGCTCGGCGACTATGTCGTCACGGAGGCGGGCTTCGGCGCGGATCTCGGCGCGGAGAAGTTCTTCGACATCAAATGCCGCAAGGCCGGCCTCGAGCCCTCGGTCGCCGTCGTCGTCGCCACCGTCCGTGCGCTGAAGATGCATGGCGGCGTCGCCAAGGACGCCCTCGGCCAGGAAAACCTGAAGGCGCTGGAAGCGGGCATGGCCAACCTCGCCCGCCATGTCGAGAATATCCGCAAGTTCGGCGTACCGCCGATCGTCGCGATCAACCATTTCGCCACCGACACGGCCGCCGAGCACGAGCTGATCCGCAACTTCTGCCGCAACCATCTCGGCGTCGAGGCGGTGATCTGCCGGCATTGGGCCGAAGGCGGTGCCGGCACCGAGGAACTGGCCCGCAAGGTCGCCGCGCTGGCCGACGAGGGCGAGGCCGATTTCGCCCCGCTCTATCCCGACAGCATGCCGCTGCGCGAGAAGCTCGACACCGTGGCGCGCGAGATCTACGGCGCCAGTGGCGTCAGCGTCGACGCCAGGCTCGCGGCGCGCTTCGCCGAGCTGGAGGCGGCCGGCTTCCGCGACCTGCCGGTCTGCGTGGCCAAGACCCAGTATTCCTTCTCGGCCGATCCGACGCTCCGCGGCGCCCCCTCCGGCCACACCGTTCCCTTGCGGGAATTGCGGCTTTCGGCCGGCGCGGGCTTCGTCGTAGCCATCTGCGGGGATATCATGACCATGCCCGGCCTCCCGCGCGAACCAGCCGCCGAACGCATCCATATCGACGCGAAAGGCCATATCGAGGGGCTGTTCTGACGCCCGTCTGCTCGGGCATGGCCCGAGCATCGCGCCCCGGGAAGAACCCTGACCGGCAAGGGCATCTCCGGTCGAAGCGCCGCTTCGCGGAGAATAACGGCCCCGCCTTCACGCGAAGTCGAGCTGGACCTTGATCGCCTTCGCCTTGTCCGCGGCGAGGTCGAAGGCCTCGACGGCTCGCTCGACCGGGATCGTCGCCGTCAGCAGCGGCGAGAGGTCGATCGAGCCGGAACCGATCATCGCCACCGCCCAGCCGAATTCCTCGTGGAAGCGGAAGGAGCCGCGCAGGTCGAATTCCTTGGCGACGACGACGTTCATCGGCAAGGTAAACTGACCGCCGACCCCGATCTGCACGATGGTGCCGCCCGAGCGCACGACGTCGAAGGCGCCGGTCAGCGCGTGCTGGTTGCCCGACGCCTCGAACATCACGTCGAAGGCGCCCTTCTCCGCTCCGTATTCCTCCTTCAGCCGATCAGGCTCGGCGGCGACGTTGATCGCCGCCGTCGCGCCCATCTTGAGCGCCACCGGCAGCGGCCCGTCGACCACGTCCGTCGCCACGATCTCCGAAGCGCCGGCAGCCTTTGCCGCGACGATGGTGAGCGCGCCGATCGGACCCGCTCCCGTCACCAGCACACGCTTGCCGAGCAGCGGTCCGGCGCGCTTGGCCGCATGAAGGCAGACCGAGAGCGGCTCGGCGAAGGCGGCCTGCGCCGCCGTGACGCCGGGAGCCACCTTCACGGCCTGCCGCTCCTCGACGACGAGCACGTCGCGGAAGCCGCCCTGCACATGCGGAAAGCGCATCGCCGAGCCGTAGAACAGCATGTCGGTGCAGTGCTGCTGCAAACCCATCTGGCAATAGCGGCAATGGCCGCAGGCCCGGCTCGGATTGACCGCGACGCGATCGCCCGGCCTGACCCGCGAGACCTCGCCGCCGACCGCCTCGACCCTGCCGGCGATCTCATGGCCGAGGATCATCGGCTCGCGCACGCGGATCGTGCCGAAGCCGCCATGCAGATAATAATGCAGATCGGAGCCGCAGATGCCGCCGGCTTCCATTCGGACCCGCACGTCATGCGGGCCCAGCTCCGGAGCCGTGGTCTGTTCGACCCGCAGGTCCTTCTCGGCATGGATCACGACGGCGCGCATGACGTTTCTCCGGATTGGCGCGGGACAAGCAGGCCGCGCCGTTGTCTAATCGTTTGAAAGCTGCTTACCGAAAGCTGTGCTCCCGGCGCAAACAAAACCAACGCCGCACCCCGGCCTTTAATGAGGATACGCCATGTCGCTGTCGCTGTTCAGCCTGGAAGGCAAGGTCGCACTGGTCACCGGCTCCGGCCAGGGCATCGGGCTCGCACTGGCTGAAGGCCTCTCCGAAGCCGGCGCTCATGTCGTATTGAACGGCCGCGACCGGAGCAAGCTCGAGCGAGCGCACAAGGCCCTGGCCGCCGCCGGCCGCAAGGCCTCGATCGCGGCCTTCGACGTCACCGACCAGAAGGCGGTCGAGGCCGGCGTCGCGGCGATCGAGGCCGGCACGGGGCCCATCGACATCCTCGTCAACAACGCCGGGATGCAGAAGCGCGCGCCGATCACCGAATTCCCGGTCGAGGGCTGGCACGAGGTGATGAACACCAATCTGCACTCGGTGTTCTACGTCACCCAGGCGGTCACGAAGCGGATGGTGCCGCGCAAGCGCGGCAAGATCATCAGCATCGGCTCGGTGATGAGCGAGCTCGGCCGGGCCACCATCATTCCCTATACGGCCTCGAAGGGCGCGGTGAAGATGATGACGCGGGGGCTGGCCGCCGAGCTCGGCAAGCACAACATCCAGGCCAACGCCATAGGGCCCGGCTATTTCACCACCGAGATCAACAAGGCCCTGCTCGCGGACGAGGCCTTCACGAGCTGGGTCTGCAGCCGCACCCCGGCCGGGCGCTGGGGCGAGACGAAGGAACTGGTCGGCGCAGCGATCTTCCTGTCTTCGGCGGCGAGCGATTACGTCAACGGTCATCTGCTGATGGTCGATGGCGGGCTGACCGCGGTGGTCTGAAGGGCGGCAGTGCCTGCCCCCGGGCGCCTTTGATCAGGCCGCGACCTTCGTCACCGCCTCGACGACGTCGTCGACGACGCGCTCGACCAGATCCCGGTCGTCGCCCTCGGCCATCACGCGGATGACGGGTTCGGTCCCCGAGGGGCGGATGACGAGCCGGCCGCTCTCGCCGAGAAGCTGCTTCGCCGCCTCGATCGCACTCATCACGGCCTGCTCCTCCAGCGGCTTGCCCGTCTTGTAGCGCACGTTCTTGAGGATCTGCGGCAGCGGCTCGAAGCAGTGGCAGACTTCCGAGACCGGCCGGTCCATCCGCTTCACCACCGCCAGCAATTGCAGCGCCGCAACCAGTCCGTCGCCCGTCGTGCCGAAATCCGACAGGATGATGTGGCCGGACTGCTCTCCGCCCAGGTTGAAGCCATGGCTGCGCATATGTTCGAGCACGTAACGGTCACCCACCGCCGTGCGCGCGAGCGAGAGGCCGAGGCCGGCCAGATAGCGCTCCAGACCGAGATTTGACATCACCGTCGCGACGATGCCCGGTGCCGAGAGGCGGCCGTCTTCCAGCCAGGAGCGCGCGATCACCGCCATCAGCTGGTCTCCATCGACGATCTGGCCGTGCTCGTCCACCACCAGGACGCGGTCGGCGTCGCCGTCGAGCGCGATGCCGACATCGGCGCGCAATTCCCTGACCTTCTCGACCAGGGTCGAAGGATGGGTCGAGCCGATCTCGCGGTTGATGTTGAAGCCGTCCGGCTCCACGCCGATGGTGATCACCTCGGCGCCCAGTTCCCATAGCGCCTGCGGAGCCACCTTGTAGGCCGCGCCGTTGGCGCAATCGAGCACGATGCGCAGACCCTCCAGGCTCAGATTGCGCGGCAGCGTGCGCTTGGCGAACTCGACATAGCGGGCATCGGCGCTGTCGATGCGCTTGGCCCGGCCGAGCCGCGCGGAGCCCGACAGGCGCGGCCCGAGATCCGCGTCGATCAACGTTTCGATCTCGTGCTCGACCTCGTCGTTGAGCTTGTAGCCGTCGGGCCCGAACAGCTTGATGCCATTGTCCTCGTAGGGATTGTGCGAAGCCGAGATCATCACCCCGAGATCGGCCCGCATCGAGCGGGTCAGCATCGCCACCGCCGGCGTCGGCATCGGGCCGAGCAGCATGACGTCCATGCCGACCGCGGTGAAACCCGCGACCATGGCGTATTCGATCATGTAGCCGGAAAGCCGGGTATCCTTGCCGATCACGACGCGGTGACGATGGTCGCCGCGATGGAAGGCGAGGCCCGTGGCCTGGCCGACCTTCAGGGCGAGGTCCGGCGTGATGACGCCGTTCGCCCGCCCGCGAATGCCGTCCGTTCCAAAGTACTTGCGTGCCATGTCGTTCCGATCCGAAGGCGATCAGCGCCTGATTTCGCGCGTTTCTATAGCCAAAAAACCTTTCCGCCTTCTCACAAATTGTGACGGAGCGTGACATCCCGATGCGCACAAGAAGCGGCGCACAAAAAAGGGCGGCCCGGAGCCGCCCTTTTCGGTTCATGCAATCGGCCTCAGACCTGAGGTTGCGGCTCCATGCCGGCATCCGGCTCGCCGCGCTTGCGGCCCTTTCCGGCGCTCGGCACGGCCGAGCCGCGCGGGGCATGCGGCGTGTCGTCGAGATCCCGCGAGGGGCGCTTGCCGGCGATCAGGTCGCGGATTTCCTCGCCGGTCAGCGTCTCGAACTCGAGCAGCGCCTCGGCCACCTGCACGAATTCGTCGTGATGCTTCGTCAGGATCTCCTTGGCGTCGCGATAGCCTTCGTCGACGAGGCGCTTCACCTCGGCGTCGATCTTCTGCGCGGTCGATTCGGAGAGCGACTGGCTGCGGCCCATCGACATGCCCAGGAAGACCTCTTCCTGATTGTCGCCATAGGCGACCATGCCGAGTTCGTCCGAATAGCCCATCTGGGTGACCATGGCCTTGGCCATCTTGGTCGCCTGCTGAATGTCGCCCGTCGCGCCGGAGGTGATGTTCTCCTTGCCGAAAGTGATCTCCTCCGCCACGCGCCCGCCCATGGCGACCGCGAGCTGCGAGGTGAACTCCTTGTATTTCATCGAGTAGCGATCGCCTTCCGGCAGGAACTTCACCATGCCCAGCGCACGGCCGCGCGGGATGATCGTCGCCTTGTGGACCGGCACGCCCGCCGGGACATAGAGGCCAACGATCGCATGGCCCGCCTCGTGATAGGCGGTGAGCTTCTTCTCCTCCTCGGACATGGCCATCGACTTGCGCTCGGCGCCCATCATGACCTTGTCCTTGGCGTCCTCGAACTCGGCATGGGTGACCATGCGCTTGCCGCGACGGGCTGCGAGCAGCGCCGCCTCGTTGACGAGGTTCATCAGGTCGGCGCCGGAGAAGCCGGGTGTACCGCGCGCCAGGATCTTGAGGTCGACATCCGGCGCCATCGGCACCTTGCGGACATGGACGCGCAGGATCTTCTCGCGGCCGGCGACATCCGGGTTCGGAACGACGATCTGGCGGTCGAAGCGGCCCGGGCGCAGCAGCGCGGGATCGAGCACGTCCGGGCGATTGGTCGCGGCGATGATGATCACGCCCTCGTTCGGCTCGAAGCCGTCCATCTCGACGAGGAGCTGGTTAAGCGTCTGCTCGCGCTCGTCATTGCCGCCGCCCAAGCCGGCACCGCGATGGCGGCCGACCGCGTCGATCTCGTCGATGAAGATGATGCAGGGCGCGTTCTTCTTGGCCTGCTCGAACATGTCGCGCACGCGGCTGGCGCCGACGCCGACGAACATCTCGACGAAGTCCGAGCCCGAGATCGTGAAGAACGGCACATTGGCCTCGCCCGCGACGGCGCGCGCCGTCAGGGTCTTACCCGTGCCGGGCGGGCCGACGAGCAGCACGCCGCGCGGGATGCGCCCGCCCAACCGCTGGAATTTCTGCGGATCGCGCAGGAACTCGACGATCTCCTGCAGGTCCTCCTTGGCCTCGTCGATGCCGGCGACATCCTCGAAGGTGACGCGGCCATGGGCCTCGGTCAGGAGCTTGGCTTTGGACTTGCCGAAGCCCATCGCCCGGCCGGCGCCGTTCTGCATCTGGCGGGACATGAAGATCCACAGGCCGATGAAGATGACGAAGGGCAGCGAGTTGACCAGCAGCGCCATGAACCAGGGCGTGCCTTCCGAAGGAGCGCGAGCCGAGACCGTCACGCCCTTCTGCGCCAGCGTCTTCAGCAGGCCAGGATCGCCATAGGGCGCATAGGTCACGAAGTTGCGACCATCCGAGAAGCTCCCGGAAATCTCCTGCCCCGAGACCACGACGCTGGAGATCTTCCCGGAATCAGCCTCGTTGATCAGCTGGCTGTAGGGGATTTCATTGGTGCTCGAGCGCTGGCTCGGGCTCTGGAACAGCGTCACTAGCGCCAGGACCAGCAGGAAGATCACCACCCAGAGGGCGAAATTGCGGAAGTTCGGATTCATCACCAGTCCGATCGGGCCTGCCGGGACCAACCGGATGAGGCCTGGATTTCATTCAACAAGCAATTTAGGTGCGGCGCGCCTCCTTGCCAAGGGAAACGCAAGCGAAACGCGTGCCGTCGCGGGATTATGATGTCGCAGGGTGAACGCCGCGCCGGCGCGGCCCTTCGCGCCGCAGGACGAGCACCCCGTTTGCGCCGAGCGAGAGCACGCAGCCCGCGAGCGTTCTCCGGCTGGTCGAGCCGCCCCGCAGCGCCTCGAGCAGGCTTGCGCCGCAGGCCTCCAGCCGCTCCAGCCGGCCATAGCCGTCCCCGGCCGGCGCGACGTCCGACAGGGCGAGCGCGAGCACGCGCAGGACGATCTCCTCCGGCTCTTCCGCCAGCCGCCGGAAATCGAGCCGCAGTTCGTCCGCATCTTGAGAGCAGCAGCGACGCTGGCTCAGCACCTCTGCCGCCCGCTGCGACAGGGCCTCCTCCTGCCGCGCCATGCGCGCCGCGAAGAGGCCGAGCCGCGCCGGACCGAGCCCCTCCTCCGCCAGCAGCGGCAGCAAGCTGCGCCAGCGCACGCGCTCGAAGCGCGGATCGGCATTGCTCGGATCGCGCGTGAAGGGCAGCCCGCGCCGCTCGGCGGTGGCGACGAGCCGCGCCTTTTCGATGCCCAGCAAAGGCCTGACGAGATCGACCGCCCCGCGACGGCTGCGCGGCTGCATGCCGGCGAGCCCGCCCGGGCCAGAGCCATGGGCAAGCCGCATCAACAGGGTTTCGGCTTGGTCGTCGAGCGTATGGGCCGTGACGATCGCCGTACAGCCGTGACGAAGCGCGGCGGCCGTGAGCAGGTCGTAGCGGGCACGCCGCGCCGCGTCCTGAATGCCGCTGGCGGGCTTGCTGGAAAGCCATCGAAGCGTTTCATGCGCCACGCCGAGCCCGGCGCAGAGTGCCGCGACCTCCTCCGCCTCGGCAGCCGCCTCGGCCCGCAATCCATGATCGACCGTAGCAGCGCGCAGCACGGGCCGGCCCGGTCCCCTGGCCCAATCCGCCAGCAGGGCCAGCAGCGCAACCGAATCCGGTCCGCCCGAGACAGCCACGAGCAGCCCGGCCTCCGAGGCCAGATCGCCGAAGCAGGCGCCGGCCTCCGCCGGCGAGACCGGCATCACCGCTGGCTCGCGAGAGGAAACCGCGCTCAAGCGCAGCCGGAACGGCGCCGCTCCCGCGCGACGGCATTGCGCAGTGCGCTGGACGCCTGCGGATAGTCGACTCCGACCTTGGCATAGGTCGCGCACGCCTGCTCCTTGGCGCCGAGCCCGCTCAGGGCCATACCGAGCCGGAGCAGGCTGTCGGGCGCCTTCGCCGCACGCGGCGTCTCCTTCGAAATCTTCAGGAACTGCTCGGCGGCCTCGCGATAGCGCTGGCGTTGCATGTAGCTCTCGCCCAGCCAATAGGTGGCGTCCACCGCCAGCCGGTCCCGCGGATAGCTCTGCAGAAATTGCCGGAAGCCCATTTCGGCCTGTTCGTAGGCCCGGCGCTTGAGCGCCGCATAGGCGGAATCATAGGCTTCCTTGGCGGTCGCCGGGCCACTCGCGGCCGCAACGCTTTGCCCACGCGGGCCACCCGCGACCGCACCCTGCTGAACCGGACGTCCGACACCCTGCAGGTCGAGAGGCTGCCCGCTCGCCGGGCCGTTGGCGTATTCATCCTCGATGATGCCGGAAATGCCGCCGCCGAGCGGCTGGGGGGCCCCGGCGGCGCCTTGCTGCGTGCTCGGATCGAAGGCATCGCCGCGGCGTTGCCGTTGCGGTGTGCCGCCCGCGGGCGGAGTGGCCGGCGGCGCGGACCCCGCGGACGGCCGCCCGCCGCCGCCTTTTTCGTTCAGCCGGAAATCGACGTCCTGCTGGAATCGGCTGAGCTGCTCGGTCAACCGCTTGTTCTCGAACTGCAACTGCTCGATCTGCCCGGCCATTTGCCGCATCTGGTTTTCGAGCCGGGTCGTGCGCACCAGCAGGTCGGCGGCATCCTGCGCGAAGGCCGGGGCGGTGGCGCCGCTCAGCCCCGCGGCGAGCGCGAGCGCGGGCCAGGCCGGGCGAGCGAGAAGGCGGGCAAGGGAAAAGCCGGGCATCTGAAGCAAGCGGTCCTCGACTGAAGCTGACATGGTCGCGCACGCGCTTATAACACCGGCGCACCGCGGCCAAAATATGAACGATCTCATGCGCCGGCTGCGAAATCCGAGGGACGCGGGCGAAACCCCTCTGGCGCTTTGCCGGCGGCTTGCCTACATTGGCGAAGCGGGGCTGCCTAGTGCGTGAGAGACAGCATTCCCCGGGCCCATACGACTCCCTAGGGAGCTGTCCCTGACCGGATCCATCGGAACCGGACACACGGCGCCCACCTACTTTAGTAGGTGTCCCGGGATTCAAAACTCCACGGCCGAGGTGGCTCCGCAGCCCTTATGACGACGACGTCCGACACGCAGGTCACGCCCTCCCCGCGCAAGGCGATCCTCCGCGCCGAGGCGCTTTCCCGTCGCGACGCGCTGGATCTCGACAACCGGCTGGAATGGGACGCGGAGATCGCTGCCAATGCGCTCGCCCTTCCAATCTGGAAAGCGAGCACCGGCCCGGTCTCGGCCTATTGGCCGATGCGCTCGGAGGCCGATCCCCGCCCGATCCTCGAAGCCCTTCACGACCGCGGCCTGCTCCTCTGCCTGCCCGCGATCGTCGACAAGCGCATGATCTTCCGCCGCTGGGCGCCCTATGACCCGATCGTTCCGGGCGGCTTCGGCACGCTCGTCCCGGCGCCGAGCGAGCCGGAGGTGAGGCCTGCGATCCTGCTCGTGCCGCTCGCCGCCTTCGACCGGCGCGGCTACCGGATCGGCTACGGCAAGGGCTATTACGACCGGGCGCTGACCGAGCTTGGCCCGACGATCAGCATCGGCATCGGCTATGCCGCCCAGGAGATCGATGCGGTGCCGGACGAGCCGCATGACCGGCGCCTCGACTGGATCGTGACCGAGCGCGAAGCCATTCGCCGCGGTTGATTCCCGAGCGCCTTCGCGCGAGGGAGAAAGCCTTCGCGGTTTTCGGGTCAGCTCATGCGTCTTCTGTTTCTCGGTGACATCGTCGGCCGCCCCGGCCGGATAGCGGTTCAGGAGCGCCTGCCTGCCCTGCGCGAGGCCTGGAAGCTCGACTGCGTCGTCATCAACGGCGAGAACTCGGCCGGCGGCTTCGGCATCACCGAGGCGATCTGCGACGAGATCCTCGCCGCCGGCGCCGATGTCGTCACGCTCGGCAACCATTCCTGGGACCAGCGCGAGGCCCTCGTCTTCATCACCCGGCAGGACCGGCTGATCCGCCCGGCGAATTATCCGCCGGGCACGCCCGGCCGCGGCGCGGCCGTGATCGAGGCCCGCAACGGCGCCCGCGTCCTCGTCGTCAACGTCATGGGCCGGCTGTTCATGGACCCGCTCGACGACCCCTTCGCCGCGGTCGAGCGCGAGCTCTCGGCCTGCCCGCTCGGCGAAGTCGCCGATGCCGTCCTCGTCGATGTCCATGCCGAGGCGACGAGCGAGAAGCAGGCCATGGCCTATTTCCTCGACGGCCGCGCCAGCCTGGTCGTGGGCACGCATACTCACGCGCCGACCTCGGACACGCGCATCCTTCCTGGCGGCACGGCCTACCAGTCCGATGCCGGCATGTGCGGCGACTACGACTCCGTGCTCGGCATGCAGAAGGACGAGCCGGTGCGCCGCTTCCTGCAGAAGGTGCCTGGCGCGAGGCTGGAACCGGCGACCGGAGAGGGCACGCTCTCGGGCGTCGCCGTCGAGATCGACGATGCGACAGGCCTCGCGAGAGCGGTCTGGGCCGTCCGCGTCGGCCCGCATCTGAGCGAGGCGCTGCCCGGCTGGGCGGCCTGAAGCGGATCAGGCCTGGCGCGATTGCCGGGACAGCGTCTCGAAGGCCTCGCTCATGCTGGCGGCGTGCCGGGACAACGCCCCGGCGACGCCGAGCACCTCGGATACCGCGTCTCCCGCGCCCTGCGCCCGCGAGCTGAGCTGACCGATCGCCTCGGCATTCGCCTGGGTATCGACCGCCGCCTGGTTCGCGCTGCGGGCAATCTCCTGTGTGGCGGCGCGCTGCTCGTCGATGCTGGCGGCGACGGCCCCTGCGATCCCGTTGACCTGGCTGACGAAACCGACGATGCGCTCGAGCGCCGAGACGGCCTCGCGGGTCGCCGCCTGCATCGCCGGAACCTGGGCGGCGATCTCGCCTGTGGCTTGCGCCGTACGGGCCGATAGTTGCTTCACCTCGGTCGCGACGACGGCGAAACCGCGTCCGGCCTCCCCGGCACGCGCGGCCTCGATCGTCGCATTGAGCGCGAGCAGATTGGTCTGGCTCGCGATCATCTGGATCAACTCGACGACGGAGCCGATGGTGTCGGCCGAGCGTGACAGGCTCTGAACAACGGCGTCGGTCTGCTGCACGGCCGCGTTGGCCTGATGGGCCAGTTCCGAGGCCCGCGTCACCTCGGCCGCCACGTGGTCGAGCGAGATCGACAGTTCGTTGGTGGCCGCGGCGACATTGCCGACATTCCTCGAGGCGTCGTCGGCGCTTCGCACTGCCACGAAGGCCTGAGCACTGGTCTCGCCGACAATGACGTCCATCGTCGTGGCAAGGCTCTCCACCTTCACCGCGCCCGCGCCGACGGCGCTCACCACGTCGCGGACGGTTCCCTCGAACGCTTCGATCTGCCGGCGCGTGGCGTTGCGGCTGTCCTCCTGGACGAGCGCATAAGTCTCGAGAATGAGCTCGAGATCGAGCTGGGCCGCCTTCGACAACGCTGCGCGCGTGACGATGCCGTCGTCGAGGCGGCCTCTGCGCCAGCGGCCGGCCACGCTCGTCAGCCGGCGCTGATCGAGGCCGAGCTCGGCGATCAGCGCATTCACGACGATCGCGTGGCAGATCACCACCGCATAGATCGGTACGCCATGGTCGTGGAAGGCGGTGGCCAGGCTGCGCGCCGACTCCATGAAGCCCTCGCCCAGATCGCCCGAGGCGAGACGGATCCAATGCGCCAGCCGTCGCTCGTGCACCTGCGGCTGCCGCAGCGCCTGGGCGATTTCCGGCCAGGGCGCGAACTGCTCGTGAAGCTGCGGCAGGAGCGAGGGCAGCCGCTCGCGCACGAACATGGCCTGCGGCGCCAGCAGCGCGAGGTCGCGCTCGGAAATCTGGAACGCGCGAAAACGCTGCTCCTGCCCGGCGATCGTTCTGGTGGTCAAGTTATCACTCGGGATAGCGGAGTACGAAGTTCGCGACGTTCGACGCTGCCTTGGCGTGGTAAAGAATTGCCTAATGCCGGGCCAAGCCGCGCCGGGCGACGCTTGCCTGCGGGCAAAGCCGACGCCTATAAGGCCGCTTCGCCGGAATTCCGGGCAGGATCGCCGCCCGGCCCCGGCATGTTACGGATCATTCGCAGAAGGCAGCGCGACGTCATGGCCGGCCATTCCCAGTTCAAGAACATCATGCACCGCAAGGGCAAGCAGGATGCGGTGCGCTCCAAGCTGTTCTCGAAACTGGCCCGCGAAATCACCGTCGCCGCCAAGATGGGCATGCCCGACCCGAACATGAACCCGCGCCTGCGCATGGCCGTGCTCGCCGCGCGCGCCGAGAACATGCCGAAGGACAATATCCAGCGCGCCATCAACAAGGCGGCCGGCGGCGAAGGCGACAACTATGACGAGGTCCGCTATGAGGGCTACGGCCCGGGCGGCGCCGCCGTCATCGTCGAGGCCCTGACCGACAACCGCAACCGCACCGCCTCTGCCGTGCGCTCCTATTTCACCAAGTCGGGCGGCGCGCTGGGCGAGAGCAACTCGGTTTCCTTCATGTTCAACCGCGTCGGCGAGGTCACCTATCCGACTGAGGCCGGCGACCCAGACAAGGTGATGGAAGCGGCGATCGAGGCCGGCGCCGACGACGTGATCTCGGACGAGAACGGCCACACCATCCTGTGTGCCTTCGACAGCCTGAACGAGGTCTCGAAAGCGCTCGAAGCCACGCTCGGCGCGCCGGCTTCGGCCAAGCCCGTCTGGCGTCCGACGACTTCGGCCCCGCTCGACGAGGAGAAGGCCGCCTCGATGATGCGGCTGATGGAGGCGCTCGACAACGACGACGACGTCCAGAACGTCTTCGCGAATTTCGAGATCGCCGACGAGATCATGGCCAAGCTCGGCGCCTGAACCGCCCCGGCGCCAGGTCCAGGGGGCGGCACCGCGACGCCCCCTTTTTCACTTTCTAACGGCCGAGCAGGCCGTCCAGCAGCGGCAGACTGATCAGCGCGCTCAGGAAGATCAGCAGGTAGGCGCCGCGCCGGAAGCTCGTCTCCGAAGCCAGTCGGAAGCCGTGCGAGCCGATCCAGAATGCGACGACGTAGATCGCGAAGAGCGGTATCGCGCTCACGACCGACTGCAGGGTGAGGATGCCCTTCCACCAGAGCACGGCGCCGCTGATGAAGGTCGAGATGCCGAAATAGGTTTGCAGATTGGCGCGCGTCTTGTGCCGGTCGTTGCGCTGCGCGCCGAGCCAGAAGACCGCCAGCGGCATACCGCCGATCGAGGCCATGCCGTTGCACAGCCCGGAGAGCGCGCCGACGCCGAGCGACAGCGAGACCGTCGGCCGGCCGTGATAGCGCCAGCCCGAGGCCATCAGCCCTACGGCCGTGAGCACGAGCAGCGCTAGCACCCAGCGCATCGTGTCGCGGTCGAGCCAGGTCAGCAGCGAGACGCCGATCGGGAGAGCCAGGGTCGCGGTGGCCAGCAACGGCACGATCTCGCGCCATTCGGCATGCTTGGCGCTCCGCGCCGCGACCGGCAGCGCCACTGGCAGGTCGATGAACCAGATCAGCCCCAGCGCCGCGACCGGGCCGAGCACGATCGATGCGAGCGGCATGAACACCATCGCGAAGCCGAAGCCGGTGAAGCCTCGCACCAGCCCGCCGAGCAGCGTCGCGCCGAAGAGAACCGCGAGGCCGTCGCCGGTCAGGGAAGGAAAGAAGAAGTCCTGGTAGGGCAGCATCACGGCAAGACGGGAGAGCGGGAGAAGGGCGGATCGCACCATGGCCCAGCACGGCCAGCGAGAGAAATCGTCGTTTCTGATCCGATCGATGAGGAGAATTCATCCAGGCCCTCGTTCCGGGCGGGGACAAACCCGAAACATGGTCTAGGCTGGCGCTCCATGGCACCCGCGATTCGCATCCTCGGCATCGATCCCGGCCTCCGCAAGACCGGCTGGGGCGTCGTCGTCTCGGAAGGCAGCAAGCTTTCCTTCGTCGCTTGCGGCTGCGTCGAGAGCGACGGTGCGCTGCCGCTCGGCCAGCGCCTGCGGCAATTGCACGAAGGGCTGAACAAGGTGCTCGCGACCCATCGCCCGCATGAGGCCGCCGTCGAGGAGACCTTCATCAACCGCGATCCGCAATCGGCGCTGAAGCTCGGCCAGGCGCGGGGCATCGCGCTGGTCGTGCCGGCGCTCGCCGGGCTCGATGTCGCGGAATATGCCGCCAATCTTGTCAAGAAGACCGTGGTCGGCGTCGGCCATGCCGACAAGAAGCAGGTCCAGGCGATGATCCGCGTGCTGCTGCCGAAGGCCGAGACCAGTTCCGCCGACGCCGCGGACGCGCTCGCGGTCGCGATCTGCCACGCCCAGCATCGCGGCATGAAGGCGCTGGTCGCACAGATGCGCGCGGCCGGCTGAACAAGGGCGGGGAACAGGCACGATGATCGGCAAGCTCAAGGGCCTGATCGACTCCTATGGCGAGGACCACGTCATCATCGACGTGCAGGGCGTCGGCTATGTCGTGCAATGCTCGGCGCGCACGCTGCAGCGCCTGCCGAAGCCCGGCGAGGCCGCGGTACTCTCGATCGAGACCCATGTCCGCGAGGATGCGATCCGCCTCTACGGCTTCATGTCCGATACGGAGCGCGACTGGTTCCGGTTGATGCAGGTCGTCCAGGGCGTCGGCGCCAAGGTCGCGCTCGCCATTCTCTCGACGCTCGACCCGGGCGGCCTCGCCACCGCGATCGCCACCAACGACAAGGCGGCGATCGCGCGCGCCCCCGGCGTCGGCCCCAAGCTCGCCCAGCGCCTCTGCGCCGAGCTGAAGGACAAGGCGCCGGCCTTCGGCCATGTCGATCCGAGCCTCGCCCAGCTCTCCGGCGCGCTGGAGGACAGGACGTTGCCGCAGCCGGTCGCCGACGCCGTATCGGCACTCGCCAATCTCGGCTATCCGCAGGCGCAGGCCGTCGCGGCGGTCGCGGCCGCGGCCAAGGCCGCGGGCGACGGCGCCGGGACGGCCCAGCTCATCAAGCTCGGACTGAAGGAACTGGCGAAGTGAGCCCGGGGATCGATCCGGACGATCTCGAACTTCGCGTCGTCACCGACAAGGGCGAACTTCTCAAGATCATGATGGCGAGCTGGGGCTCCCACCGCATGATGATCGACCTTCACGTCTACGACGTGGCGGAGATCGATGCGCTCGGCCTCTACGAGCCGGGCGGCCGCACGGCGGCGCTGGCGAGCTGGACCATCCGCAGCGAGACGGCTTATCTCTGCGCGCTGCATTCGCTGCGTCCGGGCGAAGGTGTCGCGATCCGCATGCTCGATGCGGTGATCGCCGCGGCGCGCTCCGCCGGCGCGGTGCGCCTCAAGGCGATGCTGACCAACGACAACATGCCGGGCCTGATCTTCTACCAGCGCCGTGGCTTCCGCCTCTCGGGACTTTATCTCGAGGCGATCGACGCCTATCGCTCGGTGGTGCCGAGCATCATCAAGACGGGATACAAGGACATTCCAATCCACGACGCCATCGAGCTGGAGATCGCGCTGTGAGCGATCCGAAGCGCTCCGGATTGATGACCGCCGAACGCCGCGACGACGACGGCGAAGCCTCGCTGCGTCCGCTTTCGCTCGCCGACTTCACCGGCCAGGCGGCCGCGCGCGCGAATCTTCAAGTTTTCATCAACGCTGCCAAAAGCCGTGGCGACGCGCTCGACCATGTGCTCTTCGTCGGCCCGCCCGGTCTCGGCAAGACGACACTGGCGCAGATCGTCGCGCGCGAGCTCGGCGTCAATTTCCGCTCGACCTCGGGCCCGGTCATCGCCAAGGCCGGCGACCTCGCCGCGCAGCTCACCAATCTCGAAGAGCGCGACGTCCTCTTCATCGACGAGATCCATCGCCTCAACCCGGCGGTCGAGGAGATCCTCTACCCGGCGATGGAGGACTACCAGCTCGACCTGATCATCGGCGAGGGGCCGGCGGCGCGTTCGGTCAAGATCGACCTCCCGAAGTTCACGCTCGTCGGCGCCACCACCCGCGCCGGCCTCTTGACCACGCCGCTGCGGGACCGCTTCGGCATTCCGATCCGGCTGCAGTTCTACACGGTCGAGGAGTTGCAGGGCATCGTCGCCCGCGGCGCCCGCGTGCTCGGCGTACCGATGTCGGACGACGGCGCCAACGAGATCGCCAAGCGCTCGCGCGGAACGCCGCGCATCGCCGGGCGCCTGCTGCGCCGCGTGCGCGATTTCGCCATCGTCGACGGCGACCCGATCGTCACCCGCAAGGTCGCCGACAAGGCCCTCTCGCTGCTCGATGTCGACGCCATCGGCCTCGACCAGATGGACCGGCGCTATCTCACCACGGTCGCGGTCAATTTCGGCGGCGGCCCGGTCGGGATCGAGACCATCGCCGCCTCGCTCTCCGAGCCGCGCGACGCGATCGAGGAGATCATCGAGCCCTTCCTGCTGCAGCAGGGCTTCATCCAGCGCACCCCGCGCGGGCGCCTGCTGACACCCCATGCCTTCCGCCATCTCGGCATGCCCGAGCCCTCGCGGGAGACGGCTCAGTTCGGATTGTTCGGAAGCGACGAGGACGAAGCGTGAAGCAGCTCCTGCGAAATCTTGCGCTCGCGCTTGCGTTGACGAGTCTCTTCGCCTGCATGGCGGTCTCGGCGCGCGCCGGCGACGACGTGCCCCGCGGCCCCGTCGAAGACGCCTATGCGATCACGATCAAGACGCTCGCCGCCAAGGGCAAAGCCCCGCCGCCGGCCTGGCGCCCACCGCATCGCGACAAGCTGATGAGCAGGAGCCTGGCCGCGCTCTTCGCCCGCGACGACCTCTATCAGGAGGAGAGCGGCGACATGGGCCAGATCGGCGCCGACCCCTTCCTCAACGGGCAGGACGGCGAAATCAAGAAGCTGAGCTTCGACACGATACCCGTCGCCGCCGGCAAGGCGACGGTGGTGGCGAATTTCCGCAGCTTCGGAAAGCCCGTCGCCGTCCAGTTCCAGATGCTCCGCGAGAACGGCGGCTGGCGCATCGACGACATCGTCAACAGCTTCGAAGGCCAGCGCTATTCGATCCGGGAGGCCCTGTCGCAGCCCTATGACTGCGGCTCCTTCATGGGCAAGCCCTGCAAGCGCTGAGCATCTTGCAGGACCGCGGGTCGATCCTGGCGCCGGGCTCCTACTGCCGCGCGATCTTGGCGCGCATCATCGCCGGGCGGGCGCCCGCATCCTTCAGCGCGCCGGACTTTGCCGCCTTCGCATTCTCGACCGAGCGCATGCCCTTGCCGGCCGTGCGGCTGGCGGGGCGCGCGCCCTGCTGCTGGCGCTGCTTCAGCGCCAGTGCCTTGCGCGCCAGGCTGCGCTGGCTCGGCGCGCGCAGCTTTTCGGACCGCCGCGTCTGCTCGGCGCCGACGCGCTTCAGCGCCACCGTCAGCGCATCGGCCTTGGCCTTGGTGCCATGATTGTCCGAGGCCGGCCGCGTGCCCTGCGGCGGCGCCTTGCCGCGAAACTCGCGCCGCTGCTGGCGGGCGATGTCGCGGGCGCGGTTGCGCTTTTCGCGCAGCGTGCCGGCGAGGTCGCGCAGATCGCCGTCGCTTTCGCGGCCGAGCCTGCCGCGCCGCGTGCGGGCGACGAGATCGAACTCGCCTTTGTCGAGAAGCCGTTCGAGTGCCTTGGCCGATAGCGACATCGCCGTTTCCTCCTGCTGCTGTCCACCTCTCCAGGATGCATCCGGCGGCGTTTTGTTCCCGCGGCGATTTGCCGGAATGGGTTCTCGCCTATATGCCGGCCGCCATGACCAGCCCGCATCAGATCACCGTTCGCGTCTATTATGAAGACACGGATTTCTCCGGCGTCGTCTATCACGCCTCCTATCTGCGCTTCATGGAGCGCGGGCGCACCGAACTCATCCGCGCGCTCGGCGTCGAGCAGCGCGAGCTCTTCGACGGCGACACGGCGCTGGGCTTTGCCGTGCGCAAGATGACGATCGACTTCCTCAAGCCCGCCGTGATGGATGACCTGCTCACGGTCGAGACCCGCTGCACCGAGGCGCGCGGTGCCACCATGGACCTGGAGCAGCGCGTGCTGCGCGGCGAGGAGGTCCTGATCACCGCCGCGGTCAGGGTCGCCTGCGTCGGCGGCGGCCGGGCGCGCCGCATTCCCGACGGCCTGCGCAAGCGGCTGATGCTCGATGTCTGAGGCATGCACATCGGCATCGACGCCGGCCGCGGCGCCATGTTAGCGCTGTTAACATGAGCTGGAAGCGCGACCGCCCCGAAACGCCCCGCGGCTATCACCACGGCAACCTCAAGGAGGAGCTGGTGAAGGCGGCGCTTGGGCTGATCGGCGAGAAGGGGCCGAACGGCTTCACCTTCGCCGAGGCCGCGCGCATGGCTGGCGTCAGCCCGGCTGCGCCTTATCGCCACTTCCGCGACCGGGACGAGTTGCTCGCCGATGTCGCGGCACGCGGGTTCCAGACCTTCGAGGCAGCCCTGTCGCGGGCCTGGGACCAGGGTCGCCCCGATCCCGAGACGGCCTTCCACCGGCTCGGCCGCGCCTATCTCGCCTTCGCCCATGACGAGCCAGCCTATTATTCCGCCATGTTCGAGGCCGGCGTCCCGCTCGATGCCAGCCCCGAATTGCGCGCCGCGGCCGATCGCGCCTTCGCCAATCTGCGGCAGGCGGCGGAGGCGCTGATCGCCAGGCTGCCGCAGGGCAAGCGCCCGCCCGCTCTGATGATGGCACTGCATATCTGGGCGATGTCGCACGGCATCGCCGCGCTGTTCGGCCGCGCCGATGGCGGGCGCCGGCCCTTGCCGATGTCGGCCGCCGAACTGCTCGAGGCGGGCATGCTGATCTACCTGCAGGGCCTCGGGATCGGCCCGGAAACCGCCGCGCCGCAAGCCGGTTGACGAAATCGCCAAGGCCGATCCTTGACAAATCCCGGGGTCGCGCGCATCTATGTAAATGTGATTTACATTCACGCTGGTCAGTGAGGGAGCAATGCCGATCGTCGAGAAGCTTGACGAATATGGAAAGGGAGCCTGGATCGCCTTCGCGGTTCTCGGCTTCATCGTGTTCTGGCCTCTGGGTCTGGCGACCCTGGCCTTTCTTTTCTGGAGTGGACGCATGGGCTGTGGATACGCAAGGGACCGCTACGAGCATCGGATGAGCCGTCTTCAGGACAAGATGGACCGCATGCGCGAGCGCATGGCCGGCCGTGACGGCCGCGGCTTCGGCGGCGGGTTCGGCGGCTGGGGTCGCGAGCCTTCGAGCGGCAACCGCGCCTTCGACGAGTACCGCAGCGAGACGCTGCGCCGGCTCGAGGAGGAGCAGCGCGAGTTCCACGATTTCCTCGGCCGCCTGCGCATGGCCCGAGACAAGGCCGAATTCGATCAGTTCATGAACGAACGCCGCAACAACCCGCCGGCCAATACGCCCGCTCAGCCCGACGCGGCCTGATCTGGCGGCGCGCCGCAACCCGCGACGCGATGGCTCGAAGCGCCCCGGTCGAAAGGCTGGGGCGTCTTTTTTTATGTCTCCGTCCCGGCGAACGGCCCCATCAGGCTCCGAGCCAGCCGGTCAGCCCGATCAGAACCAGCGGAATCGCCACGATCGCCAGCACCGTCTGGATCGCCGTGATCCCGGCCATCAGCGGCGCGTCGCCGCCGAGCTGCCGCGCCATGATGTAGGCGGAGGAGGCCGTCGGCAGGGCCTGGAACAGCAGGGCCGTGGTCAGGGCCTGGCCATTGAGCCCCGTCGCCAGCGCGACGAGGACGGTCGCGGCCGGCATCGCCAGAAACTTCATCAGCGACGAGGAAGCGACGGGGCCGGCCCATCGGCGTGCCGTGCCGAAGTCGAGCGCGGCGCCGACGCAGAGCAGGCCGAGCGGCAACGACGCGCCGCCGAGCGACCGCATCGCGGAGTCGAGGCCCGGCGGAATACGCAAGCCCGCGAGCTGGAAGGCGATACCTCCCAGCGATGCCACGACCAGCGGATTGCTGACGAGCTGTTTCAGGATGCCGCGACCATCGAGCCGGGCGGAGCCGTGCCGGGCGAAGACGAGGACGCACAGCACGTTGACCGTCGGCACGATCGCAGCGTTGCAGATCGCGGCCAGCGCAATGCCCTGCGTGCCGAACAGCCCGGCGGCCAGCGTCACCCCGACATAGTTGTTGAAGCGCACGCTGCCCTGGAAAACCGATGTGAAGGCCGGGCCGTCGAGCCCCAGCAGCGGCCGCAGCGCCATGACCAGCGCCGCGACGGCCAGAGTCGAAAGGATCAGCGTCACGGCGAGGTCGCGCACCGGCAACGCCTCGAGATGGGCCATCGCGAGCCCGTGGACGAACAGGCTGGGCAGCAGCACGTAGTACCCCAGCCGTTCGGCCTGGGGCCAGAAGCTCTCGGCCAGGAAGCGGCGCTGCCGCAGCGCCATGCCGAGGCCGATGAGAATGATGACGGGCAGCAGCGCCATCAGCACCGGCATCGTCATCGGGATCGCTCCCGAACCGGCTCCGCAGGAAGCGGAAGCCGGTCGCCTCTCGCGACGGGCTCTGCATTCGGTGAGACGGGCATGTCGAACTCGCGCTGCGAAACCGGATGCTGCCTACCAGCTTGCAATCGTCAGTCAAAATTCTGAATTCTGTTCCAATCAATGAGGAAAACTTGTTGATTGGCACGCAGTCCGCGCGCAAGCATCTTCTCATGTCGCTCCGCGCTCTCCGAACCCTGCAGGCGATCGCGCGCCATGGCTCCTTCGCGCGCGCCGGTGCCGCTGTCGGGCTGACGCAGTCGGCCGTCAGCCTGCAGGTCAAATCGCTGGAGGACGAATTCGGCGTGCGACTGTTCGACCGCTCGCGGCGGCTGCCGGTCCTGACGGAAGCCGGCAAGATCGTCCTCGCCAAGTCGGAGGAGGTTCTGGCCCTCCTCGACCGGATTCCCGAGGCGTTGGGAGACGAGCAGTCGCTCGCCGGCCGCCTCAAGATAGGCGCGATCCAGACCGCGCTGGCGGGCGCCCTGCCCGATGCCCTGACGACCCTGAAGCGCGCGCATCCGCGCCTCCGGGTCCACCTCGTTGCCGGCATGTCGGCCGAGCTGGCGGCGCAGGTCGCGGCCGGAGAGATCGACGCCGCGGTCACGACCGAGCCGGTCCGCCCTCATCCTCCCGGCCTGGTCTGGACACCGCTCTATCGGGACCGCTTCTGGCTGATCGCCCCGAAAGGAAACGAGCGCAAGGACCAACGGGAGCTGCTGACCGGCCTGCCCTTCATCAGGTTCGACAGCCGCGCCTGGGCGGGCCGGGTCATCGACCGCGAGCTGCGCCGGCAACGACTGACCGTCAGGGAGGAAATGATCCTGGACAGCCAGGAGGTCATCCTGCGCATGGTCGAGAAGGGGCTCGGCGTCGCGATCGCCCCGCTTTCGGAAGAGGCGCGGCTCGGCCTTGCTCTGCCGTGCCTGCCGTTCGGGGAGCCGCAACTGACGCGCCGCATCGTCCTTCTCGAACGGCAGGACCGCCGGACCGAAAGGCTGGCGGCCGCTCTGGCACAGGCCCTGATCGCAGCCGAGCAGGCGACGCGCGCCCGACTGAAGACGAGCGCGGGCGTGCCACGGCGCTAGCCAGGCACGGCAGGAAAAGCCCTCGCCCGGTCCGATCGTCGGCGAGAACCGCGCGGTCGTCGTTGCGTCATCTCGCCGCGTATACCCGACATTAACCTTGCCGAGGGCTTAACTCCAAGCGGAGCATGCGTTTCGTGGGAAACCCCGTTTCGGCCCATCTTTCGCCGGATTCGCGCGCGAAAGACAGGTTACGGCATTTCCCCGGATCGCAGAACGGGCGGCGGCGTGGGTCTCCCGCGACGCGAGCGGCGGGGCTTGGATCAGGGCTGCGGCTCGTTGCCGGACCGCTGGTCGCACCGCCTGGGTTGGAAGGATGACAGGATGAACCCCGCCGACGTCGCGCAGGCCGCGCCACAGATCGACATGTCGTTCTGGACGCTGTTCTGGCACGCCCATATCGTCGTCAAGCTGGTCATGCTCGGCCTGCTCGGCGCCTCGGTCTGGTGCTGGTCGATCATCATCGACAAGACTCTGCTCTACCGGCGCACGCGCAAGGACATGGACTCCTTCGAGGAGGTGTTCTGGTCGGGCCGCTCGCTGGAGGAACTCTATCGCGATCTCGCCAGCCGTCCGGTCAACGACATGGCGGCGGTGTTCGTCGCGGCGATGCGCGAGTGGAAGCGCTCCTTCGAGAATGGCGGCCGCTCCGTCGCCAGCCTCTCCCAGCGCATCGACAAGGTGCTGGACGTCACCATCCAGCGCGAGACCGAGCGGCTCGAATCGAAGCTCCTCGTCCTGTCGACCATCGCCTCCGCCGCTCCCTTCATCGGCCTGTTCGGCACGGTCTGGGGCATCATGACCTCGTTCACCGCGATCGCGGTCTCGAAGAACTCCTCGCTCGCCGTGGTCGCGCCCGGCATCGCGGAAGCGCTGTTCGCCACGGCCATCGGCCTTTTCGCTGCGATCCCCGCCCTGATGGCCTACAACAAGCTGCAGGCCGAGGTCGCCAAGGCGCAGGGGCGGCTCGAAGCCTTCGCCGACGAATTCTCCGCGATCCTGTCGCGGCAGATCGACGAGCGCATGGCGGCGTGAGGGCCTGAGCGATGGGAATGTCCGCAGCCGCAGGGGCGCAGGGCGGAGGCCGCCGGGGCCGGCGCGCGCGCCGCCACCGCGCCATCGCCGAGATCAACATGACGCCGTTCATCGACGTCATGCTGGTGTTGCTCATCATCTTCATGGTCGCCGCGCCGCTGATCGCAACCGGCGTGCCGCTCGATCTGCCGCAGACCGGCGCCAAGCCGATCAATGTCGACCAGAAGCCGGTGACGATCGCCATCGATGGCAAGGGCCAGATCTTCCTGCAGGACGAGCCGACGCTGGAGCCCGACCTGGTCTCCAAGCTGCAGAGCCTCGCCAAGCAGGGCTTCGACGAACGCATCTATGTCCGCGCTGACAGGGTGGTCGACTACGGCCGCGTCGCGTCGGTCATGTCCACCATCACCGCCGCCGGCTTCAAGCGGGTTGCGCTGGTGACGGAACCAGCCGCCCGCTGAGGACGGTGGAAGCAAGGGTACGTAAGGGCGTGAAGCTTTCGACCTCCGAACCTGGCATGCTGGTGTCGGCGCTCGGCCATGTGATGGCGCTTGTCATCGGGCTGGTTGCGTTCTCGTCGCCGTCGCCGCTGCCGGACCATCAGGAGGCGATCGCCGTCGAGCTCGTCGACCCCAGTGCTCTGAACCAGGTCACCCGCGGCGAGCGCAATGCCCCGAAGGTGCAGGACAAGCCGACGCCGCGCGCCGAGCGCCAGTCCGATACGGTCGAGCACAAGGAGGCCGGCGACGCCAAGGCCGACAACCCGGCGCCGCCATCCCGCCCGCCCGAGCTGAAGACGGCCGAGGACAACGCCTCGGCTCCGACGCCGCCGGCTCGCCCGGTCGAGCAGCCGAAGCCCGAGGTGAAGCCACCGGAGCCGGCCAAGCAGCCCCCGCAGAAGAGCGAGGCCGCAGCCGCCCGCGAAGCCGAGCAGAAGCGCGAGGAACTCGCCAAGCTCGCCGCCGAGGCCGAGCTCGCCTCCAAGGCGAAGCAGGCCGAGGAAGAGGCCAAGGCCGCCGCCAAGGCGAAGGCCGAGGCGGACGCGCAGGCGAAGAAGGCGGCCGAAGCCAAGGCCAAGGCCGAGGCGCTCGCCAAGGCGGAGGCCGAAAAGGCCGCGAAGGAGAAGGCCGAGGCTATCGCCAAGGCCAAGGCTGAAGCCGATCAGAAGGCGAAGCTCGCCGCCGAGGCGAAGGCGAAGCAGGAGGCCGAGGCCAAGGCGAAGAAGGAGGCGCAGATCGCCAAGAACTTCAACGCCAGCGACATCGAGCGCCTGCTGCAATCGAAGGAAAAGGCCCAATCGACCGGTGCCTCCGCGCCGCAGATCAACCGCACCGCCTCGCTCGGCACCCGGACCGGCTCCTCGCAGAAGCTCAGCCCCTCGCTGCGCGCCCAGCTCATCGGCATCATCCAGGACCAGCTCCTGAAGTGCTGGAACGTGCCGATCGCGCTCGCGAATGCGCATGGCAACACCAACATCGTGCCCTCGGTGCGCATGAAGCTGAATACGGACGGCTCGCTTGCCGCGCAGCCCGGCGTGATCAACTCCTCCGCCGATCCGCTTTTCCGGGTCGCCGCCGATTCGGCGCTGACCGCCACCCGCCGCTGCGCGCCTTTGCGCATTCCGGCTCAATTCGCCGCCTATTATGACGACTGGCGCGATGTCGTCGTCAATTTCGACGCAAGGGACGTGCTGTGACCCTGATCGACCGCAACCCCCTCCCCTTCCTCTCCGCCGGGCCGACGCGGCGCGGCCTCCTCGCCATGGCCGGCGCCAGCCTGCTCGTGCCGGCGGCTGCGAAGGCCGAGCTTGTCATCAACCTCAGCGGCGGCACCTTCCAGCCGATGCCGATCGCGATCGCGGATTTCGGCGGCGACGGCGGCGTGCTCGTCTCGGGCGTCATCACCAACAACCTGAAGCGCTGCGGCTATTTCCTGCCCGTGGACAAGAGCCGCTTCCCTGAGAAGAACCCGCCCTTCGATGCCGCGCCGCAGTTCCAGGCCTGGCAGGCGGCCGGCGTGCAGGCGCTGGTGACCGGCCGCGTCGCCCGCGAGGCCGGGCGCATCCGCGCCGAGTTCCGGCTGTGGGATGTCGCCACCGGCACGCAGACCGACGGCCAGCAGTATTTCACCGATCCGAGCAACAGCCGCCGCGTCGGGCATATCATCTCTGACGCGATCTTCTCCAAGATCACCGGGCTCGGCGGCTTCTTCGACACCCGCGTCGTCTTCGTCGACGAATCCGGCACCAAGGAGAACCGGCGCAAGCGCCTCGCCATCATGGACCAGGACGGCGCCAATGTCCGCTACCTGACCAATGGCGATGTCTCGGTGGTGACGCCGCGCTATTCGCCGGTAGGACAGGACGTGACCTTCATGTCCCAGCGCCACGGCGAGCAGCCGCGTGTGCAGGTGCTCAACATCGAGACCGGCCAGCGCCAGATCGTCGGCAATTTCCCGGACATGACCTCGAGCCCGCGCTTCGCGCCCAACGGCCAGCGCATCGTGCTGTCGCTGCAGCAGGGCGGCAACGCGAACCTCTACGCCATCGACATCGGCTCGCGCACCACCCAGCGCCTGACCTCGACGGCGGCAATCGACACCTCGCCCTCCTACGCGCCGGACGGTTCGCGGATCGTGTTCGAGAGCGACCGCGGCGGCTCGCAGCAGCTCTATGTGATGGGCGCCGGGGGCGGCGAGGGCCAGCGCATCTCCTTCGGTCAGGGCCGCTACTCGCAGCCGAGCTGGTCGCCGCGCGGCGACCTGATCGCCTTCACCCGCCAGAGCCCGAACGGCTTCGCCATCGGCGTCATGCGCCCGGACGGCTCGGGGGAGCGCATCTTGACGGAAGGCTTCCACAACGAGGCGCCGAACTGGGCGCCGAACGGCCAGTACCTGATGTTCTTCCGCGACCCCGGCGGCGAGACCGGCGGCAAGCTCTACATGGTCGACATCACCGGCCGCGTCGAGGTGCCGGTGCCGACCCCCGCCTACGCCTCCGACCCGACCTGGTCGCCGCTGCTGAGCGGCGCGGCGCGCTGAAGCCCCGGCGGGCCGCTTCCTTCCCGCCGGACCGGGCGCTCAATCGCGATAGGCCGGCTCCTCGGCGTCGAGCTGGCGTCGGATCGACGCCAGGTGCAGCCGGGCCGATTCCGCGTCGCCCTCACGCATCTGGCGATAGGCAGCCTCGGCGATCTCGGGCTTGACCGGCAGAACCTCGCGCCCCGTCGAGAGCGCCAGCGCCTGCACCTCGCAGGCGCGCTCCAGATAGTAGAGGTCGTCCCAGGCCTCGGCGATGGTCGGCCCGAGCACCATCACGCCGTGGTGCTTCATGAAGACGATGTCGGCCTCGCCGACCGCCGCGGCGATGCGGTCGCCCTCGCGTTCGTCGAGCGCGAGGCCGTTGTAATCGCGGTCGACCGCGGTGCGGCCATAGAATTTCAGCGCCGTCTGCCCGGCGAAGATCAGCGGCTCGCCCTCGGTCATCGACAGCGCCGTCGCATAGGGCATGTGGGTGTGGAAGGCGACCTTCGCGCGCGGCAGGTTCCTGTGGATCCGCGCGTGGATATAGAAGGCGGTGGCCTCCGGCTGCCCCTCGCCCGAGACGACGTTGCCGTGGAAGTCGCAGATCAGCAGCCTCGACGCCGTCAGCTCCCGGAAGGCCCAGCCATAGGGATTGACGATGAACAGGTCGTCATAGCCCGGCACCAGCGCCGAAAAGTGATTGCAGATCCCCTCCTCGAAGCCGTAGCGCGCCGCCATCCGGAAGGTCGCGGCAAGGTCGCGGCGCGCTTCCCAGACGATCTCGGAGTCGAGATCGGGCTGGTTGGGACCGGGGGCAGGTGCCGCGCTCGAAACGCCGGGCTTGAGGGAATGGGCCATCGCGGTCTCCAGTCAGGGCAGGCGACGGACCGAAGCAAGCCCCGGGCCGCCGGGCAACCGTCACGATAAGCCGGAGGCAACGAAAGATGCGCTGCAATTGCGCATCCCCCTCACGCATTTCTTGCGCATCACAACGTCTGCCGCTTACCGCGGGAGGCTCCCGGCTTCTGCCGCCGCCCGCCGCCTGCCCGTATAGGGCAAGATGAACATGTAGAGCCCGCTGAACAGCAGCAGGAAGAGCGGAGGCAGCGGCGCATAGACCACCCAGGCGGGCGGTTCGCCGCGGGCCATGGCGATGAAATTCGCGATGACGGTGGCCGTGAAGACGATCGACAGCCAGCGATGGCCCTGCCGGATCCAGGCATTCCAAGCCATGGAATCTTCCTTTCCAATGCAATTGCCGTAGCGCCGTGGGTTTCAGCCCTCGCGCGCCACCACCTCGTCGAGCTTCGCCAGGAATTGCTGCCAGCCCGCTCTGGCTCCGCCGAAGGCCTGCTTCTGCTCGGGCCGGAAGCCGACCTGCTCCACGCGCAGATGCGAACCGCCTGGCGACGGGGTGAGGGTGAAGGTCACCACGCTCCGGAGGGCATAGGCCGCGTCCTCATGCTCGAAATTCCACGAATAGGACAGCGACCTGTTCGGCTCGATCGTGAGAACCTCGCAATCGAGCACGCCGCCCCAGTCCCCGTTCAGCTTGAACCGGTGCCCCACGATCGGAGCGAAATCGTTCTTCATCAGCCATTCGGCGATCAGATGGGGCTGGGTGAGGGCTCGCCAGATCTTCTCCGGCGGATGCGGCATCTCTCGCTCGACGACGACGGAGCGCGTTTCAGTCATTGATCCATCCTTTTCAGCAGGTCTTCGAGATCGTCGAAACGGCCTTCCCAGTACCCGGCCATCCGGCTGGTCCAGTCGACGAGAGGCGCAAGCGCGCCGGGCCGAGCGCTGTAATGCGTCTGGCGCCCCTGGTGACGGTCCCGCACCAGCCCCGCCTGCTTCAGCACGGCAAGGTGCTTCGAGACCGCGGGTTGCGACACGCCGGCGCGCGCCGTCAGCGCCGCGACGGTCTGTTCTCCCCGGTCGCACAGGCACTCGAAGAGGCCGCGCCGGGTCGGGTCGGCAAGCGTCCTGAACAGGGCCTCGGTCGTATCCGGCATCTCAGATCCATAACTCATCGGCTATGAATCAATCCATAACTACCTGGCTATGAGTTCGTCAAGGACGACCGCGATGGCTGGGTTGGGCAGAGCTGCGGCGGGCCGGTCCTCGCGCCTGCTGTGTCTCCGACGCCACAACCAAGACTTGAAAAAGCGCATCGCCATATTTGGTTAACCATATGCCGCAATGCCGCCACTTCGCCTTGTTCTGGCAAGGTCTCGTTTAGGTTGACGCTTCATTGATGGGGGCAAGTGCGAGGCCCTCCCTGAAGCAGGCGCCGAGAAAACACAGCAGATTCAGATCGCCCGGAGTTCAGCCATGTTGACCACCCTCCTCGCCGGCGGCCGTACCGTCCGCTTCGCCGCCGCCATCGCGGCCACGCTCGCGCTCGGCGCCTGCGCCAACAACCAGAGCGCGGACGCCAACGGCTCCGGCTTCGGCGCCGGCGGTGCCGCCACGCCGGGCAGCGCACAGGACTTCGTCGTCAATGTCGGCGACCGCGTCTTCTTCGAGACCGACTCGACCGATCTCACCCCGACCGCGACCGCGACGCTCGACAAGCAGGCCCAGTGGCTGCAGCGCTATCCGCGCTACACCTTCGTCGTCGAGGGTCACGCCGACGAGCGCGGCACCCGCGAGTACAACTATTCGCTCGGCGCCCGCCGCGCCCAGACCGTGCGCGACTACCTCGCCTCGCGCGGCATCCAGGCCAACCGCATCCGCACCATCTCCTATGGCAAGGAGCGGCCGGTCGCCGTGTGCAACGACATCTCCTGCTGGTCGCAGAACCGCCGCGCCGTGACGGTGCTCGACGGCGCCGGCGGCGGCGTCTGATCGGCGGAAGGCCGGTAAGCATCAGGCCCCGGACGTCACCGTCCGGGGCCTTTTCATGTCTGGATCAACTCTTTCCCGAGGACGGCGCTGCGCCGGCGCTCACCCCACCGGGGCCGGGATCAGGCTGCGCGCCACGCCCTCGATCCGCTCGGCTGCCGCGACGAGCGCCTCCGCCGCCCGGTCCTCGATCTCGCTGAGCCGCTGGTCGGCCGCCCCGGCATCGCCCTGCGTCGCCGCAAGCTCGTTCTCCAGCCGGGCGACGCGTCGCTTCAGCTCCGAGACCTCGTCGGCGACCATCAACGCCGCCATGACATGCAGACGCATGTCGCCGATCTCGCCGAAAGCCTGCCGCATCTCGCCGATCTTCTCGTCGTAGAGGCGTGCGAGTTCTTCCAGATGGGCTTCCTCGCCCTCTCCGCAGGCCATGCGATAGGCCTTGCCGGCGATCGTGACGTTGACTTGCGGCATTGCCCTTCCCTTTCAAAACCCGGCGCCGGCGGAGGCGTCACTCCTCGTCTTCGGCCGCGACCTCGGGCGGCTGCTGCGCCTGCACGCGCGCGATGACCGCGCTGATCACGTTCATCGCCCGCGTCAGCCGCTGGTCCACGTCGCCAGCCGCCGTCTCGACATGGCCGAGCCGCGCCATCGTTCCGTCGAGCTCGGCCGCAAGCCGTGCCCGGTCGTCCTGCATCAGCGCCAGTTCGGTCTCGAGATTGGCCCGGCCGCGCTCGGCCTCGACCCTGCGCCGTGCCGCCGCCTCCAGCTGTCCCAGCGCCGTGTCGAGGCGGGCCAGCGCATTGTCCAGCATCAGGCTCGCCACCATCGCTCTCCCTTCAGATCGAAGCCGGCTCACACGATTCGTGCCCGAATTTACAGCAGAAGCGCGGGAAGCGGGAATCCGGCCGCTCCTGAAACCGACGATTGCCAAGGGTTTGTCCACATGCGCTGAAGCGATGCTTGCGCAAACGCCGGCCGCAGGGCCGTTTTGCGCGACGAAACGAGCCTGCGAGAATTGACTCGGGTCCAGAGCCGGGCCTAATCCAGCCGTCCTTTCGAAGTCTTCTGCGACTGCCTTTGTCGGACGGCCCGCCCGCATCGCCCCGGACGGGAACCGGTCCGTCCCGCCCGCCAGACGGAGCCACGAGATCACCATGACCAGCATCGACCGCGCCCAGCACGACAAGCTCGCCAACGCCATCCGCGGCCTGGCGATGGACGGCGTCGAGAAGGCCAAGTCCGGTCATCCCGGCCTGCCGATGGGCGCCGCCGACGTCGCGACCGTGCTGTTCACCCGCGTGATGAAGTATGACGCCGCCGATCCGCGCTGGCCGGACCGCGACCGCTTCGTGCTCTCCGCCGGCCATGGCTCGATGCTGCTCTACGCCCTGCTCTATCTCACCGGTGTGCCCGGCATGGAGCTTGCCGATCTCGAGAAGTTCCGTCAGCTCGGCTCCAAGACCCCCGGCCACCCCGAGAATTTCGAGACCCCCGGCGTCGAGACCACCACCGGCCCGCTCGGCCAGGGCTTCGCGACCGCCGTCGGCATGGCGATGGCCGAGCGCATGCTCGCCGCCGAGTTCGGCAAGAAGGTCGTCGACCACCACACCTATGTGCTCGCCTCCGACGGCGACCTGATGGAAGGCATCAGCCAGGAGGCGATCGCCCTTGCCGGCCACCAGAAGCTGAACAAGCTGATCGTGCTCTGGGACGACAACGGCATCTCGATCGACGGCCCGCTGACCATCACCGACAATGTCGACCAGGTCGCCCGCTTCAAGGCCTGCGGCTGGCGCTCCGAGCGCGTCGACGGCCATGATCCCGACGCGATCGAGGCCGCGATCCGCCGCGCCCAGAAGTCGAGCAAGCCGACCATGATCGCTTGCAAGACCGTGATCGGCTTCGGCGCCCCGAAGAAGCAGGGTACCTCCAAAGCCCATGGCGAGGCGCTCGGCGCCGAGGAACTCGCCGCAGCCAAGAAGAACCTGGGCATTACCGGCGGCGCCTTCGAGGTCCCCGCCGATGTGCTCAAGAGCTGGCGCGAGGCCGGCAGGGCCGGCGCCGCCGCGCACCAGGACTGGAACGGTCGCTTCGCCACCCTCTCCGAACGCAAGCGCGGCGAGTTCGACCGCCGCCTCGGCCACGTCGTCCCGGCCAAGCTCGACAAGGCGATCCTCGCCCACAAGAAGGCCTTGATCGCCGCGCCGCAGGCCGTGGCCACCCGCAAGGCCTCGGAACTGGCGCTCGAAGTCATCACGCCGATCATGCCGGAGCTGGTGATGGGCTCGGCCGACCTGACGCCGTCGAACAACACCCGGACAAAAGCCGCCGAGGACTTCACCCCAAAGACCCCGAAGGGCCGCTATGTCCGCTACGGCATCCGCGAGCATGGCATGGCCGCCGCGATGAACGGCATCACGCTGCATGGCGGCTTCCGCACCGGCGGCGGCACCTTCCTGGTCTTCGCCGACTATGCCCGCCCCTCGATGCGTCTCGCCGCCCTGATGAGCCTGCCGGTCGTCTATGTCATGACCCATGACTCGATCGGCCTCGGCGAGGACGGCCCGACCCACCAGCCGGTCGAGCAGATCGCCAGCTTGCGCGCCATGCCGAACATGCGCGTTTTCCGCCCGGCCGACACGATCGAGACCGCCGAGGCCTGGCAGGCCGCGCTGGAACGGACCGACGGACCGACCGTTCTCGCCCTCTCGCGCCAGAACCTGCCCCAGCTGCGCACTGATGCCTCCGCCAAGAACCGCTCGACCACCGGCGCCTATGAATTGCTCGCGGCCGAAGGCGGCAAGGCCCAGGTCTCGCTCTTCGCTTCGGGCTCCGAGGTCGAACTTGCGGTTGCGGCGCGCAAGCTGCTTGCCGAGAAGGGCGTGCGCGCCCGCGTCGTCTCCGTGCCCTCGCTCGAGCTCTTCCTCGAACAGGACGAGGCCACCCAGGCCGCGATCATCGGCTCCGCTCCGATCAAGATCGCGGTCGAAGCCGGCGTCCGCTTCGGCTGGGATGCCGTGATCGGCCATGACGGCACCTTCATCGGCATGCACTCCTTCGGCGCCAGCGGCCCCTACAAGGACGTCTACAAGCATTTCGGCATCACCGCGGAGGCGATCGCCGACGCTGCGATGAAGAAGCATAACGGCTGATTCTCGGGCCTCCGGGCCGAAATCCCCGAGACAAGTCTTGCGTTCGGCCATGCTTTGGCCGAATTGCCCGCGTGGATAGCGACGGCTCAGGCCGGACGCACGGCTAAGGAGAGGAAGACATGACGGTGAAGGTGGCGATCAACGGCTTCGGCCGCATCGGGCGCAACGTGCTGCGCGCGATCATCGAGTCGAAGCGCAAGGACATCGAGGTCGTGGCGATCAACGATCTCGGCCCGGTCGAGACCAACGCGCACCTCTTCCGCTTCGACAGCGTCCACGGCCGCTTCCCCGGCACGGTGACGGTCTCCGGCGACACGATCGATGTCGGCCGCGGCCCGATCAAGGTCACCGCCGTACGCGATCCCAAGGATCTGCCGCACAAGGCGCTGGGCGTCGATATCGCGCTGGAATGCACCGGCATCTTCACGACCAGGGAGAAGGCCTCGGCGCATCTGGCCGCCGGCGCCAAGCGCGTGCTGGTCTCCGCCCCCTGCGACGGTGCCGACCTCACGGTCGTCTTCGGCGTCAACCAGCACGAGCTGACAAAGGACCATCTGGTCGTCTCGAACGCCTCCTGCACGACCAATTGCCTCGCGCCGGTCGTCCGCGTGCTCCATGACGCCGTCGGCATCGACAAGGGCTTCATGACCACGATCCACGCCTATACCGGCGACCAGCCGACCCTGGACACGATGCACAAGGACCTCTACCGGGCGCGGGCAGCGGCGATGTCGATGATCCCGACCTCGACCGGCGCCGCCAAGGCGATCGGCCTCGTCATCCCCGAGCTCAAGGGCCGACTCGACGGCACCTCGATCCGCGTGCCCACGCCGAACGTCTCGGTGGTCGACTTCAAGTTCATGGCCAAGCGCAAGACCTCGGTCGAGAAGATCAACGACGCCATCATCAAGGCCAGCAAGCGCGGCCCGCTGAAGGGCATCCTCGGCGTCACCGATCAGCCGAACGTCTCGATCGACTTCAACCACAACGCCAATTCCTCGACCTTCGCTCTCGACCAGACGAAAGTGATGGACGACAAGTTCGTCCGTATCCTGTCCTGGTACGACAACGAGTGGGGCTTCTCGAACCGCATGAGCGACACCGCTGTCGCCATGGGCGCCCTGCTCTGATCGAACTCTGAAGCGAGGCTGCGCTCCGGCGCGGCCTCGTCCGTTTCCGAACACGCTACGGAGAGCCCATGGCCAAGATCGAGCCGACCGTCACGCCCCCGGCCCCTGCCGAGGCGCCCGCCGTGACGACGCCCCCCGCCTCCGCCCCGGCCCCCGTCGCGCCGGCCCCTGCTCCGGCAACGCCGGCACCCGCACCGGCCGCAGCCTCGCCGGCTCCGGCGGCCGGACAGGCCCCCTCGGCTTCGGACCCGCGCAAGCTCGACCAGCTCTCCCGCATCGAGGAGAAGGCTGCGCGCATCGAGGAAAAATTCGCCCGCTACGAAGCGGTTCTGACGCGCGCGGAGGCCTCTCTGGAGCGCAGTGCCCACAAGGTCGACGCCGCCGCCGGCACCATGGACTTCGCCTCGATCCGCGGCGAGGTTGCCGCTCTGCGCAGCCGCGTCGACGCGACGCCGCGCGCCGGCACCCTGTTCATGACCGCGATCGTCACCGCGATCCTCACCGTCGCCCTCACGGTCCTCGTGCTGCGCTTCGGCGTGCCGGGCCTGTTCGGGAGTCTGCTGGTCCGATGAGCGCCTTCCGTCCCCTCGACGACGCCGACGTCGCCGGCAAGCGCGTCCTTGTCCGCGTCGACCTCAACGTCCCGATGGAGGACGGCAAGGTCAGCGACACCACCCGCATCGACCGCATCCTGCCGACGATCCGCGAGATCGCCGACAAGGGCGGCAAGGTTGTGCTGCTCGCGCATTTCGGTCGTCCCAAGGGGCGCGACGACAAGAACAGCCTGAAACAGGTCGTGCCGGCGCTGGCGCACGCGCTCGAACGCCCGGTGACCTTCGTCGAGGACTGCATCGGCGAGGATGTCGCCAAGGCCGTCGCGGCGGCCAAGAACGGCGACGTACTGCTGCTCGAGAACACCCGCTTCCACGCCGGCGACGAGAAGAACGATCCCGAATTCGTCAAGGCGCTCGCCGCCAATGGCGACATCTATGTCAACGACGCCTTCTCGGCTGCCCACCGCGCCCATGCTTCGACCGAAGGCCTCGCCCATGTCCTGCCGGCCTATGCCGGCCGCACCATGCAGGCGGAGCTGGAAGCGCTCTCCGCCGGCCTCGATAATCCCGCCCGGCCGGTGATGGCCATCGTCGGCGGCGCCAAGGTCTCGACCAAGCTCGACCTGCTCGGCAACCTCGTCAGGAAGGTCGATGTCCTCGTCATCGGCGGCGGCATGGCCAACACCTTCCTCGCCGCGCGTGGCGTCGATGTCGGCAAGTCGCTCTGCGAGCATGACCTCGTCGGCACCGCCCGCGAAATCGAGGAGAAGGCCAAGGCCGCCGGCTGCGAGATCCTGCTGCCCGTCGATGCGCTGGTCGCGCGCGAATTCAAGGCCCATCCGAGCTATCGCGTCGTGCCGATCGACGGCGTCGAGGCCGACGAGATGATCCTCGATGCCGGCCCGCTCTCGATCGCCGAGGTCGTGCTGCGGCTCGACAAGGTCAGGACTCTGGTCTGGAACGGCCCCTTCGGCGCCTTCGAACTGCCGCCCTTCGACACCGCGACGGTCGCCGTCGCCAAGGCGGCGGCGAAGCGCGTCAAGGCAGGCGAACTGGTGGCTGTGGCGGGTGGCGGCGACACGGTCTCGGCCATGAACCATGCCGGCGTCGCCGACGATCTCACCTATGTCTCGACGGCCGGCGGCGCCTTCCTCGAATGGATGGAAGGCAAGCCCCTTCCCGGCGTCGAGGCCCTGCGGAACGCATAGCCTTCCCAGGCGTTTATCATCGTCCGTCCCGGCAACGGGGCGGCCGTTTGCATTTTAAGGTTTTCGCCGCTTTGGCTTTGCGCAGGCGGCGCTTCCACACTACATCCTCCGACAGAACGCTTTGCCAAAGGGGAGTGCCATCGTGGCCCGTATCACGCTTCGCCAGTTGCTCGACCATGCCGCCGAGAACGACTACGGCGTGCCCGCCTTCAACATCAACAACATGGAGCAGGCGCTGGCGATCATGGCGGCGGCCGACGCCACCGACGCCCCTGTCATCATCCAGGCCTCGCGCGGCGCGCGCTCCTACGCCAACGACATCATGCTCAAGCACATGATGGACGCCGTCACCGAGATCTATCCGCATATCCCGGTCTGCGTGCATCTCGACCACGGCAACGAGCCGGCGACCTGCATGACCGCAATCCAGGCCGGCTTCACCTCGGTGATGATGGACGGTTCGCTCAAGGCCGACGGCAAGACGCCGGGCGACTGGGACTACAATGTCGGCGTGACCAGGACCGTCACCGACATGGCCCATCTCGGCGGCATCTCGGTCGAGGGCGAGCTCGGCGTGCTCGGCTCGCTCGAATCCGGCGAGGGCGAGAAGGAGGACGGACACGGCTTCGAGGGCAAGCTCTCCCACGACCAGCTCCTGACCAATCCCGATGAAGCCGTGAAGTTCGTCGCCGAGACCAAGGTCGATGCGCTCGCCATCGCCATGGGGACCTCGCACGGCGCCTACAAGTTCACCCGCAAGCCCGACGGCGCGATCCTGGCGATGCATGTCATCGAGGCGATCCACAAGCTGCTGCCGAACACGCACCTCGTCATGCACGGCTCGTCCAGCGTTCCGCAGGACCTCCAAGACGTCATCAACCAGTACGGCGGCAAGATGCCCCAGACCTGGGGCGTGCCGGTCGAGGAGATCCAGCGCGGCATCAAGCACGGCGTGCGCAAGATCAACATCGACACCGACAACCGCATGGCGATGACCGGCCAGATCCGCAAGATCCTGTCCGAGAACCCCGGCGAGTTCGATCCGCGCAAGTATCTGAAGCCCGCCATGGAAGCGATGACGAAGCTCTGCAAGCAGCGTCTCGAGGAGTTCAACACCGCCGGTCAGGCTTCGAAGATCAAGCGCGTCATCACGCTGGCCGAGATGGCCAAGCGCTACGCCAAGGGCGAGCTCGACCCGACCTTCGGCGCCAGGAAAGCCGCCTGACCGCACCGCGGAGGTCTGCGATGGAACGCCCGGCTCCGCGCCGGGCGTTTTGTTTTCTGGAGCTACCCTCCCTGCGCCGCACCGCTCGGAAATGCATCTGGCGGTCTTTCCGAGCGGCGCGATTTCTGATTCAACGGCGGGGCCCTCCCGCCTGCGATCACCTGCGGAACGCCATGTCGATTGTCTTCTCCGCCCTGGTCGCGGTCTTCGTCGGTTTCGCCGCCTCGGTCGCCGTCATTCTCCAGGCCGCACAGGCGCTGGGTGCCACGCCGGGCCAGACCGTGTCCTGGGTCGCGGCGCTGGCGATCGGCACCGCACTGCCGAGCATCTGGCTGTCCTGGCGCTATCGCATGCCGATGATCTGCGCCTGGTCGACGCCCGGCGCCGCCCTGATCGCCGCCGCCAGCGGCTTCGACATGGCCCAGGCGGTCGGCGCCTTCCTCCTCGCGGCCCTGCTGATGATGCTGACCGCCGCCTTCCGCCCGCTCGGCCGGCTGATCGAGCGCATCCCGATGCCGATCGCCTCGGCAATGCTGGCGGGCGTGATCTTCCGCTTCGTCGTCGCCGTCTTCGACGAGATGCGGCTGTCACCGTTGCTGGTGCTGCCCCTGCTGGCGATCTTCTTCCTGGCCCGGCTCCTCAACCCGTTTCTCGGAGTAGTGGCGGTGCTGATCGCCGGCATCGCCATCAGCTTCGCCGGCGGACTTGCCCATTGGCCCGTCGGGCCGCTCGCGCTGACCGGCCTCGAAATCGTCACGCCCCGCTTCGATATTGGCGCCATGTTCGGCATCGGCATTCCCCTCTACCTCGTGACCATGGCGGCACAGAACCTTCCCGGCTTCGCCGTGCTGCGCGCTGCCGGCTACAACCCTCCGACCGCGCCGGCCCTGTTCGCCACCGGCCTGGTTTCCCTGCTCACCGCTCCGTTCGGCGCACACATGTCCAATCTGGCGGCGATCAGCGCCTCGATCTGCACCGGCCCCGACACCCATCCCGATCCCGGCCAGCGCTGGAAGGCCGGCGTGATCTACGGCTTCGCCTATCTCGTCGTCGCCGGTTGCACCGGCCTGCTCATCGCGCTGCTGCTGGCGCTGCCGAAGGCGCTGATCGTGGCGGTCGCGGGCCTCGGCCTCGCGGGCTCCTTCACGGGCGCGCTCGGACAGGCCATGTCCTCCGACCGGGAGCTCGCCGCGGCCGTCGCCTTCGCGGTCGCCGCCTCGAGTCTTTCCCTTTTCGGCATCGGCTCGGCCTTCTGGAGCCTGATTGCCGGGCTTGCGGTCTTGACATTGGACTTCGCTGCGGGCCGTTTGCGCAGCCGATCATGACCACGCACTCCTCCCCCACCCGCCTGATGCTCGTCACCCCGCCGGTCGATGACGCCGATGCCATGGCCTTTCGCCTGATGCAGGCGATGGCTGGCGGCGACGTCGCGGCGATCCTGATCAGGCTCGCGCCCGGCGACGACCGCAGCCGGATCGAGCGCGTGAAGCGCCTCGCCGGCCCCGTTCAGGGCAACAACGTCGCCCTCATCGTCGAGGACAACGCATTGGTCGCCAGCCGTGGCGGCGCCGACGGCGTTCACCTCACCGGCGGCCCGCAGGCGGTCGCGGAGGCCCGCTCCAGCCTGAAGAGCGAACGGATCATCGGCGCCGGCGGCCTCAAGGCCCGGCATGACGCGATGGATGTCGGCGAAGCCGGCGTCGACTACGTGATGTTCGGCGAGCCGCGGGCGGACGGCAGCATGCCGCCCCTGCCGGCCGTCATCGAGCGGGCCGGCTGGTGGGCCGAGATCTTCGAGACGCCCTGCGTCGCCTATGCGCCGAACGCCGAGGCGATCGAGCCGCTGGTCGAAACCGGCGCCGAATTCGTCGCGCTCGGGCCCTGGGCCTTTGCCGAGGGGCAGGACATCCGCACCCTCGTCGAGACGGCGAACGCGGCCATGTCGGCCTGCGCGGCGCGGAAGGCGGCGCGATGAGGGGGCTGCGCCGCGGCGCCCTGCTGGCAGCGTTGCTCCTCCCGGCCCTGCCGGCGGGCGCCGCGCAGACCTTCGAGGACCTCGCCTACGGCGCCTATCAGGCGGGACATTACAAGCGTGCCCAGGTCGAGGCGCTGAAGCGCGTGGAGGCGGACCACGGCGACGCGGCAGCGATGACCCTGCTCGGCGAGATCTATCGCCAGGGCCTGGGCGTGGCGCCCGATCAGAAGGCCGCGACCGAATGGTACGAGCAGGCGGATGCGCGCGGCGACGTCAACGCCACCTTCGCGCTGGCGACCGAACTCCTCGATCCGAGCAGCGGCAAGCCCGACGCGGTCCGGGCCGGGCAATTGCTGGAGAAGGCCGCCGCGGCCGGCCATCCGCTGGCCAACTACAATCTCGCGCTCGCCTTGCTCGCGACCGGCAAGGAGGCCGATGACAGGCGCGCCGTCGCCTGTCTGGAGATCGCTGCCAGGGCGCAGATCGCCGATGCCATGCAGGCGCTGGGCGTCCTTGCCAAGCAGGGGCGCGGCATGCCGCAATCGGACGAGGCGGCCGCGCGCTGGATGGGGAAGGCCGCGGCGGCCGGCAATGTCCCGGCCGAAGTCGAGTACGCGATCATGCTGTTCAACGGCACCGGCGTGGCGAAGGACGAGGTCGCCGCCGGAAAGCTGTTCCTGCGCGCTGCCTATCAGGGCAACGCCATCGCGCAGAACCGTCTCGCCAAGCTCTACCAGTTCGGCCTTGGCATCGCGCCGGATACGATCGAGGCCGCCGCCTGGCACCTCGCCGCACGCTCCCAGGGCTTGAAGGACGCGGCGCTGGACGAGCTGTTCGACCGGCTCAACCCCGAGCAGAAAGCCCGCGCCGCCCGCATGGCGGCCTCCCGCATCAACAGCTTCGTCTTGACGGCGCCCTAAGAGCCGCGCAAGTGACGGCTCGCTATTTTCGCCGCGCGCTCCGCCGCCGCAGGCTCACCGCGCCCGCGGGCGCGCAAGAGGTAAGAATGATCCGCTCCCCGCTGATGACCGTGATGACCGACGCCGTGATGAAGGCGTCCCGCTCGCTGAAGCGCGACTTCGGCGAGGTCGAAAACCTGCAGGTCCTCGCCAAGGGGCCCGGCGACTTCGTCTCCAAGGCCGATCACAAGGCCGAGCAGATCCTGCGCGAGTCGCTGGAGAAGGCCCGCCCCGGCTACGGCTTCGTCATGGAGGAGAGCGGCGTCGTCCACGGCACCGACGAGAGCAACCGCTGGCATATCGACCCGCTCGACGGCACCCACAACTTCCTGCGCGGCATTCCGCACTGGAACATCTCGCTCGCCCTGGAGCGCGACAACCAGTTCATCGCCGGCGTGGTCTACGACGCCGCCAAGGACGAGATGTTCATGGCGGAGAAGGGCAAGGGCGCCTATGTCAACAACCGGCGCCTGCGCGTCTCCGGCCGCCGCGAGCCGGCCGAGATGCTGGTCGGCACCGGCATTCCCCATATCGGCAAGGGCGGGCACGGCCTGTTCCTGCGCGAGCTCGCCGCGGTGATGCCGCGCTTCGCCAATGTCCGCCGCATGGGCTCGGCCGCGCTCGACATCGCCTATGTCGCCGCCGGCCGCCTCGACGGCTATTGGGAGCGCGGGCTCAACACCTGGGACTTCGCCGCCGGCAGCGTGCTGATCCGCGAAGCCGGCGGCACCTTCGGCACGCTCGACGGCAAGCCCGTCACCGGCGCGAAGGACGTGATCTGCGGCAACGAGGCTTGCGAGCAGGCCCTGCGCGCGGCGCTGAAGACGGCGGCCGCATAAGCGGCCCCGCGCATTCGCCCTTGATCCCGGCCTTCGGGAAGGCGACAGTCTGCGGCGCGATCCGAGGCGAACGGAAGACGAAGCATGGCGAATGAGGATCTGGCGGCCGACGAGATCGCGGCCGCCCCCCCGCGAGAGGACACCCGCTTCTCCCGGCCTCTCCGCTATGTCGTCCGCGCGCTGGTCTTCCTGGCGCTGATCGGCTTCCTCGGCTTCATCCTGCAGCAGGGCCTGATCAAGGCCTTCATGACCAATCCCGGGCTGAACGGGCTCATCGCCGGTGCTTTGCTCGTCGGCGTGCTCGTCGCCCTGCGCGAGCTCTGGCGCCTCTCCAGCGAGGCGCGCGCCGCGACCCGGCTGGCCGCCGCGCCGCGCCATGCCGACATCCGCCGGGGCGAGGTGATCGCGCCGCTCGGCTCGGTCCTGCCGGCGCTCGATGAGGGCACGCTGGCGCCGTCCCAGGCCAGCACGATCGTCGAATCGATCGCGGTCAGGCTCGACGACGGCCGCGAGGTGCTGCGCTACCTCGCCGGGCTGCTCGTCTTCCTCGGCCTGCTCGGCACCTTCTGGGGGCTGCTCGAAACGGTCGGCTCCGTCGGCGGGGTCATCAACTCGCTGCGCACCGGGGCGGAAGCCGGCGTGCTGTTCGACGATCTCAAGGCCGGGCTCTCGGCGCCGCTCGCCGGCATGGGCCTGTCCTTCTCGTCCTCGCTCTTCGGCATCGCCGGCTCCCTGATTCTCGGCTTTCTCGACCTGCAGGTCGCGCAGGCGCAGCGCCGCTTCCGCAACGAGGTCGAAAGCTGGCTCGGCAGCCGCACCGCCCTGCCCGGGCTGGCACCGCTGCAGCCCGGCGGAAACCCTCTCTCGGAGCGGTTCGACGCGCTGAGCGCGGCGATGGTCGACGGCACCGCCAACAACCGCGCCGCGACCCAGGCGCTGGCCAATCTCGCCGAGGGCATCCAGGGTCTCGTCCAGCACATGCGGGCCGAGCAGCAGATGATCCGCGACTGGGTCGAGGCTCAGGCCTCCCGCGAGAAGGAGTTGAAGCGACTGATCGAGCGCCTCACCGCCGACCAGATCACCGAGCCATGATGCCCGACCGCAGGCCCCCGACGGCAGGAACCTGACGATGGCCCTTTCCCGCGCCCACCGCCGCGAGGACGTGAATTTCTGGCCCGGCTTCGTCGACGCGCTCTCGACGATGCTGATCGGCATCGTCTTCCTGCTGACGGTCTTCGTGCTCGGCCAGTTCTTCCTGTCGCAGGAGATCACCGGCAAGGATACCGCGCTGGAACGGCTGAACAGGCAGATCTCGGAACTGACCGACCTGCTCGCGCTGGAGCGCTCCTCCAACCGGCAGGCGCAGGAAAGCCTGCAGCTCATGCAGTCGACGCTCGCCCAGTCCCAGGGCGAGCGCAGCAGGCTTCAGGGCCTGCTCGACGGCCAGCAAAGCGGCAATGCCGGCGCCCAGCTCGCCGAGACGCAGAAGGCGCTGGAGAGCGAGAAGCAGCTTTCGGCGCGCGCCCAGGCGACCGTCGACCTGGTCAACCAGCAGATCACCGCGATGCGCCGGCAGCTCGCGGCGCTCGAGGAGGCGCTGGCCGCCTCCGAAGCCAAGGACAAGGAGTCCCAGGCCCGCATCGCCGATCTCGGCTCGCGCCTCAACGTCGCGCTGGCGCAGCGGGTGCAGGAATTGGCGCGCTACCGCTCCGACTTCTTCGGGCGCCTGCGCCAGGTGCTCGGCACGCGGCCCGACATTCGCACGGTCGGTGACCGTTTCGTCTTCCAGTCCGAGATCTTCTTCGATGCCGGCCAGGCGGTGCTGAAGCCCGAGGGCCAGGCCGAGCTCGACAAGTTCGCCACCGTCCTGCTCGATCTCGCCAAGGAAATGCCGCCGGACCTGCCCTGGATCCTGCGCGTCGACGGTCACACCGACAACCGCCCGATCAAGACCGCGCAGTTCCCATCGAACTGGTATCTCTCCTCGGCCCGTGCGATCGCCGTCGTCGAATACCTGATCTCGCGCGGCCTGCCGACCGACCGCGTCGCCGCGACGGGCTTCGGCGAATACCAGCCGCTCGACGTCGCCAACACCGACGAGGCGCACCGGCGCAACCGGCGCATCGAATTCAAGATCACGGAGCGCTGACGCCATGGTTCGCCGGCTGGCCGTCGCGCCTCTGCTCGCTGCCTGGGCGCTGGCCGCGACGCAGCCGGCGCTGGCCGAGCCGCGCGGCAGCAGCGTGGAGCAATGCGGCGCCTGCCACGGTCTCGACGGCATTGCGCGCGATACCGAGGTGCCGCACCTCGCCGGGCAGAACGAGCGCTACCTCTTCAACCAGATGATGGCGTTCCGCTCCGGCAAGCGCCAGCATAAGGAAATGCGCTACATGGCGCGCGCGATGTCGGTGCAGGAGATCGCGGCGCTCGCCGCCTACTACGCCGCGCTGCCGCCGCGCTGAGGCGACGGAAACGGGCGCCGCCACGCTTGGATCGGCGCTTCGCTTGCGAACGACGTCGCGGCCCCGACGAGGCCCTACGCCGCTTCCAGCCCGAACTGCAGCGCCGCCAGCCGCGCATAGAGCCCGCCGCGCGCCTTGAGCTCGGCATGGGTCCCCTGCTCGACGATGCGCCCCTCCTCCATGACCAGGATGCGGTCGGCAGAGAGGATGGTCGCCAGCCGGTGCGCGACGACCAGCGTGGTGCGCCCCTGCATCAGCCGGTCGAGCGCGTCCTGCACCGCCCGCTCGCTTTCGGAATCGAGCGCGCTCGTCGCCTCGTCGAGCAACAGGATCGGCGCGTCCTTCAGCACGGCGCGCGCGATGGCGAGCCGCTGGCGCTGGCCGCCGGAAAGCGTGACGCCGCGCTCTCCGACGATGGTGTCGTAGCCTTGCGGCAGCTCTCGGATGAACGTGTCGGCCGCCGCAAGCCGCGCGGCGTCCTCGACCTCCGCCTGCGTCGCCTCGGGCCGGCCATAGGCGATGTTGTCCCGAACCGAGACACCGAAGACCGTCGGCTCCTGCGGCACCAGCGCGAAGCGCTCCCGCCACGCCGCCGGATCGGCCTCCGGCCCGGCGACGCCATCGACCATCACCCGCCCGCCCTGCGGATCGTAGAAGCGTAGCGCCAGCTGCAGCACGGTGCTCTTGCCCGCTCCCGAGGGACCGACCAGGGCGATCCGCTCGCCGGGCCGGACGGCGAAGCTCAGATGATGCAACGCCGAGGTCTCGCGCCCGGGATAGCTGAAGGAGACGTCCTCGAAAGCAAGCTCTCCCAGCGAAGGCTGCGGCATCGGCTTCGGATGCGGCGGGGCGGCGATGGCGGGCCTCAGCGCCAGGATTTCGCCAAGCCGGCCCGAGGCGCCGGCCGCGGCGCTGATATCGCCGTAGACCTCCGAGAGCTGGCCGAGCGAGCTTGCCGCCAGCACCGCATAGAGGATGAACTGCGACAGCCGCCCACCGGTCATGCGGCCGTCGAAGACCTCCGTCGCCCCCGTCCACAGCACCCAGACGACGCTGGCCGAGACGAGGAAGATCGCCACGCCCGAAAGCAGCGCCCGCGAGGCCGTCGCCTCCCGTGAGGCGCCATAGGCCTCGTCGGACGCCGCCTCGAACCGCGCAGCCGTCTGCGGAGCGGCACCGAAGGACTGCATGGTGCGGATGGCGCCGACCGCCTCCGCGGCGAAGGCGGAAGCCTCGGCGAGGCGGTCCTGGGCAGCCCGCGCCCGCCGCCTGACCGAGCGGCCCGACATCACGAGCGGAATGACGATCAGCGGGATCACGCCGATGACGATGGCGGAGAGCCGCGGGCTCGTCGCCACCATCAGGCCCAGAGCGCCCAATGCCATAATCGCATTGCGCAGCGCGATGGAGGCGGTCGAGGCGAAGGTCGACTTGATCTGCGTGGTATCGGCAGTGAGGCGCGACACCAGGTCGCCTGCCTTGCTGGAATCGAAGAAGGCAGGCTCGAGCCGCGTGAGGTGCCGGAAGACGTCCGCGCGCAGCGAGGCCACGATGCGCTCGCCGACCGTCATCACCAGGTAGAACCGCGCCGAGCTTGCCAGCGCCAGCACTGCGACCACCCCGATCAGCAGGATGAAATAGCTGTTCGCAAGCTGCCGCTCGCCGCCCGCGAAGCCGACATCGATCACGCGACGGACCGCGACCGGCAGCACCAGCGTCGACAGGGAGGCGACGACGAGCGCGACCAGCGCCGCGGCGATCCGCCGCTTCTGCGCCCGGGCATACGGCCAGAAGGTGGCGAGCGAACGGAGATCGGGCCGTGCCTTGCTGGTTTTGTCCTCGGTTTCGGCCACGCGCTGGAACTCCTGCTGCGACCGCGCCGCTGCAGGCGCGTCTTTGGAAGGATAGCAATCTTCGGCAGCGGTGAAAGCCGATCGGGCGAGGCTTGGCAAATGCCGCATCGCCGCAGGCACCTCCGCTGCGAGCCGAACTTGCGCTGCGCCCGCGTCTGCGATATGTGCACGCGACTTCACGACAGGCTCATCCGAATTCTTTCGACGGGCCGGGCAGGCTCGCCTGCTTGTCGATGCGCCCGTTTTTTCGAGTTTCGAGGATTTCGCCATGGCCAAGACCGGCATCCACCCCGACTACCACACCATCAAGGTCGTCATGACCGATGGCACCGAGTACCTGACGCGTTCGACCTACGGCAAGGAAGGCGACACGCTGAACCTCGACATCGACCCCAAGACCCATCCGGCCTGGACCGGCGGCACGCAGCATATGCTGGACCGCGGCGGCCGCGTCTCGCGCTTCAACTCGCGCTTCGGCGGCCTGGGTGCGATCGGCAAGAAGTGAGTCGAGGCGGCCGCCAGGCCGCTTCCTCCCGAGAAACGAAGAACCCGGCCTCGCGGCCGGGTTTTTTGTTTCGGTGCCACCGTCACGCGCGGGCGGAGCGAAGGGCAGATCCGAGAAGCGCGCCCTGAAAGCGCGCCTTTCCGGCCTGCGATGCTCGGGGCAGGCCCGGCCATGATGGCCCGGACCCTGCCTTAGCTCCGCAATCCCAGCCGGGCCTGCAGGCTGGCAAGCTGGTCCTGCACCGGGTTCGCCTTAGCCGGCAGCGGCGCGCTGCCCGACATCTGCTCCTCGAGATGGCGGATGCGGGCCTGCAGCCGCTGCGAATGCTCCATCAGCCGGCGCAGTCGCTCAGGCAGCCGGGCGACGATGTGCTCGGCCGGCGGGATCATCGGGTCGCCGATCTTGACCTTGCTATGCTCGGCGCGCGCCTGCTCGGCTGTCATCTCCCCTTCGGCCACGGCGCGCTGGACCAGCAGCCAGGAAGCGATCTGCATCAGCCGCGTCGTCAGGCGCATGCTCTCCGTGGCGTAGGTCAGCGCGACCTCGCGGGGCAGCGCCGCCGATTCCTTGCGGCCCTCGCCGTCGAGATATCCGGCCGTCTCCTCGACCAGCCCCATCCCTTCGCGGAACAGCGTCATGAAGGCCTCCGAGCGAACGAAGCCGCGGGCGAAGGAGATGGCTCCCTCCTGCGACGGCGGCTCGAGCAACTGGGCATCGTTCATGCGGTGTCTCCCATCGGCACAATCGCGTGCGCGTCTGGAACGCCACGCTGACTATGCCTCCGACGTCGCAAGGATAGCGCCGTTAACGATGTCGGGCGCCGGTAGCATGTCGTTAACCTTAACGGAGCTACGAACCCTGTGGCGAGAACAAGGCGGCCTGCCGACGCTCTCTCCCGAGGCATGAAGCCCGGAACAAAAAAAGAGCCGCCAAAGGCGGCTCGTGAAGGTCAACAGGGAGGCGTCAAACAGAGTAGGCAGGAGCCACTCGACATCCAGACAAACTGGATGGTCAGATTCATACTTTGGAATCTTTAACGACCTCTTAACGGGGGCGCGCTCGCACGCGTCTTTTCAGGCCGGCCGCCGAAAAAAGGCATCTGCTGCGGCGCGCGAGGCACTCTTTCCCGCCCGCGCCTCGACGAGCCGTTCGATCTCGGCCTTCAGCGCGGCGATCCGTACCTCGATCTCCTCCAGCGACAGCATCGACAGATCCTGCCCGATCTCGTGGACGGTCTTCGGCTTCGGGCGGTCATCCTCCGGGAATAGCGACATCGCAGCCTCGCTCTCATCAAACACGGCGCGGCAGGCTAAACATCTCCGACCGGCCTAGCCAAGCTGCGCCGCAACATCTCGCAGGAGAGATCATGACCGACATTCCCCAGACGATGATCGCGATCGGCATCGCCACTCCCGGCGGGCCGGAGGTGCTGAAGCCGCAGACTCGCCCGGTGCCGCAACCCGGTGCGGGCGAGATCCTGGTCGCGGTCGCGGCCGCCGGGGTCAACCGGCCCGACGTGCTGCAGCGGCAGGGAGGCTACAACCCGCCGCCCGGCGCCTCGGACATTCCCGGCCTCGAGATCGCCGGCACCGTGGTTGCGCGAGGCGATGGCGCCGGCCGCTTCGCGCTGGGGGACAGGGTCTGCGGCCTCGTCGCCGGGGGCGGCTACGCCGAATATGCCGTGGTGCACGAAAGCAATGCCTTGCCCGCGCCGGCCGGGCTTTCGCTGACCGAGGCCGGTGCCATCCCCGAGACCTTCTTCACCGTCTGGACCAACGTCTTCCAGCGCGGACGGCTGCAGGCCGGCGAGAGCTTTCTGGTTCATGGCGGCTCTTCCGGCATCGGCACCACCGCGATCCAGCTCGCCAAGGCTTTCGGCGCGACCGTGCTGGCCACGGCCGGCTCGGATGAGAAATGTCGGGCCTGCCGCGACCTCGGCGCCGACCATGCCATCAACTACCGCACGGATGACTTCGTCGCGGCGGCGAAGGCGGCCACGGATGGAAAGGGCGTCGACCTGATCCTCGACATGGTCGGAGGCGACTATATCGACCGCAATTACGAGACCGCCGCTGACCAGGGCCGCATCGTCCAGATCGCCTTCCTCAACGGCCCCAAGGCGACGGTCAATTTCAGCCGGCTGATGCTGAAGCGCCTCGTCCACACCGGCTCGACGCTGCGCCCCCGCACCGTCGCGGAAAAGGCGGCCATCGCCGCGGAACTGCAGGCAAGGGTCTGGCCGCTGCTCGAGGCCGGGCGCTGCAAGCCGCTGATCAACGCGACCTTCCCGCTGGCGGAGGCAGCCGAGGCCCACCGGCTGATGGAGTCGAGCAGCCATATCGGCAAGATCGTGCTGACGGTCTAGACCGTCCAGGCCTCACGCTTTTCGTGGACACCCGCCTCGCCCTCGCCTATAAGGCGCGCCATCCTGCTCATCGTCGATGATTTGGATGGCCGGCCGGGGAGGCCGGTCGGCGCATGAGAGCTATTGTCCGCGATCGAAGCCCTGCCGAGCCTTGCGAAGGCGCCGGGGCATTTCAGGAGACGCCCGTGTCACAAACCCCGCTGATGCCCAAGGCCACCGCAGTCTGGCTGGTCGAGAACACCTCGCTGACCTTCGAGCAGATCGCAGAGTTCTGCAAGCTGCACCCGCTCGAAGTGCGCGGCATCGCCGATGGCGAGGTGGCGGCCGGCATCAAGGGCCTCGACCCGATCACCTCGGGCCAGCTCACCCGTGAGGAGCTGGAGCGCGCCGCCAACAACCCGAACCATCACCTGCGCCTTGCCGAGCGCAAGGTGAAGGTTCCGGAGATCAAGCGCACCAAGGGGCCGCGCTATACCCCGGTCTCCAAGCGCCAGGACCGCCCGAACGCGATCCTCTGGCTGCTGCGCAACCATCCCGAGCTCAAGGACGCGCAGATCATCCGCCTGATCGGCACGACCAAGTCGACCATCGCGCAGATCCGCGACCGGACCCACTGGAACGCCCAGCAGCTCACGCCGATCGACCCCGTCAGCCTCGGCCTGTGCTCGCAGATCGACCTGGATTTCGAAGTCGCCCGCGCCGCCAAGGACCGTCCGGCCGCTCTGGCCGAAGCTGGTTCGACCCTGCTTCCCGCGGAAGAGACCACCGCTCCGGCGCCCGCTCACAGCGAGACCCAGCCCTTCGCCGACATGAGCCGGCCGAAGCGCGAGGAAGAGCCGGCGATCGACGTCGATTCCGTCTTCGCCAAGCTGAAGCAGCTCAAGCGCCCGGCCGACGAGGACGACGAGGGCTGAGCCCGGCTCGGATCGTCACCGTCGGGCTCGTCCCGCCTCTCCGGCGTCTTCGCCGGTCGAAGGTCCTGCTCGGGACCTGGATGCTCGCCACAGGGCGGGCATGACCGGACAGGCAGGGTGCGCTACCCGATCCCCCTGCCCTTCAGCGCATTGCCGATCTCGCCCAGCACGCCGGCGTCCTCGATAGTCGCCGGCATCGCGTAGTCCTCGCCGTCGGCGATCTTCTTCATCGTCGCCCGGAGGATCTTGCCGGAGCGCGTCTTCGGCAGCCGCGCGACCGTCACCGCCAGCTTGAAGGCGGCTACCGGTCCGATGCGATCGCGCACCAGTGCGACGAGCTCGCGCTCGACCTGCTCGGGCGGCTGGCTGACGCCGGCCTTCAGCACCACGAAGCCGCAGGGCTGTTCGCCCTTGAGTGCGTCCCGGATGCCGACGACCGCGCACTCCGCCACGGCCGGATGGGCGGCGAGAACCTCTTCCATCCCGCCGGTCGAGAGCCGATGCCCGGCGACGTTGATGATGTCGTCGGTGCGGCCCATGATAAAGACGTAGCCGTCCTCGTCGATGAAGCCGGCATCCGAGGTGTTGTAGTAGCCCGGATAGGTCGCGAGATAGGCTTCCTCGAAGCGCGCATCATCCTGCCACAGCGTCGGCAGCGCGCCGGGTGGCAGCGGCAGCTTCAGAACGATCGCGCCCATCTTGCCGGGCTCGACCGGCTGCCCGCCCTCGTCGAGGCACTGCACGTCCCACCCCGGCAGCGGCACCGTCGGCGAGCCGTGCTTGATCGGCAGCAGCCCGAGGCCAAGCGGGTTGCCGACGATCGGCGAGCCGCTCTCGGTCTGCCACCAATGGTCGATCACCGGCACCTCGAGCAGGGCTTCGGCCCATTTCAGGGTTTCGGGATCGGCCCGCTCGCCGGCCAGGAACAGGGCCTTGAAGCGCGAGAGATCGTGGCCGGCGAGATGGCTGCCCTCGGGATCCTCCTTCCGGATCGCCCGGAACGCGGTCGGCGCCGTGAACAGCACCTTGACGCCATGCTCGGCGATGACGCGCCAGAACGCCCCCGGATCGGGCGTGCCGACCGGCTTGCCCTCATAGAGCACGCTGGTCGCGCCCTGGATCAGCGGCGCATAGACGATATAGCTGTGGCCGACGACCCAGCCGATGTCGGAGGCGGTGAACATCACCTCGCCGGGACCGACGCCGAAGAGCTGGTCCATCGTCGCTTTCAGCACGACCATGTGCCCGCCATGGTCGCGGACCACGCCTTTCGGGCGCCCCGTCGTGCCGGAGGTATAGAGGACGTAGAGGGGATCGGTCGCGGCGACCTCGACGCAATCCGCCCTGCGCCCGGCCGCCTTCGCGGCGGCCACCAGCGTGCGCCAGTTCCTGTCGCGCGTGGCGTGCATCGAGGCCTCGGCCTGCGGCCGCTGCAGCACGACGCAGGTCTCGGGCTTGTGCCTCGCCATCTCGATCGCGCCGTCGAGCAGCGGCTTGTACTCGACCACGCGGGTCGGCTCGATGCCGCAGGTGGCGGTCAGAACCACCTTCGGCTCGGCATCGTCGATGCGGGTCGCCAGTTCCTTCGCCGCGAAGCCGCCGAACACCACCGAATGCACCGCGCCGATGCGCGCGCAGGCCAGCATGGCGAAGACCGCCTCCGGCACCATCGGCATGTAGATGATGACGCGATCGCCCTTGCCGACGCCGAGCTCCTGCAGCACGGCCGCCAGCGTCGCGACTTCGTCGAGCATTTGGGCGTAGGTATAGCGCGCCTTCGCCCCCGTGACCGGGCTGTCATAGATCAGCGCGACCTGGTCGCCGCGCCCGTCGCGAACATGCCGGTCGAGCGCATTGAAGCAGGTGTTGCAGGTCGCGTCCGGGAACCAGCGGCCATAGACGCCGGCCTTCGGATCGAAGGCCCGCTCCGGCGGCCGGATCCAGTCGATGCCCTTCGCGATATCGAGCCAGTAGGCGTCCGGATCGGCCTGCCAGCGCGCATAGGTTTCGCGATAGGCCGAGGATGGGCGCGCGGAGGCCGCATGCGGGACATTCATCGGAAGTGTTCCTCTTCGCCGGGTTTCGCCCTAAGCCTCGCGGGCGGGCCGGCGGTTTCGCGTGGCGGTTTTGCCGGGAACCCTGCGCATTCCGCCCGCCTGGCGCAAGCATCGCCGTCTCAGACTTTCGCCCATCGCCCTGCTCGCAGGATCCGTCCTCGATGACCTTCGACACCGCCTTCTTCGCCGCCATGGTGCCGGCCGTCATCCTGATGGGGCTGTCGAAGGGCGGCTTCGCGGGCCTGGGCCTGCTCTCGCTGCCGTTGATGGCGCTGGTCGTCTCGCCGGTGACGGCGGCCGCGATCATGCTGCCGCTCCTCATCTCCCAGGATGTGGTGACGGTCTGGTCCTATCGCCGCGAATTCGACCTTCGCAACCTCGCGACGCTGGCGCCCGGCGCATTCGTCGGCGTGCTGGCGGGCTACCTCCTGGCCGCGAAGGTCTCGGATGCCGCGGTCGGGCTTGCCGTCGGCATCATCTCGATCGGCTTTGCGCTGCGCCGCATGCTGGGCGGCAACAGGAGCGCGACCGTCGCCACCAAGGCCCGCTGGGGCGCGGGCAGCGTCTGGGGGGTCGTCTGCGGCTTCACCAGCATGATCGCCCATGCCGGCGGACCGCCCTTCCAGATCTACGTCATGCCGCAAAAGCTGCCGCCGGCCGTCTTCGTCGGCACCGGCGCGATCTTCTTCGCCGCGATGAACCTGGTGAAGGTCATCCCCTATGTCGCGCTCGGCCAGTTCAGCATCCAGAACCTGACCGCCTCCGCCGCGCTGCTGCCGGTCGCCGTCGCGGCGACCTTCGCCGGCGTCTGGCTCGTCCGGCGCGTCCCGGCCGAGCGCTTCTATACCTATATCTACTGGTTGCTCCTGCTGGTCGGGGCGAAGCTCGTACTCGACGGCCTGCACGGGTTGCACATCCTCGGCTGAGCCCCCGCGCGATTGCGCCGCATCGGAAAAAAGGATGGATTACCGCCGGAGGCGCCGGCCGCTAAGGCTGCGCTGAGTTCCGGCAGAAGGCGCAGCCATGACCCGCTCGGCTTACGATACCGACCTCGATCGCAACCCGGCCAACCATCAGCCGCTGACACCGCTGCCTTTCCTCGAGCGCGCCGCGGCCGTCTTTCCGAACCACACCGCGATCGTCCACGGCCCGCTGCGGCGCTCCTATGCCGAGTTCTATGCCCGCGCCCGCCGCCTCGCCTCGGCATTGGCGAAGCATGGCATCGGCAAGAACGACACCGTCGCCGCGATGCTGCCGAACACCCCGGCAATGCTCGAATGCCACTATGGCGTGCCGATGGCCGGCGCAGTCCTGAACACGCTGAACACGCGCCTCGACGCCGCGATCATCGCCTTCTCGCTCGACCATGGCGACGCCAAGGTGCTGATCACCGACCGGGAGTTCTCGAAGACGATCACGGAGGCGCTAGCGCTTTGCAAGGCGAAGCCGCTGGTGATCGACTATGACGACCCGGTCTATGACGGGCCCGGCGAGCGGCTGGGCACGATCGAGTACGAGGACTTCGTCGCGAGCGGCGATCCCGGCTTTGACTGGCAGATGCCCGGTGACGAATGGGACGCGATCGCGCTGAACTATACCTCCGGCACCACCGGCGATCCCAAGGGCGTGGTCTATCACCACCGCGGCGCGAACCTGCTCGCCACCTCCAACGTCATCACCGGCCATCTCGGCCGTCATCCGGTCTATCTCTGGACGCTGCCGATGTTCCACTGCAACGGCTGGTGCTTCCCCTGGACGATCTCGATCGTCGCCGGCACCCATGTCTGCCTGAGACAGGTCCGGGCCAAGGCGATGTACGACGCGCTCGCCGACCATGGCGTCACCCATCTCTGCGGCGCGCCGATCGTGATGTCGACGCTCCTCAATGCCCCTGCCGGGGAGCGTCGCGAATTCCCGCAGACCGTCTCCTTCTTCACCGCCGCAGCCCCGCCTCCGGAAGCCGTGCTCGCCGGGATGAAGCAGGCCGGCTTCGAGGTCACCCATCTCTATGGCCTGACCGAATGCTACGGCCCCGCCGTGGTCAATGAATGGAACGACGACTGGGACGCGCTCCCCCCTGCGGAGCAGGCTGCCAGGAAAGCGCGCCAGGGCGTGCGTTACCCGGCGCTCGAGGGGCTCGACGTGCTCGACCCCGAGACGATGCAGCCCGTTCCCAACGATGGGCAGACGCTCGGCGAGGTGATGATGCGCGGCAATGTCGTGATGAAGGGCTATCTCAGGAACCCGAAATCGACGGGCGCTGCCTTCGCCGGCGGCTGGTTCCACACCGGCGACCTCGGCGTGCGTTATCCGGACGGCTATATCCAGCTCAAGGACCGCTCGAAGGACATCATCATCTCCGGCGGCGAGAACATCTCGTCCATCGAGGTCGAGGACGCGCTCTACAAGCACCAGGCCGTGCAGGCCGCCGCCGTGGTCGCGCGGCCGGACGAGAAATGGGGCGAGACGCCCTGCGCCTTCGTCGAGCTGAAACCCGGCAAGGCCGCGACGGAGGCCGAGCTCATCGCCTGGTGCAAGGAGCATCTGGCGTCGTTCAAATGCCCGCGAACCGTGATCTTCACCGAGATTCCCAAGACCTCGACCGGCAAGATCCAGAAGTTCCGCCTGCGCGAGATGGCGCGGGCTCTCTAGCTCGTGCCATCGAGGACAGCGACCCGCGAAGGCGGTCAGCCCCGCGCGCTGCTGAGGTTGCCGCCCGGCGTGTAGCGGTCGACGGCATCGGGCAACACCTTGGAGAGCCGCGCCAGCAGGTCCTCGCGGGACAGCCCCGTCTGGCGCGCGATGGCGTCCAGAACCTCGGGGCCGAGTGCCTGTTCCAGTTCGCCGGGCGCGACATCCTGATTGGGGCCGCTCCCCACCCAGGAATTGGCCTTGTCGCCCTGGCCCGACTGGTTGAAGCGGTCCACCAGCTCGCCGAGGCCGCTGTTCAGGATCGCTCCCGCCCCGCCGGCGCCGAGCAGGCCGCCGAGGCTTCCGAGGAGCCCGCCTCCGGCCTGCTGCTGCTGGGCGGGGACGGCCGCGGGCTGGCCGGCGTCCGGCGCACCCTGCCCACCGCCGAGGTTGTTGCGGAACCAGTCCGCGATCTGGTCGCGGTGCTGATAGCCGGCGACGGCGAGCAGGCCGAGCAGGGCGGTCATCGACGGAAAGCCGCTGCTGTTGTCATTGTTGCTCACGACAGGCACTCCTTTTTCGTGGACGGCCCACATGCCGCTGGGACGAAATCAACACCGGTTCGCATGTCAAAAATGCGACGGCCCGATGCCGGGGCCATCGCGTCGGAAATCGCCAACGTGCGCCCGCGTCAGACGGAGCTGCGACGCCCGCTGATCATCGCCCAGACCAGCAGCACGATGACCGCGCCGACGACCGCGCCGATCAGCCCTGCGCCCTGACCGGGTCCGTACCACCCGAGCGATTGCCCGAGATAGGTCGCCACGAAGGCGCCGATGATGCCGAGGATCGTCGTCAGGACGAAGCCGGACGGCTCGTTCGACCCTGGCGTGATGAACTTGGCGATGACCCCTGCGATGAAGCCGATGATGATCGTCCAGATGATGCCCATGTTCGCCCTCCCGTGCTGAAGCGCCCCGCAACAACGGCATGGCCGCGCAAATGTTCCATGACCCCAGGCCGGCGCCGAACAAAAAGAGCCGGCCCTTCGGGGCCGGCTCGATACCGCATCCAATGCTGCGCCACGGGTCGGCGCTCGTCTCGTCTCAGTGCAAGGTCGGCGCCGGCATGGTCTGCCGGACTCGCTCGATCTCATCCTTCAGTTGCAACTTCTTCCGCTTCAGCTCGGCGAGGCTGAGATCGCTTGAAGAAGGGCTCGCCATGGCCTGAGCCAGCGCATCTTCGAGTTGGCGATGCTTGCGCTCGAGTTCGGCAAGACGGGTTTGCAACGACATCTGGATCCTCCTGATGAGCGGTTGACACCTCAATCTGACAGAAAGCCGGCTTCACGTCTTCCCCGCGCTGTCACACGGCATTCATGAGATTCTGTGATCCTGCCCGTGCGATGCTCGGGAAGCCGTGAATGGAAGGCTCCCATGGCCGCGTGCGCCCACGCTCTCTCTTGCGGTGCGCGCCGCGGCAAAGGCATAGTCGCGCCGAAGTACGGCGATGATGAGATGGCCATGGGATTCGAGCTCAGCCCGGAAGAGGTCGAGACCTTCACCGCGGAGCTCGCGCGGCTGCGCGAGGAGCATCGCGATCTCGACAGCGCCATCGACGCGCTCGAGCGGGTCGGCTCGATCAACCAGATCCAGGTGCAGCGGCTGAAGAAGCGCAAGCTCTACCTGAAGGACCGCATCGCCCAGATCGAAGATGCGTTGACTCCTGACATCATCGCCTGAGCGCGGCCGCGTCGTCGCCCCGATTCGCCCTTGCTTATCGGGCATTGGGCGGTCTAGATCGCGCGCTTCCCCCAGCGGAGCCCTGAGCGCATCCATGGCCGAGACCAGCCCCCCCGTCGCCATCATCATGGGCAGCCAGTCCGACTGGGCGACGATGCGCCACGCCGCCGAGGCGCTCGACGCGCTGGCCGTCCGCTACGACGCCCGCATCGTCTCGGCCCACCGCACGCCGGAGCGGCTCTTCGCCTTCGCCAGGGGCGCCAGGGCCGAGGGCTTCAAGGTGGTGATCGCCGGCGCCGGCGGGGCCGCCCACCTGCCGGGCATGACCGCCTCGCTGACGCCGCTGCCGGTCTTCGGCGTCCCCGTCGAATCGAAGGCGCTCTCCGGGCAGGACAGCCTGCTCTCGATCGTGCAGATGCCGGCCGGCATCCCGGTCGGCACCCTCGCCATCGGGCGGGCAGGCGCCGTCAACGCCGCCCTGCTCGCGGCCGCCGTGCTGGCCTTGTCCGATCAGGCGCTGGCCGAGCGCCTCGACGCGTACCGCGCCCGCCAGAGCGCCGGCATCGCCGAACGTCCGAACCGGGACGAAGCATGAGCGTGCCCGTCCCGACCGGCCTCGCTCCCGGCGCCGTCCTCGGCATTCTCGGCGGCGGCCAGCTCGCCCGCATGCTCGCCCTCGCCGCGGCCGACCTCGGCATCCGCTGCCATGTCTTCGCCCCCGAGCCGGACAGCCCGGCCTTCGATGTCGCCGCGCGCCACACGGTGGCCGAATATGAGGACGAAGCGGCGCTGGCGCGCTTCGCCGATGGCGTCGACGTCGTGACCTACGAGTTCGAGAACGTGCCGGCGGCGACCGCCGCCTTCCTCGGCCAGCGCGCACCGCTGCATCCGGGAGCCCGGGCGCTCGCCGTGACGCAGGACCGCCTCAGCGAAAAAAGCTTCGTCGACGGCCTGGGTCTCGCCGTCGCCCCCTTCCGCGCCGTCGATTCGCTCGCTGACCTCGAAGCCGCCGTCGCGGCGCTCGGCAGACCCTCGATCCTCAAGACCCGCCGCTTCGGCTATGACGGCAAGGGCCAGATCAAGATCGCCCCCGGCACGGATCTCGCGGATGCCTACGAGGCGATCGGCCGTTTCCCGGCGATCCTCGAAGGCTACGTGCCGTTCGAGCGCGAGGTCTCGGTCGTCGCCGCCCGCGGGCTCGACGGCGCCTTCGCCGCCTTCGACGTCTGCGAGAACGAGCACCGCGATCATATCCTGGCCTTCACCCGCATACCGGCGAATCTCGGGCGCGGCGCCGCGGCGACGGCGATCGATGCCGCCCGTCGGATCGGCGAGGCGCTGGGCTATGTCGGTGTCTTCGCGGTCGAGATGTTCGTGCTCGGGGACGGCGCTGCCGAACGCGTGGTCGTCAACGAGATCGCCCCCCGCGTCCACAATTCCGGCCACTGGACCAGCGAGGGCGCGGAAACCTCGCAGTTCCACCAGCACGTTCGGGCCGTCTGCGGCTTTCCGCTGGGCTCGCCCGGCTCGCGCGGCCGGATCGAGATGGAGAATCTGATCGGCGAGGCCGCCTTGCGCTGGCGCGAGATCCTCGGCGAGCCTGGCGCGCACCTGCATCTCTACGGCAAGCGCGATGCCCGCCCGGGTCGCAAGATGGGGCATGTCACGCGCGTATGGACCGATCGCAGCTGAGCACCCGCGTCGGCCCCGCCGAAAAGCGCGCGGCACCTGCATTTTCGCGATACCGTGCCGTGGACAGCCGAACTGAATTCTGTTATCGGCACGGACCTTCGTGCGATCCGCTTAGGCGTCGCCGGCCCGAATTATTGGATCAACTCGTTAAAGACGGACACTCACGTGCAGGTTCTCGTTCGCGACAACAATGTCGATCAGGCTCTCCGCGCTCTCAAGAAGAAGATGCAGCGCGAGGGCATTTTCCGCGAAATGAAGCTCCGCGGCCATTACGAGAAGCCCTCCGAGAAGAAGGCGCGCGAGAAGGCCGAGGCCGTCCGCCGTGCCCGCAAGCTCGTCCGCAAGAAGCTGCAGCGCGAAGGCCTGCTGCCCGCCCCGGCCAAGCCGAAGCGCCCCTGATCCTCGCCGGGCCGCGACCCTGCGGCCCTTGACGGGTCCGAGAATGACAGGCGCCTGGAGTCCGCTCCGGGCGTTCTTGTTTTCCAGCGGCGTTAACCAAGTTTTGGCGGGTTTCGGGCGTCTTCTCGGGTCGCTGCAGCGCTCGGCCGGGGAACGCGATCGCACCGCGGCGAGTTTGGCGCACTCGGCTGCCTCCAGAGGGCGGCACCGCGGCAGGTGAAACACAGGACCGACGAGGCCCAGATCAATGAGGCGAAGCATGATCCGAGGCAGTTACTGGCTGGCGGCAGCCGGCATGGCGCTGGCACTGGCGGGATGCGACAGCATGTCCGGCCTGTCCTCCCAGCCCTCCGTCGCCGTGCTCGACACAAGCGCCGGCGCCGATGCGAGCGTGAACATCGGCTCGCTGAGCGAGGTCATCAGCCGCAACCCGAACGATCCGGGCGCCTACAACACCCGCGGCGCCGCCTATGCCCGAATCGGCCGTTTCTCCGATGCGATCGGCGATTTCACCAAGGCGGTCCAGCTCGACCCCAACCTCGCCTCGGCCTACACCAATCGCGGCCTCGCGCTGCGCCAGACAGGCCGCAACGATGCCGCCATGGCCGATTTCAACAAGGCCACCACCGCGAACCCCAACTACGCGCCAGCCTATATCGCGCGCGCCAATCTGGAGCGCCAGCAGAACAACCTTCCGCAGGCGCTTGCTGACCTCAACGCGGCTATCCGGCTCAATCCGGAATCAGCCGAGGCCTTCCATGCGCGCGGCCTCGTCTACCAGAAGCAGGGGCTGAACCAGCAGGCCGTCACAGATTTCGACTCGGTCATCGACCGCAATCCCTATACCGCCCCGCCCTACATCGCGCGCGGCCAGAGCCTGAATGCCCTCGGCAAGTACGATGCGGCGTTGGAGGACTTCACCGCGGCGCTGAACGTCGACAACCGCAACGCCGAAGCCTGGGCCGGCCGCGGCTTCGCCCAGGAGAAGCTCGGCCAGAAATCCGAGGCCCAGCAATCCTATCAGCGCGCGCTCGGCCTCGACGGCAACAACGCCCAGGCGCGTGCCGGGCAGTCCCGCGTCAGCGGCGGCGGGGGCGGCTTCTTCAGGAGCTGACGCCTCGCGCTTCTTCGCTGCGAACCACAAAAAAGGCCGGCTCACGCCGGCCTTTTCTTTGGCTGTCCCGGTCGGCTGCGCCGCGGCGCGGCCTTCGGCCTGCGGATCAGTAGAGCAGCAGCGCCAGCAGCATCAGCACCAGCACCGCTACAGGGGCGCGCCACGAAATCTTCTCGGAGGCGATGCCGACCCCAGCCGTGATCACCGCCAGCAGCGTGCCGACCAGCGCAGTGCCCCAGGCGTGCTTCACGCCGCCGACCGCGAGCGCACCTACGATCGCCAGGCAGACCGCCGTGCCGACCTCGGCCATGTGCACGAAGCCGGTATAGGTGCGCTCATGCTCGGGATAATCCATCGGAGGGACATCGGCGTGATGGGCGTGGTCGGCCATGGTCTGATCCTGACGTGAAGCGGGTTCCGAATGCCGTGTAGCGCAGGCGCGCGAGGTCGGCAACGGAGAGGCGCCATTCGTCGCCCTGCCGGGGCTGCACCCCGGCCATGAGCCTCGCAACGTTGAAACCGATGCCTGCGAGGTCTACCCCTCGGCGCCAGCGGGCTTGGCCCCTACCGCCGCCATCGTCGCGGCATCCGACATCGACAACAGCACGACGCGCGACAGCGGCAAGCAGCCCCGGCCGCTTCCCGGAGAGCCGCCCGCGCGCAGGACATCATCATGACAGTTGCAGAGATCCAGACGCAATCCGCGGCCGCGGCCCGCACGCCCCCCGGGAAAAAGCCGACGAGCCCTTACGTCCTGCTGTTCTGCATCCTCGTCGTCGCCGCGATCGCGACCTGGATCATCCCTGCCGGTGAGTTCCAGCGTGTCCTGAAGGACGGCGTGAACTTCGTCGTTCCTGGCAGCCTCCACGCCGTTCCGCAGCACGGCGTCCTGCCCGGCCGCATCTTCACCGCGATCGCGACCGGCGTGGTCAATTCGGCCTCGATCATCTTCCTGATCCTGTTCACCGGCGGCACGCTCGCTGTGCTGGAGAAGACGGGCACCGTCGCCGGCGCGCTGCACCGGCTGAGCGGCGCCTCGCGCTCCGGCGATCTGACGGTGATCGTCATCGTCTGTGCCATCTTCTCGCTGCTCGGCACGCTCGGCATCGTCGCGAACTCCGTCGTCGCCTTCGTGCCGCTCGGGCTGCTGATCGCGAGCTCGATGAACCTGCCGGTCGAGTTCGGCGTCGGGCTGATCTATCTTGGCGCCTATTCCGGCTTCAATTCGGCGGTGCTGAGCCCGCTCACCACCGGCCTGTCGCAGCGCCTCGCCGAATTGCCGCTGTTCTCCGGCATGGAGCTGCGCGCCGTCGTCGGCTTGTGCTTCCTGCTGGCGACGATCCTGTTTCTCGCCTTCTACGCCCGCCGCTGCCGCGCCCGGAACATCGGCGCGACGATGACGCAGGAGCAGCGCGCCGTCTCGGAGAAGGCCGCCGCCTCGCAGAGCGCGATGTCGGGTGCGCAGTGGCTGGCGCTCGCGCTCGCCGCGGTCTCGCTCGTCGTCTTCATCGTCGGCACGCTGCGCTGGAAATGGGGCGAGCCGGAAATGACGGCGATGTTCCTGATCATCGCCATCGGCGGCGGGCTGATCTGCCGGATGGGCCCGAGCGAGATCGCCGACGAGTTCCTGCGCGGCAGCGGCAAGCTGGTGCCAGGCGCCTTCATCGTCGGCCTCGCCCGCGCGATCTCGATCGTGCTCGCCGACGGCAAGATTCTCGACCCGATCGTCAACACGCTGTCGAGCTTCCTCGAGCCGCTCTCGCCGATGGTCGCCGCCGTCGGCATGTTCGTCAGCGCCGCCGCGATGCATGTCGCGATCTCCTCGGGCTCGGGCGAATCGGCCGCGCTGATCCCGATCTTCGCGCCGCTCGGCGACGCGCTGCACCTGACCCGTCAGGTCACGGTCCAGTCGGTGCTGCTCGGCGAGGGCATCATGAACTGCATCAACCCGACCTCGGGCGTGCTGATGGCGGTGCTCGCCACCTCCGGTATCGCCTATGGCCGCTGGGTGCGCTTCGTTCTGCCGCTGGTCGGCGCCTGGTTCGTGATCTCGGTGGCTTCGCTGATCGTCGGCGTCTGGATCCACTGGGGGCCGCTCTGAGGCTCGGCCTTCTCCGCGGCCGATGAGCACAGCCAGCCGGCGCGGGCTAAAGCCCCGCGCCGGCCAAGGCCTTCGCCTGCCGCTTCGCGACGCCCCTCGACCGAGAATCCCTCGATCTCCGCCTCGAACAACCGGTGGAAATTCAGTTCGGCGTCGAGATGCAGGAAGACGCCGCCGAGCCCGATCGCGGCGCGGTCCATGAACACGAACTCGCGCGGCACCGTCACCGGCCCGCGTGCCTTCAGCGCCTGATGCACCTGGAAAGCCTGCTTGCGGCCGTATTCGGCCGGGCTCACATCCTCGGCGATGCGCCTGACCCGGTCCTCCAAGAGCGGCCCGTAGATGAAGCGCGCCCAGATGTTGAGGGTATCGACCAGGTCCTTGGTCAGCCCCTTGAAGCCCCAGGTCTCGTAGGCATGGACGACGCGGGCTTCCTCGCCGTCGCGCAGGCCCTTGTAGAGATCGACCACGCCGCCGACGAAGCTCTCCGGGAAGATGCGGATGCAGCCATAGTCGAGCAGGTTGATGCCCTGCGGCTCGCCCCCTTCCGAGAACACCGTGTAGTTCCCGAGATGCGGATCGCCGTGGATGACGCCGTGATGGCTGAACGGGCGCCACCACGCCTTGAACATCGCGGTCGAGATGCGGTCGCGCACCGCCTGCCCATCCTGCTTGTGCGAGAGGATCGGGCTGCCCTCCAGCCAATGCATCGTCAGGAGCCGCCGGGTCGACAGGGCCGGCTCCAGCGCCGGCACGCGTACCTCCGGCGTATCCGACAGGATCGCCTGGTAGAGCGCTGCATGCTTGGCCTCGCGCCGGTAGTCGAGCTCCTCGCGAACGCGCGCGCCGATTTCCTTGGCGATCTCGGTCGTGTCGATCACCGCGCCCATGCGCCGGTGCAGCGAGAAGAGCACCTCGAGCTGGGCGATATCGGCTTCCACCGCCGATTCCATGTCGGGATATTGCAGCTTGCAGGCCAGCGGCGCGCCACCCAGCGTCGTCGCGCGATGCACCTGCCCGAGCGAGGCCGCAGCCGCCGGCTTCAGGTCGAATTCGCCGAAGCGCTCGCGCCAGCTGGTGCCGAGCTCCGCCATCATCCGGCGCTTGACGAAGGCGGCGCCCATCGGCGGCGCCTGCGATTGCAGCTTCTGCAGTTCGGCGGCGTATTCCGGCGGCACGACGTCGGGGATGGTGGCGACGAGTTGCGCCACCTTCATGATCGGGCCTTTCAGCCCGCCGAGCGCCCTGGCCAGCGCCTCGGCATTGGAGGCGTCCCGCCCCTCCATGCCAAAGAGCCGCGCCCCCGCCATCCGGGCCGCGACCCCGCCGACATTGGCGCCGACGCGGGCATAGCGCGCCGCGCGGGCGGAGAATCGGTTGGCTTCGGCGTCGCGTTCGGACATGCGGATCGTGCTTTCGCTGTTCCTGACCCTGTCATGTAGGCGCCCGCTCGCCCGTCGCCAATGCGACAAGCCGCGCTAAGCCGACTGCCCCGCCAGCAGGCAGATGCGCCGGGCAACCTCATAGGAGGTTTCGAAAGCCGGCAGCGGCAGGAACTCGAAGCGCGAGTGGAAATTATGCGCGCCGGTGAAGAAATTCGGCGTCGGCAGCCCGCGCGCCGAGAGCGCCGCGCCGTCCGTGCCGCCGCGCATCGGGATCCGCTTCGGCGCGATCTGCAATTCGGACAGCGCCGCCATCAGCAGATCGACGGAACGCCGATCCTCGCCGAGGCTGTCGGCGATATTGCCGTAGACGTCAGTCACCTCGGACTTCACGCGCCCGGTCGGATAGCGCCGGGCGATCTCCGCCGCGACCTCGCCGATCCGGCGTTTGCGCGCTTCGAAGGACGCCTTGTCGAAATCGCGGATATTGGCCCTGAGCACCGCCTCGGCTGCATTGGCGGTAAGCTCGACGAACCAGGTATAGCCCTCGCGGCCGGCCGTGTTCTCCGGCGTCTGCGACCGATCGAAGGCGGCCATGTAGTCCTGCGCCATCAGGATCGGGTTCACCAGCACGCCCTTCGCCGACATCGGATGGGCGGTGACGCCGGTGAAGACGATCTCGGCCATGGCGGCGTTGAAATTCTCCCAGACGACCTCGCCGACCTCGCAGCTGTCGATCGTATAGGCGAAATCGCAGTCGAACCGGGCGAGATCGAGCGCCTTGGCGCCGCGCAGGCCGATCTCCTCGTCAGGCACGAAGGCGACGAGGATGTCGCCATGTTCGTCCTCGTGGCGCAATTCAGCCAAAAGCGTCATGACGATCGCGACCGCGGCCTTGTTGTCCGCGCCGAGCACGCTGGTGCCGTCGCTGAAGACGATCTCGTTGCCTTTGTAGCGGGCGATCTCCGGATGCTCAGCGACGCGCAGCCAGATGTCCTTCTCCGCATTGAGGCAGAGATCTTCGCCCGCGAACCGCAGCACCTGCGCCTTGACCACCGGCGACAGGCCGACATCGACCGTATCGAGATGGGCGATGAAGCCGATGCGCGGCGCGCCGGGCTTGGTGCCGCGCTTCAGCGCCGTCACCGTGGCATGGTCGTCGATGACGACATTCTCCAGCCCGAGCGCGCGCAGCTCCTCCGCGAGCAGCGCCGCCAGAACCTGCTGGCCCGGCGTGCTCGGCAGGCTCGTCGCCTTCATGTCGCTCTGGCTCTCGATCGCGACATAGCGCAGGAACCGTTCGAGCAGTTTGTCGCGCAAGCTCACAGCGCCTCTCCCTTCCCCTGTCGCGCCAGCCAATCCCGCACCTCGGCCGCGCTGGCGGGCTGTCCGCCCGCCGCCTCGACCAGGCGGACAGTGTCCGCGATCAGGTCTCGATTCGTCTTGTCGCAGCCGAAGGGCGCATCCTCCAGCCCGCCGCGGACATGGACGCCCCGCGCCACGGCCGGGCCGATGAGGTCGCGGAGATCGACGCCGAGCCCGGCGATCATCACCGGCGCATCCGGCGCGTCCTCCGCCAGCAGCTTGAGATGGGCCTCCAGCGCCCATTCGCGCGGCGGAAAGCCCCAGGCGAAGGCCTCCGAGAACATCAGCCGGTAGATCGGCATCGGCATGCCGAGATAGGCCTTGGCCAGCGCCGCGCCGAGCCGCGTGAACCCGGGCTCATAGATCGCATAGCTCGGGTGGACCCTGTGGCGCTGCGCCACCTCCATCCCCTCGCGGATATGCTCGCCGGGATTCTGGTAGATGAAACCGGCCTCGCCCTGCGGGATGCCGGCGAAGGTCGTCCAGTTGCAGGAGCCGGGATCCAGCACGCCCCATTCGGCGAGCCCGCGCTTCGCCAGCTCCTCGAGATGGGTGTAGCGGCCCGACCCGATCATGTCGCCGGCATAGCCCGAGCCGAGGATCGGGATCGTCGGATAGACGATGGCATCGACCCTGGCCCGGATGCCCTCGATCGCCTGCGCATAGAGCTCCCAGTCGTCCCGCTGACGCCCGGTCGTCATGTCGTAGACATGCAGATGCACGATCGCGGCGCCCGCCTCCACGGCGGCGATTCCATCAGCGACGATATCGGGAATGCTGATCGGAATGCCGGGCTGGCGCTCCCGCCCCCAAGGGCCGTTGATCGCCGCCTCGACCCAGATCGGTTTGGTCATGCAGGCATATCCTTCGGCCAGTTGTCGCGTATCCAGCGCGTCAGCCCGTCCTCGTCGACCTCGCCGGCCGCAAGCGCGAGGATGGCGGCGGCGGCATCGGCTTCCGGCACGATGAAGTCGACGCCGTTGATATAGAGGAAGGTATAGAGCGCCAGCAGCGCGGTTCGCTTGTTGCCGTCGATGAAGGGGTGGTTCTTCGCCAGCCCGAACGCATAGGCCGCTGCGAGTTCGGGCAGCCCGGCGTTTTCATAGGACCACTTGTTGACCGGACGCTCGAGCGCGGAAGCCAGCATCCCCTGATCGCGCAATCCGACCCCTCCGCCATGAATGGCGAGCTGCTCGTCGTGGATCGCGATGATGATCTCGTCCGACAGCCAGCTCGGCTCGGTCACTTCGCGAGTTCCGCCAGCGCGTTATGATAGATCTTCATCCCGCGCCGCGCCGCTTCCATCGCCTTGTCGAAATCCGGCCTCTGCTTGACGAAGCGAAAGCCGCCCCCCGCCTGCTCGACCAGATGGACCTTGTCGCCCTCGGCGAGCTTGAGCTGCGCGAGAACATCCCGCGGCAGGATCACCCCAAGCGAATTGCCGATCTTGCGGATCTGCAGCACGTTGGCGTTCTCGCTGCCGCGCTCGGTCGCGGGAAGGTTCTGCTTGTTCATGGCGGAATCCTTTCGAAGGCAATCGCGTTGTGCGAGCCGTATAACACGGTTTCTGTTATAACAAAAGTTATCACGAAAGACCGCAACCGCCGCCTTGCCAGCCACCCGTGATGGCGGGTCTAGTGTCGCAGGCCCTGCACGTGGATCACGACATGCTCGAACGCGGCACTACCTATGACGACACGCTGCGCCGCTTCGCCTGGCGCATTCCCGAGCGCTTCAATATCGGCACAGCCTGCTCGGACGCCCATGCCGACGGTTCGGGCAAAACGGCGCTGATCTTCGAGGAGGACGGCGGCAAGGTCGCGACGATCTCCTTCGACGAGCTATCCCGCGCCTCGAACCGCTTCGCCAACCTGTTGAGCGCTCACGGCATCGGTCCGGGCGAACGCGTCGGCATCCTGCTGCCGCAATCGCCGCAGACCGCGATCGCCCATCTCGGCGCCTACAAGCTGGGCGCCATCGCGCTGCCGCTCTTCATCCTGTTCGGCCCCGAGGCGCTGGAGCACCGGCTCGGCCATAGCGGCGCCAGCGTGCTCGTCACCGACGCCGAGAATATCGGCAAGGTCGAAGCGATCCGCGACGCCCTGCCGAAACTGCGCAAGATCTTCGTCGTCGGCGGCGCCGGCCATCTCGATTTCGAGGCAGAGATGGCGAAGGCCTCGGACCGCTTCACCGCCGCCGATACGCGCGCCGACGATCCGGCCGTGATTATCTATACCTCCGGCACGACGGGTAAGCCGAAGGGCGCGCTGCATGCCCATCGCGTCCTGCTCGGCCATCTGCCGGGCGTGCAATTGCCGCAGGAATTCTTCCCGCAGCCGGGCGACCTGTTCTGGACCCCGGCCGATTGGGCCTGGATCGGCGGCCTGCTCGATGTGCTCCTGCCCAGCCTCTATTGCGGCGTGCCGGTGCTGGCATCCCGCGCCCGCAAATTCGATCCCGAGGCCGCCTTCGCTCTGATGAACAGGCACAACGTCCGCAACGCCTTCCTGCCGCCGACAGCGTTGAAGCTGATGCGGCAGGTCCGCGATCCCCGGCGCTTCGGCTACGCGATGCGCTCGATCGGCACGGGCGGCGAGACGCTCGGCGCCGACATGCTCGACTGGAGCCGCGAAACCTTCGGCTTCCCGGTCAACGAGTTCTACGGGCAGACCGAGGCGAACCTGCTCGTCGCCAACTGCGCGAGCCTCTATCCCGTGAAGCCCGGTTCGATGGGCCGCGCCGTGCCCGGCCACCGCGTCGCGGTGATCTCGCCGGAAGGCCGTGAACTGCCTGATGGCGAGCAGGGGCTGATCGCGGTCAGCAGGCCCGATCCCGTGATGATGCTGGAATACTGGAACCAGCCCGAGGCCACGGCGGCGAAGTTCATCGGCGACTGGCTCGTCACCGGCGATAGCGGCGCGCGCGACGATGACGGCTATTTCTGGTTCCAGGGCCGCGACGACGACATTATCTCGTCCGGCTCGTATCGCATCGGTCCGGGCGATATCGAGGATTGCATCATCCGCCATCCCGCCGTGCTGATGGTCGCGGTCGTCGGCGTGCCCGATCCCGTCCGCACCGAGATCGTCAAGGCCTTCGTGCTGCCGAAGCCCGACGTGACACCGACAGCGGAGCTTGCGACAGAGATCCAGGCCTTCGTGCGCGATCGGCTGGCCGCCTATCAATATCCGCGCGAGGTCGAATTCGTGACGGAACTGCCGCTGACTGCGACCGGCAAGATCATGCGCAAGGATCTGCGCAACCGGGAGACCGCGAAGCAGCGGGGTGATTGAAAAGGAGGACAACGGCGGTGGAAGAGTGCGGGATCCCCTCTCCTGTAAGGAGAGGGGTAGGGGTGAGGTGTCGGCCGTTGGACCAACTAAACTCTACCTCACCGCTGCACAGCGACCACTTCACAGAAAATGCGGTGAACGGCCAACCCCTAACCCTGCCCTCTCCCTGTGCGAGAGGGTTCCCCGCGCTTTCTGGAACAGCGTCAGCGCACCTCCAGCACCAGCTCGAAGGTCATCAGCACTGGGTTGTCGCCGCGGACCAGCCGCCCACTCGCCAACGCGCCGCTATAGTCGACCAGCGCGACATCGATCGTCGCCTCAAATCCGCCAGTACCAGCCGCGATCCGCCCCTCGGTGATCGCGACCTCGGTCGCGAAATTCTCGACCACGCCGCCATCGACGAACCGCGCCCCGATGGTCGAACCGACCCCGCCATGGATGACCGCCTCGCGGATGTCGTGCTCGGCACAGAAAGCTTCCAGAGCTCCGCAAAAATCGACATTCGGCTTCACCCGCAACGCGAAGAACCGCCCTTCTCCGGCGCCGCCTGATGCCGCCGCGACCGGTCCGAACAGCTTGAAATGCGTCTCGCTATCGGGCTCGGCCGTGAAAGCCGCACCATCGAGTCCGACCGCCTGCAGCCTGATCGTCTCGGCGACCGTCGTCTCGTCCGGCAGGATGTGTCCGCCGCTGTGCTTGCCGTCGCCCTCAACCCAGAGCGCATGGGCATGGAAGAACGGCGCGCCATCGCGCTGGCCGAAGGTCATCGCGCCGACCTCGACCCGCGCCCCGCCCTCCGGCTGGAAGGTCTCGCTGTAGAAGGCGGCATGCTCGGGCGTCTTCGACAAAGCCGGCATCACATAGGCGAAGGGCGAGAGCTTCACCCCGTCGAGCTTCACCACGCCCGAGGCGAAACCCGCGGCCGCAAAACCGTTCCTCACCGCCTCCAACAAAGACACACCGGCCGGCAGCGTCAGCGAGAAGGCGCGCCCGCCGCATTCCACCCATTGGATGCGCTCGGGCGTGCCGGTGCCGGGCTGCTGGATGCGCCTCACGACGCCTTTCCTTTCAGGAAATCGAGCTCGCCACGCTTCTCCAGCTCGTCCTTGACGAGGCGCTTCGGCACCTTGCCATAGCCCGATTTCGGCAAGGCATCCCAGAACAGGAAGCGCTTCGGCATCTTGTAGCGGGCGATCTTCGGCCCGAGGAAATCCGCGATCTCGCCTTCCGTAGCGTTCTGGCCGGGCCGGTTGACGCAGACAGCGATGCCGATCTCACCCCAGACCGGGTCGGGCACGCCGAGCACGGCGACTTCGGCGATCGCCGGATGGGTCAGGATCTTCTCCTCGATCTCGCGCGGATAGATGTTGGAGCCGCCGGAGATGTACATGTCCGAGGCCCGCCCGGTGATGTAGACGAAGCCCTGCGCGTCCATATGGCCGAGATCGCCGGTGCGGAACCAGCCATTGCGGAAGGATTTCGCATTAGCCTCCGGGTTGTCGTAATAGCCGGCGAAGACGGCCGGCCCGATCACGCAGATCTCGCCCTGAACGCCCGGCTCGACCTCCTTGCCGTCATCGTCCTGGATCTGCACCTGCATGCCGGTGCGCTCGAAGCCGCAGGTGCCGATCCGCGCATTCGGGCCGTCCTCGGCCTCGTGCAGGGCCGGCGGCAGCACGGTGATGTTGCCGGTGACCTCGCCGAGCCCGAAATACTGCACGATCACCTTGCCGAGCTTGTTCAGCGCCGCCTTCTGGTCCTCGCGATACATCGGCGCGCCCGCATAGATGATGTAGCGCAGGCTGGAATGATCATGCTGGTCCACGGCCGGATGCTCGACCAGCATCTTCAGGATCGTCGGCACGGTGAAGATGTTGCTGACGCGGTAGCGCTCGATCAGCCGGTAGGCCTCGTCGATGTCGAAGCGCTCGGTCGGCAGCAGGATCGAGGTCGCCCCGCGCGCCGAGATCATCAACTGGTGCACGCCCGCGCCATGCGAAAGCGGCGCGACCACCAGCGACGCGTCCTTCTCGGTCGAGTTCGGCACGAGGTCGCAGAGATGGTTGGTGATCACGAAGCCCATCTGGCCATGGGTCAGCACCGCGGCCTTGGAGCGCCCGGTCGTGCCGGAGGTGAAGAAGAACCAGCAGGGATCGTCATGCTCGACCGCGGCGTTCTCGATGCGCTCGCCGCGATGGCGTGCGATCACGGCGCCGACCTCGTCCTCGCCGAACGCGCCCTCCCCGATCCGCCAGGTGAACTCCGGCGCCGGGCTCGTAGCCGCGACCGCCGCCGCATGCTCCGGGAAGTCGCCATGACAGAGGAAGCCCTTGGCGCCGGAAGCCGTGGCGAGATAGGCGACCTCGTCCGGCAGCAGCCGAAAATTCGTCGGGACCCAGACGGCGCCGAGCCGGAAGGTCGCGAACATCGAGACGAACATCGCGTCGCAGTTCTTGGAATGGACGAGCAGGCGGTCGCCCTTGCCGATGCCGCGCGCCTTGAGGCCCGCCGCCAGCGCCGAGACCTGCGCGTCGAACCCTTTCCAGTCATGCCGCAGATCGCCCTGGATGAAGGCGGGATGCGCCGGCAGACGCCTGGCATTCTGCGTCACGATATGGGCGAGGTTCATCACCCGGCGCGACATCGGCACGACGCCCCCGACCGGGGCTGCGGTTACGGAGCTCATCGGGCTCTCCCTGTCTCGATCGGCTGCGGCTTGGCCGCCATGGGCTTTTCGCCCCGTTTCGATAGGAACATCGGCGCCAGCAGCGCCTCCATTCGGACGGCTTCCCGCGTCAGCAAGGCGGCCAGCTCGGATTGCCGGGCGGGCGTCATGCGGCTGTCGATCGCGGCGATCGACAGGGCGCCGGCAACGCGCCCATCCGGATAGCGGAACGCCCGCCCGATCCCCCATGAGCTGGCGACCAGCCGGCCGGGGTTGAGCGAGACGCCGCGCTCCCGCGTCGCGACGATATCGGCCCGGATCGCCTCGGGCGCGAAGCCCGGATAGCGCGCCAGCAGCGCGGCCTCGTTGGCCGCGACAATGCGGTCCACATCCCCGTCCGGAAGCGCCGCCAGGATCGCGAGCGAACCGGCTCCGACACCGAGCGGGTGCTGGTCCCCGCCCTGCAGCGCATGCGTCCTGACCGGATAGGTCCCCTCCTCCCGATGCAGGCAGATCGCGTAGGTTTCGCGCCGGACGGTCAGGAAGCTCGTATCCTGTGTCTCCCGCGCCAGCCGGCGCAGGCTGTCCATCGCCATCTCGAGCAGGCCATGCCGGCGCGCGGCCAGCACGCCGAGCACGAAGGCCTCCTCGCCCAGGCAGTAGCGCCGCGTCTGCGGCTCCTGCTCGACCAGTCCCGCCCGCATCAGCGCCATCAGCAGGCGCCGCGTCGTAGGCTTGTTCAGCCCGCTGCCGGCCACGATCTCGCCGAGCGGCAGGCCCTCGGCCGGCTCCCGCCCGATCAGCGAGAGCAGACCGAGCGCGCGGTCGACACTTTGCGAGCCGGACAATCCGGCGCCCAACGCGGCACTCTGGTGCGGCAAGCGCTCCTCCCGACAGTCCATAATATGGACCTTGTTCTTATCGTCTAACCGTAGATGTCCGCTTTGCGGATTGCAATGCCGCTCCTCTCGTGTAATCTCCACGGCGTTCCACTGCGCGACTATTCACAGTGTGGACCACAATCGACGCTGACGGCATGGCAAGATCGGCGCGGAGGGAGGACGAAACGATGGCCCCCGAGGCAATCTGCGCAGCGGGCGCGACGCGCCCGGCTATCCGCATCTGAGGTCGCGGCATGGTCGACGTCGTCGATACGCTGACGATCCCCGAGAACCTGAGCGAGAACGAGGGCGCGCGCCCGGGCTCGCCGATCATGCGCCCGGTCGAGTTCGTCGCCGCCGCGCTCGTCGCCTTCATCATCTGCGTGCTGCTGCTCGGTGTCACCTCGCGCTATGTCTTCTCGCTGCCCTTCGTCTGGGTCGACGAGGCCGCCTCGATCTCGTTCATCTGGCTCGCGATGCTTGGCTCGGCCATCGCCATCGACCGCAACGAGCATCTGCGGCTGACGCTCTTTGTCGCGATGATGCCCGAGCGGCTGCGCGGCTTCGTCGAAACGCTCGCGCTCGTCGCCGTCGCCGCCTTTCTCGCCTCGATGATCGACCCGGCGATCGAATACGCGGTCGAGGAGAGCTACGTCACCTCGGCCGCGCTCAACATCCCCAACAGCTGGCGGGTCTCGGCCATCGCCGTCGGCATCGTGCTGATGGGGCTGCTCACGCTGCGCTATCTCTTCAAGACGGCGCGCCTTTCCGATCTCGCTTTGGCGGGCTTGCTCGTGGGCGGTGCCGGCCTCGCCTTCTGGCTGCTCGGGCCGACCCTGAAGGGGCTCGGTTACTACAACATCCTGATCTTCCTGATCGGCGTGGTCGCGCTCTGCCTTGTCGCCGGCGTGCCAATCGCCTTCTGCTTCGGGCTCGGCACGCTCTGCTTTCTCGCCTTCTCGACCAGCGTCCCGGTGATCGTGATGGTGGGCCGCATGGACGAGGGCATGTCGAGCCTCATCCTGCTCTCCGTGCCGATCTTCGTGCTGCTCGGCTGCATCCTCGACGCCACCGGCATGGGCAAGGCGATCGTCGACTTCCTCGCCTCTATGCTCGGCCATGTTCGCGCCGGCATGTCCTATGTCCTGCTCGGCTCGCTGTTCCTGGTCTCGGGCATCTCCGGCTCCAAGGTTTCGGACATGGCGACGGTTGCGCCCGCGCTCTTTCCGGAGATGAAGCGCCGCGGCTACAAGCCCAAGGACCTGATCGCGCTGCTTTCGACAGGCGCGGCGATGGCCGACACCGTGCCGCCCTCGATCGTGCTGATCGTGCTCGGCTCCGTCGCCGGCGTCTCGATCGCCGGGCTGTTCAATGCCGGCTTCGTCATCGCCGGCGTGCTGCTCCTGGCGCTCGCCGGCCTCGCCCGCTGGAAGGCGATGGCCGAGGACATGAAGGATGTGCGCCGCACCCCTCTGCGCGTCATCGGCAAGGCGGCACTGATCGCCGGCCCCGCCCTCGTCCTGCCCTTCATCATCCGCGCTGCGGTCGGCGGCGGCGTCGCCACGGCGACCGAGGTCTCGACCATCGCCGTGCTCTACGCGCTGATCATCGGCATCGTGCTCTATGGCGGCATCGGCCTTGGCCGATTCTACCGGATGCTGGTCGAGACGGCCGCGCTCTCCGGCGCGATCCTGATGATCCTCGGCACGGCGCTCGCCATGGCCTGGGCCCTGACCCAGACGGGCTTTGCCCGCGACCTCGCCAGCTTCATGGCCCATCTGCCCGGCGGCTGGCTCAGCTTCATGGCGGTGACCATCGTCGTCTTCATGATCCTCGGCTGCGTGCTCGAGGGCCTGCCGGCGATCGTCCTGCTGGCGCCGCTGATGTTCCCGATCGCGAAAAATCTCGGCATCAACGACATTCACTATTCGATGGTCGTCGTCACCGCGATGAATATCGGCCTGATGACGCCGCCGATCGGCATCGGCTTCTACATCGCCTGCAAGATCGGCAACGTCTCGCCCGACGACGCGATGGGCGCGATCTGGCCCTATCTCGTCGCCCTGCTCGTCGGCCTCGCCGTCATCGCCCTCGTGCCCGGTCTCTCGACCTGGGTGCTGTGAAGCTCACAACAAGAAACCGCACAATCCTCAGGAGAAAACGCCCATGACCATCTCGCGCCGCACTCTGCTCAAGGCGACGGCCGCCGCCTCCGCCATCGGCACCTTCCATATCGGCCGCGCCAATGCCCAGAGCGCCGAGTTCACCTACAAATACGCCAACAACCTGCCAGTCGCGCACCCGATGAACATGCGCGCCACCGAGGCGATGGCCAAGATCAAGGAAGAGACCAAGGGCCGGGTCGACATCCAGATCTTCCCGAACAACCAGCTCGGCTCCGATACGGACATGCTGAGCCAGGTCCGCTCGGGCGGCGTCGAGTTCTTCACGCTCTCGCCGCTGATCCTGTCGACGCTAGTCGCCAACGCCTCGGTCTCGGGCATCGGCTTCGCCTTCCCGAACTACGATGCCGTCTGGAAGGCGATGGACGGCGAGCTCGGCACCTATGTCCGCGGCCAGATCAACAAGGCCAATCTCGTCGTCATGGACAAGATCTGGGACAACGGCTTCCGCCAGATCACCTCGTCCAAGGGCCCGGTCAACACGCCGGAGGATCTGAAGGGCTTCAAGATCCGCGTGCCGGTCTCGCCGCTCTGGACCTCGATGTTCACCGCCTTCCAGTCGGCTCCCGCCTCGATCAACTTCGCCGAGGTCTACACCGCGCTGCAGACCAAGATCGTCGACGGCCAGGAGAACCCGCTCGCGATCATCTCGACCGCCAAGCTCTTCGAGGTGCAGAAATACCTCTCGCTGACCAACCACATGTGGGACGGATTCTGGTTCCTGGCCAACCGCCGCGCCTGGGAGAAGCTGCCGGAAGACCTGCGCGCCATCGTCGCCAAGAACATCAACGCGGCAGCCCTGCTCGAGCGCGCCGATGTCGCCAAGCTGAACGCCGGCCTGCAGGGCGAGCTTCAGTCGAAGGGCATGGTCATCAACGAGACCAAGGCCGACGCCTTCCGCGATGCCCTGCGCAAGGCCGGTTTCTACGCCGAGTGGAAGAAGAAGTACGGCGACGAGGCCTGGGGCATCCTGGAGAAGGCCGTCGGCAGCTCGCTGAGCTGATCGGCGCCAGCGTCGGCGTCATTCAGCGTTGCGCGCGACCATAAAATGTACGGGGAACCCTCTCCCGGAGGGAGAGGGCAGGGTGGAGGGGTAGGCCGTTGGACACTTTAGCCGTGACCTGACCGCCGCTGTGGTGAGGGCAAGCGCTACTGGTCCAGGGGCCTACACCTAACCCCTGCCCCTCTCCTTACGGGAGAGGGGTTCCCCGCGCCTACTTCCCTCATCGAGAGACTGAACACCATGGCCGACCGGCTGAAGGGCAAGATCGCCATCGTCTTCGGCGCCGGCTCGTCCGGCCCCGGCTGGGGCAACGGCAAGGCCGCCGCGGTCGCCTATGCCCGCGAGGGGGCCGGCGTCGCCTGCATCGACCTCAACCGCGAGGCTGCCGAGGAGACCGCCGCGATCATCGCCGGCGAAGGCGGAGCGGCGCTGGCTCTTGCCGCCGACGTCACGAATCTCGCTTCGGTCGAGACCTGCGTTGCCGAGACGGCGAGGCATTTCGGCCAGCTCGACATCCTCCACAACAATGTCGGCGTCACCCACATGGGCGGGCCGGTCGAGCTGTCGGAACAACAGTTCGAAGCCTCGCTTCAGCTCAATCTCGGCTCGGTCTATCGCTGCGCCAAGGCGGCGATCCCCGCGATGCTGAAGGGCGGCGGCGGCGCCATCGTCAACATCTCCTCGCTCGCCGCCATCCGCTGGACCGGCTACCCGTACTTCGCCTATTACGCCACCAAGGCGGCGGTGAACCAGGCGACGGTCGCGCTCGCGATGCAATATGCAAGGCAGGGCATCCGCGCCAATTGCATCATGCCGGGCCTGATCGACACGCCGCTGATCTACAAGCAGATCTCGACGCAGTACGCCTCGGTCGAGGAGATGGTGGCCGCCCGCAACGCGCTGGTGCCGATGGGCCAGATGGGTACCGCCTGGGACATCGCCAACGCGGCCGTCTTCCTCGCCTCCGACGAGGCCAAGTTCATCACCGGAATCTGCCTGCCGGTCGATGGCGGCCAGAGCTGCGCGACGGCGCCGCTCGGCTGAGCACCGAGCGTTCGTTCCCCTGCTGGAACGCTTGCTCCATTCCGGCTTCGCTGCCAGAAAGAACCGGTAACGGGAATCCGCAACGGGAACGGGCTTCGGATGAGCGAGACGGCGACCGCAGACCTGCCGCGCGATTTCGATGGCCTGCGTGCGCTCATCCTCGGCCAGCGCGAAAGCCTGCCCAAGCGTATCGCCCAGATCGCGGCCTATGCGCTCGACAATCCCGACGAGATCGCCTTCGGCACCGCCGCCAGCATCGCAGTCTCCGCCGGCGTGCAGCCTTCGACTCTGATCCGCTTCGCCCAGCACCTCGGCTTCGACGGCTTCACCAGCTTGCAGGTGGTCTTCCGCGAACGGTTGCGCGAGCGCAATTCGAGCTATGAGGAACGGCTCAACACCTTGCGGGCCGACGAGGGCGGCGCCGGCAGCAACCATCGCATCCTCGACGGCTTCCTCACCGCCTCGCGCAAGTCCCTCGACGTGATGAGCCGCAGTCTTGACGAAGCCACGCTCGACCGCGCCATCGAGATGCTGGCCGGTGCCGAGACGCTCTACATCCTCGCGCGCCGCCGCTCCTATCCTGTGGCGAGCTATCTCGCCTACGCGCTCGGCAAGCTCGGGGTCCGCTACCAGCTGATCGAATCCGCAGCCGGGCTCGACCCGGAGATGATCGCCTTCGCCACGCCGAAGGACGCCGTGCTGGTCGTCAGCTTCTCGCCCTACGCGCCGGCGACCGTCGAGGACGCCCGCGGCCTCGCCGAGCGCGGCGTGCCGCTCGTGGCCATCACCGACAGCGCCTTCTCGCCGCTCGCCGCGGTCGCCAAGCTCTGGTTCGAGGTCGCCGAGGCCGATTACGGCGGGTTCCGGACGCTGTCGTCGACGATGGCGCTGGCGATGGCCCTGGCCGTCGGTATCGGGGAAGCCCGCCGGGCCGGCGGCAGCCGCGGCAAGCGGCGTACCCGCAGCTGAGCCGGGCGATTGCAGGCTCAGGAATATATATTCCGCGTTGACGAAATAATGGAATTATCATTTCATGCCGGCAAGCAGGCCCGATCGGCCTGAAGCATATCGCAGCCGGGAGGATCACATGACGGGACCGCTGAGCGGATCGACGCAGGCGCTCGACGTCATCACCATCGGCCGGGCCTCGGTCGATCTCTACGGCCAGCAGATCGGCTCGCGGCTGGAGGATGTCACCTCCTTCGCCAAGTCGGTCGGCGGCTGCCCGGCCAATATCGCGATCGGCACGGCCCGGCTCGGCCTGCGCTCGGCCCTGCTGACCCGCGTCGGCCACGAGCAGTTCGGCCGCTTCCTGCGCGAGCAGCTTGCCCGCGAGGGCGTGAACCTCGACGGGCTCAAGACCGATCCCGAGCGCCTGACCGCGCTCGCTATCCTCTCGGTCGAGAGCGACAAGTCCTTCCCGCTGCTATTCTACCGCGAGAACTGCGCCGACATGGCGCTGGAGGAAGGCGATATCGACCCCGCCTTCATCGCCAAGGCCCGCGCCGTCGTCGTCACCGGCACCCATTTCGCCCGCCCCGGCCCGGAAGCCGCGCAGCGCAAGGCGATGAAGCTGATGCGCGGCAACGGCGGCAAGGTCGTGCTCGATATCGACTACCGCCCCAATCTCTGGGGCCTCGCCGGGCATGATGCCGGCGACAACCGCTATATCGCCTCGCAGGCCGTCTCCGAGCGGATGAAGACGGTCCTGCCCGGCTGCGACCTGATCATCGGCACCGAGGAAGAGGTCCTGATCGCCTCGGGCGAGAGCGAATTGCTGCCGGCGCTGAAGACGATCCGCGCGCTGACGCCGGCCACCATCGTGCTCAAGCGCGGCCCGATGGGCTGCATCGTCTATGAGGGCGCGATTCCCGACGATCTCGAGGATGGCATCGTCGGCAAGGGCTTTCCGATCGAGGTCTATAACGTCCTAGGCGCCGGCGACGCCTTCATGTCCGGCTTCCTGCGCGGCTGGCTCGGCGGCGAGAGCCTGCAGACCGCCGCGACCTGGGCCAATGCCTGCGGCGCCTTCGCCGTCTCGCGCCTGCTCTGTTCGCCGGAAAGCCCGACCTTCGAGGAACTGCAGTTCTTCCTCAAGAACGGCAGCCCGCACCGCGCCCTGCGCAAGGATGCGGAGATCAACCACATCCACTGGGCGACGACGCGCCGCCGCGACGTGCCTTCGCTGATGGCGCTGGCCTGCGATCATCGCTCGCAACTGGAAGAACTCGCCGCAAAGACCGGCGCCGATCCCGCCCGCATCCGCGAGTTCAAGGTGCTGGCGGTGAAGGCCGCCGCCCGCGTCGCCGATGGCCGCCCGGGATACGGCATGCTGCTCGACGAGAAGCATGGCCGCGAGGCGATGTTCGAATTCGCCCGCCATCCCTTCGCCTGGCTCGGCCGCCCGGTCGAATTGCCGGGCTCGCGCCCGCTGCGCTTCGAAACGAGCCAGGATATCGGCTCGCTGCTGCCGGAATGGCCGGTCGATCACTGCATCAAGGCGCTCTGCTTCTACCACCCCGACGATCCGGAAGAATTGAAGCGCGAGCAGCAGGAGAAGCTGCGCGGCCTGTTCGAGGCGGCGCGCAAGGTCGGCCGCGAGTTGCTGATCGAGATCATCGCCGGCAAGAACGGACCGCTCGGCGCCGACACGATCTCACGTGCTCTCGAAGAGATCTACGTGCTCGGCATCAAGCCCGACTGGTGGAAGCTGGAGCCGCAATCCTCCCCCGCCGCCTGGGCCGCGATCGAGAACACCATCGCCAAGCACGATCCCTGGTGCCGCGGCGTGCTGCTGCTCGGGCTCGATGCCCCGGCCGAGGAACTGGAGGCCGGATTTGCCGCGACAGCCGGCTCGCCGATCGTCAAGGGCTTCGCCGTCGGCCGCACCATCTTCATGAGCGCGGCCGAAGGCTGGCTTGCCGGCAAGCTCGACGACGAGACGGCGATCGCCGACATGGCCAGGCGCTTCGAAGCACTGACCGGCCTCTGGCTTGCCACGCGCGGCCGGAAGGCGGCATAGCTTTCCGGCCTGGAGACCATCATGACCCGCACGATCCGCCTCACCATGGCGCAGGCGCTGACGCGCTATCTCGCTGCGCAGATGACCGAGATCGACGGGCAGCGCCTGCCGATCTTCGGCGGCGTCTGGGCGATCTTCGGCCATGGCAATGTCGCGGGCCTCGGCGAAGCGCTCTGGCATGAGCGCGAGCGCCTGCCGACCTTCCGCGCCCATAACGAGCAGGCCATGGCTCATGCCGCCATCGCCTATGCCAAGGCGAACATGCGCCGCCGCTTCATGGCCGCGACGACCTCGATCGGGCCCGGCGCGACCAATCTCGTCACCGCCGCGGCGCTCGCCCATGTCAACCGCCTGCCGGTGCTGCTGCTGCCGGGCGATGTTTTCGCCAATCGCATCCCCGACCCCGTCCTCCAGCAGGTCGAAGCTTTCGGCGATGGTACGGTCTCCGCGAATGACTGCTTCAAGCCCGTCTCGCGCTATTTCGACCGCATCACCCGGCCCGAGCAGATCATCCCGGCGCTGACCCGCGCGATGCAGGTGCTGACCGACCCGGCCGAATGCGGCCCGGTCACGCTCGCGCTCTGCCAGGACGTGCAGGCCGAGGCCTATGACTATCCCGAGAGCTTCTTCGCAGAACGCATCTGGACGCCGCGCCGTCCCCGCTCCGACCGTGACGAACTCAAGGCTGCTGCCGAGGCATTGAAGGCGGCAAAGAAGCCGTTGATCGTCGCCGGCGGCGGCGTGCTCTATTCCGGCGCCAGCGACGAACTCGCACGCTTCTCGGCTGCGACCGGCATTCCCGTCTGCGAGACGCAGGGCGGCAAATCCGCCCTGCCCGACGACGACGCACTCAACATGGCCGCAGTCGGCGTCACCGGCACGGAAGCCGCCAACCGGCTCGCCGCCGAAGCCGATCTCATCCTGGCCGTCGGCACCCGCCTGCAGGATTTCACCACCGGCTCCTGGGCGCTTTTCGGCGCTTCCCGGAAGACCGTCATCGGCCTCAACGTGCAGCCCTTCGACGCCGGCAAGCACCGCGCCTTGCCGGTTGTCGCCGATGCCCGCGAGGGTCTGGCCGAACTGACCGAGGCCATCGGCAATTGGAAGGCGCCGGAGAGCTGGACCGACAATGCCAAGGCCGGCAAGGCCGACTGGCAGAAGGAAGCCGGCAAGGCAACCGCCGCGACAAACGCCGCCCTGCCCTCGGATGCGCAGGTCATCGGCGCGGTCCAGCGCGCGCTGGGTTCGGACGTCATCCTGCTCCATGCCGCCGGCGGCCTGCCCGGCGAATTGCACAAACTGTGGCAGGCTGGAGCGCCGGGCTCCTACCACGCCGAATACGGCTTCTCCTGCATGGGCTACGAGATCGCCGGCGGCCTCGGCGCCAAGATGGCGCGGCCGGACAAGGAGGTCGTCGTCATGGTCGGCGACGGCTCCTACCTGATGCTGAATTCCGAGATCGCGACCTCGGTGATGCTGGGCCTCAAGCTCACCATCGTCCTGCTCGACAATCGCGGCTTCGGCTGCATCAACCGCCTGCAGAACGCGACCGGCGGCCAGAGTTTCAACAACCTGCTCAAGGACACCCGGCACGAGACCCTGCCGGAGATCGACTTCGTCCAGCACGCCGCCAGCATGGGCGCGATCGCGACGAAGGCCGCCTCGATCGCGGAGCTTGAAGCTGCGCTGGCGCAGACAAAGGCCAACACGCGCACGACCGTCGTCGTCATCGACACCGACCCGCTGATCTCGACCGGCGCCGGCGGCGCCTGGTGGGATGTCGCGGTGCCCGAAGTCAGCGAGCGCGAGCAGGTTCGCACGGCGCGGGCCGATTACGACGAACGACGCAAGCGTCAGACCATCGGCAACTAAGCCGTTCCCATAGGTGAGAAAGACCCGACACATGATCCGCATCGGCGCGAACCCCATCGGCTGGTCGAATGACGACATGCTGGAGATCGGCGGCGACATTCCGCTCGAAACCTGCCTGAAGGAGGCCCGCGAAGCCGGCTTCACCGGTATGGAGCTCGGCAACAAGTTCCCGCGCGAGGCGGGCAAGCTGAAGCCGATCCTAGACGCTCATGGCCATGCCCTGGTCTCGGGCTGGTATTCGACGGAACTGCTCGTCCGCGACGTCGCCGCCGAGATGGAGGCCGTGAAGGCGCATGCGACGCTGCTGCGCGACATGGGCTGCTCGGTTCTGATCGCCGCCGAGACCTCGAATGCGATCCACTCCGACATCACCAAACCGCTCTCGGCCCGGCCGGTGCTGCCGAAGAACCGCTGGGACGAATTCGGCACGCGCTACACTCATTTTGCCGAGGCGGTGAAGGCGGAATACGGCCTGCAGCTCGTCTACCACCACCATATGGGCACGGTGGTGCAGACCGAGGCAGAGATCGACCGCTTCATGGGTGTCACCGGCCCGGCCGTGGGCCTGCTTCTCGATACCGGCCATGCCACCTGGGGCGGCGGCGATCCCGCCCGCATCGCCCGGCACTGGAAGGCCCGCATCCACCATGTCCACTGCAAGGACATCCGCGAGGCCGTGATGTGGCGCTCGAACCGCGAGGACTGGTCCTTCCTCGAATCCGTGCTCGCCGGCGTCTACACCGTGCCGGGCGACGGCCTGATCGACTATGTCCGCGTGCTCCGGGAGTTGCAGGGCTATTCCGGCTGGATCGTGGTCGAGGCAGAGCAGGACCCGAAGAAGGCCGAGCCCGCGACCTATGCAAGGCTCGGCCACGCCAATCTCACTCGCTTCATCAAGGAAGCCGGGCTCGCTTGATCGCCAACGGGTAGGAAACAGCCGATGTCCCATCTCAAGGTCAAGCAGCAGGGCACGAGCGGCCGCGTCACCCATGTCACGCCGGAAAGCGCCGGCTGGACCTATGTTGGCTTCGACCTGCATCGGCTGAAGCCGGGCGAGACCGTCTCGGCCAGGACCGGCGACCGCGAGACCTGCCTCGTCTTCGTCACCGGCAAGGGCAAGGCAGCCGCCGCCGGCACGGATCTCGGCGAACTCGGCCAGCGCATGAGCCCCTTCGAGGGCAAGCCCTGGTCAGTCTACGTCCCGCAGGATTCGGACTGGTCGGTCACCGCGACGACCGATCTCGAACTCGCGGTCTGCACGGCCCCCGGCCTCAAGGGCGGCCTGCCCGTCCGGGTCATCAGCCCGGACGATCTCGGCCAGGAGATCCGCGGCAAGGGCTCCAACACCCGCCACGTCACCAATATCCTGCCGGAGAACGAGCCCGCGGATTCGTTGCTCGTCGTTGAGGTCATCACCCCGGCCGGCAACACCTCGAGCTACCCCCCGCACAAGCACGACCGGGACGACCTGCCGCGCGAATCCCATCTGGAAGAGACCTATTATCACCGTCTCAATCCGCCGCAGGGTTTTGGCTTCCAGCGCGTCTACACCGATGACCGCAGCCTGGACGAGGCGATGGCGATCGAGGACGGCGACGTCGTGCTGGTTCCCAAGGGCTATCACCCCTGCGCCACCTGCCACGGCTACGATCTCTATTATCTCAATGTCATGGCCGGTCCGAAGCGGACCTGGAAGTTCCACAATGCCGCCGAGCACGAGTGGCTGTTGAAGAGCTGAGCAAGCGACTCCGCCGCTCCTTCGAACGAAGGATGCCCGGACGCTGCTTTACCGGCTCCATCGGTCGGCGCGACTCTCGCGCGCGAACGAGCCAGGGGAGTGCTCGCGTGTCCGGCGATCTAGCCCGGATTGCACTTGTAGACGGTGCCGGTGGTCTTGCCGCCGGCCCATTTGATGTCGGCGATATCGGAGAAGACATGCGTGCCGCCCATCTCCGCGCCACGGATCTTGAGCCGCGACAGTGCCATCTCGCGATTCTTGTCCGTCGGCACGATCGCTCCGAATCCGGAGGCGCCGTCGATCTCGCCGAGCTTCTGGCAGTTCTCGACGACGCCCTGGGTATTGGTCACCACAACGACGCTGCTGCGCGAGGTCTGGTAGGCGCAGGCGCCGAGCAGGAGCGCGGGGAGGAGGATCAGGAAACGCGGCTTCATCGTCACGGCCGGGCGGTCTCTCGCGGAAGTGTCGAACACATGATCCGCCGCTTTCGCACAAAAGCAACCCCGGCGTCATTCGGGAAACGCATTGTCGGCCGGAATGCCAAGTCTCCCGGCGCTAAGACCTTGCGAATGTCTGCAGCGATCCGCGACTCGACACAATTGCCGTAAATCAGCCGTGCGAACTTAACTCAAACCCGACACTCATTCTTGACCTGCCCACACGGCTGCTCTTAAGTCCCGGCAGGCCAATGGGAGGCTGCAAAGGAACGAATATGCGTAGCATTCTGATCGTAGGGGCCATGGCCGCTCTTCTCGCCGGTTGCCAGACCGCCCAGGAGTCGATGGCCGACGCCGAAGTCACGTGCGAGTCGCAGGGCTTCCGCCCCGGCACCCGCGCTTATCAGCAGTGCCGCTCGGCCAACTATGTCGAGAACCGTCGCGCCTCGAACGAGGCCGGCTCCGCCGTCGCCGCCGGAGTGGCAGCCGGTGTCATCGGCGGCGCCATCGCCGCCAGCGCCGACCGCCACTACTATCGTGGCTACGGCTATTACGGCCCGCGCCGCTACTGGTGGTGAGCTGAACGCCGCTCTCTTGCAAGCGGCCTTCCTCTCGACAAGAACAGCCCTGCGGCCTGCCGCAGGGCTTTTTTGTTCCCCGCCTCAGCGCTTGCCGGTGCGGCGGCGGGACGGCGTCGAAGCATTCTCGGCGCGGCCCGACGAGGCGCTCAGCAGCGAGCCGATGAGATAGACGGCGATGCCCGCGCCGATCAGCGCTGCCACCGGCTCGCGCTCGGCCCGCTTGACCAGCATGCGCCCGCCGAGATCGGCATAGTCGCGGGCCCGTGCGGCGTAGTTGGCTGCATAGTCGCTGGCGCGGTCGGCATACTCCTCGGCATCGCCGCGATGGCTGCGCAGCCACTTACTGCCGGCCCGCATCGCGCGGTCGCCGGTGTCCGCAGCGCTCGAGCCATAGTCCTGAAGCCAGCTGCGCCAGCGCCCGTAATCGGGCTGGTACCGCTCCCACCGCGACGCGGGCGCGCTGCTGCGCATGGCCGCCCAGGCGATCAGGCCGACGCTGATCGCGCCGAGACCGAAGGCCGCGAGCGGATGCCGTTCGACGGCATTGGCGACGGCCTGTCCGCCCTGGCGCGCGGTTTCGAGGGGGTCGGCCTCGCTCACGGCCTCTTTCGCGCGGGCATACTGGTCCTTCACGGCCTCGCTGGCCTTGTCGGCCATGTCGCTCGCCTTGGCGCGCAGGCTGCGCACCGTCGCTCCGACCTCCTCGCGCGCCTCTTCGGCATCCGTTGGCACGTCGGGCGGGAAGCTGTTGCTGATCGCCATCGGGGATACTCCGTTTCTGAACAGGGTCCTGGCCAGTGAACCGGCGATCGCGGCGCGGGTTCCCATCGCCACCCGAAAATGGCCGCCCGAAACGCCTTGTCATCGATGCGGAATGTTTCGGCCATCACCGCGACAAGATTGGATGCGAGGTCTGCATCAACAGGGGCATCAAACGAGAAGGAGACGCTTATGCAGGTTCAGCACCTCCAGATCGCGCATCCCTCGATCCTCTCCGATCCCGAATGGATCGCGCTCGAGAGCATCGAGGAGGAAACCCAGCATTTCATCTTCGACGAGACGATGCTTCACGCGCTGAAGGATCGCGGCCTCGTCGAATCCGACGGCGCGATCTGGCGGGTCACCGAGACCGGCCAGCGCCGGCTGAGCGAGCGGAGCTGATCCGCACTCCTCGGCCGCGTCCCTCTTGCAGGCGCGCTTCGTCGAACTGACCGATCCTTGCAACGGCGCTGGAAATCCTCCGGCGCCGTTGCCATGTGGCAGGCAGCAATCCCGAAGCCCCTCCCGTCTGCGGAACGCCATGGCCAAGCCTGTCTCGATCACCATTTCCCACGACCTCGGGCGCGATGCCGCGCTCGCCCGTCTGCGCGGCGGCATCGACCGCATCCGCGATCGGCTCGGAATGGTCCGCATGCAGCTCGTGGAGGAGCGCTGGGAGGGCGACAGCCTGCATTTCGGCGTCGCGGCACTGGGCCACACCGTGCGTGGGCGGGTCGATGTCGAGGATGCGCTGGTACGCGTCGAGGTCACGCTGCCCTGGATGCTCGCCGTCTTCGCCGAGAAGCTGAAGGTCGGCGTCGAGAAGCAGGGCCAGGTCCTGCTGGAGAAGCCGAAACCCTGACCCACAGGCACGCCGCCGGGCCGGGAGCGAAAAATCGGCGCCCCCTGCACAAAAGATCTACGCCTTTCGGTTGAAAACGCCGCGGCGAACCCCCATCCTGCAAACCATTCCACCAGCTTGATTTTTAGCGCTCGGATTTCGGGAGACCCATGCATCACGGCCCGCTGATCGCCATCATCGTCGCGGGCCTCGGCCTTGCTTTCATCTTCGGGGCCATCGCCCAGAAACTGCGCATATCCCCGCTGGTGGGCTATCTTCTCGCAGGTGTCGCCGCCGGCCCCTTCACCCCGGGTTTCGTCGGCGACCAGAATCTCGCCAATGAACTGGCCGAGATCGGCGTCATCCTGCTCATGTTCGGCGTCGGGCTGCACTTCTCCCTCAAGGAACTCCTGTCGGTCAAAGCCATCGCCGTGCCCGGCGCCATCGTCCAGATCGCGGTCGCGACGGGGCTTGGCCTCGGCCTCGCCCTGCTGCTGGGCTGGAGCTGGATTGCCGGTATCGTCTTCGGCCTCGCGCTGTCGGTGGCCAGCACAGTCGTGCTGCTGCGCGCTCTGCAGGAACGGCGGCTCGTGCAGACGGACAAGGGCAAGATCGCCGTCGGCTGGCTCATCGTCGAGGATCTCGCCATGGTGCTGGCCCTGGTCGCGATCCCGGCCGTCGCCAGCGCGATCTCCGGCGGCCAGCCCGGCGCCGCCTCCCCGCTCGCCGCGCAGTTCGACCTCGGGCTCTGGGGTGTCCTCGGCATCACCGTCGCCAAGGTGGCCGCCTTCATCGCCTTCATGCTGATCGTCGGGCGCCGGATCATTCCCTGGGCCCTGCACTGGGTCGCCCATACCGGCTCGCGCGAGCTGTTTCGCCTTGCGGTGCTGGCGGTCGCCCTCGGCGTCGCCTTCCTCTCGGCGACGCTGTTCGGCGTGTCCTTCGCGCTCGGCGCCTTCTTCGCCGGCATGATCCTTTCGGAGTCGCCGCTCTCGCAGCGCGCTGCCGAGGAGACCTTGCCGCTGCGGGACGCCTTCGCCGTGCTGTTCTTCGTCTCCGTGGGCATGCTGTTCGACCCGGGCATCCTGGTGCGGGCGCCGGGCGCGCTCATCGGCACGCTCGCCATCATCCTGATCGGCAAGTCCGTCGCCGCCTGGCTGATCGTGCGAGCCTTCGGCCGCTCGAACACGGTCGCGCTCACCATCTCGGCCTCGCTGGCCCAGATCGGCGAGTTCTCCTTCATCCTCGCCGGGCTGGGTGTGAGCCTGGGCATCCTCCCGGCTCAGGGGCGCGACCTGATCCTGGCCGGCGCCATCCTCTCGATCCTGTTCAACCCCGTGATGTTCGCGCTCGCCGAACGCCTCAAGCCGGCTGACGCCGCCGCCACCAGGTCGAAGCCGGAGCGAGCCGCGACGGTCGAAGCGCCGGCAGCCGCACCCGTCGCCACGGAAGCGGCCGCCCCGCCGCATGGCGAGCCGGAGCGCGATATCCAGGCGACGACCCTGTCGAACCACATCGTCGTGGTCGGCTATGGCCGCGTGGGCAGCCTGCTCGGCGCCGGCCTGCTGGCGCAAGGCGCGAAATTGCTGGTGATCGAGGACAACCCCGAAGCGGTCGAGACCGCGAAGCGCGACGGCGCCGAGCTTCTCATTGGCAACGCGGCCGATCCGGAAGTGCTTGCCGCGGCCGCAGTCGGCCGCGCGACACGGCTTTTCGTCGCCATTCCCGGCAGCTTCGAGGCCGGCCAGGTCTGCGAGCAGGCCCGCGCCGAGAACCCGGCCCTGCCGATCGTCGCCCGCGCCCATTCGGACGCGGAGGTCGAGCACCTGAGCAGATGCGGAGCCACGCTGACGATCATGGGCGAGGCCGAGATCGCCCGGGCGATGCTGTCGCTCTGCGGCGGGCTCGGCGCAAGGCCGCAGCCGGAAGCCGGCGGCGAGCCGGCGAAGGCGCCGGAGCCGCAATCCGGGCCGGGGCCGAGCACGCAGACCGCCGACGAAACGCAGCCTCGGACGCAACCGCCGCCGGCGGCTGACACCCCGACAGCCGCATAGCGGCGCGGGCGAGCCGCCCTTGCGCCCAGTCCGGGATCGATCAGCCGACCAGCTCGAAGCGGATGTCCTGAGCCCCTTCCCACAGGGTCTTGCGACCCAGCGTGTAGAGGTTCTCGAGCCCGGAGGTGAGCGTGATGAAGTGATTGCCCGAGAGCACGCCGGCCTTGCTGGCGAACTGCACGCCGCCATAGGCGAGCAGAATCTCGGTCTCGCTGACCCCGCCCGGATAGAGGATGATGTGGCCAGGCGCCGGGTAGGCGGTGTTGTTCTCGTAGCCGACGCCGAAATCGAGGTCGCCGAGCGGCATCCAGACACCCTCGCCGCTCCAGCGGACATGGACGATCTTGCTGACGAACGGCATGTGCCGGAGGAAGGCGGCGCAGGTCTTCGGAGCCGCCTCGAACTCGAACTTCCCCTCGAAGCTGTACGGGCCGGCGGTGATGACCAGTTTCTGCATGGGATGATCGTCTTTCTGAAAAGGAAGCCTGAGGTCGCGGTGATGCATCGCGCGCCAGCTTGGCGCAAGCGGCGCCGCCGGAACAAGTGCGAAGCTGAAACGGGAAGAATCGGCGGCGGGCCATGGTTCCCGCCCGCCGCAGCTCTCAGGTTATCGCGTCCTTCAGGTCGAGCGTCGCCGTCTTGCCGATGGCGTCGTAGTTGCGCTTCAGCCAGCGCTTCGCCGCGGTGCGGCCCATATCCCTGAGCCGCAGCAGGAAATCCCATTCCGCGTTCATGCGCGAAGACGAGGTCAGCTCGGCCAGCGGCGGCCCGCCATCGATGCGGTGCATCAACACGCGCTTGTAGTCCTCGCGCTTCAGCTTACCGTCGTCGACCAGGCGGTTGACGAAATCGATGGCGCGCAATTCGCGCAGCAGCGAGGCGTTGAAGGTGATCTCGTTCAGCCGGTCCTGGATCTCGCGTGCCTTGGTCGGCAGTTCCCGCCGCTGGATCGGGTTGATCTGCACGAGCAGGATATCGTCGCAATGGGCCTCGTAGAACAGCGGAAACAGGGCGGGATTGCCCATGTACCCGCCGTCCCAATAAGCCTCGCCATCGATCTCGACCGCCTGGAACACCATCGGCAGGCAGGCCGACGCCATCACGTGGTCGGCGGTCAGGTCCTTGCGCTCGAACACCGCGATCTTGCCCGTCCGCACGTTCGTGGCGGCGATGAAGAGCTTGACCGCGTCATGCGCCCGGACCTTCGCGAAATCGATCAGGTCGGCCACGACGCCGCGCAGCGGGTTGATGTTGAGCGGGTTGACGTCGTAGGGGCTCGCCACCTTCGAGAACATCTCGAAGAAGAGCATGCCCGGGGGCGTGCCGTTGGTGTTGCCCCAGGCGCCGAGCATCGTGTCGATCAGCGAGCGCTCCGAGCCGCCATACTTGCCGTCGACGCTGATCGCGCGCCAGAACGCCTCGAGCTTGGCGCGCGCGCCGTCGGCCCCGCCGTCGATCCAGCCCTCCGCGACCACGACGGCATTCATCGCCCCGGCGCTGGTGCCGGTCAGCGCCTCGATGCCGAGGCGCCCGTCCTCGAGGATGACGTCGAGCACGCCCCAGGTGAAGGCGCCGTGAGCGCCCCCGCCCTGGAGTGCGAGCGAGATCGTCTTTTCCGCCTTCGGCCCCGCCAGCCCCCTGACCGGCTCGGGGCGGCGGCTCTGGCGGCCGCTCACGCCGCGGTCCAGCCGCCATCCATCGGCAGCGTCGCGCCGGTGATCGACTTCGCCCCGTCGGTGCAGAGGAAGACGGCGAGCGCTGCGACCTGCTCCACCGTGACGAACTCCTTGGTCGGCTGTGCGTCGAGGAGCACGTCGTTGATGACCTGATCGCGGGTCAGGCCGCGCGCCTTCATCGTGTCGGGAATCTGCTTCTCGACCAGCGGCGTCCAGACATAGCCCGGCGCGATGGCGTTGACGGTGATGCCCTTGGTCGCGACTTCCAGCGCCACCGTCTTGGTCAGGCCTGCGATGCCGTGCTTGGCGGCGACGTAGGCGCTCTTGAACGGCGATGCGACGAAGGCATGGGCGGATGCGGTGTTGATGATGCGGCCCCAGCCCTTCTCCTTCATCTTCGGCAGCGCCGCGCGGATGGTGTGGAAGGCGGAGGACAGGTTGATCGCGATGATCTGGTCCCATTTCTCGATCGGGAACTCGTCGATCGGCGAGACGAACTGGATACCGGCGTTGTTGATCAGGATGTCGATGGCGCCGAAGGCCTTCTCGCCCTCGGCGATGAAGCCGGCGATCTCGGCGGGCTTGGTCATGTCGGCCGGCGAGAACACGACCTTGACCCCGAATTCCTGCTCGAGATCGGCGCGCAGCTTCTCGGCATCGGCCGGCGCCATGATGCCGTTGATGACGAGGTTGGCGCCTTCCTTGGCCAGTGCGCGGGCGTAGGCGAGGCCGATGCCGGAGGTCGAGCCGGTTATGGCGGCGGTACGGTCTTTGAGAAACATGAGCGTCAAGGCTCCTGACAATCGGGGAGAAAATGCTTAGGTTCGGGTCCGAACAAGGCAATGCACCGACAGGATATCGCCGCACGTTGCCCGATGAGTCTTCGCAACGCAACATGACGAAAATGCAGCCGAACGCGCACCATCACGGCGACCATGACCATACGTCGCACGGACATGGCGAGGGTCCCTGCCGCCATGCGACGGATCATCGCGCGCAGGCGGCGCAGGCCCTTGCCCGCGCCGAGCGGATCTGCCGCGAGCGCGGCCTGCGCCTCACGCCGATCCGGCGCAAGGCGCTGGAGGCGCTTCATGCCGATCATCGGCCCGTGGGAGCCTATGACCTCGCGGACCGCATTTCACCGGCGGGCGGGCGCCGGCTCGCGCCGATCTCGATCTACCGGGCGCTCGACTTCCTCGTCGAGCAGGGCTTCGTCCACCGCCTGTCGTCGCGCAACGCCTATGTCGCCTGCCTGCACGGCCATGGCGCCGACGAGGTCGTCGCCTTCCTGATCTGCGAGGTCTGCGGCGGCGTCGACGAGGATTCCTCGCCCGCGATGAAGAAAGCGGTATCGGCGATCGCCGAGACGCGGCAATTCGCGCCGTCGCACCAGATGGTCGAGATCGTCGGCCGCTGCGAGCATTGCCGCGGCGTCGCTCCGTGATAGAGCAATCCGCATGAACGAGCGCGCCTTCTCCAGCCTCACCCCCGAGCATGCCGGCCCGCTGGCGCGCCAGCTCACCGTCCCGGTCAAGGTCGGCCATGTCACCGTCGGCGGCGGCGCGCCCATCGTCGTCCAGTCGATGACCAACACGGACACCGCCGACATTGCCGCGACGGTCGCGCAGGTCGCAGCGCTCGCCCGCCAGGGCTCCGAGCTCGTCCGCATCACCGTCGACCGCGACGAGGCGGCCGCTGCGGTGCCGAAGATCCGTGAGCGCCTCGATCGCATCGGCATCGACGTGCCGCTGGTCGGCGACTTCCACTATATCGGCCACAAGCTGCTCGCCGACCATCCGGCCTGCGCCGAGGCGCTGGCCAAGTACCGGATCAACCCCGGCAATGTCGGCTTCAAGGACAAGAAGGACAAGCAGTTCGCCCAGATCGTCGAGATGGCGATCAAGCACGGCAAACCGGTGCGTATCGGCGCCAACTGGGGCTCGCTCGACCAGGAGCTGCTGACGGCGCTGATGGACGAGAACGCCCGCTCAGCCCGGCCGCTCGACGCCCGCGCCATCATGCGGGAGGCCATGGTCCAGTCCGCCCTGCTCTCGGCCGAGCGCGCCGAGGAGCTCGGCCTCGGCCGCGAATACATCATCCTCTCCGCCAAGGTCTCCGGCGTGCAGGACCTGATCACGGTCTACCGCATGCTGGCGAGCCGCGCGAACTACGCCATCCATCTCGGCCTGACCGAGGCCGGCATGGGCTCGAAGGGCATCGTCGCCTCCTCGGCCGCGCTCGGCATCCTCCTGCAGGAAGGCATCGGCGACACCATCCGCTTCTCGCTGACCCCCGAGCCAGGCGGCGACCGCACGCTCGAGGTCAAGACGGCGCAGGAACTGCTCCAGACCATGGGCTTCCGCGCCTTCGTGCCGCTCGTCGCCGCCTGCCCCGGCTGCGGCCGCACTACCTCGACCGTTTTCCAGGAGCTGGCCCGGGATATCCAGAGCTGGATTTCCAGCTCCATGCCCGAATGGAAGACAGTCTATCCCGGCGTCGAGACGCTCAACGTCGCAGTGATGGGCTGCATCGTGAACGGTCCCGGCGAGTCGAAGCATGCCGATATCGGCATCTCGCTGCCGGGCACGGGCGAGGCCCCGACGGCCCCCGTCTTCGTCGACGGCAAGAAGGTCGCGACCCTGCGGGGCGCCGGAATCGCGGAGGAGTTCAAGGGCATGGTAGCCGAGTATGTGACGCGCCGCTTCGGCGCCGGGCGCGGCGCGGCGAGTTGACCATCCCTTTGCCTGTCGTCCGCATTATGCTAGAGGCCCCGGCCTTGCGCTGCACTGCAGCACGCGCGGAGATCCCGAATGGGGCATGAACAAACGGGTCTTTCGACCGTCAGGCCGGAAGATTCGCGTTTCGGTCTGGACGACGGCAACGGCAGCGCCGGCGGGCACGGCCACGGCAAGCATGGCTTCGCCGCGCTGGCGCTCGGCGCGCTCGGCGTCGTCTATGGCGACATCGGCACGAGCCCGCTCTACGCGCTGCGCGAGACCATCCTCGCCGCGACGGGTGGCGTCGAGAACGCCTCTGTGCCTCCGACCGTGGTCATCGGCGTCCTCTCGCTGATTCTCTGGTCGCTCGTCATCGTGGTGACGCTGAAATATGTCGTTCTCTTGATGCGGGCCGACAATAACGGCGAAGGCGGCATCCTGACGCTCGTCGCCCTGGCCCAGCGCGCGCTCGGCCGCAATCGCAGCCGCCTCGCCCTGCTGCTCGGCATGATCGGCGCCGGGCTGTTCTATGGCGACACGGTCATCACGCCGGCCATCTCCGTCCTCTCGGCGGTCGAGGGCGTCAAGCTCGTCACCCCGGTGCTCGACGACTACATCCTCTGGCTCGCCTCGGCGATCCTGATCGGTCTCTTCCTCGTCCAGAGCCACGGCACGCAGAAGGTCGCGGCCTTTTTCGGCCCGATCATGCTCATCTGGTTCGCGACGCTGGCTGGGCTCGGCATCTACCACATCGCCGACGATCTCAGCGTCTTCCGCTCGATCAACCCCTATTACGCCCTGCTCTTCTTCCATGATCATGCCGGCGTCTCGCTGGCGGTTCTCGGCTCGGTCTGCCTCGCCGTGACCGGGGCCGAGGCGCTCTATGGCGACATGGGCCATTTCGGCCGCGGCCCCATTCGCGGCGCCTGGCTCTATGTCGTCTTCCCGGCGCTGTGGCTCAACTATCTCGGCCAGGGCGCGCTGATCCTGTCTGACCCCAGCGCCATCGACAACCCGTTCTACAAGCTCGCGCCGCAAGGCTTCCTGCTGCCCTTCGTCATCCTCGCGACGGTCGCCACCATCATCGCGAGCCAGGCCGTGATCACCGGCGCCTTCTCGTTGACGCGCCAGGCCATCCAGCTCGGCCTGCTGCCGCGCATGGACATCCGCCACACCTCGGAGCAGACCTCGGGCCAGATCTATGTGCCGCGCGTCAATCACATGCTGCTCGTCGTCGTGCTGATCCTGGTCTGGTCGTTCCGCAATTCGTCGAGCCTGTCCCACGCCTACGGCATCTCGGTCTTCGGCACGATGGTGGTGTCCTCGCTGCTCGCCGCGATCGTGATCCGCCGCCACTGGGGCTGGGGCCTGCCCGCCACGGTCGCGATCATCCTGCCGTTCCTGGCGGTCGACCTCGCCTTCTTCTCGGCCAACATGCTGAAGCTGTTCCATGGCGGCTATGTGCCGGTGCTTTTGGCCATGGCGCTGGTGCTGGTGATGTGGACCTGGATGCGCGGCACCAAGATCCTGTTCGACAAGACCCGCAAGACCGACGTGCCGCTGCTCGAGCTCGTCGCGATGCTCTCCAAGAGCCCGCCCGCGCGCGTCAAGGGCATGGCGGTCTTCCTCACCAGCGATCCGGAGACGGCGCCGGCCTCGCTGCTGCACAACCTCAAGCACAACAAGGTCCTGCACGAGCGCAATGTCATCCTGACCGTGCGCTCCGCCGACACGCCACGCGTTGCCGAGGAGGAGCGCGTGCGCCTCTCCCGCATCACCGACGATTTCTGGCGGGTCGACCTCGTCTATGGCTACATGGAAAGCCCGAACGTGCCGAAGGGGCTCGCCATGCTGCGCAAGCAGGGCTTCAAGTTTGACATCATGTCGACCTCGTTCTTCCTGTCGCGCCGCTCGATCAAGCCTTCGCCGCAGTCGGGCATGCCGGTCTGGCAGGACAACCTGTTCATCAGCCTGACCAAGAGCGCGACCGACGCGACCAACTTCTTCCAGATCCCGACCGGCCGCGTCGTCGAGGTGGGAACGCAGGTCACGGTCTGAGAGACTCCGATCGTTGTCGCGAATGAGCTCGCGTCGGAGACTGCTCGCCAAGTCGCTGTGGTCAGCCGAATGGCGGAGTTTTTCGAGAACCGGAGCGGAGCGTACTGCCGTATGTGAGCACCGGAAGCGCAGAACAGCGCCGTCAGTCGGCCGCCGCGGTAGACCTGGCGAGGAATCTCTCAGTCCAGCCGCACCGAGCTCGCCTCTTCCGGCACATGCCGCACCCGCTCGCGATAGAGCAGATACAGGCCGGAGGCGATGACGATGCCGCCGCCGGCCAGGGTCCAGCGGTCGGGCCACTGCCCGAAGACGAGCCAGCCCATCAGCACCATCCAGGCGAGCTGGGAGTACATGAACGGCGCCAGCACCGTCGCCGGCGCCAGCCGGTGCGCCAGGATCAGCATCCAGTGGCCGACCGCGCCGAAGAACCCGGTGGCGAACAGCGACGCCCAGGCAACGGGGTTCTGTGGCGCCGACCAGACGAAAGGCAAGACGGGCAGCAGCGCGAGCGTGCCGGCGAGCCCCGAATAGACCATCGTTGTCTCGGAGGAATCGGACCCGGCCAGCATCCGCGTCGAGAGCACGTAGAAGGCGTAGCAGAAGCAGCCGAGCACCGAGAGCAGCGCCGCCGGGTGCATCCCGCCGATGCCGGGACGCGTCACCACCAGCACGCCCAGGAAGCCGATGCCGATCGCGACCAGGCGGCGCGGCCCCGGCCACTCGCCCAGCAGCGGGCCGGAGGCGAGTGCGACCAGGAACGGCCCCGCGAACATGATCGAGATCGTCTCGGCCAACTGGAGATAGCGCAGGGCGAAGAAGTTCAGCACGGTCGAGCCGAGCAGCATCAGCGAGCGGAAGAACTGCAGCCAGGGCCGCTTCGTCCTCAGGACGCCGGGATGGCTCCAGGGATTGATCAGGAAGGAGACCAGCAGCACGCTGACGCCGTAGCGCCCGAAGCTCACCATCAGCGGATCCATGCCGTTGAGGCCGAGCCATTTGGCGTTGGTGTCGAGCAGGGCGAAACAGAGCACGGCCGCGCACATCAGCCCGATGGCCGTCAGCCGCGCGCGGCGCGCCTCGTCGAGAGAAGGGGAAGGCGCAGGCAAGCCGCCTCGCTATGCTCTGAGCGAATGATGCGAGCAGATTTAACCGATTTGACCGGCCCTGCCAGCACGGAGACGCATGCGTTCCATGCGTCAATCAGGCGTCGCTATCGGCCTCTTCGCCGTCGATCTCCGGGTCGTCATGGTCGGCGCCGGCTTTGGAGAGCCCCTTGGCAGCCTTGCGCAGCAGCTTCCGCAACTGCTTGCGTTCCTTGCCGTCGAGCTTGTCGAGCAGTTCCTCCTCGACATCGTTCCAGACCGCATCGAGCTCCGCCGCGGTCTTCTGCCCGGCCTCGGTCAGCGCGACCTGGACCAGCCGGCCGTCACGGTTGCCGCCTTCGCGGGTCACCAGCCCCTGCAACGAGAGTCTGCCGATGGTCTTGGAGACGGTCGGCGGCTTGACCCGGAGCAGCGAGGCGAGCTCGCCCATCGTCATCGGGGCGGGCTGGAGCGCCTTCAGCGCCTGTTCCTGGCCGGGGAAGAGGCCGAGCCCGTTCAACCGTTCGCCCATCCGCGAGCGATGGAGCCTTGCCGTGACCAGCAGGGCGCGACCGACACTTTTCTCGAGAGCCTTGGTCATGGGGCCGTCCTTCGGGCGAATCCTTGCGCGGATAAGGAAGACGCTTCGCCGGCTGCCTATTCGCCTGCGAACATGACAGACAGATGACAATGCGATGTCGGTCCTAAAAGACTGCGACTTTGGCCGCGACTTTTTGCAGGAAAGCGGCACGGCTCTCCGGCGTCGCGCGGTTCATGTCGTAATGCGCCAGATAAAGCGTCCGCGCCAGGGGATGGCAGACCGCGCGCAGCGCCCGGCGAACCAGCCGTCGCGGCGGATCTCCCATCAGGAAAGCGGTCCAGCGCGAGGCCCCGTAAGTCGTCACGGCAGCGAGCTTGCGGATGTTGCCGAGCGCCGGCGTGACCTTGCCGCCGGCGAGATCGAAGGAGACGCCGGGCAGGAAGACGCGGTCGAAAAACCCCTTCAGCATGGCCGGGTAGCCGAAATTCCAGACCGGGAAGCACAGCACCAGCGCTTCGGCGCGCTTCACACGCTCGACATAGCCGGCAACCGGCAATGTGTTGCTGGCCGTATCGTGATAACCGCGCCTTTCCTCCCGGCTCAGCAACGGGTCGAAGCCCTCGGCATAGAGATCGCAATCGTCGACCTCGTGCCCTGCCGCCTTCAGGCTGGCGATCACCGTCGCATGGACGGCGGCGCCGAAGCTTTCCGGCACAGGATGAGCATAAAGGACAAGGACCCGCATGGTGTTTAGCCGACGCCGGCTTCGGCGAGACTGCGGAACAGGAAGGTCTTGCCGGAGCGGTAATCGTAGCTCGGATCCTCCCAGGCGATCATCTTGCCGGGGTTGAGCAGACCCTGCGGGTCGGCCTCGCGCTTGAAGGCGAGCTGCGTCTCGTCGGTCTGCTTCATGCCGCCCTCCTCCAGCGTGTAGCGATGCGGATTGAAGATCGGCGCGCCCATCTCCTCGTGGATCGTCATGATCTCCTCCAGCCGCTCCTCCGTGGTGAAGCGCACCAGCGGCAGGCCGAAACAGGTGATCTTGCCGTCGAAGCGCACGAATTCGAGATGGCAGGTCACCTCGTCGCCGAAGCGGGCATGGATCTTGTCCACCAGATCGACCTGGTTGGGGAAGGGATAGAGCACCTGCAGATAGGTGATCGCCGGGTCGACGCGCAAAGCCCTGAGCGTCGTGTGGTTCCAGCCGAGCTCGTAGGCCGGCGGCAGGCCCTTGGCGTCCTCCGGCGAGAGCTTGTCGGTGCGCAGCAGCAGCTCCGCGCCCTTGAAGCGCCGCGCATAGGCGCAGAGCGCGTCGACCGCGAAATCTGCGGCCATGACGATGACGAGATGGCTGTCGCGCGGCAGGAACTTGCGGTGGCGCAGGAAGTAGTCATGCGGCGCGGGCGCAGCGACGACGCAGAGGTTCTTGAGCGCGAGCCCGTCCTGCTCGCCGACCGCATTGGCGAACTCGGTCGCGGCGCGCAGATTCTCGAAGCCAACGATGACGTCGACCCAGTCATAGGCCGGGCCGAGCGGCATCTCGACCTCGGTGATGATGCCGTTGGTGCCATAGGCATGGGCGACCTTGTGCAAATCCTCGTCGGAGAATTCGAGGATGCGCGGGTTTGCCTCCATCGTCGCGACCTTGAGCCGGATGATGTTGCCCCAGTCGCGCAGGCCACCCCATTTGATCGAGCCGACGCCGCCCGAACCGCCGGCGATGAAGCCGCCGATCGAGGCCGTCTGGTAGGTCGAGGGGTGCAGACGCAATTCCTGCCGCGAATGCGCGCGCGTCTCGTCGTCGATCCGGGCCATGATCGCGCCGGGCTCGGCGACATAACGGCCGGCAGCGATCTCCTTGACCTTGTTGAAGCCCGAGAGGTCGAGCAGCACGCCGCCTGACAACGGCATGGCCTGACCGTAATTGCCGGTGCCAGTGCCGCGTGGCGTCACGGGAATGCCGAGCTCGTGGCAGGCGGCGAGCACCTGAACCACCTCCGTCTCGCTCACCGGCGAGATCACGATATCGGCGACGACATGGTCGAGCTGGCGCTTGAGCACCGGCGAATACCAGAAAAAGTCGCGGCTCTTCTGCTTCACCAGCGCGGGGTTCTCCTCCGTGCGGATGCCCACGAGACGGGTCTTCAGCGCGGCGATGTCGTAGCGGGTCGTCATGATGCTTGGCCCATCAGATGGTCGAGTTCGCGATAGTCCGGCAAGGTCCGGTCGACCGCCCGCCCCGAAACCAGCACCGTGCGATCGGCCTGCGGCCGGGAGAAGAGTTCGGTCCAGCCGCGCGCCCGCGTCAGGATGAGATCGGCCGGCGCGGCCACCGCGATGACGCCGGCCTTGACACCCATCGCCTGCGCCGGCGTCCGGGCCACCGCGTTGGCCCAATCGAGCCCGGAATGGTCGAGCTGGAGAATGCGCGTGCCCTCGCGCAGCACCTCGACGAGATCGAGGTCGCCATAAGCGTAGAACGGATCGCGCGTATTGTCGGAGGCGATCATCACCGGCACGCCGGCGGCCTTCAGTTCATGCAGCGCCGCGACGCCGCGCCAGCGCGGCGTGCGGCCTTGCTGCCGGTCTTGCAGGTACATGTTGCACAGCGGCAGCGAGACCACGGCGATGCCTGCCTCGCGCACCTTGGCGATGATCCGCGCCTCGTCCTCCGGCGCCTGCAGGGCGAGCGAACAGCAATGTCCGCAGAGGATTCTGCCCTCAAAGCGATGGCGCAGAGCCGCATCCGCGATGTGCTCCAGCGAGCGTGCCGCAGGGTCGTTGGTCTCGTCGACATGGAAATCGAGGTCGAAGCCGTTCTCGATCGCCGCCCGGAAGAGAATGTCGAGAGCCCGGTCGAGCTCCGGGATCATGTAGGTGACGCAGCCGAGCAGGCCGTCGCCATGAGCCTTCACAGCAGCGACGATCGCCTGCATATGCGATGGATCGAGCGCAGCATCGGCCCCGAACAGCGGCGAAGCCTGAAGCGCGATGCGCCCGGCCCATTCGGAGCGCAGCTCGGCATAGACCGGCCAGGAAATCCCGATCTGCTTGCCCAGCGAGTCGAGATGAGTCCGTATCGCCGCGGTACCATGGGCAAAGGCGGTACGCAGGGAGAAATCCATTCGAGCCCGCACATCTTCAGCCGACCAGTTCGCCTCGCGATCGGCCCCGACGGTCTTCAGCGCGCCGGGAAAAGTACCGTCCGGATTGGGGCTGCGTGGCCAGATATGGCCCTTGTCGAGATGGGTGTGGCAGTCGACCAGCCGCGGCAGCGCGATGCCACCGTCGAGATCGAGTGTCGGTCCCGCTCCGGCAGCCATGACGCCGATCGGCGCGATCGTTTCGATCCGGCCATCCGCGATGGTGAGATCGATGCGCGCCAGCCCGTTGCGATCGGCCGCGATATCGCCGTCGATCAGGCAGGCGGGAACGCGCAGATCGGCGAGACGGAAGGCGGGCGCATCGGGCAAGCGAGCGAAACCGGTCGTCACGTGTCCGTTCCCTTCCTGCCAGGCCACCCCTCGCTCCGTCGATACCGGGCGGTCCCGAGGCCCGCAAGCCGCGCGGGCGGGTCCTCCCCCGCCGATGGCGCCAGCGGTCATGCGGGCGTCGCATTCGGACTTGTCCGGGCCGGCCGGATCGCGCATGAGGGCGGCGTCATCAGCAAGAACGAGGTCGGACCCATGACCGGCGAAGCCCGCATCATCGACGGCAAGGCCACCGCGGCGGCGCTCAGGGCCGAGATCGGCCGCGAGGTCGCGGCGATCAAGGCGGCTCGCGGGCTCGTGCCCGGCCTGCATGTCGTCCTCGTCGGCGAGGATCCGGCGAGCAAGGTCTATGTCGCCTCCAAGGAGAAGCTCGCGGTCGAAGTCGGCATGAACTCGGCCGCCCACCGGCTGCCGGCCGAGACGACGGAGGTGCAGCTCCTCGCCAAGCTGGCCGAGCTCAACGCCGACGACAGCGTCGACGGCATCCTGGTGCAGCTGCCGCTGCCGAAGCATATCGACACCGGCCGTATCATCGATGCCATCGATCCCGCCAAGGACGTCGACGGCTTGCACCCGATCAATGCCGGCCTGCTCGCCGGCGGCAAGAACGGGCTGGTGCCCTGCACGCCGCTCGGCTGCATGCTGCTGCTGAAGCAGGCGCTGCCTTCGCTCTCCGGCCTCGATGCCGTGGTGATCGGCCGCTCGGAACTGGTCGGCCGCCCGGTCGCTCAGCTCCTGCTCCAGGCCGACTGCACCGTCACCATCGCCCATTCGCGCACGCGCGATCTGCCCGGCGTCGTGCGCCGCGCCGACATCGTTGTCGCCGCCGTCGGCCGGCCGCGCATGGTCAAGGGCGACTGGATCAAGCCTGGCGCGACGGTGATCGATGTCGGCATCAACCGCCTGCCCGACGGCAAGTTGACCGGCGACGTCGATTTCGCGGAGGCCGTGAAGGTCGCTGGCGCGATCACCCCTGTCCCCGGCGGCGTCGGCCCGATGACCATCGCCTGCCTGCTCAAGAACACGCTGACGGCCTTCCACGCCCGGCGGGGATAATCAACGAAAAAGGAGCTGCAAGGCTGCAGCTCCTTCGAAATCAGGGACATCCGGGCCGAGCTCGGAGCCCGGTCAGCAAGCTCGATCACATATGGATCGGGCGCTTGTCGACGGCGAGCGCGGCTTCCTTCACCGCCTCGGCCAGCGTCGGATGCGCATGGCAGGTGCGGGCGAGGTCCTCGGCCGAGCCGCCGAACTCCATCAGCACCGTCACTTCCGCGATCAGGTCGCCGGCATGCGGGCCGATGATGTGGCAGCCGAGCACGCGGTCGGTCTTGGCGTCGGCCAGGAACTTCACGAAGCCGTCGGTGTGGCGGATCGCGCGGGCGCGGCCGTTCGCGGTGAAGGGGAACTTGCCGACCTTGTATTCGACGCCGGCCGCCTTCAGCTCCTCCTCGGTCTTGCCGATCGCGGCGACTTCCGGCGCGGTGTAGACGATGCCGGGAATGGCGTCATAGTTCACATGGCCGGCCTTGCCGGCGATGATCTCGGCAACCGCGACGCCCTCATCCTCGGCCTTGTGCGCCAGCATCGGCCCGCGCACCACGTCGCCGATGGCGTAGATGCCGGCGACACTAGTCTTGAAATGGTCGTCGATGACGACGCGGCCGCGCTCGGTGGCGACGCCGGCCTTGTCGAGACCGAGGCCGTCCGTGTTCGGGCGGCGGCCGATCGCGACCAGCACGATATCGGCGTTGAGAGTCTTGGCCTCGCCCCCAGCCGCCGGCTCGACGGTGACGGTCGCGCCCTTCTTAGCCGTCTCGACCTTGGTGACCTTGGAACCGAGCTGGAAGCTGAAGCCCTGCTTCTCCAGGATGCGCTGGAACTGCTTGGCGACCTCGCCGTCCATGCCGGGCAGGATGCGGTCGAGGAACTCGACCACGGTGACCTTCGCGCCGAGCCGCGCCCAGACCGAGCCGATCTCGAGGCCGATCACCCCGGCGCCGACGACGACGAGCTCCTTTGGCACGGAGCCGATCTCGAGCGCGCCGGTCGAGGTCACGACGGTCTTCTCGTCGATCTCGACGCCCGGCAGCGGTGCCGATTCCGAGCCCGTCGCGATGACGATGTTCTTCGCCTCGATCTCCTGCGTCTTGCCGTCCTCGCCGGTGACGACGACCTTGCCGGCGGCGGGAATCGAGGCCGTGCCATGGAAGGCGTCGATCTTGTTCTTCTTGAACAGGAAGGCGACGCCGTTGACGTTGGCGTCGATCGTCTCCTGCTTGTGCGCCATCATCGCCTTGAGATCGAGCTTCGGCGTGCCGACGACGATGCCGAGCTTGTCGAAGGTGTGGCCGGCCTCCTCGAACATCTCGGAGGCGTGCAGCAGCGCCTTGGACGGAATGCAGCCCACGTTCAGGCAGGTGCCGCCATGGGTCTTGCGCTTCTCGACCACGGCGACCTTGAGGCCGAGCTGGGCGGCGCGGATGGCGCAGACATAGCCGCCGGGGCCGGTTCCGATGACGACGAGATCGTAGGCCGCAGCCATGATGGTTTCCTTTCGGGTTGTGGGGTCCGGCGTGGCCGTCAGCGGCCTCCGGTCACGTTCAGGACGCTGCCATTGGTGTAGGAGGCTTCGTCGGAGAGAAGCCAGGCGATCGCCAGCGCCACCTCATGCGCCGTGCCCTCGCGCTTCATCGGAAGCTGGTCGCGCATCTGCGCGACGCGGTCCGGCAGGCCGCCGCTGGCGTGGATCTCGGTGTCGATGATGCCCGGCCTGACCGCGTTCACGCGGATGCCTTCGGCCGCCACCTCGCGGGCGAGGCCGAGCGTGAAGATATCGATGCCCGCCTTCGAGGCGGCATAATCGACATACTGGCCAGCCGCCGTCAGCACCGCCGCGGCAGAGGACAGGTTGACGATGCCGCCACCCTGCCCGCCATGGCGCGTCGACATGCGCTTCACCGCCTCGCGGGCGCACAGGAAGCTGCCGGTGAGGTTGATGCGGAACATCCGCTCCAGCCTTTCGACGCTGATCTCGTCGATGCGTTGCGGCCGGTCGACGACGCCTGCGTTGTTGACGAGCGCCGTCAGGCGGCCGAGCCTGTCGGCCGCGGCGAAGATCGCCAGGACGTCGGCCTCGCTGCCGACATCCCCCTGGACGGCCAGGCCGCGCCGGCCCCGCGCCTCGACGGCCGCGACCGTCTCGGCCGCGGCCTGCGCGTTGGACTGGTAGTTCACCACGACGTCGTAGCCGCGCTCCGCCAGCAGGATCGCGGCCGCCCGGCCGATACCCCGGCTGCCGCCGGTGACGATCGCAACGCCCGCCACGACGTCCTCCTTCAACGGCTCAGAGGTCGAGGACCAGGCGCGCCGGATCCTCCAGCCCCTCCTTGATGCGGACGAGGAAGGTCACGGCCTCCTTGCCGTCGATGATGCGATGGTCGTAGCTGACCGCCAGATACATCATCGGCCGGATCTCGACCTTGCCGCCGATCGCCATCGGGCGCTCCTGGATCTTGTGCATGCCCAGGATCGCCGATTGCGGCGCGTTCAGGATCGGGGTCGACATCAGCGAGCCGTAGACGCCGCCGTTCGAGATGGTGAAGGTGCCGCCCTGCATCTCTTCGATCGAGAGCTTGCCGTCGCGGGCCTTGCGGCCGAACTCGCCGATCTTCTTCTCGACCCCGGCGATGGAAAGTTCGTCGGCATCGCGCACCACCGGAACCACCAGGCCCTTATCGGTGCCGACCGCGACGCCGATGTGGTAGTAGTTCTTGTAGATGATGTCGGTGCCGTCGATCTCGGCGTTGACGGCCGGGATTTCCTTCAGCGCCTGTACGCAGGCCTTCACGAAGAAGCCCATGAAGCCGAGCTTGACGCCGTGCTTCTTCTCGAACGCATCCTTGTACTGGTTGCGCAGCGCCATGACGTTTGTCATGTCGACCTCGTTGAAGGTCGTCAGCATCGCGGCCGAGGACTGCGCCTCCTTCAGGCGGCGCGCGATCGTCTGGCGCAGCTTCGTCATCTTGACGCGCTCTTCGCGCGATGCGTCGTCCGGCGCCGAGGGGGCGCGGACCTGAACCGGAGCGGGAGCCGTGGCGGGAGCAGCCGCACCGCCCGTCGCGATCGCGGCCAGCATGTCGCCCTTGGTCACGCGGCCGTCCTTGCCGGAGGCCGGGACGCTCGACGGATCGACGCCGCTCTCAGCGGCCAGCCGCGCCACGGCCGGGCCGGAATCCGCCGCCTTGGTCGCAGCCGCCTTCGGCGCCTCGGCAGGAGCCGGAGCCGCGGCAGCCTTCTCTTCCTTCTTGGGAGCGGGCGCAGCGGCGGCAGCGCCGCCTTCGGCGATCGAGCCGAGCAGCGCGTTGACGCCGACCGTCTCGCCTTCCTTGGCGACGATCTCGCCGAGCACGCCGGCGGCCGGCGCGTTGACCTCCAGCGTCACCTTGTCGGTCTCGAGCTCGACGAGAGGCTCGTCGGCTTTCACGGCCTCGCCCGGCTTCTTGAACCACTTGCCGATCGTGGCCTCGGAAACGGATTCGCCGAGGGTGGGTACGCGGATTTCGGTCGCCATGTCAGGCCTCTGTTGTCTCGTTCTCTGGCGGTCGGTTGAGCATCGGGCAGAAAACCGGGAGGCCTTCCGGGCACCGATGCGGCATGGGGAGCCGGCAGCGCCGAACGGCGCCGCCGGAAGATGGTCAGGCCGCGAAGGCCTCGTCGAGGAAGGCGTTGAGCTGCGCCGCGTGCTTGGACATCAGGCCGGTCGCGGTTGCCGCCGAAGCGGGCCGGCCGACATAGCGCGGCCGCTTCGACTTCGAGCCAGCATGACCCAGCACCCATTCGAGATAGGGTTCGACGAACGTCCAGGAACCCATGTTCTTCGGCTCCTCCTGGCACCAGACCACGTCGGCGCCCTTGAAGCGCGCCAGCTCCTGCGCCAGCGTCTTCAGCGGGAACGGATAGAGCTGCTCGACGCGCATCAGGTAGACATCGTCGATGCCGCGCTTCTCGCGCTCGTCGAGCAGATCGTAATAGACCTTGCCCGAGCAGAGCACGACACGGCGGATCTTCGAGTCCTTGACCAGCTTGGTGGTCGACTTGCCGCGCTCGGCATCATCCGCCAGCACGCGGTGGAAGGTCGAGCCCTCGGCCAGCTCGCCGAGGTCGGAGACGCAGCGCTTGTGGCGCAGGAGCGACTTCGGCGTCATCAGGATCAGCGGCTTGCGGAAGTCGCGCTTCAGCTGCCGGCGCAGGATGTGGAAGTAGCTCGCCGGCGTCGAGCAGTTCGCCACCTGCATGTTGTCCTCGGCGCACATCTGCAGGAAGCGCTCGAGGCGGGCGGAGGAGTGCTCCGGCCCCTGGCCCTCATAGCCATGTGGCAGCAGGCAGACGAGCCCCGACATGCGCAGCCACTTGCGCTCACCCGAGGAGATGAACTGGTCGAACACCACCTGCGCGCCGTTGGCGAAGTCGCCGAACTGGGCTTCCCAGCAGGTCAGCGCGTTGGGCTCCGACAGCGAATAGCCGTATTCGAAGCCGAGCACCGCCTCCTCGGAGAGCATCGAGTTGATGACCTCGTAGCGGGACTGGCCCTCGCTGATATGGTTGAGCGAGGTGTGGCGCGCTTCAGTCTCCTGGTCGATCAGCACCGAATGGCGCTGCGAGAAGGTGCCGCGCTCGCAATCCTGGCCCGAAAGGCGGACCGGGTTGCCGTCGAGCAGCAGCGAGCCGAAGGCCAGGGCCTCGGCGGTCGCCCAGTCGATGCCCTCGCCGGCCTCGACCGCCTTGCGGCGGTTGTCGAGGAAGCGCTGGATCGTCTTGTGCACGTTGAAGCCGGCCGGCACGGCGGTGATCTTCTCGGTGATCTCCTTGAGCGTCGCCGCCGGCACGCCGGTGGCGCCGCGGCGCGGATCGTCCTCGTCGGCGCGGATCGCCTTCATCCCGGCCCAGCGGCCGTCGAGCCAGTCGGCCTTGTTCGGCTTGAAGCTCTGCCCGGCGTCGAACTCGACCTCGAGCTTGGCCTTCCAGGCGGCGCGCATCTCGTCGAGCTCGCCGGCGGCGATCACGCCCTCGGCCTCGAGCTTGGCGCCGTAGAGCTCCAGCGTCGACTTGTGGCCGCGGATCTTGCGGTACATCAGCGGCTGGGTGAAGCCCGGCTCGTCGCCCTCGTTATGGCCGAAGCGGCGATAGCAGAACATGTCGATCACGACCGGCTTGTGGAACTTCTGCCGGAACTCGATCGCCACCTTGGCGGCGAAGACCACCGCTTCCGGATCGTCGCCGTTCACGTGGAAGACCGGGGCCTCCACCATCTTCGCCACGTCGGACGGATACGGCGAGGAGCGCGAATAGCGCGGATAGGTGGTGAAGCCGATCTGGTTGTTGATGATGAAATGCACCGAGCCGCCGGTGCGGTGGCCCTTGAGGCCGGAGAGGCCGAGGCATTCCGCCACCACGCCCTGGCCGGCGAAGGCCGCGTCGCCGTGGATCAGCAGCGGCAGCACCTTCGAGCGCTCGACGATGTCGCCGAACTGGTCCTGCTTGGCGCGCACCTTGCCGAGCACGACGGGATCGACGATCTCGAGATGCGACGGGTTGGCGGTCAGCGAGATATGGACGTTGTTGCCGTCGAACTCGCGGTCCGACGAGGCGCCGAGATGGTACTTCACGTCGCCCGAGCCCTCGACGTCGTCGGGGGCGAAGGACCCGCCCTTGAACTCGTGGAACAGGGCGCGGTGCGGCTTGCCCAGAACCTGGGTCAGCACGTTCAGGCGGCCGCGATGGGCCATGCCGAAGACGATGTCGCGCACGCCGAGCGCGCCGCCGCGCTTGATGATCTGCTCCAGCGCCGGGACGAGCGCCTCGCCGCCGTCGAGGCCGAAGCGCTTGGTGCCGGTGAACTTCAGGTCGAGGAACTTCTCGAAGCCCTCCGCCTCGACCAGCTTGTTCAGGATGGCGCGCTTGCCCTCGCGGGTGAAGGCGATCTCCTTGTCCGGCCCCTCGATGCGCTCCTGCAGCCAGGACTTCTGCTCGGGGTCCGAGATGTGCATGAACTCGATGCCGACCGTGCCGCAATAGGTCCGTTGCAGGATGGAGACCATCTCGCGGACGGTGGCGAACTCCATGCCGAGCACGTTGTCGATGAAGATCTTGCGGTCGAGATCGGCTTCGCCGAAGCCGAAGGCGGCCGGCGACAATTCGTCGTCGTCGGTGCGCGTCTCGATGCCCAGCGGGTCGAGCTTGGCATAGAGATGGCCGCGCATGCGATAGGCGCGGATCAGCATGATGGCGCGCACCGAATCCCGGGTCGCCTGCTGCACGTCGGCGGCGGAAAGCGCGGTACCGGCGGCCTTGGCCTTGGCGCCGAGCTTGTCGGAAACGGCCTTCTCGACCTGCGCCCAGTTGCCGTCGAGCGCCGAGACCAGCTCGCCGCTGGCGGGCAGCGGCCAGTTCGGCTTCTTCCAGGACGCTCCCTTGGCGTTCTGCAGTACCGACTGCCGGTCGTCCTTCAGGGCGCCGAAGAAGGTCTGCCACTGCTCGTCGACCGACTTCGGGTCGGCCTCGTAGCGCGCGTAGAGGTCCTCGATATAGGCCGCGTTGCCGCCATAGAGGAAACCGGTCTGCGCGAGAGCCTCGTTGATGTCCTGGCGAGCCATGATGCTCCTGCCTTCCTTCGCCGCTTGCGATAGCCCGGACCCCTGCCCGGACCTCCTACTCAACTCGTCATGCCCGGAGCCTGCCTCCGGGCATCGTCGTCAGGCGAGCGTGCCTCGGGCCTGCGCCCGGGGCCGCTCCCGTCGTTCGCCGCCTCAGCCCTTCAAGACCTCGACCAAGGTCTTTCCAAGGCGCGCCGGCGAGGGCGAAACCTTGATGCCGGCCGCTTCCATCGCCGCGATCTTGTCCTCGGCGCCGCCCTTGCCGCCCGAGATGATCGCGCCGGCATGGCCCATGCGGCGGCCGGGAGGGGCCGTGCGGCCGGCGATGAAGCCGACCATCGGCTTCTTGCGGCCGCGCTTCGCCTCGTCCTTGATGAACTGCGCCGCGTCCTCCTCGGCCGAGCCGCCGATCTCGCCGATCATGACGATCGACTCGGTCTTCGGATCCGCCAGGAACATCTCGAGCATGTCGATGAACTCGGTGCCCTTGACCGGGTCGCCGCCGATGCCGACGGCCGTGGTCTGGCCGAGGCCCTCGCGGGTGGTCTGGAACACCGCCTCATAGGTCAGCGTGCCGGAGCGCGAGACGATGCCGACCGAGCCGGGCTTGAAGATATTGGCCGGCATGATGCCGATCTTCGACTCGCCGGCCGTGACGACGCCCGGGCAGTTGGGCCCGATCAGGCGCGTCTTGGAGCCGGAGAGCGAGCGCTTGACCTTGACCATGTCGAGCACCGGAATGCCCTCGGTGATGCAGATCACCAGCGGGATCTCGGCGTCGATCGCCTCGCAGATCGCGTCAGCGGCGCCCGGGGGCGGCACATAGACGACCGAAGCGGTGGCGCCGGTCTTATCCCTGGCTTCGGCGACCGTGTCGAAGACGGGCAGGCCCAGATGGACCGCGCCGCCCTTACCCGGCGAAGTGCCGCCGACCATCTGCGTGCCGTAGGCGATCGCCTGCTCGGAGTGGAAGGTGCCGTTCTTGCCGGTGAAGCCCTGGCAGATGACCTTGGTGTTCTTGTCGATCAGGATGGACATGTCTGCTCCTCAGGCCTTCTTGACCGCGGCGACGATCTTCTGCGCCGCATCGTCGAGGTCGTCGGCGGGAATGACGTTGAGGCCGGACTCGCGGATGATCTGCTTGCCTTCCTCGACATTGGTGCCCTCGAGGCGCACCACCAGCGGAACCTTGAGGCCGACCGCCTTCACCGCCGCGATCACGCCGCGGGCGATGACGTCGCACTTCATGATGCCGCCGAAGATGTTGACGAGGATGCCCTTCACCTTCGGGTCTGCGGTGATGATCTTGAACGCCGCGGTGACCTTCTCCTCGGAAGCGCCGCCGCCGACATCGAGGAAGTTGGCCGGGCTTTCGCCGTAGAGCTGGATGATGTCGAGCGTCGCCATGGCGAGGCCGGCGCCATTGACCATGCAGCCGATCGTGCCGTCGAGCGCGATATAGGCGAGGTCGTATTTCGAGGCCTCGATCTCCTTCGGGTCCTCCTCGGTCTCGTCGCGCAGCGCGACGACGTCCGGATGGCGGTAGAGCGAGTTGGAGTCGAAATTGACCTTGGCGTCGAGGCACTTGATCTGACCCTGCGTGGTCACGATCAGCGGGTTGATCTCGAGCATCGCCATGTCCTTGGCGACGAAGGCGTTGTAGATCTGCGCCAGAACCTTCTCGGCCTGCTTGGCGAGGTCGCCGGTCAGGCCCAGCGCCTGGGCGACCGTGCGGCCGTGATGCGGCATGATGCCGGTCGCGGGATCGACCGAGAACGTCTTGATCTTCTCGGGCGTGTCATGGGCGACGGCCTCGATGTCCATGCCGCCCTCGGTCGAGACGACGAAGGCGATGCGCGAGGTCTCGCGGTCGACCAGCGCCGAGAGGTAGAACTCCTTCTCGATGTCCGAGCCGTCCTCGATATAGAGGCGGTTGACCTGCTTGCCGGCCGGGCCGGTCTGCACGGTGACGAGCGTGTTGCCGAGCATCTCCTTGGCGAAGGCCTCGACCTCCTCGACCGACTTGGCGAGGCGCACGCCGCCCTTGGCGTCGGGGCCGAGTTCCTTGAACTTGCCCTTGCCGCGCCCGCCGGCGTGGATCTGCGACTTCACGACGTAGAGCGGCCCCGGCAGCTTCCTGGCGGCCTCGACCGCCTCGGCCACCGACAGAGCCGGAAAACCGGCCGAAACGGGCGCGCCGAATTCCTTGAGGATGGCTTTGCCCTGGTATTCGTGGATGTTCATCCGGTAGCTCCTGACTGGGCTTTGGGGAAGAAGGGGCCGGAACCGGGCACGGCACCCCATGTGGTCAAAAGGTGAAACGGTTCTTCGCGGGGAGATCCGCCGGCCGATTGTGCGGCAGCCGATTTCGATGATAAAAATGAACAATCAGATGAAACATCTGATGGGAGGGCTTGGCTATGCCCACGGCGTACTCCTGCATCGACATCGATTCCGTCCGCAACGCGCGAACCGAACGAGAGCCTTACAATTACCTGGTCGCCAGCCACGTCATCCTGCCGGATGCGGTCGGCGGGTTGCGTCGCGACTTTCCCGACATCCGCGAGACCGGCTTCTTCCCGGAGGAGGATGTCGAACGGCACGGCGCCTTCGCCAGCCTGCTCGAGGAGATGAAGGGCCGCGAAATCTCCGAGATCGTTTCCGGCAAGCTCGACATCGACCTCGTCGACAAGCCGAAGATGATCACCATCCGCAAGCTCTCCGCCGCCAAGGACGGACGCATCCATACCGACAGTGAAGCGAAGATCGCGACGCTGCTGGTCTACCTCAACGACGCTTGGCAGGACTCTCAGGCCGGCCGCCTGCGCGTCCTGCGCAACGGCACCGACTTCGAGGCCATGGCCGAGGAGATCAGCCCCGTCACCGGTTCGCTGTTCGCCTTCCGCCGCGCCGACAACTCCTGGCACGGGCATACGTCCTTCGTCGGCGAGCGGCGCGTCGTCCAGATGACCTGGCTGAGGAGCCAGGCCGACGTCGACCGCAAGAAAAGCCGCGGCAGCCTCTCCCACTTCTTCAAGAAGGTGCTGCGGTTCGGGTGACGGGCCTGGCCGCCCCCCGAACGCCATCCCGGAATATGCCTGTGCCAGGCGCATCGCTCAGTTGGCCAGCGACGAGTCGATGCTCTTGCAGGCGTCGATCAGGCCCTGCACCGAAGCCACCGACTTCGCCAGCATCTCCTTCTCGGCGCCGTTGAGGCGGATCTTGACGACGCGCTCGACGCCCTTGGCGCCGATCACGACCGGCACGCCGACGAACATGTCCTTGACACCGTACTGGCCCTTGAGCGCGGCGGCCGCCGGCAGCACGCGCTTCTGGTCCTTGAGGTAGCTCTCGGCCATCGCGATCGCCGAAGCGGCAGGCGCATAGAAGGCCGAGCCGGTCTTGAGCAGGTTGACGATCTCGCCGCCGCCCTTGCGGGTGCGCTCGACGATGGCGTCCAGCTTCTCCTGCGTGGTCCACTTCATCTTGACGAGGTCCGGCAGCGGGATGCCGGCGACGCCCGAATAGCGGACCAGCGGCACCATGTCGTCGCCATGGCCGCCGAGCACGAAGGCCGAGACGTCCTTGACCGAGACGTTGAACTCCTCCGCCAGGAAGTAGCGGAAGCGCGCCGAGTCGAGCACGCCGGCCATGCCGCAGATCATGTTGGGCTTCAGGCCGGAGAACTTCTGCAGCGCCCAGACCATGGCGTCGAGCGGGTTGGTGATGCAGATCACGAAGGCCTTCGGGGCGTACTGCTTGATGCCCTCGCCGACCGACTTCATCACCTTCAGGTTGATGCCGATCAGGTCGTCGCGGCTCATGCCGGGCTTACGCGGCACGCCGGCGGTGACGATGATGACGTCGGCGCCCTTGATGTCCTCGTAGGAGTTCGTGCCCTTGTAGCCGGCGTCGAAGCCGTCGACCGGCGAGGACTCGGCGATGTCCAGGCCCTTGCCCTGCGGGATGCCCTCGGCGATGTCGAAGAGGACGACGTCCCCGAGTTCCTTCAGGCCGGCGAGGTGGGCGAGCGTGCCGCCGATCTGGCCGGAACCGATGAGGGCAATCTTCTTGCGGGCCATAGCCTAGTCCTTCTCTTCTGGCGCTTCGCTCGACACCGGCCATCGCCGGCTTCGATCATCTGAATGCCTTGGCCACGATATCGTGGCGCGACGAAAGGCCGGCAGCCCGGCCAAACCGTGGGTTCCTTTGGCCCAAACCGGCCTTTTGCCGCAACCCTTGCCCAAAAAGCGGCTTTTACGGGGCAACCCCGCTACGGCGCCGGAGTCAAATCCACCCGACTCTGGTTTTTCAATGACTTGCAAAGACGCACGCCGGCCCTGCGCATCGTCATCTCGTCAAAATCGCACAATTACAATTTACAGATATTGTAATTGGTCACCGGATTTTTCACACGATGCCGCTGCCGAGCACGCGCAGGATCACCCGGATCAGGGTCGAGAGCCGTGTGTCGACCGAGGCCTGGGGCACGTCTGCCTCCAGCGCCAGCGAGGCCGGGTGGATGAAGCGGTGCGTGGCGTCGATCACGAAGGCGATCGCGCGGTCGCGGTCGCGCGGCTCGAAAACGCCGGTGGCGATTCCCTCGTCGACGACGCGCTCGAACAGCGCCCTGACCCGCGTCCGGTTGCGCCGGCTGACGGCATGGCGCTTGGCGACGGCGAGCGAAAGCGCGGCGAAGAGATGCGGGTCCTCGCCCAGCAGGTCGCGATTGGCCTTGGCGAGACCGAGGATCAGGCGCTCCAGCTTGTCATCGGCGGGGTCGGGCCCGTCCGCGATGTCGGCGAGCTTGCGTTCCGTCGCCTTGAGCCAGACATCGACCACCGCGTCGACGAGCGCCACGCGCGAGGGGAAGTAGCGGTAGACATTGGCATGGGTCATGCCGGCCTCTTCCGCCACGGCGACGACGGTGAAGCGCTTCAACCCGAACCGGCGCAGATGCTCGCCCGCGACCGTGAGAATCCGTGTCTCGCTCGGTTCGCGCTGGGGCATCGCTCAGGTCTCCACCAGCCCCGTCGTGTCGCCGCTCGCCGTCGAATCCGGGCGGCCATGCGGCATCGCCAGATATTCCTCCGAGCGCATCTCGATCAGGCGCGAGACCGTGCGGTCGAATTCGAAGGCCTCGCGCCCCTTGCTCGCGCGATAGAGTTCCTGCGGCTCGCCCGCAGCCGAGGCGACGAGCTTCACATGGTGTTCGTAAAGGGTGTCGATCAGGATGATGAAGCGCTTGGCCTCGTTGCGCCGGTCGAAATCCAGGATCGGGATGCCGTCGAGCACGAGCGTGTGGAAACGCTGCGCCAGCGCGATGTAGTCCGAGGCGCCGTAGGCCTGGGCGCAGAGATCGGCGAAGCTCGCACGCGCCACGCCGCCGGCCGCCTGCGGCAGCACGAGCTCGTGCCCCTGCACCGTGAGCGCCGCGCGCGGCCCCTGCGCCACGCCGGAAAGGGCCTTGAAGGCGGCATCGAGCGCAGCCCTCGCCTTCTCATCGGCCGGGACATGATAGACCGGCGCGCCGCCGAGCTTCTCAAGCCGGAAATCGGTGCGGGAATCGAGCTTCAGCACCTCGACCTTGGTCTGCAGCAGCTGGATGAAGGGCAGGAACAGCGCCCGGTTGAGCCCGCCCTCATAGAGCCGCGAGGGCTCGACATTGGAGGTCGCCACCACGACGACGCCGGCGGCGAACAGCGCCGTGAACAGCCGCCCGAGGATCATCGCGTCGGCGATGTCGGTCACGGTGAACTCGTCGAAACAGAGCAGATAGGCCTCGTGCGCCAGTTCGGCCGCGACCGGCGCGATCGGGTCCCCGTCCTTGACCTCGCCCGCCTTGATCTTGCGGCGATAGGCGTTGATGCGGCCATGCACCTCGGCCAGGAATTCGTGGAAATGCACCCGGAGCTTGCGCTTCACCGGCGCGGCCTCGAAGAACATGTCCATCAGCATGGTCTTGCCGCGGCCGACGGAGCCCCAGATGTAGAGGCCCTTCGGCGCCTCGCTCGTCTCCGGCTTCTTGCCGAAGAGCCAGCCGAGCGCGCTGCCCTTGCGTGCGAGCCGCCGCGCGGCGAGGGTCGCGGTCAGCGCCTCGAGCTTCTTCACCACTGCGACCTGGGCCGGATCGCGCTCGATGGCGCCCGCCTCGACGAGGGCGGCGTAGCGGTCGGTGATCGAGGCTGGCATGGCGGCGGTGGCGGGGCGGCTCGCAGAAAGGAGCTTCCGGGTTACGGCAGCCCGGCCGGCATCGCAAGCCCGCGCGGCCGTCCGGAATGCATCATCCCGGCGCGGACGAACCGGCCGGGACGAGGGCGACGCACGGTCGTCGGCTTCCCGTCGGAAGCCGCGCCATGAAGGGCTTACTTGCCCTGATTGACCGAGATCGGCTTCAGCGGATTGTCGTTGAGGCCGTATTTCTTGATCAGCGCATCATAGCTGCCGTTGGCCTGCAGCTTGTCCAGCGCCGCCTTCACCGCGTCGCGCAGCTGCGTGCCTTCCGCCGTCTTCGCGAAGGGGATGCCGACCAGCGTCGTCGTGAACGGCTTGCCGAGCGGGATATAGGTGTTGGGCTCGAGCTTCTGGAAGTAGCTCATCGTCTCGCTGCCCTGCACGCCGCCCTGCAGGCGCTGCGTCTTGAGCTGCGTGCGGGCGTCGACCGAGCCTTCGGTGCCGACCGCGGTGATCGCCGGTTTGCCCTTGGCGACGCAGTTGGCCTCGCTCCATTCGCCGATCTGCTTGGGCCAGTTGGTCGAGCGGCTCGCGCCGACGCTCTTGCCGCAGAGATCCTCGGGCGTCTTGATCGAGTCCTTGAAGGCCGTGACGGTGTAGAACTGCGCGCCGGACTCCATGTAGTCGACGAAATCGACCTGCTCGCGCCGGGCCGGAAGGTCGCTCATGCCGGCCATCGCCATGTCGACGCGCCCGGTCTGGATCGAGGGCAGCATCTGGGCGAAGGCGGTCTCCTGCCACTCCGCCTTGAGGCCGAGCTCCTTGGCGATCGCCTCGCCCAGCTCGATGTCGAAGCCGGTGAGCTGGTTGGTCGCCGGGTCCTTCGAGGCGATCGGCGGATAGTTCGGCTGGGTCGCGATGACGAGCTTGCCGGCGCTCTTGATCCGGTCCGGCACCGTCTGCGCCTGCGCGGCCAGAGCGGTCGCGGCGAGCAGCGCCGCCGTCAATGTCAAACGAAGCATGGGTCTCTCCCTGTGGTTGAAGCCGGCATCGCGCCGCTCACTTGAGCACGGCGGCGATGAACTCGCGGGTGCGCGCCTGCTTCGGCGCGACGAGGATGGTTTGCGGCGGACCTTGCTCGACGATCTCGCCCCTGTCCATGAACACGACGTCGTTGGCGACCTCGCGCGCGAAGCCGAGCTCATGCGTGACCACGATCATCGTCATGCCGGTGGCGGCGAGGTCGCGCATGACGTTGAGCACCTCGCCGACGAGCTCGGGGTCGAGCGCCGAGGTCGGCTCGTCGAACAGCATCAGCTTGGGCTTCATCGCCAGAGCGCGTGCTATGGCGATGCGCTGCTGCTGTCCGCCCGACAATTCGCTGGGATAGGAATCGCGCTTGTCGGCCAGGCCGACGCGCTCGAGCAGCGCCATTGCCTCCGCGACGATCTGCTTGCGCGGCTGCTTCAGGACCGTGAGCGGACCCTCGATGATGTTCTGCAGCGCCGTCATGTGGTTGAACAGGTTGAAGCGCTGGAAGACCATGCCGGTGACGAGCCGCTGGCGTGCGATCTCGGTGTCAGTCAGCTCGTGCAGCTCCTCGCCCGCGCGGCGGTAGCCGATCAGCTCGCCGTCGACCCGGATCGCGCCCTTGTCGATCTTCTCGAGCTGGTTGATGCAGCGCAGCAGCGTCGACTTGCCCGAACCCGAAGGCCCGATGATGCACTGGACCATGCCGGGCTGGATCGAAAGCGAGACGTCCTTCAGCGCCTGGAAGGGTCCGAAGAACTTGCTGACATGGGCGATGGTGACGATGGCGCTGTCGTTGCCAGCCTGGCTCTGCACCGCGCTCATGCCGGCTCCTCCTCGGTCGTCGCGGCCCGTTGCGCCCGTCGCTCGCCGCGCCCCTTCGAGAAGTGGCGCTCGAGAAAATACTGCCCGATCTGCAGCAGCGTGACCACGATGAGATACCAGCCCGCGGCGACGATCAGCAGTTCGATGACCCGGGCATTGGCATAATAGATCGTCTGCGCGTTGCGCAGGATTTCCGAGAACTGGATCACGCTGGCGACCGAGGTCAGCTTGACCATGCTGATCACCTCGTTGCCGACGGGCGGGATTATGACGCGCATCGCCTGCGGCAGCACGATCCGCCGCAGCGTCGTCAGCCGGGTCATGCCGATCGCCTTGGCCGCTTCGGTCTGGCCTGTATCGACCGAGAGGATGCCGCCGCGCACCACCTCCGCGGTATAGGCGCCCTGGTTCATGCCGAGCCCCAGCAAGGTCGCCATGAACGGCCCGATCACGTCGATGGTGCGCCACGAGAACAGGCCGGGGATGCCGATGGTCGGGAAGACCAGCGCCAGGTTGAACCAGATCAGGAGCTGCAGCAGCAGCGGCGTGCCGCGGAAGAACCAGATGTAGAACAGCGCCACGCTGCGCAGCACCGGGTTCGGCGACATGTACATGATCGCGAAGATGACGCCGAGCACGATGCCGAGCGCCATGGCGCAGACCGTCATGACCAGCGTGTTGCCGAGGCCTGCGAGGATCGCCGGGGCCGTGAAGAACTGCCCGACCACCGGCCAGGCGATGTCACCCTGGACGAAGGCCATGACCAGCCAGGCGAGGATGGCGATGATCGCCGCCGCCGCGACCCAGCGGCCGTAGAAGCGCCGCGGCACGATCCTGAGCTGCGCGATGGCGGCGAGTTCGCGGCTCGCGATCGGCGAGGTGGTGTCGCTCATCGGCCCCTCTCCTGCGTCCAGCCGTCGAGGCCCGCCAGCGCGGTCCGGAAGCGCGCGATCTGCTCGCGCACCCGCTCCGGCGCGGTGCCGCCATGGCCGCTGCGCGCGGCGACGGCGGCGTCGAGCGTCAGGCAATCGAGCACGCCGGCGTCGAGCCGCGGATCGACCGCCCTGAGATCGACAGCGTCGAGCGACTCCAGCTCCCGCCCCATTTCCTCGCAATAGCGCACCAGCGCGCCGGTGATCTCATGCGCCTCGGCGAAAGGCACGCCCCGCCGCGCGAGGTAGTCGGCAACTTCCGTCGCCAGGGTGAAGCCGAGGCCCGCCTGCGCCCGCATCGGCGCGGGATGGACCTCCATGCTGGCGATCAGCCCGGCGAAGGCGGGCAGGACCTCTTCCAGCACGTCGACGGCGTCGAAGGCCGCGCGCTTGTCCTCCGCAAGGTCGCGGTTGTAGGAGAGCGGCAGCCCCTTCAACGCCCCCAGCATCGTCACCACGTCGCCGGCGAGACGCGAGGCCCGCCCGCGCGAGATTTCCGCGATGTCGGGGTTCTTCTTCTGCGGCATGATCGAGGAGCCGGTGGCGAAGCCGTCGTCGAGCGTCACCCAGCCGAACTGGCGCGAGGTCCACAGCGTCACCTCCTCCGCCAGCCGCGACAGGTCGGCCAGCATCAGTGCCGCGACGAAGAGGAATTCGGCGACATGGTCGCGCGCCGCGACCGCATCGACGGAGTTCTCGAACGGCGCCTCGTAGCCGAGCGCCGCCGCGCTCGCGGCCGGGTCAAGTGTGATCGCCGAGCCGGCGAAGGCCGCAGCGCCGAGCGGCGACTGGCCGGAACGCCTCTCCCAGTCCTGCAGACGCGAGGCGTCGCGCAGCAGCACCTGGCCATGCGCCATCAGCCAGTGGCCGAAAGTGGCCGGCTGGGCGTTCTGCAGATGGGTGAAACCCGGGCAGACGGACGCCGCATGCTGCTCGGCCTGGCCGGCGATCGCGGTGAGCAGCTCTGCCAGCATCGCGCCGATCGAGCGCGACTTCTGCCGCAGATAGAGCTTGAGATTGTTGGCAGCCTGGTCGTTGCGCGAGCGCCCGGCCCTGAGCTTGGCTCCGGTCTGGCCGATGCGCTCGGTCAACACACGCTCGATGAAGGTATGGACGTCCTCGTCAGCCTGCGTGGGCGCGATCGTCCCCGCCTGGGCGTCGCGGGCGATGCCGTCCAGCGCCGTCAGGATGACGTCGCGCTCCTCGCTGGTCAGCAGGCCGGCCTGCGCGAGCGCAGCCGCATGGGCCTTGCCGCCGGCGACATCCTGCGGCACCAGCCGGGCATGCTCGCCGGCCGCGCTGGAAAGCTTCATCAATCGCGGATCCGGCGGCTTGCGGAAGCGGCCGCCCCACAGGCGGGTCGTCTGGTTCATCCGGGTCGTCCTCCCCGAAGGTAAGAATGGCCTCTTGACCGGCCAGCCAGCAAACGAAACGATCTCCGGCCAGATAGTCCGAATTGGAATACCCATGGCTTCGCGGCTTCCTCCCTCCTCGACGGCCATGCGCGCCTTCGTCACCGTGGCCAGGCTGGGCTCGACCGCCCGCGCCGCGGGAGCGGTCAATCTGACCCAGAGCGCGGTATCCAAGCAGATTCTCTCGCTCGAGCACCATCTCGGCGTCCCGCTGTTCGAGCGTCACCCTCTCGGCTTGAAGCTGACGGAAGCCGGCGCGATCTACCTCCCCTATGCCGAGGCCGCGCTCGAGCAGATGGAGCGCGGGGCGATGCGCCTAGCCGAACGCGCCGCCATCGCCAGGCCGATCCGCCTGCACATGGTCGCCATCGCCGGCGAACGCTGGCTGATCGAGCGCTTCCACCTCTTCGCCGAGGCGCATCCCGGGGTCGACGTCCAGTTCACCAACTACGTCAGCGAGAGCGAGACGGAGGAGCCGGACATCGAGATCAACCACGGCACGCCGCCCTGGCCGGGCCGGGAGGCGCATTACCTCTTCGGCCGCGACGTAGCCCTGGTCGCGGCGCCGGAGCTGCTGGAGCGGATGGGCGGCTTCCGCCGCGCCGCCGACATCCAGAAGATGACCCTGCTGCAGCATTTCCAGATGCCGGCCTTCTGGGCCGAGTTCACCGAGGCGCATGACCTGCGCGGCGCGGTGCCGGCCCATACCGTGCGCTACGGCTATTATTCGGTGATCATTCGGGCCGCCGTGGCCGGCCTTGGTGTCGCACTGGCACCGCGCTGCTACGTCGCCGAGGAGCTCGCCTCGGGTGCGTTGGTCAACCCACTGGAGATCGGCTTCACCAGCGTCACCGGCTGCTGGCTGACGCGACGCCTGGACCTGCCGCCTCGTCCGGGCCTGGATGAATTCATCGCCTGGCTGAAGACGGAGGCGGCGGCCTTCGATACCGCCAACCGCACGGCGTGATCGCCGCAACTTCGGCGCCTGCCATGCGTTGGGTCCATATAGGAGGTGCTGCCATGATCACCGTTCTTCCCGCGCCCGACCATGTCCTGGCCATAGCGCTCGGCGGCAGGGTCGAGACGGCCGATGTCGAGTCCGTCGCGGCCGAGCTCGACGCGCGGCTGAGCCGCCACGAGAAGGTGTCGATCTTCGCCGACCTGACGGCCTTCGACGAGATGACCTTCGCCGCCGCCTGGGCCGATGCACGCCATGGCCTTGGCAAGCTATGGGAACTCAGGCGCTTCCCGAAGGAGGCGATCGTCGTCGGCGAGGGCTGGCTCGATCGCACGGCCCGACTCTTCGCGCCGGTCGTCCCCTTCGTCGAGATCCGCACCTTCCCGCCGGCGGAACGCGAGGCCGCCCTCGCCTGGGCGGCCGATATCGAAGGCGGGCCCAACGCCTGACGGCATGGAGGCGCCGATGCCCGACGCGAAACGCAAATGGTCAGGCGAAGTCACCCGCAGGAGCGACGCACTGGACCTCGAAGGCGACGTCTTCACGCAGGACGACCCGCGCCGCATCGCGCGCTCGCTGAAGCGCTCGGCGGAACGCAGCAGACGCCGCAAGTCGAACTCCTACCGCTCGGCGATGTCGATGCTGACCTTCTACATCAACCGGGCCGGCCGCAACCTGCCGGAGGCGCGGCGACGAACGCTGGAAGCGGCCAAGCACAGCCTCCGGCGGCTCTTTCACCGCGCCTGACCGCGTCAGCTGCGTGCGAATGTCTCGTCGAAGGCGTAGCCGGCGCCGCGCACGGTCCGCAGCGGATCCTTGGCGTTGGCCGGCGTGATCGCCTTGCGCAGGCGCCCGACATGCACGTCGACGGTGCGCTCGTCGATATAGACGTCGCGGCCCCAGACCGCATCGAGGAGCTGGGCGCGGGAATAGACCCGGCCCGGCGCCTGCATCAGGAATTCCAGTAGCCGGAACTCCGTCGGTCCCAGATGCAGTTCGCTGCCGGCGCGGCGCACCCGGCGCGTCGTGCGGTCGAGTTCGAGATCGCCCGCCGAGAGCAGCCCGGCGACATGGCCAGGCTTCGCCCGGCGCAGAAGCGCCTGGATGCGAGCCGTCAGCTCCGGCAGCGAGAAGGGTTTGACGACGTAGTCATCGGCGCCGGTGGCGAGGCCGCGGACCCGCTCGGTCTCTTCGCCGCGCGCCGTCAGCATGATGATCGGCACGCGCTCGGTGTCGCGGCGCGAGCGCAGCCGCCGGCAGAGCTCGATGCCCGACAGGCCCGGCAGCATCCAGTCGAGCAGAACGAGGTCGGGCGTGTGGTCGCGCAGGTGCAGCTCCGCATCGTCGCCGCGCGACACGCTGTCGACCTCGAAGCCCTCGGCCTCGAGGTTGTAGCGCAGCAGCAGAGTCAACGGCTCTTCGTCTTCGACGATCAGGATGCGTGCGGCCATGATTGCCTGTCTCAGGAACCGGTCACGGCCTCGACCTCGATATTGGTCGTATCGAGCTTGGGCCGGTTCACGTCGAGCGAATCGCCCGTGATGAGATAATGGATCGTCTCGGCGATATTGGTGGTGTGGTCGCCGATGCGCTCGATGTTCTTGGCGCAGAACAGCAGGTGCGTGCAGTAGGTGATGTTGCGCGGATCCTCCATCATGTAGGTCAGGAGTTCGCGGAACAGCGAGGTGTAGAGCGCGTCGATCTCGTCGTCGCGGCGCCAGACCTCGAGCGCCTGCTGCTCGTTGCCGGCGGCATAGGCGTCGAGCACATCCTTGAGCTGCGCCTGCACCAGGCGGCTGATGTGCTCCAGCCCGACGACCGCGCGATGCGGCGGCTGGAACTGCCCGGAGATGGCGACAGCGCGCTTGGCGATGTTCTTGGCGAGGTCGCCGACGCGCTCGATATCGGCCGCGATGCGGATCGCCGAGATCAGCTCGCGCAGATCGTTGGCCAGCGGCTGGCGCCGGGCGATGGTCAGCACCGCCTTTTCCTCGACCTCGCGCTGGAGGTTGTCGAGGCGCTGGTCGGCGGTGATGATCTTCTGGGCCAGCGTGGTGTCGCGGCGCACCAGCGCCACGGTCGAGTCGCCGAGCATGCGCTCGGCCATGCCGCCCATTTCGGCGAGGCTGCGGCGAAGGCCTTCGAGATCGGCGTCGTAGGAGCGGACGATGTGGTCGGTCATGGCGTTGTCCTTAAGCCCGGGGCCCGCTGTTCAGCCGAACCGGCCGGTGACGTAGTCCTGCGTCTGCTTCTTGGCCGGGTTCATGAAGATGGTGTTGGTCGGCGCGAACTCGATGACCTCGCCGAGATACATGAAGGCGGTGTACTGCGAGATGCGCGCCGCCTGCTGCATGTTGTGCGTGACGATGGCGATGGTGAAGTCGCTCTTGAGCTGCTCCAGCAGGTCCTCGATCTTGCCGGTCGAGATCGGGTCGAGCGCCGAGGTCGGCTCGTCGAACAGGATCACCTCGGGCTTCTGCGCGATGGTGCGTGCGATGCACAGGCGCTGCTGCTGGCCACCGGAGAGGCCCATGCCGGAGCTCTTCAGCTTGTCCTTGACCTCGTCCCAGAGCGCGGCGCGGCGCAGCGCACCCTCGACGCGGTCGTCGAGCTCCGACTTCGGCGGCTTCTCGTAGAGGCGGATGCCGAAGGCGACGTTGTCGTAGATCGACATCGGGAACGGCGTCGGCTTCTGGAAGACCATGCCGACGCGCGAGCGCAGCTCGTTCACGTCGACGTCCTTGCCGATGATGTTGCGACCGTCGAGCATGATCTCGCCTTCGGCGCGCTGCTCCGGATAGAGCGAGTAGATCCGGTTGAAGATGCGCAGCAGGGTCGACTTGCCGCAGCCCGAAGGCCCGATCAGCGCCGTGACGTGGCGGTCGCGGAAGTCGAGATTGATGTTCTTCAGCGCCTTGTGCTCGCCGTAGTAGAAATCGAGGTTCTTCACCGCGATCCGGACGGGGGCCTCGGCATCGAGCGTCTGGGGGGAGAGTTCAAGGGTCGAGAGCATCGACATGGTCCTCAAGGTCGGGCGCGACCGGGTTGGATTCAAGTCTTATTTGCCGCCGGCGACGACGCGCCGGGCAATGATCGAAAGCAGCAGGATGGAGACCGTGATGATCAGCGAGCCGGCCCAGGCGAGCTGCTGCCAGTTCTCGTAGGGCGCGGAGGCGAACTGGTAGATCGTCACCGGCAGGTTGGAGACGCCGCCGGAGAGCGTGGGCGAGAACCAGAAATTGTTGTTCAGCGCCGTGAAGAGCAGCGGCGCCGTCTCGCCGGCGATACGCGCCAGTGCCAGCAGGATGCCCGTGACCATGCCGGCCTTGGCCGCGCGCCAGGTCACGCTGGTGATCACCACCGAAGGCGGCGCGCCGAGCGCGGCCCCGGCCTCGCGCAGCGGACCGGGCACGAGGCTCAGCATGTCCTCGGTGGTGCGCACGATCACGGGGATCGCGATGATCCCGAGCGCGACGCCGCCGGCCCAGCCGGAATAGCCGCGGAAGGGCTCGACCAGGATGACGTAGACGAACAGGCCGATCAGGATCGACGGAGCCGAGAGCAGGATGTCGTTGATGAAGCGGATCAGGTTCGCGAGCTGCGTGCCCCGTCCGTATTCGGCCAGCCAGGTTCCGGCCAGCACGCCGATCGGCGTCGCCACCGCGATGCCGAGGAAGGTCAGCACGAAGGAGCCGACGATGGCGTTGGCGAGGCCGCCGCCCTGCGTGCCGGGGCCGGGGGTCACCGCGGTGAAGGTCGCGAGCGAGAGCCCGCCGATGCCCTTCACCAGCAGCATGCCGAGGATCCAGAACAGCACGAAGATGGCGCAGAAGGTGAAGCCCGTCGCGATGATCTTCATCGCGCGATCGGCCGTGCGACGGGACTGGCGCACGCGGCCCCACGGGATGTGGGAGGTGGCGGCCGGGGTGGAAGCGTTCGTGGTCATGCTCATCTGATCCCAGCCTCAGAACTTCTTGACGCGGGCGACCAGCAGCCGCGCGATGACGAGGACGACGAAGGTGACGAAGAACAGGATGCAGCCCAGCGCGATCAGCGAGTTGAGCTGCAGGCCGAGCGCCTCGTTGAACTCGTTGGCGATGCGCGAGGCGATGGTCGAGCCGGGGTCGAGGATCGAGGCCGAGAGCCGGTTGGCGTTGCCGACGACGAAGGTCACCGCCATCGTCTCGCCGAGCGCGCGGCCGAGCCCCAGCATGATCGCCCCGATGATCGAGACGCCCGCCTGCGGCACCAGCACGTGCCGCACGACCTCCCAGGTCGTGGCGCCGATGCCGTAGGCGCTCTCGCGCAGCACCGAGGGGATCTGCTCGAGCATGTCGCGGGTGATCGAGGCGATGAACGGCACGATCATGAAGGCGAGGATGATGCCGGCCGTGAAGATGCCCAGCCCCGAGGGCGAGCGCGAATACAGGATCGTCCCGACGACCGGTATGCCCTCGACGAGGTTCGAGAGCGGGATCTGCACATAGGCGGCGAAGAGCGGCGCGAAGACAAACAGCCCCCACATGCCGTAGATGATCGAGGGCACCGCGGCGAGCAGTTCGATCGCGGTGGCGACCGGCTTCTTGAACCAGGGCGGCGCGAGCTGGGTCAGGAAGACCGCGATGCCGAGCGAGAGCGGCACGCCGATGACGAGCGCGATCAGCGCCGTCGAAAGCGTGCCGACGATGGCGGGCCAGGCGCCGTACTGCTCGTTCTGGGTGTCCCAGACGCTGGAGGTGATGAAGCCGAGCCCGAACTCGCGGAAGGCCGGCCAGCCGCCGACGATCATCGACAGCATGATGCCGGCGAGCAGGGCGAGGACGAGCAGGGCCGCAAGGAAGCTGGCATTCCGGAAGACGACGTCGAAGGTCGCCTTCGGCGTCCTGCGGGCGACCGGCTTCGGCGCGGCGGGAATGCTGGTCATGTCGGTCACTGCGGTCATCCGCGAGGCTCCGGTAGGAATTGGGCCGAGGCCGTCCGCCGGTCGCCCGGCTTCAATCGGCCTCAGCCCTCATCCTGAGGAGCGGTCCGCGGGAGTGCCTCTCGAGGCCCCGGCGCACTCCGGATCACCCTTCGGGAGGCCGACTGACGGCTCCTCAGGATGAGGGCTTGAACGGTGCGACGAGGCGGGCTCGGCCCGCCTCGTCTTCTTCAGCGGCGGGCGATCAGAAGATCGGCTTGCCGGAGTTGTCGGTCACGCCCTTCCAGGCGGTCCGGATCTCGTCCTTCACATTGCTCGGCAGCGGCACGTAGTCGAGGTCGCTGGCGAGCTTGTCACCGTTCTTGTAGGCCCAGTCGAAGAACTTCAGCGCGGCCTGCACCTCTTCCGGCTTCTCCGGCTTGGCGTGGACCAGGATGAAGGTCGCCGAGGTGATCGGCCAGGCATCCTTGCCCTTCTGGTTGTTGAGCGAGATGCCGAAGCCCGGCTGCTCCTTCCAGTTGGCGTTGGCCGCGGCAGCCTGGAAAGCCTCGATCGTCGGCATCGGGAAGTTGCCGTCGTGGTTCTTGATCAGGGCGTAGGAGAGCTTGTTCTGCTTGGCGTAGGCGTATTCGACATAGCCGATCGAGTTCGCGACCTGCTTGACCGAGGCCGAGACGCCTTCATTGCCCTTGCCGCCGATGCCGACGGGCCACTGCACCGAGGTGTTGTTGCCGATCTTCGACTTCCACTCGGCCGAGACCTTGGAGAGATAGTCGGTGAAGACGAAGGTCGTGCCCGAGCCGTCCGAGCGATAGACCGGGTTGATGTTGGCGTCGGGCAGCTTCAGGTCGCCGTTCAGCGCAACGATCTTGGGGTCGTTCCACTTCTTGATCTCGCCCATGTAGATGCCGGCGAGAACGTCGCCCGAGAGCTTGAGCTTGCCCGGCTCGACACCGGCGATGTTCACGGCCGGAACGACGCCGCCCATCACGGTCGGGAACTGGACGAGGCCGTCCTTGGCCAGGTCCTCACCCTTGAGCGGGGCGTCGGAGGCGCCGAAGGCGACCGTCTTCGCCTTGATCTGGCGGATGCCGCCGCCCGAGCCGATCGACTGGTAGTTGAGGCCGGTGCCGGTCGCCTTCTGATAGGCTTCGGCCCACTTCGAATAGATCGGGAAGGGGAAGGTCGCGCCGGCGCCGGTGATGTCGGCGGCCTGGGCGGAACCGGCGATCCCGGCGGCCACGGCCGCGAGAACGAGAATCTTGCGCATGTGAGATGTCCTCATCTGGTCGCTGTTTGCAGCGCCCCGTCAGAACACCCTCTGTATGACAGCCGCATGACAATTCGTCATGAAAACCGTCACAATGCCCGAAAGCTGTCTTCGTCCGTCAAGGATCAGCCGGCGCCTCGCGCCGCGCCGAAGCGCGGCAGGATGGCCTTGAAGGCGGCCCCCTGCCCCGGCTTGCTCTCGATCATCAGCCGCCCGCGATGCCGCAGCACGATGTGCTTGACGATGGCGAGCCCGAGCCCGGTGCCGCCGGCCTCGCGGCTGGCGGCGGTATCGACCCGGTAGAAGCGTTCGGTCAGGCGCGGCAGATGCTCGGGCGCGATGCCCGGTCCGTCGTCCCGGACGCAGACGCTGGCTTCCCCGTCATGGGCGTCGACGGTGATCGTCACCTCGCCCGCCCGCTTGCCGTACTTGATCGCGTTTTCGACGAGGTTCTCCATCAGCCGCAGCAACTCGTCGCGGTCGCCGGGCACCTGCAGCGGCTCCGACGGGACCTGAAGCTTCAGGGCCACCTCGCGCTCCCGCGCCAGCAGGGCCAGCGAGTCGACGATCTCCCGCGAGATTCCGGCGAGGTCGACCGGCGTGTCGGGCGCGACATGGGCGCGCTGCTCGATGCGCGAAAGCGAGAGCAGGTCGTCGACGAGGCGCGCCATCCGCAGTCCCTGCTCGCGCATGATCCCGAGGAAGCGCTCGCGCGCCCGCTCGTCGTTGCGCGCCGGGCCCTGCAGGGTCTCGACGAAGCCGAGCAGCGAGGCGAGCGGCGTGCGCAACTCGTGGCTGGCATTGGCGACGAAGTCGACGCGCATCCGCTCGATCACGCGCTGTTCGCTGAGGTCCTCGAAGGTGAGCAGGGTCGGGTGCCGTTCGCCCGACCCGGCAAGCGCGGCGATATGGATGCGGAAGGTCCGTTCGACCGGGACCCGCTCGACGAGCTCCAAGGTCTTGCGCTGACCTTCGCCCGCCACCGCCTCGATCGCCTCGATCAGATCCGGGTCGCGCAGCACCAGGGCGAGCAGCTTGCCGCGCTCCAGCCCGGGTATCAGCGCCCGCATCGCAGGGCTGAGCGCCTGTGCCACGCCCAGCTCGTCGAGCAGCACGACGGCGGAGCCCAGTGCCTCGACGAAGCCGCGCGCCGCGGCCATGGAAAAGTCAGCCCTGTCGATCATGGCACGCCCGCAACCACCGGCGGCCGCCGGCAGCGCCTTCCTGCGCATAACCGCGGAGGGCGTCAATTCCCTTCCGCACGACGGCCGGCTAGGGTGGGCCGCGCAACGAGGGACAGGCGATGGCCAAGAAGTTTTCCGGTTCCGAGGTGGGTAACGTCGTCGAGATGCCGGCCGCCAAGGCCACCGAGGCGGCGCAGAAGGACAAGGCCGCCCGCAAGCCGGCCAAGGCGAAAGGCTTCGACATCGAGGCCGCGACCCTGCCGGAATCGATCATCGACGCGGCCTATCACAGCGGCGGCTACCCCTATGGCAAGCGGATGAAGCGCAAGCGCTACAGCCGCGAACTCCAGCCGCTGCAGATCGAGCTGCAGAAGCTGATGCGCTGGGTCCAGAAGGAGGGCGAGCGCATCGTCATCGTCTTCGAGGGACGCGACGGCGCCGGCAAGGGCGGCACGATCTCGCGCTTCACCCAGCATCTCAACCCGCGCCATGCCCGCATCGTCGCGCTGTCGAAGCCCTCGGACACCGAGATGGGCCAATGGTATTTCCAGCGCTACGCCGCCGAGATGCCGACCGCCGGGGAAATGGTTTTCTTCGACCGCTCCTGGTACAACCGCGCCGGAGTCGAGCCCGTGATGGGCTTCTGCACGCCCGCGCAGACCGAGCATTTCCTGCGCGAGGCCCCCGCCTTCGAGGGCATGCTGGCGCGGGACGGCATCCGCCTCATCAAGCTCTTCCTGACCATCGGTCGCGAGATGCAGATGACGCGTCTGCATGCGCGCTGGCACGACCCGCTGAAGCGCTGGAAGCTGTCGCCGATGGACTTCGAGGCGATCCCCCATTTCGACGACTATTCCCGCGCCTTCGACGCCATGCTCGGGCGGACATCGACGGAAGATGCGCCCTGGTTCGTCGTGCGCAGCAACGACAAGCTGCGCGCCCGCCTCAACGCCATTCGCCACGTGCTGCGCGCGATTCCCTACAAGGACAAGGACGAGACCGCGATCGGCGCCCTCGACGACAAGGTCGTCATCTCGGTCGCGCGCTATCTCGACAAGGGCGGCGAGCCGGAAGGCTGAGCACGCGCGCCTCGCCTCACGGCCCCATGATGTGATCGGGCAGCCAGGTCGTCAGCGGCGGCCAGAGCGTGATCGCCGCGAGCACTGCAAGCAATGGCACGAGCCAGGGCAGGATCGCCTTCGACATCGTCTCGAAGGACACGTTGGCGATGCGCGTGACCACGAAGAGCACCACCCCGATCGGCGGATGGATCGTCCCCAGGATCAGGTTCAGGATCATGATGATGCCGAACTGCACCGGGTCGATGCCGAAGCTGTTGGCGGCCGGGACCAGGATCGGGATCAGGATCAGCATCGCCGCCAGCGCCTCCATGAAGCAGCCGACGACCAGCAGGATCAGGTTGCAGACCACGAGGAAGACGAGCGGGTGCGCGATGGTCTCGACGATCATCGGCGTCAGCGTCTGAGGCACGCGCGAGATCGACATGCACCAGCCCAGCGCGCCGGCCGCCATGACCAGCACCGCGACGAGCCCCATCGTCTCGACCGTATCGATCAGGATCGGCCAGAGCTGCCTGACCTCCAGCGTGCGGTAGACGAAGAAGCCGAGGAACAGCGCATAGAGGCATGCGACGGCCGCCGCCTCTGTCGGGGTCACGATGCCGGTGAACATCCCGCCCAGGATGAGCGGCGGCGTCATCAGCGCGAAGAAGCCGTTCAGGAAGCTGCGGCCGATCTCGCGGAAGCCTTTGAAGCCCTCCTTGCGAAAGCCCTGGCGGCGCGCGACGACCATCACCATCGCCATCAGCGACAGCCCCATCAGCACGCCGGGGATGACGCCGCCGATGAACAGCCGGCCGATCGAGACGTCGGCCGTGACCCCGTAGATCACCATCGGCAGCGAGGGCGGGATGATCGGCCCGATCGTCGCCGCCGAGGCCGTGATCGCCGCCGCCGTCTCCGGCCGGTAGCCGGCCTTCTGCATCGCGCGGATCTCGATGGCGCCCGAGCCCGCCGCATCCGCCACCGCCGAGCCGACCATGCCGGCGAAGATCATGCTGGTCAGGATCGAGGCATGGGCATAGCCGCCGCGCAGCCAGCCGATCACCGCCGTGGCGAAGGCGACGATGCGGTCGGTGATGCGCGCGGCCGCGAGGATGTTGCCCATCAGGATGAACAGCGGCGCCGCGACGATCGGGAAGGAGTTCATCGCCTGCGCCATCTTCTGCGGCACGATCGAGGCCGAGAGATCACCCAGCAGCACGAAGGCGAAGGCGGCGAGCCCCATCGAGGCGAAGAGCGGAAAGCCGGCGAGGATCGAGAGCAGCCAGACGGCCGAGATCTTGAAGATCAGCGCGCTCATTCCGCCGGCTCCTGCAGGCTCGCCGCGACGGGCTCGTACGGGGACGTCCGCCAGTTGCGCAGGTTTCCGAGGAACTCCGCGAGGCCCTGCAGCAGCGTGACGACCCCGGCCAGCACCATCGGCGCATAAAGCAGCCCCATCGAGAGCGGCACCGTCGTCGCCTCGAGATCGTAGTTCGACTGCACCAGATGCACCGAGTACCAGGCGACCAGCCCGCCGAAGACGATCATCGCGAGCTGCATCACCGCCTCGGCCGAGCGCCATCCGCGCGCCGGCAGCATGTCGTGGAAGAAGCGGATGCGGATATGGGCGCGCCGCCGGCTGGCGAGAATCCAGCCGGTGACGGCGACCCACAGCATCAGGAAGCGCGAGACCTCGTCGGTCCAGATCAGCGGCTCGCCGAGCGCGCGCGTGACGATGCCGAGCGTCACCGTGACGAGCAGGGCGACCAGTAGAAGGGCCGCGACGACCTCCATCGTCCGGTCGAATAGTCGGGGCCAGATCGTCATGCGGATGCCTTTGCTATCGGGGCGTTGGACACCGCCACCGTCATTCCGGGACCGGCCAGAGACGCAAGTCCGGCGTCGTCATGCTCGCCCTTGCGGCGAGCATCCACGTCATGAACACGCGGTTCGGCCCGAGAAGCCGTGGACGGCCGGGGCAGGCCCGGCTATCCCGGATGGCAAGCCGAGCTGCGGTTCGGGTTCGGTTGAGAACCGCCCGCCTCACAGCGCCTGGATGCGGTCCCAGAGCCCCTTGCCCCACTTGCTCTCGAACTTGGCCGGCACGCTCGCCAGGACCGGCTTGCGGAAGGCCTCGTTGTCCGGCGTGGTCACGGTCATGCCGGCCTTGCCGAGGCTGTCGGCGAGCCCCTTCTCCTGCTCCAGGATCTCGTTGTCCTGCCAGGTCGCCGCCTTGTCCACGGCCGCGACGACGACGTCGCGATCGGCCTGCGGGATCTTCTGCCAGGCGGCCTCGTTCACGATCACGAGGCGCGGCGTGATGATATGCGCCGTCAGCACCAGATATTTCTGCACTTCCGCGAGCTTGGCCGAGGCGATGGTCGGCAGCGGGTTCTCCTGCCCGTCGACCGCGCCCTGCGACAGGGCGAGATAGAGCTCGGAGAAGTTCAGCGGCGTCGGTCGCGCGCCCCAGGCCTCGGCCATGGCGCGGAAGGTGTCGACCTCCGGCACGCGCAGCTTGAAACCCTTCATGTCCTCGACCGAGTTGATCGGCTTCTTGCCGCTGGTGAGGTGGCGCACGCCGTAATAGTTGACGCCGATCATGCGCATGCCGCGCTTCTCGACCAGCGCCTTGTTGAGCTCGTCCATCAGCGGAGACTTCAGCGCCCGCGTCATATGGGCGGCGTCCTTCCAGATATAGGGCGCCTCGATGATCGAGAGCTGCGGCACGAACTGGCCGAGCTGCGCCGCGCCCTCGGTCACCATGGTCAGCGCGCCGCTGGCGACGGACTCGACCATGTCCCGCGAGGAGCCGAGCTGGCCGTTGGGGAAGGACTGGATCTCGATGCGCCCGCCGGTCTTCTCCTTGACCTCGGCGGCGGCCTTGAGCGCGCTTTGCGGCGAGGGGTGGGCGGCTGGCTGCCCGTCCGCCCAGCGCAGCACGACGGCCTGCGCCCGTGCGATCGCCGGCATGAAAACGGCAGCCCCTGCCGCGGCGGAGCCATGGAGAAAGTCTCGCTTGGTCAATCTGGTCATGGTCGTCTGCTCCCTTGAGGCCGGTTCTCCGGCTCGTCGTCATGTTGCGGTGCGTGATGGTAGCTTCAGCGCGAAGTTAATGCCAATGCCTCTCGATAATATTGCGTCTCAGTATTGCATCGCCCGCGCCCTGGCGTTGCCGATATGAGCCGCCATCGCTGCGCCCGCGCGCTCGGGGTCGCGGGTCTCGATCGCCGCGATGATGGCGAGGTGGTCCTGCATCACCGGCACGATGATGCTGTTGTGGATGCGCGTCTCATATTGCCGGATCAGCCGGATCTTGAGCCAGGTGACGCGGAAGGCCTGGCTCACGATGTCGTTGTCGAGATGATCGATGATCGCCTCGTGCATCAGCCGGTCGATGTCCTCGGCATCCTCGATCAGCGTCTCGTCGCCGCCGGCCTCGGCCCGCGCGATGATCGCCTCGTGGCGCGCCCTCTGCTCGGCGATCTCGGCGTCGCTCGCGTTCTGCGCGTAGAGCGCCGTCGCCTCCTTCTCGAGGAAAAGCCGGAACTGGAAGGCGTTGCGGATCAGGTTGAGGTCGACATGGGCAACCTGCATGCCCCGCTGCGGCACGGTCTTGATCAGCCCCTCCGCTTCCAGCCGCGGCACGAGCTCGCGGATCGCGCCCAGCGGAAAGCCCGTCATCGCGACAAGCTCGCGCTGGGTCACGAACTGGCCGGGCTTGATCTCGCGCGCCAGCAGCCGCTCGGTGAAGGAAGCATAGGCGCGCTCCCTCAGCTTCAGCGGCTCGCCCTCCCGCGGTTCCTGCTCCGGCTGGCTCACAATTCCTCCTCCAGGCCGCCCCGCTCAGGCAGCCTTCGCCTGTGTGATCGAATCGAAAGCGGCAAAGAGCCGCTTCCGGGTCGCCTCGTCCAGCGCCTCGAGCGGCGGGCGCATCGCGCCGTAGCCGGCATCGCCGTGGACATGGCCGGTCAGCGCCTTCACCGCTGCGAGCACCGGATAGGAGCAGATCTCGTCGACCAGCGCGTTCACCACCGGGCTGTCCTTCCCCTCGTACACCATCGGGCGCAGCAGCGCCGGCACCAGGTTCGCGACGCCGCAGATCGTGCCCTGCGCGCCATTGCGTACGGCCCTGGCGAGCTGCCTCTCGTCGCCGACGAGGATCGCAAGCTCGCCATGCGCCTTCAGCAGCGCCTCGGTGTTGGCGTAGTCGCCCGAGGAATCCTTCACGCCGGCGATCAAGCCCGGGAAGGCCGTCTTCAACCGCTGCACCAGCCCGACGCTGATCTCGACCGCCGTCACTGACGGGATATGGTAGAGGATGATGTTGCGGGCCGAGCTGCCGAGCTTCTCGAGGAACTGCGAGAACCAGGCATAGAGTCCCTCGTCGCCGACCCCCTTGAAGTAGAAGGGCGGCGCGACGAGCAGCCCCTTGGCTCCGGCATCGAGCGCGAGCCGCGACTGCTCGATCGCCTCATGCATCGAGGCGGCCGCGATGCCGGCATGGATCCGCGTCGCCGGATCGATCCCGGCGCCGATCAGCGCCCCCATCATCGCGGTCCGCGCCGGCAGGCCAAGCGCCGCACCCTCGCCGGTCGTGCCGAACAGGGTGACGGAATCGCAGCCCTGCGCCAGCACATGGCGCGCGTGACGGACGAGACGCGGCAGGTCGACGCCGCCGCCCTCCCGCATCGGGGTGGTGATCGCGCAGGAGAGGCCGAAGCGGGTCTTGTCGGAGGCCATGGGATGAGCTTTCAGGGCTGAATGTTGACTGACATGTTAGGATGAAGACAGTACCGCCTGCAAGCGGTCCTTAGGACTCTGCTAGCCGTCCTTGAGGCCTCCGGCGGAGAGGCCAGCGACGATCTGGCGCTGCGCGATGACGGTGACGAGGAGCACGGGCAGCGTCACCAGCAGCGCCGCGGCAGCAAGCGGCCCCCAGGAGATCTGCTCGAAGGTCAGCGAATTGTAGACGGCCGAAGGCAGCGTGCGGCTCGCCTTGCCGCCGAGCACCACCGAGAAGATGAAGTTGTTCCAGGAGAAGATGAAGGCGAGAATGCCGCCGACCACGATGCCCGGCTTCGCCAGCGGCAGCGCGACATGGCGGAAGGCCTGCCAGGTCGTGGCGCCGTCGATGCGCGAGGCATCCTCCAGCTCCATCGGCACGTTTTCGAAATACCCGATCATGATCCAGACGATGATCGGGATGGTGATGACGAGATGGGTGATGACCAGCGCGGTAATGGAGCCGACCAGCCCGGTGATCTGGAAGAGCAGGAAGAGCGGGATGAGATAGGACAGGGCCGGCGTCATCCGCGCGATCAGGATCAGGATCGCGAACTTATGCGCCTTGCCGCGCGCGATGCCGTAGCCGGCCGGCACGCCGACGAGAAGCCCGATCAGCACCGCCCCGCCGGTGACGAGGATCGAGTTCCAGAGATAGAGCCCGAAATTGTTCTGCGCGAAGACGTCGACATAGTTCTTCAGCGTCGGCGGGTTGGGGATGAAGACCGGCGGGAAGGCGGTGTTGTCGAGTTCGTTCTTGAGCGACAGCGAGATCATCCAGAGGAAGACCAGCACCGCCGGCGAGACCAGCACGAAGACCGAGGCCCAGAAGCCGGCTTTCTTGAGCACGCGGTTCATCACGCGTTCCACTTCGACTTCTGCCGGGCATAGAGCAGCAGCAGCGAGAGCATGATGATGATGACGAAGAAGATCACCACCACGGCCGAGGCGTAGCCGATCTTGTAGAACTGGAAGGCCTGCAGATAGAGGAAGATGTTCAGCGTTTCCGACGCCGTTCCCGGCCCGCCCTGCGTGATCACGAAGATCGTGTCGAACGCCTTCAGCGCATCGATGGTGCGGATCACGATCGCCACCATGATGAAGGGCCAGACCAGCGGCAGCGTGATGTGCCGGAACATGTGCCAGTCGTTCGCGCCGTCGATCAGCGCGGACTCGTAGGGTTCTCGCGGCAGCCCGGCCAATCCGCCCAGCACGATCAGCATGACCAGCGGCGTCCAGTGCCAGACCTCGACCATGACCAGCGTCGGGATCACCGTCGCCGGATCGTAGACCCAGCCCTGCGGCGGAATCCCGACCAGAGAAAGAAGGTAGTTCAACACCCCGAGCTGCGGGTGGAACATCATGGTCCAGACCAGCGCCACCGCGACCGGCGTCGCCATCATCGGCATGACGAAGACCGTGCGCAGCAGGCCCCGGAACGGGAATTCGCGATGGAAGACCAGCGCCGCCGCGGTGCCGAACAGGATGGGCAGCACCACTGCCAGCACCGTGAAATAGGCGGTGTGGCCGATCGCCTCGACGAAGCGCTCGTCCTTCGCCAGCGCGGCGAAATTGCTGAGTCCGACAGATTCGGCGCCGCCGCCGATCTTCCAGTCCTGCGTCGACATGAACAGGGTGAACAGCCAGGGGAAGACGATCACCGCCGCGATCACCAGCACCGCGGGCAGCGAGAACAACCAGTAGCGCGGCGTGAAATCCGCCGAGGCCGCAGCGGTGCTGGCGGGCGTCGTATCGGCAATGCCGGCTGGCAGGGACGTGCTGGTCATGCGTCTGGAACCGTCATGCCCGGGCTTGGGCCGCAAGCATGTCTTCGAAGCTGCGCTGGGGTGGCGTCATGGCCGGGCCGAGCCGGGCCATGACGCCTGATGGTCTCAGCCCTGCTCGCTCTTGGCGAGCACCGGCGCGAAGGTCTCGGTCGCCTTCTTCAGCTCGGCCGCGACATCCGCGCCGCCGATCATGTTGGTCAGCGCCACGCCGAAGACATCGCGGAACTCGGTCACCGGCACGATCTGCGGCAGCCCGGCCCGCGCGATCTTGGCCGAGTTCAGCAGGCAGTCGAAATACTGCTTGCCGAACTTGGAGGCCTGGATCGTCGCGGTATCGAGATAGGCCGAGGAACGACCGGGCGCGCCGGCGCCGCTCTTCAGCATCGCGAGCTGGTTCTTCTTGTTGGTCATGAACTGGAGGTAGAGCCAGGCCGCCTCCTTCTTGGAGGAGCCGCGCGAGATGCCCATGCCGTCGGCGAACATCGCCGCGTGATGCGCCTTCGGCCCCGGCGGCGTGACGCCGTAGCCGACCTTGCCGACGATGCGCGACTTGGACGGGTCCTCCAGCGGCGTGGCGAAGCCGACGCCGTCGAGCCACATCGCGGCGCGCCCCTGCATGAAGGTGGTCTGGCACTCGTTCCAGTTGAAGCCGACGGAGCCGACCGGCCCGGTCTCCTTGTTCAGCTTCTTGTAGAGTTCGCCGGCCCAGATCGCCTCCGGCGTGTCGGTCTGCAGCTTGCCTTCGGGCGAGGTCGTCTCCATGCCCTGGCCGAGCATCAGCGCGGTCCAGACCGGGACATTCGCGTTCTTCAGGCCGCGCGAGACGAAGCCGGCGACGCCCTTGGCGGGATCGTGCAGCTTCTGCGCCGCGGTGAACATCTCGTCCATCGTCTTGGGATAGGCGACGCCCTTCGCGTCGAAGAGCTCCTTGTTGTAGTAGACGATCCAGTAATCGACGAAGAACGGGATCGTATCGAGCGAGCCGTCGGCCTGGCGCGCATAGGCGACCGGGCCCGCGCCGAAATCGGCGAAGTCGAAGTCCGGCGAGGTCAGCGACGCGTTCTTGATGTAGGGCTCGAGGTTCTCGAACCACTTGCCCTTGGCCGCCATGCGCTTCTGCACGTGCAGCGAGATGCCGCTGACGTCGAAGGAGGGCTTGCCCGAGGCGAACTCGATCACAGCCTTCTGACGCTGCTGCTGCTCCGGCACCTGCTCGGAGGAGACCTTGATGCCGGTCATCTCGGTGAATTCCTTCTCCGCCTGCTGCATCAGGTCGGAGCGCGGGTTCTTGACCAGCAGCACGTCGATCGACTGGCCGGAAAACTTCTTCCAGTCGAACGCCCCTTGCGCCTGCGCCTTGCGCAGCACCAGCGGCGAGGCGAGCGCGGCGGCCGCGCCGCCCAGAAGGACGCGGCGGGTCGGCTTGAGAAGATGATCGGTCATCGGCGTCCTCCCCAGGACTCTTGCACCATGGTCGTGCCGCCCTTTGCGGGCTCGGCTTCGCGGGCCGCTCGGATGCGGCGCTTCCGCCACCCGCGACCGGGCTCGACGCTAATCCGCTTTCGGGCCGGTTGCAAGCTAACATGTTGGCGTGCACATAGTGCGGCACCAGATGCCGACCGGCACCGATCCTGCCGTTGGGAGACGCCCGTGCAGAGCCAGCCCCGCATCGATTCCCACCAGCACTTCTGGCGGCTCTCCCGCGGCGATTACGGCTGGCTCACCCCGGCGCTCGGCCCCATACACCGCGACTTCGAACCCGCCGACCTCGCCCCGCATCTCACCGAGCACGACATCGCCGCCACCATCCTCGTCCAGGCCGCCCCGACCGAGGCGGAGACGCGCTTCCTGCTCGATATCGCGGCCCGTACCCCCTTCGTCGCCGGGGTGGTCGGCTGGGCCGATTTCGAGGCTCCCGACGCCCCGGCCCGGATCGCCGCGCTGGCGGTCGACCCGCTGCTCGTCGGCCTGCGGCCCATGGTCCAGGACATTCCCGATCCGCACTGGCTCGCCCGGCCGGAGCTCGCCCCCGCCTTCGCCGCCCTGAACGAGCACGGCCTGGTCTTCGACGCGCTGGTGAAGCCGCCGCAAATCCCGGCCCTGCTCGCCCTGCTCGCGCGCGAGACGCAGCTTCCCGTCGTCATCGACCACGGCGCCAAGCCCGACCTCACCAAGCCCGACCTCACCGGCGCCGATCTCGCCGAGTGGCGCGACGGCATCGCGGCGCTGGCGGCGCGGCCGAACACGGCCTGCAAGCTCTCCGGCCTCGTCACCGAAGCCGGACCGGACTGGAGCGACGCAACGCTCGCGCCGGCTGTCGCCCATCTCGTCGCCTGCTTCGGGCCTGAGCGCCTGCTCTGGGGCAGCGACTGGCCGGTCGCGACGCTGCGCGCCGCCTATGGCGACTGGCACGCCGCCGCCCGGCGCCTGACCGCGACGCTGACCGAGCCCGAGCGCGCCGCGCTCTTCGGCGGCAATGCGGCGCGCCTCTACCTGGCGAAACGTGGCCGAAATCCGGCGAATCCCGTCAGCGGCGGTTCATCTTCCCGGTCCTAGCCTCTCTCCTGCTGCCCGACCGCCCGGAATGACCCGCCCGGCCGCAGCGGCACCGACAGGCATCCCTTCGCGGGAGGATCTCACATGACACGGACCAGATTCGCGCTTGCCGCCGGCTTCCTCGCGCTCGCCGGCGGGTTCACGATGCAGGCCTCGACGCCGGCGCTCGCGCTGACGATGAAGGAGTGCAGCAGCAAGTACCAGGCGGCCAAGACCGGCAACACGCTGAACGGCCAGTCCTGGAACGATTTCCGCAAGGCCCAGTGCGGCGACGGCACCGCCGCTGCCGCGACCTCCGCCGCCGGCGCGCCCGCCGCCGCGAACCCGCTGAAGCCCGCCGCCGCGACCGCCGCCGCCCCCGCGGCGCCGAAGCCCGCCGCGCCGCGCACGGCCGCGCCCGCCGGCAACGCGGTGTTCCCGAGCAAGGTCGACCCGAAATACTCGCAGCTCTCGGCCGGCAAGCAGCGCTTCAAGACCTGCGACGACCAGTACAACGCCAACAAGGCCACCAACGGCAATGGCGGCCTGAAATGGATCCAGAAGGGCGGCGGCTACTACAGCCAGTGCAACGCCCATCTGAAGGGCGCCTGAGCGCCTCTGCGCCCAGCGCGCGGGGCGCCGGCCCGCCCGGCCGTCCCGCGCCCGCCTCGCCTCGGCGCCCCCTGTCGTCAGGCGCCCTTGGCGATGGCCTGCTTCAGCCGCGCGACGGCCTCCGCCGCGCCGGCCCTGACTTGCACGTCGGCGCTCTCGCCCTCGCGCTCGACCAGCGCGATCAGCGCCTCCGGCGTGATCGCCTCCCGCGCCGCGGTGAGCTTCAGCACGGCATTGGCGAGGATGTTCGGCCAGAACGCCGCCCCGCCCTTGGCCAGCCCCTTGGCCTTGCGGCCCTCGAATTCGCGGGCGAGCTGTTCGGGGGTCTTCTTGGCCATGGTCGCGTCACCTCCAAAGCAATTCCGGCAAGACTGCGAAGCGGCTTTGCGCCCGGAACCGCGTCAAAACAAAAGGCTGGAGCCTGACGGCGAACCCGGTTCGCCGGACAGGCTCAAGCGGAACGAGCCGCTGCCTATCACGAAACGCCGGACCCTGCCTGCCGTTTCGCTCCGCCCCGGCGGCCGGACCGCCGAGCGGGAGGCGGCTGCCCGGCGTCATGGCCGGACTTGTCCCGACCGTCCCCGTCTTCGTCCGTCGCGCAGCGTCGTGTTCAGGAGACGGATGCTCCCTCGGGGGCGAGCATGACGGCGAGGTCCGCGCACGCGCCTTCGCCCGCCCGCGCCGGGGCGCGTTCGGCTGTCATGAGGGGCAGCGGAGCGCCGCGAGGCGCGAGGTGTATAGGCCGCGTCCATTGAGCCAGGATGCGGCGCGGAGGGATTGAGCCACCCTCCGCACGCCCCGTGGCGCTCCGCCTGCCGGCGTTCTTAAGTCTTCGGGCCGCGCTTATACGGCTGGGCCGGTCGGGAGCTGCGGGTCCGGGCGCCAGTTCCCCTCATCGGGTTGTCGCGCCCTCGCTTACGCAATCCGTCACGGCCGAGCCTTCCAGCGAGCTCCTCGCACAGGGATCGTAATGTCCCCAGGGCGGTGCCCCGAAGCCTCCCGGGAGTGGGTCGTAACCCCACCCGCAGGCGCCGCCCCCGCCCCCACCAACGGCATACCTCCGGATGGCTGCCCCTCGGGGACGAGGTGCGGCGATCATAGGCGCAGCGGAAGGAGCGGGGATAAGTTTTCCGGACGGGCGGCGGGGACCACTGATCCACCCGAAATGTTGCGCGTACAATAAGAAATCGCCTCTCCAAGTAACTCCGTTTCGAGTGGAAAATTAAAAATCGACATTTCGACACTTATCGCAGCCGATTCACATCATCGCAATCTTACAAAAACGCTTTAGATATCTTATTGAACAAATCTTGAAAATCAATCATATCTTTTTCTAAAACGGATGTACTCTTAAATTCTTCAAGAAGACATTTCTTTATATGGCTTTTAGCGGAATTCCGCTCCTTCGTTTCCTGAGATTGGAGAGCCATAACATGCATGTACTCGTTCGAATAAACCTGTTTCATTATATTAGCAGGAAGAAGTCCTTCGATGCACTGACAGCCTGCGGCAGGCTTGCCTACGGCAATGAAATCCCGTCCCTCCACCAAGCCAATCCTCTCGAGAGATGGCTTTATCTCATGGCGCGCATCTAGATCGAACGTGATAAATACGCGCCCAAATCTATTTATCATAAACTGAAGAAGAGACGTATTTTTAAGTGCATCCTTGCCACCATACGGAACTATCTCTACTCCATCTGGTATTTTGTATAGCTTTGGAAATTTTCCTTTAATAGTCTCGAAATAAACTCTATCGATATCGCCTTCGACTAAAACAGCCTTACTGCTATTAGAAGAAAAAATACCTTTCCAGCTTTCAAATTCACTAGGTATAATTCCAAGATTTTCAGCAAATGGCAGCATCCAATCTTTCCCAGATGTATCTATTATTGTAGTATCTCTCAAAGAATTTCTAAATACCTTACGTTCAAGAAGAATATTCGCCGACGGGTCATTTTGATTCAACATGTAGGGACTGTGAGTAGTTGCTATAATTTGAATCTCTAATTCTTCAGCAAGTCCATTCAAAACCTGGCCGAACTCAGCCTGCGCGGACGGATGAAGAAAGCTCTCAGGCTCCTCGACGATAAAAACCGGCGTGGACCTGTCCTTTGGGTTCACAGACGATCTGATTCTAATTGCATCCAAAACAGACATTAAAACTCTCGTTCGATTCTGCGTACCTGCGCCCCAATCATTTAGAGGAACTTCGACATTTTTATCTGTAAGCTTTACCTCAAGAGGAAATCTCGATGACCTACCGCTATCAATAGAGCTTAACTCTACCTGGTATTTTTCGTTCAATTTTCCCAAAAGTTTTTCTAATTCCTCCTTCTGCTGCTTTGTCGCTTTCTTCACGCGCGTCTGCAGCCCTTTTTCGGCCTCGGCAATTTTCTGCCTATCTTCAGGCGAAAAATATGCATCCAGAACTTCTTTGTAAGTTCCACCGAGGTAATACAATTGCCGCGACGGCTGAGTGGAATTATGAACTATAAGATTTGAGGTAGATCTAAATTTTTTAAGAATCTCACTGGATTCTTGTTGACCGAGAGCGTTTCCATCGACAAGACAAACCGTTTTTTCACCGCCGTCTTTCGAAAAAATACTCGTTAATTTGACGCCGACGTGCTTATCGATCAGTTTTCTAGTATTATATGTATCAACCACAAAGAAAACTTCCGAATCGTCATCTCTGTCAATCTCTACGGAAATTGAAACCTCAATATCGTCTCCCGCGACCCATTGCGTAGCATCCTTCGCAAAGGTTATGCCATTACCAAATAACAGGCGATCTTCATTTCTATCCCTCAAGAAAAACTCTATTATTCTAATAACAGCCGATTTTCCGGCATTATTCTTTCCAGAGATCGCACAATAATTCCTTTTGAAATCGAGACTAAAGTCAGCCAAAGTTCTAAAATTCTTTGCCTCGATGGAACATATCTTCATAAAATTCACTCCCCAGCGGTCTTCGAAAATACGAAACGACAGGAATCGACGCAACCCAAACTTGCATCTCACTGTGGCTAAGTTGTTGATTAAATTTGCTCTCAACATGCGATGCAGCGTCGCCGCGCTTGACTCCCCCCGCCCTCCCATCCTACCCCCATCGACGGGACACGCCCCCCCAACGGGGCGCGCCCATCTGTAAGGATGGAGACATCGATGGCGAACACCGTACCGACCACGCGTCCGCGCGTGCCTAATTTCTCGTCCGGCCCCTGCGCCAAGCGCCCCGGCTGGGCCCTCAAGAACCTCTCCGACGCACCGCTCGGCCGCTCGCATCGCGCCAAGATCGGCAAGGACAAGCTCAAGCGCGCGATCGACCTGACGCGCGAGGTGCTGCAGGTCCCCGCCGATTACCGCATCGGCATCGTGCCGGCCTCCGATACCGGCGCCGTCGAGATGGCGCTCTGGAGTTTGTTGGGCGCCCGCGGCGTCGACATGGTGAGCTGGGAGAGTTTTGGCGCCGGCTGGGTCACCGATGTCGTCAAGCAGCTCAAGCTCGCGGATGTCCGCACCTTCGAGGCACCCTATGGCGAATTGCCGAACCTCAGGAAGGTCGACACCAAGAACCGCGACGTCGTCTTCACCTGGAACGGCACCACCTCGGGCGTGCGCGTCATCGACGCGAGCTGGATCGCCGACGATCGCGAGGGGCTGACCATCTGCGACGCCACCTCCGCCGCCTTCGCCCAGCGCCTCGACTGGCCCAAGCTCGATGTCGTCACCTTCTCCTGGCAGAAGGTGCTCGGCGGCGAGGCCGCGCATGGCATGATCGTGCTCTCGCCCCGCGCCGTCGCCCGGCTCGAAAGCTACAAGCCGGCCTGGCCGCTGCCGAAGATCTTTCGCATGACCTCGGGCGGCAAGCTGATCGAGGGCATCTTCACCGGCGAGACCATCAACACCCCCTCCATGCTCGCGGTCGAGGACTATATCGACGCGCTGGAATGGGCGCAGAAGGTCGGCGGTCTCGACGGGCTGGTGAAGCGCGCCGACGGCAATGCCCGCGTCATCGCCAAGTTCGTGCGCGAGAACGACTGGATCGACTTTTTGGCCGTGAAGCCGAAGACGCGCTCCAACACATCAGTGTGCCTGAAGTTCACCGACCCGACTGTGACCGCCCTGCCGGCGGACGCACAGGCGGCCTTCGCCAAGCAGGTCGTCTCGATCATCGAGAAGGCCGGCGCCGGCTACGATCTCGGCCACTACCGCGACGCCCCTCCCGGCCTGCGCGTCTGGTGCGGCGCGACCGTCCAGTCGCGCGACCTCAAGGCGCTCATGCCCTGGATCGCCTATGCTTTCGCCGAGGCCAAGGCAGGGCTCGGCAAGAAGGCGGCGTAAGCGCCTAGCCCTGTCATTCCGGGGCGCGGGCCTTGGCCCGCGAACCCGGAACCCGCGACCGGGGCAGTCCCGTCATTGCGAGGAGCGCAAGCTCCGAAGCAATCCAGGGCGCCGTAGAGCGCTGCCGCCCCCGGATCGCTTCGCTCCGCTCGCAATGACGGCAACCCGCATCCCGTTTTCTCAGCGCAGAGCGCCTTAGCGCCGCGCCTTCCGGAGCCATCCTATGACAGCCCCAAAGGTCCTGATTTCCGACGCCCTCTCCCCCGCCGCCGTGCAGATCTTCAAGGATCGCGGCATCGACGTGACCTTCGATCCTGCGCTGGGCAAGGACAAGGACAGGCTCGCCGCCGTGATCGGCGACTATGACGGCCTCGCCATCCGCTCGGCGACCAAGGTCACCGCCAAGCTGCTCGGCGAGGCGAAGAACCTCAAGGTCATCGGCCGCGCCGGCATCGGCGTCGACAATGTCGAGATCCCCGCCGCGACCGCGCGCGGCGTGATCGTGATGAACACGCCCTTCGGCAACTCGATCACCACCGCCGAGCACGCCATCGCCATGATGTTCGCGCTCGCCCGGCAGATCCCCGCCGCCGACACCTCCACCCAGGCCGGGAAGTGGGAGAAGAACCGCTTCATGGGCGTCGAGATCACGGCCAAGACGCTCGGCCTGATCGGCGCCGGCAATATCGGCTCGATCGTCGCCGAGCGCGCCATCGGCCTGAAGATGCGCGTCATCGCCTATGACCCCTATCTCTCGCCGGAACGGGCGGTGGCGCTGGGCGTCGAGAAGGTCGAGCTCGACGACCTGCTGAAGCGCGCCGACTTCATCACGCTGCACGTCCCGATGACGGCGATGACGAAGAACATCCTCTCGGCCGAGAATCTGGCGAAGACGAAGAAGGGCGTGCGGATCGTCAACTGCGCCCGCGGCGGCCTCGTCGACGAGCAGGCGCTGGCCGATCTGATCAAGTCCGGCCATGTCGCGGGTGCCGCCTTCGACGTGTTCTCGGTCGAGCCGGCGGAATCGAACCCGCTGTTTGGACTGGAAAACGTGGTCTGCACGCCGCATCTCGGCGCCTCCACCAACGAGGCGCAGGAGAATGTCGCGCTGCAGGTCGCCGAGCAGATGAGCGACTACCTGCTGAAGGGCGCCATCACCAACGCAGTCAACTTCCCCTCGATCACGGCGGAAGAAGCGCCGCGCGTGAAGCCCTTCGTCGATCTCGCCGAGAAGCTCGGCTCCTTCCTCGGCCAGCTCACCGAGGCCCCGGTCAAGGGCATCCGCATCGAGTACGAGGGCGCGGTCGCTGCCCTCAACCTCAAGGCGATCTCGGCTGCCGCGATCACCGGCGTGCTCAGGCCCTTCCTGCCCGAGATCAACATGGTCAATTCGGCCATGGTGGCGAAGGAGAAGGGCATCGTCGTCGAGGAACTGACCCGCGAGGTCGCCGGCAATCTCGAAAGCGTCATCCGCATCGTCGTCGAGGCCGAGGACATGCCGCGCCACGCCTCCGGCACGGTGTTCCAGGACGGCAAGCCGCGCATCGTCGAGATCCGCGACATCGCGGTGGATGCCGAGTTCGCGCCGCACATGCTCTATGTCCGCAACGCCGACAAGCCGGGCTTCATCGGCCAGTTCGGCTCGCTGCTCGGCGAGGCCGGCGTCAATGTCGCGACCTTCGCGCTCGGCCGCGACAAGCCGGGCGGCGACGCGATCTGCTACGTCTCGGTCGACGAGCCGATCTCGGACGAACTGCTCGACAGGATCCACGAGATCCCGATGGTCAAGCGCGCCCGGCGGCTGAAGTTCTGACCGTGCTCGGCCCGCTGAAGGCTCTCGTCGCCGCGCCCGCCGGGGCGGCGGAGCCGATCCGCTTCGAGGTCCGCCGCGACGAGGCGGCGGGCCTCTGGTACGCCATGGATACCGGCGAGCTCGGCATCGTCACCGAGGCCGAGACGCTGGAGGCGCTGCGCGAGCGGCTGAAGCAGCTCCTGCCGGAATGCTTCGGCATCGAGGGCTGCCCGGTCGAGCTGGAGCTCTGCGATGCGGAGAATGGCGAGCCGGCCTGAGGGCTGCCGCAACCTCGCCGCAATATCACGGCCCTGTGATCGCTCCATCGCAGAGGATCGCCCATGCCTGCCCTTGCCCGCCTTGCCGCCGTCGCCCTTGCCTGCCTGACGGCCGTTCCGGCCCTTGCCGACTGGGACCGCGACAAGCTCGACAAGGGCATCGACGCCATCGAGACGCGCTCGAAGGGCCGGCTCGGCATCGCCCTGATGGACCTGCGCGACCGCAAGCTCTGGTCGCATCGCGGTTCCGAGACCTTCCCGATGCAGAGCGTGTTCAAGCTGCCGCTGGCGGTCGCCGTGCTGCAGCAGGTCGAGGCCGGCAAGTTCAAGCTGGACCAGCCGATCACCGTCACCCGCAAGGATTTCTCGCTGTTCCACAGCCCGCTGGTCAAAGCCTTCAAGGGCGAGCGCAACGATTATCCCTTGAGCGAATTGATCCGGCTCGCGGCCGGCGAAAGCGACAACACCGCCGCCGACCTGCTGATGCGCGAGATCGGCGGGCCGCAGGTGGTGACCAGGATGCTGCGCGACGGCGGCATCCAGGGCATGTCCATCGACCGCTATGAACGTCAGTTCCAGCCCGAGATCTACGGCCTGCCCGGCTTCGGCTGGGACCAGGTGGTGGACGAGCCGGCCTTCCGGGCGAAGCTCAAGGCGCTGAAACCGCGCTACCGCATCGCCTCGCTCGCCAAGGCGCTCACCGACAAGCGCGACGCCGCGACACCGGAGGCCAGCGCAGAATTCCTGGAGGCGCTCGCCCGCGGCAACTGGCTGCGCGACCCGGCGCACAACGCCTTCCTGATGAAGATCATCACCGAGACGAAGATCGGCGCCGACCGCATCAAGGCCGGTCTGCCCGCCGGCTCCAGCCTCGCGCACCGCACCGGCGCGGGCCTGACCACGGACGGCGTCAACCACGCCACCAACGACATCGGCATCGCCAGCCTGCCGGACGGGCGCCGCTTCGTCATCGTGACCTACCTCGCCGGCTCGCGCGCCGATGCGCCGCAACGGGAGGCCGCGCTGGCGGAGGTGGCGAAGCTGGCGGTTTCGGCGCTGCGCTGAGGGCCCCTCAGCGCCCCAGCCGCTCGGCGATGAAGATGCCGCCAAGCACCAGCGCCAGCGCCAGTGCATGGTGCAGGCCGAACGGCTCGCCGACGATGAGCACGGCCAGGATCGGGGCGAAGACCGGCACGAGATTGACGAAGACGCCGGCGCGCCCCGGCCCGATCAGTTCGATCGCGCGCATGAAGGCGAGCTGCGACAGGATCGAGGGGCCGATGATGGTGAAGGCGAGAATGGCCCAGCCCCGCAGCGTCGGGGCATGGTACTGGCCGATGCCGACCTCGATGGCGAGCAGGGGCAGCGCGATCACGCAGGCGAAGCTGGCCGCGACGGTGAAGAAGACCAGCGGCGGCATCTGCGGCCGGTTGCGCACGGCCACGGTGTAGCCGGCGTAGAAGATGCAGGCGAGGATCATCAGCAGGTCGCCGGCCACGAAGCGCAGGTTGGTGAGTGCGTGGATGTCGCCCCGGCTCGCGGTGACGGCTACCCCGAGCAACGTCACGGTGACGCCGAAAGCCTGCATCGCGCCGATCGGAATCCGATAGGCCGCGAAGGCGCCGAGCAGCACGAAGATCGGGATCGAGCCCTGGAGAATGCCGATATTGATCGCCGAGGTCGAATGGGCGGCGATGTACATCAGCGTGTTGAAGGCGGTGAAGCCGGTGATGCCGAGCAGGGCGATGAAAGGCCAGTGCGCCTTGATCTGCGGCCAGTGTGCCGCGATCTGCCGGCGCAGCAGGAACGGCATGATCAGGCAGACGCCGATCCAGCGGAACGAGGTCAGCGCCATCGGCGTGATGTTGCCGACGGCAAGCCGACTGGCGACGGCGTTGCCGGCCCAGATCAGCGTCGTCAGGATCATCAGGAGATAGGCGTTGTTCCAGGCCCGTCGCGGCCAGCTCAGCGTCGAAGTCCGGTCTGGGTGCACGTTTCCGCCCTGTCGCGATGGAGGGCCCCTGCAATAACCTTGCGCGACACGCTCCTCCTATGAGATTGCGCGCACACCCGCCCGTCGTCCGATGCATCCCCTGCGGAAATCACCCATGCTCGAAACCGGTCACCGCCCGCTCCGCCTGCTCTTCGTCGACGGCAACACGCGCGAGCAGCGCGCGAACTATGTCAGGGACTATGGCGCGACCCCGGCGGAAGCCTATGCCGCCGAGATCACGGCGATCGCGCCCGGCATCGTCTCGGACATCTGCCTCCCCGCCGACGAAGGCGCCAATCTGCCCGATGGCGATGGACTCGAATCCTATGACGGCATCTTCCTCACCGGCTCGGCCCTGCACATCTACGACATCGAACCGGCGGTCACCCGCCAGATCGAGCTGATGCGCGCCATCTACGCCAGTGGAACGCCCTGCTTCGGTTCCTGCTGGGGCATACAGATGGGCTGCGTCGCCGCGGGCGGAACGGTGGTCGCCAATCCGAACGGGCGCGAGGTCGGCTTCGCGCGGCGCATCGCACCGACGGAGATCGGCCGCGGCCATCCCCTACTGGCCGGGCGGCCCGCCGCCTTCGACGCTCCCGCGATCCATCTCGACACCGTGGCGCTGCCGCCGCATGGCACCACGATCCTCGCCTCCAATTCCATCAGCCAGGTACAGGCGGCAGAGATCAAGCATGACGGCGGCACCTTCTGGGGCGTGCAGTACCATCCCGAATTCTCGCTCGGGCTGATCGCCTCCATCCTCGGCCGCATGGTCCCGTCGCTGATCGCCGAAGGCTTCCGCAAGGACGAGGCCGCCGCCCGGGACTGGCTGGAGGATTTGCGCACGCTCGATGCCGAGCCCGGCCGGCAGGACCTCGCCTGGGCCCATGGTCTCGACCGCGAGGTGCTCGATGCGACGCGCCGCGTCACCGAACTTCGCAATTTCCTCGACCATCGGGTCCGGCCCTGCGCCAGCGAGCGCGGCCGGGCGTGACGGCGCTCCGCTCCGCCGGCTGATCAGCTTCGCTCGACGGTCAGCGCCGCAATGGCCGCTCCTGCGAATGCAGGACGAGGCCGTGGCCGCGGGCCTCTATCCGCAATCGGGCGCGATTTCGCCTTGGGTGCGCCGAATTCGCCGGGCCAATCTTGGCGCCTCATGCGTGATCCGGAGGGGACGATCGTCATGCGAAACCATATTGCCGCTGCGCTTTTCCTGATGCCGGGGCTGGCCTCGGCCGGCGAGACCGATCTCGACAGCCGGATCGACCGCGTCACCGTCTATCCGGACGGCGCCGTGGTGACGCGCCTCGGCAAGGCCTCGCTCCTGCAGGGCGCCTCGCAGATCGTGCTGCGCGGCCTGCCGGCGACGATCGACCCGGCCTCGATCCGGGTCGAGGGCAAGGGCTTCGCGGATAAGGCGGGCGACGGCGCCTTCTCGGTCGGTGCCGTCGATGTCCGCCTCGCGCCGGGCGAGGCGAAGCCCGTGCTCGACAGGACCGTCGAGGACAGGCTGAAAGCCCTTCGCGAGGAGAAGGGCGAGCATGAGGGCCGCATCGCCGCCATCGAGGCCCAGCGCGCCACGATCGAGCGCTTCGCCCAGGTCGGCCCCGACAAGCTCGGGCCCGACGGCAAGGCCCTGCCGGTCTCCGACTGGCCGGCCGTGTTCGCGGCGATCGGCACCGCGCTGGTCAAGGTCCAGAACGATCTGCGCGCGGAACGCACGAAGCTCGCCGATGTCGCCGCCGAGATCGCCGCGCTCGAGCGAGCCCATCCGCAGGGCCCCCGGCCCGGCGCGCCGAAGCGCGACATCGCCATCGCGGTCGAGGCCCCCCAGCCGGTCGCGGCCGAATTCACCGTGAGCTATCGCGTCAGCGGCGCCAGCTGGACGCCGACCTATGAGGCGCGCCTGACCACGACCGGCGAAAAGCCGGAGGTCGCCCTGACGCGCCGCGCCGAGATTCGCCAGCGCACAGGCGAGGCATGGGACAACGTCGCACTGACGCTCTCGACCACGCGCTCCACAGGCGGCACCCGTGCGCCTGAGCTCGTCCCGATGCAGGTCGCCTTCTTCGAGCCGCCGGTGGTCTATGAAAGCCGCGGGCGCGTCGGCGCCGTCGCGCCGGCCCCGATGGCCGCTGCCCGCGCCAAGGCCGAAGCCGAGGCGACTGCGGACGCATTGGCGCGACAGTCGCAGCGCGCCGCCGCGCCCAAGCCCGCCGAGCTTCAGGTCGCAACCATCGAAGCCGGCGCCTATCAGGCGAATTTCAAGGTGCCCGGCCTCGCCTCGATCCCGCAGGACGGCAGCCCGAAGACGGTGACCCTGAGCCAGCGCAAGGCGGAAGCGACGCTCGCAGCCCGCGCCGTGCCGGAGCTGGAGCAGAAGGCCTATCTCGAAGCTGCCTTCACCCATGGCGAGGAGGCGCCGCTGCTGGCCGGCCGCGTCGCGCTGCATCGCGACGGCACCTATGTCGGCATGGGCCGGTTCAATCTCGTCGCTCCGGGCGACGAGGTCGCGCTCGGCTTCGGCGCCGACGATCGCATCAAGGTGAGCTATGCCCCGGTGAAGCGACGCGAGAACGAGCCGCGCTGGCTCGCCCAGAGCCGCACCGACCAGCGTGAGTTCCGCACCGTCGTGAAGAGCCTGCACGCGCAACCGGTCAAGATCACGGTGCTGCAGCGCATCCCCTTCTCGGAGAACAGCGCGATCGCGGTCGAGCCCATCGCCGCCCAGACCACGCCGCCGACCGAGAAGCAGGTCGGCGACAGGCGCGGCGTCTCCGCCTGGACCTTCGACCTGCCGCCCGGCGGCGAGAAGGACATCCGCCTCGCCTACCGCATCAAATGGCCGGGCGACCGCGAGGTCGCCTATGAGGAGCAGCCATTGCCGCAGGCGGCGGACTGAAGCCGGATCAAGGCGGCGTGACTCACACCGCCATTTCGAGCTCGCGCTTGCGGCCGAGATCGTTCATCCAGCTCCGGAACTTCGGCTGCACGGCGATCTGGTGGCCGTAGTGCCGCCCCAGCGCCTCCGTCAGCCGGCCGCCGCGGCCGAGCTGCTCGTCGGCAAAGCCGATCATCACCGAATTCGGCCAGGCCTGCGGGCGAACCGCGCGCAGCCGCGCGAAGAGAGCGTCTTCGCCCTCAGCCGGATCGGCCTGCGCCATCAGCGTCAGCATCGCCGCGGTCGAGCGCGAGATGCCCATGTGGCAATGCACCAGCAGATGCCCCTTCAACCGCGAGGCGGCGGTCGCGCGCAGGCCCTCGCCGAAGTTCAGGATCGCCTCGACATGTTCGGGCGCCGGCATGATCTGGCCGGGGCGCGGCTCGATGATGTCGTGGAAGCGCAGCGTCACGCGGTGATGCTCGCCATAGGCATCGAAGGCCGCGATCTCGGCCCGGTCGGGATCGAGCACCGAAAGCACATGCGTCACTTCGCGGGCGCTGTTGCCGGGCAGTTCCTCGATGCCGCAGATCGTCAGGGTCGAGATGGCGAGGGTCTTCATGGCGCGCCTCCGCTGCGGAGCCCCTTGTCCGGCACCGGCACGGCCGCGCGCAACCGCCGGAACGGGTCGCTCCCCTGAAAGGCCAGCGGCCGGCGACGACGCCGGCCGCTGGCTTGTCCTCACTCCGCCGCGACGGCGCGCAGGCCCTGCCCGAGCTCCTGATCGACGACGCCGACCCAGTAGCGCACGCCGTCCGGGATGATCGCGTCGTTGAAGTCGTAGAGCGGCGTGTGCAGGCCGACGAAGGAGCCGTCCGGATTGACGCCGTTGCCGATCCGCATGAAGGCACCCGGCCGCACCAGCATCATCTCGGCGAAATCCTCGCCGCCCGTGCCGGGGCGGAGCTGGCCGTTGACCTTCTCGGCGCCGACCGCTGCGGTTGCCGCTGCAACGCCGACGCGCACCTGCTCGGCCTCGTTGACCAGCGGGCTGGTGCCGCGGTGGTAATAGGCCTCCGCCTGGCAGCCCCAGGCCTGCGCCGTCGCAGCCGCGAGCTCGGCGATACGCCGCTCCACCGTGTCGCGTACCTCCTGCGAATAGGTGCGGGCCGTTCCGCCCAGCACGAGTTCGGAGGGGATGACGTTGGAGGCGTTGACGTCGCCGCCATGGATGTAGCCGACGCTGATCACCGCCGTATCGAGCGGGGCGACGTTGCGGCCGACGATGCCCTGCAGGCCGAGGACGAAATGCGCCTGCGCATAGGTGATGTCGGTCGAGCGGTGCGGCTGCGAGCCGCCATGGCCGCCGACGCCGCGGAAGGTGACCTTCCACGAATCCGCCGCCGCCAGGAACGGGCCGACCGTGGTGCCGAAATGGCCGACCGGCATGCCGGGCGTGTTGTGCAGGCCGTAGATCGCGTCGCAGGGGAAGCGCTCGAAGAGACCGTCGGCCAGCATCGCGTTGGCGCCGCCGCGGCCTTCCTCGGCCGGCTGGAAGATCAGGTTGACGGTGCCGGCGAAGTCGCGGTTCTCGGCGAGGTAGCGCGCGGCCGCGAGCAGCATGGTGGTGTGCCCGTCATGGCCGCAGGCATGCATCCGGCCCGGGTTCTTCGAGGAATAGGGCAGGTTCGTCGTCTCTTCGAGGGCGAGACAGTCCATGTCGGCGCGCAGACCCACGGCGCGGCCGGGCCTGTTGCCGCGGATCACGCCGACGACTCCGGTCTTGCCGACATTCTCGGTGACCTCGACGCCCCATTCGCGCAAGCTATCGGCGACGAGCTTGGCCGTGCGGACTTCCTCGAGGCCGAGTTCGGGATGGGCATGGATGTCGCGGCGGATCGCCGTGAACGCGGCGTGATGCTGGTCGAGCCAGGCGTCGAGCTTGGTCATGGTCGCTGTTCTTCCCCTTCTGCGTCCGCGCCGGCAGGCACCGTCCCGCCCTGCGCCTGACGCCATCCTAGCCCTTACGCGCGATTGCGGCAGGATTACCGCGCAGATCATGCAGGTCTGCCATGCTTTCGCGGGCGTTTTCCCGGCGCCGGCCCGTCCGGGGCACCGGAAAACTTGACCTGAGCGCCCTCTTGGCCCATGAGGGCTTGCAAGGACCTGCCCCGAAACCCCGGCCTTGCGCCGGGGTTTTGCATTTGCGCGGGCCGCTTGCGAGAGGCAACGCGGTAACAGCAGGGACACCTCGCTCATGGCGAATGTTGTGGTGGTCGGCGCCCAGTGGGGCGACGAGGGCAAGGGCAAGATCGTCGACTGGCTTTCCAGCCAGGCCGATGTCGTCGTGCGGTTCCAGGGCGGCCATAACGCCGGCCATACCCTGGTCATCGACGGCGTCACCTACAAGCTCTCGCTGCTGCCCTCCGGCATCGTCCGCCCCGGCAAGCTCTCGGTCATCGGCAACGGCGTCGTCGTCGATCCCTGGCACCTTGTCGAGGAGATCGGCAAGCTGCGCGCCCAGGGCGTCGCGATCACCCCCGACAACCTGCGCATCGCCGACAACGCGACGCTGATCCTGCCGCTGCACCGCGAGCTCGACCATTTCCGCGAGACCTCGAATGCCGGCATGAAGATCGGCACGACCAAGCGCGGCATCGGCCCGGCCTATGAGGACAAGGTCGGCCGCCGCGCCATCCGCGTCATCGACCTGAAGGACCCGGCCCTGCTCGAGGCCAAGATCGAGCGCCTGCTCGCCCATCACAACGCGCTGCGCCGCGGCCTCGGCATCGGCGAGGTCGACGGCGCGGAGCTGCTCGGCCAGCTCAAGGCGATCGCGCCGGAGGTCCTGCCCTTCGCCGATACGGTCTGGGCCCTGCTCGACGGGCAGCGCCGCGCCGGCAGGCGCATCCTGTTCGAGGGCGCGCAGGGCGCCCTGCTCGATGTCGACCACGGCACCTATCCCTTCGTCACCTCCTCGAACATCGTCGCCGGCCAGGCCGCGACCGGCTCGGGCATGGGCCCCTCGGCCGTCGGCTACGTGCTCGGCATCGCCAAGGCCTACACCACCCGCGTCGGCGAGGGCCCCTTCCCGACCGAGCTCTTCGACGAGATCGGCGAGTTGATCGGCACCAAGGGCAAGGAATTCGGCGTCGTCACCGGGCGCAAGCGCCGTTGCGGCTGGTTCGATGCCTGCCTCGTGCGCCAGACGGTCAAGACCTCCGGCATCGACGGCATCGCCCTGACCAAGCTCGACATCCTCGACGGCTTCAAGGAGATCAAGGTCTGCGTCGGCTACCGGCTCGACGGCGAGATCATCGAGCACCTGCCTGCCGGCCAGGCCGACCAGGCCCGCGTCGAGCCGATCTACGAGACGATCGAGGGCTGGGACGGCTCCACCGCCAACGCCCGTTCCTGGGCCGATCTGCCGGCGCAGGCGATCAAGTACGTCCGCCGCATCGAGGAGCTGATCGGCGCCACCGTCGCCGTGCTCTCGACCAGCCCCGAGCGCGACGACACCATCCTCGTCCACAATCCGTTCGAAGGATGACCCCGCCCTTCGAGGGTTGACGCGACCCGTCATCAGCGACAAGTGAGGCCAATGGCCGATTTCTACCCGATCCTGGCGCGAGCCGTCGCCGGGCTGCCCGACAACACTCCCGAGGCGCGCCGCGCCATCTTCGATCGGGCGCGGGCTGCCCTCGTCGCGCAGTTGCGCAGTCTCGATCCGCCGCTGGGCGAGGCCGAGATCATGCGCGAGCGCCTGACCCTCGACGAGGCCGTCGCCCGGATCGAGGCCGAATACGACGAAGCGGCCGCGCCGCAGCCGGGCACCCGTGGCCCGGTGATTCGCCCGCAGCCCGAAGCCGCGCAGCCTCCGCGCCCGCCCGAGCCGAAGAAGCACCCCGAATTCGCCCCGCTGCCGCGGGCCGAGGAGCCGGATTCGGCCGGCACCGACGAGGTTCACGACCTCGACGACCGGCTGGAGCCGGCCGACCCCCAGCCGGCGCGGCCCCGGGTGATGCCACCGCGCGAGCCGCGGGTGAAGCCGGGCCACATCCGCACCATCGTGGTCGGCTCCGTCGTGGCCGTCGCCGTCGCGGCGATCGCCGGCACGGCGATCTATGTCCACAAGCTCAAGCCGCAGGAAACGCCGCGGCCAGGCACGGAAACCGCCTCTCAGCAGCAGCCCGCACAGCCCGACAACGCCGGCAAGATCGGCGACCGCGTCGGCGAGCCGAACGCTCCCGCCCAGGGACGCAGCGGCAACGCGGCCAGCAACGCTCCCGGCACGCCGGTGCAGCAGCCCGGCGGCGAGATCGCCGTCGCGCAGCGCGCCATCCTCTACATCGAGACGCCGGACAATCCGCAGCAGCCGCGCGCCGTGAACGGCCGCGTCTTCTGGCGCCTGGACAGCGAAAGCGCCGGCCAGGGCCGCCCGGTCGAGACCATCGTGCGCGCCACCATCGAGATCCCCGATGCCGGCATGAATCTCGACTTCACCATCCGGCGGAACACCGACACGGCCTTCCCCGCTTCGCACATCATCGGCCTGCGCTTCACCAACAGCGGCGATCCGTCGCAGGCGGTCAAGGAAGTCGGCGTGCCGCAGTTCAAGACCGCCGAAGGCGAGCGCGGCGCGCCCCTGTCCGCGATCAACTCGGCACTCGGCGACAATCTGTTCGTCGTGGCCCTGTCGAACGTGCCGGTCGAGGTCGAGCGCAACACCGACCTCATCCTGAACCGCAGCTGGATCGACCTGCCGGTGCTGTTCACCTCGGGCCGGCGCGGCATCATCACGTTCGAGAAGGGCGTCTCGGGCGCCCAGACCCTCGGCGACGCCTTCGGCCGCTGGCAGTAGGGCCGCCTTTTCGGCGCGCCCGGGTCGCCTCGGGCAGGCTGCGTCCGCGGCTCCGACCCCGGACGGCCGCGTCGATCTGGAACCTCAGCTCTGCCGCTGCGCGGCGAAGCGCGCGGCGGCGCGCAGCACATCCGCATCGGGCCCGAATCCGGCGAGAGCCGTGACCGCGACCTCGCCGAGCCGGTCCCTCTCCTGCCGGGCGCCGCCGAGCCCGAGCACGCCGATCAGCGTCGCCTTGCCCTTGGCGGCGTCCTTCGCCGTCGCCTTGCCCATCTGGGCGGCGTCGGCCTCGACGTCGAGGATGTCGTCGGCGACCTGGAAGGTCGCGCCCAGGGCCCGGCCATAGGCGTCGAGCGCCTTGAGCGCCGCGGCATCGGCCCCGCCGAGGCGCGCGCCGATCTCGACGCTCGCCGCCAGCAGGGCGCCGGTCTTCATCCCCTGCAGGCGCCGGATCTCGGCCTCGGTCAGCGCACGCTTCTGCGCCTCGAACCGCCCTTCGGCGGCGAGGTCGAACATCTGTCCACCGACCATTCCGCCAAGGCCGGACGCCCGGGCGAGCGCCCGCACCAGAGCCGCACGCACCTCGCCGGAGGCGTGCGTCGCCGGGTCGGCCAGCACGTCGAAGGCCAGCGTCAGCAAGGCATCCCCCGCCAGGATCGCCGTCGCCTCGTCGAAGGCCCTGTGCACCGTGGGCCGGCCCCGGCGCAGATCGTCGTCGTCCATCGCCGGCAGGTCGTCATGGACCAGCGAATAGCAATGCAGCAGCTCGACGGCCGCGCCCGCCCGCAGCGCCTGCTCCTGCGGGACGCCGAAGAGCCGAGCCGTCTCGACCGTCAGGAAGGGCCGCAGCCGCTTGCCGCCGGCAAGCGCCCCATGCCGCATCGCGGCGACAAGGCGCTCCGGCCGTGCGATCTCGCCCTCTCCCGGCGTCATGGCGAGCAGGCTTTCCAGCAGGGCCTCGATCGCCTCGGCGTTCTCCGCGAGGCGCGGGGCGAGACTGCTCCCCATGGCGGGGGGTGTGACGGAACTCATGCGCCGATCTCGCGTTCGCTGCCGGGACGGGGGCCTTGCCGGACCTTCGCCGCATCGTCAAGGTGCCGGCGATGCCGGGCACGCGCCGCGCGGCGCGAAACGGGGGACGGTCTGCTGGGTTGGGTGATCGGATGGTGCCTGAGGCTGGCGGTCTGGCTCGTCCTGGCCCTTGCCGCCGCCCTGGTGCTCTATCGTTTCCTGCCGGTGCCCTCGACACTGATGCTCGGCCGCTGGCTGACGCTGCAGACCGTCGAGCGCGACTGGGTACCGCTCCAGCAGATCTCGCCGAACCTGGTCCGGGCCGTGATCGCCTCCGAGGACCAGCGCTTCTGCAACCATCGCGGCGTCGATTGGGTCGAGCTCAATGCGGTGATGGAAGATGAGGACGGGCCCCGCCGCGGCGCCTCGACCCTGACCATGCAGACGGCCAAGAACGTCTTTCTCTGGCCGGGCCGCTCCTATCTCCGCAAGGGGCTGGAGATCCCCATCGCCATGGCAATCGACCTGGTCTGGGGCAAGCAGCGCGTCATCGAGGTCTATCTCAACGTCGCCGAATGGGGCGAGGGGCTGTTCGGTGCCGAGGCGGCGGCGCAGCGCTACTTCCGCAAATCCGCGGCCCGACTCACCCCGACAGAGGCCGCCCGCCTCGCCGGAGCCCTGCCCAATCCGCTCCTGCGCAATCCCGGCAAGCCGAGCCGGGCTCTGCAATCGGCCGCCGGGCGGGTGCAGCGCCGCATGGTCCAGCTCGGCCCGCTCGGCAACTGCGCCCTGCCCGATTGAGGCCGAAGGCCGGGCTTCCAGGTGGTGCCAGGACGCGCCGGCCACTTTTTCACATGGGGCTCTAGCCATCGTGGCCTCAAGCGTGTATGGGCAACGCCTCACGAGATTGATCCGTCGTCGTGGCGGGGGTGCGGCTTTGGGCCAGCGCTTCCGGGCGGCGGCACGATGGAGAGTACAATGGCCGTTCCGAAGAAGAAGACGTCGCCGTCGAAGCGCGGCATGCGCCGCTCGGCCGACGCGCTGAAGCAGCCCACCTATATCGAGGACAAGAACTCCGGCGAACTGCGCCGCCCGCACCATGTCGACCTGAAGAGCGGCATGTATCGCGGCCGCCAGGTCCTCAAGGTCAAGGCCGACGCCTGAGGGCGACCTGGCCGGACGCCGCGTCCGGCCTTTGCCTCAGCATGACGAGACCGGCCGAGAGGCCGGTTTTTCTTTGCCTGCCGCCGGCAGGCCCTCAGCGTCCAACGCTCCCGGCGCGAGCCAGGCACGCCGCCCTGCGATAGAGCGCCGCGGCCGATTGTGGCGTCGCCCGCTCCCTCGCGGCAAAGGGGCCGATCCGCGCCTGGGCGGCGGCGGCCTGCAGCAGCAGCAGCGCAGAGGCGCCGGCGCCTTGCCTGCCCTGCTCCACCGTCTCCTCGCTACGCAACATGTCTCACTCCGGCACATGGCGATGTGACGGAACGGCAGGTTGCAAGCCGGCGGCCAGACTTAACGCCGTGTTAATCAGAATCCTCGCATCGTTTGGAGACGTTTCCCCACACTGGGACAGGCGAACCGCACCAGGACGGCGCGGAGCGTGCTGTCTTGATCGAGGCCGCCCGCGATGCCCGCCCCGTCGCTCTTCAGCTTCCGCAAAGAACCTGCGGTCGACCCCAGAGGCCTGCTCTCCTCGATCGGTGAAGTCGTCTACAGCTGGGACATCCACAGCGACGTGCTGAAATGGGGGCCGAACGCGGCCGAGGTGCTCGGCGCCCTGCCCGACCGGGCGATGCTGCGCGGCATCGGCTTCGCCGGCCTGGTCGAGCCCGGTAGCGGCCCGAGCCGCTACGATGCGATCTTCGGCACCAGCGAGCAGGACCAGGGCGAAGGCGTGCTCTACCGCACCCGCTATGCCGTCGACCTCGCCGGCCGGAAGATGTGGGCCGACGACACCGGCCGCTGGTTCGCCGGCAGCGACGGCCGGCCCGCCCGCGCGCGCGGCGTGCTGCGTCTCGAGCGGGCCGCGCGGACCGGCGAGCTGGACGAGACCGGCAGCGGCCTCTGCGACCGTCCGGCACTGGTCGACCAGATCGGCCTCGTCCTGCAGGAACACCTGCCCCAGGAGCGGCCTGTCGTGGTCCTCGTCGCGGCGATCGACGAACTCGCCCGCCTCAACGACGACTTCGGCCATGAGGCCACCGACGAGATCGTCGCCACCGTGCACGAGCGGCTGCGCTCGGTGACGCGCCGGCGCGACCATCTCGTCCGCTACGCCGGCAACAGCTTCGCGATCATCCTCTCCGCCTGCCCGCGCGACCAGATCGATTCGGCCGCGCGCCGCTTCATCAAGGTGGTGGCGGAATCGGCCATCGAGACCAGCCATGGCATCGCGCTGGTGCGGCTGCGGGTCGGCGCGGCCCATGCCCCCGAGCTCGGCAGCCATGCCGGCGAGTTGCTGGCCGCCGCCGAAGGCGCCCTCGCCACCGCCCGGGCCAGCGCCGCCGACGATGTCGTCGTCGCCCGGCCCCAGCGCCGCAGGCAGGACAGGGCCGAGCGCAGCGGGCTCGACGTCCAGGCCGTCACGGCCCTGAACGAGCACCGCGTGCGGCTCGCCTTGCAGCCCGTAGTCTCGGCGCGCACGCGCGAGCCGGCCTTCCACGAAGCCTTGCTGCGCGTCGGCCAGCCCGAGGCCGGGCTGTTCTTCGCCTCGGCCGAGCTCGTGCCGCTGCTGGAGCGCCGCGGCCTCGTGCGCCTGTTCGACCATCGCGTGCTGGAGCTGGCGCTGGCCCTGCTGGCCGCGGACCCGGCGCTCAGGCTTTCGATCAACGTCTCGCCCGTCTCGCTCGGCGACCCGGAATGGCTCGGCGCCTTCCTGTCGCTCGCCGGCACGGCCCGCAACCTCGCTTCACGCCTGATCGTCGAGGTGACGGAGACGGCGACGATCGAGGACCCCGCGCGGCTGGCGAAGCTGCTCGGCCGCATCAAGGATTGCGGAACCCGCATCGCGATCGACGATTTCGGCGCGGGCCACACCTCGCTGAAGCATCTGCGCGCCTTCCCGGTCGACATCCTGAAGATCGACGGCGCCTTCACCCAGAACCTGCGCCGCTCGACCGACGACCGCTTCTACGTCCGCACGCTGATCGATCTCGCCCACCATCTCGGCGTCGAGACGGTGGCGGAATGGGTCGACGACGAGTTGCAGGCGACGATGCTGCGCGACTGGGGCATCACCTATCTGCAGGGCCATCTCGTCGGCCGGGCCGAGCTGATGCCGATGGTCGAGCCGGAACGCCGCCGCGCCGCCTGCTGAAGCGCGCCGGGCGCGGCAGGCGAAGGCCCGCCGGTCCCAGCTCGCAGAGCCGCTCTCACTTGCTGCGGGAGAGCTTGTCCAGCCGCTCGCGCATCTCGTTGAGCTCGCGCTTGAGGTCGCCGAGCTCGTCGCCCTTGGCCGCCGGCTCGGCCGCCGCCCCCTGCTTGGCCTTCGCGGCCGCCGACGCGGCGAACGGGTTGAACATCCGGAACGCCTCGGTGAACATCTGCATGTTCGCGCGGGTCTGGGCCTGGATGGCGTCGAGCGCGTTGCCGCCGAAGGCCGAGCCGCCGAAGGCCTTGGCCATCTGCTCCCGGAACTTGTTCTGCTCCTGGGTGAAATTCTCCATCGAGAATTCGAGGTAGCGCGGCACCAGCGCCTGCATGCTGTCGCCGTAGAAGCGGATCAGCTGTCGCAGGAAGGTGATCGGCAGCAGGTTCTGACCGTCCTTGGCCTCCTCGTCGAAGATGATCTGGGCCAGCACCGAACGGGTGATGTCCTCGCCGGACTTGGCGTCGTAGACGACGAAATCCTCACCGGCCCTGACGAGCCCTGCCAGATCCTCCAGCGTGACGTAGGAACTCGTCCCTGTGTGGTAGAGGCGCCGGTTGGCGTATTTCTTGATGACGGTCGGTTCTTTTTCGCTGGCCATCATACCCTGCTAGACGTTGATCCGCGGCGCCGGCCGGGCCGGCGCGGTTCGACGGAACGTTCTCCCCGCGCCGACGATAGCCGCTCGGTGCTGCGCCGCAAGTTTTTTGAGCGTGCGGCGCAAAAAGCCGTCGGAATTGAGGCGGCCGCGCCGGCGGGCCCGCATGCTCCACAGCCGGCGCACCGTCGCGGCGCCGGATAGGGCAGCACGCCTGACTTGACGGCGTCACGACAGGCTTCGAAGGTGGCGGGGAAGGCTGCGCCGGCGGGAGCGGCGCGGCAGGCACTCGAGAAAGAAGCAAGGAATTCCCTCATGGCAGATACGGATATCGTGATCGTCGGCGCGGCGCGCACGGCGGTGGGCGCCTTCAACGGCGCTTTTGCCAACACGCCCGCCCATGAGCTCGGCGCCGCCGCCGTCAAGGAAGCGCTGAGCCGCGCCAAGGTCGACGCCGCCGAGGTCGACGAGCTGGTGATGGGCCAGGTTCTCGCCGCCGGCCAGGGCCAGAACCCGGCCCGCCAGGCCGCGATGGCGGCCGGCATCCCGCAGGAGCGGACGGCCTGGGGCCTCAACCAGCTCTGCGGCTCGGGCCTGCGCACCGTCGCCATCGGGCTGCAGCAGATCGCCAATGGCGACGCCGACGTCATCGTCGCCGGCGGCATGGAATCGATGTCGCTCGCCCCGCACGCCTCCTATCTGCGCGCCGGCACCAAGATGGGCGACGTCAAGTTCGTCGACACCATGATCAAGGACGGTCTCTGGGACGCCTTCCACGGCTACCACATGGGCACCACCGCGGAGAACGTCGCGACCAAGTACCAGATCAGCCGCGAAGAGCAGGACCGCTTCGCCGTCGCCTCGCAGAACAAGGCCGAGGCCGCCCAGAAGGCCGGGAGGTTCAAGGACGAGATCGTCCCCTTCACGATCTCGACCCGCAAGGGCGACATCGTCGTCGACACCGATGAATACCCCCGCCACGGCGCCACGCTGGAGGCCATGGCCAAGCTCAAGCCCGCCTTCTCGAAGGACGGGACCGTGACCGCGGGCAACGCGTCCGGCATCAACGACGGCGCCGCCGCGCTCGTCATCATGACGGCCAAGGAAGCGGCCCGCCGCGGCCTGACCCCGCTCGCCCGCATCGCCTCCTGGGCGACGGCCGGCGTCGATCCGGCGATCATGGGCACGGGCCCGATCCCCTCGACCCGCAAGGCGCTGGAGAAGGCCGGCTGGAAGGTCGGCGATCTCGATCTCGTCGAGGCCAACGAGGCCTTTGCGGCGCAGGCGATCGCGGTCAACAAGGACCTCGGCTGGAACCCCGACATCGTCAACGTCAACGGCGGCGCCATCGCCATCGGCCATCCGATCGGCGCGTCGGGCGCCCGCGTCCTGGTGACGCTGCTGCACGAGATGGCCAAGCGCGACGCCAAGAAAGGTCTCGCCACGCTCTGCATCGGCGGCGGCATGGGCGTCGCCATGGCCGTGGAGCGCTGAGCCAGGCGCCCCTCCATGGCGAAGCGCACGACGCTTTACCGCTATCTCACCGGCCCCGATGATGCCGCGTTCTGTCATCGGGTGTCGGAGGCCTTGAGCCGGGGCTGGTCGCTCTACGGCCAGCCGACGCTTGCCTTTGACGCAGCGCAAGGACGCGTCATCTGCGGCCAGGCCATCATCAAGGACGTGGACGTGGCCTACACGCCCGCGCTGAAGCTATCCGAACAATAACGGCGGCAAAGCCGCACGGGACTTGACCAAGAGGGAGACTGGCTATGACGAAGGTGGCGCTGGTTACGGGGGGAACGCGCGGTATCGGCGCGGCGATCTGCAAGGCCCTGCAGGAGGCCGGTCACAAGGTCGCGGCCAGCTATGCCGGCAACGACGAGGCGGCCGCCAAGTTCAAGGCCGAGACGGGAATCCCGGTCTTTAAATGGGACGTCGGCGACTACGATGCCTGCGCCGCCGGCATCGCCAAGGTCGAGGCCGAGCTCGGCCCGGTCGACATCCTCGTCAACAATGCCGGCATCACCCGCGACGGCTTCTTCCACAAGATGACCAAGGAGCAGTGGTCGGACGTCATCCGCACCAACCTCGACTCGCTGTTCAACATGACCCGGCCGGTGATCGAAGGCATGCGCGCCCGCGGCTTCGGCCGGGTCATCGTGATATCCTCGATCAACGGCCAGAAGGGCCAGATGGGCCAGGTCAACTATTCGGCGGCCAAGGCCGGCGACATCGGCTTCGTCAAGGCATTGGCGCAGGAGAACGCCAACAAGGGCATCACCGTCAACGCCATCACCCCCGGCTATATCGGCACCGACATGGTCGCGGCGATGCCGGAGGCGGCACTGCAGCGCGTCATCGCCGGCATCCCGGCCGGGCGCCTCGGCAAGCCCGAGGAGATCGCACAGATGGTGGTCTGGCTGGCGTCCGAGCATGGCGCTTTCGCCACCGGCGCGACCTTCGCCATCAATGGCGGCCAGTACATGGCCTGACCCCCGCCCGGAGCGCGCCCCGGCCGCTCCGAAGCAGGCGGTGCGAGCTGAGCGAGGAGGCCGCGGCGATGCCGCGGCCTTCGTCATGAAGGCGCCCGGCCCGGGCGGGTTCAGAGGCGCTTGACGCTTCTCGGCAGCAGGAAGGTCAGGAGCCCGAGCGCCGGCAGCCAGGCGCAGAGCTTGAACACCTGGATGATGCCGACCTGGTCGGCGAGCGCGCCGAGCGCCGCCGCCGCGACGCCGCCGAGCCCGAAGGACAGGCCGTAGAACAGCCCTCCGACCAGGCCGATGCGATGCGGCACCAGGTCGATGGCGTAGATCAGGATCGCCGAGAAGGCGCTCGCCATGATGAAGCTGACGATGACCGAGAGCACGCCGGTCCAAAACAGGTCGGCATAGGGCAGCGCCAGCGCGAAGGGCAGCGAGCCGAGGATCGAGAGCCAGATCACCCGGTCGCGCCCGATCCTGTCGCCGATCATGCCGCCGAGGATGACGCCGATGGCGCCCACCACGAGGTAGAGGAACAGCATGATCTGCGAGAGCTGCACCTCCACGCCGAAGCGCTGGATCAGGTAGAAGGTGTAGTAGGAGGTGAAGGCCGCGGTGTAGCCGTTCTTCGAGGTCAGCAGCAGGATCAGCACCGCCATCGCCAGCAGGATGCGTCCCCGCGGCAGCCCGTGGCTCGCGACCTCCTCGACATGCTCACGGGAGGATGTCTGCTCGCGCCGCATCGCCGCGTAGCGCGCGCCGATCCAGCCCATCAGCCCCATCGCCAGCAGCACCACCAGAGAGAACCAGGACAGGCTCTCCTGCCCGCGCGGCACGACGACCGCGGCCGCCAGCAGCGGACCCACCGCATAGCCGACATGGCCGCCGACCTGAAACACGCCCTGCGCCAGACCCTGCCGGCCAGCCGCGGCATGGCGCGCCATGCGGGTGGCCTCCGGATGGAAGACCGCCGAGCCGAGGCCGATCAGACCCGCCGCCAGCAGCACCACCGGATAGCTGTGCGCGAAGGACAGCAGCAGCAGCCCCGTCAACGTCGAGCACATGCCGGCGACCATCGCATAGGGCCACGGCCTGCGGTCGGTGACGTAGCCGAGCAGCGGTTGCAGCAGCGACGACGTCACCTGGAAGGCCAGCGTGATGAAGCCGATCTGCATGAAGTCGAGCCGGTAGGTCTCCTTGATCAACGGATACAGCGCCGGGATCATCGACTGGACGAGATCGTTCAGCAGATGGGCGAGGCTGAGCGCTGCCAGAACCGGCATCAGCGGCCGGCGCGCGACGGACGGCATCGGGATCGTGGTCATGAAGGAGGCATATCCGAGCCGGCTCCGGCGTCAACGCTGCCCGAAGCATGGCGCCCATGGCCGCCAAGCCGGGTTGCGATGCAAAATGCCGCTCTCGCCTTGCCGCACCGCCCAGCTGGCATTTGCCGCCGAAGCTGCTATCGCAGCCCGGTCCCAGTCCTTGAGCCGATCGTGACCACCCGCTCCGCCACTCTCATCGGCTTCTGCGCCATCCTGCTCTGGTCGACGCTGGCGCTGTTCACGGCCATGTCGGGACGCGTGCCGCCCTTCCAGCTCGTCGCCATGACGTTCGTGATCGGCGGGCTGCTGATCCTGGCCATCACCGCCTTGCGCGGCGATCTTCGCCGGGTGCGGCCGACGCCGGCTTCCTTCGCGCTTGGCCTCTACGGCCCCTTCGGCGACACCGCGCTGTACTATGCCGCGGTGAAGACCGCCCCGCCGGCCGAAGCGAACCTGATCCATTACCTCTGGCCGCTGCTGATCGTGCTGTTCGCCGCGCTCCTGCCGGGCGGCAGGCTGAAGCCGCGTCATCTCGTCGGCGCGCTGATCGGCCTCGCCGCGACCGGGCTCTCGTCTCGGGCGGGCTCGGCGGCGGCCGCGGCCTCGCCTTCGGCCATCTGCTCGCCGCGCTCGGCGCCTTCGTCTGGGCGAGCTATTCGGTGGCCTCGCGGCGCTTCGCCGAGGTGCCCTCGGAAAGCCTGAGCCTCACCATGCTGGGCTGTGCCGTGCCGGCGCTCGCCTGCCACCTCGCCTTCGAGACGACGCTGTGGTCTCTGACGGCGGTGGAATGGCGCGGCGTGCTGGGGCTCGGGCTCGGCTCGATCGGCCTCGCATTCGTGGTCTGGGACATCGGCATGAAGCGGGGCGACGTCGCGCTGCTCGGCGTCGCCTCCTATGCCGCCCCCGTGCTCTCGACGCTGATCCTGGTGCTGTTCGGCTACGCCCAGGCGAGCTGGCTGCTGGCAGCCTCCTGCGCGCTGATCGTAGTCGGAGCGCTGGTGGCGAGCGGCGGCGGGCGGAAGGCCTGAGCGGCTCAATTGCGCCGCAGCAGCCGCTCCAGATAGTCGAGCTCTTCCTGCGGCCGCAGCGGATCGCCGAGGCGCTTGCGCAATTCCTCCAGGATGCGCCGCGCCCGCTGCGTCGCGCTCTCGTCGGCGCCCGGGACCTTGACGCGGCCATCGGCCCAGTCGCGCTGGCGCTGCGGCCGGCCGAGCGGGTCCTCGCTGCCGCGCTGCTGGCCGGAAGGCCGGCCCTGCTGGCGCCCGTCCGGATCGCCATAGGCATTCTCGGTGCCGTCGCCCTCGCCGGGCTGGCCCTGCATCTGCTGCGCGAGGTTCTGTCCGCCGCGGCGCAGCGCATCGATCGCCCTGCCCTGCGCGTCGAGCGCGCCCTCGCCGTCGCCCTGCCCGAGCTGCCTTTCGGCCTCGCGCATCGCCTCCTCGGCCTCGCCGAGCTCGCCGTTCTGGGGGGCGCCCATGCCGCGCATCCGCCGCTGCAGGTCCTGGAGCCGCTCGCGCAGCGCCTGCTGGCGCTGGGACAGCCCCTGCCCGTTCTGGCCCTGCATGCCCTGGCCGCCTTCGCCGTTCTCGCCCTGGTCGCCGGGCTGCTGGCCGGGCTGCCGGCCGCGCTGCCCCTGCTGGCCTTGCTGGCCTTGCTGGCCGCGCTGACCCGGACGGGCCTGCTGCTGGCCGGGGCGCTGGCCGCGCTGAGCCTCGCCCTGGCGGTTTCGCTCGTTGCGATAGGTCTCGTCGCGCAGGTTCTGCTGGTCGCGCGTCATCCGGTCGAGGTCGCCGAGCGCCTGGTTCATCTGGTTCTGGCGCGGATCGCCCTGTCCGGGGCGCGCCATCTGCAGGTTGTTCAGCATCCGGTTGAGCTCTTCCATCAGCCGCTGCGCCTCGGCCATGTCGCCGCGCCGGGACAATTCCTCGATGCGGTCGAGCATGTTCTGCAGATCCCGCGGCGTCACCGTGCGGAAATTCTCCGGCAGCCGTGCCTGGTCCTGCTCGCCGTTCTGCTGCTGGCGCATCATCTGCTCGGCGAGCTGGCGCATGTAGTTGTCCATCGCCCGCCGCATCTCCTCGGTGAGCTTCTTGATGTCCTCCTCGGAGGCGCCGCGCTCCAGCGCCTGCTGCAGGTTTTCCTGCGCCTGCCGGAGCGCCCGCTCGGCGTCGGACATGTCGCCGTCCTCGAGCTGCAGCGCCATCGCCCACATCAGCTCCGAGACCTCGCGCAGCTGGTCGTCGCTTTGCGACTTCCGCAGCCGCTCGGTCAGCATACGCATGCCGAGATAGGTGCCCGTCTCCTTCATGAAGAGCGCCGGCTCGATCATCAGCGCATCCATGGCGAGCTGCACGAGCTTGCGGTCGTCGACGTTCATCACCAGCTTGCGCCGCTGCTCGACCAGCGCCTTGGCCAGCGGATTGGTGAAGGTGCGCTGCGGCAGCACCACCTCGACCGGCTGGCTGCGCCCCTCCTGGCCGGCCTCGTCCTTGGCGATCAGCACCATGCGGACCTTGGCGCCGGCCCAGGGATGCGCCGAGAAGTCGACGTTGCCCTTCAGCTCCTGCTCTCCGGTGGCGGAGGAGGGAACGGCGAGGTTCTGCTTCGGCGGCTCGACCAGCGAGCGACCGCCCTTCGCCGCATCGGGCCGCGAGACGGCGACCTCGATCGAGGCCAGACCGTAATCGTCCTTGGCCTTGTAGGTGATGCTCAGCCCGCCCGACTGCGCCCCCACCACCGGTTTCGGCGGATCGACGAAGGCGATGGTCGGCGGCTGGTCGGGAATGGCGGTGATGCGCAGCGTCGCCCCGGGCGCGCCGCTGCCGGTGAGCCGGAGCGTGCCGTTGCCGGCCAGCACGTAGCGGCGCTCCAGCACCGCCTGCTGCGGATCGCCGGGCTGGGCCTGACGTGCCGGCTCGGCCTTGCTCCCATCGCCAGCCTTGTCCTCGGCCGGCTTCGCTTCGAGCTTGCCGGTCGTCACCACGTCCATATTGGTCTTGCCGGCGACGCGCACGACGATGACCGATTTTTCCGGCGCGCTGAGATTGGGGCTCGCCAGCTTGGCGAAGTCGATCAGGATCGGCGGCAGGCGGGTATAGCCGGGAGGGTCGATCCAGGCGTCGATGCGGCTCGACGGCACGGAACCGGGCGGGCCCTGCCAGTCGAAGGCGGCGGAGATCCGCTGCGTCGCCTCCGGACCCGCGACGAAGAAGCCGGCGATCGCGGCGAGCAGCGGCGCGGCGCGCAGCGCCCGCCGGTCGCGGACCGCCATCAGCGGATGCGGCAACGAAACCCGCAGCGCCGCGACCTGCCGGCTCTGGCGCTCGACATGCAGCTTCCACAGCGCCTGCGAGACGGGATCCTTCGAGCCGACGGCGAGGCTGTCCTCCAGCGCCGAAGCGGGTCGATGCCCGCCGGCGAACGAGCGATCGAGCCTGACCAGCGCCTCCCGATGCGTCGGCGGGGCCCAGCGCGCGACATGCCACAGGCTGGCGAGGAAAGCGGCGGCGACGGCCAGGACGCCGGCGATCCGCCCGTACCACGGCAGATGCGTCCACAGGCCGAACCAGGACAGGGCGAGGAAGGCGAGGATGATGCCGAGCGGCAGCCAGAGCCGCGGCCAGAGCCGCTCCCAGCCGAGCGAGACCCGGGAGGCAAGCGCGAGACGGCGCAGCCGCTGCCGGATGCCGTCCATCGTGTCGGGCGCCTTCCGGCGCTCTGCCTCGCTCATGCCATCGCTCCGGGCGGCCCCCATTTCCGTCTGAGATCACCTGACCCGATCAGGCTAACACGGGAATGTGGCATTGCCAGTCCTCGGACGGGCCTTTGCACCGCGCTCGACGTTTCGTGAACGATCGGCTGCGCCGGTTCAGCCGAACCACTCCGGCGCGCGGTCCGTGCCGATCAGTTCCTCGTAGCTCTGGCGTGGCCGCGTGACGGCATAGCGGTCGCCCTTGACCATGACCTCGGCCACCAGCAGGCGCTGGTTGTAGGTCGAGGACATCGAGGCACCGTAGGCGCCGGCGGTCATGAAGGCGAGAAGGTCGCCCGGCTTCATCTGCGGCAGCGCCCGCCCCGTGGTGAAGGTGTCGCCCGACTCGCAGATCGGCCCGACCACGTCATAGGCGAGATCGGGCGCTTCGGCGGGACGCTCGGTCACCGGCCAGATCTCGTGATAGGCCTCGTACATCGCCGGCCGGACGAGATCGTTCATCGCCGCGTCGACGACGAGGAACTGCTTGGTCGGGCGCGGATTGAGGTGCAGCACCCGCGTCAGCAGGATGCCGGCATTGCCGACGATCAGGCGGCCGGGCTCGAAGCCGAGCTCGACATCGAGCCCCTTGGTCACCTTGGCGACCATCTGCGCATAGGCCTCGATCAGCCCCGGCCCGTAATCGAAGGTCTTGGGGATGTCGTAGGGAATGCCGAGCCCGCCGCCGAGATCGAGCCGGTCGACGCGGTGCCCCTCGCCCTTCAGATCGCCGACCAGCGCGACCATCTTCGAATAGGCCGCCTCGAAGGCGTCGATCTCGCGGATCTGGCTGCCGATATGGACGGCGAGGCCCATGATCCGCACGCCCGGCATGTTGGCCGCGCGGGAATAGAGCCGGCCGACCTCCTCGAAGGAGACGCCGAACTTGTTCTCGGAGGAGCCGGTCGTGATCTTGGCGTGGCCGCCGGCGCCGATATCGGGGTTGACCCGGAACACCGCTTCCTGACGCTTGCCCAGCGAGGCCGCGACCCTGGAGAGCAGGTCGAGCTCGCTCTCGCTTTCGATATTGACCTGGTAGATGCCGGCCTCGACGGCGAAGCGCAGCTCCTGCTCGCTCTTGCCGACGCCCGAGAAGACGATCTTCTCGGGCGGAATGCCGGCGGCGAGCGCCTTGCGCACCTCGCCCTCCGAAACGGTATCGATGCCGGCGCCGAGGGCTCCAAGCGTCTTCAGCACGCCTAGATTGCCGTTCGCCTTCATGGCGTAGAAGACATGGGCCTTGCCGTCCGGCGCAGCCTTCTTCACCGCCGCCTCGAACAGCCTGTAGTGCCGCTCGATCGTCGCGTTCGAATAGACATAGACCGGCGTGCCGACCTCCGCCGCGATACGGGCGAGATCGACGCCCTCGGCATGCAGGGAACCGTCGCGATAGGCGAAATGATGCATGGGAAAACCCCGAGAAGGCCGATTTGAACCGCCCGGACGTTCCGGGCGCAGCTAACGAAGTGCCGCGAGGCGAGCCTCGCTCCCGCCGAGACAGACTCCCGGTGCGGGTCCGCCGCCTCGCTTCGATCGCCCGGACCGGCCGGGCGAAAGCCCCGCTACATCAGCGGGTCGAGCAGGAAGGGCTTGTCCGGCACGACGATCGCCTTGTTCGCCTTCGCCGGCTTCGCCAGCACCGAAGTCTGCCCGTAGGACGACATGTCGGTCGCGTCCTCGCCGCCGATCTGGTTGTCCGGAAGATCGACCGCGCCCGATACGTTCGGCGGCGGCTCGAGCGGCCCCTTGCGCCCACAAGCCGCGAGCGCCAGGCCGAGCAGGCCCACGACCAGGAGAGTGCGGCCGAATTTCAGTCGGGCAGGATTGAGACGAGATGGGAGCACGAAGACAGGCCCTCGGACGGAACGTGGCGGGACAGTAGCGGAGGATGCGGCGGAGCGCGAGGCTCTCCGCCGCTGGACCCTCAGCCTTTCGCAAGCTGCTTCAGCCAGCGCCTGGCCTGCTTGCGGACATTGGCCGGGGCCGTGCCGCCATAGCTGACGCGGCTCTTCACCGACTGGTCGACGCCGAGCACGGCGAAGACGGCCTCGGTGATCTTCGGCTCGACGGCCTGCATCTCGGCGAGCGAGAGCTTCTCCAGCCCCACCTTCCTCTCCGAGGCGATGCCGACGAGGCGGCCTGTGACGTGATGCGCGTCGCGGAACGGCATCTTCAGCACCCGGACCAGCCAGTCGGCGAGGTCGGTCGCGGTCGCGTAGCCGAAGCCCGCGGCCTTCTTCATCGCCTTGAGGTCGGGCTGCATGTCGCGGACCATGCCGGCCATGGCGGCGAGGCAGAGCGACAGCGTCTGCAGGGCGTCGAAGGTGCCTTCCTTGTCCTCCTGCATGTCCTTGGAATAGCTGAGCGGCAGGCCCTTCATCATGGTCAGCAGCGCCTGCAGCGCCCCGAAGACGCGCCCCGCCTTGCCGCGCACCAGCTCGGCCGCATCGGGATTGCGCTTCTGCGGCATGATCGAGGATCCCGTCGAGAAGGCGTCGGAGAGCCTGACGAAGCCGAATTGCGGCGTCGCCCAGAGCACGATCTCCTCGGCCAGGCGCGACAGATGCATGGCGCAGATCGAGGCGGTGGAGAGGGTTTCCAGCACGAAGTCGCGATCCGAGACCGAATCGAGCGAGTTCGCCGTCGGCCGGTCGAAGCCGAGCGCCTTCGCCGTCATGTGCCGGTCGATCGGGAACGAGGTTCCGGCGAGAGCGGCGGCGCCGAGCGGGCACTCGTTGAGGCGGGCGCGGGCATCGCGGATGCGGCTGCGGTCGCGGCCCAGCATCTCGACATAGGCAAGCAGGTGATGGCCGAAGGTGACCGGCTGCGCCGATTGCAGATGGGTGAAGCCCGGCATCACCGCGCCGGCATACATGTCCGCCTTCTCGGCCAGCGCCAGCTGCAGGTCGGCCATCTGGCCGTCGAGTTCGTCGAGCGTGTCGCGCACCCACAGCCGCATGTCGGTCGCGACCTGGTCGTTGCGCGAGCGGGCGGTGTGCAGCCGGCCGGCGGCGAGGCCGATCTTGTCCTTGAGGTTCGATTCGACGTTCATATGGACGTCTTCGAGCGCCCGCGAGAAGGTGAAGCTGCCGGCCTCGATCTCGCCCTCGACCTGCTTGAGACCGGCCGTGATCGTCGCGACGTCGTCCTTCGTCAGGATGCCGGTCTCGGCCAGCATCGCGGCATGGGCGAGCGAGCCGCGGATATCCTGGCGCCAGAGCTTCCTGTCGAAATCGATGGAGGCGTTGATCTCCTCCATGATGGCGTCGGGACCTGTGGCGAAACGCCCACCCCACATGCGGTTGCTCACGGCGGTCTTTCCTGCTTCTAGGGCGCGATGAGGTCTCGAACGATCATCCTGTCCGCAGCCGGGGCGCTGGCCCTGATCGCCCTCGGCGGCGGCGCAGCCTTCTACTCCGGGCTGGGCCGCGCCGGCAACGGATCATGCAGCGCGGCCGCCACGACGGCAGCGCGCATGGCCCCGCTGGCGAAGGGCGAGGTGGCCGCGGTCGAGGTCCGGGCCCGCCCGCAGCCGGCGCCGGAGCTCGCCTTCAACGGACCTGACGGCCAGCCCCTGACGCTGGCGGCGCTGAAGGGCAAGACCCTGCTCGTCAATCTCTGGGCGACCTGGTGCGCGCCCTGCCTCAAGGAGATGCCGGCACTCGACACGCTCGAGAAGGAGATGGGCGGCGCGGATTTCGCCGTGGTCGCGATCAACATCGACACGCGCAATCTCGACAAGCCGAAGGCCTGGCTCGCCGAGAACAAGGTCACGGCCCTGCCGTTCTACGGCGACCCGCAGGCCGCGACCTTCCAGGCTCTGCGCAAGGCGCACAAGGTCGAGGGCATGCCGGTCAGCATCATCGTCGACAAGACCGGCTGCGAGCTCGGCATCATCCAGGGCCCCGCCGACTGGGCCAGCGCCGATTCGAAGGCGCTGATGAAGGCCGCCATCGGCCGCTAGATCACTCCGGCGAGCCGGCTTTCGCCGCGGCCGGCACGGCAGGCCCGGCCGCGCTGTCGAGCCGTCCTGCGACATGCAGCGGCGGCGCCTTCCCCTGCTTGTCCTCGCCCATGTAGAGCGTGACGTGCGGAAACGGGATCTCGATGCCGCGCCGGTCGAAGATCTCCTTGATGAGCTCGTTATAGGCCCGGCCGGCGCTCCACTGCGCGCCTGGCAGCGTCTTGATGCGCGCCCGCACCGTGATCGCGGAATCGCCGAAGGCGGTGACGCCCTGCATGTCGAGGGGCCCGATGATGCTCTCGCCATGCTCGGTCTCCCGGAGCCGCCCGAAGGCTTCCTCCATCGCCTCCTTCACCTCCGGGATGCTCTCGCGATAGGCGACGCCGATCTCGGCGACGTGGAAGGCGAAGCCGCGCATCATGTTCGAGACATGGTCGACCGAGGAGAACGGGATGAGGTGCACCGTGCCGTCCAGCGAGCGGATCGAAACCGAACGGATCGTCAGCCGCTCGACCACGCCGGACTTGCCGCCGACCTGCACCACGTCGCCCTCGTTCATCACGTTCTCGAACTGGATGAAGACGCCGGTGATGATGTCCTGCACCAGCTTCTGCGCGCCGAAGCCGATGGCCAGGCCCAGCACGCCGGCGCCGGCGAGCAGCGGCGCGATGTTCAGCCCGAGCTGCGCCAGCGCCAGCATCAGCACCAGCACCGCCAGCGCCACGGTGAAGGCATTGCGGAAGAGCGCGAGCAGCGTCTTCTCCCGCGCGGTCGGCACCGTGCCGAAATCCGGGTTGAGGCGGTATTCGACCCAGGACAGCATCGCGACATAGACCGCCAGCCCGATCAGCACGATCAGCGCGGCCGAGACGAATGCGCCTGCGAGCCGCTGTCCCGATGCGCTCGACAGCCAGGCGAAGATGTCGAGGGCGTGCCAGGCCTGTGCGATCAGCAGCAGCACCGCCGCAACGACCAGCAGGCGCACGATCTGCATCACGCGCGGCGCGAAGGCCTGCAGGCGCGGTTCCAGCAGGGGCAGGCGCAGCCGCACATCCTCGGGCAGGCGCACGCTGACGTTCACCAGCCGGGAGACGAAGGCGAGCACCAGCCCGCCGAGCAGGGCGATGACGGCCGACTGGGCGGTGGCGCCGAGGACGAACGGCAGGGCGTGCAGCGGATTGACCAGCCAGACGACGAAGACGCCGACCAGGTAGAGAATGGCGACGACATGCCAGAACTGACCGGCGACATGGCTGGCCTGCGCCAGCAGGTCATGCCGCCCGGCCTCCCGGGCCGCGAAGAGGCGGCGCCTGACCTGCAGGCGGTTCTGCAGGATGATGAGGATCGCGATCACCAGCGCGGTCAGCACGACGAGGATCTTGAGCGCCTGGACCGGCGCCGCCGGCAGGTAGAGCGCGAGCACCGGCGCAACGAAGAGGAAGGTGTAGCCCAGCAGCGAGACCAGCCGCGCCAGCCAGAAATACCAGTAGGCGGCGGTCGTGTCGTCGAGCGGGAGCAGTCTCAGCGCCGGATGCCGCGGCTCCAGCGCGGCCCGCATCGCGACCTTGACGATCTCGACCGCGAGGAAGGCGTTGAGCAGCAAGCTCTGCTCGAGGGTGATGCGCCCGGCCGTCCCGACCAGGTTGAGGACGAGCAGATAGCCCGCGCCCCAGGCCAGCGCCACGCCGGCAAGATCGACCGCCACCGCAACCACGAGCCCGGCCGTCCGTGCCGGCCAGGACAGGCCGGCGATGCGACGGGCGAGCGCCGCCTGCAGGCGCTCCGCGAGCAGGCGAGCGATCAGGAAGCTGCCGAACAGCGCCACCGCGACGAAACCCAGCGCCAGCCCGATATCGCGCAGCCGCAGCAGGTCCACCTGTGACCGCCCGGAGACGACGCTGCCAAGCTGGCGGAAGGTCTGCACCGTCGCCGACAGCGCCGCGGCGCTCTGCTCGGCGATCGCCTTGGTGTACTCGGCCACGCTGCGCGCCAGACCGGGCTCGGTCTCGGCAGGCGCGGCCGCGGGAGCTGCGCCCTGCGGGCCGGCCTGCCGCTGCTTCAGCCGCTGCAGCAGATCGGCGCGCAGCTTGTCGTCTTCCAGGATGCGGACGAGATCGTCGATCGACGCCGCGCCCGCCTGCGCGGGAGCAGCAGTTGCGGCGGCTGGAGGCGGAGGATTTTCCTGAGCCGAAACAAGATTTCCGGCTGCGATCAGAAAGGCCGCGACCAACATCCACAATCTCATGACCATCTTCAATGCTTTCGAGAGAAAAATCTCCTTCATACTAGTCACAGGGTCATCAAGGTCAAACCTGCGTAGCCTTACGCACAGCAGGCAGCATGAGCATCGTCTGGCGAATACTGGACAACGCCTCTCCGTCGAATCGACAGTCAATGCGGCAGCGAGACGGTTGGCGCCCGGCGCCGAAGCGGGCTATTGCGTTGCCCATGCGCTATACGATCGGTCTCGCCACCACCTTCCACGATCCCGCCCTCGCGATCATCGGGCCCGATGGCGCAGTGCTCTTCGCCGAGGCGACCGAGCGCTACCTGCAATACAAGCGCGCGCCGAACTGCGAGCCGGATTCGGCGCCGCGCATGGAAGGACTGCTGAAGCGCTACATCCCGAAAGACGCCGAGGTCACGATCGCCACGAGCTGGGGCGAGGATTTCACCGGCTTCCTCGACCAGATGGCCCGCGCCGGCTCCTTCACGCTGGATGCCCTGCTCAAGCTCTCGCCCGAGCTCAACCGCTCGCTGGTGCCGGAACGGACCGAGCGCGCGCTGATCGCCTCGCTCCATCTCGGCCAGCAGCGCGCCGGCATGGGCGTTCTGCTCGGGCTCGACCGCGCCTATGGCAAGGCCAATGTCACCGGCCTGAAGCGCTACGGCCACCATCTCAGCCACGCGGCCTATGCCTGCTGGTCCTCGCCCTTCGACAACGCCGCCTGCCTTGTCGTCGACGGCATGGGCGAGACAGGGGCCTCCGCCATCTTCGCGCTGGAGAACGGCAAGCTCCGCGAAGTGAAGCGCCATCGCGGCCGCGAATCGATCGGCTTCTATTTCGGGCTCGTCACCGATCTCGCCGGCTTCGACCAGGCCAAGGGCGAGGAATGGAAGATCATGGGGCTCGCCCCCTACGGCAAGACCGATCCCGAACTGATGGCGCTCTTGCGCAGGCTCTATCAGATCGATGGCCACAAGCTCTCCTTCGCCAAGGCCGACGTGGTGCAGGCCGTCGCCGCCGAAATCCTGACGAAGCGCCCGACTGACGCCCTCGACCAGGGCTGGGCCGATCTCGCCCGCTGCGGGCAGGACGTCTTCGCCGAGATGATGGAAGCGCTGCTCGGCGAGGCCGCCGCCCTCGTCCCGAGCGAGAACCTCGTCATGGCCGGCGGCTGCGCGCTGAATTCCTCCTTCAATGGCAAGATCGCCGGCCGCCACGGCTTCAAGACCGTGTTCGTGCCCTCGGCGCCGGCCGATGACGGCAACGCGATCGGCGCCGCCTGGCTCGCCCACGCCGAAGCCAATCCGGACTGGCGTGCGCCGAAAGGGCCGCTCACGCCCTATCTCGGCTCGACCGTCTCGACCGAGCCTTTCGAGCGCATGCAGCTCTGGGAAAAGCGTCTGCGCAAGCTCGCTCCCGACGAGGTCGCGCCCGTCACCGCCAAGCTTCTCACGGAAGGCAAATTGATCGGCTGGGTGCAGGGCCGCGCCGAATTCGGGCCGCGTGCGCTCGGCAACCGCTCGATCATCGCCGATCCGCGCCCGGCCGACGCCAAGGACATCCTCAACGCCAAGGTGAAATACCGCGAGGCCTTCCGGCCCTTCGCGCCCTCGATCCTGGCCGAGCATGCCGCCGACTGGTTCGAGAACTATCAGGACGCGCCTTATATGGAACGCACGCTCACCTGGAAGGAAGCGGTGCGGAACCGCGTTCCGGCCGTGGTCCATGAGGACGCGACCGGGCGCCTCCAGAGCGTCACGGCCGAGCGCAATCCCCGCTACCATGCGCTGATCTCGGCCTTCCATGAGCTGACGGGCGTGCCGGTGATCCTCAACACCTCCTTCAACATCATGGGCAAGCCGATCCTGCACACGGCGGAGGACGCGATCCTGATGTTCTATACCAGCGGGCTCGACGCGCTGGTGATCGACGACTGGCTGCTGGTGAAGTAGCCCGCAACCGACCGATCCGCCGGATTGATCGGTCGGATCACGCGAAATCGCTGGTTTCGGTCCGGTTTGCGGTCATTCTTCCGGCCCATTGGAAGGGAGACGAGCCATGCTGCAACTGCGCCCGAACTGCGAATGCTGCGACCGCGACCTGCCGCCGCAATCGCGCGACGCTCTGATCTGCACTTTCGAATGCACGTTTTGCGTCGATTGCGCGGAGACGCGCTTCGCCGGCACCTGCCCGAATTGCGGCGGCGACCTGGCGCGCCGGCCGATCAGGCCGGAGCGGATGCTGGAGAAATACCCGGCCTCGACCGAGCGCGTCCGCAAGCCGCACCCGCAATGCGCGGCGGCTTGAGGAAAGCTGTCAGATCAGAAAGCCGATCGTGAGACCGGCGAGCCTTAGCTCGCCTGCTTCACCGCGATGCCCTTCTCCTCGAAGAGCGCCTGCAATTCGCCGGCCTGGAACATCTCGCGGGTGATGTCGCAGCCGCCGACGAACTCGCCCTTGACGTAGAGCTGCGGGATCGTCGGCCAGTTGGAATAGGCCTTGATGCCCTCGCGGATTTCCTGGTCCTCGAGCACGTTCACGCCCTTGTAGGGCACGCCGATATAGCCGAGGATCTGGGCGACCTGACCGGAGAAGCCGCACATCGGGAATTGCGGCGTGCCCTTCATGAAGAGCACCACGTCGTTGTTCTTCACTTCCGCATCGATGCGGGCATTGACGTCGGACATCGTCTCGTCTCCTGAAGCGGGTTCAAGGCCCGCCGGATGGTTTCATTCTAATCTTGGGGAACGGCGGTCGTCAGCGCAAGGGCGTGCAGTACGCCGCCCATATTCCCCTGCAGCGCGGCATAGACCATCTGGTGCTGCTGCACCCGGGTCTTGCCCTTGAAGGCGGCCGAGACGACGGTCGCGGCATAGTGGTCGCCATCGCCGGCCAGATCCTTGATCTCGACGGCCGCATCCGGCAGTGCCGCCTTGATCATTCGCTCGATCTCGTGGGCATCCATCGCCATGGGTCGAACTCCTCAGGCCGCCTTGCCGGCCATGTAGGACGGCAGCCAGTCTTCATGGATCTTGCGCAGATCGGCGATCGCAAGCGCCGGCTCACCCGGCAGTACAAGCGAAGCGCCGCCCGTCTTGCCGATGGCAAGCGCCGGCACACCGGCAGCCTTCGCCGCCGCGATCACGGTATCGGCCTCGGCCGCCGGGACCGTCAGGACATAGCGCGCCTGATCCTCGCCGAAGAGCGCGGCATGGGCGGGGCCGGCCGGCAGCGTCTCGATGGTGGCACCGATGCCCTTGGCCATCGCCATTTCGGCGAGCGCGACAGCAAGGCCGCCATCCGACAGGTCATGGCATGTCGTGACCTTGCCCGACGCGATCAGCCTGCGCACGAAATCGCCGTTGCGGCGCTCGATCGCGAGATCGACCGGCGGAGGGGCGCCCTCCTCGCGGCCGCAGATGGTCGCGAGATAGGCGCTCTGACCGAGCCAGCCGGCGGTTTCGCCGATCAGGACGATCGCCTCGCCCTCGGCCTTGAAGGCGATGGTGGCGTGCTTGGCCACATCGGCCATGACGCCGACGCCGCCGATGGTCGGGGTCGGCAGGATCGAGACGCCGTTGGTCTCGTTGTAGAGCGAGACGTTGCCGGAGACGACCGGGAAGTCGAGCGCCTTGCAGGCCTCGCCGATGCCCTTGATGCAGCCGACGAGCTGGCCCATGACTTCCGGCTTCTCGGGATTGCCGAAGTTCAGGTTGTCGGTGATCGCGAGCGGCGTGGCGCCGGTCGCGGTCAGGTTGCGCCAGGCTTCGGCCACCGCCTGCTTGCCGCCCTCGAACGGATCGGCCTCGCAATAGCGCGGCGTCACGTCGGCGGTCATGGCCAGGCCCCGCGGCCCGTCCTCGATGCGGATCACGCCCGCATCGCCGCCGGGCCGCACCGCGGAATTGCCGAGGATCAGCGTGTCGTACTGCTCCCAGATCCAGCGCTTCGACGACAGATCCGGCGAGCCGATCAGCTTCTTCAGCGCCTCGGCATTGCCGTGAGGAGCAGCCACGCTCTCGGGCGCGATGCGCTGCTGCGGCGGCGTCTCGATCCAGGGCCGGTCGTATTCGGGAGCCTCGTCGCCGAGCTCCTTGATCGGCAGGTCGGCCATGACCTCGCCCTGGTGCTTCACGACGAAGCGCAGCGTATCGGTGGTGTGCCCGACCACCGCGAAGTCGAGCCCCCATTTCTGGAAGATCGCCTCGGCAGCCTCCTCATGGCCCGGCTTGATCACCATGAGCATGCGCTCCTGGCTCTCCGACAGCATCATCTCATAGGCGCTCATGCCCTCCTCGCGGCAGGGCACCTTGTCGAGGTCGAGCTCGACGCCGAGATCGCCCTTGGCGCCCATCTCGACGGCCGAGCAGGTCAGGCCGGCCGCGCCCATGTCCTGGATCGCGTCGACATGGCCGGCGGCCATGATCTCGAGGCAGGCTTCGAGCAGGAGCTTCTCGGCGAAGGGGTCGCCGACCTGCACGGTCGGGCGCTTCTCCTCCGACTTGTCGTCGAATTCGGCCGAGGCCATGGTCGCGCCATGGATGCCGTCGCGGCCGGTCTTGGAGCCGAGATAGACGATCGCCTTCCCGACGCCGGAAGCCTTGGCGTAGAAGATCTCGTCGGCCTTGGCGATGCCGACCGCCATGGCGTTGACCAGGATGTTGCCGTCATAGCGCGAATGGAAGCCGGTGGCGCCGCCGACATTCGGCACGCCGAAGGAATTGCCGTAGCCGCCGATGCCAGCGACGACGCCGGAGACGAGATGGCGGGTCTTGGGATGGTCCGGCGAGCCGAAGCGCAGCGCGTCGAGCACCGCGATCGGGCGCGCGCCCATGGTGAAGACGTCGCGCAGGATGCCGCCGACGCCGGTCGTCGCGCCCTGATAGGGCTCGATGAAGGACGGGTGGTTGTGGCTCTCCATCTTGAAGACGATGGCGGTGCCGTCGCCGATGTCGATGACGCCGGCATTCTCGCCCGGCCCCTGGATCACCCAGGGCGCCTTGGTCGGCAGCGTCTTGAGATGGATCTTCGACGACTTGTAGGAGCAGTGCTCGTTCCACATCGCCGAGACGATGCCGAGCTCGGTGATCGTCGGCTCGCGGCCGATCAGATGCAGGAAGCGCTGGTACTCGTCCGGCTTCAGGCCGTGCTCGGCGACGAGCTGCGGGGTGATCTTGATGTCGTTCGGAATCACGGGCTCAGGGTTCCTGGCGGTCCGGCGAGGGGGTTGGCAGGGGCATAGCCTGCCTCACGCCGCAGTACAACGCATTCGCAGCCGCGGCGTCGTTTTCAGCTCTCGATCGCAGCCAGAGCCGCCCTGAGCGATGCCGGAATGGGCACGGGCTTCTGACCTGCCCGCTGCACGTAGACATGGGTGAAGCGCCCCTGCGCCGCCGCCTGCGCGGCCCCCTCCCGGAAGACGCCGATGCGATAGGTGACGGAGCTGTTCCCCAGCCGCTCGACCGCGATCCCGACCTCGACGACCTCGGGAAAGGCGATGCTCTCGAAATAGGTGCAGCCTGTCTCGACCACGAGGCCGACGATCCCGCTCGTCGCCGGATCGAGGAAGCCGCCCTCGACCAGCCAGGCATTCACCGCCGTGTCGAACCAGCCGTAATAGACGACATTGTTGACGTGCCCGAAGACGTCGTTGTCGTGCCAGCGTGTCGGGATCGCGCGGAAGATGCGGAAATCGGCGCGGGCCAGGCGCGGTTGGCGCTCGCTCATCCCTCGCCTCCCGGCTTCTCGCCCGCCTTGATCTCCGGCACGCCGAGCGCATCGGCCAGCCGAGCCTTGGCCGAACCGGGCCGGAGCGGTTTCTGCTGGCTTTCATGCGGCGACCATCCGGACAGCCAGACGAATTCGAACGTCGCCGGCACGCGCCCGTCGGGATCGGCGAAGCGCTCGGCATAGAGCGCAACCGCCCGCAGCAACGTTTCGCGCCGAAGCGGTGCCTTGCGACGGGCAGTCAGGCTGTTCGCCCAGCCCATCGCCCGGAGATCGCGCATGAGCCCGAAAGCGTCGCGATAGCGCACCGTGACGGTTTCGCTGTCGATCACGGGCAGCGCGAAGCCGGCTCGCTGCAGCAGCCCGCCGAGATCGCGCAGATCGGCGAAGGGCGCGACGCGCGGGCTGACGCCGCCGGTCGTCTCGCTCTCGGCCTCCAGCAGCGCCTGCCGGAGCTCCTGCAGGCTGCGCCCACCGAGCAGGCAGGCCATGAACAGCCCGTCCGGCTTGAGCGCCCGCTTGATCTGGATGAGCGCGCCGGGCAGGTCGTTGACGCCCTGCAGCGCCAGCAGCGAGACGGCGAGATCGAGCGAACCGGGCGCGAAAGGCAGGCCTTCGAGATCGCCGACGATCCCGCCGTCACCGCCTTCCGCTTCCGCCATGCGCAGCACCCTGCCCGCCTTGCCGGCGAGCACGGGCGCCACGACCGGCAGCGGCGTGCCGAGATCGGCTGCGATCGGGAATTCCCGCAGCACCGCGCCAAGGCGCTCCTGCAGGTCGCCTGCCGCGCGCTGGATCAGGAAATCCGGATAGTTGCCGGCGAGCGCGCGCCTCAGCCGCGAACGGCCGAGCGCGCGGTCGAAGACGAGGCGGTCGTCACTCAACCCGTCTGTCCCCCCTGCCGAGCCTGCCCGCTCAGCGATCGAGCAGCTTCTCGATCTCGGCGCGCAGCTGCGGGCCGAGATCGCTGCGGTCGAGCGCATAGGCGACGTTCGCCGCGAGGAAGCCGATCTTCGAGCCGGCGTCATAGATGTCGCCGTCGAAGCGCACCGCGTAGAAGGGCTCCTGGCGCGACAGGGCGATCATGGAATCGGTCAGCTGGATTTCTCCGCCCGCGCCCTTCTCCTGATTGGCGAGCAGGTTGAAGATCGTCGGCTGCAGGATGTAGCGGCCGCTGACATGCAGATTGGACGGCGCCGTGCCCCGCGGCGGCTTCTCGACCATGCCGGTGATCTTCGAGATCTTGGCCTTGGCGTCCTCGACGGCGACGATGCCGTATTGATGGGTCTGGTCGTCCGGCACCGGCGCCACGGCGATGTGGTTGCCGCCATGCCTGTCATAGGCCTCGATCATCTCGGCGAGGCAGCCCTTGCCGTGGCTGTAGTGCAGCATGTCCGGCAGCAGCAGCGCGAAGGGCTCGTCGCCGACGATCTCGCGGGCGCACCAGACCGCGTGGCCGAGCCCGAGCGGCGCCTGCTGGCGGGTGAAGCTGGTCGCTCCGGCGGCCGGCAGATCCTCCTTGAGCGCCTCGAGTTCCTTCGTCTTGTTGCGCTTGGCCAGCGTGTCGTCGAGCTCGTAGGCCATGTCGAAATGGTCCTCGATCACCGCCTTGTTGCGCCCGGTGACGAAGATGAAATGCTCGATCCCCGCAGCGCGCGCCTCATCCACGACATGCTGCACGACCGGACGATCGACGATGGTGAGCATCTCCTTCGGGACCGCCTTGGTTGCGGGCAGGAAGCGGGTGCCGAGACCGGCGACGGGAAGAACGGCCTTGCGGATGCGTTTCGTCATGAAGGGTCCTTGGCGCGTTGCCTTTGCCGAAGCGAGGCTGTGATGGGGTGGGCCGCACAACTGTCACGGTTGCGGGCCATCAGGATTGTATTAGCTGACAGGCCTTGAGAACCCGTCAACGGTTTTTGGATAGGCCGGGTTCCTGACGAAGATGAGGCGAGAGAGACGATGGCGGTATTGGTCTCCGGCGGTGCCGGCTACATCGGCAGCCACATGGTGCTGGAATTGCTCGACCGCGGCGAGAAGGTCGTCGTCCTCGACGATCTCTCGACGGGTTTCTGGTGGGCGGTCCCGCCGGAGGCGATCTTCCTGCAGGGCGACATCGGCAACCAGGACCTTGTGGAAGGGCTGATCGCCGAATACGGGGTGACCGAGATCGCGCATTTCGCCGCCAGGATCGTGGTTCCGGAATCCGTGTCCGATCCTCTGGGCTATTATTTCAACAATACCGTGAAGACCCGCGCCCTGATCGAAAGCGCTGCGCGCAAGGGCGTGAAGCACGTCATCTTCTCCTCGACGGCCGCCGTCTACGGCGAGCCGCCGGTCTCGCCCGTGCCGGAGGAGATCGCGCTCAACCCGATCAACCCCTACGGCCGCTCCAAGCTGATGAGCGAGTGGATGCTGCAGGACGCCGCGAAGGCGCACGGCTTCTCCTATGTCGCCCTGCGCTATTTCAACGTCGCCGGTGCCGATCCGAAGGGCCGTTCCGGCCAGTCCTCGCCGAACGTCACCCATCTCATCAAGGTCGCAAGCCAGGCGGCGCTGGGCCAGCGCGACGGCCTCACCGTCTTCGGCACCGACTACGCGACGCCGGACGGCACCTGCGTGCGCGACTACATCCATGTCACCGACCTCGCCCGCGCGCATCTGGCGGCGCTCGACCATCTGCGGCGCGGCGGCGAGAGCCTGACACTGAACTGCGGCTATGGTCGCGGTTATTCGGTCAAGGAGGTCGTCGAAGTCGTGAAGAAAGTCTCAGGCGTCGACTTCCCGGTGACTCTGGCGCAGCGCCGGCCGGGCGACCCGGCCTCGCTGATCGCCCGTGCCGACCGCATCCGCGCCGAGCTCGGCTGGCGGCCGGAGCACGACGATCTCGAGGAGATCGTCGGCCAGGCCCTCGCCTGGGAGGAAAAGCTCAGGATCAAGAACGCCTCGGCCTGAGCTTCGCCGCGCTTGTCAGTGTGCCGCCGGCTCCTCGGCCGGTTCGCGCACCGCGAGCACGGTCAGGCGCTTCACGTCCCCGGAGCGCGTCGTCCAGTCGATGGATCGCTCCGGCGCCATGCCGATCAGCGCCACGCCGATCGGCGTCATCACCGAGATGCGGTTCTTCTCGATGTCCGCGTGCTCAGGCCAGACCAGCGTGACGATGGTCTCGCGCCCGGTGCTCTCGTCGCGATAGACGATCTGGCTCCCGATGCGGACATGATCGTGCGAGACCCGCCCCTCCGGCAGGATGCGGGCACGGTCGAGCTCATGGGTCAGTTCGGCGGCGAGCTCGGGCATGGTATGGGCCGCGCCGGCCGCGATGCGGCTGAGCATGGCATGGTCCGCGGCCGTGACGGTGATGGCGGGACGCCTGGTGGACATGTGACATCTTTCATCGAAATGGCGAGCGCAGGCCGGCGGAACAGGGCCGCACGGCATCAGGAAGGCGAACTCGCAGGTTGACAGCTGGTGACGAGGCGCCCCCGAACCGGAGGCGCCAAGCGCGACAGGCCCGGGGCTAGAAGCCCGCGATGAGGTTGCCCGAGCGGTGCAGGCCGCGGCGGAAGGGAAAGGCGCTGTGCATCGCGGCGAGAATCCGCCAACCGCTACGGCTTGTCAAATTGCCTGCATCTGCGCCTGAATCCGGCTGGTTTAACCCTTGGTTAATCTTGTTCGGGCGCTCTGGAGGTGGTTTCATCCATAGCTTGCCGGGAGCCCCCATGCGCCTGTCCGTCATCGCTGCTTCGGCCTTGCTCAGCCTGGCGCCGGCGTTGGCGCAGACCACGGGCTCTATCAACGTGTCGCGGGCTCATGCCCGCCCGCCCGTGGCGACGCCCGTCAGCGCCGGCTTCGACATCTTCCTCCAGCGTCTCTGGCCGCAGGCGCAGGCGCGCGGCATCTCGCGCGCGACCTTCGACCTCGCCTTCCGCGGCGTGACGCCCGACGCCTCGATCGTCGCACTCACCAGGAAGCAGTCGGAGTTCAGCGCCCCGATCTGGTCCTATCTCGCCAATGCTGTCGGCGGCCAGCGCATCCAGCGCGGCCAGGCCGTGGCGGCCGAGAACGCCGCCGTATTGGCACAGGTCGAGGCCCGCTACGGCGTGCCCAGGGAGGTCGTCCTCGGCGTCTGGGGCATGGAGACCAATTTCGGCTCGTTCAAGGGCGGCAAGGACGTCATCCGCTCGCTGGCGACGCTCGCCGCGATCCGCTACCGCGGCGACTTCTTCCGCGACGAGCTGCTGACGGCGCTGGAGCTGATCGAGAAGGGTTACGTCGAGCGCAGCGAATTGCGCGGCTCCTGGGCCGGCGCCATGGGCCATACCCAGTTCATGCCGTCCAGCTATCTGAAATACGCCGTCGACTGGACCGGCAACGGCCATGCCGACATCTGGAACTCGTCCAGCGACGCCATCGCCTCGACGGCCAACTACCTGAGGAGCCATGGCTGGGTGCCGGGGCTGCCCTGGGGGATGGAGGTGACGCTGCCTGATGGCTTCGACCACCGCCTCGACAAGGCGAGCTTCGCGGCCTTCCGCGCCGCTGGCCTGCGCCGGACCGATGGCCGTCCCCTGCCCTCCTCCGGCGAGGGCCGGCTGTTCTATCCTGCCGGTCACACCGGCCCGGTCATGCTGCTGACCGCGAATTTCGACGTCATCAAATCTTACAACTCGTCCGATGCCTATGCGCTGGCGGTGGGCCATCTCGCCGACCGCATCATGGGGCGCCCGGCGATCCAGGCGGACTGGCCGGTCAAGGCCGCCCGCCTCGACATGGCCGGGACCAAGGATCTGCAGCGCCGGCTGAAGGCGCTGGGACTGTATGATCACGATGCCGACGGCCGGGTCGGAACCGGCACGCGCGAGGCGGTGCGCCGCTATCAGATCAGCGTCGGCGAGATCGCCGACGGCTACCCGACCCCGGCCCTCCTCGCCCGGATGCGCGCCGGCCGCTGACTTGCGGCCGCTCCCGGCCTATAGTGGCTACGTCGCGGCCGCTGCATGGGATGGCTGATGCGCCTGCGCTCGCTCATCGTGGTTCTCTGCGCCGCCGGCCTGCTCCTGCTGACGGGCGGACCGGTCTCGCTCGCCCAGCAGCCGCAGCAGCGCAGCCTGTTCCAGCTCTTCTGGCAGCTTCCCGCCAAGCCGACGGCGCAGCCGCAGCAGCGCCAGCGGATCGCTCCCGCTTCGCGCCGCAGGGCCGCGCCGGTCGTCGTCCGCGACGATCCGGTGATCCCCAAGGTGGACGTGGCCTATCATGTCGTGGTGATGGGCGATTCCCTCGCGAACCTGCTCGCAGACGGCCTGGACGATGCGCTCAACAATCGCCCGGACGTCGAGGTCGTCCACCGGGCGAAGCCGGATTCCGGCCTCGTCCGCAGCGACTTCTACGACTGGTCCAAGGCGGTCGCGGAGCTGCTCGCAGGCGACCAGAAGATCACCGTCGCCGTGATGATGATCGGCCTCAACGACCGCCAGCCGATCCGCGACGGCGAGGTCGTCCAGGAGCCGCTGAGCCCGCGCTGGCTCGAGCTCTATCGTGACCGTGTCGACGCCATCGCCGCAGCCTTCGCCGCGAAGCGCATCCCGCTGGTCTGGGTCGGCGCCCCGCCGATGCAGAACACGCGCCTGTCGGCGGACCTCGTCACGCTCAACGAGCTCTTCCGCGAACGCATCGAGAAGGCCGGCGGACACTATGTCGATCTCTGGGGCGGCTTCGTCGACGGCGAGAACCGTTACGCGGCGACCGGACCGGACGTCTCCGGCCAGCCGACGCGGCTGCGCCTGGGCGACGGCATCCATTTCACCAAGGCCGGTGCCCGCAAGGCCGCCCATTTCGTCGACCTCGTCATCCGCCGCATCATCGAGGCGGCGCCGCAGGCGAGCGTCATCGCCCTGCCGGTCGCGCCGGAGACCGGCGCCCCGACCGCACCGGAGCTGCAACCCGGCGGCGTCGAGCGGCTGATCGACCAGATGGCTGCCGGCCTTCCGGTGATCGGCCTGCCTCCGGCCCTGCAGGCCCGCCCGCTGGCAGGCCCCATCCAGCCGCTCACCGGGCTGGCGACGCCGTCGGAACAGCCGCTGCTCGCCTCGATCGCCGAAGCGCGTGGACATGGAGACGCAGCCGACCAGCTCGAGCGTGTCTTCGGCCAGGGCATCGCGCCCGACCCGGTCCCCGGCCGGATCGACGATTATCGCTGGCCGCGCTGAAGCCGCCTCACCCCGCCATCAGCCGATCGAAGACCGGATCGGGATCGTCGACCTCGACCAGTTTCCTGCCGGAGATCACCCAGATCCGCGTCGCCACCGCCCGCACGAAGGCGCGGTCATGGCTGACCAGCAGGCAGGCGGTCTCTTGCCGGATCAACTCGCTCTCCAGCATGTCCTGCCCCTCGATATCGAGATGGTTTGTCGGCTCGTCCAGCAGGTAGAAATTCGGCTCGATCAGACGCAACAGCAGCATCGCGAGCCGGGCCCGCTGCCCACCGGAGAGCCGCGCAACCGGCGCGGTCTGCGCCTCGCTCGCGATGCCCGCGCCCGCGAGCACGGTGCGCGCCGTCTGGTCGCCGAGATCGCTGGAGCGCTTGACCGCATCCCAGGGTGTGCGCCACGCACCGAGCTGCGACAGGGACTGATCGGAATAGCCGGCCTTCAGGGTTGAAGCGCCACGGATTTCCGGGTCGGAACCGTCAAGCGCCGCCTGCAAGCGCGCGACGAAACGCGTCTTGCCGCTGCCATTGGCGCCGAGCAGCGCGATCCGGTCGCCCTTCTCGATCCAGAGCGGACCGGTGCGGAACAATACGCGCCCATCGGGCGTGCTGACGGCGGTTTCCTTGATCGCGACCAGCGCCTTGGCATGGGTGCCACTGCTGGCGAGCCGGATCGTGCCGGCCGCGCGCTCCTTGTGCGCGGGCCTCGCCTGCTCCTCCAGCTTGTCGGCGCGCTCGGAGAGTTGCTTGGTCTTGACCACCAACAGGTCCGAGCCGGAATTGATGCCGATATTCTTCAGCTTGGCCGCCTGCTGCCGGAGCGCTTTGACCTTGCGCATCTCGTTCTCGAACTGCCGGTCGCGCGCCGCGTCCCGCTCCTCCAGCGCCTGCAGGGCGCGCGAATAGGGCAAGGCGAAATCGGCGCTCTCCGCCGGGCGCAGGAACAGGGTGCGCGTGCTGACATCGTCGAGGAAGGCGCGGTCATGACTCGCAGCGACCACGGCGCAGTCGCGCGGCAGATTGGCGAGGAAACGCTCCAGCAAGCCGATGCGTTCGAGATCGAGATGGTTCGTCGGCTCGTCCAGCAAAAGCAGGTCCGGCTCGATCACCGCCGCTCGCGCCAGCAGCATCGTGCGCTGCCAGCCGCCGGAGAGGCTGCCCACGGCGCGATTGCGCAGGCTTTCCTCGACCATGAGATCGTCGAGCAGCACGTCGACGCGCCAGCTCTCGGTCTCCGCCGCTTCGGCATCCAGCGCGTCCAGCACGGCATCATAGAGGCTCAGCGGCAGCAGGCGCTCGGGCGGGTCCTGCGGCGCGAAGGCGGTGACGAGGCCGCGCGAGCGGGTCAGCGTGCCGCCGCTCGCCTCCTCCGTGCCGGCCAGGATGCGCAGGAGCGAGGATTTGCCGCGCCCATTGGCGGCGACGAGGCCGAGGCGATCGCCCTTGGCGATGGCGAGGTCGAGGCCGGCGAAGAGCGGCGCGCTACGGGCGAGCGAGAGATCTTTCAGGGTGATCAGGGACATCGGAATCTCATGAAGTCAGGCATGCGCGCAGGAGCGCGCCGAGAAAGGCTGACGATGAGACGACGATGCGTTCCCGGTCAGCCCCGCGAGGTGAAGCGCGGGGCGCAGACAGGTCCGCGGGTGCGGCAATGGAAGCGTTGGCGCGGCGCCTGCTTCCCCTTCTGGTTCGATTCCATGGAAGCGATCATAACAATGGCGACGTGGTTGAACAGTCCCCGCCCCCTCACACCGGCAGGATCGTCTCGCCCATCAGCTGCTTGTCGATCGCATGGGCCGCTTGCCTGCCCTCGCGGATCGCCCAGACCACCAGCGACTGGCCGCGGCGCATGTCGCCGGCGACGAAGACCTTGTCGGCGCTGGTCCTGTAGTCGCGGTCGTTGGCGACGACGTTGGCGCGCTTGTCCACACCGACGCCCGACTGCGCGATCATGCCCTCGATCACCGAGCCGGCGAAGCCGATGGCGAGGAAGCAGAGATCGGCCTGGAGTACGAATTCGGTGCCGGGAATGGGTTTCCGCTTCTCGTCGACGCGGGCGCACTTCACGCCGGTGAGCTTGCCGTTGCGGCCTTCGAGACCGAGCGTCGCCGCCTGGAACTCGCGCTCGGCGCCCTCCGCCTGCGAGGAGGAGGTGCGGAACTTGGTCGGCCAGTAGGGCCAGACCGTCAGCTTGTCCTCCAGCTCCGGCGCCATCGGCCGGATGTCGAGCTGCGTCACCGACAGCGCGCCCTGCCGGAAGGCCGTGCCGACGCAGTCCGAGGCCGTATCGCCGCCGCCGACCACGACGACATGCTTGCCCGCAGCCAGGATCGGCGCCTCGTTCGAGACGTCCTCGCCGCCGACGCGCTTGTTCTGCTGGGTGAGGTAGGGCATCGCGTAATGCACGCCCAGGAGATTGGTGTCCGGCAGGCCGGGATCGCGCGGCGCTTCCGCCCCGCCCGTCATCAGCACGGCGTCGTGTTCGGCGACCAGCTTCGCGAAGGGCACGGTGACGCCGATGTTCTGCCTGTAGTGGAAGGTCACCCCTTCCGCCTCCATCTGCTTCACCCGGCGGTCGATATGCTTCTTCTCCATCTTGAAGTCGGGGATGCCGTAGCGCAGCAGGCCGCCAGCCTTGGCCTCGCGCTCATAGACATGGACATCGTGCCCGACGCGGGCGAGCTGCTGCGCCGCGGCCATGCCGGCGGGGCCGGAACCCACGATGGCGATGCGCTTGCCGGTGCGCCTGGCCGGGATCTCCGGCGCGATCCAGCCTTCTTCCCAGCCCTTGTCGGCGATCGCCTGCTCGATCGTCTTGATCGTCACCGGCATGTTTTCGAGGTTGAGCGTGCAGGCCTCCTCGCAGGGCGCGGGGCAGATGCGGCCGGTGAATTCCGGGAAGTTGTTGGTGGAGTGGAGGTTGCGCAGCGCCGCCTCCCAACCGCCGGAATAGACCAGCTCGTTCCAGTCCGGAATCTGGTTGTGCACCGGGCAGCCGGTCGGCCCGTGGCAGAACGGAATGCCGCAATCCATGCAGCGCGCCGCCTGCTTCTTGACGTCGCGCTCCTCCAGCGGGAGCGTGAACTCGCGGAAATGCCGGATGCGGTCGCCGGCGAGCTGATACTTCTGCTCCTGCCGGTCGTATTCGAGGAAGCCCGTGACCTTGCCCATGCCGTTTCTCTCGCCGTGTGCCCGGGTAGTCCCGCGCGCGTGCCTGATCCTGATCGCGTGACCGGGGCCGCAAGGGCCCCGGTGGGTGGCGTCTTAGCTTATTCCGCGGCCTGCAAGGTGCGGGCCTGCTCCATCTCGCGCAGCGCGCGGCGGTATTCGACCGGCATCACCTTGACGAACTTGGTGCGGTAGTCCGCCCAGTTGTCGAGGATCGCGCGCGCCTTCGCCGAGCCGGTATAGGTGAAGTGGTTCGTCAGCATCTGCATCAGGCGCTCGTCGTCATGGCCCGACATGTTGGCCATGTCGATGCGGCCCTTGTGCTCGAGATCGCCGCCGTGATGGTGCAGCCGCTCCATCAGCTCCTCTTCCTCCTCGACCGGCTCGAGATCGACCATGGAGAGGTTGCAGCGCGATTTGAAGGTGCCGTCCTCGTCCAGCACATAGGCGATGCCGCCCGACATGCCGGCCGCGAAGTTGCGTCCGGTCTGGCCGATGACCGCGACGACGCCGCCGGTCATGTATTCGCAGCCATGGTCGCCCGTGCCTTCGACCACCGCGATGGCGCCGGAATTGCGCACCGCGAAGCGCTCGCCGGCGACGCCGCGGAAATAGGCCTCGCCCGAGATCGCGCCGTAGAGCACGGTGTTGCCGACGATGATCGAGCGCTCGGGCGCGGCCTTCGAGGCCGGGTCCGGTTTCACCACCAGCTTGCCGCCCGAAAGGCCCTTGCCGACATAGTCGTTGGCCTGGCCGGTGAGCTCGACGGTGACGCCGGCAGCCAGGAAGCAGGCGAAGCTCTGGCCCGACGTGCCCTTCAGCTTCACCGTGATGGTGTCGTCCGGCAGGCCGGCATGGCCGTACTTCTTAGCGACGGCACCCGAGAGCATGGCACCGGCCGAGCGGTCGACATTGGAGATCGTCTCCTCGATCACGACCGGCTTGGCCGTCTCGATCGCATGCTCCGCCGCCGCGATCAGCCTGCGGTCGAGTACAGTGTCGATCGGGTGCTTCTGCAATTCGACATGGCGGATCGCCACGCCCGGCAGATCGACCTTGTGGAAGAGCTTGGTGAAGTCGAGCCCCTTGGCCTTCCAGTGCTCGATGGCCTCGCGCTTGTCGAGCAGATCCGAGCGGCCGACGATCTCCTCGATCTTGGTGAAGCCCATCTCCGCCATGATCTTGCGGACATCCTCGGCCACGAAGAAGAAATAGTTCACGACATGCTCGGGCAGGCCCTTGAAGCGCTTGCGCAGCACCGGGTCCTGCGTCGCGACGCCGACCGGGCAGGTGTTGAGATGGCACTTGCGCATCATGATACAGCCGGCCGCGATCAGCGGCGCGGTCGAGAAGCCGAACTCGTCGGCCCCGAGCAGCGCACCGATGATCACGTCCCGGCCCGTGCGCAGGCCGCCGTCGACCTGGAGCGCGACGCGACCGCGCAGATGGTTCAGCACCAGCGTCTGCTGGGTTTCGGCAAGCCCGATCTCCCAGGGCGAGCCGGCATGCTTCAGCGAGGTCAGGGGGCTCGCGCCCGTGCCGCCCTCGAAGCCGGAGATGGTGATGTGGTCGGCGCGCGACTTGGCGACGCCGGCCGCCACCGTGCCAACGCCGATCTCGGAGACGAGCTTCACCGAGACGTCCGCCGCCGGGTTGACGTTCTTCAGGTCGAAGATCAGCTGGGCGAGATCCTCGATCGAATAGATGTCGTGATGCGGCGGCGGCGAGATCAGGCCGACGCCCGGCGTCGAATGCCGGGTCCGGGCGATCTTGGCGTCGACCTTGTGGCCGGGGAGCTGGCCGCCCTCGCCGGGCTTGGCGCCCTGCGCGACCTTGATCTGCATCACGTCGGAGTTGACGAGATACTCGGTCGTCACGCCGAAGCGGCCGGACGCGATCTGCTTGATCGCCGAGCGCTTTGAGCGCCCGTCCGGCATCGGCTTGAAGCGGATCGATTCCTCGCCGCCCTCGCCGGTGTTCGACTTGCCGCCGATCTGGTTCATCGCGATGGCGAGCGTCTCATGTGCCTCGCGCGAGATCGAGCCGAACGACATCGCCCCCGTGGCGAAGCGCTTGACGATCTCGGCGGCCGGCTCGACGCTCTCCAGCGGCACGGGCTGGCGCCCGTCATCACCAGCCATCCTGACCTTGAACAGGCCGCGGATGGTGCTGAGTCGCTGCGCGTCGTCGTTGACCTGCCGGGCGAACTCCTCGTAGCGGTCCTGCGCGTTGAGGCGCACGGCATGCTGGAGCGAGGCGACGACATCCGGCTTCCAGACATGGTCCTCGCCACGGACGCGGTACATGTACTCGCCGCCGATATCGAGGCTGTCGCGGTAGAGCGGCGAGTCGCCGAAGGCATCGCGATGGCGGCTGACGCTCTCCTCGGCGATCTCGTCGAGGCCAACGCCCTCGATCGCCGTGCCCGTGCCGAAGAAGAACTTGTCGACGAAGGCGCTCTTCAGGCCGACGGCATCGAAGATCTGCGCGCCGCAATAGGACTGGTAGGTCGAGATGCCCATCTTGGACATCACCTTCAGCACGCCCTTGCCGACCGACTTGATGTAGCGCTTCACCACCTCGTCGGCATCGACCTCCTCGGGGAAGGCGCCCTGCTCGTGCTGGTCGAGCAGGGTATCGAAGGCCAGATAGGGGTTGATCGCCTCGGCGCCATAGCCGGCGAGGCAGCAGAAATGATGGATCTCGCGCGGCTCGCCGGATTCGACGACGAGGCCGACCGAGGTGCGCAGCCCCTTGCGGATCAGGTGATGATGCACCGCCGCCGTCGCCAGCAGCGCCGGGATCGGGATGCGGTCGGCGCCGACCTGCCGGTCGGACAGGATGATGATGTTGTAACCGCCATGGACCGCGGCCTCGGCGCGCTCGCAAAGCCGCTCCAGCGCGCCCGCCATGCCGGCCGCGCCCTCGCGCGCCGGATAGGTGAAGTCGATCGTCTTGGTGTCGAAGCGATCCTCGTAATGGCCGATGCAGCGGATCTTCTCGAGATCGTCATTGGTCAGGATCGGGGTGCGAACTTCGAGACGCTTGCGCCGCGAGGTGCCTTCGAGGTCGAGGATGTTCGGCCGCGGCCCGATGAAAGAGAGCAGGCTCATCACCAGCTCCTCGCGGATCGGGTCGATCGGCGGGTTCGTGACCTGAGCGAAGTTCTGCTTGAAATAGGTGTAGAGCAGCTTCGACTTGAGCGAGAGCGCCGAGATCGGCGTGTCCGTGCCCATCGAGCCAACGGCTTCCTGCCCGGTCACCGCCATCGGGGCCATCAGCAGGCGCACGTCCTCGGTGGTGTAGCCGAAGGCCTGCTGGCGATCGAGCAGCGGCACGTCGGTGCGCGAGGCCCGCGCCTCGACCGGCGGCAGCTCCTCCAGCACGATCTGGGTGCGCTTCAGCCAGTCCTTGTAGGGGTTGGCGAGGCACAAGCTCGTCTTGATCTCGTCGTCGCCGATGATGCGGCCCTGTTCGAGATCGATCAGCAACATCTTGCCGGGCTGAAGGCGCCACTTCTCGACGATCTTCTCCTCCGGAATCGGCAGCACGCCGAATTCCGAGGCCAGCACGACGAGGCCGTCATCGGTGACGAGATAGCGCGCGGGCCTGAGGCCGTTGCGATCCAGCGTCGCGCCGATCTGGCGCCCGTCGGTGAAGGCGATCGCGGCCGGCCCGTCCCAGGGCTCCATCAGGGCAGCGTGATATTCGTAGAACGCGCGCCGCTCCTCGTTCATCAGCGGGTTGCCGTTCCACGCTTCCGGCACGAGCATCATCATCGCATGGGTCAGCGAGTAGCCGCCCTGCACCAGGAATTCGAGCGCGTTGTCGAAGCAGGCCGTGTCCGACTGCCCCTCATAGGAGATCGGCCAGAGCTTCGAGATATCGGCTCCGAACAGCTCCGAGTCGACGCTCGCCTGCCGCGCCGCCATCCAGTTGACGTTGCCGCGCAGCGTGTTGATCTCGCCGTTATGCGCGACCATCCGGTAGGGGTGGGCGAGCCGCCAGGATGGGAAGGTGTTGGTGGCGAAGCGCTGGTGGACCAGCGCGAGCGCGCTCTCGAAGCGCTCGTCCTGCAGGTCCTTGAAGTAGGAGCCGAGCTGGTTCACCAGCACCATGCCCTTGTAGACGATGGTGCGGGCCGACATCGAGACGGGGTAATATTCCGCCGTCTTGCGCTCCTGATGCTTGTAGACCTTGTTCGAGACCGACTTTCTCAGGACATAGACCTGCCGCTCGAACTCCTCCTCGTCGGTGATGTCGTCCGGCCGGCCGACGAAGAGCTGGCGGTGCACCGGCTCGGTCTCCAGCACCGCCTTGCCGAGGTCGCTGTTGTCGACCGGCACGTCGCGCCAGCCGAGGAAGTTCAGGCCTTCCTCCTCGACGGTCTGGGCGATGATCTCCTCGCAGAGCGTCCGGCTCGCAGCGTCTTGCGGCATGAAGAACTGGCCGATCGCATAGAACCCCGGCTCCGGCAGTTCGATGCCGAGCTTGGCGCACTCCTCCTTGAAGAAGCGATGCGGGATCTGGGTGAGGATGCCGCAGCCGTCGCCGAGCTTCGGATCGGCGCCGACCGCACCGCGATGGTCGAGATTGTGCAGGATCTGCAGGCCCTGCTGGACGATCGCGTGACTCTTGCGGTTCTTCATGTCGGCGATGAAGCCGACACCGCAGGAGTCCTTCTCGTTGCGCGGGTCGTACAGGCCCTGATGCGTCGGCAGCGCCGGATCGCGCACGGCCGGGAAACGCTCGAAGGTCTCGACACCGCTCGACTTGCTGGTTGCGCTCATCGTCAAACCTGCTCCCAGAACCCCGCCGGCTTCTCGCCATCGGGCAGACCGTCAGTCACAATCCTCCCCGCGGCCGCATCGGCGCCGACGGGAATGTCGGCGTCGCGAATGAAGCCAGGCCGGGTCGGCCGTCTTTTCGTCGGAGGCTTACTTGCGCTTTGTTTCCACCGCGCCCGCGTCCTCCGCAGGCGCTTCGGGCTGGTTATCGCCCGGTCGCGCCTGTCTCAGGCCGTCGTTTTACGGACGGCGCACGTACGGTCGGCTTTGGCATCAGCAGCCCGGCCCCTCGTCATGCTCCGCTCCGTTGCGACGGCGCGACCTGGAGCCTGCAACGGCTTTCGGTCGGCGCGATGAAAAATGGGACAGCAACACTGTCCTATTACGATGAACTTGCCAGAATTCCAATCTGCGCACAAGCGTCGATTTCGCGTCGCAGCGAAATTTTATTGCAAAATCGACTCCGCACTAGACATTTACGGCATGAAAGCCGGACTCAGGCGACCCGCTTCTTGTTCTGCCGCCTGCCGGCAGGCACATGGCGCAGATCGTCTCACCGCCCCTGCCGCTTGGCAGGAACGGGCCGGCCTCGTAACCCTTCGACCATGAACTTCATCAGCGACAACACCGCCGGCGCCAGCTCCCGTGTCATGGCCGCGCTGGCGGCTGCCAATGACGGGCCTGCCTCCGGCTATGGCAGCGACGACTGGACCAGACGGGTCGAGGACCGCCTTTCCGTCGTGTTCGAACGCGAGGTCGCGGCCTTCCTCGTCACGACCGGCACGGCAGCCAACGCTCTCGCCCTCGCCTGCCTCGTCAAGCCCTGGGGCGCCGTCATTACCCATGAGGACAGCCACATCGTCGAAGACGAATGCGGCGCGCCGGAATTCTTCAGCAACGGCGCCAAGCTGGTCGATCTTCCTGGCGCGGGCGGCAAGCTGACCCCGGCGGCGGTGGCGCGCGCGCTGGGCTACCTGAACGAGGGCAGTTTCCACAACGTCCAGGCTCAGGCGCTGTCGATCACCCAGGCGACGGAATGCGGCACGATCTATACAGCGGCCGAGGTGCGGGCCCTCGCGGAAGCCGTCGCGGCCCGGCGCCTCGCCGTTCACATGGACGGCTCCCGCTTCGCTAATGCCGTCGCCACGCTCGGCTGCACGCCGGCCGAGATCACCTGGAAGGCCGGCGTCGACGTGCTCTGCTTCGGCGGCACCAAGAACGGCGCATGGGCGGTGGAAGCCGTGGTCTTCTTCGACCCGGCCCGGGCCGAGGAGATGAAGTGGCGGCGCAAGCGCGCCGGCCAGACCCTGTCGAAGGGCCGCTTTCTCGGCGCCCAGTTCGAAGCGCTGCTCGCGGACGATCACTGGCTCGACCTCGCCCGGCATGCCAACGCACAGGCCGGGCGCCTGGCCGAAGCGGCCGGCAGCGGCGGCCGGTCGCGCCTGGCCTGGCCGAGCCAGGCCAACGAGGTCTTCCTGATCCTGCCCGCCGCCACGCAGGATCGGCTGGCGGCGGCCGGCGTGCGCTACCATGCCTGGCCCGACCGTTCGCTCGCCCCCGACAACGCCTTGCGGGAGGGCGAGATCATCGGCCGTTTCGTGATGTCCTTCGCCACCGACCCGGGCGAGGTGGAGCGGCTGATCGCGACCATCGCGGGGTGAAGCGGGTTTTCAGACCCGGTGCGGCCCCATGCCTGCCGCAATCGCTAAGGAAAACTGAAGGCCGCGCGACATCCGTTAAGGAAGGACAGCATGGCAAAACCTTCGACCGCGTCGAGGCGTATCGGTCTGATGGGGCTGGCCGTGGCCGGTGCGCTCGCCGGCTCGGCGGGAAGCGCCGCCGCCCAGTATTACTACTATGACGACTATTACGACGCAGTGCCGGTGGTTCCGTATCCGCCTGCCTATGGCTACCGCTATCGCTACGCTCCGCGCATTGCCGAACCGGTGACGACCTACGACATCCGCCGCATCGCCACGGATCGGTACGGCTTCGTCCGCATCGACCGGCTTTATCGGACCGGCGACACCTATGTCGTCGACGGCATGCGGGCGAACGGCCAACGGCAGCGCCTGGTGCTCGACGCCTTTGCAGGCAACCTGATCCGCCGTGTCCCGCTACGCGGCGGCCAGGCCGGGCAAGCCCCGGACATTGCCCGGATCGACCCACAGCAGGAGCGGGAGCCGCCGCGCCCGCATCTCGTGCCGAAGCCGCCCCAGCGCCCGGCCGCGCTCAAGCCCCCGAGCCAGGCGAGCGCGCCGGCGACCATCGCGCCGCCCGCGCCTGCCACCCCGGCGGCGGGGCAAGAGGCGCCGAGCCCGGCGCCGACACCGCCGCCCCCCGTCGAGGCCAGCGCTCCCGCCACGCAGACCGCGCCCTCGCCCGAGGCCGCCCCCGCCGCGCCGTCGCCCGGCCCGGTCGACGCCACGAGCGGCGCCGAGAAGCCCAGGCTGGTGAATCCTCAGGATGTCCGCGGCACCGACGAGGCGGAGCGCAAGCCGCCGCTCTCGAGCCCGCCGCCGGCCTCGGCCGAGGCCGCGGTGCCGCTGGCGCCGGTGCAGGGGCAGGATTCGAACACCGCCAAGCCGAAGCCGGAGACGCCGATCGCACCGGTCGCACCGCTGAACTGATCGGTCTCTCCCGTCGGCCAGCCGCCGCCGGCACGAAAAAGGGCTCCCGTCTCCGGGAGCCCTCGTTGGTCGAACCACGAGTCCGAGGGGTTACGCAGCCCTGGCGCTCTCGACCTTGGCTTCGAGAACCTTCGCCGAGCCGGCGCCGATCGGAATCTGGCGCGGCTTCTTGGCCTCGGGAATCTCGCGCACGAGGTCGATATGGAGCAGCCCGTTCTCGAGGCTCGCGCCCGTCACCTGCACGTAGTCGGCAAGCTGGAAGCGGCGCTCGAAGGCACGCGCGGCGATGCCCTGATGCAGGACCTCGCGCTTCTCGCCATTGTCGTTGGCCTGCTTCTCGCCCTTGACGGTCAGCGCATTCTCCTTGCTCTCGATCGAGAGGTCGGCCTCGCTGAAGCCCGCGACCGCGATGGTGATGCGGTAGGCGTTCTCGGCGGTGCGCTCGATGTTATAGGGCGGATAGCTCGGGGCCGCCTCGTTGCTGGTCGCCTGGTCGAGAAGCGAGAACAGGCGGTCGAAGCCGACGGTCGAGCGATAGAGGGGGGAGAGGTCGTAGTGACGCATGATGTGTCCTCCAGAGAAGCGACATGCAGTGCGGCCCGCCTCGCCTGAGCACGGGCCTGGTTGAGGTTCGCGCAGCCGGTTCAGGCCTGCGCAGCTTTGATCTGGGTAAGCGTTTTCGGCTTTTCAAGAGGCCGCCGCGAAGGGCATAAGCGAAGCTCCGCAACAGCCCGCGCAGCCGGCAGGCAGCGCTCGCTGGCGCATTTTTCACGCGACGTGGCCCTCCTTCCCGCGCTGGAAAAATGCCTCAGCCTGGAGTCTGCAATGGCCGAGGCCGCCTTCTTCGAGGATGCCGATTATCCGGTTCCGGGCCATGGCAAGGTCTGGCTCGCGACGACCCGCGACGGCGCGGCGCTGCGCTTCGCGAGCTGGCGTCCGACGGTGAAGCCGGTCCGCGGCACCGTCGTCCTGGTGCAGGGCCGCGCCGAGTTCATCGAGCGCTACAGCGAGACGGTCGCCGAGCTGCGCCGGCGCGGCTTCCATGTGCTGGCGTTCGACTGGCGCGGCCAGGGCGGCTCGCAGCGCTTCGTGCGACGCACGCGCAAGGGCCATGTCGGCCGGCTCAAGCATTATGAGGCCGACCTCGCCCTCGCGATGGCCCAGATGCAGGAGAAATTCCCTCCGCCCTATTTCGTCCTCGCCCATTCGATGGGCGCGGCCATCTGCCTCGATGCCGCCCGCCACGGCGCGCTGCCGGTCGCGCGCATGGTCGCCCTGGCTCCCATGCTCGGCCTCACCATGGTGAAGCGCCCGGCCGCTGCGAGCCGCCTCGCCAGCCTGCTCTACTGGCTGGGCTTCGGCCGCGCCTTCGTCCCCGGCGGGGGCGACACCGCCATCGCCACCAAGCCCTTCGAGGGCAACCGGCTGACCAGCGATCCCGCGCGCTACGCCCGCAACAGCCGGCTGTCGGCGCACGCCCGCCATCTCAGCATCGGCGATCCGACCATCGCCTGGGTCCGCAACGCCTTTCGCCTGATGGCCCGGCTCAACGGGCCGTCGGCGGCGCTCGACGTCAAGGTGCCGACCCTCGTGATCGCTGCCGGGCAGGACCCGGTCGTCTCGACTCCGGCGATCGAGCGCTTCGCCGCCCGGCTGAAGACGGGCTCGGCCCTGGTGCTGCCGGAGGCACGCCACGAGATCCTGATGGAGAGGGATGCGATCCGCGCCCGTTTCTGGGCTGCCTTCGACGCCTTCGTTCCCGGCGAGGATCACGCCGGGCGCGGCTCAGCCGGCGAGCAGGCGCAGGGCGGCCTGATGCAACGCCTCGCTGGCGGCGGCGATGACACGGCCTCCCCCGGCGGCGCTGCCGCCGTCCCATGAGGTGACGATGCCGCCCGCGCCCTCGATGATCGGGATCAGCGCGACGATGTCGTAGGGCTTCAGGCCGCTCTCGATCACCAGGTCGACATGGCCCGAGGCGAGCATGCAATAGGCATAGCAGTCGCAGCCATAGCGCGAGAGCCTGACCTGGGCCTCGACGCGCGCGAAGGCCTCCGCCTCCTCGCCCTCGAAGAGATGCGGCGAGGTCGTCATCAATGTCGCCGAGGCCAGGCCCGGCACCTGCCGCGTCTGCAGCCGCCGGGGGCCGCCCGGACCTTCGTAGCGCGCCTCCCGTCCGTCGCCGGAGAAGCGCTCGCCCGAGAAGGGCTGGTGCATCATCCCGTAGACCGGCACGCCCTGGCGTGTCAGCCCGATCAGCGTGCCCCAGACCGGGATGCCGGATATGAACGCCCGCGTCCCGTCGATCGGATCGAGCACCCAGACATATTCGGCCTCGACGTTCTCGTTGCCGAACTCCTCGCCGAGCAGGCCGTGCTCGGGGAAATGCTGCCGGATCAGGCTGCGCATCACCGCTTCGCCGGCGCGGTCGGCCTCCGTGACGGGATCGAAGGTTCCACCGGCCGATTTGTCTTCTAGGGCATGATGGGCCCGGAAGAACGGCAGGATCGCCTGACCGGACCGGGTCGCGAGGTCGGCCACGAAGGCCCCGAAATCGACGGCACTCATGCGCGGCCCTCCGCTCGGCTTTTTGTGCTTTGCAACATGGACCTGCCTCTTACCCCATCCCGGCCCCCGCAGGCACCCACAGAAACGCCGGAAATCGTTTTGCTTGCAACGATTTCCGGCCGACGCCATGCATTGCATGCATGGCGTCTCTGCCGGTCGCCGATTTCGCTTGATCTTTTGCGTCGCACCGTCATATTGTGCACTTGCGAAGGGGAGATCATCTCAAGCCTTCGCTTGCCCTCCTTGGGCGTTTCCTCCCTAGACTTGGGCCGCCACGCAAGTGTGCGGCCCTTTTTTCTTGGCTGCCGCGCTTCGTCGCCGGAGGAGCGGCTATTCGGCCGCCTCACGCCCTTCGTCGAGCCAGCCGCTCCAGCGCGCGAAGCAGTCGGCGAGCGCGCGCGAGATGCCCTCCCGCAGGGTCTCGAAGCCGTCATGCGGCTCCAGCGTCGCCTCGTTCATGTAGAGTGCGCGGTTGACCTCGATCTGCAGCGCATGCACCCCGGCGGCCGGCGCGCCGTAGTGCTCCGTGATGAAACCGCCCGCATAGGGCCGGTTGCGGGTGACGCTGAGCCCCTGCCGGCTGAAGGCCTGCTCGGCGATGTCGACGATGTAGCCCGCGGCGCTGGTGCCGAATCGGTCGCCGAGGATGATGTCCGACTTGGCGAGCCCGTCCCGGTCCAGCCCTGCCGACGGCATCGAATGGGCATCGACCAGGACGCAGGTACCGAAGATGCCCTGGGTCCGCTGCACGAGGCCGCGCAGCGCCGCGTGGTAAGGGCGGTAGAGCCCGTCGATCCGCGCCAGCCCCTCGGCGACCGGGATCCGTCCGAAATAGATCTCCTGCGCATCACCGACGATTCGCGGGATCGTCCCCAGCCCGCCAGCGACCCGCATCGAGCGGGTATTGGCGAAGGGCGGCACCCGCCCCTCGAACATCCGCGGATCGAGCTCGTAGGGCTCCCGGTTGACGTCCAGATAGGCCCGCGGGAATTCGGCGACCAGCAGCGGCGCCCCGAGCGCGACGCCATGCTCGAACAGCCTGTCGACGAAGGCGTCCTCGGAGCGCCGCAAGCCCCTGAGCGGCAGCCGCGCCTGCTCGACGAAGCCGGCCGGGTAGCGCCGCCCGGCATGCGGTACGTCGACGACCACCGGCACCACCTGCAACGCCGGCGGATACAGGGTGAAGGGCCGCTCGATCTCGCCGACGACCTCGTCGGGAGCGGGGGGGAACGGTGTGGAGAACAGGCTCATCTCACCGGACTGAAGCACACAAACCGGAAGGGTTGAAGCCGCAGCCGCCGAAGCCCCGTTCGGCGGCTGCGGATTCACGCGTTGTTTACCACGATGAGGCCTTATAGAACGGCATGGTTCCAACGATGCGGCGGGGTCGCTACCCAACCGCAGCGGGCCCGAAGGCGGCACGGGCGCCAGACGCATTGAAACGGACTCTGCATCACCCGGGCCGAGCCCGGAGAGACAGGCCTCAGGGACGGACAGAACAGGCCCATGACGAAGATTTTGCTCGCGGAAGACGACAACGACATGCGTCGCTTCCTGGTCAAGGCCCTGCAGAACGCAGGCTATGACGTCGCCTCGTTCGACAACGGCCTGTCGGCCTATAATCGCCTTCGCGAAGAACCCTTCGAGCTGCTGCTGACCGACATCGTCATGCCGGAGATGGACGGAATCGAGCTGGCGCGCCGCGCCACCGAGCTCGACCCCGACATCAAGGTGATGTTCATCACCGGCTTCGCCGCCGTCGCGCTCAACCCGGATTCGCAGACGCCCAAGGACGCGAAGGTGCTTTCCAAGCCCTTCCATCTGCGCGAGCTGGTCAACGAAGTCGAGAAGCTGCTGGCCGCCTGAGAATTTATGCGGCAAACGCCTTGCAAGCCGCGAGGCGAGCCGCTATAGCCCCCTCACCTCGCAGCGTGATCGCGGCCACCACGGCCCGGACACGCTTCCGGAAGTCGCCTCGGGCGGCGGAAGGGCGCGTAGCTCAGCGGGAGAGCACTACGTTGACATCGTAGGGGTCACAGGTTCGATCCCTGTCGCGCCCACCATTTTCCTCTCGATCTGATCGGGACCTACGGCCACCCTCCGGGTGGCTGTTTTGCGTTTGGGGCCAGGCCCGCACGCCACATTGCAAAAGCCCTTCGGACACGACTTCGGAATCGGGCGTGCCCTCCTCGCCGGCAGCGATCGCGCCGGCCGAAGGCCGTTGACGACGGCGATCCGCAGCAGGGCGGTCCGACACCGATCGACTCCGGTCGCCGTCAGTTCGCCTGGAGGCGCCAGGCGGCGCGGCCGAATTGAGCGACGGCGGCTCCCATTTCGACCAATTTCGTCATTCGGCAACTGATTACGGTAAAAGCCGCCATGCGCTTTCAGCGATGATTTCCATCGCGGGCTTCGACCGCCGGATCATCTCGCTGCGGGGCGAACGGAAATGTCGAACCTACGAGTTGTCCCCTCCGAAACCCGCAAAATCGGACTCGGCCAGGTCCTGCTCCTGGTCACGGCCTGCGGTTGGGGCCTGAACTGGACGGTCCTGAAATTGGTCCTGCACGACTGGCCGCCCTTGTTTGCGCGCGGAAGCGCCGGCTTGCTCGGAGCCGCCGGCCTTGCCCTCATGGCGCATCTGCGCGGCGAGAGCCTGTCGATCCCGAAAGGCGCCGGCATGCCGCTCGCCTTTGCGGCCGCGATCAACGTCTTCGCCTGGATGGGATTCACGGCGCTCTCGTTGAACTGGCTCAAGGTGTCGGAGGGCGCGCTGATCGCCTATTCGATGCCGATTTGGGCGATGCTGATCGCTTGGCCCCTGCGGGGACAACGTCCCCGGGCACGTAGCGTGCTGGCATTGGCATTGGGCATTGCCGGAATCGCCGTGTTGCTGGGCGGGCCGGATTTCGACGCCGGCAAGGCCCCCGGTATCCTCTTCGGCCTCGCTGCCGCGATCCTGTTCGCTCTCGGCACGGTTCGAGCCAGCAAGCCGGTGCCGATGCCGTTCATCGCACTGACGGCTTGGCAGGTCGCGCTCGGTTGCCTGCCGATGGTCGTCCTGGGACTATGGCTGGAACGGCCGAACATCTCTGCATTGTCGCCGTCCGGCATGCTTGGCCTCGCCTATATGGCCGCGGGGCCGATGGCGGTCTGCTACCTGACCTGGTTCGGCGCCTTGCAGCGGCTACCCACCTCGGTCGCCGCCACGGCGATGCTGCTCGTCCCGATCATCGGAACGGTTTCAGCCGTCCCGCTCCTGGGCGATTCCCTCGGAATACGGGAAGCCATCGCAATCGCATTGACGCTGAGCGGGGTCGGACTGGCCCTCCGGAGCAGAGCCGGTTCCTAGAGAAGGCTGCCCCCCTCAAGGAAGGGCTGGCACCACCGGATGCGCGGCGATGCCGTGTCGAGGCTCGCGACGGCCCCCTGCCTAGCGCAGGAGGTTGAGATAGCGCTCGCGGTCCTTGACCGGCATGCTGGCCGGCAGCGGCGGCAGTTGGAAGCTCCAGGTCTCGGAGAGCGTGCGCCCGTCCAGCTCCAGCGCCGCGCGCAGTTCCGACGCCTTGGTCGAATCCTTGACCTTGACCCGGTAGGTCAGGCGCCAGCCCTGGATGGCCGGGTTGGGCTGCAGCACCGTGCCGACGATCTCGACATTGTCGTTGGCGCTGATCCGGGCGGCGACGGGTGCGTTGGCCGCGAGGTCGCGCAGCGGGCCGCCCTTGAAGTCGACGAGGAAGGCCAGCGTGCCATCCGCCGCGCGAATCAGGTTCGACTGGTAGATTTCGCCGGTGGAGCGCATCGTCTGCCAGACATGCGCCGGCCCGTCCTTGAGGATGGCGGGTTCGTCGGTCGTCCAGTGGATGCGGTAGTCGAACTGCATCGCCTGGCCGACCTCCGGCAGGGCGTCCGGCGCCCAGAAGGCGACGATGTTGTCGTTGGTCTCGTCCGCAGTCGGAATCTCCACCAGGCGGACATGCCCCTTGCCCCAGTCGTTCTGCGGCTCGATCCAGGCGCTGGGCCGCAGGTCGTAGCGGTCTTTCAGGTCCTCGTAGCGCGAGAACGCCCGGCCGCGCTGCAGCAGGCCGAAGCCTTTCGGGTTCTCGGCCGCGAAGCTGCTGATCGCCACCATCGGGGGATTGTTGAGCGGACGCCAGATCCACTCGCCATTGCCGGCATGGATGGCGAGCCCGTTGGAATCGTGGATCGCCGGGCGGAAATTGTAGGTCGGCGGCGGCTGGTTGGGACCGAACAGGAACATGCTGGTCAGCGGCGCGATGCCGAGCGCCGCCGGCGCCCCGCCGGCACGCTGGAAGATCCGCGCCTTGACGTCGAGCAGCGCGTCGGAGCCGGGCGTCAGCGTGAACTCGTAGGCGCCGGTGGCGCGCGGCGAATCGAGCAGGGCATAGAAGGTGATCGACTTGTCCTGCGGTCCAGGGCGCCGGATCCAGAACTCGCGGAAGGCCGGGAATTCCTCCGGAATCGAAAGGCCGGTATCGATGCCGAGCCCGCGCCCCGACAGGCCATAGATCTGGCCCTTGCCGATGACGCGGAAATAGCTGGCGCCCAGCACGCTCATGATCTCGTCGTCCTTACCGGGCTGGTTGACCGGATACATAATCCGGAACCCGGCCCAGCCAAGCTTGCTGGTCTGCTCGCGGTCGAAATGCAGGTCGCCGAAGTCGAAGCGTCCGGGATCGTAGGGAATCTCGCGGACCACGCCGGCGACGATCTCGTTGATCCGCACCGGCGTGTTGAACTGCATGCCCTGATGGTAGAACGACAGCTTGAACGGGGTCTCGACCTCCGACCAGGCGAAGCGGTCCCGCCGCGGCTGCATCTTCTGGTAGTCGAAGAACTGCATCTTGCTGAAGACGTCGGGCAGGTTGCTGACCGGCGCGACATAGGGGGACGCCGCCAGAACCCGGGCCCGGGCCGTCACTTCGCCGAGGCCGAACCCAGGTTTCTCCTGCGCCAGCGCGGTCCCGCAAAGCCCGAGCAGCCCGGCGACCAGCCAGCCCAGGATCGCCTGCGGAAGGGACGGACAGGCTTGCCGACGAGCAGGGCCTTCCCCGGGCGCTATCGGCGCGGATCGGGTCGAGAATAGCCGGGCCGGATCGTGATGGCCGGCCGCGGGACGGGTCGACAAGTTCACGGAAGCTCCCTTAAATACCGGATGACAGGATGGAACGCGCCCGTCCTGCCTGGCAGTGGCGCGTCCGAGCACAAATGCCCATCATGGGGACGAGGGTCAAGGAATCAGCCCTGCCGATTCGCCCCGCTTCCTCGCCCCCGCCAACCATCATCGAAGTGAACGAAAGCCAGCATGGATAATCGAAACGGTGTGCGGGTCGTCTCGGGGCGAGAGGAGGACTCTTGCTCCGGTACGGACAGGAACGGTCTGTCCCGGCGGCAGGCGCTAGGGGCGCTCGCCTCGGCCGCCGCAGCCGCCGGAATCGCCGGTGCTCCGGCGGCGGCAGCCCCGAAAAGGCCCGTCGCGCCGGCAGGTCCGGCGGCCAAGAAGGCCTTCATCGACGACCTCATCGCGCGCATGACCGTCGACGAGAAGGTCGGCCAGTTGCGGCTCATCAGCATCGGGCCCGAGATGCCCCACGCCAAGCTGGTGGAGGAAGTCGCGGCCGGCCGCATCGCCGGCTCCTTCAACACCGTCGTCCGGCGCGACAATCGGCCGCTCCAGGAAGCCGCGGTCAAGCGCAGCCGCCTGAAGATCCCGCTGTTCTTCGCCTACGACGTGGTGCACGGCCACCGCACAACCTTTCCGATCCCGCTCGGCCTGGCGGCGAGCTTCGACATGGCGGTGATCGAGCGGATGGCGCGCGTCTCGGCCATCGAGGCCTGCAACGACAGCGTCGACATGACCTTCGCCCCGATGGTCGACATCAGCCACGACCCGCGCTGGGGCCGCACTTCGGAGGGCTTCGGCGAAGACCCCTATCTCGTGTCGGAATGCGCCCGCGCCAGCGTGCGCGGCTTCCAGGGCGCCGCGCCCGACAAGCCGGATACGATCATGGCCGCGGTCAAGCACTTCGCGCTTTACGGGGCGGTCGAGGGCGGACGCGACTACAACACCGTCGACATGAGCCCGCTGCGGATGCACCAGGTCTATCTGCCGCCCTACAAGGCCGCGATCGATGCCGGCGCCGGCGGCGTCATGGTGGCGCTGAACTCCGTCAACGGCATCCCTGCGACCTCGAACGTCTGGCTGCTGCAGGACCTCCTGCGCAAGCAATGGGGTTTCAAGGGCGTCACCGTCAGCGACCACGGCGCCATCACCGAGCTGACGCGGCACGGTGTCGCGCGCGACAACCGCGAGGCGGCCAAGCTCGCGATCAAGGCCGGCATCGACCTCAGCATGGCCGACCAGGTCTATCTGGCCGAGCTGCCCGGGCTGATCGCCTCGGGCGAGATCAAGATGGCCGAGATCGACGCCCGCGTCCGCGAGGTTCTCGGCGCGAAATACGACATGGGCCTGTTCGCCGATCCCTTCCTGCGCATGGGCAAGCAGGAGGACGATCCGGCCGATGTGCGCGCCGAGGACCGGCTCCATCGCGAGCCCGCCCGCGCCATCGCTCGGGAAACCATCGTGCTCCTGGAAAACCGCAACCAGACCCTGCCGCTGAAGAAGCAGGGCACGATCGCGCTGGTCGGACCGCTGGCCGAATCCGGGCTCGACATCCTCGGAAGCTGGTCGGCGCAGGGCGTGCCGGAGCAGGCCGTCACCGTCCGCGCCGGCATCGAGAAGGCGATCGAGGGCAAGGCACGCCTCGTCACCGCCCGCGGCGCCAACGTCCTCGACGACAAGAAGGTGGTCGACTACCTGAACTTCCTGAACTGGGACAAGCCGGAGGTCGTCCAGGATCCCCGCCCGATCGAGACGATGATCGAGGAAGCGGTCGCCGTCGCCAGGGAGGCTGACGTCGTCATCGCCGTCGTCGGCGAATTGCGCGGCATGTCGCATGAATCCTCGAGCCGGGTCAGCATCGACATGCCCGGCTCGCAGCGCCGGCTGCTGCAGGCGCTGAAGGAAACCGGCAAGCCGCTCGTCGTCGTGCTGATGAACGGGCGCCCGCTCGCCATCGGCTGGGAGAAGGACAACGCCGACGCGCTGCTGGAAACCTGGTACACGGGCACCGAGGGCGGCAATGCCATCGCCGACGTGCTCTTCGGCGACCACAACCCTTCGGCCAAGCTGCCGATCAGCTTCCCGCGCTCGGTCGGCCAGATCCCGACCTACTACAACGCGCTGCGCATCGGCCGCCCCTACACGCCGGGCAAGCCCGGCAACTACACCTCGCAATATTTCGAGGAGGAGCAGGGGCCACTCTATCCCTTCGGCTTCGGGCTGAGCTTCAGCCGCTTCAGCCTCAAGGACCTGAAGCTGTCGGCCACCCGCCTGAAGCGCGGCCAGACGCTCATCGCCGAGGCGACGTTGACCAACGAGGGCAGCTACGACGGCGCCAATGTCGTCCAGCTCTACATCGCCGACCCCTACGCCTCGATCGCCCGGCCGGTGAAGGAGCTGAAGGGTTTCCAGAAGCTCACGCTCAAGCCCGGCGAGAGCCGTGTCGTACGCTTCGAGATCGGCGAGGAGCAGCTCAAATTCATCAACGCCGACCTCAGGCAGGTGGTCGAGAACGGGCGCTTCGACGTGCAGCTCGGCCTCGATTCGCACGACGTGCTGGTGGAGAGCTTCGAGCTGGTCTGAACCGCGCGGCATCCGCCGGACGCGCTCGAACCTAGCCGGCGGGCCTTCCGCGCCGGCTCGTGGGGCTGCCTGCGGGCAGGAGACGGCCGGCGCCTGACAGGATGCTGGCGGCGAGCGCCCGCGCCGCCGCCTCGTGCGACTGGCCGCCCACGACGACGAACTCGATCGAGCCCAGCCGCGGCAGCGCCTCGGCCGGCTCGGCCTCGGCCAGCCCGGGCGGGATCAGCCGTGCCGAATGGGCGGTGACGCCGAGCCCCGCGACCGTCGCCGCGCGCAAGCCGGCGAGGCTGCCGCTCGTGCAGGCGACGCGCCAGGCCCTGCCGGCGCGCTCCAGCGTCTCGATGGCGTGGACCCGCGTGATGCTGGGCGGCGGATAGAGCACCAGCGGCACCACCGGCTGCTCGGCCAGCCGCGCCCCGGGACGGCCGACCCAGACCAGCCGCTCCTCCCAGGCCACGACACCGCGCGTGTCGCCGTTGCGGCGCTTGACGAAGATCAGGTCGAGATCTCCGGCATCATATTGCTCGTAGAGCCGGCCGCTCAGGCCGACCGTCAGTTCCAGGTCGACGGCATGATGCTGCATGGCAAACTCGGCCAGGATGTCCGGCAGTGCCGTAAAGGCGAAATCCTCCGAGACCCCGAGCCGCAACCGGCCGCGCAGCGTCGAGCCCTTGAGATAATGCTCGATCCTGCTACCGGCCTCGAGCACCTGCCGTGCGAAGGGCCGGATCGCATCGCCATCCGGCGTCGGGCGAACCTCATGGGTGTCGCGCGCCAGCAATCTGCGCCCGACGCGCCGTTCCAGCCGCGCGACGTGCTGGCTGACCGAAGATTGCCGCAGCCCGAGCTGCCGCGCCGCCTCGGTGAAGCTGAGCGTTTCGCAGACCTTGAGAAAGCTGCGCAGCAGCACGGGATCGAGCGGCCTGGGGTCGGTTTCCATGTCCATCATGTTTCATGATGATCAATATCATGTCCAGCACAGATCAAAATGAGCCGGCAATCTGCTAGGACGGCACCGGTTCTTGGAAGGAAGACGCCGGATGATCCGCCGCACGCTCGCCCGCTTCGGCATCGACCCGTATCTGCTCGCACTGCTCGGCACTGTCGCGGTCGCGATCATCCTGCCGGCGCAGGGACGCGGAGCCGTGGTCGCCAACGACGCCGTCTCCGTCGCGGTGGCGCTGCTGTTCTTCCTCTACGGCGCGCGTCTTTCGCCGAGGGCAGTGTGGGAAGGGTTGCTGCATTGGCGGCTGCAGTCCCTCGTCTTCGCCAGCACCTACCTGCTGTTTCCGGTGCTCGGCCTGGGCCTGACGCGGGCCTTCGGCGGCTGGCTCTCTCCCCCGCTGATCCTGGGCCTGATGTTCGTCTGCGTGCTGCCCTCCACCGTGCAGTCCTCGATCGCCTTCACCTCGATCGCGCGCGGCAATGTCGCCGCTGCGCTGTGCAGCGCCTCGGTCTCGAACCTGTTCGGCATGGTGGTGACGCCGCTGCTCGTCATGCTGCTGCTCGATTCGAAAGGCGTCGGCTTCAGCGGCGCGGCGATGGAGAGCATCGCCCTCCAACTGCTGCTGCCCTTCGCGGTCGGCCAATGCCTCAGGCCCTGGATCGGAAGCTTCCTGCAACGCTACAAGTCGGTGATCTCGCTCGTCGACCGTGGCTCGATCCTGCTAGTGGTCTACGACGCCTTCAGCGAGGGCATGGCGGCCGGCATCTGGTCGCAGGTCACCGTGAGCGATCTCGTCATGGTCGTTCTGCTCGACATGGCTCTCCTCGCCGCCGTCCTCGCGATCACCACGATCGTCAGCCGCCGTCTCGGCTTTTCCAAGGAGGACGAGATCGTGATCGTCTTCTGCGGTTCCAAGAAGAGCCTGGCCAGCGGCATTCCCATGGCCAACATCCTGTTTCCGGGCCAGGCGCTCGGCCTCATCGTCCTGCCGCTGATGCTGTTCCATCAGATCCAGCTGTTCGCCTGCGCGACGCTTGCGCAGCGCTATGCGCGCCGCCCCGTCGAAGCGCGCCCGGAGCCGGAGCCGCGCACCGTTCTCGGCTCTGCCGAGGCTTGATGCGGTTTCGCGGGCTTTTTTGCCTCCCCGAGGGAACAGCCGCGCGTCAGCCTTGTTGATCCTGCGCCTGCCCTTACATGAAGGGGAGCTCGAATCGACATCGAGCCGCCCTTCGATCTGGGGCGCGATGGAGACGCAGGCGAGGTCTGGCGCGCTTCCGGCCGCCCTCGCCGGGTGCCTCCAGCAACAAGCCGCACCGGCCGCCCCCGGGCGTGCGGCGGGATGGCGGTGGACCGCCAGCGGTGGTCCGTCCGTCAGGAAAGACGGAGGATCTGCATGACCCTGAACGAGAAATCCCAACGCGAGATTCGCAAGATCGCCTACGCGATCTGGATGAAGGAAGGGCAGCCGGAGGGCCGCGACCGCGAGCATTGGGAAGCGGCCAAGGAACTCTGGGCCTTCCGCAGCCACAACCATGCCCTCCCCGACGAGGAGGACGAGGTCAAGGCCGCCGCGCGCGGCAAGCAGTCAGAACACGGCCGCCCGATGTAGCGGTCGCAAGACGAGAACCGGCCTCACCCTGCAGGGTGCCTCGCGAAGAAGGGCCGGGCGTCGATACGGGTCAGGGGCAGGCGTAACCGCCGGGCGTCGCCATGCAGCGCGCTCCGGTGGGCAGGATGAGCGCGCCGCCGCGATCCCGGCGGACATAATCACCGTTCGGCAACCGGAAGCCACCGGTCGGGTCGGGCGTGACGCGCGTTCCGTCGGGGAGCACCAGCTGGCCGCCGTCGCGGAGGATCTGCTTCGCGGCCCCCGTCTGCGCGACAGGCGTAGGGACTGGCCGGCTGGAAACACAGCCTGAAATGAACAGCGCGATGGCGCCGAGCGAAATGGATGTCTTGATCATAGCCTCACCTTTGCCGCGCCGATGAGCAGTGGAAGAGCGATGGCGGTCAAGCCGCCATCGCTCGATCATGGGGAGGCAGGGTCGCGCCCGGAGGGTGCGCCTGCGCACGTGGCATCGGGCCGTTACCGGATCAGTACACCCAGCGACAGACGCGAACCGGACGGCCGAAGCGATTGCGCCGAACCGTGCAGACCTGGCGGCGCGGGCGGCGACGATGCCGATAGTACTGGGCCTGCTCGATCGGAGTTCCGTCGGGAAGGGTCGTCGCCTTCTCGGAGGGCGTTGCCCCCAGCGCCGGAGCGGCGGCGCCGAGCGCCGCGGCATCGGCCTTGCCGGAGATGGCGACGGTGGCCGCGCCGGCGGAGAGGGCGAAAAGCCCCAGCAGGAAAGAGCGTCGTTCCATGAAACGTTTCTCCAATCGAATCGAATAGGCCCGGTCGAATCAAACAAGACGAGGCTATGGCCCAAAACGGCCCAGCAACAAGAATGTTTCGTTAACGTGCGCGCTTCGATGGACAGACCCTGCACCCGCAAGGTGACAATGCGTTGAATTCCATCCGTGGGCACCGGCTGAATTTGCCGGGCAAATCATGATCTTGCGCGTCGGACGGAGGCGACGCAAGGCGACTGGCGCCGCGCAGCGTCCGCCCATGCGAATCCTTGACGCTCCGCGCTCGGGACGGCGCCCGCGAAGGGTAGAGGAGGCCTGCTGCGCGCCGGATCGATCCTTCCTGACCCCGCGGAGAGGCGCTTCTAGACCGCCGGCGGCGTGCCGTGCGTGTGGAAGCTCTCGATCGTCTTGAGCCCCCAGGCTTGCCCTTTCTTCCGCTCGGTCTCGGTCCAGGTCACGGTCTGCCAGTCCGGATCGAGGATAAGCCGCGCGCCGGCATTGGCGATCTCGACGCGGTTGCCGGCGGGTTCGTAGACATAGAGGAAGAAGGTCTGCTGCACCGCGTGCTTGTGCGGCCCGGTCTCGATGAAGACGCCGTTCTCCAGGAAGAGATCGGCCGCCTCCAGAATGTGCTCACGCTGGTCGACGGCATAGGTGACATGGTGGAAGCGCCCCTGCGCCGGCATGTGGTCGCGGGTGTAGGCGATGTCGTAGCTCTTGTTGTTGACCGTGAACCAGCATCCGCCGACCTCGCCCGAATCCAGCACGATCTGCTCGGTGATGCGGCTGCCCAGCGCCTTCGGCATGAACTCGCGGATCGCGGCGACGTCCTGCGCCAGCAGGTTGAGATGATCGAGCCGGCGCACGGCGCAGCCGCGGCCGTGATTGCGCTGCGCCTGGTTCTTCAGCGCCGGCCGCTCGCTTTCGGGCGCCCGATATTTATGCGTGTCGAAATAGATCTCGAAGACATGGTTGTCGGGATCGCGGAAGCGATAGGCCCGGCCATGGCCGAGATCGCCCTCGCTCCAGCCGATGCCGGCGCCCATCGCCTCTATCGCGGCGACGCGGCGCAGCAGCCCCGCCTCGCTCGACGCGCGATAGCCGATATGGCCGACGCCGGTGGTGCTCGACGCCGTGAGTTTCAGCGTGTGGAACTCGTAGTCGTCCCAGGCACGCAGATAGACCGAGTCGCCCTCGCGCCCACTCTCCGTCAATCCGAAGATGTTGACGAAGAAGTCGAGGCTGGCTTCCGGCTTGTTGGTGAAGAGCTCGACATGGCCCAGATGGGCGATGTCGAAGCAGGGCTCCGCACTCATCCCCAGACTTCCTTGGCCACTTCGAGAATGCGCGAGAGCTTGGCCCATTGCTCGTCCTCGGCCAGCACATTGCCTTCCTCGGTCGAGGCGAAGCCGCATTGCGGCGACAGGCAGAGCTGCTCCAGCGGCGCGAACTTGGCGGCCTGCTCGATGCGGCGCTTGAGATTGTCCTTGCTCTCGATCTCCCCGAACTTGGAAGTGACGAGGCCGAGCACGACCTGCTTGTCGCCCTTGGGCAGGAAGCGCAACGGCTCGAAGCCGCCCGAGCGGTCGTCGTCCCACTCCATGAAATAGCCGTCGACATCGATCTGGTTGAAGACCATGTCGGCCACCGGCTCATAGCCGCCCGACGCGATGAAGGTCGATTTGAAGTTGCCGCGGCAGGTATGGGTGGTGATCTGCATGTCGGCCGGCTTCGCCTTCAGCGCGGCGTTGAGCACGTCGCGATAGACGAAGATCAGCTTGTCCGGATCGTCGCCGCGCTCGGCCAGCATCTTCCGCTGCTCGGGATCGCAGAAATAGGACAGGCTGGTGTCGTCGAGCTGCAGATAGCGGCAGCCGGCGTCGTAGAAGGCCTTGATCGCCTTGGCGTAGGCCTTGCCCAGGTCCTCGTAGTAATCCTCCATCCTCAGATAGGCGCTCGGGTCGATTGCCTTCCGCCCGCCGCGGTAATGCAGCATGGACGGGCTCGGGATGGTCATCTTCGGCACGCGGCTGGTCACCGAAGCCAGGAATTTGAAATGGGCGAGATGCGGATGGTCCGCCGGGAAGTCGAGCTTCCCGGTGACCCGGATGCCGTGCCCCTTGGTGGCCACGCCCTTGAACTGGATGCCGGCGTCGGTCTCGTAGGTGGTGACGCCGGTCAGGCCGTCGAGGAAGTCGAAATGCCAGAACGCCCGGCGATACTCGCCGTCGGTCACGGCCTGCAGCCCGACCTCCTCCTGCTTCCTGACGAGCTTCCTGATCTCCTCGTCTTCGATCTTGGTCAGCTCGGCCTGCGCCATCTGCCCGGCAGCGACCTTGGCGCGCGCGTCCTTGACCGGCGCGCTGCGCAGCAGGCTGCCCACCATGTCTCCCCGGAACGGCGGCTTTGTCCTCTGAGTCATGCTGTTTCCTCCTGGTTCTTGCTGGTCAGGTCGCGGCGGCGAGGCCGAGATGGTGTTCGAGCCGCTCGGGCTCGGCGATGAGCGTCGCGCTGCGCTCGGCGAGGACCACGCGGCCGCGTTCGAGCACGATCGCATCGTCCGTCAGTTCGAGGATCTTGCGCGCATGCTGCTCGATCACGATGGCTGAAATCCCCTCCTCGCGGAACAGGGCCTTCAATGCCCTCAGCAGTTCCTCGACGATGATCGGCGCCAGCCCTTCGGTCGGCTCGTCGAGCAGCAGCAGCTTCGGGTTCAGCATCAGCGCCCGGCCGATCGCCAGCATCTGCTGCTCGCCCCCGGAAAGCTGGTTGCCGAGATTGGTCTTCCGCTCGGCCAGCCGCGGAAACATGCGGAAGACGCGGGCCACGTCCCAGGGTCCCGGCCGCGCGACCGCGGTCAGGTTCTCGAGCACCGTCAGCGACTTGAAGATGTTGCGCTCCTGCGGCACCCAGCCGATGCCGGCATGCGCCCGCTGTTCGGGCGAGGCGGTCGAGAGATCGCGCCCGGCCAGCACGATCCGCCCGCCGCGCCGGCGGGTCACGCCGATGATGCTGTTGACCAGCGTCGTCTTGCCGACGCCGTTGCGGCCGAGCAGCGCCAGCGAGTGCCCTGCCGCCAGCGAGAGGTCGATGTCGAACAGCACCTGCGCCTCGCCATAGCCGGCGCTCAGCCGCTCGATCGTCAGAAGCGTCGGCTGCGAAGCGTCAGACATGGGCATCCTCGCCGAGATAGGCCTCGCGAACGGCGGCATTGCGCGCCATCTCCTCCGGCGTCCCCTCCGCCAGCACGCGGCCGTTGACGAGCACGGTGATGCGCGTGGCGAAGCGGAAGACGACGTCCATGTCGTGCTCGATCAGCAGTACGGAAACGTCGGCGGGCAGGTCGGCGACCGTCCGCATCAGCTCGCGACGCTCGGCCTCCGGCACACCGGCCGCGGGCTCATCGAGCAGGAGCACGGAGGGCCGCGCGGCGAAGGCGGCGGCGATCTCGATCTGGCGCTGCTTGCCATAGGGCAGCGTCGCGATTGTCCGGTCCATGATGTCGTCCAGCCGGAAGCGGCTCAGGATGTCCGCGACCTGGCTCACGAGCTCCGTGTCGCGGTCGAGCGTGCGGAACAGGTGGCTGCCGCGCCCGAGGCGTTCGGAGATGACGAGTGCGATCATCTCCAGCGGCGTCATGGTCGCGAAAAGCTGGTTGATCTGGAAGGTGCGCGCCAGGCCGCGCTTCACCCGCGCCTCGCGCGGCAACCCCGTGATGTCCTCGCCCATCAGCGCGATGCGGCCGGAACTCGGCTTCAGCACGCCGGTCAGCTGATTGACGAAGGTGGTCTTGCCGGCGCCGTTCGGGCCGATCAGCGCGTGGCGCGCCCCTTTCGCCAGCGTGAAGTCGACATGGTCGGTCGCCGTGATCCCGCCGAAGCTCTTGACGAGGTCGAAGGTCTGGAGCGCGGCGCTCATCGGACGGCCCCCTTGCGAACGGCGGAGAGGCGCCCGGCGACGCCCTTGACCACACCGTGGATGATCTCGCGGCCTCCCAGCACGAAGAGAACGAGGAAAAGCCCGATCCAGAACATCCAGTATTGCGGCGTGAAGCTCGCGATCGCATCCTGTAGCAGCTTGAAGACGATCGCGCCGACGAGACCGCCGTAGAGATAGCCCGCGCCGCCGATGATCAGCACCAGCATCAGGTCGGCCGAGCGGTGGAAATCGAGCACGTCGAGCGAGACGAACTGGGTGGTCTGGGCCAGCAGCGCTCCGGCCGCCCCGGCATAGGCGGCGGCAAGCGTGTAGGCGGCGGCGAGACGCCGCGCATTCGGCACCCCCGACGCCGCGGCGCGCAACGGGTTGTCGCGGATCGCGCGCAGGGACAGGCCGAAGGGCGAATGCACCACCCGCCGCGCCACCAGAAACAGCACGAAGAGCACGCTGAGCGAATAGAGATAGGCCGTGCGGCCGAAGATGTCGAAATCGAACAGGCCGAGCACCGGCCCCATCGCGACGCCCTGCAGGCCGTCGGCGCCGCCCGTCAGCCAGCCCAGGGAGTTGGCCAGCTCGTAGACGATCAGCGCGACGCCGAGCGTGATCATGAGGCGGGTCAGATCGCTGCCGCGCAGCACCAGCGGGCTGGTCAGGAGGCCGAGCATCGCTCCGGCGCTCATGCCCGCCAGAAGCCCGGCAACCGGATCGCCGCCGACATGCTTCGCGAAGAGCCCCGCAGCGTAGGCGCCCATGCCGAGGAAGGCGGCATGCCCGAGCGAGACGATGCCGGCATAGCCGAGGATGAGGTCGAGCGAGAGCGCGAACAGCGCAAGGATCGCGATCTCGTTGAGAAGCAGCAGCTGGCTCGGCAACAGGACGAAGGCGGCAAAGGCCAACAGCCAGAAGGCGAGCTCGGCCGGGTGCCAGCGTCGCCCGGCATAAAGGGCGTGCCCGACGCGGCTCTCGAAGCTTCGCGCCGTCATGTCCGCGCCCTCGCGAACAGCCCGTGCGGGCGGGTGATCAGCAGCGCGACCATCAGCGCGTAGATGATGAAGGCACCGATCTCGGGGACGAGATACTTGCCGACGACGTCGGCGACGCCGAGCAGCATGGCGGCGAAGAACGGCCCGGTGATGCTCGAGGTGCCGCCGACGGTGACGACGATGAGGAAATAGATCATGAATTTCAGCGGAAAAGTCGGGTCGAGGCCCATGAGTTCGATGCCGAGCGCTCCACCCAGCCCGGCCAGGCCGCAGCCCAGTGCGAAGGTCAGCGCGAAGAGCCGGTTGACCGGGATGCCGAGCCCTCTCGCGACGCGGGCATCGTCCACCGCCGCGCGCAGGCGGCTGCCGAAGCGGGTGCGCGTGAAGCCCCATTGCAGCGAGAAGGCCAGCAGGCCGCAGATCGCGATGACGAACAGGCGGTAGCGGCCGATGCCGATGCCGGCGATCTCGAAGCGCCCCTGCAGCCAGCCAGGCAGGTGGATGAACTGCTGGCCGGAGCCCATCAGCCAGTCGGTGCCGGCAACCGCCATGAACACCAGCCCGATCGAGAACATCACCTGGTCGAGATGGCTCTTGGCGTACATCGGCCGGTAGATCAGCCGCTCCAGCGCGATGCCGACCAGCGCCGCCGCGAGGAAGGCGAGTGGCAGGCTCGCCAGGAACGGCACTCCCAGCCGCTGCATCGCCTGCACCGCGACATAGCCGCCGAGCATCGCGAAGGCGCCGTGCGCGAGGTTGACGAAGTTCATCAGCCCCATCGTCACGGACAGCCCGCAGCCGAGGACGAACAGCACCATTCCATAGGCGATGCCGTCGAAGAGGATGGTCAGCATGGGCGTCGAGCCGCCGCGGTCGGACGTTCGGCCGTCACTTCCGGGCTTTCACCGGGTCCTTGACGTCCTTGATCGTCGCGAACTCGACATTGTACAGCTGCGAGCCGACCTTCTCGGTCTTGCGGACGTAGATGTTCTGGATGATGTCGCGGGTGTCGGGGTCGATCTTCACCGGCCCGCGCACGCTCTCCCAGGAGGCGCCCTTCATCGCCGCGATCAGCTTGTCGCCGCTCGCGTCGCCCTTGGTGCTTTCGAGGGCTTTCGCGATCAGGTGCATGCCGTCATAGCCGCCGACCGCCATGAAATTCGGCCGCATGCCGGGATTGGCCTTCTCGAAAGCCGCGACGAAGGCCTTGTTGGCCGGGCTGTCATGGGCTGCCGAGTAATGGTGGGTTGTGATCGCACCGAGCGCGACGTCGCCGATGCCCTCGAGGATGTCGTCGTCGACCACGTCGCCGGTGCCGATCAGCTTCACGCCGGCCTTGTCGAGGCCGCGCTCGACGAACTGCTTCATGAATTGCGCGCCTACGCCCGACGGCACGAAGACGAAGAGCGCATCGGGCTTGGCCTCGGAGACGCGCTGCAGGAACGGAGCGAAATCGGGATTGCGCAGCGGGATGCGGACGCTCTCGACCGTTCCGCCGGCCGCCTTGAACTTGGCCGCGAAGGAGGTTTCGGCATCGATGCCCGGCCCGTAGTCGGTGACCACGGTGAAGACCTTCTTGATCCCGTTCTTGGCCGCCCAATCGGCCATCGGCTCGGCAGCCTGCGGCAGGGCGAAGGAGGTGCGCACGATATAGGGCGAGGCCTCGGTGATCGAGGACGTCGCAGCCGCCATCACGACCTCCGGCACCTTGGCCTGCGTCGCGATCTGCGCGGTCGCCATCGCGAGCGGCGTCAGACCGAAGCCGGCGAGCACCGCGACCTTGTCGTTGACGACCAGTTCCTGCGCCAGCCGGCGCGTCTGGTCGGCATTGCCCGCATCGTCCTTCAGGATGACCTCGAGCTTGCGCCCGCCATGGCTGGCGCCTTCCTGTGCCAGGAAGAGCTTCACCGCCGCGTCGATCTGCTTGCCGGTCGAGGCGAAGGGGCCGGTCATCGGCAGGATCAGGCCGATCTTCACCGGCTCCTGCGCCAGTGCGTACCCGCTCGTGGAGGCGGCCAGCGCCAGCCCGAGCATGCCACCGAGAAGCGTCCTGCGATGCGTCATTGCCGTTCCCTTTCCCCAGAAATTGGCTCTCTTGAGAGGCCTGTTCTTCGTCTCAATCGTCGTCGCGATAGACGAGGCCCGCTTTTGCGAGCCCTTCCCGCATAGCGTACATGTCCAGTCCGAGTTCGCCAGAGGCCAGACGCCTGCGCTTGTCCTCCTCGCTGGCCTCGCGCTTGCGGCCGGCGGCCGCCACCGTCTCGGCCTCCAAACGCGGCACCACCACGACGCCGTCGTCATCGGCGACGATCGCGTCGCCGGGGTGGACCAGCGCCCCGGCGCAGACCACCGGCACGTTGACCGCACCCAGCGTCGCCTTCACCGTCCCCTTGGCCGAGATCGCCCGCGACCAGACCGGGAAGCCCATCTCGGTCAGCACGCGCACGTCGCGGACGCCGGCATCGATGACCAGCCCTACGCCGCCGCGCGCCTTGAGCGAGGTCGCGAGCAAATCGCCGAACATGCCGTCGGTATTGTCGGTGGTGCAGGCGACGACGAGCACGTCGCCCGGCTGCACCTGCTCGATCGCGACATGGATCATCCAGTTGTCGCCGGGTTGGGCGAGCACGGTGACCGCCCCGCCGGCGATCTGCGCGCCGGCATAGATCGGCCTCATATAGGGCTTCATCAGCCCGCTCCGGCCCATCGCCTCATGCGTCGTGGAGACGCCGAGCTCGCGGAGATCGGCCACCGCCGCCGCTGCCGGGCGCTTCCTGGTCCGGATCACGACGGGGTTCATGCCAGCGTCTCCAGCGCTTCCGGGAAGAGGCGCTGATAGGCCTCGCCATAGGTCATCGCCTTGCCCGAGTTGCGCCCCCCCTGCATGCCGCGGTTCAGCGCGACGCGGGTGTAATATTCCCAGAGATGCTTCTGTGCGGCGAGGATCTCGAAGGCCTTGCGCTTCTGCTCCCAGACCTCGTCGATGTTGAGGATGACGTTCGGCTTGAAGTTGCACTGCTCGGGCTGGTGCGGCTCGAACAGGAAGACCGGCGGGGCGGCATAGGCGCGGCCGGGATCGGGCTTGTGCCCCGCCGCCTGCGCGATGATGCGCGCCTCCTGGGCGAAGCGCGTCGCCTCCGGATGGTCGACATTGTAGGGGTCTTCCAGCGCATGCGTCAGCACGAAGCTGGGGTTGAGCTCGTGGAAGATGTCGATGGCGCGTTCCAGCATGGCGGGCGTCGTCCGCAGCGGATAATCCCCCGCATCCATGAACTCGATCTCCGCCCCGAGCAGGTTGGCCGCCGCCTGCGCCTCCTCCCGGCGCTGCGCCTTGACGTCCTCCATCCGGACGCCCGCCTTCTTCCAGGCGAACTGGCTCTCGCCGCGCTCGCCATAGGACAGGCACAGGATCTTCACGCGCATCCCGCGCCTGGCGTGCAGCGCGATGGCACCGCCCGCCCGCCAGACGAAGTCGCCGGGATGCGCGGTGATCACCAAGCCGGTCTTGTGCGCATTCGCCATGGGCTTTCGGTCCTCTCGTCTCATTCGGCCGCATCGCGGGCCGGGCCCGCATGCGCCGCCATCATGCTCGCCGGCACGAAGGCGCGGCCGTCCATCAGGATGCGCGCGGTCCGCAGAAGGCCCGCCCGCTCGATCGCCGGCTGCTCGGCCGTTCCACCGACCGTCAGCGTCACCGTGAACTCGCCGGTCGGATGCTCGACCGAGAGCGAGCGCTCCCGTCCCTCCGGCATCACGGCGACGGACGCGGCGGGCGACCCCGGCAGCGCCGCCGCCGTCGCCACGGTCACCGCGGCGAAGACGCCGATCGAGGCGTGGCACTCATGCGGGATGAAGCTGCGCGTGCAGATCGAACCGCCCGCCTGCGGCGGCGCCACGAGCGCGATCTTCGGTACCACCTTCTTCGCGACGTCGCCGAGTTTCATCAGCGGCCCGGCGGCGAGGCGGATGTGCTCGATCCGCGCCTTCAGTTCCGTATCCCTGTCGAGCGCCTCGCGCGTCTCGTAGCCGGTGCGCCCGACATCCGCGGCCCGCATCACGATCACCGGCATGCCGTTGTCGATCAGCGTGCAGGGTACGCCCTCGATCACGTCGACGACGTTGCCGGTCGGAAGAAGCGAACCGCAGACCGAGCCCTCGGCATCGAGGAAGCCGATATCGATCGGCGCCGAGGTGCCCGGCACGCCGTCGATGCGTGCGTTGCCCTCGGCGCTCGCCTCACCGTCGGGCGTGTCCATGGTGAGATCGGCGATCGTGCCGGTGTTGATCGTGCGGACGCGCACGGTGGTCCGCGCCCCCTTCGCCTGGACGAGTCCGCGCGCCAGCGCGAATGGGCCGATGCCGGCCAGGATGTTGCCGCAGTTCGGCGTCGTATCGACCTGGGCCGTCTCGATCCCGACCTGCGCGAACAGGAAGTCGACGTCGCAGCCCGGTTCGTCCGAACGCGAGACGATCGCGACCTTGCTGGTCAAAGGATGCGCGCCGCCGAGCCCGTCGACCTGCCGCTTGTCGGGCGAGCCCATCACCGCCAGCAGGAAGGCGTCGCGCGCAGCGATGCCAACCGGCAGGTCGTCGCGGAGGAAGTAGGCTCCCTTCGAGGTGCCGCCGCGGATCAGCATGCAGGGAACGCCGACCTGTCCCATCGCCCTACTCCGCCGCCTTGATGCCGGCGCGCGTGATCACATCGCGCCAGAGCGTCAGCTCCGAGGCGATCAGTTGGCCGAAGCCGTCCGGCGTTTCCGGCCGCGCGATCGCACCGTCACGGGCAAGCGCCGCGGCGAAATCGGGCTGGCTCAACGACGCATTGATCTCGCGATTCAGCCGGTCGACGATCGCGCGCGGCGTCTTCGCCGGGGCGACCACGCCATACCATTGCACGGCCTCGAAGCCGGGCAGCCCCTCTTCCGCGAGGGTCGGCAGCTCGGGCGCGAAGCCGACGCGCTCGCGGCTGGCGACGCCGAGAACCCGGAGCTGCCCGCCCTCGGCGAGCGGCAGCACCGCTGGGCCGCCGGTCAGCGTGAACTGGACGTTGCCCGCGACGAGATCGTTCACCGACGGCGCGGTCCCCCGATACGGGACATGCACGGCATCGATCCCGGCGCGATAGGCCAGATAGGCCGTCGCGATATGGGCGGCGCTGCCCTGGCCGCCGGAGCTGTAGTTCAGCTTGCCGGGATTCGCCTTGGCGTAGGCAATGAACTCTCCGAGCGTCCTGGCCTGGAGCTTCGGGTTGATCGCCAGAATGTTGGGCACCATCGCCACGAGCGCGACCGGCTGGAAATCCTTGACCGGATCATAGGGCACGCTGGGATAGAGCGAGGGCGCGAAGGCGAGCGTGCCGATATGGCCCATCATCAGGGTATGGCCGTCCGGATCGGCTTTCGCGACCTGGCCCGCCGCCGTCATTCCGCCGGCGCCCGGCCGGTTCTCGATGACGAAGCCCTTCCCCGGGATGACCTGCTCGAGCTTGTGAGCGATCAGGCGCGCCAGCACGTCGGTGCTGCCGCCCGGCGTGAACGGCACGACCACGCGGATGACCTGGCTTGGCCAGCCCTGCTGAGCCCGCGCCGGTGCGAAAGCGGCGGCCCCCATGGTGGCGAAGCCGGCGAGAACGGAGCGGCGGTCGGGCTGCATCAGAATTCTCCCCGGGGACGTGCGCCGCGCTGCTGGGCGTCGGCGACCGCGCTGGCCAGCCCCGGCGCGAGACCCGCCACGGCGAGCATCTCCGCCGCCTCGCGCATCTCGGCCGCGCGCCGGACTCCATGGGTGGCGACGCGCTCGCGCATATCCGCGGCGAGCGCGTGGAAATCGATCGAGGGGAAGGTCGCGCGCAGGCTGGCAAAGACGGGATCCTTGACGTCCCAGGCCTCGCAGGCGGCGGCGCAGTCCACCATCAGCGCCTCCAGGCCCTTGATGACGATGGAACGGCACAGCTTCATCGCGGAGGCGCGGCCGAAGACGTCGGAGACCGGCGTCATGTTCATGCCCAGCCGGTTCAACGTCTCGGCTGCGGCTTGCGCCCTCGGCCCTCCGGCAAGGATCGCGACGCCGAGGCCGGGCTTCAGCACGGGGGCCATCACGGCCGCCTCGACATAGTCCGCGCCGCTCGCCATGACGGCCGCCGCCGCCCGCTGCTTCGTCGAGGGTGCGGCGGAGTTGACGTCGACGAAGATCTGGCCGGGCCGCAGCCAGCCGGCGGCCTCCCGCGCCACGGCTTCGGCACGGTCCGCGGTGACGGCCGAGAACACGAACCCGGCCCCGGCGCAGGCCTGTTCGGCCGTCGCGGCCCGGGTCACCCCGATCTCGGCGGCAGCGGCCTCCAGCCGGCGGCCGGCCTCCTGATCGAAGAGCAGGTCGAAGGCGCGGATTCCGTCCACGCCGTTGGCGTGGAGGTCGCGCGAAAACCGCTGGCCGACCTCGCCGAACCCGATGAACGCGATCGCGGCTGTTCCAGCCATCGTCGCCACTCCCTGTGCGTTTCTTCCCGCAGCAAGGGTGGAGCAGCGTCATTCTCTCATCAAATGATAAGAATGCAGGGATTGATTACTTTGATTCATCGCGTCGTGGCGCGACGCTGCGTTTCAGCGCCTGGCTCAGCAAGGACAGCAGGTCCCGCGCCGGAGCGCGCAGCGGCACGGTCTTCCGCGTGATGATGCCCAGCGTGCGCGTCACGCTCGGCGAGCGCAGCGGCACCGCCACCAGGTCCCCTGCATCGACCACGTCGAGCGCCAGCTGCGGCACGATCGCGTAGCCGATGCCGGACCGCACCAGGCTCACGGCGGTGACGACCCGCTGCACCTCGTAGCGCCAGCTCAACGTCTCGCGTCGCGCGCCCAGCGCGTCGTCGAGCAGGATGCGGTTTCCGGTTTCGGCGCTGATCCGCACCAGCGGCTCGTCCTGGAGCTGCGCCCAGGTCAGTGACGAGGCCCCGGCGAGCGGCATCCGGCGATGGCTGACGAGCACGAAAGGCTCCTTCACCACGGGCTTGAGCTCCAGGTCCCAGCGATTGGCCGCCACGATGGTGACCCCGAACTCCGCCTCTCCGGACTGGACCTTGTCGGCGATCTCGGAGGCGGAGTTGTCGTGAACCCGGACGCCGACGCCGGGATGGCGTTTCGCGAAAGCCGCGATGACGGCCGGCATGCAATGGGCCGCCACCGTGGGGAGGCAGCCCACGGAGACCTGCGCATCGCCCTCCCTGCGGTCGACCCGGACCTCGTCGAGCGCGAAGCCGAGATCCTCGAAGATGCGCCGTGCGCGCGGCAGCAGCGTCGTGCCGGCCGCGGTCAGCGAGACCTGCCGGGTGGTGCGCAGGAAAAGCGGCGTGCCGAGCGCTTCCTCGAGCTTGCGGATGCGGTGGCTCAGCGCCGTCTGCGACAGGTTGAGGTGCGAGGCCGCCGCCCGGAAGCTGCCGCGCTCGGCGATGCTGACGAAGGCCTGGAGCCCGAGGACGTCAACCCGCATGCGGACGCCCGGCACCGCAACCAGCGACAGGCGGGCGCGATGCATGAAGAGCCTTCAGCCGCTCTGCGCAACGGAACTGTCCTGCCACGGCACGGTCGCCTTTCCACGAAGCACCGTTCGACCATAGCAGGAAACCGCGCCGCGACCCCATCGCATGACGAGGCGGCTGGCCGTCATCCCAACCCCATCCCGGCGCAACCGTCGGGGCATGAAGCGCTGCAGCCCGGATCAGCGCGGGCGGCAGCGGGACCAGCTGAGCGGGATCACGTTGGAAGGAGCCGCCTTCTTCGGGCGAACCGGCCCGGCCTGCACCCTGCTCAGGTCGACCAGCGCTTCCTCGATGGCCTTCCGCAAGGTCTCGTCCGCGGATGTGCGGCCGGTCAGGCAAAAGAATGCACTGAGGAGATGGACGATGCACTCGTCATAATTCGAGTTGGAACGTGCGCTACGGCGCTGCAACGACATGGTGGCCCCACACGGTACAAACTGTTTCAATTCGGGCCGGCATAGGCATAGCGGGCATGGCGGCAGCAATTTCCCGGCCAGCCGCCTCCATGGTGGACCCAAACCGGCGCCGCCGGGGAACCTCGGCCCGCCCCGGCGGTTGACGGGGGCGTTGCGCTTCGCGCTCACCAACCTTCAGGGGGGATTCATGCCATCCCGTCGCACGGCTCTCGGGCTGTTGATCGGCGCCTGCGCTCTCGGGGCGCGGCCTTCCGCCTCGCAGCCGGCGGACGGAGCGCCCAAGGCCTTCGGCTATGAAGACGTCGTGCGGCAGGCGCGGGCACTTGGCGAGCGCCCTTTCGATCCGGGAGGAGCCTCGATTCCGCCGGAGCTGTCGAAGCTGACCTATGACAGCTACCGCGAAATCCGCTTTCGCCGGGACAAGGCGCTCTGGCGCGACGGCGAGTCCGATTTCCGGCTGCTGCCCTTCCATCTCGGCTTTCTGCACGACAAGCCGGTGCAGCTCTACGTCATCAGCCGCGGGGCGGCCGTGCCGGTGCCGTTCACCACGGGCCTGTTCGAATATGGCAAGGTTCCGGTGCCGAAAGGGCTTTCTCCCTCGCTCGGCTTCGCCGGATTCGCCGTCACGACCAATCTGAACGATCCCAAGGTGCAGGACGAGGTCATTTCCTTCCTCGGGGCGAGCTATTTCCGCGTGCTCGGGCGCGGCCATCGCTATGGGCTCTCGGCCCGCTCGCTGGCGCTGGATGTCGGCGGCGAAAAGCCCGAGGAATTTCCCTTCATGCGCGCGCTATGGGTCGAGGAACCATCCCGCGACACCACCGAACTCGTCATCTATGCGCTGCTCGATTCCCCCTCGGTCGCCGGTGCCTATCGCTATGTCGTCAGCCCCGGCCGGGAAACCCGCGTCGAGATCACCGCGACGATCGTCCCGCGCCGCGTGATCGAGCGCATCGGGATCGCGCCGCTGACCTCGATGTTCCAGGCCGGCGAGGGAGACCTCGCCCAGCGTTCCGACTTCCGACCGGAAGTCCACGATTCCGACGGGCTGATGCTCCACAGCGGACATGGCGAATGGATCTGGCGCCCGATCCGCAATCCCAAGACCCTGCGCATATCGAGCTTCGGCGACCGGAATCCGCGCGGCTTCGGCCTGATGCAGCGCGATCGCGCCTTCAGCAGCTATCAGGATCTGGAGGCGCAGTATCATCGCAGGCCGAGCTACTGGATCGAGCCGCATGGGGACTGGGGCGAGGGCCGGGTCGACCTCATCGAGATCCCCACCGACACCGAGGCGTTCGACAACATCGTGGCTTGCTGGACGCCGAAGGAGCCCTTGCCCATCGCCCAGCCGGCCGAATTTCGCTATCGGCTCTCCGCCATGTCGGCGACCTGGGATCTGCACCCCTATGCCCAGGCGCAGCAGAGCTTCAATGGCTCGGATGTGGAAGACGAACGTGCCGACGGGCGCGGCAGGAAGCGCTTCATCGTCGATTTCGCGGGTGGTGACCTCGCCTACTATCAGCACGATCCGGACAGGCTGGAACTGGTCGCGACGACGACCGCCGGCGAGATCGCCTCGAAGATCCTGATGCTGAACCCGCCGCTCGCCGGTGTCCGCGCCATCGTCGACGCCACCCTGCCCGACGGCCAGTCTGCGGAACTGCGCATGTTCATCAGGTCGCGCGCACGCACCCTGAGCGAAACCTGGACGGCGACCTGGTCGGTCCCGCCCGGCGATGGTGCCCCCGAGCCGCTATCGCGAAACTAGTCCGGCGAAGCCGGGCCGATACCGTCCAACACCTTGCATGGCGCGGGATCAGAGATAGCGGATGCCCGGATGGCGGCCCGGGTCGAAGGCCTGCCCCGGTGCGAGGGTGGAGACGAGAATGGCCGGCAGCGGCGTCGTCAGGACGATCTGCCAGGCCATCTGTCCACGCGGATATCCGTGCGGATCGGCTCGATGCTCCGGCTTCAACCGCAGGCCGTCGGGAAGCGAGCTATAGCCGCGCACCTCGAACCCGTTGAGGGTCGGCGTTTTCCGAAACCTGAAGATGCGGCAGCCCTGGTCGAGCGAACCCGGACGCAGTCCGAGAGCGGTTTCGATCTCCTTCGGCGTCTTCCTGCTCAGCTCGGACTGCAAGGTGACATAGCCGCCGAGTTCGATCTCGCCATCGGCATTCTGCGAAACGGCCCGACCGAGATCGAGCACCTTGACCAGATTGTAGGCGCCCCAGAACTCGATGCGCTCGAGATTGGCCTTTCGAACGCGCTCCGATGCCTGAAGAAGGCGGGTGCGCTTCGGATCGATGTAGAATTTGTCCATGACGAGCGCCCCGCCTGACCTTTGGTAAGGATAGCGAGCGATCTGCCGGGCCGCAATGCGGTCGGCGCGCCCTGCCCGGCCGCCGTTTCCATCGGCCCAGCCATTGGCCGGAGCTCGCCGGCTCGCGGGCATGCCGCGAATGGAGCCATCCGTCATTTGCACGAAGACGGTCCCGAGGCGGCACGTTAACCTGGGCTATCGCTCTCGATCGGGAGGGTCTCCATGCGCCTTCTGCTGATCCCGGTACTCCTCGCCGCATCCGGAGCATTGTCCGAGGCGCGGGGCGCGGGAAACGACCTGTGCTTGCTGTTCACGAAAAGCGAGGCCTCCGCCTACCTTGGCGCCCCGGTCGGCGCGGGCCAGAGCAGCCTGATCCCGGGCATGCCCGGCTGCACCTGGTCGGACGATGGAACGGGGGCCAAGCTGAGCCTGAGCGTCTCGCCGGCCGGCAATGCTCTCCAGCTCAAGACCTGGGGCTTCGAAAGCTGGGAGGGTTTCCGGTCCGTTCCGGATATCGGCGCCAGGGCCTATGTCGCGCGTTCCCCCATGATGGAGGTCATGGGGAAGAAGATCGGCGGCGATTGGCAGGCAGGCGCAATCGTCGGCAGCGACTATGTCGCCGTTGGCCTCAAGGGACCGAAGGGCGATGCCGGCGCGGCGATCGGTTTGCTGAAGGAGGTGCTCCGGCGGCGGCGATAGCGCCGGCACCCTAGTGGCAGACGACGCCGCGGCCCCTCATCGTGCAGGTCGAGGTGATCTGATTGCCGGCGGAAGGCTGATCGAGACCGCCTTCCGTCGCCGGCGCGTAGACTTGCGGGCCGCCCTGCATCACCGCGCCATCGCCAGGGCCGGGAAAGACGAAGCCGCCGCACCCCGTCAGGAACAGGCAGCACGCCGCTGCGAGAATCATCTTCATGGCGACCTGCCTCTCCAATGTTGGACCGGGGCGCGTGTCGTAGACCGCGCCGCCGGACCTCTACCGCCAGTATCGGCCTTCCGACGACGACAATGATCTGCGTCCCCTGACCGCTGCGACGACGACCCTACCGCTCAAGAAGCCCGTCGCCAATGAGCGGTGGTCGCAACCGCCGGAGAAAGATTCCACCACCTCGCGGGAGCAAGCACCGTCATCGGGCGTTGGCACCGGCATGACCACGCCACGCGCCCGCATCCCTGCTCGTTGTCCCGGCCGGAACCGGCCGCTGCCGTGGCGCCGTCGAGCATGGCCGCGAGGCCGGCCCTGCGGCCGATTGAATCGGACCGCTCAAGCCGTGCGAGCCGCGGTCCGAATGATTTCGAAGGCCTCGGTCCGGGTGGCAACGCCGGGCGACCCGTCCGCATCGGCCCGGCGCGCGCGGCTTCAGACCGCCGCGACAGAAACGGCTTTCCTGCGTGTCGTCACCCTAATATGGACGGATGATCCACCCTCGCCGGGCTCCGGTCCTCTGAAACACGGCGATATCAACGCTGCGCGCTCCCGAATTCCATCCGCATGATCGAGATCAGACATTTCCTGCGCCAGGAGACGCAGGCGCTTCATCGCGAGCTCGACGCCAGCGTCGGCGTCTTTTCGAGCCGCGCCGAATATGCCCGCTTCCTGCGGGGCACGTTTCGTCATCGCGCACCGGTCGAGGCTGCCTTGTTGGACGGCCTCGCACGACCGTCCGGTTGGCGGCCTCGCGAGCTCCTGCCTGCGCTGTGCGCCGACCTCGCCGACCTGGCTCTCCTGCGCCCGAAAGTCGAGCCGTTCCCGCTGTCAAATGACATGGCTGCCTTTCTGGGAGCCGCCTATGTTCTGGAAGGCTCGGCCCTCGGAGCTCGGGTGCTGGTGCAAGGAGTGGGCGCACTGGGATTCGGGCCTGGATTCGGAGCGCGCTATCTGTCGGCGCAGGCGGGCTCGCTCGATGGCTGGTGCACCTTGCTCGTGGCGCTGGAGGGTCTCGATCGGCAGCTGTGGCAGGCTGCCGCCCAATCGGCCAGGTCCGTCTTCGCGCATGCCATTCACGCCTTCACCTCGGAAGAACTCTCTCCTGCATGACAGTTGATCTGACGAACTGTGATCGCGAGCCGATCCATATCCCCGGCAGCGTCCAGCCGCATGGCTGCATGATCGTCTGCGATGCGGAGGTAGTGACGATCAGGCGCCACTCGACGAATGCCAGCGCCTTCCTCGGCCTCAAGGAGTTCGAGCTCGTCGGCCGCAAACTGGAGGAGGTCCTCGGCGGGCCGATCGTCCACGAGATGCGCAACGCGCTGGCCCGCTCGGGCGCACCCGCGCGCGCCGGGCTGATGCCGCGCTATCGCTTTGCCGCGCTCGACCGCGAGTTCGACGTCTCGATCCACGCCTTCAAGGGCAATGCCATCATCGAATTCGAGGCGACCGTTCCGGCCGGACCGAGCTCGCCGCTCGAATTCGCGCGGACGCTGGTCGGCCGGCTCTCGGATGTCACGACACCGGCCCAGCTCATCAAGAATGCGGCGCGCCTGCTCAGGGCCGTGCTCCAGTACGACCGGGTGATGATCTACCAGTTCGCGCCCGACGGCTCCGGCAAGGTCGTCAGCGAGGCCAAGCGGCCGGACCTCGAAAGCTTCCTCGGGCAGCATTTCCCGGCGAGCGACATCCCGCAGCAGGCGCGACAGCTCTACCTTCTGAATCCCATCCGTGTGGTCTCGGATTCGAGTGGCGAGCGCTTTCCGATCACCCCGGTGCTGGATGCCGCCGGGGAGCCTCTCGACCTGTCCTACGCGCATCTGCGCAGCGTCTCGCCGATCCATTGCGAATATCTGCGCAACATGGGCGTCTCCGCCTCGATGTCGGTGTCGATCATCGTCGACGGCGCGCTCTGGGGGCTGATCGCCTGCCATCACTACAGCCCGCGCTCGCTCTCGATGAACCGCCGTATCGCCGCGGAGATCTTCGGCGAGTTCTTCGCGCTGCAGCTCGGCGCCCTGACGCAGAAGCAGATGCTGCTGGCGGCCGAGAGGGCCCGCGACTTTCTCAACGGCCTGCTGGCCTCGGCATCCCATGTGACGGACGCCTCCGGCTTCCTCGGCGAGCATCTCGCCGAGTTCCGCGACCTCGTGGAAAGCGATGGTGTCGGCGTCTGGGTGAGCGGCGAATGGCGAGCCGAGGGCAGCGCGCCGCCCGCCGAGTTTGCCGAAGAGCTGGCAGCCTTCGCCGGATCGGTCTGCGAGGGGCGCATCTGGGCGACGACGGCGTTGGCCGAGGCGCTGCCGGCAGCGCGCGCATATGCCGATGAATTCGCCGGGCTGCTCGCCATCCCGCTCTCCCAGATCCCGCGCGATTATCTGTTCTTCTTCCGGCGAGAGCTGGTGCACACCATCGAATGGGGCGGCGACCCCAACAAGACCTACACGACCGGCCCGCATGGCGACCGCCTGACGCCGCGGCAGAGCTTCGCGGTGTGGAAGCAGACGGTGGCCGGCCATTCCAAGGTCTGGACGCCGGTCGAGCGCGAACTTGCGGAGTCCGCGCGCCGGACCTTGATCGAGGTCGTACTGCGCCAGAGCGAATTGCTGGCGGACGAGCGGAACAAGGCGGAGATCCGCCAGAAGATGCTCAACCAGGAGCTCAATCACCGGGTCAAGAACATCCTGGCCCTGATCAAGTCGGTCGTCGCCCATCCTCTCGCCGAAGGAGCGACCATCGAGGCCTACGTCACCTCGTTGAAGGGGCGCATCGAAGCGCTCGCCATCGCGCACGACCAGGCCATGCGCGCGAGCGGTGGAGGGCTTCTGCTCGACCTCGTCAATGCCGAGGCCCTGCCATACCGGACCAGCGGCGGAGCGATCACGGTGCGCGGGCCGGCCGTTTCCCTCGACGCCCGCGCCTTCGCGGTCGTCGCCCTGGTGATCCACGAGTTGGTCACCAACGCCGCGAAATACGGTGCGCTCTCGGTCAAGGCCGGCGAACTTGCGATCGACTGGTTCGCCAATGCCGCGGGCGACTGCGAGATCCTGTGGCAGGAGCGCGGAGGGCCTCCCGTCATGCCGCCCTCGCGCCAGGGGTTTGGCAGCGTCCTGGTCGAGCGCAGCATCCCGTTCGACCTCGGCGGTCGCAGCGAATTGACCTTCGGATCGGAAGGCGTGACGGCCAGGCTCTGCATTCCCGCGAAGTTCGTCCGCTGGACCGGGCATGCCGGCGCGACGGCGGACGCTCCCGCTCCCGTCAGGGACAAATCCGGCCGGCCGCTCGAGGGCCTGCGCGTGCTGCTGGTCGAGGATCAGTTCATCATCGCCCTGGATTGCGAGGACATGCTGACGACGCTGGGAGCCAGGCAGGTCGACGTCTGCGCAAACGTGCCCGAAGCCTTGTCCTTGTTGAGCCGCACCGCTCCCGACCTGGCGATCCTCGACGTCAATCTCGGCTCCGAGACCTCGGAGCCGGTCAGCCACCGCCTGCGCGAACTCGCCGTGCCCTTCGTTTTTGCGACCGGCTATGACGATCTGGCGATCCTGGGGCTCGCCGAGGCCGCGACGTTGCGAAAGCCCTACAACCTCGCCTCGCTGGAGGCCGCGCTGCGCCGGCTCCTGGGATCGGGCTAGAGCATCGGCCTCGCAAAGTGGAACGCGGCTTTCGGAAGAAACCGATGCAAAATCAAAGAGCGAGAGTATCCGACCGAATACCGTATTCCGTCCGATGCCCTAGCCGTCCGCTGCCTCGGGAGGCGCCAGGCCGGAGAGGGAGAGCTCCATGACGGCATGTGTGCCGCGCCCCTCTCGCTGTTCGTAGCGCAGTTCCGTCGCGAGGCTCCGGGCCATCGCGCTGACGATCTTGCTGCCCAGCCCCGTGCCCTTGATCGCACCGGTCCCGGTCCAGCCGATGCCGTCGTCGGCGACCTCGAGGGCAACCTTGTCGTCCACGCGGCTGAGTCTGACCCGGACTTCGCCCTGGCCGTCAGGATAGGCGTATTTCAGCGCGTTGGTGACGAGTTCCGTCGCGATCAGGCCGATCGAGATGGCCTTATCGGTTTTCGTCAGGATGGGCTCGGCTTCGAAGCTGACCGTCGGCATCCGGCCCGAGCCGGACATCGACCGGGCGAACTCCTCCAGCAGCGAGCGCAGATAGCTCGCGAGTTCGACGGTGCGGACATCGTCCGAGGTATAGAGGCTGCGATGCAGGTTGCCGATCGCCGTGATCCGGGCCTGGGTTTCGGCCAGGGCCGCCTTGGCGCCGGGATCCTCGACCGAGCCGGCCTGCATGCGAACGAGCGAGCCGACGAGCGACAGGCTGTTGGCGACGCGATGATTGACCTCCGCCAGCAGCGTCACCGCGCGATCGCGCGCCGCCCGCACCTCCAGCTCGGCCTGCTCGCGGGCGCGGGTCAGCCGGGTCTTCACGACCGCATGTTCGAGCGCCGCCCGCAGCAGCACCTCGAAATCCTCGCCGACGGTCTTGACGACGTAGTCCATCGCGCCGGCCTTGAGCGCGGTGACGGCGATCGACAGCTCCGAAGAAGCCGTGACATAGATGACGGCGGGCGCCGAGGCATGTTCCGCGAGATCGGCGAGCACGTCGAGGCCGGAAGCGGAGCCGAGATCATGGTCGAGGATGATGACGTCGACCCCGCCTTCCTGGGCCCGCGAAAGACCGGCCTCGGCGGTTTCGACATGCTCCACGACATAGTTGTGACGCCCGAGCATGCGCTGCACGAGCCGCCCCAGCGTGGCGTCGTCGTCGATATAAAGGACGTTGATCGGCCGGTTCGGCATCAGCGGCGGCCACGCAAGCCGGTCATGGCGTTTCGGGAACCTGGATGACGGAGAAGAACAAGCCGAGCTGGCGGATCGCGTTGGCGAAGCCGTCATAGTCCACGGGCTTCGTGATGTAGACATTGGCGCCGAGATCGTAGCAGCGCTGGATCTCGCGGCTGTCGTCGGTCGTGGTCAGCACGACGACCGGCGAGCGGCGCGTATGGGTGTTGGCCTTGACCTTCTCGAGGATGTCGACGCCGCCCATATCGGGCAGGTTGAGATCGAGCAGGATGAGGAGCTGGCGGCCGGCGCTGACGGCACCGGAGCCGTCCGGGCCGAACAGGTAGTCCAGCGCATCCGTGCCGTTGGCGAAGGGGATGATCTCGTTGCTGACGCCGGCGCGGCGGATGTTCTTCTCGATGAGGCGGGCATGGCCTTCATCGTCCTCGATCATGATGATCGAGACGGGCTTTCCATTGGTCACGCTTCGGCACTCCGTCTGTAGGCCGCGAGGTCGGGGGGCAGGGTCACGGTGAAGGTCGTGCCCTTTCCAAGTTCTGAGCGCACGGCGATGTCGCCGCCGAGATTGCGCACCATCGTGCGGACATGGGCGAGGCCGATGCCCTCGCCCGCCGTGTTCTGCGCACCGGAGCGACGGAACAATTCGAAGACGCGCTCGTGGTCGCTCGCCGCGATGCCGCGGCCGTTGTCCTCGATCTCGATCGTCACCCAGCCGCGCCGCTCTCGCCGCGTCCGGACGGCGATGCGGATCGGACGATCCGGCGCCCGGTACTTGATGGCGTTGTCGAGGAGGTTGCCCATGATCTGGTCGAGCGACAGGCGGTCGCTGACGATTCGGGGAACCTGCGAGTCGACGGCGATCCCGCCGTCCTCCTCCGCGCTCGCTTGATGGTGGACCGCACCCGCCGCCGTCTCGATCAGCGCGGCGAGGTCGACGCTTTCGGCTCGCAATTCGCGCCGCCCCTCGCGCGAGATCTTGAGGATGGCGTTGATCAGACCGTCCATCTTGCGCGTCGACGAGCGGATGAAGCCGATCGCCTCGGCGACATCGACCCGCAAGGCCTCCTCCGCCGCGGCCTTCTGCTCGGGAGAGGCCGCGGCTCCGGCTTCGACATAGGCGTCGATCGGCTTGAACATAGCCTCCAGCTCGCTGGTGAAGCCCATGATGTTCACCAGGGGCGCCCGCAGGTCATGCGTCACGATATAGGCGAAGCGCTGCACCTCCTCATTGGCCTTGACCAGCGCATCCGTGCGCTGGCGCACGCGCTCTTCGAGGCCGATGTTGAGGACCTCGACCTCCCGGCGCGCCGCGACGAGCTCGCGGGTATAGCTGATGATGGTCCAGCTCGCCGCACCGGCCATGGCCAGGATGAGGACGGCGCCGATAATCGTCGTCCAGCGGAGCCTGTTCGAAGCCGTCAGCTGCGCGTCGATCGCTTCCCGCAATTCCGTTTCCGACGTTGCCACGATGGCATTGAGGTCGGCGCGCAGTTCATCCATCAGCCGCTTGCCGGTTCCGCTGCGGACCAGCGCCGTCGCCGCCTCGACATCGCCCTGGCGCGTCGCCTGCACCGTGGCGGCTAGCTCCGCCATCTTGCGGTCGAGCGCGCCGGTCACCCGCTGAAGGATCGGGTCGACCTCGCGCAGCCGGGCCGCCGCCTGTTCAAGCCGGACTCGCTGATCGGCCAGTCGGGAGACGGCGGCGGTGTAAGGCTCGAGATAGCTTTCATCGCGAGTAAGCAGGAAACCGCGTTGGCCGGTCTCGGCATCCTGGACCAGCGACAGGAGGTCGGCGGAGGCGCTCCGCACGGCGCGGGCTGCCGTCACCTCGCCGAAATAGCGCTCGCTCGCGGCCGTCAGCCATAGCGACGTTGCGACGATGACGACCAGCACAGCGATGCCGACGGCCAGGAGCAGGGCGTTCGAGCGTTGGAAGAACGCCTGGGAGATAGGCATGCGGAAGACCAGTAGGAGAGATGCATCCTCTCTTCGCCAATCACGGCATAGCGGGCAATAGCAAATGACATTGCGATCCGCGCCGCTCTGTGAGTGGCGAGCGGCGCCTCAGCTGGTCTCGTCGTGCTTCCCGGCGTGAGCGGGGGCGCCCCGACGCCCTTCGAAATGCAGGCTTGCCACGTAGATCTCGGCCCCTTCGGCGTTCTGCACGATCACCGACAGGGACATCTCATCGCCGTTCGGCAGGCGCTCGCGATTGAGGGCTGCGAGCAGTTCCTTGGCGGCATGGCGCGCGCTCCGGTCGTCGGGGAGATCCGTGCCCTCCTCGTCGATGTCGAGCTTCTCTCCGTCGCGCGTGTGAAAGAAGTAGCTGGGCATATCTGCCCAATGCGGCCGGGGCCAAGCTGTTCCTCACTGCGGATCGATTTTGGCGGCCTCGGGTTGGAGGTGCAGGTAGTCGGGATCGAAATCGGCCAGCTCGCAGAGGCCCTTCCAATCGAGGACGGTCAGCCGGTTGGCCCGCAGCCGGACCAATCCGGCCTCCCTGATTTCGCGGAGCTTCTTGTTCATGTGCACCGTGGACAGACCGAGCGCGTCGGCGATCTCGGGCTGCGTCAACGGCAGGGTGCAGGTCACGCCGTCGGACAGTCCGATGGCGGTCATCTTGGTGATGAACTCGCAGAACAGGTGGGCGATGCGGCTCGGAGCCGAGCGGCGGCCGATGCCCACCATCCATTCGCGATAGATCGAGGCTTCGATCAGCGTTTCCCGCCAGAAGGCCTCGGAAATCCGATAATGGGCACGCGTCAGCGTCCGGACCGCCTCATGCGGGATCAGGCCTATCACTGCCGGGGTCAAGGCACCCAGGCTGTGGTCCATGCGTTCGACGAGCAGGGAATGGATGTCCGGAATGTCGCCGGGAAGGTGGAGCGACAGGATCTGCCGCAGGCCGTCGCCGACGATCTTGTAGCGGCACACCAGCCCTTCCGCGACGAGGCAGCACTGCTTGGTGAGCTCTCCCTCGCGGACGATGTCCTGGCCGGCGTCGAAGCGCTTCAACGTCAGCGGCAGGTCGAGGAGCTTCCGCCGCTCGGCCGCCGGGAGGGAGACATGCGTTTCCAGCTTGAAAACGAGCCGTTCGAGATAGTGATGCTTGTCCATTCGGTCCTGCTGCGCCTGATCATCCGCGATGACCCTATCAGCAACTCTCGCCGCTTTCGCCTTCGGGCCGGCTTTCTCCGGGAACGGACCGCGCGAGCCTCCGGTCCGGGTTGGCTGCAGCCGGTTCGCCGATGACAGCTCGCAGACACACGGGCCGGGCTGCATTTGTTCCCGTCACGTTCCATAAGATGACCTTACGGAATTTTCATTCCAGGTTTTCGCGGGGAGAGCAGGGAGAAACGGCCAGCGTGCAGGGTCGCTCGCTCGAGAAACGGCAAACCGAATGGCATTCGAACAGGAGAGCAGCGAGAGGTGGCGGACAGGGAGGGATTTGAACCCCCGATACCCTTGCAGGTATGCCGCATTTCGAGTGCGGTGCATTCAACCACTCTGCCACCTGTCCGCGGTCGCCATCGGTCGAAGCGAGGCGCTTGTTACACAAGCCGCGCCCGGGGGGCAAGCCTCCCGGACAGGAGAAATCGACCGTTCGAGACTGCTTCCGCTTGACCTTCGCGAAGAGCCCGACTATCGAGCACCGTCCGGCGCGGGGAAACCCGCGCCCGATCTCTTTTGGCATGTGCGCTGCGTCGCATGCCGGCAAGAGCAAGCCAGACCACGCAATCGACTGCCAAAAAGCCGTCCCACGGGCCTCCATCCGGAAGCCGCGACAGGACGGGGCCGAACATGGAGGACAAAATGTTCGCAGTCATCAAGACCGGCGGGAAGCAGTTCCGCGTCGCCGCCAACGACAAGATCACCGCTGCCAAGATCGAGGGCAACGCCGGCGACACCGTCGCCTTCGACTCGGTGCTGATGCTCACCGAGGGCGAGAAGACCACGCTCGACGCCAAGGCCCTTTCCGAGATCACCGTCGTCGGTGAGATCGTCGAGCAGGCCCGTGGCGAGAAGGTCATCGCCTTCAAGAAGCGCCGCCGCCAGAACTCGAAGCGCAAGCGCGGCTTCCGCGCCGAGCTGACCGTCATCCGCATCACCGACATCCTCACCGGCGGCAAGAAGCCGGAGATGAAGAAGGCCGATGCCGCCGCTGCTCCGGTCGCCGCCAAGGCGAAGGCTGCGCCGAAGGCCGCCAAGGCCGAGGCTGGCGAGGAGGAGGCCGAGAAGCCGAAGAAGGCCGCGGCCAAGAAGGCCCCTGCCAAGAAGGCCAAGGGCGAGGCGTCCGAGGCCTGAGACCGGATTTCCCGGCGCAGATAATCCGCGCCGGATCACCATTGCCGAGACTGTTCGTCCCGGTCTGTCGCTCCTGACAGAATGGTGCTCCGGCATTTCGTATCCGAGACGGGTGGCTTTCGCCGCCGATTCGGGTTAGAGAGACACGACAAGTTTTGAGGTAGGGCGTTATGGCTCACAAAAAGGCAGGCGGCTCGTCGCGTAACGGCCGCGATTCCGAAAGCAAGCGACTCGGCGTGAAGCGCTTCGGCGATCAGGCCGTCGTTGCCGGCAACATCATTATTCGTCAGCGCGGCACCAAGTGGCATGCCGGCGCCAATGTCGGCATGGGCAAAGACCATACCCTCTTTGCGACGACGAATGGCCGCGTCCGATTCACGACGAAACTCGGCCGAGCTTTCGTGAACGTAGTCCCGGCCCAAGAGGCCGCAGAGTAAAAGGCGGATAGGGAATTCTCTCGATCCGCCGGTTCCATCGAACCGAACGGATCAAGGGTAGAAGGCCCGAAACGGGTCTCCCGAAGGTCAGCGAAGGGGAGATGGGACCGAAGTCCCAGCTCCCTTTTTTCGTTTGCGCCGACGGAGAGACGAGAATGTTCCCCGAACTGACCCGCGACGATGTCTTCCGGCTCGAGACCCGCCGTCTCTGGCTGCGCTGGCCCCGCATCGCCGATGCCGACGCCATCCTTCGCCAGGCCGGCGAGAAGGCGGTGGCGGAAATGACGGCATCGATCCCCCATCCCTATCCATCCCAGGCGGTCGAGCCCTTCATCTTCGGCGCCCGCAAGGGCAATGCGTTGGGCGAGCACCTCGTGCTGGCCATCACCCCGCGGTCGAAGCCCAACGAGCTGATCGGCATGATCGGCGCGCACAAGCAGGCCTCCGGCGTGCCCTTCATCGGCTACTGGCTGGGCACCCCGCATTGGGGCAAGGGCTATGCGACCGAGGCGGTGCAGGGCCTGATCGACACGCTGTTCTCGCTGATCGACCTGGCCGCGATCGAGGCCGACACCCGCGTCATCAACCCGGCCTCGCGGCGGGTGCTGGAGAAGTCCGGCTTCCGGTCGGAGGGCTCCTTCCTGAAGTCGCTGCCGGCACGCGGCGGGCTGTTCCCGTGCGAGCAGTTCCGCCTCGACCGTTCGACCTGGTCGGCGCTCAAGAGCTGGAGTGCCAGCGGCTGGGCGCATGCGCCCGAGCTGGCCGAGGAGGCATCCGACGCACCGGAGCCCGAGCTTCCGCCCCGGCTGCAGCAGTCGCAGTCCCTGGCCGAGCCCTGTCCGGCCTGACGATCGCGGGAGGCGATGACCGGATCCGGACCGGCTGTCGCTCGCAGGGCTCCCAACATGAAATGCCCGGCTCAGCGCCGGGCATTTCTTGTTTGTGTCGTCGGGGCACAGCCGACCTGTCGGCTTGCCGCGTCACTTCACGAAGGTGCCGTGGAGCTCGTCCTCGATATGCACGCGGATGATCTCCTCGAAATTGGCTTCCGCCTTGAAGCCGAGCGCGAGGGCACGCTGCGGGTTGAAGTTTTGCGGCCAGCCGGCAACGATCTTGTCGATCACAGGGTCCGTCTCGCGCTTGATCCGCTTCACCACGTTCTCGCCGGCCACCTTGCGCAGCGTCTCGATCTGCTCGGCGACGGTGCAGGAATAGCCCGGCATGGTCAGCGCCCGGCGCGGACCGATCGCCGCGGTATCCATCGTCGCGGCATGGACGAGGAAACCGACGGCCGAGCGCGGTGAGGCATGCCAGTGGCGCACCTGGTCCGAGACGGGAAGAACGGCTTCCTCGCCATTGAGCGGCTCGCGGATGATGTTGGAGAAGAAGCCCGAGGCCGCCTTGTTGGGCTTGCCCGGCCGCACGCAGATCGTCGGCAGGCGGATGCCGACACCGTCGAAGAAGCCGCGCCGCGAATAGTCGCAGAGCAGGAGCTCCCCGATCGCCTTCTGCGTGCCGTAGCTCGTCAGCGGCGTGGTGAAGAACTCGTCCTCGATCTTCTCATGGAAGGGAGCGCCGAACACCGCCACCGACGAGGTGAAGACCAGCCGCGGCGCATAGCCCTCCGTCCTGCGGATCGCCTCGAACAGATAGCGGGTGCCGTCGAGATTGATCCGGTAGCCCTTGTCGAAATCGGCCTCCGCCTCGCCGGAGACGACCGCAGCCAGATGAATGATGACCTCGGGCCGCGTCGCGATGAGCTTCTCGGCCTCGCCCTCCATCGACAGGTCGGAAACCACGGTTTCGAAGTCGAAAGGCGCAGCCGGTGGCGGAGCGGCCGGCACCACGTCCTGCGCGGTCACGCGCGTGACAGGCTTGCCGCCCAGCCCGCCGTCGCGGGCCAGCCGCTCGATGAATTTGCGCCCGACCATGCCGGCGCCGCCGAGAACGAGGATATGCACGCTTGCCTCCCTGATATCTTATATGTCCGCTGAGTGCCGGCGTTCCGCAGCCATCCCGGCTTCCGGCCGGAACGGCATGCAGGCCGGCGCGTCCGGCGCGCCTCAGAGGGCGAAGCCGCCGTCGGCGAGATGGATCTGGCCGGTGGTATAGGTCGACTCGTCCGAGCCGAGATAGACGGCAAGCCAGGCGATCTCCTCGGCCGTGCCGAGCCGGCCCATCGGCTGCCGGTCGATGAAGGCCTGGCGCGCCGCCGCTTCGGTCACGCCGGTCGAGGCGGCCAGGTCCTTGATGCGCTGGTCGAGCGAAGGCGACTGGATCGTTCCCGGGCAGATCGCGTTGGAGCGGATGCCCTTCTTGATGAAATCGGCCGCAACCGCCTTGGTCAGGCCGATCACCGCCGCCTTGGTCGCGCCATAGGCATAGCGGTTCGGGATGCCGCGCACCGAGCCGGCGCCGGAAGCGATGTTGACGATCGAGCCGGCCCCCTTGGCGAGCATGCCCGGCAGGAAGGCCTGGATCGTGCGATGCATCGCCTTGACGTTGAGGTCGAAGGAGAAGTCCCACGCCTTGTCGTCGGTGTCGAGCACCGTGCCGTGATGGACGAAGCCGGCGGCGTTGACGAGGATATCGATCGGCCCGACCTTCTCGGCGAAGGCGTTGACGGCCTTGGTCGACAGCACGTCGAGCTTGCGCTTCTTCGCTTTCGGAATGCCCTCGAGCAGGGTGACGTCCTTGTCCGTCGCCCAGACCGTGGCCCCCTCCGCGACGAAGGCCTCCGCGATGGCCCGGCCAATGCCCTGCCCCGCTGCGGTGACCACCGCGACCTTGCCCTTCAAACGACCCGCCATGCTCTTGTCCTCTTTTTAGCCGGCTTTAGAAAATGTCTTGCGCATATGGGTGAGGCGCCGGTCGGCCATCTCCTCATGATGCGTGATGGTGAAGCCGAGGCGCTCGTACCAGCCGATGCGCTGGCTGAGGCTGGCGTGGGTGTAGAGGTGGACCGATTCGTAACCGAGCCCGCGCGCCCGCTCCTCGGCGAAGGCCATCAGGGCCGCGCCGAGCTTGCGGCCTGCGGCGCGCGGCGAGACCGCGATGCTCCAGATCGTGAAATCGTCGGCGTCGATCTCCAGCACCAGCACGGCCTCGAGCCAGCCCGCGCTGTCCAGCAGCCAGACCTCATGCTCGGCCAGCACCGCATTGTAGTCGGCGAGGCGCGGCAGCGACGGCACGCCGATGATCGCTTCGTTAGGCAGATAGGCCGCCTCCGTCAGCGCGACGATGGCCGGAATATCGGCGGGCGTGGCGCGGCGCGGCGTCATCGTCAGGCGTCGGCCTTGGCGAGATCGGCGAGAGAGGCTTTCTGCCGGCCCTCGGCATCGAAATTCTCGGGCGCCAGCCAGGCCCGGAAGGCGCGCGCGCGCGCCGGCCATTCGGAATCGAGGATCGAGAACCAGGCGGTATCGCGGTTTTCGCCCTTCACGACCATATGTTGCCGGAACAGGCCCTCGAACTGGAAGCCGAAGCGCAGGGCGGCCCGTTTAGAGGGTTCGTTGAGATTGTTGCACTTCCATTCATAGCGGCGATAGCCGAGCGAAAAGCCGTAGTCGCCGACGAGATAGATCGCCTCCGTTGCCACACGCGTGCGCTGCAGGGCTGGCGAGTAGGTGATCCAGCCGACCTCGAAGACACCATGGGCCGGCCTGATCTCCATGATCCAGAGATGGCCCTTGGCCTTGCCGTCCGCCTTGTCGATCACGGCCAGCGGCACGATGCCGGCGGTAGCCGCCATCGTCTCGAGCAGGGCGCGATAGTCGTCCTTGCTCTTCGGCGGCTTTGCCGGCAACCAGTCCCACATTGCGTCATGGCCTGCGGCAGCGGCCCAGATATCGTCGAGATGCCTGCTGACGTCGAGCGGCTCGAGCCGGCAATAGCGCCCTTCCAGCACCTTCGCCGGCGGGAACGGCGGCGCCTTCCAGTCCGCCGGAAGCATGGACTGCGCGGGCGGTGCGATCATCGGCATCATGGCTTCGTCATCTCCTGCCAGCCGGTGAGATCGGCGGTCACGGTCCACCCGGGCCCCAGCTCGCCGCGGATAGCCTCGACGATGGCTGCCCCCTCCGCCTCCCAGGCCAATTGCTCGACGGCATCGGGAAAGCGCGAGCGCGCCTCGTCATCCTCTTCATAGATCGCGTCGAACGCGTCCATCCAGGCTTCCAGCCGATCCGCAAGCTCGTCGGACAAGCCCGCATCCTCGGCATCGACGGCCTTGCGCCGGCCCTTGGGATCAACCATCCAGAGGCCGCTGCGGCCGAGCCAGGCCGGGGCGATCAGGAGCGTGTTGCTCATGAGCGCTCCGCGAGGTCTTTGGTGAAGAACGGGTTGAGCGGCGCCGAGGGACCGTTGCCGGCAAAGCCCTTGAAGCTGCCTTCCTCCGCGATCAGTCGCGTCGCCTCGATGAAGGCGGCCCAGGCGGCCCGCGCCAGCGCACCGCCGATCGAGATGCGCCGCGCACCGGCTGCCGCGATATCGGCGACGGTAAGCCCGAAATCGCCATAGACCAGCGCGTTGACCGGCTTGCCGCCGGCGGCGTTCACGATGGTGCGGATGTCGGCGACCGTCTTGGGCCCCGGCGCATAGAGAACGTCGGCGCCGGCCGCCGCATAGGCCTCGATGCGCCGCGCCGCTTCTTTCAGCGGCTCGGGATGGCCGGTCAGGAAACATTCGGCTCGCGCCGTCAGGACGACACCGGAGCCGGTCTCGTCGATCGCCTTGCGGGCCGCACGGACGCGCTCGACGGCCAGCTCGAACGGATAGAGCGGGTCTGCCTCCCGCCCCGTCGCGTCCTCGATCGAGAGCCCCGCGACGCCGGTCGCCACGCAGAGCTTCACATTGGCGGCGACCCCGTCGGGCGTATCGGCATAGCCGTTCTCGAAATCGGCGTTGACCGGCAGGTCGGGCACCGCCTTCACCAGCTCGGCGATGTGGGCGAGCATCATGTCGCGCGGCACATCCTGGTCGGCCCTGCCTTGCGTGAAGGCGAAGCCGGCACTGGTCGAGGCCAGCGCCTTGAAGCCCTGCCCGCGCAGCCAGCGTGCCGAGCCGAAATCCCAGGGGTTCGGCATGACGAAGCAGCCGGCCTCATGCAGCTTGCGGAACGATTCGACCTGCGGGGAATAGCTCATTTTAAATCGTTTCAGATCAGCGGGAACCGCGGGCTGGCATAGTGTCGGGCGCCGGACGGTTTGTCAGCCCCATCCCCGCGCATTCGTCGGCGGGGGTCTTTGCGCAGGCGGAATAGCCGCGGCGTCGTCCCGCACGCGCTGCGGCAGAACATGCCGCGGCGCAGAGGCGGGATCGCCTTCGGAAAGAATGGCGTACCGCGCTGGCAGCGAGCTCGCGTAGAGCGCTCCGGCGGCTGCACCGCCGCGCTTGATGCGGCAGTGCAGCCAGGAGTGACATCGCTCAGTGATTGTCGCGCGGCACGCCGAATTTCTTGTTGATTTTCTGATACTTGACCGCAGGTTTGAGGACCATGCCCTCGGAGAGCTCGTCGACGATCTTGCGCTGGATCTCCTGCCAGGGCGTCTGGCTCTTCGGATATTTGTAACCGCCCGCCGCCTTGAACGCAGCCTTGCGCTCGGCCAGCTCGGCATCCGAGATCAGGATGTCGGCGGTGCGCTTGTTGAGGTCGATGCGGACCTTGTCGCCCGTCCTGAGCAGCGCGAGCCCGCCGCCGGTCGCCGCTTCCGGCGAGGCATTGAGGATCGAGGGTGAGCCCGAGGTGCCTGACTGGCGCCCGTCGCCGACGCAGGCGAGCGCGGTGACGCCCTTCTTGATCAGGTAGTCCGGCGGCCGCATGTTCACGACCTCCGCCGCACCGGGATAGCCGATCGGCCCGACGCCGCGGATGAACAGGATGCAATGCTCGTCGATCGCGAGCGCCGGATCGTCGATGCGGTGGTGGTAATCCTCCGGCCCGTCGAAGACGATGGCGCGGCCCTCGAAGGCCATCGGGTCCTTCGGGTTCTCCAGATAGCGCTTGCGGAACTCCGGCGTGATCACGCTGGTCTTCATGATCGCCGAGTCGAACAGGTTGCCGGAGAGGTTGAGGAACCCGGCCTCCTTCTTCATCGGCTCGTCATAGGCCTTGATGACGGCGCGGTCGCCCGAGAAGGCGCCGGCGCAGTTCTCCTCATGGGTCCGGCCGTTCGCGGTGATGGCGGGCTTGAGCTTGCCCTTGGCGAGCAGTTCCGCGATCACGGCAGGCAGGCCGCCGGCGCGATAGTAGTCCTCGCCGAGATATTCGCCGGCCGGCTGCATGTTGACCAGAAGCGGCGTGTCGTAGCCGATCTTCGTCCAGTCCTCGTTGTCGAGCTTGACGCCGATATGCTTGGCGATGGCGTTGACGTGGATCGGCGCATTGGTCGAGCCGCCGATCGCCGAATTGATGACGATGGTGTTCTCGAAGGCCTCACGCGTCAGGATGTCGGAGGGCTTCAGGTCCTCCCAGACCATCTCGACGATGCGCTTGCCGGTGAGATAGGCCATCTCGTAACGGTCGCGATAAGGCGCGGGGATCGCCGCCGCGCCGGGCAGTGTCATGCCCATCGCCTCGGCCAGCGCATTCATCGTCGAGGCCGTGCCCATCGTGTTGCAATGGCCCGCGGACGGCGCCGAGGAAGCGACCAGATCGACGAAGCCCTTGTAGTCGATCTCGCCGGCCGCCATCATCTGGCGCGCCTTCCAGACGATGGTGCCCGAGCCGGTGCGCTCGCCGCGGAAGGAGCCGTTCAGCATCGGCCCTCCGGGCAGCGCGATCGCCGGGATGTCGACCGTCGCGGCTGCCATGATCTGCGCCGGCGTTGTCTTGTCGCAGCCGGTGGTCAGCACCACGGCATCGATCGGATAGCCGTAGAGGATCTCGACGAGGCTGAGATATTGCAGGTTGCGGTCGAGGCTCGCGGTCGGCCGCTTGCAGGTTTCCTGGATCGGATGGATCGGGAATTCGAAGGGCACGCCGCCCATCTCGCGGATGCCGTCGCGGATGCGCGGCGCGAGCTCGAGATGATGCCGGTTGCAGGGCGCGATGTCGGAGCCGGTCTGGGCGATGCCGATGATCGGCCGGCCCGACTGCAATTCCTCGCGCGACAGGCCGAAATTCATGGTGCGCTCGATGTAGAGCGCGGTCATGTCGGCATTGGCCGGGTTGTCGAACCAGGCTTTCGAGCGAAGCTGCTCGGGCTTGATGCGGCGCCGGCCCTTCCGCTTGGGGATCGCCACGGGGCGGTCCTGCCGCGGCACATTGCTCTCCGGGGTCTTCGCCATCGGACGCTCCTCTCCCGCGCTGCCGTCAAAACCCTGCGGCAGCGCTCTTTTCTTTAGAACGATATGACGATTATCCGGCTCGTTCCGGCCGCCCGCAAGGGGCCTTGTCACGATAAATCATACTATTTTTCATGCGCGCCCTGCATGGTCCGGAGGTCGGGCGGGCTTGCATCCCGGCTCGCTTTCCGGCGAAGACTGTGGCCAAGGCCGCATGCAGGCCGTTGGAAACGCTCACGTCGAGGCCATCATGCCCCTTCATGTCGCCCCCGCCTTCGCCCGCATCGGCGAGGAAAACGCCTTCGCCGTGCTGGCGCGCGCCACCGAACTGCAGCGGCAGGGCAAGGACATCATCAATCTCGGCATCGGCCAGCCGGATTTCTCGACGCCGGAGCATATCGTCGAGGCGGCGGTGAAGGCCCTGCGCGACGGCCACCACGGCTACACGCCGGCCAACGGCATCCTGCCGCTGCGCGAGGCCGTGGCCGCCGATCTGCACAAGCGCTTCGCCGTCGAGGTCTCGCCCGAGAGCGTGATGATCGTGCCCGGCGGCAAGGTCACCATGTTCATGGCGATCCTGATGTTCGGCGAGCCCGGCGCCGAGATCCTGTATCCGGACCCCGGCTTTCCGATTTACCGCTCGATGATCGAATACACCGGCGCGACGCCGGTCCCGGTGCCGATCCGCGAGGAGAACGGCTTCGCCTTCTCGGCCGAGGAGACCCTCGCCCTGATCACGCCGAGGACGCGGCTGCTGATCATCAACTCGCCCGCCAACCCCACAGGCGGCGTGACGCCGAAGGCGGAGATCGACAAGCTCGTCGCAGGGCTGGCCAACTTCCCCGATGTGGCGGTGATGTCGGACGAGATCTACGACCAGATGGTCTATGACGGCGAGAAGCATGTCTGCCTGCTGAGCTATCCCGAGATCCGCGACCGGCTGATCCTGCTCAACGGCTGGTCGAAGACCTATGCGATGACCGGCTGGCGCATGGGCTGGTCGGTCTGGCCCAAGCCGCTCTACGACAACGCCCGCAAGCTCGCGGTAAACTCGCATTCCTGCGTCAACGCCCCCGCGCAATGGGCCGGGCTCGCGGCGCTCACCGGCCCGCAGGATGCCGTCCACGCCATGGTCGCCGAGTTCGACCGGCGCCGGAGGGCGGTGGTGAAGGGGCTGAACGGCCTGCCGGGCGTCTCCTGCATCACGCCGAAGGGCGCCTTCTACGCCTTTCCGAACGTCTCCAAGACCGGCTGGAAGGCGAAGAAGCTCGCCTCGGCGCTGCTTGAGGATGCCGGCGTCGCCACCATCGGCGGCCCCGATTTCGGCATTCATGGCGAGGGCTATATCCGGCTCTCCTACGCCAACTCGCTGCAGAACATCGAGACGGCGCTGGAGCGGATGAAGGGCTTTCTGGAACAGGCCAAGGCCGCGTGAAGGACGCGCCCGGCTATCTCTGGCTGGCTGGTGCGATCATCAGCGAGGTCATCGGCACCTCCGCGCTGAAGGCTTCGCAGGAGTTCACGCGGCTCGTGCCGTCGCTGGTCACGGTCGTCGCGTTCCTCTGTGCCTTCTACTGTCTCTCGATCACGCTCAGGACCATTCCCGTCGGCATCGCCTATGCGATCTGGTCCGGCATCGGCATCGTGCTGATCAGCCTGATCGCGCTGGTGCTCTTCGGCCAGAAGCTCGACGCACCGGCCATGACCGGCATGGCGCTGATCATCGCCGGCGTCGTGGTCATCAACCTGTTCTCGAAATCAGCGGCCCATTGAGGCGCCGGCCGCGGCAGGCCGCGCTAGTTGCGCGCGGCGCTCGCCGTCACGCCCGGATCGACCTTGAAGCTTGACGCCTCGATCACCGCCGTGCCGATCATCGTCTTCACCGAGATGCGCACCGGCACCATCACGTCGGTCCCCGCCACCGGAGCGAGCCAGGTGGTGATGTCGCGATTCTCGGCCATGAACTTCGTGCTGGGCCTGAGGGCCCTGTGCCCGGCAATCGGGACATAGCGCGCCTGGCAGACGGAAACCGGGCCGCTATAGCCTTCCAGCTTGACGTGGCGCGTACCGGCACTCGTCAGCTTGATGTCGTAGCGGGCGGCACCATCGAAGATCGGCAGGGTGCGATTGCAGGCGCCGTCGCGGCCCTTGCCGTTGACGGGCATGATGAAGGCGCTGAGCGGATCGACGATGTTGCGCTTGTCACGCTCGCTCAGCGGCACGCGGTCCGGCTTCTCGTCGATCGGCGGCTCGATATCGATGCCGGCCACGCTGTTCTCGGCGAGCGCCATACGCACCGTGCGGCTCTCGCTGGAATTGGCGGAGCTGACGGCGAAGGTCTTCGGCGAAAGCCGCCCGCCGACCAGCGCGCCGGTCGCCGCACCGGAGCCACGCCCGCCGGTGACCCCGCCGACGACCCCGGTGAGCTTGGCGACGAGGTCGAGCTTATAGGCGGCGCCGTCGATATTGCCGCTCAAGCCCGCCTTGCCGAAGGTGATTCCGAGCAGCGAGACGTCGTACCTGGCATCGAGCGATGCCGCCGACGCCTGGGCGGCGAAAGAGGTCGCGAAGATCACACCTGCCAGGGACGATGCGACGGCGGGCTTCATCCAGTTCCTCCGGAGCGGCCGGTCATGCCGCGACATGCACTGCGAATCCGCCCGAATCGTGACGCCTGGCGGTGCTTTCGGTCGGCTTTCCATATCAGCATCCGGCCCGGCGCTTTACGATCCGTTAACGCTGGCGGACGGCTGCCGCCGGGGCCGGAGTTTTTCTTGACGCAGGCTCCGGCCTTGGCTATGGAACCGCGACTTCAATTTGACTTCCGGTGCTCGATGGCCGGCACGTCGCGTGTCGGCATTTTTATTTGAGCCCCCCGGGGATGCAAGGAACGATAACCATGGCCCGCCGTTGCGAACTGACCGGGAAAGCCACCCAGACCGGCCACCTCGTCAGCCACTCGAACCGCAAGACGAAGACCGTCTTCCGTCCGAACCTCGTGAACGTCACGCTGCAGTCCGACGCGCTTGGCCGCTCGGTGCGCCTGCGCGTCTCGGCCAACGCCCTGCGTTCGGTCGAGCATCGCGGCGGCCTCGACGCCTTCCTGCTCAAGGCCGCGGCCGGCGACCTCTCGACCGGCGCGCTTTCGCTGAAGCGCGACCTCGAGAAGAAGCTCGCCGCGAACTGAGCGAGCGACCTTTTCGGGTTTGAAGGAAGCGGCCGCAAGGCCGCTTTTTTCGTGCTTGGCTCGTCGTCGCGCTTGCCCGCATCGCGAACATTCACGCCGTGAATCGGCCTTTCCGGACCAAGATGCGGAGGGCCGGGACGAGCCCGGCCATCTCGGCAACGACGTCGTCCCTCAGGCCAGCTCGAATTCCAGCAGCAGCGTCCGCTGCAGGAACGAGAAATTGTCGTCCGAGATCAGGGTGAGAATCGTCCGCCCATCCTCGATATGGACCGACAGCCCCTCCATGTTGTCGATCTCGAACCCGAGATCCGCCTCGATCAGATACGTCCCGTCGAGCAGTGCTCCGGCCTTGAGATCGCGCCCGGCGATTCGCCTGATCCGCATGCCGACGCCCCGTAGCGGCTGATACCAGCGCTCGAGCAGCAGCATGTCGCCGGAAGGCAGGAAGGCGAGGTCGGTGATGTCGTAGCCGTCGTGCCGCGCCACCTTGAACAATCCGGGCTTCGGGCCGCCGAGGATGACGCCGAGCGTCGGCTCGTCCTGCTTGCCCGAACGCTCGGCGACGGCGACGAGCGCGCCCTTGAGCGGTCCACCCGGCACGACGCCGAGGGCCTCCAGCCCGCGGTTGCGCGGCAGCCGCTTGATCTCCGCCGGTACAGGCACCGAGCGTGCCCGCGCCTCCATTCCCTGCGCGCCCCAGTCGAACCGCACGATCGCGTGCCGGCGCTCGATCCCGACATAGGCAACACCGTTGGCGATGCAGAGGCTTTCTGCATCGTACAGCCCGGAGCGGGTCAGGGGGCGCCCCGAAGTACCGAGGATCGCCGCCATCTCGGCGTCTGCGAGCGCGATTGGCCGGCCACCTTCCGCCGCGGCCTTCGCGGTCAGCCAGTAGCCGCGATCGCTGACCGAGACGAGCTCCCGCCCGTCGACGGAACGCCACAGCCCCGAGAAGCCGCCGAAACGCGGATGCCCGCAGGAGAGCGCCAGCCCGCCCCGGAAAGTCAGGGGGCCGAAGCGCCGCTTCTCGGGGTTGCGCGGCTCGAAGGCCGCGATGCGCCGGGCGCCGATCGCGACGGGAAAGCGATGCTGCTCGATCGCCAGCGCCGCGCGCGGCAGTGCGAGCGAACCCAGCCCCGCGAGCAGGCCGCGACGGCTGAGGCGCATCAGTGCAGACGGCGCGAACCGGACGACGACCCCGAAGCCGGGCCGTCCTCCTCGAACAGCTCGGCGAGCTTCTCCGTCATCACGCCGCCGAGCTCCTCGGCATCGACGATGGTGACGGCGCGGCGATAGTAGCGCGTGACGTCGTGGCCGATGCCGATGGCGATCAGCTCCACCGGCGAGCGCGTCTCGATCTCGGCGATGACGTGGCGCAGATGCCGCTCGAGATAATTGCCGGCATTGACCGAGAGGGTGGAATCGTCGACCGGCGCACCGTCCGAGATCACCATCAGGATCTTGCGCTGCTCCGGCCGTCCGAGCAGGCGCTTATGCGCCCAGTCCAGCGCCTCGCCGTCGATATTCTCCTTGAGCAGCCCTTCTCGCATCATCAGCCCAAGATTCTTGCGGGCGCGGCGCCAGGGGGCGTCCGCCGCCTTGTAGATGATGTGCCTGAGGTCGTTGAGGCGGCCCGGATTCGCCTGCTTGCCCGACTGCAGCCAGGCCTCGCGCGACAGACCGCCCTTCCAGGCGCGGGTCGTGAAGCCGAGCAGTTCGACCTTGACGCCGCAGCGCTCCAGCGTCCGGGCCAGGATGTCGGCGCAGGTCGCCGCGACCGTGATCGGCCGCCCGCGCATCGAGCCGGAATTGTCGATCAGCAGCGTGACCACGGTGTCGCGGAAGTTGACGTCCGATTCCTGCCGGAACGAGAGCGGCTGGAACGGATCGAGGATGATGCGCGGCAGGCGGGCCGGATCGAGCGCGCCCTCCTCCAGGTCGAACTGCCAGGAGCGGTTCTGCTGCGCCATCAGGCGCCGCTGCAGCCGGTTCGCAAGCCGCGCAACGACGCCCTGGAGATGCGCGAGCTGCTTGTCGAGATAGGCGCGCAGGCGGGTCAGCTCCTCGGCGTCGCAGAGCTCCTCGGCGGTGACCGTCTCGTCGAACTTCGTCGTGTAGGCCTTGTAGTCGGTCGCCAGGCGGCCGTCGTTCTTGCCCTCGCGCGGGCGCGGGGCCTCGCCGGCCTCCTCGGATTCGGAGTTCTCGTCCTCCTCCTCCCAGTCGCCGGCCGGGGCATCCGTCGACTCGGAGGCGCCCTCCTGCAGTTCCTCGGTCGCGTCCTCGCTGACCTCGACCTCGGAGCGCTCGGAGCCGCTCTCCTGGTCGGATTCGCCTTCCTGCTGCTGCTGATCCTCGGAGGACTGGTCCTGATTGTCCTCGTCCTCGTCGGCGTCGTCGCCTTGCGCCGTCTGGTCGGCCATGTCGAGCGCCGCCAGCATGTCGCGCACCGTGCGCGCGAAGCCGCGCTGGTCCTCGATCGTCTTCGACAGCCGGTCGAGATCGTCGCCCGCCTTGGCCTCGATCTGCTCGCGCCAGAGATCCACGATCTTCTCGGCCGCCTTGGGCGGTTTCAGCCCGGTCAGCCGCTCGCGCACCATCAGCGCCAGCGCGTCCTCGAGCGGCGCGTCGGCGCGATCGGTGATCTCCTCATAGCGGCCGCCGCGATGGTAGCGGTCCTCCAGCATCGCGGTGATGTTGCCGGCCGTGCCGGACATGCGTCGCGCCCCGATCGACTCGACCCGAGCCTGCTCGATGGCGTCGAAGACGGCGCGGGCGGCATCGCCCTCCGGCGCCGCACGGCGATGGATCGCCGCGTCATGGCAGGCGAGGCGCAGCGCCATCGAATCGGCATGGCCGCGCAGGATCGCGACATCGCCGGCGGTGAGCTTGCGCGGCGGCTCGGGCAGCCGCGCCCGCTCGCCGACCAGCGAGGGCTTGTCGGCGGCGAAGACGATTTCCATCTCCGGCTTGCGTGCGATCGCCTTCATCGCGCCCGAAATCGCCCGCTTCAGCGGCTCGGCCGGGGCTTCCTTCGGCGTTCCGGGCTTGCGGTTCGAGATGCTCATAGCGCCTTCGTGAAGTGATGCAGCGTTTGACCGGCCACCGGATAATCCTCCATGCGGCCGCATTCGCGATAGCCGAGCTTGGGGTAGAAGCCCGGCGCCTGGATGCTCATCGTCGAAAGATAGACGCCGCGCGCGCCATAATCCTTCGCCTCCTGCTCCGCCTGGGCCAGCATCGCCGCCCCCATGCCGGTGCCGCGCTGGTTCCCGTCGATCCAGAACAGGTCGACATGAAGCCATTCCCACTTCAGTTCGCCAACCAGCCCGCCGAGAATCGCACCCTTGGCGTCGCGCAGGCTGATCGTCAGCGGCTTGCCGTTGCGCGGGCCGACCCGGTCCTGGTTATGGGCGCTGAGGCCCCGCAGCACCGCGGCGCGCGTCTCCTCCTGCTCGGGTTCGACCGTGATCGCGACCATCGCTCCCCCTAGCGCGAGCGCCCGTCGAACATCGTCGGCGAAAGCTCGGTCGGCTCGACCCCGGCGAGGCAGCGTACATTAACCGCGACCATCGGCGTGCCGTCGGGCCCGTTCGCCTTCGCGAAGGACTCGATGCCGCAGGTCTCGCAGAACAGGTGCTGGATCTTCTGCGTATGGAAGCGGTATTCGGTCAGCGCGTCCTCGCCCTTGGTCAGGGCGAAGGCGCTGGCCGGCGCGAAAGTCAGGATCGAGCCACGGCGCTGGCAATAGGAGCAGTTGCAGGTGAGCGTCCGCCCGAGATCGGTCTCGACCTCGTAGGCGACCCGCCCGCAGTGGCAGCTGCCCTGATACTGCGCCATGGCTTGCGTCCTCTCGTTAGCTGAGCACCACGTTCGCGGCGCTTTCCGGCAGTTCCTTGCCGAAGGAGCGCTGGAAGAACTCGGCCACCAGCGTGCGCTCCATCTCGTCGCACTTGTTCAGGAAGGTGACGCGGAAGGCGAAGCCGATATCGCCGAAGATCGCCGCGTTCTCCGCCCAGGTGATGACCGTGCGCGGGCTCATCACGGTCGAGAGATCGCCGTTCATGAAGGCGTTGCGGGTGAGATCGGCGACGCGGACCATCTTGTTGACGATGTCCTTGCCCTCGGCGGTCTTCTGGTAGTGCTTCGACTTGGCGAGAACGATCGCGACTTCGTTGTCGTGAGGCAGATAGTTCAGCGTGGTGACGATCGACCAGCGGTCCATCTGGCCCTGGTTGATCTGCTGGGTGCCGTGATAGAGGCCCGACGTATCGCCGAGGCCGACCGTGTTCGCCGTAGCGAACAGCCGGAAGGCGGGGTGCGGGCGGATGACGCGCTTCTGGTCGAGCAGCGTGAGCTTGCCGGACTGCTCCAGCACGCGCTGGATCACGAACATCACGTCCGGGCGGCCGGCATCGTATTCGTCGAAGACCAGCGCGATGTTGTTCTGCAGCGCCCAGGGCAGGATGCCGTCCTGGAACTCGGTGACCTGCTTGCCCTCCTTCAGCACGATCGCGTCCTTGCCGACGAGGTCGAGGCGCGAGACGTGGCTGTCGAGGTTGACGCGGACGCAGGGCCAGTTGAGGCGGGCCGCGACCTGCTCGATATGGGTCGACTTGCCGGTGCCGTGATAGCCCGAGATCATCACGCGCCGGTTATGCGCGAAGCCGGCGAGGATCGCGATGGTGGTATCGCGGTCGAAGCGGTAATCCGGGTCGAGATCCGGCACATGCGGATCGGCTGCGGAGAAGGCCGGCACCTCGAGATCCGTGTCGATCCCGAAAGTCTGGCGCACCGACAGCTTCATGTCGGGCAGGCCGGGCGCAGTCGTCGTCGTCATCTTCTTGTCTCCGGGCGCAGGGCCGTGGCCGGCAATTGCCGGTTGCCCAGTGCCGACCGAGGAGGGAGGCGGATGCTTCCTCATTAGAGCGAAAGACCGGAAGCGGCAATTCGCAAAGCTGCACCCCGGCCCTCGCAAAGGGCATGCCGGCTCACGGTCCCGAAGGAATCAACGCCGCTCGTCGAGCAGCCGTTTCACCACTGCGACAGCGCGTCCAGCATCGTCGGGACGCGGTCCACCAGCCGGCACCGCCCCTCCGATTCGTGTTTCGATCGCGCGAACCAGCGCTTCCGCCGTCAGCGGTCGCAACCCCGAGAGACGCAGGCACAGCGCCAGCCCGGCCTGCTCCAGCGCCTCGGCCCGGACCGCCTGCTCCGTCTCCGCCCCTTCATCGAAGGGCACGACGATGGCCGGCCGCCGTGCCGCGACGAGGTCGAGCACGGTGTTGTAGCCGGCCTGGCTGATCGAGAGCGCGCAGCCGGCGAGCAACACCGGGAAATCGGGGCGCGCCCGCTCGACGACGACGCGGTCCGATGCCGCGCCAGCAAGGCACAGGAAGGCTTCCTCGGACACGCCGCGCCCGACGAGGACGCGCCAGCGCCAGCGCGCCGGCCCGAGCCGTGCAGCCCGCAGGGCAAGCGCGAACAGCGGCAGGGCGGCGGCGGAGCCGCCACCGGAAACGAGGATCTCGCCATGATCCGGCGCGGCCGTGAGCGCTGGCACATCGGCGAGATAGCCGGTGTAGCGCAGCTTGCCGGCGAGCGCGGCATCGACCGGCCAGGATCGTTCGAGCGGCAGGAAGCTCTCCTCGCCATGCACCAGCACCGCGTCGAACAGGCGTGCGAGGCGCTCCTGCGCTTCCACGATCCGCGCCGGCTTGGGCGTCACCAGCACGTCCCGCACCGACGACAGGACAAGGGCCCGCGGGTTGGCCGCCTTCGCGGCGGCGATCACCGCCAGGAATTCTTCGGCCAATTGCCGGCGGCCGAAGGGGAAATGCTCGGTGACGACGACATCCGGCCGCAGCCGCGTCGCCAGTTCCTGCAATGCCGCCGTGCGGGCTGCCATCCGCCCTGGCTCGACCGCCCTGCCTGCCTCGTCGACCAAAGTCCGGAAATCGACGCCTTCGGTCCTGACCGCTGGCAATTGCGCGAAGGCGAAAGGCTCCCCCTCCATCGGTCGCAGCTTCATGCCGCCACTGGCGAGCGTCACCGCGAGGCCACCTCGCGCCAATGCCCGCGCCAGATGCGCCGCCCGTACCAGATGCCCGCTGCCGAGCAGATGCGTGACGACGATCAGCGCGGTGCCGCTCATGCGCCCTCGCCTGCAGAAGCGCGCAACTTGGCAGCGATCCTGTCGAGCCCCGCCGAGGCCGAGAACGCATCCGTCAGCCGCAGGAAGGCGGCATCGGCCAGCGCCGTGCGTTGTTCCGGAGCACCCGCCAGTTCGGCCAGCGCGGCGGCGAGCGCCTCGACATCGCCCGGCGACACGAGCAGGCCCTCCACACCGTGTCGCACGAACTCGGGAATGCCGGCGAAATCGGTCGAGACGATCGCCAGCTTCTGGCTCGCGGCCTCCATCACAACGTTCGGCAGCCCGTCGCGGTCGCCGTCGCCCGCCTGTTTCGACGGCAGCACGAAGATGTCGGCTGCCTGCAAGGCGGCGATGACCTCATGCTGCGCCTTCGGCCCGGCCCAGGTGACCCGCTCGGCCAAGCCCAAGGCCGTTGCCTGGTCCTTCAGGGCCGGCAGCATCTCGCCGCCGCCGATATGGGTCAGGCGCCAGTTCAGCACGCAGGGCAGCCGCGCCAGAGCTCCAAGCAGATCGTCGAAGCCCTTCTTGGCGACCGCCCGGCCGACCGTGACGAAGCGAACCGGCTCGGCGGGATCGGAACCGTCGCGCGCCGGCCGCGCCGCAGGCAGCGGAAACCGCGCGAGGTCGAGACCATGATAGAGGAGCGCGACCTTGTCCTCCCCCGCGGTCAGGCTCGCCAGCGCGCGGTGCCCGTCCTGCGTGCAGGTGACGCCCCAGGCGGCAGCAGCGATCTTCTCGCGCTTCTCCCAATCCGGCGTCGTCCAGATATCCTTGGCATGGGCCGAGAAAGACCAGCTCAAGCCTCGCAGCAGCGCGGCATAGCGGATCACCGAGGCCGGCGTGTGGAGGTAGTGCACATGCAGGTGCCGGATGCCGGCCGGCAATTCCCGCGCCATCACGCAGGCCTGGCCGAAACGGCGCCAGCGGTTGCGCGTCCGGTCGCGCGCGAGATCGCGCAGGAACGCCGGCAGCAATCGCCAGAGACCCGGCCGCCCTAGCGCGCCGAGCAGGCCACGCGCCACGCGGCCCGGCTCGTCGTGGAGATACTCCGGGAGATAGCGCACCGGCGCCGTGATCTGTCGGTGCATCAGGTGCCGGTCCGCATCGGTCGGGTGTCGCAGCGACCAGATCTCGAAGGCGAGCTGACGCTGCTGCAGGCCGAGCAGCTCCTGAGCGATGAAGGTCTCCGACAGGCGCGGATAGCCCTTCATCGCAATGGCGATGCGTGGCGTGGCGGCAGATGTCATCGCCGGCCGATCAGCATGAAACGGGTGTAGTTCTTCGTCGGTCGCGCGCCGGCGAACCAGATCTCGGCCAATCCCGCCTGCGCGCGGAAGGCGTCGAGGGATGGCACGCAACTGCGATGATCGGGTTCGCGGTAATAGTCGTTCGACTGCAGCAGCAGCGGCAGCCCCGCCGGCAGGCTCGCAAGCCAGCCCGGCACGTCGTCGAGATGCTCGCAACTCGTGTTGATGATCAGCCCGGGCGCCGGGGACAAGGCGGCGAAGTCAAGTTCGGTCATGTCGGCAGTCATGGCTCGGAAACGCCCGCTCGCGACATGGCGGTGGTTCAGCGTCTCCGCCACGGGCGCACAGGTCGGATCGACATCGAGGCTGACGAGACTCTCGATCTGCAGTCGTTCGTCTCCGAGCAGCAGCGCCCCGAGCACGCCGTACCAGGCTCCCAGCACCCAGACCGGTCCCTGCGGCCTCGGCAGGGTCTCGGCCAGTGCCTCGACCAGCCATTTCTTGGAGGCGATCTGCTTGTGATTGCACGCGATCGAAAGGTCCGGCGGCGCGCCCCTGCCATAGAGCCGGGCGACATCCGCGACAATCGGGTTGCCGGAAAGCGCCGCCATGCCGCGCAGCAGGTCGTGAAAGGCCTCGACGGGCGGTTCTGGCGTCATGGTTCGTTCGGGAGGCAATGGCTCGATGGGGAGCGCGGACCATAGGGATGCTGCCGCGCAAAGGCCAGAGCCGGCCGCTCTCCACCGCCGGGCTCACCGCCCTATCGCCTCCTGAGGCAGGTCCTCAGGGCTGGGCCGGCTTGTCGTCCGGACCCGGGGCGGCGGGCACAGGGGCCGGATCGGCCCGGCCGCCGGGCGGGGCGACCGGTGCCGCCGCGGCTGGCGCGTCTGCGCCGCGCTTGCGCCGGGCGATCTCGGGCGCACTGGCGAAGCCGAAGGCGGCCAGCGGCACCTCGCGCCCCTTGATCGCGACCTTGAGCGCGGTCGTGCCGGGATAGGTGCGGGCGGCGGTGCGGATCGTGTCGTCCGAGACGACGACATCGGCGAGCACGCGCCGCGTCGCCGATTCGAGCTGGCTCGCGATCATCACGGTTTCACCGACCGTGATCTCGCGGCGGCCGAGATTGTCGTTCCCGACGGCGCCGATGATGGCATTGCCGGTATGGATGCCGATGCCGATCCTCAGCGGCAGCGGCAACGCCGCGCCGAACTCGCGGTTCAGCGCCTCCACGGCGCGCACGATGTCCGCGGCTGCGGCAATCGCCGCCTGTGCGGCCCTGGCCGGCGTACCCTCGAGACCGAAGACCGCCATGAAGCCATCCCCGTAGAACGCGTCGATGCGCCCCTCATGGGCGGTGATCGCCTGGCTCATCTCGTCGAAGAAGCGATTGAGCAGCCCGATCAGCTCTTGCGGCAGCTGCCGCTCGGACAGTGCCGAGAATGCCCTGAGATCGGCGACCATGACCGTGAGGTCGCGGCGGCCGAGCATCGCGTCGGGCTCGAGGCTTCTGCCCGGCGCCGCATTGAGGCGGGAGGCGAGCAGGATCTGCACCTGAAGGTCGTCGCGCGGCCGGATCTGGCAGGCCAGCCTGACCCGATCCGGGGCGGCGATGCGCCTGAGCAGCCTGGCTTCGTTCGCTCCCGGCGCCGGCAGGGAGTCCGCGCCGTCGATCACCAGAACCCGGCAGGTGGCACAGCGCGCCCGCCCGCCGCAGAGCGCGGCATGAGGGATGCCGAACCGCCGGAACATCTCGAGCACGGTCGGCCCCGGCGCCAGCCGGCGGGTGCCGTGGCCGACGAAGCGCATCGTGATCTGCCCGGTCGTGCGGACGCGGATCTCGCGCGCGGCGACGAAGATCATGAAGCAGCCGACCAGGCCGTAGAAGACCGCCTTCGCCGACGTCACGTTGAAGGCGACCATGTCCCGCTGGGCCCGGGTGACGAGTTCGGGCGGCAGTCCCATCAGCTGCGCCTCGCGGGCTCCGACGAAGAAGCCGATCAGTGCCAGCAGCGGCACCAGGATCGCGCCAAGCAGGAACACGTCCCGCCAATGGCGGTAGCTCTCCCGCGAGCGCAGCAGGAAATGGATGCCGATCATGCCGTGCGCCCAGACCAGCAGCAGCAGCAGCGACTGGGTCAGCATCGAATAGGGCCACAGCCGCCGCAGCACGGAGTGATAGCTCTCGTCGACGTGGAAATAAGCGCCCATCACCCGGGTGTTGATGATGTGGTCGACCAGCAGCAGCGGAATCGCGAGACCGAGCGCGATCTGCAGCATCTCGCGGGCCGGCATCTTGAAGGTGCGGCGTTCGGCGACCCGCAGCAGGGCAAAGAACGGATGGACCACGAGGGAGCCGTAGAGCGCCACCGTGCCGACCCAGCTATGCCAGAACCAGTAGCGCCAGTTCTGGACCGCCTCCATCGCCTGGACGCCGAAGATTCCGACGGCGTGGTTGAGGAAATGCGAGGTCGCGAAGGCGAGCAGGACGAGTCCCGAGGCCAGGCGGATATCCCGGCTCCAGGACGAGACATGCTGCATGCCGGCGCCCATGGCGCCTCCACGGGCACCGGCATTCTGTGGCAGGCTCATGGCTGGACCCGTTCCCTCAAGCCGGTTCGCCGGCCAGCAGCGCGTTGGCGAGGCGGGCGACCCGATCCGCAAGGTCGCGGCTGACCGCAAGGCTGAATTCCGGCACCGTCTGCAGCAGCTCGAAGAACAGGTCTTTCGGAATCCGCAGGGCCAGCACGTCGGTGCCGGCCGACACCTTGCCGAGGAACTGCTTGCCGCTCAGCAGCGAAACGTCGCCGATGATGCTGCCGGCCTCCTTCTGGAAGCGGCGGCCGCCACCGTCGTCGCGCTGCTGCGCGAACTCCACGTCCCCCTGCAGGATGACATAGACTCCGTCGAGCCGCGCCGGGTCGCTGACGATGACGGAGCCGGCGGGAAAGCGCAGCCTTTCCCCCATCAGCGCGACGAGCTTGAGGCGCGAGGACGGCAGCTCGCGGAACAGCGGCAGCTCGCGCAAGCAGGCGATATCGGTTTCGAGCGTCATGACCCTACCTCCATCCGCTGGGCGCCCCCGAAACGGGGCGGCTGGCCGAGCGCATCGTTCGCGGCCTGTGGCGGCGTGCCGGCCTCGACGACACCCGTCGGCCCCTGGAAGAGCACCCGCAGGGGAACGTCCTGCAACAGGTTAGCATCTCCCATGAGAAGAAACAGCGTCATGCCGCTGCAATAGCGCCGCAACCGTTCGACGATCCCGGCAGGATCGTCCGAGATCGCCAGCAGCCCGGAGACGTCCAGCACGGCGATCTGCGGCGCCTTGATCAGGGCCTGCATCAGCGGCACCGCCTGTCGCAGGCGGGCCGGCAGATAACGCCCGCGGATGCCGCTTTCCGTATCGAGGCCGAGGCGATAGAGCGTCCCCTCCAGCCCCGCGCGCGACAGCGCCTGGTGGACCACGGCCGATACCTTGTGCTCGGCATCGGCGATGCCGTAGCCGATGCGCCCGAACAGCAGGTTGTCGCGCACGCTGGCCCCGAACATGACCCGATCCGGATCGTAGAACGCCACGTCGTCGACGGCATTGCCCGGCAGATGCCTGCGGAAGCTGGCCCGGGCGCGCAGGATTCGCTGCTGAAGACGCTGGTCGATCAGGTTGAGCCGGTGCTTGGGCTCGATATAGCCGAGCGCGAGTGCGACCAGATCGCACTCGGTTTCCGGATCGAGCGGCGAGCGCATGTCCTGCTTGGCCAGGGTCGCGGCCAGAGCGTTGAGGCGTTCGAAATCGAAGCCCGCACCGAAGGAGTAGCGCTCGAAGAGCGCGTGCCCGGTCGGCAAGCCGGCGAAGATCTCGACCACGGTCGCGACGATCCGGCTGCCCATCTCCGAGAGCGGCTCGATCAAGGCCTCTGCCCGCAGGATCGCATGGGCATAAGGCTCGAAATACAGGGTCGCGCTGTCGAAGCGGGCTGTCGTGCAGGTGCCGAAGATCAGGTTCTCGGCCATGGTCGCGTTGGAATTGTAGCGATCCGCGACGAAGGGCTCGATCAGATCGCCACGCTCGGCCCGCACGAGCTCGCGTGCGACGGCGCGCCGGGCGGTGATGATGCGCCGCCTCGCCTCCTCGCTGACGGGTGGCATCACCTTGCCGCCGAGCCCGAGATTATAGACGTCCTCGGTGCAGCCGAGCACATCGAGGAGATCGCGCACGCGCCGCGCGAGCGCCGCCCGGTCGTCGAGCCCCGCCCCGCCATAGTCGGTCCAGTCCGCCTCGAAGGGAAAGGGCGAGTTGCCGGAGCGGATCGCTTCCACGAAGCGGCGCTGCTCCCCGGCGGCAGCCTGCTCGGCCTTCAGGCCCGGCCGGTGCCGCTGCAGCGGCAGCAGGATGTTGTCCCGCATCGAGCCGGCGATGACCTCCGCCTCGTCGCCGGCGTAGCCGATGAGATGGCTCGCGCGCTCGACCGACATCGCCGCGAGGGGCTCGCCGTCGATCAGGACACGGCCGGCATAGCTGGTGGCCTGACGGCCGAGAATGCGTCCGAGAACGTCTTTTCCCCCGCCGGGAGGGCCGATCACCGCGACGATCCCCGGCCGCGATATCCTGAAGGACAGCGGCATCAGCAGCGGCTGGCCGCGATTGTCCAGCATCTGCAGCGCCTCGACCTGGATCTCGCCGGCGGCCGGCAGCGGCGTCACGGCCTTCTCCTCGTCGAGGATCAGCGTGTCGTCGCTGTTGAACTGCGAGATCACCTGGTCGTACTTGATGGTCACGTCGTTGCGCTGCTGGTCCCAGTCGATCAGCTCCTTGATCGGCGGCGGCAGATCGCGATAGGCGGCGATCACCGCGACGAGCTGGCCGATGTCGAGCCGGCCCTGCAGCGCGAAATAGCCGCCGATCGCGTAGAAGAAGAACGGCGTGATCTGCGCCAGCAGATTGTTGAGGAACTTGACCGCGAACTTGCGCTTGTAGAGCGCGTAACGGATGTCGAAGAGCGTGCCGAGGCGGCCTGCGATGTCGGACTGGACGTAAGCGGTCGCGCCATGGCCCTGGATCATCGGGCCGGCGTCGACGATTTCGCCGATGCGGCCCGCCAGCTGGCGCGAGGCAAGCTGGCGTTCGCGGCCGAGGCGCAGCTGCTCGCGCCGCAGGATCGGGATGATAATGGCCTGCGCCAGCACGATCAGCAGCGCGATGGAGCCGAGCCAAAAGCTTTGCGCCATGATGAAGACGAGCGCCGTCAGCGCCTGGCTGAGCAGGAAGACAGGCTGGATGAAGGCATCGCCGACGAAGCCGCCGATCGGCTCGACCTCGTCCTTGATCATGCTGGCGATCTCGGCCGGCTTGACGGCCCGCATCTCCTCCGGCCGGAAGCGCATGAGCTGGCTGAACAGATCGTAACGCATGCGCCGCAGCATGCGCTCGCCGAGAATGCCCTTGCGGACGTTGATGACGTATTTGAAGCCGCCATTGATCAGGACGAGCAGCAGGAAATAGCTGGACAGCCCGGCCAGCAGACCGAGCTGCCCGACCTGAATGCCGTCGAACAGCTTGAAGCTGGCCCCGCCCAGCCATGCCGGCAGATGGAGCGTGAAGTCCATCAGGGTCGTGGTCGTGCGGCCGTCCTTGAAGGCCCCGCCCTGGATGGCGTCGTTGACGATGCGCTTGGGAACGTCGAACGAGGCCCAGTTGAACGGGATCGAGACGAGGATGATCAGCAGGACGGTGATCTGCTCGCCGCGGCTCTTCTGCCAGATGTAGCGGAAAAGGTTGGGCTCCAAAGGAGGCGATCCTGTTCGGTGCGGCGAAGCGGCGCCCGGCTGCAGCGACGCCGCGGACCCGCACCAATCATATAGGGTTGACCAACTGCCGTGTACATGTGCCGTTCGACACGAAGCCGTGCCGCGCCCGCCCGGCGCGATAAGGGAACTTCATCGGCAAGACCACGCTTTCAACGTCTAGCGAGGCCGGGTAGGACTGTGATCTCTGGGGAAGCGTCAGTTCGGTTCATGGATATCCTTCGCGTCAGTGATCTGCGCATCGGCTTCACGGTTCACGGGCTGGCCCGCGACGTCGTGAAGGGCGTGAGCCTGCGGGTCCCCGCCGGCAAGACCGTCGCGCTGGTCGGCGAGTCCGGATCGGGAAAATCGGTGATCTCGCAGGCGATCATGGGCCTGCTGCCGCGCGCCGGCGACGTCACCGGCGGCGAAATCCTGTTCCGCGATCCGCTGGCGCCGGAGACCGTGATAGACATCGCCGCCCTTCCCCGCGAAGGCACCGGCATCCGGGCGCTGCGCGGCGGGCGCATCGGCATGATCTTCCAGGAGCCGATGTCGTCGCTTTCGCCGGTGCACACGATCGGCAACCAGATCGAGGAAGCCTTGCTGCTCCATCGGCCGATGCCGAAGGCGCAGGCCCGTGATCTGATCGAGGCCATGCTGAAGCGCGTCGGCTTCAAGGACCCACACCGCGCCTTCGGTCTCTATCCGTTCGAATTGTCGGGCGGCCTGCGCCAGCGCGCCATGCTGGCGATGGCGCTGATCTGCCAGCCGGCCCTGCTCATCGCCGACGAGCCGACCACCGCGCTCGACGTCACCATCCAGGCCCAGGTGCTCGACCTGATGCGCGATCTCCAGGCCGAGATGGGCATGGCGATCCTGCTGATCACCCACGATCTCGGCGTCGTCGCCAACATGGCCGACGAAGTCGTCGTGATCTTCCATGGCGAGATCATGGAGCGCGGCCCGGTCGAGGACATCTTCCGGCAGCCGCGCCACCCCTATCTCAAGGCGCTGCTCAAGGCCTCGCCGCATTTCGACATGGCGGAGGGCGAGCGTCTGGTCGCGCTGCGGGAGGCGCGCCCGCGCCCGCCCGCCGCGGCCAGGCCACCGGAGCCGCGGCCGGCGGAGGCGGCTCCGCTGCTGCGGGCGCGGCATCTCGAAAAGGCCTATGTCACCGGCTCGCGCGGCTTCTTCGGCAAGGGAAGCCTCTCGATCGTCAAGGCGGTCAACGACGTCTCCTTCGATATCCGTCGCGGCGAGTGCCTCGGCCTGGTCGGCGAGAGCGGCTGCGGCAAGACCACGGTCAGCAAGATCCTGATGCGCGCCGTCACGGCCGATGCCGGCGAGGTGATCTTCGACGACGGACGCGAGCGCGTCGATGTCCTGGCCCTCGAGGGCGAGGCCCTGCGCGCCTTCCGCCCCCGCGTCCAGATGATCTTCCAGGATCCGGTCTCCTCGCTCTCGCCGCGCATGACGGTGAAGAACATCCTGCGCGAGCCGCTCGCCATCCACGAACGTGGCGAAGGGACGGAGCAGGTCGAGCGGGTCAGCGCGCTGATGCAGGATGTCGGGCTCGATACCCGCTTCCTCAATCGCTACCCGCACTCGTTCTCGGGCGGGCAGCGCCAGCGCATCGGCATCGCCCGGGCGCTGGCCCTCGACCCCGACCTCATCATCTGCGACGAGCCGGTCTCGGCGCTGGACGTCTCCGTGCAGGCGCAGATCCTCAACCTGCTGAAGGACCTGCAGGCCGAGCGCGGACTGACCTTCCTGTTCATCTCGCACAACCTCGCGGTCGTGAACTACATGGCCGACCGGATCGCGGTGATGGCCAATGGCCGCATCGTCGAGCTGGCGCCGCGGCACGCGCTGTTCAACCGGCCCGTCCACCCCTACACCAAGGCGCTGCTGCGCTCGGTGCCGTTCGCCGATCTGGATCGCAAGCTCGACTTCAAGCTCGCCGCACCCGGCGGCGCCTCCGATGACAGCGGCTGGAACCGCGCCTTCAAGGCGGGGCCCGATAACGGCGAATTGACTCACCTGTCCCTTGGAGACGGGCACTATGTGCTGGCGCGCCCGAATACCGATGTGAAGGAGCTGGTGTCATGACGCAGCGCCGCCCGCGCCCGACACGCCGCGCAGCGCTCCTGCTCGGTTCGGCGGCGGTGGCGGGTCTCGGCCTGCCGCGCCGCCCGCGCGCCGCGCCCCGGCCGCCCTCGGCCATCGACAGCCCCTTCTTCGCCGATCGCGTGGCTGCGGGCGCATTGCCGCCGGTCGGCGATCGGCTGCCCGATATCCCGCGCGTGCTCGACATGGCGGGCCTCGGCCGCCGTGCCGGCCGCCATGGCGGCAACATCCGGCTGCTGATGGGCGACCAGCGCGACCTGCGCATGATGACGCTCTACGGCTACACCCGGCTCGTGGTCTACGACGACAACCTCGAGCTCGTCCCGGATGTGCTCGAGAGCTTCGACGTCGAGGAAGGGCGCGTCTTCACCTTGCGCCTGCGCCCCGGCCATTGCTGGTCGGACGGCTCCCCGCTGACCAGCGAGGATTTCCGCTACTGGTGGGAGGACGTCGCCAACAACGAGCGTCTCTCACCGGGCGGCCCTCCCCAGGCCTTGCTCTCGGCCGGGGAGCCGCCGGTCTTCGAGGTCCTGAGCGAGACCGAGATTCGCTACAGCTGGCAGTCGCCCAACCCGATCTTCCTGCCCGCGCTCGCCGCGGCCCAGCCGACCTACATCTTCATGCCCTCGCAATATCTGCGGCAGTTCCACGAGCGCCATGCGCGCAAGCACGAGCTCGCCATGAAGATCAAGGAGAACCGGGTCCGCGACTGGGGCGCGCTGCACGAGCGCAACTCGCGCATGTACCGCCCGGAGAACCCCAAGCTGCCGACGGTCGAGCCCTGGCGCAACACCACGCCCCTGCCCGCCGAGCAGTTCGTCTTCGAGCGCAACCCCTATTTCCACCGCATCGACGAGAATGGCCGGCAACTGCCCTATGCCGACGAGGCGACGATGACCATCGGCACCAGCTCGCTGATCCCGGCCAAGACGGCTGCGGGGGAAGCCGACCTTCAGGCCCGCTATCTGCGCTTCGACAACTATACCTTCCTCAAGGAAGCCTCGAAGCGGATGAACTTCGACGTCCGCCTGTGGAAGCGGGCCGAAGGCGCCTACTTCGCCCTGTTGCCGAACCTCAATGCCATCGACCCCGTCTGGCGCGATCTCAACCGGGACGTCCGCTACCGCCGGGCGATTTCGGTGGCCATCAACCGCGCCGACGTCAACAAGGTGATCTTCTTCGGGCTCGCGCGGGAGAGCGGCAATACGGCGCTGCCCGAAAGCCCGCTCTACGACCCGGCGCTCGCCGCCGCCTGGATTCAGCACGACCCCACCCTCGCCAACCAGTTGCTCGACGAGATCGGGCTGACCAGGCGCGACGACGACGGCATCCGCCTGTTCCCGGACGGGCGCCGGCTGGAATTCACCGTCGAGACCGCCGGCGAGAACACCGAGGAGACCGACATCCTCGACCTGCTGAAGCAGGATTTCCTGGCGGTCGGGATCAAGATCTATCCGCGTTCGGCCCAGCGCGACGTCTTCCGTCGCCGCATCCTGGCCGGCCAGACCGTGATGTCGGCCTGGGCCGGCATGGACAACGCGCTGGTCACGCCGGACATGGAGCCAGACGCGCTGGCCCCGACCTCCTCCGCCCAGTTCGAATGGCCGCGCTGGGGCCAGTTCTTCGAGACCAACGGCCGGGAAGGCGAGCGCCCTGCCCTGCCCGAGGCGAACGAACTCGTGCGCCTCTACGGCGAGTGGCGCCTGAGCGTGACCACCCGCCAGCGGCGCGAGATCTGGCGGCAGATGCTGCGGATCAACGCCGAGCAGCTCTTCACGATCGGCGTCATCAACAGCACCTTGCAGCCGATCGTCGTGTCCAAGGACCTCAACAACGTGCCGGAGCAGGGGCTCTACAGCTTCGAGCCCGGCGCCTTCCTGGGGCGCTATCTGCCTGACACCTTCTGGTTCGAGGCGCGAAAGACCGAGGGCGAGGGCTGAGCGGTGCTGCTTCGCTATATCCTCAAGCGCATGCTGATCATGATCCCGACGCTGCTGGTCACCAGCGCGTTGATCTTCACCGTCATCAACCTGCCTGAAGGCGACTATTTCGAGACGATGGCGGCCGAGATGCAGGCCCAGGGTGAGAAGGCCGACATGAGCCGCATCGAGTTCCTCAAGAAGGAGTACGGCTTCGACAAGCCGCCCCTGGAGCGCTATGTCCGCTGGGTCGCCGGCCTCGTCCACGGCGACATGGGGTACTCCTTCGAGTACCAGCGCCCCGTGCGCGACATCGTCGGCGACCGGCTGCTGCTGACGATGATCGTCTCCTTCGCCACCATCATCTTCACCTGGCTCGTCGCCTTCCCGATCGGCATCTATTCGGCGACGCATCAATACAGCTGGGGCGATTACGGCCTGACCTTCATCGGCCTGATCGGCCTCGCCGTGCCGCATTTCCTGCTGGCGCTCGTCTTCATGTACTTCGCCAACATCTGGTTCGGGATCTCGATCGGCGGGCTCGTCGATCCGCAATACCTCAACCAGCCGATGAGCTGGGCGAAGCTCAAATCGGTGCTCGAGCATCTCTGGATTCCGGTCATCATCATCGGCGCCGGCGGCACCGCCGGCATGATCCGCGCGCTGCGCGCCAACCTGCTCGACGAACTGCAGAAGCAGTACTACGTCACGGCGCGCGCGAAGGGCCTGCCGCCCGGCAAGGCGCTGCGCAAGTACCCCCTGCGCATGTCGCTCAACTTCTTCATCTCGGATATCGGCGACATCCTGCCCTCGATCGTCTCGGGCGCCGAGGTCGTCGCCATCGTGCTGTCGCTCCAGACCACCGGCCCGCTGCTCATCCGAGCCCTGCAGGCCCAGGACATGTATCTCGCCGGGTCCTTCCTGATGTTCCTTTCCTTCCTGACCGTGATCGGCGTCCTGATCTCGGACATCGCGCTGGCCATTCTCGATCCGCGCATCCGCTTGCAGGGAGCGGCGACGAAGTGACGGCGAACACGCTCAAGGATCTGCCGCCGGACGGCGCGCCGCTGCCCCATGCGGCCTCCACCGCCCCGTTCGAGCCCTACGCCACAGAGGAGATGACGCCCGAGCAGGAGCGGGTCTACCTCGCCTCGCAATGGCAGCTGATGTGGTGGAAGTTCCGCAAGCACAGGCTGGCGGTGATCTCCGCCGTGGTGATCGTCGTCATCTACGGCATGGCCGCCTTCGCCGAGTTCCTCGCGCCCTATCACTATACCACGCGCAACACCGACTTCATCCGCGCGCCCGGCCAGCAGGTCAGGCTCTTCCACGAGGGCGCCTTCGTCGGCCCCTTCGTCTACCCCTACAGGCTCCACCTCAACATGGAGAACCTGAAGCGGGAGTACACCGAAGACCGCGCCAACCCGCAGAAGCTGCGCTTCTTCTGCCGCGGCGACGGCTACACCTTCTGGGGCCTGCTACCGGGGAACCTGCATTTCGTCTGCCCCCCCGAGGGCAGCACCTTCTTCTTCCTCGGCTCCGACCGGCTCGGCCGCGACATGCTCTCGCGGATCCTCTATGGCGGCCGCATCTCGCTTTCGATCGGCCTGATCGGCGTCAGCATCTCCTTCGTGCTCGGCGTCATCATCGGCGGCATCGCCGGCTACTATGGCGGCCGGATCGATCTGGTGATCCAGCGCATCATCGAGATCGTGCAGTCGCTGCCGCACATACCGCTCTGGCTCGCGCTGGCCTCGATCATGCCACCCTCGTGGAGCCCGCTGCTGGTCTATTTCGGCATTACCGTCATCCTCGGCCTGATGGACTGGACCGGGCTCGCCCGGTCGGTGCGCTCCAAGCTGCTGTCGCTGCGCGAGGAGGACTATGTCGTCGCGGCGCAGCTCATGGGCGCGAAGCCCCGGCGCATCATCGCGCTGCACCTGGTGCCCGGCTTCATGAGCCACCTCATCGCCTCCGCGACGATCACCATCCCGCGCACCATTCTCGGCGAGACCGCGCTCTCCTTCCTCGGCCTCGGCCTCAGGCCGCCGATCACGAGCTGGGGCGTGATGCTCAACGAGGCGCAGAACATCAATGTGGTGGCGCTCTATCCCTGGTTGCTCTATCCCGTCGTCCCCGTGATCGTGATCATCCTCGCCTTCAACTTCCTCGGCGACGGCCTGCGCGACGCGGCCGACCCCTATCGCTAGAGCAGCTCTGCACCGCCCCAAGACAGCTTTGCGCATCGCGTTCCACACCCCGCTCAACCTGTTCGCCGATGGCGGCGTCTCCGGCGACCGGCGCATGGCGCGCCAGCTCGTCGCGGCTCTGGAATCGCTCGGCCACGTCGTCGAGCCCGTGAAGATCGGGCGCGGCTATCTGCGGGATTCTGAGGCCGCCAGTCTCGCCTGCCTTCAGGCCGAAGCCGAGGCCCTGCGGGAAAACCTGCTTGCAAGCTGGCGGGACGGGACGGCCGCGGCTCCCGATCTCTGGTTCACCTATCACAACTACTATCGCGCCCCGGACCTGCTCGGCCCGGAGATCGCGACGGCGCTCGACATCCCGTATGTCACGGCGGAAGCCAGCGATGCGGCACGCCGTGCCCATGACGAATGGGCACCGCACACCGCCATCGTGCGCCGCGGGCTCGATGCTGCCGACCTGCATTTCCATTTCACCGAGCGGGACCGGCTGGGGCTGGAGCCCTGGCGGCGGGAGGGAATCGCCCTCCTGCCGCTGCCGCCCTTCATCGCCTTCGACCGCAACCCGCCCCGACGGATTGCCGACGGCGGCCCGCCGCGGCTGATCACCATCGCCATGATGCGCGAAGGCACCAAGCAGAACAGCTATCTGGCGCTCGCCCGCATCCTCGACCGCATTCGCGATGCGGATTGGCGCCTCAGCATCGTCGGCGACGGCCGCAAGCGCGGCGAGATCGAACAGGCGTTCTCAGGCTTCCCCGCCGGACGCGTCGCCTTTCTCGGGCTGCTCGATCGCGAGCGCGCGCTAGGCGAGTTGTCACATCACGACATCTTCGTCTGGCCGGGCGTGCGCGAGGCCTATGGGCTGGTCTACCTCGAGGCGCAGGCGACCGGCCTGCCTGTCGTCGCCTTCGACAGCGGCGGCGTGTCGGCGACGGTCCAGCGCGACGAGACCGCGCTGCTGGCGCCGGAGGGCGATGAAGCAGCCTTCGCCGCGGCGCTCGCCGGGCTGCTGCGGGACGGCGCCCGCCGCGCCGCCATGGGCAAGGCGGCGCGGCGCTTCGTCCTGAGCGAGCGAACCATGGCGCGGGCAGCGGAAAGACTGGCCGAGGGCCTTGCGATCGCCTGCCGCAACCGCAGCCTCAAGCGCCAGGCTCGCGCCGGAGGCGCGCCGCTGCCATGACCGCCTCTGCCTGGGCTCCCCTCCTGGCCGAGCTCGATCGCTGGCATGCAACCGGCCGGCGGTTGCGGCTGTGGCTGCGCGATGACGACGCCGTCGCGCCGAGCGCCGCGCTCGACCGGCTGTCGGCCGCCGCCGCGCGCTTCGACGTCCCGATTCTGCTGGCGGTCATCCCGATGCTGGCCGATGCGGCATTGGCCGACGCGCTGCGCGGCAGGCTGCTGCTGCCCTGCCAGCACGGTTGCTGGCATCGCAACCACGCACCGGCCGGCGCGAAGAAATCCGAATTCGGCCCGGACCGTGCGGCCGATGCCGTCGACGCCGAGATCGCGCAAGCCTGGCGGCGCCTGCGCGATCTTCTGGGCGAAACCCTCCTCCCGATCTTCGTGCCGCCGTGGAATCGAATCGATCCGCGCCACGCGGCCCGGCTGCCCGCACTGGGCTTCGCCGGCCTGTCCTGTTTCCGCGACCATCGCAACGGGCCCGACGGCGGCCCGGCGCTCCTCAACACCCATGTCGATGTCATGGACTGGCATGGCGGGCGGGTGGGCAGGAGCGCCGCCGCGTTGGTCGGCGAGATCGCAACTCTGCTGGCAGGATGGCGCGAGGACGAGCCCGGCGCGGATGCGCTCGGCCTGTTGCTGCATCATCGCGACCACGACGAAGCCGCCTGGAGCGTCCTCGACGATCTGCTGACGATCGTGGCCGCTCACCCGGCCGCCGCCTTCGCCGATCCACGCAGCCTGCTTTACCCGGACGGGCTTGCCTGAAAAACCCGCTCAACCGGCGTTCAGACGGGCTTGGATCGGCTCGGGCCGCAGGCTATAGATGGGTACAGCCACGCCCCGGCATGGCTGTCTGGTGTGCTCGGCCCCGCCAGGAAGTCGTCTGACCTGTTCCGGAGGCCGGCGTTCCATGTCGTCCAACGTCATCGATCTGGCGAGCCCCGAACGGAGCCCGCGCAGTTCCCACGCTCCGCGTGTGCTGATCTACAGCCACGACACCTTCGGGCTCGGCCATATCCGGCGGTGCCGCGCCATCGCCAATGCGCTGATCGCGAGCTTTCCGCACATCTCCATCCTGATCGTCTCGGGCTCCTCCGTGATCTCGAGCTTCCAGTTCGGGGACGGGGTCGACTACGTCCGCATCCCCGGCGTCGAGAAGCAGAGCGACGGCCATTACGGCCCGCACCACCTCAACCTGGATCTCGACGATACGATCCGGCTGCGCACCGAGATCATCAAGCAGACCGTCCTCTCCTTCGATCCGGACGTCGTCATCGTCGACAAGGAGCCCGTCGGGCTGCGCGGCGAGCTTAAGCCGGCGCTCGATATCCTGCGCCGCCGCGGGGCGCGCATCGTTCTGGGCCTGCGCGACGTCCTCGACGAGCCGGCCAAGCTCCTCGAAGAGTGGCGGCACAGCGGCGCGCTCGACGCGCTGGACACGATCTATGACGATATCTTCGTCTACGGGCTGGAAAGCGTCTATCAGCCGCTGGCCGGCCTGCCGAACCAGCAGCGCTTCGCGGGCAAGACCCGCTATCTCGGCTACCTCAAGCGGGCCGTCCCCAGCCCGATGCCGCCCAACCGCTATCCGCGCGTCACCAAGCAGCCCTTCATCCTCGTCACCCCGGGAGGCGGCGGCGATGGCGCCGGCGTGATCGACTGGGTGATCTCCGCCTATGAAGCCGACGGCACCATTGCCCTGCCGGCGCTGATCGTCTTCGGCCCCTTCATGTCGCGCGAGAAGCGCAAGGAGTTCGCCGAGCGGATCGCGCGCAACCCGAAGCTGGAAGGCCTGGGCTTCGAGCCGCGGCTCGAGCTGCTGATGAACCGTGCCCACTGCGTCGTCGCCATGGGCGGCTACAACACCTTTTGCGAGATCCTCTCCTTCGACAAGCCGGCGCTGATCGTGCCGCGCGTGCGCCCCCGCCTCGAACAGGCGATTCGCGCCGGCCGCGCCGAAGAGCTCGGGCTGATCGATGTGCTCTACGATCCCTCGCAGAACGGCGAGGGCGAGCGCGATCCGATGGTCATGGCTGCCGCGCTCCACGCCTTGCCGAAGCGGCTGCCGCCCTCCCAGGCTTTCGTGCCGGACCTGCTGGACGGTCTTCCGACGATCTGCCGCGCGCTCGCCGACGACCTGTCCCCTCCGGTTCGCGGCCGCGCCCCGGCGCCGAGCGCCGTTTCGAGCTGACGGTTCCCGACTTGCGGCGATGCTGCCACTGGCAAAGCACTCGCGAGGGCTTTAAGCCTGAAACATGACGCTTTCGAACTCCCTGGTCCCCGTCGCCATCGGCGCCGTCGCCGTCGTCCTCCTGCTCGGATTGATCAACATGATGCGGGGTGGCAGCGCCAACACCTCGCAAAAGCTGATGCAGCTGCGCGTCCAGCTCCAGTTCCTGGCCATCGTCATCATCGTCTTCGTCCTGTGGTGGCGCAGCGGCGGGTGATCCGACCCCTCCTTGCAAGCCATTGATTTCATAGGACGTGACCAGAGATGAAGCTGGGGATCGCGGCGGTCGCAGAATGACCTCGCCACAATCCGAACACGGGTATGTGTGCTTCACTAACGCCAGCTCTCACCTTTCCCCGGTCGTCATGGTTCGCGTCGCGTTGCTCCTTCTTGCCAGTTGCCTGCTCAGTGTCCCGAGCTGGGCTCAGTCGGGGCCTCTGCCGCCAAACGTATCGAGCTATGCCCCTGCCACCCAGGCCCCGGCGCCAGGCTGGGAAGCGCGAATCGGCGGCGGCGTCGCCAATCCAGGCGGCCGTGAGGGGGGGCTGCTCAATATCGGCGGCGAACTTCTGACGCCACGGATCGTCCCTCTCAGCGATCGCTTCGCCGCCGCCTTCATTCCCCGCTTCAACATCGGCTCAAGCATCAATCTCAACGGGACGCGCTATGCCTATGCCGGAGCGACCTGGACGTTCGACATCGGCCGCGACATCTTCGTGGAGGCCAGCCTCGCGGCGGCGCTGCATGACGGCAAGACGGGCACGATCATCCCGGTGAATCGCCTCAGCCTCGGCTGCGACACCGGCACGCGCGAGGCCGCGGCGCTCGGCTTCCGCCTCTCCAACCGCTGGAGCCTCGTCACCTCGCTGGAGCATTTCAGCACGGCCGGCTGCTCCGGCCAGCCCGGAGCGCCCTCTCCGCGCGGCCCCGCAAATTTCGGCGCCAAGCTCGGCTACACCTTCTGACGGCCGGATCAGCGGCAAGAGCCAGCTTCCGTCGGCGCCGCGTCGCGCTATAAGCGAGGCATGGTTAAGCTCAACCGCATCTACACCCGCACCGGCGACAACGGCTCGACCGGCCTGACCGCCGGCCCGCGTCGTCCGAAATACGACCTGCGGGTCGCCGCCTACGGCACGGTCGACGAAACCAACGCATGCATCGGCCTGGCGCGGCTTCATGCCGCAGCCGAGGATTCCACCGTCGACGGAATGCTCGCGCGGATCAGCAACGACCTGTTCGATCTCGGCGCGGATCTCTCGACGCCCGAAACCGACACCCCCCTTTCCTTCGAGCCGCTACGGGTCGTCCAGGCTCAGGTCGACAGGCTCGAAAGCGAGATCGACACCCTCAACCAAGCACTGGCGCCGCTGCGCTCCTTCGTGCTGCCGGGTGGCACGGCGGCGGCGACCCACCTCCATCTCGCCCGCACGGTCAGCAGGCGCGCCGAGCGCCTCATGGTCGAGCTCGCCGCGACCGAGGGCGAGGCCGTGGCGCCACCCGCCCTGAAATACATCAACCGCCTGTCGGATTTCCTGTTCGTCGCCTCCCGCTTCCTCAATGCCAAGGCCGGCGGCGACGTGCTCTGGATCCCCGGCCAGAACCGCTGAGCCCGGCATGTTCGTCCCGATCTACGATGGGGTTCCCCTGCGCTTCACCCGCTCGGCCTTCGTGACCTACGGGCTGATCGCGGCATGCACGTTGTTCCAGCTCGCGCTCAGCTTCGGGCCGCATCGGGAGAACGACATCGCGGTTCTCGCCGGCTTCGGCCTGATTCCCTCGGTGCTCTTCGGCGCGGCGCAGCTGCCCGAAGGTCTCGCCCATGCGCCCCCTTGGCTCACGCTGTTCAGCAACATCCTGCTGCACGCCAGCTTTGCGCATCTGCTCGGCAACATGCTGTTCCTCTGGGTCTTCGGCGACAACGTCGAGGATGCGATGGGCCATGCCCGCTTTCTCGCTTTCTTCTTCCTGTGCGGTCTCGGCGGGTCGCTGGCCCATGCGCTGGCCAATCCGGACTCCGAGCAGCCTCTGGTCGGGGCTTCCGGCGCGATCTCGGGGGTGATCGCGGCCTATCTCATGCTTTACCCGCGCGTCCGCGTCTGGGGGCTCGCCTTCAAGTGGATCCCGGTGCATGTCCCGGCCGTCTACACCCTCGGCGGCTGGATCCTGTTCCAGGCTGCCTCGGCCTGGTTCGATCCGCAGGGCAATATCGGCTGGTGGGCCCATCTCGGCGGTCTCGCCACCGGGGCGGCATTGACGCCGCTTTTCATCCGGCGCGGCGTCCGCCTGTTCGGGCGGCGGATAGCCGGGTCGTGATGCCATGCCTCCTCACCCGAAGCCCCGGGGAACCGCGCACCCTGACGCCGTTGACAAGCGCAAATACCCGTCGCTACGGTCCGACCGCATTCCAGCCTAGGGCCGCGATGCCGCCATTCCGCCATTGTGATCGGCGGTGCGGCGCGAGGCGCATCTCTTCTGAACGGTGATCTGGCGATGAAGATCTTGGTGCCCGTCAAGCGGGTGGTTGATTACAACGTGAAGATCCGCGTGAAGGCGGACGGGTCCGGCGTCGAGCTGGCCAATGTGAAGATGTCGATGAACCCGTTCGACGAGATCGCGGTCGAAGAGGCGCTGCGCCTCAAGGAAGCCGGCAAGGCGACCGAGGTGGTCGTGGTTTCGATCGGCCCGGCGCAGGCCGCCGAGACGATCCGCACAGGTCTGGCGATGGGCGCCGACCGCGGCATCCTCGTGAAGGTCGACGGCATCGTCGAGCCGCTCGCCGTCGCCAAGCTCCTGAAGAAGGTGGTCGAGCAGGAGGCCCCCGGCCTCGTCATCCTCGGCAAGCAGGCGATCGACGACGATTGCAACCAGACCGGCCAGATGCTGGCGGCCCTGCTGGGCTGGGGCCAGGGTACCTTCGCCTCGAAGGTCGAGCTTGGCACCGACAGCGTCGACGTCACCCGCGAGGTCGATGGCGGCCTGCAGACCGTGTCGCTGAAGCTGCCGGCGATCGTCACCACCGACCTGCGCCTGAACGAACCGCGCTATGCCTCGCTGCCCAACATCATGAAGGCGAAGAAGAAGCCGCTCGACGAGACCACGGCCGAGGCGCTCGGCGTCGACGTGTCGCCCCGTCTCAAGGTGCTGAAGACAGCCGAGCCCGCCGGCCGCTCCGCCGGCGTCAAGGTGGCGAACGCCGCCGAACTCGTCTCCAAGCTCAAGACCGCCGGGGTGATCTGATGACCACGCTGCTGATCGCCGAACACGACAACGCCTCGCTCAAGGACGCCACCGCCAAGGCGCTGAGCGCCGCCGCCCAGCTCGGCGCACCCGTCCACATCCTCGTCGCCGGCCAGGGCTCGAAGGCCGCTGCCGATGCGGCTGCAAAGCTCGCCGGCGTCGAGAAGGTGCTGCTCGCCGATGACGCCGCTTACGGCCACGCGCTGGCCGAGCCGCTCGCCGCGCTGATCGTCAAGCTCGCCGACGGCTACGACGCGATCGTTGCCCCGTCCACAACCACCGGCAAGAACGTGTTGCCGCGCGTCGCCGCCCTGCTCGACGTGATGCAGGTCTCGGATGTCAGCAAGATCGTCTCGCCCGATACCTTCGAGCGCCCGGTCTATGCCGGCAATGCCATTCAGACGGTGCAGTCGACCGACGCCAAGAAGCTTTTGACCATCCGCACCGCCTCCTTCCAGGCGGCCGGCGAAGGCGGCTCGGCCGCGGTCGAGAGCGTCTCGGCCGCCGAGAACCCCGGCAATTCGTCCTTCAAGGGCGAGGAGGTCGCCAAGTCCGACCGTCCGGAGCTGGCTTCGGCCAAGATCATCATCTCGGGCGGGCGCGCGCTGGGGTCGGCCGAGAACTTCGGCAAGGTGATCGAGCCCGTCGCCGACAAGCTCGGTGCCGCCATGGGCGCCTCGCGCGCCGCGGTCGATGCCGGCTACGCCCCGAACGACTGGCAGGTCGGCCAGACCGGCAAGGTCGTCGCCCCCGAGCTCTACATCGCCGTCGGCATCTCCGGCGCGATCCAGCATCTCGCCGGCATGAAGGATTCGAAGGTCATCGTCGCCATCAACAAGGACGAGGAAGCCCCGATCTTCCAGATCGCCGATTACGGCCTCGTCGGCGACCTCTTCACCGTCCTGCCGGAGCTCGACGCCGAATTGGCGAAGGCCGGCAAGTAAGACGGGACGGCCATGCCGGGCCGCCCGCAGGGCGGCCCGTTCGCTCCCGCCGGGAGCAGGAAAGCGATCAGGAACCAATCATGTCGGACCAGGCGATCAGGAAGATCGGCATCATCGGTGCAGGCCAGATGGGCAACGGCATCGCCCATGTGACCGCAGCGGCGGGCTTCGACGTCAAGCTGCACGACATCGCCGAGGAGCGCATCAACGCGGCGCTCGCCACGATTGACGGCAACATGGCCCGCCAGGTCTCGAAGGGCGCCCTCTCGGACGAGGAGCGCCGCAGCGCCATCGGGCGCATCGCCCCGGCGATCGGCCTCGCCGATCTCGGCGATTGCGACCTCGTGATCGAGGCCGCGACCGAGAACGAGGAGGTCAAGCGCAAGATCTTCACCGCCGTCTGCCCGCATCTGCACCCGAAGGCGATCCTCGCTTCCAACACCTCCTCCATCTCGATCACCCGGCTCGCCGCCGCCAGCGATCGCCCCGAGCATTTCATCGGCATCCATTTCATGAACCCGGTGCCGCTGATGCAGCTCGTCGAGCTGATCCGCGGCATCGCGACCGACGACGGCACCTTCGAGCTCGCCAAGGACTTCGTCGGCAAGCTGCACAAGACGGTCTCGGTCTCGGAGGATTTTCCGGCTTTCATCGTCAACCGCATCCTGCTGCCGATGATCAACGAGGCCGTTTACACCCTCTACGAGGGCGTCGGCTCGGTCGATGCGATCGACACCGCGATGCGGCTGGGCGCCAATCACCCGATGGGCCCGCTCCAGCTCGCCGATTTCATCGGCCTCGATACCTGCCTCTCGGTGATGCAGGTGCTGCATGACGGGCTGGCCGATTCGAAGTACCGCCCCTGCCCGCTGCTGGTGAAATACGTCGAGGCCGGCTGGCTCGGCCGCAAGACCAAGCGCGGCTTCTACGATTATCGCGGCGAGAAGCCCGTCCCCACCCGCTGACCAGGCGTGGCAGGCCGCGGCGCGACCGGCCACGAGCCTCTGTACTTCCATAGCCGGCGCCGGCAGCCGAGCCTCTGCTCGCGCCGGTCTCCGCCCCAGCGGCAACAAGCTCCTTCACATTCCTGTCGTCTCGCGCTTACATTGATCGTCAGGCGGGATTCGTCCCGCTGGACGAAGCGGAGGTGCGACGGGTTTGACGGCGCATGTGATGCATCCGATGGCGTCGCCGGACGGCTGCCCGGCGCTCGTCCTCAATGCCGATTTTCGGCCCCTGAGCTATTATCCCCTGTCTCTCTGGAGCTGGCAGGACGCGATCAAGGCGGTCTTCATGGACCGCGTCAACATCGTCTCCGAATATGACACCGTGGTCCGCAGCCCGAGCTTCGACATGCGGCTGCCATCCGTGGTCTCGCTCAAGAGCTACATCAAGCCGTCGCGAACCCCGGCCTTCACCCGCTTCAACGTCTTCCTGCGCGATCGTTTCGCCTGCCAATATTGCGGCCAGCGCGAGGAACTGACCTTCGACCATGTCGTTCCACGCTCGAAGGGCGGGCTGACCACCTGGGAGAACGTCGTCGCAGCCTGCTCCCCCTGCAACCTGCGCAAGGGCGACAAGATGCCGGCGAGCGTCGAGATGTTTCCGGCCCAGAAGCCCTATGCGCCGACGGTCAACGACCTGCACCGCAACGGCAAGCTCTTCCCGCCCAACTATCTGCACGAAAGCTGGCTGGACTATCTCTACTGGGATTCGGAGCTGGAGCCGTAAGGCTTACGGCTTCGCGCGCTGCACCAGCCCGAAGAGGGCGATCAGGCAAAGCCCGGCCGAGACGACCGCGTTCCAGCCGGCAAGCGACAGGCCGAGGAAGCGCCACGCCGCCTCCCCGCAGGACACCACGCGCACGCTCTGCAACTGCTTCATGAAATCCTGGACGCCCGCCGCAGCCGCGGTGCCGCCGCCGCAATCGCTCGGCCCGAGGAACCAGCCCCATTCCACCCCGGAATGGTAGACGCCGAGGCCGGTGCTCCAGGCCATCAGGATCGCCAGCGCAAGCAACGCCGACCATTGCAGGCGCGCCGAACGCGCCAGCGCCAGAGCGGCCACCGAGACCGCGATGGCAGCATAATGAGGCCAGCGCTGCTCCAGGCAGAGCTTGCACGGCACCAGCCCCATCACGAGCTGGAAGTACCAGGCACCGGCGATCAGCGCAGCGCTGACGAGCCCGATCGCCGCGATCGGGCGCAGGCGAGACGACACCTTGTCCCGGCTGGAGGCTGCATCGAGAATGGAAGCGGTCATCGGCATCGGCTCAGCAGGAGAGAAGCTGGCCAGACCCTGCGACCAGCTTGAGGCCGAAATAAAGCAGAATCAGTAGGCCGGCCGCCATGACGGCGATCACTTTCAGGCGACGTTCGATGAAGTGGCGGATCGTGTCGCCATAGCGCCGGAGCAGAAACGCGAGCGCGAAAAACCGCGCCCCACGCGCGAGCACGCAGGAGATGACGAAGAAGGCCAGGCCGATGTGCACGGCTCCGGCCAGAATCGTGACGACCTTGATCGGGGGCAGATGGGCGAGCCCCGAGGTCGTCAGCAGGATCAGCGTGGTGTCCGGTCCGGCGCAGGCGCGCAATGTCTCGAAGGCGCCGAGCTTGCCATAGAATTCCAGCACCGGCCTCGCCAGCGCCTCGAAGGCGTAGTAGCCGATGGCATAGCCCATGATCCCGCCGAGCACGGAGAAGGTGGTCGCGATCAGCGCCAGCCGATAGGCCCGCATCGGCCGCGCCAGCGCCATCGGCACGAACAGCACATCGGCCGGGATCAGGAAGAAGGAGCTCTCGACGAAGGCGACGATCGCCAGCCACAGCTTGGCGCGGGGCCGGGCCGCGAGCGACATGGTCCATTCGTAGAGGCGCTTCAGCATGCTGCGCTCTAGAGCACGCGCCGGAGCGCGACGCAACGGCTTCGCGAGGCGGCTCGAAACCTCCTGCGGCGGCCCTGTCGAATCCCGGCGACGGCGTCATTCCACCGATTGACCGGCATCGACCGATCGCTATAGTCCGCCGGCCTGCGAGGGCCCCTGTGGCGGAATTGGTAGACGCGCTCGACTCAAAATCGAGTTCCGCAAGGAGTGCTGGTTCGATCCCGGCCAGGGGCACCATCGGCTGTTTACCGACAAAACGCGATCCACATGTTGGCTAGCGGCAACACGGTCGATCAGATCGAAAAGGCGATATTCGTTGTCTATCGCGACGTCCTCAATGCAGGAGCAAGTTTTATCGCCGACGCAGACCCGGATGATCCGCAGCAGCACATCGGCGCGCTGGATCAATTCGCAAGGACTTTCGAGCGCGACCTGCTCCGGCAATACGAGAGCGACTTCGGGCGTCTGGGATGGACCGGGATAACGTTCGATCAGCGGCAATCTGAAATCACATCACACTTGGCAACCGCCCGTGACAGGGTCGTCGGTGACTTCAAATTCGGCATGGCGGGAGGACGGCGTATGGCGATCAGGCCATCGGTACAGAATAATGTTACCTTTCACGGGCCGGTCAGCGGGTCGCCGGTAATCGCTCCGGGCGGGACGGTTAGCCAGACGTTCAATCACTCGGACGACGGCGTGCGGGCACTGGCCGACCGCATCCTCTCTGAACTGACAGCGACCACGGCTGCGGAAGCCGATGCGCGCCGCTTGGCAGAGGAGGCCATGGCCGAGCTGGCGAAGCAGAAGCCCGATCGATCGGCAATCGTGAAGGTCCTGATGAGAGCTGGTAACGGCTTGTTAGCGATTGGACGAACGACGCTCGCGGAGGTGACAAAGGAGATAGCCAAAGGGTACGCGACGCAGTTTGGGCTCATTCCGCCAAGCGATGAATGACAGCTTCGGAGCCATATCCAACGCTGGCGCCGCCGTGAACGCAGTTGGTTTTCCAAACAACGATTAGAAATAGCGATTTGGAAAGTTAAAATAAGACAATCTCCTCAATGATCGAATAGTTGGAAATATCACGATACTAAATTTGGAATAAATTTGGTTGATGAATACAAAAAAGCTGCTCTGATGCGCCCATCGCAGCGCGCGATTGGAGGTGCCGGATGGCAAATATTTGTTACACTTTCGAGATTAATGGGCGACCTGCATATGTCGCGTTCACGAGCGAGCATGATGCGCGAGATCGGCTTAGCCATGGATTTGACGCGATCGAGAACGGCCGCTCGGTTTTGCAGCCGGGCTACGTGGTTGCGTTCCGGCCGAGCACGCGCGACGAGATCGACGCATTCACCCGCCTCGCTGCCGAAGCCTGCCTCGCCGGCCGGATCGAATGGGAAGACGTTTTGGACGGCTTTCCTATCTTCTTGATCTCCGGCGCAGACCTCGCGTTTCCCGATACGGACATCAACACCGGCCTCCCCCTCGGAGCGCCGCGCGGACCTCTGCGGGCTTTCGGTATAGCGATCGAGGACCTGCAAACGCTCCACAGCGGCTCCGTGGCCGCCTGAACAACACTCGTTGGCGCCATCACGCGCCCACGGCGCCGAGGGATGCCTCGGCGCCCTTCCAGTTGTGTATCACCATCGGATCGTCCCATGGCCTTCTTCTCGATCACCTCGACCATGCGCACGGAGACCGGGACGAACGTCGTCTTCGTCTTCCGACCGGACGACCCAGCGATAGTGACGGAGGCCGCCTTTGGCGAGGCGCTTGCGAAGCGCGGCTGCATCGCAGGAACGCGATGGCGGTTCCGTGAGGCGCACGGCCGCCTGCTCGATCCCCGCCGGATCGTCATCGGACTGGCGGGGCTAATTCAGGCCACCAAATTCGTCCACCCAAGCGCCGAGGCAGCGCCGGAACCGGCAGATGGTTAGAAGTAAATATTTGCCAGAGGAGTTGTATCAGCTTGCTTCCAGTTTGATCCGAGCGCTGGCCGATGCCGACGCTGCTCTCGACCCGGCGGCCGTCTGTGAGCTTGCACCAAGCCATCACAAGAACGCCCTCTCGCGGCATGAAGGTGATCCTCGGGATAGACGCAGGATTGACAGCGACCAAGCCAGGCGGGATCGCTCTGGCGGCTGATGGAAGGAGCCGGCTGTCGCCTTTGAATAGTTTGGGCTAGGCAGCGTCACCAGAGGGAGTATCGTTCTGCGAGCGCCAAAACTCGTCGGCGTCAGGCACTCTGCCGTCCAGCCTACACATCCTTCCAAACCAATCCCTCAAGCCGAATTCAATCAGAAGATTTAAATGGTGTATACAGCGGGTCGGCTCAATATAATATTGAGCATCTTTGCCGAAATCACGATCTCCGATAACTACTTGGAAATTTGAATTTCCGTCGACGTTAAATAAACTTAGCATGTGTTTTCCCGAAAAATGCACATAGCCAGACGTCTCATTGTAAACTGTACTCATCCAAGGATTTCGTAGTGATATTTTTTCAACGAGAAATCTGTCGGTCATTTTCACACCGTCAAAGCTTTTCATGCGATTAATTTGAGCGCCGCCGAAAACATGCTTACAAAATTCACGGTGATCGGGAGCGAAAAATCCCGCATAGAGCCGAAGGACGGTATCTAGCTGCATCCTGACCAGAGGTAGAGCGCAGATCGAATTGGCCTGCTCGACCATCAGCCTATACCCGGAGGATAGACCCAAGGCTCGTTTACCGATCGCAAGCCCGAAGATGTCGGTAAATTGGAAAGGGCCGGGCTGCAAATGCTCAAAGCACACTTTCTTGATCGCTTCCTCAGAAGCAACAGTTGCTGCGACGGCGTCCTTGATGTGGGCATCTTCGGGAATAGGCCGGTCCATTTTTAGACCCATTGCTGGCGAGGAAGGTTTCGCCTTGTAGCGCCGCTGCGTATGGCACTGAAACCGGAAAGTGCCCAAAGGCAAAGAATGTCAATCGGCCTGTGGACGGACGTCTTGCCAGGCTTGTGACACAACCCTTCCGCGAGAAATGTACCGTTCCAGATTTCTAGGGAAGGGCGCTCAATGACCGACACTAGCTCGCAGCCCAATCCGCTTTATCAGCCGGTTTCTGAAGAGGAACGCCTGGTGATCCGGGAAGAGCTACGTCAGTGGGAGCGGGAAACGCAGAAGCGCAAAGAAGATAATGCTAAAGATGGCCAAAAGCTCTTTGCGCAGCATCACCAGTCGGAGCGGCAAGCCGCGCTGGCCAACGCCGCTGAATTCCAGAAGATGTTTGTGCGCTTTTCGTTTCTTCTGAACGGCGGCGCCATTATTGCTCTTCTTGCCTTGGTCGGCTCACTCAGCGGAAAGAGTGATGCCTCCCACATCGCTCAAATTGCACAGTTCACACGGAAGCTTTTGTTGGGTGTCGAGTTCTTCCTCGTCGGGCTAGCTGCCGCCGCCGCGTCGGCGGGGGTCGCACTACTGGCCTGGCAAATCTCAGCTAGCACCTTTCTGCATGCAGGCCATACCTCGAATATTGTATCGGGATTTCCAGTATTCGGCGGAACTGATGAACGCGAAGAGGCCAAAAACTTCGATCGCAGCGATAAATTAGCTCCTGTCGCGATGTATTTCTCAGCGCTCATTTCATGTGGCTCCCTTGGGATTTTTATTGTCGGCGCCATCAAAGCTGCAAAGGCATTCTCTTATTTCAGCCTTTTGCGCTGACCACGATCGAGGTGAATTGTGAGCACCATTCGAACCAGTCCGCTTGATGAAATAGTTTGGCAGGACATCGTGGATTTGGCTGCCAGCGGCGTCGCCGAAGACGCCATGCTCGAATTCAAGGGCCTGCTGCCGGAGAAGAACGGCAAAGAGCACCCTTGGTATGGCGGTCGCGACCAGATCACAGACTTCACGCGCGACGAACTGGCCGCTGAGGTCGTTGCGCTAGCGAACGCCTACGGCGGCCGGCTCATCATCGGCGTAGCCGAGACGCAAGATAGGCCGCGCAAGGCAGCGGGGACGGCTCTGCTTCCTCGCTGCGAGAAATTCGCCGAGCAGTTCGAACAGGCGCTCCGATCCATCGTCGATCCCCCGATCGGCGGCTTGCAGATCAGAGCGATCACCAATCCAGAGACGGACGATACCGGCGCGGTGGTGATCGCAGTTCCGGCCTCCGATCTCGCGCCGCACGGTATCGGACGGCCGCCGGCCGCCTACGTCCGACGCGGAACATCGTGCGAGCCCATGACGATGCGCGATCTTCAATCGGCATTCTGGGAAGCGCGGACGCGCCGCGAACGCATCGACCAACTTCGTGAAAAAGCTCGTACGGAAATGCGATCTCTATTCGACCGCATCTTGAAGCTCGGAATTCCGCAGACAAGAAATGCTGAGGCAATTCCGGCAGGGTCGCCAGGGATGTGCGTTCGCATGAACGCGATCCCTCACCAATCCCTCAACCTTGGGCCGCTCAACGCCAACTCGAATTGGCTGCTCAATCTGTGCCCAAATGAAGGCGAGGTCTGCGACGTGCAGCACGTCGAGTTGCCGAAGGCGGGCCGACACCATGGTTGGACGCCTCGCGCGCACGGCGTAACCGCCCAGCACATTGGCCCTTGGACATGGACCCTAATGGAGGATGGTTCCCTTTCTGCGCTGGGCTATTCGTCGGCCCGCGAAAACCAGTATTTTCCCGGTTGGTACGTCGGCTCATTTGCCATGTTCATCGCAACCGCCGAGCGAGTGCGCCGCCGAGCTGGAAGACCTGACGTTCCCGTTGAAGTCGATTTTGAGTTTTTGCATGACGGTTCGGCCCGCACGCATACGGGGCATGGCAAACATTGGCCGCCGCCAGCGCAGAATATCGAGATTGGGCCATTCCTGCTTGAGGCTCGTGATAAGCTCTCCGAGTTGATGAAGGAGATCGAGCGCGTGGTCTGGAATGGTTTCAGCGTCCCGTTCGTGATGCCGTCTGGCATAAATTTCGAAGGTGTCTTCGAGCCGGGCGGATGGAGCAGTGATCGATAATGCAGAAGCGATGCGGGCTGGCGCATCGTTCCCGGCCGCCGTCGTGCTCTTCGACGGCCCCAGTAGAGGCTCGCGAAGCCGTTCGACGGAGAATAATCCAGTGCGATCAGTCGAGCCGCTCGCACCTTTCTAGATCGTCCTCGTCGAAGACGCGCTCCGCCACGGCATAAGGCGGCCCCCGGAACCAGCCCTCGGCTTCTGCCTCGCTCCGTGAGAGCATGACTGTCGTGATCGCGTCGCCGTCCTTCTTGGTCTTCTCGACCCGATCCACACGGATCGCGGTGATGACCCGCGACCCGATGTCCGTGCAGCGCCAGACACCATCGCCGCTCCGGAACTCCATGCCGATCTTGAAGCCCGCGTGTTCCATGGACACTCCTAATACCGAAGCCGGGACAGTGCGCTCTCACCGCGTCGCATCAGCGTTGTGACAGGTTTTCGACCCGTTGTGACCGAAACAGGCGCGGCTGTGACGTCTTTGGCGTTCCTTGTGACAGGTTTTCCGCGGTTTGTGACACGATTGGCGCGATGCTGTGACACGAGAAGGCGGTCTACCTCAACGGCGAATGCTGCAATGGTCTGGATGGACGCGGGATTACGACCATCAGATTGATACGCATCGGCAGTAGGAGAACGGCATGCAGCAAACAGGAATGAAGCGCGGTCATGCTTGCCTGATCAGCTATGCGGAGACGGCCGATCGGAGTTTTCCGCTGATCCTGGTCGTTGGGAGAGAGCCGAACGAGGACCTGCCGCCCTCGGAGGCGACGGGGCCATATGACTTTCGAACTTCGAAGAATTGCGCGTTCTGGAATGTCGCCTACAGCCTCCTCGGCAGCGTCGGAACCCCTCCCCGCTCAACCGCCCAGATGAAGGCACAGGCGGAGGCAGCGGCTGCATCGCCTATCCTCTTCGCGGACGCCCTGCCGCTAACGCTTCGGCACGCCGCTAAGAACAAAGCTGCGCAGCGGCTCGCGATCAGCGATGCCGCGATCGAGCGGCACGTCGCCGCAGTGTTCTCTCATCGCGAACTGATCGACAGGGTCCGCGTTATCATCCTCAGCGGGCTCGGCCCGTCGTTCGAAAGATCTGTGGCGGTGTATCGGCGCCTCGCCGAGGCTCGCAGCGTCGCTCTTGCCGAGTTGCCCTTTTTCTATCCGACCAATATGCCCGCGATCCGAGAGCGCCTCGGCAAAGAACTGAGGAACCACCTCGCCGACGTCCTGAGCGACTTCGATCATCACGCGCGTCTGATGCCGGCGTCAGCAGTGGCATGATCATCAGGCAGATCGGCCGGCTCAGCGCGGCAACCTCCCCTGCCCCGATCGTGTCTCAGGTCTCCTGCGCCGTCGCCATTGATCCGGACTGGCCCGCGATCGAAGCTGCGATCCGAGCGCTCGATGACGAACAGTTCATGGTCCTGCTCTCGGCGCGAGACGATCTTGACTGCGCGATCGATCCTGGCGCGCTCGCTGTGACGTTCCAGCCGGGCTTTGGCTTCTCGCTCTTTGAGGCAGCTTACCTCTCCGAGCGTTCGCCGAAGGTCTGGCGGACACGATCGGCGGGTAGCTGCTTGGGCCGGAGCGAGGTCGATCTCGAACTCGCGCTCCTCCTCGCCGAGACGTTCGCGCGGACTGGGAGGTTCAGCGATCTCGATCGGGTCTATGCCGATCGAACCGGCTGACCTATGATCGCGACGGCGAGCCGGACCTGCAATGCCAGCGGTCTCCGCTAATCCACAGATTTGAATGCAATGTTGGCATTTCTGTTGGAAGGCGAAACTTCCACCGTCCGAATTTGATTTACCAATGAAGCCGTTAGCGATTTTACACGGGTCCGGCCAGGGGCACCACCTCGCCCGCCTGTGGCGATGCGGATGGTCCTGTCGCTATCCCAGATCAGAAGCTCACCTTGATCTGCGCGGAACCGCCAAGGCGATTGCTGTCGCCCGAGACTTCCCCATCGAGGTTGAAACCGACCGAGACACGCTCTGAAATCCGGGCCGAAACACCGGCCGAGAGCAGCGCGCTGTCACGCTCGCCCCGGGCTCCCGCCGCGGCGAAGCTCGCTCCGGGGAGGCCGAGCAGGCTCGCGGTCAGCCCGGCGTCACGCTGGAAATAATGCGCCCAGGCGGCCCGCACATAGCCGGTCACCGCGACGCCTGCGATCACCGTGTCGGCGTCGATCTGCGCGCCGACCTCGCTGCGACTGGTCACGTCGTCGCGCTTGGCCAGCGCGAGCGCGCCGGCATTGGCACCCGCCCAGTTGGCCTCGACGACCGCGGGGCTATGCGCCCATGTCGCCTGGATCGCGGCGAGCGGCGACAGGATGAAGCCGTTCATCCCCAGCAGCGCGGCGCTGGCCTGCAACCGCCCGCTCCAGGCCGTCGTCGCGTAGGAGGACGACAGGCTCGATCCCAGCGCCGGAATGCCCCGGCGGACGTCGTTGTCAAGGCGGGCATAGCCCAGGGCGCCACCCAGCTTCACGGCGCCGAGTTGCGTCGTCCCGTAAAGGCCGGCCTGGAAGACGTCGGCATCCACCTTGCCGAGCAAGCCCGGCAGCGAGGCACGCGCCTTGCCGCCCGAGACAGCGAGGCCCGCCACGGTTCCCGGCAGCAGCCGGAGATCGACGCCGGCGGCGAGATGCGCATCGTCGAGCGTCCGCCGTGCCGAGCCGATGGCGGCCGAACCGTCCGTGCGTCCACGCGAGCCGAAGGCCGACCCCCAAACCGAATAGAGCGGTGCATCGAGCCGGGAAGGCTGCTGCGGGCTATCGACGCCTTTGCGGACGAGTCCGGAGAACGCCGCCGTACCGGGGCCCGGCGCGCCCAAGCCCGCCAGCCGCCCGGCGGCTGTCGGATCCAGCATGGCATGCAGGAACTGGTCCGCCGCCGCTGTCGCCATGGCGGGAGCTGCGCTGTGCACTTCACCCGAGAGGCTGTTGACCGCAGCCGAAATCGACCCTGCAGGCAGGTTGTAGATGCCGAACAGCGAGGACGGGTCGCCTCCATTGGCGACTATAGCGTCGATGGCCGAAGCGATGGACGTAGCATTGCTGGAACCCATCGCTCCCAGCGGCTTTGGTCTCAGCGTCAGCAGGACATCGTTGGCGGTGTAGCTGACCGCGGTTGTCACGCCGGCGCCGAAACTGCCGGAGGTATCGACCGGGCTGAAGGTGCCGCTCGTCCCGCCGGCCGCCGAGAGGAGCGTGTAGGGGTTGTTGAACGCGTAGCTTCCGCCCAGCGGCACCAGCCGCAGCGTGCCGGCCAGCGAGGCCGTTCCGCTGACATTCACCCGATCCGAGACGCTGCCCTGGATTTCCGCGACGTAGGTCGAGCCGGTTGAGAGGCTGAGATTGCCGTTGACGGTGAGCGTGCCGGGCGAATTGCCGGGCGAAAGCGTGCCGCCGTTGACGATGGTCGTCGGCACCACGCCGGAGCCGCCCAGCGTTCCGCCGGACATCACCGTCAGGCTCGACGATGCCGCCAAGGTGCCGTTGACGATCAGCTTGCCGGCCTCGACCGTAACGCCCCCCGACAGTGCCGCGCCGTTACCGGTCAGGGTCCAGACGCCGGCACCGGATTTCGCGAGGTTGGCAAAGCCCTGAAGGGTTCCCGTTGCTCCGACCGATCCAAGATCGAGCACGGCGGAGGCGGCTCCGGTCAGCTCCAGCATGTTGTTGCTGCTGAGATTAGTGACCTTGCCGAGGAGCGCCGCCGTGTCGGCGAGGACCAGGCGGTTGTTGCCCGAACCCATGGCGACCGCCGTCCCGAGCGCCGAGCCGGCGGCAATGCTGCCGTTGACGACGACCGTGCTATCGCCGTTGCCGGTCTGCACCGCGATCGCGCCGCTGGTGCTGATCGTACCGGTGTTGTCCAATCGGTTGGTGGTGCCGCTCAGCGACACGGCAAGGCCACTTGTCGCGGTGACGCTACCGGAATTGAGAAGCGAAACCGCGCCGACCGTGGCCGTTGCCGTGACGCCGCCGGCGCCGGTCACCGCGCCGGCATTGTTGATCGTGACCGCGCCGTTGCTCGTTTCCGCAAGGATCGCGGTGTCCGAGTCGGCGATGACGCGGCCGGCTGCCGTGTTGGTGACGCTGACATCGGCGCTCCCGGTCGCGGAAATTCCCTGATTGGCTGCGGAGGGTCCGAGTCCGGTATCCCGCTCTGCCTCGATGCGGCCGCTGTTCACCACGGATACGTTTCCGTTATCCGCCATCGCCTGCACGCCGATGTAGTTGCGAGCCAGCACCGAGCCGGAATTATCGATGGCGACATCGCCCGATTGCGACCAGGCGACGAGGCCCTGGCGCGTGGTCGAGGTGACTGTCCCGGAATTGTCGAGGCTGGCGGTTCCGAGATAGTCGATGACGCGAATGCCGGCGAGATAGGCGTTCACGAGGCCGCTGTTGTTGACATAGACCGGCACCGCGGTGGTGCCGCCGATCGGGCTGCCATCCGCATAGATGCCGCGATTGTCGGTGGAGGTCACGCTGCCGGTGTTGGTGATGCTGACCGAGCCGGCATTGCTGGTCGCCGTGAGAGCGTCCGATCCCGTGGAGGTGATGGTCGCCCCGCTCGTCACGACGATGTTGCCGCCGACCTGGTTGCGGATCCAGACACCGCCCGATCCGCCCGAATTCTCGAGCGTGACATCCGATCCGAGGTTGACGGTGATGAATGCCGGCAGCGTCTGGGAGGAAACGTTGACCGCACCATTACCGGGCGCGACCACCGACGTGTTGGTCACGGTCAGCAGCATCGAGATCGGCCCGGAGCCGACGGATGGCGACACCGAATAGTTGATCCATCCGCTCGGGATGGCCAGGCCGGAAACCTCGAGGCTGGTCGCGCCGCTGGCGTTGGGCTGGATGTTCACGCCGCCGGAATCGCATTGGAATACGGTCACCGAGCCGGAGGTGGAGCAGCCGACCGCCGCCACATCTGAACTGCCCATAGCCGCGGCAAGCGCGCAGACCAGCGCCGCGAGCGAAACGCCGCGCCTCAGGCTCCGGTGCATTCTGCAGCGCCGGTCGGTCGGTGAGCGCATGGCGGTCGTCATCATCAGTCCCATTCGTCAGGCGTGTGGCGGGTCAGAACCTCGCCCGTCCTGCCACAGCTTTGCCGCAATCGGCCCCGATTCGGTAGTTTCCCGGGCGGCTTGTCCCCCCAATGCCGACGCATGACGGAACGCGCGCCCGGCCGGCGCGGACGCTCAGGGCCGTTGCAGTACCTGCCGTGCCGTGCCGCCTGCGGGCCGGCTGCTGCTCATCGGCCCAACCACCTCGCGCATCGCGACATAGGTGTAGAAGGTGGAGACGTTGGGGTCGTCATGGAAGACCTCCCGCGCGAAGGCGGCATAGGCCTCCATGCTCTCCACCTGAAGCTGGAGAACGAAATCGGCGCCTCCGGTGACGTAGGAGGCCTGCCGGATCTCCGGTCGCGAGGAGAGCTTGCGGGCGAAGGCGTCGGCGAGTTGCGAACCGCGGACAAGCGACACCAGGACATGGATCGTGACGGGAACGCCGAGCACGGCCGGGCTGACGATCGAGATGTCGGCGGTGATGACCTTGTCGGCCCGCAGCCGGCGCAGCCGGCGCAGCACGGCGCTCTGCGAGAGCCCGACCCGCTCTGCCAGGATGCGGGCCGGCGTCTGGTTGTCGCGCTGCATCTCCTCGAGCAGGGCGCGGTCGAAGCGATCGATATCGGCCATTTTCATCACGGCATTCCTGTGGCCGGCGAAAATAGTCGCGAAGCGCTGAAAAACGCCAACTAAAACTGCCAGCTCCCGGCTAGTCTTGGGCTCGTCGTCGATGCGCGCGGGGTCGTCGCGCACAAGCAGGAGCCTCGAAAGACAATGAGCAGGAAGAGCTGGAGCCCGCGCAGCCTCGCAGCGCAGGCGATGGGGACGATCGACCCCGTGACCAAGGCCGTCGTGCCGCCGATCCATGTCGCGACGACCTATATCCGCGACGAGGACAATGGCTACGCGACCGGCTTCATCTATGGCCGCCCGGACAACGCCACGACGCACGAGGCCGAGGGACTGCTCGCCATGCTGGAAGAGGCCAAAGCCGGCGCGCTGCTCTTCGGCTCCGGATCGGCGGCGGCGACGGCGGTGTTCCAGGCTCTCTCGCCCGGCGACCATGTCGTCGTCTCCAAGGTGATGTACTGGGCCTTGCGCAACTGGCTGATGACCGAGGCGAGGCGCTGGGGCCTGGCGGTCGAATTCGTCGAGACCGACGATCTCAAGGCGGTGAAGGCTGCGGTCAGGCCGGGAGTGACCAAGCTGGTCTGGATCGAGACCCCCTCGAACCCGCTCTGGACCATCACCGATATCGCCGCGGTGGCGGAGATCGCGCACAAGGCCGGAGCGAAGCTCGCCGTCGACTCGACCTGCGCCTCGCCAATCCACACCCGCCCGCTCACGCTCGGCGCCGACATCGTCATGCACTCGGCGACAAAGGTGCTGAATGGCCATTCCGACGTGATCGCCGGCGCGCTCTGCGCGCGTGAGGACGATGAGTTCTGGGGCCGCGTCAAGACGGTGCGCAAGGGACAGGGCGGCATTCTCGGGCCGTTCGAAGCCTATCTGCTGATGCGCGGCATGCGCACGCTTCATGTCCGCCAGGAGCGCCAGTCGGCTTCGGCGATGGCACTCGCCGAACGCCTTTCGGCCCATCCGCGCGTGGCCCGGGTACTCTATCCGGGGTTGCCGCAGCATCCCGGGCACGATGTCGCCGCGCGCCAGATGGAGAACGGCTTCGGCTTCATGCTTTCGGTCCAGGTCACCGGCGGCGAGGCCGCGGCGATCGGCACGGCAGCGCATGTCGAACTCTACAAGCGCGCCACCTCGCTAGGCGGCGTCGAAAGCCTGATCGAGCATCGCGCCTCGATCGAGGGCGCCGGCTCGCCCTGCCCGACCGACCTGCTGCGGCTCTCGACCGGCATCGAGGATGTCGACGACCTCTATGACGATCTCGACCAGGCGCTGAAGGCGGGACACGCATAGCGCCGTCGCGGTCCGCGGACCGTCACGGCCAGATCGCCTTCGCCGCCTGAAGGTAGGCGGCTCGCTCCGCAAGCCCGTTGCGGCCGCCGTTGACCAGCCTGGTCACGGCGGCGACGTCGTCGGCATCGGCCGCGGCATTGATGGCGCGCTCGCTCCAATAGGCGAAGGCGACGGCAAGCGATAGAGCGGGCTCCGCCGCCCGCTCCGGCAGAGCTTCGAGATCGATGCCGAGGATCCGCCCGAACCGGCGGTAATTGGCGCGACCGGTCAGTTGGAAAATGCCGCGGCCGTGATAACGCACGCCATCGCCCGCCTGGACGTTGCCCAGGTCCTGACGCCCCTCGTAACGCAGGTAGTACCGGGCTCCGCCATACTCCTCGAGCGTTCGGAAGCCGTCCGTCTCATGCGCCGCCTGGGCGAGGAAATGACAAAGGCGCTGCCGCGTGTCGACGCCGTGCTCCGACGCCAGCCGGTCGAACCCCTCGGCGATTCCTTCCAGGATGTCCGGCTTGGCGGCGGGAACCAGGCGCAGGAGGCGCGCCTTCGTCACCGACAGAGCCGGCGGCGGCGATGTTCCGAAAATGGATGAGACGATGCCCCTGATCGACATGACCGGCCTTCCTCCAAAGAAGGCCATCTTCATGCCGGAACGGACAACGGGGATAAGTCGCGGGCTCCCCGGCCCGGCCGTCAGCCGCCGACGGCTGTGTACTCGGTCTCGATCGAGGACGCGTGAACCTCGTGGTCGAAGCCGTAGATATGGATCGAGATCGCCTCTCCGGGGCCGAAATTGCGCATCCGATGGATGTTGGGACCGGACGGCAGCATGCAGGCGACGTAGCCCGGCTGGCGCTGCTGCTCCTCGGTCGGCACGGCCCGGCTGGCGTCGATGGCACGATACCAGGTCTCGGTGACGGTGCCGGAGACGACGCCGAAGCAGCAGGAGCAGTGGTGATCGTGGATCGAGGTGGCGGAGCCCTCGCCCCAGACGATCGCCCAGACGCTGACCTTTTCGTTGCCGGCGAGGAGATTGCGGCAATAGGCGCCGGGCGTGCGCGCCAGCGGCAGGCGCTGGATCAGATCCGGCATGGCCACCAGTTCGCGCAGCACCTCTCGGGCGGCGCCGAGATAGTCTCGCGAAAGAGTGCCCTCGTCGCTGCGCAGGCTGCGAAGAACCGCACCCTGCCGCTCCGCGCTCAGAAAGCCCTGCATCCCGTTCACCCCTCCATCAATTCGGAGAAATGATAGCCCGCGGGCATGGGCAGGCGTTTGCGTAGATCGAGAATTTTCTCCTCCGAACGCAATGCGATACCCAACAAAGATCAGATACTGGAAAAATTTGCCTCTGCATGCTCCAGTATGAGAATCTGGTTCCTAGTTTAGGAGACTTCGATGGCCAAGCTCGATGCCTTCGACCTGCGCATCCTCGCGCGCTTGCAGGAGGATGCCAGCCTGGCGCTCGCCGAACTGGCGGACGCCGTCGGCCTGTCGCCCTCGCCCTGCTGGCGCCGCGTGCAGAAGCTCGAGGACGCCGGCTACATCAAGCGCAGGGTCGCGCTGCTCGACCGTCAGAAGCTCCAGGCCGGCGTCACCGTCTTCATCGCCGTCAAGACCGCGCGGCATTCTATGGAATGGCTCGAGCGCTTCCATGCGGCGGTGCACGACCTGCCCGAGATCGTCGACTTCTACCGGATGAGCGGGGAGATCGACTATCTGCTCAAGGCCTATGTCTGCGACATCGCCGCCTATGACGCGCTTTACAAGAAGCTGATCTCCCGCATCGACCTCAACGACGTGACCTCGATGTTCGCCATGGAGGAACTGAAGTCGACGACGACGATACCGCTGGGCTTCGCTGTGGAGGAATGAGGCGGAAGGCAAGAACGGGCGCCCAAAAGGAGCGGCATGCCTGCCGCTCCCATCCGACTCCTGCGCGAGGTGCCGTTCAGAAGCGATAGGTGACGCCGGCGCCGATGAGCCAGGGGTCGATCTTGACCTTGCCGGACACCAGCCCGTTGTTGACCTTGACCTTCGGCTCCAGGAAAATCTTCTTCACGTCGAAGTTCAGGCCCCAGTGCTCGTCGAGCATGTAGTCGAAGCCGGCCTGGAGCGCGACACCGAAGCTGTCCTTGAGATCGAAATCGGTGAAGCCGCCCTTCGCCTTCTCGTTGAAGAAGACGGTGTAGTTTACGCCCACGCCGACATAGGGCTTGAAGGGTCCGAGGTCGGTAAAATGATACTGCAGCATCAGGGTGGGCGGCAGCAGCCAGGCCGAGCCGATGCGCGCGCCGGCGAGCGAGCCCGCACCCTTCACGTTATGGGGGGTCACGCCGAGGACCAGCTCGGCCGCGATGTTCTTTGTGAAGAAGTAGGTGATGTCGAGCTCGGGCACGACCGAGTTGGAGATGTCGACCTTTCCGCCGACCACCGGCGCGCCGCCGAGCCTGAGGCTCGCCTCTTCCTGCGGCACCACGGCCAGCGCGCGGCCGCGGATCATCCAGGGGCTCCACGGCGTGAGAATCGGAGCGGCCGGCGCCGCCTTGCTCGACGGCATGTCGGCTGCAAGCGCGGGCGAGAGAGCGGTCGCACCAAGCAGCGCGGCAGCGAGGGAAAGGCGAAGCGAATGCGAGATCATGGCGGCAGCCCCCGAAGTGGCGAGCCGCAATCCGCTCTGTGCTTGGCGACCGGGCTCGTAGGGCTATCAGCGCCGATTCCGCGCCGGGCGATTTGATCCGGATCAACCCTCCGCCCTGCGGCGAGGCGCTGTCACATTCCTGCCACAGGCCCCTTAGCCCTTGGTGACCTTCTGATAGTCCTTCACGTCGGAGAACGTCACGTCCGGCGCGCGTTCCGAGTCGTATTTCAAGGTGAACTGGCTCGACGCCATGAACACCGGATCGCCGTCGAGGTCATCGGCCATCGCCGAGGGCTTCAGGCCCACGAACTTCTGCAGCGCGGCCTTGTCGTCGGACGAGACCCAGCGCGCGATCGAGAACTGGCACGGCTCGAAGTCGATCGGCAGCGCATACTCCGCCTGCATGCGCTCCTTCAGCACGTCGAGCTGGAGGGCGCCGACGACGCCGACGATGGCGGGCGCGCCGTCATGCGGCAGGAACAGTTGGACGACGCCTTCCTCGGCCATCTGCTGCAGGGCCTCGCGCAGCTTCTTGGCCTTCATCGCGTCCTTCAGCTTGACGCGGCGCAGGATCTCCGGCGCGAAGCTCGGCACGCCCTTGAAGACGATGTCCTCGCCCTCGGTCAGCGTGTCGCCGATGCGCAAGGTGCCGTGGTTCGGCAGGCCGACGATGTCGCCGGCGAAGGCCTCTTCGGCGATCGAGCGGTCGCGCGCGAAGAAGAACTGCGGCGCATTGAGCGGCATCGGCTTGCCGGTGCGGACCAGCTTCGCCTTCATGCCGCGGGTCAGCTTGCCCGAGCAGACGCGCATGAAGGCGATGCGGTCGCGGTGGTTGGGGTCCATGTTCGCCTGGATCTTGAAGACGAAGCCGGTCATCTTCGGCTCGCCCGCCTCGACCGCGCGCTTGTCGGCGACCTGGGCGCGCGGGCTCGGCGCATAGGCGCCGAGCGCGTCGATGAGGTCGCGCACGCCATAGTCGCGCAGCGCCGCGCCCCAGTAGAGCGGAGTCAGATGCCCTTCGCGGAAGGCCTGGAGATCGAAGCGCTTCAGGCCCTCGGTCGCGAGGAAGACCTCCTCGCGCCAGGTCTCCGCACCACCATCGGGCAGCATCTCGTCGAAGAAGGGATCGTCCCAGCCGTTGACGCGCTTGTCCTGGACCGTTTCGTCGCCCTTCTGGTTGCGGCGGAAGGTGTTGGCCTTGAGATCGTAGGTGCCGACGAAATCGCGGCCGCGCCCGACGGGCCAGGTCATCGGCGCCACGTCCAGCGCCAGCGTCGTCTCGATCTCGTTGATCAGGTCGAAGGGGTCGCGCGTCTCGCGGTCGACCTTGTTGATGAAGGTCACGATCGGGATGTCGCGCAGACGGCAGACCTCGAACAGCTTCTTGGTGCGGTCCTCGATGCCCTTGGCCGCGTCGATCACCATGACGGCGGAATCGACGGCAGTCAGGGTGCGGTAGGTATCCTCCGAGAAGTCCTCATGGCCGGGCGTGTCGAGCAGGTTGAAGACATGCCCGCCATATTCGAAGGTCATCACCGAGGTGACGACAGAGATGCCGCGCTGGCGCTCGATCTTCATCCAGTCCGACGAGGTCTGGCGGCGCCCCTGCTTGGCGCGCACCTCGCCGGCGAGCTGAATGGCGCCGCCGAAATAGAGCAGCTTCTCGGTCAGCGTCGTCTTGCCCGCGTCCGGGTGCGAGATGATCGCGAAGGTGCGCCGGCGCGCGTGCGGGGCCTCGGACGCCGGGGCCTGGAGGGACGAGAGATCGGTCATCGCCGGTGTGAAGACAGGATGCGCCCGGCGAAGTCAATCGGCATGCCGCCTCAGTTCTTCAGCCGGTAGCCTGTCTTGAAGATCCAGCCGACGATGCCGATGCACAGCGCGAGGAAGAAGAGCGTCATGCCGAGACTGACGCCGAGGCTGACATCGGCGAGACCGTAGAAGCTCCAGCGGAAGCCGCTGATCAGATAGACGACCGGGTTGAACAGCGTCACCTTCTGCCAGAAGGGCGGCAGCATCGCGATCGAGTAGAACGAGCCGCCGAGGAAGGCGAGCGGCGTCACGATCAGAAGCGGGATCACCTGAAGCTTCTCGAAGCCGTCGGCCCAGATGCCGATGATGAAGCCGAACAGGCTGAAGGTCGTCGCCGTCAGCACCAGGAAGAGCAGCATCATCGCCGGATGCTCGATGCGCAACGGCACGAAGAAGGTCGCCGTCAGCAGGATGATAAGCCCGAGCAGCATCGATTTCGACGCGGCGGCGCCGACATAGCCGATCACCGCCTCCCACCAGGCGACAGGGGCGGAGAGCAATTCGTAGATCGTGCCGGTGAACTTCGGGAAGTAGATCGCGAAGGAGGCGTTGGCGATGCTCTGCGTCAAGAGCGACATCATGATCAGGCCGGGCACGATGAAGGCGCCGTAGGGCACGCCCTCGATCGACTGCATGCGCGAGCCGATGGCGCCGCCGAAGACGATGAAATAGAGCGCGGTCGAGAGCACGGGCGAGACGATGCTCTGCAGCGGCGTGCGCCAGGTGCGTGCCATCTCGAAGCGGTAGATCGCGGCAATCGCGCGCAGATTGAGGCGCATGCCGGTTTCGGCCTCGCGTTCGGTGGTGAGGATGGTCATGCGCGCTCCTTGTCGCCGGCATGCACCAGGCTGACGAAGATGTCCTCGAGCGAGCTCTGGCTGGTGCTGAGGTCGCGGAAGCGGATGCCCGCTTCCGAAAGACCCTGAAGCAAGGTGGTGATGCCGGTGCGGTCGGCCTGGGTGTCGTAGGTGTAGACGATCTCGTCGCCGGCCGGCGACAGGCTGAGGTCGAAAGCCGAAAGTGCGGCCGGCAACGCCGTGATCGGCTGCTGCAGCTGGAGCGAAAGCTGCTTCTTGCCGAGCTTGCGCATCAGCTCGGCCTTCTCCTCGACGAGGATGATCTCGCCGTTGGAGATGACGCCGATCCGGTCGGCCATCTCCTCGGCCTCTTCGATATAGTGCGTCGTCAGGATGATGGTGACGCCGTTGTCCCGCAGCCGGCGCACCATCTGCCACATGTCCTGGCGCAGCTCGACATCGACGCCCGCGGTCGGCTCGTCGAGGAAGAGGATGCGCGGCTCGTGGGCCAATGCCTTGGCGATCAGGACGCGCCGCTTCATGCCGCCGGAAAGCCGGCGGATCTGGGTGTCCTTCTTGTCCCAGAGCGAGAGCTCTCTCAGGATCCGCTCGATGAAGGCGGGGTTCTTCGGCCTGCCGAACAGGCCGCGACTGAAGCTGACCGTGCTCCACACCGTCTCGAAGGCGTCGGTGGTCAGTTCCTGCGGCACGAGACCGATGGTCGAGCGCGCCGCGCGGTAGTCGCGGATGATGTCGTGGCCGTCGGCGAGGACGGTGCCGGTGCTCGGTCGCACCAGCCCGCAGATGATGCTGATCAGCGTGGTCTTGCCGGCGCCGTTGGGACCGAGCAGGGCGAAGATCTCGCCGCGCCGGATCTCGAGATCGACGGATTTGAGCGCACTGAAACCGGTGGAATAGGTCTTGGAGAGCCCCGAGACTGAGATGATGGGCGAGGTCGAGGTCATGAGCATCAGCGCCATATAGGCTCGTTCGATGACGGTTGCGATGGCTGACCGGCCCCGACAGTGAGGATTCCTGCCAGCCCCTGTCGGGACCGACAACGGAAAAGGCCGGGCGACGGGCCCGGCCTCGTGACGCGACGATGCGGTCCAAGCCTATCTCATGAAGAACCACAACAGGATGATGACCGGGATCGGAACGCCCAGAAGCCACAATAAGATCGAACGCATTGGCAGCCCCTCAGTGGAAGGTTGATGCTGCCGCAACGCCCGCCGATGCGGGAAGGTTCCTAGCCGCCGCGCGCCGCGGACGGCTCGAGCGCTTCGGCGCTGGGATGCCAGAGCGGCCGATAGCCATGCGCCAGGGCGGCCAGCGTGGCCGGTGGCGTCAAGACGGTCACGATGCCCGACGGGCGGGCGCACCGGCCTGCATAGCCCGATGGAGACCAGAGCAACGCCGTATCTCCACGCAGCGCGAGAAAGGCGTCTCCCTGCTCGGAAAGCAGCATCGCGCCGTCAGGCAGCTCCGCCGCCGGCAGGCGATGCGTGCGTTTCTCCCGGTCAGAGCGGCGCTCGCCGTCGAGGATGCGATCGATGTCGGGGAAGCGCGGGGTGCGGGCGAGGCCGAGGCCCTGCACCAGCGCATCGCGATAGGCCAGTGCGTCGCGCCGCCGGCATTCCATGCAGGGGCGATGTCCGGCGGCGAAGGCGGTGACCTCGTCGCAGAAAAACAGGTCGGTATAGCCACGCCCCCAGACCTGGTGTCGGCGGCCCTTGAAGGAGAGGACACAGCAGATCCATTGGCGGCTGGCCTGGATCCGGTGCGGCAGCGCCCGCGTCAGCGGATCGTGGAAGCGCCCGCCGCGGTTGCCGAAAAGGATACCGCGCGCAGGGTCGGCGAAGAGCATGCCATCCGGCCGGACGCGATTGGGCAGGGGCATGGGCTCTCCTCGCGCTGGAACGAGGCCAGCATAGGCGGCTACCTGTCAGGCAGCGGCAGGGGCGAGCGTTCCGGGGTTTCGGTGATCCTGGCAGGCTCTTCTTAACGTTAGGAGCAAGTCGGGACCGGTCCCTAAGGCAATTGAAGTATTTTGGGGCGCACTCCGGCAGGCGCAGAAGGCGAGCGGAGTCGGTCGGCGTCACGATGAGTTCCTATATTCCCCTGATCCTGTTCACGGTGCTGACCAATGCGGCGGCACAACTCATGCTGAAGCGCGGCATGAGCGGCCTCGGCGGCTTCGACCTCGCCGGAGACGGCTTCATCGGGACGGTGTTCCGTGTCGTCTTCAATCCCTTCGTCTTCGCCGGGCTGTGCACCTTCGTCATCAGCATGGCCTCTCATCTGGTCGTGCTCTCCAAGGTGCAGATCAGCTACGCCTATCCGTTCCTGAGCCTCGCCTATGTGGTGGTCGCGGCCTATGCCTACTTCGTCTTCCACGAGGATCTGAGCCCGAGCCGGCTCGCCGGCATCGCCTTCATCGTCCTCGGTACCGTTTTCATCGCACAAAGCTGAGGAAGATCATGGACCTGATCGTTCGCCTGTTCCTGCGCCTGGGTGCGTTGCTCGAGCCGAAGCCGGAAGTCCTGCTCAAGCCCGTTCCGGTCAGGGTGCGGCCGCCGCACCGCCCGCAGTGAGGCCGCCGCGATGAAACACGTGATCATCGGCGGCGACGGTTTCGTCGGCTCGCATCTGGCGGCCGATCTCGCCGCACTGGGCGAGGCCGTGCTCGTCGCGGACATCCGGAAGAGCGATCACGCGCATTACGCGACGGTGCCCTTTCACAAGATCGACGTGACGAAGGCGGACAGCGTCGAGAGCCTGCCGCTGGCGCCGGAGGACGTGGTCTACAACCTCTCCGCCAAGATGCTCTCGCCGATCGTGACGCGAGCCGAGCGGCACGACTTCTTCTGGCCGGTCAATTACCATGGCACGCAGAACATCCTGAGCTGGATGGAGAAGAACGGCGCCGACCGGCTGGTCCATTTCACCACCGACATGATCTACGGCCATTCGGTGACGGTGCCGCAGGACGAGACCCATCCCGCCCATCCCCTCGGCGAGTACGGCGAGAGCAAGCTGGCGACGGAGCGCCTGGCCGAGGAGTACCGCGCCAAGGGCTTCAAGATCCCGATCTTCCGGCCGCGCCTCATTATCGGGCCGGGTCGCCTCGGCATCCTGGTCAAGCTGTTCAGGCTGATCGACCTCAACCTGCCGGTCCCGATGATCGGCGGCGGCAACAATCCCTACCAGTTCATCTCCGTCTTCGACTGCGCCAGCGCCTGCATCGCGGCCTGGAAGGCGGGCTTCCCCAACGAGGCCTATAATCTCGGCTCCGACGATCCACCGCCGGTTAGGAAGCTGCTCGGCGACCTTATCCGCCATGCCGGGTCGAAGTCGATCCTGCTGCCGACGCCGGCCTCGCTGGTGAAGCTCACCCTCGATGCGCTCGACGCGGTCAACATGCCGATCATGGACCCGGAGCAGTACAAGATCGCCGACGAGGTCTGTATCCTCGATACCTCCAAGGCCAAGCGCGAGCTCGGCTGGCAGCCGCAACACCGCGACGAAGACATGCTGCTCGCCGCCTATACCGAATACCGCAAGGCCAGGGATGGCCGGAAGCAGGGTGAGAGGAGCCTCGCCGCATGAGCCTGCCCGCCTTCAAGCCCGAGGATGCCCCCATGACCGCCGCCCGGCCGCAGCTGATCAGCGTCGAAGCCGCAAAGCAGCTCGATGCCGGCCAGGTGAAGGAGCTCTTCGCCACCCATATCAATCCGGGCCAGCTGCATTTCCTGAAGCTGCTCGGCTTCGATAGGATCCTCGTCGATCGCGCCGAGGGCATGCATTACGTCACCAAGGATGGCCGCAGGATCCTCGACTTCTTCGGAGGCTTCTGCTCGGTCGCCTTCGGCCACAACCATCCGCGCATCGTCGCGGCCCGGCAGAAATTCCAGGACGAGCAGCGCCATGAGATCTGCATGGCCTTCATGTCGCAATATGCGGCAGCGCTGGCGAAGAACCTCGCCACCATTGCGCCGGGCGACCTCGACATGGTCTTCCTCGGCTCGACCGGCTCGGAGGCGATGGAGGCGGCGCTGAAGGTCGCCGAACAGGCGCAGGGGCCGGGCAAGTCGAAGATCCTGCACGCGGCGAACTCCTTCCACGGCAAGACCAAGGGCGTGCTCTCGATCACGGATTCGACGCTCTACCAGTCCGGATTCAAGCTGGTCGAGAACCGGGTCAAGGTGCCCTTCGGCGATATCGACGCTGTGCGGCAGGCGCTGGAAAGCGACCCGTCGATCGGCATCGTGGTGATGGAGACGATCCAGGGCGGCGGCGGCATCGTCGAGGCGCCGGAGGGCTTCTGGCGTGAATTGCGCGCGCTCTGCGACAAGCACGGCGTGCTCTGGGTCGCCGACGAGGTGCAGTGCGGGCTCGGCCGCACCGGGCAGTTCTTCGCCTTCGAGCGCGACGGGGTGGTGCCGGACGTCACCGCTCTCGCCAAGGCGCTCGGCGGCTCGAAGGCGGCGATGGGTGCGATGATCGCCCGCCGCGAGATCTACATGAAGGCCTATGGCAAGCCGAAGACGGCGCTGATCCATGCGCAGGCGACCTTCGGCGGCATGGGCGAGGCCTGCGTCTCGGCGATCGAGGCCCTCAACGTCCTCTATGACGAGGACCTGATGGGCAATGCCAAGCGGCAGGGCGACTATCTGATCGAGCGGCTGAACGCGCTGCGCGCCAAATATCCGACGCTGCTCAAGGAGATCCGCGGACGCGGGCTGATGATCGGCGTCGAGTTCCAGGACATCAGCGAGACCATGCCCTTCGGCGTGAAGCACATGGTCGCGCTGCTTGACGACAAGCTGAAGGGCTCGCTCTGCGGATTCGTCGGCGCGCTGCTGCTGAAGGAGCACGACGTGCTCGTCGCCTTCACCGAGTACAACCGCAACGTCATCCGGCTGGAGCCGCCGCTGATCGTCACGCGCGAGCAGTGCGACCAGTTCGTCGCCGCTCTCGACGACGTGCTGTCACGCGGTGTCACCGGCATCGTCACCGGCTATCTGCGCAAGGTCGCGACGGCCAAAGGCTGAGCGGCGCCGCGACAGGCAGAAGAGGCCGGCTTGCGCCGGCCTTTCCGTATCGAAACGCGAAACGCTGTCCTCGGAACTCAGTAGTAGCCGCAGACGCGACGATAGCCGACCACGTTGCCCCAGCGGTCGAGGCGTTCGACGAGATCGCAGGAGCGGACCGGGGCGGCGTAATAGCCGTAGCCATAGGCCGGACGGGCGGCGCCGGCGATGAGGGCGCCCGCGGCGATCGCACCGGCCACGCCGGCCCCGACACCCCAGCCGCGATGGCCGTAATAGCCATAGCCCCAGCGCGGGCGGGCTTCCGCACCCGTGGCCATCAGGCTCGCGGCCAGCGTCAGGGCGGCGAGGGCGGCGGTCGTCGTCTTGCGAAACGTCGTCATGATCGGCTCTCCCGAGACTGTCGAGAGCGAACTGCTCGCCCTCCATGCCGGATTGGTCGCGACGAGTGTCCGAAGGGTTCAAGAAGGCCGTGACATTCTTCGCGGCTTTCTCAGCCCTCGGTCACCCGCCGCCAGAAATCCGAGGAGAAGCCGGGGTCGACATGCCTGGCGAAATCGCGCCATTGCGGGAAGGAAGCCCGGAAGGTCTCGGCCGACATGCGAGCATCCTTGTAGGGATTCACGCGGCCGCCTGCCTCGATCGTGATCCGGTCGAGCTCCGCCAGCAGAACCTCCGTGCGTGCGCCGCGATTGGGAAAGTCGAGCGTCAGCGTCGCGCCTTCGATCGGAAACGACATCAGCCCCGGCGAGCGCCTGGCGCCGAAAAGCTTGAGCACCGTCAGGAAGGAGGCTTCCCCGGCGTCGAGCGTCCGGCGCAGCATGTCCTCTACGGCCCGGCGCGCTTCGGCCATGGGAATGGCGCATTGGAACTGCCTCAGCCCCATCGGACCATAGGCGCGGTTCCAATCCCGGATTCGGTCGAGCGGGTAGAAGAAGGGGCGGTACGGCACCCGCCGCGGCGCGGCTCCGCGCGGTTGGCTATGGCGGTAGAGCCAGTTGAAGGCGCGCATCGTCGTCCGGTTGATCAGCGCAAAGGGCGGCGTCACCGGAAAGCGCAGGCTGCGCCCGGCCGATGGCGGCAGGAAGCCGAAATCGGGCGCGTGGTTGGCCCGGAAGAAGACGCCGCGGCCGAGATGACGGCCGCTCGCCAGCGCATCGATCCACGCCACCGTATAGTCGTAGGCCGCGTCGGAGGCGGCGGCGAGCGCGAAGAAGCCGTCGAGATCGTCGAAATGCAGGATCTCCTGCTCCATCGCGGCCGAGCCGATCGGCATCAACTGCAGCGTGACCTGCGTCACCAGCCCGGTCAGCCCGTAGCCTCCGATCGTCGCGGCGAAGAGATCGGCATTGATGTCGGGCGCGCAGAGCAGGCTGCGGCCGTCGGAGCGCATCAGCTCGAAGGCGCGCACGTGAGAACCAAAGGTGCCGGCCCGGTGATGGTTCTTGCCGTGGACATCGTTGGCAAGCGCACCGCCGATCGTCACGAAGCTGGTCCCCGGCGTGACCGGAGGGAACCAGCCGGCAGGCACGACGATGTCCAGCAGGCGGTCGAGCATCAGCCCGGCCTCGCAGGTCAACAGGCCGGTCTCGCGGTCGAAGGCGAGCACCTGGTCGAGACCGCGGGTGTCGAGCAGCGTGCCGCCGCTGTTCAGGCAGGAATCCCCGTAGGAGCGCCCGTTGCCGTAGGCGAGCACCGGACCGCGAGAGGCCGCGCCCTGCTCGATCCATGCCGTCGCATCGACGATCTCGCTGCCCTGTGCAGCGAGGCCTCCCCATGAACGATAGGCGCCCGGCGGCAACGTCACGGCAGGACCGTCGCCGCGACCATGATCAGCACGACGATCACCCCCATGACCTGGCTGCGCCAATCGCGGATCATGAAGACGAGCGGATCGTCAGGCATGCCGCCCCGGCGGGCCAGAAACCAGATTCGCGCCATCTGATAGAGGATGATCGGACAGACCAGCCAGATCAGCTTTGGCTGGCTGTAGAGCTGCTTGACATTGGCGCTGTCGACATAAAGCGCCATGATCAGCGCGCAGGTGCAGCCCGATGCCATGCCCAGCTGCGAGAGAGCCTCGATGTCCTCGGCGTGATAGCCCCGCCCCGCCTTCTTCAGCCCGGAATGATCCTGCGTCAGGCGCAGCTCGGCATAGCGCTTCACCAGGGCGAGGCTGAAGAACAGGAACATCGCGAAGGCGAGCAGCCAGGAGGACAGCGGGATCGCGGCGGCGGCGTTGCCGGCGAGAATGCGCAGCGTATGCATCGCGGCAAGTCCGAGGACGTCGACCAGCAGCTTGCGCTTCAGGACCAGCAGATAGGCCAGTGCGAGAAAGAGATAGGCCAGCAGAGCGAGCAGGAAGTTCGTCGGCTGCGGCACGAGCGGCACGGTCGAGAACGCGGCGATCAGCAGAATGGGAACGGCGGCGTAGGCCTGCCCCGCGGTGATCTCGCCGGCAGCGAGCGGGCGCCGGCATTTCGTCGGATGGCGGCGGTCGGCATCGACGTCCTTGATATCGTTGAGCAGGTAGACCGCCGAGGCGATCAGGCTGAAGGCGATAAAGGCGATGAAGCCGTGCCAGAGGGCGGCCGGGTCGAAAACATCGTGGTTGAGCAGGATCGGGACGAAGACGAGCCCGTTCTTGAGCCAATGATGGGGGCGCATCGCCCTGATCATTGCGGTGACGGACATGTCGAGGCTCCCCCGCGCTCCTGCGGTTTCCATGCGCTCCTTGCCGGCAAGGAGTGACGGCCAGAGATATCGGCGGGGGGCGTTGTCGGCGAAGAACTCCTAAGCAGGGGTGCACATGCCGCGAAAACAGGCAACGAATTCAAAGCCATGCTTAACGAGAGGCTTCCCGCCTCCCGTGGCCTCCGCAGGCTGGACGCGGAGCAGCTGGTTGGCCTTGCCGGCGCGTCAGGCCTTCGCGGCCGCAGCGGCGGCGTCGATATTGGCGACGAGCTCTGCGTCGAGGCCGAGCGAACCGGCCAGGCCCGCCAGGAAATCCTTCTCGGCAGCCGTGTCGGGGTTGATGGCGAGCCGAGCCGCCGCATAGATCTGCGTCGCCATTTCCGGTGTTTCGGCAGCTTCGGCGAGCTGGTCGATGGAAGCCGGCGCGGCGAGTTCCCTGGCCAGCCAGTCATGCGCCTCGGCGTCGAGGCCGGCTTCCTTGAGCCCGCCGAGAATGGCACCGCGCTCCTCGGCGTCGATCGTACCGTCGGCGGCGGCAGCGGCGATCATCGCGCGAATGAAGGTCAGCGCGGTAGCCTCGGTGGCCGCCTGCGGCTCGAAGCCGGTACCGGCCGGTGCCGGCAGGACCTGTTGCTGGTTGCCGTCGAGCAGAGGCTTGCCCGCCTGGTAGTTCTGGTAGGCCTTGTAGGCGAGGCCGCCGATCAGAGCGAGGCCGCCGAGCTTGGCGGCCGAGGCCGCGACGGAGCGGCCGGCGCTCGAGCCGAAGACGAGCGCGCCGAGGCCGCCGAGCACAGCCGTCGCCAGGGCCGGATTGTTGCTCAAGGCGCCTTTCGCCTGCGCCATCAGGTCGCCCACGCTCTGGCCGCCGCTCACCTGCCCGAGTGCATCGGCGGCGCCTTGCTGCACGCCGGTCTGCCGAGCCGCGTCGCCCAGGCCCTGCGTGGCCTGGGTCAGGATCTGGCCGGCAAGCCCCCCGAGTCCGCCCGAACGCTGAACCTGTTCGGCCAGGCCGCCGAGCACGCCGCTCAGACCGCCCTGCTGGCCCGACTGGGCAGCGGCCTGGCTGCCCGCGTTGACCAGGGCGTCGAGCAGCGATTTGGCGTTGAACATGTCGGTTCTCCTCAGGGGTTCCGGCGGATGGCGGACGCGCTCCGGCCGGATCAGCCATGTCATGATGACGCGACGAGGGCGCAGTTTGCACAGCCGCCACGCAATGTCATCGTTAACAATCGGTCACCCGGTTCGCTCGCCGCGAGCTCTCCGGGCCGCTTTCATCGGCATGTCGGTGCGCCATCCCCGCGCTCTCGAGGGCAACGCTGGACGCGCTGCTGGCGCGGCTCTCGCGGCTAGGGACCGAGCTTTCGCATGAGCAACGGTGCTCCGACCGCGGGATCCTTGCGCCACTGTCCCTGCTCGAAGATCAGCTCGACGCTATGTCCGCGCCTGGCGATCAGCGAAAGGCGCCCTGCGGCATAATGCCAGCCGGCGGGGTCGAAGATCGCCAGCCCCGTGTCCCGGCACGGGCCGTCGAATCCGGCCGTTCCGTCGCGTCCACCGGCCGACGGGGACAGGACCAGGCGGCACGCCTCGCGGTTCTGCTGCCGCATCAGCTGGTAGCGGCCGGGCAGCGTGGCCGCAGCCGGGGCGCGTGCCGGATCGACCGGCGTCGGCCTTTGGGCCGCATCGGCGGCCCGGTCCTGCAGAACGCGGACCGTAGCACGGGGACGGCCCTTGCCGGTCAGCCGATAGGGCTTTCCGTCGCTGCCCTTGCCGTCGAGGCCGGCTGCCGGCGTGCCGCTCCCGAAGCTGACGAGCGCCATGCCGCCGGTTTCCAGCAATTGCGGCAGGCCGGCCGGCGACAGGTTCCAGGCCGTCGCCGTATCGAGGATCGGCAGGGCGCGCCGGCATGTCGCTGGAAAGCGAAGCTGACGCAGGTTGCCCTTGGCCTCCGCGCCAAAGGTCACCGTGCAACTGCGCGGCGCATCGGCAAGCGAAAGCTCCCAGGCACCGAGCCAGCGCCTGATCGCCTCCGGCTCCCTGTTCGCGCCGCGCGAAGGCGGCACCGCCTGCCCGGCTGCCGGCAGAACGCCGGCGCCGAGCAGCAGAAGCGGCAGCAGCCGGCGGATCAGCCCTGCTTCCATGGCGTCTCCGACACGGGCGTCAGCGGCCCCTTGCCATCGAACCATGAAGCCAGGTTGTCGACCAGAAGCTGGCCCATCGCCTCGCGGGTGTGGACCGAGGCCGAGCCGACATGGGGCAGCAGCACGGCGTGCTCGATCGCGATCAGCTCGGCCGGGACCCGCGGCTCGTCCTCGAACACGTCGAGACCGGCCGAAAGGATCGTCCCGTCCTGCAGGGCCTTGATCAGCGCCTGCTCGTCGACCACCGTGCCGCGGCCGACATTGACGAGAATGCCCTTGGGGCCGAGCGCCTTCAGCACCTCGGCATTGATGATGTGATGGGTCGAGGCGCCGCCGGGCGCGACCGAGATCAGCGTGTCGACATCGGCGGCCATGTCCACCAGCGAAGGGTAGTAGCGATAGGCCACATCTTCCTGGCGGGTGCGACCATGATAGACCACCGGCAGGCCGAAAGCCTCGATGCGCTGCGCCACTGCCTTGCCGATGCGGCCGAGACCGACGATGCCGACCTTGCGGCCGCGCAGCGAGGTGGTGAGCGGATAATTGCCCTGCAGCCACTTGCCCGCGCGCAGATAGCGATCGACCTGCGGCAGCTGGCGCACCGTGGCGATCAGCAGGCCCAGCGCCAGGTCCGCGACCTCGTCCGTCAGCACGTCCGGCGTATTGGTGACGACGAGGCCACGCCGTCCGGCTTCGGCCGCATCGACATGATCGTAGCCGACGCCGAAGCTGGAGACGATCTCGAGCTTCGGCAGCGCATCGAACAACGCGGCGTCCACCCGGTTATGCCCGCCGCCGGCGGCGACGCCGCGCACGCGGGCAGAGACATCGCGCAGCAGGGCGCTGCGATCCGGCGCCTTCCAGAGTTCGTGGACGACGAAGCGGGCCTTCAGCTGATCGGCGGCGTACGCCATCAGCGGGCCGGTCATAATGATCTCGGTTCGGTCGGAGGCTGTCATCCTGGTCCTGTCCATATCCGTCGTTGCGATGATTCGTGTCTTATGAAACGATTGAAACCATATGCCGTATAGGGCGCGAAACAGCGATCCGCCTTGAAAACGGCACCGCTGCTTCGCGCGGCAGCCTCGTCATTTAGTATGATTTATTCGGGCAATTTTGTCGGGCTCGCCTTGAACGACATTCACCGATGCCAGCGTGGTGTTCAAGCTGTCGATGACCAGACCCGTCATGCGGACCGCAGCGAGATCGCCGTCCCGATCGATGATCGCGAGCAGGATGTTCTCATGGTCGGGCAGCGAATCCGCGAAGGCTTCGTCATCGCCCTTCTTCAGCACGAGCGACCATTGCAGCGTCGCGATGACGGCGCTCGCCAGACATTGCAGCGGCGCGTTCTGGGAGGCGGCGAAGATCGCTTCGTGAAAGGCGAGATCGCCGCGCACGCAAGGGTCCGAATAGGGGGGATTGTCGGTCATCGCGCGCAGGGCGGCCTCGATGCGGGCGATGTCGGCCGCGGTGCGGCGCTGGGCCGCCAGGCGCGCGACGCTGGGCTCGACGAAACGACGTAACTCGAAGAGATCACGGATGAATTTCTCGTTCGGATCGGCCTCGAAATGCCAGGCGAGAACATCGGTGTCGAGCAGGTTCCAGCGCTCGCGCGGCGCGGCCCGCGTACCGCTCTTGGGGCGGGCCTCGACAAGCCCCTTGGCCGTCAGGATTTTGACGGCCTCGCGATAGGCGGTGCGCGAGACCGAGATGTCGGCGCGCAGATCGTCCTCGTTCGGCAGCAAGGCGCCGGCTCCGATATCGCCGCTGATAATGGCGACCGCCAGCTTCTGGGCGACCTGGCCGAAGAGACGGTCGGGATTCAATGTCGTCGGCCGCGAGAAATCGCGCACCCGCATGGATCGCCCCTTCCTCTCGCCGTGCGGCAATTGCGCGTTTCCCTGGTCCCGTTCCCGGCTTGCTCCTGCTTGACAGCTCTCCGGGTATCGTATGACTTTATCGCAGACGCACGGGGATACAACCGCCGGCATGGCGGCGCCCCGGCATCAGTCGGTCACGAGAAGCCGATATCAAGACAGGCGCCCGCGCGACGGCGGGCGTCCGAGGGAACGGTAGCAGGGAGGATGGGATGGCATCAGTCCAGATCGCCGATGTCCGCAAGGCCTATGGTTCGACGCAGGTCATTCATGGCGTCGACATCGACATCGACGACGGCGAATTCGTCATCCTCGTCGGCCCTTCCGGCTGCGGGAAGTCGACGCTGCTGCGCATGATCGCAGGGCTGGAGAACATCTCCGGCGGCGAAATCCGCATCGGACCGAAGGTCGTGAACGACGTTCCGCCGAAGGAACGCGACATCGCCATGGTCTTCCAGAACTATGCGCTCTATCCGCATATGACGGTCGCCGACAACATGGCCTTCTCGATGAAGTTGAGGAAGGCGCCGAAGGCGGAAATCGAGGAGCGGGTCTCGAAGGCGGCGCAGATCCTCGGCCTGTCCAACCTGCTCGAGCGCTATCCGCGCCAGCTCTCCGGCGGCCAGCGCCAGCGCGTCGCGATGGGTCGCGCCATCGTGCGCGATCCCCAGGTCTTCCTGTTCGACGAGCCGCTCTCCAATCTCGACGCCAAGCTGCGCGTGCAGATGCGCACGGAGATCAAGGAACTGCACCAGCGCCTGAAGACGACGACCGTCTACGTCACGCACGATCAGATCGAGGCCATGACCATGGCCGACAAGATCGTGGTGATGCATGACGGCATCGTCGAACAGATGGGTGCGCCGCTCGACCTCTACGACAATCCCGCGAACCTCTTCGTCGCGGCCTTCATCGGCTCGCCCTCGATGAACCTGCTGAAGGGCAGGATCACCGCCGCCGGGTTCGAGGCCGAGAACCCGAAGGGCGGTGCGCCGCTCGTCTGGCCGATCGGCAATCCGCCGGCCGGCTCCGAGGGCAAGGCCGCGGTCTACGGTGTCCGGCCTGAACATTTCCGGCTGGACCCCAACGGCATCAAGGCCGAGGTCGTGGTGATCGAGCCGACCGGCTCGGAAACGCAGGTCGTCGTCCGTTGCGGCGGGCAGGATCTCACTTGCGTCTTCCGCGAGCGGATCATGGCCCAGCCGGGAGAGGCGATCGGGATCTCGCCCGACACCGGCGTGACCCATCTCTTCGACGCTGCCACCGGCAAGCGTCTCTGAGTCGACGCATCGCCCGCTGGCCGGGCGATGCCCCAGTTGCGGCGACAACCACGCATGACGGGGGTCCGATGCAGGCCCGCGCAGCTTTTACGGAGGAGATCACGATCATGGGTATTTCGAGACGCGATGTACTGATCGGCGGCGCAGGGCTTGCCGCCGGCGCAGGCCTGCCCCTCGGCTCCGCCTTCGCGCAGGCCAATATCGAGAAGGGCGCGACGCTGCGCGTGCTGCGCCCGACGAAGTTCGTCGACCTCGACCAGAAGGTCTTCGACGAGAACACGGAAGCATTCACCAAGGCGACCGGCGTCCAGGTCAAGGTCGACTATGCGGGCTGGGAAGATCTTCGCCCGCAGACGGCGGTGACGGCCAATACCGGTGCGGGCCCCGACGTCGTCGTCGGATGGGCGGACGATCCGCACATCTTCTCGGACAAGCTCATCGATCTGACGGAGCTGGCCGAGGATCTCGGCAAGAAGGGCGGCGGCTGGTACCCGATCGCCGAGAAATACGGCAAGAAGGACAAGACCAACCAGTGGGTCTCGATCCCGATGGGTGCCTCGGGCGGACCTGCAGTCTACCGCGAGTCCTGGGTCAAGGAGGCCGGCTTCGACACCTTCCCGAAGGATCTCGACGGCTTCCTGAAGCTCTGCCGCAAGCTCAAGGAGAACGGCCACCCCGCCGGCTTCGCGCTCGGCAACGCGGTGGGCGACGGCAACTCCTTCTGCAACTGGCTCGTCTGGACCCATGGCGGCTACATGGTCGACGAGAACAACAAGGTCGCGATCAACTCCAAGGAGACGATCGAGGCGCTCAAATACGGCAAGGCGCTCTACGAGACCTTCATCCCCGGCACGCTCTCCTGGCTCGACATCAGCAACAACAAGGCGCTGACGGCGGGCGAGATCGGCGTCACGCAGAACGGCGTCTCGCTCTACTTCTCGATCAAGAACTCGAAGGACGAGAAGATCGCGGCGATCGGCAAGGACCTGAACCATTCCACCATGCCGATCGGCCCGCTCGGGCGGCCCTCGGAGCCGGCGCTGATCATCAACGCCATGATCTTCAAGCACACCAAGTTCCCGAACGCCGCCAAGGCCTATCTGCGCTTCATGATGGAGCGGGAGAACTACGACAAGTGGCTGACCGCGAGTTCCGGCTACTGGACACAGCCCCTGAAGGGCTATGCCGACAGCAAGGTCTGGTCCAGCGATCCCAAGATCACGATCTATCGCGATACCTGGGAGCGGGCGCTCTGGAGCGGGTACAAGGGCTCGATCAACGAGGCCGCCGGCACCGTGAACGCCGAATATGTCGTGGTCCAGATGGTCGCCTCCGTCTGCTCCGGCCAGGCGACGGCGGAGGAAGCGGCCAAGGAAGCCGAGCGCCGCGCCAAGCGCTACTACCGGACCTGATCCGGACTCCACATGGCCGCCGGCTTGCCCGGCGGCCACCGACAGCCGACCCCAACGCGAGGGCGCCATGGCCGTTGCTGCCGCCGAATCGCGAACCGTCCACAGCCCGCAGCAAAGCTGGCTGGTGCGCCTGTTCGACCATAAGCCGTTCCTGATCTTTGTGTGCCTGCTGCCCGCAGCAGCCTTCCTGCTGATCTTCCTCAGCTATCCGCTGGGCCTGGGGATCTGGCTCGCCTTCACCGATACGCGTATCGGCCGGGTCGGGCATTTCATCGGCCTCGAGAACTTCGAGTCGCTCTGGTACGATCGGGTGTTCATCACCTCGGTCTGGAACACGCTGCTCTACACGGCCGCGGCGACGGCGGGGAAGTTCGCGCTCGGCCTGTGGCTGGCGCTGCTGCTCAATAACCATCTGCCGTTCAAGTCGCTGCTGCGGGCGATCATCCTGGTCCCGTGGATCGTGCCGACGGTGCTCTCGGCCATCGCCTTCTGGTGGATCTACGACCCGCAGTTCTCGATCATCTCCTACGTGCTGGTCGACGTGCTCGGCTGGCGCGACACCTATATCGACTTCCTGGGCCAGCCCTGGGCGGCGCGCTGGTCGCTGATCGCAGCCAACATCTGGCGCGGCATCCCCTTCGTCGCGATCAGCCTGCTTGCCGGCCTGCAGACGATCTCACCCTCGCTCTATGAGGCTGCGATGCTCGACGGCGCCAATGCCTGGCAGCGCTTCCGGCATGTGACGCTGCCGATGCTGATGCCGATCCTGGCGGTGGTGCTGACCTTCTCGGTGCTGTTCACCTTCACCGACTTCCAGCTCGTCTATGCCATCACCCGCGGCGGCCCGGTCAACGCCACCCATCTGATGGCGACGCTCGCCTTCCAGCGCGGCATCCCCGGCGGGCAGCTCGGCGAGGGCGCGGCGATCGCCGTGGCGATGATCCCGTTCCTCGTGATGGCGACGCTGTTCAGCTATTTCGGCCTCGCCCGTCGCAAATGGCAGCAGGGGGAAGACAATGACTGACCAGACCCTCGCCGCCCGGCCGCAGCTCAAGGACAAGGAGCGCGACGGCGTCATCGACTGGTCGTCCGGTCCGCGCCGCTTCCTGACGCTCTACCTGCCGCTGTCGATCTTCGTCTTCGTGCTGCTGTTCCCGTTCTACTGGATGGCGATCACCGCCATCAAACCGAATGGGGAATTGCTCGACTACAAGAACAACAACCCGTTCTGGGTGAAGTCGCCGACGCTGGAGAACATCAACAAGCTGCTGTTCGAGACCGACTACCCGCAGTGGCTGTGGACCACGATGATGGTCGCGGCGGTCGCCACGGTGCTGTCGCTGTTCGCCAGCGTGCTGGCCGCCTATGCGATCCAGCGCCTCAAGTTCAAGGGCTCGCAATATGTCGGCCTGGCGATCTACCTCGCCTATCTGGTGCCGCCCTCCATCCTGTTCATCCCGCTGGCGACGCTGATCTTCCAGCTCGGCCTGTTCGACTCGCCGCTGGCCCTGATCCTGACCTACCCGACCTTCCTGATCCCGTTCTGCACCTGGCTCCTGATCGGCTATTTCAAGTCGATTCCCTACGAGCTCGAGGAGTGCGCCATGATCGACGGGGCGACGCGGCTCCAGACACTCAGGCGCATCACCCTGCCGCTCGCCATGCCCGGGCTGATCTCGGCCGGCATCTTCGCCTTCACCCTGTCCTGGAACGAGTTCATCTATGCGCTCGCGTTCATCCAGTCGGCTGAGAAGAAGACGGTCCCGGTCGCGGTGCTGACCCAGCTCGTCGAGGGCGACGTCTATCACTGGGGCTCGCTGATGGCGGGCGCGCTGCTGGGCTCGATCCCGGTCGCGATCCTCTACTCCTTCTTCGTCGACTACTATGTCGCGTCGCTGACGGGTGCGGTGAAGGAATAAGGCCGATGCGCCGGCGGCGCTTGTCCGGCGCCGCCCATCCGCGCTCAACTGGGTTCGTTCCGTTTTCGACCGCCTCGCGCGCTGGCGAAGCCAGGCCCGTCGCGCGATTGCTCCAGCTCGCGAAAGTTGCCGGCATATGGCTGACGCCCCGATTTCCACCATCGCCTTCGTCGGGCTCGGCGCCATGGGCGCGCCGATGGCCGAGAACCTCGTGAAGAAGCAGTTCCGCGTCACCGGCTTCGACATGCGCGAGGCGGCGCGTGAGGCGCTCGTTGCTGCGGGCGGACATGCTGCTGCGAGCGCGAAGGAAGCGGCGGCGGGAGCCGAGGCGCTATTACTCATGGTGGTCAATGCGGCGCAGGCCCGCGCCGTGCTGTTCGAGGCCGGCGCGCTCGCGGCGCTCGCGCCGGGCGCGACGGTGATCCTGATGGCGACCTGCCCGCCGGGCGAGGCCGAGGCGATCGCGGCCGAAGTCACGCAGACCGGACGGCAGTTCATCGATGCGCCGGTCTCCGGCGGCGTCAACGGCGCGCGCAGCGGCACCCTGACGATCATGGTCGGCGCGCCTGCCGCAAGTTTCGCACGCGCCAGGCCGGTGCTCGACGCGCTCGGCGACAAGGTCTTCCACGTCGGCGAGAAACCGGGACAGGGCGCCACGGTGAAGACCGTCAACCAGCTGCTTTGCGGCGTCCACATCGCGGTGGCGGCCGAGGCCCTGTCGCTGGCCGAGAAGGCCGGCATCGACGGCCGCCTGCTCTTCGAAATCATGGGCGGCTCGGCCGCCTCTTCCTGGATGCTCAGGGATCGCGGCCCGCGCATGCATGAGCCGGACCCGGTCGTGGCCAGCGCCGTCGACATCTTCGTCAAGGATCTCGGCATCGTGCTCGATGCCGGGCGCGCCGCGAAGACCGCACTGCCGCTGGCGGCTGCGGCGCATCAGATGTTTCTCGCCGCCTCGGGGCTGGGCCATGGCGGGCGCGACGATTCGCAGGTGGTCCGGGCCTATCGCGCCCTCAACGCCAAGCCGGCGAACGATGCCTGAAGGCTCAACGGGGCGGGCAGGTCGTCCCGCGGAGCACGAGCTCGGGCGTCAGCAGCAGGCGCTTCTGGGGCGCGGACGGGTCGGCGATGCGCTGGAGCAGGAATTCCGCCGACTTCGCGCCCATCTGATTCTGGAAGTTGTGGATCGTGGTCAGAGCCGGGAACCATTGCGCGGCCTCCTTGACGTCGTCGCAACCGACGATGGAGAAATCGACGCCAGCCTCCCGCCCGCGATGACGCAGCCCGAGCATGGCGCCGAAGGCGGCGAGGTCGTTCATGCAGATCGCGGCCGTCGGCGGCTCGGCCGCGTCGAGCACCTGCTGGATGCCCTTGAGCCCGTTCTCGCGCGTCCCGTAGGCGAAGTAGATCAGCGCCGTATCGATCGGCAGGCCGTGGGCCGCCAGGCCCTCGCGATAGGCGTGGTAGCGGTTGCGCCCGGTGGAAATGCCCTCGTTGGCGCAGAGGAACGCGATCCGCCGGTGACCGAGGCCGATCAGGTGTTCCATCGCCTGGAGAATGCCGTGACGATCGTCGGCGCCGACGAAATCGAGACCGAGGCCCGGAATCTCGCGCGAAAGCTGGACGATGGGGACCCCGGCATCGACGAAGCGCCTCAGGCTTTCGGCCGTGCTGCCGCCGGCGGGGCAGAGGATCATGCCGTCGGGCCGGTACTCCGCCAGCGAGTCGAGCACGCGCTCCTGCCTTTTCAGGTCCTCGGCATAGGTGCCGAGCAGGATCGAGCGCCCGAAGGATGCGGTCGTCTCCTCGATCGCCGCCAGCAGCTCGGCGAAATACGGGTTGGTGATATCGTGAAAGCCGACGCCGATGATGTTTGTGCGGTCGGTGCGCAGGGCGGCGGCGCTGCGATTGTAGCTGTAGCCCATCTCGCGCGCGATCTCGCGTACGCGGCTGCGCGTCGCCTCCGCCACGAGCGGCGAGTCCCGCAGGGCAAGGGAGACCGTCGCGGTCGAGACCGACAGATGGTCCGCAATGATCTGGAGGGTGACGCGGCTGCGGCCGGCGGCGCTCGCAGGTCCGGCCGGGAGCGGGCTGTCGGCGGTCATCTCTGGTCCCTGTCGCGGGCAGGCGTCGGCATGAGGTCCCGGATCATTCGTTTCGAAGACATCTCTCCCCTTCGCATATTCATACAGACAAGCAGGAGAATATGAAAATGAGCACAACCAAGGAGGCAATCGGCTTCATCGGCGTCGGGCTGATGGGCCAGGGCATGGCCGCCAATCTCCTCGCCAAGGGCTTCCCGCTGACGGTGATGGGGCATCGCAACCGCAAGCCGGTCGAGGAACTGGTCGCAGCCGGTGCCGTCGAGGCAGGGACTCCGGCGGAGCTGGCGCGCCGCTCGGCGATCATCTTCCTGTGCGTGACCGGCTCGGCGCAGGTCGAGGCAGTTCTCAAGGGCGAGAACGGCATCATCGCCGGGGCCGAGCCCGGCACGATCGTCGTCGATTGCTCGACCTCGGACCCGACCGTCACCGTCCGGCTGGCTGCCGAGCTCGAGGCCAGGGGGCTGCATCTGGCGGACGCTCCGCTCGGCGGCACGCCGGCGCAGGCGGCCCAGGGCCAGCTCTCCGCCATGATCGGAGCCTCGCCCGAGGTCTACGCACGGATCAAGCCGGCCTGCGAGGCCTGGGCCCAGAAGATCGTCCATCTCGGCCCCGTCGGCGACGGCCACAAGATGAAGCTGATCAACAACTTCCTGTCGATGGGCTATGCGGCGATCTATGCCGAGGCGCTGACGCTCGGCCAGAAGATCGGCATCACGCCGCAGACCTTCGACAGCGTCATCCGCGGCAGCCGCATGGATTGCGGCTTCTACCAGACCTTCATGAAATACGTGCTGGAGCGGGACCGCGACGCGCACAAATTCACCCTGGTCAATGCGCTCAAGGACGTGCGCTATCTGGAGGGCGTCGCCAACGCAGCCGGCGTCGCCAACCCGATCGGAAATGCCGTGAAGAACACTTACGCCACAGCCGTCGCCAGCGGCAAAGGGCAGGATTACGTGCCGATGATCTCCGACTGGATCGCCGGGCTCAACGGCGTCTCGCTCAAGGACTGAGCTCTCCAGGGTGCGCGAGAAGGCTGGATAGCCGGCTCGACAGGCCGATGCTGCCGACCGGTGCCGGCAAGGCGAGATCGCCGCTCGCGGGCTTCGCCGAAGGCAGACGCAGCGCCTCGATCAGCATTCTCGCACCTGCCTCGGCCGAGCAGATCACCGGCACGGAGACATGGGGCTGGACGCGGGCAGCCAGGCCGGCAAGCCCCGCGCCGCCGAGGATGACGGCACCTGCCCCGTCCCGTGCCGCCGTCCGGTTGCAGGCTTCCGCCAGAAGCGCGATCGCCCCGTCGGGATCGCGCGCGATATCGGCGCCGGTCGGCGCCACCGTCTCCACGGCGGCGAGCCGGTCGCCCAAGCCGAGCGAACCGAGGAACTCCCTCAGCATCGGTCCCCAGCGCTCGCCGCCGGTCACGATCGAGAAACGCTGCGCCTGGCGGGCCGCCAGCCGGCTGCTAGCCTCCGCCATTCCGACGACCGGCACATGGGACAGTTCCTTCAGTGCGAGCAGCCCCGGATCGCCGAAGCAGGCGAGATAGACGCCGTCGCAACCCGCCCCATGTTCCGCGAAGGCCTCCAGTGCGGCATGCGCGGCAACGACGCCGGCACTCCGGCTGGCGATGTAGTGGGCTCCGAAGCGGCCGGTGACCGGCAGCAGCGTCGCGGCCGGCAGATGCGGCCGGATCGCCCGCAGGACGAGCGCGGTCATCTCCGGCATCGTGTTGGGATTGATGACGAGAAGGCGCATGGAAACGTCCCGATCTTCGCCAAGAATGTGTGCGAGGCCTGAGTTGCTGGCGTTGTCTTGCGGCTGGCATGGACCAGCCCGCACCACAGCGCAAGATGCTCTGTCGCGGTGTCGCTGCGGCCCGACGCTGCCGGGAAGACAAAGGAAACGGATGACGCACGGCAAACACGAACTCCGGCTGGCGTTTCGGCGCCTCGAGCAAGAGGTTCCGGCCTGGCTCGGGGCTGGCCTGCGCTGGTTGCGCCATCCACGCTCGGTCTGGGTTCGGTGGCCTGCCGGACTGCTGCTGGTGCTCGGCGGCGTCTTCGCCATCCTTCCCGGCCTCGGTCTCTGGATGCTGCCGGTAGGCCTCCTCCTGCTCGCCGGCGACGTCCCGTTTCTGCGTCGACCGGTCGCTCGCTTCACGATCTGGTCCACGGAGAAATGGGCTGCCTTGAGGCTGCGCCTTGCCCGCAGGCCATGATGGCTGACGAAGCCGCGGTCGGCGTGGAACCGAAGGCAGCGGGAGGCGGACGCGGACCTGTGGAAGAGCCCGGCCATCCCTCGGATTTGAGCGGTTGAAGAAGCCCTTCCTTAAGTGGCCACGCCATCTCAAGGATGATCATCCGGATTTGGCAGGCAGTGAGCAGATGGATGCTTTGGACGAAGCCGGTCTCGACCTCGAACTCGAGGCGTTCGGCAAGCGGCTGGATTCGCGGCTGATCTCGCGGGGCTGGCGCCGGCGCGCGCCGGGCGGCGGCACGGATTTCGAGCTGTCCGCCAGGCGCTGCGATCCCGGTCGGTTGCGGCTGAGGCTCGATGCCGCGCTTCCCGAGGCGGTGGCGCGCCAGATCATGACGCTCGCGGTCAGGCACGGGCTGAAGGAGACGCAAGGCGAAACCGGCCAGGGATGACCGCACCGTCGCGGCCTGCGATATCGGGACGCTAGGCCTTCTTTGCCTCCGCGATCGGCAAGGTTCCATGACGAACCGTCATGCCGTCGGCAGCGCAGCGCATGCCCGCCCGCCTTGCCGGCCGATCGGACCGACCTCATCTTCGACGGATGACAACGCTTCCGGGTTTCTCCCACCAGCGCCCGCCGCTATGGGCCGCATTGCCCGTCGCCATCCTTCCCGTCGTCGCGGCCTCGCTGCTGGGCAGCGCGGTGACCGTGCCGCAGATCGCCGGCTGGTACGCGGCTCTGGCCAAGCCGTCCTTCAATCCGCCCAACTGGATTTTCGCCCCCGTCTGGACGGCGCTGTTCGCGATGATGGCATTGGCGGTCTTCCGGGTTCTGCGGGTCCCGGTCGGCACGCCCGGGCGGCGCCGCGCCCTCGTGGTCTACCACCTGCAGCTTCTGCTGAATGTCGGCTGGTCCTTCGCCTTCTTCGGCGCCAACAGCCCGGCCGCCGGGCTCGCGGTCATCCTGCCGCTGATCGTCCTGATCCTTGCGACCATCGCCGCGTTCAGGCCGCTCGACCGGCTGTCCGCCAATCTGCTCTGGCCATATCTCGCCTGGGTCGGCTTTGCGACCGCGCTCAACGCCTCGATCTGGTGGCTGAACCGCTGACCGCTCAGCCGATCGAACGTTCGATCACCTTCATCACGGTGGCGCGCAGCTCGGCGATGGTGAAGGGCTTGCTCATGACCTCCGCCACGATCGCTTCGAGGCTCTTGGCCCGCTCGCGCTGCTCGGCATAGCCGGTCATCAGCATGATGGTGAGATCGGGGAATTGCTGCTTCGCGGCAAGCGCCAGCGCGATCCCGTCCATCAGCGGCATGCGGATATCGGTCAGCAGCAGGTCGAAACGCCCGGCCTCGGCGACAAGGATATCGAGCGCTTCCGCTCCATCCGCCGCCGTGACACAGGCGTGGCCGTCCATTCCGAGGCCACGCGCCACCAGCAGGCGCAGGGGCTCTTCGTCGTCGACGACCAGAATGCGCGACATGGCAGTTCCTCAGATACCCGGCAGCCCGGCCTGATCCTCGGTCTCGACGACGCCGACGAAAGGCAGCTGCCTGTAGGAATGGGCAACATCCATGCCGTAGCCGACCACGAAATAGTCGGGGCATTCGAAGCCGACATGATCGGCCTTGATGTTGACGGCTCGCTTGCCGGGCTTCTCGAGCAGCACGGCCGTCGACACCGACCGGGCTCCCCGCGCAGCCAGCAGGTCCTTGGCGAAAGCCAGCGTGCGCCCCGATTCGAGAATGTCGTCGATCAGCAGCACGTCGCGATCGCGCACTTCGCTCTGCACGTCGCGCAGGATCTCGACCTGGCCGGTGGAGACCGTTCCGGTCCGGTAGCTCGACAAGTGGATGAACTCGACCTGCGGCGCCAGGCCGACGCGATGCATGGCCCGGATCAGGTCCGCGGCGAACATGAAGCTGCCCTTGAGGACGGCGACGACGAGCAGATCCTTCGGCTGGCTGGCGGCCACCGCCTGCGCGATCGCCTCGTTGCGCTGCGCGATCGCAGCCTCGTCGTAAAGAACCCTGATCCGCCGTTCCGGCATGATGACTCCGCTTCTGTAATCAGCTGGCCGCAGCGGCCCGGCGCGAGCCGCCGCGCCGTGAGCCCCTGCGACGGGTTGATATCGCACGACGGCCCCGGGGCAAAACGCTCCGCTCGCGCCTCGTCCCAAGCTAATGCGTGCTCGCGATATTGGTAGCGGGAGCGGCAGAAACAAAGCGCACCTGCACGGTACGTCCCTTCTCCGGCGGCGAGGCGAGCCGCGCCCGGAAACGAATCAGCTCGGCCGGCTCCAGCACGTTGCGGGGCGGTTCCGTGGTCCAGCTGTAGAGGGTCTGCCCGGCCTCGTCCTTCACCGAGACCTGGATCGGCGGCACCTGCGTCTTGGCCTTCGTGATGTTGGTTACGTCGCCCTCGACGACGAGGAAACGGCTCGGCCCATCCTCGATCAGGCCGCTTTCGACGGCGGTGAGGCTGAGCCCGCGGATATTGACGGGCAGGCCGAGGCGTTCGAACACGCCTGCGAGCTGGGGAGCCACCCGAACCACGATGTTGCGCTGCCAGGCAAGCCCGCCGAGCATCGCGATGCCGGCCAGCGCTGCAGCGGCAGGCAAGGCAGCACCGCCGGGCATTGCGAATCCGGTCTTGCCGGTCTGCCGCTTGCCTGCGCGCGCGGCTCGTCCGCGCCCGCTTCGCTTCTCCGGCGCCGCCACCGCGGGGGCGGGCTCGGGCTCGGCGTCCGCCGCCGCGATCGACGTATCCGCCTCTGCGGCAACCGCCGTGATCTCGGCGTCGATCGCGGCCGCACGCTCGAGCTCCTCGGCGAGCAAGGCCTGCGTCTCCTCCGGGCTCGGCGCTTCCGGCATCGCGCTTGCCGCATCGACATGCCAGAGCGTCTTGCATTGGGCGCATCGCACCTTGCGCCCTTCCGGCCCCAGTTTGGCCGCGTCGAGTTCATACTGACTGGCGCAGGAGGGACAGACGATCAGCATGGCGAAGGTGCGGTTCCCATCGTGGCTTCGATCGCGGGCGAACGCCGAACTCTTTCCCGGTCGCCCCGCTGCCGGCAAGCGGGGCCGACGCCCGGCATCGGCAAGTCGAAGCGACCATCGTCATTGACGTCGTTTATGGTTAACGCCGCGTGAAGAATTCTGGGGGCATCATCGCCGCCACGCAGCCCGCGGCACTGTCGCCGCCTACGCTGCGGCGTCGGCGCGCGGATTCGCGCTCAAGCGAACCGCGGCGCGTGGGATGAGGAAGACGAGTTGGTCCGCTTCGAGAATGTCGGCCTGCGATATGGCATGGGCCCGGAGGTGCTGAAGGACATCAACTTCAGTATCGAGCCGCGCTCGTTCCAGTATCTGACCGGCCCTTCCGGCGCCGGAAAGACGACGCTGATGCGCCTCATCCTGATGGCGCTGAAGCCGACGCGCGGCCTCGTCAACCTGTTCGGGCAGGATGTCTCCAGGCTCGACGGATCGACGCTGACGACCTTCCGCCGCCGCATGGGCGTCGTCTTCCAGGATTTCCGCCTGCTCGACCATCTCACCGTCTACGAGAACGTCGCACTGCCGCTACGCGTGCTCGGCAAGGAAGAGGCCGGCTATCGCGCCGAAGTCGTCGAATTGCTACGCTGGGTCGGTCTCGGCGAGCGCATGCACGCCGTACCCGCCGTGCTCTCCGGCGGCGAAAAGCAGCGCGCCGCCATCGCCCGCGCCCTGATCGGCCGGCCGGAGCTGCTGCTAGCCGACGAACCGACCGGCAATGTCGACCCCGGGCTCGGCCGTCGGCTTCTGCGTCTGTTCATGGAGCTGCAGCAGCTCGGAACCGCCGTCATCATCGCCACCCACGACCTCAACCTGATGGACATCTACGACGCGCCGCGTCTCGTCCTCGCCGACGGGCACCTGCATGTCGATGCCTGAGGCGATCGAGCACGATCACGAGCCGCAGAGGGAAAAGCCGCTGCCGGTCAATCTCCGGCGTGACCAGCCGCTGGTGCCGGTCGATACGGTGGCCGGCCGCGCGCTGATGGCCGTGATCGCGATCCTCACCTTCCTCGCGGCGCTGAGCGCGGGGGCGGCCGTGCTCGCCGCGCGGGCCTCAGACCAGTGGCGCGGCGCGGTTTCCGACGAGATGACCATCCAGATCCGCCCGGACTCGCACCGCAACCTCGACGAGGATGTCGCCAGGGCGGTGGCAATGGCACGGGCTCTCGACGGCATCGAGAGCGTCCGCGCCGTGCCCAAGGCCGAGTCGGACAAGCTGCTCGAACCCTGGCTCGGAACGGGGCTGGACCTTGTCGAGCTTCCGGTGCCGCGGCTGATCGTCCTGAAGCTCAAGCCGGGCGCTTCGCCGGATGTCGCCCGCTTCGGCCCGGCCTTGCGCAACGATGTGCCGACGGCGATCCTCGACGATCATCGGCTCTGGCTCAGGCGGCTTTCGGCCATGGCGAGCACGATCATCGTTTCCGGCTTCGTCATCGTGCTGCTGGTCCTGACGGCGGCGGCACTGGCGGTCGCCTTCGCCACGCGCGGCGCCATGGCCGGCAGCCGCGAAAGCGTCGAAGTGCTGCATTTCGTCGGTGCGGACGACGATTTCATCGCCCGTGAATTTCAGAGCCGCTTCATCCGGCTCGGGCTGCGCGGCGGCGCGTTCGGCGGTCTCGCCGCGATCGTGGCCATCGCCCTGCTCGGCCTCGTCTCCTCGCTCTGGTCGACGGCACCCGAGGCGGAGCAGCTGCAGGCGCTGTTCGGCGCCTTCGAGATCGGCTGGACCGGCTATGCCGCCGTGGTGCTCGTCGCGATCGTCGTTGCAGCCATCGCGGGGCTGGTCTCGCGTTTCACGGTGCGTCATTACCTGAGGATGCTGGCATGACGGGACGACACGCCCGCTGCCGGCGGCCTGCCGCCGTTATGCCCGATTGGCCGGATACGGTTGGCGTGTCATGGCCATGATCGGCAGCGGCAACGACCATCTCACAGCCGGCACGGCGGGCTCTTCGGTTCGGCGCGGCCGGATTTCGCGGCGGCGCGTCCTGGCGCTGGCCGGCATCGCCGCGGCCGGAGTCGCGACGGTTCTGTTCGCGTGCGGCTATGCCCGTTTCGCCGCGGGCATTGAGGCGCGCGAGCCGGCCGTGACCCCGCGAACCGACGCCATCGTCGTCGTGACCGGCGGCTCGCAGCGCGTCGGCGACGCGATCGGCCTCCTCGGCGCCGAGCGCGGCGCGCGGCTTCTCATCAGCGGCGTCAACGAGAAGACCAGCCGCGAGGAACTCGCCCGGCTCAACCCCGCCTCCCGCGATCTGCTGGGCTGCTGCGTGGACCTCGACTACCGGGCCCGCAACACCATCGGCAATGCGATCGAGACCCGCCGCTGGGCGCGCCAGCACGGCTTCCGCTCGCTGCTGGTCGTGACCTCGAACTATCACATGCCGCGGACGCTGGCCGAGTTCGGACACGCCATGCCGGGTGTCCGCTTCGTCGCCCATCCCGTCGTCACGGACCAACTCGATACCTCGGGCTGGTGGCACCGCTGGGCCACCGTCAAGGTGCTCGTTCCGGAATATATCAAATATCTGGTCGCCCGGCTGCGCAGCCTCGTCGAGGACGACCCGGAAAGCTCGCATCTGTCGGTCATCATTGGCGGGCGGAAGCCGGTTTCACCGAAGCCGGCCGAGCTTATCGGCCCGGAAGCCGAGCGACGCTCGCATCTGCGCGGCGGCCCCTCCCGTGAAGGCTGAACGGCATAGCGCTTGACCGCCGCGATGCACGGCTTCATTGCGGTCGCATGCTCGTCCTGCGCTCGCTCGCCTTCAACGTCCTGTTCTATGCCAATCTCGTCTTCTGGCTGATCTTCGTGGCGCTGCCGGCGCTGCTGCTGCCGCAGGCTGCGCTGCGGCACGTCGCCGCGGGCTGGGCGCGCAGCTCGCTCTGGCTGATGCGGGTCGTCGCCGGCACCCGCTACGAGGTGATCGGCCGCGAGAACATCCCGGCCGGCGGGCTGATGGTCGCGGCCAAGCACCAGTCCTTCTGGGAGACTTTCACGCTCTTCACGCTGTTCCCGGATCCGGTCTTCATCCTGAAGCGGGAGCTGATGCGGATCCCGCTTTTCGGCTGGTGCCTCGCCAAGCTCAGGATGATCCCGGTCGACCGGGGGGCCCGCGCGCGGGCCCTGAAGGACGTCACCCGGCGCGCCACCGTCGAGCTCGGCCAGAAGGGCCGCCAGCTCCTGATCTTCCCGGAAGGCACGCGCCGCCCGCCGGGTGCGCCTCCGGCCTACAAGTTCGGCGTGGCGCATCTCTACGCCGAACTCCAGGTCCCCTGCCTGCCCGTCGCCCTGAATTCCGGCCTGTACTGGCCCCGCCGGCAGTTTCTGCGACGCCCGGGCACGATCCGGCTCGAGATCCTGCCGCCGATCCTGCCTGGCCTTGACAAGACCAGCTTCCAGCACGAATTGCAGCAGCGGATCGAGACCGCTTGCGACCGCCTTCTGGCGCAGGGCCGGGCCGAACTCGCTGCCCAAGGCCTCGACCCGCTCGCCCATCCTGACAAGTCCTGACAGCAGCCCGCCATGCGGCGGCTGACGACGGTTGACTTATCCCCGTCATGTTCCCATTTTGTTCCTTATTGCAGGAGGAACGGATATGGCTGCCCTCGCCTATCGCTTCACCCCGGATCTGTTTGACGAGCCGGCGCCCGCGCCGGAGCGTGCCGCGCGCGAAATGCCGTTGCGGAGCACCGCATCGCTCGGCGAACGTCGTTTCACCGCCTGGCGCGGTCGCTCGGGCCGGCGTTACGTGGCCTCGGTCTTCCCCAGCGATGATCCTCATGCCTTGAGCTTTACCGACGCAGTCCTGCTTGCCGTCTCCGCAGACCGCCGGATCCTGGCCGCGCGCGATTCCGGACCGTTCGGCATCGAGGCCGCGCTGGGGCGCTGGCAGCGCTCCGTGACCGAAGCCGGCGCGACGGAGATTCACGTGCACCTTCTCGCGGAGGATGGCGCCAGCCGCCGTGCTGCGCTGCTCGACCTGATGCCGCAGGCCGAAACAGTCGACTGATCAGCCCCTGAGCGGGGGGTGCGTCGCGCGCAGGCCAGGCGCCAGTTCCTGCGCCAACGCAGCCAGGACCGGGTCGTAGACTCCCATCTTGCGCAAGTGCTCATGGGTCTGGAGCACGTAATCCGGGTTTTCTCCGGATTGGCCCCTTCCCTGCCGGACAAGTTTCAGGAGCTCCGCCGGCGGCAGCTTGCCGGCATATTGCAGATGCTTGCGGTCGGCGACATAGACCAGTCCGCGAACCTGCCGGCGATCGTCGAGTCGCAGCGAGACATGGCGTTCGAGATAGACTGATGTCGCCTGCTCGCGCGCCCGCAGATAGGCCACGGTTTCCTCCGCCTGGCTGGCCGCGACCCGGAAGGCCAATCCCCGGCAGACGCCGCCACGATCGAGCCCGAGGACGAGGCCCGGCCGCTCGGGAGTGCCGCGATGGACGTGGGAGAACACGCAGAGCGAGCGGTGATAGCCGTGGAGGCGTGCGGCGACGCTTTCCTCGAAGGCGAAGCCGGGGCGCCAGATCAGCGATCCGTAGCCGAACACCCAGAGATCCGCCGCTTTGTCCCCGTTGCTCATCGCAGTCTCATAATTTGGCCGCGCAGCCCTGCTTCATGCTGCGGGGATGTTCGACTCTCCGCGGGAGCGCACATGCTGGCGCCCGCCCTCTTTGCGAGCTAAGGCATCCACGCGAAAAGGGGAATCTTCTTTTCGCAGAATCCGATGCCGCAAACCAAGCGACGGACCACCGCCACCGGCGTCCCGTCGAGCCGTCCACCTGCGCAAGGAACGCCTGCTGCATGACCGACACCGCACCGACGCCCCGCCGCAGCCGCTTCTGGCTCTACGGCCCCGTGACCCTGCTGGCGATCCTGGCGGCTGCATGGTCGGGCTTCTGGTTTTATGCTCATGGCCGGACCGTTGCCGAGATCGACAAGGCCCTGGCCCGCGAGGCTGGGCGTGGGCGGACCTGGACCTGCAACAACCGCTCGGTCGGCGGCTTTCCCTTCCGTATCGAGGTGCGCTGCGATTCGCTGGCGCTCACCTCGACGCGCTGGGGCGAGGCCGTGCGCGTCGAGACCGGCCCCGCGCTCGCCGTGGGGCAGATCTATTCGCCGGGTCTGGTGATCTTCGAGGCCCGCAGCCCGGCGCGGGTCACCCTGCCGGAAGGCCGCCGCCTCGACCTGAGCTGGAAGCAGCTCGATGCCAGCCTTGCCTGGCGCGATCCGCAACGCTTCGCCCTGGTGGCGGCGGAGCCGAGCGCCACGCTGACCACGCCCGAGCAACCTCCCGAGACCTGGCGCGCCGCAGCGCTCGAGGCGCATCTGCGCCGCAACCCCGATCACCCGGCCGCCGACCAGGCGGTCGATCTCGCACTATCCGCGACGGGCACCGTCCTGCCGGCGATCGACGCATTGCTGGGCACGACCGACGCCGGCACCATCGACCTGCAGGCGACTCTGACGCAGGCGGATGCCTTCCGCCAGGGCTTCAATCCGGACGCACTGGAAGCCTGGCGTAGCGGCAACGGCGTTCTCGATCTCACGCGCCTGTCCGCGACCAAGGGCGCCGCGCGCATCGACGGCAGCGGCCAATTGCGGCTCGATCCGACCCATCAAGTCGGCGGCGATCTGCAACTGGCCGCCGCCGGCATCGATCAGATCGGCGGCATCCGCGTCGGCAACCTGCTCGGCGGTCTCGGCGGGCTGCTCGGCGGCCGCGCCAGCACCTCCGCTCCGCCAGGCCTGACGCCGCTGCCGCCGGTCTCACTGCGGGAAGGCCGCGTCTTCCTCGGCCCGATCCGCCTTCCGTTGAAGCCGTTGCTGCCGCTGTATTGAGATCACCACGAAAAAGGGGCGCCGAAGCGCCCCTTCAGACATGCGACGAGGGCCGGGCTCAGGCCGCCGGCAGCGCGGCGGCGGGCGCCTCGATGCGGGTGATCGCCTTCTTCACCGCCTCCTGCACCTTCTCGAAGGCGCGCACCTCGATCTGGCGGACACGCTCGCGCGAAACTCCGAACTCCTCGGAAAGCTGCTCGAGCGTGATCGGATCCTCGGCAAGGCGACGCGCCTCGAAGATGCGGCGCTCGCGCGGGTTGAGGACGTCGAGCGCCTCGCGCAGCGCCGTATGCCGGTTGCTGCTCTCCTCGGACTCGGCGAGCCGGCTTTCCTGGCTGTCGGAATCGTCGACCAGCCAATCCTGCCATTCGCCCTCGCCGTCCTCGCGCAGCGGCGTGTTCAGCGAGGCGTCGCCGCCGAGCCGGCGGTTCATGTCGACGACATCCTGCTCGTTGACGCCGAGCTTGGTGGCGATCTGCTTGACCTGGTCGGGACGCAGGTCACCTTCGCCCAGCGCCGAGATCTTGCTCTTGGCCTTGCGCAGGTTGAAGAACAACTTCTTCTGATTGGCCGTGGTGCCCATCTTCACCAGCGACCAGGAACGCAGGATGTATTCCTGGATCGAGGCCTTGATCCACCACATCGCATAGGTCGCGAGCCGGAAGCCCTTGTCCGGCTCGAAGCGCTTCACAGCCTGCATCAGGCCGACATTGCCTTCCGATACGACTTCGCCGATCGGCAGGCCATAGCCGCGATAGCCCATCGCGATCTTGGCGACGAGGCGCAGATGCGAGGTGACGAGCTTGTGCGCCGCGTCGCGGTCGCCATGCTCGCGCCAGCGCTTGGCCAGCATGTATTCCTCGCTCGGTTCCAGCATCGGGAACTTGCGGATTTCATCGAGATAACGTGAGAGTCCGCCTTCAGCGGACAGGACAGGCAGCGAAGCACTCGCCATGCGCGTGTCTCCTCCTTCAGGCCCCCGCCGGGCGGCAGGCCCACCGCGCGATCAACCTTCGCGCAGGTTTCGGACAATGCGAATTGATCCAACGCAGAAACCGGACAGGAGTTCGGCTGGATCGGTCGCGTGCGGCGCCCCCTTGGCCATCCGCATCCGATAACCCCAGTATATGCGAACTCACTCTGGCGGAAAGGTGGCAGCGCAGCCAGATTCGCTCACAGGCGCGCGAGCGCTGCTTGCAATTCTGCAAAATCAGCCGGCGGCGTCGACTCGAACAGCATCTCTTCCCCCGTCGCCGGATGGGCAAAACCCAGCACGGCCGCATGCAGCGCCTGCCGGCCCAGCGCCGCCAGCGCCTCGCGCGCCTCGTCCGGCAAGCGCACAGCCTTCGTGGCGAAGCCGGACCCGTAGAGCTGGTCGCCCAGCAGCGGATGGCCGATATGGCTCATATGGACGCGGATCTGATGGGTGCGCCCGGTCTCCAGCCGGCATTCGATCAGGCTGGCCAATGCGTCGGTCTCGTCCAGCCCCTTCAGCAGCGGCGGATAGCGCTCGATCAGCTCGATATGGGTGATGGCCTCGCGCCCGCGCCCCTCCTTCACCACCGTCATCTTCTCGCGATTGCGGTTCGAGCGCTCGAGCGGCGCATCGATCGTGCCCTCGCGCAGGCGCGGGGCGCCCCAGACGAGCGCAAGATAGGCCCGTTGCAGCGGGCCGGTGCGGCCATGGTCGGCAAACTGCTTGGCGAGCTTCTGGTGGGCGCGGTCGTTCTTGGCGACGACCAGGAGGCCGCTGGTGTCCTTGTCCAGCCGGTGCACGATGCCGGGCCGCCGCACGCCGCCGATACCGGAGAGGCTCTCGCCGCAATGGGCGATCAGCGCGTTGACGAGCGTGCCGTCCTCGTGGCCCCCGGCCGGATGGACGACGAGCCCTGCAGGCTTGTCGATGACGATCAGGTGCTCGTCCTCGTAGACGACGTCGAGCGGAATGTCCTGCCCCACCGGATCGGCGGGCTTGGCCGCAGGCATGACGAGAGCGATCTCGTCGCCCTCGACCACCTTCCGGCTGCCGTCGCTGGCGATGGCGCCGTTGAGCCGGACTCCCCCCTCCTTGATGACCTGCTGGAGGCGCGCGCGCGAGATCTCGCCGGCCAGCAGCGCCAGCGCCTTGTCGAGGCGCTGGCCGGCCTGGTCGGCGCCGACCGTCAGGGTGACGCTGGCATCTGGATCGGAAATGGCTGTCATTGCGCCGCTATACGCGGCGAGCCGCGCAATCGCACGCCTTTTCCTCGCCCGCGGTCAAACCGCCGGGGCCGTCCCCGGCGGGCAAGGTGAAACAGACTTAGCTGAACAGGCGAAAGCCGCTCTTCTTCGGCTCCGGCGGCTGCTCCTCATCGGGGCCGGGGTCGTCCGGCGCATGCGAGACCGGAAAGATCACGGGCTTGGGCGGTGCCGCTTCGCGCACGGGCGCCGCGGCAGGGCCGGCGCCAGCTTCGCCGGCCGGAGCCGGCCTTGCAGGGCTCACCTCCGGATCGGACGGCTTCGTCTCGGCTGAAGCCATCGGCTCCCCGGCGGGCTTCGACGCCGGCGGCGCGGGCGGCGGCTCCGGCTTTGGTTCCTCGTTCGATGCAGCCGTCGCGGCCGGCTCGGATAGCGTGACGCTCTCCGGTTTCACCTCGATCAGCTTGGTCGAATCGTCGAGATCGGCGAGCACGTCGTCGAGCGCCTGCGGCGGGCTGCCGAGGGTCGCCGGCGGCACCGTCCAGACGAAGGCGTCGAGCCGGCCCGTGATCGGCGAGACCGGCATCCAATGATCGGAAACGAGCCCGTCGGCCACCCACGCCGCATCATGCGGCGCGCGCGTCGCCCGCGCCAGCCATTCGCGCACCTTGCCGGCCGCTCCGTGCTCGGCCTCTTCCAGCTCCGCCATCAGCAGGCAGGCTCGGACCGAGGGACCGCCGGCTAGCAGTGGCTTCAACGTCTCGCGTGCCTTCTGGAATTCGCGTGCCTGGATCGCAGCCCCCGCCAGCGCGAGCACGCTCTCGGGGTCGGCCGGGCGCAGCTTCGACAAGGTCTGGGCTCTGTTCAACCGATCGAATGCGCTGTCACCGGGGCGCACGTCGAGATAGGCGGACGCGACATCCGGATGCGGCGCCTCGCGCCAGGCGGTTTCGAGCAGCTTCGACGCCTTGCGGACATCGCCGCGCTCCGAAAGCATCCGCCCGGCAAGAGCCGCCGCCGGCGTCAGCCCCGGGGCGAGCTTGACGGCTTCCAGCGCCGCCGCGAGCGCCCGTTCCGGCTCCCTGTCGCGCGCCTCCAGCGCCTCGGCGGCGAGGAGAACCGCGCGCTGGCGGCGCGCCTCCGCCTTGTCGGCCAGGCGCAAGGCAGCCCGGCGCTCCACGGCGGTGCGGGCCGCCTGCCAGTCGCCGGCATTGGTATGGAAATCGAGCAGCGCGTCGTTGGCCCAGGCGAGCGAAGGCGAGCGCCTCACCGCATCGTCGGCGAAGGCCCGCGCCGCCGGCATGTCGCCACGCCGCTTGGCCTCGACGAACAGGCCGCGCAGGCCGAGCACGCGCGTCTCCGAGCGGTCGAGCATCGCCTTGAAGGCTGCCTCGGCCTGAGCCCGGTTGCCTGTCAGCTGCGCCGTCTGCGCCTCGAGCAGCAGCGTCAGCGGCTCGTTCGGCACGAAACGACGGGCCTCGCCGGTATAGCGCCCGGCCGCGATGGGATCGCCGGCGCCGATCGCCACCATGCCGCGCGAAACCGCCTCGAAGCCTCTCGCCCGCCTGCGCGCTCGCGACGACAGGCTGAAGGCGGACGGCAGGCCGAAGACGAAGCGGATCACCGCCCAGACCAGCAGCACCAGGAAAGCCAGCACCACCACGCCGATCGCGCCGATCGCGACGCTGGTATCGATGCGGTAGCCTTGCCAGATCACCGAGATTTCGCCGGGCCGATCGGCGAGCCAGACCGCGCCGAAGGCGAGGCAGGCAAAGACGGCGAGATAGACGAGAACGCGAACCATGGACTTTTTCTAGCCTCCGTCAGCCCGCCGTGCCTAGCGCCGCAACCGCATCCTGCGCGATTTTGGCAATGGCCGCATCCGCCGCCGCGCGCTTCTGCAGCGCGGCGCCGAACGCCGCACTGGCACGGCGCGCCGGCTCAGGCAACTGGGCCCACAACGCCGCCGCTTTCGGCATATCGCCCGCCGCGATCGCGCTTTCGAGCCTGAGCGGCAGCGTCGCCGGATCGTTCGAACCGTTGTCGCCCAGCGGGCGGACCGTGACGATGCGGCTCGCGAGGCCCCAGAGCTTCTCCGTCCAGCTGTTCGACTGCGGCGTCACTTCGCGCTGGAACATCGCGGCATGCCTGCGGAAATCGGCGAGCAGGGTCTCGCGCGTCGCAGCGCCGCTCGCGGCCACCGCCGACAGCGCCGCGGTATCGGCAGCCGCCGCGCCGCCCTTCTCGAGCGCGGCGACGTCGCCTGCGAAAGGACGTCCGCCCGAGAGCGCCTTCTGGATCCGTTCAGCGAGCACGATCCGCGCAGCCGCCTGCCCTTCCGGGCTGGGGGCGGCGGCGGCCTTGGCCTGGGTCTCCACGGCCGCGACGCGCGCCGCGAGCTTGTCGAAGCGCTCCCCCGACGACGCCAGCGCGGCCTCGGCCCGCTGCAACTGCTCGGCCACCGCGCCGGTGTCGGCCGCGGGCGCCTTCGCGAGCGCACCGACCCGTCCCGCAAGCGCCTGCAGCTCCGAAGTCGCCTTCGCTGCGGCCTCGTTGGCGGAGCCTGCCCTGCGGTCGACGCCTGCGATCGCGGCCTGCAAAGTGTCGATCCGGCCGCCCAGATCGGCAAGCTGCGCGGCGCTGACCGCCGGGCCCGCCGATCGGGACGCATAGAACATCAGGCCAGCGCCGACGACACCGCCGATCACGCCGGCAGCGGCCAATGCCGGCCACGACATCGCGCTGCCGCCGGCAGGGGCGGTCGCCGGAGGCGGCGGCTCGGCCGGAGGCGGCGAGAACTCCTGCGGCAGCGCCTCGGTCGGCGCCACGGCTTCGGGCGAAGGTGCAGTCGCAACGGCGTCGGGTGCATCGGCAGCGGGCATATCGGCGACTTGGGGCTGCGCTTCGGCCTTCAATTCGATCGTCGGCGGCGTTCGCTTGAGGCTGCCGCGCGGTGCCGCGTCGCCGGGCGGCATGCGCTGCGAGACCTGCTCCAGCGCCGCCAGCATCCCCGCCTCTTCCGGATGCTCGGCGACGAGCACCGTGCTGGCACCGGCCGAGATCAGCGGCGCGGCGACATCGGCCGACAAGGTGACATGGGTCAGCTCCAGCGCCGCCTCTTCGACGCCGGCGGCCTGTGCCAGACTGAGAAAGGTCCGCGCGCCACGCGCCGAGTAATGCAGCGCCGCATCGGCCCGGCCATGCCGCAGCGCGGCCTGCGCATCTTCCGGCAAGGTCGAGACGGCCTGAGCCTCGTAGGCCTCCCAGAGCGCGACCTCGTAGCCGGCTTCCCGAAGCCGCTGCGGCACATCCTCCTTGCGGTCGCGCGCCGCGATCATCAGCAATCCCGAGGGTGCGGGCAATGTCCGTTCGATCAGTGCGATCAGGTCGTTGCGGTCGCCATCGGCGCTGCGCGCGTCGTCCAGCCCCGCCTCGCGAACCTTGGCGGCCGTCCGGGCGCCCACGGTGAAGACCGGCAGGTCCCGCCAGCCTGCAGGCCCCTCGGCCAGCATGGGGACGGCGTTGCCGCTGGTCAGAACAATGGCTGCGAAATCCCCTTCCGGGGCCGCTCCGGGCAACCTGACCACTTCGAACAGCGGCGCGACCAGTGGCTCGAAGCCGTGAGCCGCGATGGCTTGCGCCGTCCGTTCGGCATCGGGGCGAGGTCGAAAGACGAAGACGCGCATTCACAGCTCCTGACGGGACGGTAACCGATCACGGGACGAGCCGGACATGGCCCCGGTTCCCGCGATCGTTTCGCATTGAGGCGGAACGATGATGCCGGCCATCCCTTCTCCCTTCCTGTCCGCATTCCGCGGCAACGTTCTTCCGGCCAGCTGCTTTGCTCTTGGCCTTCGACCGTCGCACGCACTATACGAAGGAATTGCCGTCGGGACACCGCCGCCTGCAAGACTCATCACCTGATCCTCCGTATCGCGGGACAAGTCGACCGATCATGCGCGTTCTTGGCATAGAGACGACCTGCGACGAAACGGCAGCCGCGATCGTCTCCGTCGAACGCTCCGGCGAGACGAAGATCCTGTCGAACGAGATCCTCAGCCAGATCGCCGCCCACGCCGCCTATGGCGGGGTCGTCCCCGAGATCGCGGCGCGCGCCCATGTCGAGGCGATCGACCGGATCGTCGAGCGGGCCTTCGCCCATGCCGGCCTGAAACCTGGCGACATCGACGCCGTCGCCGCCGCAGCCGGCCCCGGTCTCGTCGGCGGCGTCATGGTCGGGCTGACCGCCGGCAAGGCGATCGCGCTCGCCACCGGCAAGCCGTTCATCGCCGTCAACCATCTGGAGGCCCATGCGCTGACCGCGCGCCTCACCGACGACGTCGCCTTCCCCTATCTGCTGCTTCTGGTCTCGGGCGGCCACACGCAGTTGCTGGCCGTACGCGGCGTTGGCGACTACCTGAAGCTCGGCGGCACCATCGACGACGCGGTCGGCGAAGCCTTCGACAAGATCGCCAAGATGCTCGCCCTGCCCTATCCCGGCGGCCCCTCGGTCGAGCGCGAGGCTGCCAAGGGCGATCCCGAGCGCTTCGACTTTCCCCGGCCGATGCAGGGGCGCGCGAACCCCGACTTTTCGCTGTCGGGCCTGAAAACCGCGGTACGCCTCGTCGCCGAGCGCATCGCGCCGCTCTCCGACAACGATGTCGCCGATCTCTGCGCCTCCTTCCAGGCCGCTGTCGTCGACGTCATGGTCGACCGCACCCGCGCGGGGCTGCGCGCCTGCCGGGACGCCGGCATCGTCCCGTCGGCGCTGGTCGTCGCCGGCGGCGTCGCCGCCAACCAGTCCATCCGCAGCGGGCTGGCGCGCCTCGCCACCGAGGCGGGCCTGCCGATGATCGCCCCGCCGCTCGCGCTCTGCGGCGACAACGGCGCCATGATCGCCTGGGCCGGGCTGGAGCGGCTCCGGCTCGGCCTGCTCGACGACATGCGGGTCGCGGCCCGCCCGCGCTGGCCGCTGGACGAGCTGACGTCCAAGCCCGCGTCCGTCGCATGAGCCGAAGCCCGAGGTTCGGGGCGATCGGCGTCGTCGGCGCCGGCGCCTATGGCGCGGCGCTGGCGCTTGCAGCCAGCCGTGCCGGCCGTGACGTGCGGTTGTGGGCGCGCGACGCCGCGACGGTCGAGGCAATCCGCCGAACCCGGCAGGCGCCGCGCCTGCCCGGGATCGAATTGCCCGAACCGATCCGGGCCACAGACGCGCTGGCCGATCTGGAGGCCTGCGACGCCCTGATCGTCGCCGTGCCGACCCAGAGCCTGCGCGAAGCCTGCACCGCGATGGCTGCAATCCTGCCGGCCGGCCTGCCGGTGATCTCCGCGGCCAAGGGCATCGAGCAGGCGAGCGGCCTGTTCCCGACGCAGATCATCGCCGCCTCCTGGCCGGCGGCGCCGAGCGCGATCCTCTCCGGCCCGAGCTTCGCCGCCGATATCGGCCGCGGCCTGCCCACGGCCGTGACGCTCGCCGCCGCCGATGCGCGGCTCGCGCAAGCCCTGGCGGAGGCGCTGAGCTCGCCCGCATTCCGGATCTACCATTCCGGCGACCCTCGTGGCGTCGAGATCGGCGGCGCGGCCAAGAACGTGCTCGCCATCGCCGCCGGCATCACGATCGGGCTCGGCTTCGGCGAGAGTGCGCGGGCAGCGCTGGTCGCCCGCGGCTTCGCCGAGCTGCGCCGCTTCGGCGAGGCCCACGGCGCCGATCCGGAGACCTTGATGGGGCTGTCCGGCCTCGGCGACGTGGTGTTGAGCTGCGCCTCGCCGCAATCGCGCAATTTTGCCTATGGTCTGGCCTTGGGCCAGGGCATGAGCCCGGCCGAAGCCGCCGGCGGCAAGCTGGCGGAAGGCGCCTTCACCGCGCCGATTCTCGCCCGCATGGCGCAGGCCGAAGGCATCGAGATGCCGATCGCGGCCGCCGTCGCGGCGGTCATCGCCGGGCGCATCGGCGTGCGCGAGGCGGTTGCGGCATTGCTGGCCCGGCCGCTCAAGGCGGAATGACGGAGGAAGGTGATGGCGGGAGAGCTCAACGACCTCGGCAAGCGCATCGCGCGCGGCATCGCCGAAGTGAAGAAGACGACCGGTTCCGAGCTCGTCGCCGAGAGCGGCCCCGTCCCGCTGGCCGGCCGTATCGCGAGCCCGGTGATCCAGCATCGCAAGCGCCGGGCCGAGGGCACGCATCGCTTCGTTCTCATCCTGCCCTTCGGCGAGGGCGAGGTCCGCGTCGAGCTCGACCCGAAGGACTACGCCGCGCTGACGCGCGAGATGGTGCGTTTCTGGAACGAACAGGGCGAGGCGGCTTCTAGGCCGCCCATGCCGCTGAAGGAGGACGAGGCCTGATGGCTCACTGGCTGATCAAATCGGAACCCTCGGTCTGGTCCTGGGAGGACCAGGTCAAGGCTGGCGCCAAGGGCACGCATTGGGACGGGGTGAAGAACCACACCGCCAAGCTGAACCTCATGGCGATGAAGCAGGGCGAGCAGGTCTTCTTCTACCACTCCAACGAGGGGCTCGAAGTCGTCGGGATCGTCGAGGTCATCCGCGAGGCCTATCCATGGGAGGCCGCCGGCCCGCCCTGGGTGCTGGTCGATTTCAAGGCTCTGAAGCCCTTGCCGAAGCCCGTTTCCCTTGCCGCCGTCAAGGCCGAGCCGAAGCTCGCCAAGATGTCGCTCGTCACCTCCTTCCGCCTCTCGGTGCAGCCGGTGACGGATGAGGAATGGGACATGGTCTGCAAGATGGGCGGGCTCTGAGGCCTGCCGTCGCCGCGACCGGCGAATGTCGCCGAAAGTCTGTGACACGAAAGTGCGAGCGCGAAGCGCTTGCCGCGCCGCACGCGCATCCTATGATGCGGCCAATCCAAAGGAAGCGGGACCGCGCCCGCCGGCAGGCGGAAGCGGGACCGCGACCAAAAACCCTGTCTGGGGAGACGCCCGCCAATGTCCGAGACGATCTACGACGTGCCCGCCGCATGGGCCAAGAAGGCCTGGGCCAACGACGCCAAGTACAAGAAGATGTATGCGGCCTCGATCAAGGATCCGGACAAGTTCTGGGGCGAGCACGGCCAGCGCATCGACTGGTTCAAGCCGTACAGCAAGGTTCGCAACGTCAGCTACAAGCCGGGCAAGGTCTCGATCAAATGGTATGAGGACGGAACGACGAACGTCTCCTACAATTGCGTCGACCGGCACCTCGCCACCCGCGCCAAGCAGACCGCGATCATCTGGGAGGGCGATGACCCCTCCGAGTCGAAGAAGATCACCTACGGCCAGCTTCACGAGGAGGTCTGCCGGTTCGCCAACGTGCTCAAGGCGCACGGCGTCAAGAAGGGCGACCGCGTCACCATCTACCTGCCGATGATCCCGGAGGCGGCCTATGCGATGCTCGCCTGCACACGCATCGGCGCCGTCCACTCGGTCGTCTTCGGCGGCTTCTCGCCCGACTCCCTGTCGAACCGCATCGAGGATGCCGATTCCAAGGTCGTCATCACCGCCGATGAGGGGCTGCGCGGCGGCCGCGCCGTGCCGCTCAAGAAGAACGTCGACGCCGCCGACGACAAGGTGAAGGGCGGCATCGGCACCGTCATCGTCGTCAGGCGCACCGGCGGCCAGGTCCACATGAAGGAGGGCCGCGACGTCTGGTACCATGAGGAGGCGGCGAAGGTTTCGGCCCATTGCCCGCCGGCCGAGATGAAGGCCGAAGATCCCCTCTTCATCCTCTACACCTCGGGCTCGACCGGCAAGCCGAAGGGGGTGCTGCACACCACCGCCGGCTATCTCGTCTATACCGCGATCACCCATCAATACGTCTTCGACTATCATGACGGAGACATCTACTGGTGCACGGCGGATGTCGGCTGGGTGACCGGCCACAGCTACATCCTCTACGGGCCGCTCGCCAACGGCGCGACGACGCTGATGTTCGAGGGCATCCCGACCTACCCGACCATCTCGCGCTTCTGGGAGGTGATCGACAAGCACAAGGTCAACACCTTCTATACCGCGCCGACCGCGATCCGCTCGCTGATGGGCGCCGGCGAGGAGCCGGTGAAGAAGACCAGGCGCAAGTCGCTGCGGCTGCTCGGCTCGGTCGGCGAGCCGATCAATCCGGAGGCCTGGGAGTGGTATCACCGCGTCGTCGGCGAGGGCCGCTGCCCGATCGTCGACACTTGGTGGCAGACCGAGACCGGCGGCATCCTGATCACCCCGCTGCCCGGCGCGACGAAGCTGAAGCCCGGCTCGGCGACACGTCCCTTCTTCGGCGTGAAACCGGAGATCGTCGATGCCGAAGGCAAGGTGCTGGCCGGAGCCTGCGAGGGCAATCTCGTCATCGCCGACAGCTGGCCGGGGCAGATGCGCACCGTCTACGGCGACCATCAGCGTTTCATGGACACCTATTTCTCGACCTATCCGGACAAGTACTTCACCGGCGACGGCTGCCGGCGCGATGCCGATGGCTATTACTGGATCACCGGCCGCGTCGACGACGTCATCAACGTCTCCGGCCATCGCATGGGCACGGCCGAAGTCGAATCGGCCTTGGTCGCGCATCCGTCGGTCTCGGAGGCCGCGGTGGTCGGCTATCCGCACGACATCAAGGGCCAGGGCATCTACGCCTATGTCACGCTGATGACCGGCGAGAAGCCGACGGAGGAGCTGCGCAAGGAGCTCGTCGCCCATGTCCGCAAGGAAATCGGCCCGATCGCGTCGCCCGATCTCATCCAGTTCGCGCCGGGGCTGCCGAAGACCCGTTCGGGCAAGATCATGCGGCGCATCCTGCGCAAGATCGCCGAGGACGAGCACGGCGCGCTCGGCGACACTTCGACGCTGGCGGACCCTGCCGTGGTCGACGACCTCGTCGCCAACCGCCAGAACAAGCGCAAGGGCACCTGAGCCCTTGCCGGGTGGCTGCGCCTCAGGGCGCGGCCGCGATCACCTCGATCTCGACCTTGAACTCCGGCCGGGTGAAGCCCGAGACGATCATCAGGGTCGAGGCCGGAGGCGGCGTGCCGACATGGGCGTCACGCGAGTCCATGTAGCCTTGCATATGGGCGCGGTCGGTCACATAGGCGTTGATCCGCACGATGTCGGTGAGCGTCATCTGCGCCTCGGCGAGGATCGCGGCGATATTGGCGAAGCAGCAATCGGCCTGCTCGCGCGGGCTTTCCGGCACCGTGCCGTCGGAAGCCATGCCGAGCTGCCCGGAGCAGACCGCGAGGCGCCAGCCGGCCGGCACTTCGACACCATGGCTGTAGCGGGCGAAAGGCGCGGCAATCGTCGCGGGCGCGAGTGGTATCATCAGGGTCATTCCGAAGCATCGCCCCCATACCCCGCCGCGGAAGCGGAACCAGAACGAGCTTGGCGGGTTCGCAATCGATCGGGGTTGAGCTAAAGCATTGTCAAGCGAGGTGAGCATCCGATCGCTGAAAGAAGGCCCGCCGAAGCAAGACCGGGCCCGGGGCGGGACCATGCTCATGCCGCGTTCATGATGGCTCTATGATATTGACGCAAAGTTAGATTGATCGGGACCGCGCCGCATGACGACGAAAACCGCTATTCCGGCGCTGAAGGCGAGCGCCTTGCTGCCCTTGCTCGCCTTGACTGCATGCGCCGGCTCGCAGCGCTTCTCCGGGCCGGTGATGAACCCGCCCTCCTATAGCCAGCCCGTCCTGCCCTCTGCGCCGCCGGTCACCTCCGCACCCGTCACCTCGGAGCCGTTGCCGCCGCCCGGCGGCTACCCGGCGGCTTCCGCGCCGCCTCCGGCAGCCGGCGGTGCCCTCCCCGGCCAGGATCCCTTCTTCGAACCCGGTCCCGGCGGTGTCCCGCCGAGCCAGGGCCAGCCGCCGCTCGGCCAGACCGGCCCGGCGCCGGCCGCGCCTGCGGGCAACAATCAGGTCGCCGGACTCGGTGCGAGTTCGACCGCCCCGGCCCGCCCGTCGGCGACGCGCGACAACGTCATCGGCGGCTGGACGGCGCGGGAGGCGACCGGCGGCACCTGCCGCGTTCAGCTATCGAGCGCGCCGACGCTCGATCTCTATCGCGCCAGCTCCTCCGGCTGCACCAATCGCGATCTCCAGAAGATCACGGCCTGGGACTACCGCGACGGCGAGGTTTACCTCTACCAGCAAGGCGGCACGGTCGCGGCGCGGCTGCGCGCCACCAGTGGCAATGCGCTTGACGGCGCCGTCACGAAGTCCGGCGCCGCGCTGTCGCTCAACCGCTGAGCGCGGGCCTCACGCGCGCAGCGCGCGGGCGAGGAAACGGCTCGGCCAGAACGCCTTCTGGAGCGACAGCGCCAGGGTCGCGAAGCCCTGGGCGTTGTCGAGCGCCTCGTCGAGGATGGTGAAGGGCGTCGGGCCGCCGGTGGCGATGACGCCTTCGACGTCTGCATATCCGCCGACCAGATCGGCGGCGTATTTCTGCGCCAGGCGCCGCATCGCCGCGTTCTGCGGCAGGCAGGTCATGTAGAGCGTCCTGATGCCACGGTTGCGCGCAGCCGTGATCAGCCGCCCGAACAGCTCGCCGCCGATCCCGCTCCTGCGCCAATCGGTCTCGACGCTGAAGGCGGCCTCGCCCGTTTGCGCGACGATGTCGTCGAGGCCGCGCAACTCGGCGGCACCGCGAACCACCCCGTCTTCGATATAGGCGTAGACCAGTCCGCCGACGCCGAACGTCGTCGTGGCATAGTTTTCCAGGAAGGCATCGTTGACGGCCGTGCCGAAGCGCTGCTGTCGCGTCAGCGGATCGAGCCTCAGCAGGTGTTCCCTGAAGAGATCGCGTTCCGCGAGCCACAGCCTGCGGACCTCGCCGCGGTTGGCCTGGCCGCGGACCTTCGTCAATCGAGTCATCTTTCATCTCCCGACCGGCGCCTCGCGGCGCCACCGAACAGGAGGCGTTCTTCCCTAGCCGCGCATCACATCGACCTCAATTGCGGCGATTGCAAGAGGCAGCGTGCGGCAAATTTGCCGTATCTATCTGAAAAACGCCGGACAATGCTCGGCATTCATGCACGCAATGCATGGCGAACGGGATCGATCGCCCTGGGGATGGCGCGAAAAAAAGCACTATAATGCCGCAAAATGTCGTGCAATAATTTCGGCCTGACCCCGATGACGGCGCGTCCGGCATGAGCTAAGTTGTGTGCTCCCGGTCACTCATACCTGAAGCTCCATGTTCGATCGTCGCAAGCCTCCTGCTGCCCAGCCTTTCGTCACGCACGAAAATATCGAAGCCAAAGTCAAATGGTTCGACCCCGAAAAGGGGTTCGGTTTCGCCTCGCCCGTCGACGGTTCGGGCGACGTTTTCCTGCATATCTCGGCGATCGGCCCGTTGGACCAGCAGGATCTGCTGCCCGGCGCGACCATCGTCGCCGATCTCGGTGAAGGCCGCCGCGGCCTGCAGGTCGTCGCGGTTCACGAGATCGATCCCTCCACCGCCACGCAGACGGCGGCGCCCGCACCGCGCGGCGGCGGCTTCGGCGCTCGCCCGCCCCGCGACGACTTCGGCGGCGGCTACCAGGACCGTGGCCCGCGCGGTGGCGGCTTCCAGGACCGCGACAGCGGCCCCGTCGAGGGGCCGTTCGACGGCGCGGTCAAGTTCTTCAACTCGGATCGCGGCTTCGGCTTCATCGCGCCCGACAAGGGCGGGCCAGATGTCTTCCTGCACGTCTCCTCGCTGAGCCGCAGCGGCCTGCAGGCGCCGATGGACGGCCAGCGCGTGCGCTTCTCGATTCGCGCCGGTCGCAAGGGACCGGAGGCGTCGAACATCAGCTTCATCTGATCGGAAGCCAATTGTAACGAGAAAGGGCCCGCCTCTGGCGGGCCCTTTTTTGCTTTCCATATCGGGCACCGCAGGGCTCTGCGCGCCTGCCGCGGCCTCAATGGTCGTGGCCGTCGCCTTCCAGGCCGCCGATATGCTTCTGGGTGTAGAGTTCCAGGCCGACGCGGCCGATCAGGTCGAGCTGCGTCTCGAGGAAGTCGATATGGCCTTCCTCGTCCTTCATCAGTGCCTTGAACAGATCCTCGGACGGATAGTCGCCGACATCGCGGCAATACTTGGCGGCCTCCTGATAGAGCGCACGCGCCTCGACCTCGGCCTTGAGATCGCACTCGATCACTTCCTTGACGTTCTCCCCGATGCGGAGCTGGTCGAGCGTCTGGAGATTCGGAAAGCCTTCGAGGAACAGGATGCGGTCGACGAAGCGATCGGCATGGACCATCTCCTCGATCGATTCCTTCTTCCAGGTCTTGGCCATCTCCTTCAGCCCCCAATTGTCGAGCATCCGGTAGTGCAGCCAGTACTGGTTGATCGCGGTGAGCTCCGAACGCAGCCCCTTGTTGAGATATTCGATGACCTTCTTGTCGCCCTTCATGGCGCCGCTCCTCGCAATCTACATTAGAATAATACTAATGTAGAGAGGTCGTTCGGGGAAGGAAAGAGGGAAAACGACGAGACCGCCACCGATCCACGGCCATTGCCGGATGGTCAGGCCGCCTGCGACACGTCCACGGGCGTCGCGATGCCATCGAGCATCCGCCCGACGCTGACATGCACGGCGCATTCGATCTCGCGGCTCGCACAGCTGCCGCACTGCGTCGCGCAGGCCGCGCGGGCTTCAGCCAGAATGGCACGAACCTCACGCGCGCAGCGCCCGCAATCGGGGCTGCAGCCGAGACAGTCATAGGCCTCACCGGCCGTCCGCGGGCCACTGCCGTCAGAGGCGACGGTGCCCTTGATCTGCCGGCAGGACAGGACGTTGCAGGAACAGACGATCACGCGTGCGGGCCCGCCACCCGCTTCGTCGTCGTGACGTCCTCGCCATCGGCGTTGCGCAGGCGCACGATCACCTCGACCGAGGCGATGACCATGCCTTCCGGAGCCTCCGGCAGGCCCGAGACGTGAATCAGCGAGCCCGGGATGTCGGTCACCGTCTCATCCTCTTCGTTGTAGAAGTGATGATGCTCGGAAACATTGGTGTCGAAGAAGGTCTTGGGGCCGGAAACGGAAACCTGGCGAAGCAGCCCGGCCTCGGAGAACTGGCGCAGCGTATTGTACACCGTCGCCAACGAGAGTGGCTCGCGCGCCCGCAGCGCCTCCTCGTAGAGCATCTCGGCGCTGACATGGCGGTCGCCCTTTGCGAAGAGCAGCCAACCCAGCGCCATGCGCTGGCGCGTGGGCCGCAGCCCCGCGGCCCGCAGGCGCGCCTTCACGCCGCTGATCGGGCAGGAGCTCTGGCTCTTCTGGGGCCACGGAATGTGCTCCGCCGCGACGGCCCGCTCCCGATCCTTGCTCGCCAGAACGCTCATCAAAACGCCTTCCACTCTCCAGCCTTGCCGGCCCGTAGTTTAGAAAACATCTAAACTACTGATATTACTGATATATTTGCCTTGCCGGCGGCGAAAAGTCAATCGCGCGGGTTGCGACATCGCGCTGCAGCACGCGCTTCTTCACGGTTCCGAACGGTGGATTTGGCGCGGCGCAGGCTAATGCCCGCCGCCGGCACCGGCAGCGGCAGGCTTCGGCTTGCTCAGGAATACGGACATGACGACGAGGCCTGCAAAGATCGCCGTCAGCCCGAGAAAGACATCGCCGAAGGCCATCACCAGCGCCTGCTTGTGGACCCTCTGGTTGAGCACCGCCATCGCCATGGATTGCGCCGCATCGCCGAAATCGCTGAAGCGCTGCGTCGTGTTGGCGAGCGCCTCCTCGGCCACCTGCCGCCCGGCCGCTACCCATTCGTGCAGCCGGGTGATGTGCAGGTCGGTGCGGGTGTTCAGCATGGTGTTGATGACGGCGAGCCCGACCGCGCCGCCGAGATTGCGGGTGAGGTTGTAAAGGCCCGAGGCGTTCTTGAGCTGCTGCGGCGGCAGGGTCCCGAGCGCGACGTTGTTGATCGGCACCATGCACAGCATCAGGCCGCAGCCGCGCAGCACCTGCGGCCAGAGCAGCTCGTAGAAGTCCCAATCCGAGGTGATGCGGGATGCGATCCAGGTGCCGAAGGCAAAGGCACTGAAGCCGATCATCATCATGACGCGCGGGTCGAGCTTGGCCGATAGCCGGCCTGCGACCGGTGCGGTGAAGAACATGCACAGACCGGTGACGAACATCGTCTCGCCGATCATCAGCGCATCATAGCCCCGAATGCGCCCGAGATAGACCGGATAGAGATAGGTGAGGCCATAGAGGCCGATGCCCATGCAGAAGGAAAACAGCGAGCCGAAGGCGAAGTTGCGATCCCTGAAGGCGTAGAGGTCGACCAGCGGCTCGTCCCGCGTCAGGGCCCTCCAGAAGAACACCACCGCGCCGCAGACCATGACCACGGAGAAGGCGACGATTTCCTCGCTCTGGAACCAGTCGAGCCGCGTTCCCTCCTCCAGCACGTATTCGAGGCTGCCCAGGAACGCGGCCATGGCACCGAGGCCTACCCAGTCGAAGCGCTTGATCAGGCTGTGGTCCGGCTTGTCGAAGTCGATCAGCGTCCAGGCCGCGATCGTCACACCGATCCCGGGCACGACGTTGACTAGGAACAGCCAGTGCCAGGAGAAGGCATGGCTGAGATAGCCGCCGACCGTCGGTCCGATGGTGGGCGCGAGGGTCGCCACGAGGCCGATCAGCGGCGAGACCACCGGCCGCTTCGAAGGCGGGAAGATGCTGAACGCCGCGGCGAACACGCCGGGGATCATGCCGCCGCCGATGAAGCCCTGAATGGCACGCCAGACGATCATCTCGTTGATCGACGAGGCCGTGGCGCAGAGCACGCTGGAGATCGTGAATCCGGCAGCCGCGATCGAGAAGAACACCCGTGTCGACAGGGCGCGGCTGAGATAGCCCGACAGCGGGATCATGATCACTTCCGCGATCAGATAGGCCGTCTGCACCCAGGCGATCTCGTCCGAGGAGGCCGAAAGCCCGGCCTGGATCTCGGCAAGCGAGGCTGAGACGATCTGGATGTCCAGGATCGCCATGAACATGCCGAAGACCATCGCCATGAAGGCGAAGATCCGCCGCATCGGAATGGCGTCATCGGCCGGCTTGGCGCCGGCGGAGAGGGTTGCGGTGGCCATGACGGCCTCCTTGCAGCGTCAGTGCTGGCTGGCGGGACGCGGATCGATCGAGACGACGACCGACATGCCCGGGCGCAGCACATGCTTGCCCGTCGACTCCTTGTCGAGCGCGATGCGCACCGGCACACGCTGCACGATCTTGGTGAAGTTGCCGGTCGCATTGTCTGGCGGCAGCAGCGTGAAGACCGACCCCGTGCCGCCGGCGATGCCGCTGACGGTGCCGTGGAAGACCTCGTCCGGCAGCGCATCGACCGTGATCGAGGCACGGTCGCCGATCTTCAGGGGCGCGATCTGCGTCTCCTTGAAGTTGGCGTCGACATAGACCTGATCGAGCGGCACGATCGACATCAGGCGCTTGCCGGCGCTGACGAGGTCGCCGAGCTGCAGGTTCGTGCTGGCGACGACGCCGTCGATCGGAGCGTTGACCTGGGTGAAGGAGAGATCGCGCTCCGCCTTCTGCTCCGCCACCTTCAGCTCGTCGATCTGGCGTGCGGCCTCGACACGCTGGGCCTCGAGCACCTTGATATTGGCATCCGCCTGCACGACACCGGCCTTGGCGCTGGCGAGAGCCGCCGCGGCCTGGTCGCGCGCCGCGGTCGCCGCATCGAGCGTCGCCTGCGAGCCATAGGACTTCGCCGCCAGGCTGTTGGCGCGGTCGTAATCGGCGCTGGTGCGGGTCACCGCCGCCTCGGCCGAACTCTGTTGCGCCCTGGCCTGTGCCAGCGCGGCGCGCCCGGCCTCGATCTGGCTGTCGATGCGCGCCAGCGTGGCACGCGCCGTCGCCGTCTTGGCGCGGGCGCTCGCGAGAGCGATCTGCCAGTCGCCGGCATCGAGCGTGACGAGCGGTTGCCCGGCCTTGACCTCCTGGTTCTGCACCACGGAGACCTTGGCGATGTTAGCCGCCAGCTTGGCCGAGATCGTCGCCATCTCGGCGCCGACATAGGCGTCGTCGGTGGAGACGATGAAGCGGCCATTGCGCCACCAGTCGATGCCGTACCAGAGACCCGCGCCGAGCGCGACCGTCGCCAGCAGGATCAGGCCGGCGCGGCGGACCGTCTTGCGCTTCGCGGGCGGCTCCCCGACTGCGGCCGGCGGTGCCGCGACCGTCTCGACAGGCTGGCGAGCTTCGGCGGGATTGGAGGTTTCGAGCGCGGGATCGACCAGCTTGAGACGGTCGCGGCGCTTTTCCGTGATCTCGGCGGACATGGGTGATCCTGATGAGAACAATTCGAACCGCACGGTTCGATTGCGGTTGAAATAGCGCCGCTATTGATGCATATCAAGTGAAATCGAACCGGATGGTTCGATTATTTTTGCAAAGCAGCAATGCGCAGCCGGACAGCCCGGCAGGACAGCATGACCGAAAATTCCAAGCCGAAGGTTAAGCCGGCACCGCGCAATCGGCGTATCGCCGGAATGGACCCGGAGAAACGGCACCAGATTCTCGAAGGCGCCCATCAGGTCTTCACCGCGCGGGGCTTCGACGCCGCGAGCATGAACGACATCGCAGCCGCCGCCAATGTCTCCAAGGGGACGCTGTACGTCTATTTCGAGGACAAGGAGCATCTCTTCGTCGCCCTGATCGAGCGCGAACGCGAGGCTCAGAAGCGCGGCGCCTTCGAGGCGCTGGACCAGGACGCCGACCCGGTGCGGGCACTGGCGAATTTCGGCCGCTGCCTGGTGCGGATGATCAATTGCGAGTTCGCCGTCAGCGCGCACCGCATCGTCATCGGAGTGGCCGAGCGCATGCCCGATATCGGTCGCAGCTTCTATGAGAACGGCCCGATGCTGGGCGCCGGGCTGATCGCCCGCCATCTCGAGCGCATGGTCGCCGAGGGCAAGCTCGCGCCGATCGCCGACCCCGAACTCGCGGCGATGCAATTTCTCGACCTGTGTCAGTCGTCTCTGACACGTCCAAGGCTCTTCAATGCCGTCCGCACGCCGCCGAGCGAGGCCGAGATTGCCCATGTCGTGAACGAGGCGATGGCGATGTTCATGGCTCGTTACGGCGTCCGGCGGCAGCTCGAGACGGTCAGCCCGCCCGCCCTGTGACGTCGCGCGCCCTCATCCGCTCGCGATGCGCGGTATAGAGGCCCGAGCCTGCGATGATCGCCGCGCCGACCCAGGTCCACAGATCCGGCAGGGCCGCAAAAAGCACGAAGCCGAAGAGCGAGGCCCAGAAGAGCTGGATGTAGGAGAACGGCGCGAGCAGCGACGCTGCGGCGAAGCGGAACGCGACGATCACCAGCCAGTGGCCGGCGGTCGAGACGGCGCCGATGAAGAGCCCTACCCAGGCGATCGTCCAGCTGGGCTCGACCCAGTGCAGCGGCAGCAGCAGGCTCGACACGACAGCCCCGAACAGGGTCGACCATGTGATGGTCGCGATCGGATTCTCCGTCGCGCTCATCAACCGGGTGACGATCAGCGCGAAGGCCCAGCTCAGCGAGGAGAAGACCGGCAGCAGCGAGGCGGGCTGAAAGCCGCTGCCGCCTGGCCGGACGACGATCAGCACGCCGGCAAGCCCGATGATGGTGGCAAGCCAGCGCCGCCAGCCCACCTTTTCGCCGAGGAAGGGGATCGACAGCGCCGTGACGAACAACGGCGAGACGAAGCTGGTCGCCGTCGCGTCGGCGATCTTCAGGTATTTCAGAGAGGACACGAACAGGATCGAGGAGCCGATCAGGCCGACCCCGCGCAGCAGCTGCAGGCCAGGCCGGCGTGTCCGTAGCGAAATCCGGCCGCGCTGACCGGCGACGATGACGAGCAGTATCAGCCCCGAGGTCGTGTAGCGCAGCCAGACGATATGAAGCGCGGGCACGTTCTCGGCCGCGAGGTATTTCGAAGCGGCATCGCCGGCCGACAGAAAGATCGTCGCCAGCAGCATGACGCCGATGCCGAGCAGCGCGTTGTCGCGCCGCAACGAGGCGCCCGGACTCGCAGGCGTGGTGTCGGAAGCAGGTCCGGACGGAATGGAGCTGGGCACGGCAAAAGATCGTGGGGGGCGATCTTCACCGTACGCGATTCGAAACCTGAGCCGCTGCGCAAAGAACACAGGCAACCCATGCGGAGGTTCCTGCGGGTCAGCAGCGAAAAGGCGGGCCGCAGCCCGCCTTCCAAGACCGTGAGAGGGTAACCCGCCCCCTCAGGCCGCCTGCTTGCGTGGCTGGATCAGCTTGCGGTTGACCAGCACCTCGGCGATCTGCACCGCGTTCAGGGCCGCGCCCTTGCGCAGGTTGTCGGAAACGCACCAGAAGGCCAAGCCGTTCTCGACCGTCGCATCCTCGCGGATGCGCGAAATGTACGTCGCATCCTCGCCCGCCGCCTCGTGCGGGGTGATGTAGCCGCCGGGCTCGTGCTTGTCGATGACGAGGATGCCGGGCGCGCTGCGCAACACCTCGCGCGCCTCGTCGGCGGTGATCGGCTTCTCGCACTCGATGTTCACCGCCTCCGAATGGCCGATGAAGACCGGCACGCGCACGCAGGTCGCGGTGAGCTTGATGTTCTTGTCGAGGATCTTCTTGGTCTCGACCATCATCTTCCACTCTTCCTTGGTGAAGCCGTCCTCCATGAAGACGTCGATCTGTGGAATGAGATTGAAGGAGATGCGCTTGGAGAACTTCTTGGTCGTGACCTCCCCGGCCGAGAACACGGCGCGGGTCTGGTTGAAGAGCTCGTCCATGCCTTCCTTGCCGGCGCCGGAGACCGACTGATAGGTCGAGACGACCACGCGCTTGACGCCGAACTTGTCGTGCAGCGGCTTCAGCGCCACCACGAGTTGCGCGGTCGAGCAGTTCGGGTTGGCGATGATGTTCATCTTGGTGAAGCCGGCAGCAGCCGCGGCGTTCACCTCCGGTACGATCAGCGGCACATCCGGGTGCATGCGGAAGGCCGAGGAATTGTCGATGACGACGCAGCCCTGCGCGCCGATCTTCGGCGACCAGGCCTTGGAGACGTCGCCGCCCGCCGACATCAGGCAGATATCGGTGTCGGAGAAGTCGTAATGCTCCAACGCCTTGCACTTCAGCGTCTTGTCGCCGAAGGAAACCTCGGTGCCGACCGAGCGGGACGAAGCGAGCGCCACGACCTCGCCGACGGGGAAGGCGCGCTCGGCGAGAATGTCCAGCATCTCGCGGCCTACATTGCCGGTGGCTCCGACGACTGCGACCTTGAAGCTCATGATGTGATCCTTTGCGGATAAGGCGGTTCGGATCTCCCTTTGGGGGCCGCCCCGCACCGGTTTCGGGCGGGTTCGGCGATCTCTCCCCGCCGGGGGGAGATGGACCCGGAACCGAGGCGAAGCGTCAGCGCGACAGGCCGGTTTTCCCGGTCGTCGTTTTGGTCGTGAGTTTCGTCGTCGTCAGACGGACAGTCACAGAGCCAATCCCGAAGGGCTGAAAACTTCGCTTGCGGCGCCAGACTGCGCCGTGCGCTGTCAGAACACCCGTCGCGGCAAAAAGTCAATTCCCCCTCCCGCAGCGGAGGCTCGCCGTGCCGGGCCGTTAACCCTGCTTCTTGACGCCCGATTCATGCTGCGCGGCGATTCCCCCAGATTGGTAACGTCCGGGCCACTCCGCACGGGCAGGCTCGGCGACGGTGCAGGCGATGCGCGGCGGCAGGGCCGCGCGGGAGTGACGGGTTGCGTTCGGTATCGATCACGGTGTTGGAGAAGGCACGGGTCGGGGTTGCCCGCTTGTGGGCACGGCTTGGTCGCTTGCGCACCCTCGGGCAGCGCCTTGCCCGCATCGACCTCGTCCCCGAGCTGATCGTCGGCCTCGATCGGATGGAGCTTTGCTGCCGCTTGCTGAGCCGTAGCCTGGGCCGCTGGGTGCCGCGCCGCGGGCTCCGTCTGCCGGCTGCCCTGCTATGGCGGGCGCTCGCGGCGCTTGCCGGCCTGGGCCTGACATCCGCTCTCGTCACCGGCCTGTCGGCCAAGGACGAGGAGCCGCAACTTGCGAGCCTCGCCACCGTCGCGACTTCGGACATCGCGGCGCGCCCGGCTGCGACAGGCGACGCCCGGTCCGGTGGCCTGGGCATGTCGGATTGGAGCCCGATTCCCCGGCCGATCGCGATGTTCGATCTCGACTCTCCCGAACTCGGCCGGATCGCGCCGGCCTACGAAGCCCGGCGCGCGCCCAATGGGCAGCGGGAAGACGTGCTGGTCTTTTCCGGATTTGCCGACGCGGCGCCACATCTCCTGATGCGCCTGCGCACCGGACCGCTCGACCGCCCGGCGTCCGCGTCGTTTACCGTGGACCTTGTCCGCGAGGCCGCATCCCATGCGCTCTCGGTGATCCGCAGCAGCGCACCGGCCGCGATCCAAACGCGCTTCGGCCCGATAGAGACGGCCGATGTCGTACTCGGTGACGGCAACGGCAACCGCAGCTGCCTTGCCTTCCGATCCATCGCCGCGGCGCCGGGATTTGCGATGAGCGGCTGGTGGTGCGCTGCGACCAAGCCGAGCGACCGCCGCCAGCTCGCCTGCCTCATCGACCGTCTCGATCTGGTCAATGCTGCCGGCAGCGAGACATTGCGCACGACCTTCGCGAAGACCGAGCTCGCGCGTGATCCTTCTTGCACGAAGCCGCATCTTGCCGCCGCCGGGCGCAAGGCCTCCTGGCTGGATGCCGATGGCTCGGTTCCGGCACTGCGTGCCAAGACCGCCGCGGCGGAGCACCCCAAGATCACGCCCCCGGCCAGGCCCGTCCGGGCCAAAGCCATGCGCAGAAAGCGCTGAGCAGGCGGCCCCGCGCTAACAATCTTGTTAACGGGCCTGCGCTAGCTTTCGCTGCCCAGGCAGGATGCCTACATCATCTGGGCGCCCCAGCTCGGAGATGGCCGTCATGATGTCGTTCAAGCATGTTGCCACCGCACTCGTCGTCATGCTGACGGCATCGACCGTCACGGCAAGCCTCGCCGAGGCCCAGAGCCGCCGCGGCCCCCTGCGGATCACCGTCCAGAAGCGCAGCTATCTCGACGCCGGCAACGTCGTGCCGGTCGGCTCGATGAACCGCTATGCCAGCCAGCACTTCGCCGCGGCACCGATCTATGTGAACACCGGCTCGCTTTACGGCGAAGGCACCCTGCCCGGTCGCGTCGGCAGCGGCGACAACCCGTTCGCCGGCACCTTCTCGACCCCGCGATACTGAAGATCTTCAGTGCCGGCCCTCCAGCCGGCACCACCGCCTTGCCTGCCCTCGCCGCCAGCATCGGCCGGTCGGGACACGTCCCGGCGGTGGCGAAGATGCCTTACGGCAGCGCCTTGAGATAGCGCACCGGCCGTCCCGGCGCGGCCGCATTCGCCGCATGGACGATGGCGTTCGCGTCGATGCCGAAATGCCGGTAGAGATCGGCGACCGTGCCGGTCTGGCCGAAATGCTCGACGCCGAGCGCCTTCTGCCGGTGACCATGGACGCTGCCGAGCCAGGCCAGCGTCGCCGGATGCCCGTCCAGTACCGAGACGATGCCGCAATCGCGTGACAATTCCCCCAGCAGCCGCTCGACATGGCTCGTCGCCGCGTGGTTGCCGCGCTGGCGCGCCCGCTCCGCCGCCTGCCAGCCGGCGTTGAGCCGGTCCGCCGAGGTGATCGCGAGCAGGCCGACATCGCGCCGATCCTCGGAGAGCAAGCCGACCGCCTCGATCGCCTCGGGCGCCACCGCACCGGTATAGGCGATCACCACCGAAGCGTTCGGCCCGGGCTTCCTGAGCCAATAGGCACCGTCGATGATGTCGCGCTCCAGCTCTGGCGTCATCGCCCGGCCGGGTTGCTCGACCTGCCGGGTCGAGAGACGCAGATAGACCGAGCCGCCGGTCTCGTCGCGCAGCCAGGTGCGCTCGTCGGGATCGCCCTCGCCGTCGCGCTGCATGTAGTCGAAGGACCAGCGCATCATCACTGCCAGCTCGTCGACGAAGGCCGGCTCGAAGGAACAGAGCCCATCCTGGCTCATGCCGATCAATGGCGTCGCGATCGACTGATGCGCCCCGCCTTCCGGCGCCAGCGTCACGCCCGACGGCGTCGCCACCACCATGAAGCGCGCATCCTGGTAGCAGGCGTAGTTCAGCGCATCGAGCCCGCGCGAGATGAACGGGTCGTAGAGCGTGCCGATCGGGATCAGGCGCTCGCCGAAGATCGAATGCGACAGCCCCATCGCCGAGAGGTTGATGAACAGGTTCATCTCGGCGATGCCGAGCTCGACATGCTGTCCCTTCGGCGAGAACTCCCATTTCTGCATCGAGGGGATGCGCTCGTCCTTGAAAGTGTCGGCCATCGACGCCTTGGCGAAGAGCCCGCGCCGGTTGACCCACGGCCCGAGATTGGTCGAGACAGTGACGTCCGGCGCCGTCGTGACGATGCGGTCGGCGAGCGGCCCGCCGGTCTTGGCGAGATCGTCCAGCACCTTGCCGAAGCCCATCTGCGTCGACATCACCGGCTGGATGCCGGCCTCCAGCTTCTCAGGAACCGGCAGCTTGGCGGCGGAGAGGCGCCGGCGCCCCTCGGCGAAGAACGGCACCTTGTCGAGGAAGGCGCGAACCTCGCTCTCCGGCATCGCGAGGCCTTCGAACAGATCCCATTCATGCCCGGGCCGGATGCCGCTCGCCTTGCGGAAGCCGTCGAGCTGTTCCTTGGTCATCAGCCCCGCATGGTTGTCCTTGTGCCCGGCCAGCGGCAGGCCGAAGCCCTTCACCGTATAGGCGAGGAAGCAGACCGGCCGGTCATGGTCGATCGACTCGAATGCCTCGAGGATCGACGGCAGGTCATGACCGCCGAGATTGCACATCAGCTTCGAGAGCTCGGCGTCGGAACGCTTCTCGATCAGCTTCGTCACCGGCCCCTGGTCGCCGAGATCGTCCATCAGGCGCTTGCGCCAGGCCGCGCCGCCCTGGAAGGTCAGCGCCGAATAGAGCTGGTTCGGGCAGGAATCGATCCAGGCCTTCAGCCGCTCGCCGCCTTTCTCCTTGAAGGCGGCCTGCTGCAGCGAGCCGTATTTCAGCGTGACCACGTCCCAGCCGAAATTGCGGAACATCGTCTCGAACCGGTCGTAGAGCCCTTCGCGGATGACGGCGTCGAGCGACTGGCGGTTATAGTCGATGACCCACCAGGTGTTGCGCAGGCCGTGCTTCCAGCCCTCCATCAGGGCCTCGAAGATATTGCCCTCGTCGAGCTCGGCATCGCCGATCAGCGAGACCATCCGGCCTTCCGGACGGTCCTTCGCCCAGCCATGCGCCTTCACGTAATCCTGCGTCAGCGAGGAGAACAGCGTCTGCGCGACGCCGAGGCCGACCGAGCCGGTCGAGAAATCGACGTCGTCGATATCCTTGGTGCGCGAGGGGTAGCTCTGCGCACCCTTGTAACCGCGGAAGTTTTCAAGCTTCTCTCGCGTCTGCAGGCCCATCAGATAGTTGATGGCGTGGAAGATCGGCGAGGCATGCGGCTTCACCGCGACGCGATCCTGCGGCTTCAGCGCGGCCATGTAGAGCGCCGTCATGATCGTGGCGAGCGAGGCCGAGGAGGCCTGATGCCCGCCGACCTTCATCCCATCCTCGTTCGTGCGGATATGGTTGGCGTTATGGATCGTCCAGGAGGCGAGCCAGAGGATCTTCTTTTCCAGCTCGGCGAGAAACGGCAGGCGCGGATCTGTTGTCATGGATTTTCGGCTCGAACTCCCCAGTGCGCCGATCATGCACGGAAGCCCTGGCGACACGAACCAATTTTCAGCACCTCGACGAGGCCGCGTAGCGGATTCGCCTAAAAACCGCTCTGGTATCGCAAGCAATCACCAAAGAGCGCTGTCGTCGTCCTGGCCTATCTCTCGGCCGGACGACTGTGACCGACCGGCGCAGGCTCCTCCTCCTGCTGCTGCAGGATATGGGCACGGATCAAGGTCCGTAGCGCGCCGGCGTCCCGAGCGGCGAGCGCCTCGACCATGGCGAAATGCTCGCGGTTCGACTGCTCGATCCGGCTTCGCTTCTGCCATTGCCCAGCTCCGGCCGAGGGGATCCGGCCGCGAAGCTCTTCGACCAGCAGCACTAGCTCGGGATTGCCGCATAATCCGAGCAGCCGGCCATGGAAGGCGATGTTCGCGTCATGGAGGTCGATGATCGTGCCACCGGGCAGGAGCGCGTCGAAGCGTTGGGCCAGACGCTGCATTTGCGCGACATCCTCGTCCCGGACGCGAGCCACGATGGCATCGACGGCTCCCGTCTCGAGGATCACCCGCACGTCGCGGATCTCCTGCGCCAGACGCCCGTCGGGCTTGACGACGTGATAGCCGCGATTGGGCTGATGCATGACCAGCCGCTTCTGGACCAGCCGGTCGAGGGCCCGGCGCACGTCCATGCGTTTGGCCGCGTAGCGCTGTTCGATGTCGATCTGCTTCAGCCATTCTCCCGGAGCCAGCGCGCCGGCCTGGATCGCCCCCGCCAGCGCATTGGCCAGCGCGTCGTGGCGACCTTCGCCCGATTTCGTCCTCGTGCCGCGATTGGTCTCGCCGGTCCCGCCGCCAGACATCGTTTCTCCATGCATCGCTCGGCCGGCCGCCTTGCAGCCGGCCCTGCTTGTCCGGCCACAACCCTTATGTGAAAAATTGGCGCCAATACAGATGCCCGATGCGGAGCAGGAAGCCGATGAGCAGCCAGGAAGCGAGCAACAGCAAGGAGGTCTGGCGGCGCGTCGACGACAAGTCGGCGGACTATTTCGCGCTCTCGGATCGCATCTGGCACATGCCCGAGCTCAACTATCAGGAGATCCGCTCGGCCGCCGAGCACCGCGCCATGCTGGAGCACGAAGGCTTCCGCGTCACCGACAACGTCGCCGGATTGCCGACGGCGCTGATCGGGGAAGCAGGCGAGGACGGCCCGGTCATCGCGATCATGGGCGAGTACGACGCCCTGCCCGGCCTCAGCCAGCAGGCCGGCGTTGCCGCCGAGGCTCCGGTCGAAAAGGGCGGCAACGGCCATGGCTGCGGCCACAACATGCTGGGCTCCGCCTCGCTGCTCGCGGCAGCGGCGGTGAAGGACTATCTCGCCGCCAACGGGCTGAAGGGCCGGGTGCGCTACTATGGCTGCCCAGCCGAGGAAGGAGGCTCCGCCAAGGGCTTCATGGTCCGCGCCGGCGCCTTCGACGACGTCGACATCGCCCTGTGCTGGCATCCGGCCTCGTTCACCGGCGTCAACCGCCCGTTCTCTCTCGCCTGCGTCGAGATCGAATACACCTTCACCGGCCGCGCTTCACATGCCGCGGCGGCGCCGCATCTCGGCCGCTCCGCCCTCGACGCGGTCGAGCTGATGCATATCGGCGTCAACTACATGCGCGAGCACATGCCGTCGACGGCGCGCATTCACTACGCGATCATCAATCCCGGCGGCATCGCCCCCAATGTGGTTCAGGCCACGGCGACGACGCGCCAGCTCATCCGGGCCGCCACGCTGTCCGAGATGTGGGAACTCGTGGCGCGCGTGAGGAAGATCGCGGAAGGCGCCGCGCTGATGAGCGAGACCAGCGTCTCCGTCAGGCAGCTTTCGGGCGATGCCAATCTCGTCGGCAACCGTCCGCTCGAGGAAGCGATGCATGCCAATCTCGAAGCGCTCGGTGGTCCGGGCTTCGACGCGGCCGACCACGCTTTCGCCGCCGGCTTCCAGAAGACGCTGAGCGCCGAGGACATCGCCTCATCCTATGCCCGCCTTGGCCTGGCGCCGCGTGAGGGAGAGGCGCTGAGCGACGAGATCTACCCGCTGGGCGCCGGCAGCGACACATCGGTCGGCTCGACCGATGTCGGCACGGTGAGCTGGGTCGTGCCGACCGTCCAATGCCGCACCGCCTGCTATGCGGTCGGCACGCCCGGCCATTCCTGGCAGCTCGTTGCGCAGGGCCTGGCCCCGGCGGCTCACAAGGGGCTGGCTCTGGCCGCCAAGGCGATGGCGGGCGTTGCGGTCGATGTTCTCAACGACCCCACGCTGCTTGCCGCGGCGCAGGCGGAGTTCGTGGCCTTCCGTGCTGGAAACCCCTTTGCCAATCCGATCACCGACGATGTCGAGCCGCCGCTCGACATGGCGGCTCACTGAGGCGGCTTGCCCGCCGGGCTCTGGCCGGCATCGAGGCCGGCCGGGCGCGTGGCCTTGAATTCCTCCACCGCCGCAGCAGCGAGATCCGTGACAGACGCGGGGCGCTCGCCGATCAGGCGCAGCACGATCCGCCCGAGCCGCGCCTTTGCGTCGTCCTCGAGTTCCGGATCGAGGCGATCATCGTGATCGAGCGACGCCCAGGCACGGGCATGGACCGCCTCGGCGACGAGCAATTCCTTGGAGTTCAGCACTCCGGGAAAGCGGAACGGGCGGCTCGGCATCGAACTGTCAGGCATGAATCGGTCGGGCGTGGTCACGCCGCGGATATAGGGTCGGCACCGGCGAGGGCAACCCCGCCGATGCTCAGCTCGCTCCCGGCCGAGACGCCTCCTCCGCCCGCCTTGCTGCGCGCTCGCGCAAAATCGCGGTCAGGAGTTGGGCCGGCAGCGGCAGCGCAGCGTCGATGCGGGTGGTCAGCCCGACCGGTCCCACCGTGTCGGCGGTGTCGGCGGCCAACACGGACAGCCAGCCCGTCGCGACATCCTCGGCGACGACGCCTTCGGAGATGAACCAGATTGCGTCGGTGAGCCGCAGGTAGTTGCGCGCGAAGGCGTCGGAGACGGTCTCGATCACCCCGGCGGCCGGTCGCAGCGCGTGTGTGACGAGATAGCGCTCCACCGTCGAGCTGATCACCGATCCCGGCGGCGGCAGCAGCCACTGGTGCTGTACGACTCTGGTCATCTCCAGGGGCGAGGCGGCCAGCAGCGGATGATCCGGACCGACGACCAGCGCCAGCCGCTCGGAATAGAGGTGCTCGAAGGCAAAGCCCCGCATCGTCTCCGGATCGGGCATGCGGCCGATGACCAAGTCGAGATCCCCGAGTCTGAGCTGGGACATCAGCACGTCGTTCGGGCCGGTCACGACTCGCGGACGCATCGCCCCGTAGCGTCTCGTCACCTCCGCCAGCGCCCGCGGAAGCACATGGGCGGAAACGGTCGGCAGGGCCCCGACCGAGAAGGCGACGTCCGCATCGGCGCCTTCGTCCCCGACCATGCTGACACCCTGTTTGAGCGCCGTCAGGCTCGCGCCGGCATAGCGGAAGAATATCTCTCCGGGCCCGGTCAGGACCATGGGGCGCCGATTCGGCTCGAACAGCGTCGCGCCGAGAATGTCCTCGAGTTCCTGCACGGTCTTGGAGACTGCAGGCTGGCTCAGCCCGAGCAGCGCCGCTGTCTTCACCACGCTCTTCAGGCGCGCGACTTCGAGGAACGCCACCAGATGGCGCAGCTTGATGCGCCCGTTCAGGGGATACAGCCGCGGACCTGCCATGCTCAATATAACCCCAGCGTTAATCAACGGCGCCAAATGCTGCCACAGCATATCCATTTCCGTAACAGGAAGGGAGATCGCGCGGCTGCGCTTGCGGCCGAGCCGGCTCTGCCGGCCGATGCCTGCGGCAGGCCGTCTCCTGCGGCATCATGGGCCGTTCACCGAGTTGGCCGCGGGCCGCCGAACGGCTATGTTGCGCCATCTTGCGCGACGACATCCACACCACGGGCGTTCCCGCCCTCTGCGCCTCCTGCGAGGCACGACATCGCGGCATTTGCGGTGCGCTGACGGCCGAGCAGCTCACGCAGCTCGCCAAGACATCCTCGAAACGCAGAGCGGGGGAAGGCTCCGAGCTCATCGGCGAGGCACAGAACGTTGAAAGCTACTCGAACGTGCTGTCAGGCGTCGTTAAGCTGACGAAAATGCTCTCGGACGGCCGGCAGCAGATCGTCGGACTGCAATTCGCGCCGGACTTCGTCGGCCGCCCGTTCAGGAGCGAGAGCACCCTGGCTGCCGAGGCCGCGACCGATGTCGAGCTCTGCTCGTTCCCCCGCGCCACCATCGAGCGCATGATGGCTGAGCAGCCAGACATGGAGCATCGTCTCCTGCGGCAGACGCTGAAGGAACTCGACCAGGCGCGCGAATGGATGGTCACGCTCGGGCGCAAGACCGCGGCGGAGAAGGTCGCGAGCTTTCTCCTGATGATCGCGCGCAACATCGATCCGGCAAGGTCGCCGCAGCAGCGCGCGGTCACCTTCGATCTGCCGCTCTCACGGGCCGAGATCGCCGACTTCCTGGGCCTGACGATCGAAACCGTCAGCCGGCAGTTCACGCGCCTGCGCGCCGAGGGGGTCATCCGGATCGAGCACAACCGACGCGTCATGCTCGACGACATCCACAAGCTCGCCGCCTGCTCCGGCGATTGATCGGGCGGGCCGCTCACCCCTCGCCCGGCAGGGCCGACAGAATGCAGTCCTGCTCGAAGGCGATGTGCCGGCGCATCGAATCGAAGAGTGCCCGCAGCATGTAGCCGAACGCCTCGGGGTTGGCGATCGGCCGCCCTTCTCCATAGGCGAGCAGGGCTTCGCTCAGATCCTCGGCGGCACAGCGATCCTGCACATGCTCGGCCATGAGCCGGCTCACGATCGCTGCATTGCGCGACGAGACGGCGAAAGCCGGAAAGACGAATTGCTCCTCGAAGCGATGGCAGGCCTCGACCAGCGGCGGCAGGCTGTTCGCCAGCATCAGGCAGCGCAGTCTGTCGACACGCGCGGGCAGGTCGTCCGCCAGCTTCTCCAGCATGTCGCAAGCCTCCAGCATCCTGGCGTGGCCGCGCGCCATGTCGATGACCGGAACGAAACCAGGGGGCTTCCCACCCTCGCCCCATCCGCCACCGTTGGCCGCGGGCCTTGCCATCGCCAGCGCGCTCGTCAGGGCGTCGGCAGGGCGACGGCATCGTGCGCCGGCTCCTCGCGCACCGTGCGCAGCTCGTACCAGAGCGCGTTCAGGATACCGACGGAGGCGGCGAGGCCGAGGCCGAGAATCCAGGCGAAATACCACATGGCTCGTTCACTCCTGTCCGGTTCAGTAGGCCGAATGGCCGGCATCTTCGATGCCCTTCTCGGTGACTTTGCCCCAGAGCACCCGGTACACCCAGGCGGTGTAGGCCAGGATCAGGGGCATGAAGACCACCGTCGCCAGCAGCATGTTGCGCAGCGTGTCGCGGCTGGAGGACGCGTCGAAAACCGCCAGCGAATGCGCGGGGTTGCTGCTGGATGGCAGCAGGATCGGGAACATCGCCACCCCCACCGTCGCGACGATCATCGCGACGCCGAGCTTGGAGGCGAGGAAGGTGAACCCTTCCCAGCGCGCCCGGAAGCCGATCGCGGCCAGCAGCGGCGCTGCGATGCCGAGCCCCGGAATGGCCCAGAGGGCGGGATGCGCGCGGAAATTCGCGAGCCAGGCGGCAGGATCGGCCACGACGGTCTTCAGCAGCGGATTTGACGGCCCGTCCCAGACGATCGGAGAGGTGACGCGATAGCCGCCGAGCAAACCGAGCCAGACGAGGACACCGCCTCCGGCGAAGAGCAGAGCGGTCAGGAAGGCGGCCGTCGTGCCGAAGTCGCGTGCCCGGGCAGCCACTGCGCCGTCGGCCTTGAAACTCAGCCAGGCGGCTCCGTGCATGGTCAGCATCGCGAGCGACACGAGCCCGCAATACAGCGCCGCCGGATTCAGCAGGCCGAACAGGTTGCCCTCGTAGATCGGCCGCAGGTCCGCGGTGAAGTGGAACGGCACGCCCTGCAGGGTGTTGCCGACCGCGACGCCGAAGATCAGCGCGGGCACGGCCCCGCCGATGAAAAGCGCCCAGTCCCAGCGCGCGCGCCAGTCCGGATCGGGCTTCTTGGAGCGATACTTGAAGCCGACCGGGCGCAGGATCAGGGCGCTCAGCACGAGGAACATCGCCAGGTAGAAGCCCGAGAAGCTGAGCGCATAGAGGGCCGGCCAGGCGGCGAAGATCGCACCGCCTCCGAGAATGAACCAGACCTGATTGCCCTCCCAGACCGGGCCGACCGTATTGATCGCGACCCGGCGCTCGATGTCTTCCCTGGCGACGAAGGGCAGCAGCACGCCCACACCCATGTCGAAGCCGTCCGTGACGGCGAAACCGATGAGCAGGACGCCGAGCAGCACCCACCAGATCAGCCGCAGCATTTCATAGGAAAGAAGGAATTCGATCATCGTCGTGATCCTTGGCTGGGCAGGCGGTCATTCGGCCGGATAGGGAGCAACGGCGCGCGGACCCGGCCGGACCGGCCGCAACCCTTCGACCACCGAGGCGACATCCGGCCCCTTTTGGATCGCGGCCAGCATCAGCCTGACCTCGATCACGGCGAGCGTGCCGTAGAGCAGCGTGAAGCCGGCGATGGTCAGCAGCAGGTTGTAGACGCCGAGCTCGGATGTCGCCAGGAAGGTCGGCAGCACACCTTCGATGATCCAGGGCTGCCGGCCGAATTCGGCGACGAACCAGCCGATTTCGATCGCAAGCCAGGGCAAGGGCATCGCCAGCAGCGCCATGCGGAACAGCCAGCCAGGCGCCTCCGTCTCCCGGATCGTATGCCACAGCGAGATTGCGAAGACGGCGAGCAGGAGGAAGCCGCAAAGCACCATCAGGCGAAAGCCGAAGAACAGCCACGGCACCCCCGGCACGGTCGACCATGCCGCGTCCTTGATCTGCTGTTCGCTGGCCTGCCGCGGATCGGGAACGTACTGCTTCAGCAGCAGCGCATACCCCATGTCGGCGGCGTGCTGGCTGAAGGCGGCCCGTGCGACGCCGTCGTCGCGGTTCGCCTTCATCTTCTCCAGCGCGTCATAGGCCAGCACGCCGTTGCGGATGCGCTCTTCGGCCTTGGCGACGAGCTGGTCGATGCCGGGAATCTGCTTGTCGATCGAGCGGGTCCCGATCAGGCCCATCACCCAGGGAATCTGGATGGCGAAATGCGTCTTCCGCTCCTTGATGTCGGGGATGCCGATCGCCGTGAAGGGTGCGGGCGCCGGCTCCGTCTCCCACATCGCCTCGATGGCGGCGAGCTTCATCTTCTGGTTGTCGGTGAGCGCATAGCCGCTTTCGTCGCCGAGCACGATGACCGACAGGGCCGAGGCGAGGCCGAAGGCCGAGGCGATGACGAAGGAGCGCTTGGCGAGCTGGATGTGCCGGCCGCGCAGCATGTACCAGCCCGAAACGCCGAGCACGAAGGTCGCGGCGCAGACATAGCCGGCCGAGACCGTGTGGACGAACTTCGCCTGGGCGACGGGGTTGAAGATCACCGCCGTGAAATCGGTGACCTCCATCCGCATCGTGTCCGGATTGAAGGCCGCCCCGACCGGATTCTGCATCCAGCCATTGGCCACGAGAATCCACAGCGCCGAGAAATTGGTGCCGAGCGCCATCAGCCACGTCACGATCATATGGGCGCGGGGCGAGAGCCTGTCCCATCCGAAGAAGAACAGCCCGACGAAGGTCGCCTCCAGGAAGAAGGCCATCAGACCCTCGATCGCCAGCGGAGCTCCGAAGACGTCGCCGACGTAATGCGAGTAGTAGGCCCAGTTCATGCCGAACTGGAATTCCATGGTGATGCCGGTGGCGACGCCGAGCGCGAAGTTGATGCCGAACAGCACGCCCCAGAACTTGGTCATGTCACGCCAGATCGTCCGGCGGGTCATGACGTAGACCGTCTCCATCATCGCGATCAGGATGGAGAGGCCGAGCGTCAGGGGCACGAAGAGAAAATGATAGAGGGCTGTCAGCGCAAACTGGAGGCGCGACAAATCGACGAGAAGCGGATCGACCATGGCATCATCCTTCCGGAACGCTTCCTTATAGCGCTAGCATCGTCGAGGCTGTTGATTTGAATCAAGCCGGAGCCGTCCGCGACGTGTGAAGGAAAGGACATGGCGCAATCCACCAGCCCGGACGATCGGCACGACCCGCGCGCGGATGCGGGCGAAGCCTTTGCCGCGCTGGCGCGTTCGCGCGAATGGGGCGCCCGGGATCTCCGGCAGTTGCTCGGCTGGCAGGTGCTGCGCACGGCGGCCCGCCTTGTCGCCTCCGGCCTGATGGCGTGGCTGTTCGGCCGGCTCGTCATGGGACAGGATCTCGCGCCCTGGGCGGTGGCCGCCATCGCCGCCGCGGTTCTGGTTGCGGCCTTCATGGGCCTGATGGCCGACCGCGCACAGAGCACGGCCGAGCTGCGGGTTGCCACCGCTCTGCGGGCCGCAGCCGGCACCCGGCTCCAGTCCATGCCGGCGCGGCTGCTGCAATCCCTGCCGGCCGGCGGCCTCATCGTCGGGCTTCAACGCCATCCCGAGGCGGTGGCGAGCCTCGTCATCGGGCATCGAGCCGCCAGCCTGATGATGGCTGCGGGCCCGCTGATGGCCGCGGCGATGATCGCGATCGTGTCCTGGCCGGCTGCCTTGCTGGTTCTCGTGCTGACGCCGGTGATGATCCTGTTCTTCGCGCTGGTCGGCGACGTCATTCGCAGCCGGGCCGAAGCGCAGGAAGCGGCCTACAGCCATCTCGCAGGCCAGTTCGCCGACCGGATGCGCGCGCTCCCCACCATCGTCGGCAACGATGCGCTGGCAACCGAGGAGGCCAAGCTTGCCCGCCGTCTCGATGCCTATGTCGCCCGAACGATGGGCGTCCTGCGCATCGCCTTCCTCAATGCCGGGCTCATCGACTTCTTCGCCTCGCTCTCCATCGCGATGCTCGCCGTCTTCCTCGGGCTCGGACACCTCAAGCTCGCCACCATCCCGGGCTTTTCGAACCTGGAGCTGTGGCAGAGTCTCTTCATCCTGATGATCGCGCCGGAGTATTTCGCGCCGTTCCGCCGCTTTTCCGAGCAGTACCACGCCAAGGCCGAAGGGCTCGCCGCCGCGACCGCGCTCGACCGTCTGCTCGATATGGCACCCGTCCCCGCGCCGTCCCTCCACGCGGTCGAGCAGGCATTGGCCGGCCTCGCCTTGCCGGAGCACGGGCTCGTCGTCGTCTCGGGCCCGAGCGGCGCGGGCAAATCCACCTTCCTGCGCCGGCTCGCCGGGATCGAAGCCGGGGCAACGGCGCACCCTGCGACGTTTCCCCGCGAACGCATCTGGGTCGCGACGGACAGCTTCGTCCGCGGCGGCTCCCTTGCTGAGGCGGTCGCGCAGGGGCTCGAGGAGCCGTGTCCGACCCGCCTGAGCGAATCCGTCCGCCGCGTCGGCCTTCTCGACGACCGCCTGCTGCCCGGCGGGCTGTCGGCACGGATCGCCCATGGCGGCAGCAATCTCTCGGGCGGTCAGCGGCTGCGGGTGGCGCTGGCGCGCGCCCTTGCCAGCAGACACGACGTGCTCGCCGACGAGCCGACCGCCAAGCTCGATCCGGAAACGGCAGCGGCGATCCGCCAGGCCCTCCGCGAGATGGCTCGGACACGGCTGGTCGTGGTCGCGAGCCATGATCCCGAACTGATCGCGCTCGCCGACCGGCAGATCGCGCTGGACAGCCCTGTCCTGGCCGAGGCCGCGGCATGATGGACCGGGCAGCCGAGCGCCGCGCAACCTCCCGCAGGCTCTGGAGCCATGCCGGGGCCCTCGCGGTCGCGGCCTTGTCGTGCGGTGTGCTGCTCGGCGGGCTTTCCGCCTGGTTTCTCGGCTCGGTCGCCATCGCCGGCCTTGGCGCGGCCGCCTACAGCTTCAACTTTCACATCCCCGCAGCACTGGTCCGCCTTTTTGCGGTCGGTCGTACGGCGGCACGTTACGGCGAGCGGCTCGCCGGCCACCGGGCGGCCCTCACCGACCAGACGATTCGCCGCGTCGCCCTTTTCGGCGCGATGGCGGTGGCTCCCGCCGCCCGTAGCGCCGGCTGGCAGCTCGCCGACCAGGCCCGGCTGGCGGACTATCTGGACGATGTCGAGGATCTCGATTTCGCGCGATTGCGTGCCGATTTCCCCGCCTTGCTGCTCGCGATCGGCGTCACGGCTTGCCTGATCGCGACCGCTTTCGTGGCGCCGCTCGCCCTCGTCCCGATCGCGGCATTGCTGAGCGCGCTCGCCGCGGCGGCGGCCCGGTTCGCGCACACGGGCGCCGCCACATGGGACGAGACGCGCCGGCACCGGCGCGACGGCGCCCGGCGCCTCGGCGCCGCGCTCGCCTCCGTCGTTCCCCTGCAGGCCGAAGGCGCCTGGAAAGGGCGCTGTGCCGAAGCCGTCGGGCTGCTTTCGCAGGCGGACGCCGCCGTCGGCAGGCTCCGGCTGGCGCAAGCGCGGCTGGACGCGCTCGCCGCGCTGCTTGGCCCGGTCGCCGCGGTCAGCGTCTTCGCCGCCGCCTGGCATGCGGGTGCGCGAAACGAAGCCATGCTGGTGCCCGCCTTCCTCGCTTTCGCCTGGATCGCCCTCGCCGAGACGGCTCAGGCGATCTCGCGCCTCGTCCTGGCCGCGCTGCGCCGCCGCGCCGCGAAAGCGGAGATCGATCGCTGGAGCGGGACAGCGCCTCCCGCCGCGCCGGCGGCGGCCGCAGCTTCGCCGGTCTCCCTTCAAAGCCTGGAAAGCCCGGCGCTGGTGCGGCGCGCGCCGGACGCCCGCCCGCTCGGCGATGCGGTCGCGCTGTCGCTCGAGGCGGGACGGCCGACCATCCTCACCGGCACGAGCGGCGCGGGCAAGACGAGCCTGCTCAAGCAGATCGCCGGATGGACCGGCGACGACATCCTGCACGGTGACGGGGGAGCGCTGACCGCGGCCGACCGGCGCATGCTGGCCGCCTTCTGCCCGCATGATGCCGCGATACTGGCCGATACGGTCCGCGCCAACCTCTTCGCCCCGGCCGGGCCCGACCAGGCTTTATGGCAGGCGCTCGACGCCGTCGAGCTGACCGAGCGCATCATCGCCGCCGGGGGCCTCGACGGCTGGATCACCCAGGATTCGCTCTCGCTCGGCGAGGCGCAGCGGCTGAACCTCGCTCGCGCCTGGCTTTCGGCCAAGCCGCTCGTGCTGCTCGACGAGCCGACCGAGCATCTGCGAGCCGATCAGGGACATCGCATCCTCAAGCGCCTGCTCGAAAGACTGAACGACCGCATCGTGGTGATGTCGAGCCACGGCGTCGCCGCGTGGCCCGGAGCGGTCACCATCCACCTCTGACGCGGCCTGGTCTCAGCAGAAGTCGAAGTCGACGCCCTCGTCGGCCTGCAGGACATGGTCGTCATAGAGCTTGTCGTAGCCACGCCGCGAGGTTGCGGCCGGCGCCGCCAGGGCGGCCCGCCGCGCGGCCAATTCGTCAGCGTCCACCAGCAGGTCGAGCCGCCTTTCGGAAACGCTGAGTCTGATCCGGTCTCCGTCCCGCACCAGCGCCAGTGGTCCGCCGATCGCCGCCTCCGGCGCGACATGCAGGACGATGGCGCCATAGGCGGTGCCCGACATCCGTGCATCCGAAATGCGCACCATGTCCTTGACGCCGCGGGCCGCGAGCTTGCGCGGGATCGGCAGGTAGCCGGCTTCCGGCATCGCCGCATCGCTGCGCGGCCCGGCATTCTGAAGCACCAGCACGTCATCCGGGGCGACGTCGAGGTCCGGGTCGTCGATCCGCGCCGCCAGGTCCTCGAGCGACGAGAACACGACGGCACGTCCCTCGTGCTCAAGCAGACGCTTCTCGGCCGCCGCCCGCTTCACGATCGCACCACGCGGCGCCAGCGTGCCGAACACGGCGACGAGGCCGCCATCGGGGTCGACCGGCTCGGCCCGCGCCCTGACGATGCTACGGTCGACGGTATCGACCAGCGGTGCGTCGATCAGCTCGCCCAGCGTCCTGCCTGTCACGCTGAGCGCGTCGAGATGCAGGAGATCGCGCAACTCCTGCAGTACCGCCGGCACGCCGCCACCGGCAAAGAAGTCTTCCATGTAATTGGCGCCGACGGGCTTCAGGTTGACCAGCACCGGCGTCTCGTCCGACAGCCGGTTGAGACGGTCGAGATCGACCTTGACCCCGGCACGCCGCGCGATGGCGGTGAGATGGATAACGGCGTTGGTCGAGCCGGAGATCGCCAGCAGCACCCGCCAGGCGTTCTCGATCGCCTTCTCGGTGACGATCTGGCGCGGCAATAGCCTCTGCGTCCCGATGAGCTCGACCGCCCTCCGGCCGCTCTCTTCGGCGCAACGCAGGCGGTCGGCATGAACAGCCGGAATCGCCGCCGAGCGCGGCAGCGCCAGCCCCAGCGTCTCCGCGATGCAGGCCATCGTGCTCGCCGTCCCCATCACCGCGCAGGTGCCGGACGTGGTCGCCAGTCGCCCCTCGACGGCCTCGATCTCGGCCTCGTCGATCTCGCCGGCGCGGTAGCGCGCCCAGAAGCGTCGGCAGTCGGTGCAGGCGCCCAGCCGTTCGCCGCGATGACGCCCGGTCGACATCGGCCCGGCCACCAGTTGCACGGTCGGCACATTGGCCGAGAGCGCCGCCATCAGCTGCGCAGGCACGGTCTTGTCGCAGCCGCCCATCAGCACGACCGCGTCGATCGGCTGGGCCCGGATCATCTCCTCCGTATCCATCGCCATCAGGTTGCGGAATTTCAGGCTGGTCGGGTTGAGGAAGACTTCGCCCAGCGAGATCGTCGGGAATTCGAGCGGCAGCCCGCCCGCCATCAGCACGCCGCGTTTCACCGCCTCCAGCAATTCGGGGAAATGGCGGTGGCAGTTGTTGAAGCCGCTATAGGTGTTGGCGATGCCGACGATCGGCCGCGCCAGCGCTTCGTCGGAATAGCCCATCGAGCGCGCGAAGGAGCGGCGCAGATAGGCGGCGAAGGCGGGATCGCCGTAGTTGGTGAGGCCGCCGGCGATGCCGCGTCCCTTTGCTGGCCTGTCGCTCATGGCATTCCTCCCGATGACCGCCGCTGCCATTCAAAGCGTCAGGCCGCGCTCCCGCAGTGCCGAACGCAGGTCGATCGGTTCGATGAAATGCACGGTCTGCATGCCCAGCGCGCCTGCAGCCGCGACGTTCCGGGCGCTGTCGTCGACGAAGATGCAGTCTCCGGCAGCCAGATCGTAGCGCTGCATCAGCAGCTCGAAGATGGCCGGGTCCGGCTTGATCAACCGCTCATGCGCCGAGACGATCACACCGTCGAAGGATTGCAGGAACGGAAAGCGGATCAGGCACTCCGCCCACTTCTCCCGCGAGAAGTTCGTGATCGCGTAGACCTTGTCGCCGCGCCCCTTGAGCTCCGTCAGCACCGCGACGCTATCCTCCACGATCCCGGGGATGCTCTCGTGCCAGCGCTCGTCATAGGCCCTGATCTCGCGCTCCCATTCGGGATGCTGCGACACCAGCAGCGCGACGGCGTCTGCCCAGGAGCGGCCGCGATCCTGCTCGATGTTCCAGGCCGCCGTGCAGACATTCTGCATGAACCAGTCGAGCCGCTCCGGCTCGGGGATCAACTCCCGGTACACCAGCCGCGGGTCCCAGCGGAGCAGGACATTGCCGACATCGAAAACCACCGTCGGGGAAGCTGCAGCCATGATCTCCATCCGCTCGTCCAGGCGCGTGACATCCGCGATGTCAGCAGGCGAAACGCCGGTCCGAAAGGTGGAGCGGCACCGGCTCCCGCGTCAACCGAGAGCTTGCGCGCCCGTGCTATGCCGATCTGACGGGCTCGCGCCTTCAGGCTCAGCGCTCCAGCGCCAGGAAGACCCGGGCCACCTGCTCCAGCGCCTGTTCGGCATCGGCGCAGCGCAGGGCGCCCTCGACCGTCGGCGCACCGTTGAGCAGGAAGACCGGCCGCTTGAACTGGAGCGCGAAGGCGATCTCCGAAAGGGTGCCGTAGCCGCCGCCGACCGCGACGAGACACAGCGCCGCCCGCGCGATGAGAGCGTTGCGCGCGACACCGATTCCGGTCGCCAGCGGCACGGTGACATAGGGGTTGGCGGCCTCCGGCTCCTCGTCCGGCAGCAGCCCGATCGACAAGCCGCCAGCTTCGTTGACACCGCGACAGACGGCCTCCATGACACCGGAGCGACCTCCGCAGAGCACGGTGACGCCGTGCCCCGCGAGCAGCGCCCCCATCTGGGTGGCCATCGCGGATTGCGATGCCGTCGGCGTCCGCGTCCCGATCACCGCAGCCGGGATGCGAACGGCATGGCCGCTCTCCCGCTGCAGCCAGCGCAAGGCTCCCGGGAGGGAAACAGCCACTCCCTCCGGGACGCCGGCTGCGGCGCTCCATGCACGGGCGGCAGGGTCGAAGCAGCGCCCGGCCTCATCCAGCAAACGCCCTTCGGGGCTGAGGCGCAGGCGCGTTTCCACAGCGGTCAGGCCGACTTCTCCTGGCCGAACTCGGAGATGCCGCCATGCTTGGCAGACCAGCTCGCCGGATCGTTCAGGAAGCTCTCGACCTCGGCCAGCACCTTCGGCTCGAAATGCCCGCTTTCCTTGGCCACCGCGAGCACGTCCCACCAGGTCGTGAGATAGTGCAGGTTGACGCCGATCTCGGCCATCAGCTCGCGGCTCTTCGGGAAGATGTCGTAGTAGAACAGCACGAAGCAATGCTGCACGTCGGCGCCGGCATTGCGCAGGGCCTGGCAGAAATTGACCTTGCTGCGCCCGTCGGTGGCGAGGTCCTCGACCAGCAGCGTGCGCGCGCCCTCGACGACCGAACCCTCGATCTGGGCGTTGCGGCCGAAGCCCTTCGGCTTCTTGCGGACATACTGCATCGGCAGGGCCAACCTGTCGGAGATCCAGGCCGCGAAGGGGATGCCCGCCGTCTCCCCGCCCGCGATGGTGTCGAGCGATTCGTAGCCGATATCCCGGACGATGGTGGTGGCGGCGAAATCGATCAGCGTCGAGCGCAGGCGCGGATAGGAGATGATCTTGCGGCAGTCGATATAGACCGGGCTCGCCCAACCCGAAGTGAAGAAGAAAGGCTTATCCTGATAGAAATGGACCGCCTTGATTTCAAGGAACATCTTGGCGGCTTCGCGCGCGATGACCGTGCGGTCGGTCGGGGTGAACAGATTGGCCATGGCGTCAGTTTCTCCGGTCTGAGCGCCATCGTTCGCCGCGCGCGCGGCGTGGGGACGAGGCACCTGTCGAGTTCGCAAACGGCCCCTTCTGGTCCGTCCGGAGAAGCGGGTCAATCCCTCAAAAGGGTTTTCGACAGCAAGGCTTGAGGCGAGCCGCATCGGGCCATGTCGGCCGCTGAAATCGCCGACGGCGGCGGGGCCGCCGCATCGACATTCCTCTCTGGAAAGGTCGGCCCCGAACGCGCGCGAGGCCGCCTCAACCGCCGGAAGCCAGGCTGGAAAAGCCCTTGCCCTCGGCAGCGAGGCGCCGCAGCAGCGGTGCCGGCTCCAGCGCCTTGTCGCCACTCTCGGCGGCCTGCTCCTGCAGCCGCTTGACGATCACGTCGAGCCCGACGCTATCGGCCCAGAACATCGGGCCGCCACGCCAGGCCGGCCAGTTGTAGCCATTGATCCAGACGACATCGATGTCGCCCGGCCGCGCCGCGATGCCCTCTTCCAGGATGCGGGCGCCCTCGTTGACCATCGGGTCGAGCAGCCGCGCCAGGATCTCCTCCTGGCTGAAGGCGCGCCGCGTGACGCCCTGCTCTGTCGAGATGCGCCGGATCAGCGTCTCGACTTCGGGGCAACGCTGCCCCGCGCGCGCACCCTGCGGGTAGAGATAGTAGCCGCGCCCGGTCTTCTGCCCGAACCAGCCGGCCTCGCAGATCGCGTCTGCGACGGCAGCCTTGAGGCCGCGCGCCTTGCGCGAGCGCCAGCCGATGTCGTTGCCCGCGAGATCGGCCATGGCGAAGGGCCCCATCTTGAAGCCGAAATCGACCAGGGCCTGATCGACCTCGTACGGCAGCGCGCCGGCGACCAGCAGGCGCTCGGCAGCGCGCGTGCGCTGCTCCAGCATGCGGTTGCCGACGAAGCCGAAACCGTTCCCAACCACGACCGGCACCTTGCCGAGCTTGCGCCCGAGCACGACGGCCGTGACGACCGCATCCTCCGCCACGCCTTGCGGCCGGACCACCTCCAGCAGCTTCATGACGTTGGCCGGGCTGAAGAAATGCATGCCGAGCACGTCCCGGGGGCGTTTCGTCGCCGCGGCGATGGTCGGAATGTCGAGATAGGAGGTATTGCTGGCGAGGATCGCGCCCGGCTTCGCCACCTTGTCGAGCTCGCCGAAAATCTGCTGCTTGACGCCCATCTCCTCGAAGGCCGCCTCGATCACGATGTCCGCGCCGGCTGCCGCCGCGAGCCCGACCGCCGGCTTGATCAGTGCGAGCCGCGCGGCCCGCGCCTCCGGCGTAAGCGAGCCGCGCTGGACCGAAATGTCGTAGATCGCAGCGATGCGGTTCATGCCGTTGTCGAGCGGCGCCTGCGCCGTCTCGATCAGCGTCACCGGGATGCCGGCATTGGCGAAGCACATGGCGATGCCGCCGCCCATCGTGCCCGCGCCGATCACGGCCGCGCCGGCGATGGGGCGCGGTTTCACCTGCGGCCCGATGCCCGGTACCCTGGCGACCTCGCGCTCGGCGAAGAAGACATGGCGCAGCGCTTGGGCGCGGGGATCGGCCACCAGCGCCAGGAACAGCCTGCGCTCAGCTGCCAACCCTTCTGCGAACGGCAGCAGGAACACGTTGCGCACCGCCTCGACCAGCGCCGGCACGTTCGGCGCATCACCCGCCTTGCGCAGCGCATCCTTCGCCAAGGTCTCGAAGGCGGCCCGGTCCGCCTCGGTCAGCCTGTCGGCCGCCAGGCTGGTCACGGGCCGGCGTCCTTCGGCGGCGAGCCCTTCGGCGACCCGAATGGCCGTGGCCAGCAGGTCGCTCGACACCACCTCGTCCAGCAGGCCCCATTCCAGCGCGCGGCCCGCCGGAACCGGATCGCCCGACAGCATCATCGCAAAGGCCTTCGCCGCTCCGATCAGACGCGGCAGGCGCTGCGTGCCTCCGGCGCCGGGGATGAGGCCGAGCTTGATTTCCGGCATGCCCAGCTGCGCCGTCGGCAGGCCCACACGGGCATGGCAGGCCAGCGCGACCTCGAGCCCCCCGCCCAACGCCACGCCCTGGATCGCGGCGACGACCGACTTGTCCGAGCGTTCGATCGCATCGAGCACATCGGGCAGGAAAGGCGGGACCGGCGGCTTGCCGAATTCGCTGATGTCGGCACCGGCGATGAAGGCCTTGCCCGCCGCGGCGATCACGATGGCCTCGACCGTACCATCCGCATTGGCCTCGGCGATCGCCGCGACCAGCCCCTCCCGCACGGCCGCCCCGAGGGCGTTCACCGGCGGGTTGTCGATCGTGATGACGGCAATCGCCGCATGGCGGGAGAAAGTGACCGGACTCAAGGCGGCGGCTCCTGACGCAATGCCGGAACGACCAGGCTGGCGGTTCGTCCGGAGGCATCGAGGAATAGCCCATCCTGGCAGGCGAGCAGCAGATTTTTTGCCGCAGGCACGGATGGCGGGCGGATGAGGTGCCGGGCCGTGCGCGCACGCCGCTCCAGTCATGCGGAAGCCGGAATCCTCGCGCATGGCAAGGTTGCAACGCATGGTGTCGGCCTTCGCCCCTCTTGGCTTATGGTCGTGCGCATCACGAACGGAGCTTGGACGATGGCGAAGCGGTTGGAAGAGATCTGGAGCGAGCTGGCAGCCTGTCGTGCGGCGACGAAGGACCGCCACCTGCGCGAACTCTTCGCCGAGGATCCCCAGCGCTTCGGCCGCTTCTCCGCCCGCCTCGACGATCTGCTGCTCGACTATTCCAAGACCTCGGTGACGTCCGAGGGTCTCGGCCTGCTGCTGAAGCTCGCCACGGCCGCCGGGATCGAGGCCAAGCGCGATGCCATGTTCGCCGGCACCGCGATCAACACCACGGAGAACCGCGCCGTCCTGCACACCGCGCTGCGCAACCTCTCCGAGCGCCCGATCATGGTCGACGGCACCGACGTGATGCCGGAGGTGCACGCGACGCTGGACCGGCTGTTCGCCTTCGCCGAGGGCATCCGCAACGGCAGCATCGCCGCCGCCGGTGGCGGCCGCTTCACCGATGTCGTGAACATCGGCATCGGCGGCTCCGATCTCGGGCCGGCGATGGCGACACTCGCGCTCGCGCCCTATCACGACGGCCCGCGCCTGCATTACGTTTCGAATGTCGACGGCGCCCATATCGCGGATACGCTCGCGAAGCTCGACCCGGCGCGGACGCTGGTGATCGTCGCCTCGAAGACCTTCACCACCATCGAGACCATGACCAACGCCGCGACCGCACGGGCATGGCTGGCCGGTGCGCTCGGCGAGGCGGCGGTCGCCGCTCATTTCGCCGCGGTCTCCACCGCGCTCGACAAGGTCGCTGCCTTCGGGATCGAGCCGGAGCGCGTCTTCGGCTTCTGGGATTGGGTCGGCGGCCGCTATTCCGTCTGGTCGGCGATCGGGCTGCCGGTGATGATCGCGATCGGGCCGGAGAATTTCCGCTCCTTCCTCGCCGGCGCCCATGCCGTCGACGAGCATTTTCGCACCACGCCGCTCGACCGCAACCTGCCTGTCCTCATGGGTCTGATCGGTCTCTGGCATCGCGACGTCTGCGGCTATCCGACCCGCGCCGTCCTGCCCTACGACCAGCACCTCGTCCGGCTACCCGCCTATCTCCAGCAGCTCGACATGGAATCGAACGGCAAGCGCGTCCGCAAGGACGGCACGCCGGTCGAGCGGCCGACCGGCCCCGTGGTCTGGGGCGAGCCCGGCACCAACGGCCAGCACGCCTTCTACCAGCTCATCCACCAGGGCACCGATGTCGTGCCCTGCGAATTCCTGATCGCGGCCGAGGGCCATAATCCCGAGCTCGCCCATCACCAGCGTCTGCTCATCGCCAACTGCCTCGCGCAGAGCGAGGCGCTGATGAAGGGCCGCACGCTGGAGGAAACGCGGGTACAGCTCGCCAAGAAGGGGGTCGCGCCGGCAGAGATCGCGGCTCGCGCGTCGCACATGACGTTCCCCGGCAGCCGCCCCTCGCTGACGATAGCCTATCGCAAGCTCGACCCCTTCGCGCTGGGCCGGATCATCGCGCTGTTCGAGCATCGGGTCTTCGTCGAGGCAGCGATCTGGGACATCAACGCCTTCGACCAGTGGGGCGTGGAGCTCGGCAAGGAGCTGGCGACGGCGCTCATGCCGGTGATCGAGGGCAAGGCGCCCGGCAACAGCCATGATTCCTCGACCGCGGGCCTGGCCGCCTATCTGACCGCATAGACCATCGGGTCGCTTGCTCCTGCCCCTGTCTTCGGCCAGCCTGGAACGATGATGGACCTCACGATTTCGCCCGAACTCGATGATCTGCGGCGCCGGATCGCGGCCTTCGTCGAGACGCAGATCATCCCGCGCGAGACCGATCCCGCGAGTTGGGACGCTCATGAGAACATCGCCGAGCCGGCGCTGTCGGAACTGCGGGCGAAAGCGCGTGCAGCCGGGCTCTGGTGCCTGCAGCTCAGCCCGGAGACCGGCGGGCTCGGCGTCGGGCGCGTCGGCATGGCGGTCTGCTACGAGGCGATGAACCGCTCGATCTTCGGCCCGGTCGTCTTCAACTCGGCCGCGCCCGACGACGGCAACATGATGGTGCTGGAAGCGGTGGCGACACCCGACCAGAAGCGCCGCTGGCTCGCGCCGATCGTCGCGGGCGAGGTTCGCTCCGCCTTCGCGATGACCGAACCGCATCCCGGCGGCGGCTCCGATCCGACCATGATCCGCACCCGCGCCGAAAAGCAGCCCGACGGCTCGTGGAAGCTCTACGGTCGCAAATGGTTCATCACCGGCGCGGAAGCCGCGGCCCATTTCATCGTGATCGCCCGCACCTCCGACGACGCGCGGCGCGGCTTGACGGCGTTCCTCTTTCACCGCGACCAGCCCGGCTGGAAGATCCTCCGTCGGATCGAGATCATGGGTCCGGAGGAACATGGCGGCCATTGCGAGATCGAGTTCGACGGCCTGCACATCCCCGCCGATGACGTCCTGATGGGAGAAGGCGACGGCTTCAAGGTCACGCAGATCCGGCTCGGCCCCGCACGTCTCACCCATTGCATGCGCTGGCTCGGGCTCGCCAAACGCTGCGTCGAGATCGCCCGCGCCTATGCCGCGACCCGCGAAGGCTTCGGCGTCCGCCTCGCCGATCGCGAGAGCATCCAGCTCAAGCTCGGCCGCACCGCCATGGCGATCGAGATCGGCCGCCTGCTGGTGATGAAGGCCGCCTGGGAGCTCGATCGCGGCGGGCAAGCGCGCAAGGAGGTCTCGATGGCCAAGGTGCAGGCCGCCAACACGCTGCACGAGGCCGCCGACATGGCGATCCAGATCAACGGCGCCCGCGGCTATTCGAAGGATACCGTGCTCGAATGGATCTACCGCTACGCGCGCCAGGCGCGGCTGGTCGACGGCGCCGACGAGGTGCACCAGATGGTCCTCAATCGCTTCCTCGACAAGGAAGGCGATGATTTCTGGCGCTGGCAGGTCGCCGGCGCGTGACGGCCTCTGCCGATCGAGCCGGGCCCGGCTTCGATACCGCTGCGCTCGACGCTTTCCTGCGTGGAGCGGTGGACGGCGTTTCCGGCCCGATGCGGCTGGAACAGATCGGCGGCGGACAGTCCAACCCGACCTTCTTCGTCAGCTATGACGACCGTGCGCTAGTACTGCGCAAGCAGCCGCCGGGCGAGCTCCTGCCCTCGGCCCACGCCATCGACCGCGAATACCGCGTCATCAGTGCGCTTGCTCGAACGGACGTGCCGGTGCCGCCCGCCCTGCTCTATTGCGACGACCGCACCATCCTCGGCACGCCCTTCTACCTGATGGAGAAGGTCGAGGGCCGCGTCTTCCACGACTGCACCCTGCCCGGCCTTGCGCCGGAGGAGCGCGGCGCCATGTATGCCTCGCTCGCGGAAACGCTGGCCGCGCTGCACAATGTCGATGCCGCGGCTGTCGGCCTCGGCGACTACGGCAGGCCCGGCAACTATTTTTCCCGCCAGATCGCGCGCTGGGGCCGGCAATGGGACCTGTCGCGCAGCCGCGACGACGCCCATATCGACCGGCTGCGGAACTGGCTGCCGCAGCATATCCCCGCCGACGAGACCGTCGGCCTCGTCCATGGCGACTACCGCATCGGCAATGCCATGTTCCATCCAACCGAGCCGCGCGTCGTCGCCCTGCTGGACTGGGAGCTTTCGACGCTCGGCCACCCGCTCGCCGATCTCGCCCACACCGCGATCGCCTGGCTCTCGCGCCCGGAAGAATATGGCGGCCTCGCCGGGCTCGATCTCGCGGCGCTCGGCCTGCCCGATCTCGACCGCTTTGCGGCGCTCTACGGCGCCCAGGCGCGGCACGGCCTGACCTTGCAGCCCTTCCATCTCGCCTTCGCGCTGTTCCGCTGGGCGGTGATCTTCGAGGGCATCGCGGCCCGCGCCCGTGCCGGCAACGCCTCCGCCGACAACGCGGCCGAGACCGGCCGCCTTGCCGCCGCCTTCGCCAAACGCGCCGCAGAGCTCACCTTGTGAACATGCGGCTGGACACGTCGGCGCTTTGGAGAAACGCCGACGTGTCCAGCCGCTGAAGGTTCTTTTCGATGGTGAAGAGGCGGCCCTCAGGCCGCCTTCTTGCCCGCGTCGAACGGGATTTCGATATCGACCGCCAGCGTCGAGACCTGGGCACCGCGCTCCATGCGCACGCTGACCTTCTCGTCGTCGACCTGCATGTGCTTGGAGATCGCACGCAGGATTTCGTCGCGCAGCTTGGTGACGAGGTCGGAGTCTCCGACGGCGGCCCGCTCATGCGCCAGCAGGACCTGCAATCGCTCGCGGGCCGCGGGCGCGGACGGCGTGCGGGAGAAAAGACGGAGCAGGTTCATGCCGCTTTCCTTCCGAAGAACTTGCCGAAGAAGCCGCGCTTCTCGCCCGGGACCGCGACCGGCAGCGTCTCGCCCTTGAGCCGGCGGATCGCCTCGAAATAGGCGATCGCGGGTGCGCTGCGGTCATCCGCCAGCGTGACCGGCGAGCCGAGATTGGAGGCGCGCAGCACATCCATGCTCTCCGGGATGATGCCGAGCAACGGGATCGACAGAATCTCGAGGACGTCGTCGACCTTCAGCATGTCGCCGCGCTCGGCCCGGGCGGGGTCGTAGCGGGTCAGCAGCAGATGTTTCTCGATGCGTTCGCCGTTCTCGGCCTTCAGCGTCTTCGAATCGAGCAGGCCGATGATGCGGTCGGAATCGCGCACCGACGAGACTTCCGGATTGGTCACGACGATGGCGATGTCGGCATGGCGCATGGCCAGCGTCGCGCCGCGCTCGATGCCGGCCGGGCTGTCGCAGATCACCCAGTCGAACGAGGTCTTGAGCGCGCCGATGACGGCCGCGACGCCCTCGGCCGTCAGGTTGTCCTTGTCACGCGTCTGCGAGGCCGGCAGCAGGTAGAGCGTCTCAAGTCGCTTGTCCCGGATCAGCGCCTGGGTCAGCTTGGCTTCGCCCTGGATGACGTTGACGAGGTCGTAGACGACTCGCCGCTCCGCCCCCATGACGAGGTCCAGATTGCGCAGGCCGACGTCGAAATCGACGACCACGACCTTGTCCCCGCCCTGCGCGAGCGCGGCGCCCAAGGCGGCGGAGGAGGTCGTCTTGCCGACGCCGCCCTTGCCGGATGTGACCACGATGACCTTGCCCATTGATCGCTCCTTTGAATGATGATGCCGCCGGCTCAGGCGAGCGTGCCGACCTTGAACGTTTCGCCTTCGAGCCAGATCTGCACCGCCTTGCCGCGATGCTCTGGCTCCATGTCCTCGGCGGTCTTATAGTAGCCGTCGATTGCGACGAGCTCGGCCTCGAGCTTCCGGCAGAAGATGCGCGCCTCGCCGTTGCCCATCGTGCCGGCAATCGCCCGTCCGCGCAGGGTGCCGTAGATGTGGACCGAGCCGCCCGCGACGACCTCGGCGCCGGAGGCGACCGAGCCGACCACGGTGATGTCGCCTTCGAGGAAGACCAGGGACTGCCCCGAGCGCACCGGCTGGGTGACGATCATCGAGGGCACGGCCTTCGGCGGGGACGGCAATACGGGTTCGGCCGCTTCGACGACCTCGGCCCTGGCGCTTTCTGGCGCAACCGGAGGTTCGATATCGGCGGTCGGGCGGCCATCGGCCATCGCCGGCGGCAGGTCCGAGCCGAGCAGGGCTGCAGATGCGCCCTCGATCCCCATGATTCGCACTTGGCGCGCGCCGAGCTTGCCGACGAAGTCGCGCAGCTCCGCCCGGTCGATATCGAGACCGGTGACATCGAGCACGACAGGCCGCCGCAGGAAGAAGCCGGCGGAGCGCGACGCGAGATCGTCGAGCCGGACCAGCCAGTCCTCGAACGGAAGCTCCGGGGTCAGCGTGAGCGCGAGATAGGACCGCCCCTTGAGGCGGATGGGCCGGGGTTGCGTTAACACGTCGGTTATCTTGGTAAATTTTCGGTTGCTTCGGTGTATCGAGGGAATGGTTAACAGAACGTAAATCGCGGGCACGTCGGTGCCCGGTGTTCCCTCTCGGCCACGCAGCACTGCAGTGAAACCTCAGGGCCGGGCGCCCGGGAGCCGCCGCAATGTTGGGTGTTCGTCTCGACACAGCTGCTGAGGCGGCACGGGCGCGCACCGAACCGCCGGCGCCTTGATCTGCCTCGCGGTGCGGCAACCCGTCGAACGTCGACGCCGGCCCCCGCGCGCCCCGCACCTTGTGAAAGGCAGGCCGTGGAACGCGAGCTTACGCGTTCTCCTCGTTGGCGGACCGGAACAGGGAATTGCTGTTGGCAGGCAGGAATGGCGCGTGGTTCATGCCCCAGATGGCGGCCTGCGTCCGGTTCTGGACGCGGATCTTTCGCAGGATGGCTTTGACGTGAGCCTTCACCGTCGCTTCGGTGATCTCGATCTTCCGCGCGATGAACTTGTTGGAATCGCCCTCGATCAGGCAGCGCAGAATCGCCGTCTCGCGCGGGGACAGTGCCGGCACGGCCTCGCTCTCATGCGACATGCCGGCGGACGGCCTCTCGTCTTCCTGTACGAAGGCGGCGTCCGCTCTGGCACGCCGCGGTATCTTCAACGTCAGCGCCGGAGAATGAAAGGACGGCGGGAAGATTGCCTCCCCGAGCATCAACAGCTCGATTGATTTGACGAAGGCGTCGCAGGAGACGGCATTGACAAGGTAGCCGACGGCGCCGGCCTCGAACGCCAGGCTCGGTTCGTTCAAGCCGTAGTGCTCGGCGACGACCGCGACATTCGCTTCCGGATAATGTTGCCTGACCAGCTCGATCTCGGCGACGACTCCGCTGAAGTCATCGCCGGAATGAACGATGAGAAACAGAAGCCGCGGTGCCCGCGTCCGGATCCTCAGATGGCCGGCACCGGGCTCGGACACCTGGACACGAAAGCCTTCCGCCTCCAAAACTCTGGAAACCCCCTCCCGCATCAGAGAATATCGACCGAGGATGACGATCCAGAACCCCTTGTTCTCCTTCATGAAACTCTCCTGAATATCAGGCGAACAGCAATTTTTTGTTTCCCCCCATCTGCCGCATCGATCCCCTGACGGATCGACGAAACGATCAAGCTTGGTCGGCACCTCTTCCGTTGGCCGTACAGCGCGGCAATGCCGGCCCCGCGAGCCCGGCAAGTACGGCGCCCGCCAGGCTGCACCAGCTGGGGCAAGCGCCGCCCGGCAGAAGCTCGCGGTCTTGTCGTGGATGGCCGGCCTGCGCCACGCGATCGCGTCGAACCTGCGAAATCCCGCATGGCCGACGCCGGATTCGGGCCGCGATACGCGATTGCGCACGCACCCCACAGCCGCTGATTGCTCGAAACGTTCGCCCGCACTGCAACAGCCCGCAACTCGCCCTGGCCGCGATGAAGCAACCCGGGAGCACCCACTCACGCCAATCTACATAAAATTTTCGAAATTTACAAGATGATTAGCGAATTATTAGTAAATCATCGAGCGTTGAACCGAATCAGACCGCCGGCGAAATATGAAACTCGACACAACGAACGATACCTGACGTGGCGTCATGTAAATCAAACGCGTAAGTTTTTACTAAATAAAGACGCTTGCAAGGAGCTAGTACGAGCGTAGTCGCGCGCCCTTGAACATGTAATACATACGAACTCGCTTGCTGATGGTCTGGAATGTACCCTTGGGATTCAACATCGAATCGAACGCTTTCGCTGCGATGCCCTTGTAAAGTCTCATCCGGTCGAACTCACAGCCGAGATCGCTCAGGCGTCCGATATGGTAATTCCAGAACTCTCGGTCTTTGAACTTGAACGCGCTGACGGAGAGGTATGCATAATATTCGTTCAATAGCTCTCCGATGCGCTCTTCCTTTTCGCGGCGCGTCAGATACCAGTCTCCGTATTCGCGACAATCACTGATCTCCGCCGAGACATAGGCATTGCTCTCGAGAGATGAGGTCGTCGCGCGATTGTGGTGGATGCGCTCATGCGCCAGGATCTGATGAACGAAGCCGAAATCGGCATAGCGTAGATGCTTGATGCATGCGCTGACATCCGCCTCCTGCGTCGGATTCGGGAAGAATTCGTCATCGTCGCGGATCAGGTCCGCCCGGTACATCACCGAGGTGGGGTTTCCGAGGACGCGCAGCGTGCCGAGCAGATGCGCGCGACAGATATCCCGGCCTGGAACGACCGACTGCGCATAGGACAGGCCGATGTTCCGGACATACCAGATGTCGCTCCCGCCGCTGAGCTGGTAGGCTCCGACGATGCCGACCGACGGGTTCGCCTCGGCGAGCCCCACCATCTTCTCGAGGCATTCCGGGTAGATCCAGTCGTCCGCAGAGACGACCTTGCAGTATTTGCTGTCCTCGGCGATGAGACCGAAGGCCTTGTTGTGATTGGCGATGATCGGCAACAATTCGTCATTGCTGAAGACACGGATGCGACTGTCCCGCCGACTGTATTCCTCGGCGATCTCCAGCGTTCCGTCGGCGCTGGCATTGTTCAGAATGATGTATTCCCAGTTGTCGTAGGTCTGCGCCAATACGCTTTCGATGCATTCCCTGAGGAATTTCTCGCCGTTGTAGACGGGCGTCACTACGCTCACCAGCGGACCGCTCTTCGTGTTCATCGCCGCCACCCTCTCTGCCTTAGTTGGTCTTCTTGACGTTGTCTTCCCTGTCGCCGAGGAACAGCTCGTCGAATTGCCGGGCGAGCATGTCCTGAAGATCGGCGACGTTTCGGCCGATGCGATCCCTGATCTCATCGGCGTTGGCCAGCATCCGCTCCGCCTTTGCGGTCAGATCTTCCGCCTCGCAGCGAGAGATATCGACGCAGTATTCGGACAGCCCCAGCGCTTCCATGAGATTGGTCACCTTGGGATGAGGTGCCAGCGCGATCGCCGGAACGTTCAGCAGCGAGGCGAAGACGACACCGTGAAAACGGCACGTCACATAGCAATCCACCCCCGACAGGGCCGCGAACATCTCGTCGATCGAAGACACGGCTTCCCGCGTGACGCGATCCGGCGCCAGCGCCGGATCGTTCTCGCGGATGGCCGCCTCGAGATCCGCAATCGCCTGGGAATCGAACCAGATGTCGCTGCTGAACAGCTTGATCCGATGCCCCCGCTCGATCATTCGGCAACAGAACGCCGCGAGATTGGCGATCAGATTCCGGTAGCCCTGATCGTCGTCGACCCAGTGGCGCGAGGAATCGCCATACGCCATCGGCGCGATGCCGATGACGGATTCCGCGTGCGCCTCGGCCCGCCGCTGCCTGGCCGCGGCCGGCACCCGCAGGCCCCACACCGCGTCGGCGAAGACCTTCATCTTGCCGCGAAACCCGATCTTCCGCAGCAGATCCCCCGAAGCCTGGTCTCGCAGGGAAATGTAGTCGGACATGCCCAGCGTGCGCCTGACGAACCAGCGGCTCAGCGATCCATCCAGGGGGCCGGCGCCGCTATTCAGGAAGACGCATGTGACGTTGGCGCATTTGGCGAGAAGGATCCATTTGAACAGGGTGTAGGGGAAGGCCCAGGGCCCTCCCCAGTCGAGAAGCTGTCCGCCGCCGCAAACCACGAGCATGTCGAGTTCGCAGAGCAGCATTGCGGAGCGCCCCAGGAAGACCGTCTCGCGAACGAACTGCGCAGGCCGCGTGATCAACGCATGCCGGAGCGCGTTGCCGATGCGGAAAAGCGGCCCCGACCTCTTCGCCCAGGCCTTCAGCCGATCGGTGAGCGTGCCGCGCTCGGCCGGCTGGTCGCTTGCCGACCACTCGCTTTGGAAGGGAAAGACCTGCTGGCGCATCGCAAAGCTGGGAATTCCATGCCGGCGGCGGGTATCGTCGGGGTCCATCGTCACACCGACGATGGAGACCCCGGGCGCGCGACGCCTGATATTGTCGAGCACCGACGCGATCGAAGCCTCGTCGCCGAGATTGCCCGTACCGCAATGGGCCAGCAGCGCGACCCGGCTCGCCTTGGGGCGCGCAGCGGCCGCGAGGCCGGTGCTCTCTCCCTGCCGCTCGAACCATGACAGGTCGAGCGGCGTGGCATCGCGCGGATCGATGTCGATCTTTTCGTTCATGCGGATTGGACCCGCCGCGGCCCGGACCTGGCCGCCAGGTTCGCCATCGCCGTCGCGGCGGCGGCCTCGCCGCTCTTGAAGCTCTCGTCGGTCCACATGTAGCCCCAGTCGCCGTAGCGGCCGCAGTAGGCGATGCCGAGGTCGTCGAGATAGCCATGAACCGTCGCGAGCGCGGCGGCACGATCGAGATCGAAGATGATGTTGGCGTAGCGCAGATACATCGCATTGCTGCACAGGATGCGATCGCGATCGCGCAGCAATCCGCAGCGGCGCAGATCGTTGATGACCGGCTCGATCCAGTCGCTCGGCTGCCCGCTGAACGGCCTGTACTTGTCGGAGAAATAGACCTCGGCCTGAATGCTCCCCATACCGCTCGGGGCGTTGCTGTCCGAAAGCATGTGGGGAAAGCCGAGACGCGTGAAGCAGATGTCCTCGTCGTAGAAATACGACATGTGCGCTTTGGAGATATCCGCGCGATCGATGCCGATATTCACCAGAACGCAGGACGAGCAGGCCAGCCGGCCCGCGGCCTCCAGCACGTCCCGCGGCGTGCCGTCGATCATCCGGACGAGATCGGGAAGCGGCACGGACGAGATCAGCATGTCGTAGCCGGCCTGCAGGCCGTTCGAGAACGACAGAACGCGGCTTCGCGGATCGATCGAGACCAGCTCGTGCTTCAGCCTGATGTCGCCGAGCGGGACGAACTTCTGCAGGTACGAGACGAAGCCGCCCTGCTTCGGATAGCGGAAATGGGTGATGTAGTGGATGTTCGGCGACGAGGCGGAGATCGCGCCGCGGAGCACCTCCTCCAGCGACGGACGATAGATGCGCGGCCCCAGCCAGTCGGTGCTCATGTTTTCGGCCGAGGTGAGGTGGTATTTGCGCGTATACTGTTTGGGAAACAACTCGGCGAAGGTCGAACCGAAGCTGGCGACCAGCCAGTCGTCGTAGTTGTTGATCGGCCGTTCCGGCTTCTGCCGCTCGTCCACGAAATCGGCGATCACCTTGACGACGACGTCCTCGGGCAGCCCGTTGAGGTGAAGCTGGACCGGATGTTGCGGCCAATAGCCCCGCCAGTAGTTGTTGAGGTTGATCTGGATGGTTTCGTAGAGCTGGTCGACGCTATCGGCGAACAGATCCTGAATGCGCTCGTCCTTCGTGAACGAGATATGCGGCCCGATGTCGAAGACGAAGCCGGGATCGTATCGGAACGACATCGTATGACCGCCGTAATACGCGTTCTTGTCGTACATCACCGGGGTGATGCCCTCGTCCCGGAGACGGTGCGCAGCCCCGAATCCGGCCATTCCTGTTCCAAGCACGACAGCGTTGGGCATGGGCTGGTCCCCTTAGCGACGGTTGGCTCTGCCGGCTTCAGCCGTCGGCGGCTGAGAGCAGCGGTGCGGCTGCGGCCTTCATGCGCCGCGCCGCCAAAGCATTGGTCTCGGCATCGTCCTGCAGAAGATATTCGTAGCGCTCGATCTGCCTGCGCGTGAGCGACTGGAGATCCTTCCCCGCCTGGAAGGCTTCGTACCATTCGACGATCCAGAGCAGGCTCTGGTCGAGCTGGAGAACCGGGTGCCAGTCGAGATGCGCCCGCGCCTTCGACGTATCGAGGCGCAGCAGTTGCGCCTCGGCCTGGTGCGGCGTCCCGTCCTGCGTCCAGGAGGCGCCGTCGCCCCAGGACGCCACGAGCTTGTCGGCGATCCACGACACCGGCTTGGCATCCGTCTCCGCCGGCCCGAAGTTCCAGCCGGAGGCAAAGCCGCCGCCGTCCTCCGCGAGCCGCTCGCAGAGAAGAAGATAGCCGTGGAGCGGCATCAGCACGAACTGCCAGGGCCTGATCGCCATCGGATTGCGGATGCGGCAGGGGCGCCGGTCGAGAAAGGCGCGGATCAGGTCGGGGATGAGCTGGTTCGCCGTCCAGTCGCCGCCGCCGATGGCGTTGCCCGCCCGGGCGCTTGCCAGCGCCACGCCATGCCGGGCCAGCGCATCCGGCGCGAAATAGGAATCGCGATAGGCGCCCGTCACCAGTTCGGCGCAGCCCTTCGAGTTGGAATAGGGATCGTGCCCGCCCATGGGGTCGCTCTCGCGATAGCCCCAGACCCATTCCCGGTTCTCGTAGCATTTGTCGCTGGTGACGTTGACCACCGCGCAGGGCCGGCCCGATCGGCGGACGGCCTCGAGCAGGTTCACCGTTCCCATGACGTTCGTCGCGTAGGTTTCGACCGGCTCCTCATAGCCGTAGCGGACGACCGACTGGGCCGCCATGTGGATCACCACGTCGGGCTTGCAGGCGGCAAGGGCCGCTGCCAGATGGTCGTAATCGCGCACGTCGCCACGGATCGAGCGAATGCACTCGCCCACCCTCGCCTGTTCGAACAGGTTCGGCTCCGATGGCGGGTCGAGCGCATATCCGGTCACGTCGGCGCCCAGCGCCTCCAGCCACAGCGACAGCCACGCGCCCTTGAAGCCCGTATGCCCGGTGAGGAACACCTTGCGGTTTTGCCAGAAAGATCGGTTCAGCATGGCCGGTCCAGCCTCGCAGCAGAAGGGGAGTGGTCGCTGGCCGGGTCGCAGCCCGGCCGGTAAGCCTGCCTGTTCGCGTCGTGCTCCGGCATGTCAGGACGCAGCCCCGGCCAGCATGGCCGCCGACGCAGCCTCGGCTTCGCGAAGCGGCCAGCGCCTCCGCTGCTCGCGCCAGAGCGCCTCCGCCCGGCGCCCGGCCGGCAGCGCGACATCGGCCAGGCAGACGACATCGTCCTTCTTCTTGTCGCGCAGCAGGACGCAGCCTTCGGACAGGCCGATCGGCAGCGCGTCGGCGCCGCGCGCTTCCGCCGCGTTCTCGATCAGGCCGTAGGCGCAGAACCCGCCGATACCGTCGAGGCGCTCGCCGGCCTTGAGGTCCCGCTTGGCCATCGTGACCACCTCGCAGACCGGTCCGTCGAGCGCAGCCACGGTCGGATCATGCTGGATGACGGCCCGCGCGATCGTCGAGGCGATCTGCAGATGCGGCAGATGGAACGGCGTGTAGAAAACGTAGAACGGCCCGTCGCCGAGCTTGTAATAGGCGAGCTGCGCCTGCTTCAACGGCGCCTCCTCGTGGATCACGACGAAGGCGCCGGTGTGGGGCGCAGCCCCCAGCGCGTAGTCGACCAGCCCCGTCTCGAGCATCGCCTGCGCCGGCAAGCGCTGCGCCACCTCGCGGACATCCTTGCAGGCCGGCCCGTACATGCCGCGGCGGCCTGCCCGGAAGCCCGTCGCATTGGCCAGTACCGTCGTCTCCATCGACAGCTTGGTCGCATCGGCGAAGGAGGTGACTTTGCGCGGATCCTGGTCGTTCTTCTCGGCGAAGGCCCGCTGGGTGTCGGGATTGCGGTAGTAGTCGACCATGCCCTTGATGTTGCCTGCGGCGACGGGCTTGAGGCCGAGGGTGCGCAGATAGCGCAACAGGGTCATGGCGACGCCGGGTTCGTCGCCGTCGGTGTTGGTGAGGACGACGCCCGCCTCGCGGGCCTTCTCGTTCAGGATCGGGCCGATCAGCGAGTCGAGCTCGGCATTCACCATCACCACATGCTTGCGATGGGCGATCGCGTCGAGGACCACGGCCGCTCCGGCCTCGACCGTCCCGGTGACCTCGAGGATGATGTCGATCGCCTCGCATGCGGTCAGAACGGAGGGGTCTTCGGTCAGAACCGGAATCCCGCGCGCAATCGCGCTGTCGGCCTCGCGCGCCGTGGAGGCCCGGGTCCAGCCATGGATGTTCGCTTCGCGAAAGGCGCGCTCCGCGTTGGCGAGGGTCCGGTTTGCGAGCGCGACGAGCCGCATGCCCGGCACAGGCGTGCCGAGTTGCAGCGCGATGGCGCGCCCGGTCGCTCCCGCGCCCACCATGCCCACGCGGATCTGCCGCCCCGCCGCCTCGTATTCGCGCAAAACCAAGTCGAGAGCCATGTCGCGTTTCCTCTTTCGACGCCGTCGCAGGTCGCGGTCAGGCCGACAGGCGCTGTTCCGGCACGGTGCCGGGCAGATCGCCCATGAGCGGCCAGTTGCGGTCCTGTTCGGAGATTTCGGTGATGGCCAGCGGCCAGGCGATGCCGAAGGCGGGGTCGTCGAAGCGCATGCCCTTCGCGGCCGCCGGCGTGTAGAAGGCCGAGGTCATGTAGTGCATCTCGGTGTCGGGCTGCAGGGTCTGGTAGCCATGCGCGCAGCCCTCCGGCAGATAGAGCATGCGGCCGTTGTCCCCGCTCAGCTCGACGCCGTGCCAGTTGCCATAGCTCGGCGATTCCGGCCGCAGGTCCAGCACCACGTCGAACATCGCCCCGCGCGTGCAGCGCACCAGCTTGGCTTCCCTGGCCGGCGCCTCCTGGAAATGCATGCCGCGGACCGTCCCGCGCTTCGTGCTGAAGCCCAGATTGGCCTGAACCGGATCGAAGACGATGCCGTGCTCGGCGAATTCCTTAAGGCACCAGGCCCGCATGAAGCGGCCCCGTGCATCGGCATGCGGAGCGGGATCGATGACTACCGCCCCCGGAATATTCGTCTTCGCGAAGTGCATCCCCAGCCCTCGAAAATCAGGCCCTGTACCTGATTAATGGCGGGAGCATTGCGGTGTTCCGGCGCGAAAGCTCTGCGTAGCCACGCATCTTCTTGGAGCGCCCGGAGAAGCTTTCGCTCGCTCAGACGGAGGCGGATGCTTTTGCAGCGCGGAAGAGATCGAGATACAGCGCCTTCTCGCCGGCGATGAGCAGAAGCGCCGACAGATAGGCTGCCCCGAACGAGCCGACATCCAGCAGCAATCGCAGGACCGGCGCCATCGACGGCGGGCACAGGCTGTGCACGCCGAAGCCGACGAGCGCCGCGATCGCGCACGCGGCCAGCGGGCTCATCAGCGCTCCGGCGAACTCCCGGACACGCACGCCGGTGCCGTGAAGCGCCCAGATCGTGATCGGAATCACCTTGAGCACCATCACAGACGAATAGGCCAGCGCGACGCCGTGCGGGCCATAGGGCAGTCCGATCGCGATGCCGGCGACCATGAACGAGGCGGAGAACAGCCCGATATGGACGCCGCGGCGGATCAGGCCGAGAGCATTGAGCAGCCAGCCGAGCGGGCTGGAGATCGCGAAGACCAGCATCGTCGGCGCCAAGGTCCGGAAGATCTCGATGGCGCTCGTCCATTTCGGGCCCAGCACCACCAGGATCACGTCATCGGCGAAGAGCCCGCACACGACCGTCAGCGGCAAGGTCAGCGTCACCACCAGGGAATAGCCCTTCAGGAAGTAGCGGCGCAGACGGTCGAGGTCTCCCCGCGTCCGCGACAGCGCGGCGAAGGCGACCTCGCCGATGGTGATGTTGAGATTCTCGGTGGGGAAATTGATCAGGTAGAAGGCCCGGCTATAGAGGCCGGTCGCCTCCGTTCCCCAGACGCGGCCAAGCAGAAGCTTGTCGGTGTTGATGGTGATGTAGGACAGGAAGCCGGTGAGCGTCGTGCCGCCGCCGAACCGCAGCATGGAACGCAGCCCCGGGACCATCCTCGGCCGACCCGGCATCCAGCCCGCCGACAGCCACAGGCCGACGGTCGTGGCCAACGGCAAGGTGATCGTCATCGAAACGATCGCCCAATAGCCATAGCCGGCCACCGCCATTCCGACCGAGACGGCCGTTGCGACCACCAGCGCACAGATGTCGATCTTCGCGGATGTCCCGAAGGCGAGCCTCCTCTGGAGCAGCGCCCCGTGCTGCACACCCGCCGCGGTGATCAGGAAGGTGAAGGCGATGACGTCCATGATGGCGAGGAGACGCGGCTCGCGGTAGAAGGCGCTGACCATCGGGGCGGCCACGATGGCCAGCAGCGTCAGCAGGGCACCGAAGGAGAGATTGAGCCAGAACAACGCCGAGGATTCGGCCTCGCTCAGCGAGTCCCGCTGGATCGCCGCCTGGAACAGGCCGAAACAGCCGAACATGTTCAGCACGCCGGTAAAGGCCGTCACCATGGTGACCAGCCCGTAATCCTCCGGGGTCAGCAGGCGGCCGAGCACCATCAGGGCCATGATCCGGATGGCGAAACCGAGACCGCGCGATCCGACATTGATGAGTCCGGCGCGAACGGTTCTGCTCTTGAGGTCCTGCATGGCGATCTCGACAGCCGGTCAGAGCATCAGCTTGCGGGCGTAGAACGCCTCCGCATACCCGCTCGGTGCATTGCATTCCATTCCGCGCAACCGCATCAGCGCCATGAAGGTCGCGCGGTCGAACCAGTGCTTCTGGCGCTGGGACTCGAACGCCTCGAGGATGATGTCGACCTTCCTCTGGCAAGTGTCGTTCGAGAGCGCGTTGAAGACTCCGGGCTGGCCGAGATCGCCGTCATATTTCGGAATCTCGTATTCCAGGATCAGATGGCTGCGAAAGGTGTTCCAGGTCAGCTCCGCGATCAGCCGGTGGTCCTGATGCGAATCATGCCGGTTGTGCGTGAAGATGATGTCCGGAGACACGTCCCGCTTCAGCTCCTCGAAGACGTTCTTGATCTCGGCACCGACGAAAGGCATGTATCCGTCCCGGAAGTCCTTCAGCATGAGCCGCTTCATCCGGGCGGGATCGACGAAGTGTCGGGCGGCGCTCGCCGCTTCCGCCGCACGCACGCCGTTGGCGCTGAAGACGACCCAGTGGAACACGGCATCCGGATGGTCCGCCGCGATCTGGAGCACCGTGCCGCCACAGCCGATCTCGATATCGTCGGAGTGGCAGCCCAGGCAGAGGATCTGCAGCGGGGACGAGCGGGTCCCGTCCGGCTTGAGTCGCAGCATGGTCAGGCCACCTGCGTCATCGCCGAGGCGGCTTTTGCCATCGCCGGATACGACACGCTGGCGCAGTCCTTCCACACCTTCCAGGGCGGGTTGGTGTCGTTGAGTTCTTCCAGCCGCTGCTTGTCCTTGAACGTGTCCATGCACTGCCAGAAGCCGGTGCACTTGTGCGCCAGCAGCGCCTGGCGCTCGATCAGCCGGGCAAACGGTTCCCGCACCAGCTCGTCGCCGGGGTTGATGTAGTCGAAGATCGTGTGGCGGAAGACGAAGAAGCCGCCGTTGATCCAGATGTCCGAATGGCTCAGCGCCGCGACCTCGGCGACCTTGCCGTCCGATGTCGTCCTGACCATGTCGAAGCTCGCCGTGGGCTGCACCAGCAGCAGCGAGCCGACTGCGTCGCTCCGCTCCAGCTCGCCGATCATGGTCGGCAGGTGCAGGTCGCTGAGGCCGTCGCCGTAGTTCGCGAGGAAGTACTCCTCGCCCTGCAGATAGGGCTCGACGGCCTTCAGGCGCTCGCCGATCGTCGCATGCAGGCCGGTCTCGACGAAGGTGATCGTCCAGTCGTCGCTGTCCCGGTTGATGAAGTCGATCTTGCGCCCGCCGCGAGACCAGACGAAGTCGTTCGAGATCGACTCGTCATACTTCAGGAAATAGTCCTTGATCGCGCCGCCCTTGTGGCCGAGGCACAGGATGAAGTCCTTGTGGCCGAAATGGGCGTAGTACTTCATCAGATGCCAGAGGATCGGACGCGAGCCGATCTGCACCATCGGTTTCGGGACGTCGTCGACATAGCCCCGCAGCCGCATGCCCATGCCGCCGCAAAAGAGTACGACCTTCATGATGCTCTCCCTCTGCAAATCGCCGCCTGCAGGCGAGGCGGCCTGTCTCAGAATGCCGCCAGAGCCTTCGGCTCCGCCGCGCCGTCGTCGCGATAACGTTTCATGGTCGCTTCATCGGCCATGTTGAGGATCGTCCCGACTACCTTGAACCGGGCCTGGCCCGCCGACTGGAAGGCCTGCCGGACGAGTTCCGACCGGGTCTCGCCCCATTTCGTCACCAGCACGAAGCCATCCAGCGCGTCCGCGGCGGCTCGCACCTGCGGGCCGGCGACCAGTGACGGCATGTCGACGATGACGGCGTCGTAGGAGACTTCCGCGGCGCCGAGGACGTCCTGCAGAAGCCGCCGCGGCATCAGCCGGTCGCCGCTGCCCAGGCGCTCGGCCAGGGGGAGAACGTCCAGTCCGGGCTGGATGCTCGCGATACCGTCGAGCACGTCTGCCGGCGGATGCCGTCCCGCGACCGGCGGATTCTGCGACAGGCTCGCGACCCAGCGCGAGAGGGCCGGGTTTTCCGGCACCGCGTCGACGAGCAGCACGCGCTTTCCGGCGGCCGCCACGGTCTGCGCCAGGCTGATGGCGAGTGTCGTCGCGCCCTCTCCGGGCATGGTGGACGTGACGCCGACCGCCTGGAAGCCGCCGGGAGCGACGTCCTGCATCATGGCGGCCATGCGCCGCAGCACCGGCCGCCCCGATGCGATCAGGCGACGGGCCGAAGCGTCCTCCTGCCAGGCACTGACCCCGCGGAAGCGCGGCACCGTGCCGAGGCACTCCAGACCCAGGACGTATTCCATCTGCCGCTCGCTGCGGACCGTGTCGTCGATGGCATCGAGCAGAAGAGCGAGTGCGGCGGCCGCAGCCAGCCCGGAGAGGGCTGCAGCGACGAGAACGAGCGCAGCCGGAAGGCCATCCTTCCTCACCGGCGGTTCAGCCTCCGAGATGACCTGGGCGCTGGGTCCAAGGCTCTGATAGATCTCGCGCAGCGTCGGCGCCTTGGAGGACGCGGCATCGGAAGCCCGGGCGCGCTCCTGGAGATAGGTCTGCACCACCGTGTTGACGATGCGCGCCGCCTTTTGCGGATCGACGCCCGCGAAGCTCACGGTGACCATATGGCTGGTTCCGACCTGGCGGACGCCGAGCCTGCTGCGCAAGCTTTCCAGGGCGGCGCGAAAGGCGGGGCTGTTCACGGCACCCTGTGCGGCTCCGCTCTCCCCGGCCACGGCAGGGGGCGGCGCGGCCCCCGCGAATTCGGAATCGCGTGCAAGCTTCAGCGCCTCAACGACCTTGCCCAGAACATTTCCCGATCGAAGCAGCTCGATCTGGTTCTGGACCATCGGAAGATCGGCCCGGCCGGGCAGAATCGCCTGATCCGGTCCCGTCAGGACCTGCCGGATATAGATCAACAGCTGGCTCGAGGCCGTGTAGGTCGCAGGCCGCAACTGCGTGTAGAGCGCGGCGAGCGCCAAGCCTGCCAGGGCTCCGATCGCTAGCAGCCGCTTGCGGTTGCGAAGGCTTCCCAGGCCGAAGGAGGGACGTGGCCGCACTTCGATGCGGCTCTCGAACGTGTCCGTGCCGGGAATGATCTGCGGGCGGCTTCTCGTGTCCATCATGCACTTCAATCAAAGGGGACCCCGTCGCCGGGCATCCGGTTCGGCTCGACAGACTTGCTCAAAGGGGACGCCGGGCCGCCGGAGCGGCCCTGTCGGGTTGAGACCAGATCACTGGCGCCCGCCCCCACCCGGCGGCTGGCGCCTGCAGTGGCCTTCACAGAGCAAACGCAGGGTGATCTGCCGCCGTTCCTGCGCCCGAGCTCGCGCTTGTCTCGATCGCCTCCGGGGGTCTCCGGATAAGCGACAACCCGCCGTGCCGGCAGGGATATCGGCGCCCTCGCGTCGGTGGTGGGCGGACTGGCGTCAGGCGCGTCTTCGCGCACCCTGGGGAGCCGCCATGCGCTCCCGCTCCAGCCAGGCGCAGATCGTCCCCATCACGAACCAGAAGTACCAGTTGAAGGACAGGTAGAAATGCATGTTGTCCGAATAGGACTCGAGCACATAGGCCAGCAGCAGGCAGGAGATGATCAGGATGCCGGGAGGATCGCGGCGCCATCCCCGCAGCAGCCGCCAGGCGACAGAGCCGAGCAGCCAGACCAGCGCGAGCGCGCCCGGAAGCCCCAACTCAAAGCTCATCTGCAGATAGAAGTTGTGACCGTCGATGCCTTGCGGGCCGACCAGCGCAAAGAAATGCGGTGTCGAGGGCTTGAACGACTCCAGGCCGTGGCCGAGGAGCGGTCGCTCCAGCACTTGCGGAATCGCTGATTCCCACAAAGCCTGCCGCCAGACATAGGAATTCAGCCGTGTGGTGTCGTTGAGCTGCGAGAAGCTGTCGACCTCCGTCGCCGCCGTGATGTCGGTCAACCGGTCCAGCAGGCTCGGATTCGCGACGAAGAGCAGCGGGACGAGCAGCAGGCCGGCGAGAAAGCGGCGGTCGATCCCAAACGCATAGACCAGAAACATCACCCCGCATGCGCCCCAGGCGCTGCGCGTCTTGGTGAGCAGCAGGAATGCGACCAGCAGAGGAATGTATAGCGTGACCAGCAGGCGCAGCCGCGGCGAAGCCCGAACGATGTCCGACGCCCTGACGTAGAGGGCCAGGCCCAGCACCAGCACCAGATAGAAGGCGTAGATGTTCGGATGGGAGAAGGTGCTCTGCAGCCGGAACTCCTCCAGGTCGGAAATCCCGCGCGCGATGTCGACGAAGGCATAGAGCGACGGCGGGATCGACGACGCGATCACCAGCAGGACGAGGCGGGAGACGTCGCGTGTCGAGCGCAGGATGAAGAACGGCATCGCGAAGAAGGCCCAGTAGGACAGCATGACGAAGGCGAGCCGCGCCGCCGCCTTGAAGTCCGGGGCGTAGAGCGTCGAGCTGAAGGCCATCAGCAGGAACGGCCCCCAGATCGCGAGGACAGGGAATGGCGCCTTCAGCGGCGCCTGCAGGAGGAAGAAGCCGGCCACCGCTATCGCGAGCACGTTGAAGAGGGCGCCGACCCCCATCCCTCCGCCGGAATCGCCTCCCAGCGCATTGAAGACCGGATCCGCCGAAGCCCGGACCAGCAGGACGGCGAAGACGATGCCGCGCAGCACGCGCCAGATCGCCTCAACATTGGCGGCGCGAACCGAGCAGCTCGCCCGGCCGCGATCAGGGGCCGACCGCGCCATGTCGCCGGAGAGGGTATCGATCGCGTCCGACGCGAACCTCATGCTCCAAGCTCCCTTGCCGTGATCCGGGCCTCGCGAAGAGGCCTGCCCGCACCATTCGCCTCGCGGATCGGTTGCAGCCAGGGCTCGACCTCCTGGCGCCATTGCAGCGGAACCGCCCCGGCCGCCCGGGACTGGCCCAGCCGGTCCAGCAGGCGCGGCGCGGCGAGCGCGCCGGCTGCGCGCGGCAGCTCGCGCCAGCGGCCGTGCCTGAAGGCCAGCCCGGCAAAGATGGCCGCGGCCGGCAGGCGCGCGCCCGCTCGCAGCAATTGCCTCGCGAGATAGCGCTCGTGCCCCGCCTCGTCGGATGTAACGCCATGAGCGGCCGCAAGAGCCGCATAGCGCTCGGCGATGGTCAGCCTACCGGCCCGCATCGGATGGACGTTCATCGACAGCGACTGCCGGCCCAGCCGATAGGCGATCAATGGCCGGTCGACCGCGGCCAGCGGCGAATGCAGCGCCAGCCTGATCCAGAGGTCCCAATCCTCCGAGCCGCGCAGCCCCGGATCGAACCCGCCGACATCCCTCAGCACGCCGCGTTCGGCGATGACGCTGGACCCCGTCGGAATCCGATTGCTTTGCAGCAGGCGCGCCAGCACGTCCCCGCCTTCGACATGGTGATGGCCGATGATCCCCAGATCCTCGTCGACGACGGCAACGCCCGTGCAGGACCATCTTTCCGAGCCGGCGCGCATCGCGGCGAGCTGAAGCCTCAACTTGTCAGGCGCCCAGAGATCGTCATCGTCGCAGAATGCGATCCAGCGCCCACCCGCATGGGCGATGCCCGCATTCCGCGCCGCCGAGATGAAGCGGGGTTCGGCGTGACGGACCACCTTGACCCGCGTGTCAGTCGCGGCAAGGCCGGCGAGCCAGGCTTCGGTACCGTCGCTCGAGCCGTCATCGACCACCACGAGCTCGATCGCCACACCCTGTTGGCGCAGGATCGCATTGACCGCCTGCGGCAGGATCCGCCTGCGGTTGTGCGTCGGCACCACGACGGAAACATCGATCATGCGCGGCCCCTCGCCCGTATCGCCGCCAGCCCCCGCATCGTCAGTGCTTGACCCAGCCGGAATGCCCGGACCGCAGCGTGACGACCTCGCCCAGCCGCATCGCCCGTCCTCCGGCGAAGGCTGCATCATAGGCGGCGACCGGCTCAGCCAGCTCCGCATCGGGCTCGATCGTGGCCTGCATCTGACGCGAGCTCGCCGCGAACAGGCTCGCCAGCTTCCGGCACTCGCGGGCGATGTCGTGCCGTTCCAGGACATGGTCTCGCCCCGTCGCGCCCATGGCCCAGATCACGGAATCCGGCGCCTGCAGGCATTGCTTGATCGCGCTCGCCAGCCGGTCGACATCCCCGGCCGGAACGAGCCAGCCGCAATCGCGCTCCGCGACCAGCTCCGGAATGCCAGCGACATAGGTCGTGATGACGGGACGACCGAGGGCGAGTGCTTCCATCAGGACGACCGGCAGCCCCTCGGCGAAGCTCGGCAGGACCAGTGCCCTTGCCTCGCGGATGGCGGCGCGCACCTCCGCATTGCTCATCCAGCCTGCCAGTTCGACATGCTGCTCGAGGCCGAGCTCGCGGATGGCCCGTTCGAGCTGGGGCCGCATCGGGCCGTCGCCGGCAACCGTGAGCTTGAACGGCACGCCCTGCCCCGCCAGCGTCCCGAGAGCACGAAGCAGGATCAGCTGGCCCTTTTGCTCGCTGAGGCGGCCCACCGTCACGAGCCGGGCCTTCGGAATGATCTTCGAAGGCGCGGCGCTGAGGAAGTCGGCATCCAGGCCGCAGCGCACGAGCTTGATCTTCGGCCAGTCCCCGGAAGGTATCCAGCGGCAAAGCTGGCTACCTGTGAACGAGCTGATCACGCAGACGAAGGCGGCGAGCCTCACTTTGGTGGGCAGGCCAAGATATTCGGGCCGGTCGAACTCGTCGGGCCCGTGCACCGTGAAACTGTAGGGCACGCCGGTCAGAAGGTGGGTCAGCATCGCGACCTCGGCGCCGTTCGTCCCGAAATGCGCGTGGATATGCTCGACGCCTTCGTCGCCGACCCAGCCCGCCAGGACGAGCGCTTCCGCGAGATAGGCGAGGTGAAGCAGCGGCGGGCGGCTCGATCGCCGCATCATCCCGATGGCGGCCAGCGTCGCGCTCGCCAGCTTCCGTGGGCTCCGCATCAGGGCGCGCCCGAGGGCGACGGCGAACTTCGCCTTGCCGCCCTCGAGCAGGTAGCGCGTGCGGGCCTGCTCGGCGATATCGTCGGGATCGACCAGTTGCCGGTCCCGCCCCCGCAGCGAGACGCGCAGGACCGAAATCCCGTTCCGCTCGAGTTCGACGATCTCGCGCCGGATGAAGGTGTGCGAGACGGCAGGATATTCGGAGGCGAAGTAGCAGACACGCATCGGACTACCTTTCCGGTCAATAGGCGTTGATGCGCGCGCGCTTCGAGAAAGCGGTCCTGACCAGGATCTTCAGGTCGAAGAAGAACGACCAGTTGTCGACATAGTAGAGGTCGTGCTCGATGCGCTGCTGCATCTTCTCGAAGGTATCGGTTTCCCCGCGCAGGCCATTCACCTGCGCCCAGCCGGTCATGCCGGGCTTGACGTTGTGACGCCGGAACATCCTGCGGATCTGGTCGGCAAACATCTGGTTGTGGGCCAGCGCGTGCGGCCGCGGCCCGACCAGCGACATCTCCCCGCGCAGCACGTTCAAGAGCTGCGGCAGTTCGTCGATGTTCGTCCGCCGCAGGACCCGGCCCACGCGCGTCACGCGCGGATCGTCGCGGACGGCCTGGCGAAACCCGGTGCGCGCATCATCCATGCAGTGCATGCTGCGGAATTTCAGCACCTGGATCGGCTGGTTGTTGAAGCCGAGGCGCGTCTGGCGGAACAGCGCCGGCCCGCGCGACTCGAGCCGGATCAACGCCGCGACCACGACGAACAGCGGCCAGAGCGTCATCAGCAGCACCGAGGCGCCCGCGACGTCGAAGGCCCGCTTGAGGAAGCGGTCCCGCAGCGAACACGGCCCGCAGAACAGCTCGAGCACCCGCAAATGGCCGTAGGTACCGATGCGGCTGCGGCGCATGAGTTCGGCCAGTTCGATCGGCAGGAGCTGGATGCGGACCGGAAGTTCCGACAATGTCTCGACGGCATGCGAGACCACCTGCATGTTGTCGGAGCCGAACAGGATCAGCACGGCATCGATCGGGAGCGCTCGGCACTCCTGCCGGATGGCCAAAAGCTGCTGCTCGAGGGCTGCGCCTTCCGCGTCGTCCTCGGACACGGACGGGAAATCGTACCACCGCAGGATATGCTCGTAGCGCGCCGCCAGCCGGGCTCGGACATGCCCGACGCCACGCGCGCCGGGCATGACGAGCACGACCATGCTCTCGCGATGCCATTGCTCCTGCCAGCGAACGCGGTCGACGACCTGCCAGAGGCCGGCCCTGACGGCGACCTGCGCCAGCAGGGTCGAAAGCCATTGCGCGAGGAACGTCCCGCGGGAATAGCCCTGCAGGCTGTTGGCGAGATAGGCGAAGGTCAGAAGCGCGACGAAGGAAAGGGCGAGCGCAGCGACGCCGCGCGAACAGCTGTGCTCGTTCCATTGCGGACCCAGCAGGTCATACTGGTTGTCGGCAATGCACAGGGCGACGTACAGCGCCGCCACCCCGACCGATGCCAGCGCATAGTCCGCCCGGAAGAAGACCACGCCGTAAGCCACGGCCGAGTAAGCGAGAAACGCTGCATAGGCGCAGGCCGCGATGACGATCATCTCGGTCGTGGCCACGACGACCGTCCAGAAAAACTGTGTTCCACGCGTCAGGGAGACCGTGGCAAGATGTCGCTCGCGAGGGGAAATAGCATTGGTCGACATGGGCTCATCGAATGCTGTCGCGGTTGAGCGAAATGATCGATCGTGACGACAGATTAATGCTTCTCGGCAGCCTCAAGTTCTTCTCGACCTATCTATGATGCGTCCGGCAGCCTCGATCTGAAGATATTCCCCGATGAAATGCGCAACCTGTTGCGCATTTCGGCACTCCCCCGGCTAACCGAATTTGCGTCTCCGTCGTTTCAACTGATCCATGCCGCAACGGCATGGTCCACGACAACGCTCGAAAGCTCCGTCCCTCGAACAAATCAACCGCCTCGGCATTGAATTTTCAGAACGGCACGTGACCTGGCTGCGGCTCGCACCGCAACACGGCGTCTCGACCGGCATCGTCGCCTCCTGTCTCCTTGCCCGAGGGATTTTTGATGCCACCAGACACAGCACTTCCCCATACGGCTGAAGCGGCGCAGCCTGGCCGGGTCCAGATCCTGAACGGCCGGTTCGACAAACTCTCCATGGATCAGACCGTAGAAGAGCTCATCCAGGCGGTCCGCACCGGTGAACGCGGCATCCTGTCGACCGTCAACGTGGCGATCCTGATGATGATGCGCTCCAGCCCCCGGCTGCAGCGCTTCATCGATGCATCGCGCTGGACGGTGGCCGATGGCCAGCCGCTCGTGTGGGCCTCGCATCTCTGGCAGCAGCCCCTGCCTGAGCGTGTCGCGGGCATCGATCTGATCGACAGACTCTGCGCCCGCGCCGTGCAGGAAGGTATCGGAGTCTATTTTCTCGGCGCCGAGAGTGACATCGTCCGCTCGGCCGTTGGCATTCTCCAGGCCCGCCACCGCGGCCTCGACGTCCGTGGCTATGCCGACGGCTATTTCCGGCCGGACCAGGCGCCGGCACGGGCACGGGCCGTCGCCGAAAGCGGAGCCGGGTTGCTGTTCGTCGCAATGGGCGTGCCCCGGCAGGAGCACTTCATCGAGGAGCAGTGGGACAATCTCGGGGCGCAGGTCGTCGTTGGCGTCGGCGGCAGCCTCGACGTGATCACGGGCCGCCGAAAGCGGGCTCCCGCATTCGTCCAGCGCGCCGGGCTCGAATGGGCTTATCGCCTCGCCCAGGAACCGCGTCGCCTTTTCAGGCGCTACCTGGTCACGAACTCGCAGTTCCTCGGGCTGATCTCGTGGAGCGCGATCGCCCAGGTCTCGCGCGCCCGACGCGCAGCCCCGCGGCCTTGAGCGAGGTGGAAATGGCTTCCCGCAAACGCATTCTCGTCGTGATGGGCACGCGCCCCGAGGCGATCAAGCTCGCACCGCTCATCCTGAAGGCGAAGGCCGATCCCGACCGCTTCGAGGTCCTGGCGGTACGGACCAGTCAGCATCGCGAAATGCTCGATCAGGTGGTGACCTATTTCGACCTGCCGATCCTCGCCGACCTGAACGTCATGCGAAAGGATCAGGGCCTCACCCATGTGACGACCGCGGTACTTCAGGGTCTGCAGCAGGTGATCGCCAGCGTACACCCCGATGTGGTCGTCGTGCAGGGCGACACCACGACGAGTTTCGTCGGCGCCCTGGCAGCCTTCTACGAAAACGTCCCCGTGGCGCATGTCGAGGCCGGCCTCAGGACCTATGACAAGCAGGCCCCCTTCCCGGAGGAGGTCTACCGTCGGCTGACCACCGTCATCGCCGATTTTCATTTTGCGCCGACCGAGACCGCCAGGTTAAACCTGCTGAAGGAGAACGTGCCGGCTGGGACGATCTGGGTCACCGGAAACACCGCGATCGACGCCTTGCTGCTGACGCTCGCCAAGGCCACGCCGGAGCCGTCTCGCGAGAAGGCCCCGACCCTCCTCCTGACCACCCATCGCCGCGAGAATCATGGCGAGCCGATGCAGCGGATCTGCGAAGCCGTCCTGATCTTGCTGAAGGGCTTCCCGGAGCTGCGGGTCGTCTGCCCCGTCCATCTCAGCCCGCGCGTGCGCCAGGTCGTCGAACCGATGCTCGGCTCGCATCCCCGCGTCTCGCTGGTTGAGCCTCTCGGCTACGAGGATTTCGTGCTGGCGATGAACGACGCCCATATCATCCTGTCCGATTCGGGCGGAGTCCAGGAGGAGGCACCGGCGCTCGGAAAGCCGGTCCTCGTGCTGCGCGACAGCACGGAGCGCCCGGAGGCCGTCGAAGCCGGCACCGCGCGCCTGGTCGGCACCGAGGTGGCCGCCATCGTCTCGGCATGCCGGGAACTGCTGACGAACCCGGCTGCCTATCGCGCCATGGCGCAGGCCCGCAACCCGTTTGGCGACGGCCACGCCTCCGAACAGATCCTCGACGTTCTCGCCCGGTCGCTGGACAGCACCACGCGGCATGAACCGGCCGCGCCAGCAGCCACACCGGCGAGCGCCCCGCCCGTGCGGAAGCGGCCGCGCGAGCCGGCGCTGCAGGTGGCGATGGCGGCGGATGCCACGACGCGGCTCTCCTCCGCCGCGCCGAATCCCGGATCGACGTGACGACCATGACTGCGGCGGTCACCCTTGTGCTGCTCGGCGCCTGTTTCCTCGCAGCGATCCCGGTCGCCTTCCTGGCTGTACAGATTGCGGCAAGCCTTCTTCCCCGGAGGCCGCTCCCGTCGCCTGAAACGATCCGCCCACGATTCGCGGTGATCATGCCCGCCCATGACGAGGAGGCGGTCATCGCCCGCAGCATCTCGACGATCATGCCGCAGCTGGGGCCGGCCGGGCGGCTGCTGGTGGTCGCCGACAATTGTTCGGACGCCACGGCGGGGGTCGCCGCTCGGGCCGGCGCCGAGGTCACGATCCGGCAGGATCTCACGCGCATCGGGAAGGGGTATGCGCTGGCTCACGGCATCAAGGCACTTGCCTCGGATCCACCGGAGGTCGTCATCGTCATCGATGCCGATTGCGACGCGATGCCGGGCTCGCTCGCCCTTCTGGCCGGGCGCTGCCTGGCGGGCAACCGCCCTGCGCAGGCGCGTTACACCATGCTGGCCCCGGCCTGCCCCAATGCGGCCGACAAGGTTTCGCGGCTGGCCTGGACGATCAAGACCTTCGTGCGCCCTCTCGGCTCCGCCAGACTCGGCTGGCCATGCCAGTTGATGGGTTCGGGTATGGCCCTGCCCTATGCGTTCCTGGACAGGCTGGACCTCGCGACGGGTCATCTCGCGGAGGACCAGAAGCTCGGCGCCGATTTCGCCGTGGCCGGCAAGGCGCCGCAGTTCTGCCCTGATGCCGAGATCGTCAGCCGGCTGCCGCAAGGTGAAACGGGCAAGCGCCAGCAGCGCACGAGGTGGGAGCACGGCCACCTCGCGATCATCGGTGAATTCTGCTTTCCCCTGGCCGCGCGCGCGATCGCGCAGCGCAGCCCGCACCTTCTCGCCTTCATGCTTGATCTGTGCGTGCCGCCGCTGACGCTGCTGGCGATGGCCTTGCTGCTGATCGCCGTCCTCGGCTTCGCCTGGTTCGTCGGCACCGGGGCGACAGTCCCGCTCCTCGCCTCCGCGTTGCTGCTCGCCATCTTCGCGGCAACGATCGCGACCGCGTGGTGGCGCTTCGCCCGGGATGTGATCGCATGGCGCGAGCTGGCGGCAGGGCCGGCCTACTGCCTGCTCAAGCTGCCCTCCTATATCCGCTTCTTCATCCATCGCCGGATCGAGTGGGTTCGCACGGAACGATGAGGGCGGATGGCGCCAGCACGCGTCGCCGGCTCCACGTCGTTGCGACGGGCCGGTCGCGCAGGGGGCCGGCGCTCCGCGCTAGCGGGACGGTGTGGTTGCTGGCCCTGGCAGCGATCGGATACTTCACCGGCGCTCGGGCGGACGATGCCACGCCAATTGTCCCCGGCAGGGGCGTGAAGCCATTCGTTCTCGGCGATCGGCCCTTCACGGCGACCTCCTCATGGAACACGCCGATCGCTTCGAACGCCCGATTCGCACGGATCCGCTGGCCATCGCGCGCCTTGTTCGGCGTCGCCTGGAGCAGCTACTCCCCGGCTATCCATATCACCTCGGCCTTGGACCCGGTCGTCGCGGTCGACTACCCCGCGAGCTGGGGCAATCCTGCCGGCACGCTGCAGCTGCACCTCTCTGCCGATGTCGACGGCGCGCCGGGAACCGACGGCGAGGTCCTGGTGATCGATGGCGAGATCGTTCACAATTTCTGGCAGTTCAAGCGGCAAAGTACCGTCAAGGCGACGGCTCAATCCTATGCCGCAACGAATCTCCTGACGGGTGACGGCTGGGGCCGGGCCTCACCGTTTCTCGGGGCCGGCATCGTTGCGGCCGGCGCGAGCCAGCTGGCCGGCCTGCTGGTCCAGGCCGAGACCGATCGGGGCGAGATCGAGCATGCCCTGCAGATCGCGGTCGATGCGGCCTATGCCAAGCCGGGCCGCACCGGCGCGGCGATCAGCAGCGACGGCGGCAATCGGCATGGCCTGGTCCGGGAGGGTCAGCGCCTCGGTGTTCCCGCTGCCGTTCGGATGCCGCGGGGGCTGTCGCCGCTCGGGCAGAAGGTCTTTCGCGCCTATCAACGCTACGGCGCCTTCGTGATCGACGTCGCCGACGGCGTCACCAACCTGCGCGCCCAGTCCAATGCCTACGACGAAGCGACGATCGCGGCGCTGCAAGTCGATCTCGGCCGGATTTCCCGGCTGCTCCAGCGCGTCAAGAAGCCTTAGAGGCCGCCGACCGCGCCGGCCGATCACGCCCCGGCACCATCAGCCCGGCGCGTGCGACAAGCCGACTTTCCACGCCCTTTAGAACCGCGAGAACCGCGCCGGCCGAGCGGGTCGGCCGGCATCATCTGATCTCCGTCAGCGGGGCAATTCTGTCGCCGCAGGTTCCAGCGTGACTCGGCCTTTTGGCGCGAATCCACCGAATGTCCACAGAGCGATACCAAGTAATTACTTGAAATATATGGTTAATTTTTTTTCTTAACAAATTTCCTTTGGCATCACAATCCAAACACGATATCCCACCACCCTCGTTTGTGGATGGGCCTACGATTCGCCGTTTGAGATGGCGATGACCCGTCATCCGGCCGCAAGTCGCGCAGCATGCCTGGCTATTCGCTGCGTTCTCGGCGGAATGGCGACTGATACCTGCCTGGCCTACCAATCTCGCCTTCTGCCTTCCTTTCGTATAATCTAAGGAACACAGGCATATGACCTCACTCGAAACTCGGCCATTTACTGCGTCTTCGAGTTGGAATACTCAAGTAGCGAGCGATGCAACCTTCACAAAACTTGGATGGCCTGCATCAACTGGATACAACTACAGCGTTGCATGGGATAGTTATTCTCCTTCCGTTTACGTTGCATCGCCTTCCGATCCACTCGTTCAAGTAACGTACCCGCCGGGTTGGGGTTATCCTGGCGGTACCGTCAGCGTTCATATGCCCGCGGCGGCAAACGGCGCGGCCGGAACCGATGGTGAGCTGATCGTCATCGACGGCGACGTCGCCTATAACTTCTGGCAGTTCAACCGGACGAGCACGACGACGGCTTCGGCCGCTTCGTTCGGCGCTGAAAACATCGTCACCGGCGACGGCTGGGGCAGCAAGTCGCCCTTCCTGAGCGCCGGGATCACCGCCGTCGGTGCGAGCCAGCTCGGCGGGCTCCTGGTCAAGGACGAGATCAACGACGGCTCGATCGACCACGCGCTGCAGCTCGTCGTCGATTCCAAGCTGGTCCAGTCCGGAGCGGTCGGCCAGGCCATCTCCAGTGACGGCAGCAGCGGCTCGGGCATCGTCAAGGAAGGCCAGCTGCTTGCAATTCCGCCGGGTACGCCAATGCCGGCCGGGCTTTCTCCGCTGGGCCAGCAGGTGTTCAAGGCCATGCAGCAATACGGCGCCTATGTCGTCGACGTCGCCGGCGGCACGACCAATGTTCGCGCGCAGGCCAACGCCTTCGACGACGCGACGATGACCGCCCTGTGGCACGACATGGGCAGCATCACGCCCCTGCTCCAGGGCGTCAGCGGCGGCACGGCCTCCTCCGGTTCGGGAAGCACCGGCGGAACCACCGTGACGGACCCGCCGGCCACGAACCCGCCGGTCGCGACCAATCCGCCGACCACGACCGATCCGACGACGCCGACCACCCCCACGACGCCGACGACGCCGGCGACGGATACCACCAAGCCGACCTTGCAGTGGGTTGCGGCCAACGGCACCGGCCTGACCAACGGCAGCGGCACGGTCCATGCCGGCGATACGGTGAGCTTGACGCTCAAGTTCAGCGAGGCCGTCGCCGTCAGCGGCGCGCCGACTCTGTCGCTGAACGACAAGGGCACCGCCAAATACGTCAGCGGCGCCGGCACCGATACCCTGCAGTTCGAGTACACGGTTGCGGCGGGCCAGAACACCTCCGACCTGGCGATCAGCTCCTTCGGCCTGTCCGGGGTGAAGGATCTGGCCGGTAATGCCCTGAATCTCTCGGGTGCCCCGCGCCAGCCGGCCGGCACCCTCGTGGTCGACACCAGGACCACCTCGCGGGACACGACCGCCCCGAAGGTGCAGTGGATCGCTACGAGCGGGAACAACATCACCAATGGCGGTGGCACCGTCGCTGCCGGCGACACCGTCCGCCTGTCGGTCAACTTCAACGAGGTGATGACGGTCAACGGAGCGCCGACGCTGTCGCTCAACAGCAAGGGCACCGCCACCTATGTCGGCGGAGCCGGGACGAACACCCTGCAGTTCGACTACGTGGTGAAGGCCGGCGAGAGCGCCTCCGATCTCGAGGTGTCTGGTTACAAGCTGACCGGCGTCACGGATCAGGCAGGCAATGCCGTCAACGTCGCCGGCGCGCCGCACCAGCCGGGTGGGACGCTGGCCGTCGGCGGGGCCCTGTCGCAGCAGCCGGTGGTCAGCGCCGACGCGCCCGTGGTCCAGTGGGTCGCGGTATCCGGGTCGAACATCCGCAACGGGCACGGCACGGTCGGTGTGGGCGACACCGTCTGGCTCTCCGTCAACTTCGACGAGGCGATGTCGGTGAATGGCGCGCCGACGCTGTCCCTGAGCAGCGGCGGCACCGCCAACTATGTCAGCGGTGCCGGCACCAACACCTTGCAGTTCAAGTATGTGGTGGGAGCAGGCGACAACGCGCCCGATCTCGAGATCTCCGGATACAACCTGCAGGGTGTCGCCGACCGGACGGGCAACGCGGTCAACCTCGACGGCGCGCCTCATCAGCCCGGTGGCGTGCTGACCATCGCCACGGCGACGCCGGCCGTCGCCACGGCATCGAGCCAGTTGACCGCCACGCTGCTGTCTCCGGCGGCCGATCTGGTGGTGCCTGCGGCTGCCACCGCCGCTTCGCCGGCGACGTCGAGCAACTGGCTCTCCGGCCAGGGGACCGACCTGTCGTTCGGGAACCGCAAGACGGTCGGCTTCCCGGGCTCCCAGGATGCCGGCACGGCCGCGCCTTCGCAGGGGTCGGCGATGTCGAAGCTCGCACTGCTCGATCAGTACGCGGCGTCGAGTTTCGCCACCTCTGCATCGACCTCGACCGGGTCGGCTCAGGGGTGGTGGAACAACCCTGCCCAGACGCTCGCGAAGCCGCAGGCCTGAGGCCGGCGCCGGTCCGGCGGTGCGCCATATCGCGCCGCCCGGCCGCTGCACAGCCTCGAGCGTCCGACGTTCAAACTAGCCGTGCGCGTGGGGGTATCTCCACGCGCCCGTCTCCCACATCATCATTCCGGGGCCGTGACGGTTGGAAAATCCCGATAACGATACCCATCCCATCGCTGACGATGGCCTGGTCGCGCTTTTGTTCATCCTGCGCAGCCAGGGCGTCAGCGTTCTTCCAGAGCAGATCCAGCACCAGTTTCCCGGCTGCCCGATCGGGGTGTCCGAGATGGTGCGGTGCGCCAAGGGCCTGGGGCTCAAGGCCAGGGCGATCACTTCGACCTGGGAACGGCTGGCCGGCACGCCGCTGCCGGTGATCGCGGCGCTGCGCGACGGCGGCTTCCTGGTGCTCGGCCGCTGCGGCGACGATCGAATCCTCGTCCAGGCGCCCAATGCCCCGCGGCCGAGCATGATGTCGCGCGAGGAATTCGAGGCGGCCTGGGACGGCCGGCTCGTTCTGATGACCAAGCGGGCAACGCTGACCGATCTCGCCCGCCGGTTCGACATCACCTGGTTCATGGGCGCCATCCACAAGTACCGCCGGCTTCTCGGCGAAGTTCTAGTCGCGTCCTTCTTCCTCCAGCTCTTCGGGCTGGTTTCGCCGCTGTTCTTCCAGGTCGTCATCGACAAGGTGCTCGTGCATCGCAGCATGAGCACCCTGGACGTGCTGGTCATCGGGCTCGTGGCCATCGCCGTGTTCGAGGTCGTGCTGGGCGCCCTGCGGACCTATCTGTTCTCGCATACGACGAACCGGATCGACGTCGAGCTCGGGGCGCGCCTGTTCCGCCACCTGCTGGCCCTGCCGATCGGCTATTTCCAGGCTCGGCGCGTTGGTGATTCCGTCGCGCGCGTTCGCGAACTGGAGAACATACGCAACTTCCTGACCAGCTCGGGGCTGACGCTCGTCATCGATCTCTTCTTCACGGTCGTCTTTGTCGCGGCGCTGTTCTTCTACTCCCCGTTGCTGACCTGGATCGTCCTGGCCTCGCTGCCCGTCTATGTCGGGATCTCGGCGGGGGTAACGCCGCTCTTTCGCCGCTACCTCGACGACAAGTTCGCCCGCGGCGCCGAGAACCAGGCTTTTCTCGTCGAGAGCGTGACGGCGGTCGAGACGCTGAAGGCCATGGCGATCGAGCCGCAGATGCAGCAGCGCTGGGAGGAGCAGCTCGCCGCCTATGTCGCGGCCAGTTTCCGTGTCCTGAACCTGGGCAACATCGCCAGCCAGGCCGTGCAGCTCGTCAGCAAGCTGGTGACCGCGGCCATCCTGTATGTCGGCGCCAAGCTCGTGATCTCCGGCGGTCTCTCGGTCGGCGAGCTCGTTGCGTTCAACCTGCTGGCTGGCCGCGTCAGCGGTCCGGTCCTGCGGCTGGCGCAGATCTGGCAGGAGTTCCATCAGACCCGCCTGTCGATCGCGCGGCTCGGGGACATCCTCAACACCACGCCGGAGCCGTCCTACAACCCGAACCGGACGGCGCTGCCCTCGATCCGCGGCGACATCAGCTTCGAGCACGTCACCTTCCGTTACCGGATCGACGGCCCCGAGATCCTGCACAACATCAACCTGTCGATTCCCGCAGGGCAGATGATCGGCATCGTCGGTCCTTCGGGCTCCGGCAAGAGCACACTCGCCAAGCTCGCCCAGCGGCTCTACGTACCGGAGAACGGCCGCGTCCTGATCGACGGCGTCGACGTCGCCCAGATCGACCCGTCCTGGCTCCGGCGCCAGATCGGCGTCGTGCTGCAGGACAACATCCTGTTCAACCGCTCGATCCGCGACAACATCGCCCTAGCCGACCCCGCCCTGCCTGCGGACAAGGTGATCGCGGCGGCCAAGCTCGCGGGCGCGCACGACTTCATCCTCAAGCTGCCCGAGGGCTACGACACGATCGTCGGAGAGCGCGGCGGCAGCCTCTCTGGCGGGCAGCGCCAGCGGATCGCCATCGCCCGCGCGCTGGCGACTGATCCCCGCATCCTGATCTTCGACGAGGCGACGAGCGCGCTCGACTACGAGAGCGAGCACATCATCCAGCAGAACATGACGCAGATCGCCCGCTCGCGCACCGTGCTCATCATTGCGCACCGGTTGTCGACGTTGCGGATGGCGGATCGGATCGTCACCATCGAGAGCGGCCGCATCGTCGAGGACGGCACGCACGAGCAGTTGATGCGCAGGGGCGGCCGCTACGCCACGTTGCACCGGCTCCAGTCGGGCCTGCCGGAGGTCGCAGGCATGGCATCGGCTGCGGGCCAGGCGATGGCTCGCTCCGAAGCCCGGACCCTGCCTACGCTCGCCGGGCATCAGCCATCGAATCATTCACCGAGCCGCGGCCACGAGCCGCGTCGAGACGCCGTCGGATAATTGTTCGTTCCATTGTATCGGGGACAGATGTGCCGCGTTGGTTTCCTGAGAGGAAGCCCCGGCCAGTCAAGCGTCATGCAAGCGTTCACACACAACCAGTCCGGGCTTTTCGCTCTGGAGCTACTCCTGCGCCTTAGCGGCGCCACGATCACCGTCGAGGAATTGCGTCGGCATGTCGGCGAAGGCCCTGTCGGCATCGCCGAGATCCTGCGCGGCGCGCGAGCCTGCGGCTTCGCCGGCAGAGCCCAGCGGGTGCGCTGGGATAAGCTCGCCACATTGCAACTTCCCTGCATTGCGGGACTTCGCGACGGCGGTTTCCTGCTGCTGGGGAAAGCCAACGACGAGAAGGTTCTCGTCGTGTCGGCAAGCAGCCCGCGACCGGTGCTGATGACGCGGGAGGAGTTCGAGGCGGAATGGAATGGCCGCGTCATCGTCCTCGGACAGCCCGGCAAGGTGCTGGGCTTAATGCCCCGTTTCGACAACGCCATGACGGAACGCGCCCGCCAAGCCCTGTCGACGACGGCGCGCTGGAGCGCACAGAATACGCGCGCCGCGGTGACGGGCCTCGCGACGCGCTCCCAGGCGCTGCAGCAGGCGGTCATCACCCGATCCACCGATGAGAAGCGCCTGCGGGCGCTGGAGCTGGCCTTCCTGCCGGCCGCGCTTGAAATCGTGGAGACCCCGCCCTCGCCCCTGGGGCGGGTCATCGGCCTCAGCATCATCTCGATCTTCGCCGCTGCCCTTGCCTGGGCCTGCATCGGCACGGTGGACATCGTGGCCGTGGCTCCCGGCAAGATCGTTCCCAGCGACCGGACGAAGATGATCCAGCCGTTCGAAACCGGCGTTGTCCGCGCGATCAAGGTCCATGACGGCCAGAAGGTCCGGGCGGGAGACGTCCTTATCGATCTCGATACCACCGCCGTCGATGCCGAGCTCGGGCATCTGCAGGGGGACCTGATGGCCGCGCGCCTCGACATCGCCCGCCTGCAGGCGGCGATCGCCGGCAAGGACGACCCCGTCGCCGCCTTCGTGCCGCCCAAGGATGCGCCGCCCGACCTGCTCGAGGTCTATCGCGGCATGCTGGCAAGTCAGAGCAGCGAACAGAAGGCGAAGCTCGCCACAATCGATAGCCAGCTCGCGCAGAAGGTCGCCGAACGCGATACGATCCAGGCCTCGGTCGACAAGCTGAAATCCACCATCGTGCCGCTCCAGCAGCGCGTCGAGATCCGCGAGCAGCTCTACCAGAAGGAGCTCGGCTCCAAGGTCACCTATCTCGCCGAATTGCAGGACCTCGTCGGCCAGCGGCAGGACATCCTCGTCCAGGAGAAGCGCGGCAGCGAGACCAACGCCGCTGTCGCCGCGCTGACGGAGACGCGGGCGAAGACCGTCGCCGAATACGAACGCAGCCTGTTCGACGATCTGAGCAAGGCCCGGCAGAAAGCGGCTGGGCTCGAGCGCGACATCGTCAAGACCGCGCAACGCAAGAACCTGCAGAGGCTGACGGCGCCGGTCGACGGCATGGTCCAGCAGCTCGCTGTCCACACGGTCGGCGGCGTGGTGACGCCCGCGCAGACCCTCCTGTACATCGTTCCGGCGGAAGGCCGCCTGGAGATCGAAGCGATGGTCTCAAACCGCGATATCGGGTTCGTCAGCGCCGGCCAGGAAGCCGCGGTCAAGATCGACACCTTCAATTTCACCCGCTACGGCCTGCTTCGCGGGACCATCCTCAGCGTCTCGCAGGATGCGATCGCGCGCGACAAGGCTCCTGACGGCGCCGACAAGGCCGCGGGCGCGAGCAATGAAAGCAGCGAGCCGCGCGGCCGGGAGCTGCTCTATTCCGCCCGTATCTCGCTGGATCGGACCCAGCTTGCGATCGAGGACAAGCAGGTCAACCTGTCGCCGGGCATGGCGGTGACCGCCGAGATCAAGACCGGCCGGCGGCGCATCATCAGCTACCTGCTCTCCCCTCTCGCCCGCTACCAGCACGACAGCCTGCGCGAACGGTAGAAGCGTAGCCGGCTTCCCGTGCCGGCTCGCGAACTCGGGGCGCTCCGAACCGACGCAGCGTCGAACCCTCCGGGCCTTCCGCAGCGCAAGGCGCGGGAGGCTCGGAGCGGCTGGCCCAGGTGAAAGCTGAAGCGCGCGCCTTGACCAAGCCCGGCGAGGCGCGGGGCGCGAACGACTAGCGTCGCGGATTCGGGTTATGGCTGCTGACCATGACCGCGCGCGTGCGGCTGTCGAAGCCGATCTCGCTGACGCTGTCGATCGCGAGCAGCGCGGCGAGCCGCGCACGGGCGCGGTTGATCCGGCTCTTGATCGTGCCGGTCGTCGTCCGGCAAAGCATCGCGGTGTCCTCGTAGGACATTCCGGCCGCGCCCACGAGCATCAGCGCCTCGCGCTGATCGAATGGGATTTCCCTGAGAGCCCAGCAGAATTCCTTGTATTCGAGCTGGCCTTCCTGCTCCGGCGCCGCGCGCAGCGCCTCGGAATAGCAGCCGTCCGCATCCTCTACCTCATGCCGGCGCCTGCGCAGATCGGACAGATAGCAGTTGCGCAGGATCGTCGTCAGCCAGGCGCCGAGATTGGTGCCTGGGCGGAACGTGTGGATCTTGCTGATCGCCCGCAGAAGGGTCTCCTGGACGAGGTCGTCCGACCGGTCGGCACTGCGGCTGAGAGACATGGCGTAGGCACGCAATTGCGGCTCGAATTGCAGCATCTGCTGCTGGATGGAGAGCTCGCCGGCTCTCTCATCCCCCGGTTTGACGTCTCGGAAGGTCATTGTCGATCTCCCCCACTCAAATCCACCACACGAAACGGACGCTCGCTCGCAAGCGAGACAAGCCGGACGCAGCGCAGGGACGCGCCCGGCCGGCGACTACTGCTTCATCCCCGCCTGTGCCGCGATCCCGGCCTGCGTCAGGCTGGTCTGCGTGGTCAGGCTGGTCTGCTCGAGGGAACCGACGCCCAGCGAGCCGGGGAGAATGCTGCGCTGGACACGAAGCACGTCACCGGGCAGCAGCTCGGTGTGCTCGGTCGCGTCGATCGTCGACGCCTTTCCGTCCTGCATGCGCACGACGACCAGGCTGCGGGTCTCGATGGCGCCGTCGGAGACACCCACAAGGGTCGGGACCGTCACCTTGGCCTCGACCAGAAGGCTGCGGTTGGTATCGAACTTGACGCTGATGTCGTCGATGTCCATCCGGACCTTCTGCACCTCGGCGGTCAGCGTCGCATTCCGCTGGCTCTTGAGGTCGAAGATCCTCTGGTCGGCCAGCGTGATGTTCTGCCGCGAGCGCAGGATCAGGGTCTGGAAGCCCTGCTCGTTCATCTCGAGCTGCGCCTGCATCCGCTCCAGATTGGCCAGCCGGCTGATCGTCGTCAGGCCCCGCTTGACGAGTCCGCGGACTTCCGCGAGCTCCTTCTCGACGCTGGCGACCTGGACCTTGTTGGCCTCGATCTGGCGGGTGATCGCCTCGATCTCGCGCTCATACAGGTCGCGGTTCTGCTCCAGGCTGTCGATCTGCGTCTTCAGCGCATCGACATGGATGTTCAGCAGGGACCGTTCCTCGTCGATCAACTGCCTGAGTCCTGGATCGCTCTGCGAGCGTGCGATCAGCTGGGCGGGGAACTGGACGTCCGTCTTCATCACCAGCTCGGCGTTCAGCCGCGCCCGGCGTGCGGTCAGCTCGTAGTAGCGCCGCACGAGATTGCGCATCTCGCCGGTGATGGTGATGCTGTCGCGATCGAGCCGCATCAGCCCGGGATCGTTGAAGCGCAGCCAACCGCCCGCCAGGCTGACGACCTGCAGGACGGTCATTCCCGGGCGGAACTGATATTCGCCGGGCTTCTGGACGTCCCCCAGCACATAGACCGGCCGCGTCTCGAGGACCTCGACGGATGTGCCCGGCTTGTCCGAGATGCCGGCACGCACGAAGCGCTCGGATATCTGGTTGGCGATCTCCTTGGTGGAGAGGCCGTGGACAGGGATGTCTCCGATCGGCGCGATGGAAATCGTACCGTTGGCACGAACCTTATACTCGCCGCTGAGCTCCGGATACTGGAAGATCTTGATCTTGAGCTTGTCGTCCGCCCGAACGACATAGTCGGACGTCGCGCGCACGGCATTGCCGTCGAGCATGCACAGAAGCAGGGAAACTGTGCCGACAAGATTTACCCACGAACGGTTCCGCTTCATTGTAGCACCCTCACGCTTCATGCTGATCCGACAGCCGGCACGGCCGGCATTGTTCCCGCGAACAGGCGCCGTCGCTCCGCCACCGAAGCCTCCGCCTTCCAGAGAAGGTCTCCGAACTGACCGATCGTCCGCCCGTCGACCTGGTTCAGGACGGCGCCGATGAAGTCCGACGGCGCGGCACCGGCGACCGAGAACGCACGCTCGATCCGCTGCTCCGCCACCCCACGCCACTTCATTACCAGCAGCACTCCATCCAGATGCTGCGCGGCCGTCCGAAATGCGGGGCCTTGCTCGAGCGGCGGCAGACCGACCACGATGAGGTCGTAGACCGCCAGAAATTGCTGTTCGCAGCGCGTCCACCAGTTCGCGAAGCCCGGAGCATCGTCGCAGGACGCCACCGTCAGGATGTCCGGCGCGCCGTCATTGCCTTGGCGGAAATCCTCGGCGGTGTTCTCGCGCCGGGATCCAGACGCACTCTGCCCACGCGCTTCGACCAGCAGGACCTTCCTCTGGCTGCCGGCGGCTGCCTGCGCGAACTGGCGCGCCACGTTCGCTGCGCCTTCGCCCGCCGTCGGCGAAGCCACTCCCACGATACGCGCCTTGGCGGCCTCTACGGCGACAGTCATTCGAAGCAGCGTCTGGGTGAGCAAGTGTGTCGAGGAAACACCGTTCTCGGCTGCATCCCCGCGCGTGGACGAAGGAATCGCGCCGATGCACTCAATGCCGAAGCGCTCCACCTGCGCCGCCGTCCGGACCGTCTTGTCGCTGAGATCCTTCAGCAGAGCCAATCCCGATCCGATGACGAAGCCCGCGGCGGCCGCAGCCAGAATGACGAGGATCTTCCGCGGCCCGCTCGGCTTGCCCGGGACCAGGGCCGGCGTCATCACATAGACGCTGGGACCCAGACCCTGGAGCCGCTCCCGCAGCAACGGCGACCGGTCGCCCTCCTGGTCCGCGCTGACGCGCGCCTGCAGCATGATCTGGCTGATGTCCCTGGCGATGAGCGCGGATTTCTCCGGGTCGGAGGTAGTGACGTCGACCAGGATCGTATGACTCGTCCCGATCCTCCTGACCGAGAGGCGCTTCGCGAGCGCATCGATGGCGATTTCCTGGCGGCCCCGCTCTTCCACGGCGGTTGTCGGCGTCACGCCGAAGGGCCATAGAGCGGCGATCCAGGACAGGGGCCTCGCAGGGACGAATTCCGGGTCGGCCGCCAGGTCGAGGGATTGGACGACCTTTGCCAGCATGCCGCGCGAGCGGATCAGCTCGATCTCGTTCTCCACCTGCGTGAGATCGGCGCGCCCCAGCGATATGACCAGCTCGGAGCCCGGCTGAACTTCCTTGACGTAAACCAGAAACTGGGTCGAAGCGGTGTAGCTCGCGCCTCTAAGGGTCAGGAAGAGCCCGCCGGCAAGCGCTGACAGCAGCACGCACGCGACGATCAGCTTCCAGCGACGACGAAGCGAGAGGAGCCCGAACGTCTTGGATGATTGGCGATCATCAACATGGTCCGACATTGGACTTCCGATCTTGAGCCACCGATCGTTCAATGCCCGCCGCGAGCATCGCCTTCGGAAAGGCAGGTTTCAGGAGATGGTGTGCCGCGGCCGCTGAAACGCGCTCCTACTGCAGCTTGGCGGATATGACTTCGAGCGTTGGAACGGGCGCCCCCGTGGACAGCGCCAGCTCCACCCTCTCCGAGTCCACGACCCGCGCGGCCTTCATCCAGACGAACACCCTGTTCCAGATCTCCCAGTTCAAACCGTCCATGATCTGCGCATACTCATGCGGGCTGAGGCGGCGCAGGAGCAGTTCAGCGACGACGCGCGACCGATCCCCGCCAGGTGTGCCGCGCCGGTCCGCGCCCGCTCCCTGAATCTCGGGCGCGAAGAACGAGGAGGAAAACCCCTCGCGTACCGGGTGAACGTCCGAGCCCGCCCTTGCCCTTCTCTCCGAGGACGCCTGGGAATACAGGTCGTTGCGCGAGACGCGCTCGCCGTTCTCAAGGCGCTTCAGGATCGCTTCGCGAACCGTGGGAGAGGTCTTCTTGGACAGGAATACCCGCAGCGTCGACGGAACCATCAGGGCGGCAAGCTTGGCATGCGCGTCAGTGTCCGCCTCCCGCGCAAGCTTCATCAGATCCTGAGCGGTCCTTATCTTGAAGTCGCATGCCTTCTCGACCCATTTGACGAAAATGCCGTGCGGCAATTTCTCTTTGACGCGGAGCAATTCCCGACCTATCTCGATCGCATGCTCTGTCGCGGCTTGACGAAGATCCCTGATCTTCTTTGCAGCGTCTTTCAATTCCGCCGCTGACATTTGCACTTCTGATATCTGTGCGCTTGACAACACGGCGTGACCCTCATTCAACAACAACGTACGGTAGCTTACGCTGGGTTCACCCCATGATGAAGCGAGCAAAGGGGTGTCGGCCCGCACAAACGGGGTACCCCTTTTGGATCATCCCTGTTTTTGATCCGTTTTCGCCGTCGGAGCGCGAACGCCAGGCCATGATGGGCGAGAGTGACCTGCCCGGCCCTCCGAATCGCTGTCGCGGCGGGGCCGCGAGACACCGCCGAGAGCCGGGCGACATCGCCTGACTGAAGGGGTATGGAGCGAGCGGCACATCGGCCGCACGCGCCTGCGATCCGCGGCCTAAGGGCCCTGCGCGCTAGCGAGAGCGCGGATCGGCGGCGTCCCGCAGCGCGTCCCCGAGCAGGTTGAGGGCGAACACGGTCGCGAGGATCGCGAGGCTCGGGAAGACCGCCAGCCACCAGGCGTCGAGGATGTTCTCGAAGCCTTCGCGGATCATGCCGCCCCAGGTCGCCGCCGGAGGGGGCACGCCGAGCCCGATGAAGCTCAGCGAGGCCTCGGTGCGGATCGCCGAAGCGAGCCACAGCGAGCTCATCACCACGACATCGGACAGCATGTTGGGCAGGATGTGCCGCGTCATGATCCGGAACGGACCGCAGCCATAGGAGCGGCTGGCCTCGACGAAGTCGCGCTGGCGCAGCGTGATCGTCGGAGCGCGCGCGACGCGGGCGAAAGGGGCGATCTCGGTGACGGCGATCGCGACGATCAGGTTCTCGAGGCTTGCGCCGAGCATCGCCGCGATCATCAGGCCGAGCAGCAGTGTCGGAAAGGCGAGCAGCACGTCCAGCACGCCCATCACGATCTGGTCGAAGATCCCGCCGATATAGCCTGCGGCCACGCCGATCGCGGTGCCCACCAGCATGGCGATCAGGATGGCGAGGAAGCCGACGAAGAGCGAAACCCGCGCCCCGTAGATCAGCCGCGACAGCACGTCTCGGCCGAAGGAATCGGTGCCGAGCCAGAATTCGGCCGAGGGCGGCTGGAGACGAGCGACGATATCCTGCTCCAGCGGATCGCGCGGAGCGAGCCAGGGCGCGCAGAGCGCCACTCCGATGATCAGCGCGAGCAATACGAGGCCGATCCAGGCGAGCCTGTTCTGGCTGAAGGCGAGCCAGAGGCCACCCGGCCGCGCCGCAACGGTCGTGTCGGAGACGGCGCTCATGTGTACTTCACTCGCGGATCGACCAGGCCATAGGCCAGGTCCGTCAGGGTGTTCACGATGATCACGCAGATGGCGAAGATGATCATCAGCCCCTGCAGCAGCGTGTAGTCGCGCGCATTGAGTGCGCCGATGATCAACTTGCCGAGGCCGGGGCGGTTGAAGATGATCTCGGTCAGCACCGAATTGCCGATCAACGTCCCGAAATAAAGGCCAACCACCGTGATGATCGGGATCAGGCTGTTGCGCAGGGCGTGCGTCGCCACGAGCTGAGCCGGACTCACACCCTTGGCTCTCGCGGTACGGATATAGTCCTCGGTGAGGACGCCGAGCATGGCGGCCCGCGTCACGCGCATCACATAGGCAGTCATGATGATGCCGAGGTTGAGCGCTGGCAGCGCCAGCGCGCGCAGGCGCTCTCCCAGGTCACCCGCGCCGCTGGTAGTGCCCAGCACCGGGAACCAGCCGAGCTGGATGGCGAAGACGATCAGCATGAGGATGCCGGAGACGAAGGCGGGAAACGACAGCCCCACCAGCGAGACGATGCGCGCGACGTAGTCGATCCAGCCGTTGCGGCTGAGCGCGGCAACGACGCCAAGCGGCAGGCCGAAGAGGAGGCCGATCGCGATGGCCGCGACCGTCAGCTCGATCGTCGAGGGAAGGACGAGAAGGACCTCCTGGACGACGCTTCGGCCGCTGCTGAGCGACTGGCCGAGATCGCCCGTCAGGATCTTGCCGATGAAGGCCAGATATTGGACCTGGATAGGCTGGTCGAGGCCGAGCTTCTCGCGGAGTGCGGCGAGAGCGGCGGCGCTCGCCTGATCGCCGAGGATGACGGAAGCGGCGTCGCCGGGCACCAGCCGGACTAGCACGAAGATGGCCGTCAGCATGATGAACAGCGTCGGGATCGAGAGCAGCAGGCGCCTGGCGACGAACCCCGTCATGCCGCGGCCCTTTGCTGCATCAGCCGCTGTGGCGCGAAGGCCGCGATCTCGCGCCGCGTTCCACCTTCGACGACGAGATCCGACAGGATCGCACCCACCACTGGCACCAGTTGGAAACCGTGCCCGGAGAAGCCGAAGGCATGGAACAGCCCGGGGGCGCTCGGCGACGCTCCGATCACCGGCAGGCGGTCACGGGTCTGCGCCTCGATGCCGGTCCAGCAGCGGGCGATCCGGACCCCGCGGACGGCCGGGAAGAGGTCGCTGGCCGCACGCGCGCCCTTGGCGAGCTCGGCGAAGTTGACCGTGCTGCGTTCGCGGTCGAGATCGGCGGCGCCCTGCAGCCCGCCGCCGATCACCAAGGTACCCTGGCCCGCCTGCTTGAAGGACAGCGCCCGCCCGACGACGCTGACGACAGGCTCGAGCAGCGGCGCGAGACGCTCCGTCACGATCATCATCGATGCGCGGACCCCGAGCGCGATGTGGTCTCCGAACAAGGCCGCGAGCCGGCCCGCCCAGGCACCGGCGGCATTGACCACGACGGGCGCACGGAAACGGCGCGCCTCGCAGGCGAGCAGCCAGTCCTGCCCTTGGCGGTCGAGCGCCTCGACGCCGCAACGTTCGGCAATGACGACGCCGGCGGCTTCGCAGGCACGGCGAAAGGCGAGCACGGTCCGGTGCGGATCGGCCGCGCCGTCCCGCCGCGCCACCAGTGCCCCCACGCAGTGCGGACTCAGCGCGGGAACGAGGCGGCGCAGTTCTCTGGCATCGACCAGTTCCTCATGATCGTAGCCGAGAGCGCGCATCTTCGCTTCGCGCTTGATCAGGGTCGGCAGATGCTCGTCCCGTTCCGCGACGTTGATCTGGCCATGTGCCTGAAAGCCGCAATCATCGCCGACGATCTCGGCGATCCGGTGCCACATCGCCATCGCCTCGAGCGAAATCGGAACCTCCGCGATGTCCCGGTTGAGCGTGCGAACGCCCGCTGCCGTGGCGCCGGAGGCGTGACGTCCCGTCCAGCGCCGCTCGATTACGGCGACGCGCCGCCCGGCACGTGCGAGATGCAGCGCGGCCGAGAGGCCGTGCAGGCCTCCGCCGACCACAGCGACATCATAGACCTCCACGCTCATGCCGCCGGCTCCTGCGCCTCGAGGCTGGCCAGTTCGCCGAGCGTGACCGGCTTCAGCGGCGGCCGAATTCGGTAGAAGCCGACATCCCCAACCGGCCGCTGCTGAACCGCGGCGACGATGTGCGCCATGGTGTAGCCGCATTGCCGGCCCTGGCACGGTCCCATCCCCGCGCGGGTGAAGGCCTTGAGCTGGTTCGGGCCTGGCCGTCCCTGGGCGGCGCGGGCGCGCAGCTCTCCGGCCGTCACCTCCTCGCAGCGGCAGACCAGCGTCTCGTCGGCCGGGGCGAAGACCTCGGGCCGCGGCGCGTAGAGCGCATCAAGGAAAGGCCGCAGGGCGAGCGCGCGCGACAAGGCAGCCCGCTCGGTTCCGGCGGCCGCCTCCGCCACATCCTCCCGAAGCCTTCCGAGTCTCGCGGCGATCCGCAGGGCCGCCAGCCGCCCGCGCGGCTCGGCGGCCTCGGCGCCGCCGATGCCGGCGCCGTCTCCGGCCACGAAAACGTTCGCCTGCGAGGTCTCGCCCCAGCCGTCGAGCACCGGCACCTGGCAGTGCTGCCGCGCATCCCATCTGACGTGGCAGCCGAGCGCCAGCGGAGCATGGATGCTCGGCACCACGCCCTCATGCACCAGCAGCACCTCCGCGGGGACGCGCGTCTCCCGCCCGTCCTGGGTGCGATAGACCAGCTGTTCGAGCCGCCCGGCACCCTCGGCCCGCAATTCCGCGACGTGGCGGACGATCGGAAAACCGGCCCACCTCAGCGCCAGCGACCAGGACAGCCCCTTGAACAGGTCGCCCGCCCGGCCCATGGCCTGGGGCAGATGGCGCAGCGCCGCCCCGAGTCGCCCCCGTGGGGTGGTGTCGAGGAACCCGGCGATCTTGCCGCCTGCGGCGAGCAGCTGGGTCATGTAGAGCAGCGGCAACGGCCCGCAGCCGGCGATCCAGACCGGGCGGTCCGGAACGGAATCGGCCGTCTTCAGCAGGATCTGCGCCGCGCCGACCGTCAGCACGCCCGGCAGGGTCCAGCCCGGGAACGGCACGGGCCGCTCCTGTGCTCCGGTGGCGAGAATGACGGCTCCGGCCGTCACGCTGCTGGCCTTCCCCTGACGCGTCAGAAACGCGCGAAAGCCGGGCTCCATCTGCCAGAGCTGGCTTTGCGCCTCGTAAAGCGCTCCGCAGGCACGGAAGGCGGCGGCACGCTCGACGCCGGCGCGATAGGCTTCTCCCAGCCGCGTCAGCCGTGGCGTGGTCGCGACGGCCTCGACGGCGCGCCAGATCTGGCCGCCCGGCGCCGGCTGGTCGTCGAGCACCCGGACGGTGAGACCGTGACGACGGGCCGTGACTGCGGCGGCCATGCCGGCCGGGCCGGCGCCGACGATCAACAGGTCGGTATGCTGCGCGCTCATGCCGAGACGCTCCGGCATCCCTGCTGCCGGACGACGGACATGCCGTCCTGCACCGGTGTCAGGCAGGCCTGCACTGAACCCTGCCCATTGATCTCGACGAGACATTCGAAGCAGACGCCCATCATGCAGTATGGCGCGCGGGGGCTGGCCGAGATCGGCGTCGTCCGGCTCCAGCCCTCCGGTTGGCGCAGCAGCAACGCCGCGACGCTTTCTCCCGCCTCGGCGCGCACCGGCCGCCCGTCGATATGGACCGTGACGGCGGCCGCGCCCGGATCATGCAGCTTTCGGAACATCGAAACGTCTCTGGTGGAAGGGAGAAAAACTCTCGGGCAAGGTGCCGTCGGCGACAGCCTCCGCCAGCACCTCGGCATGGAAGGCCGCGAGCGTCACGCCGGAGTGGCAGAGCGCGACGAAGGCGCCCGGATGGCTCTCGGATTGAGCGTAGACCGGGTAGCTGTCGGGCGTCATGACCCGGAGGCCGGCCCATTGCCGGACGAGCCGGGCTGTGGCCAATGCGGGTATCGTTCGCACCGTCTTCGCGCTCAGCGAGGCGGCGGCCTCCGTCGTTGTCGAAACGTCGAGGCCGACCTCGTCCTTGGTCGCGCCGATCATCACCGTGCCCTCGGCAGTCTGGCGCAGGCCGCTCGCCGGAAGGGGGAGGAAGGGCGCCAGCCGTTCGGTGACGAGAATCTGGCCACGTTCGGGATGCACAGGCACGTCGAGCCCGACCTGACGGCCGAGCCGCGCCGAACCCAGCCCGGCGGCGATGACGATGCGCGGGGCTGTCAGTGCCGCGCCGTCCAGGACGAGGCGGAAATCCGATCCCGCCATCTCGATCCGCTCGACACGCGCCCGATGCCGGATGCTGCCGCCAAGCCGCAGGAGCCCGCCATGCAGGCCCGCCAGCAGCTTCAGCGGGTTGGCGTGGCCGTCGTGCCGGCCCAAGCTGGCGCCGCTGACATCGGCGCCGAGCCGGGCCTTCGGCAGCAGCCGCTCAAGTGCCGCCCGGTCGATCATCTCCCAATCGGCTTCGCCCTCGCCGCGCTGGTTGTGCAAGCGCATCAGGTCGAGGCGCCGCTTCTCGAACGCGTCTTCGCCGAGGCAGAAGGCGAGCCCGCCTTTCTGCTCGTAGCAGAGATCTCCGCCCGTCTCGGATTGGAGCTCATCGGCAAATCCGCGCCAGAGCGCGATGCTCCTGCGCGTCAAGCCCTGGTAGGCGGGCATGCCGAGCCCCTTGCCCTGCAGCCAGACGAGACCGAAATTGGCGCGGGCGGCGCGGAAGTCGCCATCCTCGCCATCAAGCAGAAGCACCTGCTGCCGTCGCCGCGCGAGCCCATAGGCGATCGCCGCCCCGACCATTCCCCCCCCGATGACGACGATGTCCGGCCGCATGCGAATTTCCCTTGCCGGCTGTGACGTTAGGAAGCCATGCTGTATTTCGTCAAAGTCGTTTTTCGCTACCTGCTATTCTCCAGGGTTATGCAATGGTCCGGCAGATCAACCTGCGTCAGGTCGAGGCGTTCAAGGCGGTGATCGAATACGGCACCGTGAGCCGCGCCGCGGAAATGATGAACATCTCCCAGCCGGCCATGAGCAAGCTCATCGCCCATCTCGAGGCCGATACCGGCCTGCAGCTCTTCGACCGGGTGAAGGGGCGCCTCGCCGCGACGCGGCGAGGCATGCGGCTCTACGAGGAGATCGACCGGATCTTCGCCGGCGTGCGCCAGGTCGAGAACGCGGTCGACGCGATTCGCCGCGACGAGCAGAGCCGGCTGCTGATCGGCGTCATGCCGGCGCTCTCGGGCTCATTCATTCAGGAGGCAACGTCGCGCTTCCTCAAGGCTCAGCCGGGCGTCTTCTGCTCGGTGCAATCGCGCAGCTCGCAATGGATTGCCGACGGGCTGGTGACGCGGAAGCTCGATGTCGGGCTGGTCATCGCTCCGATCGACAACCCCTATATTCTGGCCGAACCGCTGCTGGGCTATCCGGTGGTCTGCATCCTGCCGCTCGCACATCCGCTCGCCGCGCTCGAGGTGATCACCCCGCAGGATCTGGACAACGTGCCGTTCGTTTCCTTCGACCCCGAAAGCCATACCAGCCGGAGCATCGCCCGGGTCCTCGAGGCCCACGGCGTCTCCCCCGACGTGGTGATGGTGGCCAATGTCTCGCCGACGCTGTGCGAGTTCGTCGCCGCCGGGGTCGGAGTCTCGCTGGTGCATCCGCTGATCGTCGGCGGCCTGCGGGACAAGCTGGCCATCCGGCGCTTCGAGCCGGGAGTCCAGCTCGACTTCCAGCTCTGCCGCATCCGCGAGAGCCGCAATGCCAGGCTTGTCGATGCCTTCATCAGCGGCGCACGCGAAGCAGCCGTCGAGATCTCCCGGACGATCCTTACGCCGGGCTGAGCCTCATCGTCCCGAGCGTGTCGAGCAATGGCGCGTGCTCGCCGGCACGCAACCTGCGAAGCGCGGCCAGCAACTGCCGCCGCTGCTCCGGCGTCGCGACGAAGCGGCAGGCCTGTTCGAGCTTGGCTTCGAGATCAGCCCATGACGGCGGGTTGGACGCCTCGCCACGCGGTGCCGTAACCGGCGAGATGAAGCTTTGCCCTCCGGCGCGAATGGTCACGCGGGACAGGGTCTCCGCCGGAAACCGCGCCTCGAGTTCCGGATCGAGGCTCAGCGAGACCTTCTCCGCCAGCGCGACGACCTCCGGCCGGTTCACCGCCGTCTCCATCAGCGGCATCAGGGCGTCGGGGCCGTCGCAAGCCAGCAAGCCGAGGCAATAGGGAATCGAGAACTGGATATCCGTGAAGCCTTGCGGGCGCGGGCGGTTCGCCAGGCGCAAGGCCCCGCTGTAGGTTGCCACCTCGATCGCGTCGATGCCGCGCGGCGCGATGCCATGCTCGGCGATGAGCCGCAGCAAGGCCTCGGCCGGTGCATGGACATGCCGGCAGCAGGCGTGGAACTTGATGTAGCTGCGCGCGACGTAACCTTGCCGGCCGAGCCCGTCGACAAGTCCGTCGAGCCGGAAATGCTCGCCGTCGTCGAGCAGCCGCAACGGCCCGGTCTGTCCGGCCTCGGCCAGGAGAAGCGCGCCGACGGCCGTCGCGCCCGACCAGGGAATCCCCTCCTTGACGTCGCTGCCCTCCTGGGCGCGGAAGGCCGGGCCGGCTCCGGCATAAAGCTGGTTGGGCGCGCCGATGCCTGCGATGGAGAAGGCCTGCGCCAGAATCTCCTCGGGCGTCCGCTTCAGGAAGCCGATCGCGGCGACGACGCCATAGCCGGACCACATGCCGGTATTGGCGTAGAAGCGCCGGGCCGCACCGACCGCAACTCCGACCTCGTAGCCGACGACGATCGCCTGAAGCAGCTCCTCCGTTGTCGCGTTCACATCCTGCGCCGCGGCGAGCGCGGCGGGAATGATCGCTGCTCCGGGATGCCCGCGCGCGATCCGGTGGCCGTCGTCGAGGTCCAGCGCTGCGGCGGCCGCGGCATTGCACCAGACGGCCCCGGCGAGACCGGAGCCCTGCCCTGCAAACCAGATCGGCAACGCACCGCCCGCCATCAGAGCCGGCGCCACCCGGCGAGCCGCACGCGGGCCGGGCGCCGCGATCCCCGCTGCCGCCGCCGCCACGAGATCGAGCACGCTGCGGCAGGCGGCCTCCCGCAGTTCCGCAGTCAACGGGCCTTTGCGGGCGGCCGCGACATAGGCGGCGAGATGACGGACGATCTCCATGGCGGTTGGGTTCCGCGCCGCCGGCTTCAGCGCGGCTTCAGCGTCGTCGCCTCGGTGAGCGGGGGCGCGAGGTTCATCGCACCCTTGAGCTCGTAGCCGAAATCGAGCCGGTCGCTGCGCGCCCAGACCTGCCGCAGCTCGAAGAGGGGGATGGCGCAGACATCCTCCATGATCTTGCGCTGCGCCTCCTTCCACAGCGCCTTCTGGGCTTCGGCGTCCGGCGCCATCCGGGCCTGCTCGATCTCCTTGTCCGCGACCTTGCAATGCGAGAAATTGGTCGCTGCCGTCGGCGTATTCACCGTCGCCCGCGAGTGAAAGAACTCGCTGAGATAGGTGTCAGCGATCGGGAAGCGCGCAGCGCCGTAGAAGACGAGGCCGCTCAGGTCCTTGCGCGTCTGGCTCTGGTAGGTCGCATGGTCGACGACCTGCATCTCCAGCTTGATCCCGGCCTTGGCGAGCTGTGCCTGGATGATCTCCATGAAGGGCTGCTGCGCCGAAATATTGGAGACGATGGCCTTGATGGTGATGCCGTCCTTGTGCCCGGCCTCGGCCAGCAGCTCCTTGGCCTTGGCGAGGTCGAAGCTGTAGCGCACGCTGCAGTCCTCGCCGAGATAGCCGGGCGGGACTACGGAACATCCCTTGGGGCCGACATCCTTGCCGACATAGCGGACCAGGTCGTCGACATTGACCGCCGCGGCGATGGCGCGGCGCACCCGGATGTCGTCGAGCGGCGGCACGCTCTGGTTGATGTGGAGCAGCCGGTATTCGCCCGGCCGGAAAATTTCGACATTGAAGCCGGGACGGCGGCGAGCGGAATCGACCCAGCGCTGCTCGCGCTTGGCATACATCAGATCGATCTCGCCGGACGAGAAGGCGAGTTCGCGGGCGCTGTCCGAGGGGATGTTGCGCACCATGATGGTGTCGATCTTCGGCTTGCCGCGGAAATAGTGCGGATTGGCGGATAGCTTGACGTATTGCTGCGTGACCTGCTCGACGAAGGCAAAGGGCCCGGTCCCGACCGGGTGGGTACCGAACTTGTCGCCAAGCTCTTCAGCCGCCTTCCGGCTGACGATGTTGCCGCCGTGATAGTTCGTCACGCGGCCGAGGAAATTGACGTCGGGATATTTCAGCGTGATCCGCACGGTCAGGTCGTCGATCTTCTCGACGCGGTCGATCGCCGCGAAATCAGACGAGAAGGTCGAACGCTTCGGATCGGCCGAGCGCTGAAGCGAGTAGACGACATCGTCCGCGCTGAAGGGGCCCCAGTCGCCCTGGAACAGGACGCCCTTGCGCAGATGGAAGGTCCAGACCTTGCCGTCGGCCGACTTTTCCCAGCTCTCCGCCAGATCCGGCTCGATATCTTTGGGATCGGCGCTCCCGGGCTTGAAGCGGACGAGACCGTTATAGATCCAGCCGACGACGGTCTTGTCGCTCGTGGCGCTGGCGCGGTGCGCATCGAGCGTCGAGACATCGCCATTGCCAGCGACACGCAGGACCGTCTCCTCGGCCCGGGCCGCGGCCGGCACGCAGGCGGCGAACATCAGCGCCGCAAGCGCGATGGCAGAGTTCCTCATGATCAACCCCTCGATCTCGGTTCTTTGGGGGCAGTGTGGGCGCAGCCGTCCCAGGCTGTCCAAGTCGAAATCGGGCGGGCCGTATTCTGATTGGTTATGGCAGAAACGATTCTGCAGCGCCGGAGCCGGACGGATCAGCGTGATCTCCGGACAGCCTGTACCGGCGATTGCCGGGTGGAAGAACCCGCTATGGCGGCAGCGAAGAGCCGGCGATGAAAATCTCACCAGACCAAAAGAAGATCTATTTTTTAGGCAACCGAATGCCAATTGTATGCAAATAGCCGTCCGAGCGGCCCTGCGAGACGGCAAATCCTTCCGATTGAGAGGATCGCGGCTCGGCACGGTAACTGCATTGCCCCTCCCGGACTGAAGCGTCCGGCGCGCAGGAGCGCCGGCTATCTCGGGAGTGCAACATGGCTATCACGCGTCGCGCCGCCATTGCCGGAGGGCTTTCTGCGCCGTTTCTGATGACGGGCCGCGCCGGCGCGCAAGCGCCCAGCCGCAGCGAGACGTTGCTTCTCGTGCAGGAATACGGCCCGAACAGCCTGGACATGCAGGGCATTGGCGCCTCCCAACCCGTGAACGGCGTCGCCCTCAACTGCTACGACCGGCTGCTGCGCTTCAAGCCGGTGCCGATCCCGGGTGGCGGCGGCAGCCAGGTCTCGATGGGCGAGCTCGAAGGCGAGCTGGCCGAAAGCTGGCAAGTCGCGTCCGACGGGATGAGCTGCACCTTCAAGCTGCGCGACGCGACCTTCCATTCCGGCCGCCCCGTCACCGCCAAGGACGTGAAGTGGTCGCTCGATCGCGCCGTCACCATCGGCGGCTTCGCCACCACGCAGATGAATGCCGGCTCGCTGGAGAAACCGGAGCAGTTCGTCGTGGTCGACGACAAGACCTTCCGCATCGACTTCCTGCGCAAGGACAAGCTGACCATGCCCAATCTGGCGGTCACCATCCCCTTCGTCTTCGATTCCGAGCTGGCCATCAAGAACGGCGGCGGAGACCCCCTGGCCAAGGAATGGCTCAAGAACAACATCGCAGGCTCGGGTGCCTTCAAGGTCGAAAGCTGGAAGCCCGGCGTCGAAACGATCTACGTGCGCAACGATGCCTGGGCCTGCGGAAAGCTGCCGCAGCTCAGGCGGATCATCGCCCGCGACATTGCCTCGCCCTCGACCCGGCGCGCCCTCATCGAACGCGGCGATGCCGATGTCTCCTACGGGCTGCCGCCGAAGGACTTCAAGGACCTGCTGGACGGCGGCAAGGTCAACGTCGTCGGCGTGCCGATCCCCAATGGCGTCTGGGGCCTCTATCTCAACAGCCAGGTCGGCCCGTTCAAGGATGTCCGCCTGCGCCAGGCCGTGGCCTGGGTGATGCCCTACGACAAGATGCTGCAAGCCTCGCTGTTCGGACGTGGCGTCGACATGTCGGGCGGCCCCGAAACGCCGAAGCCGGCCTGGCCGCAGCCCTTCCCCTACAAGACCAGCATCGACAAGGCGAAGGAATTGGTGGCCGCGGCCGGAGGCGGCTTCTCGACCACGCTGCAATTCGACGCCGGCAATGCGACCGTGGCCGAGCCGATGTCCGTGCTGATCAAGGAAGCGCTCGGCGCCATCGGCATCGATGTCGAGATTACCAAGGTGCCGGGGGCGAACTTCCGCACGGAGATCGCCAAGAAGACCAATCCGATGACGCTCAATCGCTTTGCCGGCTGGCTCGACTACCCCGACTACTACCTGTTCTGGACGATGCACGGCAACAATTCGATCTTCAACATCGCCAACTACCAGAACCCGGAACTCGACAAGCTGATCGACGCGGCCCGCTTCACCACCGACAACGCGCAATACCAGAAATTCGTCGTCGACTTCGTCACGCTGGTGGAGCGCGAGGTGCCGATGATCCCCATCTCCCAGCCCACCCACGACGTGGCGATGCAGAAATCGATCGGCGGCTATCAGTTCCAGCCCTGTCGCGAGCCGGATTTCCGCTACTTCACCAAGGGCGTGTGAGGCCCTGCCCTTGCCAAGCCTCGCTGCCGTCTCGAGGCCGAGCGGAAACCGTGGCTCCATGCCCCAGCACGGGCAATGGACTTGCGGTTTCCGCCCTCCCCGCGACCGCTCCGCGATGACGGCTCGACCAGGCAAAGCCTGAAGGAGGCCCACGCCATGCTCCGCATGATCGCTGCCCGCCTGAAGACGACGATCCCTTCGTTGATCGGCGTCATCATCGTCACATTCCTGCTCACGCGCGTGCTGCCCGGCGACACGGCCGCCTATTTCGCCGGCCCTGCCGCGTCGAAGGAAGCGATCGCGGACATCCGCGGCAAGCTCGGCCTCGACCGGCCGTTGCCGGTGCAGTTCGTCTCCTATGTCACGGCGTTGGCCAAGGGGGACCTCGGGACATCGCTCACGACGGGCCAGGCCGTGACCGCCGATCTGGCCCAGCGCCTGCCGGCTTCCGCGGAACTCACCTTGTTCGGCCTCCTGATGTCGATGGCGATCGCGCTGCCGCTCGGCGTGCTGGCCGCGGTGCGGCAGGGTTCGTGGATCGACCATCTTTGCCGCATCATCGCGACGGCCGGCGTATCGCTGCCGGTGTTCTTCACCGGCCTGCTGCTGGTCTATGTCTTCTATTTCATTCTCGGCTGGGCGCCCGCCCCGCTGGGGCGGCTGGACGTCTTCTTCTCGGAGCCTCCCCGCGTCACCGGCTTCCTGCTGATCGACAGCCTGATCGCGCGCGACGCCGAGATGTTCCGGGCGGCGCTGTCGCAGATCCTGTTGCCGGCATTGACGCTGGCGATCTTCTCGCTTGCTCCGATCACCCGCATGACACGGGCCTCGATGCTCGCGGTGCTCGGCGCCGACTTCGTGCGGACCGCCCGAGCCAGTGGCCTTTCGAGCGGCAAGGTCATCGGCACCTACGCCTTCCGCAACGCCATGCTCCCCGTCGTCACCACGCTCGGCATGGTGTTCTCGTTCCTGCTCGGCGCGAATGTGCTTGTCGAGAAGGTCTTCGCCTGGCCGGGCGTCGGCTCCTACGCGGTCGAGGCCCTGCTCGCTTCCGACTACGCGCCGATTCAAGGCTTCGTGCTGACCATGGCGATCCTCTACGTCGCGCTGAACCTGCTGATCGACATTCTCTACGGCGTCATCGACCCTCGGGTCCGGCTGGAGGCCTGAGCCATGAACGAGATGAGCAAGATCGAACCGGCTCCGCTACGTTTCGAGGCACCACCCGCGACTTCGCTACTGGCGCATGCCCGCCACATCGTCGCCGAGAATCCCGTCACCGGCTTCGCCTTCGCCTTGTTCGCGCTGATCGTACTGGCGGCACTCCTTGGCCCCTCGCTCGTGCCTTATGATCCACTCGCCTCGAACACCAGCGCGGCCCTGCAGGGCCCGAGCGCGTCGCATTGGTTCGGCACCGACCAGCTCGGCAGGGACATCTTCAGCCGCGTCGTCGCCGCGACACGGCTCGATTTCTCGATCGCGGTCACCTCGGTCGCCCTCGTCTTCGTGCTTGGCGGGCTCGCGGGCGTAACGGCCGGCTTCTTCGGCGGCTGGGTCGACACGCTGGTCGGCCGCATCGCCGACACGATCATGGCCTTCCCGCTCTTCGTGCTCGCGATGGGCATCGTCGCCGCGCTGGGCAACAGCGTGACCAACATCGTCATCGCCACCGCCATCATCAACTTCCCGCTTTATGCCCGCGTCGCCCGCGCCGAGGCCAATATTCGCCGCGAGGCCGGCTTCGTTCAGGCAGCCCGCCTCTCGGGCAATTCCGAGTGGCGCCTGCTGCTGACGCAGATCGTGCCGAACATCATGCCGATCATGGCGGTCCAGATGTCCCTGACCATGGGTTATGCGATCCTGAACGCGGCGGGATTGTCGTTCATCGGCCTAGGCGTCCGGCCTCCCACCCCGGAATGGGGCATCATGGTCGCCGAAGGCGCAAGCTTCATCGTGTCCGGAGAGTGGTGGGTCGCGCTCTTCCCCGGCCTCGCCCTGATGACAGCGGTGTTCTGCTTCAATCTTCTCGGCGACGGCGTGCGCGACCTCGTCGATCCGCAGCGGAGGAACTGACGATGAGCGCACCGCCCCTGCTCGATGTAAGGAAGCTCACCGTCGAATTCGCGACCCGCCGCGGCACGGTGCAGGCGGTGAAGGCGATCGACCTCAGCGTCGGCAAAGGCGAAACCGTCGCCGTCGTCGGGGAATCCGGGTCCGGGAAGTCGGTGACGTCCTACGCCATGGTCCGCATCCTCGACCGTGCCGGCCGCATCGCTGACGGATCCATCTCGTTTTCCGGCGTCGACCTCGTTGCCGCCAGCGAGGCGCAGATGCGCGATCTGCGGGGCCGTGAGATATCGATGATCTTCCAGAACCCGCGGGCGGCGCTGAACCCGATCCGCAAGGTCGGCAGGCAGATCGAGGACGTGCTCGTCCAGCATGTCCAGGCGACGCGCGCGACGGCGCGCGAGAAGGCGATCGAGGCGCTGGAGAAGGTCCGCATCGCTCGGCCGGAGGAGCGCTATGACGCCTACCCTTTCGAGCTCTCGGGCGGCATGTGCCAGCGTGTGGTGATCGCGCTGGCGCTGGCCTGCCAGCCCCAGCTTCTCATCGCCGACGAGCCGACGACCGGGCTCGATGTCACCACCCAGAAGGCCGTGATGGACCTGATCGTCGAGCTGACGCGGGAGCGCGGCATGTCGACGATCCTGATCACCCACGACCTCGGCCTGGCCGCCGCCTATTCCGACAGGGTGGTGGTGATGGAGAAGGGCCGCGTCGTCGAGACCGCGGGCGCGCTCGATATCTTCCGCGACCCGCAACATCCCTACACGCGCAAGCTCATGAAGGCGACGCCCCGCCTCGGGATGAGCCTGCAGGACCTCCTGCCGGACGGTCGCGAGGTCCGCGAACGACCGTCTCCGGAGGGCGAGGCCGGTGCAGCCGGATCCCCCGCGCGTTCCCCGCTCGGCCCTCCGCTGCTGGTCGTCGAAAATCTCGTCAAGGAGTACCCGCGACCGCCCAAGGGCAGCCTTCTTGCCCGTCTGACCGGCAAGGCGGAACCCGAGGCACAGCCCTTCCGCGCGGTCGACGGGATCGGCTTCGAGGTCAGGCGCGGCGAGACGCTGGGTCTCGTCGGCGAATCCGGCTGCGGCAAGTCGACCACCTCGATGATGCTGAACCGCCTGCTCGATCCGACCGCCGGCCGCATTCTCTTCGACGGGCAGGACATCGGCGCGATTCCGGCGAAGGGCTTTGCGGCCTCGCCCTTCCGGCAGCGCATCCAGATGGTCTTCCAGGACCCGACGGACAGCCTGAATCCGCGCTTCACCGCCGAGCGTGCCATCGCCGACCCGATCCTGCGGATGGGGAAGATCCGCGGCCGGGCCGCACTGAGGGCTCGCTGCGAGGAACTGGCGCGAAGCGTCGGTCTTCCCACCGAGCTGATCGACCGCTTCCCGCACCAGCTGTCCGGCGGGCAGAAGGCCCGCGTCGGCATCGCACGGGCGATCGCGCTCGACCCCGACCTCGTCATCCTCGACGAGCCGACCGCCGCTCTCGATGTCTCCGTACAGGCCGTCGTGCTCAACCTGCTGGACGAGCTCAAGCAGCGGCTCGGCATGAGCTATATCTTCGTCTCGCACGATCTCAACGTCGTGCGCCTGCTCTGCGACCGGGTCGTCGTCATGCGTTCAGGACGGATCGTTGAACAGGGCACCGCCGAAGAGGTTCTCGGCGATCCCAAGGCCGCCTACACACGGGAACTGCTGTCTGCGATTCCCCATCCCCCCGCCTGAGGGCGTCGAGGGCCGCCAGCCGCCGGAGCGACAGGGTTATGAAGATCAACGATCCCGCCATCCTCGCCGAGGTCGAGGCTGCCTTTGCCGAGTACGAGCGGGCGCTGACGACCAACGATGTCGAGACACTCGACCGCCTGTTCCGGGACGCTCCCGAAACGCTTCGCTACGGCACGGCCGAGAATCTCTACGGCCATGCGGAGATCGCGGCTTTCCGGGCCGGGCGATCTCCGGCGGGGCTGATGCGGAAGCTGGAGCGCACCCGGATCACGACCTACGGCGACGATTTCGCGACGGCGAACACCCTGTTCCGGCGCGATGGCATGACTGGCAAGATCGGGCGGCAGAGCCAGAGCTGGGTCAGGTTCGCGGAAGGTTGGCGCGTTGTCGCGGCGCATGTCAGCGTGATCGCCGAACCGCTGTGACGGCATGAGCCTCCGGACAGCGCCGCCGACGCGCGCAGACAGTCTGCGCCTGCAACTCGCCGACGAGATCGTCTCGGGCGTGCTCGCACCCGGCCGGGCGCTCGACGAGCAGGAGCTGGCGCGGCGCTTCGGCGTGTCGCGCACGCCGGTTCGCGAAGCCATCCGCCAGCTCTGCGCCTCGGGCTTGGTCCAGGTCAGGCCGCATCGGGGCGCCGTCGTCGCGCTGCCGACCGCGGAACAGCTCCACGACATGTTCGAGGCGATGGCCGAGCTGGAGGCGCTGTGCGCCGGGCTTTCGGCCCGCAACATGACGGCGGCCGAGCGTCGTGCCCTCGAAGGTCTTCATCAGGAATTGCGCGGGCTCGTGCATCAGGGCGACCCGATGCGCTATCACGAGCGCAACGAGGCCTTCCACGGAGCGATCTACGCCGGCACGCACAATGGCTATCTCGCCGAGCTGACGCTGATGACACGCAAGCGCGTTGCGCCGTTCCGGCGAGCCCAGTTCCGTGCGACCGGTCGCCTCGGCGGTTCCTGGCAGGAACACGACCGGGTCGTGCAGGCGATCCTGCGGGGCGACCGGCAGGCCGCCGCCGATGCGATGCATGTCCATATCGGCTTCGTGCGCGATGCCTTCCGCGACTATGCCGGAACGCGCTGAGCTGCCTCGGCCGCGACGAAAGCCCGCCAACCGCCGAAGGCCGTAACGTCCCGCGCTCCCTGCACTCCAACCGCCTCGCAGAGAAATCCCTTCGCCCGCAGGCCGTCCGCCAGCGTCAGCGTGCCGATGCCGAGCGGCGCCGGGATGCCGGCCACGAAGCGGCCGAAGCCGTCCGGCGGCAGCGCCCAGACCTCGAGCGCAATCGCCCCGCCCCCCTCCGCCACCCGAAGCAGGCCTGGCCGAAGCGGTGGCCCGCCCGGCAGCGCATAGAGGCGGTAGTCCGGCGTGGTCGCAGTCGCCCGGACGAACCGGCCGCCAAGGGCCGTCAGCTCGCCATTGAGCGGCATCCCTGAAAGATGGGCGCCGACGACCGCAATCTCGATCTCCTCCGCTGCGGCCCGAGCCGGCCACTCCGGCGCGGGCCGCAGCGGCAGGCCGGTGGCACCGAGCGGCAGGTTGCCGGCGGCCTGGAAGGCTCGCCCGAAGCTGGCAAGCGCGGCGTCCTGCCCGGCCGGCGCGATCAGCGTGATCCCCGCCGCGGTCCCGTCCGGTGCGAGGCTGGCGGGCAGGGCGAGCGCGCAGAGATCGAGCAGGTTCACGAAGTTGGTATAGCGGCCGAGCATCGAGTTCGTCCCGATCGGGTCGGCCGCCATCTCGGCCAGGGTGGCGGGGCGCGGCGCCGTGGGCACCATCAGCGCGTCGACCGCCTTCATCGTCGACCGGGCCGCGAGGGCAAGCTCCGCGAGTTCATATCGCGCGGCGAAGGCGGCCGCCGCATCCGGCAAAGGCTTGCCGGCGATCACCCGTCGGATCACCGGCAGGATCGCCGCGGCATCGCGCTCGTAGAGATCGCGGATCGCCAGCCAGCGCTCTGCGACCCAGGGCCCGTCGTACAGCAGCCGTGCAGCCTCGTAGAAGGGTGCGAAGTCCAGCGGCACGATCTCGGCGCCGAGCGCCGCAGCGCGCTGCAGGGCCGCTTCGTAGCTCGCCTGCGCCCGGCCATCGCCGTCGAAGTCGCGATCGGCCGGGCGTGGCACGCCCAGCCGGATGACGGGCGGCGGCGCGGCCGGGCTCCCGAGCGGCAAGGGCCTGGAGAACGGATCGGCCGGATCGGCCCCTGCCACCACTTCCAGGACTGCCCAGGCATCCTCGACCGTCAGGGCGAAGACCGAGACGCAGTCGAGGGTGCGGCAGGCGGGGACGACGCCCGTGCCGGGGACCAGTCCGAGGCTCGGCTTGAGCCCCACGATGTTCTGCAATCCGGCCGGCACGCGTCCAGAACCCGCCGTATCGGTACCGAGCGCGGCAGGCACGATACCGGCTGCGACGGCGCAGGCCGAACCGGAGCTCGATCCGCCGGGCACGAGGTCGCCCCGCAATGCGTTGCGCGGCGTTCCGTAGGGCGAACGCGTGCCGTTCAGCCCGGTCGCGAATTGATCGAGATTGGTCTTGCCGATGACGATCGCACCCTCCGCCCTGAGGCGCGCCACGGCGCTCGCGTCGCATGCGGGCGTATAGGCGAAGCCCGGGCAGGCTGCCGTCGTCGGCAGGCCGGCGACGTCGATATTGTCCTTCACGGCGATCGGAACGCCCCAGAGCCGGCGGCCCCGCGGCCCTTCCTCCTGCAGCCGGTCGGCTTCCGCGGCGACCTCCGCCTCCGGACGCAGCGCGATGAACATCGCCGGGTCGCCATGTGCCCGCCAGCGTGCGTAGCAATCGCCCACGGTCTCACGCAGACGCCGCGCACCCGAGCGATGCGCGGCCAGAAGTTCGGTCAATCCCTGCACGCGATGGCCTCATTGAACGACTGCACAAGGGACAGGCAGTTTCCGGCTGCATGCATGCAAGAGTTGTGCGCAGCTGGTCGGTGATGGCTCGGTTTCGGGATTCTCGGCCTTCCCGAGCCGCTTCCAGCAGATGGTCGCGCCGGGCATGGGGTTTGCAACAGCGGCTCGCATCTCGCTGCGGGAGCCGCCATGGATCGCCTCGTCATTCCCGCTCGTCCCTCGCCGTTCGCGCTCGAACCGGCGCGCACGGCGCTCGTCATGATCGACATGCAGCGCGACTTCCTCGAGCCCGGCGGCTTCGGCGAAGCGCTCGGCAACGATGTCTCGCAGTTGCGCAAGGCGATCGCGCCTTGCCGGGCCTTGCTGGAGACGGCGCGCAAAGCCGGCCTCTTCGTCATTCACACCCGTGAAGGCCACCGAGCGGACCTGTCCGACGCGCCGCAGGCGAAGCTGGAACGCTCGCCACCGGACAGGCGGATCGGCGCCGCCGGTCCGATGGGTCGAATCCTCGTGCGGGGCGAGCCCGGCCACGACATCATCCCGGAGCTCGCGCCGCTTGCAGGCGAGCCCGTTGTCGACAAGCCCGGCAAGGGAGCGTTCTACCAGACGGACCTGGAATTGATGCTGCGCAACCGCGGCATCGTCTCGCTGATCGTCGCCGGCGTCACCACCGAGGTCTGCGTCCATACCACCCTGCGCGAGGCGAACGATCGCGGCTACCGCTGCCTCGTGCCCGCAGACGCCTGCGCGTCCTATTTCCCCGAGTTCCACGAGGTCGGTCTGCGGATGATCGCGGCCCAGGCGGGCCTTTTCGGCTGCGTCACAGGCAGCTCCGAGATCCGCAACGCCTTCGAAAGCCCGGCAAGCCGCCTGGAAGGGAGCACGACATGACGACCAAGGCACCGCCCGGAGCCTTCGATCCGGCCCGTCACCTCGAGGCGATGGCGCCCGCGCTCGGACTGACGATCAGCGAAGCCCAGAAGCCGGCCGTCCTGCAGTTCATCGCCATCGCCCATGGAATGGCGCAGCTCGTCGCCGCGGCGCCGCTGGCCGATGACAGCCTCGAGCTCGCGCCGCATTTCCGCCCGGGCCTGTCGGGAGCGGAACGGTGATGGACGTCTTCGCTCCCGCTCACGAGATCGCCCGCCGTGTCCGCGCCGGCGAGTTCGCCGCCGAGGCGGTGGTGGCGGCGGCGCTGGCGCGCATCTCCAGCCTGGATTCGCGCGTCAACGCCTTCACCGACATCACGTCGGACCGTGCCTTGGCGACGGCGCGGGCGGTCGACCTCGCCCGATCCCGCGGCGAGCCGCTCGGGCCGCTCGCGGGCGTGCCTTTCGCCGCCAAGAATCTGTTCGACATTGCCGGGCTGCCGACGCGCGCGGGCTCCAGGATCAATCGCGAGCGCCAGCCTGCCTCGCGCGACGCAACGTTGATCGAACGTCTCGGCGCAGCCGGGGCGATCCTGCTCGGCGGACTCAACATGGGCGAATACGCCTATGACTTCACCGGCGAGAACGCCCATGACGGACCGTGCCGCAATCCGCACGACCTCGCGCGGATGGCGGGCGGCTCGTCCTCGGGTTCCGGCGCGGCGACGGCCGCCGGCTTCGTGCCGATCGCGCTCGGCTCCGATACGAACGGTTCGATCCGCGTGCCGGGTTCGCTGTGCGGCGTCTTCGGCCTGAAGCCGACCTACGGACGCCTGCCGCGCACGCGCTCCTTTCCTTTCTGCGATTCACTCGACCATCTCGGCCCTCTGGCGCGGGACGTGACCGATCTTGCGCTCGGCTACGACCTGATGCAGGGCGCCGACGAAGGCGATCCGGCCTGCGCACAGCGCCCGACCGAGCCGACATTGCCGCAGTTGAAGCACGGCCTGTCCGGCCTGAGGATCGGCGTCGCCGGGGGATACTTCTCGACCGAAACCATGCCGGAAGCCGACTTTGCGACGACGGCAGTGGCGGAAGCTCTCGCGGCCAGCTCCCGCGTCGAGATCGCGGGTGCCGCCATTGGACGGGCAGCGGCCTTCCTGATCACCAATGCCGAAAGCTCCGCCTTCCATCTGCCTCGGCTCAGGGAGCGCGCGGATGATTTCGACCCGGAGACGCGCGATCGCTTCCTCGCCGGAGCCTTGCTGCCCGCCGCCTGGTACGTCCAGGCTCAGCGCGCGCGCCGCTGGTTCCACGATGAGATGATGCGACATTTCGCCGATGTCGATCTCATCGTCGCGCCGGCCACGCCCTGCCCTGCCCCGCTCATCGGCCAGAAGATCCTGGAGCTGAGGGGAGAGACGCTGCCGCTGCGCCCCAGCCTCGGGCTCTTCACGCAACCGATCTCCTGTGTCGGCCTGCCCGTCGCGGTTGTGCCCTTCGGGGGTGGCGCGCTTCCGATCGGCGTGCAGTTGATCGCTGCCCCCTGGCGCGAGGACATCTGCCTGAGGGCGGCGAAGGCGCTGCAGGAGATGGGCGTCTGCCGGGCCGACCGCCCGGCGGAACCGGCAATGCCAGGCTGATCGAAGCATGGCAGAGGCGATGCGGGAAACCCGCGCCTCTCGGGCTCGAAGGGTTTGCCGGACAGGCGAAGATGCGCGTGCCTGGCCGGTTCGATGATTTCGAGCGGTTCGGCAACGCCGTTCGCGGCAACCCGGCCATCGGCCGACATCAGCCTGGTCGGGTGCGAAGACAGGGTGAGCCCGACAGACCAGCCACGGAGCCGGACAGCCGCCCGTTCAAGCGCGTTCATTGCCTCCGAGACGCTCCCAATACGGCGGGCTGCCGAAGGCCTGACGAAGGCAATCGGCGAAGGCGCGGAGCTTGGCCGATGGCTTGCGGCCCTCGGGATGCGCGAGGTAGATCGCTTCCAGTTCCGGCTGCATGCCGATATCGACGATGTCGAGCCGGCCGCTGCTGATCTCGGCTCCGGCGATGAAAAGGGGCAGCAGGGCGATCCCCAGCCCCGCCAACGCCGCATCGCGCATCATGTCGCCGTTGTTGACCCGCAGGCTCGGTCGCCCGCGCACACTGAGCGTTCCACTCGACCCATGGAAGCGCCAGTCGCCGCTGCCCCGATTGGTGTAGAAGATGCCGTCATGCCCATCGAGTTCGGCGGCGGAAGCCGGGCTGCCGCGCCGCTCCAGATAATCCGGAGCAGCGACCAGCACCCTGCGGCTCGGAGCGAGTGTCCAGGCGACGAGGCGGGAATCCGCGATCGTCCCATGGCGCAGCACGGCATCGTAGCTGTCCGCGCCCGCCTCGACCCGCCGGTCGTCGAGATCGAGCGTCAGCGCGATCTCGGGATGCCGCGCGAGGAAGGGATAGATCGCGGGGCCGAGATGCATGCGGCCGAAGGTGACCGGTGCCGAGATCCGGAGCGGCCCGGCCAGGGTCCCGCGGCGCTCGGCCATGTCGACTGCCGCATCCTCCACCTCGCGGGTGATGCGCGTGGCGCGTTCGAGAAAGGCGGTGCCGTCCTCGGTCAGCGTCAGCCGGCGGGCGCTGCGATGCAGGAGCGTGGCGCCAAGGCTGTGCTCCAGTTCGGCCAGGCGGTCGCTCACCACCGATTTCGACAGATGCAGCCGTCGCGCCGCCTCGCTCAGCGAGCCGGCTTCCGCAATGGCGACGAAGGTCGCGATGCCGTCGAGCTTCAACATCGTTCGGATATTCCGGACCTGAATTTCGCCGATGCAACGCTAATCCGAACGAAGATCGAATGCTACCTTGCGTCATGCCAATGGGGCTGACAGAGACGGTCATCGTCGACCGCCCTCCCAATTGGCTGGAGATGGGTCATGTTGAAGATCGCCTTGACGCTCGGCGCGCTTGCCTTCGCGGCGCCCGCGGGCGCGCAGGTTCCCGACTTTCCGAGCCCGTTCAAGACGCAGGAAATCGCCACCAATGGCGCCACCATCCATGTCCGTGTCGGTGGCCAAGGCCCTGCGGTCGTCCTGCTGCACGGCTATGGCGAGACCGGCGACATGTGGGCGCCGATGGCGGCCGATCTGGTGCGGGATCACACGGTGGTGGTGCCCGATCTGCGCGGGCTCGGCCTGTCCTCGAAGCCGGCGTCGGGCTTCGACAAGAAGACCCAGGCCGGAGATGTCGCCGGCGTGCTCGACGCGCTCAAGGTCGAACGCGCCGATCTGGTGACGCATGACATCGGCAACATGGTCGGCTTCGCTTTTGCCGCGCAACATCCGCAGCGCGTCGGCCGCTTCGTGCTGATCGATGCTCCGGTGCCCGGCATCGGTCCCTGGGAGGAAATTCTGAAGAACCCGCTGCTCTGGCATTTCCGCTTCGGCGGGCCGGATATGGAACGCCTGGTGGCGGGACGCGAGCGCATCTATCTCGACCGTTTCTGGAACGAGTTTTCCGCGACGCCCGCCCGCTTCAGCGAGGCCTCGCGCGAGCACTACGCCAAGCTTTACGCCCTGCCCGGCGCGATGCATTCCGGCTTTGCCCAGTTCGCCGCCTTCGATCAGGACGCGATCGACAACCGCGCATACCTCGCGGCCGGCGGCAAGCTGGCGATGCCGATACTGGCGCTCGGCGGTGAGAAGTCCTTCGGCACGACAATGGCGGCGGTGATGCGGTCAGCCGCGACAGACGTCACCGAGGGCGTCGTTCCGGATTCCGGCCACTGGATCATGGAAGAGAACCCAACGGCTACCGTCGCCATGGTCCGGGCCTTCCTCGACAAGGGACGATAGCCGCCCCGTCCGAGGCGCCTCGGCGCGCAAGGCGTCGCTATCGTAAGCCCTGTCGGCGAGAAGGATGTTTCCCGGCTCGATCGTGTCCAGCATATCGGTGGCCGAGCCCCGTCATGGGCCTGGCCTTCAGTCAGCTTGAGGCGGATCGGGCGGCCTTCGGCGTCGACAAGGGCGTGGATCTTCGTGGTCAGGCCGCCGCGTGAGCGACCCATGCAACGGGATCGCCCGTCTTTTTTTGGCCGTTGGCGGCATGCTGGTGGACGCGGACCGACAAGGCGTCGATCATCTGGATGTCGCCATCGTAAGCGGCTGATACAGCTTGCGGAATGCGCGCCCAATGACCCGCCTTGCGCCACCGGTTGAAGCGGTTGACACAGGTCGTATGCGGGCCATAGCGCGCCGGAATGTCGGCCCGGGGCGCCCCCCCGTGGCAGGCGCCAGAAGATGCCGTTCAGAACGCGTCGGTCATCAACCTGGCCTGCTGCCGGTTCTGTGGACACCGAGATTGAGCTTGATGTCGCGGCAGCGCCTGGCGAGCGCTTCGATTGAGTTTTTCACCCGACACCCTCGATGCGCTTGAGACGGATCACCACGTCGACCTTGGAGATGGCGTAACCAGGGGGCGGCTCCGGTAGGCCGTCGACGCTGATCCGGTCTGGTGCGATGTCAATGATCCGATCCTCATCCTCGATGTAGAAATGATGATGATCGCCAGGGTCAGTGTCGTAGTAGGCCTTGCCGCTATTGACGCTGACCCTGCGGATCAGCCCGGCCTCATCGAATTGGAACAGGGTGTTGTAGACGGTCGCCAGCGAGAGCGAGATGCCCGCTTCGAGCGCTTCCAGATGCAGATGCTCAGCGGTCAGATGGCGATGGCCATCGCCGAAGATCAGGCAGCCGAGCGCGATGCGCTGCCGGGTCGGGCGCAGGCCCGCTTCCTTGAGAATGCGCGTCACCTGCGCACGCGGCATGGGGGCGACTTCGTCCTCCAATAAGAGGCGGTCTCTGGCTTCCTGAGTTAAAAACAGCATGGCATGATCATATCCGGGTGATGATCTTGGTTCACATCGACGGTCGATGCTTCTCCTTGCGCCTGATGCGCAGGACAACGTCGACTTCGACCAGCTCGTAGCCGTCGGGAGGCTCCGGCAGGTCGCAGACCGTGACCCGTCCGCCGGGCACATCGAGCAGCCGATCCTCGTCCATGGCGTAATATGGTGGTGGTCGACCTGCGTATCGAACCACGCTGTCGAACCATAGATCGGAACGCGTTTCAGCAGCCCCAGCTCGCTGAACCCCTTGAGGCTGCGATAGACACAGCTGATGGAGCCGGGCGCGCCTGATCGAACGAGCTCGCCGTGGAGACCTTCGGCCGAGACATGGCGCCCGCCGCCTCCAAACAGCAGGTCCATCAGCGCCAAGCGCTGCTGTGTCGCGCGCATGCCAGCTCCTGAAAGAACATCCCGGGCCGCTAACTCCTCCGAGAAGGCCAGCTCAGCGCGCGACACTTCGATCGACGTCATGGTCCCTTCCTCAATTTCTTATTGCAATTCAGTCGCGATATCATCGTAACGAAATCACGAGCGGCCCTGTCAATTGCTTTCGCGAATGAATCGCAACAATGACCTGACTCCCCTCGACGTCGCGCAGATTCGGCGGCGGTGGCGAACATTCCCGCAGGAGAGAATTGATGAGGCGCCTGTTATCACGCCCCCGATCGCATATGAGGGGAGCATGCGCAGCCCTTTGTCTCGGTCTTGCCCCGCTTGCAGCGCAGGCGGCCGATCCTGCGGCCCGCACCGATGCGCCGCTTACTGAGCCCGGCCTGCTGGAGCGCGAGCAACTCACGGGTGATTGGGGCGGCGCGCGTACGCGGCTGGATGAGGCTGGCCTGACCTTCGGGCTGACGACAACCGGCGACATGTCGACCAATCCGACCGGAGGCCTGCAGAGAGGGCACGGGTTTTCAGGGCTGTTGCAGTTCGGCCTGGATCTCGACCTTGAGAAGATGGCCGGCTGGAAGGGCGGTGCCTTCCACGCCGGCGCCTTCCTGATCGGTGGCCACGGCTTGTCCGGCAAGTTCCTCGGCAATCTGATGCCCATCTCGAATATCGAGTCCGATCCGGCGGGGCGTCTTGCCGAAGTCTACTTCACGCAGACGCTCTTCGACGGGAAGCTCTCCATCAGGCTCGGCCAGCTTCTCGCCGACAGCGAATTCGCCACTAGCGAGACAGCGGGGCTCTTCGTGAATTCGGCTTTCGGCTGGCCCGCTTTGCACGGCATCGTCCTGCCCGGCGGCGGCCCGGCCTATCCTGTTCCGGCTCCCGGCGTGCGCGTCGCCTTCAAGCCGGACGATGCCTGGACCGTTCAGGCCGGCGTCTACAGCGGCAATCCTCTCGGTCGGAACGACAAGAACAAGCACGGCCTGACCTTTCCGCTGAACCAGGGTGTCTTCGCCATTGCGGAAGCGGCCTATACTCACGACTACGGCGGCGGCGTCACCGGAACCTACAAGCTCGGCGGCTGGTACAATTCGCGCCGCTTTGACGATGTGCGGATTGCGACCAACGGCCTGTCCTTCGCTGACCCGAATGCCGATCCCGATCCGCTGCGCCACCGCGGCAATTTCGCCTTTTACGGTGTGATCGATCAGGTGCTCTGGAAGTCACCGGATGCGGAGACGACGGGCCGTAGCCTCGCCGCCTTCGCGCGTGTTGTGGTCGCGCCGGAGAAGAACCGCAACCATGTCGATTTCTATGCCGACGCCGGCATCACCTATACCGGGCTCCTGCCAGGGAGGAAGAACGACATCGTCGGCGTCGCCGTGGCCTACGCCCAGGTTAGCTCCAGCTTGCGTCAGCTTGACCGCGACATGATCACCTTCTCGGGCGATCCTCAGCCAGTTCGTTCCTCCGAGCTCGTGATCGAGGCCTCCTACCAGACTCAGCTTGCGCCCTGGCTCAAGGTGCAACCCTTCGCGCAGTGGATCGTTCGCCCCGGCGGCGGCGAGCCGGACCCCGACAAGCCCTGGCGCAAGATTCCCAAAGCGACGGTCTTCGGCCTGCGGAGCGTCACGGTGTTCTGAAGCGACGGGATATCCGTCGGCCGTTCACCTCATAATGCAGTTCAGTCTTGTTTGCAAAAAAAAGCAGCTTCGGGTAACGATGAAAATGCAATTGAAAGCGATTATCAATAAGGAGGCATTCATGCCGAATGGTCTGCGGCGGTCGTTCCTGGCCGGTATGATGGGGGCTGCGCTCGCCGCGGCCTTGGGTGCGGCTCCGGCTGCGGCTCAGGAGAAGTTCAAGGCCGTGACGACCTTCACCGTTATCGCCGACATGGCAAAGAACGTCGCTGGCGACACAGCGATCGTCGAGTCGATCACCAAGCCGGGCGCCGAGATTCACGAATACCAGCCGACGCCGGGCGATATTCAGCGCGCGCAGGGTGCGCAGCTCATCTTCGCGAACGGGCTCAATCTCGAGCTCTGGTTCCGGAAATTCTATCTGAACCTGAAGGATGTGCCGGAGGTCGTCGTCTCGCAGGGCGTCGAGCCGATGGGCATCACTCAGGGGCCCTATAGCGGCAAGCCCAATCCGCATGCCTGGATGTCGCCGAAGAGCGCAATCGTCTATGTCGACAATATCCGCGACGCCTTCGTCAAATATGACCCACAGAACGCCGCGGCTTACAAGGCGAATGCCGAGGCCTACAAGGCCAAGATAGAGGCCGCGATCGCGCCTATCCGGGAAACGCTCGGCAAGATTCCCGCTGACAAGCGCTGGCTGGTCACGAGCGAGGGCGCGTTCTCCTATCTGGCGCGCGATTTCGGGTTGAAGGAGCTTTACCTCTGGCCGGTCAATGCCGACCAGCAGGGCACGCCCCAGCAGGTCCGCAAAGTCGTCGACGCCGTCAGGAAGCATAAGATCCCGACGGTCTTGAGTGAGAGCACCATCTCGGACAAGCCGGCACGGCAGGTCGCCCGCGAGACCGGCGCCCACTACGGCGGCGTGCTTTATGTCGATTCCCTCAGCGAGGCGGACGGTGCGGTCCCAACCTATCTCGACCTGCTGCGGGTCACCTCCGCGACGGTGGCGAAGGGGCTCAGCGAGGGCCTGACGCAATGACCGCAGCGGTCGACGACCTTGCCCGCCCCGCATCTTCAAATGCGGGGCATGGCATTCTGGCGACGGATGCCACCGTCACCTACCGCAACGGCCACACCGCGCTGCGTGACGCCAGCTTCCGGATTCCGACCGGGACGATCACCGCGCTGGTCGGTGTCAACGGCTCCGGCAAGTCCACCCTGTTCAAGGCGATCATGGGCTTCGTGCGCCTGGCGAGGGGCGAGATCCGTGTGCTCGGCATGCCGGTCGCACAGGCCCTGCGAAAGAACCTCGTCGCCTATGTGCCGCAATCCGAGGAGGTCGACTGGAATTTTCCAGTCCTCGTGGAGGACGTGGTGATGATGGGCCGCTACGGCCATATGGGCATGATGCGCCGGCCGAAGGCCGCCGATCACGCGGCGGTCGCGGCAGCGCTGGCCCGCGTCAATATGAGCGAGTTCCGCAAGCGCCAGATCGGAGAGCTCTCCGGCGGCCAGAAGAAGCGGGTTTTCCTCGCCCGCGCGCTCGCGCAGGACGGCCGCGTCATCCTGCTCGACGAGCCCTTCACCGGCGTCGACGTCAAGACAGAGGACCAGATCATCAAGCTCTTGCGAGAATTGCGCGACGAAGGCCGCGTCATGCTGGTCTCGACGCATAATCTTGGTTCTGTGCCGGAGTTCTGCGATCGCACTGTCCTGATTAAGAGAACCGTGCTCGCTTATGGCCCGACCGTCGAGACTTTCACCCAGGACAACCTCGAGAAGGCATTCGGCGGCGTGCTGCGCCACTTCGTGTTGAACGAGGCACAGAACGGCAGGCCAACGCCGGTTGGCGTGTTCACGGACGACGAGCGGCCGCTGATCCTTCAAAGCGGTAAGACGGCTGTGCGCGATACTCGTGTTGATAGTAGGGCGCGGACATGATGCTCGAATTCCTCGAGCCCTTTACCTATGACTACATGCGAAATGCGATGTGGGTTTCGGCTCTTGTCGGCGGGGTCTGCGCGTTCCTGTCCTGCTATCTCATGCTCAAGGGCTGGTCGCTGATCGGCGACGCGCTCTCGCATGCCATCGTTCCGGGCGTCGCGGGCGCCTACATGCTCGGCCTGCCCTTCGCGATCGGGGCCTTCTTCTCCGGTGGCCTGGCGGCCGCGGCCATGCTCTTCCTTAACCAGCGCACCAAGCTGCGCGAGGACGCCATCATCGGCCTGACCTTCTCCGCCTTCTTCGCGCTCGGCCTGTTCATGGTGTCGCTTAGGCCGATGGCGGTGAACATCAAGACGGTCGTGCTCGGCAACGTTCTCGCCATCACGCCCGGTGACACGCTCCAGCTCGCAATCATCGGCTTCGTCTCGCTCGCCATCCTGCTGGTGAAATGGAAGGACTTGATGGTCACCTTCTTCGACGAAAACCACGCGCGCTCCATCGGGCTCAACCCCGCGCGGCTGAAGTTCGTGTTCTTCATGCTGCTCTCGGCCTCAACCGTTGCGGCCCTTCAGACGGTCGGTGCCTTCCTTGTGATCTGCATGGTGGTGACGCCGGGGGCGACCGCCTATCTGCTGACCGACGGCTTCCCCAGACTGCTCACGATCGCCGTCACCCTCGGCTCGCTGACGAGCTTCCTCGGCGCCTATATCAGCTATTTCCTGGACGGAGCGACCGGCGGCATCATCGTCGTGCTGCAGACGACGATCTTCCTGATCGCATTCTTCTTCGCGCCCAAGCACGGCATGCTCGCGGCCCGCAGGCGCGCGGCGAAGGCCCTGGAGGCCGCCCAATGATCGAGACCTTGCTGGCCCCTTTCCAGTTCGACTTCATGGTCAATGCGCTGATCATCTCGGTCGTGGTCGCCGTTCCGATGGCGTTGCTGTCCTGCTTCCTCGTCCTCAAGGGCTGGTCACTCATGGGCGATGCGATCAGCCACGCGGTTTTCCCTAGTGTGGTGATAGCATACATGGCCGGCATTCCCTTCGCCGTCGGCGCCTTCACCGCCGGCATGCTCTGCGCCGTCGCCACCGGCTTCCTGAAGGACAACAGCCGGATCAAGCAGGACACGGTGATGGGCGTAGTCTTTGCCGGGATGTTCGGACTCGGTCTCGTCCTCTACGTAAAGGTTCGCTCCGACGTGCATCTCGATCACATCCTGTTCGGCGACATGCTCGGCGTGTCTTGGCGGGATATCGGCGAGGCGACGGCGATTGCCGCTGCCACGGCCGGGATTATCGGCCTAAAGTGGAGGGATTTCCTGCTCCACGCATTCGACCCGGCCCAGGCGAGGGCAGTCGGCCTGTACGTCAACCTTCTGCATTATGGCCTGCTTGGCCTGATCTCGCTCACGATCGTCGGCGCCTTGCAGGCGGTCGGCCTGATCATGGCGGTCGCCATGCTGATCGCGCCCGGCGCCATCGCCTTCCTGCTGACCCGCAGGTTCAGCATGATGCTGATCCTTTCGGTCGCAATCGCGGCCGTTGGGTCGTTTCTCGGCGTCTACCTGTCGTTCTTCATCGACAGCGCGCCAGCGCCCACCATTATCCTGCTGCTCACGATCGTCTTCATCCTCGCTTTCATCCACTCCACCCGCAAGGCGGACCGGTTCGAGGTGCAGGAAGGCTAGCAAGCCGTAGCAGAAGGCGGCGGCGTTGATCTCGACGAAGGCGTATTCGATACCGGAGGGCGGCGGTCACGGGAGGCCAAAGGCAGGCGCAGCGCCTGCACAGTTTTCTCGCCGTCCACGGGCCGCGCCTGCCCATCATGGCGCAGCTCATCCTGAATTCGGCGACTTTCAGGCGGCTGATCGAGTGCCTCGATACGCTGGCGGGGATCGCGCGTGAGTGTGACCCACTGCCTCCCCGCCGGCTCCCGCTCAGGCAAGTGAGAATTCCTGCCAGATAAAGGAGACGCTCGGGCCCTGCATGCCGCCCTAGGGTCGCATGATATTCCGTTGGCGCTTCATCAACGCCTGCTCTGCAATCCACCGGCAGCCCGGCCGTCAAGAGGTGGAAGGACCCCTCGTCAGTGAAGCCTTCGCTCGGTTGGCCGTTTGTGAAATCATACGCTATTCACCTGTACTGCGACGTGTCGGTCTGCGCCTCCTTGGCTTCAGCGGCCTGACGTAGATTTCGAGCTTGTGGCTGACGATTTCGAAGCCGTGTCGGCGGGCGATCTCCTCCTGAAGCTTCTCGATCTCCTCGGAGCGGAATTCGACGACGTTTCCGCTTTCGACATCGATCAGGTGGTCGTGATGCTCTCGCTCGGCGCTTTCGAAGCGGGCACGGCCATCGGCGAAGGTGTGTCGTTCCAGGATCCCTTTTTCCTCCAGGAGGCTCAGGGTCCGGTAGATGGTCGCAATCGCTATGCCGGGATCGATCGCTGTTGCGCGCTTGTGAAGTTCGACCGCATCTGGATGATCGGCCGATTCCGACAAAACCTGCATGATGACCTGACGCGGACCTGTCAGGCGAAGACCGTGCTCACGACATACGGCTGCAATGTCACTCTTGAACTGCACGTCTCCTCCATCCGCCCACGAACGCCTGATACCAACCCGGCCAAGCCTTTGAGGCTATTTGCCGTCTGATCAGGAAAGCGGCGAGATATACGATAGGCGGCTTATAAGGTGAACAGGGCTACACAGGACCCGGCTTCGTCGAAAGCAGGATTTCCTGGCCGGAGGTGTGGAAGACCATCTCCAAGGCGGCCGCGATCGGGCCGGTTTTGGGTCGTGCGTTCAACCGACACTTTACCGCAAAGCATCCGAGCGGGCCTGCTATGGCGGCTCGCAGTATCTGATCGGTTTCCTCGACTCCAAAGGCAAACCGTTCGACGGCGCGAAGACCTGCAAGGTAGCCCTGCCCAAGGGCATCCCGGCAGCGACATTCTGGTCTTTCACGCTCTACGACAACTCGCAGCTGCCTCCATCCGAAGGATTACAGCGCGATCTCAAAAACATGGGTGATCGCATTTTTATCCTGAATGGCGCGCCCGACACGATTCGAACGTGTGACCTTTGCCTTCGGAGAGCAGTCATAGCGACTTCCTTTGACGTCAGTAACGTCTATAAGTATCTGTAAAATAAGTACTTGCCAACATACACGTCATCCCTATTTTCAACGTCTGTGTGGGACGTTGTGTGGGACAAATTGTGCAGGCCGACATTTCGACGGTGGCGAAGCGCGCCAAGCTGAAGCCTCGCAAGAACCCGTATTGGACCGCGCTGAGCGGCGGCCGTGGTGGCGTGTCGCTCGGCTATCGCCGCTCCGCCAAATCAGGCACCTGGATTGCCAAGATCGTCGTGGAGGGCAACCGCTCCGAAAACCGTCTCGGGCTCGCTGACGACGAGGCCCAGGCCGACGGAGCTCTTAGCTACCGGACAGCGGCCGAGGCGGCCTTGGAGTGGAGCCGCCAGCAATTCGCCTCGCTCGAGGCCGGAGCGTCGAAAGCAACACGGCAGCCGGCAACGGTCGAAATGGCGGTTACGGATTACATTGCAGCCCGTAAGCGGAAATCCCCATCGTCGGCCAAGAACGCGACTAGCCGACTGACGGCTTATGTCCTGGCCGATCAGGCGTTCGCGGGAACGCGCTTGGCGAAGCTTCGCGCATCGACGATCGAGACGTGGCGCGACCGGCTGCCGATGAAGACAAATGATCCCGAGAGCGAGGGGCTGGCCGCGTCATCGATCAATCGATTGCTTAACGATCTTCGCGCCGCGCTGAACGCGGCTGCGGAGAGACGCCGGCGCGAATTGCCGGCCCACCTCATGCAGGAAATTCGGATCGGAACACGTCGGCTGCAAGCGGACAGTGGCGCCACGATGATGGTGCTAACGGACAAACAGGTCCGCAGCGCAGTCGCAGCCGCAGAAAAACTAGAGCTTGAGTTCGGCCAGTTGGTCGCAGCCGCTGCCGCGACTGGCGCCCGTTTCAGCCAACTTGCCGCGGTCAAGGTCGGCGACCTTCAGGTTGCGCAGGCTCGGCTGATGATCCCCTCTTCTCGAAAGGGCAGAGCGGGCAAGCCCCGCACTCCTATCGCCTTCCCGTTGTCCTCCGACGTCGTCGCGAAGCTGGCGGCGGCAACCAACGGTAGACCGGCGAGCGCTCCGTTGTTTCGGCGCTGGGCGTATCGGCGTGGCAAGCGCCTCGAGTGGATCCGCGATCAGCTTGTGCCCTGGTCGGCCTCATCCGAGGCGCAAGCGCAGTGGGCAAACGTGGCAAAGAACGCCGAGCTGCCGGCAGGCACGACGATGTACGCACTGCGCCACAGTTCGATTGTGCGAGGGCTAAAGGCAGGGCTGCCCGTTCGGCTCGTCGCTGCACTTCACGACACCTCTATACCGATGATCGAGAAGCATTATGCCGCTTTCATCGTCGATGCGACTGAGGAGATCGCGCGTCGCGCAGCGGTTTCTCTGACGTATATCTGATGTATGCCATTTAGATATACATTCAACAATTACAAGAGACCCAGACTTAACGCCAATAACGGTTGCACTCTACGTAAGAGAGAGATATAACGTCGGGCGCCGCTCCGATTTGGTTTTCGGTTTTCAGGTCTGTTCGGGGTTTTTCGGATGCGGTGCTCCCTAACCCTTGCGCGTTGCGCAAACCCGGAGACCTTCTGTGAAACACCGTGTCATCGCGGGCGCCACGCCGTGGCGCGATCGCCCTTTCCTCACCCTTCAAGATGCCGCCGAGATCGTCGGCTGCTCAACCGCGACGCTTTACGGCGCGGCTGCCGCAGAGCGCTTGGAGCTTTGCCGGCTCGGCGGCCGAACGCTGGTCAAGACCCCCAGCCTGGTCGCTTACATTGCTACCGCGAAGCGCTGGACGCCTTCGCCGAAGACGAAACAGGCGACGGAGGCCAGGAAGAAAGCGGCCGCAGATGGTTGGCGGAGCTGAGCTTCGCCATGGCACGAGGAGAGCGCCATTACTCAGCGGGTCCGTTCGTCAAGCCGCCGGCCAAATCTGAGCTCAAACGTCTTGTCGATGCGCTCGAAAAGTCGGCAGCGGAAAGCGACCTACCGGCTACCATCGAGGATTGCGTGATCGAGTGGGCGGAAGATCTGATCCTTCGTCGACTTGTCGATAAAGGGATGCCGGCTGAGCTCGCCAGCGATCCGCCGGCATGGCTTTCGGGGCTAGTCGATTCGGAAGCGACTTTGCTCCGCGCTGAAGCTCGAGAGCAGCGCGAAAAGAAGCGAGCCAGGCGCGGAAGGCCGCCTTATCCAAACAACTTCGCGAATTCCGTCGCGATATTTGAGTGGCATCGACAGCGCTCCGCGGCGGCTCAAGATGCGAGTGCAAATGCCGTGTTTGAACGTGTTGCAAAGGCTTTGGGGCCGGGCATCACCCGGCACCATGTGCGACGCATCTACAAATTCCACGCGCGTCGATTTGCTCGGCTCAAGCGCGACGCCCCTCAAAAGCTCGAGCTCGTACTCGATATGATGCGCGTCATCGACGAGCAGGCCGAGCAGTTCCGGTTCCAAGGTGCGCGCAATTGTGGCGGCTCCGCGCGCTTTTAGCGCGCAGCAGCCGGCAGGATGATCGGGGCATCCCGATTGGAGTGCATCCCTTGGCCGACACCCCGCTAGAACGCGCTATCTCGCCCATACTGCAGCCGGATGGGTTGGTCACTGTCGCCGAGGCCGCGGCACTCTTAGGCCGCTCAACGAGCTGCATTCGCGACTGGATCACAGCAGGCGAGCTCACCCCGGCAAGCCCTAGGGGGCGTGTTCTGCTCCGCTCGTCAGACGTCCGAAATCTGCGCGATCGGTTGCCGCGCTCAAAGCCGACACTGCGGCTCGTTTGGGTCAATCCCGACCTCTAAAACAGATCGGCCGGCTGATCGCTGCAACGATCGCCGGCCAAGAGGATTTCCAATGCACAGGGTTAGTATAGAACGAGATCCAACGGCGTTCAACGGGCAGAGACCGGCGACTTTTGCGGAGTGCATCGGTGCAACGAGCGGCGCACGTGAAACTCTGTCAGCCGATTTCTCTCTGCTTGAAAGCCGAAACCTTCTTACGAAAAGCTTCCGCCTCGGCTCCGGCGGAGCAATCGAAAAGACCGGCACCGGTGCTTTTGCTCGCGGGATTGCCAGGCGCGTGGCGCTTTCGGGGAACCGCGCTGGGGATCTGTTGAGGCAGTTCGCCAAACACCTGTCGGCCCTCAATCGGCATCAGGCCATCGTAATGGTCCCTCCTCCATCCGAGAAGGATGAATGGACAGTCGTTACGACCGCTGAGATCGATCAGCACCGTGGCGCCATTGCCAGGTCGCGGAAGTTCTTCCCTGCGAAGTCGGGGCCAGCGCTTCTGATGATCGACTTCGACACGCGAGCCTACCCGCCGAGCCTGCGAGAAAAAATCGGATCGGCGGGAAACCTGTCAGCAGTACTCAAGGCCATTTTTCCTGACTTCGCGCATGCTGCATCGCTCACGCGAAATTCGACGTCGTCAGGCATTCACTGCCCGTCGACAGGCGAGACGACGAACGATAGCGGCCAGCATCGGTACTTCGTGGTCGCGGACGGGTTAGATGCCAGCGATTTCGCCACGCGTCTGCACCAGCGACTTATCTTGAAAGGCTACGGCTTCGGCATCATTCGAAAAACCGGCCATGTCGATATCTGCTCCCTGATCGACGAGGGCGCATCAGCGCCGGAGCGGATTGTCTACGAAGCCGACGCTGATTTGGGCGCAGGGCTGCAGCAGTCGCAGGCTGCCAGGACGTCGCAGATCAAGGACGGCTTTCTGCTCGACACCCGCTCCTTGCCACCTCTCAGCCCGGAGGAGACGCAGCGTTTCGTTGCGGAGTGCAATGAGATCCGCAACGCTCTTCGCGGCGAAGCAGCCGCACAGCGCGCGGTCTGGCTTGAAGAACGCGTCCGCGAGCGCGTCGCGAAAGGAGAGCCCGAAGAACGCGTAAGGCAATCGCTGACGGACGCCGTGGACCGGCGGGAGCTCTGTGGAAGCTCAATCGAAATTCAACTGGACGATGGTTCGACGGTCACGCCCAACAAAATCCTGGCTGACTTGTCTGCCTTCCACGGCAAGACGTGCGCCGATCCGCTGGAACCCGAGTACGGCGGCGGGCGGAACCTCGCGATCATTTACACGAAAGGCCACTCCCGCCCGATCATCCATTCGCATGCGCATGGAGGCATCCAATACGTCCTCACGCCCGATCCGCTTATCTGGTTCGAAGATCTTGGCGACGAGCCCTCCAGGCCGGCGTCCGATCCGTCCTGGCCGGAACCGGCCGACATCTTCGGCGATGCTGGCACGATAGGCCTCGGCGATTTCCCGCTCGACTGCCTTTCACCCCAACTCGCTGCTTGGGTCGGGTCGCAGGCGAGGCGTAAGGGCGTGCCGACCGCATTTGCAGGCGCGGGAGCCCTGACTACGATCAGCGCCGCGGTCGGAGCGTCGCTGCGCATCAGGCCGCACCAGAAAGATGACTGGGAAGAGCCGGCGGGGCTTTGGACGGTTCTCATCGCGGAACCCGGATCCGGCAAGAGCCCAACGATTTCAGCCGCCCTCGCGCCCCTTCGCGATCTCGACAACCGGCACGGTAACGAAGATCGCGCAGCCCACGCAGAATGGACGCGCCGCCAGGCGAAGCGGCACCGAAAGGACGCGCCGGATCAGCCCCTCGAGCGAGTGCCGCGCATTCGGCGATACGTCCTCGATAGCGTGACCGCCGAAAAGCTGGTCCGCATCATGGCCGACAATCCGCGTGGCATCATGCGAGCACCGGACGAGTGGGCAAGCTTCCTGGGCGAGATGGGCGCCTATAAGCGGGATGCAGGCGGTGACCGGGCAATGATGCTGCGGACGTTTGACGGCGGCAGCATCGACATCGAGCGGATGGGCAGCGGGAACACTCACGCGGCTTGCGGCCTTCAATCGATCCTGGCCGGATCTCAGCCGGATAAAATTCAGCGAGCTCTCGCAAACCTCGCTGAGGATGGCATGGCGCAACGCACGCTGTTCATATTGGACGACGATATCCGCCGTGTCTCGATCGACGAGGAGCCGGATAAAGAAGCCGAGCGGGCCTATCGTTCAACGATCCAGACGCTGGCTGCCGCCAGCTATATTTTTGACGATCCAGTGCGGCTCACGCCGGAAGGTTACGACGCGTCCAAGCGAGCACTGGAACAAATCACGCTGATTGGCCGGTTTCCAGGCTCGCCTGCAGCGTTCGCAGGGCATCTCGCGAAATGGGGCCGCCTGCTGCCTCGCGTCATCCTGGCAATCCACTCCTTCGAGGAATGTGAGGCGCTTGGATATGTCGATGCGTCGAAGCCCGTGCCGCTCGAGCGCGTCCAACGGTGCATCAGGATCGCCATGTTCCTCGTGAGGCACCAGTTTGCGTTCTACAGCCAATATCTCGTGCCGGATGAGAAGGACGCGGAAGCGCGCTGGCTCGCCGGCTTTATGCTGACGAGGCCCGGCGTGGACCGCTTCAGTCACAAGACGATCTATGACGCCAGGACCGAGTTGCGCGGCGCAGATGAGCGGGACCGCCGCAGGCGCGCAGGCATTATGGACAGGCTCGTCGATGCTGGATGGTGCCGCGTCGAGAAGCACAAGGACGGTTTGCCGGACACTTGGCTCGTCAATCCGCGAGTTTACGAGCGCTTCGCTCAACGTGCAGAGCACGAACGGACAGAACGGGCGGCGCGTCTCGTGGAGATTGAACAAGCAGCGGCTGCGCGTCGCAATCTGATCAATCAGGACAATTCGTCCAAAATGGGGGTTCAGACGTGAGCAAGCTGGCTCAATCGCGGCAATCGCGGCATGCGTACGCGAGATCCAGATTTATTTTCTTACAATCTTATATAACCACCGCCAGCGTTGCATTTGTCTATGCCTCCCATGCGCGCATGCCGCGATTGCCGCTCTCGGCCTCGGTGGTTTTGAAGGCGTCCCGACCGGACAATTTGTCTGCGCTGCTGCGTGTCGGGCTAGAAGCGACGACCCGGCGCGTGACACCTCATGCATGTCAGTTTTTGGAGCGCGCGCCGTGACGAAGCGACGACTGTTTTGGGCGCAGACGTCTGCGGGCCGCGAGCACGCGCGTCGCAATGCGCAACACTGGCAGATCCGGCGCCGCTCCGCGCCGCGGTGCAAGGCGACCGCCAAATCGACCGGCGAAAGATGCGGCCATCCCGCAATGAACGACCGAGAGGTTTGCTGCTGGCACGGCGGCTTAACTCCTCGCGGCGACCACTGGCTGCGGCCGCGATGGCCGAAGGCCGACACACCCCGCGCGGAAGCGAAACTCAATCGTAAGCTGCAGGATCTCGCCAAGGCCGCGCGCAAGCGTGAGAAGCGCGTAGCCGCAATGAGCCCCGCCGAGCTCGAGCGCTACAAGGCGTGGCGCGCTGCTCATCAGCCAGGTTCAAAAAGCAAACGCACCGCAGCTCAAGAGCAGCGCCGAAACGCTATCGCAACCGCTGAGTTCTTGAGCCGCCCTGCTGCGCCAGTTGCCACCAGTCCCGAGATTGCGGAGCTCAATCGCCTGCTCGACGAAGCCAAGCGGCGCGCCGCAGCGCTCGAGCTCGAGATCGCCAAATTCGACCAGGGAATTTTTGGATGACATCGATCGAAGATATCCAGCGGGAACTACTGCACCGCATCCAAACTGAAGGCGTGCTTGTTGCCTATGAGGCCGCGTTGGCCGTGGCCCGTGACCCGAAGGCCCCTGCCCCAGCGCGCGCAACGGCGTCGACGACTCTGTTTCGCGTCGCGGGCTATTTCGACCGGTCCGCCTCTTCGGATCGCAACGTCGAGCCGCACGAGATGACGCCCGAAGAGCTTGCGTCAGAGATCCGACATGCCCGGCGCAGCCTAGAGCAGTCCGATCCGGACATCTTCAGCTGACCGGCTCGACTTCGGTCTGCTTCTTGATTCTCGCCAGTGTGGAGCGGCTTGCGCCTGTCGTTCGCTGGACGAACGACCAAGAGTCGCCCCGCTTCAGCATCGCCGCAATATCAGCGTTGCGCGTCGTGTCCGCGGGCCGGCCGCGGTACAGCCCCTTTTCCTTTGCCCCTGCGATGCCTTGCGCCTGTCGACGACGGCGATCCTCGTAGTCCTTCCGCGCGACTGCGGCGAGCACGTCCAGCATCATGCCGTTGACGGCTTCGAAGAGCCTGGCAGTGAAGTCGTCCCGTTTCGCATCGAGCATCAGCCATGACGTTGGAAGATCGAGCGCGACAATGCGGATGCTCTTCGCGCGGATCTCGCCCTTGAGGCGTTCCCAATCCGTAGCCGTCAGGCGCGACAGGCGATCGACCTGCTCGACGAGAAGAACGTCGCCTGCGCTCGCGTCAGCGAGCAACCGAAAGAGCTCCGGTCTCGCAAGTGAAGCGCCACTCTCATTCTCGACGTAGTAGCAGGCGATCCGTTGGCCGCGTTCATCGGCAAATCGGATCAGATCGGCGCGAGCGCGATCCGCATCCTGTTCCTTGGTTGAGGCGCGGAGGTAGGCGCGAACGAACATCAATATCGCTCCAGTTCGATTTAACTGGTACGATAATTAACGGTTCGATTTGAATCGTCAAGCAGATTTATCGAACTACGTTCACCGATGGTTCGCGAAAAGCACACTCATCGCGAACCAGCCTCAGCCACCCGCTGCGCGGCGTCGGCTCGCAAGGTCCACAACCTGACAGGCCGGGTCCGTGGCGGCGGGCGACATGGATAACGCCCCAGGCTTTAGGGCAGGTGGCGCCAGATCAACGCACAGTTCTCGGCTAGCGTCCGCAATCGCCTCCAATAGCATGGCAAGCCGGCCGCCGTGCGCGAGGGCGAGCGTTTGCAGTTCGTCCGAGGCCATGGCGGCCAGTAGCTCGACATGGCGGGCGCGCAGATCGACGGGCATCATGAAGCTCTCCTCTCCGGGGGGCAGGGCTGCTCCGCGTTGACCCAGCCACCCGGCCGGGCACACCCCTGGCATCACTCCCAAACTCAGCCGTAAAACGGCGCCAGGCTCGCGATGCAAAATGCTGGCGGCTGGAAAATTGGCCGGTTGATCATAACCGACACACGCTCGCTCTGCGCGCGATTTCCAGCAAACTTGTCGTTTTTATCGCGCAGCGCGTCATAGCAAAACCGTCCGAGCGGCCGCCAAGCCGGATGAGACGAGCTATGCACGACGACTATTACGATGGGTTGCCGCCGTCCGGCTGTGAGCCGCCATCCTTCGCGGAGGAAACTCTCGCATGGAGCGTGCGTTTCGCCGTCCATTCCTTCGGCTGCGTCGAGAGCGATCGGGAAAGCGCGCACTACCACCTTTCTCACGGCTGCTTGCAGGTTCAGACGCTAGTCGCCACCATCCGAAGCGGCTTCATCGCGCCGCGCCTGCGCGACGATCTCCTACTGTCGATCTTGAGGGCGCAGTTCGTCTTTCGGGAGATCACTCCCGATCACGCAATCGGCGGCCTCCTTCGCGGCTTCGAGGGCCTGATCGTTCTCGCCAACTATCTTGCAGAGACGGACGTGCAGCGCGGCGCGCGGCACCCCGACGTCGTTCGGGATGCGCAGGCTTCCGTCCGCATCATGCGCAACTGCGCCCACAATGAAGAGCTCGCCCGCGAGATCGACGCCAGGGCGGACGCCCGCAGGCGTGCAACCGTCGACAGCTTGCTCTCGCGCGCACTCCAGGCCGCAGCATGACCATGCTGTTCCTCTCGTTCGACAACACAAATTTCGCGAAAATCAGGCTGTCGCGGGCCGTCAGCAGTCCTTCATCCAAAAGAGGCGCAAATGGCCGATCCGACCGGATACGTGCGTGACTACTCGTTCTCCGGCTTCCAGGCCAGCAACCCGCAGACGCCGCTGCCGGGGCAGAAGGTCGACAACGAGCTGGCCAACGTCGAGACCTCGATCGAGACGCTCGTCGCGTCGGTCAAGGACCTGCGGCGGTCGGACGGGGCGCTGCGCAACGGCATCGTCACGGCCGAGGCCCTCGCGCCGGGCGTCGCAACCGGCCTGAACCCGGCCGAGCAGTGGGCGCCGGGCGTGCAGTACGTTCCGAACGACACGGTGTTCTTCTCGACGGCGTTCTATCGCTGCCTGGTGTCGCATGTGTCGGGAGCGGATTTCACGGTCGACCTGGCGAACGGGAATTGGGAGCTCTACGCCGAGGTCGGCCAGATCGTGACCGATGCCGGCATCGCGCGGGACGAGGCGCTGACCGCGGCAGGCGAGGCCGCCACGTCGGCGGAAGCGGCGGCGCAGTCGGCTGAGCTCGCGGCTTCCGTCGTGACGGGCGACGTCACTCAGGCCGTGCGCTGGGACGTGGCGCAGGCCCTGACGACGCCGCAGAAGCTGCAAGCCCGGCAGAACGTCGGCGTGTCGTCGGCCGTTGACCCGGTGCTGACGGCCGCGACGACCGACCTGGCGCTGTCGGAGCTCGGCGGCGGCACGACCGGCGTGCAGGTCTTCAAGCGGGCGACGCCCGCGCTGATCCGCGGCGATCTCGCGCTGAAGTGGTCGACGATCTATGACCAGACGCTCGGGGCGAATGCCACTCAGTTCCCGGATGTCAACATCGCGGGGTATCGTTGGGTCAGAGGCGTTCTGGTGATCGTGCCGAACACCGCGGCGGCCGATTTCACCGTCGGCTTTCGATCGAGCACGGATGGACCGACGTTCCCGTCCGGCGCGTCGGACTATATCTGGCGCTATCTGTCTTCAATAGGATCGTCTGCGGGCGGCGGTGGAGCCGCGGCCAGTTTCGGCAGCCTGACCCAGGTCATCGAGAGCACAAAAACAGACTGGCTGACTACAGTTGACTTCAACTTCTGGCCTGGCGCCGCCTCGGCGCGACCGCAGATGAGGTCAACTAACTCCGGCATCAACAGCACGGGCAACGGCGAACTAAACGTTCTGACGGCGGTGCGTGATGCAGTGGGTGCGGCTGTGTCGCTGCGCATTTTGGCAAACGTTTCGAATGCGATGGCGGCCGGTTCAACCCTTGTGGTTGAGGGTTTGACATGACTCCGGAGAATAGACTTCGTCAGATCGCCCAATGTCTCGCGGTTGCAGCGAAAGGCGAGATGGTACTCGGCAATACCTTGCTCGCGTTGGACCGAGCGTTGCCGCTCTTCACGTCACCGCACACAGATTGGCGGGATGCCAACCGCGCGTTGATCTCGGGCATTGCAATCGGCGCTTACCGCGCAGCCTTGGTGCTCGTCAGGGCCTGCGGCGACCGAGTTTCCCGCAAGGAGGTCTTCCTCGGCTTCAGCGCCTTCACTCACGTCCTCGGCGATCCAGCAACACCCTATGCCAGCGACCGTGCGACCTATGCGCGGATCTTGCTCTGCCGGCTTTCCATTCTTCTCGACGAAACAGCCCTCGCCGATCGCGGACATCTGCTGACCGCCGAGGTTGACGCGCAGATCTCGGCCCAAACTGTGCCGCCTCTGTCGATTGCGCTTCATTGAGCCGGGAGCACCGCAGCAATGAGTGATCCGTGGGCTCAGTTCCGCACCGCTCCTGTCGCGCCGGCTGCTCCTGACGCCGCGCAGCCCGGCCCGCCGCAACCCACGGCGCCGGGCGCCGACATCATCTCAACGGCGTTGAGGGCCGCAGCATGAACGCGGCGCCACTCCAGGCAGGCGAGCGCTTGCGGTTCATCGCGAATGCCCTGGCGACAGCGCTACGGGACGACTTCCCGGTTCGGGGCGCCCTGCTCGCGCTCGATCGTGCCTTGCCCCTCATGGGTTGCACAGATCCATCCTGGCGCGAAGAGCACCGCGAACTCATCGCCACGATCTCCGCGAACGCGGCCCGCTTTGCCGCGCCGCTGGCCGAGACGCTTGGCGGGCAAGTCTCACGCGATGTCGTCCTTTTCGGATTGAGTGCGCTGGCCGTGCTGCTGGCAACGCCCGATGAGCCTCACGCCGCCGATCGCATTTCCTACGCCAAGATCATGCTCTGGCGGCTCTCGATCATCATCGAAGAGCAGAACCTAGCAGATCGCGGCAACGCCTTCCTCCAGTTCGTCGAGAGTCATCGCGCGCTGATTGACGCCCCCTCGCCGTCCGCGGCCACCCATTGAAGAGGTCCGACCATGGCACGACGTCCCAACACATTCGCGACAGATCCCAACCTCCGGGCTAGTCTCGACAACATCGCCAGCATGTTCGCGCCGCCCTCCGGCACCGACGCGGCGGGCTTCGCGGCGGCCGGGCTCAACAACGCCAAGCGCAAGCAGATGGAAGAGTTCTATCGGATGGCGACCGATCCGAACGCTTCGCGCGACGTGGTCGATCGCTACGGCGTGGCTTCCGGCGCATTCACGCCGACCAACTCCTACTACAAGATCGGCGTCGACAGCGCGGACATGCGGCGCGGCCAGGATGTCACGTCGGCCGCCACGCTGCGCAAGACGCAGATGGACAACGACACGACGCTGGCGACGAACAAGCTCGACAACCAAACCAAGACCATCACGTCGATGTTCGGTTCGCAGGCGCCCGGCTATGTGCGCCCGGCCGTGCCTGCCGAGGTCGCTGGCGTTGTCGGCCTCCCGGCGCTGCCCGAGGTCCAAGGGACGACGCGCCCGCAGACGCTCGACCAGTGGCAGGCGCAGGAGGCCGAGCGGCTGAAGCAGTCCGGCGGATGGACGCCCGACATGACGGTCGACGTCATTATGGGCCGGCAGTCGCCCGTCACCGTGAAGGGAAAAGACGGCCGCGCCGTTTACGCAGCACCTGGCACCGCTGCACGTCAGGGGCTGGAGGCCGCCGCGGCGCCGTCCTCGGCTGACGGCAAGCTTGTAGAAGGCACCGCCATCATTGCCGGCAAGCCGACGCAGGTGTTCCGCGCACCGAACAGTCCGGATTACCAGTCCGCGGACGGCACGCCCTTGCCGATGGGGACGCAAGTCTTCGAAAAAGCCACTCCCCAGGCGACGCAGGGCGATCTGAAGGGGACCGAGTTCAGCGATAAGAACGCCATCTTCTACAACCGTGCCGCTCCGGCGAGCGCCACCATGAAGGATCTCGCCGCGAAGGGCTACGTTCCGAGCGGGCGCGACTACGAGCTGATGCTTGGCCGGGCTGGCGAGATGATGCCTTTGTCGCTGTCCAACAATCTCGTCAGCGACCAGGGGCGGCAGTTCTACAATTCCGCGATGAATTTCATGCTGAGCGTGTTGCGCCCCGATACTGGCGCGGCGTTCGGGCGGGAAGAATTCCAGAACTACGCTCGCGTGTTCATTCCGCTGCCCGGCGACGATCCGCAGACGCTGGTGAACAAGGCTGCCGCGCGCGATACCGCCCTCGCTGCTCTGCAGGGCACGTCGAAGGGCGCCGCCGACAAGATCACGCAGCTCATGCAATCACAGGGGCTGCCGATCCCGCCGGAGATGGCGAACCGGCTCCAGGCCGCACAGGCCCATCCGCAGCAGCCACCCGCTCCGGGGCGCGAGATAACGGGGACGCCAGCCGGAGGTGACAATGCTGGCGCGCTCGCCGAAGCGCGCGACGCGATCCAGCGCGGCGCTCCGCGCGAAGCCGTGATCGAGCGGCTGCGAGGAATGGGCATCGATCCGGGAGGGCTGTGACATGGGCGCGTTCGACGATCTGATCCCGCGCAAGACCGGAGCTTTCGACGATCTCATCCCGCAGACGCCGCAGACCGCGGCGGCACCCGCAAGCAAAATCCCGGCTGCGGCGTCGAGCCCCATCGGCGATATCGCGAAGAGCGGAGCCAGCGGCGTCGGTCGCGGTCTCGTCGAGACGATCATGTTGCCTGCGACTGCCAATCGCCTGGCCAGCGGCGGCATGGATTGGCTGGTCGGCAAGGGGGACGACCTTGTGCGCAGCATCTTCGGCCTTGGCCCGGCTTCGGCCGAAACCAAGGCCCTCCAGGACCGCGCCCGCGCTGAGAACGCAGGCGCGGTCATCAGCAACACCGTCAACTCCGCCCAGGCTTCGGTTCGCAGCGGCATGGACGCCGCCTTGCACAAGCCGGAGACGACCGCAGGCGAATACGCTCGCACCGTCGGCGAATTCGCACCGTCACTGCTAGTCGGCGGCCCCGGCAGCGCAGGCGCTCGCTTCGTTGGCGACGTTCTCATTCCGGCGATCTTTTCGGAAACCGCGGGCCAGGCGACAAAAGGCACGGCCGCCGAGCCTTACGCCCGCTTCGTAGGCGGCGCGGCCGGCAACCTGGCGACGGCGACGGTTCGCGCTCGCGCGTCGGCGCCGGAGCGTGTCGTCGGCTCCGCGCTGGAGAACGTGCCGCCCGCGCAGCTCGACGAAGCCGCAGCACTCCAGGCGCGCGCAGCCGCGGCCGGGGTGCCGCTCTCCGGCCCGGAGGCCATCCAGGCCGCGACCAACGGCGCGACCAAGCTCGGCGACGTCCAGCGCGTCGTTGAGGGCTCGACGGCCGGCGGCGCCCGGACCTCGCCGTTCTATGCCGAACGCCCCCAGCAAGTTCAGGACGCCGTCGGCCGGACGCTCGATACGATCGCCCCGGCCAGCCCAAACCCGTCGACGCTCGGCCCGCGCGCATCGGAAACGGCGACGGATCTCATCCGCGGCGTTGAGCGCCAACGCACCGCGGCCGTCGATCCGATCTATGCGAGGGCGAACGCGGATACCGTTCCAGCGGACGCGGTCCACGCGATCATTGCGCAGATCGACAACATCGCACGCGGCGACCGAACCGGTATCCTATCCGGCCCGCTCGCGGAACTGCGCAACCGGATCATCGCGACGCCCGCGCAGCCGGGCAGCCCTGCGGGACGGCAGCCGGTGCATGGTCCGACTGGACAAGTTGTCCGTTACGAGATGACGCCGGCCGTAGACCCGACGCCGGCCGTACCGATCACCGACGTCGAAAATCTGGACCGGGCACGCAAGTATTTTCGCGACAGAATGGATCTGCCGCAGATCGGAGCCGACGCGATCACGAAGGAACAGAACGCGGCGGTGTCGTCGATCCTGCAGCAGCTCGACAATCTCATGGAGCAGCACAGCCGCAACTTCGTCGCAGGCAAGCAGGCCTACGCCGATCTGAGCCGCGACCTGGTTCAGCCTGTGGCGGCGGGACCGCTCGGCCAGGTCGCGGCGGCCGGCAATACCGCGGCGGCCTCTCGCGCCGTGCTGCCCCCGCGTCCCTTGGCCGGTGGCGACGCCGAGCTGATCGATACGATCACGCGCATGTCGTCGCGCGATCCCGAGCTCACAGCGGGGCTCGTGCGCCAGCGCCTGGCGGATCAATTCGATCAGAGCTCCGGCCGGCTCGTCGGTGGCGAAAACCAATATGGCGGCGCGCGCTTCGCCAAGGACATCGCGGGCACGCCGCAGCAGGAAGCCAATCTTCGCGGCGTCGTGGGGGCGCTGCCGAATGGCGCAACAGCCGAACCGGCGGTGAGCGATATGGTCGATATCCTGCGGGCAACCGGAATGCGGAAGCCGCAGGGAAGCGCGACCGAATTCAATCGGCAGATTGCCGATGACCTCGGCGCTGTGCCGGTGGCGATCGGCGGCGCCACGACAGTCGGAACGGCTCTTCCTCGCATCGCCGGCGACGCCGTTCGCCGTGCCTGGTATGGCCGCGGCGCGAACCGGCTGGCCGATCTCTTCTTAGCGCCGGACAGCGTCGACCAGATGCGCGCGATCGCGGCGCGCGGCGGGGAGACGCCGTTCATGGATGCTCTGCGCCGCCAGCTCGTCCAATCGCCAAGTCTCCAGTAGAGCGCTTATGCTAGCCTGTCAGGCTCACATGTGCTTGCACGACTGTCACATCGCTAGGCTGTGGGACACCGCACAGCTGCAAAAATGCCTCGGAAAATTGGACGTTTTTCCGATCGGCGCCCTTCGGCCACTCGTACTGATGCACGACAATATCGAGTGCTTCGACCGCCTGTCGGATAAATGGTGTGACTGGCGTGTCGATGAGCATGACAGCCTGATGATTAGCCAGTTGTGGAAATAGCTTTCGGTAAATTTCAAGCTGGCCGACGGCGGAATAGACGTCGGACAGGCAGCATCCCGTCTTGATTTCAACCAGCAAATGCGACCCTTGTTGGCGCTCCACTTCCATGTCGATCTCGTATCGACGGGCGTGGCGCCATTTACGGTACTTCACATGGTGCTTGGCCAAGACCCTCGCCAAGCACTCCCAGACCGTGCCGTGAAGTTGATCGACGACCTTGGCATCGATCGCAGGTCGAGCTGACAGTAGGTAGGATCCGCCCTTTTCGCCATCGGCCTCGAATGAAGAGCCGTTCTGCAAGCCATCTGAAGCGGCTGGCATGTCGTGAGTGAATGGGGTTCGTGCAGCCCAGCAGAGCTCAACGAATTCCGCTGTTCGCTGCCTGATGCGCGCGGGCACATCATCCAGGTTTGCGACGACGAACCATTCTCGTTCAGCAGCCTTGCCTTCACCCTGGACAGAAGCAGCAGTTAGGCCCGTGCGCGACTGGAATTCTGCTCGAATATCGGGTGCCGGGCGTCGCCCTCGCAGCCAACCTTGCCGGAGGAGATACCGACCGCCAGCTTCGTCAACGCCGATAGCCGACAGCCTATTGAAGTCGCCCGGAGCGGGCGGGGCGTTGATTTCGACAGCCCATTCCTGGCCGGTAGGGTCCAAACCAAGGCTCAGTTCCGGCCCGCCTTGCCCATCTCTTGTGACAAACCAGACGGGGTGGTCGCGCATGCGATACACACGACCGCTCGCCGGGCTTTGCTCCAGCAGAATATCTCGCCAGCGTTCAAAAGCTTCGCTTGATACGGCGGCGTCGGTCACCAACCGGAGTCCTTTCGCCAGCAATCCCAGCTCGCTGGCCACGTCGTCATAGCTGGACTGGAACCTCGCGATTTGCGCCACGCTCCAGTCCACAAGCTGCTCGAACGACATTCCAAGGCCGACTTCTTCAGACAGGATTGCGGCAATCGGGGAAGTGCCGTGATCAGGACCGCGCAAAGCCTCGTAGCGCTCCCGTTGGGGGCCGAACAGGTTCACGGTGTCGATTTTGATGCAGAATTCGCCGCCGGCATCGATGCCCACTGTGTAAGCAAGTCCAGCGGGCGCGCCGGCCCAGGGATAAATGCGAACCCAAGTGTAGGGTTTGAACTTCTGCGCTTGGTTGGTGGGCTTCGAGAGCTTCCTCACTTCGCCGCGAGGGAAGACGCGATCGCGGACAGCGCGCGCCCATTTTGCGGTTGCTTCGTATGCATCGATCAACTTGGCGTATGCTTCGTCCTGTTCCGGATTGCCAGTGACGCGCGCCGTCTCGCGCCAACGTCGCAGCAGCTCGAAGTGCTCAGGCCGAAAGCCGCTATCCATGATTTCCTCCCCCGACAAAGGCCATTTGTCAGAAGAGGGGGATCTGACGCAACCTCGCTATGCGGGACGCTCGACGCCGGCTTCCGCGGATGTCTGCGCGCGTCAACTCGGCCACGTCAGTACTCCAGCGAAAGCCTGGAAGCGAGCGATAGGCGCCAGCGATCTCCGCTTTCTGAGCATGCTTCGATGTGGCCGGCCGCGCATAGGCTTCGCAGCGCTGCTGAAACCGCGCGGCGCGGTCGATCAACCGCAAGTGCAAGCGCAGCGGTCGTTTGTTCGCCCGCCCGGCAAAGTGCGGCTGTCAGATCCAACTCAAGCGCGGTTTCGCCAGGCAGGCCCTCCCATTCCGGCTTGGCAATATGCCATCGGCCGCCGAGCAAGACTTCCTCCGGCCCCAAGGCTTCGAGATCGACCGATCCGTCTATCATCCAACTCGGAAGTGTCGCGTTCCCGGCGCCGCTGCCGTCACGCCGCCCGGACACCGCCTCCAATAGCTCCAAGGCGAACTGCGTCACCGACCCGTGTTCCGGCAGGCCTTCAGCTCGCGCTTCAGCAATCACAAGAACCACGTAAGCGTCATCGAAGCCTATCCGGCGGCAGGCCGCGGCAATCCCGACCAGCGTACGGACGCCGGAAAGAAATTGAAGCTTCCGGAAAGCGAGTGCATCATCGGGCATGCTGCAAAAGTGCACAGATTATATAAGTAATCAAACACGAAATTGGTATGAATGTTGGATTTGTCGAAAGACAATACTCGATTTGACAGACAGAAACTGTATCATTTTATTAGTATTTGGAGCCTAGAAATCTCCGTCATAGCTGCTTTTCCCTTCCGGGGTCTTCGCGCGCATGTCCAGGGCCTCGGCCTAAAGGCGCGAGGGGTCGCCTATGCCGACTTTCTAGGCCCCGGAAACCGATCGCCCTAGAAAGCGATCCCTGCCGAGGGAATGCATAGATGACAGCGGAAGTCGTGGATCTGGCCGCACGTCGCTCCGAGCGCGACGCCAAGGAGCGTGAAGCAATGGAAGGGGCGCTGTACGGCGTCGCGGATTGGGGCGCTCCGAGAGGTTGGGAGTTTTTCGCGGAGCTCAGATCAGGCCAGCGTATCACCCTCGCCGACGGCCTGCCTCCAACCGAAGCCTGGGAGCGCTTCCTCGAGGCAGTCAGAACGCGCGATGCGCGGGCGACCGCAGCCGGCTAGAACCACGCGGCGCTTCGAAGCGACCAATGCTCGGACGCTCTACTCCGCCCGTTGGCTCGCGCCGGCGGGCAATTTTCTCGGCGAACGATCGTCTTGCAGGGAACCAGGGGTGGACCTATCTCATTCTCCCTGCGGCATCCACGGATGCCTGCATGCTCCAGTCGATGCGTCGCCGTGGATGTACCGGCCGCAGCCGACAGGAGGGCAAAGCCAGTTTCCCAGCGACGGCCTGAATCGCAAAGTCTTGGCCGAAGGTCAGAGGCCCGTCGCTTCCCAAGCGGCGGGCTTTTTCCATTTCGCGCGCAATCTGCGCCAACGGACAACTAGCCCTTTTTGGCCGGCTTCGGCTTCACGCTAGGGCGCAAGTCGAGGTAAAGGCCGTTCAGAGGCGCTGAGAAGAACAGGCTCAACGCGCCGTCACGACGCACAACTTTCCCCTTTGGCGCGGCAATCTCGCGCTTCCTGTAGGTGTTCCGATCGTTTTTGACCCTGATGGCCATCAGTTGTCCCTAAGAACGCCCCTGATTTGAGTTGGCGTCATACGCGGAAGGCAGGCGGGGCGCTTGCGCCGCCGGGTGCCGTCAGTCTGAAAACTAACGAACTCCGTCGAGCCGTCCTGGTTCACTGTAAAGCGGTGCTCTTTGCCGTCTTCGACCTTACGCCAAATGCGGTTAACAGGGTCTGCAACGAATTCCCAATCCAAGCAGGTGTCGACCCGAGCCAGCGCATTCGCGACAGCGAGTGCTGACGCATATCGCTCATCCGGGTCAACCTTGAGGCAAGTCATAATGACCGTCTCGAGCCTCGCCGGAATGTGCAGCGGGAGGCCGCGCCTGTCAGGAAATTCACCGCGCTGGAGGGCCTGAGCAAGCGCAGGTCGGTCAATCCCCGCGGGGCCGACGAAGCGAGCGAACTGCCGGTTGAACTCCGCGGGTCCTACGCACATGCGGTAGAGCGTCAGGCCTATCTGGTAGATGTCGAAGGTCAATTTATAAGGCGGGCCGCTCACCGCCTCCGGCGGCGCCATTCGCATATAGAAGCCGTCAGGCTCTGCGAGCCCGAGCTTGGTCTGCTTTGCAAGCCCAAAATCCGACAACAGGGCCTCGCGCCGTAGTGACAGGAGGATGTTGTCGGGCTTGATATCGAAATGAATTAGACCCTTCGAATGGATATTATGCAGGCCGCTTAGGGTTTGGCAGCCCAGGCGGACGATCTCGCGCACGGTAAGGTGGCGCTGAGCCAGAACACCCTTGATCGATCCCGCCGTATAGAACGGCATGGCGATGAAGACATGATCATCGTCCTCGCAAGCATAGTGAAGCTGGACCACGTTCTGATGCGCGCTGGCATACAGCGCCTTAGCCTCTGCAAAATAGACATCGGGCGCCGCAAGGTCGGCTTTGGCAATTTGCTTGACGACGATTTCGGCACCGAGCTGCGGGTCATTCGCGAGGAACGTCTTCGAATTCCGCCCGTCTGCGCCGATTTCCCTGATTTCTTCGAAGAAGAGCTCCGCCTTGCGATAGGGCTTAAGCATTGACCGCCCCCATGGCGCAAAGGATCGCTTCCCGCTCGATTTCCGAATGGCCCGCCCAGCCTTCCACGCCAGGATCAACGGCGCCCTTCACCATCGGCTTAATGATGTCTCGGTTTTCGCCGATGCGGCCCGCGATCGTCGCGATAGTGCCCATATAATAGGACTGCAGAGCACTACTCGCGAACGCCTCTTGGATTACGCCTTCGATCTTGACACGCTCGATGCTCAATTGCTGAGCGAACGGCTCCGTCACGCGCAGACCGGCCCGCTCAACCTGGAATTCTCGGAGTACATCCAAGAGGTTGCTGCGGACGTATTTGAGTGCGTCCGGCACATCGAAGGCCACTGGGATGACGATCTCCTCGACGTTGATGATTTCGCGCCTGTCGGAGTCATAGACAGCGAACGTCACGGCGGACGGCGCCGCGCGAATGCCTATCGTCAACATTTTTCCCCCCAGCAGCTCGTTTTCGTGAACCGTTTCCGACTCGTTTAGCGCTGTCAAGGCGCGCGAATTGATGGGCTCCGCACAACCTGAGCGCCGCCACATCTCGACCCCGGTACGCCTTTTGTTCTGTTTATGTTCTCATCGTTGAGGACGCAAGCCATGTCACCGCAGCCGGCCGATCAGCATGTTGCAGACGCATCTATCGATGCGAAGATCACGTCGCTGATCGCTGATCGAAGAGCATGAAGGGTTCGAACGGGCCGCGTTCCGCGCGTTGGCGCGCAGCTACCTTGTGTTGCTGGCAAAGAGCGACCGAATGGCCGCGGAGGCCGACCAGTCATGCTCGCGGGGCTATCTGCGCGGCCTGTTCTCGCAGGGCGCGCGGCCGATCCGCGAACAGGAGCCGTGAGCGAGCCGCCTGGACCGCACACGTCGTTGGAGTTCTACCCATGGATCATCGTGCGCTTCCGCTGCACGAAATGCCGACGGTATGGCGACGCCCGCCTGGCCAAGCTGGCGGAGAAGTTCGGAGCGGGCGAGACGATCGAAGAGTTGATCGTTCGCTTCCATGCGACCTGTCCCGGCCGAACGCCGAGGTCGGCGCGATCCATCCAAAGGCCGTGCCGGTGTCCTGACGACGCCCGAAGAGTGCGAGGCCTGGATGACGGCGCCATGGGAGCAGGCGAGAGCGCTGCAGCGGCCGTTGGTGGATGGATCGCTTCAGGTGATAGGTCGGGGAACGAAGCAGGACGAGGAGCTCTTAGCCAGACCTAACTTGTGATAATATTTTCGAATTTCTCCAGTATATAAATGTGGTCCCTTGTCTTCAGCGGGGCAGCGCAGAAGTACATATTCGAGTGGAATGAGTGGTTGGCGCGCCGCTCAATTCGAAAAGAGTTGGGGCCATTTTCCGTCGGGTCAATTCTTAGATCAAACCCGCCAACGCGAAACGCTCTGCCAGGGTCTCGATATGACCCCATCGCCTGCATAATCATTGCAGATAGCTCAGGCGCCCCTTTGATATTTAAGTCAAAACCATCAGCCATCTCAACTTCCATATGGCTTCCGTACATACGAGGCAAATTGTTGTTTTCAGTAAAATTTAATCCGAGACCACCAGGTGCCCAACTAATAATATCATCAATTATTTCGTCGCAATCATCTGTTTTGCTCGTCGTTTCAACAGCGATACCATTATTGTAAATTCGCAATTTATCGATAACTACACGTCCATTAAAATATCCATGCAAAAACGATACACCTTTCTCGAAAACAAAATCCTCCGCCTTCAACGGAACCTCGACAAATCCATACCTTCCCTCCAGCGCGCGCACTAAATGCTTACCGTAAACTTGAAGCCCGTCATTAGTTCGAATATCACCAAACCGAATTGCTTGAGAGAATAGAAATCTGTTCGTTTTCATGAATGCACGCCTCCGAGAGCTGGCAATGGCTTCGCCGAAGACGGCGGGACAAGACCCGGCGACGGGCGAGCGCGCAGTTCCTGGTGCGTCGCCCAGGACGGTAGAGTGTCATTGCGTCGGCCCCGGTTCAAAACTGACGCGGAACCCATCTCCAGTTCCTCGCCAGCAATCCCGATAAGAAGATCGCTAACGGTGGCAAGTCGCCAGTTTCCGGGCGACGAGAAAAGTCTGGTGATGATTTCGGGCTTTCGCCCAATACGCCGGGCCAACTCAGCTCGAGTTAGCCCGTCCTGCTCAGCAACATCTTCGAATCTGGACATCACAAAATCATAGAGCCGCGCCTGAAGGCGGGCCTGGAAGTAGGCCAATTTCTCGCGGGGTACCGGCGCGCCCTCCGAAATCTCAGATAGCAACGATGTTCTCCGAGATGTAGTCATTTTCGAACTCTCCTTTGTGGGGAGGATATGTGTGAAACAGCGCGCGCCACTGAGCTTTGCAGTCCGATATTGCATCGCGGAATGCCTTTGAAGATCGATCGGCAAGTGGCGGTCGAGCCAACCACGAAATTGCCCGGGATCTAGGCCAGCACGTTAGAGCGACGAAGACATCTCTTTCCGCGAAGCGGCCGAAAATTCGGAGCGCCGGCCTGTTGACCGCCCGAAAATCCCAAACTTCATCATGCGGTGGGTCAAGTCGACCGAACTCTGCCTCCGCAGCCTTGTACGGTCGCAGACAAACGCCGACATGGTCACCCCGCACGAAGCGCTCGAGCTCAGCTTGCAGGACCATAGCCCGCGCTCGACAAGCCGCCGTATCGTCTAAGCCGTCCAGAACGCTGCGAATTTCCGAAGAGATGTACATGTGGCGCCGCACCGGATCGCTCTCAAGCGCCGGCTGCAGAAGCGACAATCGCCCCTCCTGAACCCGGCGGTTGAGCTCGGTGTGAATTGACATATAAGTCAATAGGCGCCGTTTGGCTAGCGGCTTAATCGGCTAGACGAGTGAGAGTGGCCCTCATCTCGATCCCTGGCGCCTGCGGCGAACTCCCGCGAAGCTCGATCAGGCTGCCGTTAACCTGCCCACGGAACTGCGCCGTGATGTTATCGACCCCAAAGACGCTCTGGATGCCAGGAGTGTTGCTATGACGGGTGACGGTGAGTATGGCCGAGATAGAACTGTCGTCCTCCTCGTAGGTGCCTACATACATCATTGCCGAGTCGCCGCCTCGCGCCTTCCCTTCCTGGATGACAATAACGCCGGTCCCGGCGCCCAGCGGCGTCATGAAGCTTGCTCTGTAAGTTCCGGCCTGAACGCTCATGTTTCCCTCCCTCGACTTCGACCGACACAACTCCATCTGAGTCGTGTCTCACGTAAAAGTTGTCGAAGCCGGCTCAAGCCGCTTTTCCCCGCTGTACACAGGCAGATCAGGCGCTATCGCATCCGTTTCTCGTGATCCCCGTCACGCGCCAGCTCTCCGCCAGGCCCTTCCCGTCGATCGCAGCCGTGTCGATCTGCATCCGGCATTGGCGCTGCGCCGCGATCGTCGGAACACCGTAGCTGCCAGGAATGACGATCGTGCTGGCCGGGCCGTTGACAATGAAAGTCCGGCCCGAGCTCGTCGGATACATGTCGGTTGGCGTCATGCCGGTGCGGCGCATGAAGTCGGCCATCGTACCGCCGACCAGAGATTGAAATTCGGCCTCGCGCTGAGCGGCGATCTCGGCGTTCGTCGTGCAGCCTGCGGCTGCGAGACATAGGGCAAAGGCCCAATGGAATGCGCTGCGCCGAAGAAGCGCACTCCAACCATCCGAGCGGCTGTGTGGGACAGCCGTGTGGGACGGATTGGCAAATTGAGCGTAAATGTTTGATTTTATTGGCGCGCCCGACACGATTCGAACGTGTGACCTTTGCCTTCGGAGGGCAACGCTCTATCCAGCTGAGCTACGGGCGCTAACCGTGGAGGCTGGATAGCCGATCCCCGCCGCTTCGGCAATGTGGGATTTGCGATTATGCGCGGATCTCACGAGGCTAAGGTTGCGCGGTTAAACGGTATCGGCGTGGCGGGGCCGTGGGTGAGGCGGGGATGGCACCCGTGCCCTGACCGGCTCAGATCGCGATCCAGGCGACCTGCAGCTCGCCGGTGGTGTCGAGCACGCCCGGAGGATCACAGAATCCCGAAGAATTTAGCTTCAGGCTTTCACGCTATCCACATGGGCCGTACGGTTGGGCCACTTCTGACCGGGCAATCACTGCTCGCGTGGCTCTCAAACCCGCGTCGGGCCTCGTGATTGAGCCCCTCCGCGCCGCGCAAGCGCGCATCTCAGGCGAGAACTTGTTCGTTTCTCCTTCGCCATGGCAGGCTGGGGAGGCCTTCGAGAAACGCCGGGACGGTTCAGGGTCTTCGCAGGCAGCGCTCTCAGGGCACAGCCTCCGCTGTCAGTGGCGCGTTGGATTGACGTCCGTCAGACGGCGGAGAGTATCAAGGAGCTGGCATCTCCTTCGCCGCGATGGAGCCGAGTTGCGGCAGAAACCCATCGTCCTCGGCGATCGCCTCCCCTTGCGAAAACACCGTCAGAATGAACTCGGCTCCGTTCGGAAGAAGCGCTCTGATCGCATCGTGACGTCGAAAATCGGCGCGCTCGTCGCCAAGCCAGCGGGTGCGCCCGGCCTTCGACCAGATTTGCGTCCCTTCGGGCATGCCGCCGGCCAGATAGCCCATCACCTGATAGGCGCCTCGCTGGACGAAGGGGCTGGCGAGATCGCGAGCGAGGAGATTCTGAACCTTCTCTCGCCTCGCCGCGCTGAGCACCGAGCCATGGAAGATCGCATGCATCAGGCGGGCCATGGCAATCGGCGTGAGAGCGTTGTGCCCGGCCGGCGAACGATCGAGGCCGATCTTTTCGCGGCCATAGCGCAGGTCGTCCATCAGCTTCTGATTGAGGTTGATGCCGGACAGCTCCGGCCAACCGACCTGCTCGAAGAAGCGGTTGATCGCCTGACGTCGCTCAACCCACTCGGCCATCTCCGGCTGGGGAAGCAGCGTGTCGCCCGTCGTTCCGGATACCAGGTCGATGATGTAGTTGGTCGCCGCGTTCGAGGACCAGAGGATCATGTCGCGCATGGCGCGATCGAGCTCCTCGTGCTCGGTCAGCTCCCCCGTTTCCAATGCCGCCTGCGCGGCGACGAGGAAAAACACTTTGACCAGCGAACAGGGATAGCTGCGCCAGTCCGGGCGCAGAGCCACTCCCTTCGGCCGTCCGCCGTCGCGCTCCGGCACCAGCAGCACGAAGCCGAACTGCTCGGCAGGGACGCCGCGCTCGCGAAAGACGGCTTCCGCCTTCGCCGTCAGCAGCGCGCCGATGCGCTGCAGATTTTCATCCGTGTCGAAAAAGCTCATGGCGCACCTGTCGGAGGCGGGTCGTAAGATCAGCCCTTGGGTCGAAGGGCGGTATCGAGGCCTTCGCCGATCAATGCGAAGGTGACGCCGGTGTAGATGATCGCGAGGCCCGGGAAGGTCGCGATCCACCACGCGTCGAACAGGAATTGGCGTCCATCCGAGATCATCAGCCCCCATTCCGGCGTCGGCGGCTGAATGCCAAGCCCGAGGAAGCTGAGCGAGGTCACCGCAAGGATGGTCAGCACCACATCGGCCATCGCGTAGACGATCGCGGGATTGACGGCATTGGGCAGGATATGGGCGGTGACGATGCGCGGCGTCGTGCAGCCGAGGCTGCGCGCTGCCTGGACGAATTCGAGATTGCGCAGCACCAGCACCTCGCCGCGCACGATGCGGGCGAAGGAAATCCAGTTCACCAGAAGGAAGGCCAGGTAGAGATTGGCCTCGCCCGGCCCCAGCACGCCGACGATCGCGATGACCAGCACATAGAAGGGGAAGGCCCAGAAGATGTCGGTGATGCGCATGATGAAGGTGTCGACGCGCCCGCCGATGAAGCCGGAAATGGCGCCGATGATCACGCCGAGAAGGGCCGGCGCGACGACGCAGATCAGCGCGACCTTGAGATCGACATAGCCCCCGGCCAGCACGCGCGAGGCGACGTCACGCCCGAGATCGTCGGTGCCGAACCAGTTCGTCAGGGAGGGCGGCTGGAGCGTGTTTCCGTAGTCGACTTCGAAGGGATCGTGCGGCGTCCAGACCTGGCCGAGCGCGACGAACGCGGCGAGCAGAGCCAGCATGGCGAGCCCGACGAAAAGACTCGGATTGGCGCGGAAACGGCTCATCGGCTCACTCCAGCCTGATGCGCGGATCGGCCAGCGCATAGGCGAGATCGGTCGCCAGATTGATCAGCACGACGAGGACGGCGAAGACGATGGTGAGTCCCTGGATCAGCGGGTAGTCACGGGAAAAGATCGACTCGACGAAGAGCGAGCCGAGCCCCGGCAAGGCGAACACCGTCTCGATCACCACCGTGCCGCCGATCACCCAGCTCGTATGGGCGCCGAGCACCGAGATCGATGAGATCAGCGCGTTGGGCAGCACATGGACGCCCATCAGGCGGCTCGTGCCGGCGCCCTTGGCGCGGGCCGTCGTGACATAGTCCGAGCCGAGCACGGCGAGGATGGCGCTGCGCAGGCTGCGGATCGTCAGTGAAGCGGTCGCCAGCGCAATGACGAGCGCCGGCAGCGTGGTGTGATGCAGGCGCGAGAGCAGGTCGTCGCCATAGCCCGAGGTCGGGAACAACGGCAGCCAGATCGCGAAGAGGATGACGAAGATCAGCCCGAGCCAGAAGGACGGCATCGCGATGACGATGGTGAAGGCGAGCTTGATCGCGAGGTCGACCGGCCCGCCGCGCCGCATCGCCGACCAGAGCGCGAGCGGCACCGTCATCGCCACGGCGAGCACCGTCGAATAGGCGACGAGCCACAGGGTTGCCGGCAGCCGCTCCAGCACGAGCTGCATCACCGGCCGGGCATGCACGACCGAGCGGCCGAGGCTGCCCGAGCCGATATCGGCGAGAAAGAGCAGATATTGCCGCCAGAGCGGCAGGTCGAGGCCGAGACGCTGCTTCATCAGCGCGATCTCCTCGGGGCCACCGCGCGCGCCGAGGAGCAGCGTGGCGGGGTCGCCGGGGAGCGCGCGCAGCAGCAGGAAGCAGGCCAGCGTGATGCCGAAGAGGACCGGCACCAGCTGGGCGAGGCGCTTGACGATGTAGATCAGCATGGCGATGCGGGAGGAAGGGCGCGCCAGCGCCTGTCCATCACTTCAGCTTCACATCCTCGAGGCGGAAATTCGAGGTCGGCAGCACCTCGAAACCCTCGACATTGCTGCGATAGGCATAGGACGTGCCGGGATAGAACAGGAAGACCGAGGGCGCGCCGTCATGGGCGAGCTTGATGATCTCCTGGAACATCTTGCCTCGCTCCGGACCGTCGGCCGTCACGCGCTCCTTCTCGTAGAGCGCGTTGACGCGCTCGTCCTTCCACTCGGTATGATAGGCGTTGGCGCGCTCGGGATTGACAAGGAGGAAGCCGACGAGTTGGTCCGGGTCGATGGTGTCGCTGGTTGCGAGCGATACGGCCATCTCGTAATCGCCGGATTTTGTCGTGGTCCAATGCGTCCCACCCTCGACGAGGCGGATGTCGGCGGTCACGCCGATCTGCTTCAGCGCGGCCTGCAGAGCTTGTCCGACCTGGCGGTGCAGCGGCTTGCCGGAATCGACCAGCAGCGAGGTCTTGAAGCCGTCCTTGTAGCCGGCTTCCGCCAGCAGTGCCTTGGCCTTGGCGATGTCGTGCGGATAGGGCTTCAGGTTCGGGTCGGCATAGGCCATCGGCGGCATCGGCGAGTTCGAGACCTTGCCGGTGCCGTAGAGCAGTGCCTTCACCAGCCCTTCCTTGTCGATGGCGTAGTTCAGCGCCTGTCGGACGCGCTGGTCGTCGAAGGGCTTCTTCCTGGTGTTCATCAGCACGAAATCGGTGCGGAAGACGTTGGCGACGGCGGTCTTGATCTTGCCGTTGCGCCCGAGCGCCTGGAGCTGGTTCAGCGGAATGTCGATGGCAGCGTCGACCTCGCCGGCCTGCAGCTTCAGCACGCGGCTATTGCCCTCGGGGATGACCATCAGCTCGGCGCCGTCGAGGTCGGGCTTCCCGGCCTGCCAGTAATTCGCGTTCTTCCTGAGAGACAGACCCTGCCCCTTGTTCCAGGCCGCGACGGTGAAGGGGCCGCTGCCGATCGGCTTGTCGAAGAACTTGTCGCCAGCCGCCTCGAAGGCCTTCTGCGGCAGAATCGCCGAGGAGAACAGGGCGAGGTTGTTGAGGAGCGGGGTGAACACCTTCTTGAGCTTGAGCACGACAGTGCGGTCGTCCGGCGTCTCGATCGTATCGATGCCGGAGAAGAAGCGCTTCCAGTTCGATGCGTCGCTGCCGGCGCGTTTCAGCGAGAAGGCGACATCGGAGGCCGTCACCGGAGTTCCGTCGGAGAACTTGGCCGCGCGCAGCTTGAAGCTGTAGGTCATGCCGTCATCGCTGACCTTCCAGCTCTCGGCGAGGCCGGGCTCCAGCTTGGTCGCATCCTTGCTGGGTCGCAGCAGGGTGTCGAAGATCAGAAGTTGGGCGTAGATCGAGGCGTTGTCGCTGGTCGCGATCGGGTCGAGCGAGACGAGGTCCTGTGTCTGGGCCAACCTGAGAATGCCTTTGGCGAGCGCCGCGGACGGCGCCGTCATAAGAGCCGGGGCGCCGATGGCGAGCGCGAGGGCGCCAGCCGAGATCAACGAGCGAAGCTTGGTCATACCGATCCCCTGATTCATTGGCCGCGCCATGGCGACGGCTTGTATCCTTCCATGAGGGAGACTAGTCCTTCCAATGAAACATTCGGCAGGTTCATCGACCGTTTGGAATAGTCATGAAGCTGGGCTCTCTGCGCGCGATCGATGCTTTCGTCCGGCTCGGTGGAACCGGCGAGGCGGCGCAGGGACTGGGCATCAGCCAATCGGCGGTGATCAAGACGTTGCGGCAAGCCGAGGAGGAGCTCGATCTCAGCCTCGCCACGACCGCCCAGGGCCGGCTGGTGCCGACCCCGGAGGCTCACTCGCTCGTCCGGCAGGCCCAGCCGCTGTTCGGTGCGCTGAGGCGCGCCGGCCATGAAGCGGATATGATCCGGGTGGGCATGGCCAATCGGCTGAGGGTAGCGACCGTTCCCGGCCTCGCCCACAGCATCCTGCCGCCGGCCATCACCCGAACGCGGCGAGCGCTCGATCAGTCGGCAGCAGTGGAGATCATGTTCGACCATGTGCGGGAGCATCTCGCCACGGGCGAGGCCGATCTCGGCATCTCGTATGGCCCCATGAGAGCGGACGCCATCGAGGACGTGGCGCTGGGGCGAAGCCCTCTGGTCTGCGTGCTGTCGCGCGATCATGCACTCGCCGGGCGTGAGAAACTGGTCAGAGGTCACATCGAGGGCGAGCGCCTGATCAGCTATGGGCCGGACGGCGTCAGCGCGTCCGACAGTTTCCAGGAGGCGTTGACCAGTGCAGGTCTGTCCGAGCGGATCGCCATCACGGTTCGTCACACGGATACGGCCTGCCATCTCGCCCGCGAAGGTGTTGGCATCGCCCTGGTCGACGGGTTCGTGATCAGCAGCAATCTGGTTGAAGGTCTCGCCGCGCTGCCGCTCGAGCAAAGCCCCCTGGTAACGGCCTATGCCCATCATCGCCGGCACTCTCCTCTCGATCGCGCAGCCCGGTTGCTCCTGTCGCAACTGCAGGAAAGATCCGGGCCATGAAGGCATTCACGCCCGCCCATGCCGCGGTCCTTCGCGCGGTGCATCGCTTCGGCACGACGGTCGAAGCGGCGCATCGGCTTCACCTCACGCAGTCGGCCATCAGCAAGATCATTGCGCGCAGCGAAGCCAGCCTTGGCATCCCCGTCTTCGAGCGCAGGGAGGGGCGCCTGCTGTTGCGCCCGGAAGCCGGCGCACTGATGACTGCGCTCGACTCTGTCGATCAGGAATGGCGCGAGCTCGGAGCCGCTGCGGCACGGTTGCGGGCCGGCCGGGAAACGCCGCTGCGTATCGCCTCGACGCCGAGCATCGGACAGGGACTTATCGCCCGCGCCTTGCGTCGCCTGACGGACGAATACCCGCAGGCACGCGTCGAGCTGATCATGGGCGATGCACCGACGGAACTCTCCTTGGGGACGGCCGATATCGGCCTGATGTTCTCCCCGCGCGTCACGGACGACATCACGCTGACGCCTCTCGCCGGCGGCGAGATCATCGCGCTGGTGCGGGAGGACGATTCCCTGGCGAAGCGCCGCACCGTCAGCCTGCATGATCTGAAGACGCGACGCATGATCTGCTTCGATCGCGAGAAATCGCCGCTCGGCTGGCTCATTGCGCAATGCTACGAGAGGGAGGGGCTCGAATATGCGCCGTTCATGACCGTTCCCTACAGCATTTCAGCCGCGCATCTTCTGGCTGAGCCTGGCGATGTGACACTGATCGACAGCCTCCTGACGCAGGCGCAGCGTTTCGATGGGCTGGTTCAGCTCTCCCTGGAGCCGCAGATCCCCACCACGATCTGTCTGATGACCATGCGCAGCCGGCCGCTCTCCCGATTGGCCGCTCGCTTTGTCGAGATCGTCCGGCAGCGGGAGACGTGAACATGGCGCCTGGTCCCAGCGAACGGCGCGTCCCGGCCATCGCGCGAGCTTCGCGGCTCGGTCATCCGCTTGTGAAGGCTTGCTTGCCGCCCTTTCGAAAGGAACGGCGAAGGCTGGGAAGCGGCCGTGCTTTTTGACTGCGCACGTTCCGGAGCATCGCCGTCCTCCACCCGGATTAGCCCGCGGCGGCGGGCACGAGGGTCTTGAGCAGTTGTTGCTCCCAGAGATGGGCGACGCCGCTGCCCGCGGCGTGCTGCGTGAGCACGCCCGTCATCTTCTCCGCCGTTGCGAGGCGCGCCCGGTCGCGCTGCCATTCGGCGGCCAGCGCGAGCCACGTCATCATGTCCGCGCCAGCCGCGATCATGCGCTGGATGGCGACCTCATGGGCCTCGACCGAGGTAGCGCCGGAGGCGTCGGTGATGACCGTGACGTCCCAACCTTCGCCGAGCGCCTGGATGACTGGCATCGCGACGCAGATCTCGGTCCACAGGCCGGCGATGATCAATTGCCTGCGGCCTGTCGCCTTCACCGCGTCCACCACCTTCGAATCTTCCCGGGTATTGATGAAGGTCCGGTCGATCACCTCCTGATCGGGAAACACGTCGGTGATCTGCGGGAAGATGGATGAGCCCTCCCGGGCTGCGATCACGCTGGTCAGGATGGTCGGAACCCCGAATGCCTTGCCGACCTCCCCTCAAGCCGAGCCTTCTCGATGCCGCCCTCTAAGCGGGCAGCTGCCGCTTCGCAGCCCCGGCCTGCCGGATCAGCACCGGAGCGGCCAGCACAAGGCCCACCGCCATCGAAGCCGGCGTCGCCAGGATCATCGGCATCGCGCTGAAGCCGATGAGGAGCCGCTCCCAGCGTGCGAGCGGCGCGACCAGCCAACCTGCGAAGGCAGCCGACAGGCTGGCGATGCTGATGAGGCAGGCAGCGGTCGAGCCGAGGAACTCCATCCAGGTGAATCCCGGCGCCATGATCAGCATGGACGGCGAGAACACGAAGACGAACGGCACCAGCACCTTGCCGAGCGCCAGCCGGAACGCTGTGTTGCCGGTGCGGAACGGATCGGCTCCGGCCATGCTCGCTCCGGCATAGGCCGAGATCGCGACAGGCGGCGTGATATCGGCGAGCACGCCGTAGTAGAAGACGAAGAAATGGGCCACCAGCGGCGTGACGCCGAGCAGGCCGAGCGCCGGTGCCGCCACGGTGACCATGATGATATAGTTCGCCGTCGTCGGCACGCCGCAGCCCAGCAGGATGCAGACGATGCCGGTGAGCACGAGCGTGAAGAACAGCGTCGCCGACTTCACGTCGAAGGGCAGGAAGGGCAGCGTTCCCAGAATGCCGTTCGCCCATTGGTCCGCCAGCGAGGTGACGATCCAGGAAATCTTGAAGCCGACTCCCGTCAGCGTCACGACGCCGACGATGACGCCCACCGTGGCCGCCGCGGCACCCACGCCGATCGCGTATTTCGCGCCCAGGATGAAGGCGTCGACCATCTCGTTGACGCGGCGGCGGCCCTCGGTCGAGCTGAGGATGCCATGGGCCATCACGGCGAAGGCGGCGAGCGTCAGGACGAGATTGGCTCCTGGCAGGCGCAGGATCTCGGTCGGCGCCGCGACCCCGATCGCCACCATCAGCGCCAGTGCGCTGGCGCCGCGCCAGCGCGCAAGCCCGACGACCATGCAGCCGGTGATGCCCCAGAACGCCGCGAGATAGGGCGTGTAGCCGGTGAACAGCACCACGATCAGAGAGAACAGCGGGGCGATGGTCGGCCAGTCGCGGGCGAAGACCTCGCGCAGCTTGGGGATCTCGGCATCGGTCAGGCCGCGCATGCCGGTGCGCTTGGCCTCCAGATGCACCTGCATGAGCACGCCGAAGAAATGCATGAAGGCCGGCACGATCGCCGCGATGACGATCGTCGCATAGGGCAGGTTCAGGAATTCGACCATCAGGAAGGCCGCCGCGCCCATGATCGGAGGCGTGATCTGGCCGCCGGTCGCAGCGGTCGATTCGATCGCCGCCGCGAAATGGCGCTGATAGCCGAGCCTGATCATCATCGGGATCGTCAGCGAGCCGACGGTCACCGTATTGGCGACCGACGAGCCCGAGATCATGCCGAACAGGGCCGAGCCGAAGATCGAGATCTTCGCCGGCCCGCCGGCAAAGCGCCCTGCCAGCGAGGCGGCGACGCCGAGGAACAGCCGCCCCAGCCCGATGCGCGTCGCCAGCACGCCGAAGAGCACGAAATGGAAGACATAGGTCGCGACGACGCCAAGCGCGACGCCGTAGATGCCCTGGCTGGTCAGGTAGAGATGGTTGACCAGAACCGGCCAGCTCGCGCCGGGATGCAGGAAGATGCCCGGAAACCAGTTGCCGTACAACGCATAGAGGATCGCGACGACGGCGATCAGCGGCAGCCCCCAGCCGATCGAACGCCGCGTCGCCTCGATCATCAGGACAATCGCGATCGTACCCATGATCACGTCGAGCGTGGTCGGGTTGCCGACGCGGAACGCGAGGTCCTCGAAGATCCAGGGCACGTAGAGGCTGGCCGCCGCCACGGCCACCGCGCAGACCCAGTCGTAGATCGGCACGCCCCCCGGCCGCAGCAGGGTCGAGGCATGAAGCTTCTCGCCGTCGCTCTTGCGGGCGGCGAAGACCAGGAAGATCAGCCCCAGCACGAAGGCGAGATGGACGCCGCGATGGGTGACCTCGCGCAGCAGGCCGAAGCCGGCCGTGTAGTAATGAAAAGCCGACAGCGCCAGCAGCAGCCCCCCGACCAGGATGGTCGTCCCGTGCGGGATCCGCCGGAAGCGCATCTCCGGATCGAGTTCCGATTCGAGCTGGGCGAGTTTCGCCGCGTCGGTTTCGGTCGAGATCGTCTGTGTCTGGGCCTGCATGGCGCGATCGGCTCTTCAGCTTCCGGGGAAAGCAAGAAGGCGCGGTGGTGGCACCGCGCCTTCGCGAGAACGGGTTCTCGGGCTGCTCACTTGAGCAGGCCGGCTTCCTTGTAGAAGCGCTCGGCGCCGGCATGCAGCGGCACGCCCTGAAGCCCGCTCAACGCGGTTTCCTTGCGGATCGCCTTGCCCTTCGCATGGCCGGCATCCAGCGCAGCGCGGGTCTTGTCGTTCCACAGCGCCTTCGTCACCGCGTAGACGGTATCGGCCGAGATCTTGGAGGACGTCACCCAGTGCGCGCCGACGGCGACCGTCTTCACCGCGCCCACGCCCTTGTAGGTATCGGCCGGAATCTCGTCGGCCGAGAAGAACGGCGACTCCTTCCGCAGCTTGTCGATCTCGGGCCCGGCGATCGGGAGGATGTCGATGCCCGACCCGGTCGAGGCCAGCTCGGAGATCGCCGCGGCGGGGAAGCCGCCGGTGAAGAAGAAGGCGTCGAGCGAGCCGTCCTTCATCTGTTCGGCCGCCTGATTCGGCTTCACGAACTCCGCCTTGATGTCCTTCTCGGTGACGCCGAAGGCGCCGAGAATGGCCTTCGCGTTGAGCAGCGTGCCGGAACCGGGCTCGTCGAGCGAGACCTTCTTGCCCTTCAGATCGGCGATCGACTTCACGTTGGCGGCCTTGCGCACGACCAGGTGCACGCTCTCCGGATAGAGATTGGCGATCGAGCGCAGTTCCTCGACCTTCGGCTTGCCCTGGAAGACGCCGGTGCCGGAATAGGCCCAGTAGGCCACGTCGGCCTGGACGAAGCCGGATTCGGCGGCACCGCTGACGATCGCGTTGACGTTCGCGACGGAGCCGTTGCTGGCGACGGCCGTGGCGACGAGCTGCGGCGGGTTCGAGATCGCGTTCGCGATCAGGCCGCCGATCGGATAGTAGGTCCCGGCGGTGCCGCCGGTGCCGATCCGGAAGAAGGCCGGCGCCTGGGCAAAGGCGAGCCCGGCGGCGAGAGCCGCTCCGCCGAGCACGAGCCCTGCCGCGGCGAGTTTGGAACGAAAACGCAGTGCCATGTATTCAGTCTCCCGATGAACGGGGCACTTTCTAGGGCTTTGCGCGCCGGATCAACCCGAAAATGGCAAAACTGTGTTCCGGGCGTGCCGATCCACTGCCAGAGGCCGCTTTCCTGTCCCGCGCGGGCCCGCCGGCGCGGAGGCAAGCGAGCGACGGCCCAGCGAGGGTTGATCCGGCGCTGCCCAGCGGAAGCGTCCAGGCAGAAACGCTCTCCGGACCGCGGAATGCGCCCCGGCCGGGGCGAAAGGTTGGTGAAAGCTTGGAGGGCTAAGCAGGCTGGCATCGCCGCCAAACCGTCATCCAGAACGGTATCCGGGCGAGAGGACGCAAACCAAGGAGCCTGCCCATGCGCATTCGTGCCGCCATCTTTTCGTTCGCCCTCGTGTCGACCCTCGCGGGTTCGTCCGCGGCCTTCGCCGCCGACAAGGTCACGATCATCGTCGGGGGATACGAGAAGCAGATCTACCTGCCCGCGAAGCTGGCCGAGAGGCTCGGCTACTTCAAGGACGAGGGGCTCGATGTCGAGCTGCTCAACGAGGCCGCCGGCGTCGATGCCGAAAACGAGATGCTCGCCGGCGCGGTGCAGGGCGTGGTCGGCTTCTACGATCACTGCGTCGACCTGCAGGCCAAGGGCAAATTCGTCGAGTCGGTGGTCCAGTTCAGCCAGGCGCCGGGCGAGGTCGAGCTCGTCTCGAGCAAGTATCCCGACGTGAAGTCGATGGCCGATCTCAAGGGCAAGAACCTCGGCGTCACCGGGCTCGGCTCCTCCACCAACTTCCTGACCCAGTACCTCATGATGAAATCGGGCGTGCAGCTCAGCGACTTCACCTCCGTGCCCGTCGGCGCCGGCGCCACCTTCATCGCCGCCATGCAGCAGGACAAGATCCAGGCCGGCATGACCACGGAGCCGACGATCTCGCGGCTGCTGAAGACCGGCGAGGCCCGCATCCTCGTCGACATGCGCTCGATCGAGAAGACCAAGGCTGCGCTCGGCGGCACCTACCCTGCCGCGTCGCTCTACATGAGCACGGCCTGGGTCGAGAAGAACAAGCCGACCGTCCAGAAGCTCGCCAACGCCTTCGTCAAGACGCTGAAGTACATCAAGACCCACAGCGCCGAGGACATCGCCGACAAGATGCCGAAGGATTACTATGTCGGCGACAAGGACGGCTACGTGAAGGCGCTGGCCGACGGCAAGGGGATGTTCACCGCCGACGGCGTGATGCCGCAGGGTGGCCCGGAAACGGTTCTCGCCGTGCTGTCCGGCTTCTCGAAGAACATCAAGGGCAAGCAGATCGACCTGTCGAAGACCTACACGACCGAGTTCGTGAAGGCCGCGAAATAGGTTTCGGCTCCGGGGCCGGCAGGGGCCGGCCCCTCACTCTCCCATTCCCAGCGCAATCGCACGGCGCCGCTCGCGCGGCGAAGGAGGCCCCATGTCTGCAACCGACGCGGCCGGCGGCCCGGTCGTCGAGCTGATCAACGTCTCGCGCCGCTTCATCACGCCCGACGGCAAGTCGATGACGGCGATCCGGGACTTCAACATGAGCGTGGCCCGCGGCGAGTTCGTCGCCGTCGTCGGCCCGACCGGCTGCGGCAAGTCGACGACGCTCAACCTCGTCACCGGCCTGGCACGGCCCTCCAGCGGCGAGGTCCGGCTGTTCGGTCAACCCGTCACCGACATCGACCCGCGCATCGGCTTCGCGTTCCAGACCGATGCGCTCTTCCCGTGGCGCAGCGTCATCGACAACGTCGTCGCCGGCCCCCTCTTCCGCGGCAAGCCGCGCGACGAGGCCTATGCCAAGGCGCGCGAATGGCTCGCCCGCGTGCATCTCAGCGGTCATGAAACCAAGTATCCGCACCAGCTCTCCGGCGGCATGCGGAAGCGCGTCTCGCTGGCACAGACCTTCATCAACGAGCCGCAGGTGCTGCTGATGGACGAGCCCTTCTCGGCGCTCGACGTGCAGACCCGCGTCGTCATGCACGAGGTTCTGCTCAATCTGTGGTCGGAAGCGAAGGCCTCTGTGATCTTCGTCACGCACGACCTCGAAGAGGCGATCGCGCTTGCCGACAAGGTCTATGTGCTGACCTCGGGCCCCGCCACGGTAAAGGCGATCTATCCGGTCGAGTTGCCGCGCCCGCGCATCGTCGGCGAGATCCGCTACCAGGAGGACTTCATCGCCCTGTCCCGCCGCATCTGGGACGACCTGCGCGCCGAGGTCGAGCGCGGCAGCGCGCGTGACGAAGCCGTCGCGGCCTGAGGAGACACCCCATGACCGACGCCACCCTCGCCTCCCCCGTGTTCCGCCCCGGCACCTCCGACGCCGAGATCGAGGCCGCCGCGGCCAAGGCCGCCCGCAATCGCTATTACAAGGTGCTGTTCTGGCGCTGGGCCATCCTGGTCGCCATCCTCGGAAGCTGGGAGCTCGGCGCCCGGACCGGCTATATCGATCCGTTCTTCTTCTCCAGCCCGAGCGCGATCTGGGACCGGCTGGTCGAATGGACGATCGAGGGCACCTCGGAAGGCTCGCTCTGGCTCCATCTCTACGTGACGATGGAAGAGGCCGTGCTGGGCTTCGTGATCGGCTCCGTCGCCGGCATCGTCGTCGGCATCGCGCTCGGCCGCAACCAGCTGCTCGCGGACATCTTCTCGATCTACATCAAGGTGTTCAACTCGATCCCGCGCGTCGTCTTGGCGCCGATCTTCATCATGATCTTCGGACTCGGCATCGGCTCCAAGGTGGCGCTCGCCTTCATCATGGTGTTCTTCGTCGTCTTCGCCAACGCCTTCCAGGGCGTGCGCGAGGCCGACCGGAACCTGATGGCCAATGCGCAGATCCTCGGCGCGCGCGGCTGGCAGCTCACCCGCTCGGTAGTGATCCCCTCCGCGATGAGCTGGATCTTCGCCTCGCTTCACGTCAGCTTCGGCTTCGCCATCATCGGCGCCATCGTCGGCGAGTTCGTCGGCTCGCGCCACGGCATCGGCCTGCTGATCAACATCGCCAAAGGCACCTTCGACGCGGCCGGCATGTATGCCGCGATCGTGGTGATCATGATCGTGGCGCTGGCCGCCGAGTATCTGATGACCTGGGTCGAGGGCCGGCTCGCGACCTGGCGCCCCGCTCCGCTGCAGGATCAGCATTGAGCCTCAGCCGGGCGGCGGCTCCGGCGCCGCCGCCGGCAGCCTGACCTCGACGCGCAGCCCCGGCGGGGGCTGCGTTTCCATGAGCAGGATCGCACCGTCATGGGCGGCGACGATCTCCTTGACGATCGCGAGCCCGAGCCCGGTCCCCTCGATCGTCGAGGGTGCGAGCCGGTGAAAGCGCTCGAAGACCCTTTCGCGATCGGCGGCAGCGATTCCCGGCCCGTTGTCCTCGACGGCGAGCAGCACCTGCCCACCTTCCCGCGCCAGCCGGACGGAGACCGCGCCGTGCCGCGGAATGTGGCGCAGCGCATTCTCCACGAGGTTGACCACGAGCTCCCGGAGGAGCGTGACGTGGCCGACGACGGACAAGGGCTCAGGCGCCCCGTCGAAGGACAGGTCGATCGCTCGGGCGAAGGCGATGCCGGCCAGGCTCTCCGTGGCGGAGCGTGCGACCTCGCCGAAATCGAGCGCCTCCTTGCGCAGCGCGGCGCCGCCGGGCTCCGCCCGCGCCAGGGTCAGCAACTGGTTCACCAGCCGGCCCATGCCGTCGACGCCGCCTTCGATCGCCGCCAGGGCCTCGCCCCGCATCTGCGGGTCGTCGTCCCGACGCGCCATCGCGACCTGGGTCTTCAGCACGGCAAGCGGCGTCCTGAGCTGATGCGACGCATCGGCGACGAAGCGCCGCTGCAGGGCGATATAGGCCTGCACCCGTTCGAGCGCGTGGTTCAGCGCGTCGATCATCGGCCTGAGCTCGCTCTGCACGCCGCCGCGGTCCAGTGCCTTCAAGGATTCCGGGTTCCGGCTGCGCAGCTCGTTGCGCAGCCGGAGCAGGGGAGCAAGGCCGCGCCGGAGCCCGAAGAGCGTGAGCAGGGCGGCGATCCCGACGAGGACGAGCTGGTCCCTGAGAGAGGTCAGCCAGATCTCGTCGACCAGCCGGTCGCGGCCATGCAGCGTCGTGGCGACGATCACCAGCGCGTTGCCGCCATCCACCTTCGAGATCACGGGCTGGGCCAGAGCCACCGCGCGCATCGCCTGGGTGCGGAACTGCCCCTCGTAATAGGCGGGCTCCAGCCCGCGCGGCCGCATCGGTGGCTCGACCACGTCCGGAAAGCCCGCGATGAGTTCGCCGGAGGGCGAGAGCACCCGGTAGATCACCTTGTCGCGGTCCGGCGAGGCGAACATTTCCAGCGCGGAAGGCGGGATCATCGATTCGATGCGCCCGTCCGCCTCCTTGACCTGCTCGGCGATGACGCGGGCGGAGGCGAGCAGGGTCCGATCGGTGATCAGATCCGCCGTCCGGGTGGCGTCGCGATGCAGCGACCAACCATTGAAGGCGACGACGGCCGCCAGCGGCAGCAGCAGCCAGCCCAGCAGCTCGGCGCGCAGGCTCCGGCTCACTCGACCAGCCTCAGCGCATAGCCGAGACCACGCAACGTGCCGATGGAAACGCTGCCACCTCCCAGCTTTTTGCGCACGCGATGGACGTAGATTTCCAGAGCGTTGTCGGTCGCATCATCATCGAGGCCGAAGACGGTGCCGGTCAGTTTGGCTTTCGGGACGACCCGGCCGCCAGCCAGGATGAGCGCCTCGAGTACGCTGAATTCCCGCGCGGTCAGCTCGAGCGGGACACCCTCCAGCGTGAAGCGCCGCCCCTCCGTCTCGAGCACCAGCGCACCGAAGCTGACCTGCGCCGTGCGGTGGTCCTGCCTGCGCCGCAGCTGCGCGCGGATGCGGGCCTCGAGCTCGTCGGGCTCGAAAGGCTTGACCAGATAGTCGTCGGCTCCCGCATCCAGCCCGGCGACGCGGCTCGACACGGCGTCGTTCGCCGTCAGGATGATGACCGGCGTCACACCGCGGCGCTGGCGAAAACGGCGCAGCAGGTCGAGCCCGCTCATCTGCGGCAGGCCGAGGTCGAGAATGATCAGGTCGTAATCCTGTGTGGCGAGAGCGGCATCGGCATCGGCACCGTCATGGACGCAATCGACGACATAGCGGCTCTTCTGCAGTAGCCGTGACAGCCAGTTGGCGAGATCGACATTGTCTTCGATCAGGAGGATTCGCATGGGGTCCGGGTATGGCTGTTCCGCGTGAGATATAGGCAGATCCCGCCTCGGCTCAAAGCATCTTGCCCCCGCCGCGCCATCCCATGTGCAGCGCCGCCAGCCGCGCGCCCCCTTACCTGACGTAATATCCGCGGCGGCCATAACCGAAACGGGCATCGGATTTATACTTTTCTTCGTGCAACTCATTCATTTGACGGAGGCTTCACCTGGGATTGCGCTGGCAAGATTCCTGCGTCACACCCGAATCGACGCCGTGAAGCTGTTACAGATCCGCAACTCGACCGCAGTAGAACGCAAATGAAAGCCATTTTTACCTTGACGCACGCACCGTGAGTTGCTGCCCTCGCCAAAGGACAGGAAACTGATGCGGATGGCTTTCGGTCTTCAACGGCGAATGAGCGGCGCCGGGCTCGTTCTGGCGGGCGGCATTCTGCTGTCGTCATCCGCCTTGGCCCAGACGGCCAGCCAGATCACGCCGCCCAGCTTTCGCCCGGCGCAGCCCGGCACCGGCGGCTCGCTGCTGTTCACCGGCAAGCCCGGACTCGACGCCCCCGCCGGCGCCGACCGCCTGCAGATCCGGTTGTCCGGCGTCAGCATCGAAGGCGGACGTGGCGAACTTGCCGCCGAGCAGGAGCGGCTGCGGGCGAGGCTTGTCCGCGGCCGCATTCCGGCTTCCGAATTGTTCGCTGCGGCGCGGGACCTGGAGGCGGCCTATGCCCGGGCCGGCTATGTCCTGACGCGCGTTCTGCTGCCGGCGCAGAACCTGCGCGACGGCGGGCGCCTGCGCATCGTCATCGTCAGCGGCTATGTCGAGCGGATCGACGCCGGCGCCGTTCCGGAAAGGGTGCGCGCCCGGGTGGAACAGGTGCTGGCTCCCCTGATCGGCAAGCGGGAACTGCGCCTCGCCGAGATCGAGCGCCGGCTGATGATCGCTGGCGACACGCCGGGCGTCGCCCTGCGCTCGGCCCTTTCGCCGGGCAAGCAGCTCGGCGCCACCGTGCTCGTCGTCAGGGCGGAATACCGCCCGGTCTCGGGAAGCGTCGGCTTCGACAACACCCTGTCCAGCTCGCTCGGCCGCACCACGGCAACCGCCGGGCTCGACGTCAGCAGCGTCTTCGGCTTCGGCGAGGCGCTCTATCTGCGGGCCGCCGGACATCCCGGCGGCTCGGATGCGACCGGCTTCGGCGGGCTCTTCGATTCCTATCCGCGCATGCGCACCCTCTCCGGCGGAGCCGTCATCCCGCTGGGCGTCGACGGGCTCACGCTCAACCTGGAAGCCACCGAAAGCCGCACGACGCCGAAGCCGCCGCTCGGCCTGCCCCAGACCGCAAGCGTGTTCGATCGCTACTCCGTGCGGCTGCGTTATCCCTGGCTGCGCTCGCGCGCGCTCACCTTCGCCTCGGAGCTGATCTTCGACGCCGAGGAAGAGCGGGTCGACGTCCTGTTCAGTGGCGCCAAAGTGCCGCTCTCGCTCGATCGCCTGCGGGTGCTGCGCGCGGCGACCGACGGCACGATGCAGCTGCCGAATGGCGGGGCCTTGTCCGGCCGTGCGATCTTCTCGGCCGGGCTCGACGCGCTGGGCGCCCGCAGCGCGGCGGACGCCACGCCCCTCCTGCCCTTGTCCCGGCAGGGAGCGGACGCCGATTTCCGCAAGTTCGAGGCGATCGTCTCCTTCGCGCAGCCGCTGACGGAGCATCTCGGAATCGCCGTGCTTGCGAGGGCCCAGACCTCCTTCAACCAGGCCCTGCCGCGCGCCGAGCAGCTCGGCATCGCCTCCTTCCAGGAGCTCTCGACCTTCGACGCCGGCACGCTGGGCGGCGACAGCGGCTGGGTGGTCCGGGCCGAGGTGAATTCACCATGGCAGATGTCGCTCGCCGGCATCCCTGTTTCCGCCACCCCCTACGCCTTCGCCGCGACCGGGGCGCTGTATCTGCATCGCGCCACTGCGGTCGAACAGGCGACGACCCATGTCTCTTCGATCGGCCTTGGCCTGCGGCTGGGGGCGACCCTCGACCCGTCCTTTTCGCAGGCCTCGCTCGCACTGGAATTCGGGCGCCAGTATCGCGACGACCTGCTGCCCAACGCCAATCGTTTCACCATGGTCGGCTCGATTCGCTTCTGAGGATCACCGCTCGGTTTCGAAAGGAATCGCGGATGAATGGTAAGATCGCAGTCTGGTCCGCGTTGCTCGCGAGCACCTGCCTCGTCCCGCTTGGGTCGAGTGTCGCCGGCGAGCTCCCGGCCGGGCCGTCCGTCGCACACGGCACGGTCGGCATCGCCGTGCCCGGCGCGAATGCGATGACGATCCAGCAATCGTCGCCCACCGCCATCGTCAACTGGCAGAGCTTCTCGATCGGCGCCGGAGCCGCCGTCAACATCCAGCAGCCGTCGAGCGCGTCCGCGCTGCTCAACCGCGTCACCGGCTCGGCGAGCTCCACCATCGCGGGGCAGCTCAACGCCAACGGACAGGTCTACCTCGTCAACCCCAACGGCATCATGATCACGCCGAGCGGCACCGTCAGGGCCGGCGGCGGCTTCGTCGCGTCGACGCTGGGCATCAGCGACGAAGACTTCGCGGCCGGCCGGCGCAGCTTCACCGGAACCGGAACCTCGGCCGCCGTGGTCAACCAGGGCAGCATCGAGGTCGGCCCCGGCGGGTACGCCGCCCTGCTTGGCGGCTCGGTCGAGAATGCCGGGACGATCAGCGTCCCGCTCGGAAAGGTGGGCCTCGGCGCGGGCGAACGGGCGACTCTCGACATCTCCGGCGACGGCTTCCTGGAAGTGGACGTGCCCTCGGGATCGGCTGGAGAGAAGGCGCTCATCCAGCATAGCGGCCGGATCAGCGCGAATGGCGGGCGGGTCGAGATCAAGGCGGCGACGGCCCGCGAAGTCGCGCGGCAGGCGATCAACCTGACCGGCGTGGTCGAGGCCCGTACCGTGAGCGGCCGCTCGGGCGCCATCGTGCTGGGCGGCGGAGCCGGCGGCACGGTGACCGTCTCGGGACGGCTCTCGGCCAGCGCCAGCCGCCATCGCCGCAAGTCCGCCGCGTCCGCGAAGGGCGGCTCCATCACCATCACCGGCGATCGCATCGGGCTGGCCGGGGCGACGATCGATGCCAGCGGCCCGGCGGGCGGAGGAACGATCCGGATCGGCGGCGACCTGCAAGGCGGCGGCACGCTGCAGCATGCGCGCAAGACCGTCGTCGACGGCAACACCCGGATCATCGCCGACGCGACCGAGAGCGGCAACGGCGGCACGATCGTGTTGTGGTCGGACGAATTCACGGGCTTCGGCGGCCTGATCCGAGCCAGGGGCGGCCCGCAGGGCGGGGACGGCGGCTTCGCCGAGGTCTCCAGCAAGGGCGTGCTCGGCTACGCCGGCCAGACGATCCTGACCGCAGCACGCGGCAAGTTCGGAACGCTCCTGCTGGACCCCTACGACATCTATATCGAGAGCGGGCCGACCACGAGCGGCTCCCTGACCGGCTCGCCGCCCAACCTGGACTTCACGCCGAGCGGGCCGAATTCCGTCATCAGCGTCGCCGACCTCCAGGCCGCGCTGGCGACAGCCAACGTCACGATCCAGACCGGCGGCTCCTCCAGCGCGGGGGCACAGGCCGGCAACATCACGGTGGGGGCGCCGATCAGCTGGGCCCAGTCGTCGACGCTGACGCTCGACGCCAACAACAACATCGTCATCGGCCAGGCGATCACCGCGCCGGCAGGTGGTCTCGTGCTCTCGGCCGGCGGGACCATCACCACGCCCCTCAGCTATGGTCGCTCGGACGGCACGACGGCGACCTCGGCCACTGCCGCCGGAGCGATCAATGTCGGAACCTTCTATCTGCAATCCGGCTCCTGGCAGCAGGTATCGGCGTCATTGCCGACCTTCGCCGCCACCAACTTCCGGATCAACAGCAGCTTCCTGCGCGCGCTCGGCGGCGATGGAACCGCGGCCAATCCTTACGCGATCAGCGACGTCTACGGCCTGCAGGGCATCAACACGATCACGGATCTCAGCGGCGGCCTCGACCTGACACTGAACTATCGGCTGGCGAACGACATCGACGCCAGCGGCACAAGCCAGTGGACCAACGGCAGCGGCACGGTCATCGGCTTCACGCCGATCGGCGGCAATGCGACCCATGGCCTGCCTTATGCCGGAACCTTCGACGGCCAGGGCCACACCATCAGCGGACTCTTCATCAACCTGCCGGGCGCCAGCCAGGTCGGGCTTTTCGGCAATCTGTCCGGCACGGTGGAGAAGCTCTCGCTGACGGGCGTCAACATCACCGGCGGCACGACAGTCGGTTCCATCGCCGGCAGCAATTCCGGGACCATCAACGACGTCCGCGCTAGCGGGAGCGTCGCGGGGCAGAATTATGTCGGCGGGCTGGTCGGTCAGAACTATGATTCCGACAACCCCTCGCCCACCGTGCTGCCGGTCATCACGCGCTCCATGGCTAATGTCTCGGTGCTGGCCGGCACCGGCGCACAGAGCGTCGGCGGCCTCGTCGGCAACAACGAAGGCACGATCTCGCTTGCCTATGCGACCGGCTCGGTAACGGCAGGCGGCGGCGGAACCGCCATCGGCGGCCTGATCGGCACCAACGGCAATGGCTCGGTGTCGCAATCCTATGCGACCGGCGCGGTTGACGGAGGCACCGGCAGTACCGCCGTGGGCGGTCTCATCGGCTTGAACTTCGCGCCGGTATCGGCGTCCTTCTGGGATGTGACGAGCACCGGGCAGGGGCAGGGCATCGGCTCGGATTCGACCGGCAGCGCCGCGCCCACCGGCCTGACGACCGCGCAATTCCAGAGTGCCGGCAGCTTCGTGCCTCTGGCGGCTGCGCAGGGCTGGAGCTTCGAGGCCGACTGGGCTCCGCCGGCTGCCGGCTTCTACCCTGTGCTCTACGCCCTTGCTCCGGTCGTCCGAGCCGTCACCGACGGTACGGCTCGCCCCTATGGCAGCACTTCGGCCTTTCCGCTGCTTGCGAGCTATGGCGGCCCCAGCAGCTATGTTTTCGGGCCGTCCGGCGATAGCCTGGCTCTCACCAACCCCTTCTCGAGTGCGGCAGGCGCCACGAGCGGCGTCGGAACCTATGCCGTCACCGGCCTCGACCAGATCAGTTCCCTCGGTGTCGCCTACCGTGTCGTGGCGACGCAGACCGATGCGGCGCTCGCCCCGACTCTTACGGTGACTCCAGCCGCGCTGACACTGACCGCCAACAATCAGCTCAAGCCTTACGGCGTGTCCTTCACCTTCTCCGGAAGCGAATTCAGCGCCCTCGGCCTGCAGAATGGCGAGACGATCGGATCGGCCGCGCTTTTCAGCGCTGGCGCACCCGCGGCGGCAGGCATCGGGCTTTACGCGATCCTGATCGGCAGCCCGGCGGGTGGAACCTTCGACCCGAGCAACTACGCGATCAGCTTCGTGCCGGGAACGATGACCGTGGCGGCCGATCCGACGTTGATCGACACGCCGCCGGCAGGCAATCCCACGCCGCTTCTGCCGACCACGACAGTATCCCTGCCGAACCCGCCCGACAGCTTCGACCTCGGTGGAACCGGGGGTGCCGGCGGGGTTGGCGGCGGTGGCCCCACCCTCGGAACCGGCCGCCCCGGCGAGCTCGATGCCGCGCGCGATACGCTCGCTTCGATCGAACGCTCCTCCAACGACCTCGAATCGAAGGTGGCGAGTTGCGAAAGCCAGTTCGAGCGCCAGAAGAAGGCGGTGAGCGAATACAAGAGCTGCGTGGGCGACGCGCTCGAGCAGTTCGCCGACGCGCTTGATGCGAAGGCCCTGACCCTGCCCGGGCCCATGCGCGGCATACCTGCGGCGATCCGTCAGGCGGCCCGCAAGGTCCGTGCGGCACGGACGATCCAGGAGGCGCGTGCGGCTGTCGGCGAGGCCGTTGCCGAGGTCCGCAAGGCGATCGCCCTGCTCAGAGCCGACGACCCGGCGATCGGCCGCGTCCAGCTCCAGCAGGCCAGCCGCATCGCCTCTGCGCTGGGATCGGTCGAGAACAGGCTGTCGCGTGCGACGGGCCTGTGAGGTCGCATCGCCGCGGCGAACCCGGCCCAGTCCGGATATGGACGCCCCTCTCCGGTGCGGCTAGAAATTCGTCGCGGGGGCCCGATGACATTGCTGGCGTGAGAATGCCCGGCTGGAAGAGCTTTGCGATGTCGATATGCTCAGGCGGCGGGAGGGCGCGGGGACGGTCGCTGGCCGGTGGCATCGTCGTGATGACGCTCCTGCTCGCCGCCCTCGTGGCGAGCAGCCCCGCCGCAGCGGAACGGCGGGTCGCCCTGGTCATGGGTCTGAGCGCCTATCACGGCCTGCACGAGCTCAAGAATCCGAAGAACGACGCAGCCGACGTCTCGGAGGCGCTGCGGCAGCAGGGCTTCGAGGTCCTGTCCGGCGAGGATCTCGGCCTCGCCGCGATGCGTGATCTCATCAAGCGCTTCACCGCCCGGGCGCGGGAGGCCGATGTCTCGCTGTTCTACTATGCGGGGCACGGCTTCCAGATCGACTCGCAGAATTACCTCGTGCCCGTCGACGCCGATATCCGCGACCCCGCGAGCATCAAGCAATCCATGATCACCCTGCAGTCGATCCTGTCCGGCCTTGAAGGCGGCCGGGGGATCAACCTGATTTTCCTGGATGCCTGCCGCAACAACCCGATACCGCCGGGCGCGGCCGGAGTGGGGGTGACCTTGCGGGACGGGCTCGCCCGTGTCGGCAACGCCGCCAACTTCCTGATCGCCTATGCCACCCAGCCCGACAATGTCGCCTATGACGGCGCCGGTCGGAACAGCCCCTTCGCGACGGCGCTGATGAGCCATATCGCCACGCGCGGACAGGATATCGCCGCGATGATGATCAAGGTCCGTCGCGATGTCATCGCCGCGACCGGCGGGCAGCAGATCCCCTGGGAGAACTCGTCCCTCACCCGGCAGTTCGCCTTCCGCCCCGGAGCTCCGGAGACGGCGTCGCCGGAAGTCCAGCTCTGGCAGCTCGGCGTCGGCCTGCGCGATCCGGCGCTGCTGAAGCTCTACATCGACCGCTTCCCCACCGGCGCTCATGTCAGCGAGGCGCGCAGCTATCTGGACCCGACGAAGCTGGCATCGCTCGAAGGCAGCGCCCCCCGCGGCACCGACGCCACCGGCGACGACACGATGTGGGAGCTGGCGTCGCGGGTGCGGCTGAGACCGCTCACCGAGTTCTATCTGCAGCGCTTCCCCGCCGGAAAGCACATCGAAGCGGCCCGAAAGCAGCTCGAGGCGCTGCCGGACACCAACAGTGCCGACATCGCGCCGGAGACGCTGTGCGAAAGGCTGGCAACCCATCCGCGCGACGCCACCGCCAATCTGGACGGCGTGCCGCTCGACACGCTCGTCGCGAATGCCGATCGGGCCATCGCGGCCTGCCGTCAGGCGATGGCCAACCATCCGGAGATGCCGAATTATGCGGCGCTGCTCGCACGGGCGCTCTGGGCGGCGAACCAGCGTGGCGAGGCCCTCGCGCTCTATCGCAAGGCGGCCGAGCGCGGCAATCTGCGCGCGATGGTGAGCCTCGGCCTGATCCTAGAAGCGGGAGACGGTGTCGCCAAGGACGTGCCGGCTGCCTATCGCTGGTACGAGCGCGCCGCAGCGGGCGGAAGCGCCGACGGGGCCATCAACCTCGCCGTGGCCCTGATGCAGGGCAGCCCCCTGCCGCGCAACGCGCCCCGTGCGCTCGCGCTGCTCAAGGCCGCCTCCAGCCAGGGCTCGGCCATCGCCACCTTCAATCTCGGTGTCCTGGCCGAACAGGGCGTCAACGGCTCGCCGGAGCAGGCTCTCGGCTATTTCCGCAAGGCCGTCGAACTCGGCGATGTCCGCGGCTACCGCGCCGCCGCGGTTCTCCTGGACGAGGGCCGCGGCACCCGCAAGGATCCGGATGCGGCCGCGGAATCGCTCCTGCGGGCCGTCGCGGCCGACAGCGGCGACACGCTCGACGAATTGACGAAGGCCTCGAAGAACTGGTCCGCCGACACCATCCGCGCCGTCCAGCGCCGGCTGCAGCGCGAAGGCTATTATCAGGGCGCCTTCGACGGTCGGACCGGGCCGAGGCTGCGCGAGCCCTTGCAGCGCTGGCGCAACGTCGGGAGCCTCTTTCCGAGCAACGGGTAGTTGCCGGGGGCCACGCCGGCGGGCATGTACCCGCTTGCGACCCGCACGCGCGGACAAACCGGAGACGCCCCGATGAGCGATCGCCTGCTCTATCTCTCCCGCCACGACGTCAAGGCGCTCGCGATCGAGCCGGCAGAGGCACGCGAAGCGGTGCTTCGGGCCTTTCGAGATCACGCCGCCGGCCTCAACAGCAGCCTACCCAAGAGCATGCTCGCCCTCGGCCCCGGGCACGGCTTCCAGGCGATGACGGCGGCCTCCCGGGTCGAGGGTGTGGCAACCCTGAAATGGGTCTCGATGGCCCCGGCCGGCCTGGCTGGCACGGCGCCAAGCGTCAGCGCCCTGATCTGCGTCAGCGACTATACAAGCGGCCGGCCTCTCGCCGTGCTCGACGGCGACGAGATCACCCTGATCCGCACCGCCGCTCTTTCGGCAGCCGCAGCATCGCTGATGGCGCCAGCCGAGCCCCGGACGATTGGCTTCGTCGGCTGCGGGCTGCAGGCGCATGCCCATCTCGCGGCCTTCCTGAGCCTCTATCCCCGCCTGTCGACGGTGCTGGCGCTGAGCCGGAGCCGCGCCTCGGCGGAACGCCTCGCCGAGGCCGCACGCGCGCGTGGTCTCGATGCCGATGTTGTCTCCGAAGCCGCGACGCTGCTCGCCCGCAGCGATGTCGTCGTCTCGATGGTGCCGGGCGCTCCCGGCCTGAGGCCTTTTCTCGACGCCCGCCTGATGAAGCCTTCGGCCTTCGCCGCCGCCGTCGATATCGGCCGCAGCTGGATTCCGGAAAGCCTGCCCGCCTTCGACGTGCTGGCGACGGACAGCCTGGAACAATCCAAGGCGCCCTATGATGTCGACGGCAATCCGGTGACCACCGTCACCTTCGGGCATGATCTCGTCGGGCTGGCCGGAGGCGCCGGTGCCGCGCGCGATCGGCGCGCCTTCTTCTGCTTTCGCGGTTTCGCCATCGCCGATCTGGCGCTGGCGCACCTCGCCGTCGCGCGTGCGCGGGAACGCGGCATCGGCACCGACCTGCCGCGGTGACGCGGGTCCTTCCGCCCTTGCGGGCCGGCGCCGAGCGGCTTGCGGGCGAAGTGTCCGGAACCGGCTGATCAAAACCATCGGCCGCCACGACGATCAAGCCCACGAAATTCCTCGAGGATCTACTTTAGAATAAATCCGAACGATCCGAACAGGCGTAGCATAATCCTGTATTCATTGCATTTAGAGCAATTATAAACTGCAAAATTGCTTTGCTGAACTGGAGCAGCCTGTGTTAGCGCGGGGTCATCTTTCTGGATGGATCTCTGTCATGGCCGCTTCCCGTTGGCTTCCCCGCCTGATTTCAGCGTTGGCACTCGGCATGGCCGTGCTCGGCGCATCGACCGCATCGGCGGAAACCATCGAGGTCACCGATCTTGCCGGCCGCGTCGTCAAGGTCACGCGCGACCCGCAGAAGATCGTGCTCAGCGAAGGGCGCCAGCTCTACACGCTGGCGATGCTGGACCGCGACGATCCCTTCAGGCGCGTCGTCGGCTGGGGCAACGACCTGATCGCCAATGATCCGGGCGCCTGGCAGAAATACCTGGCGAAGTTCCCTAAGGCCAAGGACGTGGCCGACATGGGCAACCCCTATGCCGCCGATGTCAGCATGGAGAAGATCGCCGCGCTCGGCACCGAGGTCTACATTCTCGACCTCTCCAACTACTTCAAGGCCCAGGAAACCGGCCTGCTCGGCAAGCTCGAAAAAGCCGGCATCGCCACGATCTTCGTGGATTTCCGGCAGGACCCGACGCAGAACGTGCTGCCGAGCGTGCAACTGCTGGGCCGCGTGCTCGGCCGCGAGAAGGAGGCGAACGCCTTCGCCGACTACTACCTCCAGCAGACCCGGCGCATCTACGCCCGCATCGGCGCCATTCCCGACAAGAAGAAGCCGCTGGTCTTCGTCGAGCGCGCTGCCGGCCTGCTGCCCTGCTGCGCCACCTTCGGTCCCTTCAATTTCGGGCGCTTCATCGAGGAAGCCGGCGGACGCAATTGGGGCAGCCAGTATTTTTCGGCCTTCCAGGCGCAAGCCGCGCAGGAGAAGGTCCTCTCCGACAACCCGGACGTCTATTTCCTGACCGGCGCCAACTGGTACGGCAGCAATCCGGGCAGCACCGCGGTCAGCCTCGGCTATGACGCGACGCCCGAGAAGGTACAGAAGGAGCTTTCGGCCCTGATGGGCCGGCCGGGCTTCCAGCAGCTCAAGGCCGTGCAGGGCAAGAAGGTGATGGCCTTCTACCACCAGTTCTATGACGCACCCTACTACTTCGTCGCCGAGCTCGCGATGGCGAAGGAATTCTATCCGGACCTGTTCAGGGATATCGACCCGGAAGCCGTCTTCAAGGAATTCCACGAGAAGTTTCTGCCGATCTCCTACTCCGGCGTGTTCTGGGCCAAGCTGCAGTGAGGTAGGGGCGGATGGCCGCTGTCATGCCCGCGGCGGCTCATGCCGCCACGGATTATCGCAAGCGCAATGCCCGCCGCCTGCAGCTCGTCCTGCTGGGACTGCTGGCCCTCGCCCTGTCGCTCGCCCTCGACGTCTCGATCGGACCCGGCAACCTGCCGCTTGCCGACGTGCTGCGGACGCTCGCCGACCCGCAGGCGGCCTCGCCACGCCTTGCCGTCATCGTCTGGGACCTGCGCCTGCCGGTCGCACTGATGGCGCTGGCGGTCGGCGCCATGCTGGGTCTCGCCGGAGCGGGCATGCAGACGATCCTGTCGAACCCGCTCGCCGACCCGTTCACGCTTGGTGTCTCGGCCGCCGCGACCGTCGGCGCCTCGGTCGCGATCGTCACCGGCTGGAGCGTCCTGCCCGGGGCCGGCCCCTTCATCGTCACGGCCAACGCCTTCGTCTTCGCGCTCGGCGCCTCGCTCATCCTGTTCTTCATGACCAAGCTGCGCGGCGTCAGTGCCGAGACCATGATCCTGGTCGGCATCGCCCTGCTCTTCACCTGCAACGCCGTCACCGCCCTGCTGCAATACCGCTCAAACGAAGTGCAGCTCACCCAAATCGTGTTCTGGACGCTGGGCAGCCTCGCCCGCGCGACCTGGGCCAAGGTCGGCGTGGCGGCGCTGCTGATCGCGCTCGCCCTGCCGTTCTTCCTGATGCGCGGCTGGGCGCTGACGGCGCTTCGGCTCGGCGACGAGCGGGCCGAGAGCCTTGGCATCCGCGTCGACCGTCTGCGCCTCGAGATCCTGATCGCGACCTCGCTGCTCGCCGCCGTCTCGGTTTCGTTCGTCGGCGGCATCGGCTTCATCGGCCTGGTCGGACCGCATATCGCCCGGCTGCTGGTCGGCGAGGACCAGCGCTTCTTCCTGCCGGTCGCGACGCTGGCGAGCGCCACCCTGCTCTCGCTCGCATCGAGCCTGTCGAAGGCGATCACCCCCGGCGTCATCTACCCGATCGGCATCATCACCGCGCTGATCGGCGTGCCGTTCTTCTTCAGCCTGGTCATGTCGATCCGCAGCAGAGGGGTGTGAAGCATGGCGCTCGCGATCCACGATCTCTCCTTCCGCTACGGTGCGACGCCCGTGCTGACGCGGCTTTCGACGGGAGCATTGCCACGCGGCGAGCTCGCGGCGCTGGTCGGCCCCAACGGCGCCGGCAAGTCGACGCTCTTCCGCTGCGCCGCCGGGCTGCTGCGGCCGCAGGCCGGTTCGGCCACGCTCGATGGCGCCGACCTCGCCCCGCTGACCGGCCGCGAGCGGGCGCGCAAGATCTTCTACCTGTCGCAGGACACCGAGGCCCGCGTCGCGCTCTCGGTCTTCGACGTCATCCTGCTCGCCCGCAAAAGCCTGCATCGCGGCTTCGCCCTGGCCGCCTCGGCCGACGACATCCGCGCTGTCGAGGCCGTCATCGCCGAGCTGGGCTTGAGCGCCTTCGCCTCGCGCGACATCGGCACGCTCTCCGGCGGCCAGCGCCAGCTCGCCGCGATCGGCCAAGCGCTGGTACGAGAGCCCGACGTGCTCCTGCTCGACGAGCCGACCAGCGCGCTCGACGTCCGCCGCCAGCTCGACGTGATGGCGATCATTCGCGAGGCGACACGCCGGCGCGACATCGTCACCGTCGTTGCGATCCACGACCTTTCGCTGGCAGCGCGTTTCGCCGACCGTGTCCTGGTCATGAACGACGGGGGCATCGCCCGGGCCGGCGCGCCCGCCGAGGTGCTGGCCCACCGGGCGGTTTCCGAGACATACGCCGTCGGCGTGCATCTCGAGCGCTCGGCACGCGGCACGTTGCTGGTCGAACCCTATATCCGGACTGAGTGAATCATGTCGGTACCCACCCCATCGGCACCCGCCCCCCAGGACAATTTCTCGCTCAAGGAGGAGATCCGCGCCTACTGGTCCGCCCGTGCCGAGAGCTTCGACCTGTCCTTCGGCCATGCAATCAAGTCGGACCGCGAGTTGCAGGCCTTCCAGCGGCTGATCCGCGGCGCCTTCGGATCGGAGCCGCTCGAGGTTCTCGACCTCGCCTGCGGCACGGGCGAGATCACGCGCGCGCTGCTCTCCCTCGACCACCGCGTCACAGCGCTCGACTTCTCGGAGGCGATGATCGCCCGCGCCCGTGCAAAGCATGGCAAGGCGGCGCGCATCCTGCTCGGCGATGCCGAGCGGCTTCTCGACGACGATGCCAGCTACGATGCGCTGATCACGCGCCATCTCGTCTGGACGCTGACCGATCCCGAAGGCGCCTTCGCCGAGTGGTTCCGCGTTCTCAGGCCCGGCGGCCGGCTGCTCGTCATCGACGGTGACTGGGTCAACCGCAGCCGTTGGCAGGCCCTCGTCAACCGCTTCGGCAACTGGCTGCGCGACCGCCGCGGCGCGCCGGTGCACCAGATCGACGCCGACACCCACGCCTCCATCACCAAGCGCTTCTACTTCCGGGACGGCCTCAGCCGCGAGAGGCTCGAAACCATGCTGAGGGCGGCAGGCTTCGGAGAGATCGCGCCGGCCGACTATCACCAGGTCGTCCGCGAGCAGCAGCGCGCGGCGCCACTGCACGACGCGATCCGCCTCGCCTCCTCGACCCGCTTCGCCCTGGTCGCGCGCAAGCCCGGACCCTAGGCCCTCCGGCCGCAAGAGTGGACACAACGGAAGCCCCGCGTGTCCACCTCGAGCGACGCGCGATGCGGCGGTCGATGGAGGCTGCCACCGGCAGCAACGACAGCCGGTTCGCTCGTCAGGCCGCCTGAGACCGCTCCACCGGCGCCAGATAGGCGTTCTGGAAGGTCGTCATCACATGCGCGACCATATCGCGAGCAATGTGGAGCTGGTCTTCCTGGAAGGCGATCGCCCGCGGCGAGTTGAGCACGATCTCGTAGCTCGGGAAGTAGTCGACGAAGTCGTGGCGCCGGAACAATTCCTCCGCCACCGCCCGCAGCACCGACTTCGAGGCGCTGTTGGCGACGATGACATCGGCATCCTTGAAGGTCGCGCCGAACGGCACCGGCGAGACGGTGACGACGAAGCGCATTTCCGGATGGCAATGCTCGCGGATCAATCCGAGCATCTCTTCCATGTCAGCGAGCGTCGCGTCGTAGCCATAGTCGACGAAGCGGAAGCGTTCCGGCATCCGCTGCAGCCAGTTCGGGCCAGGATGAGCATTCATCGCGATTCCGGTCTGCGCATCGAGCCAGGTCTCGGTCAGTCCGAGCGTAAAGAAGCAGACCCGCGCCTGCTTGATCTGCGCTGTCGCCTCGGCAAGTCGCTTGCGATTGGCGAAGGCGTTCTCGCGATCGAGTAGCTTGAGCCCACTGGCCTGCGGATCGAACCACTGTCCGGGCGCGAGCTCGATCAGCCCTTCGTCGGGGTAGCTCTCCCCGAGCAGGGCCCGCTTCAGCTCATGGGTCATCGAGCGCACCGAGTATTTGTTCAGTGCCCCGCGGGAAAGCTCGCCGCGACTGGCTCCACCGCCACGGCCGGTTTCCTCGTTCCAGCTCTCGAAATGCTCGGCCGGCACCCCGTGGCCGTTGAGCAGCAACCGCAGGCCGCGCATCATCAGGAGGTTCTCGACCTCGCGCGCGAAGCACGAGCCCATGGTGAAGATCGGCCACGAAGGATCGATCCTGAATTTCGGCTTGTGCTCGATGGCGAGATAGTCGCCCGTGGTCAGGCGCTCCTTGGCCATCCTTTCCGGTTTGCCCGAAATCCAGCCGCGCACGGGGTTGCCGCGCATGATCGAAAGCGCTGTGCCTGCATCATATTCGATCTTCATGACCGTCTCCTGATTGGTGGGAACCGATAGGCTTGCAGTCTTGGGCTCGAGACCTGCTGGACCTGTGAGGCCGAATATGGATCCGGGGCTGGCCGACCGTGATCCCGCCCCGGCCAGCCCTCACATCCGATGAGGAATCCCGTTCCGATCGAGGAAATTGCGCATCCGGTCGTAAGACCCGCCATAGCTCTTCGCGAGACCGTTCAGAGCCGCTTCCTGATAGACCGCACGCCAGCCGCCCTCGGCCAGGGCCGCTTCCGGCACGACCGGGATCTTCAGCGTCTCGGCCAGCTCCTGGCTGCGCGTGTCATAGGCGACGAGCACGCCGGGCACGCCATGCGCCACGGCCGGCAGCACGCCATGGACGCGATAGCCGACGGCAAGGTCCTGCGAGCGGGCGAAGGCGTCGTAATGCTCGACATCGAAGAAGGAGAAGAGCTGCTTCTCGTAGATCCGGCGCATCGCGGCATCGTCCGCCCCGCTCCACCAGCCGGTCCGCACGAATTCGGAAACCGCATTTTCCTTGGCCGCGGCATCGCGCAGGAAGAACGCCTTCTCCTCCTGCTCGCCATGCGAGGACATCACCATCTCGCTCTGGTCGTCGACCTTGAGGAGGGCGGCCTTCTGGTTGCGCAGATAGGCTTCCGGATCGGCGGTGTAGCTCTTGTCGGCCTCGCGACGCAGGCTGAACGCGACCTTGCGGATATCGCGCTGGTCGGGAACGCGGATCTGGAGGTCGCGATTGCGGGTCCGGAAGATCGAGGGACAGCCCACCACCTCGACATTGCGGATGCCGTTCTGCCGGAGCGTCTCGGCGCTGAAGGCGCCGCGCACGCCGATGGCGGCCGAACGTTCGGCCACGATCGACCAGAAGCGCCTCGAGGCCTCCGGCAATTCGATCCTACGGTTCTGGCTCGCCTGCGCGCCGACGCCGATGGCGTAGACCGGCAGCTTGACCTTCTCCAGCACCTCGACGGCGCGGAACCACTCCATGCTCTCATGGATGAAGTTCGAGCCGCGCACGAAGACGAAATCGAACTCGCTGGCATAGCGCGCGATATCGGCATCCGTCGGCGACATGATCTTCATCGGCTCCAGATGCGCGTAGTCGAGGAGCTTCAGCGTCGAGTCGTAGACGATCATGTCGCCGATGTTGAAATAGTCGCTGAGCAGCTTCTCCATCGGCGCGCGGTACCAGCGCACCTTGTCGTGGTCGTAGACCTCGCCGGCTGGATAGATCACCAGCGCCCGCAGCTTGGTCTCGGTCGGGATCGGGCGCAGGTTCGAGCCGGGGGCGAGCGTGCCCGTGGTCGCGTCGGCAACCGCGATCGAGCGGAGGCGTCCTTCTGGCAGACGCGGCAGCGGGATCGCCAGCTCCACGGCATCAGCTTCGCCCGTGACGATCGCGCCGGGTTGGATCGTGGCGTAATCCTGCCCGTCCAGTATCAGCTTGAGAGCTGGCCAGCCTCCATCCGGCCGGCGGCTGACGGAGACGACGACCTCGCCCGTGTTCGCCCGCAGGATTCTGGTGGCGGTATCCAGCGAAACGGTCGGGACCGGCGAGAGCACGGGCGCGTTCATGGGTCCTCCTTGACGAAACGAAGCTTCAGGCGGACCAGGTCGCGATCGGGGCCGACTTTGCAGCCCGTGACGTGCATCCGCGTCATGAACAGGTAGGCGGTGTCGCCTGTCGTCTGGAAATTCCGCGAGCGCGATTGCGGGTCGGCGATGGCGCCATAGGCGTAGCGCAGCCGGTCGCTGCAATCCTTGCTCCACATCGTTGGCTGCGTGAGAAGCGTCTGCAGCGGCGACCAGTGGATCAGGTCGTCGGACCAGCTATAGGCGACGCGCCCGCGCACGACGTTCTGGCGCGGGTCCGGGCCGAGATGGAACAGCGCGAGCCATTTCCCGCTCGCCTCATGCCGCGTGACGGAGCCGACCGTGGTCGGCAGCTCCTTGAGCGGCCGGCACGGCCGCGCCTGGCTCAGGTCATCGCGATAGGGATCGACGGCGGGAATGGTAAAATCCTGCCCGTCGAAGGCGCGCCACGTCGTCGGATCCTTGATATCCGTGGACCGGAACAGACAGACGCCGTTCTTCTGGCCCTCGCCGCCGGTGGTCGCGATCAGCGCATACCAGGCGCCGTCCTTCTGGACGATGTTCGACGGATTGAAGAAGCCGCGATGCCGGCCCTGATCGACATCCTGCCTGTAGGGCGGAGCCGCCACCAGGGGGCGCGGCTCATCGGTCCTGAAGCTGCGCCCGCCATCGCTCGACCTGGCGGCGGTAACGACGTTGTACCAGCAGCTCATCGCCTCCTTGAAACGGCAGGCTCCGGGATGCTTGTCGGCATGGTACTCGGCATGGATCAACGCCTGGACATGACGTCCGTCGTCGGTCCAGGTCGCGGCGATCCAGCTCTTGTCGCTGAACTCGCTCGGATCGGCGCTGTTCTTCGCCTCGAAGGAGACGGCGCAGCTCTTGCGAACCGAGGACAGGTCGGCGCCGATCAACGGGCGGCTGCGGTAATGGCTGGCGAAGGCGACGACCTCGCCCTTGTCGTCACGAAAGGCCCGAAGCGGTGCGTCCGGCAGGTCCCACTCCTCGCAGCGCTCGCGCGCCCAGGAGACGACTGTCTCCTCCTTGGCACCGGGCGCGACCTCGAGCCTGTAGCCCGGAGCCTGCGCCTGTGCAGCCAGAGGCGCCAGCAGCAGAAATGCCGCCGACAGGGCTGCGTTCAGGGTGTGGGCGCCGCTCATGCCACCTTCCGCTGCGGCTCCGCTGTGCGCGGAACCATCTTGTTGTCGACGCCGTTCTCGACGAGGAAGTCGCGCATCTGTCCGTAGACCTGGGCGTAAGCGGTATTGAAACGATCGAATCGCGCCTGGTCCCAGTAGTCCTCCAGCCGGAACTCCTGGCCGGCAAAGACATCCACGCTCGGAATCTTGAAGGTATCCGCGAACTCGACGGTACGGCTGTCATAGGTGAAGTAGATCGACGGCGTGCCATTGGCGAGCGCCATCAGATTGCCGTGCAGCCGGTAGCCGAGCACGAGATCGAGTCCGCGCACCAGCCGCTCGTACTCCGCGACGACGTCCGAATAGAACATGCGGCTCTGATAGAGATCCGCGACCTGCTCATCGAGATACCAGCTGGTCGCCCAGGCATTGTCCTCGAGCGCGGCCATGGCCGCGGCCTTCTGCTCGGGTGTGCCGAGGGCGAGCTTCTTTTCCTCGGCTTCGCCCTGCGACATCAGCGTGACCTCGAAGCGGTCCGCCATCGCCTTCACCAGATCGCGATGGAAGGTGAGGTAGCGCTGGATGTCCTGCGCATAGGTCTTCGAAACCTCGCGCCGCAGCGTGATGCCGGCCTTCTTGACCTGCTCGAGCGCGGGCAGGCGGATGGCAAGATTGGGATTGTTGTTCCGGAACGCGGTGGGGCAGCCGATGATGCGGACGTTCTTGATGCCGAGATCGTTCAGCACCTCGGCCGAATAGGTCCCACGCACGCCGAGCGAGGCCGTCGAATCCCCGATCAGCTTGAGGACCGTCTTGGTCGCCTCGCTCAGCTCCAGCGTGCCGCTGACCGGTGCCTGCGCGCCGATGCCGAACGCGATGACCGGAATTTTCAGCCGGCGCAGCACATCCGGAGCCTGAACCCAGTCCATCTCGGCATGGACGTAGTTCGAGCCACGCAGAAAGACATAGTCGTATTCGGCGTTCAGCCTGTCGATCATGGCCGGATCGACGCGATCGATCGGCAACTCGTCGAGCTTCTCGAAATTGAGCAGTTTCAGCGAGGAATCGAAGACGAAGGCATCACCGATGTTGTGATAATGGTCGATGTGGCTGGCGAGGTTGGCGTAGTCGTACCAGCGCACATTGTCGTGGTCGTAAACCTCCCCGGACGGGCTGATGACGAGGATGCGGGCCATGACTGGTCTCCCCTTGTTGTCTCGTTGTGGTGTCAGGCGATCATCGCCGCAGCATCGCGTCGCGCCGGCGCCGGCCGGCTGCGCTCGGCGATCAGGCGGCGATAGAGCGCGAGATGGGTCTCGGCGCATTCGCGATGGCTCATCGGCCGCGTGATGCCGCCGCGCAAGCGTTCCCAGAGCCCGGGTTCGGTCAGCGCGCGGGTCATGCAGTCGACGAGATCTTCCGGGCTGCCGGCGCGGAAATGCAGGCCATCGACCTCGTCCGTGATCTTCTCCGCCATGCCCCCGAGTTGGCTCGCCAGGATCGGGCGGCCATGGAAGAAGGCTTCCTGGATCACGATCGGCGAGTTCTCCCACCAGACGGATGGCATCACCACCCAGTCGACCGAGCGCATCAGGTTCGGCATCTCGTGGTTCTGGAACGCACCGCAGAAGCGCACGCGGCGGCCGGCGCTCTCCACCAGCTTCGCGAACTTGTCCTTGTAGGCCTGGGGCTGACGTTCGAGGTTGCCGCCATAGACCAGCAGGATCGCATCGTCGTCCCAGACCGAATCCGGGATGCGGGTCACGGCGTCGATCAGCACGTCGGCACCCTTGTAGGGCGTGAGCTGCCCGAAATAGGCGAAGCGCGAGCGACGCGTGCGCCCCTCCGGCAGGGAGCGCGGCGGGGCGGTGCTGGCGACGTCGATGCCGTTCTCGATCACCGAGAAGCGCTCCTCGGCGAGCCCCCAGTCGACATAGCGGTCGGCGAGAAAGCGGCTCGGCGAGACGAAATGGTCGGCAAGGCCGAGCATGCCCTTGATGAAGGTCTCGCGCGCCAGGAAGCGGGCCGGCGAGATGTCCGGGAAGCAGGCGTTGCAGTCGGTCGGCGAGGCCCGGTAGCAGAGCTTGAAGGCACCGGTCTTCACCATCTGGCCGTGGTGGTGGCAGATCGAGAGATATTCGTGGAAGGTCACCACGATCAGCGCGTCGGGCAATGCGTCGCGCACCGCGAACAGGCATTCGAGCCCAAGCCCGATGAAATGGTGGAAATGCACCACGTCCGGCTTCAGGTCGTGCAGCACGCGCACGAAGTCGCGGTCGATCTCTTCCGTTGCCCGGTTCGAGATCAGGAAGTGGTCGTAGTCCTCGGCGTAGTAGAGCAGTTCGCCGCCCCGCTGTCGCAGGCTCATCAGTGCCGTTCCCGCGTGGCGCGGCGTCGGCGCGCCGACGCGGGCGAGATAATGGGAATCGACGCCCTCGCCGGTCTGCAGCCCCTTGTGCAGGTTGTAGGACGCCACCTCCGCCCCGCCGAGCGAGAGCGAGGGATGGCCGTGCGATATCACCAGAACCCGCATCCTCAGCCTTTCATGTTGGAGATGGCGAGCGCCCAGCGCCGGTCGAAGCTGGTGCGGTCGGCGAGTTGCGCGAGCGCGCCGGCATGGGGTGTCGCGGTCTCCGCATCGTCGACGGCATAGACCTCGACATCGGGTACCCAGAGCGAGGGCGAGCCAGCCATTCGCAACTTGAGGCAGAGATCGAGCCCCTTCTCCGCCGTGGTGAAATAATTGCGCGCGAAGCCGCCGACCTCGATGAAGGCAGCGCGCGACAGGACGCAGCATTCGCTCGCACCGGCCGCGACCTCCATCGGCCCGAGATTGCCGACCGCATCGAGTGGATAGCCGACGAAGCGGTTGGCGATGCGCCGGCTCGCGCCCTCGCCTTCCAGCCAGGCGCCGGCCCAGCGGATGGAATCGTCCTCGAAGAGCAGCGTCGGGCTCGCGACGCATTGGCCGCCCCGTGCCCGGTAGGCCCGCTCGAGCCGACCGAGCCAGCCGGGCATGCGGATCTGCGCGGCGCCCGACAGCAAGGCGACCGTCTGGAAGCGACAGGCGCGCACGCCGGCCTCCAGAGCGTCGCAGGCATCCTCGACGCCCTCGACGGCCACGAGGCGCATCGACAGTCCATAGAAGCGCGCGAGCCGACGTGCCTCGGCCCCCACGCGATCGAAGCTTTCGGAGGGCGCGGCCAACACCATCGGCAGGGGCCGCGCCTCGGGATCCATCGCGAGCAGCGCGAACAGCGCCGATAATTCGCGATGGCGGTGATCAAGGCCGATGACGAGGCCGATCGCAGCCTCGGGATCGAAAGTCCCGACATCGAGGGTTTCCGCCGCGCGCGGCGGCGCGATCTCAGCTGCCTGGAGCGCAGGGGCGATCTGACGCTCGACCACCGCGTTGGCGGTGGAGGAGCGCGGATCGAGCAGGCCGAGCACGCGCTCCAGCGCGCGCCGCGCCGGCGCGCGATTCGACTCGAGCGGCAGAAAGGCCGGGCCCGTGCCCTGCACCTCGAAGGCGAGGTGAAGCGGTTGCCCCGCCTCCGGCAGGAGCTTGGGCGCAAAGACGATGAAGCCGTGATTGTTGCGCCGCGACGCCAGGGCCGGGCCGAAGCGCGGATCCTCCATGAAGGCGGCGGTCACGTCGGCACGCTGCACGCGTGTCCACAGGCGATCGACGGCGCAGGACTGGCTGCCGCTGCGCAGGGTGACGCTCCCCACCCGGCGTTCGGGGTCGAACAGCCAGCCGATGATCAGAACGCCGGTGTCCTCCACGATGGTCACCGCGTCGATGCCCGCCCGCACCGGTTCATCCAGCAGGCAGACGGTGTCGCGACCGTCGAAGCGCTGCGAGGCGCGCCGCAGCTTGTCCGCCGTCGCCGGAGGAGCGGTGCCGCGCTGCAATCCATCCCGCAGGTGCCCCGGCACGGTGACCGGCTCGAGCAGGACGTAGCGCTCGTAAACCTCCAGCGCGCGCCAGCCGTCGTTGCCGCGGAAGTAGAGGCGCTCGATCTCGCCCGGTCGCTGGGCGTGACTGTCTTCGAGCAGTCCGAAGAAGCCGCGGGCGCCCTCGCCGAGATCGTCGCGCTCGAAGGTCCCGGCTTCGAGATGGGCCGGCGACAGGCCGCCATGCGAGATCAGAAGCTTGGTGCGCCCGGCGGCGAAATGGGACGTCCAGCCCTGCAGGAAGATGCCGTCGCCCGCTCCCGCCTCGCCGAGCGCTCCCATCACCTCCACGAAACCGCCGGGCCGCGCGACCGTCTGCAGCAGCATCGCCACAGCGCGCAGACGGCGCGGATTGGGCGCACCGGTCAGCAGCACCTCCAGGAGCCCGTCGACGACGCTCGGGAAGGCCTGCCCTGCGTCGTCGCCCAGCTCGGAAAGGAAGGCCTGCAGTGGCTGCGGCTTCGGCGCCAGGATCAGCCGCAACGGGCGGCCGGGCCGTCCGATCAGCAATGCGCCGCCGCCGTTGTCGACGCTCGGTGCCGGCGCCAGGCACAGGAAGCCCGTGGCCGACGACGCATCGGCGCCGGGGCGGCGCCAGCTCAGCACCATGGTCTGGGCACGGTTGCGCGGGTTGCCGTCGACCGCGACCGGAACCTTGGCCGGGATGGCGTCGCAGGCGCTGCGGACGAGAATCGCGTTCTCGCCGAGCGGCGTCCAGGCTACGGTCGGCGCCGGCGCGACGGCTGTCCGCTCGGGGACGATGACCTCGCTCATCGTTTCAGCCTCCCCACAGCGTGACGGCCAGCGTGACGAAGGACATCGCGGCGGCGAGCGCAGAGAGGAAGCCGAGGATGACCGTCACCTGCCTTAGCGGCGCGCGCGCCTCCTTGCGGATCGCGGCCAATCTCTCGTCGAAGCCGCGCAGCGTGCCGTCGAAGCGCAGCTGGAAGACGTCGAGCTCTCCCAGCCGCCGCACGAGCTCGCTCTGCGCTTCGGCCTCCGCCTTGGTCGCCTCGGCGATCGCATTGTTCTCCTCGAGCCGGGCGGCGATGCGATCGAGCTTCTCGTTGAGTTCCTTCTGGGCGAGCTGGGCGCGGCGGCTGAGTGCGATCAACACCTCGACCTTGTCGAAGAAGCGCGCCAGCGGCACGGCGATCGCCGCCTCCGCGGCCAGTTCGTCCGCCGCCGGCAGCCGCAATTCCAGTTCTGAACCCGTCGCCGGCGAAACCCCGACGACGCTCAGACGGCCGCGGGCCGCGATCAGCCTGTCGTCCAGCTCCATCGAGAAGGCATGCCTGCCGTCGCCGATGCCGTTGCGGCGCAGGTCGATGCGGCTTTGATCGGCCAGGGCCTCGAGGGCGAGTTTGCCGTCGCAATAGAGCTTCACGACAATCGGCTGGTCGGGGCGGGCCTCATCCCAGATCCAGCCATGCAGCCGGTTGCCGTCGAGAGCATCAATCCGCCCGTTCAGCTTGGCCGGATCGGGCTTCGGCGCGTCGATCCGTGGCAGGCGGACCTCGTTGTCCTGATGTGTAGCCGTCGTCATGCGGCCTCCGCGAGCTTGAGGCTGTCGAAGAGAGCGAGATGCCGGTGGGCGCATTCGGCAAGCGAAGGCTGCTCGGGGATGCCATGGACGAGACGCTGCCAGAGCCCGGTCTCGTCCATCGCCCGGCGCAAGGCAGCGGCGAGAGCGGCGGGGTCGCCCGGGCGGACATGCAGCCCGTCGACGCCGTCACGCACCATCTCGGCCATCCCGCCGATGCCGCTGACGATCGGGGGGCGGCGATGCTGGAAGGCTTCCTGGATGACGAGCGGCGCATTCTCCCACCAGATCGAGGGGATCACCACCCAGTCAATCTCCGCCATCAGCCCGGGCATCTCGTCACTCGAGTAAGGCCCGCAATGGCTGACGATCGCTGCGGTGTCGGCGAGCATGGAATCGAGCGCGGAGGTGAAAACCTCGTTCTGGAAAGGCGCCCCGCCATGGATGCGCAGGCTGAAGCTCTCTCCAGACGCTTGCAGGATTTTGACCGCCTGCAGCAGCGGCAGGACGCCCTTCCAGGGGTTGAGATTACCGAAATAGCCGAAGCTGGCGCGCCGGCCCGTGGCCTGCCGGTGAGGGACGGAGTCCCGAGCGGGCCGCGCATTGGCAATGACCTCGACCCGCTCATCCGGAAGGCCCCAGTCGAGATAGCGCTGGCGCAGGAAGCGGCTCGGCGCGACGAAGCGGTCGACGGCGGCCAGATGCGTCTTGAGGAAGCGCTCGCGCAGCAGGAAGCGGTCGGGGCCGATCTCGGGGAAGCAGGCATGGCAGGCCGCGGGGGAGGAGCCCACGCAGCGCTGCCGGTCGCCGGGCCGTACCATCAGCCCGTCATGGTGGCAGATCGGGTAATAGTCGTGCAGCGTCATGACGATCGCGGCCTGCGGCAACAGGCGGCGGGCCAGCGTCAGGAATTCCGCGCCGATCAGCACGAGGTGATGGACGTGGATCACCTCCGGCCGAAATTCCTCGAGCAGCGTCCCGAGGTCCTGCAGCGTGCCGTAATGGTCGATCTGGCTCATGTGGAAGCGGTCGTAATGTGCGCTCCACAGCACCACGTCGTCGCCGATGGACTGCAGTGCCGTACCCGGATGAGGCTGGCGGTGGATCCCGTTGGTCGCTCCCAGGAACAGCACTTCGCAGCCCTGTTCGCGATAGGCGCGCGTCAGGTCATGCGCGAAGATCTCGGTGCCGCCCGGGTGCAGTGCCGGGTGGTTGTGCGCGACGACGAGGATGCGCCGGCTCATGGCCGGCCTCCCGGCTTCGTCGCGATCAGCACGTCCTGGTAATGCGCGGAGGTGATCGCCCGCCAATGCCCCGGGCGCAAAGCCTCGACCTTCAGTCCGGCCTGTGCCGTCTGCTCGAGCAGGAAGCGGCTGTCGATGCCGGCGGCGGCGAGCGGCGCCTCGTCGATGGCATACCAGCCCGGCCCGTCCTGCCAGCGCTTGAACGACAGGCGTTCCTGCCCGGTCTCCGCGCCGTCGATGGCGAAGGCGGTGAGGAAGAGGCGGCCGCCCGGCGCCAGCAGCCGCGAAGCCTCCTGCAGATAGACCACCAGCTCCTCGGGCGGCAGATGCGTCGCGACCGAGGTCATGGTCACGAAGTCGAAGCTGCCGTTGGCGAAGCCGAAGCGGACCTCGATGCCCGGCAGCGAGCCCTGCGGGTTGTAGAGCGGGTGGGCGATGTCGAGACGCTGGAAGCGGAAGCGCGGATAGGCCGGCGTGATGGTCTGCGCGCACCAGAGAATGCCGTCCATCACCGGGTCGACGCCGTCGTAGCTGCCGCGCTCGGGGTCGAGATATTGCGTCAGTGGCACCGCCATGCGGCCGATGCCGCAGCCGATGTCGAAGACGCGCTCATGCGGCTGCAATCGGCCGATGCGGATGAAATGCCCGAGGAATTCGGCGCCGATCGCACGAAAGTCGCCGTCGCCGACGAAGATCGAATCCGGCGGCGGGTGCGGCATGAAGCGGTTCGTCTGCAGCGAGGTCATGAGCCAGTCGAGCTCGGGCCGGGCAGAATTCTGCGCCGGAACCGGCTCCGCTGCGATGTCTCTCAGGGCCGTCATTGCCGTCATGCCGCGGTCGCTCTCCTGAAGGTGAAGCGGGGAACAAGCTCGGGCGCGCTCGGTGCCGGTTCGGGCAGGGCGGGTTCAGCCACCGAGGTTGCGAAGGCCAGCATCAGGGCCTCGATCTGCGCGTCCCAGCGCCGCGTCTGCAGCCAGGCATTGTGCTGCGAGGCGGCACCGCGCGTGTAGTCGACGCTCCGGGAAATCGACTGCCGCTCGAGATGGTAGAGAGCGACGCTCGGCGCATAGACGATGCCGAAACCGGCGCGCCGGACCTTGAGGCAGAGGTCGCTGTCCTCATAGTCGCCGATCACATAGCTCTCGTCGAAGCCGCCGAGCTCGTCGAAGAGCGCGCGCGGCATCACGATGCAGGCGCCGGTCACCCCAGGTACGGGCCGTTCGACATTGGCCGGGCCATAGCTCCCCGGCATGCCCTTGAAGAAATGGTGATTGAGCCAGGTGCCCTTGCTGTCGCGCTTGAAATAGAGTCCGGCGTGCTGCAGCGAGCCGTCGTCATAGAGCAGCTTGGGCCCCACGGCACCGACGCGCCTTTGCCGGTCGAGCTTGCCGATCAGCGTCGGCAGCCAACCGTTGCCGATCGGGATCACATCGGAATTGACCAGCGCCAGCGCCTCGCCGCGCGCCTGCAGCGCACCGGCATTGCAGGCGGCCGAAAAGCCGCCATTGCGCCGCATCGCGACGAGCTGCATCGGCAGGCCGTAGGCGAGATGGAGACCGCCGAGCAGATGGGCGACCTCCGCCTCGTGCTCGGGCGAATCCAGCACATAGATCAGCTCGGCATGCTCGACGAACCAGGGGTCGCCGGCGAAAGCCGCGACCTGCACGCGCAGGAAGTCGTAGACGCGGTAGAGCGGGATGACGACCGAAGCCTTCGGCCGGGCCATGACCGGGCCAAACCGTTGGACGCTCGGCTCCGGCCGACTCTCGCGCAGCTCCTCCTGGCAGGCCGCCAGGATGGGCGCAAGCGTTTCCTCCAGCATCGCCGCCGTGAGATACTGCGGTGGTATGGCCGCCAGCGCCCGGGCTCGGATGGTAGCCGCGTCGGCCGGCTGGACCGGCGGGCGCAGCGTCAACGTGGTGCCGGATCGCAGCTTGATCTCGCAGCGCGGCTGCAGCACCGGGGCGCCCGCAGCATAGTCGCAGGCGAAAGCGGCAAAGCCCGTCGCGGCGCGCGTCTCCCCCTCCTCCCCTGTCGGCAGTCTGACCGGGAAGCGCTGGAGCCGCGGCAGCATGGCGACCGGCTCGCCGCCCGCGCGGTGCAGCAGCACCTCCTCGAGCAGTTCGTCGGGGTCACGCAGCCAACCGCCGATCAGCAGCCCCGCCTGGTTGCACACGGCCAGGTCCAGCTCCGCAGCCGGCAGGTCGTCGTCGCGGCGCACATGCTGCACGGCGAGCGGCACCCGCCTTTGCATCTCGATCGCGAGCAGGCGGCCCTGCCCGGACAGGCCGGCGAGCTGCTCCACCACCCAGTTGCGCAGGCCGTCGCGGCTCGCGGCCTTCCCGGCCCACCAGCGGCCGAGCGAGGGCACCACCTGACGTCCGGGAAGAGACCTGACCACGAGCGAGCGCTCGCTTTGCAGGAGCAGCAGCCCTCCGCCGCGCGCGGGCGGTTCCTCCATCACCAGATGGAGCTCGCGCCTGCCGTTCCGGTCGGCAGCGCCAATGCGCGAATTGAGGGTGAGCCGCGTCAGCCCGGCCCCGTCCAGCCGGGAGGCCGCCTGAAGCCCGGCGAAATCGGCCGGAACGAGGGTTTCGCAGAGCCATTGCCCCTCGACCAGCGCCGCGCTCGGCTGCATGGCGAGCGGCTTCGGGAACAGAGTGAGCAGGAACTGACGCAGGAAGGAGAGGTAGCTCGGGGCGGTGGAGAGCCCGAACAGCGGCGGCCAGGCCCGCACCAGCGCGTTGGCCAGGGTGAGGCGTGCCTGCGGCGCCAGGTCGGCGAGAATATCCTTCGGATCGGCGATTCCGTGGACGAGCGCGGGGTCGAAGCTCGCGGTCACATCGCCTTGCGGCCCCTGGTCCGACAGCGTCGCCACGATGCCGTCCGGACCCGAGGCACGGAAGGCGACGGCAAGGCGCTCGCGCCCGTCCCGCAATCCCAGCGAGATCGAAGCGGCAGCGAGGCGGCGACCACCTGTGCTCAGCGCGATCGACGGCTTACCGAAGGGCGAGGCTTCCAGCGTCCAGCAGAGCAGGAAGGCCGGCCCGCCGAGCCTGTGCAATTCAAGTTGTGTCGGGACGGCGGCGGCCGAGGCGGCGGGCGCGAGTGAAAGCATGAAGGCGTTCCTGCGTCGCGGAAGGAGCCCGAAGCGCCATCGAAACGGAAATCTTCCGGCCGATGCGCGCTTCGGAATGGTGTCGGAACGCGGCGCTCTCTCCGCTCTCGCGACCATGCCGGGAGAGCGGAGAGGCCGTGTCGTGACGATCAGGCGACCGAGAAGTAGGCGTGCGGGTCCGCCTGGACGTCTTCCGCCGTCACGCCGACGAGGGTCAGCGTGTCGCCATGGCCGAGATCGATGACGGTGTTGCCGCCGACCGTGGTGGCGCGGGCCGCAACGTCTTCCGCCGAATGGACGCCGGTGCCGTTGATGTCCGACGCGATCTGCAGCATGTCCGAGCCGGCCTCGAAATCGAGGACGACATCGTTGCCGCCGCCGCCGGCGAAGACGAAGGTGTCGTGGCCGGCGCCGCCCTGGAGGACGTCATTGCCGGCACCGCCGAACAGCATGTCGTCGCCCGCACCGCCCTGGAGGATGTCGTTGCCGGCACCGCCCTGGAGGACGTCGTTACCAGCGCCGCCCTGCAGGATGTCGTTGCCGGCGCCGCCCTGCAGGATGTCGTTGCCGGCACCCCCCTGGAGGATGTCGTTGCCGGCGCCACCCTGGAGGATGTCGTTGCCGGCACCGCCCTGCAGGATATCGTTGCCGGCGCCGCCGAGGAGCGTGTCGTCGCCCTGACCGCCGAACAGGGAGTCATTGCCATCTCCGCCGGAGAGGACATCGTCGCCCTGCCCCCCGAACAGTGTGTCGTGGCCTTCGTCGCCGGAGAGGAAATCATCGCCGCGCCCGCCGAAGAGGATGTCCTCCCCCTCGCCGCCGAACAGCGCGTCGTTGCCGCCGTCCCCGTAAAGCAGGTCGTTGCCTTCTTCGCCGAACAGCGAGTCGACTCCGTCCCCGCCATGCACGATGTCATGGCCACCGCCAGCGAGAATCACATCGCTGAATCGAGTGCCAATCAAAAAGTCGTCGAATGCACTTCCTTCGATCGTCGCCATTCGGCGCCTCCTAGGTGGTTGATGAACCCGGATTTGTCGGCAGGCCCGCCGCGGCTCTCCATATCCGGATACTGTTCCGGAGACACGACAAGGGTCCTGTCACCGCTCGACACCCTAAGAATTACGCAATGCGTGCAGCGCATCAACAATTTTATTATGACCATTTTGCGATGCAAAATGATTTAGACTTTATTTGTGGCACGAATTACGTCGTTATTCGTACGGATATACTTCCAAATTCGAAACATCTCTCCCGCACTGCAGCGAGTTCTCAATCCTCGCGGAAAGCGCGGTTGAAGCTGTCGGTGAAGGGCGAGATGAGATAGTCGATCGCACGGCGGGCCCCGTTGACGATCATCACCTCCGCGGTCATGCCCGCGTGCAGAGCAACCTTATGATCCTTCAGGCTCCCAGGATCGATCTCGGCGCGCACCACGAAGTATGGAAAGCCGGTCTTATCGTCGACGAGCTGGTCCGGCGCGACATAGGTGACCTTCGCTTCGAGCGGCGGCAGCAGGCGTGAATTGAACGCCGTCAGCCGGACGCGGGTCGCGGCTCCCACGCGAACCGCATCGATATCCCGCGGATCGACCTTGGCCTCGATGACCAGCGGCTCGTTCTCCGGCACGATGTCCAGGATCGCCTCGCCGGCCGCGATCACGCTGCCGGCGGTACGCATGCGGATATTGGAGACGATGCCCTCCTGCGGGGCCTTCACCACCAACCGGCGCAGCACGTCCTCGGCCTGGACGATGCGTTCGGTGACCTCCGACAGCATCAGCTGGGATTCCTGTATGTCCCCGGCAATCTCGTTCTGGCGGTCGAGGCTGATCGACAGGATCTCCAGATTGGCACCGGCCACGGCCTGCTCGGCCTTGGCCTTGCGCGCGGCATATTCCCCGGCCCGGCCGACGAGCTCGCTCTGCTTGGTCTGCAATTCGACGAGCTGGCTGCGCTTGGCATAGCGCTTCTCGTAGAGCTCGGTGAGGATCCTGACCTCCTCGTCGATCAGCGAACGTTGCCGGTCGGTCGCGTCGATCTGGGCCTTCAGCGCCGCCGCCTCGGCCTGGTATTGTTCGATGACGCGCTGCTGGATCTGGATCTTGCCTTCATGGACCTGGGCGCGCGATTTGAACAAGGTCCGCTCGGCACGCAGCACTTCGCGCGTCACCGGAGTGTCGGCCGTTTCGATGTCATCGGGAAAGTCGACTTCGGCAGCCTTCGACTGCTCGGCCCTGAGACGGGCAAGCTTTGCCATGAGGCCGACGCGCTTGGCCTGCAGTTGCTGCAGCTCTGCGCGAGCGCGGGCGTCCTCGAGCCGCAGCAGCGGCTCGCCCCTGACGACACGCTCGCCTTCCGCCTTCAGCAGGCTCTTGAGAATGCCGCCTTCGAGATGGCTGACCGTCTTGCGCTTGCTGTCGACCGCGACGATACCGCTCGCGACGGCGGCATTGTCCAGCCGGGCGGTGACCGCCCAGGCGCCGAAACCGCCAAAGCCGACGCCGATCGCCGCGATGCCGGCCAGCACGAGGCTGCGCAGGCTCGGCGTGCGCTCATCCGACTCATCCTGCAGCGGTGCGGCCACGAGAGACCTTTCGGGCCCCCTGATCAGAGAGCGGCCGGTCATGCTGTCGCTCCACGGACTGCGGGCGCCGAGGCGGCGCCCCGCGCAGCGGCCTCGATCTCGATCCGCCCGCTCGGCGTGATCATGCCGGCGATCGCGGCTCGCGGCCCGAATTGCTGGACGCGGCCATCACGCAGGACGAGCAACTTGTCGACGACCTGCATCACCGAGGGACGGTGCGCGATCAGGACGACGATCGCCCCGCTCTCGCGCGCAGCCGCCACCGCGCGGATAAGGCTCTGCTCGCCTTCGGCGTCCAGATTGGCGTTCGGCTCGTCGAGGACGATCAGGCGCGGCATTCCATAGAGCGCCCTCGCCAGGCCGATGCGTTGCCTCTGGCCGCCGGAAAGCTTGAAGTCGCTGTCGGCGACGCTGGTGTCGTAGCCGAGCGGCAGCCGGCCGATGAGTTCGTGCACCCCGGCGATGCGCGCCGCCTCCAGAATGGCGTGCGGATCGGGCTCCTGCATGCGGGCGATGTTCTCGGCAATCGTGCCGTTCAGCAGCGAGACCGATTGCGGCAGGTAGCCGACCATCGCCCCGAAGGAGCCTCGCTCCCAGAGATAGGTGCTGTGGCCATCGAGATAGACGCCGCCGGCATTCGGCTTGAGGACGCCGACGAGGAGCCGGGCCAATGTCGATTTGCCCGCGCCGGACGGCCCTACGACACCGAGAACCTCGCCGGGCTCCAGCGAAAAGGACACGCCCTTGATGACGGTCTGCTCCGACCCTGGTGGCGCGAAGATCGCGCGATCGACCACGAGATCGCCCTGGCAGGGCGGCGTCGGAACCGTCTGCCGCTGCGAGCTGCGCGACAGGACGAGTTCCCGCACACGCCTCCACGCCGCCGCGGCGAGAACCCATTGCCGCCAGTCGGTGATCATCGAATCGAATGGCGCCAGCAGCCGCCCGAGCAGAATGCTCGCAGCCATCAGCGTGCCGGCCGTGACCTCGTTGCGGATGATCAGGACCGCGCCCGTCGCATAGACTGCAAGCTGCATCGTCATCCGCGACGAACGCGTCACCGCCGCGATGAGCTTGCCACGGCGCGTCCCCATGTCGAGTTGTTCGATCATCGCGAGCTGCTGGCCGCGCCAACGCCGCGCCAGCGCCGGCAGCATGCCCATCGCCTCGATGGTTTCGGCATGACGAAGGCTGGCGCCGACCTCGTTGATACTGGTGACGCCGGCTTCGTTAGCCTCCTTCAGAACCCGCCGCGTGAGCATGTCCGACAGGACACCGAGCAGCAGCAGGATGATCAGAGAAGCCAGTCCCACCAGCCCGTAGATCGGGTGGAGCAGGAACAGCACCGACAGAAAAACCGGAGACCAGGCGGCCTCGAGCGGTGTCGCGATGGCCGAACTCGCGATGAAGAAGCGGATGTCGTTGAGATCCCGGATCGCCTGTGTCGCCTGGCCCGAACCCTGCTCCAGCGAAGCGCTCACAGCCGCCTGCAAGGCCGGCAAGTTGAGGCGCCGCGCGAAGATGCTCGCCATTGTCTGGAAAGTTAGCGAGCGGATGAACTCGATCGTGCCGTACAGCACGAGCGCCCCGACGGCGATGACCAGCAGCATCGTCAACGTGTCATAGCTGTGGCTGACGGTCACTCTGTCCTGCACCTGCATCATGAAGAGCGGCACCGTCAGCAGCAGCAGATTCACGCAAAGACTGAGAAGCCCCGCATAGCCGAGACCACCGGCGAACGACCTCTGCAGATCCCGGATCAGAACGTCGGGAGCCGGCTTCGCTGCCTTCATGCATGTCTCCGGGAACGGGATCGTCGGGAAGCCGCGGCGATGGCGTCGCCGCCGCACATCAGCATTCACAAACGAGACAGGGAGGGAGTGTCAAGATTATGACAGATTAGATATCTATTCAAACGTCGAATCGGCTAGAAATGAGGCATTATTGTGCGATATTTCAAATTTCGAAGCAGTTCACAATCGATTCCGGATCGATAAATTCTTATCGAATTGCCAGAGACTCTGGCATGTACTTTGCCTATGAGCTTCATAGGGGAAAGGAAGAAAAAGGGATGAATTGGTCAATCTTCAATCAGATGGGGTGAGGAATGCACTTCAAATTGCATGGCGGCGAGCAATTTTCAGGCAGATCCTTGAATGGCCATCACCGGGCTAACGGTGATGGCGAAGTGGAAGACGGGCCCGACCGACGGGTCTCCGCATTCGATCTGGCCCGCGTCATCGAGCGGGTCAGCCGGCGCTTCCTCGACTATCTGCGCCTTGAGCTCGGCAAGCTCGGGATCGAGGACATCTCGCCGGCGCAGGTCATGATTCTGCTGACGATCGGACAAGGCGAGATTGCCGTACGCGACCTGCTGGACCGCGGGCATTACGGCGGCTCGAACGCATCCTACAATCTGAAGCAGCTCGTCGAGAGCGGCTATCTCGAGCGGGGGGCGTCTCCGCGCGACAGACGGCTCGCCCGGATCTCGCTCTCGCTCAAGGGGCAGATGCTGTGCGAGCGCCTGCGCTTGCTCGATGAGGCCAATCCCCTCGCCGCTCGGACCGAGAGCGGGACCGAAGAAGACCTCCTGACCACCCATGAAACGCTCCGACGTCTCGAGCAGTGGTGGAACGACTCCCTCCGCTATGGCGGCGTCCTGCTGGCCTCATGCATATCCTATTCGTTCATCGTTCAGGATCTGGTCAATTCGCTGCTCTGATCGCGAGCCTCGTCGCCCGGGGCGACGAGGTCACGCTGATCACGGAGCGGCCGGCGCCGGAGCAGCCCGGCCTGCGTCAGCTTGCCTACACGGTCGGCGACGCCTCGACGCAGCACCCGGCCCTGGCCGCGACGGACTACCACCTGCGCACGGGCGAGGCCGTCGCCGGCCTGATGGCCCGCCTCGGCGCCGACGATCCGCCTGAGGTCGTCATCGGCCATACGGGCTGGGGCGGACTGCTCTTCGCACGCGACGCCCTGCCGGACGCCGCGCTGCTGGGCTATTGCGAATACTATTATCGCAGCTCGGGATCGGATTTCGATTTCGGCGCGATCGAGCCGATTTCCCAGGCCGAACGGCAGCGCATCCGCATGCGCAACGCCGCGCAGCTGGTTGCCCTCGACGGGCTGGACGCAGCCTATGCGCCGACGCAATGGCAGCGTCAGCAATACCCTGCACCCTATCGTCCGCGCATCGGCGTCTGCCATGACGGCATCGATATCGCATCCTGCCGGCCCGATTCGCAGGCGCGCTTCACCTTGCCGGACGGCCGCGAACTCCGGCCGGGAGCGCCCGTCGTCACCTTCGTCGCACGCGACCTCGATCCCTATCGCGGCTACCCGCAGTTCATGCGGGCGGCGGCTCGTCTGGCACAGGACGATCCAGGGCTGATCTTCGTCGTCGTCGGCGGCGACGGGCCGGGCTACGGACGCCCGCGCGAGGACGGCCGCCTCTGGCGCGAGGCCATGCTGGCCGAAACGGAGCTGGCCGAACGGGTGGTCCACATCCCCTGGCTGCCGCATGAAAGCCTGGTCAGGCTGTTCCAGGTCTCAGCGGCCCATGTCTATCTGACCGTGCCGTTCGTGCTGTCCTGGTCGCTGCTGGAGGCCATGGCCTGCGGCTGCCTCGTGGTAGCCTCGGATACGCCGCCGGTCCAGGAGGCGATTCGCGACGGCGTCAACGGCCTTCTCGCGCCATTCGATGCCCCGGCGATTCTGGCGCAGCGAATCGCCGAGGCGCTGCGGCGTCCGCAGGGCATGGCTTCGCTGCGGCGCGCCGCTCGCGAGACCGTTCGCGCCGGCTATGCGCGCGAGCTGTGCGTCGACCGCCAGATCGGCTGGATTCACCGCCTTGCCGGCTAGATCATCGCGCGTCCTATCGGGCGCGATAACGATGATCTATCTCATTGCTGGAGCATCGAATTTTTCCAAAAAGTGGATTCCACTTTTCGGTCCGATGCTCTAGGCGCCTCAGAGGTCCAGCCGGAACGAATAGCTTGCCCCGAGACCGATCGTGATCTGGTCACGTTGGCCGACCGTGCGCACGAGCGGTGAATTGGCCGCCTGGTCGATCATGCGGTCATAGCGCGCGAACAGCGTCGTCGACCATTGCTCCGACCAACTGTATTCTAGGGCTGTGGCGATGCCGATGCTCTTGGCGCCGCCGGTCGGACGGTAGGGGGCGAGGAAGCCGTTGGCCGCCGATTCGGGCAGGCTCACGCCGAAGTTGCGGCGCATATAGGAGGCGCTGCCCAGCGACAGGCGCGGCCCGCCGGAAAGAGTGAAGCGGCCAAGGCGCTCGACCCAGTCCGCGGAGAAATCGGCGACGACGCCATGGTGCCCGTGAAAGCCCTGCCGGACCTCGACGCGCGTCCGCAGCCGGTCCTGGATCGGCCAGTACTCCGCAAAGGCGCCGGCCTCGATCGTCCAGGGCACGTCGTGCATGCCGAAAAGCCGTTTGCTCGACGAGGAATAGCGCCCGCTCTTCCAGCCGCCGGCGACGCCGAAGCTGAAGCGGTCGGTCTCGTAAAGCGCATAGTCCAGGCTGTCGTCGGGCGCGCTGAACCCCTCCACCTCTCCGACGCGCCGCCAGCTGATCGAAGGCATGAAGGAGAATCCTGCCGCGCTCGCGCCGTCATATTTCGGGCCGAGCTCGGCCGTTCCGCCAAGGGTGATGATCCAGCCCTTGGCCGGCGCCGGATCGGTCAGGGCGGGCAAGGCATCCGCGGCCGCGGCGGCAGCCGGGAGCAGGACAAGGCAGGCAAGGCTTCCGATAGCGATACGCAACCCAGTTCCTCCACGCACCCCGGCTCCGGCCACGCCTCTCGCAGGTGCGGACGACAGTGCCATCACGGTCCGCCACATCATTCCACGATCGTCCGGCTCAATCGGATACCGAGTTTCTTGATGCGGTGCCAGAGGCTGCGCTCGGCGATGCCCAGCATCCGAGCCGCCTTGACCTGCACGCCGTCGCTACGGCGCAGCGCCTCGAGGATGAAGTCGCGCTCGATGCGCTCGAGCTCGGCATCGAGGTCGCGCGGCAGCATGTCGCTGCCGGCGCGCCTTTGCGCCTCGAACAGGTCGCGCGGCAGATCCTGGACATCGATCACCGCATTCTTGGCAACGATCAGGGCGCGCTCGACGCAGTTGTGAAGTTCCCGGATGTTCCCCGGCCAGCTATGCGCCGACATTGCCGCCAGCGCGGCCGGCGAGAAGCCCGACACACGCTTGCCCACCGCCTCCGACAGGGCGGCGAGGAAATGCGCGACGAGCAACGGAATATCCTCCGGCCGCTCGCGCAGGGCCGGGAGGCGGATGGGGAAGACGTTCAGGCGGTAGAACAGGTCCTCGCGGAAGCGCCCCTGGGCCACGGCCTCGCGCATGTCCTTATGCGTTGCCGCGACCAGCCGGACATCCGCGGCCTGGCTGCGGCTGGCGCCGACCGGCTCGAAGCTGCGCTCCTGCACCACGCGCAGCAGCTTCGCCTGGATGGCGAGCGGCATGTCGCCGATCTCGTCGAGGAACAACGTTCCACCTTCGGCGGCGGCGAAGCGGCCGATGCGGTTGGCGACGGCGCCGGTGAAGGCGCCCTTGACGTGGCCGAAGAGCTCGCTCTCGAGCAGTGTCTCGGGAATGGCCGCACAGTTGACCGCGATGAAGGGCCGGCTGCGGCGCGGGCTGTTGAAGTGGATGGCCCTGGCGACGAGCTCCTTGCCCGTGCCGCTTTCGCCGTTCAGCATCACGGTGGCGCGGGTCTCGCAGACCTCGGTGACCTGCTCGATCACGCGGCGGAATGAGGCGCTGTTGCCGATCAGCGTATCGAAGCTGTGGCGCCCCTCCAGCTCGCTGCGCAGGCGTTCGTTGTCGCGCACGACGTCGGCAAGGCGCAGCGCCCGCCTGATCGTGGCGGCGACATCCTCGATCTCGAAGGGCTTGGCGATGTAGTCGAACGCGCCTTCCTTCACCAGCTCGACCGCGTCGCGCACCGCCGCGAAGGCCGTGACGATGACGACCGGCAGCTCGGGCCAGCGGCCGCGGACCTCGCGCAGGAGCCCGCGCCCGTCCATGGCGGGGAGCCTGAGATCCGTCAGCACGAGATCGAAGCGCGTTTGCTCCAGCGCCGCGAGCGCGGCCTGGGCGCTGGTCACCGCCGTCGCCCGGTAGCCAAGATCCTCGAGCGCAGCCGCGAGGACATCGGCCAGGCGTTCTTCATCGTCGACGACCAGGATGGCGTGGCTCACGCGATGTCTCCCTTGCGGGCCCGCGGCAGGGCGAGCGTGAAGGTGGCGCCCTGCCCGGGCTCGCTTTCGCAGGTGACGGTGCCGCCATGGGCCGCCGCCACGCTCTGCACTTTGGCAAGACCGAGGCCGGTCCCCTTCACCTTCGTGGTGAAGAAGGGGTTGAAGACCTCGGAGCGGATCGCCTCCGGCACGCCCGGCCCCTCATCGCGGATCGCCAGCGAGACGATGTCGGGGCTCGCCGCCAGACTCGCGAAGATGGTGCCTCCGGATGGCATCGCATCCATCGCGTTCAGGATCAGATTGAGGCAGGCCTGGTGAAGCTGGTCCGCATCGCCGACGACCTCTCCGCCCCCGCTGTTATCGTCGATGCGAAGCGCGATGCCGTGGCGCGCAAGCTCCGGAGCGGCGATGGCCGCGACACGGTCAATGACGCTGCGCAGCGGCAGACGGCTGCGCACGGGTGGGCGCGGCTGGGCGAAGTCGAGGAATTCCCGCATCAGCGTCTCGATGCGGCGCACCTCGTCGATGACGTAGCCGAGCATCTTCTCCTCGGTCTCGCCGAGCTTCGCCCGGTTTCGCACCACCTCCGTCGAGGTCTTGATGATCCCGAGCGGATTGCGGACCTCGTGGGCGATGACCATGGCGGCCTGGCCCAGCGCCGACAGCCTGTCGCGACGACGCAGCTCCGTCTCCAGTTCCTGCAGCTTGCCCAGCCGCTCGGCCATGCCGTTGAAGCCGCCGGCCAGTTCCGCGATCTCGCGACCGCCGCCGATCGGGACGCGCTGCCCGAAATCCCCGGCGGCGATCGCGCGCACGCCCCTGGTCAACGCCCGGACGGGACGCACCAGCACCTCCGACATCAGGCTCCCGACCAGCACGGCGATCAGGCTGCCGAGCACGAAGATGCCGAGGAAGAGGCGCTCGCGTCCGAGCTGTTCAAGCAGGCCGACCTCGTTGCGCAGGCCGATGAAGCTAACCGCGGCGAGATGCCCGTCGATGCCGCGAAAGCCGGAATAGACCGCGCGATAGGCTCCGTCCCCGGCGCCGGGGTCGAAGATCTCGTCCTCGCCGGCATCGAGCCGCGCCTTGATCGCTTCCGGCACCACGGTCGGCTTCTCGCCATGCGTCTGCATGATGGGTTCGAGCGTGCCGTCGAAGTCGGAAAACAGCGTCACCTCCAGCGAAGTGACCACCTTGATGCCGCCCAGATAATTGTCGTCGAGCCAGCTCCCCACCAGGATGTTGGCCGGCTGCCCGTTGATCGTGATCGACTGCACCGCGCCGGCCATGAGCCAACGCTGGCCGTCGGCGGCGATCTTGAAGAGGCCTTGCCCCGTCGCGGTCGGCAACTCGCCGATCGCCTTGAAGGAGCGCGAGGAGAAGATCACCTCGCCGCCCGGACGATAGATGGCGATGAGATCGTAGCCGACCGAGCTCAGGACGGCGAACTCGCGCTCGGCGGTGCGCTGGATCCGGGTGTCGTCGGGGCTATGCTCGAGGCGATGGCCGATCACGCCGGCGACGCGCTGGGCCTCCTGCACGGCCTCGACGATCTCCAGCCTGAAGAAGCGCGAGGTCTCCCGCAGCCAGTGCCCGACATTGTCTTCGAAGGCGCTCGAGATCAGCTTCGCCGCGATGAAGGCCGAGGCCAGCATCGCCGGCACGCTGACCAGCATGAAGCCGATGACGAGCCTGAGCCGGAGCGACGTCACCTGTCCGGCCATGGCGGGGCGCCGAGGCCGGCCGGGCAGCGCCCGCTCCTTCTGTTGGAGGGTCGCGGCATCAGGGTTGCCTCGTCCAGGTGTCGTCGTCGCAGATCAGCCCGCCGAACACGCAGCCGCGGACGACGAGCGTGTCGCGTGCGGCCAGTTCCAGCGTGGTGCGATACGTCTTGCCGTCGGAGGGATTGTAGCCCTCGCCGGCGAGATTGCCGGGCCCCTCGGGCCTGAAGCCGCTGAGCACCTGCAGGCCGAGCAGCGAGCGCGACCGCAAGCTCTCGTCGGGATTGAAGCGGTCGATCCGCGGCTCCCTGAGCCAGACGATCCGTCCGCACAGGGCCGCGCCGCAGCGGCCGATGGCGATTTCCGATTCCCCGTCGGAATCGCGCCAGCGCCCGACGATATCGGCCATGGGGTCGGCCTGCGCCGGCATCGGCACTCCTCCTGCCAGCGCCACCGCGACCGCCATCATCCGCAACCTACCGCTCATCGTCATGCTCCCCGCCGAGCAGCACCACGCCGGCGATGATCAGGGCGATGCCGCCGGCGCGCGGCAGGTCGATCCTCTCGCCGAAGGCGCTCCAGGCAAGCAGCGGCACCGTGATATAGACCAATCCCGTCATCGGGAAGGCACGGCTGAGCGGCATGTCGCGCAGGATCGCCATCCAGACGAAGAAAGTCGCGAGATAGCCGGCGATCGCCAGCCAGACGCCCGGCAGCGTGACAGAGCGTGCCAGCATGGCGAAGCCGAAATCCATGTCGCCGAGGCCGTCCGCCCCCCATTTGAAGGCGAGCTGCGTGCCGGTGTCGAGCGCGATGAAGGCGAGCCAGATCACAAGCTGGCGCCAGCGTGCGACAAGTTCGGTGGATGTGGTGGCGCTCATGCCGCCTTCCTTCCGGGTCTGCCGGCGAGGTCCGGATCGAATCTGTCGAAGCCGATCCACGGGCTCAGGCGCCGCAGGACCCATTGCAGCGCGGTCACGCGATGACGGACATGGAGCACGGAGGGAACCAGCCGACTGCCGAAACGCAGCTTCGAGGCATAGGCGGTCTGCCCGCTCTGGAACAGACCCACGCCGCGCGCGATGCAGAAGCGGATATTCGCCATCCAGCTCACCGCATACAGGTTGTGTTCGCGAGCCAGCGGGTAGCGCATGCCCAGGAACTTGTCGATGACACGATCCGCCTCGACGAGCAGGAGGTTGAACGCGCAGAGTTCCGCCCCGACCCAGTAGAGCGCAAAGACGGCCCGCTCGCCGAGCGCCTGCGAGACCGCGGCGAAATAGCCTTGCGGCAGGACTTCGAGGTCACCGTAGTCGAGCCCGCTTTGCCGGCGCGTCGCTTCGTAGAGCGCGTCGATCTCGGCCTCCAGCCCGGAAATCCCGCTTCTGAACTCGATCCGGACCTCGCCGGCCTTGCCGAGCTTGCGGCGGATATCCTTGCGGGTGGCAGCCGACAGCGTGGCCAGATAGCCGCCCTCGTCCGGGAACGGCAGGTCGAGCACCGCGACGGGCAGGCTGGCGATACGCACAAATCCCGCCTGCTTCAGAAGGTTCGCGGCCTCGAATTCTTCGGCGGGCGCGAGGTCCTTCCAGACCAGGAGCTGGGCTCCCTCGGCCGTGCCCTGGCGCGACAGGGCTTCCAGGATGGCGTCGAGCGCGGCCGAGCGTCCGGCTTCGTCGAGCCGCGGCGAAAAGCCGAGATGGCAGCGCTCGGCATAAGGCGATCCGATGCAGAGCGCCTTCAGCGTCAGCAGCCCGGGCAGATGGCGAAACAGCGCGTCACCGAGCCGGCGTAGCCTGCCCTGCAGCGGCGTATCGAGACGGTAGCTCAGCCTGAACAACGGTGCGACCGCGACGATCTCGCCATTGCGCTCGGCCACCAGAGCGGCGACGCGCAATCCCATGCCCGACGCGGCCGCAGCCTCCTCGCAGGCGCGGTAATAGGCGTGGCATTCGGCTTCGCCCGGGAGGCAGGCATCCCAGGCGGAGGCGGCGATCTCGGCCACGCTCTCGACGATCCGGGCGGTCGGCGCGCTCATTCGGCGGCCACCACATGCAGTTTCGGCGTCTTCTCGCGGCGATGCGCCTGCTCGAGGCGGGCCGCGAGCGCCAGCGAACGCTCGATGACGATGTCGCGCTGCTGGTCGATCGTCACCAGATGGTAGCTGTCGTCGAGAATGGCGGCGTCGACGAGTCCGCCGAGCCGCCGCTGGATGTAGAAGGCGTTCGAGAGGCTGGCGATATCGTCTTCGCGCGCATGAACGAGCAGCGCCGGGCACTTGATCGTCGGCATCTCGCGCCGGGTCTGGGCGATCAGATCCCACATCTGCTTCAGCGCCCCCGATGGCGTGCCGAGCAGGCCTGCCTCCGAGCTGTCGCCACGCGTAATCGCGGCCGCGATCAGCGACCGGGTGCGCAGGTCCTTCACCCCGAACGGTTCGCGCTCGACGAAGCTGTAGCGCCGGCCGGCGGGCGTATTGATCAGCCATTTCAGCAGGAAGGCGTAGCGCGGGATCGACCAGCCATCGTACCACAGCGTCGGCGCATAGAGGGCAAGGCCGTTCACGGCGTCGGGCCGGACCGCCGCGACATGCATCGCGAGGACGGCCCCCATCGACAAGCCGCCGACGATGACGGTGTCGCAAAGGCCGCGCATGCGCTCGAGCTCGTCGACGACGCTTCGGCTCCAATCGCGCCAGCCCGTGGCCAGGAGCTCGGCCTCGCCGGCACAATGGCCGGCCAGCTGCGGGCAATGAACCGTGCGGCCGGCCCGGTGCAGGGCGCGCGCCACCAGCCGCATTTCGGTGGGGGTGCCGCCAAGACCATGGATCAACAGGAAGCCGGTGCGGTCCCCGGCGTAGCGAAGGCTGAAATCTTGCTTGGTCACGTCGGGTTCCGTCAGGCTGTCCGCGCGACGATGACGACGCCGCAGGTAATGAGGCAGGCGCCGAGCCATTGCCGGGTTCCGACCCGCTCGCCGAGCAGGATCGAGCTCGCGAAGGTGATGGCGAGGAAGTTCAGGCTGGCGACGGGGAAGGCGATCGACAGCGGCACCTCGGCGAGGATTCGCAGCCAGATGAAGAACTCCGCGACATAGGTCGCAATCCCGGCCAGAACCCAGCCCGACCGGCCGATCGCCAGAGCCATCTCGCGCAACGTGCCGCTCGCCGGCAGCTTGTCGGCCCCGAGCTTGAGGCAAAGCTGGCCGACGACGTCGCAGGCGACCGAGAGGACGAACCACAGGATGATCGAAAGGCTCATGGCAGCACCCGGCTGAAGCAGTCGACCAGCGCCGCATTGGCGCGGGCATTGATCGCAAGGTCCTCCGCCGTGGGGCGCAGCCGCGGCGGATGGTCGAAGAAGGCCAGAGCCGCGCGAAACGGATCGGAGAAGCGGGGCTCCGACCAGTCGCCACAGACATCGACGCCGACGACAAAACGCCCGGCCGCCAGCCGCTCGATGGCGGCGATGAGATGAGCGAGCTTCAACTGTCCCTGGTCCCAGTTTGTCACAGCCTCGTCGCGGCCGAGCACGTCCTTGTCGATGGTGAGCCAGACAGCCTCCGTCGGGATCGCCGTCATGAGCTCGTCGAGGAAACCGGACCAGTCCTCCTCAGCGAGGTTGCGCCAGTGCAAGTGGCCTCCCTCCTGCCGGAAGCTCGCGGCACTGTTGTATCGCCTCCAGACGCGGGAGGGCGCGTGCCGCCACGGAAAGAGCGCCATCCGCCCGGCTTCGACCGCCCGGAGATTGGCGAACTGCCACTCCGGGCGCACCAGGTCGTCACTGCAGGGACCGATGGTCACGACCTTGCGGACCTGCGGCAATTCCAGGGCGCGATTGACCCAGGCGCCGCAATTGACCGTCGCCGGAAACCGGACCCAGTCGGGGTGGTTGTCGAAATGGACGACGGTCACCGGCGCGCTGACGGTCCTCAGGAAAAGGGCCGTCAGGTGGTGAAAGTCGCCGGAGCCGTAGAAATAGACTGGCGGTCCGCCGCCGTCCCGCCCGCCCGCGGCCAACCTTTCGAGCAGCCCCGCAACCGCCCCGCGGCTCGCCACGATGCGCAGGCGCGCGGCGAGATCCGCCGCATCGATGCAGGACGCTTCGCCCGTATCGATGCGGCGGCGAAGCGGCTCCTGGCCGGCGACGCTGCCGTCAAGATTGATCACCTGCAGGCGCAACGACCGGTCTCCTGCCGGCTCAGGCGTCGGCGACGCGGGCGAAGAGCTGGTCGAGCAGCGCGATCGCCAGGTCGATCTCGGCATGACTCATGGTCAGCGCCGGCGCGAGGGTAATGACGTTCTTGTAGTAGCCGCCGATATCGAGCACGAGCCCGTAGCGCCGGCCAGCCACCTCCAGATCGGCCCTCATGCCCTCGTCGCACATCAGGTCGACCAGGCGCTTGGATGGCGTGTAGCTGTCATGCGGCTCGCAGATCTCGATGCGCAGCGCCATGCCGAGACCATCGACCTCGCCGACGATCTTGTGGCGACGCTTGAGCTCCTGGAGGCCGGCGAGGAAATGTGCGCCCTTGGCCATGACCATGGTCTCGTAGTCTTCCTCCTCCATCATCTTCATCGCTTCCAGCGCGACGGCGGTGCCGAGCGGGTTGGCGTTGAAGGTCGAGTGGGTGGAGCCCGGCGGGAAGACGGTCGGGTTGATCAGCGCCTCCTTGGCCCAGATGCCGGAGAGCGGGTTCAGGCCGTTGGTCACGGCCTTGCCGAAGACGATCACGTCCGGGTTCACACCGAAATGCTCGATCGACCAGAGCTTGCCGGTCCGGTAGAAGCCCATCTGGATCTCGTCGACGACCAGCAGGATGCCGTGGTCGTCGAGCACCTTCTTCAGCCCGGTGAAGAAGTTCGGCGGCGGAATGACGTAGCCGCCCGTGCCCTGCAGGGGCTCGACATAGAAGGCGGCATATTCGGCCTGGCCGGTCTTGGGGTCCCAGACGCCGTTGTACTCGCTCTCGAACAGCCGGGCGAATTGCGCGACGCAATGCTCGCCATACTCTTCCTTGCTCATGCCCTTGGGGCCGCGGAAATGGTAGGGGAACGGGATGAAATGCGCGCGCTCGCCGAAATGGCCGAAGCGGCGGCGATAGCGATAGGAGGAGGTGATCGCGGAGGCGCCGAGCGTGCGGCCGTGATAGCCGCCCTCGAAGGCGAACATCAGGCTCTTGCCGTTCGAGGCGTTGCGCACGAGCTTGAGCGAATCCTCGACCGCCTGGGCGCCGCCGACATTGAAATGGACCCTGCCCTTCGAGCCGAACTTGCGCTGCGCATCCTTGGCGATCATCGCCGCGAGCTCGATCTTCTCGCGGTGGAGATACTGGCTGGCGACCTGCGGCAGCGTGTCGATCTGGCGCTTCAGCGCGTTGTTCAGGCGCGGATTGGCGTAGCCGAAATTGACCGCCGAGTACCACATCTGCAGGTCGAGGAAGCGGTTGCCGGCCGCGTCGAGCATGAAGGAGCCCTCGCAGCCCGAGAAGATCTTCGGGAACTGCGTGTAGTGGACCGTGTCGCCATGCGAGCAGTACTCGGCCTCGAGCGCCAGCAGGCGCGCCTCCTCGGCGGCGAGCGCGGCCGGGTTCGTCGCGGCGCGAGCGGCCGCGAGCTGGGGAAATCCGTCATCCATCGATCATGTCCTTGAGGTGATGGCTCGCGATGGCCGGCATGGTGCCGGTCAACATCTCGTCCAGGAGACGTGCCGCGTCCGCCAGCTGGGCGAAGGGGTGGTGCTCGATGCCGGTCGCGCGGCAATGCGCGATCAGGCCGTTCTTGGCGAAGACGAGGTCGGCGCGCTCGGCAAGGCAGAAATCGGAGCGCCCGTCGCCAACGAGAATGGTCGCCGGCCGGCCTAGTCCCTGGGCGACATTGCATTTGCAGGTGCCGCTGACGCAGCTTCCATCCCGCGACGCATGCGGCGAGGTCAGGCGCCAACGGTCGCCGCCTGCCGATTCGAGATGGTTGGCGATGACAGGAAGGCCGGCAAGGCCGGTCCGGCGCAGCACGGAATGGATCGTGCGGTCGAGCCCGTCCGATACGACCGTCACCGGAACCGCGTGGCGCTGGCAGACCCGGACCAGGAAAGCGAACCCCCAGTCGATCTCGAAGCTATCGACGAAAGTGTCGAGGATGTCGGGCGACACTCGCAGCAGCGCGATCTGCCGCTCCATGCATTCGCGTGAGCCGATGCGTCCCGCGACCCATTCGGCCTCGATCGTTTCCCAGCCCGGCGCGGCGAAGCGCTCGAGAATCCGGTCCGTCGTGTCATCAAGAGAAATCGTGCCGTCGAAATCGACGATGGCCTGCCACTGCATCCGCGTTGACGCTCCGTTGCGAGGCGGTCCGTCGGCAAGCGCCATGCCAAGTGTCAAGCATCTGTTATTGTTGCGTTTTGTTTCGGGAAACCTTCGTCGAACGCGACATTCGAGGGGGGTTACTCCAAAATTTGGAGGAACATCGCTGCTCGGGCTGACCCGAGTTCGCTATGGAACGGTAGCCGCGAGCCGGCCGACGTCACGGCAACGCGCAAAAGGGAATCGATATTTTTTCGCTCAGCCTATAGAGGCCATAGCAAGGCGTCGGGGGAAGCGCCGCCGTACGGAACGGCTTGAGCCCGGCGGCTCCGCAGTGTTCGATGGGAACCGGGCGAGTCTGGCGTCGTGTTCGAATGAGCTGGCGGTCGCGTCGTGCGGCAAGGGGAAGTGGAGAGGGGCATCGTGAAGATCGGATCACCGAAGGAAGTCTTTGCGGGCGAGGCGCGGGTGGCGATGACGCCGGACAGTGCGGCTCAGCTCCAGAAACTCGGCTATGACTGCCTGATCGAAGCCGGTGCGGGCGTGCTCGCCGGCTTCACCGACGATGCCTACCGGAATGCCGGCGTGAGCGTGGTCCCGACAGCCGGCGCGCTCTGGGACGAGGCCGACGTGATCGCCAAGGTGCGCCCGCCCGAGACCTCCGAGGCCGAGCGCCTCAAGGCCGGCAAGACGCTGATCTCGTTCTTCTATCCGGCGCAGAACAAGGAGCTCCTGGAGCTCTGCAAGGACAAGGGCGCCGCCGTCATCGCCATGGACATGGTGCCGCGCATCTCGCGCGCCCAGAAGATGGACGCGCTGTCCTCGATGGCGAACATCGCCGGCTATCGCGCGGTGATCGAGGCCGGCAACAATTTCGGCCGCTTCTTCACCGGTCAGATCACGGCGGCAGGCAAGGTGCCGCCGGCCAAGGTGCTGGTAGTGGGCGCCGGCGTCGCCGGCCTCGCCGCCATCGGCACGGCGACCTCGCTCGGTGCCATCACCTATGCCTTCGACGTGCGCCCCGAAGTCTCCGAGCAGATCGAATCGATGGGCGCGCAATTCGTCTTCCTCGATTTCAAGGGCCAGCAGCAGGACGGCGCCTCGACCGGCGGCTACGCCGCCCCGTCGAGCCCCGAGTTCCGCGAGGCGCAGCTCAAGAAGTTCCGCGAGCTCGCGCCTGAGATCGACATCGTCATCACCACGGCGCTGATCCCCGGCCGCGATGCGCCGGTGCTCTGGACCAAGGACATGGTCGAGGCGATGAAGCCGGGCTCGGTCATCGTCGATCTCGCCGCCGAGCGCGGCGGCAACTGCGAATTGACCAAGGCCGACCAGAAGATCGTGACGCCCAACGGGGTCACCATCGTCGGCTATACCGACTTCCCGAGCCGGATGGCGGCGCAGTCCTCGACGCTCTACGCCACCAACATCCGCCACATGATGACGGACCTGACGCCGGGCAAGGACGGCAAGCTCGTCCACAACATGGAGGACGACGTCATCCGCGGCGCGACGGTGACCTATGAGGGGGCCATCACCTTCCCGCCGCCGCCGCCGAAGGTCGCCGCGATCGCCGCGCAGAAGCCGAAGGAGAAGGCCAAGGAACTGACGCCGGAGGAGAAGCGGGCCAAGGAAGCCGCCGCCTTTCGCGAGCAGACCCGCTCGCAGCTCATGCTGCTCGGCATCGGCACGATCCTGATGCTGATCGTCGGCGCCTATGCACCGGTCAGTTTCATGAGCCACTTCATCGTGTTCGCGCTCGCCTGCTTCGTCGGCTTCCAGGTGATCTGGAATGTGTCGCATTCGCTGCACACGCCGCTGATGGCGGTCACCAACGCGATCTCCGGCATCATCGTGCTCGGCGCGCTCTTGCAGATCGGCTCCTCGGGCTGGCTCGTCACCATTCTGGCGATGATCTCGGTGCTGATCGCATCGATCAATATCGTCGGCGGCTTCCTGGTCACGCGCCGGATGCTCGCCATGTTCCAGAAGTCCTGAGGGGGGCTCGGACGTGAGCATCGGTATCGTTTCCGCGGCCTATATCTCCGCCGCCATCCTGTTCATCCTGTCGCTCGGCGGTCTCTCGAACCAGGAAAGCGCCAAGCGCGCGGTCTGGTACGGCATCGCCGGCATGGCGCTTGCCGTCTTCGCCACGGTCTTCGGGCCGGGCAGCGGCAAGCTCTGGCTCGTCCTCGTCATGTTCGCCATCGCCGCCGCCATCGGCTGGCAGGTGGCGATGAAGGTGCAGATGACGGAGATGCCGCAGCTCGTCGCGGCGCTGCACTCCTTCGTCGGCCTCGCCGCGGTCTTCATCGGCTACAACGCGCATCTGGAGCTCGGTGCCGTCCAGGCGTTGGACCCGGCGGCACGCGAGGCGCTGACCGGCTTCGCCGCCGTACTGGCCCACAAGACCGGGGTCGAGATTTCGATCCTCAAGGTCGAGGTCTTCCTCGGCGTCTTCATCGGCGCGGTCACCTTCACAGGCTCGGTCATCGCCTTCGGCAAGCTCGCCGGCAAGGTCGACGGCAAGGCGAAGAAGCTGCCCGGCGGCCATATGCTCAACGCGGGCGCAGCGCTCCTCTCGCTGCTGCTGCTGATCCTCTATGTGAAGGGAGCCGGCATCTGGGCGCTGCTGCTGATGACGCTGCTCGCCTTCTTCATCGGCTACCACCTGATCATGGGCATCGGCGGTGCCGACATGCCGGTCGTGGTCTCGATGCTGAACAGCTATTCCGGCTGGGCGGCCGCGGCGATCGGCTTCACGCTCGGCAACGACCTCTTGATCGTGGTCGGCGCGCTGGTCGGCTCGTCCGGCGCGATCCTGTCCTACATCATGTGCAAGGCGATGAACCGCTCCTTCATCTCGGTCATCCTCGGCGGCTTCGGCAACACCACCGGCCCGGCGCTGGCGATCGAGGGCGAGCAGATCGCGATCGATGTCGAGGGCGTCGCGGCGGCGCTGAACGAGGCCGACAGCGTCATCATCGTGCCCGGCTACGGCATGGCGGTGGCACAGGCCCAGCAATCCGTCTCGGAGCTGACGCGCAAGCTGCGCGCCGCCGGCAAGGACGTGCGCTTCGCGATCCACCCGGTCGCTGGCCGCCTGCCCGGCCATATGAACGTGCTGCTCGCCGAGGCGAAGGTGCCCTACGACATCGTGCTGGAGATGGACGAGATCAACGAGGACTTCCCGAACACGGACGTCGCGATCGTCATCGGCTCGAACGACATCGTCAATCCGGCGGCGCAGGAGGATCCGAACTCGCCGATCGCCGGCATGCCGGTACTCGAGGTCTGGAAGGCGAAGCAGGTCTTCGTCTCCAAGCGCGGCCAGGGCACCGGCTATTCCGGCATCGAGAATCCGCTCTTCTACAAGGAGAACACGCGGATGTTCTACGGCGACGCCAAAGCCTCGCTCGACAAGCTCCTGCCGCTCATCGATTGAGCGGCCGGAAGCGGGCGTCACGGGCCTTCACCGGCTTCGGGACGCCCGCGATCAGGCTCGGCCGAGACAGCCGCCGCCCCGCGCGGGATCGCCTCGCCACCGAAACGTATCCGCCTCTGTCGGTGGCGAGCTCTCGAGAACGCATTCGGAAATCGGCCAAATTGCCGTTTCCATTGCCCGCACACTCGCCGCGCAATGTTCCAGCAAACCAGCATGCCGACCACTCCGGGTGATTCACCACGGAGGATCGACGATGCTCTCCCGATCGGGACCGTCGACGGCGCTCGCCGGCCGCGCCCTGCACGCCTATCTCGGCTTCCTCCGGCGAACCACCCGGTTCAAGCCCGCGATCCCGGGCGCCCGCCCTTGGGAGCGTGCCAGCGAGCCCTTCATCGCCATGACCTGGCATGGCCAGCGCATGCTGAGCCTCGCGGCGCTCGACGATGCCTCGCGCCTCGCGATCTTGACGTCACGGGGACATGACGGCGGCCCGGTCGCCTACGCCGTCCGGAAAGCGGGCTTCCGCACGATCCATTGCTCCAGCTCATGCAGCCGCGTGGCGTGGCCGGGAGGGGTCCGCGCGGAGGTCCGCCACATGCGCAATGCGCTGCGCGACGGAACCAGCATCGTGCTGACCGCACGAACGGCGGAGGACTCTCTCGCGGCCGGGCGCGGCGCGGTCCAGCTCGCCCGGCTCTCCGGCCGCCCGATCTATCTGTTCGCCGCGATGACGAGCGCCTGCTTCGACCTCGGCGAGCGCAACCGCACGAGCATTGCCCTGCCCTTCGGGCGCGGCTGCATCCTCTGGTCGGAGCCCCTTTATGTCCGCAAAGGCGCGGATGGCGGCGAGCTGCAGCTGATCGCGCTCGATATCGCGGAGCGCCTCGACGATCTGCATGCGAGCGCCTGCCGATCGCTCCTGCGCAATCGCCGGATATGAGGTGCCATGGGCGCTCAGGGCTTCCCCCGCGCGGCACAGCCGGCGGGATCGGGGCAGATATCCGCCGGGGGGCGCAGAATCTCCGGGGCCCCGGCGGGCTCGATGCGAATGCGGCTGAGATCGCCCGAGAATCGGAGGCCGAGGCCCGACGAGATCAGCACGATCCGGGCCCTGGGCGAAGCGAGGATCGTCGCATTGGCGCCGGCCAGAAAATGAGCGCTGCCGCCGATGCTCGCATAGGTGCCGAACACGTCCTCGCGGCGATCGAGGCCGTAAACCAGCATGATCACCCGGCCGTAATCGGCCCCCAGGCCGATGCCGACCGAGAGCGCCGACCAGACCACCGGCTCCGGCGCGCCGTCGGCGAAGCGCAGCTCCCCGCTGCCGTGACGGCCCCCCACGACGAAGGAGCCGCTCAATTCTCCACCCAGGATATAGGCGTTCGGCTCGCCGAAAAGCGCCAGCGAACGCTCGATCGGAATGCTGACCGTCTTCGACGCCGTGTCGAACACCCCTTCCACCAGCGCGACGATCTCGTTTCGCGACGCGGTCGGCAGTTGGCCCGGCCTGATCTGCTCCGTCGCCGGCGGGCCTCCCTGAGCGAGCACGGTGGTGGCGCCAGTGATGCCGGTGAACAGCGCCGCCAGCAAAACCGCGACAGCTTCCCGACCGGCCTTGATGGCGCGCAACTCGGGCATCAGGCTGCGCGATCCGGGAAAGTGTTGAACGACAAGGGCAATGCGGTCCATGCAGAGCAAGGCAGGGCGAAGCGCCCTGCCCGACAAGCCATATCCGCACGGAGGCCCCTTGACGACCCGTGAGATCGAACCGAATGCGGAACGCTGATGGTCCTTGAGCTTCTGCGGGGGGGATCGCCGAGGCCCCGGAGGGCGGCCGCGACCTCGCTATCGCGCGCGCTCACCATCCGGCTGAGCCTGCTCGGCATCGTGCTGTTCGTCGCCTTCATCGCGGCCGTCCTGGCTTTCACCTTCGTCACCGAGGATCCCGGCGTCCTGCGCAACGATGTCACCTCGCGCATCATCCAGCAAAGCGTCCGGCTCTCGGGCGGCAGCCTGCAGGTCGAGAAGACCGCAGGGTTGGCGCAGATCGAAGCAGCCAGCCCCCGCCTCTGGTACCTGGTCTCCGACGGACGATCGGTCGTCGAGTATGCGCCAGCGTTGCGTCCGGGCTTGCCGATCGACATCCGCCTCGACGGCCCGACCATCGCCGCGCAGATGCGGGTCGGCGGCGACAACGCACTCGCTTTCGACGTCATCGAGGTCGAGGGCAGCCGCGTCATCGTGGCAACCGGCGGCGGCCTGCCGGGATGGGACCTGATCCTCGGCTACTTCCTGCGCGCCATCGCCGGCTCGGCGCTGGCCATCTCGGTGGTCTTCGGCATCCTGGTCGCAGCCGCCATCGCCATGTCGGTGTCCTACATCACCGCCCGGCTGCGGAGCGCCGCCGAGGCGGCCGCCCGCATCGACCCGCGCGCGCCGCGCGGCCTGCTCCCCACCGAGGAAACGCCGGTGGAGCTGATGCCGCTGACCACCGCGCTCAATTCGGCGCTCGACCAGATCGCCAGCAACATGGAGGTGCAGCGACGCTTCATGAACAACGTCGCACACGAGCTGCGCACGCCGCTTGCCGTCATGCGCAGCCATGTCGACGCCCTCGCCGACGAGCCGGCGCGGCTGCGGCTCGCCACCGATCTGAGCCGTCTGACCACGATCGTCTCGTCGATGCTGCAGCTCGCCCGCCTGCACGCCACCGACCTGCCCTTTGAACCGCTGCAGCTCAACGGTCTCGCCCGGGCGGTGCTAGCCGATCTCGCCCCGCTGATCCTGAGCCACGGCGTCGACGTGGCCCTCGAGGAAGTGGGGGATCGCCACGCCACGATCATCGCCAACGAGCCCACCGTGCGCGCGGCACTCGCCAACCTCGTCGACAACGCGCTGCGCCATGCCCAGGCGCGCTCGACCATTCTGGTCCGCGTCCTCGACGGCGCGGTCATCGAGGTGGCCGACGACGGTGTTGGTATTGCCGCGGCCAAGCGCGCGCAGGTCCTCGAACCCTTCAACCGCATCTCGGCCAGCGGCACCGGCGCCGGTCTCGGCTTGACCATCGTGCGCGACATCATGTCCGCCCATGGCGGAACGATCGCCGTCCTCGGCAATGACGGTGGCGGCACCACCGTCAGGCTGACATTTCCACCGGGCGAGGCAGGCCTCGATTAGAACACCGTTCCGGGCGCCGCTTGTGCTAAAGAGCCGCCTCGCTCGCGCGCAGCATGTAGCCGATCCCGCGCAGTGATGTGATTTCGACCCGCGCACCGGCATCGCGCAGCTTGCGGCGCAGCCGCGAGATCTGTGCTTCCAGCGTATTGGATTCGATCAGGTCGTCGAAGCCGTAGACCGCCTCGATCAGCACGTCGCGGGTCACGACCCGGCCGGCTCGCTGCACCAGCGCTTCCAGGATGAGCGCTTCGCGCCGGCGCAGTTCGAGCGGCTCCTTCCCGACGCTCGCGCTTCGCCCCTCGAGATCCAGCGACAGGTTGCCGGCGGCGAGAACGAGGGAACGCTTCGGATGACGGCGCCGGGCGATGACGCGCAGGCGCGCCAGCAATTCGTCGGGCTCGAACGGCTTGACCAGGTAATCGTCGGCACCGCCGTTCAGGCCCTCGACCACGTCCGCCTTCGCGTCGCGAGCCGTCAGCAGCAGGAAGGCGGGGCGGGGATCCTGCGCGCTCATCGCCTTGACGATCGACAGGCCGTCGCCATCCGGCAGGCGCCGGTCGATGACCGCGATGTCGAAGGGCGCGGCACGCAGCGCCGAAAGCGCCGCGTCGATCGATGCAGTTCGGTCCACGACCAGCCCCGCATTCGTCAGAAGCGTGCAGAGGAAGTCCATGAGGGCAGGTTCGTCCTCGACGATCAGGGCGCGCATGTCGATCCTGTGGGTGCAGGGATGGAACGTGATGCCGGATCAGGGGCGGTATTTCCAGACATCCCGTCCCATCCCTACCGCGGAAGCAGCCGACCGGCCGCCATGTCGGTATCAGAAGCGGTAATTGAGTCCCGCTTTCACGAGATGTTCGGTAACGCCGATCTTCGTCCTGCCGCTGCCGAGCTGAAAGGTCTGCTTGCCCAGCGAAACGTAGTTGTATTCCAGCTTGGCGCTGAGGTGATCGGTGATGCCGTATTCGGCACCCGCGCCGAGCACGTAGCCCATCGCACTCTTGCTCCGGGAGAGCAGCCCGTCGGTCGCCTTGAGGCTGCCATAGGCGAGGCCGCCCGTGCCATAGACCAGGACGCGGTCGAAGGCGAAGCCGGCGCGCGCCTTCAGGGTTCCGAGGTAGCGCATGTCGGCGCTGATGCCGCCGCCGCGCCCGGAGCCCTTGCCGAAGCCGTTCATCGACAGGTCGCTCTCCATGCCGAAGACCATGCTGCCGAGTTGCAGGTTGTAGCCGAGCTGGCCGCCGAGCAGGAATTCATTGCGGCTCTTGCGGGCCGTGGCGCCATCGAAGCGGTCGAAGGCGCCGCCGGCATGCAGTCCGGCATAGAGGCCGTTCCAGTTATAGGTTCGCGGCGCAACATAGGCCGGCCATTCCTGGCTGCGTGGCAGCGGACGATCGGCGGCCGCTGCCGGAACCGCGAGCAGGGCGAGCAGCCCCAGGCCCGCTAGGGGAATGGTTGGATACATCGAGAACTCCTTGCGGCGGTCATGGTGCCGCCGGCACATCTGCCCCCGTCTCCCGGATCGGAGCGGGTCGGCACGCCCAGATTGCGGGCCAAGATTACGGCAAGGTTGCCGATCGGGACGCGATCCACGGCGCCCGCCATGGCCGCATGCACGCCTCGCGGCAGGCCGTTCAGCCAAATCCGGCGCTGACTTCCGCCCGATGCCGCGGCTACCATGCGGGGCCGGCGCGGAACGCCGGCGCAGGCCGCGCGGCCTGCGCGATGTAAGAAAAGGTAAGCCGGATGGCGCAAGCCGCGATCGTCAATCGCCTCGATCGGCCCGTCGACATTGCCGTCGATCACGTGCTGGGGCCGGATCGCGCGCCGATCACCCTCGTCGAATACGGGAGCTACGCCTGCCCCTATTGCCGGGCTGCCAACGATCGTATCGCCGAAGTTCGCGACCAGCTCGGCGAGCGCCTGCGCTATGTCTTCCGCCACCGTCCGCTGACCGGCAGCGACCTGGCCCTGCGCGCCGCCGAGCTGGTGGAACGCGCCGGAACCGCCGAGCAATTCTGGGCGGCCCATGTCAAGCTGATGACGCGCTCACAGGTTTTGACCGAAGACGATCTCGTCGCGGTCGCAGGCGATCTCGGCCTCGAGCCGCGGGAGCCCGGCGAGGCCGCTCAGGACATACGCCGCGCCGCCGCGCGCGTCGAGGCTGACATCGACAGCTCCCATGCCAGCGGCGTGCATTTCACGCCGACCTTCTTCATCAACGAGCGCCGTTACGACGGTCCCTGGGACGAGAGCTCCTTCCTCGACGCGATGCAGGGAACGCTCGGCCATCGCTTTCGCGCCGCGGCGCTCGACTTCGCCAGCTGGGGCCCCTCCGCCGGCATTCTGCTGCTGCTTGCGACGGTGGTCGCCATCGTCCTGATGAACTCTGCCCTGGGCCCGGCCTTCGAGGACTTCTGGCATCGCGAACTCGCGCTTTCGCTCGGCGAGACCCGCTTCGGTATGTCGATCCGGCACTGGGTGAACGACGCGCTGCTCACGGTGTTCTTTCTGGTGGTCGGGCTGGAGATCAAGCGCGAGTTCACCGTCGGCCACCTCGCGGGACGCCGCTCCGCCGCGCTGCCGGTCGCCGGTGCGATCGGCGGCATGCTGGTGCCCGCGGGGCTCTACGCCCTGATCCTGCCCGGTGGCCCCTGGTCCCATGGCTGGGGCATCCCGATGGCAACCGATACCGCTTTCGCCATCGCGATCATCGTGATGATGGGCCAGCGGGTGCCGATCGAGCTGCGCATCTTCCTGACGGCTGCCGCCATCGTCGACGATATCGGGGCGATCGTCGTCGTCGCGCTGTTCTATTCGGGCGAGCTGCATCCCGGCTACCTAGGCGCTGCGTTGATCCTGACGGCCGGCCTCGCGGCGCTCAACCGCGCGCATATCTACCGCGTCGCGCCCTATGCGCTGATCGGCATCGCGCTTTGGGCCTGCATCCATGCCGGCGGCCTGCATGCGACGCTGGCCGGCGTCGTGCTGGCGCTGTTCATCCCGACCCGCCCGCCGGCCAATCTCGCGGCGCTGACCGCCCAGGCCAACTCGATCATGCTGGCCGAGGCGGCCCACGGCGGCGAGGTTCTCCGGCACGGCCCCTCGGGCCAGGCGCTGCGCGCGCTCGACGCGATCCACGACCGCCTGGAATCGCCGGCGGACCGGCTGCTGCGGCATGCCGGCGCACGGTCGAGCTACCTGGTGCTTCCGCTTTTCGCCCTTGCCAATGCCGGCGTCGCCCTGACTCCGGGCGTCCTCGACGGCCGCGGCATGCTCGTGCTTGCGATCATGGCCGGGCTGGTGCTCGGCAAGCCGCTCGGCATGTTCGGCGCCGCGGCGCTGGCAGCCCGGCTCGGCATCGCCGTCAAGCCTGAAGGGTACAACTGGCTTCAGCTCGCCGGGGCGAGCGCGCTGGCCGGTATCGGCTTCACCATGTCGCTCTTCATCGCGGGGCAGGCCTTCGGCGCCCCGGCAGATTTCGCCGCTGCCAAGATCGCGGTCTTCGCGGCCTCGATCGGCTCCGCCCTGCTCGGTACGGCCCTGCTCTGGAGGGCGGCACGCGATGTCCGGGCTGCACCCGAGTAGACTTGCCCCTTGCGCAGGCTGGTCGCGGGCGTCTGCCAGGGAGGCGCGGTCGCACGGTCCGTTCCGCGGCAGCGCCGGGGCCGCTGGTCGATATAGGCCGCCACGTCGTGGTGCAGCATGAGCGTGGCCATGCAGACGAACTCGGCCATGCTCTCGGCGATGCCGGCTCCGGCATACGGACCACCGGCAGTTCGGCAGGCAACTGGCTGAGATCGAACTGGTCGACGCCCGCGCCCACCGAGAACACCATCTTCAGGTTCGGGAAGGTCTCGACGATCCGTTCCGGTGGCTGCAAGAGCAGCAGATGCTCCACGGCGGCAGGATCGCCGACATCCGGCCAGATCCGGAACGGCACCTCCGGCGCCTGCCCCGCAAAGGCCGCCGCCCATTACCCGGCGCGCTCGGCGCTTGCCTTGTAGACGATGCTCACCTGCCGGCCCTCAGAACAGCCCGACCGGCGCCAGCGGACGGCCGTCGATCAGTCGCTCGTAGCTGTAGGCTGCCGGATCGACGAGGGGCGTGTCGCCGTTGACGATGTCGGCTGCGAGCTTGCCTGCGGCCGGCCCGATGCCGAAGCCATGCCCGGAAAATCCCGTCGCGAGGAAGAAACCCTTCTGGCTGGGGACGGGAGAGATCACCGGCACCGTGTCCGGGGTGGAGTCGATCGTGCCACCCCAGGCCTCGGCGATGCGGATGTCCTTGAGTACGGGATTGCCGGCGATCAGGGCGGCGAGCGCGGCGTTGACGAGGTCCATGTCGGGAGCGGGATCCTGCACGCGCACCGCCTCGAAGGGCGACGGCTGGTCGAGGCGCCAATTGGCGCTGCCGAACAGCTGCCTGAAGAAATCGGCTCCGAGCCGCAGCTTCAGGCCGGCGCGACGCTGCTTGAAGGTCGGCCAGAAGATCTTGGCATGGCGCAGGATGTCGGGCGTCAGGTTGACGGTGCCGCGTCCGCGCAGCGCCAGCGTGAAGCCGCCGTCGAGGCGGCGGCGGATGCAGTATTCGGTGGTGCCGAGTGCGCCATCCGTGAAGTCGGGCGCGGGGGTGGTGCGGCAGGCGGTGGCATCGACCAGTCCGACCGGCAAGTCGATGCCATGGCGCCGGCAGAACAGCGACGACCAAGCGCCGCCGGCAAGCAGCACGGCCTGGGTCCGGATCGTACCCTTTTCCGTGATCACGCCGCTGATGGCGCCGCCCGTCAGCTCCAGTCCGCGGGCCGCACAGCTCTGGTGAATAGTGACGCCACGCTTGCGCGCCGCCAACGCCAGCGCCGGAACGGCCATCGAGGGCTCGGCGCGGCCATCGCTCGGCGTGTGCAGGCCCGCGACCCAGCCCTGTGCGTTGCCGGGGAGCTTCTCGCGAATCTGCTCGGGCGTCAGCAAGGTCGAATGGACCTGCTGTTCGCGGGCAACGGCGGCCCACCGCTCCCAATCCGCGGCCTCCTTCGGATCCTTGGTCAGGAACAGCACGCCGGTGCGGCGGAAGCCGGTGTCGGCACCGGCCTCCTCCTGCAGTTCCTCCCAGAGGCGCAGCGCCTCGCGCGCGAGGGGTATCTCGGCGCGGGCGCGTCCCTGCTGGCGGCACCAGCCCCAGTTGCGGCTGGACTGCTCCCCGGCAACGTGGCCCTTCTCGACGAGCGCGACCGAAAGGCCCTTTCGAGCGAGGTGATAGGCGCTCGAAACCCCGATCACGCCTCCGCCGATGACGACCACGTCGACGGCCTCCGGCAGACGCTCGTCGCTGGGAATGCGATTGACCGGCGGGGACATGGACAGGGCTCCTGGAATGGGCGCGGACGGCTGCTGCGGCGGGGGACGGAAAAGGTCAGTTGACGTCGAGGCGCGGATCGAGCGCATCGCGCAGACCGTCGCCGATGAAGTTGAAGCTTGTCACCGCGAGCGTGATCGCGAGGCCCGGCAGGATCGCGAGCCAGGGCGCGCTCGTCAGGTAGATCTGGGCGTTGTTGAGCATGTTGCCCCAGCTCGAGGCGGGCGGCTGGATGCCGTATCCGAGGAAGCTGATGTAGGATTCGAGCAGGATCGCCTTGGCGACGTTGAGCGTGGCCGCCACGACGATCGGCGCCATGGCATTGGGCAGGAGACTGCGGAACATGATGTAGAGGTCACCGGCTCCGACGGAGCGTGCGGCCGTCGCGAAATCGCGCTCGCGCAGGGAGCGGATCTGCGCTTCGACGATGCGGGCGACGTTCATCCACGACGTCGCCGCGATCAGCAACGTGGTCGCCAGGATGCCGGGCTCCGTCAGCGCCGCCAGCGCCAGCAGCAGGAAGATCGTCGGGAAGCACAGCACGGCATCGACGAAGCGCATCAGCGCCGAGCCGAGCCAGCCGCCATAGAAGCCGGCGATCACGCCGACCGCGATGCCGATTGCCATCGCGACCGCCATGGCGAGAAAGCCGATCGCCAGCGAGATGCGTCCGCCCATCATCAGCCTGGCCAGGATGTCGCGGCCGAGCTCGTCCGTTCCCAGCACGTGCACGCCGGACAGCGGTGGCGCGAAACGCTGCAGGATGTCGATGTAGGTGTCGTCGAAAGGCAGGAGATAGGGGCCGAGGAAGCAGCCGAGAGCCAGCACGAGGATGGTCGCCGTGCCGGCCATGGCGAGCCGGTGCCGGCGGAAGCGCCGCCAGGCGGTATTGGTCGAGGTGGCTGGGCCCGTTTCGGTCGAGACGGATGCGGCCGGCGTGCTCATCGCCTCACTCCATCCTGATCCGCGGATCGACCACCGCGTAGAGCAGGTCGGCGATCAGCGATCCCAGCATGACCATGGCGGCCGACAGCATCAGGATGCCCATCACCACGGGATAGTCGCGATAGGCGATCGAATCGAGGAAGAGCCGGCCCATGCCGGGCCAGGTGAACACCGTCTCCGCCACCAGGGCGCCGCCGAGCAGGGTGGGGAACTGCAGGCCGGCGACGGTGATCATCGGCAGCAACGCGTTTCGCAGCGCGTGCCGCGAGAGGACGCTCCATTCCGGCAACCCCTTGGCGCGGGCAGTGCGGATGTAGTCCTGGCCGATCACGTCGAGCATGGACGAGCGCATGAAGCGCGCCCAGATCGCCATCTCGACCAATGCCAGCACCAGTGCCGGAGCGATCAGGTGATGCACCGGAGCGATCTACATCTTCTCCGTCACGCTCGGCTGGTTGCCGGCCGGCAACCAGCCGAGCGTGACGGAGAAGATGTAGATCGCGACCAGTCCGAACCAGAAGGTCGGGATCGAGAGCGCGACCATCGCGCCGACGGTCGCCAGCGTATCGAACAGGGAATAGCGCCGGATCGCGCCGAGGATGCCAACCCAGCAGCCGAGCAGACAGGCGATCAGCGTCGCGGTCGCCATCAGCTCGAAGGTGGCCCTGAGATGCGAGCCGATGACGTAGAGCACCGCGCTGCCGTCCCGGTAGGAGGTTCCCCAGTCGCCCTGCAGCATCCGCCAGAGCCAATCGGCGTACTGGACCGGCAGGGGCCGGTCCAGGCCGAGTTGGTGCGAGATCCTGGCGATGTCCTCGGGCGACATCTGCGAGGACAGCGCGAACTGCGAGAGCGGCCCGCCGGGAGCCAGATGCAGGATGGCGAAACCGAGCATCGAGACGATGAGCAGGAGCACCAGCGCCTGCCCCAGCCGGCGGATGAGATAGGGAAGCATCGCGCGCCTCGCCGGCCGTCAGGCCCAGTACCACTCCCGCATGTTCCAGCAGTTGGAGGAGGTGTTGATATTGGGCGAGAAGCCCTGGAGCCCTTCCTTCGTGCCCTCAGAGATGACGGACTGGAACAGAGGAAGGATCGTCAGGTCGTCTCGGATCAGCTTCTGCAGGGCCCCATAAGTCTTCTTGCGCTCGGCGAGGTCGAACTGCGCCGCTCCCTGTGCCAGCAGCCGGTCGGCTTCCTTGCTCTGGTACTGGTAGGTGTTGTAGCCGCGCCCGCCCTTCGCGGGGATCGCGCCGGAGCCGAAGCGGGGCGTGACGTCGGGGTCGCTGCCGAGCATGAAGTTGACGCCGACGATCACCGACTGGAACTTCGACTGCTGCCAGAACTCGCCCCAGATCACCGCGGCAGGCATGTTGCTGATCCGCAGCAAGGCGCCGATAGCCTTCCAGTCCTGCATCAGAAGCTGCTGGGTCTGCTCGCGCACCGCATTGCCGCTGGTGGTCGAATTGCTGAATTCCAGCTTGACGCCGTCCTTCTCGCGGATGCCGCTGGAGCCGCGCTTCCAGCCGGCCGCGTCGAGAATGGCATTCGCCTTGGCGGGGTCGTGCACATGCGCCGGCAGGTCCTTGTTGAACGACCAGGCCTGCTGCGGCACGAAGGACTCCGTCGGCAGCGGCAGACCGTAGTTCAGCGCGTCGATCAGCCCCTTCTTGTTGATCGCGAGATAAAGCGCTTCGCGGACCGAGCGATCGGCGAGCGGCCCGAACTCGAGATTGGGCGCGATATGCTCGACCGATGCGGTCGGCGACACCGTCAGCTTGCGCCCGGGCAGCGTCTTCGCTTCCTTGACGAAGTTCGGCAGCACGCCCTGGATGCCGGTATAGTCGATCTGACCGGTGCGGAACTGGGTGTAGAGCACCGTGAGATCGGGGACGTATTTGAAGACGATCCGCTCCAGGAACGGCCCGCGTCCATGATAGCTCGTGTTGGCGAGGAGCTGGATGTGATCGCCCGGCACGCGTTCGCCCCAGCGGAACGGGCCGGTCCCGATCGGGGCGTTGTTGAACGGGGAGGCGTTGGGATCGGACGCCTTCTCCAGCGCGTGCTTGGGCACGATGAAGAACAGCGAGAGGATCGACATATAGGGAGAGTAGGCGCTTTCCATGCGCCAGTGGATCTCGTCCGGCGCCACGATCTTGATGTCATGGACGAGGCTGTGACCGACACGGTTGCGCGCCCGGAATGCGGTATTGTTGATCAGGTCGATGCTGAACTTGACGTCTTCGGCCGTGAAGGGCGTGCCGTCGTGCCATTTGGCGTCGTTGCGCAGCTTGACCTTCCAGGTCAGGCCGTCGGCGGAGAGACCGCCATTCTCGACGGTCGGTACTTCCTTGGCGAGATCGGGCTGGAAGCGCCCTTCCGGGTCGATGTACCAGAGCGTGCTGAAGAGCTGCCACCAGACGCCCTGGTCGACTTCGATCCCGGGCATTAGCGGATGGAAGACGGTCGGCTCCTGCGACACGCCGGCGACGACCTGCCCCTTCGGCGCGGAGGGCGGCTGGGCCGCCCGCAGCGATGCGGGCAGGCTGACCCCCGCGGCAAGCCCCACACCCATCGCCAGTGCGCCGCGGCGCGTCGGACCCGTGACTCCAGAAAATCCGTCGGACATGATGTGCTCCTCCCGCAAACCCGCTTGCAGCGCGCTCCATTCGTCGCCCAAAGGGCGGAGTTTCAATCCCTCTAACTTTTGTTAATCTGAATTCAACATGGCTAAAATGACCTGTCAATCATGCCGGCTCAATTGCCCGCGCCGCGCCAGGACGGGCAGGCTGTGATAGGCGAACTGGAACACGGGCGGAGAGGCGATCGATGAGCAGGAACGCCGGGGGAAGCGAAGGGGCGGCGACGAGCGAGGCCATCGTTCTGCCGGAGGACGCCGAGCACCGTCTGGGCGAGACGGTGCGGCTGCTGCGCCAGCGTGCGGGCCTGTCGATTCAGGATCTCGCCCAGCGCACGGGCCTGTCGACGGGCATGATCAGCCAGCTCGAGCGTGCGCTCGCCTCGCCCTCGATCCGCAGCCTGCGCCTGCTCAGCCTCGCCCTGAACGTGCCGATCTCATATTTCTTCGAGCCCCATGCGCCCGATCCCTCGTCGGAATACATCGTTCGCCGGAATGACCGCCGTCTCTTGCGGCTCACAGCCAGCGGCGTCCTGAAGGAGTCGCTGACGCCGGCCCAGGGCGGAGCTCTCGAGATCTACGAGCTCACGCTCAATCCCGGCGCCTCGTCGGGCGCGGACTTCTTCCAGCATGTCGGGGAAAAGGCGGTCTACGTGCTGTCGGGCCGGATGCGGATCTGGCTCGACCATGAGCCCCATCTGCTCGACGAAGGCGACAGCGTCTGCTTCCCCAGCACCGTCCCGCACATGTTCGACAATCCCGAGCAGACCGTGGCCAGGGCGATCTGGGTGACCACCCTGCATTCCGGCACCCCGCCCGGGGAGCGTTGAACGGCGCAGGGCGCAGAGCCGGCACGGTCCTTGAACCGCTCCATGTGAACAAGCGCGAGGTGTTCACAAATGAGCCAGACTGCACCGATCCGGCACAGCAGCATCGGATACGTCCTGAGGGAGCACGCCGTCGAAGCCTCGCTGGCGACGACCCTCGTCGTGCTGGAGACGGCATGGCTCGGGGCGCTTGCATACGGCCTCTGGAAGGTCGGCTGCTGGCTGATGTCCTAGAATTACCCGCCAGCACCGGAACGGATCAATCGCGAGCGGGCGGATCGAAAGGAACGACGCCGCTTTTCCAGCGTCCTGGCGAGACGCGCTGGCCCCATGCTGTTGGGATGGGGCGTCAGGTGAGGTGGCGCGGCGTCGAGCCCAATGGCCACCGGCTCCCGGGGGAGCGCATCGAGATGAGACAGCCGAGACCATTCCGCCGCAGCCAGGCTGCACACACCGCCTTCCGCGAAGCGGAAGCGATGCGCCGGCTCATCGAGCTCTGCCTTGCCGTCTTCATCGGGCTGACCGCGCTGCACCTGCATCAGTTGCTGTCGGCCGGAACACCCTGATGGACCTGTCGTGAAGAAGCACAACCGGCTTTCGCAAGCCGCGCATCTAGCCAAGAAGAAGCGGGCCCAGAACCGGCGCCGCAAGGAACGCGAGGTCCGCTTCCCGAAGCCGACGCTCGTTCCCCGGACGGAGCCGGTTCCGATCAGGCCAGGCAAGACGGACCGAGACGGCGGCGACGCGGAACCACCCGCGTCGCGCGACGATTCACAGTCCGGCCGCGACCGGCCGGGTTCGCCGCGGTGAGCGCCACGCGACGAAACGACGACGTTCGCCATGCGGACGCGGGCGGCATCGGCCGCGGCCATCTATGGTGCTTTCGGCATCATCGGATCAGATGACGCCAGGCGGCGCGAAGCATGGACACTGGGCCAAGGTCCGGCCCCAGGGGTCTGAGGGGCCGCTTCGGCCGGCCTATCGTCGCCAGGAAGACAGGAGCTGAGCGGAATGAAGGACCGTCTGATCGCGCCGATGTTCCTGGCGATAGCGACCGCCGCAATGACCCTGTGGCTCGGCCTGATCGGCTATGGAGCTTGGCATTTCCTGTTCGGATAATGCGGCCGCGATGGTCGAGGCCCCTGGAAGCAGGCGACCTCATGCCCGGATTGTTCGAAGGATCACGAGTCCGGAAATGGCGCTCCCTAGGGGACTCGAACCCCTGTTTTCGCCGTGAGAGGGCGACGTCCTAGACCGCTAGACGAAGGGAGCAGCGCCGGTCGAGGGCGCTATTTAGTCGGAGCGTCGCGGCACCGCAACTCCTTTTTCGCAAGCCCGCCAGAAAAGATCGCCGCCATCGGACGGGCTCTGGACCGGCCGCTCGCGGGCTCCAGCCGCCGGGGTCAAGGCCGTCGCGGCTTGGCGAACGCCGCCGCGCGTCGGACCTCGCGATTCCCATAGCGGCCGGCCCGGGGTGCCGAGTATTGGCCTGCTGCCGGCTCTGCGGACGGGCTGTCAGGCTTGTCCCACGAACTCACGCGCTCCCCTCGGATTCGTGCGGCCAGCCGGGCGTCATCGCGGCAGCGTTCCGCGACAGGGTATCATCGATGGAACGCGCGCAGCGACGTTTTTGCGATTGCCCTTCTTGCCGCAAGCGCCAAAGCTGGGGGGCTGCTGCAGATCGAGCCGTGCCGGCGCCGGTCGGAGCAACGGAATGGGTTCCAGCGTGCGATGACGGAGCAGCCACCTGCCGAATGTGAGGATGCGGGCCGGCTCGCGGCTGCCGGGGATGGAAACGATCCCGCTCGCGCCCGCCCTGCCTATGCGGCCGCTCGCGGCAGGCTGCTCGAACCGGCCCACCGAACCCTGCGAGCCGGATGGCGCAGCCTGGTCGCCCTGATCTATCCGCCGGTCTGCGTCGCATGCCGGGCCGCGACCGGCGAGGCCCAGGCGCTTTGCCCGCATTGCTGGGGCGAAATCGCCTTCATCGAGCGCCCCTATTGCGAACGCCTCGGCACGCCCTTCGCCGTCGATCTCGGCCCGGGGCTGATCTCTCCCGCTGCGATCGCGAATCCGCCCGTCTTCGCCCGGGCGCGCGCGGTCTGCCGCTTCGACGGGGTTGCGCGCGAGCTGGTGCACAAGCTGAAATACGGCGATCGCACCGAGCTTGCCCTGACACTTGGGCGCATGATGCTGCAGGCCGGACGCGACCTCGTCGCGGATGCCGATCTCGCCGTGCCCGTGCCGCTGCATCGCACCCGGCTGTGGAGCCGCCGCTTCAACCAGGCCGCCCTGCTGGCCGCGATCGTGGCCGAGAAGTCGGGCTTGCCGCTTCGGCCGAACCTGCTGGTTCGGGCCAAGCGCACACGCCGGCAGGTCGGGCTGTCGCGCGTACAGCGCGCCGACAATCTGCAAGGCGCCTTCCGCGTGCCCGAGGAAGCGCGGCCACAGCTGGAAGGCCGGCATGTCCTGCTCGTCGACGACGTCCTGACGACCGGCGCGACGGCCAATGCCGCGGCGCGCGCGCTGCTCAGGGGCGGTGCGAGGCAGGTCGACCTGCTCAGTTTCGCGCGGGTCGTGACGGATGGCTGACGACGCACTACATGAGGGTTGACGCAACCTCGATGAAGGCCCGCCTTGATGCCGCCGGTCACGATCTACACCACCTCCTGGTGCCCCTATTGCAAATCCGCCAAGGCCCTGCTGTCGAAGAAGGGCGTGGCATTCGAGGAGATCGATGTCGAGGCGGGGCCGGGCCTGCGCCAGGCGATGACGGCACGGGCCGGCGGACGCACCTCCGTGCCGCAGATCTTCATCGGCGGGACGCATATCGGCGGCTCGGACGATCTCCACGCGCTCGATGCGCGCGGTAAGCTCGACCAACTGCTGGCGGCCTGACCCAGAGCTCCGCCCGCCACCTTGCCGCTTGGTTCCGGAACACCCATTTTGCCGCAAGCGCCAAGGTGCCCCGCCGGACAGAAGCGATATGATCCGTTACGCCCTCATCTGCGACCAGGCTCACGAATTCGAAAGCTGGTTCTCGACCTCGGCGAGCTTCGAGAACCAGGCGAAACGCGGACTCGTCACCTGCCCCGTCTGCGACAGCGCCAAGGTCGAGCGCGCCGTCATGGCGCCGAACGTCTCGCGGACCGATCGCGGCCCCAAGGCTCCCGAGCCGGCGGGAGAGCCTGCCGCTCACGCGGCAGCACCGGCGCCGGTCGCCCTGATGAGCGAGAAGGAAAAGGCGCTGCGCGAGATGGTCGCGGCGCTGCATCGACATGTCCACGATAACGCAGAGCATGTCGGAAGGCGCTTCGCCGAGGAGGCGCTGAAGATTCATCACGGCGAAACGGAAGAGCGCGCCATTTACGGCGAGGCGACACCCGACGATGCCAGGATGTTGCATGACGAAGGCGTGGCTTTCGTGCCGCTGCCGCGGCTGCCGGACTCGCAGAACTAGCATCCGGGAAGCGTCGCGAACGCGGCCGGTCCCGCAGGAGGCGCGAACGCGGGCCCGACGGCCGAGAATGCCGTAACGGCAGATTCGCGGACAGGCATCCGGCAGGCGGCCTCCGGCATGACCAGACGGCGGTGCGGACGAAAATTTTCCGGCCGGGGCATCTGCATTTTCATTTGCCAGGCATAGTCTTAGCCGGAGCACCGGCGCTCCCGGCCTGCCGCCTCGCACGGCCCGCCGCCGTTACCCCCTTTCTTCCCGGATTAACTTTCTGTTAAGGAATTCGCGGTTCCTTGCCGGAGATCCCGGTGCGCCGCCCTGGCAGCCCATGATCCCGAACTCAGGAGGTTGCCGCATGAAGCGGGCCGCGATCGCTGTGCATGGTCTTCGTTCCGGTGGCATCCGCCGGCATGGCAGCAAGGCGATCCCGCTTCTGATCTCGCTGGCGGCTCCCATGCTCGGGGCCTGCAGCCTATCTCCTGTCGAGACGGCCTCGACCAGCACGGCGCCCGCCCCGGCCGCCAAGGACGCGGTCCAGGCCCGCAAGCGCGCGGTCGCGCTGGCCAAGGCCAATCCGCGCGAGAAGGATTGTCTCGTCCGCGCGATGTATTTCGAATCGAACCGGTCGAGCGAGGCCGGTCTGCTCGGCGTCGGAACGGTGGTGATGAACCGCGTCGAATCACCGCGATACCCGGAGACGATCTGTGGCGTCGTCGGCGCCCCGCGCCAGTTTGCGTCCGGTGTCCTGACGCGCCCGATGACCGAAAAGGTGCTGCCGAAGATCGAGGCGATTGCGGACGAGATTCTCGACGGTCGCCGCAACTCCGCCGTAGGCCAAGCCAAGCATTTCCACACCGCCGGGCTGCGTTTCTCCTACACCAACATGCACTATGTGACGGTGGCCGGTGGCAACGCCTTTTACCTGAAGGGCGAGCGGCCGGAGCGTCGCCGCATCTATGAGGAGCCGAGCTTCCAGCTCGCATCGGCGTCGGAGCCGGCCTCTTCCGCCCATCTGGCGACCGCCTCCTCCACCGCTTCGGTCGCCTCCGCCGCCTTCGCAGCGGCCCCTCTTGCCTTCGCGCCGCAGGCGCCGGCCGCAGAGGCGGCGAAGTTCAATTCCCCGGCCGTTCAGCTGGTCAGGAACGCGCCGCTCCCTCCGGACCGGCCACTCGACCTCGACCTGCCGAAGAAGACCGAGCGCGCCTTCATCGCCCCGCCCAAGGTCGATCGTCGCCTCGCGGCGCTGCTGCCGCCACCGTCGCCGATGCGCGGCACGATCATCGCGGAATAGCCGCTACTCGCCTGCCACGGCCCACCGAACGGTTCGCGATGAAGCGGCCCTGCGCCGGCGCGCCCGGCCGGCCGCGGTCGTCTGGCCTGTGCGCCTAACGTCGCAGGCGACATCGCCATCGCTCTGGCTTTATCTTCGCCGCAGTGCAACATTTTAGATTGCTCTGCAGAACGGGAAAACGCCATGACCGCGACCGGACGACACGGCGAGCAGACGGCCGGGCGCGACAAGCCCTGGATCTTCCGCACCTATGCCGGCCATTCCGACGCAGCGGAATCCAACAGGCTCTATCGCACCAATCTCGCCAAGGGACAGACGGGCCTCTCCGTCGCCTTCGACCTGCCGACGCAGACGGGTTACGATCCGGACCATGTGCTGGCGCGCGGCGAGGTCGGGAAGGTCGGCGTGCCGATCAGCCATCTCGGCGACATGCGCAGCCTGTTCGACCAGATTCCGCTGGCGCAGATGAACACCTCGATGACGATCAATGCGACCGCAGCCTGGCTGCTCTCGCTTTACATCGCCGTCGCGGATGAGCAGGGCGCCGACCGCAAGCTCCTGCAGGGCACGACCCAGAACGACCTCGTCAAGGAATACCTCTCGCGCGGCACCTATGTCTTCCCGCCGCGACCCTCGATGCAGCTCACCACCGATATCGTCGTCTTCACGGCAAGCGAATTGCCGAAATGGAACCCGACGAATGTCTGCTCCTACCATCTGCAGGAGGCCGGTGCCTCGCCGGTGCAGGAACTCTCTTTCGCGCTGGCCACCGCCATCGCCCTGCTGGATTCGATCCGCGCCCGGCCGGAGGTGAACCCGGCGGATTTCCCCGCCACGGTCGGCCGCATTTCCTTCTTCGTGAATGCCGGCATGCGCTTCGTCACCGAGCTGTGCAAGATGCGGGCTTTCGCCGAGCTCTGGGACGAGATCACGCTGGGCCGGTATGGTATCGCCGAGGAGCAGCACCGCCGTTTCCGCTATGGCGTGCAGGTCAATTCGCTCGGCCTGACCGAGCAGCAGGCCGAGAACAACGTCTACCGCATCCTGATCGAGATGCTGGCCGTGACGCTGTCCAGGAAGGCCCGCGCCCGCGCGGTCCAGCTCCCGGCCTGGAACGAGGCGCTCGGCCTGCCGCGCCCCTTCGACCAGCAATGGTCGCTGAGGATGCAGCAGGTGCTGGCCTATGAGACCGACCTGCTCGAGTTCGGCGACATCTTCGACGGCTCGACCGTGATCGAGGCCAAGGTCGACGCCCTCAAGGCCGCCGCGTTGGAGGAATTGGCGAAGATCGACGACATGGGCGGCGCGCTCGCGGCCGTCGAGAGCGGCTACATGAAGCAGGCGCTGGTCGAAAGCGGCGCGCGCCGCATCGAAGCGATCGAGCGCGGCGAGCAGATCGTCGTCGGCGTCAACAAATTCACCAACAGCGAGCCCTCCCCGCTCTCGGCGGGCGACGGCGCCGTCGTCACCGTGCCGGATTCGGTCGAGATCGAAGCCATCGGCCGTCTTAAGGCCTGGCGCTCCGCCCGCGATGCCAGGGTGGCCGAAGCTGCGCTGGCCGAGCTTGCCGCGAGCGCCCGCGAAGGCCGCAACGTCATGCCGGCCTCGATCGCCTGCGCCAAGGCCGGCGTCACCACCGGCGAATGGGCGCAGACCCTGCGCGAGATCTTCGGCGAATACCGCGCACCCACCGGCGTCGACACCACCAGGCTCGGCGACGCGACCGGCCTCGCCACGGCCAGGGCGGCGGTCGAGAAGGCGACGCAGCGCCTCGGCCGACCTCCGCGCTTCCTTGTCGGCAAGCCCGGCCTCGACGGCCATTCCAACGGCGCCGAGCAGATTGCGGTCAGGGCGCGCGACGCCGGGATGAGTGTGAGCTATGGCGGCATACGCCAGACGCCCGAGGAAATCGTCACCCAGGCCAAGGAGACAGAAGCCGACATCATCGGCCTTTCGATCCTCTCCGGCTCGCATCTGCCGCTGGTGCGCGACGTGACGGCGCGCCTGCGCGTCGCCGGCATGGACGTACCCGTCGTGGTCGGCGGCATCATCCCGCCCGACGACGAGAACGCGCTGCGCAACATGGGCGTCGCGAGGGTCTACACGCCCAAGGATTTCGCATTGGACGGCATCATCGCCGATGTCGCCGGGCTGACGGCACAGCGAAAGGGGTAGGCGCCCGCCTACTACTCTCCATGGCTTCTGCCGTAGGAGCTTCGCTCGGGCGGCCTCCAGCCCGTGAGAAGTTCCGGCTCCGTCGCGAGAATTTCGACCTTGAGCGGGTGGCAGGCAGCGGCATCGCTCGAATGCGTCGCCCCGCAATCGCCGCCCGGGCAGGCGGAGAGCGCGCCGAGCAGGTCGATCTCGGCGAAGAATTCGATGAAATCACCCGGTCGTACTGGGCTCGCCTTCATGAAGTACTGATGCGTATCGTGGGTGAAGCCCGTGCACATGAAGACGTTGAGCACGTCGTGGACGAGGTGCTCGACCTCGTGCGCCGGCTTGCCCGTCGCCGCGCCCAGCGCCCGTGACAGGTTGGAATGGCAGCAGCGGTGGTAGTCACCGCCGCCGAGCAGGCGATGGGTATAGGGGTCGCAGCGCGTGCCGATCACGTCGTGGATCCCGGCGCCGTCCTGGTCCCAGCCATACCAGCCCAGCGTGTCATGGGTGATCGTCGCCATCGGACGTAGATAGGGCAGCGAGCTCCAGAGCCGGTCGCCGGTCGAGACATGCGTCGCATGCAACGCCCGCGTCTTGCCGCTGAAGAAGCGCTCGGACAGGTCGTCCGCGTTCCAGAGGTTGAGGTCGCCCACCTGCGGCCCCTCGGTGCTGACGATCCGGAAGAAATACCCCCTCGGCACCCGGAAGCTGCCGCCTTCGCGCGGCGGCACGATGATCTCGTCAACCTTGCGGAGGTTGGCGCGCGCGGCTGCCAACATCGCCATGTCCGGAGGGGGCAGCGTGCCATTCGGATAGACCACGACCGCCGGCTTCGCGCGCCGCTCGGCCGCATCGGGCGGCGCCTGCACCACATCCGTCATGATCTCGCCTCCGGCTCTCGCTTCGCCCGGCGGGCGAAGTCCGCCCGGCCGGTCAGACCATACCGACGCTCTTGAGCTGCTGATAGGCTTTCAGGATCTCCTGGAGCGTGCCCTCGCGCGACCGGTCTCCGCCATTGGCGTCCGGGTGGAAGCGCTTCACCAGTTCCTTGTAGCGGGCCTTGATCGCAGCGGAATCGGCGCTGTCGTCGAGACCGAGCGTCTCGAGGGACTTCATCGCCAGCACGCCGACGCGCGGCTCCTGGCGGGCCGCCTGCTGCGCCCGCCGGGCGCCGAACAGGTTGAAGGCGTCGTGCATGTCCGGCCCGGCCTCGCCGTTGCGCAGGCGCCCGCGCTGCGACATCCGCGCGGCCGAAGCGTTGACGCCGAGCTTCCAGGTCGGCCGATGGCCGATTTCCTCCTGCTTCTGGTAGGCGGCGAGAGCGTCGTCGTCCATCCCGGCGAAGTAGTTGTAGGAGGCGTTGTATTCCTTCACGTGCTCCATGCAGAAACGGAAGAACTGGCCCTCGCGCCCGCGCCCCTTGGGTGCGCGGAATTCCCCGCCGCGCGCGCAGCCGGGGTGGTCGCAACGCGGCCCATCGCCATCGACAACCGCTTCCGCCTCGGAAGCGCCGATCCTGATGCGATCGAAAAGGCGTGAGTTGATGTTCATCGTCGAATGGTTATGAGACGCGGAAGACAGGCCGGCAAGTGCAACGCAACATGCACGCGCCGGACTGTCACGAAGATCATCGCAACGGTGGCACGATCATGACCACGATGGCTGACAGGATCACGAACAAGCTCGGTGCGGTGTTCGCGCCACGGACCCTGCAGGTGATCGATGAATCGCACCAGCATCACGGCCATGGCGGCTGGCGCGAAGGCGGAGAGACTCACTTCCGGGTCAATATCGTATCGGAAGCCTTCCGGGGCAAGAGCCGGCTGGAGCGTCACCGCTTGGTCAACGCCGCGCTGGCCGAGGAGCTGGCGGAGCGGGTCCACGCCCTCGCCATCTCCGCGAAGGCGCCGGACGAAGGCTGAAGGCTAGGCCGCCGCCGGGGTGCCCGCCTTGGACTCGGCCGGCGACGCCACGTAGAGGGCGAGAGCCGCGGCGAGGGCCATGCCCATGAAGACGAAAAGCCAGGCGAAGGTCGCCTGCGGTTCGTGGCCCTGCCTGTCGAGCGCGTTCACCAGGCGCCCCGACACCCATTGCATCACGCCGGCTCCACCCATGAAGACGAAATTCATGAAGGTCACGCCGCGGCCGATCTCCTGGGGCGACATGAAGGCGCGCGCATGCGCCATCACCACGGCATAGGTGACGCCGAACAGCCCGATGACGAGGAGCAGCGCGACCGACAGGCGGGACGAGTCCGCTCCCCAGAGCGCCAGCGCGAAGAAGGCCGCGACCACCGCAAGGGCACAGGCGACGACCGTGGCCTTGGCGCCGATGCGTCGATAGAGCGGCAGCACCAGCAGCGCGCCGATCGCGATCGACCCTCCCATCGCCATCGCCGCATAGCTCGTCGCGGCGAGGTCGAAGCCGTGCACCGTCTGCAGGTAGGGGGCGATCCACAGGCCGCGCATCGAGATCGTGACGCCGTAGCTCACGAAGGTGAAGGGCAGGATCAGCCAGAGCGCCCGCTTCGTCACCATCTGCCAGACCCCTCCCAGCAGCGAGGCGGGCCGATGCGTGGAACCGGAGAGCGGCGGCGGGTCCTTCAGCAGAAGCACCACGAGCAGCGCCGTCAGCGCCACGATCCCGGCCAGGCCGAAGACGGTCGCACGCCAGCCATAGGCGGCCAGGAAATAAGCGAGCGGCGCCCCGCTCAGCGGATCGCCTATGGCGCCGAAGCCGATCAGAAGCGACGACATCGTCGCGAAATGCCGGGGCGAATAGAGCCGCGCGGCGAGATAGAAGCCGGCCATCAGGATCGGCGCGCAGCCGACGCCGATGAGCGCGAGGGCCGTCAAGGCCGCGACATAGTTTTGCGACAGGCCGAAAAGGACCGTCCCCGCCACGGCGGCGAGAAGGAACCCGGCCAGCGTTCGCCGCGGACCGATCCGGTCGAGTGCATAGCCGACCGGGAACTGCGAGAGCGCGAAGGCGATCAGCCAGGCGGCCTGCAGGCTGCCCAGCTGCCCCTGATCGAGACCGAGATCCCGCACGAGATCGCCGGAGACAACAGCCAGGAACGACCGGAAGAACTGGCTCAGGATGTAGGCCAGCAGCAGGACGACGAAGCTCGTCACGAAGGGTCGCTTTCGCTTGGCGGCCCGCGCTCCGGCAAAGGCCCTGTCTGGACGTCCGCGCCCCGGGAGGTTTCACCCACCCGAGGCGCCCGTGTCACTTGATGCGTTCGAGCACGGAGACGTAGTTCGCGACCGCCGCGCCGCCCATATTGAAGATGCCCCCGAGCCGCGGCTCCTCGAGCTGCATGCCCTCCGGCGCCTCGCCGGTGAGCTGCATGGCGGAGAGGACATGCATCGACACGCCGGTGGCGCCGATCGGATGGCCCTTCGCCTTGAGGCCGCCGGAAACGTTGACCGGCAGCTTGCCGTCCTTCTGGGTCCAGCCTTCCTTGATGGCCCGCGCGCCCTCGCCTTCCTTGGTCAGGCCCATCGCCTCGTATTCGATCAGCTCGGCGATGGTGAAGCAGTCATGCGTCTCGACGAAGGAGAGGTCGCCGAGCGTCACGCCGGCATCGGCCAGCGCCTTCTGCCAAGCGAGCGCCCCGCCCTCGAACTTCAGGATGTCGCGCTTCGACATCGGCAGGAAATCCTGGACATGGGCCATGCCGCGGAAGCCGACCGCGCGGCGCATCTGCAGGGCGGTCTCGGCATCGGCAAGCACGATCGCGGCGGCGCCGTCCGAGACCAGCGAGCAGTCGGTGCGCTTCAGCGGCCCGGCAACATAGGGGTTCTTCTCGCTCTCCTCGCGGCAGAACGCATAACCGAGGTCCTTACGCATCTGCGCAAAGGGGTTCTCGACGCCGTTCTTGTGGTTCTTGGCCGCGATCATGGCCAGCGCGTCGGACTGGTCGCCATGGCGCTGGAAATAGGCGGCCGCGATCTTGCCGAAGACGCCGGCGAAGCCGCCCTGGGTCTCGCCGTCCTCGGGGAGGTAGGAAGCCTTCAGCAGGTTCTTGCCGATCTCGGCGCCCGGCGTCTTGGTCATCTGCTCGACGCCGACGACGAGCACGATCTTCGCGTCGCCCGCCTTGATGGCGCGCACGCCCTGATGCACGGCGGCCGAGCCGGTGGCGCAGGCGTTCTCGACGCGCGTGGTCGGCTTGAAGCGCAGCGCCGGATCGGCCTGCAGCACCAGCGACGCGGTGAAATCCTGCGCCGAGAAGCCGGCGTTGTAGTGGCCGAGCACGATCTCGTCGACCTGGTCGGCGGTGATGCCGGCATCGACCAGCGCGTCGGTGGCGACGCGGACGATCAGGCTTTCGACAGTCTCGGCATCCTGCTTGCCGAACGGTGTGTGGGCCCAGCCGACGATCGCAGCGCTCATGGCGAAATCTCCCTTACTGTGCATTTACACGTTATCTTGGCAGCACCGGCCGATCCCGCAAGGCGGTATCCGCGCATGATCGGCGTGCGCAGATCGGCCGACGGCGTTCGGCTTCAGCACTAGCGTGCTTTCGCCACCCGCGCCAAGCGCGCCGCGGCGTCATCGCAGGGACAGCAGAAGCAGGAGGCCGACACCGCCGACGATCATCGCCATGCCCAGAATCTCGCGGCGGCTCGTGCCCTCCGCGAAGAGCCTGCGCGAGGCGATCTGCGCCAGCGGCACCTCGATCAGGCCGAGCGTGCGGACATTGGCCGCGCTGGTCAGCGAAAAGCCGATGAACCAGAACTGCGAGGCCGCGGCGCCGAGGAAGCCGGCCGAGAGCGAACGGCGCCAGTTGCGCAGGCTCAGCACCAGCGCCGGCCGATTGGCGATCAGCATGTAGAGCGTCAGCAGCACGGTCTGCATCGCGAGGCCGAGCACGAGGATGGTCGAGGCGCGTATCAGGAAGCTGCCCTCGGGCAGGGCCTGGATCGCGCCGCGAAAGCCAACGGCCGAAAGCGCGAAGCAGGCGCCGGAGACGATGCCGAGCAGCGCCGGGCGCATGCCGGCCCGCGTCAGCTTCTCGCCCGGTTTCCACGAGACGACGATGACCCCGGCCGTCGCGATGGCGATGGCGAGGAATTTCAAGGGGCTGAGCGGGTCGCCCAGCAGCAGCGCACCGAAGACCGCGACCTGGACGGGTTCGGTCTTGGTATAGGCCGTCGTCACGGCGAAGGAGCGCTCGCGCATCGCCGCCAGCATCAGCGCCGTCGCGGCAATCTGCGTGAGCGCCCCCCAGGCCGCGTAGCCCAGGACCGCGGGTCCGATCGCCGGCGGCAGCGTTCGCAGCGCGAGGCAGGCCGCGCCCAGAAATATCAGCGCGAAGGGCAGCCCGAACAGGAAGCGCACCTGCGTCGCACCGACGACGCCGATCACGTCGGTCAGCGAGCGCTGCGCCAGATTGCGCGCCGTCTGCAGCAGCGAGGCGAGGATCGTCGCCGGTATCCAGAGAAAGCCGATAGGCACGCCGATGAGCCCCGCAAATGGACAACGCAGCGTCGCTTCTGGACCGGAGCGGGCGGCTAGGCAAATCGCTGCGCTGAGGGTAGGTATGCATGCAGGTATGAATTGCTGGGCGGAGATCTGCGCCCGTCGTCTCGAAAATGCCGCATGCGTCGCGTTGAACCCTGCGCCGCCAAGCTCCGTTCAAGACAAGACAGGTTCAAGACCCGCCGATGATCGCATCCCGCCTCGCCGCCGCCTCGCTTGTCTTCGGCCTCGCCTTCACGGTGCCCGCCTTCGCTGGGGCCAGCCTCGTGGTCGATGCGGCCAGCGGCGAGGTCCTCTCCGCCGAGAACGCCACCCAGGCCTGGCGCCCGGCCTCCACCGCCAAGATGATGACGATCTATCTGGCGCTGAAGGCGGTGCGCGAGGGCCGCATCGGGCTGGAGACGGCCATCCCGGCCTCGAAACTGGCCGCCAGCCAGCCGCGCGTGAAGGTCTACATCAAGCCCGGGCAGGAAATCACGCTCGACAACGCCTTGCGGATCATGATGGTCAAATCGGCCAACGACATCGCCTATGTCGTGGCCGAGGGCGTCGGCGGCGACGTTCCGACCTTCGTCGGCATGATGAACGCCGAGGCCCAGCGCCTGGGCATGCGCGACACCCGCTTCATGAACCCGAACGGCTGGGACAACCCGGACCAGCAGGTCAGCGCCCGGGACCTCGCAGTGCTCGCCATGGCGCTGATACATGATTTCCCGGAATACTCCGGCTACTGGAACACCTCCGCCGTTCAGCTCGGCAAGCAGATCATCCACAACACCAACGGGCTGGTCGGCCGGTATCCCGGCATCGGCGGCATGAAGACCGGCTTCACCTGCGCCTCCGGCTTCAACGTGGTGGCGACGGCGAGCCGTGGCGGGCGCACGCTCATCGCGGTGGTGCTCGGCTCGCTCTCGGGCACCGAGCGCACGGTCAAGGCCGCGCAGCTCCTCGACGAAGGCTTCAGCCGCTGGGGCGGAATGGGCAGCAACGTCGCCGCGCTGGCGCCCAGCGGAACCCGCGCGCCCAACATCTGCGACGATGTCCGCCATCGCGGCGGCGGCGTCGCCCTCGCCGACGATGCCGATTCCAACGGTCCGATTTCCGGCACCGCGCCGCTCAGCGGCAATGAGCCGGATGGCGGCCGCTTCGCCACCGTGGCGCCCCAATCCGCCGCGCCGGTCGCCAGGCGCTCGCCGCGTGGCCGCATCGTACTCGGTCCGCGGGCCGAGACGGTGCCGGTGCAGGTGTCCTTCGGGCGCACCGCCGGCTCGGCCAGCGCGCCGCTCGCGGCCAATGTGGCGGCACAGCCCGCCTCCCGCGTGGCGCGCGGGGCCGCTCCGACCATCGAGCCGAGCGCTCCCGTCGCCGCCGGCCTGGTCGGCGGCGCCATCCCGCGCACCGCTTCGGCCAATGGCGCCATTCCGCGCGGCACCAGCGCTTTCGCGCCGGCCGGGGAGCCGGTCCAGCCGCCGAGCGATGCGTTCGAATCCGGGCCGATGCGCCTTCAGGGAGCCGTCCAGCCAGGCAAGGCGACGGCTGCGAGCCTGCGCCCCTCCGCCGCGGCGGGCATCAAGCCGGCGGCGAGGCCGAACGCCAAGGCGCAGCCAGCCAGGACGAAAGCCTTGAAGATTCCTCCCGCGAAACCCAAGCGGTCCGAGGCCGCCGCGAAGCCCAAACCCACGGCGAAAGCCAAGGGCAAGGGCGGCGACGCCTGAACAGCGTCGGAGGCCTGATTGGCAGAGGGGCGGACGAATGAAGGCGGGGGCCTGCTTCTCGCCTTTATGTCGGCGGCAGCCTTCGGCACCAATATAGTCAGCGCCCAGATCGCCGGCGCCGCCGGGCTCGGCGGCCCGCTGCTGGTGTTCTACCGCGTCCTCATCATGCTGGTGCTCGTGGGCGGCGTCGCGCTGCTCGCCGGTACCCGGCTCGCCCTCCTCCGGCACCAGCGCCGACCGGTGCTGTTGTTCGGCGTCACGACCGCGCTGGTCGGAATAGCCTATCTCTCCTCGGTCGCCTTCGTCCCGGTCTCGGTCGCGGCCGTCATCTTCTACACCTACCCCATGCTCATCGTCCTGGCCGAGCCGCTGCTGACGCGGAGCGCCTTCCGGGCCGACAGGCTCGCCGTGGCGCTGGTCGCCTTCCTCGGCATCGCGCTGGTGGTCGGGCCGGACCTGCGCGGGCTCGATCCACGCGGGCTGGCGCTGGCGGGGCTCGCCAGCGTGGCCGCCGCGGCCCAGTTCTTCGCCGCCTCCCGCTGCGCTGCGATCGCCACGATGCCGAAGCTGTTCTGGTCGCATGTCGTGATCCTGCCGGTTGCGCTCGCAATCGTGGTTCTGACCGGCGGTATCCTGCCGCCGCAAGCCTTCCTGCTCGCTCCCCTGGCGGTTGCCGTGACCTATGGCGGCTATCTGATCGGCTTCGTCCTTCAGATCCTGGCGCTGGCGCGCATCGCTCCAGGACCCGCCGGTCTCGCCTTCTGTGCCGAGCCGATCGTCGCCGTCGCGATCGCCGCCGTCGTCCTCGGCGAAAGGCTGGGCGCACTGCAATATGCCGGCGGCGGCCTTGTCATCGCGGCACTGACCGCTAATGTAATATTAGAACAAACGCGGCGACGTCCCCTGCCCGCCTGAGGCCTTTGAACGTGATGACCGGCGACCCCGCCCGCCCCGCCCCCATTCCCCTGACGCTGCTCACCGGCTTCCTCGGCGCCGGCAAGACGACCCTGCTCAACCGCCTGTTGAGGGACCCGGCCCTGGCCGACACCGTCGTGCTCATCAACGAGTTCGGCGAGGTCGGGCTCGACCATCTCATGGTCGAGGGCGTCGCGGACAACATGATTCTGCTCGAATCCGGCTGCCTGTGCTGCACCATCCGCGACGATCTGATCGTCACGCTGGAAGACCTGCTTCGCCGCCGCGACAATGGCCGTATCGGCGCGTTCTCCCGGCTCGTCATCGAGACGACAGGCCTTGCCGACCCCGCGCCGATCCTCAACGTCCTGATCAACCATCCCTATCTCGCCATGCGCTTCCGGCTCGACGGCGTCGTGACGCTGGTCGACGCGGTCAACGGGATGGCGACGCTCGACGCCCATGAGGAAGCGCGCCGGCAGGTCGTCGCCGCCGACCGGCTCGTGCTGACCAAGACGGATATCGCCGCACCCGAAAGCGTCGCGGCCCTGCGCTCCCGCCTGCTGGCGCTCAATCCCGGCATCGGGATCCTGCCACCGGATGCGGCGGCCTCGACGCTGCTGGGCGCCGGCCTCTACAATCTGGCACAGCGGCCCCACGCGCTGCGGCACTGGCTGGCGGAAGATGCCCTGCCGGGTCATCACGGCCACGCTCATCATGATCACCACCACCACGGCCATGAGCACCGTCACGGCCAGGCCGCGCACGACGTCAACCGCCACGACGCCGCGATCCGCGCCTTCGCGCTGACCGCCGAGCACCCGGTGGCGCAGCAGACCTTCGACCTGTTCTGGACGCTGCTGCGCTCGATCCACGGGCCGCGCCTGCTGCGGCTCAAAGGCCTCGTCCAGCTCGCCGACCAGCCGGAACGGCCGCTGCTGGTGCATGCCGTGCAGCAGATCCTGCATCCGCCGATCCGCCTCGACGCGTGGCCGGACAGCGACCGGCGCTCCCGCCTCGTCCTGATCGTCAAGGATGTCGAGGAGGAGACCGTCCAGCGGCTCTGGGCCGCCTTCCTCGGTCAGCAGGCCCGCACGGATGCCGTCCAGCCGGCCTGAGCGGGCCTTCAGGCCTCCGCGCGCAGCAGGCGGCGGATGATCTTGCCCGTCGTGGTCATGGGCAGCTCGTCGCGGAAAGCGATCTCGCGCGGGTATTCATGCGCCGCGAGCCGCGCCCGGACGAAATTCTGCAACTCCGAGACGAGGGCGGAGGAGGCACTGCGACCCGGCTTGAGCACCACGAAGGCCTTGACGATCTCGGTGCGCAGCGCATCGGGCTTGCCGACCGCCGCCGCCAGCGCCACGGCCGGATGCCGGAGCAGGCAATCCTCGATCTCGCCCGGCCCGATCCGATAGCCGGAGGAGGTGATGACGTCGTCGTCGCGGCCGATGAAGCGGAAATACCCGTCTTCGTCCTGCACACCCTCGTCGCCGGTCGTCATCCAGTCGCCGATGAATTTTGCCGCCGTGGCGGCCGGGTTGTTCCAGTAGCCGAGGAACATCACCGGGTCGGGCCGGCGCACCGCGATCTGACCCTCTTCGCCGGCAGCGCAGACCGTACCATCCGTCCGGATGATCGCCACCTCATGCCCCGGCACCGCCTTGCCGATCGCCCCCGGCCGGCTGACGCCGAGCGCGGCACTCGAGGCCAGCACGAGATTGCATTCGGTCTGGCCATAGGCCTCGTTGATGGTCAGGCCGAGCGCCTCGCGACCCCATTCCAGGGTCTCGGCGCCGAGCGCCTCGCCCGCGGCGGCGACCGTCCTGAGGTTCAGCTTGAAGCGCCCCTGTGGACTGCCGGCGCCACGCAGCATCCGGAGCGCGGTCGGTGGCACGAAGGCGTTACGGATACCGAGGTCCTGCATCAGCCGATAGGCTTCGTCCGGCTCGAAGCGCGTCACCGGCCGCGCCACCACCGCGACGCCGAAATGCAGCGCCGGGAGCAGCATGTTGAGCAGCCCGCCGGCCCAGGCCCAGTCCGCCGGCGTCCAGGCGAGATCGCCCGGTCGCGGCATGAACTCGTGCGGCATCTGCACGCCCGGCAGATGGCCCGGCAGCACGCGGTGGCCATGCAGGGCCCCCTTCGGATTGCCGGTCGTCCCAGAGGTGTAGATCATCAGCGCCGGATCGTCGGGCGTCGTATCGAGGGGCGTGAACTGCGGGCTCGCGCCGGCGAGCAATGCCTCCCAATCCTCGGTGCTGCCATCGCGGCCATCGGTCGAGATGGTGAGCGCCAGATCGGGCAAGGGCTCGCGAATCTGGCGCAGCTTCGCCAGCCCGGCCTCATTCGTCACGACGACCTTGGCGCCCGAATCCGCCAGCCGGTAGGCCAGCGCGTCGACGCCGAACAACGCCGCCAGCGGCACCGCGATGGCGCCGAGCTTGTAGGCTGCGAGATGGGCCGTCAGGACGGCACGTCCCTGCGGCAGCAGAATCGCGATGCGGTCTCCCCGCGTGACGCCGCGGGCCTGCAGCGCATTGGCGAGCCGGTTCGAATGCTCGCGGAACCAGCCATAGCTGACAGGCGCGACCTGCCAGTCTTTCGAGACCTCGATGATGGCCGGACGCTCCGGCTCGGCGCGCGCCCAGCGGTCGCAGACGTCTACGGCGATGTTGTAGCGATCGGGGATTCGCCAGCGGAAGGCATCGCGAAGGCGGGCATGGTCAGGCTGGTCGGGCAGATGCAACGAACCGGGATCCGGTGAAAAAGGCGCCGCAAGATAGGCACCTCTCCCGGCGCTGTCACCACCGGATCGGCCAGGCGGGACTGCGTGTGGCGCTTGTCAGAACAGCCGTTCGTCCATGGCCGGAAGATAGGCGTCGGTAAAGCTGTCCGCAGCACGCCCCCTGTCCTTGAAGGGCTGCGCCAGCGCGAGCTGGTCCAGGGCCTGCCCCCAGCGCACGGGATCGACCGCGCCGATTCCGTGCTGCCTGACATGGGGCGTCAGGACGTTCTGCTCCAGCGTCAGGACGAGTCGTTCGCGCTCGACGGCCGGCTGGGCATTCTCGGCCCGTCGGACGATCAACTGCACACCGAACTCGGGATCCGCGGCGACGTCCCGGATCCCGCGCAGGATCGCGCGCAGCAACCCCCGCACCGCACCCGGCTCGCTGGCCGCGAACTTCGCCGAGACCATGACGGCATGGCCGTAGAGCAGCAGCCCGTGATCGGCCATCGACATCTCAACGAGGTCGTCGGCGGGCACGCCGCGTGCCTTCAGGCTGGGAAGCGAGGATGGGCCATAGCCGAAGAAGCCGTCGACCTCGCCCGAGCCCAGCATCGGCTCGCGAACGGCGAAACCGATGTTCTCGAGCTTCACCTTGCCTTCGTCGATCCGGTTCAGCTTGCTGAAGATCGGCCACTGCGCGAAGGCGGCATCGCCCGCGGGGGCGCCGAGCCTCCGCCCCTCGAGGCTTGCAGGCAGCGGGGTTATCCCGCGGCTGCGTCGCCCGATGATCGCGAAAGGCGCCCGGTCGTGGACGATCATCACCGCCTTTGGGTCCTGCCCGGCATTCGCATCGCGGAAGCGGATCAGCGCATTGATATCGCCGAACGCGGCCTCGAAATCGCCCGAGGCCAGTTGAGCGGGAGCCTGGCGCGATCCGTTGATCGTCTCGAAGCGCACCTCCAGCCCCTCATCGCGGAAATGGCCCTTCTCCTGGGCGGCAAGCAGCAATGCCGTCGGCCCCTCGATGCGCCAGTCCAGCAGAAAGCGGATCGGCGCGGCCGCCCGCACCTCTCGGCTGGCCAGGCCCGATGCGGCGGCGCCGGCCCACGCGATGAAGGCGCGGCGCGAGAGCGGAACGAGTACGCGACGCGAAAGCACCGGCATCTGAACCTCGAAAACTCCCCTGGAGACACCGGCCCGGCCCATCTCGCCGACCCCGAGCTGCTTCCGAAAGCATCCTGACATCACAACGCGTTGAAATCACGTCAACATCGCCACGACTTTCGACATGCCCGTCAGAGCGGCAGCGCACCGTCCGTCTTGACCTCCTCCATGACGGCATAGGTGCGTGTCTCGCGCACTGCCGGCAGGGCCAGCAGGACCTCGCCGAGGAAGTGGCGGTAAGCGTTCATGTCGGCCACACGAGTCTTGACGAGATAGTCGAAGCCACCGGCGACCATATGGCATTCCAGCACCTCCGGCGCTCGCTTCACCGCCGCCGCGAAACGCTCAAAAGCATCAGGCGTCGTCTTGTCGAGATAGACCTCGACGAACACGAGGAGGTGCAATCCCAGCTTCGCCGGATCGAGCGTGGCGCGATAGCCCGTGATGTATCCGTCCCGCGTCAGTCGCTTCAGCCGCTCCCCCGTGGCGGTCGGGGACAAGCCGACCTTCTCGGCCAGCTCCACCCCCGCGATCCGGCCATCGGCCTGCAGCAGCGACAGGATGCGGCGATCCGTACGGTCAATCATGATAAATCTCTATCGATATCGATTTTTATAGAGAAATGTAAACCAGCAACGCCAGCAATGCCAATTGATATCCGGCAAGACTGCGACCATCCTTCAGATATCACCGATCGCCTTGCCGGAGCCTGTTCATGGCAACCCCCACCCTCCCGCCCTTCCGCGCGCCTTATGCCGAGGATGACGGCACCATCGCCGGCCGGCTGCTCGCGGGCAGCCGCCGTGATCCGGCCGCCAAGGCCCGGATCGATGCGCGCGCCACCGGACTGATCGAGGCGATCCGCACTCGCAAGGCCGGTCTGGGCGGCATCGAGGAGCTGCTGCGGGAATATTCGCTCTCGACCAAGGAGGGCCTCGCCCTGATGGTCCTGGCGGAAGCGCTGTTGCGCGTGCCCGACGCCGCCACCGCCGACCGGCTGATCGAGGACAAGCTCGGCCAGGGCGATTTCGCTCATCATGAAGCCAAGTCGGATGCGTTCCTGGTGTCCGCCTCGGCCTGGGCGCTCGGCATCACTGCGCGCGTCATCCAGCCGGGCGAGACGCCGACAGGCATCGTCAGCAGCCTGGCCAAGCGCCTGGGCGTCCCGACCGTGCGCACCGCGACACGTCAGGCCATGCGCGTGATGGGCAATCACTTCGTCCTTGGCCAGACCATCGAGGAGGCGCTGAAGCGTGCCCGCTCCGGCACGGGCAAGCTCTATCGCTACTCCTTCGACATGCTGGGCGAGGGCGCGCGCACGCAGGCCGATGCCGACCGCTACTTCACCTCCTATACCGCTGCGATCGACGCGATCGGCCGCTCGGCTGGCAACGACCGATTGCCGAACCGCCCGGGGATCTCGGTCAAGCTCTCGGCGCTGCACCCACGTTACGAGGCGACGAGCCATGAGCGGGTGATGACCGAGCTGGTGCCGAAGGCGATCGCGCTCGCCCGCCAGGCCAAGAGCTACGATCTCAACTTCACCATCGATGCCGAGGAGGCGGACCGGCTCGAACTCTCGCTCGATGTGATCGATGCCGTCTTCGCCGACACCTCGCTCGACGGCTGGGACGGCTTCGGCCTTGCCATTCAGGCGTATCAGAAGCGCGCCTCGGCGGTGATCGACCATATGGGTCGGCTAGCCGAGATGCATAACCGGCGCATGATGGTGCGACTGGTCAAGGGCGCCTATTGGGACACTGAGCTCAAGCGCGCCCAGGAGCGCGGCCTGCCCGACTATCCGGTCTTCACCCGCAAGGCGATGACCGACCTGAACTACGAGGCCTGCGCCGCCCAGCTCCTGAAGCTCAGGCCCCGCATCATCCCGCAATTCGCCACGCACAACGCGCTGACCGTCGCGACCGTGGCCGAGATGGCGGGCAATGCCGAAGGCTTCGAGTTCCAGCGCCTGCACGGCATGGGCGAGGCGCTCTACGAGAAGCTGCTGCGCGAGAACGACGGCTATGCCTGCCGCACCTATGCGCCGGTCGGAGGGCATCAGGACCTGCTTGCCTATCTCGTGCGGCGCCTGCTCGAGAATGGCGCCAACTCCTCCTTCGTCAGCGCCTCGGGGGACCCCGACGTGCCGGTTTCACAGCTCTTGCTCGCCCCCGCCGACATCATCGGCAGCCCCAGTGCCGCCCGCCATCGCCGCATTCCGCTTCCGGCCGATCTCTACGGCCCCTCGCGCAAGAACTCGGCCGGCACCGAGCTCGGCCATGAGGAGAGCCTCGATAGCCTGCTGAAGGAGATCGCCGCCGCCGGCAGCTTTCCGGATGCCGCGCCGATCATCGATGGAAAGCCCCAGCCCGGTGTCGCCCGCGAGGTGCGCTCCCCGATCGACGGCAAACCGATCGGCAAGGCGATCGAGGCCGACGCGGCAACGGCCGAGCGCGCCATGGCAGCGGCCGCAAAGGGCTTCCGCGCCTGGAGCGAGACGCCCGCCCGCATCCGCGCGGCGGCCCTGCGGAAGGCCGCCGACCTGATGGAGGCCCGTCGCGGCCTCTTGATCGCGCTGCTGCAAAGCGAAGCCGGCAAGACCATCGACGATGCGATCTCCGAAGTGCGCGAGGCGGTCGATTTCTGTCGCTACTATGCCGCCCAGGCGGAGGAGCACTTCGCCGCGCCGACCGTTCTGCCCGGCCCGACCGGCGAGGAGAACCGGCTGGTGCTGCGCGGTCGCGGCGCCTTTGTCTGCATCGCGCCCTGGAACTTTCCGCTCGCGATCTTCGCCGGACAGGTCGTGGCCGCGCTTGTGGCGGGCAACAGCGTCGTCGCCAAGCCCGCCCCGCAGACGCCGCTCATCGCCGCCGTCACCGTCAGGATCCTTCACGAGGCCGGCGTGCCGGCCACGGCGCTCCATCTCGTGCCCGGCGGCACCGAGGCGGGCGCGGCCCTCGTCGCGCATAAGGACGTGGCCGGCGTCGCCTTCACCGGCTCGACCGCCACCGCGCGCGGCATCAACCGGGCGCTCGCCGCCAAGGACGGGCCGATCGTACCGCTGATCGCCGAGACCGGCGGCCTCAACGCCATGATCGTCGATGCGACCGCGCTGCCCGAGCAGGTCAGTGACGACGTCGTGATGTCGGCCTTCCGCTCGGCCGGCCAGCGCTGCTCGGCCCTGCGCCTTCTGGTGGTGCAGGACGACGTCGCCGACAAGATGATCGAGATGATCGAGGGTGCGACCAGGGAGTTGAAGCTCGGCGATCCGCGCCGTCTCGACACTCATATCGGCCCGGTGATCGACGCCGCCGCCAAGCAGCGCCTGGACGGTCATCTCGCCGCCATGCGTCAGCAGGGCCGTGTTGCCTGGGCCGGGCAGGTGCCCGATCTCGGCGGCACCTTCGTGGCGCCGCATATCGTCAGGCTCGATCGGGTGAGCGACCTCACCGCCGAGCATTTCGGCCCCGTCCTTCATGTCGTGCGCTGGAAGGCTGGCGAGCTCGACAAGGTCATCGCCGCGATCGACGCCACCGGCTACGGCCTGACGCTCGGCGTCCACTCCCGCATCGAGGCGACGGTGGAACGTGTCGTCGAACGCCTCTCGGCCGGCAATGTCTACGTCAACCGCAACATCATCGGCGCGGTGGTCGGCGTGCAGCCCTTCGGCGGTCACGGGCTCTCCGGGACCGGCCCGAAGGCCGGTGGCCCGCATTACCTGACGCGCTTCGCCACCGAGCAGACGGTGACGATCAACACGGCTGCGGCCGGCGGCAACGCCAGCCTGATCGCGATGGGCGAATGATCGGAGGGGCCATGCAGCCCCTCCTCTTCCGTCGCCCGGCACGGATGAAGAACTTCAGGCGGCGCGATAGCGCGCCAGCCAATGTGCGTAGGGCGGCGGCAAGGTCGCCCAGGCCGGGTTCTCGACGCCGAGCGCCTGTGCCGCAGCATAAGGCCAGTGCGGATTGGCCAGCAGCGGCCGGCCGAGCGTCACGAGGTCGACCTTGCCTTCCCGCACCAGCGCATCGGCCTGCTCGGGCTGGCTGATGTACCAGCTCGTCGAGGCCGGCAGGCCGGCTTCGCGGCGCACCCGCTCGGCGATGGGCGCCAGGAAAGCCGGACCCCACGGGATCTTCGCCTCGTTGGTCGAGAAGCCGACGCTCACGTCGATGAAGTCGAGCCCCTCCTCCTTGAAGCGCTTCACCAGTTCGATCGCCTCGGCCAGTGTTTCCTCGTCGCGCCCGTCATACTCGATCACGCCGAGCCGGGCGGAGAGCGGCCGGTTCGCCGGCCAGACCTTGCGCACGGCCGCCAGCGTCTCGATCAGGAAGCGGCTGCGGTTCTCGAAGCTGCCGCCATAGGCGTCCTCGCGCCTGTTGGCATGCCGCGACAGGAAGCTTTGCGCGAGATAGCCATGGGCGAAGTGCAGCTTCAGCCACTGGATGCCGATGTCGCGGGCACGCTCGGCCGCCGCGACGAAATCGCCGCGCACGCGCTCGATATCGGCCATGGTCATCGCGCGCGGCACGCGCGGAAGCCCGCCGCCCTGCGCGACCGCAGAAGGCGCGATCGTTTCCCAGCCGCGCTCGTCATTGGCCGGGATATGGTCGTCGCCCTCCCAGGGCAGGTTGGCGCTGGCCTTGCGCCCGGCATGGCCGATCTGGATGCCGGAGACCGCACCGGCCTTGCGCATCTCCGCGACGATCGGCGCCAGCGCCTGCGCCTGTCCGTCGTTCCACAGCCCGAGGCAGCCGGGCGTGATCCGCCCTTCCGGAGAGACTCCGGTCGCCTCGATCACCACCAGCCCGGCACCGCCGCGCGCCAGCCCGGCAAGATGCGCCCGGTGCCATTCATTCGCGACGCCGTCCTGCGCCATGTACTGGCACATCGGCGAGGCGATGATGCGATTGCGAAGGGTGATGTCCTTCAGGCTGAAGGGATCGAACAGGCCCGGCATGATGCGGCTCCGTGCAAATGAGTTTTGATGCTTCGATAGTTCGATATTTTTCGAACTTTGGCAAGTTCAAACCTTTGTGATAGGCTGCGTCCATGCGCCATGCCCGCCTGCCCGCCTCTGAAGAAATCGCGCTCGAAGACGTCTTCCACGCGTTGAGCGACCCGTTCCGACTGGAAGTCGTTCGCCGGCTCGCGACCGAGGGCGAGCAAAGCTGCCAGGCACTGGAGGGCGACCGGCCGAAATCCAGCGTTTCCCATCATTTCCGCGTGCTGCGCGAGGCCGGGTTGATCCGTACCCGCAACGAGGGCGTGACGCGGATGAACGCGTTGCGGCGGGACGATATCGAGCAGCGCTTCCCGGGCCTGCTCGCCTGCGTCGCGCCCAGGCGCGACGACTGAGCTCCCTTTTCCGATCCGTTCGGCACCGCCCGATGCTCGCGCCATGAGCCTCCCCTATCGTCCCAATGTCGGCATCGCCCTGTTCAATGCGCAGGGCCTCGTTTTCGCCGGCCGCTCGCACAGCGCCGGCCCCGAGATCGTCCTGCCGGGCTTCGACTGGCAGATGCCCCAGGGCGGTATCGACCCCGATGAGGACATCGACGCCGCCGCCCGCCGCGAACTGGAGGAGGAGACGGGAGTGACGCAAACCGAACTGCTTGCCGTGACCGGCGAATGGTGGAGCTACGATTTTCCACCCTATGACGGCCCGCCGCACAAGCTCTCGGCGTTCCGGGGCCAGCGTCAACGCTGGGTCGCGTACCGCTTCACCGGCGACGACGCGGCGATGGATATCGCCAAGCCCAATGGCGACGAGCCGCCCGAGTTCAGCGAATGGCGCTGGCGGCCGCTTGCCGAGATGCCTCGGCTGGTCGTGCCGTTCAAACGGCCGGTCTACGAGAAGGTGGTGCAGGCCTTCGCGGCATTCGCGGCGCCTTGAGCCGATAGCGCGCCATCAGCGCGCGCAGCGGGGCGCAGGCCCGAAAGCCCCGTGCGGAATGGAGCGCCGCTTCATCCGGAGTGCTCCGGTCAAACCCGGATATGATGACCGGCTGGCTATACCAACGAAAAAGGGCCGCACATGCGGCCCTTGTGCATTCCGAAGCTCAGGCGCAGATCACGCCGCCTTGCGCTGCTCGAAGACGTGCTTGAACTCGCGCAGCTGCACCAAGGTCTCGTGCAGTCGCTTCTTGTCCTCTTCCGTGTGGGCGCCGGCAATGCGCGTCTCGACGGTCAGGATCTCGGCGTCGAGCACGCCGGTGTCGACATCCTCGAGGAACTTGCCCTGCTCGGCCAGGATCGTCGTCGTCTCGTGGTTGACCTCGACGAGGCCGCCATTGACGAAGAATTCCTTGCCGTTGCTCTCGGTGGTCTGGACGAAGACAATGCCGGTCTTGAGCGTCGCGACGAGCGGCGCATGGCCGGCGAGCACGGTCATCTCGCCCTCGACGGAGGGGACGATGACGCTGACGACATCGCCCGAGAACAGGATGCGCTCCGGCGAGACGAGTTCGAACTTGAAGGTGGCCATCGTTTCATTCTCCCCGGCTCGTCATGGCCGGGTCTGACCCGGCCATCTCGGAAACCAGCGGTTTCTGGTCATGAGATCCCCGGGACGAGCCCGGGGATGACGCATACCGCAGCTTACGCGGCCTCGGCGGCCAGGCGCTGGGCCTTCTCGACGGCTTCCTCGATCGAGCCGACCATGTAGAAGGCCGCCTCCGGCAGGTGGTCGTACTTGCCCTCGACCAGACCCTTGAAGCCCTTGATCGTGTCCTCGAGCGAGACGAGCTTGCCGGGCGAGCCGGTGAAGACTTCCGCGACGTGGAAGGGCTGCGACAGGAAGCGCTCGATCTTGCGGGCGCGGGCGACCGTCATCTTGTCGTCTTCCGAGAGCTCATCCATGCCCAGGATTGCGATGATGTCCTGCAGCGCCTTGTAGCGCTGGAGCACCTGCTGGACCTGGCGGGCTACCGCGTAGTGCTCCTCGCCGACGATGTCGGCCGAGAGCATGCGCGAGGTCGAGTCGAGCGGGTCGACCGCCGGATAGATGCCCTTTTCCGCGATCGAGCGCGACAGCACGGTCGTGGCGTCAAGGTGGGCGAAGGAGGTCGCCGGCGCCGGGTCGGTCAGGTCGTCCGCCGGCACGTAGATCGCCTGCACCGAGGTGATCGAGCCCTTGGTCGTGGTGGTGATGCGCTCCTGCAGGTTGCCCATGTCGGTGGCGAGCGTCGGCTGATAGCCCACCGCCGAAGGAATGCGGCCGAGCAGCGCCGACACTTCCGAGCCTGCCTGGGTGAAGCGGAAGATGTTGTCGACGAAGAACAGCACGTCCTGACCCTGGTCGCGGAAGTGCTCGGCGACGGTGAGGCCCGAAAGCGCGACACGCATACGGGCGCCCGGGGGCTCGTTCATCTGGCCATAGACGAGGGCGCACTTGGAGCCGGCGGTCGAGCCGTTGTTCTCCTTCGGGTCCTTGTTGACGTTCGACTCGATCATCTCGTGATAGAGGTCGTTGCCTTCACGGGTGCGCTCGCCGACGCCGGCGAACACCGAGTAGCCGCCATGGGCCTTCGCGACGTTGTTGATCAGCTCCATGATCAGCACGGTCTTGCCGACGCCGGCGCCGCCGAACAGGCCGATCTTGCCGCCCTTGGCGTAGGGAGCCAGCAGGTCGACCACCTTGATGCCGGTGACGAGGATCTGCGCCTCGGTCGACTGCTCCGAATAGGCAGGGGCCGGCTGGTGGATGCCGCGGGTCGTGGTGGTCAGGATCGGGCCGGCTTCGTCGACCGGCTCGCCGATGACGTTCATGATGCGGCCGAGGCACTCGTCGCCGACCGGCACGGCGATCGGGGCGCCGGTATCGGTCACCGACTGGCCGCGAACCAGACCTTCGGTCGAGTCCATCGCGATGGTGCGCACCGTGTTCTCGCCGAGATGCTGCGCAACCTCGAGGACGAGGCGGTTGCCGAGGTTCTCGGTCTCCAGCGCGTTCAGAATCTCCGGCAGGGCGCCATCGAACTGCACGTCGACGACGGCGCCGATGACCTGGGCAACGCGGCCGGTGCCGGTGTTGGCGGGCTTCTCGGCGGTCTTCTTGGTGGTCTTGGTAGCGGCTTTGGCCATGGCGGAACCTCGGGACTAGCGCATTCGGATGTTTCGGCAGCCGGCGGCTTGCGCCACCGGCGAAGGCTGGGCGGTTAGAGCGCTTCCGCGCCGGAGATGATCTCGATCAGTTCCTTCGTGATCATCGCCTGGCGCGAGCGGTTGTAGAGCGTGGTCTGCTTCTTGATCATCTCGCCGGCGTTACGCGTGGCGGAATCCATCGCCGACATGCGCGCGCCCTGCTCGGAAGCGGCATTTTCCAGCAGCCCGCGCAGGATTTGGACGGTCAGGTTGCGCGGCAGCAGCGTCTCGAGGATCTCGCCCTCGTCCGGCTCGTAGTCGTAGACGGCTTCGGTCTGCTTCGTCCCTTCCGGGATCTCGGCCGGGATGATGCGCTGTGCCGTCGGGATCTGCGCGATCACCGAGCGGAACTTCGAGAAGAACAGCGTCGCAACGTCGAACTCGCCGTTGTTGAAGCGGGTCAGGATGTTCTGGGCGATGGCCTCGGCGTTGACGAAGCCGACCTGCTTGAACTCGCGCAGGTCGATGAACTCGATGATGTCGCTGGCGAACTGGCGACGCAGGATATCGTAGCCCTTCTTGCCGACGCAGATGATCTTGACGGTCTTGCCCTCGGCCTTCAGCGCCAATGCCTTGTCGCGGGCGAGGCGGGCGATCGAGGAGTTGAAGGCGCCGCACAGGCCGCGCTCGGCGGTCAGCACCAGCAGCAGCTGCACCTTGTCCGAGCCTGTGCCGGCGATCAGACGCGGGGCGCTCGAACCGGACACGCCGGAAGCGAGATTCGCCAGCACCGTTTCCATGCGTTCGGCATAGGGACGTGCGGCCTCGGCGGCCATCTGCGCCCGGCGCAGCTTCGCAGCCGCGACCATCTGCATGGCCTTGGTGATCTTCTGCGTCGCCTTCACCGAGGCGATGCGGTTTCTAAGATCCTTCAAAGAAGGCATGTGGCGCTCTCACCCCGTCATGGTCGACCGCGTCGACCATCCACGTCTTGAACCTAGATCTCATCACCCACGCACGCCGCCTTCGCGGCGAAAACGTGGATGGCCGGGCCGAGCCCGGCCATGACACCTGCAGATCAGGCGAAGGACTTCGCGAAGCCCTCGACGATCTCCTTCAGCTTCGCCGCATTGGCGTCCGAGAGATCCTTGGACGAGCCGATCTCGTCGAGGAGGTCGGCATGCTTCGAACGGACCAGAGCCAGCAGGCCGTCCTCGAAGGCACGAACCTTGTTGACCGGCAGCGGGTCGAGATAGCCGTTCACGCCGGCATAGATCACGACGACCTGCTCTTCCATCTTCAGCGGCGAGAACTGCGGCTGCTTGAGCAGCTCGGTCAGGCGGGCGCCGCGATTGAGCAGGCGCTGCGTGACCGCGTCGAGGTCCGAGCCGAACTGGGCGAAGGCGGCCATCTCGCGATACTGGGCGAGCTCGCCCTTGATCTTGCCGGCGACCTTCTTCGTCGCCTTGGTCTGCGCCGACGAACCGACGCGCGACACCGACAGGCCGACGTTCACCGCCGGGCGGATGCCCTGGTAGAACAGGTCCGTCTCCAGGAAGATCTGGCCGTCGGTGATCGAGATCACGTTGGTCGGGATGTAGGCGGACACGTCGTTCGCCTGCGTCTCGATGACCGGCAGCGCCGTCAGCGAGCCGAGGCCGGCGGCCTCGCCCATCTTCGCCGCGCGCTCGAGCAGGCGGGAGTGGAGATAGAACACGTCGCCCGGATAGGCCTCGCGGCCCGGCGGGCGGCGCAGCAGCAGGGACATCTGGCGGTAGGCGACGGCCTGCTTCGACAGGTCGTCATAGATGATCACGGCGTGCATGCCGTTGTCGCGGAAGAACTCGCCCATGGCGCAGCCGGCGAAGGGCGCCAGGAACTGCATCGGGGCGGCATCCGAGGCGGTGGCCGCGACGACGATCGAGTACTCCAGAGCGCCACGCTCCTCGAGCACCTTCACGAACTGGGCGACAGTCGAGCGCTTCTGGCCCACGGCGACGTACACGCAGTAGAGCTTCTGGCTCTCCGGGGCGCCTTCCGCGTTCAGCGACTTCTGATTGAGAATCGTGTCGAGCGCGACGGCGGTCTTGCCGGTCTGGCGGTCGCCGATGATGAGCTCGCGCTGGCCGCGGCCGATCGGGATCAGGGCGTCGATCGCCTTGAGGCCGGTCGCCATGGGCTCGTGCACCGACTTGCGCGGGATGATGCCGGGCGCCTTGACGTCGACGCGGGCGCGGGTCTTGGCCTTGATCGGGCCCTTTCCGTCGATCGGGTTGCCGAGCGCGTCGACGACGCGGCCGAGCAGCTCCTTGCCGACGGGAACGTCGACGATGGCGCCGGTGCGCTTGACGGTCTGGCCTTCCTTGATCTCGCGGTCGGAGCCGAAGATCACGACGCCGACATTGTCGCTCTCGAGGTTGAGCGCCATGCCGCGCACGCCGGATTCGAATTCGACCATCTCGCCGGCCTGGACCTTGTCGAGGCCATAGACGCGGGCGATGCCGTCACCGACGGAGAGAACCTGACCGACCTCGGTGACGGAAGCTTCGGAGCCGAAGTTCGAAATCTGGGCCTTCAGGATGGCGGAGATTTCAGCGGGGCGGATGTCCATCAGCCGACCTCTTTCATGGCAAGACGAATTGAATTGAGCTTGGTTTTCAGCGAGGCGTCGACCATGCGGGAGCCCATCTTGACGACGAGCCCGCCGATCAGCGCCGGGTCGACCTTGACGAGCAGGTCGACATCCTTGCCGGCGACGCCCTTCAGCGCCGCGCGGATCTCGTCGACGCGCTTGGCCGTGGGCTCCTCGGCGACCGTCACCTCGGCGGAGACGATGCCCTTGGCCTCGGCGACCAGGCGCTTGTAGCCTGCGATCATGCCCGGCAGCGCGAAGAGACGGCGCTTGCTGGCGACGAGGCCGATGAAATTGGCGGCGATACCGGTGATGCCGGCCTTTTCGAGCACGGCCTTGATCGCGGCGACCTGCTCCTCGGCGGTGAAGGCCGGGCTCTCGATCAGGCGGTTGAGGTCGGCGCTCTCGGCAAGCAGGCCATTGAAGGAATCGAGGGCGGCGGCAACGGTGTCGACGGCACCGTTCTCCTCAGCCAGCTCGAACAGAGCGGTGGCATAGCGCTGAGCTACGCCCGACACCAATGTCCCCTGCGATCCGCCTTCAGCCACGCTTCCCGTCTCTCGTTTCAAGGAACCGCACCGGCGACCTTCCTGGAAGAAGGTGGAGTGCATGGTCCCGGCGCTGCGAGTATCATTCGCGCAAAGCCGGCTAGACGACTTCGCGACCGAAATGTGGCGGTGCACTAGCATGCGGTTCCGGGGCACGCAATCGCTGATTGGGCGATGGAAGTGGCGATTTCGCCACGGCTTTCCGCAATTCGATGGAATCTAGAGGAAGCTTTGCGGATCGACGTCGACGGCGACCCTGACCGAGCCCTTGGCCTTGGGTCCGCGCTTCAACCAGCCCCGCAGATAGTCCTGCAGATTGACCTCGCGCGTCGTCCTGACGATCAGACGCATGCGATGGCGCCCGCGCAGCACCGCCAGCGGCGCTTCCGCCGGCCCGAGCACCACGATTCCGTCGCCCGCCTCCGCACAGCGCGCCAGCGCACGCGCATGCGCTTCAGCCTCCGATTGGCTGTTGGCCGAGACGATCAGCGCGGCGAGCCGGCCGAAGGGAGGCAGCCCCGCCGCCTCGCGCGAGGCCTCCTCTGCGGCATAAAACCGCTCCGGGTCTCCTGAGACCAACGCCTTCAGCACCGGATGCTCGGGATCATGCGTCTGAAGCAGGGCCCGGCCGGGCTTCTCGCCCCGTCCCGCGCGGCCGGTCACCTGGCGGAGCGCCTGGAAGGTCCGCTCGGCCGCGCGTGGATCGCCCGACGTGAGGCCGAGATCGGCATCGATCACCCCGACCAGCGTCATTCCCGGGAAATTATGGCCCTTGGCGACGAGCTGCGTGCCGATGACGATGTCAAACTCGCCCTCGGCCACCGCCATCAGTTCCTGCTTCAGCCTTTCGGTGCCTCCCGGAAAATCGCTGGAGAGCACGATCGCGCGCGCCTGTGGAAAAAGCGTCGCCACCTCCTCGGCCAGCCGCTCCACGCCCGGCCCGCACGCGATCAGGCTCTCGGGGGAATGGCATTGCGGGCACTCATGCGGCCGCCGCTCGACATGGCCGCAATGATGACAGATCAGCGCGCGCCGGAAGCGGTGGTCGACCAGCCATGCCGTGCAGTTCGGGCATTGGAAGCGGTGGCCGCAGTCCCGGCAAAGCGTCAGCGGTGCATAGCCGCGCCGGTTGAGGAAGAGCAGCGACTGCTCCTTGGCCTCGAGATTGACCTCGACCGCCTTGACCAGCGCGCCCGAGAGCCAGCGCCCGCGCTCCGGCTTGTCGCGGCGCAGGTCCACCAGCCCGAGCTTCGGCAACTCGCGCCCGCCGAAGCGCTCCGGCAGCTTCAGATGGGCGTAGCGCCCGCGCTCGGCATTGACGCGGGTTTCGAGCGAGGGTGTGGCGGAAGCGAGCACCACCGGCGCATTCTCGATGCGCCCCCGAACCACCGCCATGTCGCGCGCATGATAGGAGACGCCGTCCTCCTGCTTGTAGGCGCTCTCATGCTCCTCATCGACGACGATCAGGCCGAGATCCCTGTACGGCAGGAACAGGGCCGAGCGGGCGCCGGCCACGACCTTCGCCTCGCCAGTCGCGATCGCCGCCTGCAGGCGCTCGCGTCGGCGCCCGGTCACGGCCGAATGCCAGAGCCCCGGCCGCACGCCGAAGCGCGCCTCGAAGCGGTCGATGAACTGCGCGGTCAGCGCGATCTCCGGCATCAGGATCAGGCTCTGCCGGCCGAGCCTGATCGCCGCCGCCACCGCCTCGAAATAGACCTCGGTCTTGCCTGAACCGGTGACGCCTTCGAGCAGCGAAACGCCGAACGCCCTCGCCTGCACGGACGCGACCAGCGCCTGCGCGACCTCCGCTTGCCCTTCCGAAAGCTCCGGCACCGCATGGTCTGGATCGGGCACGGCCGCGATCGCCTCGCGCGGCATCGGCTCGACGATGAAGGTGCCGGCGTCGACCAGGGAATCGATCACCGCCGCGCTGACCGAGGCCGCCTCCGCCAGAGCCGATTTCGCGATCAGCAGCCCGCCCTCAGCCGCCGCAATGGCCCGCGCTCTCGCGGGGGTCATCCGTCCCGGCGGCGGGCCGGCAAGCCTGACGCCGAGCTTCGGACGTTCGGGCGTATCGTCCGGCTGCCTGCGCAGGGCCAGCGCCAGCACGGACCCTTTGGGCGCGAGCGTGTACCAGGCGACCCAGTCGACGAGCTTGCGCAGCGCCGGATCGAGCGGCGGCATGTCGTATTTGCCGGTGACCTTCTTGAGGTTGCCGCCGCGTCCGTTGCCCACGTCCCAGACCACGCCGACCGTCTCGCGCGGTCCGAGCGGCACCTGCACGACATCGCCTGGCTTGAGGACGAGCCCGGCCGGAACGGCGTAGCTGTAGGCCTGGTCGAGTCCGAGCGGGATCAGCACGTCCACCGTGCCGCCTGCGATCATGTCCGCGGTTTCGTCCATGCCGCGTGTCTAGCACCGATTCGGCTGGTGTTAAGGCAGGAGCGTCATGCTTCGCGCATGAACGATTTCGACTCCTTCCGGCGGGACTGGCTCGCGCATCTGGCAGCCGAGCGGCGCCTCTCGCCCAAGACGCTGGAGGCCTATGCACGCGATCTCGGCCAGTTCGGGGCCTTCCTGACCGAGCATCTCGGCGGTGCACCGACGCTCGCGGACATCGCCGGCCTGAAGCCGGTCGACCTGCGCGCCTTCCTCGGTCGGCGCCGTCGCGACGGCGTCGGCAACCGCACGCTGATGCGCCAGCTTGCGGCATTGCGCTCCTTCGCCCGCTTCGGCGAGCGCAGCGGCAAGCTCACCGCAGCCGCCTTCGCCGCGACGCGCGGACCGCGCCTCGGCAAGTCGCTGCCGCGCCCGCTCGAGCCGTCGGCCGCCCGTGCCATTACCCAGGCCGATACCCGCGCCGGCGAGGAGCGGGAGCAATGGATTCTTGCTCGCGACGCTGCCGTGCTCGGCCTGCTCTATGGCAGCGGCCTACGCATTTCGGAAGCGCTCTCGCTCGCCCGCGCCCAGGCGCCGCAAAGCGCCGGCGAGACGCTGACCGTGATCGGCAAGGGCAACAAGACCCGCATGGTCCCGGTGCTGCCCGTCGTGGTCGCGGCAATCGCGGAGTATCTCAAGCTCTGCCCCTGGCGCCTGCCGCCGGAAGGCCCGCTCTTCGTCGGCGCCAAGGGTGGGCCGCTCTCGCCCCGCATCATCCAGCTCGCGGTCGAGGGCCTGCGCGGCGCGCTTGGCCTGCCCTCCTCCGCCACGCCACATGCCCTGCGCCACTCCTTCGCGACCCATCTGCTCGGCCGCGGCGGCGACCTGCGCGCCATCCAGGAACTGCTCGGCCATGCCTCGCTCTCGACGACGCAGATCTATACCCGGATCGATTCAGCCCGGCTGATGGCCGCCTATGACGCGGCTCATCCGCGGGCGCGCACTGCCTGAATCCGGCTGTTCAATAATGGATTGCGCCGCGGATGCCGCCGCCACAGGCGATGGCATCGCCGTTGATCGCGACGCTGCGCGGCGAGGCCAGGAAGGCGACGATATCCGCGACCTCGGCCGCATCAACGAGCCGCCCGATGGTTACGTTGGAGGCCATGCCGGCCTCAACCTGGGCTTCGCTCTTGCCGCCGGCCGCCGCCCGCGCCGCGACGACCGCGGCGGTCTTCTCCGTCCGTGTCAGGCCGGGATGGACCACCGTGACGTTGATCCCCTGCGGGCCGAGCTCATCGGCGAGGTTCTTGCTGAGCGCAGCGACCGCGACGTTGCGCATCGAGCCGATGGTCGAGCCGGTGGAGCGCGCGGCAAGGCCGCTGATGTTGATGATCCGCCCCCAGCCCTGCGCCGCCATATAGGGCGCGGCCTCGCGTGCCATCCGCAGATAGCCCATCACCTTGACGTCGACATCGTCCCAGAACAACGCGTCGGTGATCGCGGCAAGCTTCGGCGGCGGCGCCTGCCCGCCCGGCTTGCCGGCCGCGTTCACCAGGATGTCGAGACCGCCGAGAACCTTGGCCGCCTGGGCGACCAATGCCTTGACGGAGTCGTCGAGCCGGGTATCGACGGCGTGGCCGATGACCCTGCGCCCGGTCTCGGCCGCGAGCGCGGAGGCCGCCTCGGCCAGCTCGGCGGCGTTGCGCGCGGCGATGACGACATCGACGCCTTCGAGCGCGAGCTGCCGGGCGATGGCGCGGCCGATGCCCTTGCTTCCGCCGGTTACCAGCGCGCGCTTGCCCTCGAGCTGCAGATCCATGCGGGGTCTCCTGTCGGCGTATTCAGATAGAGGGCGGGTACGTTGACAGCGATGGACCGGCTTTGCGCCGCGTGCAAGCGCCGGCAGCACCATGTGATCGCAGCACGCCTCTCTGGCGCACTAGTATACCAGGGAATTGACCCTCGCCTCGCGCAGTCCTAGAGATCGCTCACTCATTCGGGAGATGCCCATGCTGCTGCACGACGATCGCCTCTTTCCCGCCGATCCGGTGACCCGCGGCATCGCACGACGGCTCTTCGCCACGGTGCGCGACCTGCCGATCATCTCCCCGCACGGCCACACCGACCCGCGCTGGTATGCCGAGAACAATGCCTTTCCCGATCCCGCGACGCTTTTCGTCAAGCCAGATCACTACATCTTCCGCATGCTTTATTCGCAAGGCGTGCGGCTCGAGCAGCTCGGCATCCCGCGCAAAGACGGCGCTCCGGTCGAGACCGACCCGCGCAAGATCTGGCAGCTCTTCGCCAGCCACTGGCACCTCTTCCGCGGCACGCCGACGCGGCTGTGGTTCGAGCACGCGGCCTCGACGATCTTCGGCGTCAACGAGCGGCTGACCTCCGAGAACGCCGACCGGATCTACGACAAGATCGCCGCCAAGCTGGAAGAACCGGAGCTGCGCCCCCGCGCCCTGTTCGAGCGCTTCAACATCGAGGCGATCAGCACGACCGAAGGCGCGCTCGACGATCTCAAATGGCACGACATGGTCCGCGACTCCGGCTGGAGCGGCAAGGTCGTCACGGCCTATCGGCCCGACAGCGTCGTCGACCCGGAATTCGAGGGCTTTGCCGAGAATCTCGAAAAGCTCGGCGAACTGACCGGCGAAGATATCGGCTCCTGGACCGGCTATCTCGCGGCCCACCGCCAGCGGCGCGGCTATTTCAAGAAACGCGGCGCAACATCGTCCGACCATGGCCATGCCACGGCGCGCACCGCCAACCTCTCCGACGCCGATGCGGAAAAGCTCTACGCCAAGATCCTCAAGGGCAAGGTCTCGGCCAAGGATGCCGATCTGTTCCGCGGCCAGATGCTGACCGAGATGGCGAAGATGAGTCTCGACGACGGGCTCGTGCTGCAGATCCATCCCGGCTCCTGGCGCAATCACAACGCTGCGCTGTTCGAACAGTTTGGCCGCGACATGGGCTGCGACATCCCGACCGCGACCAACTATGTCGAGGCGCTGAAGCCCCTGCTCGACGCCGTCGGCAACGAGCCGAACCTCACCGTCATCGCGTTCACCCTGGACGAGACCAGCTATTCGCGCGAGCTCGCCCCGCTCGCCGGGCACTACCCGGCGCTGCGGCTCGGGCCGGGCTGGTGGTTCCTCGATGCGCCCGAAGCGATGCTGCGCTTCCGCGAGCTGACCACGGAGACGGCCGGCTTCTACAATACCGTCGGCTTCAACGACGACACCCGCGCCTATCTCTCGATCCCCGCCCGCCACGACGTCGCCCGGCGCGTCGACTGCGCCTATCTCGCCAAGCTCGTCGCCGAGCACCGGCTCGACGAGGACGAAGCGGCCGAGGTGGCGCACGACCTCGCCTACCGCCTCGCCAAGGAGGCCTATAAGCTGTGACCCGCCTCTGCGCCGCCACCCTCGCGAGCCTGCCGGCCACGGTTCGCCGCCCGGCCTATGATCGCTCGGCCCTCAAGCCAGGCATCGTCCATCTCGGCCTCGGCGCCTTCGCCCGCGGCCATCTCGCCGAATACACCGAGGATGCGCTTGAGCAGCGCTTTGGTGCCTGGGGCATCGTCGGCGCGAGCCTCCAGCGCCCCGACCAGCGCGACCGACTCCAGCCGCAGGACGGGCTCTACACCCTCCTGAAGCTTGCCCCCACCGGGCCGGAGCTGCGGGTCATCGGCTCGGTCCTGGACGTTCTGGTCGCACCGGAGAACCCTGCCGCCCTCATCGCCAGGCTGGCTTCTCCCGAGACGCGCATCGTCTCGCTCACCGTCACGGAGAAGGGCTATTGCCACGATCCGGCGACCGGGAAGCTCAAGGCCGGTCATCCCGACATCCTGCACGACCTCGAAAACCCGGACGCACCGCGTTCCGCTATCGGCATCCTGGTCGCGGGCCTGCGAGTCCGCCGGGCCGAAGGCCGCGCTGCGTTCACCGCACTCTGTTGCGACAACCTCCCCTCCAACGGCCATGTGCTGCGCGGCCTCGCCCGCGACTTCGCAGCGTTGACGGACGACAAGCTCGCAGCCTGGATCGAGACCGACGTCGCCTTCCCCGCCACCATGGTCGACCGCATCGTTCCCGCTACCACCGAGGCGGACATCGCCGAGGTCGCGAAGCTGATCGGCCAGGACGATGCCGCCCCGGTGATCGGCGAGCCCTTCCGGCAATGGGCGATCGAGGACGTCTTCGTGCAAGGCAGGCCCGAGTGGGATGAAGTCGGCGCGCAGATGGTCTCGGAGGTCGCACCCTTCGAGTTCATGAAGCTCAGGATGCTGAACGGCGCACATTCCTCGCTCGCCTATCTCGGCTATCTCGCCGGCCACGAGACGGTGGCCGAAGCGAGCGGCGACCCGGTCTTCGCCCGCTTCCTCCAGGGCCTCTGGGCCGAGATCATTCCGACCGTGCCAGCGCCGCAGGGCGTCGTGCTGGTGGATTACGCCAAGGCCCTGCTCTCCCGCTTCCAGAACCCGGCGATCCGTCACCGCACCTGGCAGATCGCCATGGACGGCTCGCAGAAGCTGCCGCAGCGCCTGCTCGGCACCATCCGCGAACGGCTGAAGGACGGCGCGCCCATCGACCACCTCGCGCTCGGCGTCGCCGCCTGGATGCGCTACGTCACCGGCACCGACGAGAAGGGCGGCGCCATCGATGTGCGTGACCCGCTTGCCGCCGAGCTGAAGCGCCGCGCCGAAGCCGCCGGCGGCAACGCCGAGGCGCTGAGCGCGAGCCTGCTCGGCATCGAGGCGATCTTCGGGGCCGACCTGCCGGGCGAGGAACGCTTCAGCAAGCCGCTCGCCGCGCATCTGGCTTCGCTGTTCGGCAAGGGTGCCAAGGCTACGGCGGCGAGCCTGGGCTGAGGGCGCGGCCATGCCGGGCTCCGGACGCTCGCGGCCCGGCATCACGCCCCTTGATCCTGCCTTTCATCCGGCGCCAGATGCGCGCGATGCTTCGCGCGCTTACCGCCTTCGCCTTCGTGATCCTTGCCGCCGCCAGCGCCGCGGCGCAGGAGGCGCCGCGCGTCGCCATCCCGAATTTCTGGGATCCGCGCATCCGGATCGATCGTCCCGAGCCCGGCCCGCCGCGGGTCGTGCGCTTTCTCACCGACGATAATTATCCGCCCTTCCATTTCGCCGGGCCGGACGGGGCGCTGACCGGCTTCTCGGTCGAGCTCGCCCGCGCCGTCTGCGAAAAGCTGGGCTGGACCTGCACCATCCAGCCGCGCCGCTTCGACACCTTGCTGGATTCGCTCGGCGAGGCCCGCGGCGACGTGCTCGCCGCGGCGATGAATCTCACCCCGGCGATCAGGGAGCGCTTCGCCGCCAGCCATCTCTATTTCCGCGCGCCGGCCCGCTTCGTCACGACACGCGGAAACACCCGGGCCGCGCTCGACGGCGAGAGCCTCCACGGACGGCGCGTGGCGGTCGTCTCCGGCACGGCGCACCAGGCCTTCCTCGACAAGCTGATGCCCTTCGTGCAGCGCCGGGAAACCAGCAACCTCAACGCCGCTGTCGCGGCATTGCGCAGCGGCGATGCCGAATACGTCTTCGGCGACGGCACCGCGCTCGCGCTGCTGATCGCGGCCAGCGGCGGCGAACTCGCCTTCTCCGGCGGCCCCTACCTCGAAAGCCGCTATTTCGGCGAGGGCGTCGCCTTCCTGCTGCGCAAGGACGATCCCGCCCTGAAGCGCGCCATCGACTACGCGCTGCAGGGCCTCTGGGATGACGGCAGCTACAGCCGCCTCTATCTGCGCTTCTTCCCGGTCAGCCCGTTCTGAGCATCAGGGCGCGTTGCTGGCCAGCGCCTGCTTCGCCACCGCGGCAAGCCAGCCGGAAGCTGCGGGCAGGATCGCGTCGTTGAAGTTGTAGCGGTCATTGTGCAGGTCGCCGCCGTCGACCGACGGGCCGTTGCCCATCCAGATGTAGCAGCCGGGGCGCTTCTCCAGGAAATAGGCGAAATCCTCGCCGGTCGTGCTGGCCTTCATGTCGCGCCGAACCTTAAGCCCCGCCGCCTCGCCGGCAGCGGCGGCCATCTCCTCCTCGGGAGCCGTGTTGACCGTGGCGGCGCCGTAGGTGAACTCGACCTCGGCCGTCATCTCGAAGGTCGCGGCGATATTCTCGGCGATGCCCTTGAGCCGCGCCAGGAGCCGGTCGCGCACGGCCGGCACGAAGGTGCGGAAGGTGCCTTCGATGAAGACATGGGTCGGGATCTGGTTGGAGGCGAGCCCGCCATGGACCTGCCCGATCGAGACTACCGCCGACTCCATCGGGTCGACATTGCGCGAGACGATCGTCTGCAGCGCGACGATCAGATGCCCCATCGCCACGATCGGATCATGGGTCTGCTCGGGCAGGGCGGCATGGCCGGCCTTGCCGGTCAGCGTAACCTTGAAGCGCCCGGGCTCCGACATGACCGGCCCGCGATGCACCGCGACCGTGCCGGCCTCCAGCCCCGGCCAGTTATGCAGCGCGAACACGCGCTCCATCGGGAAGCGCTCCAGCACGCCGTCGGCCAGCATCGCGAGCGCGCCGCCGGTTCCCTCCTCCGCCGGCTGGAAGACGAACTGCACCGTGCCGCTCCAGCCCTCGTCGGCCTTGAGCAGCGCGGCCGCGCCGAGCAGCGACGTGGTGTGCCCGTCATGGCCGCAGGCATGCATCACATTGGGCGTCTTCGACTTGTAGGGCAGGTCGTTGACTTCCTGGATCGGCAGCGCGTCCATGTCGGCCCGCAATCCCACGGTGCGCTCGGACGAGCCGCGCTTGAGCGTCGCCACCACGCCATAGCCGCCGACATTGGCCGTGAAGGGAATGCCGAGCTCGGTCAGCTTCTCCTGCACGAAAGCGCTCGTCATCTTCTCCTGGCGTCCGAGTTCCGGGTGAGCATGGAGGTGTCGTCGCCAGGCGGTCAGCTTGTCGAGCAGGTCGCGGTCCAAGGCGGCAGTCCTTTCGAGGCAACATCGCGTTTGAAAAAGCGCGCAGAGCCTATACGGCGCGGACGCGCCGGCAAGGCGTTCCCGCGGGGGCCTCACCCCCGCTTGCCGCATTCCTGCCGCAACCGCGCATTGACGGCGCCCTTCGCAATCTGCGAAAGCCGGTTCTTCGCATAAGCGATATCTCTTATCCTTTCAGGAGAGGACGCCAGCCGCCATGCCCGCCTTCGACGCAGCCCTCGTTGACGCCGCCCAGCGTTCGGCCGCCTGGCCGTTCGAGGAGGCGCGCAAACTGGTGGCTCGCATCGAGAAATCGGGCAAGAAGACGGTGATCTTCGAGACGGGCTACGGCCCTTCCGGCCTGCCGCATCTGGGCACGTTCGGCGAGGTCGCGCGCACCTCGATGGTCCGCCACGCCTTCCAGGTGCTGACCGGCAATACGATACCGACCCGGCTGATCGCCTTCTCGGACGACATGGACGGCCTGCGCAAGGTGCCGGACAACGTGCCGAACAAGGAGCTGCTCGCCGCCAATCTCGGCAAGCCGCTGACGGAGGTTCCGGACCCATTCGGCACGCATGACTCGTTCGGCCGACACAACAACGCCCGCCTGCGCGCCTTCCTCGACAGTTTCGGCTTCGACTACGAGTTCAGATCCTCGACCGACGCCTATCGGGCCGGCGAGTTCGACGCGACGCTGCTGAAGATGCTCGCCCGCTACGACGCGGTGATGAAGATCATGTTGCCGACGCTGCGCGAGGAGCGGGCTGCGACCTATTCGCCCTTCCTGCCGATCCATCCGAAGACGCGCATCGTCATGCAGGTGCCGATCGACGAGGTCGATGTCGAGGCCGGCACCATTGCCTGGACCGACCCGCAGACGCAGGAGCGCTTCGTCACCCCCGTCACCGGCGGCCACGTCAAGCTGCAGTGGAAGCCGGACTGGGCGATGCGCTGGGTCGCGCTCGGCGTCGATTACGAGATGGCCGGCAAGGACCTGATCGACTCGGTCAAGGTCTCCTCGCAGATCGCCCGCGCGCTCGACGCCGCGCCGCCGGAAGGCTTCAACTACGAGCTTTTCCTGGACGAGCAGGGCCAGAAGATCTCGAAGTCGAAGGGCAACGGCCTGACCATCGAGGAATGGCTGACCTACGGCCCGCCGGAGAGCCTGGCGCTCTACATGTTCCAGCGCCCGCGCGAGGCGAAGAAGCTGCATTTCGACGTCATCCCGCGTGCGATCGACGAATATCTCCAGTTTCTCAACGGCTATGAGCGGCAGGACTGGAAGAACCGGCTCGGAAACCCGGTCTGGCACATCCACGCCGGCAATCCGCCCGCGCCCGAGGTGATCGCCTCCGGCGAAGGCGACAACGCGGTCCGCACGCAGGTCACCTTCGGCCTGCTGATGAACCTGGTGGCGGTGGCGAACTCCGAGGACAAGGCCGTGCTCTGGGGCTTCCTCCAGCGCTATGCGCCCGGCATGTCGCCGGAAACCCATCCGCGCCTCGACGCCCTGGTCGGCTATGCGATCGCCTATTTCCGCGACTTCGTGAAGCCGGCCAAGAGCTACCGCCCGGCCGACGAGGTTGAGCGCGACGCCTTCATCAAGCTCGACGCCGCGCTGGCCGCCCTGCCGGCCGATCCGACGCCCGAGATGGTGCAGGACACCGCGCTCGATGTCGCCCGCGCCATCCCGCGCTACCAGAACCTCACCGCCAAGAACGCGACGCCCGAGCGCCCCGGCGTCTCCGGCGACTGGTGGAAGGCGATCTACCAGGTGATGTTCGGCGAGGATCAGGGCCCGCGCTTCGGCTCCTTCGCCGCGATCTACGGGCTGCCCAACACGCGCGCCCTGATCACCAAGGCGCTGGCCGGCGATCTGGTGAAGGACCACGCCGCCTTCCTCGCCGACCGCAAGGTCGGATAGCCGGGATGACCGGAGCCGAGGCGGTCGAGCAGGCAATCCTGAAGCGCCGCGCCGTCCGGGCCTTCCTGCCCGATCCGGTCGACCCCACCCTGGTCCGCCGCCTGATCGAGCTGGCGGCGCGGGCACCCTCCGGCACCAACATGCAGCCCTGGAAGCTCAGGGTGGTCGGCCCGCAGACGCGGGCGCGGCTCGAGACGGCACTCATCGCCGCGCTCGAAGCCGGTGAACGGCCCGGTGCCGAGGAATACCGTTACTATCCCGAGCGCTTCCGCGAGCCCTATCTCTCGCGCCGCCGCAAGGTCGGCTGGGATCTCTACGGCCTGCTCGGGGTGGCAAAGGGCGACACCGCGGGCATGCTGCGCCAGACTGCCGCCAACCTTCGCTTCTTCGATGCGCCGGTCGCTTTGATGCTGACGATCGACCGCGACCTGGAGATCGGCTCCTGGCTCGACCTCGGCATGTTCATCGAGAACCTGCTGATCGCCGCGCAGGGCCACGGGCTCGATTCCTGTCCGCAGGCGATCTTTGCGCAGTTCCATCCGATCGTGCGGCGCGAGCTCGCAATCCCCGAGGATGAGATCGTGGTCTGCGGCATCGCCATCGGTAAGGCCGATCCCGACGCGCCCGCCAACCGCCTCGTACCCGAACGCGAGCCGATCGAGCGCTTCACGACCTGGCTTGACTGAGAGACGTCCGGTGCTGGCTCGCGCCCGGAGTTCACCGGTCGAACGCTGCTTTACGGCGTGGACGCGCGCCGCGAGGGCGAGCATCGCGGCCTAGGAGCCGCGCCCGCCATCGGACACGGACTTGCCGCCAGCCTTACGGAACAGCCTGATCGCCGGCCCGAGCAGCCAGCGCATCGCGGCGATGGCAAGCCCGCCGACAACCACGCCGAATGCCGCCGCCAGCACCGCGCCGGCGAGCCATTCGCCGGCGCCCGCCACAGCAGCTGGCAGGGCCTGCCCTGCCGCGAAGGCGAGGCCATGGATGCCATGGCCAAGACCGGCGAGACCATACCCCTCCAGCCCGTGGATGATGATGCCGCCACCGACCCAGAGCATCGCGGCCGTGCCGACCGCGCCGAGCAGGTTCAGCGCGTGCGGCATGGCGAGGACGAGACCGCGCCCGAGCGGCCGCGTCAGCCGCGACAGCGCACGGTCCAGCGGCCCGGCCTCGCCCGGCTTCAGCCGTCTGAAGCCGAGCAGGCTGGCCGCCGGGCGTGAGTTGGCGGCCAGCGCCACGCCGGCATCGTCCGCCTTCACGATCAGCGCGACGACCCCGTAGACCGCGACGGTGATGCCGACGCCGACGATGGCGAGCACCGCCGCCTTCATCCAGAAGGTCTGGTCGGAGACGCCCGCCAGGGTGATCGCCATGATCTCGGCCGAGAGGATGAAATCCGTCTTGATCGCGCCGGCGATCTTCTGTTGCTCGAGCGCCGTCGGATCGCCTGCCGCCTCGCCCGCTCCGGACGAGCCGCCGGCCGGATGCGGCAGCGCAGGCTCGAGGAGCTTCTCCGCTCCCTCGAAGCAGAGAAAGACGCCTCCCGCCATCAGCAGCGGCGTGATCGCCCAGGGTGCGACCAACGCGAGAACCAGCGCCCCGGGCAGCAGGAAGACAAGCTTGTTGCGCAGTGAGCCGAGTGCGATCCGCCAGATGATCGGCAGTTCGCGCGCCGCCGCGAAGCCGACCGCGTAGCGCGGTGTCACCGCAGCATCGTCGATCACGACCCCAGCCGCCTTGGCTCCAGCCTTCCCGGCCTGCGCCACGACGTCGTCGACGGAGGAGGCAGCGACCTTGGCGATGCCGGCGACATCGTCGAGCAGAGCGAACAGACCCGATGCCACGCCATCCTCCGTGCTTGCGTCCCCGGCAGGATAGGGGCTCGCACACGCAGCGCAAACGGGCTCGTCCACCTGCCGTGGCCATGACGGCATGCCCTTCCGCAATCGCGGACTGACGAAAGGCGCAGGCCGCCTCGCTTGCCCGCCGCGACATCGCGTGCCATCCCGGCTGGAGACGGGAGGCAATCCGAGATGAACGGAAGCGTGCTGAGCGAGATCGTGGCGGCGGGCGTCGCGCAGATCACCATGAACCGGCCCGAGCGCAGGAACGCGCTCGACCGCGCGAGCTATGCCGGGCTGATCGAGGCGATCACCGCCGCCGAGGCCGACGAGAGCATCCGCGCCGTGCTGCTGACCGGCGCCGGCAACTGCTTCACCAGCGGCAACGACATCAAGGATTTCGCGGCCGCCGCCGCGGCCGGGGAAGGCCCGCGCGTCGCCATCGACTTCCTGAACGCCATCGCCACGGCCCGCAAGCCGATCGTCGCCGCCGTCGAAGGCTTCGCCGTCGGTATCGGCACCACGATGCTGCTGCATTGCGACCTGGCCTTCGCCGGCGCGACCGCGAGCTTTCGCCTGCCCTTCGTCACGCTCGGTCTCTCGCCCGAAGGCGGTTCGAGCTATCTCCTGCCGCTGGTCGCCGGCGGCAAGAAGGCAGCGGAGCTGCTGATGCTGGGCGAGGCCTTCGACGCCGCAACCGCCACCGAGGCCGGCCTTCTCAACGCCGTCGTGTCGGAAGGCACCGCGCTGGAGCATGGGCTCGCCCGGGCAAAGGCGCTTGCGGCCCTGCCGCCGCAATCGGTCGCCCTGACCAAGATGCTGCTGAAGCGCGGCACCGCCGAGGCGGTAGCCGAGACCATCGCCATCGAGGCCGACCATTTCGGCCAGCGCCTGCGCTCGACCGAGGCCATGGCGGCCTTCGCGGCCTTCCTGAAGAAGTAGCGCGTGCCGCCTCAGGGCGGCGCCACCTCTCCCTCCGGAATCACCTGGGCGCGCCGGCCGAATGGCAGGATCCGCCAGAGCATGAAGCCCCAGATCACCAGCGTGCAGACCCCCAGCACGCCGGCGATCGGCCGCTCGAAGAACACCAGGAACGAGCCGTCCGCCTTGATCATCGAGGTCATGAAGTTCTGCTCGAGCATCTCGCCGAGCACCAGGCCGAGGATCAGCGGAGCGACCGGGATGCCGTGCTCCTCGAGCAGCCAGCCGAACACGCCCATCACCACCATCAGCACCACGCCGTAGAGCGAGTTGGTCATGGCGAAGGAGCCGACCATGCAGAAGATCAGGATGACCGGCAGCAGGATGTTGCGCGGCACCCGCAGAATCTGCTTGGCCGATTTGATCGCCGCCCAGCCGAGCGGGAACATCACGATATTGGCGAGGATGAAGATGATGAAGACGGCGTAGATCAGCTCCGGCGTCTGCAGGAAGACGCTCGGCCCCGGGTTCATGCCCTTCATGTAGAGCACGCCGATGACGATCGCCGTGATCGAATCGCCAGGGATGCCGAAGACCAGCGCCGGGATCCAGGCGCCGCCCAACGCGGCGTTGTTGGCCGAAGTCGAATCGACGATGCCCTCGATATGGCCGGTGCCGAACTTCTCCGGCTCCTTCGAGAGCTTTTTGGAGACGGCATAGGAGACCCAGGCCGCGATGTCCGCGCCGGCACCCGGCAAGGCGCCGATGACGGTGCCCAGGATGGAGCCGCGGAAGAAGTTCTTCCAGTACTTGCGCCAGACCCCGCCGATGCCGGACAGGAGATTGCCGACATGCTGCTGCACCATGGTCAGCCCCTTGTCGAGGGTGACCGCCCCGCGCAGCAGTTCCGAGACGGCGAACATGCCGATCAGCGTCGGAATGAAGTTGATGCCCGAGAGCAGATCGACATTGCCGAAGGTGAAGCGCGCCTGCCCGGCCGCCGGGTCGATGCCGATGCAGCCGATGGCGAGGCCAACGAACAAGGACAGCAGCCCCTTCACCGGATCGCCCGTGCCGATGAAGACGGCGCAGGTGAGGCCGAGGCAGGCCAGCCAGAAATATTCGAAGGACGAGAAGTTGATCGCCACTTCCGCCAGCACGGGCGCGAGCAGGATCAGCACCACCACCCCGAAGATGCCGCCGAGCACCGAGAAGACCAGGTTGGTGCCCATGCACAGGTCGAGCTGGCCCTTCTTGGTCATCTCGTAGCTTTCGTCGGCATAGGCAGCCGAAGCGGGCGTGCCCGGCATGCGCAGCATCGCCGCCGGGATGTCGCCGGCGAAGATCGCCATCGCGGTCGCGGTGACGATGGCGCCGAGCGCCGGCACCGGGGCCATGAAGAAGGTCACCGGCACCAGCAGCGCCGTAGCCATCGTGGCCGTCAGGCCCGGCATCGCACCGACGAACATGCCGAACATGGCGGAGGCGAGGATGACGCCGAGAACCTGGAAGTCGAAGACGAGCCTGAAGGCGGTTTCGATCGCATGCATGGCAACCTCCTCAGAGCACGCTATCGAGGATGCCGCGCGGCAGGGGCACGAGCATCATGCTGCTGAAGAACCAGTGCACCAGCGCGGTCATCCCGACCGCGACCACGAGCGCGGTGACGGGCCTGACCCCGAACCAGAGGAACAGCACGATCTGGATCAGGAAGGCGCAGGGAATGAAGCCGAGCGGCTCCGAGGCGAAGAGATAGAACAGCATCGCCGCCAGCATCAGCGCGAAGGAGGCGACCTTGCGCGGCTCGCGCACCCAGTCTGCCATCACCAGCCAGGGCGCGGCCACCGCGGCCCGCCGGTCGCGCAGGATCAGGACCAGCGAGCAGAAGATGATGCCGGCGCCGAGGATGCGGGGAAACAGGCTCGGCCCGTAATCCTGCCCGGGGAATGCCGGGAACGAGAATGTCATGGCGATCATGGCCGCGGCCAGCGCGATGAACGCGACGCCGACGACGGTATCGTTGAAACGCATCGATTCGACCTTCAGGTGAGATCCGCCGCGCCGGCGCGCGGCCTTCGCGAGATGGCGGCGCGCATTCGCCCGCGCGCCGCCGGATATCGGTGTCTCAGCTTGCCTTCTTGGCGAGCCCCGCGGCCGCCATGGCCGTGCCCATCGCCTTGTCGCCATCGGCCATGAACTTGGCGAATCCGGCCTGGTCGGCAAAGGTCATGCCGAAGCCGCGTGCGTTCATGAAGTCCTTGAACTCCTTGGCGTCGTAGGCCTTCTTGAGTTCCTCGACGAGGATTTTCTGGACGTTCTCCGGCAGGCCCTTCGGTCCGCCGATGCCGCGCCAGGCGCCGACCGAATAGTTGATGCCGAGCGTTTCGTTGAGCGTCGGCACGTCCTTGAACTGCGGATTGCGCTCCTTGGCCATGATCGCCAGCGAGCGCGCCTTGCCGGCATCCAGCATGGCACGGGCCTCGGGCACCGAGCAGGTGACGATGTCGATGCCGCCGGCCGCGAGGTCCTGCATCGCCGGTGCGGCGCCGTTGGACGGGGCCCAGGCGACATGGTCGGGCTTGAGGCCCATCGCCATCAGCCAGCCGATCAGCGCCAGGTGCCAGATGCCGCCCTGCCCGGTACCGGAAGCCTTCATCTTGCCGGCAGGCGCCGCCTTGATCGCGTCCGCCAGGGCCTTGATGTCCTTGTAAGGGCTCGAGGCGCTGACCTGCACGCCCGGCGGGTCTTCGTTCATCAGGGCGAGCGGGGTGTAGCTCGCCGGCGTCAGCTCGGTGAGGCCCATATGGTGCATCATGCTGATCTCGACCGTCAGCATGCCGATCGTGTAGCCGTCAGGCGCGGCGGTCGCGATGGCGGAATGACCGACGACGCCGGAGCCGCCGGTGCGGTTCACCACGTTGACCGGCTGGCCGAGGCTCTTCTCCAGCATCGCGGCGACGATGCGCGCGGTCGCGTCCGTCCCGCCGCCGGCGCCCCAGGGGCAGATCATGGTGATCGGGCGCGCAGGCCATTTCGGCTGGGCTATCGCCGGCGCGGCGATGATACCCGCGGCACTCGCCGCGACCGCGCCTTTGAGGACGCCACGCCTGTCAATGGTCTTGCTCATAATTCCGGTTCCTCCGCTAAATCGATTTAGTGCTCGGGCGCTCCTCGTCCACGACGGGGCGCCCTTCAAGTGGCCCGCTATCTGAGCCGATCGGACGGCGCGTGACAACCGCTGATTTCAGCCGGGGCGCGTGTCCTGCCGCAGGGGTAGGCTCCGCTCCAAGGCACGGCTAGATCGCGCAGACCAGGGGCAGGACGGCGGCAGAGACCTTCTCGACGACGGCCCCCGTGCTCATCTCGGGCGAGGAAACGCCGGCCGGCAAGGCAAGTCCGGACCGGGAGAGGATCTCCCGGATCACAGCCGGGCCCGCCATGAGATGGGCGCGCTGCGGCGCGACCCCGGCGACGAGCTGCTTGTCCGACGGATTGGCCGTCACCAGCCCGACGAGGCGGCCCTGACGATCGAAGGCGGGGCTTCCGGCCTGGCCAGGCTGCAGCGGCGCGGTGACCATGGCGCCGGAACCGGCGCGGGTCAGCTGCCCGGGCAGGGCGACGGCGGCGCGTTTTCCGGCATCGTCCGCGTAAGCGACGAGCACGAGCGCCTCGCCGGCACCGATCGCCTCTCCCGCCAGCGCCGGCGGCGTGGCGGTCCCGGTCCCGTCGAGATCGATGAGCACCAGCCCGCTCTCGTCCCGGGCTCGCGGCCTGGCGGTGCGATTGCCCGCCCGCAGGCTGCGGCAGCCCTCCACCGCCACAGCCGCGGTAAGCGCGACCTTGTCGGACAGCATGACGGCGACGCCGTAGCGCTCGTTGACGCGCGCTGCCGGTGGCGCTGCGGGAGCCGATCCGGCGCTGGCCGGTGGCGCTGCGGCCGAGGGAGCCGGCCCCGTGGGGAACGGCTCGAAGCTCGCGGCGATGGCGATGACAAGCTTGTCGACGCTCGGCGCCAGCGCCTTGTCGTAACCGACGGAGAAGCCGCGCACGCCCTGGGGCCCGGCCGCGAGCCGGCGGTAGAAGCGACCGGTCGGCGTTTCGCCGGTGACGACGAAGAAGTCCGGCCGCAGGAGCTTGTAGGTGATCTTGCGCGGGCTTCTCGGATTGACCGCAGTCGCCTTCTCGAACAGGGCCGCGAGGTCCTCGCCGGGAGGCGAGGCGGAGGTGTCGAGCGTGACCTTCTCGTCCGCGCTCTGCCAGCGGCTGCCGGAGGAACTCACGTCGCGCCTGGGCAGCAGCTTCGACGGAATGCCGATGCGCACTCCCGTCCGCTCGTCCTCGACCAGCCGGAAACCGGATGCGTCGCGCGCCGCCTGCGCCGCCCTGGCGAGGGCAGCGCGGTCCGCCGGCGCCAGGATGCCGTCTGCCGGCCCGCGCCCGCCCTTCAGCGCATTGATCGCCTTGAAGGTCAGCGGGCCGAAGGAGCCGCTGACAGCGCCGTTGAACTGGCCTGCCCAGATCAGATCGGCCTGGATCGCCTTGCGCTCGGCCTCCGGCAGCGCCTCGAAGCGCGCCTGCGCCGCTGCCATCAGCGGGTTGGGAGCTTGTGCCCGCGCGCTCCCCGGCAGCGCCGCCAGCAGCATCAGCCCGAGCACAGCGGCACCGGCAAGCCTGGTTTGCGGTCGGCGGGTAGGCACCATGGTCTCGTCCTCTGAACGGGCGCAACAGCGCCATTGAGCGTCAGAATGCGCCGCGCCGCAACCGCAGCCCGGCGGCAGAAAGCCGCGATGGCCCCTGCCCCAATACAGCAGGCGCGGGCTGGAGCCGGCGCGTCCTTCACGCGCATGACTTGCACGCGATTCCGGCAGTGATAGCCTGCCCGACCGTTCAGCACCGTCATCGGCTCGAAGCCTCCGCCAGCCGCGCTGGGGGCTCCGGCCGCTGCGAGAGGACCGACGATGACCCTGCTCACCCGCCTCCTGCTGGCACTCTGCCTGACCTTCGCGGCGGCGCCGGCCTTCGCCCAGAAGGCCTATGTCCGCAACGACCTTGCGGCCGACGGGCAGCGGCTAGAGGAGCGTCTCAAGCGCGAGGTCGCCGCCGGCGGCCGTTCGGTCGTCGATCTCATACGCGCCGGCGACAGCGCGCTCGGCCGCGGCGACGCCCGCGCGGCACTGCCGCTGGCGAATGCCGCCGTCGTCGCGGATTCGGGCAATGCGGCCGCCTGGCGCTTGATGGCGCGCGCCGCATCGGCCATCGAGCCGCGCGATTATCGCGAGCGCTGGGAATTGCGCGAACGCGCCATCACAGCCGCCTATCTCGCCTATAGCCGGGCTGCCAGCCGCACCGACGAGGCATCCTCGCTCGGCGTGCTCGCCCAGACCTTCGAGAAATACGAGCTCTGGCGCCCGGCGCTGACGACCTATCGCCTCAGCCTCGACCTCGCCAGCAACGCCTCGCTGCAGAAGAGCTACGAGGAACTGCGCGAAAAACGCGGCTTCCGCCTGCTCTCGAACCAGGTCGATTCCGACGCCGCATCGCCACGCGCCTGCTTCGAATTCTCAGAGCCGCTCGCCCGCGGCAATGTCGATTTCGCCCCTTACGTCGCGATCTCCGGCGGCACCGGCGATTTCGCCGTCAGCAGCGAGGAGCGCCAGATCTGCGTCGATGGGCTGCGCCATGGCGAGCGCTACGCCATCGTCATCCGCCAGGGCGTGCCCTCGGCCATCCCCGACGAGACGCTGCTGAAATCGGCGGATTACGAGATCTATGTCCGCGACCGCACCCCTTCCGTGCGCTTCACCGGCAAGAACTACGTGCTGCCGCGCACCGGCCAGCAGGGCATCCCCGTCGTCTCGGTCAATGCCGGCAAGCTCGACCTCGAGGTGATGCGGATCGGCGACCGCAACCTGATCAACTCCGTCCATTCCGACGACTTTCTGGGCCAGCTCGGCTCCTGGTCGGCGAAGCAGATCTCCAGCGACAAGGGCCAGAGCGTCTGGACCGGCTCGATGGACGTGAAGTCCGAGCTCAACAAGGACGTTGTCACCGCCTTCCCGGTGGTCGAGGCAGTCGGCACGCTGAAGCCCGGCGTCTATGTGATGTTCGCCAAGCCTTCCGGCGGCCCGGCCGCGCCTCCGACCGGCGATGACGGCGATTCCTATGACGACGGCACAACACGCGCGACGCAGTGGTTCGTCGTCTCCGATCTCGGCCTGACCTCCTTCTCGGGGCCGGACGGCGTGCATGTGCTCGCCCGCTCGCTCGCCGACGCCAAGCCGATCCCGAATGCCGAGCTACGCCTGATTGCCCGCAACAACGAGGTGCTCGGCACGGCCAGGACCGATGCCAACGGCTATGCCCGCTTCGACGCCGGCCTGGCCAAGGGCGAAGGTGGCAATTCGCCGGGCCTTCTCACTGCGGCCCTCGGCGACGACTACGGCTTCCTCGACCTCAAGCAGACGGCCTTCGATCTCTCCGACCGCGGCGTGAAGGGCCGTGTCGCGCCGGCCGGGCTCGACGCCTTCCTCTACACCGAGCGCGGCGTCTATCGCTCGGGCGAGACGGTATATCTCACCGCCCTCCTGCGCGATCCGAAGGGTGCTGCCGTCACCGGCCTGCCGCTGACCATCGTCGTCAAGCGCCCCGACGGCGTCGAATATCGCCGCCGCCAGGTCGAGGACCAGGGCGCCGGCGGCCGCGCCCATTCGATCCCGCTGATCTCCGGCGCCGCCACCGGCACCTGGCGCGTCCTCGCCTATGCCGATCCCAAGGGGCAGGCGATCGGCGAGACCTCCTTCCTCGTCGAGGACTACGTTCCCGAGCGGCTCGAACTCAGCCTGACGCCCAAGGCACCCGTTCTCCAGGCCGGCGAGCCGGCGGAAGTCAACGTCGCCGCGCGCTATCTCTACGGCGCGCCGGGCTCGGCGCTGGACGTCACCGGCTCGATGACGCTGCGCGCGGCGAGCCAGAGCGCGATCCCGGGCTTCAAGGATTATCAGGTCGGCCTGACCGACGAGGCCTTCGATCCGGTTCAGACCGAGTTCGAGGAAAGTGCCACCACCGACGCCGCCGGCAAGGCGACGATCTCGAATCCGGTCCAGCAGGCGGAGACCAACCGCCCGCTCGAGGTCGAGATGACCGTGCGCGTCGGCGAGCCGGGGGGGCGCGCCATCGCCCGCTCCGTCACCGTGCCGATCGTGCCCAAGGGCGCTGCCATCGGCGTCAAGCAGACCTTCAAGGACGGCGAGCTCGGCAACAACCAGACCGCGACCTTCGACGTCATCATGGCGACCGGCGACGGCAAGCGCATCGCGCGGCCGAACGTGAAATGGGTGCTCTCGAAGGTGCGCCGCAACTACCAGTGGTTCTTCAAGGACGGCCGCTGGAACTATGAGGGCGTCACCACCACAAGGCGCGTCGCGGACGGGCAGGTCGCGGTCTCCGCGACGGAGCCGGCGAAGATCGCGACGCCCGTCGACTGGGGCAATTATCGCCTCGACGTGACCTCCGACGGCGCAGAGGAAGCCGCCACCGCCGTTTCCTTCGGCGTCGGCTACGAGAGCGACAAGACGGCCGATACGCCGGATGTGCTCGACGTCAACATCGACAAGGCTTCTTATGCCAATGGCGAGACCATGCAGGTCCGCCTCTCGCCGCGCTTCTCCGGCAAGGCGACGCTCGCGGTGATCAGCGACAAGCTCGCCGACATCCGCACGATCGACATCACTGATGGCGGCACCACCGCCAATATCCCGGTGAAATCGGAGTGGGGCGCGAGCGCCTATCTCGTCGTGCTCGCGCACCGGCCGATGGACACCGCCGCCAAGCGCCTGCCCGGCCGCGCGATCGGCCTCGCCTGGTTCCAGATCGGCAAGGACGAGCGCACGCTTGCCGTCGATCTCGGCGCGCCCAAGCTGGTGCGGCCGCAATCGACTCTGTCGCTGCCGGTCAAGCTCGCCGGGCTGAAGGCCGGCGAGGAGGCTTTCGTCACGGTCGCGGCCGTCGATGTCGGCATCCTCAACCTCACCCGCTATGAGAGCCCGGACCCGAGCCAGTTCTTCTTCGGCCAGCGCCAGCTCGGCCATGATCTGCGTGACCTCTACGGCTATCTGATCGACGGCATGCAGGGCACCCGCGGCACCATCCGCACCGGCGGCGACGCGGCGCCCCAGCTCGACGGCGAGAAGCCGACGCAGGAGCCGCTCGCCCGCTATTCCGGCGTGGTCAAGGTCGGGCCGGACGGCACAGCGAAGATCGATTTCGACCTGCCGGCCTTCAACGGCACGGTGCGCGTCATGGGGGTCGCTTGGTCGGCCGGGCGCACCGGCCAGGCCAGCGCCGACGTGATCGTGCGTGATCAGGTCGTGGCGCAGGCGACGCTGCCGCGCTTCCTCGCCATCGGCGACCAGTCGCGCTTCCATCTCCAGATCGACAATGTCGAGGGTCCCGCCGGCGCCTACACCGTCGATCTCGACGTGAAGGGCCCGGTCCTCGTCGCCGCCGACGCGACGCATCGCACGGTGCAGCTCGCCGCCGGCGCCAAGATGCAGATGACCATCCCCGTCACCGCCGCCGGCCTCGGCCGCGCCGAGTTCGACGTGCGCGTCTCCGGGCCGAACGGCATCGGCACGGTGCAGAACTTGGCCGTGCAGGTGAAGCCCTCGGCCGCGACGCTGGCGCGCCGCATTGTCCGGCCGCTCCCCGGCAATGGCGGCGCGATCACCGTCTCCTCCGATCTCATGGCCGATCTCGTGCCGGGCTCGGGGCAGGTCTCGGTCTCTGTCTCGCCCTTCGGCTCGCTCGACGTGCCGGCCCTGCTCAAGGCGCTCGACCGCTACCCCTATGGCTGCACCGAGCAGACCGTCTCGCGCGCCCTGCCGCTGCTGGCGGTCAACCAGCTCGCCTCGATGGAGAACCTCGCGCTCGACGACAATGCCGACGAGCGCGTGCAGAAGGCGATCGAGCGCGTCCTGGCTCGCCAGGGCGGCAACGGCTCCTTCGGCCTCTGGAGCGTCGGCGGCGAGGACCTCTGGCTCGACGCCTTCGTCACCGACTTCCTGACGCGGGCGCGCGAGCGCCAGTTCGACGTCCCGCAGACCGCCTTCGCCATGGCGCTGGACCGGCTGCGCAACCAGGTCGTCAACACCGGCGACATCAACAAGGAGGAGGCGGCCGGCATCGCCTATGCGCTCTATGTGCTCGCCCGCAACGGCCGGCCGGTAATGGGCGACCTGCGTTACCTCGCCGACAACAAGCTCGGCGATTTCGGCACGCCGCTCGCCCGCGCCCAGATCGGCGCGGCGCTCTCGGCGCTGGGCGACCGCACCCGTGGCCGCAATGCCTTCGGCAGCGCGCTCGGCCTGCTGCAGCAGGCGAGCGACGATGGGCTCTCGCGGCCCGATTACGGCTCGCGCCTGCGCGACGGCGCCGGCGTACTGGCGCTCATCGCGGAATCGAACGGCGAGCGCGCCGACATCTCCCGCGCCGTCTCGATCCTCGACGCGACGCGCAACAGCGCGCGCTACAGCTACACCTCGACGCAGGAGCAGAGCTGGATGGTGCTGGCGGCGCAGGCAATGGCCAAGGAGGCCGAGGGCATGACGCTGACGGTCGATGGCACGGCCCGCAAGGGCGCCTTCTACCGCACGGTCTCGGCCGAGGCGCTGGAAGCCAAGCCGCTGACCATCGCCAATCCCGGTAGCGCCAACGCTCAGGTCGTCATCACCGTCGCCGGCATCCCGACCACGCCTGAGCCCGCGCTGAACCAGGGCTTCGGCCTGGAGCGCGTCATCTACACGATGAGGGGCGAGCGGGCCGACCCCGCCCGCCTGCGCCAGAACGAGCGCTATGTCGTGGCGCTCAACGTGTCGGAGAACGCGCCGCGCTTCGGCCGCCTGCTGCTGGTCGATCCGGTGCCGGCGGGGCTGGAGATCGAGAACGCCAACCTCACCGAGGGCGCCTCGACCGCCGGCCTCGACTGGCTGAAGCAGGAGGTTTCGCCGGTCCATACCGAGGCGCGCGACGACCGCTTCGTCGCGGCCTTCGAGCGCGCGGGCGCGAAGAACGACAAGCTCGCCTACACCGTCGCCTATATCGCCCGGGCCGTTTCGCCCGGCCGCTATGTCGCGCCGGCCGCCGTGATCGAGGACATGTACCGCCCCGACCGCTTCGGCCGCACCGGCTTCGGCGCGGTGGAGATCAGCGCGGCGCGGTGATGCCCGTGAACGCGCAACCCGAAAGCGGAAGCGCAACAAGCCGCCCTCTCCCTCCAGTGGAGAGGGCGCTGCGACGCTTTCGCAGATTGAAGGTCGCGGCGGCTGCTTTCGCTGCTGCTGCCCTTGCCGGTACGGCAGCCCTCGCCCTCTACATCCGGTCCCTGCCGCCGCTCGATCTCTCGGCGGCCAGCAATCGCTCGACAGTGGTGCTTGACCGCGAAGGCAAGCTACTGCGCCCCTTCCTCACCGCCGACGGCCGCTGGAAGCTCCCCGTCACCAGCGACGACGTCGATCCGCGCTACCTCGCCATGCTCAAGGCTTATGAGGACAAGCGCTTCGACAGCCATCACGGCATCGACCCGCTCGGCCTGGCGCGCGCCGCCGGCCAGATGCTGCGGCATGGCCGCGTCGTCTCCGGCGGCTCGACCCTGACCATGCAGGTCGCCCGCCTGCTCGAGCCGCGCGACGAGCGCAACCTTGCTGCAAAACTCCGGCAGGCCGTGCGCGCCGTCGAGCTGGAGCAGCGCTTCGGCAAGAAAGAGATCCTCGATCTCTATCTCAACCTCGCACCCTTCGGCGGCAATCTCGAAGGCGTGCGCGCCGCGAGCTTCGCCTATTTCGGCAAGGAGCCGAAGCGGCTCTCCACCGCCGAGGCCGCCCTGCTCGTCGCTCTGCCGCAATCGCCCGAGACCCGCCGGCCCGACCGCTTCGCCGAAGCCGCAAGAAAAGCCCGCGCCCGCGTCCTCGCCCGCGTCGAGCGCGCAGGCATCGCCACGGCCAGCGAGGTCGCGGCCGCGCGCGAGGAGGAGATCCCGACCGCGCGTCGCCCCTTCCCGAATCTCAGCCCGCATGTCGCGGAGCAGGTCGTGGCGGAGGCGCCCACGCAGCGCGTGCACCGGCTCAGCCTCGATGCCCGTTTGCAGAAGAGCCTGGAAGGCCTCGCCCGCGAGCGCAGCCTCGGGCTGGCGCCACAGGTCTCGATCGCGATCCTCGCCGTCGACAACGAGACCGGCGCGGTCCGCGCCTCGGTCGGCGGCGTCGATTATTTCGCAGCGGAGAGAGCAGGCTCGCTCGACCTGACGCGTGCGCTACGATCGCCCGGCTCCGCGCTGAAGCCCTTCATCTACGCGCTCGCCTTCGACAACGGCATCGCCCATCCCGAGACGATGCTGGAGGACCGGCCGGCCCGCTATGGCGCCTATGTGCCGGAAAATTTCGATAGGGCCTTCCAGGGCATGGTCAGCGCCCGCAAGGCGCTCCAGCTCTCGCTCAACGTGCCGGCGGTGGAATTGCTGTCGGCGCTCGGGCCGCAACGCTTCCTGTCGCGATTGCGCGATGCCGGCATCAGCATCGCCATGCCGAAGGACGGCGGCGCGCCCGGTCTCGCGGTCGGGCTCGGCGGGCTCGGCATCACCTTGCAGGACCTGACCCGTGCCTATGTCGGGCTGGCGCGCGGCGGCGAGATGCTGCCGCTGCGCTTCCGCGAAGAGGCACCGGCCGGCGATATGCCGCCCATCCGTCTCGTCGAACCGGTCGCCGCCTGGTACGTCGCCGACACGCTGCTCGGCGCGCCGCCGCCGCTCAACGCCGTGCCGGGTCGCATCGCCTACAAGACCGGCACCTCCTATGGATATCGCGATGCCTGGGCCGTCGGCTTCGACCGCAAGCATACGATCGGCGTCTGGGTCGGCCGGGCCGATAACGGCGCCGTTCCCGGCCTCGTCGGGCGCGCCGTCGCGGCGCCCATCCTGTTCGATGCCTTCGCCCGGCTCGGCATCGATCCGCGTCCCTTCGTTCAGCCGCCCGACGCGATCGTCGCCAGCACCAACCATCTGCCTCCGCCCTTGCGGCATCTGCGGCAGGACGTGCCCAAGACGGTCGCGGCTATCGCGACGCCGGCCCTGAAGCTCGCCTTCCCGCCCGACGGCGCCCGGATCGACCTTTCGGCCGGCAGCCTCGACGGCCGGGGCCAGCTCAACCTCAAGGCCTCGGGCGGCGCGCCGCCCTTCACCTGGCTGGTCGACGGCGCCCCCGTGACCGGACCGCTGCGGCGACGCGAAGCCCAGTGGCAGCCCCCGGGCAGAGGCTTCATGCGGATTTCCGTGATCGACGGCAGCGGCGCCAGCGAGAGCATCTCGATCCGTTTGCAGTAGGCCTATTCCGCCGGCTGCGGATGCGCGCCGTGCGGCGCTTCCTCCTGCGCGCCATGGCGCGAGCCGTGGACCTTGCGCGCCAGATAGCTGTAGGCGACCGGCACCACATAGAGCGTCAGCAGCGTCCCGAACGTCATGCCGCCGACGATGACCCAGCCGATCTGCGAGCGGCTTTCCGCGCCCGCGCCATGGGCGATGGCGAGCGGCACGGCGCCGAGCACCATCGCGCCCGTGGTCATCAGGATCGGCCGCAGGCGCAGTTCCGCCGCCTCGACGAGGGCATCGATCATCTCCTTGCCCTCCTCGCGCAACTGGTTGGTGAATTCCAGGATCAGGATGCCGTGCTTGGTGATAAGACCGACCAGCGTGATCAGGCCGATCTGGCTGTAGACGTTCATCGTGCCGCCGGAGAAGTACAGCGCCGCCAGCGCGCCGGTCAGCGACAGCGGCACCGAGACCATGATCACAACCGGGTCGACGAAGCTTTCGAACTGTGCCGCCAGCACGAGATAGATGAAGCCGAGCGCGAGCAGGAAGACCACGAAGATGCTGGCACCGGACTGCTTGAACTCGCGGCTCTGGCCGGAATAGTCGATCTGCACCGAATTGGGCAGGACGCGCGCCGCGCCATCCTCCAGCACCTTGAGCGCGTCGCCCAGCGAATAGCCCGGCGCCGGGATCGCGGTGATCGTCGCCGAGCGGAGCTGGTTGAAGCGCACGAGTTCCTTGGGCGCGACGTTCTCCTCGATCTTGACCAGGCTGGAGAGCTGCACCACCGCCCCGCCGCGGCCCATCAGATAGATCGACTGCAGCGCCTGCGGCGTGTTGCGCTCGGAGCCCTCGACCTGCAGCACGACGTCGTACTGCTTGCTGTTCATGTTGAAGCGCGTCACCTGCCGGCCGCCGAGCAGCGTCTCCATGGTGCGGCCGACGACATCGACGCCGACGCCGAGATCGGCGGCACGCTGCCGGTCGATCGAGACCTTGATCTGCGGCTTGTCGAGGATGAGGTTGCTTTCGAGATTGGTCAGCACCGGCGAATTGCCGACCTCCGCCAGAAGCTGGTCGACATAGCCCTTGATCTGGGCATAGGGCTCGGACGAGCGGAGCACGAACTCGACCGGCTTGCTGTTGGCGTTGCCCTGTCCAAGCGAGGCGGGATTGGTCGCGAACAGGCGGATGCCCGGGATCTGCGACAGGCCTCTGTTGATCTCGGCGACGATGTCCTGCTGCTTGCGGTGGCGCTCCTCCCACGGCTTGAGCCGCGCGAAGGCAATGGCGCGCGTCACGTCCGGGAAGCCGACGATGACCAGATAGGTGTCGACTTCCGGAATGTTCTTGAAGAACGTCTCGACCCGCCGGGCATAATCGGCCGTGAAGGTCATGGTCGCGCCTTCCGGGGCGACGCCGATCACGTTGATCGTGCCGCGGTCCTCGACCGGCGACAGTTCCGAGCGCAGATGCGTGAAGAAGTAGTAGCCGCCGCCGGCCACGCCGATCGCCAGCAGGACGACGAGGGGGCGCACCGAGAGCGCGGCGCGCAACGAAGCCTTGTAGCCGCGGGACAGCCCGTCGAAGCCGCGCTCCAGCAGGTTGTACAGCCAGCTGTGCTTCTCGTGATGACGCAGCAGCTTGGCGCACATCATCGGCGTCAGCGTCAGCGCCACGAAGCCCGAGACCAGCACTGCGCCGGCCAGGGTCAGGGCGAACTCGATGAAAAGCTTGCCGGTGCGCCCGGTCGAGAACGCCATCGGGGCGTAGACCGCAACCAGGGTCAGCGTCATCGCGACGACCGCGAAGGCGATCTCGTTAATGCCGCGGATGGCCGCCGGAACCGGCTTCATGCCGTCCTCGATATGGCGATGGACGTTCTCCAGCACGACGATGGCGTCATCGACGACCAGGCCGATGGCGAGCACCATCGAGAGCAGCGTGAGCGTGTTGACGGTAAAGCCCAGCGCATACATCAGCGCGAAGGAGCCGATCAGCGAGACCGGGATCGTCACCAGCGGGATCAGCGTCGCCCGGAACGAGCGCAGGAAGATGAAGATGATCAGGACGACCAGCACGATCGCCTCGAGAATCGTCTGGTAGACCGCCTTGATCGAGCGATCGATGAAGACGGAGGTGTCGTAGGACTTGGCGATCGACATGCCCTGCGGCAGGTCTTCGATGATGCCCGGCAGCGCTTCCTCGATCCCGGCCGAGACGTCGAGCGGATTCGCCGTCGCCTGCTTGACGATGCCGATCGTCACCGAGGGTGTCCCGCCAAACCAGGCGGCATTGCGTTCCTCGCGCGCGCCGAGCTCGACCTTGGCGATGTCCTTGACCTTGACCGGGAAGCCGTTGACGTCCTTGACCACGATCTCCCGGAACTCGCCGGGGATGGTCATGCCGGTTTGCGAGAGCACGGTGAACTCGCGATCGTTGCTCTCGATGCGGCCGGAGGGAATCTCGATGTTCTGCGCCCGGACGGCGGCCTCCACCTCCTGCACGGTGATGTTGTAGGCGGACATGCGGGCGCGATCGAGCCAGACGCGCATCGCGTACTGCCGCTGGCCGAGGATGCGGACCTCGGCCACGCCGGTGACGTTCTGCACGCGGTCGGAGATGAAGCGGTCGGCGAAATCGGTCAGCTCCAGCGGCCCGTGCCGCGAGCTCGTCAGCGAAAGATAGAGGATCGGCTGGGAATCCGCCTCGACCTTGGCGATGACCGGCTCGTCGATCTCGTCGGGCATCCGGCTGCGCACGCGGCTGACGCGGTCGCGCACGTCGGAGGCCGCGACGTCGGGGTCGACATCCGGGCGGAAGCGCACCTGGATGAAACTGCGCTCCTGGCGGCTGGTCGAGGACAGGATCTCGATGCCCTCGATGCCGGCGATCGAGTTCTCCAGGATCTGCGTGACCTGAGTCTCGATGATCTCGGCCGAGGCGCCGCGGTAGTCGGTACGCACCGACACGATCGGCTCGTCGATATTGGGGTATTCACGAACCGTCAGGCGCTGATAGCTGACGAAGCCGATCAGCATCACGAGCAGGCTCATGACCGTCGAGAGAACCGGCCGGCGGACGAAGAGCTCGAACAGGCTCATCTGGGCAGCCCCTAGAGCTGGCTCGTCTGGAGGGGCTTGTCCTTGATCGCGACGGCGCTGCCGTCGCGCAGGCGCATCTGGCCGGCGGTGATGATCCGCATGTCCGGCTTGAGCCCGCTGACGATCTCGACCTTGCCCGGCAGGCGCTTGCCGATCTCGACGCTCACGCGCCGCGCCTTTCCGTTCTCGACGACATAGACCATCTTGCCGACGGCATCGGGCACCACGGCCATCTCCGGAACGACAATCGCATTCTCGCGCTGGTCGACGGTGATGGCGAGGCGTGCGAAGAGGCCGGGCTTCAGCGCCAGATCGGTATTCGGGATGTTGGCGCGCAGCCTGATCGCGCGGCCGTTGACGTCCACCACCGGATCGATCGCGAAGATATGCCCGGTGAACTTGCGGTCGGGCACGGCATCGACGCGCATCTGCACCGGCTGGCCCGTCTTGAGCCGGCTGAGATAGATCTCCGGCACGCGGAAGTCGATCTTGATCGGGTCGATGCTGGTCAGCGTGATCAACTGCTTGCCGGCCGGAACGTAATCGCCGACGCCGACCGAGCGCAGGCCGACCACGCCGCTGAACGGCGCCAGAAGCGTCGACTGCGCCAGCTTGGCCTTGGCGAGCTGCACCCGCGCTTCGCTGGACGCGAGCTTCGCCGTGGATTCGTCGAGCGCGACCTGCGTGCCCGAGCCGCGCGAGACCAGCGACTTGAGCCGCTCGTTGGTGTCACGCGCCAGGCCGAGATCGGCCATCGCCTGCTTGAGCTCGGCATCGAGGATCGCAGTGTCGAGCTTGACCAGCTCCTGCCCGGCCTTGACGCGCTCGCCCTCCTTGAAGCCGAGGAAGACGACGCGGCCGGCGATTTCCGGAGCGATCACGACCGATTCATCGGCAGCCAGCGTGCCGAGCGCCTCGACCTCCTCGCTGACCGACATGATCTCGACGGCGGCAACCTCTACCGGCACCGCGGGGCGGCCTGCCGGCGCCACGCTCGCCCGCGCCGGCTCCCCGCCGGCCAGATGCGTGCGGTAGCCGTAATACCCGCCGCCCGCCAGGCCGACGACGAGAAGAAGGAGAACGAACCGCTTCATCAGGCTGGAGGCTCCGTTGCCGCCGGTTGGTCTTAAATGGAACGAAAGGCCTTGCTAAGATGCCGCAGCGCCACAGCTGCCCGAAAACAGCGGCGCGAAGACCGGCATCCTTGCGGGCATCCCCATGCCGAGCGAGCCCGACCGGCAGCGATGCAAGATGCTTGCCGCCGTGTCGCGCGCCGACCGCGACCTAGGCGACACAGCCATCCATCGTCATCCTGCCGGCAAGTCGCGTCGCCTCCAAGCGCATTCTCGCGACCTCACGAAAACGTTGATCGATGCCTGCAGCGCCGATGGATGCCGGCCGGAACAGACGCCGTCACGCGGCTGTCATCTCGAACGCCTAGCTCTCGCCGCACCAGAGAGGCGAGCGCGGCCGGATCGTGATCCCGGAAGCGCGCGCCGCGCCTTCATCCGGGAACCGTCCATGCTGCGCATCGAAGGCCTGACCAAGCGCTTCGGCGAAAAAAACGCCGTGGACGACGTCTCGCTGTCGATCCCCGCCGGCGAGATGATCGGCGTCATCGGCCGGTCTGGAGCCGGCAAATCGACCTTGCTGCGGATGCTCAACCGCCTGGCCGAGCCGAGCGCCGGCCGTATCCTCTGCGAAGACCGCGACGTCACCGCGCTCAGGGGCGCCGCGCTCAGGCACTGGCGCCGCGACACGGCGATGATCTTCCAGCAGTTCAACCTCGTCGGACGCCTCGACGTCCTCACCAACGTTCTGCTCGGCCGTCTCAACCACCGCTCCGCCGCGCTGACGCTGGTGAAGAGCTTCTCCGAGGACGACAAGGTCCGCGCCATCGCAGCGCTCGAGCGTCTCGACATGGGCCATCTGCTGGCCCAGCGCGCCGAAACCCTCTCGGGCGGACAGCAGCAGCGCGTCGCGATCGCTCGCGCCCTGGTGCAGGAGCCGCGCATCATCCTCGCCGACGAGCCGATCGCCTCCCTCGATCCGCGCAACACCCAGGTCGTGATGGATGCGCTGTTCCGCATCAACCGCGAGCACGGCATCACCGTGATGTGCAACCTGCACGACCTCGACATCGCCGCCAAGTACTGCGACCGGCTGATCGGCATGGCGGCGGGCAAGGTCGTCTTCGACGACGTGCCCCAGGCGCTGACCCGCGAGGTCGCCGCCGAACTCTACGGCATCGAGGCCAAGGATGCCGGCGCCGAGGCCCTGGACGCATTGGACGCGATCGCCGCGTCCGAAGCCAGGCGCGCCAAGCAGAAGATCGCCTGAGCGGCTGCGCCGCACCGGACGAGCCCAAGCCCGAAGACAGCTATCCCCAAAAGGAGCAGACCATGCTGACCCGTCGTCATACCCTCAAGCTGGCCGCCGCCGGCCTCGCCGCGGCCGCCGCCCCGGCCTTCGCGCAGGACTGGAAGGCGAAGTACCCCGAGCTCGTCTTCGGCATCATTCCGGCCGAGAACGCTTCGGGCGTCGTCGAGCGCTACACCCCCTTCGTCAACTATCTCTCGAAGGAGCTCGGCACCAAGGTCACGCTCCGCATCGCCAACGACTATGCCGCGATCATCGAGGGCCAGCGCGCCGGCAACATCCACATCGGCATGTACGGCCCGGCGTCCTTCGCCCGTGCGCGCGTCACCGGCGTCAAGGTCGATGCCTTCGCCATCGAGACCAATCTCGACGGCACCAAGGGCTATCACTCGGTCTTCTACGTGAAGAAGGATTCGCCCTTCCAGAAGGTCGAGGACCTCAAGGGCAAGAACCTCGGCCTCGTCGACCCGAACTCGACCTCGGGCAACAACGTGCCGCGCTACGTGCTCGACAAGATGGGCATCGATCCCGACACCTTCTTCAACAAGGTCATTTACACCGGCAGCCACGAGAACGCGATCATCGCGCTGCAGCAGGGCACCGTCGACATGGCGGCCAACTGGTGGAACGACGAGAACGAGTCGAACCTCCTGCGCATGGCCCGCAAGAACATGGCCAAGGCCGAGGACTTCCGCATCATCTACAAGTCCGACCTGATCGTGAACTCGCCGATGGCCTATCTCTCGGACCTGCCGGACGACCTGAAGGCCAAGATCCGCGACGCGGTGCTGAACCTCGCCACCAAGGACAAGGCCGCCTTCGACAAGATCTACGAAGGCAAGCAGGGCCCGCTGGTCGCCGTCGACAACAAGGCATACGACCCGGTCATCGAGCTGATCACCTTCGTCGACAAGCTGCGCAAGAAGAAGTCGTCGTAACGGCACCATTCCACCGCAGCGGCGGCAGGGCCCTCTCTTCTGGGGAGCCGTCGCGCCGCCCGCTCCGGCAACCTGCCGCTCGCCAGCCCTCTCCCGCCGGGAGAGGGCTCACCCCGCGCCCTCGACCGGCCAGGGATGCTACGCTCCATGACCCTTGCGATCGACCGCAACGACCCGGCCGTACGCGCCCATGCCGAAGCCTATCGGCAGGCCGCGGCGACCAAGCGTCGCCAGACGCTGATCGGCCTCGTCGTCTTCCTCGCCTGCGCCTGGCTCGCCGCCATCGGCTCCGAGGTGGATCTCGGCAGGCTCTTCGAGAATATCGCCCGCTTTCCGAACTACATCTGGCAGACCTTGCCGACGTTGCATCTGGCCAGCCTCGGCTCCGACCTCGCCGAATGGTACTGGGGCCTGCATCGCTGGCTCAGGCTGCTGTGGCAGACCATCCTGATCGCTTATGTCGGCACGGTGCTGGGCGCCGTCGGCGCCTTCGTGTTCTGCTTCGCGGCCGCAGCCAACCTCGGCCGCTCCGCCTGGCTGCGCTTCTGCGTGCGCCGCTTCCTCGAGTTCTGCCGCACGGTTCCCGAGATCGTCTTCGCCCTGATCTTCGTCATCGCTTTCGGCCTCGGCCCCCTGCCCGGCGTTCTGGCGATCGCGATCCACACCATGGGCGCCCTCGGCAAGCTCTTTTCCGAAGTTGTCGAGAACATCGACCTGAGGCCGGTGGACGGCATCACCGCGACGGGTGCGAGCTGGTGGCAGGTGGTGCGCTTCGCCGTGGTGCCGCAGGTGCTGTCCAACTTCGCGAGCTATGCCCTGCTGCGCTTCGAGATCAATGTCCGCGGCGCCTCGATCATGGGCTTCGTCGGCGCCGGCGGCATCGGCCAGGACCTGATCGAGGCCATCCGCAAATTCTACTACACCGATGTCAGCGCCATCATGCTGCTGGTCATCCTCGCCGTGATGCTGATCGACCTCGGCACGGAGCGCCTGCGCCACGCCCTTCTCAGCCGGGAGCAGCGCTGATGACCTTCGCCATCTCCGCCGAAGAGCGCGGCGCGATTCTCGCGCGCCATGGCGATGCCATTCGCGGCTCGGCCCGCCGCCGCCTCACGACCATCGCGACCATCGCAGCCGTCGCCGGCCTTTTCGTCTACGGGCTGACCACGCTCGAGACCTCGCTCTGGCGCATCCTCGCGGGCCTCGGCAACCTCGGCTCCTTCGTGGTGCTGATGCTGCCGCCGAACCCGGGCTCCTGGGCGCGCGCGCTGATCTTCGTCAAGGCGTTGTTCGAGACCGTCGCCATCGCCTTCATGGGAACGGTGCTGGCTGCGACGCTGGCATTGCCGCTCGGCTTTCTCGCCGCGCGAAACGTCGTCGCCAATCGCATCGTGCACTTCCTCGCACGCCGTTCGCTGGACATGGTGCGCGGCGTCGATGCCCTGATCTGGGCGCTGATCTGGATCAACGTCGTCGGCCTGGGTCCCTTCGCCGGCATGCTGGCGATCATGACCAGCGACCTCGGTTCCTTCGGCAAGCTCTATTCCGAAGCGATCGAGGCTGCCGACCGCAAGCCGGTCGAGGGCGTCGCCTCCGTCGGCGGCGGCAGGGCTCATGAGATCCGCTTCGGCCTGCTGCCGCAGGTCCTACCGGTGATCGCCAGCCAGGTTCTCTATTTCATCGAATCGAACACGCGCTCCTCGACGATCATCGGCATTGTCGGCGCCGGCGGCATCGGGCTCTACCTGTCCGAGACGATCCGCACGCTCGAATGGCAGCAGACCTCGTTCCTGATCCTGCTGATCCTGGTCGCCGTCTCGGCCATCGACTTCCTGTCGAACAAGCTGCGCTTCGCCATCATCGGCAAGCGCGCGATCTGAGCGAGCCGCCGTCGACTCGACTTGAGGATACCGTAAGGTCATCATGGCGCTGGTCCCAGCCCGGAGCAGCGCCATGAGACGGGTCTTTGCAGTTGCCGTATCCGCCGCCCTCCTCCTTCTCCTGCCGTCGGCGGCATCCGCCAAGCGCGAGGCGAACGACCCACGCCGCCTCTGTCGCGAAGCCATCCAGAAGGCGAATGGGCTCGGCAAGGACGCCAAGGTCTCGCGAAAGGATCTCGACCGCTGCGTCGCCAATGGCGGAAGGCTCTGAACGGAGCGCTGCCGCTCAGCCGGTCGTCAGATCGACGACCATCTCCACGCGCTCACCGGCGAAGACGCTGCTGACAAGGTGGACCGGCGTCCGGTCTATCAGCGCATCGACAGCCCAGGACACCATGACCGGCCCCCGAGGCTCGATGCCGAGCAGCTCGGCCTCCGCCTCGTCCGCAAGCCGCGCCGTCAGCCGCGTCGACAGGCGCACGTAATCCGTAATGCCGTAGCTCTTGAACGCAGCGGTGATTGAGCCCGCCGCCTCGCGATAGGCCCTGTCGAAATCCGGGAAGCGAGCGACCGAGAGCCAATGCGTTCCGGTGCCCATCGGCACGCCGTCGGCCAGGCTCACGCCCCGCACGTGCCAGAGCGGCGTCCCGGTCGTCAGTTTGAGCGCCGCACAGGCCGCCGCCTCGCCGACGACCGTCTCGGCCGAGAGCATGCGGCTCGTCCCGGTGATCCCGAGCTTGCCCATATTGCTGCGCATGCTCACCCGCCGGCCGATCGGGTAAGGCAGGCGCGGCGCCGTGACCTGCGTGCCGCGGCCGCGTGCGACCGTCACCAGCCCCTGATCGGCCAGATGCCGGAAGGCCTGCCGCACCGTGTGGCGATGCACGCCGTAGCGCTCGGCCAGCGCGACCGAGGCCGGCAGCGTGTCGCCGAGCTTGTACTCGCCGCGCCCGATCGCCTCCGCCAGTTCGTCGGCGATGCGCCGCCAGGCCGTTCCGCCGTCACGTTCCGCCAGCGCGGTGTCCGTCATCGAATTGTCGCTCAAAAAGTATAGACCTTTGCCATCAACTTCCCTAGTATAGTCTAGACATTCGGAACTGACCAGCGAGCCCGCGCCGATGACACAGAAAACCCCGAGGCAAAGCTGGATGGCGACGCTGGCGCGCGCCTCCCGCAGCGAGATCGAAACCCTGCTCGGCGTTCCGCCGGACCATGACCTGCTCAAGGCGCCGGAGACCGGCACGGTGATGGTCGAGGGTAGGGCCGGTGGCGCCGGCCGCCGCTTCAACCTCGGCGAAGCCACCGTGACGCGCTGCGTGGTCCGTCTCGCCAATGGGCGAATGGGCTTCTCCTACGCGCTCGGCCGCGACGGCCGGAAGGCGCGGCTCGCCGCCCTGCTCGACGCCCGCCTCCAGGACGAGGCCGAAGGCAGCGGCCTGCATCAAGGCATCGCCACCCTCGCCGCCCGGCAGGCCGCCGCACGCGACCTCGCCTCGCGCAAGGCCGCCGCGACCAAGGTCGATTTCTTCACGCTGGTCCGGGGGTCGTGATGTCGGATGAAACCATGATCGCTCCCGGCTTCTCCGATCCGGTCTTCCAGTCGCAGGCCGCCTTTCGCGCCCTGCTCACCGCCCTTTCCGAGCCCGGCACCTTGCAGCAAGTCGCGGGCGAAGTCCCGCCGCCGGAAGGTTTGACGGCCGCGACGGCCACCGCCCTGCTGACGCTCGCCGATTACGAGACCCCGGTCTGGCTGCCGGAAGCCCTGCGCAGCGGCCCGGCCGGCGCCTGGCTGCGCTTCCATTGCGGCGCGACGGTCGTCGACAAGCCCGCCGAGGCAGCCTTCGCCGTCATCGACGGCATGGCGGATGAACCGAAGCTCTCGGCCTTCAATCTCGGCACGGACCAGTTCCCGGATCGCTCGACCACCGTGATCGTGCAGATCGCGGGCCTGGAAGGCGGCCCCGCCCTCACCCTCGCCGGCCCCGGCATTCCCGGTTCGCGCAACATCGCGCCGCTGGGCTTGCGCCCCGGCTTTACCGATGAACTGCGCGAGAATGGCGCGCTCTACCCGCTCGGCGTCGATGTCCTGCTCGCGCATGGCGAGGGCCTGATCGGCCTGCCGCGCTCGACGCAAGTTGAGGAAGCCCGCTAATGTATGTCGCAGTGAAGGGCGGCGAGGCCGCCATCCTCGCCACGCATGATCTCGTCGCCGAGGCCCGCCGCGGCGATCCGGCCGTGCCGGAAATCTCGGTCGCCCAGATCCGCGAGCAGCAGGCTTTGGCCTGCGCCCGCGTGATGAACGAGGGCTCGCTCTACGATCAGGACCTCGCCGCGCTCGCGCTGAAGCAGTCGCAGGGCGACGTGATCGAGGCCGCCTTCCTGATGCGCGCCTATCGCACGACGCTGCCGCGCTTCGGCTCCTCCGAGCCGCTCGATACAGCTGCGATGGCGATCCGCCGCCGCGTCTCCGCCACCTACAAGGATCTGCCCGGCGGACAGGTGCTCGGCCCGACCTATGACTACACCCATCGTCTCTTCGACTTCGCGCTGATGGACGAAGGCGGCGAGGCCGCGCCCCGCAAGGCACCCGCCCCGCTCGACGCGACCATGCCCCGCGTTCCCGACATTCTCGGCGCCGAGGGCCTGATGGAAGCCGAAGAGCCGCCGGAGGGCGATCCGCGCCCCTTCGACCTGACGCGCGACCCCGTCTCCTTCCCGGCCGATCGCGACGTGCGCCTGCAATCGATGGCGCGCGGCGACGAGGGCTTCCTGCTAGGCCTCGGCTATTCCGTGCAGCGCGGCTTCGGCGGCTCGCATCCCTTCGTCGGCGAGGTCCGCGTCGGCGAGGTCGCCGTCGAATTCGTACCGGAGGAGCTCGGTTTCGCGGTCGATCTCGGCGAGGTCACCCTGACCGAATGCCAGATGGTCAACCAGTTCCAGGGCTCGAAGGACGTCCCGCCGCAATTCACCCGCGGCTACGGTCTCGTCTTCGGCCATAGCGAGCGCAAGGCGATGTCGATGTCGCTGGTCGACCGTGCCTTGAAATCCCGCGATTTCGGAGAGGCGACGAACTACCCGGCGCAGCAGGACGAATTCGTTCTCTACCACGCCGACAATGTCGAGGCGGCCGGCTTCGTCGAGCATCTCAAGCTGCCGCACTATGTCGATTTCCAGGGCGAGCTCGAACTGATCCGCCGCATTCGCCGGGAGCGCGAGGAGCGGCTGGCTCGCGAACAGGATACCATGCCGGAGGCTGCGGAATGACGGTTCATCAGATGCCGGCGGACAATACAAAGCCGGCTTACAACTACGCCTATCTCGACGAGCAGACCAAGCGGATGATCCGCCGGGCCCTGCTCAAGGCCGTCGCGGTTCCCGGCTATCAGGTGCCATTCGGCTCCCGTGAAATGCCGCTGGCGCGGGGCTGGGGCACGGGCGGCATCCAGATCACCGCCGCGCTCATTGGTCCGGCCGACACGCTCAAGGTGATCGACCAGGGCGCCGACGACACCACCAACGCCGTCTCGATCCGCAAGTTCTTCGAGCGCACGGCCGATGCCCGCACCAGCGAGGCGACGGAAGAGGCAACGATCATTCAGACACGCCACCGCATCCCGGAGGCGCCGCTGAAGAGCGGACAGGTCATGGTCTATCAGGTGCCGATGCCGGAGCCGCTGCGCAAGCTCGAGCCGCGCGAGGCCGAGACCCGCAAGATGCACGCCTGGGCGGAATACGGGCTGATGCAGGTCAAGCTCTACGAGAGCATCGCCCGCTTCGGCGAGGTGACGACGACCTATGACTACCCGGTCATGGTCAACGGCCGCTACGTGATGTCCCCCTCGCCCATTCCGAAATTCGACAATCCGAAGATGCATATGTCGCCCGCGCTCCAGCTCTTCGGCGCCGGCCGCGAGAAGCGCATCTATGCGCTGCCGCCCTATACCAGCGTGAAGAGCCTCGATTTCGAGGATCATCCCTTCCGCATCCAGAGCTGGACCCAGCCCTGCGGTTTATGTGGCGCGGGCGACTCCTATCTCGACGAGGTCGTGATCGACGACCAGGGCGGGCGCATGTTCGTCTGCTCGGACAGCCATTATTGCGAGACCCGCCGGGCGGAAGGCCATCGCGGCACGATGCTGGGCGATGCGGCCGCGAGCGGCCTGGTCGAGGAGACCACCCCATGACCCTGCATGTCGCAGCAGCCGAGCTTGCGCTCGAACCCGCCCCTCTTCTCTCCGTCGACGGCGTGAGCCGCTTCTATGGCGAGCGCATCGGCTGCGCCGATGTCTCCTTCGATCTCTGGCCGGGCGAGGTGCTCGGCATCGTCGGCGAATCCGGCTCGGGCAAGTCGACCCTGCTGCGCTGCCTTGCCGGCATCGACAAACCCGACGCGGGCGAGGTGCTGTTCCGTGGCGGCACGGAGCCGCTCGACATCTACTCGGTGTCCGAGCAGGAGCGCCGCCGCCTGATGCGCACGGCCTGGGGCATCGTCCACCAGAACCCGCGCGACGGCCTGCGCATGGACGTGACCGCCGGCGGCAATGTCGGCGAACGCCTGATGGATCGCGGCGACCGGCATTACGGCCAGATCCGCGAGCGCGCCCTCGACTGGCTCCAGCGCGTCGAGATCGCCGGCGCCCGCATCGACGACCGGCCGCGCCAGTTCTCCGGCGGCATGCAGCAGCGCCTGCAGATCGCTCGCGTGCTGGTCTCGGAGCCCCGCCTCGTCTTCATGGACGAGCCGACCGGCGGCCTCGACGTTTCCGTGCAGGCCCGCCTGCTCGACCTGCTGCGCGTGCTGGTGCGCGATCTCGGCCTCGCCGCGATCATCGTCACGCATGACCTTGCGGTAGCGCGGCTCCTGACCGACCGCCTGATGGTGATGAAGGACGGACGCGTGGTCGAGCAGGGCCTGACCGACCAGGTGCTGGACGATCCGCACCACGCCTATACGCAGCTTCTCACCTCGGCGGTGCTGAGCGTGTGATCTCGCGTCACACCCTCGTCACCTCGCCGGCACAAGGCACTGACCCCATGACCACGATGATTCAGGTCGAGAACGTCGCCAAGACCTTCACCCTGCACAATCAGGGCGGAGCGCGTTTGCCCGTCTTCGACAACGTCAATTTCCATGTCGAGGCCGGCGAGGCGCTGGTGCTGGCCGGCGCGTCCGGTGCCGGCAAGTCGAGCCTGCTGCGTATCCTCTACGGCAATTACAGGCCCACGAGCGGCGCGATCCGCATCACCCATGCCGGCCGCCCCGTCGATATCGTTGCCGCCGTCCCGCGCACCGTGCTCGACATCCGCCGCCGCACGCTCGGCTTCGTCTCGCAGTTCCTGCGCGTGATCCCGCGCGTCTCGACGCTCGACATCGTCCGCGACCCGCTGCTGGCGCGCGGCGCCACGCCGGAAACCGCGACCGAGCGCGCCAAGGCCATGCTCGCCCGGCTCAACCTGCCGGAGCGGCTCTGGAATCTCGCGCCCGCCACCTTCTCCGGCGGCGAGCAGCAGCGCGTCAACATCGCCCGCTCCTTCGTCGATCCCTCGGCGATCATGCTGATCGACGAGCCGACCGCCTCGCTCGACGCCGCCAATCGCGACGTCGTCGTCGAGCTCATTGCCGAGGCGCGCGCCGCCGGCTCTGCGATCGTCGGCATTTTCCATGACGAAGCGGTTCGCGAACGCGTCGCGACGCGCTATCTCGACATCACCGCTTTCCGGAAGGCCTGACGATGCAAACCGTTCTCACCAATGCCAAGCTCATCCTCGAGAACGAGGTCGTCACCGGCACCATCGCCTTCGACGCGAACGGCATCACCGCAGTCGATCAAGGCAAGTCGTCCCTGCCCGGCGCGATCGATGTCGGCGGCGACTATGTCGCGCCCGGCCTCGTCGAGATGCACACCGACAACATGGAAAAGCATTTCATGCCGCGCCCGAAGGTCTTCTGGCCGAACGGGCTGGCGGCGGCGCTGGTCCATGACGCGCAGATGGCGGCCGCCGGCGTCACCACGGTCTATGACGCGGTCTGCGCCGGCACGCCCTTCTCGGCCAAGGACTATCGCAAGGACATCTTCGCCGACGTGATGAAGTCGCTGGCCTATGGCAAGAGCGAGAACGTCTTCCGCATCGACCACCGCATCCACATGCGCTGCGAACTGACGAGTCCGGGCCTGCTCGAAGACATCGCCCCCTATCAGGACGACGAACTGGTTCAGCTGGTCTCGCTGATGGACCATACGCCGGGCCAACGCCAGTGGCGCAACCTCGAGCACCTCAAGACCTACGCCGTCGGCAACGGCAAGACCGTCGAGGAGTTCGAGGAGGATGTGGTGATGCGCCAACGCGAAGGCGCCGCCAATGTCGCCAAGAATTGGCAGGCCGTGGTCGACATCTTCCGCACGCGCGGCATCCCGCTCGCCACCCATGACGACACGATCCCCGAGCATGTCGAGGAAGGCGTCGCCTCGGGCGCGGTGATCTCGGAATTCCCGACCACGGTCGAGGCCGCGGCCGCCGCCAAGCAGGCCGGCCTCGCGACCGTGGCGGGGGCGCCGAACGTCGTGCGCGGCGGCTCGCATTCCGGTGGTGTCTCGGTCTCCGAGCTCGCCGAGAAGGGCCTGCTCGACGGCCTCTCCTCGGATTACGTCCCGGCGAGCCTGCTGCAGGCGGTGGTCAAGCTCAATGCCGACCACGGCATCGCGCTGCCCGAAGCCATGGGCATGGTCACCTGGAAGGTCGCGGATATCCTCGGCCTCCAGGACCGCGGCCATCTCAAGACCGGCCTGCGCGCCGATCTCGTTCGCTTCAAGGTGCTCGGCGCAACGCCGGTGCTCTCCGCCGTGTGGTCGCAGGGCGAGCGCGCATTTTGAGCAAGCCGCGCTACGCCGTCTATTACGCCCCCGCCACTGAGAGCGCCCTCTGGCGCTTCGGCTGCTCCGTGTTGGGCTATGACGCGCTGACGGGCGAGGATATCCCTTTTGCTGTGCCGCCCGGCTGCGACCGCGCGACCTGGCCGGCACTGACCGAGGAGCCGCGTCGCTACGGCTTCCACGCCACGCTGAAAGCGCCCTTCGAGCTTGCCGACGGCCGCAGCGAGGAGCAGTTGCGCGCCTTCGCCCGCAACTATGCGGCTGGGCTGGAAGGCGTCGCATTGGCGGGCTTGAGCGTGACGGCGCTCGGCTCCTTCATCGCCTTGACGCCGTCCGAGCCGAGCGACGCCCTGCAGCGCCTCGCCTTCGCCCTGGTCCAGGCCTTCGAGCCCTTCCGCGCGCCGCTCGCCCAAGCCGATCGCGCGCGGCGGCTGAAGAGCCCGCTCACGCCGGCGCAGCACGCCTATCTCGAAGCCTATGGCTACCCTTACGTGGGCGACGCCTTCCGCTTTCACATGACCTTGACCGGCGCACTGCCCGCCGATCGCATGGCAGGCGTCAGGCAGGGGCTCGAAACCGCCTATGCCGAGGCCTTCCCGGCCGGGCCAGTCGGGCTCGATCGCTTCGCGCTGTTCAAGCAGGAGGGGCGCGCCGGCCGCTTCCGGCTGCTCGATTCCTATCCCTTCGGTTAGGAGCCATGTCGCCCGAGCGCGCGCAGCGCGGCAAGCAGCTCTTGGGCAGCCTCGGCGACGCTCCGGTCGTTCATGATCGTGATGATCTCGGCTCGCTCGGCCGTCAACGGCGCCTCGCGCCTGAGGCGGGCTGCGATATCGGCCGCGCTCTCGCGCCCGCGCGCAGCCAGCCGCTGCGCCAGCACCGGGACGGGGGCGGTGATGTTGAGCACGATAACGCGCTCCGCCAGCCGCTCGGCCGCGGCGATGACGGCGCGCGAGACGTTGACGATGACCACCGCGCCCTCGTCGACGCCGGAAAGCTCCGCCGCCGGGATGCCGTAGCTCAACCCATGCGCCCGCCAGCTCAGCGCGAATTCGCCGCGCGCCTCGGCGCCGTGGAAGGCAGCCTCGTCACAGGAATCATGGTCCTCGGAGCCGGCCATGGCCGGACGGGTGATCAGGCGGCGCGCGAAGCGGAAGCGCGGATCGCCGGCAAGCCCGGCTCGACCCGCATCCATCAGGGTGTCCTTCCCGGCTCCGGAAGGCCCGACCACGAGGACGAGCGCGCCCGCTGCTGAAACCGGGGCCGCAAGATCAGGAGGATGCAAGGACATGGCTGGCAAGAAACTCGGACTGGAACCGGTGATCGACCCGACGGCCAAGGTCAGCAAGGCCACGCTCGGACGCTACACCGAGATCGGCGCCCGTACCGCCTTCGTCGAGTCGACCTTAGGCGACTACTCTTATGTCGTGAACGACGCGAATGTCATTTACACGACGATCGGCAAATTCTGCTCGATCGCGGCGATGACGCGGATCAACCCTGGCAACCATCCGATGCAGCGGGCGAGCCAGTCGCATTTCAGCTACCGCTCCTCCGCCTATTTCGACGATGCCGAGGATGACGCCGCCTTCTTCGACTGGCGCCGCGCCCATGCCGTCACCATCGGCCACGATGTCTGGATCGGCCATGGTGCGATCGTGCTCGCCGGCCGCAGCATCGGCACCGGCGCGGTGGTGGCCGGGGGCGCCGTGGTCACCAAGGACGTACCGGCCTACACCATCGTCGCCGGCAATCCGGCGCGCCCGATTCGGCGGCGCTTTCCGGAGGATATCGCGGATAGGTTGCAGAAGCTCGCCTGGTGGGACTGGGAGCACGAGAGGCTCCGCGAGGCCCTGAACGACTTCCGCAACCTGTCGGTCGAGGATTTTCTCGACCGTCACGAGGCAGATCGACCGGCATACGGGCTGTAACGGCTCTCGCGGCAGGACCGAAATGAGCCTTGTCTCGGGCGTACTATAGTACGATCACGGCATGTGGAAATTGATCCAGATCAAGACACACCCTCATAGGTTGTTAATCTTGTTCTGGCATGGTCGAGGTCTGAGCGGCCGGAGGCTGCCGCTCGTTGGGGACCTTCTCGATGTCGGCATTGGATCATCTCGCTAAACGACTTGCCTTCATGCAGCTTGGGCCGGAGGCTCAGGCACACATCCGCAGCGCCGGCGAGGCATTGGGCAAATCGATTCCCGACGCGCTCGATGCCTTCTATGCGCAGCTTCGCGCCTTTCCCGAGACGAAGGCCTTCTTCAGCAGCGAGCAGCATGTCGAGGCAGCCAAGCAGCGTCAGGCCAGGCACTGGAGCGGCATTGCCACCGGCCAATTCGACGAGACCTATGTCGGCGCCGTCACCCAGGTCGGCAAGGTCCATGCCCGCATCGGCCTGGAGCCACGCTGGTACATCGGCGGCTACGCTCTGATCCTCGAGAAGCTGCTCGCCGGCGTGCTCGAGGCGCGCTGGCCGAAGAATGCTCTGGGCAGGCGCATGCCCGGCGCCGCCGAGCGGTCGGCCGAGATCGGCGCCATCGTCAAGGCCGCCCTGCTCGACATGGACTATGCCATCACGGTCTATCTGGAAGCATCGGAGGAAGCCCGGCTCAAGATGGAGGCCGAGGTCCGCGCCGTCGAGCAGGCGCAGGCGGCCGACCGCGACAAGGCGATCGCCTGCGTCAGCGAGAGCATGGCGGCGCTGGCGGACGGCGACCTGACCCATCGCATGAGCGCCGACATCCCGGCCGAGTACGCCCAGATCCGTGATCATTTCAATGCGGCGGCGGAACGGCTGCAGCAGATGGCGAGCACGATCAAGACGACCTCCGCCTCGATCGCCGCCTCTTCCCAGGAAATCAACAGCGGCGCGCAGGACTTGTCGATGCGCACCGAGCAGCAGGCTTCCGCCCTCGAGGAGAGCGCAGCGACGACCGAGCAGCTCGCGGCCTCGGTCAAGACGTCCTCGCAGGCCTCGCGTGAATCCGTGGCGCTGGCCGACGAGGCCGCCCACGTCGCCCGCACCGGCGGCGACATCGTCCGGGATGCCGTGGAGGCGATGGCGCGGATCGAGGGCGCCTCGAAGCGCATCTCGGAGATTACCGACGTGATCGACGGCATCGCCTTCCAGACGAATCTGCTGGCCCTCAATGCCGCGGTCGAGGCCGCGCGGGCCGGGGATGCCGGGCGCGGTTTCGCTGTCGTCGCCGCCGAGGTGCGCGCGCTCGCCCAGCGCTCGGCCGATGCCGCCAAGGACATCACCGGCCTGATCGCCTCCTCGGATACGGAGGTGGCCGATGGGGTCAAGCTTGTCCGGCAGGCGGGCGAGACGCTGGACCGGATCGTCGCGGCCTCGGCCCGGGTCTCGAGCCGGGTGGAGGAGATCGCCGCCGCATCGGGCGAGCAGGCCAACGGGATCGACGAGATGAGCCAGACGGTCAGCCATATGGATGAGATGACGCAGCAGAACGCCGCTCTCGCCGAGGAAAGTGCGGCCTCCGCGCGCACGCTCCTCGACCAGATCGAGCAGCTCAACCGCCTCGTGTCCGCCTTCCGCACCGAGGCCGGAACCGGCAGCGCTGATCGCCGCCGCGCAGCCTAGATCATCGGACGCGCTAACGGCGATCTATCGCATCGCCGGGGCATCGCGCTCTTCCGAAAAGCGATTTCCACTTTTCGGTCCGATGCTCTAGCGGGACGCCCGACCGTCGAGCCGCCAGACCGAACTGCGCTTGATCTCCGCATCCTCGAGGGCGCGCGTCACCGGCACTTCGTAGGTGGCGACGGCTTCGAGCCTGTCCTTCGGCAGGTAGCTGCGGCCCGGATCGCCGATCAGGACCGTCGCCCCGCGCTGCGCCAAGGCGCCGAGCCAGTCGATCACGGTGCTGGCCATGGTGCGTTCGTAGCAGACGTCGCCGGCGCAGATCACCTCCCAGCCGGCGTCGCAGCCGACCAGATCGGCCAGCCGCGCCGTCACCGCGACGCCGTTGGCCTGCGCGTTGAGACCGATCGCGGTCGCGGCGAAGGCATCGATGTCGCAGGCCTCGACGGAGACCGCGCCGGCCTTCATCGCCGCGATCGCGACGAGCCCGGAGCCCGAGGCGAAATCGAGCACGCGTCGGCCGGCGACGGCATGCGGATGGTCGAGCAGGTAGCGGGCCAGCGCCTGCCCGCCCGCCCAGGCAAAAGCCCAGAACGGCGGCGGCAGGCCGATGACCGCGAGTTCGTCCTCGGTCTTCTGCCAAAGCTCCGTCGCCTCTTCCGCAACATGCAGAGCGATCTCGGGCGCATGCGGCACCGGCAGCAGCCGCGTATGCTCCCTGATGAATGCCGCGCGATCCGGCTCGTTCGCCAGCGCGCTCATGCCGTCACATCCGTTGCAGGCTCATCCAGCAGGCTGCGATAGAGCGCCTTCACCGCGTTCATCACATCGCGTTCGGTATGGCCGTCGAGCAGGCGCGCGCGCGCGTTCGCGCCCATCCGCTCGGCCAGGCCCGGCGCCCGCGCGAAGACCAGCAGCGCCTTGGCCAGCGCAGCCGCATCCTCGGAGGGCACGACCATGCCGTCCTGTCCTTCGCGCACGAAACTGCGACAGCCCGGCACATCGGTGGTCAGGATCGGTCGGCCACAGGCGGCAGCTTCCAGGATGGTGCGCGGCAGTCCCTCACCGCCGCGCGATGGCAGGATGCACAGGTGATGCGCCTTCCAGACGCCCTCGATATCGCGCGTCGGGCCGGCCCAGCTGATGCCGGGCCGCGCTGCCCATTCCTTCAACGTGGCTTCGGGAATGGCCTTGGGATTGGACGGGTCCGGCGCGCCGTGGATTGTCAGCGTGACGTTGGCGCCGCCGGCCCGCGCCAGCCTGACCGCCTCGACGGCAAGATCGACACCCTTCGACCACAGCATCCGCGCCACCAGCGCGACCTTGAACGGCGGTGCCGCGGGCATCGGTTCCGGCATCAGGATCAGCGGGTCGACGCCGGCACCGCCGACGATCGCGACCTTGCCGGCATCCTGCGGGTCCAAGCCCAGGGTGACGGGATCATCCGGGTTCTCGAACAGGAAACGCACCTGCTTTCCGTCGATCGCGCCGCGCAGCCAGGCCACCGCGGCGAAGCGCGCCAGCGCCGCGAGCATCCCTTGCCTGGCACCGAGGAAGCCAAGGCCAGTGAGCGCATAGACGCGCCGTTCGATGCCGGCGAGCTTGCCGGCGAGTCCGGCCAGGGCAATCGGCTTCAGCGCGATACAATGCAGGATGGCGGGCTTCTCTGCGGCAATGATCCGCCGCAGCGCCTGGATCTGGTGGAACAGCGCACGCGGGTCGAGGCTGCGACGCTCGGCCTCAAGCGCGATCAGCCGCGCGCCGGTCGCCTCGATGACACGGCGATGGCTGCGCTCACGGGCGATGACCGCGACATCGAGGCCCATCTCGCGTGCCGCCCGCGCCATCGGCAGGAAATGCGAGGCGAAGAACCAGTCCTCGGTGGCGACGAACAGCAGTTTCGGGCGCGGCATCGCGTCATCAGGCCGATGCGGCGGCGAAGGTCAAGAGCGCAGGCGCCTCAGGGCTGCGCAGTCGCGACAGGCAGCACCCGCGCAACCGCTGCCTGAGCATCGACGCGGCCGGCGCCGAAGAGCGGGTCGCGCCCCTTCGCTCCAAGATCGACGGCACTCTCCGCCAGGAACTTGCGCGCACCCGCGAGGTCGAGATCGGGCTGTTTCTCGGCCAGCAGCGCGATCAGCCCGGTCACATGCGCGGCGGCGATCGAGGTGCCGGAAGTGAAGGCGTAGCGGCCGCCTGGCTCCGCCGTCAGGACATCGACGCCCGGCGCAGCCACGGCGACATAGGCTCCGCGATTGGCCTCGGGAAACAGCTGATCCTCGGCATCGGTCGCGGTCACCGCGATGACGTTCGGATCGGCTCCCGGATAGAGCGGTGGCGATTTCGGACCGCCATTGCCCGCAGCGGCCACGACGATCACCCCGCGTTCCCTGGCACCGACCAGCGCCTTCGAGAGCAGCCTATCCTGCGGGCCGGCGAAGCTCAGATTGACGACCTTGGCGCGCTGCTGCACCACCCAGTCGAGCGCCGTCATGATCTGGAACGACTTGCCGTTGGCCGAGGCCGACTGCGGGCCGCCGAAAGCACGGCCGACCAGGATGCGCACGGCCGGCGCCATGCCCTCCAGCTCGCCATGGGCCGCGATCGCAGCCGCCATCGATGTACCGTGAGCATGCGGCGTCGCCAGCCCATCGACGGCGTCGAGATAGCCGATGACCGAGCCACGCAGCTCGGGATGCTCCATATCGACGCCGGAATCGATCAGCGCGACGCGCACGCCCCGGCCCTGGGCCAGCTTGTGGGCCTCGGGCAGATGCAGCTTCGCGACGACGTATTGCGGCGGCAGCACGCGGCGTGTCGTCACCGGGGCGCGGGCGGCCGGCGTCGGGTCGGACAGCCGCAGCGTCGGCAGCGTCGACTGGCTGCGCGCGTCGGAGGAGGCGGTGCTGGGCCCGGTGGCGCTGCCGGAGGGCTGGGCGGCCTGCTGCTGCAGGTCGAACAGGAAATTGGGCTGGGCACCGGCGATGCTGTCATCGTCCCCCATCTGCGTCAGCACGGCCCGCAGGTCGCGCCCCGCCTCGAGCTTCGCCCGGATGATGGTGACGCCCGCAAGCTCGAAGCGCTGCCGGGCGATCACTGTCGCACCGTAGCGCCGCAACACCGTGTCGGCATCGGCGTTGGGCGCGAGCTCGAACAGGACCTCGTCGGGGACGAAGCGGGTCTCGTCGGGAGCGGGCACGACGGCGCGCGCCTGTCGCGGTTGCATCCAGGCGCCGGGCGGCACACGCATCGAGCGTTGCAGGCCGTTTGCAGGCGCTGGCTGCCCACCGGGGTTGGTGATGCGTCGGGAAGGGCCGCCCGAATGCTCGGCACCAGACTGGGCCCAAGCCAGGCCGGGCGCCAGGACGAAGCCGAAAGCGACAAGACCTGCCCCGGCGAGACAGCGCAGGCGCGGCGGACAAATCCGGGCAAGGCTCGGGAGCATGGCCTGATCCTCCTGCGTCGCGCGATTATGCCACGGAGGTCGCCGGCCGCGCCAGGGTCGTCACGGCGAAGCCGCGACGAAGCTGACGATGCCGGTTTCAGCTTTCATCCGCGCCGCGATGGCATCGACCTCGGCGGTGGAGAGCGAGGCATCGCCGACCCGCACCTTGAAGAAACCGTTGGCGCGCGGCCCGTCAACCACCGAGGCATCGAAACGCTTGAAGAAGGAGGCGATCTCCCCCGCCCGGGCTTCCGGCGCGAAGCTCAGCAGCACATAGCGCTCCGAGGCGCGCGTGCCGGGTGCGGAAGCCGTCTGGTAGCCACCACCGGCATCGCGCAACGCAAGGCCGGTGAGCGCGGCGCCCTGCAGCACGATCAGCGCCAGCGCGAAGGCGCCGGCATAGGCGAGACGCCGCGGCGACTGCGCCGCCAGCAAGCCGCCGAGCCAGCCCAGGAAACCGCCGGCGAGACCGTTGTTCAGGTCCCCCCTGGCGCGGGCCAGCAGCGGCATCTGTCGCGGCTGCGCCTCGATCCCCGCCATCAGCCTGTCCAGCACCCGCGGCGACGGCGCCCCGAGATGCTCGTTGAGCAGCACCGTCTCGGCCATGTCGTCGCGGATGATCTCGAGCCGGGCGGCAAGCTCGGCATCGGAGGCGAGCGCCGCCTCGATGCGCGCCCGGTCCGCCTCGGCAATGCGGCCGTTGGCGTAGAAGGGCAGCAGCTCCTCGAGCTCGCGGCGCTTCGGATCGCTGGCGATGCTGTCGGTCATGACGCCACTCCTGCAGCGGCCGGGCCGCGCTTCACCACTGGTTTCGTTTCACGGCCAGCCGCGGTCGATACCGGCGGCCTTGAGCATCTCGCCCAGCTTCTTGCGGGCGTGGAACAGCCGGGTCTTGACGGTGTTCTCGGGGATTCCGACGATCCGTGCGACCTCCTCGACGGAGGTCTCGTGGTAGTAGACCAGGTCGATGACCTCGCGATGCTCGGCCGAGAGGCGTCCGAGGCAGGCGCGGATGGCGCGACCCTTGTCCTGCTTCTGCAGCACGACCTCCGGTCCATCCGATTCATCTTCGATGCTGGAGGCGTAATCCTCGTCCAGCTCGGCATCGCGGCGCTTGCGCAGCAGCGACCAGGCCTTGTTCCGGGCGATGGCGAGCAGCCAGGTCGCGACCGAGGCGCGAGCCTCGAAACGGTCCGCCTGTCGCCAGAGATCCATGAACACGTCACTGATCACATCCTCGGCAAGCGTCTCGTCGCGGACGAGCCGCAGCACGAAACGGTAGACCCGCACCTGGTGCCGCGAAAACAGCACCTTCATCGCGAGCCGGTCGCCCGAGGCGATCCGTTTGACGAGATCCTCGTCCGATTCCGTATGCATTGCCCCTCGAAGGCCAGGCATTCCGGCTCGCACCCATTCGTCGCGGCGAGCAGGAGAAAGGTTCAAACGGCGCGCACATTAATCTGCACGGCCGGATTTGCCGATAGCATGCGGAACGATTTCGGTCACGTTTCGGCCATGATTGCCGACGGACCGGAGGGAGCCTTCGCAAAAGGGAAAGCAGAAACGAAAAGGGGCGCCGTGGCGCCCCAGATCATCAGCGGCGTTTGCCGGCCGATCGCAGCTGCATGTATTGCACCGCTTCCAGCAGCACCTTGCGGGGGCGCTCCGCATCGCGCTTGGCCTGCTCCGCCTTGCGGGCAGCCTCGCGAGCGAGCTCTTCCTGGCGCTTCTCTTCCGCGATGCGCTCGCGCTCGATCGCCTCCAGCCGCTCCTTCTCGGCGCGGATCTTGGCCTTTTCCGCCTCGCGCTCGGCACGCGCCTGCGCGATGGCTTCCCGCTCCGCGCGTCGCTGCACCATGACCGGGTCATCGGCCTTGGGCCGTGCCTGGAAACGCTCGAGGAGCGCCTGCTTGGCTTTGGCGGAGTTGGCCTGACGGTCGGTGAAGCTGCGGTCGCTCGGGTTCTTCAAGGGTGGTCATCTCTCAGGTTGTTACAGGCCATTTGGCGGCCTGCGCGGGCGAAATAATCCAGATCGCGGCGAATTGGTATCGAAATCAACGCGCAGGCGCTGTGCTTCCAGCGCGCGACGGGCGAGCTTTCGGACGTGGCGCAGGGGCCAACCCCTCGCGCCGCGCCTGCTTGAGCGCGGCCTTGCGGGCGCGGCGCACCGCATCGGCCTTTTCGCGGACGCGCCGCTCGGAGGGCTTCTCATAAGCCCTGCGGCGCTTCATCTCGCGCATAACTCCTTCGCGTTGCAGCTTTTTCTTCAGCACGCGCAGCGCCTGATCGACATTGTTGTCTCTGACGAGAACTTGCATGGCGGCCTCCTGACCCGGGGGAACGCGCGGCGACGCCGCGCGAAGCAGCGGGCACGGGGCGGTCCGGAGTGACGGAAAAGTCGCAGGGCGCGCGAAAACGCAGCGGGTGCGACCGGAACGGTCCCGGATATGGGTACAACACCCCGCCATGTCAAATCCGGACAGTCCCGATGCGTCTTTCGGGGAGCCGTCATTGCGGCGTCGCGCTTTACAAGCGCGCCGTTTTCCCCAACAGGCAAGGGCTTCGCAACCGGTTCCCATGCTGTGAACACGCCCACGCTCTCCCAGTTCCGCCGCATCGTCGTGAAGGTCGGCTCCAGTCTGCTGGTCGATCGCGAACGCGGCCGCCTGCGCCATGCCTGGCTGGCCGCACTCGCCGAGGATCTCGCCGAGTTGCACCAGCGCGGCGCCGACATCCTCGTCGTCTCCTCCGGCGCGATCGCGCTCGGGCGGACCGTGCTCGGCCTGCCCTCCGGCCCGCTGCGTCTGGAGGAGAGCCAGGCCGCGGCCGCCGTCGGCCAGATCGCGCTCGCCCGCAACTGGGCCGAGGCGCTGGGCGCCCACGGTCTCACGGCCGGCCAGATCCTGCTGACGCTGGCCGACACCGAGCAGCGCCGCCGCTATCTCAACGCGCGCGCGACGCTGGGGCGCCTGCTCGATCTGCGCGCCGTCCCGGTCATCAACGAGAACGACACCGTCGCCACAACCGAGATCCGCTATGGCGACAACGACCGCCTCGCCGCCCGCGTCGCGACCATGGCCGGCGCCGATTTGCTCGTGCTCTTCTCCGACATCGACGGACTTTATACCGCCCCGCCCGCGAAGGACCCGCAGGCGCGGCACATCCCGGTGGTCGAGCGCATCACACCCGAGATCGATGCCATGGCTGGCGGCGCGGCCTCCGAATTGTCGCGCGGGGGCATGCGCACCAAGATCGAGGCCGGCAAGATCGCGATCGCCGGCGGCACGCATATGCTGATCGCCGACGGGCGGGCCAAGAATCCGCTCGCCGCCATCGCGGCCGGCGGGCGCTGCACCTGGTTCCTCACCGCCTCGACGCCCGCGACGGCGCGCAAGACCTGGATCGCCGGCTCGTTGGAGCAGCGCGGCACGCTGCATGTCGATGCCGGCGCGGCACGGGCGCTGCGCGGGGGCGCCAGCCTGCTGCCCGTCGGCGTCGCCCGCATCGAGGGCGAGTTCTCGCGGGGCGATGCCGTCCTGATCCGCGACCCCGATGGACAGGTGCTCGGCCGCGGCCTTGTCGCCTATGATGCCGCCGAGGCGGCGCTGGTGCTCGGCAAGGCCTCGCGCGACATCGAGGCCGTGCTCGGCTATCCCGGCCGGGCCGAGATGATCCACCGGGACGACATGGCGCTCGGTCTGAGCTAGGTTCGGGGCCGAACGCGGATTTTGGGCGTAACAGGATGACGAGCGACAGCGCGCTGCGCATCATCGCGACGAACGGAGCCGACCGGAACGTCGGCGCCGTTATGCGGGAAATCGGCAAGCGGGCCCGCGCCGCTGCGCGCAAGGTCGCGCTCGCTCCGGCCGAGCAGCGCAACGCCGCCCTGCTCGCCATGGCAGAGGCCCTGCGCGCCCGCACATCCCGGATCCTCGCGGCCAATGCTCAAGACCTCGCCGACGGCAAGGCCGCCGGCCTGAGCGTATCCTTCATCGACCGCCTCGCTCTCGACGACACGCGCCTCGCCGCCATCGCCGACGCCGTCGCCGAGGTCGCCGAGTTGCCCGACCCGCTCGGACGCGTGCTGGCGGAATGGACCAGGCCGAACGGCCTGCGCTTCGAGCGTGTCGCGACACCGCTCGGCGTCATCGCCGTGATCTTCGAGAGCCGCCCGAACGTCACCGCCGATGCAGGTGCGCTCTGCCTGAAGAGCGGCAATGCCGCGATCCTGCGGGCCGGTTCCGATTCCTTCCGCTCCTCGACCGAGATCGCCGCCGCGATGCGCGAAGGACTGGAAGCAGCTGGCCTACCTGCCGACGCGATCCAGCTTGTGCCGACGCGCGACCGGGCCGCGGTGGGCGAAATCCTCGCCGGGCTCGGCGGCACCGTCGATGTCGTCGTGCCGCGCGGCGGCAAGAGCCTCGTCGCCCGCGTCCAGAGCGAGGCGCGTGTGCCGGTCTTCGCCCATCTCGACGGCAACTGCCATGTCTATGTCGATGCGAAGGCCGATCTCGCCATGGCGCGCGAGATCCTGCTCAACGCCAAATTGCGCCGCACCGGCGTCTGCGGCGCGGCCGAGACGCTGCTGGTCGACGAGGCCTGCGCCGCGACGCATCTCGCCCCGCTCGTCGGCGCCCTGCTCGAGGCCGGCTGCGCCGTGCGCGGCGACGAGGCGGTGCAAGCTCTCGATGCCCGCGTCACCGCCGCGACGGCAGAAGACTGGGCGACCGAGTATCTCGACCGGATCATCGCGGTGAAGACCGTGCCCGGCCTCGACGCCGCGATCGACCATATCGAGCGCTACGGCTCGCATCATACCGACGCCATCGTCACCGCCGACGAGGCCGCGGCCGCGCGCTTCCTCACCGAGGTCGATTCCGCCATCGTCATCCACAACGCCTCGACCCAGTTCGCCGACGGCGGCGAATTCGGCTTCGGGGCCGAGATCGGCATCGCGACCGGCCGGATGCATGCGCGCGGGCCCGTCGGCGTCGAGCAGCTCTGCTCGTTCAAATACCGCGTCCACGGCGCCGGCCAGACAAGGCCCTGAGCGGATCCCGGCCCTGAGCGAGATCCGAACCATGGCGAACGAGCATCTGCGCCTGCCGCCCCACGCGCCGGGCCTGTGCATTGGCCTGTTCGGCGGCAGCTTCAATCCCGCCCATGACGGACATCGCCTGGCGAGCCTGACGGCATTGCGCCGGCTCCAGCTCGACCGGGTCTGGTGGCTGGTGACGCCCGGCAACCCGCTCAAGGACAATTCCCGGCTGCCGCCGCTGGCCGAGCGCATCCGCCACGCACGCGGCGTCGCCGGCTCGGCCCGCATCCATGTCACCGGCATCGAGGCGAGGTTGCGCACCCGCTACACCGCCGACACGCTGCGCGCGCTGCAGCGCCGCTGCCCTGGCGTCCGCTTCGTCTGGATCATGGGGTCCGACAATCTCGCGAGCTTCCACCGCTGGAACGAATGGCGCGCCATCGCCCGGATGATGCCGATCGCGATCATCGACCGGCCGGGCTCGACGCACAGCGCCATGGCGTCGCCTGCCGCCAACTGGCTCTCGCGCTGGCGCGTCCCGGAGAACCGGGCGGCCACGCTCGCCCGGACACAGCCCCCCGCCTGGGTCTTCCTGCACGGCAGGCGCTCGCCGTTGTCCTCGACAATGCTGCGCGAACAGGCCGGCCGCGATTGAATTCCGGGCCTTTCCGGCTTATTTTGACTGCGTCGCGCGCAAGGCGCGCCTGATCGAGAGGATACGTCACTGAACCGTCAAATCCTTGGTGAAGCAGAGCCGAAGCCGCTTCCCCAGGCTGCTATCGCGGACAATCCCTCTGCCGATAGCATCGCCCTCGCGCTGCGTGTCCTGGACGACATGAAGGCCGAGGATGTCACGGTGATCGACCTCGTGGGCAAGACCTCGCTGGCCGATGCGATGATCATCGCGTCGGGCCGCGTCAACCGCCACGTCGCCTCGATTGCCGAAACCCTGATCGAGGCCCTGAAGAATGCCGGGCTGCCCGCGCCGAAGGTCGAGGGCATGCCGGCTTGCGACTGGGTGTTGATCGATACGGGCGACATCATCATCCACATCTTCCGGCCGGAAGTGCGCGATTTCTACAATCTCGAGAAGATGTGGGGCGCCGACCGACCGAACGAGCGCCTCGTCGGCTGACGAGGCGTGCGGCTCGCGGTCATCGCCGTCGGCCGGCTCAAGGACGGGCCGGAACGTGAGCTGTGCGAGCGCTACCGCGAGCGCGCCCTGGCGCTTGGCCGGAGCATCGGTTTCAGCGGCCCCGAGATCGCGGAATTGGCCGAGAGCCGCGGCCGGCGGCCCGAGGAGCGCAAGCGCGACGAGGGCGAAGCCATCCTTGGCAAGATCCAGCCCGGGCTGATCGTCGCGCTCGACGAGCGCGGCCGCAATCTCGGCAGCGAGGCCTTCGCCCAGCGCCTCGCCTCCGCGCGTGACGCCGGCACCGCTCATGCCAACTTCCTGATCGGCGGGGCGGACGGGCTGGGCGAAGCTGTGCGCGACCGTGCCGACATCACGCTCGCCTTCGGCGCGCTGACATTGCCGCATCAGCTTGTGCGCGCCCTCGTCCTGGAACAGATCTACCGGGCGATGACGATCGTCGCCGGCCACCCTTATCATCGGGTATGAATCACGCTCTGCTGATGATTCGCACCACGCTCTCCGGTCTGGGCCTCGCCGCCGCCTTGTTTTTCAGCACGGCTTCCGTCGCCATCGCCCAGACGGCCCCGGATCCCGATGCCTTGCAGCGCGAGGCCCAGCAGAAGCTCGCCGAGAAGCAGGCGCGCGAGGCGGAGCTGAAGGCGATCGAGCAGCGGCTCGCCGGGAACAGGGAGGCGCGCGAAAAGCTCGAGGGCGAGATCGCGGCGATCCGCGCCGACCGTGCCGCCCTCAACAAGGCGCTGCTGGACACGACCGCCCGCACCCAGGCCGGCGAGCAGAAGCTCGGCGAGCTGGAAAAGCGGCTGGCGCTGCTGCAATCCAGCGAAGCGGCCATCCGCCGCTCTCTCGACAGCCGGCGCAGCCTGATCGCCGAGGTGCTGGCGGCGCTGCAGCGTATCGGCCGCCGCCCGCCGCCCGCCGTGCTGGTGCGGCCCGAGGACATCCTCGATGCCGTCCGGGCATCGATGCTGCTCGGCGCGGTCGTCCCGGATCTGCGCCAGGAGGTCGAAATCCTGGGCACCGACCTCGCCGAGCTGGTGCGATTGCGAAACGGCATCGCGGCCGAAAAGACCAATATCGGTGCCGAGATGGAGCAGCTTGCGGCCGAGCGGCAGCGCCTCGCCGCGCTGGTCGAGGCGCGGCGCGAGCGCGAGGCGGCCGCCGCCAAGGATGTCGAGGCGCAGAAGGCGCTGGGCGACCAGCTTGCCGGCCGGGCGCGTTCGATGCGGGATTTCGTCGAGAAGATCGAAAAGGAGATCTCCGTCGCCAACAAGGCCGCCGACGCCGCCCGCCAGGCGATCGAGCAGGAGACCCGCGAGCAGCGCGAGCGCATGACGGCGCTGGCCTTCAAGGACCCGGCGCGGCTGGCGCCGAAAATCGCCTTCGCCGACGCCAGGGGGCTGCTCTCGCTGCCCGTCGCTGGTTCACGATTGCGTGGCTTCGGCGATCCGGACGGCGCCGGCGGCACGACGCGCGGAATTTCACTGGAAACCCGTCCGGGCGCCCTAGTTTCGGCGCCTTCTGACGCTTGGGTGGTATACGCGGGTCCGTTCCGTTCCTTCGGGCAACTCTTGATCCTGAATGCCGGCGGCGGATACTACATATTGCTGGCCGGAATGCAGCGGATCGACGTCGCGCTCAACCAGTTCGTCCTCGCCGGCGAACCGGTTGCAGTCATGGGCGAAACGTCGGAAGCTGCCGCGACGACTGTCGGAGTAGGAACCGGACAACCGGTTCTGTATATAGAATTCAGGAAAGACGGCGTCTCGGTCGACCCGGGCCCGTGGTGGACGAAATCGCAAGGCGAAAAGGTTCGCGGATGATGCGCAAGGTTTCTCTCGTTCTCGCCGGCGCCATCATGGGCGCGGGCCTGACCGGACTGGCTACCCAGACTCAGTTGCTGAGCTCGACCAGCGCGGTCGCCGCTTCGGCCGAGGTCTACCGCAGCCTGAACCTGTTCGGTGATATCTTCGAGAAGATCCGCACCGACTATGTCGACAAGCCCGACGAGCAGAAGCTGATCGAGGCCGCCATCAACGGCATGGTCTCCTCGCTCGACCCGCATTCCTCCTATCTCGACGCCAAGTCCTTCCGCGAGATGGACACCGACATGCGCGGCCAGTTCGGCGGGCTCGGCATCGAGGTGACGATGGAGAACGGCGTTCTCAAGGTCGCCAAGCCGATCAAGGATACGCCCGCCTCAAAGGCCGGCATCCTGGCCAACGACATCATCCGCCAGATCGACGGGCAGGAGGTCAAGGGCCTCTCCCTCACCCAGGCGGTGGACAAGATGCGCGGCCTGATCAACACCCAGGTGACGCTCAAGATCGAACGCCCCGGCAAGACCGATCCGCTCGACTTCACCCTGACCCGCCAGACCATCGTCGTCCCCGCGGTCGAGGACCGCGTCGAGGGCGACATCGGCTATATCCGCATCGGCACCTTCTCCGAGCAGACCTATGACGGCCTGCGCAAGGCGATCGAGAAGACCACGAGCGAAATCGGCGCCGACAAGATCAAGGGCTACGTCATCGACCTCCGCAACAACCGCGGCGGGCGTCTCGACCAGTCGGTGCTGGTTTCCGACGCCTTCCTCGAGCGCGGCAAGATCGTCTCGACCCGCGGCCGCAACGCCGAGGAGACCCAGGTCTTCAACGCGAAGTCCGGCGACCTGACCAAGGGCAAGCCCGTGGTGGTGCTGATCAACGGCTCGACGGCCTCGGCCGCCGAGATCGTCTCGGGCGCGCTGCAGGATCACAAGCGCGCCACGATCATCGGCACGCGCTCCTTCGGCAAGGGCTCGGTCCAGACAGTGATTCCGCTCGGCTCGAACGGCGGCCTGCGCCTGACCACGGCCCGCTACTACACTCCCTCCGGCAACTCGATCCAGGCCAGGGGCATCACCCCGGACATCGAGGTCCAGCAGGACATTCCGCCCGAGCTGAAGGACAAGATCGTCGACAACAAGGGCGAAGCCGCTCTCAAGGGCCACCTCAAGGCCGGCGAGGGCGAGGAGCAGTCCGGCTCGAGCTCCTATGTCCCGAACGACCCGAAGAAGGACACGCAGTTGATCGCCGCGATCGACCTGCTGCACGGGGTTAAAAAGGATGCGACCGCCGCCGCGCCCAAGCCGGCGGAAGCGCCAGCCCCTGCCCCGGCGGCACCGGCCGCCCCCGAGGCACCGAAGCCCTGATCCCTGCGGCTCCGGGTAAGCTCGGGGCTCGACGGCGGGCAGCCGAGACGACAAGACTAGCGCGCGGGCCGCTGATTCGGGTCCGCGTCGCAACTTTCGAGGACGGCTGACCTTTGGCCGGAACGCCGCTCACGGACCTCAACCGGCCGCTCGGCCGCGACAAGCCTGCGCCCACCGGGAAGCCGTGGGCGCGCTGGCTTGCGACCGCTGCGGCCGGCGGAATCGGTACCGTCGTTCTGGGGCTCGCCCTGGTCGCTGCCCTGCGCCGCGATCCCGATGGCGGCGAACCCATGGCCGTCGCAACGATCGAGAAGCGCGCCGCACCGCCCGTCGCCGTCTCGACCGGCCCCGACGCGAAGCCGCACGGCCCGGCCAGTGCCTCTCAGCTCGAGAACGATGCCGGCGTCGTGGTCTATCGCCCGGACTCGGACGCGCCGGGCGCGATCGTCATCACCGTTCCCGACGATGCCGGCGCCGTCAGGCTCGCTCCCGCACCCGACACGCGGCTGGTGGAGCGCACCCGCTACGGCCTGCTGCCCAAGACCGGCCCGGACGGCGCGACCCCGGCGCGGATCTATGCGCGCCCGCTCGGCCCCGAACCGACGACAAAACTCGCCGGGCGCATCGCCCTCGTCGTGGGCGGCCTCGGAATCAGCCAGAGCGGCACCGCCGACGCCATCTCCCGTTTGCCGCCCCAGGTCTCGCTCGCCTTCGCGCCCTACGGCAGCGAGCTCGAACGGACCGTGCAGCGGGCAAGGAGCGAGGGACACGAGGCCTTCCTACAATTGCCGATGGAACCCTTCGACTATCCCGACAACGATCCCGGACCGCATACCCTGCTGAGCGGCCCCAAGGCATCCGACAATCTCGACAAGCTGCATTGGTCGCTCGGTCGCTTCACCGGCTATGTCGGGGTGATCAACTTCCTCGGCGGCCGCCTGACCGCAGATGAGACCGCGCTGTCGCCGATTCTGCGCGACCTCGCCGGGCGCGGGCTGATGGTCGTCGACGATGGCTCTTCCGCCCGCAGCCAGTTCGCCGCTGCCGCCAGCCGCGCGCAGATTCCCTCCCTCAAGGTCGACCGCACCATCGACACGGTCACCCGCGCCGAGGCGATCGACAAGGAGCTGGCCGGCCTGGAGGCGACGGCGCGCGAGCGCGGCATCGTCGTCGCCTCGGCCAGCGCCCTGCCCGTCTCGATCGAGCGCATCGCCCGCTGGGCTCAGTCGCTCGAGGCCAAGAAGATCGCTCTCGTGCCGCTGAGTGCGGCACGCGGTTTCCGCGATCCCAAGACGACCGGATCCCTCTCCGCTGGACCCTTGCGATGACCGACGCCGCCCCGGAAGGCTATCGCCCTTGCGTGGGGCTTGCCTTGTTCAATCGCGACGGCCTCGTCTTCGTCGGCCGACGCGCCGACAAGACCAAGCGCGAGCACGTGGCCCCGGGCTATGCCTGGCAGATGCCGCAAGGCGGCATCGACGCCGGCGAGACGCCGCTGGAAGCGGCCCGGCGCGAGCTGCAGGAAGAGACGAACGTCACCTCCGTCGAGCTCCTGGCCGAAGCTCCCGGATGGCTCAGCTATGATTTGCCCGGCGATATCGGCCGTGAAGCCTGGAAGGGTCGCTGGCGCGGGCAGGCACAGCGCTGGTTCGCCTTCCGCTTCACGGGTCCCGACGACGAGATCGACATCCTGACCCCCGCCGGCGGCCACAAGGCCGAGTTCGACGCCTGGCGCTGGGTGCCGCTCGCCGAGACGCCCGGCCTGATCATCCCCTTCAAGCAGGGCGTCTACCATCAGGTCGTCGGCCATTTCGCCGCTTTCGCCCAGGCCTGAGGCGCGCTCCGCCCGGTCCGAGGAGCGCCGGGGCGGCCCTTATCCGCCATGCATCGCCGCCAGGATGCGCGCGATCCAGTAGATCTGATAGGCGATGTGGCTGGCGGCGATGCCGATCTGCAATCGCCGGTCCGCCCACAGGCTTCCGGCCAGGCAGAAGGCGAGGCCGAGCGGCACCTGCACGAGATAGTCGCCGCTGAGCCGGTTCCAGTGCTCGGCTCCCTTGATCACGGTGTCGACGATATCGAGCACGAAGGCGATGGCGAGCAGCCCGAAGAACCAGCGCCGGCGCTTGATGAAGAAGTCTTCGTAGCCGGCGTATTCCGAGATGTTGTCCGGGAAGAGCAGCGCCGCGAGCAAATACAGCACCACCGCATAGCCGATCAGGAACAGGAAGATCTCGAAGCTGAGCGCGGGCATCCGCGACAGCCCGAATTCCCACCACCAGAACAGCACCAGCTCAAGCAGGATCGACCCGACCCAGAGCAGGTGCAGCAGGGAGAGGCGCTGGCGGCCGGGATGCTGGATGAAGCCGGCGAGGCCGGTGAGCGTTCTGGTAATGCCGAGGCCGACCACCATGCCCATCACGATGCGGACATGGCTGAAGAGTTCTTGCGTCGTCGCGGCATCCATGACCCTGCATAACGCGGCTAGCGGCCTGCGCCTAGATCATCGCGTGTCCTATCGGACGCGGTAACGATGATCTATCTCGTTGCTGGAGCATCGAATTTTCCCGAAAAGTGGAATCCACTTTTCGGTCCGATGCTCCAGCTCGCGCGCCCAACGCAACGAGCGCCGCAGCCGACTGCGGCGCCTTACGGCGCGGCGCCGGCGGACTGGGCTCGCCGCTGCCGGAGCACATCGGCGATGAAGAGACGCGACAACGCATGGTAGAGCGGCTCGCGCGTGATCAGCCGTGCAGTCCCGTAGCCGAGGACGGAGGCCGCCATCAATGCGATGACGTTGTCGTGGTTGCCGGTCATCTCGAGGATGATGACGAAGGCCGTCATCGGCGCCTGGACGACGCCGGAGAAATAGCCGGCCATGCCGAGCACCGCCGCCAGGCCTGCCGGCGAGCCGAGAAGGCTGCCGAGCGTGCTGCCGAGGCCGGCACCGACCGACAGGGATGGAGCGAACAACCCGCCCGGGATGCCCGAGACCGACGACGCCAGGCTGGCGATGAACTTCGCCAGGAAGAACGACGCCGGCAACGGCGTGCCCTCGATGGCGCTGCGTGCCTGCGCGTAGCCGGTGCCGAAGGTCATGCCGCCCGTGGCGATGCCGATGAGCGCGACCACGGCCCCGGAGAGAACCGCAACGATCAGGATGCGCCCGAGGGGCGATCCGGCCCGCCAGCGCCGGATCCGGCGCGTCAGCCAGACCATGCCGCTGCTGAAGACGGCGCCGAAGCCGCCGCCGATGACGCCGCAGCAGAGCACCAGGAACCAGTCCCGCTTCAGAACGGCGGTGGCGTCGGTGAAGCCGAAATAGGTGTAGTTCCCGACGATGGCGATCGAGGCGAGGCCGGCGATGATGACGGCGGAAAGCACGATGCCGTTGGTTCGGGCCTGGTAGGTCCGGCTCATTTCCTCGATGGCGAAGACGATGCCGGCGAGCGGCGTATTGAAGGCGGCCGCGATCCCGGCGGCCGACCCGGCGAGAATCAGTCCGCGAGCCTGGACCATGCCGCCCCAGCGCGCGACCTGCAGCATGATCGACGCTCCGACCTGGACCGTGGGTCCTTCGCGGCCGATCGAGGCGCCGCAGAGCAGCCCGATGATGGTCATCACGATCTTGCCCACCGCGATGCGCAGCGACAGGAAGCTGGAACGCTCCGAATCGTCGCGCAGGTGGCGGGCGGCGATCGCCTGCGGGATGCCGCTGCCCTGGGAGCCTTGAACGAAGCGCGCCGCGAAGAAGGCGCAGAGCCCGAAGCCCAGCGGCGTCACCAGCAGCGGCAGGAAGCGCAGCCCGTCCTGCCTGACGGCCACCTGCGAGAACAGATGCTGCGCCTCGTCCGCGAGCTGTGCGAATCCGGCGCTGACGAGACCGATGGCGAGCGCCCCGAGCCAGAACACCAGCCGCTGTCGCCAGTAGCGGGGCGTGATGACCAGCGTGCGCGAGCGCCGAAGAATCCGCAATCCACCACCGGCCACGCGACCAATCCCTTCGTACTCGACTCCTGTCATGCCGGCTTTAGCAGAATTCTTCCCCGAACTGTCGAGCAACAAATCATCGGCGAGGGCAACAGGCCCGCCATGGCCACCGCGTCAGACGGTCAGCGGACCCGTCACCAGCGCAGGAACCGCGGAAAAACCAGTGCTCCGGCGCTCGTGACCAGAGCAATCCCGATCATGTACCAGGTCGCCAGGAAAGGCGCGGTGTCGTCGGGACAATGCAGGCTGTAGGCGACGATCGCGAGCCCGGCGGAAGCGAGCCCGGCACATGCCCCGGTGAGCGGCCCGTCGACCGCCGCGCCCCGCCGCGCCAGCACCAGCAGGACAAGGAACGGTACCATCGCGTAGAGCGGCACCGCCACCAGGCAGGCGCGCCAGTAGTGACCGAAGATCAACGTAGTCCACTGCTCCGCAGGGGTCTGCGCGAGCGTCAGCGCGGCCCAGCCCACTACCAGCAGGATCGGCGCCAGAACCCAGGGCAGCTGCCGTGCCGGCTCCTGCCCCGGCCTCAGGCTGCGCTGGAACAGCGGCAGGGCAATCGCCGCGACGCCGGCGCCGAGCAGCATCTTGGCCAGCACCGGCATGCTCAGCCAGGCGCGGCCGAGATCGTGCCGCGGCCCGAGCGTGATCAGGACGAGACCGGCCGTCACCGCAAGCGCACACAGCGCCGCGAGCCAGGTCGCGCGGCTCAGCCGGGCCGTGTCCACCGGGCGCTGGCTTGCGACCATCAGGGAGATCAATTGATCAGTCTGCATGTCCGATCTTCGGTTGGTTGCGTTGGAATATTCGTTGCGGATCAGGGAAACGTTACGGACGTTCGGTGTCGCGGCCGGCTCATCCGGGCTTGCTCCCACTGCGGGACAGGAATTTGGCCATGGTTTGCAAGCCGCGATGAATCGCGACCTTCGCGGCGTTCTCGCTCATGCCTGCCGCAACCGCCGCTTCGGCGATGCTGGCCCCCTGCAGCCTGACCCGGTCGATCAGGCCCCGCGTTCGCTCGGGCAGGCTCGCCATGGCGCGATCCAGGTCGAGCCGCGCCTCCGCAGCCGCTGCGACCGGCCGGTCGGCCAGCCCGAACGCCTCTTCGTCGAGCGGCAGATGGCCGACATGGCGGCCGGAGCGGCGCAGATGATCGACCAGCTTGTAGCGGGCAATCGCATGGGCCCAGGCCGTGACCGGGCTCGCCGGGTCATAGGTATGGCGAGACAGGTGCAGCGCCAGCAGCACCTCCTGCAGCACGTCCTCGACCTCGCTCGGCTCGCGGCGCCCGGCCCGCGCCAGCATGTGGCGCAGATGGCCTCGCAAGCGCTCGCCGATGATATCGAGGAAGCGCCGATAGGCCGCCCCGTCGCCGGCGAGCGCCGCCAGAAACAGCGGCCTCAGCTGCATTTCAAGATCTTCGAGCGACAAGTCCGGTGCGCTTCCCGTCTATGTTGCGATGCGGCTTATCCCGTCGCATGCCGGAGCTCGGCTCACAAGCGCGTGACCGCCTGATGAGCGGCGCGGGAGCCGCCGCTACGCTCGCGGGCAGGCGCGGCGCCCCCGCATCCGCCTCACCTGGAGACCAGCCCATGGCCGCCGCAGCCCGTATTGCGTTCGCCGTCCTTGCGACCCTGGCGACGACATCCATCGCCCCGGCGCAGGAACCCGGGCCGTCTGCGCAGCCATGCCCGGCCGAGGGCGGATGCAGCGTCGCCGGCGGCTCCTACCGCATCCTGATCCCGCCCGGCGGCCGCCCCGGCCAGCGTTACGGCGCCATCGTGTATTTCCACGGCTATCAGGGCTCGGCCGCCGAAACCATCGCCGACGACGCCTTGGCCGGAGTGGCGCGCCGGCTCGGCGTCGCGCTGATCGCTCCGGAAGGGCTGGGCCGCAGCTGGTCGTTTCCGGGTTCGCCGAGCCGGCGCAGGGACGAGTTCGCTTTCGTCGGGCAGGTACTCGACGATGCGACGCGACGCTTTCCGGTCGATCCGCAGCGCCTGATGGCGAGCGGCTTCTCGCAGGGTGGCTCGATGGTCTGGTATCTCGCCTGCCGGATGCCGACGCGCTTCGCCGCATTCGCGCCGATCGCCGGCGCCTTCTGGGAGCCACTTCCGCAAGCCTGCGAGGGGCCGCGACCCAAGCTGATCCATGTCCACGGCACCAGCGACACCACGATACCGCTCGCCGGCAGAATGCTGCGCCAGGGGGCCAGGCAGGGCGACGTCTTCAGGAGCTTGGCCGTCCTCGCCGGCGGGAGCTGCGCGGCGGGCTGGGCCGATCTGCCCGGCCAGGCCGTTCCGGGCACGGCGCTGACCTGCCGGCTGGCAAGCCATTGCGGCGGGGCCCGGCTCGAGCTCTGCCTGCATGACGGCGGCCATTTCGCCGATGCGGCCTGGGTCGAACGGGCCTGGCGCCTGATGATGACCAACGAACCCGCGTCCCGGACCGCCGGTGCCGTGCTCACGTCTCCGTGAGGCTGTAACCGTGGGCACCGCCGCTGCGATCTCTCAGGCGCCACCGCCACGCGGACCGCTGGAGAGACCGATGCGCCACGACCCGATTTCCGCCTCCCGTCCCGGCGCGGGCACGGACCAGGGCTGCGTCAGGGGGGCCGATCTCGTCGCCGCCCGTCTCGCCGCGGCGGGTGTGACCCATGCCTTCGGCATTCCCGGCGGCGAGGTGCTGGCGCTCGTCGATGCGCTGGAGCGCGCCGACATTCGCTTCCTGCTCGCCAAGCATGAGAATGCGGCCGGCTTCATGGCTGAGGGGCTGTGGCACGCGACCGGCGCGCAACCGGTATTGATTGCGACGCTCGGGCCGGGCGTTGCGAATGCGGTCAACGTCGTCGCCAACGCCCAGCAGGATCGCGTGCCGCTGCTCTTCATCACCGGTTGTGTCGATCAGGCGCTCGCCGAGAGCTACACGCACCAGGTCTTCGACCATCAGGCCGTGCTGCGCCCCCTGGTCAAGGCGAGCTTCCGCGCTGCGCCCGGCACCGAGGATCTCGTCGTCGCCAAGGCGATCGCGCTCGCGAGACGCGGCCGGCCCGGCCCGGTGCATATCGACTTGCCGATCGCGGTGGCGGAGGCGCCGGCTCCGCACCGCGCGCCGGGGCGCCTGCCCCGGTCCGAAGCCGCCGTTCCCGCCGAGCTCGGCCCCGCGGCCGGACGCCTCGCCGCCGCGCGGCGGCCCCTCGTCATCGCCGGCCTCGACCTTGTCAACGAAGGCGCGGCACCTGCCCTCGAGCAATTCCTGGCCCGCACCGGCGCGCCGTTGCTGACGACCTACAAGGCCAAGGGCTTGCTGCCGGAGGACGACCAGCGCGTCATCGGCGGCATCGGCCTCTCGCCGCGCGCCGACGCGATCGTCCGGCCGCTGCTGGAAGCAGCGGACCTGATCGTCCTCGCCGGTTACGATCCCATCGAGATGCGCCAGGGCTGGCGCCATCCCTGGCCGCAGGACAAGCCGGTGATCGACATCGTCGCGGAGGCGATGCCGCACGGCATGCATGCCGCGACCCTGCTGCTGGAAGGCGATGTCGGGACGATCCTGGCGCGGTTGACGGCGGCGCTGCCGGCTGCGCAGGCGGCCTGGCCAGCGGGCGAGCCCGCGGCCGTGCGATCCCGCTTTCGCGAGGCCTTCGCCGCGCCGCCCGGCTGGGGGCCGCACGCCGTCTTCGAGACCCTGCGCGCGGTGGCGCCCGCCGGCACGATCGCCACCGCCGACTCCGGCGCGCACCGCATCCTGCTCAGCCAGATGTGGCGCTGCGACGGGCCGCGGCGGCTGCTGCAATCGACCGGGCTCTGCACCATGGGTTGCGCCTTGCCGCTGGCGACCGGTGCCGCGCTTGGCGCGGACGCTCCAGTGCTCTGCTTCGTCGGCGATGCCGGGCTGGAGATGGTCCTCGGCGAATTGGCGACGCTGCGCGATCTCGAACTTCCGGTCGTCGTCGTCACGCTCGTCGACGAGAGCCTCGGGCTGATCGCGCTCAAGCAGCGGCAGATGGGTCTGCGGCGGGCCGGCGTCGATTTCGGCGGCACCGATTTCACGGCGGTGGCCCGAGCCATGGGCGGGCACGGCGTCACCATAGACGATCGCGAGACTTTGCAGTGCGAGGCCGCCGCCGCCTTCTCCCGCAAGGGCTTCACGCTTCTTGCCTGCCGGATCGACGCTGCGCATTACGAGGGAGCCTTCTGATGGCGGCGGTGATCGACAAGGCGGGAAAGCGCCCGCGCGACGAGCGGCTCGACGTCTTTCGCGGCCTGACGATGCTGATCATCTTCGTCGCACACCTGCCCGACAACAGCTGGAACGCCTGGATCCCGGCGCGGTTCGGCTTCTCGTCCGGTGCGGAGCTCTTCGTCTTCTGCTCGGGCGTCGCCAGCGCCCTGGCCTTCGGCAGCGTCTTCGTGCGGCGCGGCCCGGTCCTGGGCACCGCGCGCATCGCCTATCGGATCTGGCAGGTCTACTGGGCCCAGATCGGCCTCGTGCTGGCCCTGATCGCCCTCGCCGCCGGCATCGACCGGATCTTCGACTTCGGTGTTCTGGCGAAGCAGTTCGGGCCGCTGATCGGCGATCCGGAGCGCGCCTTGCTCGGGCTCGCGACGCTGACCTGGCAGCCCGACTATCTCGACATCCTGCCGATGTATCTCGTCATCCTCGCCCTGGTCCCGGTGATGATGCTGCTGCGGCGCCTGCATGGCGGCCTGCCCTTCCTCCTTGCCGCACTGCTCTACGCGCTGGTCTGGACGCAGGGCCTGAACCTGCCGGGCAATCCCTGGACCGGCGCCGGCTGGTTCCTCAACCCCTTCGCCTGGCAGCTCATCTTCTTCACCGGCTTCTTCATCGCGATGAAATGGCTGCCGGTGCCGCGGCTGGGCGCGCCCCGGCTGATGCTGGTGGCAACGCTCTTCCTTGCCCTGTCGGTGCCGCTCTCCTTCTGGGTCGTGCTCGATCATTGGCCGGCGGCACAGGCGCTGCACGACGCGATCCTGCCCGCCAGCGAGAAGAACGACCTGCACATCCTCAGGGTGCTCCATTTCCTGGCGCTGGCCTATGTCGTGCTCAGCCTGATCGAGCCCTGGCGCGGCAAGCTGGATCGCGGCATCGGCCATCTCCTCATCCTGATCGGGCGGCAGTCGCTGGCCTGCTTCCTTGCCAGCGTCGTGCTGGCGCGGCTGCTGGGCGTCGTGGCAGACGCGACCGGCCGGGGCGAAGCGACCATGGCGCTGCTCAATCTCGTCGGCTTCGCGCTGATCCTCGGCACGGCCGTGGTGGTTGGCTGGTTCAAAAGCGCGCCGTGGCTGGCGCCGGGGCGACCGCAGCCCGGCCCCGCACCGCAGGAACTATCCGCCGGACTGCCGCTCCGGACACGGGTCCGTGAAGCGAGTTGAACGGCGTTTGATCGCCCGCCTGCGAACTCCCTCATGAGCGTTCGAAGCGAACGCTGCAAAGGAGCAGCCGATGTCACAGCCTCTCTATCACGATCTGTCCGGCGACCGCCTCACCGTAGCGAACGACCCCGCGCGCTTGGCCTGGAACGATACGCTCGAGGCCATGATGGCCCATGCCGCCGCGACGCCCGAGCATCTGGCCCGCACGCTCGCAGCCGATCCGGACTTCGCCCTCGCCCATGCGGCGAAGGGGCTGATGCTGCTGTCGCTCGCCCGTGCCGAGCTGGTCGGGGCCGCCCGCGAATGCCTCCTGCAGGCGCGAGCCTCCGCAGGGCTGCGGCCTGTCACCCGGCGCGAGGCGATGGTGATCGAGGCTCTCTCGCTCTGGCTCGACGACGCGCCGCGCCGCGCCGCCGAAAGGCTGGAAGCCATCCTGCTTGCCCACCCGCACGACGTGCTCGCGCTCAAGCTCTCTCACGGTCTGCGCTTCATACTGGGCGACCAGCAGGAGATGCTCGCCACCTTGCAGCGCTTCGCGCCGGGCTTCGGCGAGCACCACCCCCTCGCCGGCTACGTCAACGGCTGCCACGCCTTTGCGCTGGAAGAGCGCGGCTTCTACGCCGAAGCCGAGCGCACCGGCCGGCGCGCCGTCGCCCTCAGCCCCCGCGACGCCTGGGGGCGCCACGCCGTCGCGCATGTGCTGGAGATGACCGGCCGGGCCGGCGAGGGGATCGCCTGGCTCGGCGACGGGCGCGGCATCGCGCACGCCAACAATCTGCGGTTTCACATCTTCTGGCATCTTGCGCTGTTCAGGCTGGAACGCGGCGAGAATGCCGAGGTGCTGCGGCTCTATGACGAGGAGATCCGTGCGGAGCCGACTGACGACTACCGCGACATTGCCAATGGCGCCTCGCTGCTGGCCCGGCTCGACCATGCCGGCGTCGATGTCGGCGATCGCTGGGAGGAGCTCGCCGCCAAGGCTGAGGGCCGGGTCCACGACGGGCGCCTCGTCTTCGCCGATCTGCACTATGTCCTCTCGCTGCTCGGGGCCGGCCACCGCGGCGGAGCCGAGGCCATCGCCGCGGATCTCATGCACGATGCCCGCTCCCATGCGAGCCGCGAGCGTGCCGCGGCGGCCCGCAGCGGCGCGTTTGCGGCCCGTGGCCTGATCGCGTTCAGCGAGGGCGATCATCCCGAGGCTGCGCGCCTCCTCGGCATGGCCCGCGACGGCCTGCTGGCCATCGGCGGCAGCCACGCCCAGCGCGACATCTTCGAGCAGATCCATATCGAAAGCCTGATCCGCGCGGGCAGCCACGATCTCGCTGGCCGCCTCCTGGAACAGCGCCTTGCCCGCCGCGGCGGCGCCAACCGCTTCGCCGTCCGCCGCCTCGCCCAGCTGCGCCACCATGCCCCGGGACGTCTCGCCGCTCTCGCCGTCGCGGCGACCCCTCTCGCCATCGCACACTGACCTTGCAGAAAGGACCGCGCCATGACCACCGCCGCCATGCCTCGCAGCCTCGCTCTTCCCTCCAGCCGGACCGTGATCAACCTCGCGCTCGGGGGGTTCGCCGGCCTCGGCTTCTGGGAGCTCTTCTCCGCCGTGCCGACGGCCTGGGTTGCGGGCTTCCCGCTGGAGCCGCCAGAGCTGGTGAAGGCGCTGTTCTACCACCAGCTCGGCCTCCAGCTCTCGACACCGGTCGCAAAGCTGCTGCACTTCGTCACCGGTTTCCTATTCTACCCGATGGCGTACTGGGTCCTGACCCGCTGGGTGAAGAGCTTCGGCATGCCGGCCGATGGCTGGATCTGGGGCGTGATCACCTATTTCATCGCGCTTGGCTTCTTCGCCCCTCTCGGCGGGCAGCATTTCCTGCTGAACGACGTGCCGCTGCTGTCCCTCATGAGCCTGATCGGCCATGCCATCTATGGCTGGCTCGCGGCCTATGTCTTCGAGGCGCTGGAGGCGCGCTCGGCATGAACGTGCTCGCCCGCAGAAACCGTAAAGGCCTGGACCGGCGCGGCCTGCTTCTGTTCGCCCTGGCGGTCATCCCCGCCACGGCAGCCGGGGCGGCGACGACGCATCGCGTCAACACGCTGGGCTCGCCGGACGGCGTCGCGATCGGCGGCTACGATCCGGTCGCCTATTTCCGCGACGGCGGCCCCCGCCTCGGCAAGCCGGAGTTTTCGTTGCGCCATGGCGGCGCCACCTGGCACTTCGCCAGTGCCGAGCACAAGGCGCTGTTCGCGGCCGATCCGGAGCGCTACCTGCCGGCCTATGGCGGCTTCTGCGCCTACGGCACCTCGCGTGGATACCTGGTCAAGATCGAGCCGGAAGCCTGGTCGATCGTCGACGGGAAGCTCTATCTCAACTACGATCTCGGCGTCCGCACGACCTGGCTTCGCGACCGCGCGAAATATATCGGCCGGGCCGACCGGAACTGGCCGCGCCTGAGCACCATGCCCTGATGCGGGGTGGAAGCCCTCAGTCGAATTCCTTGCGGAACTTCTCGCTCACTTGAGTCGCCGAACGGAAGCGGCCGATCCCGAACGGCGCCAGCGGCGTCTGCGTCCCGCCATCGAGAATCATCTCGCTGAGGCAGGCTCCGACACCCGGTCCAATCTGGAAGCCATGGCCGCAGAAGCCGAAGGCGTGGAACAGCCCCGCCGTGGTCTGGCTCGGCCCGATCACCGGAATCATGTCGGGAAGATAGGCCTCGATCCCCGACCAGACCCGGATGACATGGCACTGCGCCAGCACCGGCGCGACGCGCGCCAGCGCCCTCATCGCGGCCAACGTCTTCGCCGGAGGTACCGGTGCGCGGTTCGCCTGCGGATCGGCGGCCGTGCGGGGATAGCCGGCGAGGATGACATTGCCGCGCGGGATCTGGCGGAAGATGACCGAACCGTCGATCGCCTGGATGGACGGCGCGATCAGATAAGGAAACGGCTCGGTCACGAACTGCGGCGGGCCGGCCGGAAACAGCGGCGCCGTTTCGCCGAAGCGTTCCGCGATCTCGAGCGCCCAGGCGCCGGCGCTGTTGACCAGCGCGCCACAGCTCAGGGTTTCCCCGTTGGCGAGGGCCAGCGTGAAGCCGTCGCCCGAGCGGCCGATATCGACGACGCGCGTGTTCTCGCGCACGCTGGCCCCATGCCGCGCCGCGGCTCGCATGACGGCCGGCGTCGCGAGCCGCGGATTGGCGGTGGCGTCCCGGGCCGAGAAGGTCGCGGCGACCGCCTGCTGGCCGAGCCAGGGCCAGCGCCGCCTGAGATCCGCCGGCTCGAGGCGCTCGATCGCCAGACCGTACGACTCGGAGACCTCGGCATAGCTCTCCAGCCTGGCATGCTCCTCCGCGTCATAGGCGAGGTAGAGATGCCCGCTCTGCTCGAATTCGCAATCCTCCCCGGTCAGGGCCTCGAACTCCTCCCAGAGCGCCTGGGAGCGCAGCGACAGCGGATACTGCCCGGGAAAGCGGCCTTGCAGCCGGAGATTGCCGAAGTTGACGCCGCTCGATTGCGCACCGACGACGCCCTTCTCGAGCACGGTGACGCGCTGGCCCCGCCGCGCCAGGAAAAACGCCGTCCAGGCGCCGACGAGCCCGCCGCCGACGATGGCGACATCGGTGGTTCGTCCGGTCATGACCCGTCCATGGCCGCGGCGAGCGCGATCGGCTTGACTGGTGCCTGGCCGCGCAGGCGCCCTGCGGCAAGGCCATCGCCGCCGCATTCGGCCGCGACGAGTTCCTGCAGCGCCGGTCCGCAGACGCGGCCCTGGCAACGCCCCATCCCGCAACGCGTAATGGCCTTGACCCGGTTGACCTCGGCCGGGCCGAGGTCACGAGCCATGCTGGCGCGCACCGCTCCGACGGTCACGTTCTCGCAGCGGCACAGCGTCACCGCATCGTCGAGGGCCGCGATCTGGGCTCGTGGCCAGGCGAAAGCGCGGGCAAGGCCTCGCTGGAAATCGCGCAGGCGCTGCACGCGCCGCGCCAGGCGCCGCGTGACGGCGATCTCTGCGGGCCGGCCTAGATCGGACAGGATCGCATGGGCGGCGAGGGCCCCGCTCGCCTCCGCTGCGTCGGCTCCGCCGATACGAACCCCGTCTCCCGCGAGATACAGGCCCGGCCGTGCCCGGCCCATGCCGTCGATCTTCGGCAGGAAGAGCCTGAAATCGGCATCATAGACGAATGTCGCCCCGGCCAGGTCGGCGAGCTGGGTTTCCGGCTTCAGCCCGTAGCCCAGCGCGACGGCATCGCAGGCGAAGCGGCGTTCGCGGCCCCGGGCGTCGTGCAGCAGGAGCGCCTCGACCCGCTCGCTGCCCTCGATCGCCACGGGCACCGCGCCATGCAGCATCTTGGTTCCGGCGCGCAGCGAGGCAGCCATATACCAGAGCCCTCGGGCCAGCGTCCGCGGCGCATGCAGCAGCGCCGGCAGCGCCGCCGCCTTGGCGCGAAGCGCAGTCGTGTCGGCGATGACGGCGATCTCGGCGCCCATCTCGCGATACTGCTTGGCGGCCAGCGCCAGCAGCGGCGACGAACCGAGGAAGGCGACGCGGCTCCCGATCAGGCAGCCCTGATCCTTCAGGGCCACCTGCGCGCCGCCGAGCGTGAACACACCCGGCAAGGTCCAGCCCGGCAACGGGGCGATGCGGTCCATCGCGCCGCTGGCGATCAGCAGCCTGTCGAAGCAGAGCGTCTCCGCACGCCCGTCGCGCAGCAGATGCAGCGTGTCGCCGTCGATCGCCCAGACGAGCGTGCCCGGCCGGTAGTCGATGCGCGGCAGAAGGGCCTCGAAGCGCCGATGCAGCGCGGCATATTTCCTCGCCTCCGACCCCATGAGGCGGGCCATGTCCAGCGCCAGGCTCTCCGCCGGCCGGCGATAGCCCTGGCCGCCGGCCCTGGCGCCTTCGTCGATGAGGATGGGTCTCAGGCCTGCGGCGCAGAGGACCTCCGCCGCGGCAATCCCGGCCGGGCCGGCGCCGACGATGACGGGATCAGCCACGGCCGCTCTCTTCGGCCGGACGATCGAACGATGCTTGCGGCATGGCGAACAGCTCCATGCCCTCGGCGACGGGGGTCGTGCAGGCCCTGATCCGGCCGCCGGCGGAGCTCCAGACCCAGCAGTCCTGGCAAGCGCCCATCAGGCAGAAGCCCGCGCGCGGCTCGGCGCCGAACTCCAGGCGGCGAAGCAGCGTGCCGTGCTGCAGCAAGGCGGCCAGGACGCTGTCCCCGGCTGTCGCAGCGATGGAGACTCCATCGAAACGGAGCGTCACCGCAGGTCCGGTCCTGGCGGCGACGCGGCGGAACTGAGCTGTCGGGGGCCCCATGAGCGATCCTGAATAGTTATTTCTATACGATAACTATTCGCGAATATTGATAACTCTCCAAAAGCCTTGTCAAGCGGCCGCGGCGCGGACGGTTCAGACGCGCGAGATCGCGTGTGCGGTGGCGATGACCAGCGAGGAGAAGCGGGAGATGACCTCGGCATGGCTGAAGCGCGACGTCGAGGTCGCGATGTTGACCGCAGCCTCCGGGCGGCCGTGATGGTCGACGATCGGCGCCGCGATCGAGGCGTCGCCGATATAGACCTCCTCGAAGGCCGTCGCATAGCCCTGGGCCGCCGACTGCCGCAGCTTCTCGCGCAAGGCGTCGCGCTGCCAGGTCGTCGACGGCGTATGGGCCTTGAGATCGGAAGCGTCGATGATGGCCAGCGCCTCCTCCTCGGGCAGGCGCGAGAGCATCGCGATGCCCGGCGCGGTGGCATAGGCCGGCATCCGCGTACCGATGATGACGTCGGTGTTCAGCACGTGCCGGCTGAGGAAGCGCGAAACGAAGATGATCTCGGTACCGTCGCGCACCGTCAGGTTGACCGTTTCCTCCGTCTCCTTGCTGAGGTGCATCAGATAAGGCATCGCCCGGTCCAGCAGGCGGCTGCTGCGCACGAAATGGTAGCCGAGGTCGAGCGTCTTGGCCGTCAGCTCGAAGCGCTTGGTCTGGGTATCCTTGTGCAGGTAGCCGAGCCTGGTGAGGGTGTGCGTGAAGCGCTGCGCCGCGCTGACGTCCATGCCGGTCTCGGACGCGACCTGCGACAGGTTGAGCGTCTGGTGCTGCCGGCCGAAGGCCGACAGCACGCGGAACGCCTTCTCGACCGAGTTCACCATCAGCGCGTCGTCCTTGCGGGACGATCGTTCGGCGAGCGGCGGCGCGAGCTTTCCACGGCGCTGTGGCGTGTCGGACATCGTCATCGGACCAACTCTCCTCGCGCGATCAATGGCCGTCAGCGGTGGCCTTGACAAGTTGGCGCGTTCGCGCAGTATATTCAATAGATTTTATCGCATTGTGATAGAAGGCCATCGGAGGGCGGTATGAAGGACTCGGTTCTGGTCGAAGTGCGCGGCACGGTCGGCATCGTGACGCTCAATCGCCCTCAGGTGCTCAACGCCTGGAACGCGCCGATGCGGGCGCGGCTCGTCGAATGCTTCGACGAGATGGAAGCGAACGAGGAAGTCCGCGCGATCATCCTCACCGGTGCCGGCGACCGCGCCTTCGGCGCCGGCCAGGATCTCAACGAGACCAAGACCTTCGATGCCGACCGCGCCGAAGCCTGGATGGGGGAATGGGAGCGCCTCTACGACCGCATCCGGTCGCTCTCCAAGCCGCTGATCGCGGCTCTCAACGGCGTCGCGGCCGGCTCCGCCTTCCAGGTCGCGCTGCTCTGCGACCTGCGCGTCGGCCATGACGGCGTCACCATGGGCCAGCCCGAGATCAATTCCGGCATCGCCTCGGTCACCGGGCCCTGGATCATGAAGGAGATGATCGGGCTCGCCCGCACCATCGACCTGACGCTGACCGGCCGGATGATGGACGCCGACGAATCCTTCCGCATCGGCCTGATCAGCCGGATCGTGCCGAAGGAGAAGGTCATGGAGGCCTCGCTCGCGCTGGCCGAAGAGCTCGGCGCCAAGGCCCCCAACGCCATGCGGCTCAACAAGGCGCGGTTCCGCGAGGTGACCGAGCAGAGCTTCCGCGAATGCCTGGCGGCCGGCATCCGCAACCAGCGCGAAGCCTACGCGACCGGCGAGCCGGCGCGGATGATGGAGGAATTCCTGGCCAAGCGCGCCGCGCGCAAGAGCGCCTGACCGCGTTCACGCCATTCTGACCACCCACGGGGAAATGCGGAAAACCGCTTGAAAGGGGAGAAGACGATGACGAGCACGATCACGAGGCCGACCCGGCGCAACCTGCTGCAACTGGCCGGCGGCGTCGCTGCCGGCGCGGTCGCCGCGCCATATCTCGGCGGCGCGGCCCGCGCCGCCACCCAGATCACCGTTGCCGATCCGGGCGGCCCCTTCGGCCCCGCCTTCCGCAAGGCCTTCTACGACCCCTTCGAGAAGGCGACCGGCAACAAGGTCGTCAACGTCGCCCGCGAAGCCGAGCCGACCGCGCAGTTCAAGGCGATGGTCGAGACCAAATCCTATACCTGGGACGTCTGTACGCTGACGCTCTCGGCCCGCGACATCCTGAAGGGCCAGGGCCTGCTCGATCCGATCGGCTTCTCGCATGCCGATGTCCCGAAGCTGATGCCGCAGGCGATCTCGCCGGAGTTCATGGGCACCGACGTCTATTCGACGATCTTCGCCTACCGCACCGACAAGGTGAAGAACGCGCCCGCGAGCTGGACCGACTTCTTCAACGTCGAGAAGTTCCCCGGCCGCCGCGCGCTGCGCAAGAACCCGATCGATACTATCGAGCAGGCGCTGCTCGCCGACGGCGTGCCGCTGGACAAGCTCTACCCGCTCGACGTCGACCGCGCCTTCAAGGTGCTCGACAAGATCAAGCCGCATGTCGCGGTCTGGTGGACCGGCGGCGCGCAGTCGACCCAGCTCCTGCAGAGCGGCGAGGTCGACATGCTGCCGGGCTGGAACGCCCGCCTGCAGGCGGCGATCGACGGTGGCACGCCGGCGAAGATCGTCTGGAACCAGGGCCTGTACTCGATCGAGGGCTGGGGTCTGCCCAAGGGCGGCCCGAAGGCGGACGTTGCGCGGCAGTTCATCCGCTTCTGCTCCGATCCGAAGCAGCAGGCGATCTACACCGAGGCCCTGGCCTATGGCCCGACCAACCTCGACGCCTACCAGACGATCCCGGCGGCGCGCGCCAAGCTGCTGCCGACCTCGCCGGAAAACCTGAAGCAGATGGCGATCGCCAACGAGGATTGGTGGAGCGCCAACCGCGCCAAGGTGACCGAGCGCTTCAACGCCTGGCTGCTGACCTGACGCCGATGGCGACGAGCGCCGGCATGAACGCCACCGAACCCAGGGCTGCCAAGCTCGTCATCGAAGGGCTGTGCAAGCGCTATGGCGCCACCACGGCCCTCGAGCCGAGCTCGCTCAGCGTCGCCGAGGGCGAGTTCCTGACCTTGCTGGGGCCTTCGGGCTCCGGCAAGACCACGCTGCTCCAGCTCATCTGCGGTCTGGTCGAGGCCAGTGAAGGCAAGGTGGTGATCGACGGGCGCGACCAGTCGGCGATGCCGGTCCACCAGCGCGATATCGGCCTCGTCTTCCAGCACTACGCCTTGTTCCCGCACCTCACGGTGGCGGAGAACATCGCCTTCCCACTCAAGATGCGCGGCCGGCCTTCGGCCGAGGTCGCCGGCCGGGTTTCGGCCGCGCTCGACATGGTCCATCTCGGCCATCTTGCCGGGCGCTTCCCGCGCGAACTGTCCGGCGGCCAGCAGCAGCGCGTCGCGCTGGCGCGCTGCTTCGTCTACCAGCCCTCGATCATCCTGATGGACGAGCCGCTCGGCGCCCTCGACAAGAAGCTGCGCGAGCACATGCAGATCGAGATCAAGCGGCTGCACCGCGAGAGCGGCGCCACGATCGTCTACGTCACCCACGACCAGGAGGAGGCGCTCGCGATGTCCGACCGCATCTGCCTGATGAACCACGCGAAGATCGAGCAGCTCGGCACGCCGCGCGAGATCTACGAACGTCCGCGCACGGCCTTCGCCGCCGATTTCATCGGCATCTCCAACATCTTCCGCGGCCGCTGGGAGGGCAATGGCTCGCTCGAGACCGCCCATGGCCGCTTTGTCCTGCCGCGCGGGGCACAGTGCGAGACGTCCGATCCCGCGCTGGTGATCCGGCCCGAGAACCTGCGCCTCGGCGCGCAGGACGGCAACGCCGTCAACGGGCGCGTCAGCGAGATCGTCTATGCCGGCTCCGAGACGCGCGTCATCGCCGCGCTCGCCGATGGCGGCCAGCTCGTGCTGCGCCTCGGCCCCGACGACGCCGTGCCTGCCATTGACGAGGCCATTGTCGCCGGCTGGCCGCGCGACAAGGCGGTGCTGGTCGCATGAGCGCCGTCAGCATCGGCCGCGCGCCGGCCCTCGCCGGCAGGCTGCGCCCCAACGCGCTGTGGCTGGCGGTGCCCGGCCTTGTCTTCCTTGCGGTGTTCTTCGTCTGGCCGGTGGCCCAGCTGCTGGGCCTGAGCGCCGTCGATCCGGAAAGCGGGGCCTATTCGGCCGGCGCCTATCAACGCATCGCCGCGACCGACGTCTATCTGCGCGTGCTGGGCATCACCTTCCGCATCGCCGGCTGGACCGCGCTGTGGTCGCTGCTGATCGGCTATCCGCTGGCCTACTGGCTGGCGCGCCTGCCCGACCTGTTCCGCGGCCGCATGCTGCTCTTCGTGATGGTGCCGTTCTGGACGAGCTACCTCGTCAAGACCTTCGCCTGGATGCTCATCCTGGGCCGCACCGGCGTTGTCAATTCGCTGCTGACCGGCGCCCATGTCGTCGGCGAGCCGCTCTCGCTGATCAACAACCAGTTCGGCGTCATGGTCGGCATGGTGCATGCCATGGTGCCGCTGGCGGTGATGACCATGCTGCCGGTGATGACCGGCATCGACCGGCGTCTGGTCCAGGCGGCGCAGACGCTGGGCGCGGCCCCGGCGCGCGCCTTCTGGCTGATCTATTTCAAGCTCTCGTTGCCTGGCGTCGCCGCGGCGGGACTGCTCGTCTTCATCTCCTCGCTTGGCTTCTTCATCGTTCCGGCCTTCCTCGGCGGGCGGCAGGAGACCATGCTGGCCCAGCTCATCATCACCCAGGTGCAGGAGCTGCTGAACTGGTCCTTCGCCGGCGCGCTTTCGGCGATGATGCTGGCGGCCGCGCTCGTCTCCTGCGTCGTCTACGATCGCATCTTCGGACTGTCGACCATCGCCGGCGGCTCGGCGCAGATCGGCACCGGGCGCATCCGCGACCTCGGCCTGGCGCTGCTGTCCGCGGTCGCGACCATTCTGGGGCGCCTCTCCGATGCCGCGCAGGCCGTGCTCGGCAAGCGCGCCTGCGCATGGCTGCTGCCCGGCTTCTGCTGGCTGGTCATCGCCTTCCTGGTGCTGCCGACGCTGCTCGTCATTCCGCTCGCCTTCACCTCCTCGCAGTTCCTGGAGTTCCCGCCGCCGGGTTACGGGCTGAGCTGGTTCCACGCCTATTTCGGTTCCCCGCTCTGGATCCAGGCGACGATCCGCTCCTTCGGCGTCGCCTTCGTCACGGCGTTCGCGGCGACGGCGATCGGCGGCTTCGCGGCGCTGGCTCTGGCGAACAGCCGCACCCGCTGGGCCGGGCTGATCTTCGCCTTCTTCCTCGCACCGATGATCGTGCCGCGCATCGTCATCGCGGTCGGGCTGTTCTACCTGTTCGCGCGGCTCGGGCTGATCGCCACCGATCTCGGCCTCGTCATCGGCCACACCGTGCTGGCGATCCCCTTCACCCTCGTCACCATCGCCGCCGTGCTGAAGACCTACGACCAGCGCCTCGACCAGGCGGCGGCGACGCTCGGGGCCAACCGCGTGCGGACGCTGACCGGCGTCACCATCCCGCTGGTCAAGGGCGGCCTCGTCGCCGCTTTCCTCTTCGCCTTCATCACCTCCTTCGACGAGCTGACCATCGCGATCTTCGTCTCCGGCGGCATCAAAACGACGCTGCCGAAGCAGATGTGGGACGACATGATTCTGCAGCTCAACCCGACGCTCGCGGCGGTCTCGGTCGTCGTCTTCATCGTGGTGACAGCGATGCTGCTCGTCGCGGAACGCTTCCGCTCCTCTTCCCGACCCGACTGAACCGACGACGATGACCTCCTTGGACGACGCTGGCTTCGTGAGCCTTCTGACGACACGCGCCGCGGCAGAGCCGGAGCGCGTCTATGCGCGCTTCTGCGGCGAGCCTGTGACCTATGCCCAGATCGAGCGGCGCTCGGCCGCCTTCGCCGCCCATCTGAGGGCACGCGGCATTGTGGCCGGCGATCGGGTCGCCGTGATGATGCGCAACTCGATCGCGACCATCGCGGTGGTGTTCGGGCTCGCGCGCGCCGGCGTCGCCTGGGTGCCGGTCAACGCGCAGCAGCGCGGCGAGGGCTTGCGTTACCTGCTGACGCATTCGCAGCCGCGCCTTGTCGTCGCCGATGCGGAGCTTGCGCCGCAGATCGCGGAGGCGATGGCGTCGGAGGCCGAATTGCCGCTCCTCGCCCATGCGCCGGGCGGAGAGCTCGACGCCGCCCTGTCTCGGCAGGAACGCTTCACCGAGCCGGCGCCGGCGCCGGAGGCCGTCTTCGCGATCATGTACACCTCCGGCACGACCGGGCGGCCGAAGGGCGTGATCGTCTCGCATCGCATGCTGCGGCTGGCGGCCGAGAGCGTCGCGCTGCTCTCGGATGCGAAACCGGACGATGTCTTCTTCGTCTGGGAGCCGCTCTATCACATCGGCGGCGCGCAGCTGCTGCCCCTGCCGATGATCCGCGGCGTCACGCTCGCCATGGTCGAACGGTTCAGCGCCAGCCGGTTCTGGGATCAGGTCAGGGCCGAAGGCGCCAGCCATATCCACTATCTCGGCGGCATCCTGCAGATCCTGCTGAAGCAGCCGCCCTCGCCGCGGGACCGCGACCATGGCGTGCGCATCGCCTGGGGCGGCGGCTGCCCCGCCGACATCTGGCCGCAGTTCCGCAAGCGCTTCGGTGTCGACATCCGCGAATGCTACGGCATGACCGAGGCCTCGAGCCTCACGACCTGCAACCTGAGCGGCGTGGTCGGTTCGGTCGGAACGCCGATGCCCTGGTTCACGGTGCGGCTGGACGATGCCGAAGGACGGCCCGTGCCTGCCGGCGCCCGCGGCGAGATCGTGATCGAGACCAGCGTTCCAGGCGCGATCTTTCCGGGCTATCTCGACAATTCCGAGGCGACCGCGAAGGCGCTGAGGCCCGACGGTTTCCACACCGGCGACCTCGGCTCCTTCGACCCGCAAGGCAACCTCTATTTCCACGGCCGGATGACCGACAGCGTGCGCTGCCGCGGCGAGAACGTCTCGGCCTGGGAGGTCGAGCACGTCGCCGCCGAGCACGAGGCAGTCGAAGACTGCGCGATGATCGGGGTCGCGGCAGATGTCGGCGAGCAGGACATCAAGCTCTTCGTCAAGCCACGTGCCGGCGCGAGCATCGATCCGCAGGCGCTGTCCGGCTGGCTCGGCCAGCGCCTGGCCCCCTACCAGAACCCGCGCTACATCGCCGTCGTCGACGAGTTCGAACGCACCGCCAGCCAGCGCATCATGAAGCACCGGCTCTCGCCTCGGCTCGACGATTGCTGGGACCGCGCCGCAATGGCGCTGGAGCGCTGAGATGGCCGGCTGCGACATCCTGATTTCCGGCACCGGCGGCTTCGCGGCGCGCATCGCCTTCGATATCGCGGCAACCGCCGAGGAGGCGGTCGAGGTCGTCATCGCCGGGCGCAATCGCGAGCGGCTGAGCTGGCTGCGCACTGCCGCCAACGCCCGGGCGGGATTGTTCGGCAGGAAGGCCCGCTTCACCACCCATATCGTCGACCTGCTCGCCGCCGACGCTTCCGACCTCATGCTCGCGGCGACCGGCCCACGCATCGTGGTGCAGGCAGCCTCGATCCAGACCTCGCAGGTCATCGCCCAGACCGGCAACGCCTGGACGCAGCTCGTCGCCGAGGGCGGCCTGAGCGCCACGGCTGTCTTCCAGGCCCTGCTGAGCTCGCGGGTCGCCGCGGCCATCACCCGTGCCGGCAAGCCGGTCACTCTGGTCAATTGCGGCTTTCCCGACGTGGTCAACGGCATCATCAAGGCGATGGGCCATGATGTCGCCTGCGGCATGGGCAATGTCGCGATCCTGTCGAACGTCTTCGCCGGCTCGGCGGCGACGCCTGCCGGAGCCGAAGTCAAGGTTCTCGCGCATTACCAGAACCTCGCCGCCTGGCGGCGACGGCCACAGGAGCGGGGCGGCCGGCCGCCGCGCGTCTGGTTCGCCGGCAGGGAGGTCGCCGATGTCTATGCAACCTTCGCGGATATTCAGCTGACGCCCGAGCCGGTGATCGAGATCTCCGGCGCCAGCGGCGTTCCCATGCTGCTGGCCATGGCGGCGGGGCGCTCCTGGCACGGCCATGTGCCCGGACCCAACGGCCTGCCCGGCGGCTACCCGGTCCGCCTCGCCGGCGGCGAGCTGGAGCTGGCGCTCCCGGACGGCGTCAGCGCCGCCGAGGCGATAACCTGGAACGCCTCGTTCGAGGAAGCCAACGGCCTGGTCGTCTCCCCCGAAGGCGGCGTGCGTTTCACGGGCATCCTGCGCGACAGGCTGACGGAACACGTCCCGGCGCTGCGCGACGGCTTCCCCGTGCGGGATCTGGAGGCCGTTTGCGAGGAACTGCTTCGTCTGCGCGCCGCGCTGATGGAAACCCCGCCCGCGGCCAATGACGCGTAGAATAGACGGCGTCAGGGCCTCCCCGGCGTCCTGGCTTGTCTGATCTTCCGGATGATCATTTCGGCCCGCTCGATCAGGTTGCGAGGGTCGGGATGGCCGTCATATTCCACGACGGCAGCGTCCAGCGACAGATCCCTGAGGACATGTCCGCCGATATCGAGCCGGCTCGCGGCAAAGACCGCGGAGATCTGATCGACGAAATCCTGGGCCTCTGCCTGGGTCGTCTCGACGCGGATCACGAAAAACCGGTCCCGTCCGAACTGGAAGACCGAATCGCTCGAGCGAGAGGCATTGAAGATCATCGTGGCGGCGTGCTGGGCAAGGACATCGGCTGCTTCCTCGCCGAGGCGGGCGCGCAGTTCGGCCGCACCCGCGATCTCCGCCAGGATCGCGCAGAATGGGTGCGGAACCTTCTCCTGCAGGCCGATCTCACGGGAGAGCGCCGCCCGCAGATAGCGTCGATGCAAGAGCTGGGTCACCGGATCGCGCGCGCCTTCGACGCCCGTGGCATGGTCGAACAGCAATGCCACGAGGCGTGCGAGCAGGTCGATCGACGTCTTGAGGCCCTGGAGCGCTTCCCGGCGATCTTCCTGCGCCGCCAGCGCCAGAATGATCTCGTCGATCTTGCCGACGGCCTCCAATGCGACGGGATACTCCCTGAACTGCGAGAAGATGACATCGCCCTGATGCAGAAGCCATAGGCCGAATTCGGAACGACCCAGGCTGCGGCCACCCGGCGGCGCATCGTCAAATTGCGCATGAAAGAATGCGTTCTGGCCCCACTCCGCCAAGGCCGCTCTCTGGCGCTCCCGCTCGGCCTGAAGATCCTTGCCGATGGAGTAGAGCCGCAAGGCCTCATCCGCTCGCGTGTTGCGCTCGAGATTGCTCATATGCGCGGCGGTCATCGCGCTGAGCGCGATATCGAGCGATCCCGAGACATAGGCATGTGCCTGCGCGATCTGGGAAGACGGCAGCGGGGCCTGCTTGAGCAGTTCGTAAAGGCGCTGCCTCAGAACGCGCGTTCCATACATGATCAGGCCGATCGGCACGCGGATCCTGGCATGGGCCGATCCGACGAGAAGCTGCAGCCGGACGATCTCGTCGAGATCGCCCCTCTCCTTCGGGAACAGCGTTTCGAGCCAATTCTGCAAGGCAGCCTGCAACCGTTCGGCAACGACCGCATTGTCGAGATAGAAATGGGCCCGCGGCCTCGACTGCACCGCTTCGTAGAAGTCCCGGCTGAGCCCGAGCGCGTGAGCGTGAGTGACGCGCCCGACCACGCGCCGGACCTGGGCGGATGTGACGGAATGGAGCCGCGACAGCTCCTCCCGCAGGTCGGCAAATTCCAGATCGAAGTGGGCGCGACTATCCAACGCCATGTCTCACGTTATGAATTCAGAACACAAGCGTATATCTTGATTAAACTATGATTAAATTAAGTTTAATGAACAAATAATTTCGCAGTGCATACTGTTTAATGAATTATTAATTTGCATTAATCGGTTAACTCGCACCCCAAGTTCGCGCGCTATTTCATTTCGATTTCAGCAGAAAGCCAATACATTCTGTACCGGACGGTCATCGAAAGGGTTAAAATCCCTCGCGGATAAAGGAATCTTAATTTTCAGTTTAACTCCATTCTACGTCGGGCATGCAGCGCCTTAAACCTGCGCGGATGCAGATTTGCATTGGCTGACGCTGAGACGACTGCGGTCGAACCGGCTCGTGCATGAACAGGTTCTCGCCCTCGGCGGGCATCGCGACAGGCAGATTCACATGACGCGCCGGCCGGCGCGCTTCCGGGGGATGTCCATGCCACTGAAATTGATGAACCCGCTGACCTCTGCATCGCGGACGGCCGAGAGCCAGGCGCTGCGGCGGACCCAGGCTGTCATCGAATTCGAACCGGATGGCACGATACGCGATGCCAATCCCCTGTTCCTGACGACGCTGGGATATGAGCTCGACGAGATCCGCGGCCAGTCCCATGCCCTGTTCGTCGAACCGGCAGAGCGCGCCAGCGAGGCCTATCGCAGCTTCTGGACCGAGCTGGCGGCGGGCAAGGCGCATCAGGCGCAGTTCCTGCGAATTGCCAAGGGCGGCCGCAGAATCTGGCTTCAGGCGACCTATACTCCGGTTCTCGACCGGTCGGGACGCGTCGAGAAGGTCGTCAAATTCGCGTCCGACATCACGGAACTCAAAGGCACCTTCGCCGACCTCGAAGGGCAGATCGCCGCGATCAACAAGGCGCAAGCGGTTATCCAGTTCGACCTCTCCGGCACCATTCTCGACGCCAATCCGAATTTCCTGGCGGTCATGGGCTACGCCCGCGACGAGATCATCGGCCGCCATCACAGCCTGTTCGCGAGCGAGGAGCTTCGCACCAGCGCCGCCTATCGCGAATTCTGGGACAAGCTGAAGCGCGGGGAATACGACGAAGGCCGCTATATGCGCCTTGCCAAGGGCGGCCGCGCCATCTGGATCCAGGCCAGCTACAATCCCATTCTCGACGCGGCCGGCCGCCCCTGGAAGGTCGTGAAATATGCAACCGACATCACGGCCTCGGTGATGGCGGAAGAGCGCATGCGCCAGGCTGTTTCCGAGGCGGGGCGCGTGGTCCAGGCGGCCATCCGGCACGACCTGACGCCACGCATCGCACTCGACGGCTTCTCGGGCGATCTGCTGTCGCTTTGCCGAAGCGTCAACGAGCTCGTCGAGAATTTTGCCGGAGTCGTTCACTCGGTCGCAGGCATTTCGCAGAATGTCGAAACCGCTTCGCGCGAGATCTCGTCAGGGGCGGAAGATCTGTCGCGACGCACGGAAGATCAGGCTTCCTCGCTCGAGGAGACCGCGGCCACCACCGAGGAACTCGCCGCTTCCGTGAAGGCGACGGCTCAGGCTTCGCGGGAGGCGGCGACGATCGCGGACGAGGCGATGAAGGCGGCCGATGCGGGCGGCGCGATCGCCGGGCAGGCGGTGGAGGCCATGGCGCGCATCGAGATCGCCTCGACGAAGATCGCCGACATCATCCGCGTGATCGACGACATCGCGTTCCAGACCAATCTGCTGGCGCTCAATGCCGCGGTCGAGGCGGCCCGCGCCGGCGACGCAGGCAAGGGCTTTGCCGTCGTCGCCAGCGAGGTGCGCACATTGGCACAGCGCTCCAGCGCAGCGGCCAAGGACATCGCGGTGCTGATCTCCTCCTCGAACAACGAGGTCGCAGACGGCGTCAAGCTGGTGCGCAAGGCGGGAGAGTCGCTCGTCGTCATTCTCGAAGCCTCCCGCAAGGTCGCGGCCACCATCGCCGACATCTCATCCGCTTCGGGCGAGCAGGCCAGCGGGCTCGACGAGATGAGCCAGGCCGTCGCCCACCTCGATGAAATGACGCAGGCCAACGCCGCGCTGGCCGAGCAAAGCGCGGCGTCGTCGACCGCGCTGACCGGCCGCACCGCCGAGCTGCATGAGATCATTGCGCGCTTTCGGATCGACGAAGCCGCGACGCGCCCTCTTACGGCATCTACCGAGCCCGAACGGCTGCGGCAGCTCGCCCGGGAGGCCTTCCAGGCCGACCGCCGGCCTGGAAGGCCGGCAGCCGGGGTTGCCCCGCCACAGAAGCGCGCTGCGGCTGGCCGTGGCAGCCGGGGCTGGGAAGAATTCTAGGCGCCGCATCTCATCCCTGGCCGGCCGCTCATCGGGCTCATCGCGACCATCGCTCGAGTCCAACGCGCCCCGTTGCCGCACAACATGTCCACATGTCTCTTCCGGAGAAGAAGATGATGAACGACGAACTGCGAGACTACCTGACCGGCATCGCCAGCGCCCAGATCAGCCTGTTCGGCCTCCTGGTCGACCATCTGGAACGAGCCGGCGCGCTCGACAAGGCCAAACTTTCGGAAGAGCTGCAGAGCATCATGAAGATCTCGGAAAGCAGCGAAAAGCCGCTTCAGCGCTATCAGGCGATGGTGTTCGATCAGGTCATCAGCTGGATGGCGACAGGCAAGCCGCAATGGACCCCGGTCGTCATCCAGGGGGATGGCCGCCCCACACCGGGGAAGGACCAGCAGGGCGCGCAGCCCGGCTGAACCGCTGCCCCCTGTGCAAGCAGCCGAGTTCGCCATGCCGACCGGTCTTCGGTTTCACGAGCGCCTGATCCTGCGTTGGAGCGACGCGCTCGACCTTCGCTTCGGCCTACGCATCGACGCAGGCGAGCGCGCCGCCATGCGCGCGGCCCAGGCCGTGCGCTTCGGCGCGTCGCTGCCCACCATCCTGCGCGCCAACATCATCTTCGTGCTCGCGATCTCGGCGGTGCTGCTTTGCAGCGGGTGGCGCGCGCTTCCGCTGATCTGGGCACCGATCACGGCCGCGCTGTCCGTGCTCGGCATTCACCAGATGGGCCTGCTGCGCAAGCGGGACTGCAGCGATCCGCCGTCGCCGCGTTTCACCGTCCGCATCATCCGGGATTCCTTCCTGATGGGCCTTCCCTGGGCGGTGCTGGCGACGCTCGTCAACAGCAGCGCCGCCATGCGCTTCGACGGCGTCATCGGCATCACGATCACCTGCCTCTCCTGCGTCGGGATATTCACGATGGGGATCGTGCCGGCGGCGGCCTTCACCTTCCTGGCGACCTTGTGGATCGGGCGCGCCACGCATCTGTTCTATCTCGGGGAGGACTTGCTTCCGATCTACGCGACCGTCGACGTCATATTCCTCGGCCTCGCCTTGGTGCTGATCCGTTCGGTGGCCACGCTTTTCCTCGATGGCGTCCGCCGGGACTTCAGCATCGCCGAACTTCAACAGGCCCAGAGGCTGCGGGCCCAGAACGAGGAGGACAAGCGCCGTGCCCTCGAAGGCCGGGTGTCGCACTTCAACTCCTCCGTCTGGGCGGTGCTCTCGGCGCTTACCAACGCCATCGACCGGATGAAGCAGAGTTCCGATCAGCTTTCCGCCCTGTCGGGGCGCTCGCGATCTGCCGTCGCCGAAGTCCCCGACATGGTCAATGCGGCGAAGCTCAGCCTGCGCACGGTCGACGAAGCGTCGGACCGGATGGCGGAAGCTGTCGCGAGCATCAGGACGAACGCCGACAGCGCCTCCGCCTTCGTCCGGCTTGCGTCCGAGGGCATTCACCGCTCGGCGGCGGCCAAGGCTCGCCTGACGCTGCAGCTGGATGAAGTCGACAAGGAGAGCAATCTCATCCGCGACATTGTCCGGCAAACCAACCTGCTCGCGCTCAACGCGACGATCGAGGCGGCGCGCGCCGGGCCTCTCGGCGCCGGCTTCTCGGTGGTGGCCAAGGAGGTGAAGCTGTTGTCGGCCCGGATCAACGACGCCGCCGGGTTGATCGTCGGACGGATCGAAGACATCCGGACGGCGAGCGAGCAAGCGGCCGTCGCAAGCCAGGACCTGGAGACCAACGCGGGCAAAGTCATCGGTTCGGCCGAGCAGATCCTGGCGGCGTCGGACCAGCAGACGGAAGCGCTCTCGCGCATCGCCACGGCACTGAAGGATGTGATCAGTGCCTCGGAAGCCGCCGGCGAAGCCACCGCGATCGTGATCGCCGGATCGACCGGAGCCCTCGATCAAGCCGTCTCGGTCTCCGAAACCGCACGGCAGGTCCAGGAAACGGCGAAGGATCTCAACGAAACCGTCGACCAGTTCACCAAGGCCATCATGCAGTTCTGAGCGGGCGGCAACCCAGCCGCTGCGGCAGCCGGCCGTCCGGGCCTGGCAACGCCGTGGCTATGGCGTCGATTCGCCGCCGTGCAGCGCCGCTGCAACGAGATCGACGAGCCGCCGCGAATCCGACACGCCGTCATAGCTGGCCACGCCGAATGTCAGGGTGCTTTCCTGGACGGTCTGGCCCTCGATCGAGAAATGGGCGGCCCTGTAGCTCGCGACGATGCGCTGCGCAAAGGCCCTCGCCTCCGGCAGCTCGGCTTCTACGCGAATGACCAGGAAGGTCTCCCGCCCCATGCTGATCACCACATCGCTCGATCTGACCGCATTGAGCAGGAAGGCGGCAGTCTGCTGGACCATCGCATCCGCACCGTCCTCGCCCAGGCGCGCGCGCAGCTCGGCGAAGCCGGGGATCTCGAACATGACGAGCGAAAACGTCTTCCCCGTCCGGCGATAGGCCGTCATCTCGCGCTGGATGGCTGCCTTGAGGAAACGACGGTTCAGCAGGCGCGACAGCGGGTCTCTCGTCCCGCCCATGTCGAGGAACCGGCTGAACTGGGCCACCATCAGATTGTTGATCTGGTCGGATATCTGCTTGATGTCCTTGAGGCACTCCTGCCGGAGCAGATCCACCTTGCTGCCATTGAGCTGATTCACAAGCTGGTCGGCGCGTTCGATGAGCGCGGCGGTGGAGGCGTATTCGAGCTTGTGGCCGAACAGGAGATGCGCTCGATGCGAAAACCAAAGGCCGAACTCCGAGCGGCTCAGCAGCGGCGCGCTCCCAGTGGCCCTCACAAGCGCGGTCTCGAAGAAGACGTCCTGCGCCCATTCAGCGAGGGCAGCCTTCTGCTTTTCGCGTTCGGCGCGAAGGTCGTGTCCGACCGATATTTCTCGCAACGCTTCGTCGGCCCGTGCCGAACGTTGCATTTCGCTCGCGTATCCCGCGACGACCGCCGCCGCGGAGATATCGATCACGGCGGAGATATAGATGAAGGCGTGACTGTAGTAATCTTTCGAAAAATTCTGATCGAGCACGTGCTTGCTAAAGACGTGCTTGGCGGAAATCGTCGCATTGACGACGACGGGCAATGGGATCTGCCGGTTCGCCTCGGCGGCACCGGAACGCATCTGCCGCGCGATGAAAGCATCGGGATCGATACCTTCTCGCGGCAGCAGGCCGACCATCAATTGCGTCAAGCACGAGCGGCAATGGGCAAGCGCCTCGCTGCCCCTGAAATTGTGCTGGATTCGCGGGCTGTCCGTAAGTCCAGACCAGAACTCGTCTCCGAGCTCTTCGAACAAGCGGTCCGAAGTGGCGGATATGGCACTCCGCACCTTCTGGGGAACAGCCTTGTTCAAGCGAAGTAGTTGGGTCTTCAACGAAGAAACGTCGAAATCATCCCAGGTGACAGGAAGAAACATTACAAATACTCAAATCTGGCACGATGAAATACCTTAGACACGACTCGGAACCGTAGGCCCGGCGACGACCACGGCGGCTCCGAAGCTGGCATCGGCAATCGAATTCTCGCGAGAACGATCGCATTCTCCACCGTCAAGGCGGAATTGTGTCGCCTCATCTGCTCGCCCCGAGGCCCGTCGAGGCTTCGGGATCGTCCACGCCGGACTCCACGCAAATTCGCTCGGCCTCATCTGTCGCCGGTCGGACAGATTCACTTTGGCGACAGGCGAGTGGTTTGACCATTACGGCATTCCGATTCCGATTCGAACGATGGAGACGGCCTCTTTCACAATTATTAATTGTAAGAATCTTGAAAATGACTTCAACAAACAGCGAGAATAAAGATTGAACTGCGTCACGCCCGAGGTCTTTACCGCCCGTTTACACCTGTAAAAACCCTCGATTCGCCCTGCAGGCTTGAGGCAGCGGTCACAAGCAGACAATCAATGCCGATGCGAGACTGAAATCGCTGGGCGTCATCGGCCTGAGCTTCTCGCGGTGTGGACGCTCCAGTTCACTCGCCAGCGGACGACGAGCGCCTTGTCGAACGAGAACGCACACAACACACGTGGCGGCGGGCCGAACGCCCTCGCGTCATGTCGCGGTTGCCTGCATGATGCCGATCGCCACCCGTTCGGCTCTCGCCGCCGCTGCAGGCCCTTCAGTAGGTCGCTCTGCCACCCGACAGGTCGAAGACGCCGCCGGTCGAGAACGAGCATTCATCCGAGGAGAGCCAAAGCACCATGCGCGCCACCTCCGCGATTTCGACGAAGCGGCCCATAGGAATGCGCGAGAGGATGTCGGCGCGGCGCTCCGCGGATATCTCCTTCGCCATGGCGGTTTCGGCGGCGGCAGGGGTGATCGCCGTGACGATGATGCCGTCGCGCGCGGTCTCCTTGGCCGCGCTCTTGGTCAGCGCGATCACGCCAGCCTTGGACGCCGAATAGGCGGCGGCCAGCGCCATGCCTTCCTTGCCCTGGATCGACGCGACATTCACGACATGGCCGCGCAAGGCATGGCCACCCACGCCGGAGCGCGCCTCCTGCATCCGCATACGGCCGATCAGCGCACGGCAGACGAGATAGGTGCCGAACAGATTGACGCGCAGCACGGCCTCGAAATTGGCGGGATCGGTCTCCCAGAGCGGCCTGACCTCCCCCAGGATGCCGGCATTGTTGACGAGGATGTCGATCCGTCCATGTGTGTCGAAGGCCGCCGCGGCGGCGGCGTCCACGATCGCCGCATCGGTGATGTCGACCTGCCGCTGGCCGACGCCCAGCACGGTCGCCGCTTCGGCAAGCCGCTCGGCATGCGCGTCCCAGAGCTCCACCGTCGCGCCCGCGTCGCGCAGCGCTTCGGCTATGCCGCGGCCGAGACCTCCGGCGCCGCCGGTGACGATCGCGCTGCGGCCGGCGAGATCGTAGCGGGCATCCATCAGCCAGCGCTCCAGGCAGTCTTGGTCCGGGTAATCTGGTGGCGGTAGAGGCCGAGCGAATATGGGCCTTCGCCGCCGACGGCGTCGAGCGCGGCTGATGACAGCGCCTGCTTCGCCAGAGCGACGAAATCGGCCTCGTCGCCCCAGCCTTCCAGGAGGAGCACCCGGCGCGGCACGGCATTGGCGACGCCGCGCGCCTTCTGCTCGGCGGTGGCGACGCCGCTCGCCTCGTCATCGGCGACGAGCCAATGCACGCCCGCAACGCCGGGCTTGTCCAACAGGTCGGGGATGAAGCGGCGCAGCAGCGCCTCGCGATGCACCGTCTCGCCGCCTTGCGGTACGTCATAGCGCAGCGTCGCCATCAACCCGCCCTGGGCCGGACCGGCACTGTGGGCGACGCGGCAGATCGAGCGGGCGACCGAGCGGAAATGCCTGACGGCGCTCAACGTCCAGGGCGTCGGCGCGTTGACACGGGCGGTGTAGTCCTGGCCTTTCAGGGTCTCGACGCTCAGCGCCTCGTAGAGGTTGAAGAACTCCAGATCGGCCTCGATCGCGACATAGCGGCGTCCACGCAGGAAACCGGGAATGCCGACACGCTCCGGCATGTGCTCCCGGCCGTGCCAGGCATAGAATTCGCCGCGCCCCTCTGGCGCGATGTCGTGCCAGATCGCGACCGCCCCCTCACCCGCCAGACTCATGCGCCCTCCCGAATTCCGCCGCGAGGCGCGTTGACTCGGCCTTGCCGCACTCTTATACGGAAATGAATTCCTAATTGGAAATGATTTCCAAAAATAAGAAAGAGGGAGTGTGCGAAGGGTGACGATCGCGGCGGTCGAGCGGGCATTGAAGCTGATCGAGGCGCTGGCCGGCGAGCCGGACGGCGTCGATCTCAGCCTGCTCGCGGAGCGGCTCGACCTGCCCTTCAGCGCGACGCATCGGCTTCTGGCCACGCTGGCCGAGCGCGGCGTCGTCGACCAGGACGCCCAATCCGGCGCTTACGGCCTGACGCTGAAACTCGCCCAGCTCGCCTTTCGTGATCTCGACAGCCGCGGCCTGCCAGACGCCGGCCAGCTCGTGCTCGACCGGCTCGCGGCGGCAACGCGGGAATATTGCCGGCTGGCGGTGGTCGAGCGCGGCGACCTGATCTGGATCGCCCGCGCGCAGGGCGCCACGGCAGGCCTGCGCTACGAGCCGCCGATGGGCGCCGGACCCGTGCTGCATGCGACCGCGACCGGGAAGGCCTGGCTCGCCTCGCTGCCGGAGGCAGACGCACTCCGCATCGTCTTCGCGCGTGGCTTCGACGGCGACGAGCGCACCGGGCCGAATGCGCTCAAGGATGTCGATGCCTTGCGGGCCCATCTCGACGAGACGCGGCGGCGCGGCTTCGCCGCCGCGGTCGAGGAAGGCGAGATCGGCATCGTCGCCATGGCGACGACGTTCCGCGCCGGGCCCGATCCGGCCGCACCGGTCGCCGGCACGCTCAGCGTTGCGGGGCCCCTGCCCCGCATGCCGGCGGAACGGCGCCCCGCTGTCGCCGAGGCGCTGGCGCGCGCGGCGGCCGAAATGGCGGAGATCTGGCCGCTGCGCCGCCGGCAGATCCAGCCCTCGCGAGCGTCTTCGCCGGCCTCCACCAATCAGGACCAGACCGCAGGAATAACGGCATGACCGACACTGCCGCCAACCCCTCCGTCGCTCCGGCGACCCGCCGAGGCTGGTTTCAGCAGTGGGGTTCGGCCGTCGCCTGGCCGCTGATGAGCTTCGCCGTGCTGCTCGCCGCCTGGGAGTGGCTGGTGCCGCTCGCCCGCATTCCCGAATACATCCTGCCGGTTCCGAGCGCCTTCTTCGAGCGGCTCTGGATCGATCGGGTCGACATCCTCAGGCATACGCTGGTTACGGCGAACGAGATCGTGCTCGGCTTCCTGATGGCAGCGGTGATCTCGATCCCGCTCGGCTACGTCATCGTCTCGGTACGGCTGCTGGAGAAGGCGATCTATCCGGTCATCGTCTTCTTCCAGCTGGTGCCGAAGATCGCGATCGCGCCGCTCTTCGTCGTCTGGTTCGGCTTCGGCCTGTTCCCCAAGGTGCTGCTGACCTTCCTGCTCTGCTTCTTCCCGACGCTGGTCGCCAGCATGACCGGCTTTCGCGCGCTGGACGAGCGCGTGCTCTACCTCACGCGCTCGATGGGCGCCTCGGCCTGGCAGACCTTCCGCTATGTGCGGGTGCCGGCGGCGCTGACCTATATCTTCTCGGGGCTTAAGGTCTCGGCCGTGTTCGCCGCGACCGGCGCCATCGTCGGCGAGTTCGTCGGCGCCAATGCCGGCCTCGGCTATCTCCTGCTGCGCGGCACGAGCTTCCTCGACATGCCGCTGATCTTCGCCTGCCTCGTGGCGCTGAGCATCGTCGGCATCCTGTTCAGCTACATCGTCGACGGCCTCGAAGTCTTGCTGATGCCCTGGCAACGCAAGGGCTGACCACCAAACGCACAAGCCGGACGAACCGGTATTCGGGAGGACACAGATGAACAGACGCATGCTGATCACCGCAGCCGCCATGCTCGCTCTCGGCGCTTCCGGCGCGCTGGCGCAAGGCGCCGGCAAGCCGATGAAGATCACGTTGAACTTCCTCGCCGCCGCGCCCAATGCCGGCTTCATGATGGCCAAGCAGATGGGGCTCTATCAGAAAGCCGGGATCGACCTGACCATCGAGGAGGGCAAGGGCTCGGGCACCACGGCGCAAATGGTGGCGACCGGCCAGACCGACCTCGGCTTCGCCGACGCTCCCGCCGCGATGCAGCTGCGGACCAAGGGCGCGCCGGTGAAGATCATCGCGCCCGTGCTCCAGACCAACGGCTTCGCCATCATCGCGCTGGAGGATTCCGGCATCGCCTCGCCGAAGGACCTCGTCGGCAAGAAGGTCGCCGTCCAGCCCGGCACGGCGCAGACCACGCTGCTCGACGCGATTCTCGCCAGCAACCAGATCGACAAGAGCAAGGTCGATATCATCAATATCGACCCGGGCGCCTTCGTCGGCGCCCTCCTGGAAAAGAAGGTCGATGCCATCCTCGGCGGCGCCGACTTCCATTCGATCCAGATCCGCGAGCGCGGCTTCAAGGTCCGCGACATCTTCTACCGCGATGTCGGCGTGCCCACGGTCGGCCTCTCGATCATCGCCCGCGACGACAGGATCAAGGCCAACGCCGAGCTCTACAGGAAGTTCGTCGAAACCAGCCTGCAGGGCTGGGATGCAGCCCGCAAGAACCCCGACGCCGCCGCCGACGCGGTGGTCGCGCAGTTCCCGTCGGTGAAGAAGGCGCAGGTGCTGGCGCAGTTCGAGGTGGTCAACAAGCTGCTCTGCGCACCGGGCGCGACCGCGCTCGGCAAGGTGCCGGAGGCCAACTGGACCAAGAGCTTCGAACTGCTGACCCAGTATCTCGGCCTGCCCAAGGACAAGCCGATCACCGACTACTACACGACAGAGCTGCTGCCCGCCTCGGCGCCGGCCTGCCCCTGAGAAGCCAACCCCTGTCCCGGCCGGAGCAGAACGCGGATCCGGGGGCTATGCCGAAGCAATTCAGGCGTGGATCCCGGATCTCCTTTGCGAACGTCGCGGATGGCCCGAAACTGGATCGACTATCGTGACAGCCGCCGCCCACGCCGCCGCCTCGATCGAGGGGCGCGGCATCATCAAGACCTTCGGCAGCTTCACTGCTGTCGACGGGCTGACCCTGAACATCCGCAGCGGCGAGTTCGTCAGCCTGATCGGCCCCTCCGGCTGCGGCAAGAGCACCTTCATGCTGATGGCGGCGGGGCTCATCCCGGTCAGCCAGGGCGAGCTCCTTGTGAACGGCAAGAAGCTGACCTCGCCGCTGACCGATATCGGCATCGTCTTCCAGGATCACCTCCTGCTGGAATTCCGCACGGCGATGGAAAATGTGCTGCTGCAGGCTGAAATCCGCGGCCTGCCGCTGGAGCCGGCGCGCGAGCGGGCGCTGGATCTCTTCGCCAAGCTCGGCATCTCGCACGCGGTCGACCGCTATCCCAAGCAGCTCTCCGGCGGCATGCGCCAGCGCGTCTCGATCGCCCGCGCGCTGATCCACAACCCGGCCGTGCTGATGATGGACGAGCCCTTCGGCGCGCTCGACGCCATTACCCGAACCCAGATCCGGCACGATCTCGAGCTGCTCTGGATGGAGCAGGCCAAGACGGTGGTCTTCATCACCCATTCGATCGAGGAGGCGATCGGCCTCTCCGACCGCGTGCTGGTGATGTCGCCGACGCCGGGCAGGATCGTCGACGAGATCGCGATCGAGCTGCCGCGCCCGCGCCCGGCCCATCTCGGCGACTATCCGAGCTTCAACCACTATGCCGATCGCATCCACGACGCCTTCCGGCGCTTCGGCGTGATCAAGTACTGAAGCGCCGGGGCCGGCACCGGGTCCGGATCGCGCGGTTGGCCGGTCCCCCGGCCTCGGCATTGATGGACGCGGCAGTCGCGGCCGCCCTCAGTAGCGCTGCTCGGCGCGGTCCTTCGCCCGCAACTCGGCGCTGCGCTCGGCCGGTGGTCCGTAGCCGCCGGCACCGGGGGTGATGATCTCGACGATCTGACCCTTTTCCAACGCACCGTCGCCCTTGAAGAAGGGCACGACACCCTCGCTGAAGGCGAAGGAGCCGCCCTGCCCCTCGCCGCCGCCGGCGAGGCCCCAGGGCCGCGAGGTCAGGCGCGAATTGTCGACGTTGAGCCGGCACGGCGCCTCTGCCCGGTAGACGCGGCGCAGGCCCATGCCACCGCGCTGGCGTCCGTCGCCGCCCGAACCGTCGACCAGTTCGTAGCGCAGCAGGGTCAACGGATATTCGAGCTCCAGCGCCTCGACAGGGAGGTTCGAGGTGTTGGTCATGTGGACATGGACGCCATGGAGCCCGTCCTTGTTGGTGCGGGCGCCGGAACCGCCGCCGATCGTCTCCAGATAGACCCAGAGCTCACCGCTACCGGGCTGCTCACCGGCAAAGGTCGCGGAAGCGACCGCGCCCGAACAGGCGGCGATGACGCGATCCGGCACGGCCTGCGCGAGCGCACCATGGATCAGGTCGACGACGCGCTGGCAGGCGGCGATGCGGCCGTTGACGGCGGCCGGATGCACGCAGTTCAGCACCGAGCCTTCCGTCGCGGTGACGGTGAGCGGCCGCGCGAGCCCCGCATTGGGCGGGATCGTCGGGTCGGCCACGGTCTTGACCGCGTAATACACGGTCGAGAGCAGCGCCGTGTAGACCATGTTGAAGCCGGCCCGCATCTGCGGCGGCGAGTCGAAGGCCAGCGTCATTTCATCGCCCGCGACGGTGATCGTGACCGAGAAGGTCAGCGCCGCGTCGATCTCGGGATTGTCGAAAGAATCCGAGAAGCGATAGGTGCCGTCGGGAATCGAGGCGATGCCGGCGCGCATCTTGCGCTCGGCATAATCCTGCAAGGCCTTGCCGGCGGCGAGCACGGTGTCGCGGCCATACTTGTCGCAAAGCGCGCGCAGCCGCTCGACGCCGAGGCGGTTCGCCGCCATCTGGGCGCGCAGGTCCGAGAGGCGCTCACGCGGCACCTGGCAGTTGAGCAGGATCAGTTCCTGCACATCCTTCATCAGCACGCCGCCGTCATAGAGGCGGATCGGCGGGATGCGCAGGCCCTCCTGATAGATATGGGCGTGGCCGCGATCGGCGAAGTCCGAATGGTGCGCCGTGTTGACCGCCCAGGCGATCATCACGCCCTCGTGGAAGACCGGCTCGGCCAGCACGATATCAGGGAGATGGGTGCCGCCACCCTCATAGGCGTCGTTGCCGATGAAGACGTCGCCCGGCTTCATCTCGGCGACAGAGTGGCGCTTCAGGATATGCGGGATGATGCCGATGAAGGAGCCGAGATGCATCGGGATATGCTCGGCCTGGCAGAGCGTCTGGCCCTCAACGTCGAAGAGCGCGGTCGAGCAGTCGCGACGCTCCTTGATGTTGGTCGAGTAGCTCGCCTTGACCAAGGCCTCGCCCATCTCCTCGGCGATGGAGGCGAAGGAGGAGCCGATGACCTCGACGGTGATCGGATCGACGCTGACGGATGCGGGCGTGGTCATCACGGCATCTCCAGGATCAGGTTGAGATAGGGCTCGACCGTCGCGGTCATGCCCGGCAGCAGCACGGTGGTCGAATCCATCTGCTCGACGATGGCCGGGCCGGTGAAGCGATTGCCGGATTTGAGCTTGTCGCGGTCGTAGATAGGGCAGGCGACGAAGCCGCCGGCCTCGGGGAACCACACCTCGCGGCTGCCGATGACGGCGTGGGAAGCATCAGGCCCGGCATCGGGCTCCGGTCGGAAGGCGGCCTTGGGCACGAGGCCGACCGCCTCGACTCGATAGGTCACGAGCTGGACCGCCTCGCCTTCCGCGACGAAGCCGTAGAGGCGCTTGTGGGCGGCGGCGAAGCCCTCGGCCAGCGCGGCGATGGTCGCGGGCGTGATCGGTCCGTCCGGCACATCGATGGCGAGTTCGTAGTTCTGGCCGTGATAGCGGAGATCGGCGGTGCGCTTCAGCCGGCGATCGGCCGATGCGACGCCCTCTTCCGCGAACCAGTGATCAGCCTGTTCCTGCAGGGCAACGAAGATTCCCGCCATGTCCGGCAGGAGCGCTTCGGAGAGCGTCGCCAACCGCGTCGTCGCGAAATTGGCGCGCAGGTCGGTCAGGAGCAGGCCGAGCGCGCAGCCGATGCCGGGATTGCGGGGCACCACGATGCGCTTCATGTCGAGCTCGCGGGCGAGCCGCGCGGCATGCAGCGGCCCCGCGCCACCGAAGGCGACCAGCGCGTAGTCGCGCGGATCATGGCCGCGCTGGACGCTGATGACGCGGATCGCCTTGGCCATGTTGGCTGTGACGACCGAGATGATGCCCTGCGCCGTCGCCATCAGGTCGAGGCCGAGTTCGTCGGCAAGCCGGCCGATCGCCTGTTTCGACAAAGCCTGGTCGATCGGCATGCGCCCGCCGAGCAGATGCGTCGGGTTCAGGGTCTGGAGCACGACATTGGCGTCGGTAACGGCGGGCTCGGTCGCGCCGCGCCCGTAGCAGACCGGCCCGGGATCGGCGCCGGCCGAGCGCGGCCCGACCTTGAGCAAGCCGCCGGAATCGATCGCGGCGAGCGAGCCGCCGCCGGCCCCGACCGTGTGGATGTCGAGCATCGGCGCCTTGATCGGATAGCCGTGGACATTGGCCTCCGAGGCGAGCTTGGCCTCGCCATCGTCGAGCAGGGCGACGTCCGAGGAGGTGCCGCCCATGTCGAAGGTGATGAGGCTGGGTATGCCGATCATGGCGCCGATCGCCTGCGCCGCGACGACACCGGTCGAGGGGCCGGAGAGCACCGTGCGAACCGGCAGGCGCGCCGCCATGTCGAAGCCGATGACGCCGCCATTGGACTGCGTCAGATGCGGGACAGCCTTGAGCCCGAGTTCCTTCAAACGGTCGGCGAGGCGGCGGATATAGCCTTGCATGACCGGGCCGAGATAGGCGTTCACGACGGTGGTCGAGATGCGTTCGTACTCACGGAACTCGGGCGCGACCTCATGCGAGGCGCAGATGAAGGCCTCGGGGAACTCTTCGGTGATGATGTGCTTGGCCGCTTCCTCGTGCTCCGGCCGGACGAAGCCGTAGAGGAAGCCGATGGCGACCGCCTTGACGCCCTCCGATTTCAGCGCCCTCGCGGCCTGCCTGACGGCCTCCTCATCGAGCGGCGTCTCGACCGATCCATCATACCGGACGCGCTCGGGGACGCCGAAGCGCAGATCGCGGGTGACGAGCGGCGGGGCCTTGTCGGCCTGGAGATCGTAGAGGTCCGGCCGCTTCTGCCGGCCGATCTCGATCAGGTCGCGGAAGCCCTCGGTGGTGATCAGCCCCGTCTTCACGCCGCGATGCTGGATCAGCGCGTTGGTGCCGACCGTGGTGCCATGGCCGAAATAGGCGATGTCGGCGGGGCTGGCGCCGACGCGCTCGACGGCTTCCTGCGTGCCGCGAGCGATAGCGCGGGAGGGGTCGTCTGGCGTCGACGGCACCTTCCAGACCGCGACCATGCCGGTCGCATCGTCGAACAGGCAGACATCGGTGAAGGTGCCCCCGGAATCGATCCCGATCCGCCACGCCATCTGTGTTTCCCTCCCTTACAGCACCGCCGTCTCGATCTGCGTCCAGGCCGCGCCGTGGCCGAAACCACCCTGATAGCCGCAGACGCGCGCCGCATGCTCCGCGCCGGCAGCCATGGCCGCCGCAACACTGCCGCCGTCCAATATGGTCAGCAGAAACGCAGCGATGAAACCATCGCCGGCGCCTAGCGTATCCACGACCAGCGCGGGGCTGGCGTCATGGACCCGAAAGGCGCCCTCGACCAGCGCCATCGAGCCCTTCGCGCCGCGCGTCGCGACCGCCATACCGGCCCCGAGCTCGATGCAGCGCGCGAGCAGGCTGCGACAATCCTCGTCGGAAGACGAAGGATAGGACAGGAATGCGATGTCCACCGAGGGCAGGGTTGCGGCGAGATTCCGGTCGGTCCAGCGCTCGGAAAAATCGTAGGACAAGCGCCGCGCCGTGCCGCGCACGATCGACAGCGCATCGCCGAGCTCGCTGTAGATGCTGGAATGAACGAGATCATAGCCGGCTATGTAAAAGAGGTCGTCTTCGTCGATTGGTCCCCATTGGCCGCGCACGCCACGCTTGGAGCGCAGGAAGCGCCGGTCCTGCCCATCATGACCGATGAAGGCGCGGGCATTCGCTCCCGGCCTGATCCGGCAGCGGGAAATATCGACATCCTCCCGGACCAGCGCCTCGCCCAGGAGCCTTCCCGCCTCGTCTGAGCCAAGGCAGCCGAGATAGCCGGCCGCGGCGCCGAGACGCCTGGCCTGCACAGCGACGTTGACGGCGTTTCCGCCCGGGAACTGCAGGCCGCGGTCGACATAGGTGTCGACGGTATTGTCGCCGAGGCCAAGCAGACGGTGCCGCATCAGGCACTCCTCCCTTTCGCCGCGGCCATGAACGATATGAAGTCCTCGCCCCCGGCGACGCCACATCCCGGTGAATGCGCGGACAAACTCCGAAGCCAACGGAAACGCCCCTCGGGAAGCCGATGGCCGGACTCCTCGGGATGACGGCTGCAGCGGGTCATGCGCGCCTCAATACGCCACCTTCCACATGTAGCGGCGCGTGCTCAGGGGCTGGTTGCGAAGCACCGAGAGATGGGCCGCCATGCGCTTGAGGGCCGCCTGCAGAATATAGGGCGCGACGATGGGACGGATATCGGGATCGATCCCGCGCATGGCGTAGTCGCGGGAATCATAGGCCATGACCCGTCCAGCATGGGTATCGCAGAAGCTCGCCACCCGCTCCATCAGCGGCCGGCTCGGATCCTCGCCGGTGATCAGGATAAGCGGCGTCCGCTTGTCGACGATCTCGAAGGGACCGTGGAAAAACTCGGCCGCCTCGATCGGATAGCTGTGCAGCCACAGCATCTCCATCAGGATGCAGACTCCGAAGACATAAGCCGTCGTGAAGCCGGGGCCCGAGGCGACATGGTAGATTCGGTCGTCGTCCGCATAGGTCGCGGCGTCGGCCGCGGCGCGGGCCTCGTTCTGCTCGGCGGCATCGCACATCGCCGCCGGCAGCGCGTCGAGCGAGGCGAGCAGCTTCTCCCCGAGGGACCAGCCTTCCTTGGCGGTCATCAAACCGCCGATCAACGCCTGCATCAGCATGAACATGGCCGCGAAGGATTCGCTGGTGGCGCCCACGAGGAAATGCCGCGGCACCGCCTGCGCCAGCGGCTTGTCGCCGTACTGGCTGAAGGCGACGATCTCGCAGGGCTTGTCCTTGAGAAAATGCGCCGCCGCCACCGTCTCCGGCGTCGTCCCTGATTTCGAGGCGAGCAGGACCAGCGTCCGGTCGTCGAGCCGCGGCGGGTCGATCGCCATGAATTCCGCCGGGAAATAGCGGCGCACCTCGAGACCGGGCGAATAGCGCTCCAGCCAATACTGGATGCCGAGCATGGCCCGGTTCGCCGAGCCGCAGGCGATCAGGTAGACCCGCTCGATCCGCGGCGCCAATTCCCGTCCGAGTGCGAAGGCGGCCGGCAGGGCGGCGCGGGTCGGCTCCAGCCCGGACAGGACGGCGTCACGGTCGAAGGCGATTGACATGGAGCGCTCCGGGCAGCTTTAAGGCGACGACGCAATTGGTATACACCAATATGCTATACCAATTCCTGTCAAGCCTATTCCAGTTTTGACCGGACCCGCCGTTCGGACAGTAGCGTGCGCAGGCGCTTTCGCCTTACACAAGCGGAGCGCACCGGCCGTCACTCACCGATCTGCCGGCGCGCCACTGAGGTGCAAGCCATAGAGACGCAACGCATGTCGAAACCGCTGAAGCGGCTCAAGCCGATCTATGTCGAGGTCCAGGATTACCTCCTCGATCTCGTCGGCGGATCGGATTACGGACCCGGTGACCGGATTCCCTCGGAACGGACGCTGGCCGACACGCTCGGCATCAACCGCATGACGGTCCGCAAGGCGATAGACCGCCTGGTCGAGCGCAGCGTCTTGGAACGCAACGGCACCAGCGGCACGCGCATCCCGCTGGTCCAGGTCTCGCGGCCGATCGACGCTTCCGCCTCGCTCGGCATCACCCGTATCATCCGCAACGCCGGCGGAGAGCCCGGCAGCAAACTGCTTCACTTCGGCGAGGAAGCCGCGACCGAAAGCGTCGCCCAGCGCCTCGAATTGCAGCCCGGTAGCGATCTCGTCATGGCACGCCGTCTGCGCAGCGTGAACGACGAGGCCTTCTGCATCGAGACGAGCTATCTGCCCGCATCGCGCGTGCCCGGCCTTTCCGCCGAGGACCTCCTGTCGGGGCAGTCGCTCTACGAGCTTCTCCGGCAGCGTTACGACATCGAGGTCAGCATCCGCGATCGCGAGATCGGCGTCGGCACGGCGACGGAACGCGAAGCGCAGCTGCTTGCGCTGGCGCCCGGCTCTCCAACGCTCGTCCTGCGGATCGTCGCCCGCGACCGGGAAGGCCGGCCGATCGAATACATGCGGTCCGTCAATCACCCGCACCATGTCGTCTTTCGCAGCTCCGCAGCGCCGGCCCAGGCATGATCCGCGCCTGGACGGGCGCAGTGACGCCTTCCGCAGCCCACTTGTCCCGCCTTCCGGAGCCTTCGTGATGGGCATCACCATCGAGACCATCGAGCCCGATCCGTCCCTGCCGGCCGCCAGCGACGTCGTCGTCATCGGCGGCGGCATCATCGGCATCGCCACAGCACTGTTCCTGGCGCGCGATGGGATCTCGGTCACGGTCTGCGAGAAGGGCGAGGTCGGCCATGAGCAATCCGGCCGCAACTGGGGCTGGGTCCGCATCATGGGCCGCGACCCCGGCGAGATCCCGCTCGGACTCGAAAGCATGCGGCTCTGGCAGGATATGGACCGGCTGGTCGGCGGCGATACCGGCTTCACCCGGTCCGGCATCGTCTATGTCGCCGACACTCAGGCGAAGCTTGCCGAACACGAGGCCTGGCTCGACCACGCCAGGACTTACCAGCTCGACTCGCGGCTCCTGAGCAGCAGCGACATCGAGGCCGTCCTGCCCGGCGGCAGGCGCGCCTTCGCCGGCGCGCTGTTCACACCGAGCGATGCCCGCGCCGAGCCGCAGAAGGCCGTGCCGGCCATGGCGCGGGCATTGCGCCGCCATGGCGGAACCGTCCTGACACGTTGCGCGGTGCGCGGCATCGAGACGGCCGGTGGGCGCGTCGGCGCCGTCGTCACCGAGCGCGGGAGGATTGCCTGCCAGCGCGTGGTGCTGGCGGGCGGCGCCTGGTCGCGGCTCTTCCTCGGCAATCTCGGCATCGACTTCCCGCAGCTCAAGATCCTCGGCTCGGTGTTCCGGACCGAGCCGCTGGACGGGCCGCCGGCTCATGCGGTCGGCGCCTCGGATTTCGCCTTCCGCAAGCGGCAGGACGGCGGCTACACGATCGCGCATCGCGGGGCGAGCCTGGCCGAGATCGTGCCGGACTCCTTCCGGCTGCTGTTCGACTACCTGCCCTCGCTGGTGAAGCAGCGCCATGAACTGCGGCTGCGGCTCGGCGAGCGCTTCCTGGAAGAAGCCCGCACGCCGAAGCGCTGGTCCCTCGACGCCGAAACGCCATTCGAGCGCATGCGCATCCTCGATCCCCGGCCATCAGAGCCGATTCTCGCGGAGGCGAAGCGCAACCTGATCGCTGCCTTCCCCGCCTTCGCCGAGCTCAGGATCAAGGAAAGCTGGGGCGGGCTGATCGATGCCACGCCCGATGCGGTGCCCGTCATCGGCGAGGTGCCGCGCCTGCCCGGCTTCTTCCTGGCCACCGGCTTCTCCGGCCATGGCTTCGGCATCGGCCCTGGCGCGGGCCGGCTGATCGCCGATCTGGTCAGCGGCCGCACGCCGATGATCGACCCGAAGCCGTTCCGGCTGGAGCGCTTCGCCCGGCTGGAGCGAACGACGCGCGCCGGCTGAGCCCGCACCTCGACGGAAGCGCCCTTCAGGAGCCTGAGCGCGCTCAGGCCAGCGCAGCCTCGTCGAGCGAATAGGCGGAGAAGAAATTCGTCCCGCCGGGATAGCATTTGAAGCCGGTCAGGCCCTTGGCCATGGCGTAACCTTGCGAGCGCCAGGCGAGGCCGACGAGCGGCGCCTGTTCGAGAGCGTATTTCTCGAGCTCGGCATAGACTGCCTTGCGCTTCTGAGGGTCGAATTCGGCGCGCCCCTTGGCAAACAGCGCGTGAATCTCGGGGGTTGGGATCTGCCAGCTCCGTGCCATGTTGGCGGGCAGCTCGCCGTCGATCAGCGGGGCAAGGCCGTCAGGATCATTGTTGTCCGCCGTCGTACCCTGGACCATGAAGTCGTAACGGCCCTTGCCCGCCAGATCGACCCGCGCAGCCCAGTCGGGCAGATTGAGAGTGACCTGGATTCCGATTTCGGCAAGATTGGCCTGCACGACCTCGGCGGTCGATTTGTGCATGCCGTACTGCGCCGTCGACAGCAGCGTGCAGGAGAAGCCGTTCGCCAGCCCCGCTTCCGCCATCAGCTTCTTCGCCTTGGCCGGATCGTAGTTCCAGTAGTGCGAGCGCGCCTTGTCGAAATAGGGGCTGCTCGCCGGAATCGGGATGCCCTCGAGCTTGCTGCCCCGGCCGAAGAAGGCCGCCTGGACGATGTCCTCGCGGCGGATGGCGTGCGCCACCGCCTGTCGCAGCCGCACATCCTTGAACGGCCCGGCACCACCGTTGAAGTTCAGCCCCATGAAAGGCCCGTCGGCGGCGACGAGCCGCAAGCGCTCATCCTTCTCGATCGTGCTCATCGACTGCCAGGGCACGTATTCGATGAGGTCGACATCGCCGGCCTGCAGCGCCGCGACACGCAGGTTCTCGTCGGCATAGGCAACGAGCCTGATGCCGGCCAGCTTGGGCAGCCCGGGCTTGTAGTACTTGTCGAAGCGCGCGACCTCGATCGAAGCGCCGCGCTCCTGCGCCTTGATCGTGAACGGCCCGGCACCGACGCCGAGGCCGGCCCGGCCTTCGATGGAATCCTTGGCGATGATCGGCATGTGCGGGCTGGCAAGCCAGATCGGCAGCGTCACGGTCGGCTGCTTCATGACGATGCGGACAGTCCGTGGGTCTGGCGTCTCGACACGCTCGACACCGCCGAACTCGGCCTTGAGGAAAGCGGTGGAGTTGGGCGCGGCGACCTGCTCCAGCGTCCACTTCACATCTTCGGACGTCACCGGCTTGCCATTGTGGAACGTCGCCTGACGCAGCTTGAAGACCCAGCCGGTCTCGCCCTCGCGCTCCCAGCTCTCGGCGAGCTCGGGCCTGACCTCACCCCTCTCGTCGAAGCCGGTCAGGCCGCGGAAGATCAGCAGCTTGACGGTCAGCGCCGCAGTGCCGGTATGGAGCCAGGGTTGCAGACTCGGCGGAAAGCTCGACAGGCCGAAGCGGAGCACCTTGCCCGCGCCTTGAGCCTGCGCCCGCAATCCCAGAAGAGGCAAGGCCGCACCGGCGGCGAGCAGATTACGGCGGGAGATCGAGACCATCGCATACCCCTCCTGGTTCTGACGGCCGTGCGGGCCGATGCGGCAGAATGATTTGGTATATACCAATTTGTCAATCTGCTCGGATTGCCCCGGCTGGGTTCGGCGCGACGGCGGCGGTCGACTCTAGAGCCCGACCGGGTTCGTCGACAACGGCGGTGCAGCATCACTGCCCGGCTGCGGCCACCGCGCCGCTGAGCGAGCTGTGCCGGGCCGATCCGATGAAGGCACGAAAGCCGGCCGAACCGTTCTTGACAGCCCCGGGTAACTCGAATGGTATACACCAGATCAAGGCATTCGACGCCTGTCGATCGAGCTCGATACGATGCTGGCAGCCCCCGGAGGCAACTCATGAGCGAGATCGTCAAAGTCAAATCGGGCAGCAAATACGAGACGCTGAACAGCTATTCGCGCGTCGTCGTCGCCGGCGACATGATCTTCGTCTCGAACACGGCCGGACGGAACTACAAGACCCGCGCCATCGCGCCCGACGCCAGGGGTCAGGCCGAACAGGCCTTCCGCAATATCGAAGGCGCTCTTGCCGCCGTCGGCGCCTCGCTGAAGGACGTCGTCGCGATCAAGGTCTTCGTGCCGGATATCGCCGATATGGACGAGGTCAACGAGGTCGTCGGCGCCAGGTTCAGGGGTATCGACCCGGCCAACACCACGACCTGCACGCCGCTCGGCCAGCCCGAGCTCAAGGTCGAATTCGAGGTCACCGCTTACAAGCGCCGCAACCCCGACGAGCCCGAGCGGCGCATCAGCGTCGACCTCTCCTGAAGCGGGGCGCCGCCATGCCGGACGTCGTCATCGTCGGAGGCGGGATCAGCGGGGTTTCGGCCGCCTACGAGATCGCGCGCGCCGGTCATGCGGTGACGCTGCTCGAAGCACGTGGTCTCGCGGCGATGGCGTCCAGTTGGACACTCGGTGGCGTCCGCCAATCCGGGCGCGATCCCGCGGAACTGCCGCTCGCGCAGGCCGCGGTCGAGCGCTGGGCCGGTCTCGATGTCGAGCTCGACGCACCCACCGGCTATCGCCGGCACGGCAATCTGCGGCTGGCGAGAACGGAAGCGGAAGTCACCGTCATCCGCGAACTGGTCCGGCAGCAAGGCGCGCTCGGTCTCGCCATCGAGTATCTGCCCGACAACGCGGCCGTGCGCGACAAGGCTCCGGCGATCGGGCCCGGCATCCTGGCAGCCTCGTTCTGCCCCGGCGACGGCAATGCCGACCCGGTTCCCGCGGTCCATGCCTATGCCGCGGCGGCCCGTCGGCATGGCGCGGTCATCCGCGAGGGAATTGCGGTGCGCAGGCTCGCCCGCAGCGGCAACCGCGTCACCGGGGTTGAGACGCAGGCCGGCCAAACCATCGCCGCCGGGCGCGTCGTCGTGGCGACGGGCATCCACGCACCGGAGTTGCTCACGCCGCTCGGCCTGTCCTTGCCGCTCACCATCAGGCTGGTCTGTGTCATGCAGAGCGTGCCGCTGCCGCCTCTGCTTGCGCCGGTCTTCGGCGTCGCCAATGCGGATTGCGCCGGACGGCAGGAGATCGACGGGCGCCTGCGCGTCACCACCGGCATCGGCGATTGGCCGCATGACCCGCGCGGCTGGACGGAGGCCTTGCTGGCGCCGCCCAGCCGGGATGTCGCGGCGCTGATCGCCCGCACCAGCCTGGTTCTGCCGGCGGTGGCGGATGCCGGCATCGCCCGGCTCTGGGGCGGGCTGATCGATCTGACGCCGGATGCCCTGCCTGCGATCGACGCCGATACCGGGCTCGACGGGCTCGTGGTCGCCGCCGGCTTTTCCGGCCACGGCTTCGGCATCGGCCCCGTCACCGGCGAGATCCTGGCCGATCTCTGCCTTGGGCGGCGATCGCGCTTCGATCTCTCGCCCTTCCGGCTGAATCGCTTCGCTGCTGGCGAGCGGCCCGCAGCCGAGCTCACCCTGCACGGATAGGACATCGCCCGCCATGCTCGCTCCCGAGGGTCGCGTCATCCTGATTTCCGGTGCCAATCGCGGCATCGGCCGGGCCGTCGCAGAGCTCCTGCATGGGCAGGGATACAGCCTGAGCCTGGGCGGCCGCGATCTCGCCTCGCTGAGGGCGATGAGCGCCGGCTGGGACCCGTCGCGCATACACGTCGCGCGCTATGACGCGGCCGACTGGACGAGCCATCGCGCCTGGACCGACGCTGCGGCTGCACGTTTCGGTCGGATCGACGGCCTCGTCAACAATGCCGGCATGAGCAGCCACATGACCCTGCGCGCGCCGGACGAAGCGACGCTCGACGCGATCTGGGCCGCGAACTGCAAAGGGCCGCTCAACTTGATCCACTGCGCCCTGCCCCATCTTGAGGCCTGCGGCACAGGGCGCATCGTGAACGTCGCGTCGATGTCGGGCAAGCGCGTGCGCAACGACCACGTCGCCTACAACATGACCAAGCACGCGATGATCGCGCTGAACCATGCGGCACGGCGCATCGCCTGGGACAAGGGCGTGCGCACCACGGCGCTCTGCCCCTCCTTCGTCCGGACCGACATGACCGCCGCGAGCACCGCATTGCCGCCGGAGGCGATGACGCAGCCGGCCGATCTCGCGGAACTGGTTGCCACGGTGCTGGCACTGCCCAACAATGCCACCGTCGCGGAACTGCTCGTCAATTGCAGGCTGGAGGACATGCTGTAGAGCCGCGCGCTCGACGGAACGAGTGCCGACGCAGAGAGGCCATTGTCAGATCGAAATCACCGCAATCAACGACAAAAGCAGGGGAAAACCATGAAGACACCCGTTTCGATCCTCGCCGCCCTGGTAGCCGGCGCATTGCTGGCCAGCCCGGCGCTGGCACAGAAGACGGTGCTGACGGTCGGCATGCAGAGTTCCGACGCCGGCGTACTCGATCCGCATCTCAACTCCGGCACTCCCGGCAAGGCGATGCTGCAATGGATGTTCAACGGGCTGGTACGGATCAAGCCCGGCGAGCTCTCGCCGGAATTCATCGAGCCCGATCTCGCCGAGAGCTGGACCTCCTCCGCCGACGGCAAGGAATGGACCTTCAAGCTGCGCCATGGCGTCCAGTGCCATCACGGCTATGGCGAGTTCACCTCGGAGGACGCCGTCTATTCGCTGAAGCGCGCATCCGCCAAGGAAACCTCGGCGTTTTCCTCCGACTACAGCGCGGTGCAGTCGATCGAGGCCCCCGACAAATACACCGTCAAGATCACGCTCAAGCAGCCGATCCCCAGCCTGCTCGGCATCGTCATGAACTACCATGGCGGCAACATGGTCTGTAAGAAGGCGGCGGAAGAGCTGGGCAAGGAGGGCTTCGCCAAGAAGCCGATCGGCACCGGGCCCTTCATGTTCTCCGAATACGTGCCGCAGCAATACGCCAAGCTCGTCGCCAACCCCGACTATTTTCGCGGCAAGCCGAAGCTGACCGAAATCCTCTACCGCTTCATCCCGTCCGACTCCTCGCGCGATCTCGCTTTCCAGGCGGGCGAGCTCGACATGATGCTCGGACGGCAGGAACAGGCCTGGGTCGACCGCATGAAGGCGCTGCCGGGCGTCAAGGTTGTGGCGATGGGCCCGGCCGAGATGTCGGTGCTGCATCTCAACGAGAGCCAGCCGCCGCTCGACAATCTCAAGGTCCGGCAGGCGATCGCCTATGCCATCGACCGCAACGCGATCTGGCAGTTCCGCGGCAAGAACATCTCGCGCCCAGCCGTCTCGGTGGTGCCTTCCGGCTATCTCGGCACCGACGAGAAGGCGCCGCTCCTGCCCCATGACCTCGCCAAGGCCAAGGCCCTTCTGGCCGAGGCCGGCTTCCCGAACGGCATCACCATCAAGGCGATCAACACCACCCTGCCTTCGATGCTGAGCTTCACCGAAGCCGTGCAGGCCCAGCTCAAGCGCGCCAACATCAACCTGGAAATCCAGCCGGTGGAACATGCGACCTTCCATCAGCAGATCCGGCAGGATCTCTCGCAGGTCGTGCATTTCCAGGCCGCGCGCTTCCCGGTGGCTGACGTTTATCTGTCGCAGTTCTTCCACTCGCGTGCGATCGTGAAGACGCCGACGGCGGTAACCAACTTCTCGCACTGCAAGGTCGCCGACGCCGAGATCGACGCCGCGCGCTCCGAGACCGACAAGGCCAAGCAACTTGCCTTGTGGAAGACGGCGCAGGAGAAGATCATTGCCGATGTCTGCGCCATCCCGGTCAACGAGATGATGCAGCTCTGGGCCTACAAGGACAATCTCGACCTCGGCTACGAGCTCAAAGCCTCGCTCAATCTCGGTCCGCCGGTGCTGGAGACGACGCACTTCACCAAGTGAAGAACGCCTGATCTGACACTCCTCAGCCCTCATCCTGAGAAGGCCGCTTCAGCGGCCGTCTCGCAGGATGCTCCAGGAGGCTCCCGTGCCCCTGGCAGCGCCCTTCGAGACGCAAGGCGGCGCCTTGCTCCTCAGGGTGAAGGCTGAGGGCAAAGCTCCCTCCAATCCGGCGGCATCATGAGCGCCTTCCTCGTCAAACGCCTCGGCTTCGCCATCGTCACGCTCTGGGCTGTGCTATCGCTGGTCTTCGTCGTGGTGCGCATCGTGCCGGGCGATCCGGCGCAGGTCGTCCTGGGTGACCAGGCCGATGCCACGGCGATCGCGGCGATGCGTACGCGTCTCGGCCTCGACGCGCCGATGAGCGAGCAATATGTCAGCTTCCTCGCCGGCGCCGTACGCGGCGACTGGGGCGTTTCGCTGGTGACGGGGCGCCCGGTGATCCAGGAGGTGCTTGCGGTTCTGCCCTGGACGATCGAGCTGACGGTTGTCTCGCTGGTGATCGGCGTCCTCATCGGCGTCCCGCTCGGCGTCTGGTCGGCCGTCAACCGCAACCGCATGCCGGACTACGTCACCCGCATCGCCTCGCTGCTCGGCCTGTCCTTCCCACCTTTCGTCTCGGCGATCATCCTGCTGATCGTCTTTGCGATCATGCTGCGCTGGTTCCCGGTGATCTCAGCCGGGCGAGGCTCGGTCTCGGCCTGGTTCCAATCCATGGCCTTGCCCGCTCTCAATCTCGGACTGATCATGGCGGCCTACATCACCCGCGTCGCGCGCTCGGCCATGCTCGAGGTGATGCAGGAGGACTATGTCCGCAGCGCCCGCGCCAAGGGCGTGCCCTGGCGCGTGGTGATCTGGCGGCATGCGCTGCGCAACGCGCTGATCCCGATCATCACCATCGTGGGGCTCTACCTCGGCATCCTGATCGGCAATTCGGTGCTGACCGAGATCGTCTTCAACCGGCCGGGCCTCGGCAAGCTGATCGTCGGCGCGCTGAACCAGCGCGACTACACCATGCTCCAGGGCATGATGGTGATCTACACGCTGATCGTCGTGCTCGTGAACATCGCGACCGATATCACCTACGCCCTCGTCGATCCAAGGGTGAAGCTGTCATGAGCACCTCCGTCCATGATGCCGCTCCCGTCGCGCCGTCGCGCCTGCGCTGGCTCAAGGCGACGATCGGCGCCTTCAACGCCAACAAGACCTCCTGGCTCGGGCTCGCCATCGTCCTCGCGGTGATCATCGCCGCCGCGCTGGCGCCCGTCATCGCCCCGCATGACCCGCTCGAGCAGGATATCCTCTCGCGGCTGCAACCGCCCCATGACGACTTCTACCTCGGCACCGACTATTTCGGCCGCGACATCCTGTCCCGCCTGCTCTACGGCGCCCGGATCTCGCTGGTGATCGGCATCGCCTCGACCGCCATCGCCATGGTCGCCGGCTCGCTGGTAGGCATCCTCGCCGGCTACTATGGCGGGCGCTTCGACGTGGTGGTGATGCAGGCGATGGACATCCTGCTGGCGTTTCCGTCGCTGATCCTGGGCCTCATCCTGGTCGCGATGCTCGGCCCCTCGATGGAGAACATCACCATCGCGATCGCATTGACCTCGATCCCCTCCTTCGCCCGCATCGCGCGGGCCCCGACCATCGCCGTCAAGGAGCGCGACTATATCGGCGCCGGCCGGGCGCTCGCCTTCTCCGACGCGCGGATCATGGCCGGGCACATCCTGCCCAACATCTTCCCGGAGATCCTGGTGATGGCGTCGCTCTGGCTCGCCAGCGCCATCCGGACCGAGGCCTCGCTCGCCTTCATCGGACTCGGCGTCAAGCCGCCGACCGCGACCTGGGGCGGCATGATCCGCGAGGGCTTCGAGAACATCCTCGACAGCTACTGGCTGGTGCTCGCGCCGAGCCTCGCCATCCTCGTCGTCGTCTTCGCCCTCAACGTTCTCGGCGACGGCCTCCGCGACGCCATCGACCCCAAGCTGAAGGGCGAGCGATGAGCGCCCCCGTCCTTTCCGTCCAGAACTTGCAGACCGCGTTCCGCGTCGGCGGGCAATGGCGCTGGGCCGTCGAGGATCTGAGCTTCGACGTGGCGCCCGGCGAGACCGTCGCCATCGTCGGCGAATCCGGCTCGGGCAAGAGCGTGACCGCGCTTTCGGTGATGCGGCTGGTCTCGTCGGCCAATGGCCGCATCCAGGGCCGGATCGCGCTGGAAGGGCGCGACCTGCTGGCGCTCACCGAGGAGGAGATGCGCAAGGTCCGCGGCAACGACGTCGCGATGATCTTCCAGGAGCCGATGACGAGCCTGAATCCGGTTCTCACCGTCGGCTTCCAGATCGCCGAGGCGCTGCGTTACCATCGCGGCCTCGGTGCCGGCGCGGCCAAGGCCGAGGCACTGCGCATGCTCGACAAGGTGCGCATCCCCTCGGCGAAGACGCGCTTCGACAACTATCCGCATCAACTGTCGGGCGGCATGCGCCAGCGCGTGATGATCGCCACCGCGCTGGCCTGCAGGCCGAAACTCCTGATTGCCGACGAGCCGACCACAGCGCTGGACGTGACGATCCAGGCGCAGATTCTCGAACTCATCAAGACTCTGCAGGACGAGGAGCGCATGTCCGTGCTCTTCATCACGCACGACATGGGTGTCGTCGCGGAGATCGCCGATCGTGTCGTGGTGATGTGGAAGGGCAGGAAGCTCGAGGATGCCCCCGCCTCGCAGGTGTTTGACGCGCCTCTTCACGGCTATACCAAGGCGCTGCTCGCGGCGGTTCCAAAGCTCGGGGACATGCAGGGACATATCCGTCCGCTGCGCTTCCCCCGCATCGATCCCGACAGCGGCGATGTCGGCAGTGCGCCGATCGAGCAGCCCGACACCGTGGAAGCGTCGGGGCCGCCCTTGCTCGAGGTCTCTGGGCTGACCACCCGCTTCGGCATCCGCGGCGGCGTGCTCGGGCGCCTCCGCGGTCAGGTCCACGCCGTCGAGGACGTCTCCTTCAGCCTGCGGCGCGGCGAGACGCTGGCGCTGGTCGGCGAATCCGGCTGCGGCAAGTCGACGACCGGGCGCTCGATCCTGCGCCTGATCGAGCCCTCCTTCGGGACAGTCCGCTTCGGCGGGCGCGACGTCACCGGCCTGGGCAAGAGCGAGTTGCGCGATGTCCGCCGCGACATGCAGATGATCTTCCAGGACCCCTTTGCCAGCCTGAACCCGCGCAAGAGCGTCGGCAGCGCCCTGGCGGAGCCGATCCTGGTGCACGGCCTCGCCAAGGGCGCAGAGGCGCAGGAGCGTGTCGCGGAGCTGCTGCGCAAGGTCGGGCTCGCGCCCGAGATGCATGTCCGCTTTCCGCATGAGTTTTCCGGCGGCCAGCGCCAGCGCATCGCGATCGCCCGCGCGCTCGCCCTCTCGCCCAAGCTCGTGGTGGCGGACGAGGCGGTCTCGGCGCTCGACGTCTCCGTGAAGGCGCAGGTGCTGAACCTGATGCTCGACCTGCAGGCCGAGCTCGGCCTCGCCTATCTCTTCATCTCGCACGACATGGCGGTGGTCGAGCGCGTCAGCCATCGTGTCGCGGTGATGTATCTCGGCGAGATCGTCGAGATCGGCCCGCGCGAGGCGGTATTCTCCAACCCGCGCCATCCCTATACGCGCAAGCTGCTGGCGGCGGTTCCGGTGCCCGATCCGGGCCGCCGCGCGCTCAGGCGCGAACTCGCTGTCGACGAATTGCCGAGCCCGGTCCGCGCGCTCGGCTGGCGGGCAGAGCCCACGGCGCTGATCGAGGTCGGTCCGGGCCATTTCACCCGTCAGGCGGAAGCGCGAGCCTGAAGGCGCAGCCGGTGGGCTCGCAGCGTGCGCGCACAAGCGCATGGCGCGATACCGTCGGCGGCGCGATTGCCGGGGTGCCCGGTTCCGGAAGGAGGGCGACACGCCACCGGGTCCGCATGGTCGAGCCCAAGACCACGATGATCTGGCGCCGCGCCTCAGCCTTCGGCATCCATCTGGTGCAGCTTCTCGACCCGGCGGCGGAAATCCTCGTCGGTGGAAAATTCGGCCGCGAGATAGGATGAGATCAGGTCGCTGGCGAGCCAGGGGCCGACGATCTTGGCGCCGATGCACATTACATTGACGTCGTCATGCTCGACGCTCTGATGGGCGGAGTGGATATCGTGGCAGACGGCGGCGCGGATGCCCTTCATCTTGTTGGCCGCGATCGAGGCTCCGACGCCGGTGCCGCAGACCATGATGCCGCGCTCGGCCTCGCCGGAGGTGACCTTGCGGGCGACCTCGCGGGCGATGTCGGGAAAATCGACCGGCTTGTCGTCATGGGAGCCGACGTCGACGACCTCGTGGCCGAGCGACTTGATGTGGTCGATCACGTGCTGCTTGAGGGACCAGCCGGCATGGTCGGATCCGATGACGAGGCGCATGGATTTTCCTATCGATGTGGGAGCGAAAGGCCGGCGCTCGCGAAGAGCGCCGGCATCGGGAGAGATCAGCCGCGCATGTTTTCCGGCAGATCGGTTCCATGGAACTTCTTGTAGATCGCGTTGAGCTTGCCGTTCTTGAGGTTCTGCTCGATCCACACGTTGAGCTTTTCGAGCAGCTTCGGCTCGCCCTTCTTGACGCCGATGGCCAGGTCGAAATTGGTGATCGTGACCTTGGGCTCGAAGGGGCGCGACGGCGCCTTGACGCCGATCTGCGAGACGATCGTGGCCGAGGTCGCGATGCAATCCGCCTGGCCTGAGACCGCCGCGGTGACCATGGTCGCATCGTCTTCGTAGCGGGCGAGCTTGAGATCGCGCTCCTTCATATTGGTCAGCGTCGTGTCTTGCGTGGTACCGCGCGAGACGGCGATCGTCTTGTCCTTCAGATCCGACCAGTTCTTGGCGTCGACCGACTTCAGGCAGCCCACCACCGATTGCAGTGCGGCGTAAGGCTTGGAGAAGTCGATGACCTTGGCGCGATCCGGCGTGACCGACAGCGTCGAGATGATGATGTCGGCCTTGTTGGTCTGGACGTTGGGGATGCGGGTCGCACCCGTCGTCTGGACGAATTCGAGCTGCAAACCCCAGTCCTTGGCGAGGAGTTCGGCAGTCTCGACGTCGGAGCCCGTCGGCTTCATGGCGCTGTCGATCATGCCCGACGGCGGAATCGCCAGATCGGTGGCGATGCGGATCTTGCCGGCCTTCGTGATGTCGTCGAGCATGTCGGCGCGGGCGGCCTGGCCGGCGCAGGCGAGCGCCGTCGTGGCGAAGAGGATAGTCGCGAGATAGCGTTTCATCCTTGATGTTCCTTCCCTTTTTTTGGTCGTTAGAACCCGGTTCCGACGAACTGGGCGAGTTCCGGCGTAGCCGGAGCCGACAGGATCGAGGCACTTCCGGCCTCGTGGACCCTGCCCGCATGCATGAACACCACCTGATCGGCGATGCCCCGGGCGAACCCCATCTCATGGGTGACCATGACCATGGTCATGCCGTCCGCCGCGAGCTGTTCGATGACCTTGAGCACCTCGCCGGTCAGTTCCGGATCGAGCGCGGAAGTCACCTCGTCGAACAGCATCACCTTGGGCTGCATGGCGAGCGAGCGGGCGATCGCCGCGCGCTGCTGCTGGCCGCCAGAGAGTTGCTCGGGATAGGCATCGAGCTTTTCGGAGAGCCCCACTCTGGCCAGCATGGCCCGGGCGAGATCGAGAGCCTCGGCCTTCCTCATGCCCTTCACCGAGACGGGCGCGAGCGTGATGTTCTGTGCGATGGTGAGGTGGGGAAAGAGGTTGTAGCTCTGGAAGACGATGCCGACGTCCTGGCGCAACGCCCGCAGGTCGATGTCGGCGGCATCGACGCGGTGATCGCAGACGCGGATCTCGCCTGAATCGATTTTTTCGAAGCGGTCGATGCAGCGCAGCGCCGTGCTCTTGCCGGAGCCGGAGCGGCCGATCAGCGCCAGGACCTCGCCGCGTTCCACGGTGAAGCTGACGCCGTCCAGCACCTTGAGCGGGCCGAAGCTCTTGTGGACCTTGTCGAGGGCGACGACGGGGCGTTCGACGATGATGCGTTCCCGGCTCATGGCTTTCAAACCTCGTCAGGCTGGCATCAGCTTCGCGCGCCCGACGCCCAGGCGACGTTCCAGGCGCCGGCTGAGGAGCGATATCGGGAAGCAGAGCGCGAAGTAGATCAGTGCGATGATCGCGTAGATCAGGAAGGGCTCGAACAGCGAGTTGTTGATGATCTGTCCCGAGCGGGCGAGTTCGACGAAGCCCACGACGGAGGCGAGCGACGTATTCTTGATGATCTGCACCATGAAGCCGACGGTCGGCGGCGTCGCGATGCGCAGGGCCTGCGGCAGAACGACCTTGAGCATCCGCTGCGTACGGCTGAGCGCGAGACCTTCGGCAGCCTCCCATTGCTGGCGCGGGACGGCCTGGATGCAGCCGCGCCAGATCTCTCCGAAATAGGCGCCGACATAGATCGTCAGCGAGGCGCCAGCCGCCCAGAGCGGCGTGATCGCCAGGCCGAGCGCCGAGAGGCCGAAATAGCCGAGGAACATGATGACGAGGAGCGGGGTACCCTGGACAAGCTGCACATAGGCGCCGCTGAGGAGACGCACGGCCTTGCTCGGCGAGACGCGGGCGAGCGCGATCAGAAAGCCGACGAGCCCTCCACCGATCAGCGCGATCACCGACAGCCCGATCGTCCAGAGTGCACCCTGGCCGAGGAAGAGGAGATGGTTCGCATTGAGCGAGCCGCCCATGATCGCCCTCCCTAAAGCGGCGTGCCGAGGCGCCGGCGGCGCGGGAACAGGACAAGCCCCAGCGACCAGAAGACAGCGCGCAGGACGAGCGACAGCCCGATATAGGCGAGCGCGACGAGGATGTAGGTCTCGAAGGCGCGGTAGGTGTCGGACTGGACGTAGTTGGCGACCGCGGTCAGTTCTTCGGCGGAAATCTGCGAGGTCACGGAGGAAGCCAGCATCAGCAGCACGAACTGGCTGGTCAGTGACGGGTAGACCTTCTCGATCGCCGGCAGCAGGATGACATGCCAGTAGATCTGGAAGCGCGAGAGGGCGAGTCCTTCGGCAGCCTCGATCTGGCTTGGCGGGATCGACTCGAAGCCGGCGCGGATGATCTCGGCTGTGTAGGCGCCGACATTGATGGCGAGCGCCGCCGCCGCCACCGAGAAGGCCGAGAATTTGAAGCCAATACTGGCGAGGCCGAAATAGACCAGGAAGATCTGGACCAGCAGCGGCGTGTTGCGGATCGTCTCGACATAAACGGTGCAAAATCCGGCGACGAAGCGGTTGTTGCTGCCGCGGCCGACAGCGCAGAGCGTGCCGATGGCGCCGCCGATCAGGATCGCCATGAAGGCGAGCTTCAGCGTCATCACCGCGCCGTCGAGGAAGAGCGGCCACCGCTCCAGCACGACCGAGAAGTCGAGATTGAGGCTCATCGCCGCCGTCAGGCCCGGTTCGTCATGCGGTCATAGACGCGGAAGAGCGCCTGGTTGCCGTTGCTGCCTTCGCCATGGGCACGCGCCTCGATATACTGGTTGGTCACGAGCGCGGTGCCTGGAAGCGGCACCGAAAGCGCCTGCGCCTGCTCCTGGACCAGCCGCAGGTCCTTCAACATCAGATCGATGCGGAAGCCGGCCCCGGCGTCGCCGGCGATCATCGCCGGGCCGAGCTTGTCGAGCATCCAGGACGCTGCCGAGCCCCCGAGCAGCACGGAGCGCATCTGCTCCAGATCGACGCCCGAGGCGCGGCCGAGCGCGATCGCCTCGCAGACCGCCTGGATGTTGATGCCGCAGATCAACTGGTTGCAAAGCTTGACCGCCTGGCCGGCGCCCGGAGCGCCGACATGCGTGATCGTCGTGCCCATGCCCCGGAAGAACGGCTCGGCCCTGGCGAAAGCCGGCGCCTCGCCGCCCGCCATGATCGTCAACGTCGCATTCTTGGCGCCGATCGGGCCGCCGGAAACCGGCGCGTCGATGAAATCGATGCTCTTTGCCTTGAGATCGGCATGCATCCGGCGGACTGCGGCCGGCGCGATCGTGCTCATGTCGACGACCAGGCGCCCGCGCGGCGGCGAGGCCAGCAGACCGCCTTCGCCGTAGATCACATCCTCGACCTGAGGCGTGTCCGGCAGCATCGTGATCGCGAGATCGGCGTCCGCGACGGCCTCGGCGAGGCTCGTCGCCGCGATCGCCCCCTCTGCCGCCAGCGCCGTGACCGCCTCCTCGACGATGTCGAAGACGGTGACCGCATGCCCGGCTTTGAGGAGGTTGCGGACCATCTCGCGGCCCATCGTGCCGAGCCCGATGAAGCCGACGCTACCTGTTCCGTTTTCTGCCATCTTCCGCTCTCTCGGCATCGTGTCTGGTGAAGCAGGGCGTCAGGCGCCGCTGGCCTTGCGCGCCTCGGGCCGGTCGCCTTCGCCGGTGACCGCACGGCGCCGATACTCGTCGCCGATCGCGAAGTGGCGCCGAAGCGTCACCTCGGCACGGTCGGCATCGCGTCCGACGATGGCGTCGAAGACGCGCTTATGGTCGTCGATCAGGTAGCCCTTCATCGAGCTGAACTGCTGGACGAGTTCGCGACGGCTGCGATGCGAACGTGCCAGCAGCGTCGACATGGATTCGTGCAGCACCGCCAGCGTGGGCGAGCGCGCCGCCAGCACGATGGCCCGGTGGAAATCGAAGTCGGCGTCACCGCCGGCATCGGCATCGTCGATCGTCTCGCCGATCCGGACGATCGCCCGCTGCAGCCGCTCGAAATCGGCGATGGTCGCGCGCTCGCAAGCCAGGCGGACGGCCTGGCATTCGATCGCGATGCGCGCCTCCATCACATCGTCGATCAAGTCGGCCTGCTGCGCGAGCGCGAGCGTGAAGAAGTCCTTCAGCATCGAGGCATCGGGGCGCTTCACGATGGTGCCGACACGCTCGCGGATCTCGACGATGCCGAGCATATGGAGCGCGCGCAGCGCCTCGCGGACGACCGGCCGGCTCACGCCGAGCTGTGCGGCCAGTTCGCGTTCGGCCATGAGCCGTTCGCCCTGCTTCAGCGTGCCGTCGAGCAGACGCTCCCGCAGATATGCGAAGACGCGTTCGAACCCCGACGCGCTGTCGGCATCTTGAGCTTCCATCCCTGAAACCGTTCTTTTTGTTTCTGGTAAGACCAGTACGATGACCAGATTGGCCGAGTCAAGAATGCCGTGGCCGGGAAACTCGCGTCCTCGGCAGATTGAGCAGCGCGGTTCGGCAACCGCCGCCGCTGCATGGCGCGGCGGGCGATCTCAACGCGCCTGCAGTTCCGCGTGAGAAGATCGGCCCCGAGCTCGGCGAAACGGCACGAAGGAGGCCCAAAGGCCCAGGGCGATAGAGCAGGCCGCTTGCCTGCGCAGAGACAGCCTCGACGGCGACGCCGCACCCGATCGCCGGCTGTCAGGCGGTCACCGGAGCCGGCATTGGCGCGCTCTACCTGACCTCGTTCACATAGGCGTGCGAGGCCGTCGTCGCACGGTGCCATCCGAGGATCGTGGGAACGCCTGCCTGATCGTAGGCGACCTCGTCGATGGTGAGGACCGCCTGGCGTTGAGGGAGATCGAGCAGGGCTATGTCCTCGTCGCTCGCCAGATCGGCTGTGATCTGCTCGCGCACGGCTGAAATCCGAATCCCGTACCGTTCCAGGAGGTGCAGATAGAGAAGTGGAGGCAGGGCTTCCGGCTCGCGCGGAAGCCCGGAAACGCGTTCCTCGGCAAGCAGCAGCTTGTCATGCATGACCGGGCGCCCATCGGCATGCCTGATGCGGTGAATGGCGATCACGCCGCCTGCCGAAACCTGCAGGCGCTCGGCTTCCTCGGCCGTAGCAGGCCGCGCCTTCACGCTCAGGAATTGGCTCGTCGATTTCACCAGGCTGCCATCGGCGCGGTGAAGCCGGAAATACTGGAAGAAGAAGCGCAGCGAGTGATGCGGAGCGCGGCCCGTCACCACGGTTCCCGTCTTCCGCCGGCGGGACAGCAATCCTTCCGCGACGAGATCCGTCATGGCCCGCCGCACCGTGCCGACGGCGATGCCAAAGCCCTGTGCCAATGCCGTTTCGTTGGGCAGCACCATTCCGGGCGGCCATTCTCCGACGAGGATCGCCTCGGACATGTGCCGCTTGACCCGCTCGTAGAGCGGGGCGGATTCCCCGGATGCCAAGTTCGGCAGCATCGCGGCGAGGTCGCCGCCATTGACCAATGTCGCGGCAGGACCGGTCGATTTTTTGGCGTTGACAGATGGCATCAGGCTTGGTCCTATTTCTATATAGTTTATATGAAAGTGGCGAATGCGCCAGATGGCACCGCGACCCGCACCTTCCGCCTCTTCCATGGCAGATCGACCTTCTGTCGCCCAGCCGGGCGCCTTTCGCGAGCGAAAGACATGAAGACCTCGCAAGCTTCCGCACCTTCGGCGGCGTTGGACAAGGCGCTAAACTGGATCGTCGTGGAAGCGCAGGGCGCCGTGGCCGATCTTCGCCGCATGATCGCCCTCGACACGTCCTTTCCGCCCGGCCTCGGCTACGATGATTTCGCTGAACTGATGGAGGGCTTCGTCGCCCCGCTCGGTTTCGCCAGCGAGCGCGTCGCAGTGCCCGAGGCTTTGTGGCGCACCGCGCATGGACCGGCAGCGGGCGTGCGCACCAATCTCCTCGCCTCTCGCGGGACCGGCCGGCCGGCCTGCGGCATCTATTTCCATGTCGATACCGTGCCCGCCGCCGCCGGCTGGAAAACCGACCCCCTGCGGATGGAGCGCGACGGCGACCGGCTGATCGGGCTCGGTGCGGCCGACATGAAAGGCTGCATCGCAGCGGTCCTGCTCGCGTTGCGGGCCGCGCGAGCGTTTGGCGTGGAGCTCGCCTACGACCCGATGCTGCTGTTCTGCACGGACGAGGAAGGCGGGCTTTATCCCGGCATCCGCCATCTCGCCGAGCAGGGCCGCCTCCCGGAGCATATCCTCAACTTCAACGGCAGCGCCGAGGCCCGGATCTGGGCTGGCTGCTTCGGCCTGTTCAATTTGCTCGTCCGCATCCATGGCCAGACCGTCCATGCCGGCGAGGGCAATCGCAAGGGAGGCGGCCTCAACGCGATCGAGGCTGCGCTGCCGCTGCTCAATGCGCTGACGGTGCTGAAGGCCAGGGTCGCGACCCGCATCTCCGCCTTGCCGCCGCCGCCGGGCAAGCCGCCGCTCGCGGCCCAGCTCAACCTCGCCGCGATTGAGGGCGGCACGGCCGGCGGCCAGGTTCCTGCTCTCCTCGAACTGACGATCAACCGACGCTACGCCCCCGAGGAGCGTTTCGAGGATGCACTGGCGGAGATCGAAGATGCGATCCGCCGCAGCACCGCCGCCGTGCCGGGGCTGACGGTCGAGACCACGCTGATCGGCCATCTCATGCCGACGGCGGACCCGACCGGGCCGCACTGGCCACGCTGGCAGGCAGCGATGGGGGCAGGCTTCGGCTACGCGCCGGAGGAGTTCCGCAAATGGGGCGCCGCGAGCTGCTCCGATTTCGGCTGGGTCCAGCGCGCCACCGGGCGGAACGAGGTTCTGCTGGGCGGGCTCGGCCGGCCCGACCGTAATATCCATTCGCCCGGCGAATATACGACCCTGTCCGACATCGTCTCGCTGGCGAAAGCCGTGCTCGCTTATCTCGCCACAGATTTCCGACCCGACATCAACCCCGACCTGAATCCGTCCCGGAGCTGAAGGAGCGTCCCATGCCGAGCATCCATCGTCGCGATTTCCTCGCCGCTTCCGCCGCTCTGAGCGGCCTCGCCATGTCCGGCATTCCTGCCTTCGCCCAGACGCCGCGCCGCGGCGGCACGCTGCGCGTCAGCGTTGACCAGGCGGTGTCGAAGCTGAACCCGCTCGTGACCCGTGTGAACCCGGAATATCTGGTGGCGGAGCTGCTCTACTCCGGCCTGACCCGGCTCAAGGTCGACATGAGCGCCGAGCCCGACCTGGCCGAATCCTGGACGAGCTCGGCCGACCTGACCGAGTGGACCTTCACCCTGCGCAAGGGCTTGGCCTTCCACGACGGCTCGCCGTGCACGGCCGCCGACGTAGTCGCGACCTTCGAGGCGATCCTCGACCCCAAGACCGCCTCGCCCGCACGCCAGAACGTCGGCCCGATCGCCAAGGTTTCGGCCAAGGACGATGCGACCGTCGTCTTCAATCTTTCGGCGCCCTTCGCCGACCTGCCGGTGACGCTGGCCTATACCAACGCCAAGATCGTCCCGGCCGCCGTGATCAAGAGCGGGCTGGAGAAGCTCGACCGCCAGGCGATCGGCACCGGCCCGTTCAAGCTCGTCTCGTTCGAGCCGGAGCGGCAGGTCGTCGTCGCCCGCAACGACGCCTATTACGACAAGGCGCGGCCCTATCTCGACAAGATCGAGGTCCTGGTGTTCCCGGATGTCAGTGCCGAGGCTTCCGCATTGATCGCCGGCGATACGGACCTGATCTCGACGACCCCGCCGACCGAGTTCGGGCGTTTGCAGAAAGCCAGCGGCGTCAAGGCGCTGCGCGTGCCCTCGGGCCAGTTCTGCAACGTCAATTTCGGCTGCGACCAGAAGCCCTTCAACGATGTCCGCGTGCGCCAGGCCCTCGCGCTGACGGTCGACCGCGCCGCCATGGTCGACTTCGTCACCGAGGGCTTCGGCTCGCCCGGCAACGATACGCCGCTCAATCCCGCCTATCGCTTCTACGCCGACTTGCCGGCCAAGAAGGCCGACATCGCCAAGGCCAAGGCGCTGCTCGCGGAAGCCGGCTATCCGAAGGGGCTCGAGGCGACGCTGATCGCGTCCGACCGGCCGGGCCAGCGCGCCCAGCTCGCCGTGGCGCTACGCGAGATGGCCAAGCCCGCCGGCTTCGACATCAAGGTCGAGACCATGCCGCACGCGACCTATCTCGACCAGGTCTGGAAGAAGGGCTCGTTCTATGTCGGCTTCTACAACATGCAGGCGACGGCCGACGCCATATTCTCGCTGCTCTACACGTCCAACGCCGCCTGGAACGAGACGCGCTGGAACAACACCGCCTTCGACAAGCTCGTCTTCGAGGCCCGGGCCACGGTCGACGAGACGAAGCGCCGCGCACTATACGCACAGGCGCAGAAGCTGATGTATGACGAGGTGCCCTCGATCATCCCGGCCTTCTTCGATCTTCTCGGCGGGCAGCGCGACTGGGTCGAGGGTTATCAGCTCCATCCGCGCGGCGCGGTCTTCCGGCTCGATTTCGTTTCGCTCGGCGCCAACGCGCCGAAGCGCGGCTGAGCGAAAACGGGCAGCGGACGTGTCGCCGGCCTATATCCTCAAGCGGATCCTGCTGATCGGCTACACGCTGCTGGTCGTGTCGCTGATCGTCTTCGCGATCACCCAGATCCTGCCGGCCGATGCCGCCGTCATGATGCTGGGCGAGAATGCGACGCCGGATGCGCTGGCGGCGCTGCGCCTCAAGATGGGGCTGAACGACCCCATCTGGATGCAATATCTGCACTGGCTCGGTGGCGTCGTGCGTGGCGATTTCGGCGTCTCGATGCGCACCGGCCAGCCGGTCGCACCGGCGATGATCGAGGCGCTCGGACGCTCGCTGCTGCTCGCCCTGTTCTCGATCCTGCTGATGCTGGCGGTCGCGATCCCGCTCGGCATCGTCGCGGCTGTCAGGCGGGGTCGTGCGGCCGATCTCGGTGTCAGCTTCCTCTCCTATATCGGCGTCTCGCTGCCGGAGTTCGTCACCGCGACGCTCATGGTGCTCGTCCTGGCCGACTGGCTGCAATGGCTGCCGGCGACCGGCTATGTGCCGCTGACCGAGGATCCGCTGCGGGGCTTGCGGCACCTCGTCCTGCCGGTGCTGACGGTATCGATGATCCTGGTCGCCCATGTCTCGCGCATGGTGCGCTCCGAACTCGTCGACGTGCTGCATTCCGACTATATCCGCGCGGCGCGGTTGAAGGGGCTGTCGAAGCGGCAGGTGCTGTTCAAGCATGCGCTGCGCAACGCCCTGCTGCCGACCATCACCATCGTCGCGCTCGATGTCGGCTACCTGCTCGGCGGCGTCATCGTGGTCGAGGAGATCTTCGCCCTGCCCGGGATCGGGCGCCAGCTCATCGTCGCGATCCAGGCACGCGACCTGCCCTCGATCCAGGCCGGCGCCCTGATCATGGCGACGACCTATGCGGTGGCGAATTTCCTCGCCGACATCTGCTATGCCTGGCTCGACCGGAGGATCCAGTATGATTGAGATCCTCAAGCGCATGCTGCGCTCGCCGCAAGGCGCTCTCGGCCTCGTCGTCGTCGGGCTTATCCTGCTCGTCGTCATCGTCGGGCCCTGGTCGGCACCCTACGACCCCGAGAAGATGGCGCCCCTGATGCGCTACAAGCCGCCGAGCGCGCAGTTCTGGCTCGGCACCGACCAATATGGCCGCGACATCCTCAGCCGCCTGCTGCACGGCGCCCGCGCCACGGTCGTTATGGCGGTGCTGGCGACGGCGCTGGGCACGCTGGTCGGCGCCATCGTCGGCACGGTCTCCGCCTTCTTGGGCGGGCGCGGCGACGAGGCGATCATGCGCACCGTCGATGCGATCATGTCGATCCCGAGCCTGCTGCTCGCGCTGCTGATCGTGAACCTGCTCGGCAAGAGCAGCGTCAACGCGCTGCTGGCCATTGCGCTCGCCTTCGCGCCGGGCATGGCACGGGTGACACGCTCGGTCGCGCTGGCCGTGCGCAAGCAGGATTATGTCAACGCCGCAATCGCGCGCGGCGAGAGCGCCGGCTTCATCGTCGGGCGCGAGATGCTGCCCAATGTGGTGGCGCCGATCATCGTCGAGATGACGATCCGCGTCGCCTTCGCGGTGATGTTGTTCGCGACGCTCTCCTTCCTCGGACTGGGCGCCCAGCCGCCGGCTTCCGAATGGGGGCTGATGGTCTCGGAGGCCCGCCGCTTCATGCATCTGAGCCCCTGGATGATCCTGTGGCCGAGCCTTGCCATCGCGCTGGTCGCGATCGGCTTCAACCTGCTCGGCGACGGTCTGCGCGACGCGCTCAACCCGAGGACCTGAGCGATGCGCGAAACGATCCTCGACATCGCCGGCTATGGGCTCGACTACGCGACACCGTCGGGCTTCACCCGCGCGCTCGACGATGTCTCGCTCTCGATCGCCAGGGGCGAAGTTCTCGGCCTCGTCGGTGAATCCGGCTCGGGCAAGACCTCGCTCGCCTGGGCGATCATGCGCTATCTGCCGGCGACGGCCCGCGAGACGGGCAGCATCCGGCTGACAGGGCAGGACCTGCTGAAGGCTTCGGAAGCCGAGATCGATGCGATCCGCGGCCGGCGCATCGGCATGGTCTTCCAGGACCCGAGCACCTCGCTCAACCCGACGCTGCCGCTCGGCGAGCAGCTTGCCGAGGTGCTGGTGCGCCATCGCGGCCTGACGCGGAAGCAGGCCTGGGCAGAGGGCGAAGCGCGCCTCGCCCATGTCGGGCTCAAGGTGCCCCGGCAGATGATGCGGCGCTATCCGCACGAGGCTTCCGGCGGCGAGAAGCAGCGCGTCGTCATCGCCACTGCCTTCGCCTGCCAGCCGGAATGCATCATCTTCGACGAGCCGACCACGGCGCTCGACGTCATCACCGCCCGGCAGATCCTCGAACTGTTCAAGGAATTGCAGGCCGAGACCGGCGTCGCCTCGCTCTATATCTCGCACGACCTCGCTCTGGTCTCGCAGATCGCAAGCAAGGTCGCGGTGATCCACCGTGGCCGGATTGTCGAGCAGGGCGCCGTTGGCGACGTCTTCGCCCGGCCGCAGGACGCCTATACGAAGAAGCTGCTCGCCGCCGTGCCGCGCCCTGACCATCGCCTGGTCGGGATGGAGGCTCCCGAAGCGGCCACGCCCCTCGTCGAGGTCGAGAAGGTCAGCGTGCTCTATGGCCGCAAGCCTTTCCTTGGGAGACTTCTCGGCCGGGCGAACACCCAGTTCACCGGCAATCGCGAGGTCAGCCTCTCGGTGATGCCGGGCGAGATCCTCGGCATCGTCGGCGAATCCGGTTCCGGCAAGTCGACGCTTGCCAAGGCGATGACCGGCCTCAATCGCTTCGAGGGCGAGATCCGCTTCGCCGGCCGCCGCATCACCGGCCTTTCCGATATGGACCGGGCCTACCGCCGCGAGGTCCAGATCATCTTCCAGCATCCGGATTCCTCGCTCAATCCGCGCCAGCGCATCCGCGAGATCCTGTCGCGGCCGCTCGCGCTTTATGGCGAGCCGGGCTCCCGGCGAGACGCGGCGGCGATCGGAGAATTGCTGGAGCAGGTGCGCCTGCCGGCCGCTTATGCCGATCGCTACCCGCACCAGCTCTCCGGCGGCGAGAAGCAGCGTGTTGCGATCGCCCGTGCCTTCGCTTCCAAGCCGAAGCTCGTGATCTGCGACGAAATCACCTCGGCGCTCGACGTGTCGGTTCAGGCTTCCGTCGTTGAATTGCTCGTCGACCTGCAGAAGCGTTTCGGCACGGCCTATCTCTTCATCACCCACGATCTCAACCTGGTGCGCCAGATCGCCCACCGGATCGCGGTGATGTATCGCGGCGACCTCGTCGATCTCGTCGATATCGCGACGCTCTCGACCGGCCCCCTCCATCCCTACACCCGATCCCTGCTCGAGGCCGTGCCCGCCCCGGCCACGGCTGCCGCCTGACATCAGAGGCCACACGCATGAACCCGCGCGACCTGATCCATTCGCTCGACGAGAAGGCTTGCCTGGCGCTGCTCTCGGACTGGGCGAAGCACAAGAGCTATTCGGAAACCGAAGGCGAGAAGGCGCTGGTCCGCCACGTCGTCGGCCAGATGAAGGCGATGGGCATTGAGGCGGAAGAACAGCCTTTCGACGACGGGCGCCGTGCCAACGCCATCGGCCGCTGGAAGGGCACCGGCGGCGGCAAGAGCCTGCTGTTCAACGGCCATCTCGACACCAACCCGGCAACCGAAGGATGGACCGTCGATCCCTGGGGCGGCCTCGTCGACGACGAATTCATCTATGGCATCGGCGTCTCCAACATGAAGGCGGGCGACGCCGCCTCCTATTGCGCGGTCAAGACGCTGGTCGATGCTGGTGTGAAGCTGAAGGGCGACGTGATCCTGACCTATGTCGTCGGCGAACTGCAGGGCGGCGTCGGCACGGTCGCGGCGATCCGCAACGGCATCCGCGCCGACTACTTCGTCAACAGCGAGCCGACCGACGTGCAGGCGGTGACCATGCATGCCTGCGCCTTCTCCTTCGTGATCGAGCTCATCGGCAATACGCGGCATCTCTCCAAGCGGGAGCAGGCCGTCGACGCCATCATGGCGGCCTGCGACCTGATCCCGCGCCTCAACGCGATGACCTTCAGCGGCGCTCGCTCGCCCGAGCATGAATCGATCAATCGCGTCCATGTCGGCGTCGTCCACGGCGCGCTCGGCAAGGAACTGCATGAGTGGCGCGCACCGCAGGTGGCGGATTACTGCAAGCTCAAGGGCTCCGGCCGCTACGCACCCGGACAGACGCAGGAGGGCGCGCTCGCCGACATGCAGCGCGAACTCGCCGCGCTGGAACAGCGCTTCCCGGGACTGAAGACCTCGATCCGCGTCGAGAAGAAGGAAGGCCACCAGTCGATGCCGGCCTTCGAGGTCGCCAGGGACGCCCGCATCGTGAAGGTCGTCAACGCGGCCTACGAGGCCGTGCGCGGCGAGAAGCAGCCGACCGGCGCGATCAAGCCGCCGGGCTTCTTCGGCACCGATGCCGGCCATCTCTATGCCGAGGCCGGGATGGAAGGCATCGTCTGCGGACCGGGCGGGCGCTACAACACCATGCCCGACGAGCGCGTCGAGATCCGCGATTTCCTCGACATGGTCCGCATCTACATGCTGGCGATCCTGGATATCTGCGAGGTCGCGTGAGCCCTCCCTTTACCCGCGAGGAATTCGCCGGGCGGGTCGCCAAGGCCCGCGCCGCGATGGCCGCGGCCGGTGCAGACGTTCTGCTCGTCGATCATGCCGAGCTCCTGGCCTGGCTGACCGGCTATACCGTCTCCGAGACGATGTATCGCGCGGCTTTTCTCCCGCAGGACGGCGAGCCCTGGTTCGTGCTGCGCGAGCTCGATGCCGGGCCGTGCCGGGCCGCTTGCTGGTTCTCCGACATCGTTGGATATGCCGATGCGGACGAGCCGCATGCGGTGATGGCCGCGGAACTGCACCGCCGCGGCCTGGCGGCCGGCCGGATCGGGGCCGACCATGGCTCCTATGGTTTCACCGCCGCGACACGCGACCGGCTCGCGGCGTTGCTGCCGCAACTGCATTTCGTCGACCTGCCCGCGGCGAGCGACCTGCTCAGAGCAGTGAAGTCGCCAGCCGAGATCGCCCTGATCGCGCAGGCCGCCCAGATCGCCGACACGACCATGTCCGCGATCGTCGCGCAGGCCCGTCCGGGGCTTTCCCCGCGCGCCGCCGCCGCTATCGCTGCCGCCAGCTTCCTCCGCAACGGAGCCGACACCGGCGAAACCGGGCCGATTGTGCCCGGCGTCGGAGACCACGAGTTCCTGCATGGCGTCATGACGGCTCGGCCGCTTGGGGATGGCGACATCCTGCACGTCGAGTTGATCCCGAAGGTCCGCAACTACGGCGCACGCCTGATGCGGCCTGTTCTGATCGGTGAGGATCGCCGCGGGCTGGCACCGCTCGCCGGACGCCTTGTCGCTCTGCAGGACCGACAGCTCTCGGCCATGAAGCCGGGGGCCATCGCTCGCGATGTCGATGCCATCCTGCGCGAGGCCGTTGTCGCGGAGGGGCTGCGGCCAGCCTATGACAACGTGACCGGCTATACGCTCGGTCTCTACGGCCGAACCCCGCGACCCAGCGATTTCTCCCGCGTTTTCCTGCCAAACGCGCGCTGGCGGCTGGAGGAGGGCATGGTCTTTCACATGTACGTCTCTGCGGGCGGCCTGGGCTTCAGCGAGAGCGTCGTCGTCGACGCGGAAGGCGGACGGCGCCTGACGAATGCGCCGCGCGCGCTCCTTTCCGCCGATCCGGGCGAACTCGCGACGAGTCGGCCATGGCCGGCTTCAGCGAGCCGGCCCGCGTCGCGACGCGCCGTGTGAGGCGGAACTCGCCATGGTACGGATCCCAGCCTCCGCATCTGGCGCTTGCTTGCTGCCGGCAGCCCTTCCGTCCAAAGATTGCCCGGTTCCTAGAGGTCAACCTGCAGCCAGCGCGGCCCGGTGTGCACGTCGATTGTCTGCAGGCGCCCGGGCCCTAGATTCTCGAAGCGGTGCGGGACGCCCGCCGGCCCGAGCAACACATCTCCGGCCGTTGCATCGATGACGGTGTCGCCGACGAAGAAGCGCGCATTCCCTGCCACGACGATGAAGATTTCGTCATAAGGGTGGACGTGGAGCCGCGGTCCTTCGCCCGGCGTCTCGTTGCCATAGGCCAGCACGGTGCACTGTGCATTCAGCACCTCGCCCTGGACATTCCCGCGCCACGGCCCGCCGGCCTCGGGATCGAACAATCGCGCCTTGGCGGCGCTCCGCCCGTCCGGTTTGACCGTCGAGAGATCGAAATCCTTGCGCATCTCGGCATGCCTCCTGCTCTTCATCATTGATGCTGGCGGGCCTGCCCGATTGCGGCAGGATACGCCAGGCGAGCCATCATGGCGAAAGCGAGGAGGCCCATCCACGTGCGCAAAGGACAGTCGCCGGAGCAGCCGCGGGGGCGGTCATTCGCTCGTCGGGACGGCGTTGCGGGGGAACGCAAGAGAGCCGTTACGGCATCGCTCTCCCGCCGCAACCCGCTTCAGGCCCGCGCTGACTCGCTTCGCCCCGCGTCAGAGATATCACCGGCTTTCATGCAAGGAACGTCCGACTTCCCGCCTCTGCAGTCAGAGATAGTCCGGCGCAGTTCCTCGGCGGCGAACTTCGTCCTGCTCCGGTGAGCCCAGCGGTCGGCAGGTGTGTGCCGGCGGTCAGCAGGATGCTCGCCCCCGGCAAGCGCATCTCGAAGCAAGCCTAGCTCATCCTTGTCAACAGGATGACGCCTTTCATCATTCGGGTTCGTCAGTTCGCGGTTGCGGGCTCGCCGCTGAGACGCTGGCCCGTCTCAGCCGAGAACAGCACCGCCTCCGACAGGTCGAGCCCGATCGTCACAGCCGCCCCCGGCGCGAGCTCGCTGTAGCCGGGTGCCGTGATCATGACCTCGCCGGCAACCTGGTCTTCCTCCTCATGGGCGGTGCGCGCCCGAGCGAGCCCGACCGCGACGACGGACTCGGCGCCGACATGCTCGACGAAGCTGACCAGGCCGGAAAGTCCGTGTGCCTCGCCGGGCGAGGCTATCCTCAGCGCGCCGGGCCGGATGCCGAGGAGAACGGCCCCGCCACCTGCCGTGCGAGCGGCAGGTAGCAGTCGGACCGGCAGCGGCAGCAGCGCCTCGCCGATGCGGATGGCCTCGCCTTCGACGCGGGCTTCGATCAGGTTCATAGGCGGCGTGCCGATGAAGCGGGCGACATAGGTGTTCGCCGGAGACGTGTAGATCTCACGCGGCGTACCGAACTGCTGGATGACGCCGTCGCGCAGCAATGCGATGCGCGTGCCCATCGTCATCGCCTCGACCTGATCGTGCGTGACGTAGACGAATGTGCCGCCAACCCGGCCGTGAAGCCGCGTGATCTCGGCGCGCATCGCCGAGCGCAGCTTGGCGTCGAGGTTGGAGAGCGGCTCGTCCATCAGAAAGACCTCGGGCTTGCGCACCATAGCGCGCCCGAGCGCGACACGTTGGCGCTGGCCGCCGGAGAGCGTGCGCGGATAGCGGTCGAGCAATTCGGTGAGCGAAAGCGTCTTCGCGGTCCTCTCGACGAGTTCGCTGACTTCGGGCGAACGCTCGACGCGCCGCTTGGCCAACCCGCCGATGAGGGGGATATGAAACCACCATTTGAACTGCCGCATGATCAGCGGGAAGGCGATGTTCCGCCTGACCGTCATATGCGGATACAGCGCGTAGGACTGGAAAACGAAGGCCATGTCTCGGGCGCTGGGGGGCAGTTGGTCGACGCGCCGGCCTCCGACATCGATCTCGCCGGAGGTAACGGTCTCGAGCCCCGCGAGCATGCGCAGCAGCGTGGACTTGCCGCAGCCGGAGGGGCCGAGCAGGACGAGAAACTCGCCATCCTCCACCTTGAGGTCGATATCGGCGATCGCGACCTTCGAGCCGAAATGCTTTGCGACGTGGTTGAGCGTGATCGAGGCCATGGCTGTTCTGTTCCTCAGCCCTTGACGCTGCCGGCGGTCATGCCCGCCACGACATAGCGCTGGACCATCAGGTAGAAGGCGACGGCGGGCAGCGTGTACATCACGCCGATGGCCATCACGGTGTGGATCGGGGTCGAGAGTTCACCGACGAAGCTGGCGAGGCCGACCGAAGCAGTGCGCAGTTCCTGGCTGAGGATCAGCGTCTGGGCGAAGACGTATTCGTTCCAACCGTGGAAGAACGCGATGACGGAAGCCGCCGCCAGCGTCGGCGCCACCACCGGCAGTACGATCCCGAGCACGATGTCGAGCCGCGAGCAGCCGTCGATGCGCGCCGCTTCCTCGATCTCCAGCGGAACGCCGTCGATGGCGCCCTTGAGGATCCAGGTGATGACAGGAACCGTGAAGGCGGCGTTCGCCAGGATGAGGCCGCCCAGCGTGTCCAGCAGCAACAGCTTGGCGAAGATCGCGTAGAGCGGCACGACCAGCATCGCCTCGGGCAGCATCTGCGTGGCGAAGAGGACGAAGCCCAGCAGGCCCTTGCCGTGGAACTTGAAGCGCGAGAGCGCATAGGCAGGCAGGATGGCGAGCAGGATCGAGAGCACCATGGTGCCCACCGCCACGATCGCGCTGTTCTTCAGCCAGAGCAGCACGCCGGTCTTGGCGAAGGTCTCGGCATAATTGAAGCCCTGAGCCGGGTCGGGCAGCATTTGCGGTCGGTCGGCGAACAGGTTCGCCGAGGAGGTCAGCGACGTGACCACCATCCAGTATATCGGGAACAGCGCCGCGCTCAGCAGCACCATGATGAGCGCCATGCGCAGCGCGTGGGAGGCAGGGGTTTTCATCAGCGGCGCCCCTGCGCGCGCTCCGTGCGCTGCGTGTACCAGAAGTAGACGAAGGTCACGACGAGCGCGATGGAAAGCCCGATCATGCCGACGGCCGCCGCCTCGCCCAGCTCGCGGGTGACGAAGCCGCGGGTGTAGAGCTCGATGACCAGCGTCTTGGTGGCGCCGATCGGCCCGCCCTGCGTCATCACCCAGATCAGGTCAAAGCGGCGCAGCGACCAGATGGTGACGAAGAGCGCCAGCAGCGCCACCGTCGGCTGGATCGTCGGCCAGACCGCGACCTTGAAGATGCTGAAGCGATCGGCCCCGTCGATCTGGGCGGCCTCGCGCACCTCTTCCGAGACCCCCTGCAGCGCCGCAAGGAGCACCACGGAGGAGAAGGGAAAGATCTGCCAGACCGTGGTGAACAGGATGGCCGGCAGGGCCAGCTTTGGATTGTCCAGCCAGCTCTCATAGCCGATCTCGAGATCGAGCAGCTTCAGCGCATGGTTGAAGATGCCGTATTGTGCGTTCAGCATCCAGGCGAAAATAGTCGCCACGGCCACGGGCGGGGCCGCCCAGGGCACGGTGACGAGCGCCCGCGCCAGGCCGCGGCCGCGGAAAGGACGGTCGAGCAGCAGCGCCGCGCCCAGCCCCAGCGAGATCGCGAAGACGACGCAGGCAACCGTGTAGATCAGCGTCGTCCAGAGAACCGAGGCGAAATCGCTGGAGGAAGCGAGGTCGTGATAGTTGCGCAGGCCGACGAAGCGGGCGTCCTGCGGGGCCAGCAGCGAGCTCTGCTGGAAGCTCAGCACGAACTCGCTGACCAGCGGGTAACCCTGGAACACCGCCAGATAGAGCGCGACGGGCGCGATGAAGAGATAGGGCGTCCAGCGGCTCTCGCGATCCCGCCCTCCGCTATGCGGAGGGCGGCCGGCCACTGCCCTCGCGGGGCTGGCGGAACTCATGGCCTCACTGCCGCTCGATGCGCTTCAGCGCCAGCGACTGGGCCTCGTCCAGCGTCTTCCGAACATCGGCGTTGCCGACGAGGATCTTCAGCACCTGCTCGACGACGATCTGCTGGATTTCCAGCGTCTTGGTCTCGAAGCCGAGCACGAGCTGGGGCAATGCATAGGGCGTCTGCGCGTCATAGACGGCGAGCCAGGGCGCACGCTCCAGATCGGCCTTGGGCCGCTCCACCGGCGTCGCGACGCTGGCGGCGCCGAGAATGCCCTGCAATTCGGCCTGCGCTGCCGGCTGCAGCATCCAGTTGACGAAGACGCCGCAGGCCTCCTTGTTCTTGGTGTTGGCGTTGACCGAGAGCGAGGTCAGGATCAATCCCTGCTGCCGGTTAGGGAAGGGCGAGGGCGCCGCCTTGAAGCCGAGATTGGGGTTCTGCGCGGCAAAGATGCCGGCGACGCCGCCATTGTCGATGTTCATGGCGATCTTGCCTTCCCAGAACATCCGCCGGTAGGTCGCGGCATCCGCTCCCTTCGGGATCACGCCGGCATCGTAGACCTGCTTGTAGGCGGTGATGGCCTCGACCACCTTCGGGCTGTTCAGAGTGAGCTGCTTGCCGTCTGCCCAGTTGCCGCCGAAGCCGTAGACATAGTTCGTCAGGTCCTGCCAGAAGCCGGAGCGCTCCGGCATCGTCGCGCGGAAGGCATAGCCGAAATTGCCTTTGCCCGTCGCTTCCTTGGCGGCAGCAAGGAATTCCGGGAAAGTCTTGGGCGGCTCGCCACCCTTCAGCAGCGCGGGGTTGTAGATGAGCTGGTAGTTCGCGAGCTCGAACACCACGCCGTAGCGCTTGCCTTCGACATTCAGGAACTTGTCAGGCGCCTGGAATGTGTACTTGCTCGCGTCGACGAGGTCGTCGATCGGCAGGATGCGCTTGGCCGGCAGCGCGGCGAAGAAGTCGGTCTGGTCGAAGCGCACGAGGTCCGGCCCGCCCCCGCCGCCCATCTGGGTGAAGACGGTGTTGGCGAGCTGCGAGAACGGGATCGCGACCGGCTGGACCTCCACCTTGTCCTGCGAAGCGTTGAACTTCTCGATCCAGGCCTTGAGTTTGTCGCCGCGGCCGGCTTCGGCGAAGGTCGCCGCCGCAAAGGTGATGGTGGTCTTCCCCTGCGCCAGAGCGCGGGTGGCGCCGAGGGCGGCGGTAGCGCCGGCGGCCGCCAGAACGGCGCGGCGGGTGATTGTCGTCATGGCTTCCTCCATTGTCCCGTCGGGCGGGTTATCTTTGGTGCAGCGAGCATCGCCGTAGCAGTGTCCGCACAACCGGCGATGATCGGGCGCGCGGTTCGGAATGGCGGCGAGCAGACTCCTGTTTGAAAGTCGAGGAGATGCCGTTGGCCGCCTCAACGGCCCATCCCGATCTCCCAAGCTCCGCGCTTCTCCGCAATTCACGCGCGGCACGGTTGAAAAGCGACGATAGACATTTTGTGACATTTTACAAGACGGCGGATGTTCTCTTATTGGTGATCGGCCGGCGAACTCGGCCGTGCAGGCCCGAATTCCAGCCTCGATGTGAGGACCATCGTCAGCGCGAGGCGCGCGCTGGGAACCGGCAATTTTATCTGTCACGGTCCAGCGGCAAAGCCGGGCACCGATACGCGCCGAGTTTGCGAAGCGACATCGCAATCAATTGCGCCGGCTAATCGAATGCCGCTTGCTCAGGCCGTTGGGTTTTGGAAGGCGGATGTCCTTGGGTTCCTGCGAGCCGTCGGTCATGTCGGGTGTCTATGCGATTGAGAGAATACCGTGGATTCCACGCGGCCTCTCGTCTAGGCCTTCTCGCGAAACCGGTCGATCGCACGCCGTGCGAGATCGTCCTCGTCGAGCGCCAGGGGAACCAGCGAAGCCACGATATAGGCGAGGTTGTTGCGTTCCTGTTCGACAGAGCCCGCCGCAAGAGACGGTTTGAGTTCCGCCCATGCCTTTTCGAGAGCGGCCTCGGCACGGGCCAGGTCGATGGGATCAGTCAGCGATGAAAAGGGCATGGCTTCCCTCGGGATGCCTAGGCAATCACGGCGTCGGGAGGGCGCCGCGAGGCCGCGGCGCCCTCGTTTTCTCAATAATCCATGCCGCCAGCAGGCATGGCGGGCGCCGGATCCTTCTTCGGCGCCTCGGCGATCATCGCCTCGGTGGTGATCAGCAGACCTGCGACCGACGCCGCATCCTGGATCGCCGTGCGCACGACCTTGGTCGGGTCGATGATACCGGCTTTGACCAGATCGCCGTACTCGCCGGTCTGGGCGTTGTAGCCCCAGGCGTAATCCTGCGCTTCGAGCAGCTTGCCGACCACGACGGCGCCATCGCCGCCGGCATTCTCGACGATCTGGCGCGCCGGAGCGGTGATCGCCTTTCGCACGATCTCGATGCCGGTGCGCTGGTCGTCATTGCCGGGCACGAGCCCTTCGAGCGCCTTGACCGCGCGCAGAAGCGCAACGCCGCCGCCTGGCAGGATGCCTTCCTCGACCGCGGCGCGGGTCGCGTTGAGGGCGTCATCAACGCGGTCCTTCTTCTCCTTGACCTCGACCTCGGTCGCGCCGCCGACGCGGATGACCGCGACGCCGCCGGCGAGCTTGGCCAGGCGCTCCTGGAGCTTCTCACGGTCGTAGTCCGAGGTGGTCTCCTCGATCTGGGCCTTGATCTGGGCGACCCGGGTGTCGATCTCGGCCTTCTTGCCGGAACCATCGACAATGGTCGTGTTCTCCTTCTCGATCCGGACCTTCTTGGCGCGGCCGAGCATGTCGAGCGTGACGGTCTCCAGCTTGATGCCGAGATCCTCGCTGATCGCAGTACCGCCGGTGAGGATCGCGATGTCCTCCAGCATGGCCTTGCGACGATCACCGAAGCCCGGAGCCTTGACGGCCGCGATCTTGAGGCCGCCGCGCAGCTTGTTGACGACGAGCGTGGCGAGAGCCTCGCCCTCGACATCCTCCGCCACGATCAGCAGCGGCTTTCCGGTCTGGACGACTGCCTCCAGCAGCGGCAGCATCGTCTGGAGCCCTGAGAGCTTCTTCTCGTGGATCAGGATGTAGGGGTCTTCCAGTTCCGCGACCATCTTCTCGGTGTTGGTCACGAAATAGGGCGAGAGGTAGCCGCGGTCGAACTGCATGCCCTCGACGACGTCGAGCTCGGTCTCGGCGGTCTTGGCCTCCTCGACGGTGATGACGCCCTCGTTGCCGACCTTCTTCATCGCCTCGGCGATCATCTCGCCGATCGTCCGGTCGCCATTGGCGGAGATGGTGCCGACCTGCGCGACCTCCTCCGAGCCGGTGATGGTCTTGGAATGCTCGCCGAGCGACTTCGTCACCGCCTCGACGGCGAGATCGATGCCCCGCTTCAAATCCATCGGGTTGATGCCGGCGGCGACCGCCTTGGCACCTTCGCGGACGATCGCCTGGGCGAGCACGGTCGCGGTCGTGGTACCGTCACCGGCCGCGTCGTTCTGCTTCGAGGCCACCTCGCGCACCATCTGGGCGCCCATGTTCTCGAACTTGTCGGAAAGCTCGATCTCCTTGGCGACAGTGACGCCGTCCTTGGTGATGCGCGGCGCGCCGAACGACTTCTCGATCACGACGTTGCGGCCCTTCGGACCGAGCGTGACCTTCACGGCGTTGGCCAGCGTGTCGACGCCGCGCAGCATCCGCTCGCGCGCGTCCTGCGAAAACTTCACGTCCTTCGCAGCCATGATTCCTCACTCCTTCAGACTTGAGGTTTCAGGTTGATGATCCGGATGAGGCCCCGTCAGGCGGCCTTCTTGAGGGTCGCGGTCGTCTCGACGACGCCCATGATGTCGGATTCCTTCATGATCAGGAGATCCTGGCCATCGATCTTGACCTCGGTGCCGCTCCATTTGCCGAAGAGCACGCGGTCGCCGACCTTGACGTCAGGCGGCACGAGCTTGCCCGTCTCGTCGCGCGCGCCGGCGCCCACGGCGACGACCTCGCCCTCCTGCGGCTTTTCCTTGGCTGTATCGGGGATGATGATCCCGCCCTTGGTCTTCTCCTCGGCGTCGATGCGCTTCACGACGACGCGGTCATGCAGTGGCCGAAACTTCATGAGTTCCTCCAGTTTCCATGTCGGTCACATGTCAAAGCGGGCAGGCCCTGAACGGGTCTCGCGGCGAGGTTCCGCGCGCCCCTGAGGCGCCGTGCCCGCGCGATGATCTAGGTTGCCCCATTTTTGCCTTCAAGAGGCTGGCAGCACTTTTTTTGATCGAGTGCTAACAGACTGAAAAGGCAGCATAAACGCAACCTTTCGGCTTGCCAGGACGTTGAGAATCCGCTGCCATCGGCGCAGTGAAAACCAAGGAGCTGAAAGGAATGGCTTCGACGGACTTTGCCCGCCAGATCGCCGGCTACGGATTGACCACCGCCGGGATTCTCTACCGCCTTCCCGACCACCCTTCGATCCTGCAGGAATACATCTGGCAGGACTACGATCTCGCCCCGCGCTTCCCCGAGCTCAACAAGTTCCTCGCCTTCTGGCAGGCCAGGCTCGACGGCAAGCTGTTTAGCATCACCGTCGCTCACAAGGACCTGATCGGCCCCGCCGACCTCAACGCGGTGAGTGGCGAATTTCGGCTCCAATGACATCGATGTTTCGGCGGGCTTGATCCGGCGAGAACGCATCCCAAAATCAAAGGAGCTGCAGACGGCGTAACGCGCTCAACGCGGCGATCAACTAAACCGGATCCATGTTGCTTCCAGGAGGATATGGCTATGGCAACGTTGGCGATCGCTCCCCGCCGAGGGAGGACTGCATGATGACAACTGACGACTTCGAAAGGCCGGTCGTGATCCTGACCGGGCTCGGGCACCCGGCGGCGATCGCATCCGCGATGGAGGCCTACATGTTCCTGGCCGACTGGCCGATGAACAAACGCGATGCGGTCCACGGCTTCGCGCTGAAGGCTTGCCTGGCGGCGATCCGCGGAGAGATCGAAGCGGATACGGCGCGCGGCCTGTTCGCGTCATGGGCGGAAAAGCATGATCTTCTCGCGCCCGACGTCGCTGCATTCGCTGGAGGTCGCAGGGAAGGCTCGCGCGGCCACGCCTGACGACAAGCCCGGCGCCGCCTTAGCGGGGCTGGGCGACATCTGAGGCCAAGGCGCCGTGTATAGGACCTGAATGTTCCGTAGCGCGAGATTATCGTGGTTTCGAATTCCTTGCATCCGCTTGGAGGTCAGCGAATGCGAGGAAAGAACCATGCGGGCGCTCGCGCAGAGTATTCCTGACGGGACGGTCCGTGTTGCCAAGTCCTTGGGATGGGCCTGCGATGCCCGAGCGTTATTGGGCGGGGGCGCAATCTGGGGGCTCGTCTCGCCGCCTGGGAAACGCCGAACCGCTCTCCGGTATATCGCCGTTTTCACCACGACCACGGCTCTCCATCACGCGATCAAGAGATTTATCGATCAGCAACGACCAGATCGCCTCATCCAAACCAGAGAAAAGCATGCTCTGGTCGGCCGGGCGAGCGATGCTTTTCCATCCGGGCACGCGATGCATGCCGGCGCCTTCGCGTCGTTTCTAACCGGTTCTGAGACCGGTTCGCCGCCATGGCTCTGGAGCGCCTTCGGAGCTTTGGCAATGACGCGTGTCGCTGCCCTGGCTCATTGGCCTTCAGGAGTCGCGGCGGGGTTTGCGGCCGGGGTCGTGGTCGAAAGATTGTGGCGGTGCATTCGCCCTCGGCGATGAGCGCCGGCGACGCGCTGTAAGGAGCTGCCGATGGAAAATAATAGCGGCAACGTTTTCGCCATCTGCGACTGCCACAAAAGAATTTTCTTGCGTTTTTGAAAGTCATCATCTAGATATAAACGCATCGAGATTGCTTGGTTGGTTTTTGTTTTACCGCGCTCTGGGCGCGGCATCGATGATCCCCCCTTTCAAAATCGTTCTGAACTCGCCTGACATCCTGTCGGGGAGCGACAGAGTTTGCCAGAAGGAGGGTTTTCATGACCACCGGCACTGTGAAATGGTTCAACTCCACCAAGGGCTTCGGCTTTATCCAGCCCGACGATGGCGGTCAGGACGTGTTCGTCCACGTCTCCGCCGTCGAGCGGGCCGGCATGCGGGAGCTCCGCGAGGGCCAGAAGATCGGGTTTGAGGTCGCTCGCGACAACAAGTCCGGCAAGATGGCCGCGGAGCAGTTGCAGGCTGCGTAATCAGGCCATGTGTCATCGGCGACCACGGATGTACTGGCGCCTTGACCATAGCCATAGGAAAGGCCGGGCCCATGCTCGGCCTTTTTTGCTTTTGAGGTCGCCCGCGATCAGCGATCCGGACCGGGCTGCCTCGATACAGCCGGCAGGATGCACACAGCATCCGCTCGCGCCAGTGCTCGAACACAAATCAAGGAGAACGACATGCTTCAACAATCCAAGCAGCGGATGACTGCCGACAATCAATTTCTCAAGCTCCAGACCAAATCGCTGGCGAAAGGTCGGATGAACTCGGAGATGGATAGCATCATCCAGCAGCGTGCCGAAAACACCGCCCGCCTGCGCGGCCTTCGGCTTGCCAAGCAGGCGCAAGACCAGGCCCTGGCTCTTGCATCGCCGCCACTCAAGACGAAGCGCCCGAAGGTGTCTAAAATCTCGGCATAGCATCCCGGAACCCGGCTTGGCGGCCGCGTGTTGCGGTCTCACCCATTCAGGTGAGAAGGCATCCATGGACATTCGCGTCGGCTATCGGGTCGAGATCAGCACAATCCAGGCTGTTCCCGGCATCCTGCTCCTCGATCCGCATCCGGGCCGACAGGCGGATTTCTTGAGTGAGCCAAACCCGCGCGCCGTGTCGATCGCTGACGGTAGCGAGGTGCCCGTCGAAGAGTATACGGACGGCTTCGGCAATCTCTGCCGCAGGCTCGTCATTCCCGCGGGCGGCGCGATCTTCACCAACGACATGGTGGTGCGGGATTCCGGTCTGCCCGATCAGTTCGACCAGACTGCAGCGGAGATATGGCCTCCCGATCTGCCGCCCAACGTGATCGAATACATGCTGCCGAGCCGATATTGCGAGGTCGACGAGCTGTCGGCTACGGCTTGGGGTCTGTTCGGGAGTTTCGCACCGGGCTGGAACAGGGTCCAGCGGATCTGCAACTACGTGAACGCACAGATCCGTTTCGACTATCAGTGCGCGCGCAGCACGCGGACAGCCGCCCAGGCCATGAACGAGCGGGTCGGCGTCTGCCGCGACTTCACGCATCTGGCTATCGCATTGTGCCGGGCGATGAACATTCCGGCGCGCTACTGCAACGGGTTTCTCGGCGACATCGGCGTTCCTCCCGATCCGGCGCCCATGGATTACAACGCCTGGTTCGAGGCTTATCTCGGCGGGACGTGGTGGACCTTCGACGCGCGACATAACGTGCCGCGCATCGGTCGCATTCTCGTGGCGCGCGGGCGCGACGCAGCCGACATCCCGATGGTCCATACCTTCGGTCCGCACATGCTGAACCGCTTCGAGGTGATAACCGAAGAGGTCGCCCCAAAGGTCGCCTAGGGCTACGGATCGTCGTTTCGAGGGCGCATTGCCATGTCACCACTCATATATTGTGGCTGACCAGAGGCGACTGTAAACCGCCGCGCATTCGTTTGCGGTATCTCTCACGTCTTGCTGAGTATGCGGTTCAAGGTATCGGTAATCGGATTTTGGTCGCTTTTTCGGCGCCCGAACGAACTGGTCTTCCCGGGCAGCACGATCTGCCCTTCGCCTATGACGCGTTCGCGGTCATCGTTTCCCTTCACGCGATACTGGGGTTCGCCGTTCATGCGCGTGGGCAGAACCCGGGTTATGGCATAGGTGCCGGTGGCGCTCTGGTCGTGAAAGCCGAATGCGAGGCTGACTCGGTCCCCGACCTTGAAATGATGCGACATGTCTCGCTCCTTGGTTTGATGCCCTCTGGAGCCGAGAGCGAGCTGAGTATCTTTCTGACGCGCCGATGCGGGACCTCAGCCCGTCAATGGATGGTCGGAAAGCAGAGGTGTGCCCGCAATCAAATTGCGTAAGCCAGTCCTGACAGTTTGAACGGTGAACTCGGCCAAGGCGGCTTCATCGGTCGCAAATTCAGCGAGCCATATGGTCCAGCCGCCATCGGTATGGACAAGCTCAGGGGTCCACCCGCCGGACCAGGCCATCTGATAAATCTCGACCTGGACCGTGATGCCACCTTGATGAAAACTTTGGCTCAGCGAGGACCGCCTCGTTTCATTCTTGTCGAGCTGCATCACAGGCTCGGTACCCCTTGATGCTGATGGTGCAAACGCTCGCTGGGACTAAGGTTGATCAAACAGCCCTGTCGAGCACGCGCAAAGGCCGTGCGGCGGCCGCCATATTGGTCAGTCCAGTAGGTCACGGCGCGTTCGATCGCTGTATCCCGATCGCAATGGAAAAGAACCTTGCCGCAGATCTCGCCGGGTTCGGTATGCGCTGTTTCGATAATCGGCTGGTCCGCGGGGAGGTCGGCACCGTCGCGCCGGATCGCCCTGCCGTCGCCGGGTTGCATGATGTTCTCGATTATGATTGCCGGCCGAAATGCTCGGGCGGAGGAAAGCGCGCAAAGGCAGCGTTACTTTCAGGAAGCGCCTTATTCGGGCGGATAGCAAGAAATACCTGATTGATCGCGCTTTGCGCGCATAGCGATAAACTCGCTGTCAAGCCGGACGGAACGCGAATGGCTGTCGTGCCGATGCGCGGAACTTACCGGCTGTTATCACATGAGGGCAACGCCTTGCTTCAATCTCAGATTTGTTCGGAACTGCCGCCCCATGCGCTGAAGTGGCGTTGGCCAGACGCGGATTTCAGCGCACTCCTGTGAACCGAGGTGCATCCATTCCGCGAAGCTGTCTTCAGCCGGCGCCTACCCCGATCGCGTCGGCGGCGTTCGACTACCATCATCGAGAGATTCGGAAGCGCCAAGTAAGGTAGAATTCAATCATTCAATCGATCGTTTTTTCTCGAAACTCAGTGATATTCGTCATATTGAAATAATACTACGATATTATTCTCATTGCCTTGCGAAATAAAATCGAGCATATTATATTACAATATCTCGAAACGCATCGAGATATTGCTTTGAGCATTTGCGCGAAGCGCCCCGATTTGGGCCAACCGGAGCCCGTCCATGACAAATATTTCCAGCAGCTGGTTCATTTATCGCGCTTGGGCCGCGGATCGCCATCTGGTTTGGTTCGCGCATGGCGGCCTCATCGCCGCATTCGCGCTGGCCTTCGCGCTCGTCCTGAAATGATGTCTGTCATTCATCCGGATCTGGAAAAGGCTCGGCTTGCAGCAGCCGTCTACGCTCCGGCACCGGAGGCGTCTGCGCTGGTCTATGGATTGATCGGCATGGCACTCTGCAGCGTCGGCATGTGGGGCGCAGGTCTGTTTTATGATTTGCCTTTGATGCCCCACTTGTCGTTGGTGGTTGCGGGTTAGCTGATCGCGTTTCCGACCGGGATTTTGCTGAGAAATACGCGGAAGAGACGCCATGTCGATGCCTATCAGGTTGAGCTGGCGCGTCTCGTCGGAGGGTGCAGATCATGAGCCTCGACTTTCCCAACGCGATCCGGCGTTACGAACCTGCTCGCGGTTGCGTGAGCTTCTGGGGTTCCGAGGCATCACTGGAAATCATGTTCCAGATCGAGCTAGATGTTCTGCGGAGTTTAAGCCCCGCTATTATCGACGGAAGCGAGAGTTCGTTCCTCGTCGCATTCGACCTCAATAGATCAGCGATATTGGGGGCCGCTCGCGCCGCCTATTCAAAAAAGCGCGGGGGCTATCATCGGCTGTCGGCAGGCAACTTCAGCTAGCAATGGTCGGAGGTTACCGGTTGCACATGAAGGAGCGCCGCCGGCGACAGGTGGCGCTTCGACCTGCTCGCATGGCGACTTTGCGTTTGACCGGCCGTCATCTATCGCAGGAGGACGCAACATCATGGGCGAACGGCGAGAACTATATCGCAGTCCCGCGGGCGACTGCTGGTTTCTGGGGCGGGAGCCGACGAGCGGTGCAGCCTTCGTGATCCATCAACCGAACGGCCCAGGAGGCGGCCAACTGTCACATATGGAGTTGGGAGCCTTCCTCGTCTCCGGAAAGTCGGACCGTCCCGAGCAACGGGCCTTGCTCCGTCTCATCGGCACGCTCGTGGACGTTCCTCCTTACGCGGATCGGGCATGACGTCGTGATCCCGGCCGCCGACCAAGCTGTAGGGTCGAGACTGAACGCAGCCAATAGGCGACGAGAGCAGCGAGGCAAAGCGAAGCCAAATAGTTCCTGGCGAGCTTGTCGTAGTGTGTTGCGATGCGCCTGAAGTCCTTGAGCCGACAGAACATACGTTCGATGGCATTGCGGTCGCGATAGCGTTTGCGGTCGAAGGGGCGGAAGAACCTGCGGTCATTCTTGTTCGGGATGACCGGTCGCATGCCCCTGCCGACGAGATCTTCGCGGACCGCGTCGCTGTCGTAGGCCTTGTCGGCGAGCAGCTCGTTTGCCGGTGGAGCGGCGTCGAGCATGATGGGTAACATCCTGAGGTCTGCGGCTTGTCCGGGCGTCAGTGCGAGGACGAGAGGCCCGCCCCTACCGTCGCTTAGGGCATGGATCTTAGTCGTTCGACCACCTCGTGCGCGACCAATCGCCTGACATTGCTCCCCCCTTTTTCAGCGCCCGCCGCCGAGCGGTGCGCCTTGATGTGGGTGCTGTCGGCGAGAAGCTGCCGGTGCGTGCGCCTGTCTTCGGTCAGAGCCGCGTAGATGCTCTGCCAGATGCCTTTCCGGGACCAGCGATTGAAGCGGTTATAAACCGTCGTGTAGGGCCCGTATTCAACCGGGCAGTCGCACCGGCGGCAGCCCCATCGAAGCACATGCACGATCCCGCTCAGAATGCGCCGGTCGTCGACCCGCGGTGGGCTGCCATAATGCGGCAGCAGCGGCTCAATCTTCGACCATTGCTCGTCATTCAACCAGAACAATCGGCTCATGAAGCTAAAATCTCCCATGAGCCGATTGAAATCCGCTGAGTTTAGACCCTAGATCGTTCAGTGACGATGAATCAGTCCGTTATATCGAGCCGTTTTGCACCTTCGGGAATCTGGGAATTGGGGTCCGTCAACCGCCGTGTGGCGCTCCCCGACAACGGTCATCAAAGACAATGCAGATATCGTCTGTCGAGACAGCTTTAACGGTATCGCGCCTGACCTTGGAACTGTGCGATCCCGACGACAATGCTCTTCCCGGCCAGCTTCGAACCGCGCAAAACGGTCCTAAAAACCAGTCCTGACGCCCCTTGCGAGGCGGTCCCAAAAACCGGCATTTATCGAGGAAAAGCAGTGAATGGCGCGCCCGAAAGGATTCGAACCTCTGACCCTCAGATTCGTAGTCTGATGCTCTATCCAGCTGAGCTACGGGCGCGTCTCAGAGCGTCAAGACGCTTGTGCGTCTGGCCTGATGAGGGGGACATAGCCGCTCGCTTTCGTCTTGGCAACCGGAAAATCGCAAGCCGCCAGGACGAGCTTCCGCTGTGGATATCCAGCCGTGTGGCGTTTGCCATCAGGCTGGCGCCGACCACCTAACCGATGGCGAGCTTCACCCGGTCCGGTCGCTTGGACCGGGCAGCGGGCCGCGCTTTCGGAAGCTTCTCCGCAATGCCGTAGAGGCGTTCGCGGCGGTCCAGCTCGCTCCAGATCTCGTCAGGTTCGATACCCAGGGCGGTCCAGAGCGCGACGAGATTGTAGATCAGGTCGGCACTCTCCAGGATCGTCTCGCGCCGCTGGCCCTGCAGCGCCGCGATGCCGGTCTCCACGGCCTCCTCCGCGACCTTCTTCGCCATTTTCGGCAGGCCGTCGCCAAACAGCTTGGCCGTGCGCGAACGGGCGGGATCGCCATCACGGGCCTGCCCGATGGCCGCATGGAGCCTCTGGACCGAATCAGTCATGCCGGCAGCCTCGGCCGGTCAAATGAGAGTTTGATGACAGCCGGGACTGGATGACGACGCCACGGCGCGCGGCACGCGCAAGGTGCCGAAGCGTCCCCGGGCAGGCCGCAAGCGCCCGGCAGGCCGCCGGGACGGGTTGATGAATGCGGTCAGCGTGTCGCGCGGCGCGTCGCCCTGACGACGCTCGGACCGGAGACCGCGCCTGCGGCTCCGCCGACCACCGCGCCGACCGGCCCGGCCACGACAGCCCCCGTGCCTGCTCCGACGGCGGCGCCGCCGATGCGCTGTTCCACCGTGTTGCCGCAGCCCGCCAGCATCAGCGTGACGGCCAGGGCGGAAGCGAGAAAGGGCAGGCGCATGTTCTTTTCTCCGGAAGGGCGAGGATCGAAACGCCATCTTGTCCGTCAGGTTCCCTCAAAGGAAAAGCGGATTTCCCGCGCGCAGCCTCGCGATCGCTCTTGCGATCCACGGAAAAATCCGTATACAGCCGGCATCGCATCAGTCGCACCATTGTCATGGGCGATGAGGGCCGAAGGGCTCGCTTCGCAGACTGTCCGTTTTTGACCGGCGCATTCGCGAGGATGGGCCGATGGAGTTGGTACGATGAAGATCCGCAATTCGCTGAAGTCGCTGCGTGCGCGCCATCGCGACAACCAGCTGGTGCGCCGCAAGGGCCGCATCTACATCATCAACAAGGTCCAGAAGCGCTTCAAGGCGCGCCAGGGCTGAGCTTCCTCCGCGGCCTGCAAGGCCGCGCGGCAAGCCGGAATGTTGCGAAGCGGGGCGCCGGATGGCGTGCCCGCTTTTTGCGTCTGCTCGCCGCTGCGTGAATTGACCGTGGGGCCGGGCGGGCTACAGTCGGGCGCATGAGCATGCTTCGTATCAGCTCCGCCGTGCTGGCCCTGTCGCTGGCCGCCACTGGTGCCGGCGCGCAGCCGACGCCGCCGCAGCGACCGGGCTCCGTCGCGCCATCGGACAAGATGGACAATCCGTCCGAGCCATCGGCTCCTGCCGCGCGCACGCCCGCGGCAACGCTCGACCGGCTGTTCCAGCGCCTGCACGATGCGACGTCCCCAGAAGAGGCGAAGGGCATCGCCAGCCTGATCCAGCGCCGTTGGGCACGCTCGGGCTCGGATACGGCGGATCTGCTGATGACCCGCGCGCAGCAGGCGCTGAAGTCGAAACAGACCGAGCTCGCCATCGAATTGCTCGATCGCGTCGTCAGCCTGCAGCCGGACTGGGCCGAGGCCTGGAACCAGCGGGCCAACGCGCTCTATATCGCCGGAGATCCGCTGCGCTCGATGGTCGACATCGGCGAAGCGCTGAAGCGGGAGCCGCGCCATTACGGCGCGATGATGGGCCTCGGCATCATCCTGCGCCAGCAGGGCGACGACAAGGGGGCGATGATTGCCTTCCGCAGGGCGCTGGCTGTCTATCCGGAGCTGGATACGGCCAGGAAAGCCGTCGATTCCCTGAGATACGAGGTCGACGGCCGCGAGATCTGATCAGGTCCCGTCTGCCGGAATCGGCTCCGGCACGCCCGCCTCATGCCTTTGCGACATGTTCCTGCGCGACGAAGGCGATGCGGACCATGTTGGTCGCGCCGGGCGTACCGAAGGGCACGCCGGCGACGACGATCACGCGATCGCCAAGCTTGGCGTAGTGCTCGCGCACCGCGAACTTGCAGGCCCGGAACGCCATGTCGTCGGCATCGCTGGCGTCCTTGGTGACGATAGCGTGGACGCCCCAGACCAGGGTGAGGCGCCGCGCGGTCGCCCGGTTCGGCGTCAGCGCGATCACCGTCGAGTTCGGCCGCTCGCGCGCGATGCGGAAGGCGGTCGAGCCGGAGGAGGTCCAGGCGCAGATCGCCTTGAGGTTCAGGGTCTCGGCGATCTCGTGGGCGGCCTTGGCGATGGCGTCGGCGCCAGTGGCCTCCGGCTCGTTGCTCTGCGAATCGAGGATCGAGCGGTAGACCGCGTCGTTTTCGACCTCCTCGGCGATGCGGTTCATCATCGTCACCGCCTCGACCGGATACTGGCCGGCGGCGCTCTCGGCCGAGAGCATCACGGCGTCGGCGCCCTCGAAGACGGCGGTCGCGACGTCGGATACCTCCGCGCGGGTCGGCACCGGGCTGGTGATCATGCTCTCCAGCATCTGCGTCGCGACGACGACCGGCTTGCCCTTGAGCCGGGCCATGCGGGTCAGGCGCTTCTGCGTGCCCGGCACCTTCTCCAACGGCATCTCGACGCCGAGATCGCCGCGCGCCACCATGATCGCGTCGGAGGCGTCGATGATCTCCTCCATCCTCGTGACGGCCTGCGGCTTCTCGATCTTGGCCAGCGCCAGGGCCCGGCCGCGCACGATCTTGCGCAATTCCGCCATATCCTCCGGCCGCTGCACGAAGGACAGCGCGATCCAGTCGACGCCGACCTCGGCCGCGACCTCGGCATCGGCCCGGTCCTTCTCGGTCATCGCCGAGACGGCGATGGTGGTGTCGGGCAGGCTCACGCCCTTGCGCGAGGAGAGCCGCCCGCCGACCAGCACCTTGGTCACGGCCTGCTCCGGGCTCGCTTTCTCGACGACGAGGCGCAGCTTGCCGTCGTCGAGGATGAGATGATGGCCGGGCTCGAGCGCGCTCAGGATTTCGGGATGGGGGAGGTGGACGCGCTTGGCATCGCCCGGCGAAGGATCGGAATTGAGGACGAACCGGGCGCCCTTCTCAAGCATGGCACCGCCATCGCCGCCGAACTGGCCGACGCGCAGCTTCGGCCCCTGGAGATCGGCGAGAATGCCGACCGGCCTCCGGAACTTCGCTTCCAGCCCCCTCAGCATCGCGATCTTCTCGGCCAGGGTCTCGCGCTGGGTATGGCTCATATTGATGCGGAAGACGTCGACGCCGGCTTCGAAGAGCTTGGCGCACATCTCCTCCGTCGCGGAGGCGGGCCCCAGCGTGGCAATGATCTTGATCCGGCGTTCGCGCTTCATCGTCTTCCCCCGCAGCCGGCCTCGCACCGGCGGCTGTTCTCTCGTTCTGCCTGGATCGACCCGGAAGTCAGGGTCGCGGCGGAGGCGGCGCCCCACCGGTGGTATCGGTGAGCTGGATGGTCCAGCTCTTCTGCTCACCCGTATCGACCTCGAAGAAGCCGGCGCGGTCGTAGCCGCGCGCCAGGCAGTCCTCGATACCGCGGATCGTGAATTCCTTGTTGCGCACGCACATGACGGATTTTCCCGTCCATTCGCCGCCCTTGTCGTAGTCGACGGCATGCACGTAGTAGTAGCGCGCGGCCAGCGTGCCGCGCAGCAGCGTCTCGCAGCCGCGCGGGCTGATGTTCCACCAGCCTTCCGTCGTCCAGCCCTGCGCGTCGCGGTAGCCGATGGCAACGCCCACGCGGCTGGAGGTCGTGTTGCACATGCGCAGGTCCGCCTTGGCCGGCGACGCCCCCAGAAGCAGGAAGGCGCCGCAGATTGCAGCGAGGCAGGCGCCCGTTCGAGGATATCCCGGCATTCTCACGGTTCGATCAGGATCACGCGGCAGTCGTTGACATTGGTCAGGGTTGGTCCCGGCTGCAGCAAATCGCCGAGCGCTTCGAAGAAGCCGGTCGAATCGTTGTCGGCGAGGGATCTGGCGGGATCAAGGCCGATCGCCGCGGCGCGCGTCAAGGTCTGGGGATCGACGAGGGCGCCGGCCGGGTCGGTCGCCTCGCCGCCGCCGCCGTCGGTGCCGTCGGTATCGCCGGCAAGCGCGACGATGCCCGGCTCGCCCGCGAGCGCGATCGCGAGGGCCAGCGCGTATTCCTGGCTCGGCCCGCCGCGGCCGGAGCCACGAAGCGTCACGGTCAGCTCGCCGCCGGACAGGATGGCGGCCCGGCGGCCCTCCTGCTTCAGCCGCCTCGCCATCTCCGCGTGAGCCGCCGCGATCTCGCGCGCCTCGCCCTGGAGGTCAGGCCCGAGGTCGATCACCGCGTAGCCGGCTTCCTCGGCCGTCGCGCGGGCGGCGGCGAGCGCGTCCGCGGGGCGGGCGATGATCCGGTAGGTGCCGTGGGCAAAGGCGGGGTGGCCGGGCTTGGGGGTCTCGCTGGCATCGTCGTCGAGCAGGGCGCGAGCAGCCGGCGGCAGGTCCAGCCGATAGCGGGCGACGATCGCGCGGGCATCCGCCATGGTGCTCGGATCGGGCACGGTGGGGCCGGATGCGATCGCGGCCGGATCGTCGCCCGGCACATCCGATATCGCCAGCGTGACGAATGGCGCCGGAGCGGCGGCGAGCGCAAGCCGCCCCCCCTTGATCCGCGACAGCCGCTTGCGGACGATGTTCATCTCGCCGATCGGCGCGCCGGAGCGCAGCAGCGCCCTGGTCACGGCCTGCTTCTCGGCGAGCGTCAGCCGGCCGGCCGGCGCCACCCAGTTGGCCGACCCCCCGCCCGACAGGAGCACCAGGACGAGGTCATCCACCGTTGCGGAGGCCGCAAGCTCGAGCGCGCGAGCGGCGCTGGCGACGCTGCCCGCGTCGGGCACGGGGTGCCCGGCCGCAACCATCGGAATCTGCCGCGTGGGGGCGGTGTAGCCGTGCCGGGCCACCGCATGGCCGACGAGCCGGTCCGGTTCGAGGCCGCCGTCGAGATAATGCGCCTCGGCCAGCGCCGTCATGCTGCCGGCGGCCTTGCCGGCCGCGAGCAGGATCAACCGGCCGCGCCCAGGCGCGGCCGGCAGGTGCGGCAACAGGCAGCCGGCCGGATGAGCGCGCGCCACGGCCGCGTCGTAGACGGTCCGCGCCGTCGCGCGCAGCTTCTGGATTTCGTCGGTTGATCGCCGCACGCCGCGTCCCGCCCTTTTGCCGCAGCTTGAAACGCGGCCGTTTCGACCGAGTCTTAGGCCGTGAGCGGCTGCACGTCATCCATCTTTTGGCGATTTAATCATACTTTTTAGCAGCGCTGCGACATCGCAACTGTTGAGGATGGGCAGGCGGAGGACGATCCGGCTTGACGTCCGGCCCCCATCCGCGCGAACGCTGCCGGCCGCATTTTTCGGTTCCCGGAAGGATATGAAATGGACGATCCGGTTCAGGGCGATCAGCTCAAGAGCATCGTCGAGCGCATCGAACGGCTCGAGGAAGAGAAGAAGACGATCGCCGACGACATCAAGGAGGTCTACGCCGAGGCCAAGGGCAACGGCTACGACGTCAAGGTGCTGCGCAAGGTGGTGGCCCTGCGCAAGCGCGACCTCGACGAACGCAAGGAGGAGGAGGCAATCCTCGACCTCTATCTGCAGGCGGTCGGCGAGACGGCCTGAACGGCCGCCTCCCGCGTTTCACCATCCCGTCACGGCGCCGCCTGTTCCGGCGCCGCTGGCACCGGTGCCGTAGCAGCAGGCACGGTCTCGCTGCGTCTTGGCCACTGCATCGCGACCACAGCCACCGCCAGGGCCAACCCGAGCAGATCGGTCAGCAACCCCGGCTTGATCAGGCTGAAGGCCGCGCCCACCAGCATGATCCGTTCGATCAGCGTCGCGCGGGCGATCAGGAAGCCGTGCAGCCCCGCCGCCAGCAACAGCGCGCCCGAGGTCGCGGACACCGCGGTGACGATCACCTTGGGCCAGTCGCCGATCATCAGCAGCGCCGGCTCGTAGGCGAACATGAAGGGCACGATGAAGCCGGCCGCGCCGATCTTCACCGAGGCCCAGCCGGTTTCCCACAGATCCGATTTCGCGATGCCGGCGGCGGCATAGACCGCCAGCGCGACCGGCGGCGTGATCGCCGAGAGGATGGCGAAGTAGAGCGCGAACAGATGCGCCGCCGGCGGGATCACGCCGAGCTTGACCAATGCCGGTACCAGCAGCGCGGTCATGATGATGTAGGCCGGCGTCGTCGGCATCCCCATGCCGAGCAGGATGCCGGCGCACATCGTCAGCAGCAGCGCCAGGAAGAGTGCCTGATCGGCGAGATTGACCACGAGCTGGGTGAACACGATCCCGGCGCCGGTCAGGGAGATCGCTCCGATCACGATGCCGGCGCAGGCACAGGCCAGCGCCACGGCGATCGTCCCCTTCGCACCGTCGATCAGGGCGCCGATCAGGTTGGCGAAGGTGACGTTGCCGCGCGAGCTGGCCCGCAGTGCCGCGACCGGGAAGCAGGCCGCCGTGCCCGCGAGCGCGGCAAGCGGCGCGCTGTATCCGCTGTAGATGACCAGCAGGATCACCACCACGGGAATGAACAGGTGGCCCTGCTCGCGCAGCACCGCTCCCAGCCGCGGCAGCTCCGAGCGCGGCAGTCCGGCCAGGCCGAGCCGCCGCGCCTCGAAATGCACCGCGCCGAAGCAGGCGACGTAGAACAGCAGCGCCGGAAGCAGCGCCCAGATCGTCACCTGGGCATAGGAAACGCCGAGGAACTCGGCCATGACGAAGGCGGCGGCGCCCATGATCGGCGGCATGATCTGCCCGCCGGTCGAGGCCACGGATTCGACGCCTCCGGCGAAGGCCGGACGGAAGCCGGTGCGCTTCATCAGCGGGATGGTCATCGTTCCGGTGACCATGACGTTGGCGACGGCGCTGCCCGAGATGGTGCCGAACAGGCTCGACGAGATGACTGCGACCTTGCCGGGACCGCCTGCGCTGGCGCCGGCCACGCTGGTGGCGAAGTCCATGAACAGCCGCCCCGATCCCGTTCGCTCGACGAAGGCACCGAACAGCACGAAGATCATGACATAGCCGGCCGAGACCGAGAGCGGGATGCCGAAGATGCCTTCGGTGGTCATGAACAGCTGGTCGAGCAGGCGCATCGGTTCGACGCGCGCGATGAAGATCGCATAGACCAGCGCGACCGCCGCCGTGATCGGCAATGCGAGCCCGATGACGCGCCGCGTCGCCTCGAGCACGACCACGATCAGGAGGCAGCCGAAGACGATGTCCGGCGTCGTCAGATCGTCCACGTAATAGATGCGGTTGACCAGGTAGTCGTAGTTCAGGAACAGGTAGAGGATCGGCGCGGCGCCCAGGACCGCCCAGGCATAGTCGAGCCAGCCGGGCTTCTGCCCCTCCCCCTTCGGACCGCAGAAGATCAGGAATGTCAGGGCCAGAGCGAAGAGCAGATGCGTTCCGCGGAACAGCACGGCCTCCGGTGGTCCGGCCAGAATGACCCATATGTGATAGAGCGACATGGCAATCGCGAGACAGGCGATCAGCCAGGCGCTGACGGACATCGATTTCAGGCGCTGCACCGGCGGCCTCCCGCTAGAGGAAACGCCCGGACCACCAGCCCGCACCCGGCGGGGCGCATGGCAATCCAGGCTCGATCAGGACCGAAGGCGCGCCGGATCGCTCCGGCGCGCCGGTTGGTACGATCTCAGTGGCTGGCGACGGTGATGCCCTTCTCCTTGTAGAAGCGTGCCGCTCCCGGGTGGAACGGCACTCCGATATCCTCCGCCATGACCTGCGGCGTGAGGCCGGCTACCGCCTTGCTCGTCGCGGTCAGGGCCGGGACGTTGTCGGCGATCGCCTTTGTCATGGCATAGACCTGGTCGGCCGGAAGCTTGCAGGAGGCGACGATGTGGGTGGCATAACCGATCACCTTCACGTCCTTGTCCTGCTTGGGATAGGTCCCCTTCGGCACGGTGACCAGCGTATAGCCGGGGTTGAGCTTCTTCATCCCGGCGAGATCGTCGGAGAGGTCGAGCAGCCGGACGTCCCGGGCCGAGGCGAGGTCCATCACCGCGCCCGAGGGGATCGCCGTCCCGAGCGAGAAGGCCTGGGCCTGTCCGTCCTGCATCTGCTGCACCGAGTCGGTGTAGGAGACGAAGGAGACCTTGACGTCGCTGTAGCTCAGCCCGTTGACCTTCAGCAGCTGGCCGGTGATCAGCTCGCCGGTGTTGCCACGCGGCTGGGTGGTGATGGCCTTGCCCTTCAGATCCTTGGCCGACTTGATGTCGGAATCCGCCGGGACCAGCATCTGGAAATATTGCGGGTAGAGCGTGGCGACGTTGCAGATGTCGGTCTGCTTCTTCGGGAAGGGCGGGTTTCCGGCCAGTCCGTCGACGGTCGAGATCGAGTTGCCGAAGCCGATCTCGGCCTTGCCGGCGTCGATGGCGCGGACATTGGCGATGCCGGCTCCGGGCAGCGACTGGATCTTGATCCCCGGAACGGCCTTCTCCCACATGTCCTTGAGCTGTCCCCCCAGCGGGACCCAGACGCCGCCTTGCGGGCCGGTCATCAGGCGCAGTTCCTGCGCGCCGGCCGCGGCGGGCAGCAGCAGCGCGCCGGCGAGCAGGGCATAGCGAAGCTTGTCTTTGGTGATCATGCGGCTCGTCTCCTCCAGGATTCGGGACGGCGCCGTGTCGTTGGTTGCACGGCGCTCGCGAAAGCGGCCCGGGGCCGATGGCACCCGCAGCCGGACGCGCCTAAGCTACCGGTCAAACCCTGCGTTGCAAGACGATAGTTTTCGCACGATGCCGGACCGGGGCCGGTCGAGCGGACGAGGCGCACGAAAAAAGCCCCGCGCGGACCGGCCGCGCGGGGCTCCATTGCCGGTGGCTGGCCTCAGGCGACGGCGGCCAGTTCTGCATTGGCGTTGCGGATCGCCTCCTCGCGCGCCTCGGGGCCGAAGCCGAGCTTCTCGGCCCGGATGAACGTGACGTCCGTGATGCCGACGAAGCTCAGGAGCGTGCGCAGATGCGGCTCCTGCGAATCCATGACCTGCGCCGGGCCGCTGCTGTAGAGCCCGCCGCGGCTCTCGACCACGATGGCGCGCTTGCCCTTGAGCAGGCCCTCCGGGCCGGTCTCGCTGTAGCGGAAGGTCAGCCCGGCCCTCAGCACGTAGTCGAACCAGCTCTTCAGCGTCGTCGGGATGCCGAAATTGTACATCGGCGCGCCGATCACCAGGGTATCGGCCGCCTTCAGCTCCTCGATCAGCGCCGCCGAGAGCGCCAGCGCGTCGCGCTGCGCCGGGCTGTTGGCTTCGCCGCCGCGCAGCGCGGCCGTGGTCTCGGTGGTGAGATGCGGGATCGGATCGGCGTTCAGGTCGCGCTCGACGATATGGACCCCCGGATTCTGGCGGCGCAGATGGTCGACGGTGGTCTGAACCAGCTGCCGCGAGATGGAGGCGGGGCCGGAGGTGCTGCTGTTGAGGACGAGGGCTGTGGCCATGACGGTGTTTCCAATGGGAACGATTTCGATGGCCAGGAAGATAGTGGTTCACGAATTGCACCAGAACACGCATAATCCGAACCACACTGTTGCACCCTAAGGAACACTCGCATGGCCGAGCTGGACGAGATCCGCAGTTTCATCGCGGTCGCCGAGACCGGCGGCTTCGGCCGCGCGGCTCAGATCCTCGGCCTGTCGAAATCCATCGTCAGCCGCCGCGTCAGCCGCCTTGAGGAAGAGCTGGGCGCGCGCCTGCTCAGCCGCACCACCCGCGGCGTCAGCCCGACCGAGGCCGGCATCGAGTTCCGGGCGCGCAGCGAGCGCATCCTGGCCGATCTCGAGGAAGCGCGCGAGGCGGTGGCGCAACAGGCCGGCGGCGTGGCCGGTCGCCTGCGCATCGCGATGCCGCTGACCTTCGGCAACCGCCATGTCGCGCCGCTGCTGCGCGAGTTGGCCCTCGCCCATCCGCGGCTCGAGCTCGACGTGCACGCCAGCGACCAGTTCGTCGACCTGATCGGCGAGCGCTTCGACGCCGCCATCCGCATCGGAACCTTGAAGGATTCGAGCCTGATCGCCAGGCGCATCGCGCCGGTGCATGCTTCGGTGCTCGGCAGCCCGGCCTATTTCGCGCGCAAGGGCCGCCCCGCCACGCCGCATGATCTCGCCGCGCATGACTGCCTGATCTACACCGGCACCGCCGAGCAGGAGTGGACCTTCCGCTCGGGGAAGCGCTGGATCGCACTGCGGCCGCCGGGCCGCTTGCGCTCCGACAGCGGCGAGACCCTGATGGAATGGGCCGCCGCCGGGCTGGGTCTCGTCGTCCTGCCCAATTTCGTCGCCTCCGAGGCGATCCGCTCCGGCGCGCTGGAACACGTCCTGCTCGACTATCCGATGCCGACGCGCGGCCTCTATGTCGTGCGCCCGCCGGGAGCCTTCGTGCCCGGCAAGGTGCGCGTGCTGATCGACCTGCTCGTGGCGCGCTTCGGCGGCACGCCCTATTGGGATCCCTGCCAGATCGCCATGCAGGAGCGCGGGATTTCCCTGGAGGAACCCTGGCGCGGCCAGCCCGAGGACGAAACCGGAGCGCGGGAGCATCAACCGGCGTGATCCGCGCCATCACGCGATTTCGCGTGGCTTTCCCGGCGCCATCCGGCAGGCTCCCGCCATCGCTGAAAGGATCGCCGGATGCTGCTGGTCGGAATGCTGGATAGTCCCTATGTGCGCCGTGCCGCGATCACCGGCACGCTGCTGGAGGTTCCCTTCGAACACCGCTCGGTCTCGGTCTTCCGCCACATGGACGAGTTCCGCGCGATCAACCCGCTGATCAAGGCGCCGAGCCTCGTCACAGACGACGGGACCGTCATCAGCGAATCTCTTCTCATCATCCAGCATTTCGAGGATGTGGCCGGCCGGTCGCTCCGGCCGCTCGAACCGGTCGCGCGCCGGCGCGACCTGTCGCTGACCGGCATCGGCATCGTCGCCGCCGACAAGGCGGTCGCGATCGAATATGAGCGCAAGCGGCCCGAGGCCCAGCGCTACGCGCCGTGGCAGGAGCGCATCGTCGAGCAACTCCACACCGCGCTCGGCCTGCTCGATGCCGCTGCCGCGGACGGCGGGCTTACGGCCGGGCCGGAACTCCTGCCGAGCGATATCGCGGCGGCCGTCGCCTGGGGCTTCTGCCGCTTCGTCATCCCCGCCTTCGTTCCAGAGGACCGCTGGCCCGCCCTCGCAGCCCAGGCACAGGCCTGCGAAGCGCTCGACGTCTTCAAGGCCTGGCCGATCGACCGGGAATGAGCGCCGACGATCGGCGATCCACTCAGTTCTGCACGTAGTTGGTCGGCAAGGGGCGCACTGCCGGGCCGGTGAAGGCGCCGGGGCGCGCATCGACGGGGTCCGCGTGGCTGAAGCCGAGGGCCGCCGCCGGGCTTGGCCCGGCGATGGGGGCGGCCGAGGGCCCTGCCGGCCGGGTCCGCGCCGTCGCCACCGTCACCGGCTTGCCGGAGCGCACAGGACGCGCAACCGTGGCGAACAGGGCTTCGAGACCGGACCGGTCCATGGTCGCCGCCTCGTCGGGGTCGGCAGCTACCGGCACCGAGCGCTGCGTCGCGGTGGCGTAGCTGGCGCCACCTTCGCGTGGCCTGACCGGCGGCAGGCTGGCGGTGACCAGCACGCCTTCGCCGGCCTGGCTCGCGGCGTTTGCGTCGCCCGCCGGCCGCAGGGCGGCCAGCGCGGCATCGGCAAGCGCGGTCGGCCGGATCGGCGGGAGCGGCGCGCTGGTGGGCAAACCGGCGACGACCACATCTTCCGGAGCCGCCATGGCGTCGGGGCGGCGCGGCGGCAGCGAGGCGAGGATCAGCTTCTGCTCTGTCCCGGAGCCGCTCGGGGCGAAGGCAAGCGGCCCGGCCGCCCCCGGCAGCGCCGCGATCTGCACGGTGCCCTCGTCGCCCGGCTGGCTCAATCCCCGCGGCCGGGCCAGCGGCAACGGCGCATCGATCAGTTGCGGGCGGCTTTCAGCCGGCGCCGATGGCGCGGCAGCGGCGGCGACGGGCGCCGGGGAAGCCGCTGGCGGTGGCGCCGCGGCCGGCTGCGGCGCGAGACGCTCCGAGCGCTCGCGCGTGATGGCCTGGACGGCGGGGTTCGGCGCCACGGCGACGGCGAAGCGGCCGCCATCGCTGGCGTTGCCGTCGAGATAGCCGGAATTGGCATAGGCCATGACCGCCGGTTGCTGACGTGGCGCACCGCGCCGACCGCGGGCGACGGGCCGGGCATCGGCCTCCTCGTCGTCGCCGCCAAACAGCGATGCCCACAGGCTCTTGCGGCCCGAGGAGGCGACCGCGCCCTCGTCCGCATCGGCCACCGCATAGCCGGCGACCGCACCGCCGCCCGACAGGATCTCGGCCTTGGCCAGCTCGTAGCCCGCCAGGGGGCGGCCATCAGCGGGGATGTGCACGGTCTTCTGATCGGGGAACAGCCGCACGAGCTGGTCGCGCGTCATGCGCGGCCAGGAGCGGACCGATCCGACATCGAGATGGACGAAGGGCGTGTGCGCGTTTGGATAGAAGCCGACGCCGCCACGCTGCAGACGCATCCCGATCTCGCGGATTCGCGCCGTGGGCACGTCGGGCAGGTAGAAGTCCATCGCCTTGCCGAGCATGTGCTGGCTGTGCTTGGCGACGGCGCGCGAGCGACGGCGCAGCATGGCGTTGGTGTTGGGCGAGCGATAGGCGGACACGACGTGGAAGGGCTGCTCGGAGCCGAGCTGGCGCTGCACCTCCCAGACGACATCGAACAGGCGCGGGTCCATGCGGATCGGCTCGTCGGTGCGCCAATCCCGCAGGGCCCAGTTCAGCTTCTCGAGAGCGGCGGGAACATAGCGGCCATCCTGCTTGAAGGTGACCGTCGTCTCCTCCTTCGTATGCATGTGCATGATGGTTATGGTGCGCGTATCGCCGTTGGCGACGGCGTTCTGCGTGCCACGGATGCCGAGCAGGAACGTGGCCACCGCGAGGCCGAGCAACGCGGCGCGGCGGCGGGCGGTCTTCGAGCCGAGACGCAGCCAACCCGGAATCGTGGCGTTTATCCTGCCCAATCTGCCTGACCCGTCTCGGTGCCCCCGCCGAAGCGGCGCGTTAAACGTGAACGAACAGTTGCGGAGAAGCGTTAACGACCCGTTAGCAAGCCGCAAAACGCCGCGCCAGGAAATTCTGGATATGGCTGGCTAAGGACGAATCATGGCAAAAAGGCGCCGACATTGCGACGGCGCCTTAATTCGGTGCGATTGCGGCCCGATCCGGCAGCCCGCTGGCCGGTGCTCAGCCCTGTTGCTCCAGCGCCTGCCGGACCAGCCTGTGGAAGCCGTAGACGTCGTCGAAACGGGTGATATGACCGTCCGCCCCCACCACGATGGTGTTGTAGACGAGGTGGATCGGCAGCGGCTCCGGCAGGTTGATGCGCCGCTCGCCCTTGCCGATCAGCTTCTTCAGGCGCTCGCTCGTCCATTCCGGCCCGAGGACCTGGTCGGCCAGGGCGAACGGATTGTCGACGCGGACGCAGCCGTGGCTGAAGGCACGCTTGGCCGCGGCGAAGAGCCGGCGGTTCGGCGTGTCGTGCAGATAGACCGCATGCTCGTTCGGGAACATGAACTTGATCCAGCCCAGCGCGTTGCGCTCGCCGGGCGGCTGGCGCACCGAGATGCCGTGCTTGGTGCGGGTGACGATGTAGCCGCGCTTGGCCGCATAGTCGGGGTCGGCCGCCAGCCCGGGCAGGAATTCCTTCTTCAGGATCGAGGGCGGCACATACCAGGACGGATTGACGATGACGTGGTCCATCTTGTGCGAGAAGATCGGCGTTGCCGAATCCGGCTTGCCGATGATCGCACGGGCCTCGTGGATCACCTGGCCGTCGCGGATCACGCGCACGCGCATCTCCGGCACGTTGACCATGATGTGCTTGGCGCCGAGATCCGGCGGCAGCCAGCGCCAGCGCTCCATCTGGGCGATGATGTCCTCTTCACCTTGGGCGGTCGCCGGCTTGCCCAGCGCGGCGATGGTGCGGGGGCTGAGGATGCCGTTGGCCGGCAGGCCGGCCTTCTTCTGGAAATCCGCGAGGGCGAGCGACGTCGACCGGTCGAACACCGAATCGTCGCTGGGTCCGAGCCCAAGCCGCGCCCGCACGAGCGGCACGCGCTCGTCGCGCATGCCGAGCTTGAGCGTCGGCCCGGCCGGAATCCGCACCAACGGCGTATCGTCGAGATGCTCGCGCAGTTCGGCGAGCTTGGCCTTGAGGCGGCGATACTGCTCGTGCGGCGGGTTGTAGGCGGCGAGCACCGCGCCCGCATCCGGCGCGCCGGCGAGCTCGGAGAGCACCTCGGTCGCCGAGGGCAGGTAGAGCGTCGGCGTGATCAGCTTGGAGAGCCGCCGCGGATCGAGCCGGCCGCCGCGGGCATCGCGAGCATAGAGCACGGCGAGCGCCGAGAGGCGGACATCCGCAGCGGCGAGCTGGGCCTTGTCGCTGAGCTCGAACACCGGGAGGGCGTAGTCGGTCGGGCGCAGGCCGTCATCGGCAGCGTGCTCGAGCTGCGCGACGATGCGCTTGCCGGCCGCGGTCCAGCCCTTGCCGTCGATCCAGAACGGACGGTTCTCGTTCGCCTGGTAGGCGGCGATGATCTCGCCGCGCTCGCGCTCGCCGAGCCGGCGGACGGCAACCGCCTCCGCGGCCTGTGCCGCGATGTCGGCGGCGAATTCGAGGCCGGGCGGGAGGTCGATCACCAGCTTCGGCATCTCGGGCGCCGGCACCAGCGATTGGATCGCCTGCAGCGGCCCGGGCGCGGCCTGGATCGTCGCCGAAGCCGGCACGACCGGCTCCGGTGCCGGTTGCGCCGGGGTGGCCTGGACGGGCGCGGCGGGCGCAGGGGTCGGCTCGGCCGGCTTGGAGGCGGGAATGAGCGCGGGATCGAGCGCCGGCATCTCGACCGGCGGAACGTCGAGCGCGACCGGCTCCTCCTCGACGGGCGCCGTCGCGTCCACCGAGGCCGCGCCACGCAGCCTGGCGCCGCTCGCGACGGTCCCCGTCACCATCGCGCGGTCGCGCGTTTCCGCGGCCGGCTTCTCGCTGTCGAGCAGCTTGAGCTGCGGGGTCTCCGGCAGCGGCACACCGGTCGTGGGATCGGTGGCGGGAGGGCCTTCGGCCAGGACCGGGGCGCAGCTCAGCATGATGGCCAGGGCGGATGCCGAGGTCAGATTCGCCCAATGGCGACGAGGCATAGTCGCGTTCCCGATAAATGCCGGATCACGCCCATTCCTGCGTGACTCGGCTGGCTTCGACAAGATGCGGCGGCGCAACAGGCCGTCGCTTTCGTTCGTCGCGGCTCAGGCCGCGTCGGTTTCCTCGGAATGCCCCTCGCTCTCGATCAACCCGTAATCCTTGAGCTTCCGGTAGAGCGTGGAGCGGCCGATGCCGAGCTTGCGCGAGACCTCGGACATGTGCCCGCGGTAATGCGTCAATGCGAAGGTGATGATCTCGCGTTCGAGCTCGTCGAGCCGGCGCATGTCGGAGCCGGAGACCAGTTCGAGCGAGTTCGGATCGCGCACCGGCATGTGGATGATGCGCGGCGGCGCCTCGGCACGGGCCTCGGCCGGGCCGAACTGGGCAGGAGCCGCCGGGATGCGGACGTCGTAGCCTTCCATCTGGGCGGCCACCTGCGGGAACTCGGCGACGCCGAGCTCCGGCCCGTCGGCCAGCACCACGGCGCGGAACATGGCGTTCTCGAGCTGGCGGACATTGCCCGGCCAGTCATAGCTCGTGATCAGCCGGACAGCCTCGTCGCCGATGCCGTCCAGCTTCTTCCCCTCCTCGGCGGCGAAGCGGGCGAGGAAGCCGCGGGCGAGATCGGGGATATCCTCGCGGCGCTGGCGCAGCGGCGGCAGCGTGATCGGGAAGACGTTGAGGCGATAGTAGAGGTCTTCGCGGAACGCGCCGGCCTTGACCTGGTCGAGCAGGCTCTTGTTGGTGGCGGAGATGACGCGGATGTCGACGCGCACGGACTTCTTGCCGCCGACGGGGTCGACCTCGCTTTCCTGGATGGCGCGCAGCAGCTTGACTTGCGCATCGAGCGGCAGTTCGCCGACCTCGTCGAGGAACAGCGTGCCGCCATTGGCCTCGACGAACTTGCCGAGATGGCGCTCCGTAGCGCCGGTGAAGGCGCCCTTCTCATGGCCGAACAGGATCGATTCGACCAGATTATGCGGGATCGCGCCGCAGTTGACCGTGACGAAGGGCTTGCCCTTGCGGTCGCTGGAGCCCTGGATGGCGCGCGCCAGCACCTCCTTGCCCACGCCGGATTCGCCTTCGATCAGGATCGGTATGTTCGACTTCGCGGCCCGCTCGGCCAGGCGCACGACGCGCGCCATGTCCGGGCTCTTGGTGGCGAGGTCGCGGAAGCCCAGCGTGTTCGAGGCCCGGCGCTTGATATGGCGCAACTCATGCTCGAGGGCGCCGAGCTTGAGCGCGTTCTTGAGCGAGACCTGCAGGCGTTCGGCCCCGACCGGCTTGACCACGAAGTCGACGGCACCGGCGCGCATCGCCGCAACCACGGTCTCGATCGAGCCGTTGGCGGTCTGCACGATCACGGGCTTGCCGATCTCGCGCTCGCGCAGCGCGGCGAGGACACCCATGCCGTCGAGGCCGGGCATGTTGAGGTCGAGCACGATGGCATCGATCGCATCGCCGTCGGCGCCGCTCATCAGCGTGACTGCAGCCTGGCCGTCCTCCACCACCGCGACGTCGTAGCCGGAGCGCTTCAGCATCGCCTCGAGCAGGCGGCGCTGTACGGGATCGTCATCGACGACGAGGACGCTGGCGGTCATGACACCTCGAAAGACGGCGCATTCGGAAAGAAAATCTTGGCCCCGGCGGAATCGCCTGTTCCGTTCTGGAGCATCGTCGGCCAGAAGGGTTAAGCGGGGTTTAAGCCCGCCGCTTTCGCAGATCAGCCACCGGCGCGATTGATCGATGCGCCGGCGCTCCTTAAGTGGAAGCGGCCCCTGCGGCGATGAGGCGGAGAAAGCATGCTGTTCCCAACGATGCGAGTCCAGATTGTCCATGGCCCTGCGGCGCCCGGCGGCGCGGCAACCGACAAGGCCCTCGGCGACCTGCCGGAATGGAACCTGGACGATCTCTATCCCGGCATCGAATCGGCTCCGCTGCGAAGCGACCTCGAGCGCGCCTTCGCCGACGCCCAGGCCCTGGCCGAGCGGTATCGCGGCCAGCTCGCGGAGCTGGCCGCCCGGCCCGACGGCAGCGCCCTGCTGGGCGGCGCGGTCAAGGCTTATGAGGAGCTGAGCGATCTGCTAGGGCGGATCGGCGCCTATGCGGGGCTGATCTATTCCGGAGACACCACCGACCCGCAGCGCGCCAAGTTCTACGGCGACACGCAGGACAAGCTGAACGCCGCCATCACGGAGCTGCTGTTCTTCGAGCTCGAGCTCAACCGGATCGAGCCCGAACTGCTGGCCAAGGTCGCGAGCCAGCCGCCGCTCTCGCACTGGAAGCCGTGGCTCGACGATCTCTCGAAGGACAAGCCGCACCAGCTCGACGATCGGGTGGAGGCGTTGTTCCACGAGAAGTCGATGACCGGCGCTGCGGCCTGGAACCGCCTTTTCGACGAGACCATCGCCTCGCTACGCTTCGACGTCGACGGCGAGGAGCTGACGCTGGAGCGAACCCTCAACAAGCTTCAGGACGCGGATGGCGAGGCGCGCCGCAAGGCGGCGGAGGCGCTGAGCAAGGTCTTCCGCAAGGAGCTGCGCACCTTCGCGCTGATCACCAACACGCTCGCCAAGGACAAGGAAATCTCCGACCGCTGGCGCAAGTTCGACGATGTCGCGGATTCGCGCCATCTGGCGAATCGGGTCGAGCGTGAGGTGGTGGACGCGCTCGTTTCCGCGGTGCGCGAGGCCTATCCGCGTCTGTCACACCGCTATTATCGCCTCAAGGCCAGGTGGTTCGGGCGCGACTCGCTCGACTTCTGGGACCGCAACGCGCCGCTGCCGGAGGTCGAGCAGCGAACCATTCCCTGGAACGAGGCGCGCGACACCGTGCTCTCGGCCTATGGCGCCTTCTCGCCCAGGATGGCGGAGATCGCCAAGCGCTTCTTCGACGATCGCTGGATCGATGCGCCGCCGCGCCCCGGCAAGGCACCGGGCGCCTTCGCGCATCCCACCGTGCCCTCCGCGCACCCCTATGTGCTGCTGAACTACCAGGGCAAGCCGCGCGACGTGATGACGCTGGCACATGAGCTCGGCCATGGCGTCCACCAGGTCCTGGCCGCCCCGAACGGGGCGCTGATGGCGCCGACGCCGCTGACCTTGGCCGAAACGGCGAGCGTCTTCGGCGAGATGCTGACCTTCCGCCGCCTGCTCGACGGCACGACCGATCCGAAGCAGCGCAAGGCGATGCTGGCGGCGAAGGTCGAGGACATGATCAACACGGTCGTGCGCCAGATCGCCTTCTACTCGTTCGAACGCAAGGTTCACGAGGCCCGCCGCCAGGGCGAGCTCACCCCCGAGGCGCTGTGCGATCTGTGGATGAGCGTTCAGGCCGAGAGCCTGGGGCCGGCGATCCGGCTGTCGAGCGGCTACGAGCCGTTCTGGTGCTACATCCCGCACTTCATCCATTCGCCCTTCTACGTCTATGCCTACGCCTTCGGCGACTGCCTGGTGAATTCCCTCTACGGCGTCTACCAGCATGCCGCCGACGGCTTCCAGGACCGGTACTTCGCCCTGCTCGCGGCCGGCGGCAGCAAGCCCTATGGCGAGCTGCTGAAGCCCTTCGGCCTCGATGCCAGGGATCCCGGCTTCTGGCAGATCGGCCTGAAGATGATCGAGGGGATGATCGTCGAGCTGGAAGGGATGGAGTGAGGCGTACCCGCCCTTCTCTCCTTGCGCGAGAAGGGAAGGACGTTGCGGTTTCTCAGAACTGCACCCGCAAGCCCACCTGCGAGACATTGGCGGTGTAGTCGGCGCCTGGCGCCGTCGAATTCAGCCGCTCATGGGTGAAGCTCGCGCGGATCGCGAAGGTGCGGGTCAGCTTGTATTCCAGCCGCGCGCCGACGTTCATGTAGTCCTCGCGCAGGCCCTGGCCGTCATATTCGGTGCGGCTGAAATTGGTGAAGCCGGTGACGATGAGGTTGCGGCGCAGCGCATGCGCGACCTCCAGCGTCGCGCGCCGGACCGTGGTTCCGGATGAGCCGGCGATGGTGGTGTCGCCGAGTTCGGCGGTGCCGCGCAAGGTCACCGTGGTCAGCGGTGTCGGCGACCACAGGATCGAGGCGTCGCCGACGAAGCCGCGCAGATCCTTGAGCCGCGTATCCTCGTAGCGGCGGTTCTGGTAGCCGCCCGAGATTTCGCCCGTCAGTTGCCGGCTGATCTCGAAGGTCGAGCCGAGCTTGGCGGTGACGCCATCGGAAGAACGCATATAGCCGCCGCTGTCGATCTTTTCGTCGAAGTCGCGTCGGTCGATCTCCGCCTGGACGAAAGGCTTGATCCCGGGCGTGATCTCATAGGCCGCGCGCAGGCGCAGGCCGTAATCCACCATGTTCCGGTCCTTCTGGGACAGGACGGCGCCGTTGCTCAGCCTGGCGTCCTCGTAGTCGCTGCGGTCGACCGACCCTCGCAGGGTCAGTTGCAGCCGGTTGAAGTCATGGGTGACTCCGGCCGAACCGCCATACTGCCAGACCTGCGGACGACCCTGGACATTCGCGGTGAGGTCGGGCGAGCCGGGACGCTGGGTGTCGAGATTCAGCCGCGATTCGAGCAGGATGCGCGTGTCGCGCGTGGCGTCGAGCCGCAGGTCGAGATTGCCCTGGGCGTCGGGGCGGGAGGCTTCGTGGTTTCGGAAGAAATTGCTGTAGCCGCCGCGCAGCCGTCCGGTCAGCTCATGCGCGTTCCAGTCGGACTGGACGGCGAGCTCGCCTTCATAGCGGCTGAAGGCCGAGCCCTTGGCACCGAGCGTCGCGCTGCGCTGCGGATTCGTGTCGAAACCGAGGGAGGTCGTGATCGCCGGCTTCAGCGTCACGGAGCCGACGCGCAATCCCAGAGGCTCCCACGGGTCCTCGGCATTGGCCGCACGGCGGCGTGGCGGAGGCGGCGCGGCCGGTGGCGGGGGAGGCATCGTCGCGACGGTCGGTGGCGGCGGACGGAACTGGCGCTGCGTGACGCCGCGCAGCGCCGGAGCCTGGACCGGGTCGCTCGCCCGGGGCGGCTGGCGCGACGAGATGGCGGAGGCCTGCCCCTGCACGAGGGCCGCCGGGTCCCGGATCGCGAGCGGATCGGCCGAGGCCGGAGCGAGAGCGGGATCGGGCGGCGGCGGAGTCTGGGCGATGTAGTTCGGCGTCCCGGTCCGCAGGCCGCTGCGAGGCTGCTGCGCCTGCGCCGGCAGGCAGGCGAGCAGCGCCCCCGCCAGCGCGGAGCCGGTCATCAGCAGGATCTTCGCGCGGCCGGACACGGGCTTCGCTGACTCCAGGCGGCAACAGGACCTGCGCCCTCGGGAGGCGCATGGTTAATGGAGTTAGAACGGACAGGGTTAAGGAGGCGTCAACAGCCGGGCGAACCTCGGTCTCCGCGGTGGAACTCGCGCGCGGCTCCGTGCTAGAGCGCCGTCATGACCGACGACATCCGCGCCTCGGCGCTTCGCACCATCGCCACCGAACGAGCCGGCCTCGACACGCTTCATGGCGCGCTGGCCGATGGGCTCGGGCAGCCATTCGCCGCGGCGGTCGCGATGATCCTCGGCGCGAGCGGCCGCGTCGTCGTCTCCGGCATGGGCAAGTCCGGCCATGTCGGGCGCAAGCTCGCGGCGACGCTGGCCTCGACCGGCACGCCCGCGCATTTCGTCCACCCGGCCGAGGCCAGCCACGGCGATCTCGGCATGGTCAGGCCCGAGGACGTGGTGATCGCGCTGTCCTGGTCGGGCGAGACGGCCGAGCTTGCCGCCCTCGTCGGCTACACCCGCCGCTTCCGGGTCGGGCTGATCGCCTTCACCGCCAATGCCGAGAGCACGCTCGGCAAGGAGGCGGATATCGCGCTGATCCTGCCCCGGGCGATCGAGGCCTGCCCGAACGGACTCGCGCCCACGACCTCGACGACGATGCAGATCGCGCTCGGCGATGCGCTGGCTGTCGCGCTGCTGGAAGCGCGCGGCTTCTCGCGCCAGGATTTCTTCGTCTACCATCCCGGCGGCAAGCTCGGCGCGCAGCTCAAGACCGTCGAGAGCATCATGCATCGCGGCGCCGAGCTGCCGCTCATCGGTCTCGACAGCCTGCTGCCGGATGTCGTTGCGATGATCTCGGCCAAGGGCTTCGGCTGCGCGGTCGTGATGGATCTCGACGGCAAGCTCGCCGGTGTCGTCACCGATGGCGATCTGCGCCGCAAGGCGACGATGGGCGGCGGCGCCTCCCTCAGGGCGCGCGACATCATGACGGGCAATCCGCGCCGCGTCGGGCTCGACACGCTCGCCGTCGAGGCACTGGAGCTGGTCAATCGCAGCCGGATCACGGCGCTGATCGTGGTCGATGCCGCGGAACGGCCGGTCGGGCTCGTCCATGTCCACGATCTGCTGGCGATGGGCGTCGCCTGATCGGGCTTGCATCAGGCATCCAAGAGCCTATCTGAATCTCTAGTTTCTAGAGCTTTGGAGGCTGCGATGACGGTGGCAAGCGGGCTTGAGCGCGTCATGCCGATCGGGGCACTGGCGGAGCGGACCGGCGTCAAGGTCGAGACCATCCGCTATTACGAGCAGGTAGGGCTGTTGCCGCCGCCGGAGCGCTCCGAAGGCAACCAGCGCCGCTATGGCCGGCGCCATGCCGAGCGGCTCGCCTTCATCAAGCATGCGCGCGATCTCGGCTTCGCCGTCGACAGCATCCGCACGCTCCTCAGGCTCTCGGACACCCCTGGCATCGCCTGTGACGAGGCGCACGCGATCTCCGTCTCGCATCTCGAGGACGTGCGCGGCAAGATCGCGAAGCTGCGCTCGCTGGAGAAGGAGCTGGAGCGCATTGCAGCCACCTGCTCGGGCGGCGTCGCGGCCTGCGACTGCGCCATCATCGAGGCCTTGTCCGACCACGGCCAGTGCGATCATGCCCGGCATTGAGGCACGGTCGAAGCGGAAAGAGCGGATTGCCTCTCGTTTCCGCGCTGGAAAGGCTTAGATTGGGTGGGCGCTGGACGGCTTGGGGCCGTCCTGCCTCGGATTGGCAAGAGGGCGGGCTATGCCGGTATTGCAGGTGTCGGTGGGGCTCCGGCTTCGCAACGGGAACAAACCCCGATTCTGGTCGAGTCAGCGATTCGGCCTCGCTTCGTTCCAGAGTCGTTCTCACCCGACTCGGTCCTGATCCCAGCTCACGCACCCGTCCGGACGGCTCGCCTTCGCGCAGGGCCCGTGCCGCCCGGACGGACGATATGATCGGCCCTACGCTTTGCAGCTCTTTCGTTCGTTGCCTCCCGCCGCCCGCGCCAACAGCGTCACTGCGGTGCTTGGCCCCACCAATACCGGCAAGACCCACCTCGCCATCGAACGCATGGTCGCCCATCCCACCGGGATGATCGGCCTGCCGCTGCGCCTGCTTGCGCGAGAGGTCTATCAACGCGTGGTCGACAAGGTCGGGCCGCAGGCCGTGGCGCTCGTCACCGGCGAGGAGAAGATCAAGCCGGAGCGCCCGCGCTTCTGGGTCTGCACGGTGGAGGCGATGCCGCGCGATCTGGCGGTCGATTTCGTCGCCATCGACGAGATTCAGCTCGCGGCCGATCTCGATCGCGGCCACGTCTTCACCGACCGGCTGCTCAACCGGCGCGGTCGGGCCGAGACGATGCTGATCGGCGCGGCGACCATGCGCCCGCTGATCGAGCAGCTCATGCCGGGGGTGAACGTCGTCACCCGCCCGCGCCTCTCGCAGCTCACCTTCGCCGGCGACCGCAAGATCACCCGCCTGCCGCCGCGCTCCGCCATCGTCGCCTTCTCGGTCGAGGAGGTCTATGCCATCGCCGAACTGATCCGTCGGCAGAAGGGCGGCGCCGCCGTCGTGCTCGGCGCGCTCTCGCCCCGGACCCGCAACGCCCAGGTCGAGATCTACCAGTCCGGCGATGTCGATTATCTCGTCGCGACCGATGCGATCGGCATGGGGCTCAATCTCGACGTCGACCACATCGCCTTCGCGGCGGACAAGAAGTTCGACGGGCACCACTACCGCAAGCTCAATCCGGCCGAGTTCGGACAGATCGCCGGCCGGGCCGGGCGGCATCTGCGCGACGGCACCTTCGGCACCAGCGGGCGCTGCCCGCCCTTCGATGCGGAACTGGTCGAGGCGATCGAGAATCACCGTTTCGAGCCGATCCGCCAGATGCAGTGGCGCAATTCCGATCTGGATCTGCGCTCGATCGCGGGCCTGCTCGACACGCTGAATCGCCAGCCCTCCGAGCTGGGGCTGACGCGGGCGCTGATCGCCGAGGATATGACGACGCTGGAAGTGCTGGCTCGCGACCCGGACGTTGCAGCGCTGGCGCAGGGGCGCGCGGCCGTGGAGCGGCTCTGGGAGGTCTGCGGCCTGCCCGATTATCGCAAGATCTCGCCGATGCAGCACGCCGAGCTGGCGACGACGCTCTATCTGCGGCTGATGCGCCATGACCGGCTCGACGGCGACTGGTATGCGAGGCAGCTCGCCTCGCTCGATCGCACCGATGGCGAGATCGACACCCTCTCGGCCCGGATCGCGCAGGTCCGGACCTGGACCTATGTCGCCAATCGTCCGGACTGGTTGCCCGATCCTGAGCATTGGCAGGGCATGGCGCGTCTTGTAGAGGACAAGCTGTCGGACGCTCTGCATGAGCGCCTGGCCCACCGATTTGTCGATCGGCGCACCAGCGTGCTGATGCGCCGTTTGCGGGAGAATGCGATGTTGGAGGCTGAGGTCACCGCGACGGGCGACGTGCTCGTCGAGGGCCAGCATGTGGGGATGCTGCAGGGCTTCCGCTTCACGGCGGACCCGAAGGCGGGCGGGTCGGAGGTGAAGGCCCTCAACCTGGCGGCGATGAAGGCGCTCGGCGCCGAGATCGAATCGCGGGCGGCGCGCGTGGTGCTGGCGGCGGACGATGCCTTCATTCTTGCGCATGACGGGCTGGTGCGCTGGACCGGCGAGCCGGTGGCCCGTCTCGTCGCCGGCGAGAAGGTGCTGGAGCCGCGGCTTCGGCTGCTTGTCGAAGAGCACCTGACCGGCGCCGCGCGCGAGCAGGTCGAGGCGCGCCTCACTCTCTGGCTGAAGAATCACATCACGCGCCTTTTGGGCGCCATCCAGATCCTGGAAGCAGCCGAGAGCGCGACGGGAATCGCCCGCGGCATCGCCTATCAGGCGGCCGAGGCGCTCGGCGTGCTGGAGCGCGCCAAGGTCGGCGAGGAGATGAAGGCGCTCGACCAGGAGGGCCGTGCCGCGCTGCGCCAGCTCGGCATCCGCTTCGGCGCCTTCCATATCTACATGCCGGCCCTGCTGAAGCCGGCACCGCGTGCGCTCGCCGCACAGCTCTGGGCACTGAAGCATGGCGGGCCGGAGACGGCCGGGCTGGACGACATCGCTCATCTCGCCGCCTCGGGCCGCACTTCCTTCCCCGTCGACAAGGCCGTGCCGAAGGGGCTCTACCGGGCCGCCGGCTATCGCGTCTGCGGCGAGCGGGCGGTGCGCGTCGACATCCTCGAGCGCCTTGCCGACCTGATCCGCCCGGCCATCGCCTATCGCCCCGGTGTCACGCAAGGGGTGCCGCCCGCCGGCGCTGCCGACCAGGATGGCTTCGTCGCCACCGGCGCGATGACCTCGCTCGTCGGTTGCGCCGGCGACGACTTCGCCTCGATCCTGCGCTCGCTCGGCTATGTCTCGGTCAAGCGCCCGGGCCCCGCGATCACAGTGCCGCTGGCGCCGCCCCCGGCCGCGACCGAACCGGCCAAGCCCGTCGGCACGCAGGCGGAGCCGGCGGCCGCTGAAACTGCGGCCGTGGAGACGGCCGGCGAAGCCGTGGCCCATGAGGAGACTCAGGCCGAGACGCCTGCGGAACCGCCTGCTGCAGACGCGCTGAACGAAGGCGCTTTGCCGGAGGGCGAGGCGCCGGCCGTGCCGGCCGCTGCCGTCGAGACGGCCGATACCCCGATCCTGACGGAAGCCGAGCTCGAGCCGGCACGCGAGCCGGTGCCGGCCGACGCGCTGTCTGCCCTGCCGGCTGCGGAAGCCGAGAACGTCGAGACAGCGGCTGCGGAGGCACCAACGGCCGAGGCTGCACCGGCGGAGCCGGAGCTGATCGAGGTCTGGCGGCCGCATCGGCATCAGGGTGGACGCCGGCCCGAGCATGGCCAGCGCGGACGCCATGACGGCCAGCGCCGCGAGGGCGAGCGCCGCGGCGACCGTCCTCAGCGCGAGGGCCGCCCGGGCGGCCCGCGCCGCGATGCGCGGCCGGAGAATCGACCGGCCACCGCCACCGGAGAGGCAACCGCGACGCAACGCCAGGAACGCCCGCGCCGTGACGAACGCCCGCGGCACGAGGACCAGACCCGGCAGGGCAGGCCCGAGGGCGGCCGCGGCGCGCGGCCCGAGTTCAAGCGCGACGGCCGCCCCGGCGGGCCGCGCCGCGAGGAGCGGGGTGCCGAGCGCTTCCCGCAGCCGCAGCGCCAGCGCCCGGCCAATCGCGAGCCTGACCCCGATTCGCCCTTCGCCAAGCTGGCTGCGCTCAAGGCGCAGCTCGAGGGCAGCAAGAGCTAGGCTCCGGAGGGAGGCGCGGACCGCTTGCAGGAGCATCGTCAACGCCTCGACAAATGGCTTTGCTTCGCGCGCTTCGCCCGCACCCGGCCCGCCGCCGTGCGCCTGGTGGAGGACGGACATGTCCGGGTCGCAGGGCGGCGCGCCGGCAATCCGGCCCAGGGGCTCAAGCTCGGCGATGTCCTCACGCTCGCACTGCCCCACGCCACCGTCGTGGTCCGGGTGGTCGCCTTTGCCGAGCGCCGCGGCCCCTTCGCGACGGCTCGCCTGCTCTATGAAAGGCTGGACGACGGCGGTGACGATCCGTCGCTTGCCGCCGACGCGGACCACGACTAAACCCGGCTGCTCCAGCCTCCCGAGTCGGTATGCGACCCGGCGGCGAAGGAATTTCCCCGATCGGACGCCGGAGGAGCAGGGTCTTCTGCCAAAGCCGGTGAGAACGACCTTGAAACCTGCGCGCGTCAGAGGTTTATGAGGTTGCTTGGAAGCATTGGAAGGGCCGGCCCATGACCTATGTGGTCACCGAGAACTGCATCAAGTGCAAGTATATGGACTGCGTCGAGGTCTGCCCGGTCGACTGCTTCTACGAAGGCGAGAACATGCTCGTCATCCATCCCGATGAATGCATCGACTGCGGCGTCTGCGAGCCTGAATGCCCTGCCGAGGCGATCAAGCCCGACACCGAGCCTGGGCTTGAGAGTTGGCTCCAGCTCAACACGAAGTTCGCAGGCAGCTGGCCCAACATCACGCAGAAGAAGGAGCCGCCGGCGGACGCCAAGGCGTTCGACGGAGTCCCCGACAAGCTCGCCATGCTTTCGCCGGAACCCGGCGAGGGCGATTGAGCCGATCATCCCGCCGCAGCGCCGGGTCGACCGGAACCGGACTGACGTCCGGCGGCGGACGGCTGTCTGCGCTGACCTTTGATTCGGCGTGTTTTTTGTGCTATACGCAAGCTCAGTCGAATTCGTTCCGCATGCCCCTGCGAGGTTCCCACAAAACGGGGCATCCCCAGAGATGACGATCAGCATGAGACCCGGCGGCCAGTCGCCGGGGTGACCGTTGTTCGCGTTCGCGGGCGAGATGAACCAATCGACTGAGGGAGCGTGAAGCGCCGCGTCGTCGCGTCGCGTCAGGCAGTGTCTCCGGCCATCCGGACGGGGACGTATCATCGCGTGCCCGCCACGGCGGGCCGGTCAGGAGTCGTAACGGCATGTCCACTGTGAAGAAAGCTGCTGCGCGCCAGGGTTTCAAGACGGGCGAATACGTCGTCTATCCATCCCACGGCGTCGGCCAGATCACGGCGATCGAGGAGCAGGAAGTCGCCGGCTTCAAGCTCGAGCTGTTCGTGGTCAGCTTTTCCAAGGACAAGATGACGCTGCGCGTCCCCACCGCCAAGGCCGCCAGCGTCGGCCTGCGCAAGCTCGCCGATGCCGAGGCCGTCGCCAAGGCGTTGACGACGCTCACCGGCCGTGCGCGCATCAAGCGCACCATGTGGTCGCGCCGCGCGCAGGAATACGAGGCGAAGATCAATTCGGGCGATCTCGTCGCGATCGCCGAGGTGGTGCGCGACCTCTACCGCTCGGAGGCTCAGCCCGAGCAGTCCTATTCCGAGCGTCAGCTCTATGAAGCTGCGCTCGACCGCATGGTCCGCGAGATCGCCGTCGTCGACGACGTCACCGAAATCGAGGCCCTCAAGAAGATCGAAGGGCAGCTCGCCAAGTCGCCGCGCCGCACCGGCAAGGCCGAGGCGGCCGAGGCCGAGCTCGAGGGCGACAACGACGACCTGCAGGAAGAGGCGGCCTGAGCCGCTTCACCGGTCTATGACGATTGCGACCCGGCGGGCGACCGCCGGGTCTTTCTTTTGCCGCGCGTCGCCCGGCGGCCCGGGCGAGGCCAGCGAGCCGCGCCGCTATTCGCCGATGATCTTGTAGCGCTGGCCGGGCACCAGGGCGGCACCGCGATCGAGGCCGTTGAGGAGCTGGAACAGTTCGGCCGGCCGGTCCTGATCCGGCATGCGGGCGGCCATATCCGCAATCGTCTCGCCGGCCCCTGCGGTGACGATGCGGATGCGCAGGGGCTTGGCGGCCTGCGCCTCGGCCGGCGTCAGCACCTTGAAGCTTTCGACGATGCTGCGCATCTGCCGCTCCGGATCGCTGCTCCCGCGGGCCGCGAGGATGAAGCGGTAGACCCTGTCGCCCAGTTGCACGGCCGCCAGGCGAAAGATCCAGTCCGAACCCTTGCCATGGGCCGTGACCGCGGGCTGGCCACCCATCTCGGTCTTTTCGATCCCGGTCGTCTCAACCCCCTCGATCCAGCCGGCGGCGACGTAGGATTCGAGGCTTTGCTCGGGTTTGAGTTTCACCGAATCGAAGCGCAGCGCCTGCGCACCGTTGGCACTGACGCCGATGACCATGTCCTGCGCCGCCTCGAGGCTGAAGCCATCGGGCGCCGCGAAGGCGATGCGCAGCGCGCTGTTGACGTAGCGCCGCCCGCGCACGACCCCGTCGCGCGGGTCGTCGCCATAGGCCAGGCCGTCGATGGCACCGAGCCAGCGGCCCGCATCGTGCTCGCCGATTCCCGGCGCGGCGATCTGCCGGGCGGCGGCCGTGACCGCGGCGATGCGTTCCGGCGTCTGCGGATGGGTCGCGAGCATGTCGAGGCGCTTGTCGCCGGCGTTCTGCTGCTGGCCGCTGTCGCGGAAGGCGGTGTTGCGGCCGAGTGTCGCGAGGAACCGGCTGGCGCCATAGGGGTCGTAGCCGGCCCGTGCCAGGCTGGTGACGCTGATGCGGTCAGCCTCGAACTCCTGCTGGCGGGAGAAGCGCGCGAGCGACAGCTTCGAGCCCGCCATCACGGCCGCGCCCTGCGTCGGGTCCTTCAGCACCTGCGAGGCCACCTGGCTGACCAGGGCGGATTCCGCCTCCTTCTCGGCCCGCTGCACCGCATGCTGCGCCGTGACGTGGCCGATCTCGTGGGCCAGGACCGAGGCGATCTCGGAGGTGTCGTTGGCGAGCGCCAGCAGGCCCCGCGTGACGTAGAGCCGCCCGTTGGGCAGCGCGAAGGCGTTGACCGCCGGCGAGTTGAGGATGGTGATCTCGTAGCTGCCGATCTGGCCGGCGCTGGCCTTGGCCAGGCGCTGGACGATGTCCTCGAGCGCAGCACGCGTGGCCGGCGCCCGATACTCGCCTCCAAAGGCCGCGAGCAGGCGCTGGTGCTCCTGGTCGGAGGCGCGCTGCACCGCGCTGATCCGGGGCGCGATCTCGCCATCCTTGGCCGCGTCTCCCGGCAGCAGGGAGCTCTGCTCGCCGAGGCAACCGGCGAGCAGCAGCGCCGGCACGGCCAGTGCGGCCAGCCGTTTCCCTCTTCGCGCGAGCTGTATCCGCCAGGCTTCCCGCATCCGTCAGTCGATCAGTTCCACAGCGGCGCGCGAGGTGACCTCCAGCAACAATCCGTTGCGGCCTCCCAGCACGCCATAGGCGCGCAAGCGTTTACCGCCGAGCCCGGCTGCGGTCCAGCCTGCGTGCTTCAGTTCCCGCCAGAGCTTGCGCGACATGACGATCGAGGCCGCCTCCCCCCGACGGCGGGAAAAATTCAGGTAGGTGCGCTGGGAGCGCTCGCCGACCGACGCGACCCGGCCCTCCAGCATGACGTATCGTCCCTCCTGCTCCCTCACGGCGGCGGGATCATGGCCGTCGACGGCGGTCGAGGGCAAAGCTTGCGAGGCGGAGGTTAGCTTTGTCTGAACGTCGGATGCGCAGGCGGCCGCCCCGGCCTCGGGCATCGGCAGGGCCGCACCGCTCTTCTGAAGCAGCAGCCCGATGTCCTGGCGCCCGCCCTCCGGCGTCGTCGCGACGAAGAGCCGCGCGGGCCAGCGGCCCCAGCGATCCTTCTCGCCGGCGACGGCCAGCAGCAGCTCACGGCCGATGAAGGGGGCGAGCCCGGCCTTGAAGCGGGCGTCCTCGGCCGCGTCCTGGCGCGGCGCCAGCCCGACCAGGCGCAGGGCGCGGCCATCGGCCAGCAGCGGATCCCCTGCCCTGTCGAAGCCCGAGAGCCGCGCCGGAGCCGTGGCGGGAGGATCCTCGCGGCAGGGCTCGGCCGCGAAGGCCGCCGGCAGCGCCGGGCCCAGGACCGTCAGGGCGAGAAGAAGAGGCTTCACCGTCATCGCGATTATGCTACAGGAAGTGCCGTGCGTCCCGGTAGCTCAGCAGGATAGAGCAACGGTTTCCTAAACCGTAGGTCAGGGGTTCGAATCCCTTCCGGGACGCCATTCCGCGCCCTGCGCCGATCGGCCGTCGACTTTGCCGAAGGTGGCCGCGACCCGACGCGCCCGCCTCCCCCTTCAGAGGCGCCGCCGCGGAATCGCGCTCGCATAGGTATTGAGCGACTGCAAATGGCTGTCGGCGCGCTGCAGCGATTCCAGCGCAGCCGCACGGTCCTTGTTCGCCAGCAGCCCGCACAGCACCTCCGACACGGCCAGCGCCGGCGCCAGCGTATGGAAGAAGCTCCGGCTCTCGGTCGAGCAGAGGATGGCCTGGTCGGCGATGCCGACCAGCGGCGAGACTTCGCTGTCGGTGATCGCGACGATGCCGAGGCCCTTTTCCCGGGCGAGTTGCGCCAGTTCGAGGCTGTGGCGCGCATAGGGATTGATCGAGATCGCCAACAGCACGTCCTCGGCGGTAGCGCGGATCAGCCCATCGCCCATCGTATCGGCCGGACCGTCGAGATGAATGGTCTTCTCGCCGAGCAGCGCCATCACGTAATGGAAATGCCAGGCGACGGAATGGCAGGAGCGCAGGCCCAGCACGTAGATGCGGCGGGCCTGCGCCAGCCGTTCCGCCGCGGCCGAGATGCGTTCCAGCGCGGCCGGCTCCGATAGCCGGGCGATCTGGTTGGCGAGGCTCTGCAGCATTCGCCGCGAAAGCTGCGCCGCCGCCATGTCCTGCTCGCCCTCGCCGTGCTGCATCGCACGCGCCGCGAAGCCGTCGGCCCTGAGACGCAACGCCTCGGCGTGGTGAGCCCTGATGTCGTCATAGCCCGGCAGGTCGAGGAACTTGGCGAGACGCGTCATCGTCGAAGGCTGCACGCCGGCATTGCGTGACAATTCCCGCATCGACACCAGGGCGACCTCCTGGGGATGCTCGAGAATGTAGCGCGCGGCCTGCTGCAATTGCGGGGACATGTCGTCGAAGCGGCCGACAATGCGCTCGCGCAGGGGATCGTTCTGCAACATCTGAATCGCGCCTTTCCCGGACAGCCGGGACCATTCCTGCATCACGCGGAGATTTCAAACGCTTTTCGCAGCTCTCATAGCACGAGCCGGCACGCCGGCATCGACCCGTACGTTCGTTTCAGCGCAACACAATAAGATTCGATCGTATCTATTATTATATCTATAAAACAAATGTTGCATCGCCTCCTGCCCTGTGGCAAGCACCGTGCGACGGCGGCATCGATGCCTGCCCGATGCGGGATGCGCTGATGACCAGGATTCTCCATCGCTCCATCGGAGGCCGGCTGCCGCAGGCGGTCGCCGGGCAAGGCGTCTTCGTCACCGACAATGACGGGCGCAGCTATATCGACGGCTCGGGCGGCGCTGCCGTCTCCTGCCTCGGTCATGGTCATCCCGAGGTCATGGCGGCGATGCGTGCGCAGATGGATCGCATCGCCTATGCCCACACCTCCTTCTTCACCACCGATGTCGCCGAGGAATTGGCCGAGCGGCTGATCGATCTGGCGCCGGAGGGGCTCGATTACGTCTATCTCGTCTCCGGCGGCTCGGAGGCGGTCGAGGCGGCCATGAAGATGGCGCGGCAGTATTTCGTCGAGATCGGCCAGCCGCAGCGCCGGCATTTCATCGCGCGCCGGCAGAGCTACCACGGCAACACGCTGGGCGCGCTGGCGGCCGGCGGCAATGCCTGGCGGCGGGCGCAGTTCCAGCCGATCCTGCCTGAGACCCATCATGTCTCGCCCTGCTACGCCTATCGCGACCAGAAGGACGGCGAGACGCCGGAAGCCTATGCCGCCCGCCTCGCCGACGAGCTGGAAGCCAAGATCCTGGAGCTTGGTGCCGAAGAGGTCATCGCCTTCATCGCCGAGCCGGTGGTCGGCGCGACGCTCGGCGCGGTCGGTCCGGTCGCGGACTACTTCGCCCGCATCCGCCGCATCTGCGACAAATACGGCGTGCTGCTGATCCTCGACGAGGTGATGTGCGGCATGGGCCGCACCGGCACGATGTTCGCCTGCGAGCAGGAGGGCATCTCGCCCGATCTCGTCACCATCGCCAAGGGCCTCGGCGGCGGCTACCAGCCGATCGGCGCGGTGCTGCTCTCGGAGACGATCTACCGCGCCTTCGCCGAAGGCTCCGGGCTGTTCCAGCACGGCCATACCTATATCTGCCACCCCGTGGCGGCAGCCGCAGCCAACAAGGTCGTCGAGCTGATCTCGCAGCCGGAAATGCTGGCGAATGTGCGCTTGATGGGCGAGCGCCTGCAGGCCGGCCTCGATGCCCGGCTCGGCCAGTCGCCTCATGTCGGCGACATCCGCGGACGCGGGCTCTTTCGCGGCATCGAGATCGTCGCGGACAAGGAAACCAAGGCGCCCTTCGATCCGGCGCTCAGGGTGCACGCCCGGATCAAGAAGGAAGCGATGGCGCGCGGCCTGATGAGCTACCCGATGGGCGGCACCATCGACGGGCGCCTCGGCGACCATGTGTTGCTGGCGCCGCCCTATATCGTCGGGCCCGACGAGATAGACCAGATCGTCGAGCGCATCGGCGGCGCGATCGACGCCGCGATCAAGGGCTGACGGCCGCGATGGCTCCGCGCATCGCCTTCGCCGGCTTCAATCTCGAATCGGTTACGGCCGTTCCGCAGATCGTGGAGCTCGCGGAGTTCGAGCGCGTCTGCCTGCGCGGGGCGGCGCTGACGGAGCGCTTTCGCGGCACCAATACGGTTCCCGGCGGCTGCCTGAAGATCTGCGAGGCGGACGGCGCGGAGTTCGTGCCGCTGTTCCACACGCTGCTCGGCGCGCTCGGCCCGGCGGCCGACGCGGCGGTCGAACACTATACGAGCGAAATCGTCGAGGGGCTGGGCAAGAGCGGCCCGCTCGACGGCGTCATCCTGTTCCTCCACGGCGCCTGCTGGGCCGCAGCCTACGCGGATGTCGAGCGGCACGTCATCGACGCCGTACGGGCGGCCTTTCCGGCACTGCCGATCACTGTTGCGCTCGACTATCACGGCAATATCGATCGCGAGACGCTGCGCGGCGCCGACATCGCCGTCGCCTATCGTCACTCGCCGCATATCGACATGGGCGAGACCGGCGAGCGGGCGGCCCGCGCCCTGCTGCGGTTCCTGCGCGAAGGGCGTCGGCCGGGTCTCGCGGTGGCGCGGCCTGATGTCGTCATCCCCTCGATCATGTCGGCGACGGCGCTCGAGCCTTTGGTTTCGATCATCGCCGAGGCGCGCGCGACCGAGGCGACCGGCGATTGCGACATCTCGGTCATGGCCGGCTTCTCCTATGCCGACAGCGCCAATACCGGGATGTCGGTGATCTGCCTGGACTGGGGCGGGCAGGAAGCGGCCGAAGCCAAGGCGCAGGCCTTTTCCGACCGGCTGCGCGCGAAGCGCCGCGCGATCGCGAGCGCCATCCCGATCCTGAGCGTCGAGGCAGCCCTGGCCGATATCGAGCGCAAGCCCGCGACGGGCCGGCCGATCGTGCTGCTCGAGCATGCCGACCGGATGAACGATTCCACCCATCTGCTGCGGGCTTTGCTCGGCCGCGATGTCGGGCGGGTCAACGTGCCCTTCCTGCTCGATCCCGAAACCGCGGCGCAGGCCCATGCAGCAGGCGAAGGCGCCGAGATCAACGTCTCGCTCGCCGGCAGGACGGCGCCGGAGACCGGCGGGCCGGTCGAGGCCGTGGCACGGGTCATCTGGTCGGGGCCGAAATCCTTCACTGTTTCCGGGCGCTACCAGCGCGGTTCCTTCGTCGATCTGGGCCTCACGGCGCTGCTTCAGATCGGCGCGATCCGGGTCTCGGTGGTCTCGCATTTCGCCTTCGCGGTCGATGGCGACCCCTTCTACATCTTCGGCGAGCGGCCGGAGGATTACGACGTCATCCTGCTGCGCTCGAAAACCCATTTCCGCGATTTCTACGAGCCGCTGGCCGATCGCATCCTCGTGGTCGACACGCCCGATCTCGGCCCTGCCGATGTGCGCCTGATCCCGTACCGCCAGCTCGATACCGCCAAGGCCTATCCGTGGAGCGACGCTCCCGCCTGACGACGCTCGACCCATCCAGGTAACCAAAAACGAGGGGATAACAATGACGTTTCGGTTCAGGACTTTCGGGGCTGCCGCGCTGGTCGCCGGCTCCCTTTACGCCATGCCGGCCTTTGCCGAGACGGTCCTCAACGCCGTGATGCAAGCGCCGCTGAGGACGCTCGACCCGATCCTCAGCACCGCGCAGATCGTGCGTACGCACGGCTTCATGGTGTTCGACACGCTGCTCGGCATGGACGCCAAGTACAATCCGCAACCGCAAATGGCGGACTATGCCGTCTCGTCCGACAAGCTGACCTACACCTTCACCCTGCGCGACGGGCTGAAATGGCATGACGGCACGCCGGTGAAGGCCGAGGATTGCGTCGCCTCGCTCAAGCGCTGGGCCGCCAATGACGGCGCCGGCCGCACGATGATGACTTACGTCGCTTCAATCGAGGCGACCTCCGACAAGGTGCTGGTAATCAAGCTGTCCAAACCTTTCGGGCAGGTGCTGGAGCTGCTGGCCAAGCCCTCGCCGGTGCCGCCCTTCATGATGCCGAAGCGGCTCGCCGAGACGCCCGCCGGCAAGCAGGTCACCGAGATGATCGGCTCCGGCCCGTTCAAGTTCGTCGCCGACCAGTACCGGCCGGGCGACCAGGCCGTCTACGTCAAGAACCCCGACTACAAGCCGCGCTCCGAGCCGATGAGCTGGACCGCCGGCGGAAAGGTCGTGAATGTCGACAAGGTCGTCTGGAAGGCGATGCCGGACATGCAGACCTCGATCAACGCCCTGCAATCCGGCGATGTCGACCTGATCGAGCAGGTGACGATCGACCTTCTGCCGCTGCTCAAGGCCAATGACGAGATCAAGACCGGCGCCATCAATGCGCTGGGCAGCCAGGTGACCGGCCGCTTCAACCATCGCCTGCCGCCCTTCGACAATCTGAAGGTGCGCCAGGCGGCGATGTATGCGCTGGACCAGGAGCAGCTGATGCAGACCGCGATCGGCGACAGCCAGTATTACAAGCTCTGCGCCTCGGTTTACGGCTGCGACGTGCCGCTCGCCTCCGATGCCGGCGCGGAGTATCTCAAGGGCAGCGCCAAGGAGCGCATGGCCAAGGCCAAGGAGCTGCTCAAGGCCTCCGGCTATGACGGCACGCCGGTCCTGATGATGCAGCCGACCGACCTGACCATCCTCTCGACCCAGCCGATCGTCGCGGCCGAGCGCCTGCGCGAAGCCGGCTTCAAGGTCGATGTCGCCTCGATGGACTGGGCGACGCTGCAGTCGCGCAAGAACGGCTGGCAGCCGGTGGCGCAGGGCGGCTGGAACATGTTCTTCACCTATTGGGGCGTCGCGGGCATCTGGAATCCGACGGTCCATGCGCTGCTCGACGGCTCCGGCAAGGACAGCGCCTGGGCCGGCTGGCCGAAAGACGCCCGGATCGAAGAGCTGCGCCACGCCTATCTCAGCGCCGCGACCACCGACGAGCAGAAGAAGATCGCCCGCGAGATCCAGCAGATCGCCTACGACCAGGGCTTCTACTTCAATGCCGGCGAGTTCCAGTCGGTCGCCGCCTGGAGCGCCAAGCTGAAGAACCTTCAGCCTGGCCCGCTCACCTTGTTCTGGGGCGTGAGCAAGTAAGGCCCGCGTGGCGGATGGCGGCATGGTCGCCATCCCTTCTCCGCGGCCGGCATCGTTTTCGGCATCGGCCTTCGAGCCGGTGCCCAGCGCGTGGTGCACCATATGGCTTCCTACTTCCTGCGCAGGCTGGCCATGGCGATCCCCGTCATGTTCTTCGTGGCGCTGTTCGTCTTCCTGCTGCTGCGCCTGACGCCGGGCGACCCTGCGCAGGCCATCGCCGGCGACCAGGCGACGCCGGCACAGCTCGCCGCCATCCGCGAGAATCTCGGCCTCGACAAGCCGCTCGCCGGCCAGTTCGCCACCTGGCTCGCCGACATGGCCGGTGGTGATTTCGGCCATTCGCTGATCTCGCAGCGCCCGGTGCTGGAGATGATCGGCCAGCGCGTCGGGCCGACGCTGGCGCTAGCCGTCATGGCGATGATCTTCACCGTGGTGATCTCGCTGCCGCTCGGCGTGCTCGCCGCCTGGCGCCATGGCGGCATGGTCGACCGCTTCGTCATGGCGCTCTCGGTGGTCGGCTTCTCCGTGCCGATCTTCGTGATCGGCTATGTGCTGATCGCCGTCTTCGCCGTCGACCTGAAATGGTTTCCCGTGCAGGGCTACAAGCCGCTGGCCGAGGGTCTCGGCCCGTTCCTCCACCGCATCCTGCTGCCGGGGCTGGCGCTCTCCTCCTTCTATGTCGCGCTGGTCTCGCGGATGACGCGCGCCTCGATGCTCGAGGTGCTGCGCGAGGATTATGTCCGCACCGCCCGCGCCAAGGGGCTGGGCGAGCGCATCGTCCTGTTCCGCCACGCGCTGCGCAACGCCGCGATCCCGATCCTCACCGTGATCGGCACGGGCTTCGCCATGATGGTCTCCGGCGTCGTGGTCACCGAGACGGTCTTCAACATTCCCGGCCTCGGGCGGCTGGTCGTCGACGGCGTGCTCGCCCGCGACTATCCGCTGATCCAGACGATCATCCTGCTGACGGCCGGCACCTATGTGCTGATCAACCTGCTGATCGACCTTTCCTATGCGCTGAGCGACCCGAGGATCCGCTACCAATGAGCGCTTCATCGAACCCGGTGCAGGGCGGGCTGCCGCGCCGCCGCCTGCTCAAGAACCCGCCGCACTGGACGACGGTGCTCGCCGTCCTCGTCCTCCTGGCCATCGTCGCGATGGCTGTCTTCGCACCGCTCCTCGCCAATTTCGAGCCGACCAAGCTCAATGCGGCGATGCGGCTCAAGCCTTCCTCGAACATCTACTGGCTGGGCACGGACTCGTTCGGCCGGGACCTCTATTCGCGCGTGGTCTATGGCGCGCGGGTCTCGCTGCTGGTCGGCGCGGGCGTCGCAGCGGGCGCGATCCTGATCGGCCTGCCGCTCGGTCTGATCGCCGGCTGGTACCGGGCCATCGATGGCGTGCTGATGCGGATGATGGACGGGCTGATGGCGATCCCCGGCATCCTGCTCGCCATCGCCATCGTCGCGCTCGTCCGCGGCGGGCTCCTCACCGTCATCATCGCGATCATGATCCCGGCGATCCCGCAGGTGGTGCGGCTGGTCCGGGCGCGCGTCATCGCGGCGCGCGAGGAGACCTATGTCGATGCGGCGATGCTGCTCGGCACGCCCCCGGCCAAGCTGATCTGGAAGCACCTGCTGCCGACGACGATCGCGCCGCTGATCGTGCAGGGCACCTATATGTATGCCTCCGCCATCCTGACCGAAGCTGCGCTCTCCTTCCTCGGCGTCGGCATCGGCACGGAGATCCCGAGCTGGGGCAACATCATGGCCGAGGGGCGGCTCTATTTCGCGATCAATCACTGGCTGGTGTTCTGGCCGGCGATCGTGCTGTCGGCCTGCATCCTGTCGATCAACCTGCTCGGCGACGCGCTGCGCGACCGGCTCGATCCGAAGATGCAGGGGAGGGCCCCGTGACAGAAACCACCGCTCCCACCCCGCCCGTGCTCTCGATCCGCGACCTCAAGGTCGCGACGCGCGGGCGCGAGCCTTCCGAGATTCTCAAGGGCATCAGCTTCGACATCCAGCCCGGCGAGACGCTCTGCCTCGTCGGCGAATCCGGCTCGGGCAAGTCGGTGACCTCGCTGGTGGCGATGGACCTCTTGCCGCGCGACGAATTGCGGACGACCGGCGGCACGGTCCTGCTCAACGGCGAGGACATCCTCACCGCGACGCCGTCCCGGACCAAGGCGCTGCGCGGCGCCGAGATGGCGATGATCTTCCAGGAGCCGATGACGGCGCTGAACCCGGTACTGACCATCGGGCTGCAGATGGACGAGGTCTATTGGGCGCACACGAAGATGCGTCCGAAGGAACGTAAGGAAGCCGCGCTCGCCGCCTTCGAGGCAGTGCATCTGCCCGATCCGGCACGGATCTATGACAGCTACCCCCACCAGCTCTCCGGCGGCCAGCGCCAGCGTGTGATGATCGCGATGGCCTTGGCGCTGAAGCCGAAGCTGCTGATCGCCGACGAGCCGACCACGGCGCTCGACGTCACCACGCAGAAGCAGATCCTCGGCCTGATCCGCGAATTGCAGGACAAGCAGAACACCGCCGTCCTGTTCATCACCCACGACATGGGCGTGGTCGTCGACATCGCCGACCGGGTCTGCGTAATGCGTCGCGGCGAGATCGTCGAGACCGGTCCGGTCGAGCAGGTGCTGAGCCGGCCGCGCGAGGGCTACACGCGTGACCTGCTGCAAGCCGTGCCGTCGCTGGTCCCGCGCGCGCCGCGCGTCGGGGCGAAGGAAGCGGAGGCCGTCGTCGAGATCCGCAACCTCGAAAAGACCTTCAGCTTCGGCTCCCTGCTCGGCAAGCTCATGGGTCGGGATATCCGTACCGTGCGCGCCGTGAAAGATGTCAGCCTCCGGCTGGAACGCGGGCGCACGCTCGGCATCGTCGGCGAAAGCGGTTCGGGCAAGTCGACGGTCGCCCGCTGCCTGCTTCGGTTGGAGCACCCCACCGGCGGCGAGATCCGGGTCAACGGCCAGGACATCGCGCCGCTTCAGGGCCAGGCGGCGCTGGCACCGGCGCGGCGACGCGTGCAGATGGTGTTCCAGGACCCGAACCGCTCGCTCAATCCGCGCCTGCGCATCGGCGAGAGCCTGATCGAGGGGCCTTTGAATCTGGGTGAGGACCGCGCCGCGGCGCTGCATCGCGCCGGCGAGCTGATCGAGGTGGTCGGCCTGCCCAGCACCAGCCTCGGCCGCTTCCCGCATCAGTTCTCCGGCGGCCAGCGCCAGCGTATCGCGATCGCGCGTGCCTTGATGATGGAGCCCGAGGTCATCGTCGCGGATGAGGCCGTCTCGGCGCTCGACGTTTCCGTGCAGGCGCAGGTGCTCGACCTCCTTGCCGAGATCCAGGAGCGGCGCAACCTCGCCGTGCTGTTCATCACGCACGACCTACGCGTCGCCGCCCAGATCTGTGACGAGGTGATGGTGATGCAGCGTGGCCGCGTCGTCGAGAACGGCCCCGCCGCCGAGGTGCTGGCCAACCCGCGCCATGAGTATACACAAGCCTTGATCAACGCGGCGCCAGGGCGGGACTGGGATTTCACCGCCGGGCGCCGCATCGCCGGAGCCGACGCATGATATCCGCCAGCCTCGTCCAGCTCGACGTGCAGTCTTTGGCGCCGGCCGAGAACTTGCGGCGCATCCACGAGTTCGTTGCCGCGGAAGCGGCCCGAGGCGCCCAGCTCATCCTGTTCCCGGAACTGTCCAATACAGGCTATGTCGAGCCGCTCGTGCCGGGCGGTCCACTGGTCAGCGAGGTGCCGCATTTCGGCGCCGCGCTCTACGAGGCCTGCGCCGCGCCGGATGGCGAGGAGATCAAGGCGCTGGTCGCGCTCGCGGCGAAGCATCGCGTGCATCTCGTGATCGGGCTCGGCCTGCGCGACGGTCTGCGCGCGGGCGTGATGCGCAACGCCTCGCTGCTGATCGGGCCGGAGGGCGTGCTGGGCGACTACACCAAGATCCACCAGTGGCAGAACGAGAAGCTGTTCTTCACCGGCGGCGACAGCATCGATACCTACCCGGTCTTCGGCACACGGCTCGGCATGCAGATTTGCTACGATATCCGTTTCCCCGAGATCACCCGCATTCTGGCCCTGCAAGGCGCGAGCATCGTCACTTCGGTCTGGGCCTCCTTCGGCGCCGAAGACGCGACGGTGACCGACGAGGGGCTCTTCATCCACCGCGCCTATACGCGCGCGACCGAGAACGGCGTCTTCTTCCTGAGCTGCAACCGCAGCGGCAGCCGTGGCGGGCAGCGCTTCTTCGGGCGCTCCTGCGCGGTCGGGCCGGATGGCAAACTGCTCGGCGCGCTCGACCACGACCGCGAGGACGTGTTGCGGGTCGAGATCGACCTGGCCGAAATCGCGCGCTATCGCAGCTTCACGGGCATCTGGGCCGACCGGGCCCCCGCGCTCTACGCCAAATACCTGAACAGCTGAGCTCCGCGAGGCATCCGATGACGACCTCTCCCTGCCCGCCGATCAGCGACGCCGACTGGCCTCAGGCCATCGCCGGGATGAAGGACGGCTTCGCGGGCGCGCTCAATGTCTATCGCACGATGGCGCATCACCCTGCCCTGCTCCAGGCCTGGGCGCCGCTGCGCCAGCACATCGTCAAGGATAGCGCGCTCGGGCCGGTGCGCTCGGAGGTGGTGATCCTGCGCGCCGCCCATCGCATGGGCTCGCCCTATGAATGGGCGCATCATGTCAGCCGGGCGCGGGTGCTCGGCATCAGCGACGCCCGCATCGCCGCGCTGCGCGGCATGCCGGAGGGAGAGGATGGGCTGATCGCGCGCGCCGTCGATGCGCTCTTCGACGACAGGTGCCTGTCCTCCGCCCTCGAAGCCGAGCTCGCCGCGGCGCTCGGGCGCGAGGGGGTGTTCGACCTGATCGCGACGGTCGGCTTCTATTCGGTGCTCGGCTACATCCTGATGACCTACGACACGCCGATCGAACCGGCTGTCGCGGCGGAAATGACGGACCGGCCCCTCGCTGCGGACTGAAGCCGGCCGCTCTCTCAGGCCTTCAGATGGAACGTCACCAGCACGGTGATCTCGGCGCCATCCGGCAGCGTCGCGGCGACGCGCAGGAAATTGCCGAAATGGCTCAGGCGCTGGAAGGTGACGGCGTCCTTCGCCGACGGCAGTTCGAACTCCGAACCCTCGTGACACCAATGCATGCCGTCGGCGGAAATCTCGATCCGCGCCTTCGGCAATGGCCCCTTCGGCTGCTTCAGCGCTCGAACGAAAACGATCGCTTCCTTCGCCCAGCCGGCCTCGTACGGCTCGGTCGCGCTGGTGCCGGTCCAGCTTTCGTTGCGGGCGACGACGGCGGTCAGGTTCTCGGGCAGCATCAGAAATCCCCCGACAGGCAGACGGAGTCGAGATAGGCGAAGGCGCGCTTGTCGGTGTCGGTCTCGGCGAAGAAGGCGAGATTCAGCATGCACCACAGGTTCTTCATCGCGGGGATGCGGATGCAGTCGTAACCGTCCATGGCGAAGACCCGATCGTTGACCTGGAAGCGCGTCGCCTGCATCGCCGCGAGGTCGAAATCGAAGCGCAGATAGTGCCAGTTCACCTTGGTCGGAATCTCGTTGTAGCAGAGCCTTTGCTCGCCGCCGGGCAGGTCCTCCCAGTCATCGGGAGCGAGATGGTAATGCGTGATCGTCTTGCCGGCGGTGCCGATCGGCTTAATCGGCGTCGTCCTGCGCTTGAACTGCCATTTCTGGATGTGCTGCCCGTCCTGCGCGTTGAGGAAGCGCAAATGCGGCATCACCCGGTCACCCGGCCCTGAGGTGTCGCCGATCTGGAGATCGTAGAGGAAGCCGAAGGAGCGGATATCGGTCTCCGAGAGCGCGAGCTCCGTCGCCTCCGGCTTGAAGGTGAAATAGGCCTCCAGCCGGATCGGCCCGGCCTTGCGGAAGGTCAGCCGCTTGATCGCGACATTCTGTGCGCCTTTCCTCGGCCGCGTCGCGATCTTCAGCGCATAGGAGCCGTCGACGCCGCCATGCGAGCCGAAATCCCAGTTCGGCAGGGTCGAGAGCATGGCGTGGCTGTGCTGGGCATAGCCCGGCAGCATCGCGTCGAGCGTATCCTCGTAATTGCCGACGAGCTGGGTCCAGCCGCACATGCCGCGGTCGAAATCGTCGAGGCAGATGATGCGCGGCAGCGGGTCGAAGCGGCTGAGTTGCGGGTCGCTCTCGCGGATGGCGCGTCTGAGATCGTCGAGCCGGGAATCTGATGCATTCATGGCGATTATCCCTTCACCGCGCCGGCGGTGAGCCCGGCCACGAGATGCTTCTGCATGAGGATGACGAAGGCGAGCACCGGCACGAGCTGCACGGTGGAAGCCGCGAAGAGCACGCCCCACTCGACGCCCTCGACGGCGCCGATCATCTCGGAGATCACCAGCGGCGCCGTCTTGGCCTTGGTCGTCGTGAAGATGAAGGCGAAGAGGAACTCGTTCCAGGCGTAGACGATGACGAAGACCGAGACCGCCAGCATTCCCTGCGCCGCCATCGGCAGGATGATCCGGGCGATGATCTGCATCTGCGAGGCCCCGTCGACCATCGCGGCTTCGTCGAGCTCGCGCGGGATCTGGTCGATGAAGGTGCGCATCACCACCGTGCCGAGCGAGACGAAGAAGGTGGCGTAGAGCAGGATCAGGATGAAATGCGTGTCGTTGAGGCCGAGCCAGTTCACCACCGGGAAGAGCGGCAGCGTGATCACGATCGGCGGGATCAGGCGGATGAAGATCAGGAAGAACGCCGAGGCCTGCAGGCCGCGCGAGGCGAAGCGCGAATAGGCGAAGCCGGCAAGCAGGGAGACGCCGACGGCGAGCAGTGTCGCGCCGACGGTGACGAGGAAGCTGTTCCACAGGCCGAAGAAGAAATCGCCCCAGCGGTTCCAGAGGGCCTCATAGTTCGCCAATGTCGGCGCGAAGGAGAATGCGCCCGTCGGCGAGAAGATGTCGCGATCGGCCTTGAAGGAGGATAGCGCGATCAGCCCGATCGGCACGAGCGACCAGGCGACGACCGCGAGCACGCCGACGAGCTTCAGGAGATGACGAACAAGCCTAGGCACGCGCGAACATCTCCCGGTAGAGCCGGCGCAGATAGAACAACGCGAGCAGGAGCGAGGCGAGCACCAGAAGCCAGCCGGTGGCGGCAGCCGAGCCGAAGGCGTTGTAGCGGAAGGCTTCGAGATAGAGATAGACCGCCATCACTTCGGTCGAACGCGCCGGTCCGCCCCCGGTCATCAGCCAGACCTCGGAGAACAGCCGGAAGGCGAAGATGTAGCGGAACAGGGCGGCGATCAGCAGAGCCGGCATCAGCAGCGGCAAGGTCACGCGCCGGAACGAGGTCCAGGCCGAGGCGCCGTCGATCGAGGCGGCCTCATAGAGATCGCCGGGGATCGAAAGCCGCGCCGCGTACAGGATGATGAAAGAGAACGGCAGGTGCAGCCAGATCGAGAGCAGGCTGACCATGGCGAGGCCGTGGCTCGGGTTCACCGCCCATTCGATCGGCGGCAGGCCGATCGTGGCGAGAAGCCGGCTCATCATCCCGACATCGGGCTCGAACAGGTAGCGCCACATCACCACCGCCGAGACCTCGCTGACGGCATAGGGGGCGAGCACGATCGCAAGCAGGAGAGGGCGGAACGGCACGCCCGAAGCAAAGAACAGCGCCATGCCGAGCCCGATCAGCAATTCGACATGCACGACGATGGCGACGACGATGACGGTGTTGAGCAGCGCCTTCCAGAAATACGGATCGCCCAGCACCTTCGCGTAATTGGCGAGGCCGACGAATGTCGCCGCCTGGCCGAAGGAGGATTGATTGAGGCTGAGCCAGAACACATAGATCGCCGGCAGGAAGATGATGCCGCCGATCATCAATTGGACCGGCGTGACCAGCGCTATGGCGGAAAGGGGCGTGCGGGTGGTCATCAGGCGATCCTGAAGCGCGCCAGCGCCTCGCGATCGATCTCGATACCCAGCCCCGGCCCCTGCGGGATGGCGAGCTTGCCCTCGACGAGTTGAGAGCCTTCGCCGACGAGCGGCTGCGTGAAAGCGTCGCGCAGCGGGTTCTCGTAGACCATGCATTCGAAGGTGCGGAAGCTCTCCGCCGCTGCGGCGAGCTGCAGGCTCGCGGCGACGCAGATCGCGCCGGACCAGCCGACATGCGGTGCGTAGGCCGTGTTGAAAGCCGCGGCGAGCTCGGCGATGCGCCAGGTCTCGGTGATACCGCCGGAGCGCGTCACGTCAGGCTGGATCAGGCCGAGCGAACGGTCCTGCAGCATGGTCAGCGCCTCGCCCGCGACGAAATCGCTCTCGCCGGCCGCGAGCCGGATCGGCAGATGCTGCGCCAGGCGCCGATAACCCTCGCGGTCATGGGGCGCGATCGGCTCCTCGAAGAAGCCGTAGCCGAGATCGGCCAGCGCCCGCCCGACGATCATCGCGTCGTCGACATCATAGGCCCAGTTCGCATCGACATAGAGCGCGATCTCGTCACCGGCGAGCCGGCGGACGAGCTTGGCACGCGCCACCGCGTCGCGCAGCGGATGGCCGAGCTTGACCTTGATCTCGCGGAACCCCGCCTTCAGCACCGCCGCGACCTCGGCCTCGACCGTGGCATCGTCGAGCCAATTGATCGAGGAGGCATAGGCCGCCACCTCCTTGCGCCCCATGCCGCCGAGCAGGCGATGGATCGGCTGGCCTGCCTGCCTCCCCGCGATGTCCCAGAGCGCGATATCGACCGCTGCGATCGCCTCGACGACCTGCCCGCCCGGCCGCCCCGAAAGCGACGCGCGCATCGCCTTCCACAGTGCGCGCCTATCCCCAGCATCGCGCCCGATCAGGCGCGGCACCAGCGCGTCCTCGGTGAAGCGTGCATAACCGGCCGCGCCGCGCCGGCACAGCCCCTCGCCGAAGCCGATCGTGCCGTCCTCGGTCTCGACCTCGACCACGACCAGCTCGATCGCCGGATAGTCGCCCTGCGAGGTCCTCTGGACCTTGGGGAGCGTCGCCCGCAGCGGGTGGACGTCAATCCTGGCGATGCGGCTGGCCGACATGCGGCTTGGCCCTCCCGAGTCGTGTCGCTGAACGACATCTGCTTATCTGATATGTTGAACAGTTGCCAAGGAACGCGGCATCTGTCAATGATCACAACCGGAGGATTTTGATGAGCGATCTCGCCCGTTCCGTGCTGGATGCAGACGACCCTTTCGCGGGCGGCGATGTGGTGCCGATGCGTCTCGGCGATGCGGTGATCCAGCGCATCACCCAGGCGATCCATGAGGGGCGTCTCAAGCCGGGCGATTCCCTGCCGTCGGAATCGCGCATCGCCGCCTCCTTCGGCGTCAGCAAGCCGATCGCGCGCGAGGCCATCCGCCAGCTCGCGGCGATGGGCGTCGTCCATATCCAGCAGGGCAAGCCGACGCGGGTGCAGGCGCTCGATGCCGCCCCCCTCGACCGCTTCTACCGCTTCGCCGTACGCGGTCGCGCCAATGGCCTGACCGAAGCGGTGGAGCTGCGCCGCATCCTCGAGCCGCCGATCGCAGCCCACAGCGCCGAGCGCCGCTCGGCCGAGGACATCGAGAAGCTCGACCTCATCCTCGCCCGGATGGAGGATGCGCTGGGCCACGTGCCGCGCTGGATCGAGGCCGACCTGGATTTCCACGAGGCCGTCGCCGCCGCCTCCGGCAACCGCCTGCTCGACTTCCAGATCCGGGGCCTCAGGCCGGTCATCCGCGAGGTGATGGAAATCTTCAACTCGCGGGAGGCGCGCGGGCCGGACGACTGGCAGCGCACCTTCGAGCGCCATGTCCGCGTCGTCGCGGCGATCAAGGCGAGCGACCCGGCGGCAGCCTCGGCCGCCATGAACAAGCATTTCGAAGCGGCAGAAGCCGCCATCGCGGAACTCGCGAGCCACAGGGAGGATCATCATGAGCCAAGGGGCGACACTCGATCGTAGGCAATTCGGCGCCGGTATCATCGGACTGAGCTTCGCCGGGCTGGGCAGCGCGGCGCACGCGCAGAGCGGGCCATTCAACGTCTTCACCCACCGCGTCATGCAGACGGTCTCGACCGGTGCGCAGGGCGGCGACATCACCAGGGACTGGGCGCAGAAGAACGGCGTCACCGTCCAGTGGACGACCTTCGACACCGGACCGCTGCAGGAGCGCCTGTTCCGCGAGGCCAGCCTTGGCGAGACCTCCGTCGATGTCGGCTTCGTCGTCAACACGCAGGTCGTGCCCCGCGCCGCGACGCTGTTCGAACCGCTCGACGACTACCTGAAGAAGGACCCGATCGAGGATCCCGCCGACATCTTTCCCGGCCTGATGCAGGGCATGAAGGTGGCCGGCAAGCAGCTCGCCGTCCCGTTCCGCCACGCTTCCTCCGGCTTGCACTACAACGAGGAAATCCTGGCCGGGAAGGGCTTCTCCAAGCCCCCCGCGACGATCGAGGAGATGATCGAGATCGCCAAGGCCTGCAGCTATCGCGGCGCCGATGGCACGCAGGTCGTGGGTCTCTGCACGCCGGGCGTGACCTATCCCAACGTGATCGACCTCGCCCGCGCCTGGGACGGCGACTTCATCACGCCCGACTTCAAATGCGTCGCCGACCAGCCGCCGATGCTGAACGCCATCCGCACGCTGCGCGCGCTGTTCGAGGCGCATGCCTTCCCGCGCAATTTCGCGACGCTCTCGCCCGAGGACGTCAATGTCTGGATGCAGCAGGGCCGCGCCGCGATGAGCCTGCAGAGCATGGGCCGCAACCGCATCTACAACGATCCGCAGAAGTCGAAATTCCCCGGCAAGATCAAGACGATCGCCGTGCCCGCCTCGAAGACGCTGGCCGGCAAGTATGACGCCGCGCCCGCGAAGGTGGAGTTCTGGGGCATGGTCATTCCGAAGAATGCCAGGCGCAAGGACCTGTCCTGGAGCTTCATCAAGGCGATGACTTCCAAGGAAGCGACGCTGAAGGCCGCGCTCAACGGCAACGGCCCGGTCCGCGCCTCGACCTATGCCGATCAGAGCTTCGCCGGAAAGGTTCCTTATGCGGCCGAAGAGCTGAAGGTGCTGAAGGTCGCCCGCGTTCCGCTGCCGGCCTTCGACGAGGCCGCGCGCGCCGGCGACCTGTTCAAGGAAGAGGCTGAGGCCGCCGTGCTCGGCATGAAGACGCCGGAGGAGGCGATGGCCTCGCTGGTCAAGCGCGTCCAGCCGCTGCTGCCGGCCTGAGCGATCCACGAGAACCGGCGCGTTGGCGCCCGATACCAGTACCGGAGGACCATCGATGACATCCCGCATCTCGCGCCGCCGGTTCGGCGCGCTCGCAGGCGCCGCGGCCACCTCCGCGCTGCTCCCGCAGGGCGCTTTCGCCCAGGCGAAAACGCTGACCGCGCTCGGCCACCGCGTTCACCAGAATGCCGCGACCACCGGCCCCGGCGGCGATGCGACCGAGGCCTTCCGCAAGGCGAACGACGCCTCTGTCAACTGGGTCACCTTCGGCGACGTCAACGCCGTGCATGAGCGGCTGCTGCGCGAGGCCTCGCTGTCGGAGACCTCGATCGACGTCGCCTATCTCGTCAACGGCCGTGCCGTGCCGCGCAATCTCCAGCTCTTCGAACCGCTCGACGCGCTGATGAAGCAGGCGCCGATCGAGGCCTTCGACGATTTCGCACCGGGCCTGCTGGCCCCACTCAGAGTCGGCGATGCCCTCCACGGCATCCCGGTGCGCCATGCCACCAATGCCCTGATCTACAACGAGGCCCTGCTGGAAGAGCGCGGCGTCACCAAGCTGCCGGCGACCTTCGAGGAGCTGACCGAGCTTGCCCGCAAGCTCACCTTCAAGCGCGAGGACGGCACGCAGGTCTACGGCCTCGCCTTCACCGCCGTCTTCGCCTCGAACTTCCTGACGCTCGCCCGCTGCCTCGGCGGCGACTACATGACGACCGACGGCAAGATCGTCGCGGCCGAGCCGCCGATGGTGAAGACGCTGACCCTGCTCGCCGACTTCTACAAGGCCGGCGTGCTGCCGCGGAATTTCGCCACGGTGAACAACGAGGAGATCACCACCTGGATGCAGCAGGGCCGGGCGGCGATGACGATCAACCCCTTCGCCCGGCTGGTGACCTACAACGACCCGTCCAAGGGGAAATACGGCGGCAAGTTCAAGTCGCTGCTGCCGCCGATGGCGGCCGACCTGGTAGGCAAGGTCGCCTTCGCGCCGACGACCGAGTTCTGGGCGCTGGTGATCCCGAAAAGCGCCGGGCAGAAGCCTCTGAGCTGGGAATTCATCCGCACCCTCTCCTCCAAGGCCGGCACGACCGCCATGGCGCTGAACGGCAACGGCCCCGCGCGCATCTCGACCTATGCCGACGCCAAGCTGAAGGCGGCGATGCCCTATGCCGCCGACGAGGCCGCGGCGCTCAAGGCCTCGCGCATCCATCTGCCCGCCTTCGACGAGCAGGCCCGCGCCCACGACATCTTCGTCGAGGAGACCCAGGCGGCCGTGCTCGGCCGCAAGCCGGCGCAGCAGGCGATGGACGACGCGACGGCGCGCGTGAAGCCGCTGCTCGGCTGATGGCGGGTCCGCTTTCGGGGCGCGTCGCGCTGGTCACCGGAGCGGCGCGTGGCATCGGCCTGGCGATCGCGACGCGCCTCGCCGAGGCCGGCGCGCATGCGATCATCCATGACCGGGATGCCGGCGCCGCCGACGCGACGACAGCCGATCTGCAAGCGCAAGGCCTCGCGGCCTCGGCCCTGATCGCCGATCTCGCCGAGGATGCTGCCCCCGCTGTCATGGCGGCCGAGCTGAAGGCGAAGGGCCGCGAGCCCGATATCCTCGTGCTCTGCGCGTCCGTCGAGATACTGGAAAGCTGGGACGCGGTCTCGGAAGCGGCCATGGCCGCCCAGACCGCGATCAACCTCCACGCGACCATGCGGCTGCTGCAGGCCTTCCTGCCGGGGATGTTGGCACGCGGCTTCGGCCGGGTGATCGCGATCGGCAGCGTGCAGGAAGCACGCCCCAATCCCAGCCATTTCTACTACGCCGCGACCAAGGCGGCGCAGACCAGCATGATCCTGAATCTCGCCCGCACGACACAGGCGCCGGACGTCACCTTCAACATCGTCAAGCCGGGCGCGATCCTGACCGACCGCAACCGCTCCGTCCTCGCCCAGCCCGGACGCGGGCAGCAGGTGCTCGCCCGCATCCCGCTGGGCCGGCTCGGGCGGCCGGAGGACTGCGCCGGGGTGGCGCTGCTGCTGTGCTCGCCCGAGGGCAGCTATCTCAACGGCGCCGAGATCGCGGTGGACGGCGGCATGCGGCTGTGAGGGCGATGGCCATATCGCCTCAAGGTGCGTCCCATCCCGCGTTCCGCATTCGCGCCGTCTTCAGCGCGCCAGCCATCCGCCATCGACGGGTAGCACGACGCCGTGGATATAGGCCGCCGCGGCGGAGGCGAGAAATACCGCCGCTCCACCCAGCTCGCGCGGCTCTCCCCAGTGCCCAGCCGGGATGCGCGCGAGGATCGCCTCGTTGCGGACCGGGTCGGCACGCAGGGCTTCGGTGTTGTTGGTGACGAAATAGCCCGGCGCGATGGCGTTGACGTTGATGCCATGCTGAGCCCATTCGCAGGCGAGCAGGCGCGTGAGACCGGCCAGCCCGCTCTTCGAGGCCGTGTATGACGGGATGCGGATGCCGCCCTGGAAGGAGAGCAGCGAGGCGATGTTGATCACCTTGCCGCCCTTGCCGTCGGCCAGCATGCGCCTCGCGACGCCTTGTGTCAGGAAGAAGGTCGATTTCAGGTTCACGTCCATCACCTCGTCCCAATCGGCCTCGGTGAAGTCGATGGCATCGGCTCGGCGGATGATGCCGGCATTGTTGACGAGGATGTCGAGCCGCGAGCCGTCTACCTTTGCCGCTGCCTCGGCCTCTTCCACGATGCGCCCGATCGGCTCCAGCGTCGCCAGGTCGGCCGTGATCTCATGGAAAGGCCTGCCGGTCGCGGCGACGAGTGCCTTCGTCTCGGCCATGCCGGAGCGCCCGACCGCGACGATGCCAGCGCCGGCCTCGGCGAGCGCGACCGCGATCGCCTGACCGAGGCCCGTATTGGCCCCGGTGACGATCGCGGTCCGGCCGCACAAGTCGAAGCCCTTCAGCATCAGCGCAGATCCCCGGTCGCGACCATGTCCATGTCGGTATAGTCGACATTGTCGCCGCCCATGCCCCAGATGAAGGAATAGGCCCGCGTACCGACGCCCGAATGGATCGACCAGCCGGGCGAGAGGATCGCCTGCTCGTTGGCGACGACGAGATGGCGGGTCTCCTGCGGCTCGCCCATCAGGTGGAAGACGCGGGCGTCTGCGGGAACGTCGAAATAGAGATAGATCTCGCAGCGCCGGTCATGGGTGTGGGCCGGCATCGTGTTCCAGATGCTGCCCTCCTCCAGGGTGGTGACGCCCATCACCAGCTGGCAAGTCTCGCAGACGCCGGGGATGATGTACTGGCGGATGACGCGCTTGTTCGCCGTCGCCTGCTCGCCCAGGGCGATCGTCTTGGCGTCGGCCTCGCGGATCACCTTGTTCGGATGCACGGCATGGGCCGGGGTCGAGAGCAGGTAGAACTTTGCCGGGCTCGCGGCATCGTCGCTGCTGAAGACGACCTCGCCGGCTTCCTTGCCGACATAGAGAGCGTCGCGCTTGGCGAGCGCGTGGTCCTTGCCGCCGACCGAGACCTTGCCCGGGCCGCCGACGTTGACGATGCCGAGCTCGCGCCGCCTGAGGAAGGCATCGGTGCCGATCGCCTTCGGCGTCGGCAAGACGATGGCCCTGTCTGTCGGCATGGCGCCGCCGACGATGACGCGGTCGAGATGGCTGTAGGTCAGCTTCACCTCGCCGGCCGCAAACAGCGTCTCGATCAGGAAGTGGCGCCTGAGTTCCGCCGTATCGAAGTCCTTGACGGCCTCGGGATGGGAAACCTGGCGAATATCGATGGTCATGATCGGTCCTTCAGTGGAACAGCCGCGGCAGCCAGAGCGACAGGCCGGGCAGATAGGTGACGAGCAGGAGCACGGCGACGCTGGCGCCGTAGAACGGCCAGATCGTGCGCATGGACTCGCCGATGGAGATGCGGCCGATGGCGCAGGCGACGAACTGCACCGACCCCACCGGCGGCGTGTTGAGGCCGATGCCGGCGTTGAGGATCAGGATAACGCCGAAATGCACCGGGTCGACGCCGAAGGCCTTCACCACCGGCAGGAAGATCGGCGTGCAGATGATGATCATCGGCGCCATGTCCATGAAGGTGCCGAGCACCAGCAGGATCAGGTTGATCATCAGCAGGATGACGATGGGATTGTCGGAGACCGCCTTCATCGCGGCGATCGTCGCCTGCGGCACCTGCAGGAAGGCCATCAGCCAGCCGAAGGCGCCGGCCGCCCCGATGACGAGCAGCACCATCGCCGTGGTGCGCACGGCACCCAGCGTCGCCTCGACGAAACCGCTCCAGCTCAGCTGGCGGTAGACGAAGACGGTCACGAGCAGTGCATAGACGACCGCGACGCAGGACGATTCCGTCGCGGTGAAGATACCGGAACGCACGCCGCCGAAGATGATGCCGATCAGCAGGATGCCGGGCAGCGCCAGCACCGCGTAGCGCCCGACCGTGGCAAAGCCGGGAAAAGGCTCGCGCGGATAGCCGCGCCGCACCGCGACGGCCCAGGCCGCGACCATCAGGGCGGCGCAGAGCATCAGGCCCGGTACGATGCCGGCGGTGAACAGGTCGGCGATGGAGAGATTGCCGCCGGCGGCAAGCGAATAGATGATCATGTTGTGCGAGGGCGGGATCATCAGGGCGATGATCGCCGCATTGGCCGTGACGTTGACGGCATAGTCGGCATCGTAGCCGCGCTTCTTCATCTGCGGGATCATCAGCCCGCCGACCGCCGAGGCATCCGCCACCGCCGAGCCGGAGATGCCGCCGAACAGCGTCGAGGTCACGACGTTGACCTGGCCCAGCCCGCCGCGCAGATGGCCGACGAGGCTCGCCGCCATCTGGATCAGACGCTCGGCGATGCCGCCGCGGATCATCAGGTCGCCGGCATAGATGAAGAACGGGATCGCCATCATGGCGAAGGCGTTCATGCCCGAATTCATCTGCTGGAAGACGACGACCGGCGGCAGGCCCATGGAGGCGACCGTCGCCAGAGAGGCGAGGCCCAGGCAGAAGGCCACGGGGACGCCGATCAGCAGCAGCACCGAGAAGACGCCGAAAAGGATCCAGAGCTCCATCTCTCAGGCCTCCTGGCTTTCGCCGAAATGGACGAAGCCGAGCGGCGCCTGCTGCTCGCCGGTGACGAAGAGCAGCAGCTTCTCCAGCGCAAACAGGGCGATCAACGCGCCGCCCACCGCGATCGGCACGTAGTCCCAGCCGCGCGAGATGCCGATGATCGGCATCCGGTCGCTCCAGGTGCCGGCGGCAAGCTGCCAGCCATAGCCCAGCATCGCCAGGCCGAAGGCGCAGACCAGCCCCTCGCCCAGCACGATCAGCACGGCGCGAAGCGGCGGCGGCGAGAGCACCAGCCCGACCTCGAAGCCGAGATGATCGCTTTCGCGCACGCCGACGGCGGCGCCGAGCAGGATGAACCAGGACATCAGGAACAGCGACCCGGCCTCGACCCAGATCGGCGTGTCGTTGAGCACGTAGCGGCCGAACACGCCCCAGGCGACCATCGCGGTCATCAGGACGAGGCCGGCACCGGCGGCGATCAGTGCGAACAGGCTGAGCTTGGCGTCGAGGCGGGTCAGGAAGGCGGTGAAGGCGCGCATGAAATATGCCCAGGCTGGCGAGGGGCCGGAAGCGGGGCCGCCGTCAGGGGCGGCCCGCCGAGCGAGGCTCAGTTCACCGCCTGGATCGCGGCGACCATCTCCTTCAGCTTCGGATCGGTGACGAACTTGTCGTAGACCGGCTTCATCGCGTCGATGAAGGGCTTCTTGTCGACGGTGTTGATCTGGGCGCCGCCGGCCTTGACCTTGGCCTCGGACGCCTTCTCGCGGGCATCCCAGAGCTTGCGCATCGTCAGCACCGATTCCTTGGCCGCGGCCTTGATCAGCGCCTGGTCGGCGGCGTTGAACTTGTCGAAGCTCTTCTTCGACATCACCAGCGCCTCCGGCGACAGCGAGTGCTCCGTCACCGAATAGAACTTCGCCACCTCGAAATGGCGGGTGGATTCGTAGGACGGCCAGTTGTTCTCGGCCCCGTCGATGACGCCGGTCTGGAGCGCCGAATAGACCTCGCCGAACGGCATCGGCGTGGCGTTGGCGCCGAGCGCCGAGACCAGCGCGACGAACATGTCGGATTGCTGGACGCGGATCTTCATGCCCTTCATGTCGGCAGGGCTGCTGATCGGGCGCTTGGAATTGTAGAAGGAGCGCGATCCGGAATCGTAGAAGGCGAGGCCGATCAGCTCGTGCTTCTCGAACTCCTTCAGCAGATTGTCGCCGATGGCTCCGTCCATCACCTTCCGCATGTGGTCGACCGAGCGGAAGATGAAGGGCAGCGACGGGATGTTCGTCGCCGGGATCAGGTTGTTGAACGGCGCCATGTTGATGCGGTTGATGTCGATGACGCCGAAGCGGGTCTGGTCGATCGTGTCCTTCTCCTGGCCGAGCTGTGCGGAGTGGAAGACGTTGATCTTGATGCGGCCCTGGCTGCGCTCCTCGAGCAGCTTGCCGAGATGGCGGACAGCCTCGACCGTCGGATAGTCGGTCGGATGGATGTCGGCGGCCCGCAGCGTCACGCTCTGGGCGCGGGCCGAGGACGAGGCGGTGGCCGAGACCGCCAGCGCGGCCGCGCCGGCAAGCAGGGTACGACGTGCAATCATGATCTTTCCTCCCTGAAGAGACCCGTTTTCGGGCCGGATTTTTTGTTTGTCGCGGCGCAAGCCCCCGCTAGCGCGCCGGTTCTCTCGCGACCAACCGGACGGACAGCGGCGGAGCCCCGGCGCAGACGGCCTCCGCGCCTTGGCCGATGGCGATCGGATGGACGCCGGTCGTCGCGCCGGCGGAGACGACCTCGCCTTTCGCGAGGCCGCGGCCGCGGCCGGCGAGATGGTTGACGAGGAACAGCAGGGCGTCGAGCGGGCCGCCGTTCGGGCCGTGGCTGCGCCCGCGCCCCGCGACCTCGCCATCGATCAGCATGGCCGTCTCGATATCCGACAGCCCCTGCGCAATGGCGAGCGGTGCGCCGAGCGCGATCGCCGTGTTGTTGCCGAAGTCGGAAACGATGGCAGGCGGGCCGATCTCGTTGATGCTCGGCAGGGGCGAGCCGGCGATCTCCATCGCCACGCGCACCTCGCCGACGAAGGGGACGAGCTCATCCCGGGTCCAGGGCCGCGTGCGCGGCGGCAGATCGGCGCCCATCACGATGCCGATCTCGGTCTCGACCGCGATGAAGCCGCCGTCGATGACGGCGACCTCGCCGACCGTGCCGGGAGTCACGGGCACGACGCCGCCCGCGAAGGCCGGCCCCGCCATCCGCGCCGCACCGAAGCGCTGGCGCAGGTCGGGATGGATCGCGGCCACCTTCCAGCCGCGCACCGGTTCGGGCCAGAGCGCGATCGCGGCCTCCTGAACCGCATAGGCTTGCGCCAGGTCGGTGGGCAAATCGCCGGGAAATGCCGAAAGAGGCCGTGCGCTGCGGCGCGCTTCGTGAAAGGATCGGGCGATCGTCGCAGCGGTCATACTTTTGGATACCATGATCGACACTGGTATGGTAGATTATCCCATGCGACGTCGATTGCAAGCGCTTTGGAGAAGGCCGCGTGAGCTTTGCTGAAGGTCAGACCGGGTCGAGCGCCAACCGGCTGGAGAAGGAACTCCTGCGGGCGATCGTGGCGCTGGAGCTCAAGCCCGGCACGCGGCTCTCCGAGCAGGAGATCGCCAGCCGCTACGGCGTCTCGCGGCAGCCGGTCCGCGAAGCCCTGATCGCTCTCAGCCAGCAGAGGTTCGTCGAGATCCTGCCGCAGCGCGGCACGATCGTGGTCAAAATCTCCGTCCAGAAGATGATGGAGGCGCGCTTCCTGCGCGAGGCGATCGAGAGTGCCGTCGTCCGGCGCGCCTGCGGCAGCTTCATCGTCACCAGCCGCCAGATCATCGACAACTGCCTGGAGGCGCAGCAGCGCGCCGTCGACAAGGGCGACCATGCCGGCTTCCAGCGCTTCGACGAGCGTTTTCACATGGCGCTGGCCGAAGGCGCCGGCTGCCCCATGGCCTGGACGCTCGTCGCCAACCTCAAGGCGCATATGGACCGGGCCTGCCATCTCAGCCTGCAGAGCCCCAACGCCATGGCCGCCCTGGTCACGCAGCATCAGGCGATCGTCGCCGCGATCGACGGCCGCGATCCCGAGGCCGCGGAGGCCGCGATGCGGCATCACCTCAACGAATTGCTGCGGGCGTTGCCCGAGATCGAGCATCTCCATCCCGATCTCTTCGAATAGACGTCCCGCGACTGCGCCCGCGAAACCACTCGCGCCACGGGATGGCGGCCCGGGCGACCTTGCGTCTCGCCGGCATGGCGCGGCCCTGTCTCAGGCATGCACCGCGCCCGCCGGCAGCGGGTCTCTCGGCCATGGGGCTTGAGTGCGTGGCCGGACCCTGCAAAGAAGGCTCCGGCAGCGGGCCGCGGAACGGCGGCCCGTTCATGACGAGGCCCGGCCATGACACGATGCCCTTCCGTTGCGACCGCCCTCGCCGCCGCGCTGCTGCTTGCCGGTTGCGCCGGCGATGTGAAGGGGACGCTGGTGCCCGTCGCGGCGGTTCCCGCCGATACGACCAAGGTTTCGATGCTCGTCGTGACCACGCGGGCGCCCGACCAGGATCCCGGCGTGCTCTTCTCCGGCGAGCGCGGCCGGATGTCCTTCGCCGAGATCGTGGTGTCGCTGCCGCCGGACGCGCGCCGCAAGACCGGAGAGGTGCAATGGCCGAGCCGGCTGCCGGGCAATCCCGAGACGGATTTCGTCGCCGCCAAGGTCGAGAAGCTCGACCGCAACCAGGCCGTGACGCTGTTTCACAAGGCGGTGCAGAAGGTGCCCAAGCGGCGCGTCCTCGTCTTCATCCACGGCTTCAACAACCGCTTCGAGGATGCGGTCTACCGCTTTGCCCAGATCGTCCATGATTCCCGCGCGGATGTCGTGCCGGTGCTCTTCACCTGGCCTTCCCGCGGCTCGATCTTCGCCTATGGCTACGATCGCGAGAGCGGCAACTACTCCCGTGACGCGCTGGAGAACCTGCTGCAGACGCTGGCGCGCGACCCGGCCGTCGGCGAGGTTTCGATCCTGGCTCATTCCATGGGCAACTGGGTGACGCTGGAGGCGCTGCGCCAGATGGCGATCCGCAACGGCAGCATCCCCCCGAAGATCGCCAATGCGATGCTCGCCGCGCCGGATGTCGACATCGACGTCTTCCGCAAGCAGGTGGCGGACATGACCGGCCGGCGCCCGCGCTTCACGATCTTCGTTTCGCAGGACGATCGCGCTCTGGCGGTCTCCCGCCGCGTCTGGGGCAGCACCGCCCGGCTCGGCGCGATCGACCCGGACGCCGAGCCCTACCGCAGCGAGCTGGGCAAGTCCGGCATCACGGTCCTGAACCTGACCAAGCTGCAGACCGGAGACCGGCTGAACCACGGCAAGTTCGCCGAGAGCCCCGAGGTCGTCCAGCTGATCGGTTCACGCCTGATCGAGGGCCAGCCGATCACCGATTCCCGGATCGGCCTGGGCGACCGGCTGATCCAGGTCACGGCCGGCGCCGCGACCGCGGTCGGTACCGCCGCGGGCCTTGCCGTCTCCGCCCCGCTCGCAGTCGTCGATCCGGCGACGCGCCGGGGCATCGCCGGCCATGCAGAGGAATTCGGCCAGTCGCTTCGCAGCGCTTCGGATGCCATCGTGGCCGAATGACCGGGTGAGAATGCCATGAGCCAATTGCTGCGCACGCGCCCGGCGACGACCGAGGCGATGCTTGCCGTGTTCGACGACCGCGCGACGCTGCGGCACGCGCTCGCCTTCGAGGCGGAGCTGGCACGCGCCGAAGCGGCCGAGGGGCTGATCGGCGCCCCCGAAGCGGAAGCCATCGCGGATCTCTGCGCGACGATCGTCATCGAGCCGGCTGCGCTCGCAGCCGAGGCGGCGCTGGCCGGCACGCTCGCCATCCCGCTCGTGGCGCGGCTGCGCAAGGCGCTGCCAAAGGCTGCGGCAAAGGCCCTGCACAAGGGCGCCACCAGCCAGGACGTCGCCGATGTCGTCCTCGTCCGGCAGATCCAGGAAGGCCACGCGCTCTTGTCCGCCGATCTGGCGCGGGTCCTGGCGACCTTGGACGCTCTGGCGCGCCGCCACGCGGCGAGGCCCGCCATCGGCCGCACGCTGCTGCAGGATGCGCTGCCGATCGGCTTCGGCCTGCGCATCGCCCATTGGCAGGCCGGGGTCGCCGATGCGGCCGGGCGGCTGCTGCGCGAGGTCGAGACCGGCGCTGTCCTCCAGTTCGGCGGCGCCGCCGGCACCCGCGCCGGCCTTGCCGGCCGCGGCGCGCCTGTCGCCGCCCGCCTCGCTGCCGCACTGCACCTCGCGGACGCCGCTCCGTGGCAGGCGCGGCGCGGGGCCGTGGCCGGGATCGCGGCAGCGCTGGCGATCGTGATCGGCGCGCTCGGGAAGATGGCCCGCGACGTCTCCCTGCTGGCGCAGAACGGCGTCGGCGAGGCGCGCGAGCCGGCGGTTCCCGGCCGCGGCGGTTCCTCCGCCATGGCACATAAGCGCAACCCCACCGGCTGCCAGATCGCGCTCTCCGCCTGCCAGCGTGCGCCCGGTCTCGTGGCCGGCATCCTCGCCGGCCTGCCGGCCGAGGAGGAGCGTGGCCTCGGCGGCTGGCAAGCCGAGGGCCCCGCCATCGCCGACCTGTTCCTGCTGGCTGCCGGCGCCGCCGACGCCATGGCGGGCGTCGCGGAAGGGCTCGAGATCGACGAGGCTGCGATCGCCTGCAATCTCGAGGCCGCCGGGCTGGGCGTCGACATCGGCGAGAGCGCCGCGCTGGTCGAGGCCCTGCTGGACACCGGAAGGCGAAAGCCTTCGCCCGGCTAGGCCCTGGCGCGATAATCGGAAGGCGAGAGCCCGGCCCGCTTGGCGAAGAAGCGCGAGAAATAGGCCGGGTCGGAGAAACCCAGGCGGAACGAGATCTGCGCGATCGTCAGCGAGGTGTAGACGAGATCGCGGCGCGCCTCGATCATCAGCCGGTCCTGCAGCACGCGCGCGGCCGAATGGCCGAGCACCTGGCGGCAGCTGCGCGACAGATGCGGAACCGACACGCCGAGCGCCCGGGCGTGCTCCGTCAGCTGTTCATGGCTTTGAAACCGCGTCTCGACCCGTTCGATGAAGCGGCGCACCAGCCCCGCGCGCCCGTCCTTCGCCGGCTCGCCGCTGGCCCGCAGGCCGCGGGCCGCGCGCGAGAACCAGGACGCGATCAGGTCGGCATAGGCGGCAAGCGCGAATTCGCGGTTCGCCCGATTGGCACCGAACTCGCTCATCGCGAGCCGCATCAGCGTCGCCAGCGCCTGCAGCTGCGCCTCGTCGGGCGCGGCCTGCAACAGCGCCGGGGCGCCGAGCAGCGAGCGCGCCTCCGGCTCGGCGTCGAACAGGCGCTTCAGCGAGGTTTCGGCGACGCTGGCGACGAACCCCTCGGTGCCGACGATGAAATGGAATTCGTGGATCGTCGCTGGCGGCAGCAGCAGCGCCGAGCCCGGAGCCAGGGGATGGTCGCGGCCATCGATGCGGGTCTGGCCGCCTCCGCCGACGATCAGGAAGAACTGGAAGAGCTGGTGGTGGAAATGCGGCTGGATGGTCCAGCCGTGCAGGGCGCTGCGCGCGACGATCGGTTCGATATGCAGTGCGTCGGGGAAGCGGTCGGTCAGGCGCTCGCCATAGAGCCAGTAAGCGGGAACGGAGGTGGCAGGCATCGGCCCTCGCGATCGATTTGTCCAAGACACTGCGCGAATCCTCCATTCCGTCAAGCGTCGGCACGGCGCATAGCTTGCGCAGAAAGATCGGCCGAAGACCGATCGTGCTGCGGGAGGAATGCGGCAATGCGCACGCAGGTTGCCATTATCGGCGCCGGCCCGGCCGGGCTGCTGCTGGGCCAGCTCCTGTCGCGAGCGGGGATCGATAATGTCATCCTCGAACGTCGCAGCCTCGACTACGTCCTTTCCCGCATCCGCGCCGGCGTGCTCGAGCAGGGCATGGTCGACCTTCTGCACGAGGCCGGCGTCGCCGCGCGCCTCGACCGGGAAGGTCAGGTGCATGACGGCGTCAATCTCGCTTTCGACGGCATGCTGCACCGCATCGACCTGAAGCATCTGACCGGCGGCAAGACGGTCACCGTCTACGGCCAGACGGAGGTCACGCAGGATCTCGCGGAAGCCCGCCGCGCGCTCGGCCGCCCTACCGTCTACGAGGCGCAGGAGGTCGCGCTGCACGACATCGGTACCGCCGCGCCGCGGATCACCTTCGAGACGCAGGGCGAAATCCGGGAGCTGCATTGCGACTTCATCGCCGGCTGCGACGGCTATCACGGCGTCTCGCGCCGCTCGGTTCCCGTGTCGGGGATCAGCAGCTTCGAGCGCGTCTACCCCTTCGGCTGGCTCGGCCTGCTGGTCGATCGCCCGCCGGCCGCGCACGAGCTGGTCTATGCGCGGCACGAGCGCGGCTTCGCGCTCTGCTCGATGCGCTCGGCCGAACGCAGCCGCTACTATGTCCAGGTGCCCCTGGAGGAGCGTGTCGAGAACTGGTCGGACGAGGCCTTCTACGACGAACTGCGCCGCCGGCTTCCCGCGGAAGTGGCCGATGCGGTGCAGACCGGCCCCTCGCTGGAGAAGAGCATCGCGCCGCTGCGCAGCTTCGTCGCCGAGCCGATGCGCTTCGGCCGGCTGTTCCTCGCCGGGGACGCCGCCCATATCGTGCCGCCGACAGGCGCCAAGGGCCTCAATCTCGCCGCTAGCGACGTGCGCTATCTGTTCGACGCCTTGCGCGAGCACTATCAGGAAGGTTCCGATGCCGGGATCGAGGCCTATTCCGCCCGCGCCCTCGCCCGCATCTGGAAGGCTGAGCGCTTCTCCTGGTGGATGACGGGGCTCCTGCACCGCTTCCCCGAGCGCAGCGCCTTCGAGGAACGCATGCAGCATGCCGAGCTCGATTATCTCGTCCAGTCGCCGGCGGCCTCCGCCGCCATGGCCGAGAACTATGTCGGGTTGCCATATTAGGGCGAAGCGGGCATTGCGCCTGTCGAAGCTCTTCGAGAGCGCGCAAACCGGCCGGACGAGGCAAGAGAGCCAGGACGCGACACAGACCTCAGGGAACGGAACGGGAGGACGCAGATGATCGACAGGCGCAGTTTCAGCAGGTTGCTTTCGCTCGGCGCGCTCGCGCTGGCGAGCGGGCTCGGACTCGGCGGCGCGGCCGCGGCCGACACGGTCAAGGTCGGCATCATCGGGCCCTTCTCCGGCCCCTTCGCCCTGCAGGGCAAGAATTTCCAGGCGGGCGTCGAAGCCTGGCTGGCGCAGAACGGCAAGTCGGTCGACGGACACGACATCGAGATCGTCTATCGCGACCTGCCGACCGCCAACCCGCAGCAATCCCGCGCTCTGGCGCAGGAGCTGATCGTCCGCGACAAGGTGCAGTATCTCGGCGGCGTCTACTTCACCCCCGACGCGATGGCGATCACGCCGTTGCTGAAGCAGGGCAATGTCCCGCTGGTGATCTTCAACGCCGCGACCTCGGCGATCATGACCTCCTCGCCGCTGGTGGTGCGCACCTCCTTCACCACCGCCCAGACCACGACCCCGCTGGGCAAGGCGGCAGTCGACCGTGGCGTGAAGAAGTTCGTCTCGGTCGTCAGCGACTACGGGCCGGGCGTCGATGCCGAGGCTGCCTTCAAGAAGGCCATCACGGCAGCCGGCGGGGAGGTCGTCGAATCGATCCGCATGCCGCTTAACACCACCGAGTTCAGCCCGATCATGCAGCGCGTCCGCGACGCCGGCGCCCAGGGCGTCTTCGCGTTCCTGCCGTCGGGCCCGCCGACGCTCGGCTTCGTCAAATCCTTCAACGACACCGGCTTGAAGCAGTCCGGCGTGAAGCTCTTCGCCACCGGCGATCTGACGCAGGAGTCGGATCTGCCGGCGCTCGGCGAGGCGGCCTCCGGCATGATCACCTCCTTCCACTACGCCGTCTCGCACGATTCCGACGTCAATCGGAAATTCGTCGCCGCGGCGGAGAAGGCCCTGGGCGATCCGGCCCAGCTTTCATTCCCGGCGGTCGGCGCCTATGACGGCATGCATGTGATCGCCAGGATGATCGCTGCGACCGGCGGCAAGCAGGACGCCGAGAAGGCGGTCGAGGCGGTGAAGGGCCTCGCCTGGGAAAGCCCGCGCGGCCCTGTGAAGATCGACCCCGAGACCCGTCACATCACCGAGACGATCTATCTGCGCGAGGTCGCCAAGGACGCGAAGGGACACTGGATCAACAAGGAGATCCAGCGCTTCCCCGAGCAGAAGGACCCGGGGCTGGCCAAATAGCCCGCCCGCCCCGTCCACAAGCGCCGGCGAGGGCGCAGCCCGTGCCCTCGCCCCTGTCCCGCTCGCGTCCGACGAGGCCAGCATCCGCATGCAGACCGCGCTGAGCATCGCCCTCGACGCCCTCGCCTACGGCATGGCGCTGTTCATCATCTGCATCGGCCTGTCGCTGACCATGGGCCTGATGCGGTTGGTCAACCTGGCCCATGGCGCCTTCGCCATGATCGGCGGCTACATCGCGTCCTATGCGGCCCGCGACCTCGGCCTCGGATACGCCGTCGGCATCGTCCTCGCCGTCGCCGGCACCATCCTCATCGCCATTCCGCTCGAGCGCCTGCTTTTCCGGCGGATCTACGACCGCAGCGAGCTCTCGCAGGTGCTGATGACGATCGGCATCACCTTCTGCGTCATCGGCATCACCAACTACTTCTTCGGCCCGACGCTGAAGACGATCCCGCTCCCGGCCGAATTGGCGCAGCCGGTCGATCTCGGCTTCCGCAGCATCGCCGGCCATCGGCTCTTCGTGATCGCGAGCGGGCTCGTCGTGGCGGGAGGCCTCTGGTTCCTGATCGAGCGCACCGGCTTCGGCATCAATCTGCGCGCCGCGGTCGAGAACGCGCCGATGGCACGCGCGCTCGGCGTGCGCACCGAATGGATCTATGCCGCCAGCTTCGCTCTCGCCATCGGTCTTGCCGCCTTCGGCGGCGCCGTCGGTGCCGAGTTCCTGCCGATCGAGCCGTATTATGCGCTGCGCTACATGGTGACCTTCCTCGTCGTCGTCTCCGTCGGCGGAGCCGGCTCGATCCCCGGTGCGCTGGCCGCCTGCATCCTGCTCGGCGCCATCGACGTGACCGCGCGCTATCTCGTGCCCGATTTCGGTAATTTCTTCTTCTATCTGGCCGTGATCCTCATCGTCTGCCTGTTTCCGCGCGGCTTGCTGGGACGGGCGCAATGACGCGGCAGGCTCCCGATTCCGCGGCCGCTGCCCGGCCCATGCGCAGTCTCGGCCGCGACAGCGTCGGTGTCGCTCTGGTCGCCATCGCCGGCCTCGCCGGCTACTGGCTTTTCCCCGACAACCTGTCCTTCCTGACCCGGATGATCTCGGTCGCGCTGCTCGTGCTCTCGCTCGACCTCGTCGTCGGCTATTGCGGCATCGCCTCCCTGGGGCAGGCGGCGCTCTACGGCGCCGGCGCCTACGCGGCCGGCATCGCCTGCCTCGCCGGCGTGACCGAGCCCTTCCTGCTGATCCTGATCGGCGCGGCCGCCGGCGGCGTGACCGGCCTGCTCATGGGCACTATCATGCTGCGGGCTCATGGCCTGCCGCAGCTCGTGCTCTCGATCGCCATCGTCCAGCTCCTGCACGAGGCCGCCAACAAGGCCTATTCCGTGACTGGTGGCAGCGACGGCCTCTCCGGCATGGCCCCGGCTCCGCTCTTCGGCATCTTCGAGTTCGATCTCTGGGGGCGGACGGCCTATCTCTTCGGGCTGGCCCTGCTCGTCATCGTCTTCGTCGCCCTGAAGCTGCTCGTCCGTTCGCCCTTCGGCATGGTCTGCCGCGGACTGAAGCAGGACCCGCTGCGGGTGAGCGCGCTCGGCATCTCGGCCTTCCCCGTGCTGCTCAGGATGTTTTTGATTTCGGGAGCGGTCGCCGGCACGGGCGGAGCGCTCGGCGCGATCGCGACGCAGGTGGTCGGGCTGGACAGCGTGAGCTTCGAATTGTCGGCCAATGCGCTGGTCATGCTGGTGCTCGGCGGGCTCGGCAATCTCTACGGCGCGCTGATCGGCACGGTCGTCTTCATGGCGGTCGAGCATATCGTCGCCGCATTCAACCCGTTCCACTGGCTGACGCTGGTCGGCGGCCTGCTGGTCGCCATCGTGCTCTTCGCCCCGCGCGGGCTTTCCGGCTCGATCGACGAGGCTGCCCGCATCCTGATGCGCGGCAAGAGGAGGACGGCGCCGTGAACGCGGTCTTCGAAGTCGCCCATCTCTCGAAATCCTTCGGCGGGCTGCGGGTCAATCACGACGTCTCCATCGCCATGGCGGCGGGCGAGCGCCTGGCGCTGATCGGCCCGAACGGTGCCGGAAAGACCACTTTCGTCAACCTCGTCACCGGGCGCATTCCGCCCAGCGCCGGCTCGGTGCGCCTCGCAGGCGAGGACATCACCTCGCTCGGCGCGGTCGCGCGCGTACGGCGCGGCCTGGTCCGCACCTTTCAGGTCACCCGGCTGTTCCCGGACATGACGCCGGAAGAGCATGTCGTCATGGCGATCCTGCAGCGGCAGGGCCGCGCAACGCGCATTCTCGCGCGCTTCCACGGCGACGGCGCCGCTTCCGACGAAGCCGCCGGCATCCTCGCAACGCTCAGCCTCACCGCCATCGCCCGCCGCAAGGTCGCCGAGATCGCCTATGGCCAGCAACGTCTGCTCGAAATCGCCATCGCGATGGCGCAGCGCCCGAAGGTCCTCCTCCTCGACGAGCCCGCGGCCGGCGTGCCGTCCTCCGACACGCCCCTGATCGAGCGGGCCCTGGAGCGCCTGCCGGCCTCCCTCGCCGTGCTGATGATCGAGCACGACATGGACCTCGTCTTCCGCTTTGCGAAGCGCGTCGTCGTGCTCGCCGCCGGCGAGCTGATCTTCCAGGGACTGCCCGCCGACGTCGCGCGGGACGACAGGGTCCGGGAAGCCTATCTCGGGAGCTATGCCCATGCCGGCGGCTGACCTCGATGTCCGCGGCCTGAGCGCCGGCTACGGCCGGACGCATGTGCTGGAGGACGTCTCCTTCTCCGTGCCGGCCGGCGGGCGCCTCTCCATCCTCGGCCGCAACGGCATGGGCAAGACCACGCTGATGGCGACACTGATGGGGCTGACCCGTCTCTATGCCGGCAGCATCGGCCTCGGCGGGCAGGACGTGACGGCCCTGCGCACCACGGGGCGGGCGCTGCGCGGCATCGGTCTCGTCCCGCAGACCCGCGAGATCTTCAAGAGCCTCACCGTCGAGGAAAATCTCTTCGTCGGGCTGAAGGGCCGTCCTCGATCGGCGATCGACGAATCCTATGCGCTTTTTCCCCGCCTCGCCGAGCGGCGCCGCAATCTCGGCTCGCAGCTGTCAGGCGGCGAGCAGCAGATGCTGGCCACCGCCCGCACCATTCTCGGCCAGCCCTCGGTCCTGCTGCTCGACGAGCCGCTGGAGGGCCTCGCCCCCGTGATCTGCGACATGCTGATGGAGGCCTTCACCCGGCTGGCCGCGAGCGGGGCGATGACGATCCTTTTCGTCGAGCAGCGGCTGGAGAGCGCGCTGGGCTTCGCGCAGGACGTCATCATCCTCGAACGCGGGCGGATCGTCTGGTCGGGAACATCCGCGGCGCTGCGGGCCGATGGCGACGTGCTGGAGCGCTACATCGGCGTCGGGGGGCTGCACTGAGCCGCTCGCGGCTCAGATGCTGAACCGCGCGCCAGCCCGCGCCAGCCCGCCCGAGATCGCGACGGGCGTGCCATCCGCCCGCCAGCAGGCGGCGCCGGCCATGGTGCCGTCCTCGTCGAAGGAAATGGCGTTCATGCCGCCGGCGATCCGGGGCGAGCGCACGATCCTGTGCCCGCGCGAGGCGAGTTCCCGCGCCACGGCCTCGGGGATAGCCTCCTCCAGTTCCAGCACCCCGCCCTCGGTCCAGACGCGGGGTGCCTCGACCGCCTCCTGCAGACTCATGCGATGGTCGATCAGGTTGACGATCGCCTGCAGGGCGGAGGGGAAGATGCGCAGCGCGCCGGGCAGGCCCAGCGCATAGCGGATCCGATCCCCCTTCAGCACCATCATCGGCGCCATCGAAGTGAAGACGCGCTTGCCCGGCGCGATCGACAGCGCCCGGCCGGGATGCGGATCGAAGTTGAACATGTAGTTGTTGGCGATCATGCCCGTGCCCGGGATCTGCACGCAGGCGCCGAACAGCCCGTTGATCGTCTGCGTCGCGCTGACGACGTTGCCGTCGGCATCGGCCACGGTGACATGGGTGGTGTCGGCCGATTCCCCGCCCGAGAGTCCCGCCGCCCAGCTTCGCGCCCGGTTCATCTCGATCAGCGCGCGCCGCTCGGCGGCATAGCGCTTGTCGATCAGCTTCTCGACGGGGACCTTGACGAAGGCCGGATCGGCCGTCGCGACGGCGCGGTCGGCGAAGGCGATCTTCAGCGCCTCCGCCAGCAGATGCACCGCGTCCGGCGAGCCGAAGCCGAGCGCGCCGATCTCGTAGCCTTCGAGGATGTTGAGCATCTGCGCGATATGCACGCCCGACGAGGAGGGCGGCGGCGGTCCGACGATCTCGTAGCCGCGATAGCTCCCCCTGATCGGCTCGCGCGTCTCGGTCCGGTAGCCGGCGAGGTCATCCTGCCCGATGAGGCCGCCATGTGTCGCCATGCAGCCGGTCAGCGCGGTTCCGAGCGCCCCGTCATAGAGCGCCCCGGGGCCTTGCTGCGCGATCAGCCGCAAGCTCTCCGCATAAGCGCCCTGAACCAGCTTCGCGCCGGGCTTGAGCGGGGTTCCGCCGGGCAGCAGCATCGCCGCGAGACCGGGGTCACGAGCGAGGTCGGCCGCATTGTCGCCGATGCAGTTCGAAAGATAGGGCGTGACCGTGAAGCCCCGCGCGGCAAGCGCGATCGCCGGCTGCAGCACGTCCGCCAGCGGCAGGCTGCCGAAGCGCTCCAGCGCCTCGCACCAGCCCTTGAGCGCGCCCGGCACCGCTACCGCCTTCGCGCCGACGACGTTCTCGCGATCGCGGGTGTCGCGCTGCTTGCCGATCTCGTCGGAGAGGCAGTCATACATGTCCGGCGCGGCGCGGCCGGGAGCCGTGGAGAGATTGTCGATGATGCGGTGGCTGCCGTCGGCGAGCCGGATATGGCTCAAGCCGCCGCCGAGGACGCCGACCATCATCGGCTCCGCCACCGTCAGCGCGAAGAGCGCAGCAACCGCCGCATCGATGGCGTTGCCGCCGGCGAGCAGCATCTGGGAGCCCGCGGCCGAAGCGAGCGGGTGGTTGGTGACGACCATGCCGCGCGAGCCGCTGGCGGGCCTCTTCTCGCAGGCGAATTCGGCGACGCGGCGGATGGCGGGAGCATTCATGTCCTGCACTTGAGCGCGAGCGAGGCCCCAGGTCCAGCCGGCTTGTCGCGGGACGGCGCGTGCGTCTGCCGCATGACAAACTTTCGTTGGATCGCGCCTCCCGCCTCCGCCGGAAGATTGCGCCGGCCGCCGATCCGGATATCACGGAGGGCAAGCTGCAAGACGCCCCGCAGGGCGTGCAGGGTCCGAGGACGTCCATGAGCGCAGAGAAGCGCGCTGCCAGATCCGGCAGGCAGCCGGCCATGCCATCCGAGCGAGCGCAGCCGGACGGTGCCAACGCTCCCTTCGGCTATGTGCTGGAGGAGCAATACGGCTTCCTGCTCCGGCGTGCCCAGCAGCGCTATCTGCCGCTCTTCCAGGAGATGATGGGGCCCGGCGGGCCGACGCCGACGCAGTTCGCGGCGCTGTGCAGGCTCGCCGGCGGCGCCGAGATATCGCAGAACCATCTGGGCCGCCTCACCGCGATGGACCCGGCGACGATCAAGGGCGTGATCGGCCGCCTCGCCGAACGCGGGCTGGTCGAGCGCCTGCCGGACCCGAACGACCAGCGCCGCCTGCTGATCCGGCTGACCGCAGCAGGGCACGCCGCCATGCCGGATCTGTTCGCCCGCGCGAAGGCCATCACCATCGCGGCGCTCGAGCCGCTCTCCCCCGAGGAGGCGAAGACGATCGTCGCCTTGCTCACCCGGATGAGCTGAGCCGCCTCAGCTCGCCGCGCCCTGGTTCCCATGGATGGCACGCCAGATCGAGAGCGGCGTCGCCGGCATGTCGAGATGCGTCACGCCGTAGGGCGCAAGCGCGTCGACGATCGCGTTCATCACCGAGGGCAACGAACCGGCGCAGCCCGCCTCGCCGCAGCCCTTGGCCCCCACCCGGTTGGTGCTGGTCGGGACCCCCTGGCTGATGAAGGAGAAGAACGGCACATCCGCCGCGCGCGGCATCGCGTAGTCCATGTAGGAGCCGGTCCTGAGCTGGCCGTCCTCGTCATAGGAGGTCAGCTCGTAGATGGCCTGGCCGATGCCCTGCACGACTCCGCCATGGAGCTGGCCCTCCACGATCATCGGATTCACCAGCGTGCCGAAATCGTTGACCATCACATAGCTGGCGATCTCCACCTGCCCGGTCTCGGGATCGATCTCGATCTCGGCGACATGGCAGCCATTGGGATAGGCGGAGGGCGCAGCCTTGAAGACATGGTCGACATCCAGCGTCGCCGGCAACGCGTCCGGCAGCCCCTGCGCCGTCCGCAGGCGCGCCGCCAGCTCCATGATGCCGATGGCGCGGTCCGTCCCGGCAATGCTGAAGCGGCCGCCGGCGAACTCGATATCCGCGGCGCTTGCCTCGAGGAAATGCGCTGCGAGGAGCTTGCCCTTCTCGACCACCTTCTCGCTCGCCTCGATGATGGCCGAGCCGCTCGCCATGATCGACTTCGAGCCGCCGGTACCGCCGCCGGCGACCAGGCGGTCGCTGTCACCCTGCACCAGCCGGATCTTGTCGAAGGGCACGCCGAGCTGGCTGGTCAGCACCTGGGCGAAGGGCGTCCAGTGGCCCTGCCCGTAATCGAGCGTGCCCGTGACGATGGTGACGCTGCCGTCGGCCTCGAAATGGATGCCGCCCATCTCGTTGCTCGGCGGCGCCGTCACCTCGAGATAGCAACCGATGCCGCGGCCGCGCAGCTTGCCCGCCTTGCGGCTGGCGCGCTGCCGGGTCCGGTAGCCCTTCCAATCGGCCGCCTCCAGCGCGCGGGCGAAGAGCGCCGGGAAGTCGCCGCTGTCATAGAGCGTCCCGATCGGCGTCTTCCAGGGCAGGGCCTTGGCCGGTATCAGGTTGCGGCGGCGCAGCGCGGCACTGTCGATGCCCATCTCGCGGGCGGCCGTCTCGATCAGCCGCTCCATGAAGTAATTGCCCTCGGGGCGCCCGGCGCCCCGATAGGCCGCGATCGGCACCGTGTTGGTGACCGCGCAGCGGGTGCGCACCTCGACCAACGGCGTGCGATACATGCCGATGCTGTTCTTGCCGATGTTGAGCGTCGCCATCATCGGCCCGACCGGCGAGAGATAGCCGCCCATATTGCCGAAGCCGGTGAAGCGCGTCGCCAGGAAGCGGCCGCGCGCATCGAGCGCGAGCTCCGCCTCGAACACCATGTCGCGGCCGTGATGGTCCGACACGAAGCTCTCCGAGCGCTGGTCGGTCCATTTCACCGGCTTCTTCAGCAGCCGCGCCGCATGCAGCAGCGCAACATATTCCGGGAACACCGCCGATTTCATGCCGAAGGAGCCGCCGACATGGCCGGTGAGGAGCCTCATCCTGGCGTGAGGCACGCCCATCGCCGAGGCCAGGCTGTTGCGCATGCCGAACGCACCCTGGCTCGGCGCGTGAAGCGTGTAGCGGCCGCTCTTGCGGTCATAGGTGCCGATCGCGGCGCGCGGCTCGAGCGGGTTCACGACGATGCGGTTGTTGACGATGCGCAGGCGGGCGACATGGGCCGCCGCCGCGAAGGCGGCCGAGACCTTGGCGGAATCGCCGAACTGATAGTCGAGGATCAGGTTGCCGGGAACATCGTCGAAGAGCTCCGGCGCGCCGGGAGCCAGCGCTTCCTCGGCCGAGGTGACGGCGGGAAGGACCTCGATGTCGAGCGCGACCGCCTCGGCCGCCTCGCGAGCCTGGACCGCGCTGCGCGCCACCACCATGGCGACGGGGTCCCCGACATAGCGAACCTTGTCGGCCGTCAGCGCCCGCCGCAGCGGCCGCTTCATCGGCGACCCGTCCCGGTTCGCAATGTCGACATTGCAGGTCAGCGCGCCATAGCCCTGCCCCTCGAGATCGCCGGCCGTGTAGACTGCGACTACGCCCGGCATCTCGCGCGCCGCGACAACGTCGATGCCGCGAATCACACCGTGGGCATAGGGGCTGCGGACGAAGACGGCATGGAGTTGGCCGTCGAGCGAAAGGTCGTCGGTATAGCGGCCGTCGCCGCGCACGAGGGCCGCATCCTCGTTGCGGGGGAGTGACTGGCCGATTCCCGCCGGCTTCGTCGAAGGGCCGGGCGGGGACACGCGCATATTCATGAAAGGCTACCGCGATCGACAGTGAACGCGGCTACACTGCCGCAAAAGCGCGGCGCCCGCTGTGCGGATGCGGCATGGCCGCTACCCGCTCGCGGACAGGAGCACGCTCCGACGCGCCTTACTTTTCGGCGAAAGCCTTCTCGATCACATAGTCTCCGGCCTCGCCGTGATTGCCTTCCTGGAGGTCGCGTTCGGCGAAGATGGTCCTGAGGTCGGCGAGCATCTGCGGCGAGCCGCAGAGCATGAAGCGGTCCCCCCCGGCATCGAAACCCGGCTGGCCGATATCGGCATAGAGCTGGCCCGACGTGATCAGGTCGGTGATCCGGCCGCGGTTGCGGAAGGGCTCGCGCGTTACGGTGGGATAATAGACGAGCTGCCGGCGGATCATCTCGCCGAGGAACTCGTCCTGCGGCAGTTGCTGGGTGATGCGCTCGCCATAGGCGAGCTCCGAGACCTGGCGGCAGCCATGCACGAGCACGACCTTCTCGTAGCGCTCATAGGTCTCGGGGTCGCGGATCAGCGACAGGAAGGGCGCCAGCCCGGTGCCCGTGCCGAGCAGGAAGAGGCGCCTGCCGTCCTTGAGATTGTCGAGCACGAGCGTGCCCGTCGCCTTCTTGCCGACGATGATCGCATCCCCGACCTGGAGATTTTGCAGCCGCGAAGTCAGCGGCCCGTCCGGCACCTTGATGGAGAAGAATTCGAGGTTGTCGTCATAGTTCGTGCTGGCGACGCTATAGGCCCGGAGCAGCGGCTTGTCGCCGACCTTGAGCCCGATCATGGTGAACTGGCCGTTCTTGAAACGGAACGAGGTGTCGCGCGTCGTCGTGAAGCTGAACAGCGTATCCGTCCAGTGATGGACGCTGAGGACCTGCTCCTCGTAGAAATTGCTCATCGCATCGTCCTTCGCGGCTCGGTCAGCGGCGGTCTAGCGGATATCTTTGCCGGCCGGCGCCGTTGGATAAGCAGAAAACGCAGGCAAAATCAAAGCCTTCTTCTTTATTCTCATTGGAGGCATTCAAGCAGAACGATCCGCGCGCCGCGCTGGGCTTCGGGAGAACTTTCCACTTGCGCGGCGAGCTTGCCGGCGCGGCCAGGGGGCCACGAACGGCCGGTGATCCTGCCGCCGCCTGTCGATGTCCCGGCAGGAAGCGATGCCCGTCCGCTCCCGCATGTCTGCCGGTCGCGCTTTGAGGATCGCCACGCCCGCCGGAAGGCGGTAGAGAGAGGCCTGCTGCGCTGCGCCATGAATTCGCTGCTGCGAGAGGCTATCGCTGCACGGGCAGATGCCCGAAGGACCGTGCGGCGCGCCGTTCCGGCGGCGGAGCCGGTCGGCATCCTCCCCGGTGGTTGACAAGCCTCGCCCTTCCTCGCAAGTTTGTATGTGTACAAACAATCTTCCGGCGACCGGCACCTTTCGGTGGCCGGCGCGGAACAGCCATGGAACTGGCGCCGGCACTGCGGCGGACGATGAGCGCCGCGCAGCCGTTTCCACCGAGGACACAACGATGACGATCGATCGCAGGCGTTTCCTGGCAGCCGCCTCCGGCGGCGCGGCCCTGGTCGCCGCCCCGTCTCTCCTGCGCGCCCAGGCGGCCGCGACGATCCGGATCGGCGAGATCAACAGCTACACCGCCCAGCCGGCGTTCCTGAAGCCTTACCGGCAGGGCTGGGAGCTTGCGCTTGAACAGGTGAATGCCGCCGGCGGCGTGCTCGGCCGCAAGGTCGAGACCCTGTTCCGGGACGATGCCGGCAAGCCCGAGGACGCCGTTCGCCATGCCGGCGACCTCCTCAACGCCGAGAAGGTCGACCTGATCGCCGGCGGCTACCTCTCGAATGTCGGCCTCGCCATTGCCGATTTCGCCGCCCAGAACAAGCGCCTCTACGCAGCGTCCGAACCGCTCTCCGACGCGCTCGTCTGGTCGAAAGGCAACCGCTACACCTTTCGCCTGCGCCCCTCGACCTACATGCAGGCGGCGATGCTGGTGGAGGAAGCCGCCAAGCTCAAGGCCCGCAAATGGGCGCTCGTGGCGCCGAACTACGAATACGGCCAGTCGGCGGTGAAGTGGTTCAAGACCTTGCTGAAGCAGGCCAGGCCGGATGTCGAGTTCGTCGCCGAGCAATATCCGGCGCTCGGCCGCATCGACGCGGGCGCGACGGTGCAGGCGCTCGAGGCCGCCAAGCCCGAGGCGATCTTCAACGTCACCTTCTCGGCCGACCTGACCAATCTCGTGCGCCAGGGCAATACGCGCGGCCTGTTCGAGGGCCGCGATGTCGTCTCGATGCTGACCGGCGAGCCGGAATATCTCGACGCGCTCGGCGGCGAAGCGCCGGAGGGCTGGATCGTCACCGGCTATCCGCATGCCGACCTTGCGACGCCGGAGCACGTCAGGTTCCGCGATGCCTACATGGCCAAATACAAGGATTATCCGCGGCTCGGCTCGGTCGTCGGCTTCGACACGATGAACTCGATCGCCGCCGCGCTGGCCAGGGCCGGCTCCACCGACACCGAAAAGCTGGTGGCTGCGATGGAGGGCCTGAAATTCCCCTCGGCCTTCGGCGCGGCCGAATACCGCGCCATCGACCACCAGTCGACGCTGGGCGCCTTCGTCGGCAGGACGGCCCTCAAGGATGGCAAGGGGGTGATGGTCGGCTGGCGCTATTGCGACGGCGCCCGCTATCTGCCTTCCGACGATGTCGTGAAGACGCTGCGCCCGGCCGGCTGACACCCATCCCCCGCCCTGCCGCCGGACTGATCCGGGGCCCGTGCCAGCGCCGTTTCGAACGAGGCTGGACATGGCCCCGTTTCACGGGTCGCGCGATCGCGCCGCAAATCTCGCGCGGCCCGCCCGGTCCAGCCGTGCTAGACAGCGCAGACCGCCGGCGGCGCCGCCTCGATACGGGTTCGAATGCTCGATCTCATCCTCACGCAGACGCTGAACGGGCTGGCATCCGCCTCGTCGCTGTTCCTGGTCGCATCGGGGCTGTCGATCATCTTCGGCGTCACCCGCATCGTGAACTTCGCCCATGGCTCGCTCTACATGCTGGGCGCCTATCTCGGCTGGACGCTGGTGACATGGCTCGGCCCGGCCAGCCCCTTCGGCTTCTGGGGCGGCGTCCTGCTGGCGGCGCTCTCCGTCGCGGCCATCGGCGTCCTGATCGAGGTCGCGATCCTGCGGCGGATCTATCAGGCGCCCGAGCTCTTCCAGCTGCTCGCCACCTTCGGCGTCGTACTGATGATCCAGGACATCGCGCTGGCGGTCTGGGGGCCGGAGGACAAGCTCGGCCCGCGCGCCCCCGGCTTCAAGAGCTTCGTCATCCTGTTCGACAGCCGTTTCCCGACCTATGAACTGCTGCTGATCGCGATCGGGCCGGCGGTGCTGGGCCTGCTCTGGTTCCTGTTCCGCAGGACGCGCTGGGGCACGCTGGTTCGCGCCGCGACGCAGGATCGCGAAATGGTCGGTGCGCTCGGCGTCAACCAGCGACTGCTCTTCACCTCCGTCTTCGCCTTCGGCGCCGGCCTTGCCGGCCTCGGCGGAGCGCTGCAGCTCCCGCGCGAGGCGGCGACCCTGCACATGGACCTCTCGATGATCGCCGAGGTCTTCGTCGTCGTCGTCGTCGGCGGACTCGGCAGCGTCACCGGCGCCTATCTCGCGGCCGTGCTGATCGGCATCCTGCACGCCTTCGGCATCCTGATCTTCCCGAAGATCACGCTCGTCCTCGTCTTCCTCGTCATGGCCGTCGTGCTGGTGGCCAAGCCCCACGGGCTGCTCGGCAAGCCGCCGACGGGCCAGGCGCGCGCGCCCGCCGACGAGCCTCTGCTGAGACCCGCCGACCGGGCGACGAAGCTTGCCGGGCTCGCGGCTCTGCTCCTGCTCGCCACCTTGCCGCTCGTGACGCCCGACTACCTGGTCCTGACACTGACCGAGCTCCTGATCCTCGGCCTGTTCGCCGCCTCGCTCCACTTCATGATGGGGCCGGGCGGCATGACCTCCTTTGGCCATGCCGCCTATTTCGGTCTTGGCGCCTATGGCGCGGCACTGGCGGTGAAATGGCTCGGCGCGCCGATGGAGCCGGCGCTGCTCTTCGCCCCGCTTCTCGCCGGCGTCGCCGGCGCGGTGTTCGGCTGGTTCTGCGTTCGGCTGTCCGGCGTCTATCTCGCCATGCTGACGCTCGCCTTCGCGCAGATCGCCTGGGCGACCGCCTTCCAATGGGTCGAGTTCACCGGAGGCGACAACGGCATCCTCGGCGTCTGGCCTGCGCAATGGGCGGTCTCGAAGACGGCTTTCTACTATCTGGTCCTCGGACTCTGCGCCGCCTGCGTGCTGCTGCTGCGCATCATGCTGTTCTCGCCGCTGGGCTATGCGCTGCGTGCCGCCCGTGACAATCCGCTCAGGGCCGAGGCCATCGGCATCGACACGATGCGCGTGCAATGGGCCGCCTTCGTCGTCGCGGCCTTCGCGGCCGGCATCGCCGGCGGGCTCTTCGCCTTCTTCAAGGGCTCGGTCTTCCCGACCTATCTCGCGATCCCGCGCTCGGTCGATGCGCTGCTGATGGTGTTGCTCGGCGGGGTTCAGACCGTCTCGGGCCCGATCGTCGGCGCCTTTGCCTATGCCGGCCTCAGCGAGCAGCTGAGCAGGCTGACCATGTACTGGCGCTTCGCGCTCGGGCTGTCGATCGTCTTGCTCGTCGTGCTCTTTCCGCGCGGCCTCGTCGGCAGCTTCCTCGCCTGGCGCGAGCGCTCCCGCGCGGAGCCGGCACGATGAGCGCCCCGGCGCTCCCGTCAGGCGCCGCGGCGCGCGAGGCCGTGCTGGTCGCGCGCGACCTGGCGAAGTCCTTCGGCGGCGTCGACGCGGTGCAGGGCGTGTCGTTTTCGGTCGAGGCCGGCCGGATGGTCGCCCTGATCGGCCCGAACGGAGCGGGCAAGACGACCTGCTTCAACATGCTGGGCGGGCAGCTCGTCCCGGATCGCGGCGAGATCCTCCTGGCCGGACGCGCGATCACCGGGCTGAAGCCGCGCGCGATCTGGCGCCGCGGCGTCGGCCGGACATTCCAGATCACCGCGACCTTCTCCTCGATGACCGTGCGCGAGAATGTGCAGATGGCCCTGATCTCGGAGGCCGGCGGCCTCTGGCATCCGTTCCGGGCCGCCCGTGACCAGCATGCCGCGGCGGCGGAGAGCCTGCTGGCCGCGGTCGGCATGCTCGGCCAGGCCGACCGGGCCTGCGGCGTGCTCGCCTATGGCGACCTCAAGCGCGTCGAGCTTGCGATCGCGCTCGCCAACCGGCCGAAGCTGCTGCTCATGGACGAGCCGACCGCCGGCATGGCGCCGGGCGAGCGTATCGAGCTGATGGCGCTGACGGCGCGGATCGCGGCCGAGGAGCGGATCGCGGTGCTCTTCACCGAGCACGACATGGACGTCGTCTTCGCCCATGCCGACAGGGTCATCGTTCTGGATCGCGGCCGGCTGATCGCCGACGGCCCGGCCGAGACGGTGCGGCAGGACCCGCAGGTGCGTGCCGTCTATCTCGGCTCGGGCGCGATCTCCGGAGGCCATTGATGGATCTCATCCTCGCCGTCTCCGGGCTCGATGCCTATTACGGCCGCGCCCATATCCTGCAGGGGGTCGGCTTCGGCATGGCGCGCGGCGAGGTGCTGGCCCTGATGGGCCGCAACGGCGCCGGCAAATCGACGACGATCAAGGCGGTGATGGGGCTGGTACCGCCGGCACGCGGCGAAGTCCGCTTCGAGGGCTCGCGCATCGACGGCCGCCAGCCTTTCGAGATCGCACGGCTCGGCATCGGCTATGTGCCGGAGGAGCGGCGCATCTTCTCCGAGCTGACGGTGATGGAAAACCTCGCCGTCGGCCAGCGCCCGCCACGCGAAGGCGTGCCGCACTGGACGGCGGAGAAGCTCTTCGCGCTCTTCCCCAATCTCGGCCGCATGCGGGACCGGGCCGGTGGGGCGATGTCGGGCGGCGAGCAGCAGATGCTGACCATCGCCCGTACGCTGATGGGCAACCCGCGGCTGCTGTTGCTGGACGAGCCTTCGGAAGGGCTGGCGCCGGTCATCGTCGAGGAAATGGCGAAGACGATCCTGGCGCTTAAGGACGAGGGGCTGAGCATCCTGCTCTCCGAGCAGAACCTGCATTTCGCCGGCGCCGTCGCGGACCGTGTCGCCATCATCGAGAAGGGCGCCATCCGGTTCACCGGCACGGTGGCCGCGCTCACGGCCAACGAGGCGATCCGCCGTCAGTACCTTTCCGTCTGAACGGCCGCATCACGGATGCAGTGCCGCCGCTCCCTGGCTGTCGCCCGCTACGCCGGTCGAGCCCACAAGGGCGCCATCCGCCAATGGCCGGAACATCGCATTCCAAGGATGATGGGATGACTGCGACAGCCGTTCCTGCCGCTCCGGGCCTTGGTGGAGCTGAGGGGATTCGAACCCCTGACCTCTGCAGTGCGATTGCAGCGCTCTCCCATCTGAGCTACAGCCCCAAGGCGCTGGCCTTCTAGGCCGTGCGTCGCGTGGATGTCAATCGCCTCCGTCGCCTCTTTCGGCCGGTCGCGACGATATTCTGCGGCAATCTCCCGGACTGGCCGAAGAAGGAAGATCGATGCGCGCCGTTCTCGACGTGGTTCTGCTCGCCCTGCAGATCTATGTATGGATCCTGATCGCCTCGGCCGTTCTGAGCTGGCTGATCGCTTTCAACGTCATCAACACCCGCAACCAGTTCGTCGCGACGGTCTGGGACATGCTCTACCGCATGACCGAGCCCGTGCTGCGGCCGATCCGCGAAAGGCTGCCCAATCTCGGCGGCCTCGACATCTCGCCGATCATCCTGCTGCTGATCATCTATTTCATCCAGAGCGTGATCATCCGCTACATCTACCCCAACGTCTTCTGACGCGGGCCGGGGCCTGGCGGCGGACCGGGGAGCGCTCTGCACGCAGCGCGACCCGCACGCGGGCACGACGCATTCGACCCGCCGGCCCTTGCGGGGCAGTATGCCGCGGTCGACAAACCGCGGAGACCGCCTCGTGTACAGCCCCGCCACGCCCTATCGCAGCCAGAACTGGACCCTGTCGAAGCCCTCCGCCAGCGGCCGGCACGGCATCGTCGTGTCGCAGAACCGGGAGGCCGCCGCGGCCGGGGCCGCGATTCTCGAGCAGGGCGGCAATGCGGCCGATGCGGCCGTGGCGACCTGCTTCGCGCTCGCCGCCGTCGAGCCCTGGAACAGCGGCCTCGGCGGCATCGGCTTCGCCGTCGTGCTGAAGGCGGGCGAAAGCCGGGCCCAGGTCGTCGATTTCGGACCGGTTGCCTCGCGTCGCGCCAACCCGGCGGACTATCCGCTGACCGGCGAGATGAAAAAGGATCTCTTCACCTGGCCCGAGGTCGTCGGCGACCGCAACATCCACGGGCCGCTTTCCTTCGTCACGCCGTCTTCGGTCGCGGGCTACGCCAAGCTGAAGGAGGCGTTCGGCTCCCGCCTGCCCCTCGCCGACCTGCTCGCACCCGCCATCGCGCTCGCCCGGCGCGGCCTGCCGGCCGACTGGTACACCACGCTGAAGGTCGCCTCCTCCGCATCCGTCCTGAGGCTCTATGCGGAAAGCGCCCGGATCTACCTGCCCGGAGGCCTGCCGCCGGTGCCGCCTTACCAGGGCTCCCCGGGCTTCATGGTGCTCGGCGAACTGCCGGCCACGCTGGAGCGGCTGGCGCAGGCCGGGCTTGACGATTTCTATCGCGGCGACATCGCCCGGCGCATCGCGGCCGACATCGCGGCCGCCGGTGGCGTCGTCGATGCCGAGGATCTGGCGCAGTGCCGGGCGGAACTGCGCCCCGCCCCGGCCATCGCCTGGCGCGACAGCCATCTGGTCCACACCGCCGGGGGGCTCACCGCCGCACCGACGCTGGAGCGCGTCGTCGCCGGCATGGCCGATGCGCCGGTGGACGCCCACGGCCCCTCCCCCGCCTGGTTCGCCAAGCTCTCCGACGTGATGCGGCAGGCCTATCGCGAGCGGCTCTCCGGCCTCGGCGCGGCGGCCGCGAAGGAGCCGGGCGACACCTGCACGACGCATCTCACGGTGGTCGACCGCGAGGGCAACCTCGTATCGGTCACCACCACGCTGCTCTCCTCGATGGGCAGCCGGGTCGTGCTGCCCTCGACCGGCGTGCTGATGAACAACGGCATGATGTGGTTCGATCCGCGACCCGGCAGCGCCAACGCCATCGCCCCCGGCGCCCGCCCGCTCTGCAACATGCTGCCGGTCGTGGTGACGCCGAAGGACGGCGGCTGGCCGCGTCTGGCCGCAGGATCGTCCGGCGGCCGGCGCATCCTCGCCAGCGTCTACCAGACCCTCGCCTGGCAGCTCGATTTCGGCATGGACACCGAGGCGACCGCGCATCAGCCGCGCATCGACGTCTCCGGACCGGATTCCACGAGCGCCGATCTGCGCCTGCCGGCCGAGACGCTTGCCGCGCTGGAAGCGGGCGGCCCGACGACGCTCGTCGAGCACGCGGTCCTGCCGATCAACTTCGCCTGCCCGAATTTCATCCGCGTCGACCGCGGCGGAGCCGAAGGTTCGAGCGACGCCGCCTCGCCCTGGTCGGCGGCGGTCGCGGCGGCGTCCTGAGGCGACACACGAAAAAGGGCGGCCGCGACGGCCGCCCTCGATGATACGGCTTTGGCGCGGCGCTCAGCCGCGCTTCACGCCCCAGGGATAGGGCGCCGAACCCGCCAGGATGCCCGTGAGGGTCTTGCGATAGGCGGTCCGGCTGACGAACTGGCCGAGCGGGATCGTCGCGACCTCTTCGAGCGCGAGCCGGCCCAGCTCCTTGGCGGCCTTTCTCTGCCCGTCCTCGTCGGGCGCGTAGAGCCAGGTCTCGGCGAGCTGCTCGGCCTTGTCGCTCTTCCACCAGCCGAACCAGCCCTTCTCGCCCTGGCCGCGGACCAGGGAGGACAACGCCGGATTGCCCCAGCCCGTCGCCGAGCCGGTGGTGTGGAAGATGCTCCAGCCGCCCTTCTCGACCGGTTCGCGGCTGCTGCGGCGCTGGACGACGGTGCCCCAGTCGCTCGCCGCCATCTCGACGTTCATGCCGAGCTTCTTCAAGAGTTCGAAGGTGACCTCGCCGAGCGGACCGATATCCGGGAAGTCGGTCGGGTTGATGATCACCACCTTCTCGCCGTTGTAGCCGGATTCCTTGAGCGCCGCCTTCGCCTTCTCGAGGCTCTGCGGCATCAGATCTTCCTGCTCGCCATCGTAATAGGGCGTGCCGCGCCACCACAGATTGCGGCAGGTCTGCCACAGCGTGGTGTCGTCGCCCTGCGTCGCCCGCATGTAGTCCTCCTGCTTCACCGCCATGCGGACGGCTGCGCGGATCTTCGGGTTGTTGAAGGGCGGCTGGAGGTGGTTCAGGCGGATGATCGAGCCGCGGCCCGCCTTGTCGATGACCTCCTGCTTGATATCCGGGTTGCTCGCCAGCATCGGCTGCAGATCCGCAAGAGGCCGCTCCCACCAGTCGACCTCGCCGGTGGTCAGCGCCGCCGCCGCGGTGGCCGGATCGGGCAGGACGTGCCATTCGATCCGCTTGAAATGCGCGACCTTGCCGCCGGCGTTGCGGCTCGGCGGCTCGCTGCGCGGCTTGTAGCCGTCGAACTTCTCGTAGGCCACGCGGCTTCCGGAGACGTAGTCCGCGGCCACGAACTTGTAGGGCCCCGAGCCGATCATCTCCGTCACCTGGGTGTTGGCATCGGTCTTGGCCAGGCGCTCGGGCATGATCACCGGCGGCTGGTCCGACTTCGCCAGGCAGTCGAGCATCATCGGGAAGGGCCGCTTGAGCTTGATCTGCACCGTGCGTTCGTCCGGCGCGCCCCATTCCTCGACGGCGCGGCCGAGAAGCTGGCCGTAGGGATCGCGCTGGGTCCAGCGCTTCAGGCTAGCGGCGCAGTCGGCGGCCTTCACCGGCGTTCCGTCATGGAACATCAGCCCTTCGCGCAGCTTGATGCGCCAGGTCTTGCCGTCGGCGGAAACCTCGTGCCCTTCCGCCATCTGCGGCTGCGGCTTCAGCTTCTCGTCGGTGCCGAAGAGCATGTCGAAGACGTAATAGCCGTGATTGTTGGTCACGGTGGCGGTCGTCCAGACCGGATCGAGCGCCGACAGATTGGCCTGCGGCACGAACTTCATCAGCGTGGCGGAGGCGGCCTGCGCGGCCGCCCGTTGCGGCAGGGCCGGACCTGCCAGGCCAAGTGCTGCCGTCCCCATCAGGAACTCGCGACGTTTCATCAGTAGTCTCCCCGTTATGGTTGGTGGTTGATTGACGGCCCCGGCGACGGCCGGAGCCGAAGGCGCGTTCAGGCGAAGCCCATGAAATTCGGGCTCTCGCTGATCGGCCGGGCCTTGGCGAGACCGGCCAGGTCCGGAATCGGCCGGGCTGTCAGCGGATCGCCGGCGAGCGCCTCCTCCAGCGCCGCCGCCACCGCCAGCACCTTGGCGTCGCCGCCGCGCGGTCCCACGATCTGCAGCCCGAACGGCATGCCGTTGCGATCGAGCCCCACAGGCAGCGAGATCGCCGGATGTCCGACGATGGTGACGGCATAGGCCAGCGCGAGCCAATGGAAATAGGTCCGGGTGGCCTTGCCGTCGATCTCGGCGGGGAAGAGCTCGGTCCAGGGCCGCGGGCTCAGCGTCACCGCCGGCGACAGGATGACGTCGTAATCCTCGAAGAAGCGCTGCCAGCGGTGGTAGATCGCCGTCTGCTGCTGCATGGCGCGGGTCACGTCGAGCGCGGAATAGCGCAAGCCCTCCTCGACATTGGCGCGCACGTTGGGCCCGACCATGTCCGGCGTGTCGCGAACCTTGTCGAGATGCGCCGCGAGGAAATTGCTGGCACGCAGGATTTCGAAGACCTCGTCCGTGCCCTCGCAATCCGGCGTCGCCTCCTCGGCAGCCCGGAAGAGATGGCTGAAGGCCTTGGTCTTGTCGAAGAAGGTGTCGCGGATCAGCCGCTCGGTCGGGGCGAAGCCGAAATCAGGGGTCAGCGCCACCTTGAGCGAGGCGAGATCGATCGCGCCGGGCCGCGCAAAATCCTCCGGCCGGCGCACGGTCCGGCCATCGATCGTGGTCGCCAGCGGATCGGCCCCGTTATCGGAGACGATGGCGGAGAGCAGCAGGCAGAGATCCGGCACATTGCGCGCCATCGGGCCGAGCACCGGCAGCGGCGACCAGCCGAGCTGGCGCTTCTCGCTCGGCACGAGACCGGGCGTCGGCCGGAAGCCGACGATCCCGTTGAAGGCGGCGGGGTTGCGCAGCGAGCCGCCGGTATCGGAGCCGGTCGCGAGCGGCACCATGTTCGTCGCCAGCACGACGCCCGAGCCGCCCGACGAGCCGGCGGCGCTCTTCGACGGGTCGAACGGGTTTCCGGTCGCGCCGTAGACGGCGTTGCGGGTATTGGCGCCGGCTCCCCATTCGGGCGTGTTCGTCTTGCCGGCGATGATGGCGCCGGCCTTGCGCACCGAGGCGACGATCAGCTGGTCCTGCTTCGGCACGAAATCGCGGTAGAGCGGGCTGCCATAGGTGGTGCGCAGCCCCGCGACGTTCTCGAGATCCTTGATGCCGACCGGCAGGCCGTGCAGGGCGCCGAGCGCGTCGCCGCGCGCCGTCGCCTCGTCGGCCGCAAGCGCATCCTTGCGGGCCTTGTCGTCGTCGCGCGCCACCATGGCGTTGACGGCCGGATCGACCGCGTCCATGCGGCGGATGCAGCTGTCGAGCAGTTCGCGGGCGGAGAGCTTCCTGGAGCCGATGAGAGTGCGCGCGGCGATGGCGCTGAGATCGCAGGGTTCGGTCAAGACAGGCTCTCCATTGCGCGTCCGGCCATGCAGGCGATATGCCGGATCGGCCTCGGCAGCTCAGCCTAGAGGGTGTCGGGACGAATGGACAAGGCGCGAACGCGACATGGGGGGCAGGACCTGGGCACCCGGCCGGTTTCGGCCGGCGGGGCGAGCGACGTGCCGGCGCCGTGGCAGGTGACCCGGGAGGGCGTGGTCCTGACGGTCCGGCTGACCCCGCGCGGCGGACGCGACGCCCTCGAGGCCGTCGAGACGCTCGCCGACGGACGCAGCGTGCTGAAGGCGCGGGTGCGCGCCGCACCGAGCGAAGGCGAGGCCAACGCCGCCCTGCTGGCGCTGCTCGCCCGCGAATTCGGCCTGCCGCGCTCCCGGCTCGCGATCACCGGAGGCACCACGGCGCGGCTGAAGGCCGTCCTGCTGCAAGGCGACCCGGCGGCGCTGACCGAGGCGCTGCGGCGGCGTTTCATTCCGGCTTGACGCAGGAGCCCGCTGCCGCGATGCAGCATCCCGCTTGACGGGCGCTGCGGTTTCCTGTTCCAGAGAGCCATGGACAAGCCCGCGGTTCCCTTTCCCCAGCGGCTCACGGAAGGCTACCGGGCCTTCCTCGACGATCGTTTCGTGCGCGAGCAGGATCGTTACGAGGAGCTCGGGGAAAACGGCCAGACGCCCCAGATCATGCTGATCGGGTGCTGCGATTCCCGCGTTTCGCCGGAGGTCATCTTCGATGCCCGCCCCGGTGAGATGTTCGTGGCGCGCAACATCGCCAACCTCATCCCGCCCTTCCAGCCCGACGACCAGCTCCACGGCACCTCGGCCGCGCTCGAATATGCGGTGCAGGCGCTGAAGGTCCGGCATATCGTCGTGCTCGGCCATGGTCGTTGCGGCGGCATCCGCGCCTTCGCCGACGACAGCCAGCAGGCGCTCTCGCCCGGCGACTTCATCGGCAAGTGGATCACCCTGATCGCACCGGCAGCCGAGCGCACCGGCGGCCGCGGCCGCAACGAAAGCTTCGACGACTACCTGCACCGCCTCGAGCTGGCATCCATCCAGCAATCGCTCGAGAACCTGCGCACCTTCCCCTGCGTGAAGATTCTCGAGGAGAAGGGGCGGCTGCATCTGCACGGCGCCTTCTTCGCCGTCGCGACCGGCGTTCTCATGATCCTCGACCCGGCGACGGGCCAGTTCATCCCAGCCGTGGGTGAGATGCCCAAACGCGTTCAGCAGATCCGCTGCTCCGAGGCCTGAGACGGCTCACTCCCCGTCCGCGAGCGGATGAAGATCGCGCACCATGCTCTTCAGCCGCTCGTCGAGGACATGGGTGTAGATCTGCGTCGTGGCGATATCGGCATGGCCGAGCAGCTCCTGCACGACCCGAAGATCGGCCCCGTTCTGCAGCAGGTGGCTGGCAAAGGCGTGGCGCAGGACATGCGGGCTCAGCGGTGCGCCCGGCAGGCCGGCCGCTCCTCCCAGCGCCTTGAGCTCGCGCCCGAAGGCCTGGCGCGTCAGGTGCCCGCTCTCGCCGTCGGAGGGGAAGAGCCAGCGGGTCCCGCCCTGCCCGGCCTCGTTCAGCGCCTCGAGCCAGGCGCGCGCGGCCAGGCGCGCCGCCTCGTTCAGCGGCACGAGCCGCTCCTTGTCGCCCTTGCCGCGCACGATCAGGAAGCGCTCGCGCGTCGTCGCGGCCGAAAGCGGCAATGCGATCAGCTCCGAGACCCGCAGCCCGGTCGCATAGAGCATCTCGACGAGGCAGCGCATCCTGAGCGCCCGGAGCCGGGCTGCCGGCGTCGTGCCCGCCCGCTCGCAGGCTTCGCGCGCCGCGCCGAGCAGCCGGTCCACGGCGTCGATCGTGATCACCTTCGGCAGCGGGCGGCCCTGGCGCGGCCCCTGGATCGCCGCGGCGGGGTCGCCGGGCGAAAGCCCCTCGGTATAGAGGAAGCGGTGAAATTGCCTGACCGCCGAAAGCCGCCGTGCCGCCGAGGAGGCCTTCAGGCCGCGCGCGGCCAGGTCGGCGAGCCAGCCGCGGATCTCGTCCGCGCTCACGCCTTCGAGCGGCTTGCCGCCGAGAAAGACCAGGTAGTCCGAGATGTCGCGCTCATAGGCGTCGAGCGTGTTGCGCGCCGCGCCGCGCTCGGCGGCCAGCATGTCGAGGAAGGCGTTGAGGCGCTGGCGCGGAATCCGGCTCACGGCGAACGCTAGAGCATCGGACCGAAAAGTGGAATCCGCTTTTCGGAAAAATGCGATGCTCCAGCCATGGGAGAGATCCTCGTTATCGCGTCCGATGGGACGCGCGACGATCTAGGGGCTCCTGGGCTGCAGTTTGGCCGGCGGCACGATCTCGATCATCTCGCGCTTCTCCGGCTGGACGAAGGTGACCAGCGCCACCATGCCCGCGAAGATCAGCCCGGCGATGACGGCGATGAAGAACAGGAACCGGAACAGGGTCGGCACGTCTGGCGAACTCTCGCTCTGTTCTGCGGCATCGGCCTCGTCCGAACGCCGCGTCTGGCTTTCGCGGCCGATCGGCTTGCAGATCCCGGCGCCGGACCCTTATCAGCGATGGCGCGCGGCCGACGCAAGGGCATGTGCGCCACAGCGATGCGTAAAACTCTCTGGACCCGGCGACGCAGGGGCGTGACAGAGGCATGACGGACGCGGCGGGTGATGCTACATCCCGCCCGAGGATCAAGAGCCAGCATGACCGCCGCGACCATACCAGTTCCGGAGACCGCCGACCTGCGCAGCGCGCTCGGCGGCCGCGCCGTCGTTCTGGTCGGCATGATGGGCTCCGGCAAGAGCTCAGTGGGCCGGCGGCTCGCGTCGCGGCTGGGCATGTCCTTCATCGACGCCGATGCCGAGATCGAGACGGCGGCGCGCATGACGATCCCCGAGATCTTCGAGCAGCGCGGCGAGGCCGAGTTCCGCGAAGGCGAGAAGCGCGTCATCGCCCGCATTTTGGCGACCCAGGCGCCCGTCGTGCTCGCAACCGGCGGCGGCGCCTTCATGAACGCCGACACGCGGGCGCGGGTGCGGGAGCTCGGCATCTCGGTCTGGCTCAAGGCCGAGCCCGACGTCCTGATGCGCCGGGTGCGCAAGCGTTCGAACCGCCCGCTGCTGCAGACCGCCGACCCCGAGGGCACGTTGCGGGCCATGCTGGCGCAGCGCGAGCCGGTCTATGCCCTCGCCGATCTCACCATCCAGTCGCGCGACGAGCCGCATGAGGTGATCGTCGGCGATATTGTCGCCGCATTGGAGCGCCATCTTGGCCTGGCGGTCGGCGGAGTCGCTGCACCATGAACGCCACCCAACCCGGCAAGCCCGGAGCCCGTATCACCGTCCCCGTCGCGCTCGAAGGGCGCGGCTACGACATCCACATCGGCCGCCACCAGCTCTGCGAGGCCGCGGCCCTGATCGCCGCTTTCGCGCCCGGCGCCCGCGCCGCCCTCGTCACAGACGAGAGCGTGGCCGCGCTGCACGGCAACGCCTTCGAGACCTGCCTGCACCAGGAAGGCATCAGCGCCACCCGCATCACCATCCCGCCCGGCGAGGCCTCGAAATCCTACGCCCAGTTCGTCGCGCTCTGCGATGCTCTGCTGGCGGCCAAGATCGAGCGAAACGACCTTGTCATCGCCTTCGGCGGCGGCGTCGTCGGCGACCTTTCCGGCTTCGCGGCCGCGGTGCTGCGCCGCGGCGTGCGCCTGGTCCAGGTGCCGACCACCCTGCTCTCGCAGGTCGATTCCTCGGTCGGCGGGAAGACCGGCATCAACTCGCCCCACGGCAAGAACCTGATCGGTGCCTTCCACCAGCCTTCGCTCGTCATCGCCGACACCGCGCTGCTCGACACCCTGAGCGAGCGCGAGTTCAAGGCCGGCTATGCCGAGGTGGTGAAATACGGGCTGATCGACGACCCCGGCTTCTTCGACTGGTGCGAGGCGAACTGGAACCGCGTCATCGCCGGCGGCCCGGAGCGCGACCATGCCGTCGCCGTTTCCTGCCGCGCCAAGGCGGCCATCGTCGCCCGCGACGAGCGCGAGGAGGGCGACCGCGCCTTGCTCAATCTCGGCCACACCTTCGCCCATGCGCTCGAGCGCCTGACGAAATACGACTCCAGCCGGCTCGTCCATGGCGAGGCCGTCGCGATCGGGCTCGCGCTCGCCTTCCGCTTCTCGCAGCGGCTCGAGCTGTGTTCGGGTCAGGACGCGATCCGGGTGTCGCGCCATCTCGACCATGTCGGCCTGCCGAGCCGCCTGCAGCAGGTTCCCGGCGGGGCCGGCAGCGCCGAGGAGATTCTCGCCGCCATGGCCCAGGACAAGAAGGTCAAGCGCGGCGCGCTGACCTTCATCCTCGCCCGCGGCATCGGCAAGAGCTTCATCGCGCCGGGCGTCGCCGCCGAGGAGGTCAAGGGCTTCCTCGAAGCCGAGCTCGCCGCCAACGGCGCTGCGCACTGATCGGGCCGGCCCGGCCTCGAAGCAGCGGAGCGGATTGCGCCCTCAGCCCGGCATTTTGGCCAGGAAGTCGCTGGCGCGGTAGTCCCGGCCGACGCCTTCGACGAGCATCGTGACGCTGCGCGAATGCTCCGTGCGCAGCGGCAGGATCTCCCGGTAGGCCGGTGAGTCGTACCAGCCGCGCGCCCGTTCCATGTCGGGAAAGGCGATGATCACGAGATCGCCGGGCCAGGGCCCCTCGACGATCTCCGGCGTCGCTCCATGGATCAGGAACCGGCCGTCATAGGGCGCAAGCGTCTCGTCGATGCGGGCGATGTAGTCGAGGATCTGTGGGCCGAGCCGGACATCCTGCAAGTGGGCGATGGCATAGGCGGTCATGTATCTCTCCTGCAATCGGCGGCCGGAAGGCCGTTCGTTGCGGAGAACCATGACGGCGGGAACGCCTGAGGGCGATTACCACAGCGGTAATCGTTCAACCGTCAGGGGCTGAAAACCAGCACCAGGAAGACGAAGAACACCGCCAGATGCACGGCGCCTTCGAGCATCGTGGTGCGCGTGCCGGTGAAGGTCAGCGTCGACAGCAGCAGCGTCATGGCGGCGATCACCATGTTCGTCGCCGAGAGGCCGAGCACCACGGGCTGGCCGGTGAAGACGCCGATCAGCAGCACCGCCGGCACCGTCATGCCCAGCGTCGAGGCGGCGGCGCCGAGGCACAGGTTGATGGCGCGCTGCAGCTGGTTGCCCGTGATCGCCCGCAGCGCGGCGATGCATTCGGGCGTGAACACGACCATGGCGATCAGGATGCCGCCGAGTGCCGGCGGCGCTCCGAGCCTGGCGATGCCGAAATCCAGCACCCCCGCCAGACTCTTCGACAGGATCACGATCGGCAGGATGTTGGCGAGCAGCAGCCCGACATGCGGCAGGATCTCCCGCGCCGAGGAGGAAGGTGCAGACTCCTCAGCGATCGCCGCCGGCACGGCCGGCCTCTCGCCCTCCGGCTCCGGCTCCGGCTCGCGGAAGAACATGCGGTGCCGCCCCGTCTGCAGGGCCAGGAAGGCGCCGTAGAGCGCCACCGTGAAGATCGAGAAGGCGATCGCCTGGAACGATGTCAGCGTGCCGTCGGCGGTCGAGGTCGTGAAGTTCGGCAGGAACAGCGGGATCACGGTCAGCGGAATTATGACCCCGAGATAGGACGAGGCGCCCTTGAAGTTGTAGCGCTGCGAGAAGTGCCGCAGGCCGCCGATCAGGAGGCCGATGCCGACCACGCCGTTGAGCACGATCATCAGCACCGCGAACATCGTGTCGCGGCCGAGCGTCGGCGCGCCCTTGGCGCCGAGCATCACGGCGCCCACGAGGGCGACCTCGATGATCACGATCGAGAGCGTCAGGATCAGCGTGCCATAGGGCTCGCCCAGCCGGTCGGCCAGGTCCTCCGCCTCGTGCACCACGCCGAACGCGGCCCAGACGATCACCACCAGCAGCCAGAGGAAGATCAGCAGGGAGGGCAACGGCGAGCCCAGCAGCCCCAGCAGGCTCCCGCCGAACGCGAGAAACACGGCGACGGAAGCCCAGGCGGCGGCGAGGCGAAGAAGCATCATACTGAAATGGCTCTGGTGATCGGCGGCAATGCCGCGACTGTCGCATAATCATGCTGCCCTGTCTTGGCGGGCGCCCCCCGCACCGCCGCCGGTCTCGCCGCGCCCGCGGCTATTTTCCGTCGTACTGCTTCAGCATCTCCCGGCCCTCCGGCCCGGCCTTGCGCTGCCACTCCTCGACGGCCATACGCCCGGCCTTGGCGAGGGCCAGGGCGAGATCCGGCGGGACCTCGGTCCGGATCGCGACCTTGTTGGCGCGCATGCGCGCGTAGTTCTCGCCGAGGCGGGTGCGGATCGCCGCCCATTGCCGCTGCTCGGTCTCCTGCGCTGCCGCGTCGACGACCTGCCGGAGGTCGGCCGGCAGCGCCTCGTAGGCTGCGAGATTGACCGAGGCGATCGAGATCGGCATCGCGTAGTTCACCTCGGTGAAATTCGGCAGATAGTCCCAGAGATTGCGCCCCGCCCCGCCATCGCCGGAGGACAGCACCGCGACGACCGAGCCGTCCTTCACCTTCGGCATCGCATCGGCGAAGGACAGGTTGGCGGCCTTGGCGCCCGCGGCGTTCATCACCGCGGTCGAGGTCGCGTCATAGGTCCGGATCGACAGGCCCGTCAGGGCCGCGGCCGAGTCGAGCGGCGTCTTCGACCAGATGCCCGAGGCCGGCCAGGGGGTGGTGTAGAGCAGCTTCTGGCCGAAGCCGGCGAGCTTCTTCTCATAGGCCGGCCGCGCCAGATCGGTGAGCCGGCGCGCATCGTCGATCGACGTCGCCAGGAACGGCAGGGAGGACAGGCCGAACAGCGGATCGACCGCGCCGAGCGCCCCGGCGAAGGCGTCGCCGGCCGCCACCTCGCCCTTCTGCACGGCGGCGATCATCTGCGCCGACTTGATGCCGCGCTTGGCGTCGAAGCTCGGCTTGACGGTCAGGCGCCCGCCGGCCCGCTCGTTCACCAGCCTGGCGAAGTTGGCGACGCCTTCTCCTGGAATGGCCGTCTCCGGATATTCCGTCGGCATTTCCCAGCTGGTCTGGGCCAAGGCGGCACCCGCACCGAAGACGAGTCCGGAAACCAGGAAGCCGGCTTTGAGCCATCGCATGACAAGTCCCTCCGTCAGTTCGCCGGAACACTCCAGCAAGAGGGGTGAGCCCTCGTCAATCGGCCCGCAATTTCTGCGCCAGCGGGCTCGCCGTCTCGACAGCGGGTTCCGGAGCGGGCTTGTCGGCGACGAGATATTGCGCCCGGGCCAGCGCCGCGAAGCGCCCGCCCTTGGCGACGAGCTCGTCGAAGGTTCCCATCTCCTCGACCTCGCCCTGCTCGAAGACGAGAATGCGGTCGGCGTTGCGGATCGTCGCGAGTCGATGCGCGATGACGAAGGTGGTGCGCCCCTTCATCACCTCCTCCAGCGCCTTCTGCAGCTTGACCTCGGTTGCGGCGTCGAGCGCCGAGGTCGCCTCGTCGAGGATCAGGATCGGCGGGTCCTTGAGCAGGGCGCGGGCGATCGAAAGCCGCTGGCGCTCGCCGCCGGAGAGCGTGCGGCCGCGCTCTCCCACCAGCGTGTCGAGCCCGTCCGGCTGGCGCGCCATCACCTCGGCGGCCTGAGCCCGGTCGAGCGCCTGCATCATCTCGGCATCGGTGGCATCGGGCTTGCCGACCTGCAGGTTCTCGCGGATCGAGCGGGCGAACAGCATCGGCTCCTGGAAGACGACGCCGATGTTGCGCCTGAGCGACAGCAGCGAGATTCCACGGATATCGAGGCCGTCGATGGCGATCCGGCCCGATTGCGGATCGAAGGCGCGGTGCAGCAGCCCGAGCGTCGTCGACTTGCCGGAGCCCGTCGAGCCGACCACCGCGATCGTCTCGCCCGGCTGGACGGCGAAGGAGACGTCCCGCACCGCGGCGCGCTTGCCGTCATAGGAGAAGGAGACATCCTCGAAGGCGACGGCGCCGGCCAGCCGGCCGGGGTCCGGAGCGTTCGGCAGGTCGCGCACCGTGGGCAGCGTATCGAGCACCTCGAAGAACTCGCGCATCTTCGGCGCCTGCATGAAGATGAAGTTCACGAAGGCGACGATCTGCTCGAGCCGCCCGACGAGCATGGTGGCGAAGCCCATGAAGGTGACGATCTCGCCGACCGTCGTCTGGCCGTGCATCAGGAGCCAGGTTCCGACGATGAAGATCGCCAGCACCGTCAGCGTCGCCGAGGCCCGGGTCGCCACATTCGCGACCGCCCACCAGGACAGGACCGGCAATTGCGCGGCAAGCACGTTGGCGATGGTGGAGCGCAGGCCGCGCACCTCGGCCTCGATGCGGGTGAAGCTCTGGATCACCGGCACGTTGCCGAGGGCATCCGACGCCTTCTCCGCCAGGCTCGAATGGTAGGATTCGACGTTGCGCTGGAGCTGGTCGGTCCGGCGCAGCACGAAGCCGGTCAGGAGGCCGAACAGCACGACCAGGCCGATCAGCAGCAGCCCGAGCTGCCAGTTCTTCCACAGCGTCAGCGGCAGCAGCACGAAGAGCGCGACGATCGAGGCGCAATGCTCGCGGAAGAAGGAGAGCCAGAGGCCCCACATCGCGCTCGCGCCGTCGAGCATCACCTTGAGCACGCGGCCGGAATGGGTCTGCGTGTGATAGGCGAGCGGCAGGGTCAGCGCATGCTCGAAATACTCAGCCATGACCGCGAGCCGGCGCCGGTGCGCCAGCCGGTCGGCATGCAGCGCGACGAAGACGCCGAGCCCGATATTGGCGAGGCCGAAGCCGACCCAGGCGAAGATCAGATAGTCGATGGCGTCCCAGCTCAGCCTGCCGCCGGAGGACTGGATGGTGGTCAGCCGGTCGATCAGCGCGCCGAACAGCATGGGCTCGGCGAAGGCGACCGCCGCCAGCAGGATGTTGGCGAGCGCCAGCACTAGGCCCAGCCGCTTTTCCGGGCCGAGCTCAGCGAGGACGCGGGCATAGAGGGCAAGCAGGGACATCGCTGCGAGCTTTAACGCATCGTCCCGAAAAGTGGAGTGCGGTTTTTCGAAAAGCCGGGACGGCATCGGGCTCGGACCGGAGCCAGCATCGCCTCGTACCGGCGTTCTGCCGGTCTCATGGGCGGGCCGGGCAGAGCGCCTCGGCCAGCGCCTCCGGTGTCACATCCGCGATCGCCATCTGCAGCTTGTAGGCTTGCGTCTTCGCGCCGGGCTGCATCACCAGGATGACCGTTTCGGTTCCCGGACAGCTCGGATCGGCACAGAGGATCTCGTTGACGGCGACGACAGCCGTCTCGGCGAGTCCGAGCAGCTCACGGACCCCTGTCTTCAACCGCTCGGCCGCGGCCTTGGCCTCGGCTTTCGCGCCGTCGTGCCCGCGGGCCTCGCCCTTGCCGAAGAGCCCGAAGCGCATCGTGCCTAAGCCGGCAGCGTCAGCACGCCCGCGGCGCCGTCCTCGGCACCGAAGGCCAGCCGCTTGCCGCCCTTGTCCCAGGCGAAGGCGCTGATCCCGCTGCCCTTCTGCGCCGGCCGCACCAGCAGTTCGGAGCCGTCGGTCAGGCGCACCAGCAGGATGCAGCCATCGTCATAGCCGATCGCCAGCACCAGCGCTCCGGGATGGAACGCCACCCGCGTGACGCGGGCGTGGCGGACACCGCATTCGCGCGGCGCCTTGCCCTGCGGCCCGTCGCCCTGGAAGGGCCAGACGATCGCGCCGTCGGCGCCGCTGGAGGCGAGCCAGAGCCCGTCATGCGACCAGGACAGCGAACGCGGCTTGGCGGGGTAGCCGGTCATCCGCATGTGGCTCGGCTTGTCGCCGAGCTTCCAGCCATGCAGCGCGTTCTCCTGCATCGAGGTGACGACGAAGCGCCCGTCCGGCGACCAGGCCACGTCGAGATGCGAGCCCTTCCATTCGAGGAATTCCGGCTTCGCCTCGGTGTTGGGATACCAGAGCGAGACGCCGTTCATCTGGGCGATCGCGAGGCGATAACCCTTCGGCGCGAAGACCAGGCCCTGCGGCGTGCTCGCCGCTTCGAGCGTGCGGATGCGGCCCTTCTCGTCGCGGGCATGCACGGTCTTGCCGGTGTTCCAGGCGAGGTTGCCGCCAGCCGAGAGCGTGATCGCGTCGATCCAGCGCCGCTTCGGGTCCTTCGCCAGCTCTTCCGGTTCGCCCTCGGCGCCGGTCGCGACGACGCGCCCGTCGTCGCCGCCGGAGATCAGCCGGTCCTTGTCGCCGGTGGCGCAGAGGATGCCGCCGGCATGGGCCTCGACGATGTCGGTCGCGCCGTCGCGCCAGCGCAGCACGCGCCCGTCGGCAAGTCCGAGGACGAGCGCCTGCTTCAGCCAGCGGACGGCGACGACATGCGTCTCCGCCTTGATCGGGACGACATGCTCGCGCAGCGAGACGGATGGGTTCGGTGCAGTCATGACGCGGCTTTAACTCAGGCCGCGCAGGCTTCAAACCCCTTGCGCAAGGCGGCCTCGTCAAGCTCGCGCCCGATGAACACCAGCCGGCTCTCGCGCTTCTCGCCGGCCTTCCAGTCCCGCTGCAGGTCGCCGTCGAGGATCATGTGCACGCCCTGGAAGACGAAGCGGCGCGGCTCGCCCTTGAAGGCGAGGATGCCCTTGGAGCGCAGGATGTTCGGTCCCTGGATCTGGCTGAGGTCGTTGATCCAGGGCATGAATTTCTCCGGATCGACATCGCCGGGAATGGTCAGCGAGATCGAGCGCACATCCTCGGCATGATGATGGTGATGGCCGGATTCGAGGAAATCCGGCTCGATGTCGAGAATGCGATCGAGATCGAAGGCGTTGCGATCGAGCAGAGCGGCGATATCGACATTGGCGCGCTCGGTCTTGTGCAGCTTGGCATAGGGGTTGATGGCGCGGATCGCCGCCTCGACCTCGGCCAGTTCTTCCGCCGAGACGAGGTCGGTCTTGTTCAGAATGATGACGTCGGCGAAGGCGATCTGATTCTTCGCCTCCGGCGCGTCCTTCAGCCGGTCCTTCAGCCATTTGGCGTCGGTGACGGTGACGACCGCGTCGAGCCGCGTCGCGTCGCCGACGTCCTGGTCGACGAAGAAGGTCTGCGCGACCGGGGCCGGATCGGCGAGGCCGGTCGTCTCGACGATGATAGCGTCGAACTTGCCCTTGCGCTTCATCAGCCCGTCGAGGATGCGGATCAGGTCGCCGCGAACGGTGCAGCAGATGCAGCCGTTGTTCATCTCGAAGACCTCCTCGTCGGCACCGACGACGAGGTCCCCGTCGATTCCCGCCTCGCCGAACTCGTTGACGATGACGGCAAACTTCTTGCCGTGCTCCTCGGTGAGGATTCGGTTCAGCAGCGTGGTCTTGCCGGCGCCCAGATAGCCGGTGAGCACCGTGACGGGAATCTTGTCGGACATGGGTCTACCTGATGGCTGATGGCACAGGGGACAACGCCGGCCGGTCAGGCCGGGCCGGCGGCGAGCGCCTTCTCGATCTCGCTTATATTGTGCTTCATCATGTCGATGTAAGTCCCCGCCGGGCCGGAAGCGTCGGAGAGCGCGTCGGAATAGAGCTCTCCGCCGATCCTGGCGCCGCTTTCCCTGGCGATCTGCTCGATCAGGCGGGGATTGCTGATGTTCTCGAGAAACACCGCCGGCACCTTCTGGGCCTTGATCTGCCGGATGATGCGGGCGACGTCCTTGGCCGAAGCCTCGGATTCGGTCGAGACGCCCTGCGGCGCGATGAAGTCGATTCCATAGGCCTTGATGAAATAGCCGAAGGCGTCATGGGTGGTGATCGCCTTGCGGCGGTCGGCCGGAATGCGCGCGACTGCCGCCTTGACCTCGCCTTCGACCACGTCGAGCCTGGCGAGATAGGCGGTGGCATTGGCGTCGTAGCTCGCCTTGCCGGCCGGGTCGGCCGCCGCCAGCGCATCGCGGATATTGGCGACGTAGATGCGCGCATTGGCGATGTCCTGCCAGGCATGCGGGTCGTCATGGCCGTGATCGTGGCCATGGCCGCCCTCTTCCTCCGTCGCCTCGATCGGCTTGATGCCCTTGGTCGCCGTGACCACGGTTGCCTTCGTGCCGGAGGACTTGATCAGACGCGGCAGCCAGCCCTCGAGATGCAGCCCGTTGATGACGACGAGCTTGGCCGCGGTCATCGCCTTGGCGTCGGCCGGGGTCGGCGAATAGACATGGGCATCGCCGTTCGGCCCGACCAGCGAGGTGACGCTGACCCGGTCGCCACCGACCTGCTTCACGAAATCGGCAAGTACCGAGAGGCTCGCCACCACCGGCATCTTGTCCTGGGCGAAGACAGCGGAGGGGAGCGCGGCGAGAGCGAGCCCCGCGACGAGGGTGGCGGCAAGGCTGCGACGGCTGGGCATGAAAGTCTCCGCTCGAAGTGAAACGATATAACGTTTCTAGCGTTCGAGATGTGGCCGGATCAAGGCGCGCCGCGCAAGGCCGTCCTGCGATCCGAACAGGAGCGAGAGGAGATAGAGGCAGCCCGCCGCCAGGATGATCGCCGGACCGGCAGGCAGGCTCGAGCCCGCCGCATAGGAGACGACCAGCCCGGCATAGCCCGCCACAAGGCCGAAGCCCGTCGCCAGCAGCAGCAGCCGCGTGATGTCCGCCGTCCAGAACCGGGCCGCGGCCGCCGGCAGCATCATCATGCCGACCGCGAGCAGCGTGCCCAGCGCGTTGAAGCCGGCGACAAGGTTGAGCACCACGAGCGCGAGGAAGGTCAGGTGCACGAAACCACCCGAGCGGCTGACCGAGCGCAGGAAGCCGGGATCGACGCATTCCAGCACCAGCGGCCGGTAAAGCGCCGCCAGCGCCAGCAGCGAGACGGTCGCGACCCCGGCGAGTAGGATCAGAACGCCATCGTCGAGCGCCAGCACGTTGCCGAAGAGCACGTGCAGCAAGTCGATCGCCGAACCGCGCAGAGAGACTATGGTGACGCCGAGCGCCAGCGAGATCAGGTAGAAGGCGGCGAGCGAGGCATCCTCCTTCAGCACCGTCGCGCGGGCGACCGCACCGGCCGCGAGCGCGACAGCGAAGCCGGCAGCGAGCCCGCCGATCGTCATCGCCGGTAGCGAGAAGCCGGCGACGAGATAGCCGAGCGCCGCGCCCGGCAGGATCGCGTGAGCCATGGCGTCGCCGGTCAGGCTCATCCGCCGGAGCATCAGGAAGACGCCGATCGGGGCGCCGGAGACCGACAGCGCCGTCACGCCGACGAGCGCACGGCGCATGAAATCGAATTCGGCGAAGGGGCCGATGAGGAGATCGTAGAGCATCGGCCTGACCGGAACGGAGCTTCAGGCCGCGTCGCGCCGGCACGGGGCGGCGTGGCTGTCGAAGGACTCGACCATGCGGCGCGCCGCGAGCAGGTTTTCCGGCGTCAGAACGGCCTCGGTCGCCCCCCAGGCGACCGCTTCGCGCGCCAGCAGCAGCGTCTGCGGAAACGTCCTGCGCACGGTCTCCATGTCGTGCAGCACCGCGACGACGGTCCGGCTCTCGCCATGCCAGCGCTGCACCAGGGCCAGCAGGTCGGCGGTGGTGCGCACGTCGATGGCGGTGAACGGCTCGTCCAGCAGGATCACGTCGGCATCCTGCAGCAGCAGCCTTGCGAACAGCGCGCGCTGCATCTGTCCACCGGAGAGCGTGCCGATCGGTCGGCGCTCGAAGCCGGTCAGTCCCACCGCCGCGATGGCGTGCTCGACCTTGTGCGCCGCCGCGGCGCCGATCCGCCCGAAGATTCCGGCGCGGTTCCACAGCCCCATGGCGACGAGGTCGTAGACATGGATCGGGAAGGACCGGTCGAGCTCGGCCGATTGCGGCAGATAGGCCAGGCGCTTGCCCTTCGCGACGGAAACGCTGCCGGAGAGCGGCGTGATTGTCCCGGTGATGCCCTTGAGCAGCGTCGACTTGCCGGCGCCGTTCGGCCCGACGATCGCGGTCAGGCTCCCCGCGGCGACCTCGCCCGACAGATGATGGACGGCCGGGTGGCGATCGTAGCCGAGCGTCAGGTCGGACAGGCGGATGGCGGACAACGCGAACTTCCTTCAGACGATGACGGCGAGCGTCGCGGCCCACAGCAGGACGACCAGAATGGCGGCCAGCCCGACGCGGCTCCCGGCCGAGAGCCGCAGCAGCGACCAGCCGGGATGATCCGGGCCGGTGGCCGGCGCGGCATGACGGTGCCCGTGATCGTGCGCGTGAACCATGCGAGATGATATAATGTTACGTCGACGGCCGCACAAGCGCGATCTCGGCCTGTGGAAACGGCCGGCTTGGGCCGTCCCGCCGGGCCGGACCGGCGGCCCGCATCCGACTATTGGCCTAAAGACGCAGTGCCCGGGGTAGCCTTGCGCTTGCCCATGCGCGATAACGTCATCAAAAACACGCAACCGAACCGGCCAGCCAAGCCGGAGATCGTCAGGGAGTCATCATGAAGTCGCTCTTCAGCCGCCGGCAGCTCGCCGGCCTCGCCGCTGCCGTCATCGCCGCCTCGGCTCCGGCCGGCGCCCGCGCCGAGCAGTTCATCAACATCCTCACCGGCGGCACCTCGGGCGTCTATTACCCGATGGGCGTAGCCCTCTCGAAGATCTTCGGCGAGAAGATCAAGGACGTGCGCCCGACCGTGCAGGCGACCAAGGCCTCGGTCGAGAACCTCGTGCTGCTGCAGCAAGGCAAGGGCGAGCTCGCCTTCACCCTCGGCGACTCGCTCGATGCCGCCTGGAAGGGCGAGGAGGAAGCCGGCTTCAAGGCCCCGCTCAAGAAGCTTCGCGGCGTCACCGCGATCTATCCGAACTACGTGCAGATCGTCGCCTCGAAGGAGAGCGGCATCAAGACGCTGGCCGATCTCAAGGGCAAGCGCCTCTCGGTCGGAGCGCCGAAATCCGGCACCGAGCTCAACGCCCGCGCCATCCTCGCCGCCGCCGGGCTGACCTACAAGGATCTCGGCAAGGTCGAGTACCTGCCCTTCGCCGAGTCGGTCGAGCTGATGAAGAACCGCCAGCTCGACGCCACCCTGCAGTCGGCCGGCCTCGGCGTCGCCTCGCTGCGCGACCTCGCCACCTCGGTCGACATCACCGTCGTCGAGGTGCCGCCGGCGACCGTCGAGAAGGCGGGCCCGCCCTTCGTCAAGGCGACGATCCCGGCCAACACCTATGGCGGCCAGACCGCGGCGGTCGAGACCGCCGCCGTCGTCAACTATCTCGTCACCCATCAGGGCGTCAGCGACGATCTGGTCTACCAGATGACCAAGGCGATGTACGAGAACCTCGGCGACCTCGCCGCCGCCCATGCGGCCGGCAAGGCGATCAAGCTCGAGAACGCGCTGCAGGGCATGCCGATCCCGCTGCACCCCGGCGCGGCGAAGTACTTCAAGGAGAAGGGTCTGAAGGTCGGTTCTTGAGCCGTCCGGACGGATCTTGCTTTCGGGCGGGGCCGCACGGCCTCGCCTTTTTGTGTCTCGGGGTTGGTGAGCCATGAGCGAAGACAAGCACACGCCTTTGGCGACGCCCGATATCGGTGGCGTCCCGGTCGAGGGATCGCAGCCGATCGTCGATCCCGAGCACGGCCTGCCGCCGGGCTTCGGCGCCGGCTGGGCCGGGCGCCTGCTGTTCTGGATCGCGGTCGCCTTCTCGCTGTTCCAGATCGCGACCGCCTTCAACGTGCCGTTGGACCACCGGCTCCTGGGCATCGACATCATCGACCTGCTGCGCGCCGCGATCGTGCTCTGGGCCGTCGCCATCGTCGTCCAGGCAGTGCGCGGCAAATCCTATGCCGAGATGCTGCTGGCCTGGATTCCGATCGCGGCCGTGGTCGAGATCCTCGCCCGCTTCGAGGGCTCCGTGCCCAACCAGGTGCTGCGCGCGCTGCATGTCGGCATGCTCTGCCTCGTGGCGGGCGGCCTGCTGGCCCAGCACAAGAGCCACTCCCGCGCCGCCGTGGCCCTGGCCTGGGCGCTCGCGCTGGCCGGGTTCGCCATCGGCCTCTATCACTGGTTCTTCTACGAGGACCTCGTCGCCCGCGCCGGGGAGCTGACCCAGTCCGACCTCGTCGTCGGTATCGCCGTCATCGTCGTGCTCTTCATCGTCTGCTGGCGCTTCATGGGCCCGGCCCTGCCGATCGTCGCCGGGCTGTTCCTGGCCTATTGCCTGCTCGGCCAGTACCTGCCCTCGCCGATGAACCACCGCGGCTACTCGCTGGAGCAGGTGATCGAGCACATGTCCTTCGGCACCGAGGGCGTCTACGCGACGCCGACCGGCGTCTCGGCAACCTTCATCTTCCTCTTCATCCTGTTCGGCTCCTTCCTGGAACGCGCCGGCATGATCCAGCTCTTCACCGACGTCGCCATGGGCCTGTTTGGCGGCGCCCGCGGCGGCCCGGCCAAGGTCGCGGTGTTCTCCTCGGCGCTGATGGGCACGATCTCGGGCTCCGGCGTCGCCAACGTCGTCTCGACCGGCCAGTTCACCATTCCGCTGATGAAGCGCTTCGGCTATCGCCCGGCCTTCGCCGGCGGCGTCGAGGCCACGGCCTCGATGGGCGGCCAGATCATGCCGCCCGTCATGGGCGCCGTCGCCTTCATCATGGCCGAGACCATCGACGTGCCCTATGCGGCGGTGGTCCAGGCCGCGATCGTGCCCGCGATCCTCTACTACGCCGCCGCCTTCCTTGCGGTGCATCTGGAGGCGGGCAAGCGCGGGCTGGTCGGCATGCCGCGCTCGGCGCTGCCGAGCGCCGGCAAGGCGCTGCGCGAGAAATGGTATCTCATCCTGCCTCTCGCCGTGCTCGTCTATCTGCTCTTCGCCGGTTACACGCCGCTCTTCTCGGGCTCGGTCGGCCTCGCCCTGACCGTCGTTCTCATCCTCGGCGGCTCCTTCATGATGGGCGTCGGCTCGCTGGCCGTGCGGGTGCTGTTCTGGGTGGCGCTCGGCCTGCTCTGCGGGCTGTTCTTCTGGTACGGCATCCTCGTCATCGTCGCGCTCGTCGTCGCGCTGATCCTCGCCAACCTCGTCGTGAAGGGCGGGGCGGAAACCGTGGCCGCCTGCCGCGAGGCGCTGGCGGACGGCGCGCGCCAGGCGATCCCGGTCGGCATCGCCTGCGCCGTCGTCGGCATCGTGATCGGCACGATGACCCTGACCGGCGTCGGTACGGTGTTCGGCAACGCCGTCGTCGCCGTCGGCCAGAACTCGCTGTTCCTTGCGCTGGTGCTGACGATGATCGTCAGCCTGATCCTCGGCATGGGCATCCCGACCATCCCGAACTACATCATCACCTCGTCGCTGGCGGCCCCGATCCTGCTCAAGCTCGGCGTGCCGCTGATCGTCAGCCACATGTTCGTCTTCTATTTCGGCATCATGGCCGATCTGACGCCGCCGGTGGCGCTGGCTGCCTTCGCGGCGGCGCCGATCGCGAAGGAATCCGGCTTCAAGATCGGCTTCCAGGCGCTGAAGATCGCGATGGCCGGCTTCGTCATCCCCTACATGGCCGTCTACGATCCCGCGCTGATGCTGCAGCCGCAGGAAGGCCTGACCGGCATCTCCTACGCCGTCGCCGCCGCCTACATCATCGTCAAGACGCTGCTCGCGATCTTCCTCTGGGGCGCGGCGACGATTGGCTTCATGAAGCGCGACATGCCGCTCTGGGAGCGCATCGCCGCGATCGTCGCCGCCTTCTCGCTGGTTCTCGCGCTGCCGGCCACCGACGAGATCGGCTTCGCGCTCGCGGCCCTGGTCATCGGCCAGCATTTCTGGCGGGCCCGCGCGGCCGCGGCGGCGGCATGAGCATCTGTCTGGCCACGGGCGCACTCGCCGTGACGCTGGGTCGCGGCGAGATCACGCTCGGCTGGCGTCACTCGGTGCAGAAGACGCTGTGGGAGGAGGTCTGGCGCGAGACCCCGAAGGGTCTCGAGATCGTCGAGGCCCGCATCGAGAGCTCCGGCGCCGGCATGGACCCGCCCGACGGGTCGAAGCTGGTCGACGGCTTCTGGCGCTGGCACCCGAGCCTGCCGCCGCTGCACGAAGTCGTGATGCGGCGCTCCGGCGCCACCGCCGACTGGCACATCTGCATCGGCGGGGCCTGCAAGCCGATGGGCGCCTACCTGCCGGCCGATGCCGACCCGGTCACGCTGAAGGTCTGCGAATAGGCGAGGCGGCTCAGTCGACCGTGGTCAGGTGCTCGATCTTGAGCACCCGGCGCATCAGGTTGACCAGGCCATAGGCGGCGAACAGCGAGAAGATCGCCATCATCGCGTATTCGAACATCGCGCCGAGGTCGAACATGCCGGCGAGCGCCCAGCCAGCGGCGAGGGCGACGCCGAACAGCTCGACGGCGATCAGGATGCCGAGCGAAACCACGATGGTCAGGCTGCGCCAGTTGGTGTGCCGTCCGGCCATGCTGTCCTTCCTCCGAGCGCCTGCCCTGCGCAGGCGCATTCGGCGCGTGCCCGCATCTCTCGCACGGCCATGCGCGCAACGCACCTAGCGGAGCCTGCCGCTCCATGCAACAAAATCGCGCCCCGATCGACGCGTTTCGACGAGATGGGGACAGGCGGGGAGATCGAAAAGTCCTGATGCTCGATACACCGGTCTTCGGCGCCGCCGCGGTGGCCGCGCCTCACAGTCTCGCTTCCGAAGCCGGGCGCGCCATCCTGGCCGAAGGTGGCAACGCCATCGAGGCGATGGTGGCGATGGCGGCGACGATCGCCGTGGTCTACCCGCATATGAACGGCATCGGCGGCGACGGCTTCTGGCTGGTTCACGAGCCCGGCGGCCGGATGCACGGCATCGAGGCCTGCGGACCGGCCGGTTCGCATGCGACAATCGAGCGCTACCGTTCCAAGGACTACGACGCCATCCCGGCGCGCGGCCCCGAAGCCGCGCTGACGGTTGCGGGCGCGGTTGGCGGCTGGCGCCTTGCGCTCGAGCTGGCGGCAGCGCTCGGCGGGCGCCTGCCGCTGCGCGACTTGCTCGGCGACGCCGCCCGGCACGCACGGGAAGGCTACACGGTTTCGCCGTCGGAATGCCGCAACAGGCCCAACGAGCTGCAGGCGCTCAAAGCGGCCCCGGGCTTCCTCGACGCCTTCTGGCCGGAAGAAGCGGCGCCGAAACCGGGCACGCAGCGCCGGATGGCGGCGCTCGCGGATACCCTGCAGCAGCTTGCCGATGCCGGGCTCGACGATTTCTATCGCGGCGATGTCGGCCGCGAGATCGCCGCCGATCTGGAGCGGATCGGCGCGCCGGTCATCCGTGCCGATCTCGAACGCTTCCACGCCCGCAGCGTGACGCCGCTCTCGCTCGCCCTCCCCGGCCTCACGGTCTGGAACATGCCGCCGCCGACGCAGGGGCTCGCGGCGCTCGTCATTCTCGGCCTGTTCGAGCGGCTGGGCCGTGTCGAGCGCGACTCCTTCGCGCATCATCACGGGCTGATCGAGGCGACGAAGCGCGCGCTCGCCATCCGCGACCGCCACGTCACCGACCCCGCCCATGCGACCGGCGATCCGGCGTCCTGGCTGGGCGAGGCCATGCTGGCGCGCGAGGCGGCCATGATCGACGGCCGGCGCGCTGCATCCTGGCCGGTCAAGGAAAGTCATGGCGACACGGTCTGGATGGGCGCGATCGACCGCAAGGGCCTCGCCGTCTCCTACATCCAGTCGATCTACTGGGAATACGGCTCCGGCTGCGTGCTGCCGGCGACCGGCATCCACTGGCAGAACCGCGGCACCTCCTTCTCGCTCGATCCGGCTGCGGCTAATCCGCTGATGCCGGGCCGCAAGCCCTTCCACACGCTGAACCCGGCCTTCGCCCGCTTCGACGACGGGCGCATCCTCCCCTATGGCTCGATGGGCGGCGACGGCCAGCCGCAGTTCCAGGCGCAGATCCTGGCGCGCTACCGGCTCGGCCAGAGCCTCGCCGCCGCGGTCGACGCCCCGCGCTGGCTCTTCGGCCGGACCTGGGGCTCGGCCTCGACGGCGCTGAAGTTCGAGGATCGCTTCGACCCGGCGCTGCTGGAGCGGCTTGCCGCCGCCGGGCACCCGGTCGAGGAAACCGGCGAGGCCTATTCCGAAGGCTTCGGCCATGCCGGCATGCTGGTGAAGCATCCCGGCGGCCGCGTCGAGGCCGTGCACGACCCGCGTTCCGACGGCGACTCCAGGGGGATCTGAGACGCATGACCTATGACGACCCGTTCCGCTGCTTCGTGCCCTATCCCGATGCCCCGGTGAAGCACAGCCCGACCGGCCCGCTCGCGGGGCTGACGCTGGCGGTGAAGGACCTGTTCGACGTCAAGGGCTATCCGACCGGCGCCGGCTCGCCGATCGTGCTGGCGCAATCCGGCATCAAGACCAAGACGGCGCCGATCGTGAAGGACCTGCTCGAGGCCGGGGCGCGCTTCGTCGGCAAGACCCATACCGACGAGCTCGCTTTCTCGCTCAACGGCAAGAACGCGCATTTCGGTTCGCCGATCAACCCGGCCGCGCCCGACCGCATCACCGGCGGCTCCTCCTGCGGCTCGATGGCGGCCGTGGCCGGCCGCCTCGCCGATATCGCCGTTGGTTCCGACACCGGCGGCTCGGTCCGGGCCCCGGCGAGCTATGGCGGGCTGTTCGGCATCCGCCCGACCCATGGCCGGCTCTCGCTGAAGCGGACCTGGCCGCTGGCCGAGAGCCTGGACACGCCGGGCTGGTTCGCCCGCGACGGCGACGTCTTCGCCCGCGTCGGCGCGGTCCTGCTCGGCAAGGACCGCGCGACCCTGCCGGAGGCACCGCGCCTTCTCCTCGCCGACGACATGTTCGGGCAGGCCGTGCCTGAATCCGAGACGATCCTGCGCAATGTCGTGCAGCGCGCCATGCCGAGCGTGGGCCAGCCGGAGAATGTCAAGGTCGTCCGCGATATCGATGCGCTGTACTGGGCCTTCCGCTGGATCCAGGGTCGTGAGGCCTGGGCCTCGGACGGCGCCATGATCGAGCGCTTCGCCCCGCCGCTCGGGCCGGGCGTTAAGGAGCGCTTCGCCTTCTCCAAGGCGGTGACGGATGGCGAGTACGCCAAGGGCGAGGCGACCCGGAAGACGTTCCGGACCAGGCTTGCCCGGCTGCTCGGGCAGGACGGCGTTCTGATCCTGCCGACCGTGCCCGATATCGCGCCCCTGGTCAGCGCCGACGAATCCGAACTGGAGGATTTCCGCAACCGGGCGCTGCGGCTGCTCTGCCTCTCCGGGCTCTCCGGCTTCCCGCAGGTGACCATTCCGGTCGCCCAGCGCGAGGGCGCGCCGCTCGGTCTTTCGCTGATCGGCCCGAAGGGTTCGGACAAGTCGCTGATCGCCTTCGCGATCGCCTATGAGCGCGCCACGCGGATCAGGATCGCCTGAAGGAGGCGGGGATGAGCGGACATCATCACGACCACGACCACCATCACGACAACCACTACACGGCCATCGAGGCCCGGGTGAAGGCGCTCGAGACGCTGCTGGTCGAGAAGGGCTATGTCGACCCCGCCGCGCTCGACGCCATCATCGACACCTACGAGACCAGGATCGGCCCCCGCGACGGCGCCCGCATCGTCGCAAAGGCGTGGACCGATCCGGCCTTCGCCGAGCGCCTCAGGGCGGACGGCACGGCGGCGGTGGCCGAGCTCGGCTATGGCGGGCGCGGCGGCGAGCATATCGTCGCCTGCTTCAACACGCCCGAGCAGCACAACCTGATCGTCTGCACGCTGTGCTCCTGCTATCCGTGGCCGGTGCTGGGCCTGCCGCCTGTCTGGTACAAATCCCCGCCCTATCGCGCCAAGGCGGTGATCGACCCGCGCGGCACCATCGCCGATTTCGGCGTGACCTTGCCGGAGAGCCAGCGCATCCGCGTCTGGGATTCGACGGCCGAGACCCGCTTCATCGTCATCCCGATGCGCCCTGCCGGCACCGAGGGCTGGAGCGAGGAAAAACTCGCCGGCATCGTCACGCGCGATTCGATGATCGGCACCGGTTTGCCGCAAATCGACAAGGCCGTGGAGGACGCCGCATGAACAGCGCCCATGACCTCGGCGGCCAGATGGGGTTCGGCCCGGTCGTTCCCGAGCCGGACGAACCGGTCTTCCATGGCGACTGGGAGAAACGCGTCCTCGCCATCAACGTCGCGGCCGGCGCCATGGGCGCCTGGACCATCGACGAGATCCGCCACGCCCGCGAGAGCCTGCCGCCGGCACAATACCTCTCGTCGAGCTATTACGAGATCTGGCTCGCGGCCCTCGACAAGGTGCTGGTCCGGCACGGCTTCCTCACATCGGAAGAGCTGGCCACGGGCAAGCCCGTGCCCGAGCGCCGTGAGCCGAGGCGCGTGCTCAAGGGCGAGGAGGTCGCGGACGTGCTCCGCCGCGGCTTCCCCTATGAGCGCAAGGCCGAGGCTCCGGCGCGCTTCGCCGTCGGCGACACCGTCCGCACCATCGTAATGCACCCGCAGCACCATACCCGCCTGCCGCGCTATGCCCGCGGCAAGGCCGGCGTGATCGAGCGCGTCACCGGCTGCCATGTCTTCCCGGATGCGGGCGCACAGGGCCAGCCCGAGACGGCGCAGTGGCTCTACACCGTCGTCTTCACCGGCCGCGAGCTCTGGGGCCGCGACGGCGATCCGGATTCCACCGTCAGCATCGAGGCCTGGGAGAGCTATCTTGAGCCGGCCTGAGACCGATCTGGCGGCAGCGCTCGCCGCCGACACCCCGATTCCACGTGATGCCGAGGGCCCGATCTTCGCCGAGCCCTGGCAGGCGCAGGCCTTCGCATTGGTCGTCGAACTCCAGAACAAGGGCGTCTTCACCGCCGATGAATGGGCGCAGGCGCTCGGCGCCGAGATCCGCGAGGCGCTGGCGGCCGGCGGCTGCAAGGACGGCTCGGACTATTACGAGCGCTGGTGCGAGGCGCTGGAGCACCTGCTGATCGCGAAGGGACTCACGTCCCATGAGGGCGTCGACGCGCTCGCCGCCTCCTGGGCGCGCGCGGCCGAGGCGACGCCGCATGGCAAGCCGATCCGGCTGGAGAACGACCCGCTGCGCAGCTGAGCCTCTAGCTCCCCATCCCGCCGATCCAGAGGCCGAGCGAGAGCGCTACGCCGAGGGTCACGATGAAGGCCGCGGCCAGCAGCTCCAGCCCGGCGAGCAGCCGCACCGCCCGGAGGCTGCCGCCGCTGGCGAATTTGAGCGCCGCGAACTTGAAGAAGACGGCGAGCGCGGCCAGCGCGCCCGTCGTGATCGCGGTGCCCAATGCCATGGCGAAGGCCGCGGCGATGCCGGCCCAGTAGAGGCCCTGCGATGCGGCGAAGACGAGGATGATCAGCGCCCCGGCGCAGGGCCTCAAGCCTGCGGCAAGCACGACGCCGGCCATATCGCGCCAGTCCCTGAGCCGCGCGATCTCCTGCGCATCCGGCAGATGCACATGGTCGCAGGCCGCCTCATGCGCGGCGGCGCCCTGCCCGAGCGCCAGGAAGCTGCCGGCCTTGCGCCACAGCACCAGCAGGCCGACGAGCGCGACCAGCAGGAAGCTGCCCTGCTCGATCGCGCTGGTCGCCACGTTCATCTGGGCCGCCGTGGTGCGGAAGATCAGCGTCGCCACCGAGACGATGGCGATGGCGACGAGCGCCTGCAGCATCGCCGCGGCGAAGCTGAGCGAAAGCCCGCGCCTCAGGCTGCGGTTGTCGGCGACGATATAGCCGGAGATGACCGCCTTGCCGTGACCGGGGCCGGCCGCATGGAAGACGCCGTAGCCGAAGGAAAGGCCGAGCAGCCCCCAGATCGCGGCAGGCGCCTGCGCGATCGCTTTCAGGGTGGCTGTCAATTCGCGATAGAAGCTCGACTGCCAGGCGATCAGCACGGCGCCGATGCCGGTGGTCGACGGCAGCGCCTCGCGCGGCAAGGCGGTTCCGAAGGGATTGCGCGCCGGGGGCCGCACCGGCGCGCTCCAGCTGGCGATCGCGAACGCCAGCAGCGCAAGGCAGCCTGCGACGAGCGCCAGCGCCAGCGCGCAGAGCAGCGCCCGCCGCAGCCAGCCGGGCCATCCTTGCGTCGCGTGATCGGCCGGGATCAGGGACATGCCACCAGCGCCCGCGTCGTCACCTCGTAGCCGCTCATATCCGGCGTGGCGGTGATGTCCTCCATCGCCAGCTTCTGCGCCACCCCGTCATCCAGCTTGGGCGGGCGGTTGACCCGGACGATGCAGCCGGCCGGCGCATCGCGCGTGACCACCGCATCGGGCGCATCGACGATCTCGAAGGAGACGAAATAGGTCGGATCGCCGATCTCGATGCCGAACGAGCGGACCTTCGGCGGCGGGTGCTTGAGCGGCAATGTGTAGGTCAGCGTCAGGACCTTGTCGGCAAAGACCAGGCCGGCATCGCTCGGCGTGCCGAATTCCTGCTTGCGGCCGTTGATCTTGGCGATGGTGAAGAACTCGACCTCGGGCAGCGATTCCATGTTCACCTTGGCGAGGTCGGCCATCTCGTCGGGCGTGAGCTTGCCGTCCCCGTTCTTGTCGAGCCCCTGCGTGATATAGGCGGAGTAGGCCTCGTCGAAGCTCCAGTGATGGCGGATCGCCTTGAGCGACCCGTCCGGCGCGAACAGGATCTCCGCCTTGGCCTTCACCCAGACATGCGGATGGGCTCCGGCCGGAACCGTCCACAGCAGCAGGAGAGCGGCGCCGGCCAGGGCCGACAGAAAGGCACGTCCCGACAAGAACGGTATCCTCCACAGGTCAGAGGCCGCGAGCGATAGCGCCGTCACGCAACGGCTGCGCAACGGAAGGCCGCAGCCATCGCCGCGAATCGGGGCCAAATCGCGGCGCCGCCATTTCGCGCATGCCCGGCTGCGTCGGCAAGTCTGGACCCGCGCGCAAAAACTGGAACAATGCCAATGTGATTGACCATGTCCGGCCGATATGTCAGCCTTGCTGACATATCTTGCATCGAGACAGGTCGAGAGGCCGGATCAACCGGCCCGCGGGAACGACGATCGGGAGGCCGGCCATGGCCGAAGCAGCAGGCGATTCCAGCGACGCGGGAGCGCTCCGCTCCGTCACGCTCGACGACAAGTACGACCTCGGGACCCGCGAGGTCTTCCTCACCGGCACCCAGGCGGTCGCGCGCATGCTCTTGATGCAGCGCGAGCGCGACCGGGCGGCCGGCCTGAACACCGCCGGCTTCGTCTCGGGCTATCGCGGCTCGCCGCTGGGCGGGCTCGACCAGCAATTGATGCGGGCCGGCAAGGCGCTGATGGCCGCCAATATCGTCTTCCAGCCCGGCCTGAACGAGGACCTCGCCGCCACCGCCGTCTGGGGCACCCAGCAGGCCGAATTGCAGGGCGAGGGCAAATATGACGGCGTCTTCGCGCTCTGGTACGGCAAGGGGCCGGGTGTCGACCGCTCGGGCGATGTTTTCCGCCACGGCAACATGGCCGGGACCTCGCCTCATGGCGGTGTGATCTGCCTGATGGGCGACGACCACACCGCGGAATCCTCGACCAACGCCCACCAGACCGAATTCGTCCTCGTCGACCGGATGATGCCGATCCTCAACCCGGCCGGCGTGCAGGAGATCATCGATTACGGCCTGCACGGCATCGCGCTCTCGCGCTTCGCCTCGGTCTGGGTCGGAATCAAATGCGTCAAGGACAACATCGAATCGACGGCCTCGATCGACGGCTCGCTCGACCGCGTGACGATCGTGACGCCGGGCGACTATGTCCCGCCGCCGGGCGGCCTCGCCATCCGCCGCGAGCTCGATTTCGTCGAGCAGGAGCGCCGCCTGCACCTCTACAAGCGCGATGCGATGCTGGCCTATCTACGCGCCAACAGGCTGAACCGCATCGTCACCCATGGCGGCCGGGAGCCGCGGATCGGCATCGCCACCGTCGGCAAATCCTATCTCGATGTCCGACAGGCGCTGGAGGATCTCGGCATCGACGAGGTCCGCGCCAATGACCTGGGCATCCGCCTGTTCAAGCTCGCCTGCCCCTGGCCGATCGATCCGGCGGAGCTGAAGGCCTTCGCCGATGGACTCGACCTGATCATGGTGGTCGAGGAGAAGCGCTCGCTGATCGAGGTCCAGGTCCGCGAGGAGCTCTATGGCGCCGCCCACCAGCCGATGGTGATCGGCAAGAAGGACGAGAAAGGCGACTGGCTCTTCCCTGTCCATGGCGCGCTCGACCCCAACGACATCGCGATCGCGCTCGGCTCGCGCCTGCTGCAATACCGCGACGATCCCGTTTTACGCGCCCGGCTGGAGGAGATCGCCGCGGCACAGGGCCGTCTCGCGGAAGCGCAGGAGATCGCCCGCCGCACGCCCTATTTCTGCTCGGGCTGCCCCCACAACACCTCGACCGTCGTGCCCGAGGGCTCGCGTGCCTATGCCGGCATCGGCTGCCATTACATGGTGCAGTGGATGGACCGCGACACCGCCGGCTTCACCCAGATGGGCGGCGAGGGCGCCAACTGGGTCGGCGAGGCGCCGTTCTCGACGCGCGGCCACGTCTTCCAGAACCTGGGCGACGGCACCTATACCCATTCCGGCTCGCTCGCGATCCGCTGGGCCGTCGCGAGCGGCGTGAACATCACCTACAAGCTGCTCTACAACGACGCCGTCGCCATGACCGGCGGCCAGCAGGCGGAAGGCCACCTCTCGCCCGACCAGATGGCGCGGCAGGCCGCCGCCGAGGGTGTCAAGCGCATCGCCATCGTCACCGACGAGCCCGACAAATATCCGCCCGGCACGCAATGGCCGGGCGGGGCCACGCTGCATCATCGCGACGAGCTCGACGCCGTCCAGCGCGAGCTCGCGGCGACCTCCGGCGTCTCGCTCCTGCTCTACGACCAGACCTGCGCCACCGAGAAGCGCCGGCGCCGCAAGCGCGGCGCCTACCCGGACCCGGACAAGCGCGTCATCGTCAACGAGCTGGTCTGCGAGGGCTGCGGCGATTGCGGCGTGCAGTCGAACTGCGTCTCGGTGCAGCCGCTCGAGACCGAATTCGGCCGCAAGCGCCAGATCGACCAGTCGAACTGCAACAAGGACTTTTCCTGCGTGAAGGGTTTCTGCCCGTCCTTCGTGACGGTGCACGGCGCCCAGCCGAAGAAGGCGGAGCCGATGCGGCTCGATGCCGACGCTCTGGGCGCAGGCGAGATACCCGAGCCCGCCCTCCCGACCCTCGACCGCAGCTTCGCCGTGATCGTCACCGGCGTCGGCGGCACCGGCGTCGTCACCATCGGCGCGATCCTCGGCATGGCCGCACATCTCGAAGGCAAGGGCTGCGGCATGATCGACATGGCCGGCCTCGCCCAAAAGGGCGGCGCCGTGTTCAGCCATGTCAAGCTCGCGCCAAAGCCCGAGGACATCCATGCCATCCGCGTCGCGGCCGGGCAGGCCGACCTCGTGCTGGGTTGCGATCTGACGGTCACCGGCTCGAAGAAGGTGCTCGGCGCGATCCGCCCCGGCGGCGGCACGGTCCTCGTCAATACCGCCGAAAGCCTGCCGGGCGACTTCACCCGCAACGCCGATTTCTCGCTCCCGACCGAGCGGCTCAAGCGCGCGATCCTCTCGGCCGCCGGCCGCGACCGCACCCGCTTCCTCGACGCAACCGCCGCGGCCGTCGCCTTCCTCGGCAATGCCATCGCCGCCAACATGCTGATGCTCGGCCATGCCTGGCAGCTCGGCGCCGTGCCCTTGTCGCGGGAATCGCTGCGCCGGGCGATCACGCTCAACGGCGAGGCCGTGGCGATGAACCTCGAGGCCTTCGAGCTGGGCCGCCGCGCCGCCCACGATCCGGCCGCGCTCGACGCCCTGCTGGCGCAAGCCAAGGCCCCGACGGCGGCGCGCCATCTCTCGCAGAGCCTCGACGAGATCATCTCCCGCCGCGTCGCCTATCTCACCGCCTACCAGAACGCTGCCTACGCCGCGCGCTATCGCCACCTCGTCGCCCGGGTGCAGACGAAGGAATCCGGCATCATGCCGGGCCAGTCGGCGCTGAGCGAGTCGGTCGCACGCAATCTCTTCAAGCTGATGGCCTACAAGGACGAGTACGAGGTCGCGCGCCTCTACAGCGACGGCGCCTTTCGCCGCCAGCTCGCCGCGACCTTCGAGGCCGAGAGCAAAAGCGGGAAGCCGTTGCGCTTCGAGTTTCACCTCGCCCCGCCGCTGCTGGCCCGGCGCGACCCCGTCACCGGCGTGCCGCGCAAGCTGAGCTTCGGGCCGTGGATGATGACGGCCTTCACGCTGCTGGCGAAGCTCAAGGGGCTGCGCGGCACCGCCTTCGACCCCTTCGGCCACACCCGGGAGCGCCGCACCGAACGCCGGCTCATCGCCGACTACGAAGACCTGCTGAATGAATTGCTGACCCGGCTGAAGCCGGAGAACCACGCGCTCTGCGTGGCGCTCGCCGCGATACCCGAAAAGATCCGCGGCTTCGGCCATGTCAAGGAGCGGCATCTCGAGGCGGCCAAGGCCGAGGAGGCGATGCTGCTGGCGCGGTTGCGCGATGGCGGCTCTGCCGCTGCTTTGCCGCAGGCTGCCGAGTAGGATGCGCCGCCTCTTTGGTCCAACTTGAGTCTGGTTGCCGTCGCCCCCCATACTGAGCGGACACCCGGCTTCAAGGACTGCTTGTGATCGCCCCTGAAGAATTGCGCGCCATCGCCTCCTGGTCCCGCGACCTGTCGGAGGCCGAATTCGAGGAGGCGCGGCGCGGCATCTCGTTCAAGAGCTATGGCAAGAACGCCTCGATCTGCCATGTCGGCGACCGGCTGGAGTCCTGGACCGGGGTGGCCGAAGGGCTGGTCAAGATGGCGACCACCTCGAAATCCGGCAAGAGCGCGACGCTCGCGGGCTTGCGCGCCGGCGCCTGGTTCGGCGAGGGCACGGTGATCAAGTCGGAGCCGCGGCGCTATGAGCTGGTGGCGCTGCGGGAAACCCGCCTGGCTCTGATGCGGCGCTCGACCTTCCTCTGGCTGTTCGAGCATTCCGCCGCCTTCAACCGCTTCCTCGTCCATCAGTTCAACGAGCGCCTGGCCCAGTTCATCTCGCTCGCGGAGACCGAGCGCACGCTGGATTCGACCGGGCGGCTGGCCCGCAACCTGGCCTGGCTGTTCAACCCCATCCTCTATCCCGACCTCGACCGCACCCTGACCGTATCGCAGGAAGAGCTCGGCATGCTCGCCGGCATCTCGCGCCAGATGGCCAATCAGGGTCTGGCGAAGCTCGCTTCGCACGGCCTGATCGAGCTCGGCCACGGCAGCGTCACCATTCTCGATCTGGAGCGGCTGGCCCGCTTCGAAGGCTAGCATTCGTCCGCTCCCTCTCGACGCTGCGGCACCAAACCGCGTTTCGCGCGTTCCCTCTCCCGAAGGCGCCCTCCGGCGCGGCAGGGATCGACAGAGATGTTCTGGTTTTTCGAGGGATTTGCAAAACGCATCAGTGAGCAGGCCGCCGAATACGCCGCGGCCCAGTCCGAGGTCCTCGCGCGGGCCTGCGGCGAGTGGCAGGGCCTGATGGGCCTCGCCCGGCCCGTCAGGATCGCCTGCGAGCAGGAAGAGGATCGACTGCGCCTGGCGCGGCAGCGAGCGGCGACCCGCGATCGCTGAACCCCGGTTGAACGGAACGTTCAGCCCCGGTTCGCGCCGGGGCTGGTCAACTCATCCCGATCGAGACAGACGAAGGAGACATCGGATGCGCAAGCTTCTGATCGCCGCAGGCCTCGCCCTGGCCACCCTTGCAGCTGCCCCCGCGAACGCCGCGGCGCCACGGATCATTCCCGAGGCGCAGACGCTCGACCGCCTGCCGGTGGAATATGCCCGCCACACGCGCGAGCACCGGATGTGGGAGATCCAGCGCAACATGGAGCGCCAGCAGCGGCGGGACCACTACCGCCACGGCCGCGGCTATGACCGCCGCCACGGCTACGGCCGCCGCCATGGCGGCCCGCCGCCCTGGGCGCCCGCGCATGGCTATCGCCGCCATCACCGCTACTGATCGCTCCGCAACGATCGACCGCCGCCCGCAGCTTCCCGGCTGCGGGCTTTTTTCTGCCGAACGACGCCGTGCGCGCGGGAGCGCCTTGGCGATCGAGCCCCCCGAAAGCCGGTAAAACAAGGGAATTCCGAAGGTCTGATCGATCCGATTCATCGACGGACGAACTTCGGCGGGACAATAGTGATCGAAAGGCGAATTGTCTGTCAAGCGCCTCCTTGCGAAGATGCGAGCCGCCTGCAAGGCTTGCATGAGAACGAGGCCGGCAACGGCCCGCACCGAAGTCGCCGCAATGGACGGCGACTCGACAGGGAGAACGCAATCGTGGCGATCGGCACCGCCGGTGAGGCGGACACCTTTCCGAAATTGCTGTTGCGCAACGCCCGCGAGCGCGCCTCGCGCGTCGCCTATCGTCACAAGGACCTCGGCATCTGGCAGTCCTGGAACTGGGCCGAAGTCGCGGAGCATGTCCGCAATTTCGCCAAGGGATTGCAGGATCTCGGGCTGCGGCGCGGCGAGAAGGTCGCGATCGTCGGCTACAACCGGCCGAAGCTCTACTGGTCGATGTGCGCCGCCCAGTGGCTCGGCGCCGTTCCCGTCCCGGTCTATGCCGACAGCGTCGCCGAGGAGATGGCCTATGTCCTCGACCATGCGGAGGCCGTCTTCGCCGTCGTGCAGGACCAGGAGCAGGTCGACAAGCTGCTTTCGATCACTGAGCGCCTGCCGCATCTCCGGCACATGCTCTATGACGAGCCCCGGGGCTTGCGCGACTACGATCACAGCAAGCTCCACGCCATCGAGACGGTGATCCAGGCCGGCGCCAAGGCGCTGGAGGACCCGCAGACCGCGGCCGCGCTCCAGCGCGAGATGGAAGCCGGGCAGGGCTCCGATCTCGGCATCATCCTCTACACCTCCGGCACGACGGGGCGGCCGAAGGGCGTGATGCTCAGCCATTACAACATCCTGGTCGCGGCCGAGATCGGCTGCGGCTTCGACGGGCTCAACGAGAGCGACGAGGTCATCGCCTATCTGCCGATCGCCTGGGTCGGCGATCACGTCTTCTCCTATGCGCAGGCGATGCTGGCGGGCTTCTGCGTCAACTGCCCCGAGAGCCCCGATACCGTGATCGACGACCGGCGCGAGGTCGGCACCACCTATGCCTTCGCGCCGCCGCGCGTCTTCGAGACGATGCTGACCATCACCATGGTGCGCATGGAGGATGCCGGCGCCCTGAAGCGCCGGATGTTCCACTATTTCCTCGGCGTCGCGAAGCGCTATGGCGAGCAGATCCTCAACGGCGAGAGCGTGCCCCTGAAGGGCCGGCTGCTCTATGCGCTCGGCGACCTGCTGGTCTACGGCCCCTTACGCAACCGCTTCGGCCTGACCAATATCAAGGTCGGCTACACCGCGGGCGAGGCCATCGGCCCCGAGCTCTTCCGCTTCTACCGCTCGATCGGCATCAACCTGAAGCAGCTCTACGGCCAGACCGAGGCCGGGGTCTACATCACCATGCAGCCGAACGGCGAGATCAAGGCGGACACGGTCGGCAAGCCGGCGCCGCTGGTCGAGATCCGCATCGACGACAATGGCGAGGTGCTCTACCGCTCGCCCTCGATCTTCGGCGGCTACTACAAGGATCCGGACAAGACCGCCGAGACGATGACGGCCGACGGCTATGTCCGCTCCGGCGATGCCGGCTTCTTCGACGACGGCGGCCACCTCAAGATCATCGACCGGGCCAAGGACGTGGGCAAGCTCGCCAGCGGCGAGCTGTTCCCGCCGAAATACATCGAGAACAAGCTGAAATTCTATCCGAACATCAAGGAGGCCGTCGCCTTCGGCCAAGGCCGCGATTTCGTCACCGTCGCGCTCAATATCGACCTGACGGCGGTGGGCAACTGGGCCGAGCGCAACAACGTCGTCTACGCCTCCTACCAGGAGCTCGCCGGCCACGACCTCGTCTACGACATGGTCGCGAAACATGTCGACGAGGTGAACCGCTCGCTCGCCTCCGAGGCGATGATGGGCGGCGCGCAGATCAGGCGCTTCCTCATCCTGCACAAGGAGCTCGACGCCGACGACGGCGAATTGACCCGCACCCAGAAGGTCCGCCGCGGCTTCATCGCCGAGCGCTACGCCCCGCTGGTGACGGCGCTCTATGACGGCTCGCAGGAGGCCGACATCTCGACGGAGGTGGTCTTCGAGGACGGGCGCAAGGGCGTGATCTCCGCCCGCGTCAAGATCCGCGACGCCAGGACCTACCCCGTTGCGCAGGAGGCGCCGTCCCCGGCGAAGGCGGCATGAACGCGGAACCGATCAACGTGACCGGCACGCCGATCCGCGAGAAGGGCGATGTCCTGCTCTCGGTCGAGAACATCTCGCTGCGCTTCGGCGGCGTGAAGGCGATCACCGACGTCTCCTTCGACATCCGCAAGGGCGAGATCCGCGCCATCATCGGCCCCAACGGCGCCGGCAAGACCTCGATGCTCAACTGCATCAACGGCTTCTACCAGCCGCAGGAAGGCCGCGTCGTCTTCAAGGGTGAGCGCCGCGCCAGGATGCGCCCGCATCGCGCCGCCGCCGGGGGCATCGCCCGGACCTTCCAGAACGTCGCGCTGTTCAAGGGCATGTCGACGCTCGACAACATCATGACCGGCCGCACCCTGAAGATGAAGAAGAACTTCTTTTGGCAGGCGTTGCGTCACGGGCCGGCGATGCAGGAGGAGATCGCGCATCGCCGTGTCGTCGAGGATATCATCGACTTCCTGCAGATCGAGCACATCCGCAAACTGCCGGTCGGCAAGCTGCCTTACGGCCTGCAGAAGCGCGTCGAGCTCGGCCGCGCGCTCGCCATGGAGCCGGAACTGCTGCTGCTCGACGAGCCGATGGCCGGAATGAACCTGGAGGAGAAGGAGGACATGTGCCGCTTCATCCTCGACGTGAACAACCAGTTCGGCACGACGATCGCCCTGATCGAGCACGACATGGGCGTGGTGATGGACCTGTCCGACCGGGTCGTGGTGCTCGAATACGGCCGCAAGATCGCCGACGGCACGCCTGACGAGGTCAAGCGCGACCAGAAGGTCATCGACGCCTATCTCGGCGTGGCGCATTAAGGAGCACGGCCATGAGCGACATCGCCACCCGCCCCGCGCCCGGCCTGCTTGCGAGCCCGCTGGCCAGGTTCGCCCTCGTCGTCGCCGCGATCGTCGCGGCACTGGCCATCGGCATCCGGCTCGATTCCTCGAACACGCTCTACGCCATCTTCATCGACCCCTTCCAGCAGATGAGACAGGCGCCCGACCTGCTCGTGCAGACGATCTGGGAAGGGCTCGTCTCCGGCGTGCTCTATGCGCTGATCGCGCTCGGCTTCGTGCTGATCTTCAAGGCCTCCGGCGTGTTCAACTTCGCCCAGGGCATCATGGTGGTGTTCGCCGCGCTGACGCTGGTGGGGCTCTACGAGAAGGGGGTACCGGCCTTCGTGGCCGTCGCCCTGACGCTCGGCGTGATGTTCGTGCTGGCCCTGACGATCGAGCGCGTCGTGCTGCGCCCGCTGGTCAACCAGCCGGACATCATCCTGTTCATGGCGACCTTCGGCATCACCTATTTCCTGATCGGCTTCGGTGAGGCGCTGTTCGGCGGCAACCCCAAGCAGATGATCACCGACCAGCTCTACCTGCCGCGCGGAGCCGTCGACCTGCAGATCCTCGGCGGCCTCGTCTCCCTGCAGAAGATCGACATCGCCGCCGCCGTGATCGCCTCGCTGATGATCGTCGCGCTCGGCCTCTTCTTCCAGTACACCCGCATCGGCCGGGCGCTCAGGGCCGTCGCCGACAGCCACAAGGCGGCGCTTTCGGTCGGCATCTCGCTCAACCAGATCTGGGTCATCGTCTGGTTCACCGCGGGCATCGTCGCGCTGATCACCGGCATCATGTGGGGCGCCCGCTCCGACGTCTCCTTCGCGCTCGAGATCGTCGCGCTGAAGGCCCTGCCCGTGCTGATCCTCGGCGGCTTCACCTCGATCCCCGGCGCCATCGTCGGCGGGCTCATCATCGGCATCGGCGAGAAGCTCGGCGAATTCTACTGGGGCCCGCTGGTCGGCGGCGGCATCGAGAGCTGGCTTGCCTATTTCATCGCCCTGGGCTTCCTGCTGTTCCGGCCGCAGGGCCTGTTCGGCGACAAGATCATCGAACGCATCTGAGGAGCCGGGATCATGCTCTACCGCGAGGCCGGCCAGTACAAGTCGAGCTACGCCGCCGACATGGCGATCTTCCCGCTGCGGGAGGACAGGCTCGGCATCGCCCTGATCCTGGCGATCGCCTTCATCGCCATCCCCTTCCTCGGCAGTGACTTCTTCATCGCCTCGGTGATGATCCCCTTCCTGGTCTTCTCGCTGGCGGCGATCGGGCTCAACATCCTCACCGGCTATACCGGGCTGATCTCGCTCGGCACCGCCGCCTTCATGGGGGTCGGCGCCTATAGCTGCTACAAGCTGACGACGCTCTTCCCCGATGTGAACATCATCGTCCTGATCCTGCTTTCGGGGCTGTTCTCGGCCGGCATCGGCGTGCTTTTCGGCCTGCCCTCGCTGCGCATCAAGGGCTTCTACCTGGCGGTGGCGACGCTCGCCGCGCAGTTCTTCCTGCAATGGGCCTTCGTGCGCATTCCCTGGCTGTTCAACTACAACGCCTCGGGCTCGATCGAAGTGCCCGAGCGCACCCTGTTCGACATCCCGCTGACCGGCGCGACCGCGACGCCGGAGACGCGCTACTTCGTCTGCCTCGGCCTCGTCGTGGTGCTGACCTGGTTCGCCTCCAACATCGTCCACGGCAAGCTCGGCCGCTCCTGGATGGCGGTGCGCGACATGGACATCGCCGCCGAGCTGATGGGCATCAAGCTGCTCAACGCCAAGCTCATGGCCTTCGCCGTCTCCTCCTATTTCGCCGGCGTCGCCGGTGCGATGATGATCTTTCTCTGGTACGGCGGCGGCGAGGCGGCGGACGTGTTCTCGATCCGCCTCTCCTTCAACATCCTGTTCATGGTCATCATCGGCGGCCTCGGCTCGCTGATCGGCTCCTTCTTCGGCGCGGCCTTCCTCTCGATCCTGCCGACGGCGCTGAAGTTCGGCCTCCCGGCGATCGGCGTCCCGCTGGCGGGCGCCACCGCCGAGCACGTCACCTACATGCTCGTCGGCGGCCTGATCATCCTCTTCCTGATCGTCGAGCCGCACGGCCTCGCCCGGCTCTGGCAGATCGGCAAGCAGAAATTGCGGACATGGCCCTTCCCGTACTGAGGCGGGGACGGGTCCAGGAAGCGACCGGCGCCGCAGAAGTGCCGGCGGGAAGCAAGACGGGACCGGCTGGAACCGGGACCGGAGGAAACGAACGGAGAGAACCGATGACAAGCAGGAAGCTGATGAAGGGTGCCACGCTCGGGGCCTTGCTGGCGGCCACCGCCATCGCCGCCCCGGCCATGGCGCAGGACAGCGTCTATTTCGCCAACAACGCCTATCGCACCGGCCCGTTCTCCGGCTCCGGCATCCCGATCGGCGACGGCATGCGCGACTACATCACGATGATCAACGAGCGCGACGGCGGCGTGAACGGCGTCAAGATCATCTACGAGGAGTGCGAGACCGGCTACGACACCAAGAAGTCGATCGAGTGCTACGAGCAGGCCAAGTCGAAGAACACGATCCTCTACTCGCCCTGGTCGACCGGCGCGACTCTGGCCGCGATCCCGCGCGCCCATGTCGACAAGATCCCGATCCTGTCGATGGCCTACGGCCTCTCGGCCTCGGCCGACGGCAACAACTTCCCCTGGGTCTTCATCCCGCCCTTCACCTATTGGGACGGCGCCTCCGTCATGGTGAAGTACATGGCCGACCAGCTCGGCGGCTTCGACAAGCTCAAGGGCAAGAAGCTCGGCCTGATCCATCTCGACGCGCCCTTCGGCAAGGAGCCGATCCCGGTGCTCGAGAGCCTGGCCAAGAAATATGGCTTCGAGCTGAAGCTCTATCCGGTTCCGGCCGCCGACATGCAGAACCAGAGCTCGCTCTGGCTCGGCATCCGCCGCGACCGGCCGGACTTCATCTACAACCAGGGCTGGGGCGCGATGAACCCGACCGCGGTCAAGGAAGCCATCCGCAACAACTTCCCGATCGGCAAGATGGTCGGCGTCTGGTGGGCGGGCGGCGATGACGATGCCCGCGCCGGCGGCGACCAGGCGAAGGGTTACAAGTCCCTGAGCTGGACGCAGAGCGGCACGCAGGCCCCCGCCCTGCAGGACATCGTCAAATACGTGGTCGACAAGGGCAAGAGCACGACGCCGAAGGACAAGGTCGGCGAGGCGCTCTACAACCGCGGCGTCTACAACTCCATGCTGGTCGTCGAGGGCATCCGCAACGCCCAGAAGATCACCGGCAAGAAGGTGATCACCGCCGAGGACATGCGCCGCGGCCTGGAATCGCTCAACCTCACCGAGGCGAAGCTCAAGGAGATCGGCTTCGGCGGCTTCGTCACGCCGACGACCATCACCTGCACCGACCATTCCGGCCACAGCAAGATGTTCATCCAGGAATGGGACGGCAAGAAGTGGGTCAAGAACTCGGACTGGACCGCGCCGCTGGAGGACGAGGTCAAGCCGCTCGTCGATGCCAACGCCAAGGACTATGTCGAGAAGGCCGGCAACTGGCCGAAGCGCACCGAGCCCTGCGAGAAGTCGTCCTGATCTGACGGCAGCCGGCGGCGGTTCCCCGCCGCCGGCACCCCATCGATACCGATTATCCGGGAGAGGCCGATGTCGACCGCCACCCTCGAGAAGCCAGCCGCAGCCGCCGCGAGCGACACCATCCTGTCCCTCAACAACATCGAGGTGATCTACGACCATGTCGTGCTGGTGCTGAAGGGTGTCTCGCTCACCGTGCCGCGCAAGGGCATCGTCGCGATCCTCGGCGCCAACGGCGCCGGCAAGACCACGACGCTGAAGGCGATCTCCAACCTGCTCAAGGCCGAGCGCGGCGAGGTCACCAAGGGCTCGATCGTCTTCGACGGCGAGCGCGTCGACAAGCTTTCGCCCAACGAGCTGGTGCGGCGCGGCTGCATCCAGGTCATGGAGGGCCGGCACTGCTTCGGCCATCTCTCGATCGAGGAGAACCTGCTGACCGGCGCCTTCACCCGCCGCGACGGAAATGCCGCCATCAAGCGCGACCTCGAGAAAATCTACACGCTGTTCCCGCGCCTGAAGCAGCGGCGGACCTCGCAGGCCGGCTACACCTCCGGCGGCGAGCAGCAGATGTGCGCCATCGGCCGGGCGATGATGTCGAAGCCCAAGATGATCCTGCTCGACGAGCCGTCGATGGGCCTGGCGCCGCAGATCGTCGAGGAGATCTTCGAGATCGTGAACCGCCTCAACGACAAGGAGGGCGTCTCCTTCCTGGTGGCCGAGCAGAACACCAACATGGCGCTGCGCTACGCCACCTACGGCTACATCATGGAGACCGGTCGCGTCGTCATGGACGGCGAGGCGCAGATGCTGCGCGAGAACGAGGACGTCAAGGAGTTCTATCTCGGCGTCGCGGAGGGGGACAAGAAGTCCTTCCGCGAGGTCAAGAGCTACAAGCGCCGCAAGCGCTGGCTGTCGTGACGGCATCCGCACCGGCACGGCACCCGACAGACGAGACATCGCCATGACAGAGCATCACGACGCGCTCGAAACCCGCTCGCCAGCCGAGCGCGAAGCCGATCTCTTCGCCCGCCTGCCGAAGCTCCTGGCCGCCGCGATGCGGGCGCCGGCCTACGCCGCGCGTCTCGCGGGCGTCGACCCGGCCGCGATCACCGATCGCGCGGCGCTGGCCAGCCTGCCGATCCTGCGCAAGGCCGATCTTCCGGCCCTGCAGAGGGAGGCTCTGCCCTTCGGCGGCCTGGTTCCGGCGGCGCCGGGCTCCTTCGGCCGGCTCTTCACCTCGCCCGGTCCGATCTTCGAGCCCGAGGGCACGGCCGTCGACGCCTGGGGAGCGGCGCGCGGCCTGCGCGCCGCGGGCTTCCGCCCCGGCGACATCGTGCTCAACACCCTGAGCTATCATCTGACGCCGGGCGGCTTCATCATGGATTCCGCCGCCCGCGCGCTCGGCTGCGCGGTGATCCCGGCCGGCCCGGGCAATACCGAGCAGCAGATGGAGGTGATCGCGGCCTATCGGCCGAGCGCCTATGCGGGCACGCCCGATTTCCTCAAGATCCTGATCGAGGCTGCCGATGCCCGCGGCGTCGACATCTCCTGCATCCGTCGTGCCGTCGTCTCCGGCGCGGCCTTTCCGCCCTCGCTTCAGGCCTGGGTCAGGGAACGCGGCATCGACGCCTGCCAGCTCTATGCGACGGCCGATATCGGCGTCATCGCCTACGAGACCTCCGCCCGCGACGGCATGGTGCTGAACGAGGACCTGATCGTCGAGATCGTCCGGCCCGGCACGGGCGATCCCGTGCCGGAGGGCGAGGTCGGCGAGGTCGTCGTCACGAATCTCGACCCGCACCATCCCCAGATCCGCCTCGCGGTGGGCGATCTGACCGCCGTGCTGCCCGGGGCGAGCCCCTGCGGGCGCACGAACACCCGGATCAGGGGCTGGCTGGGGCGCGCCGATCAGACGGCGAAGATCAAGGGCATGTTCGTCCGGCCGGAACAGGTCGCCGAGATCGCCAGGCGCCATGCCGAGATCGCCAAGCTCCGCCTCGTGGTCGGCCGCGCCGACGAGACCGACACGATGACGCTGAGGGCCGAGATCTATGCCGAGCCGGTCGGCTTCGTCGACGCGGTCTCATGGACCCTGCAGCAGGTCACCAAGCTCAAGGGCAAGGTCGAGGTGCTGCCGCTCGGCGCGCTGCCGAACGACGGCAAGGTCATCGCCGACGAGCGACCCGTCGGGTGAGCCAGCGGTCACGGGAGAGGCGCTGACCGGTCCTGCCGCGCGCCGGGCACGCCGGCGGTGAGATGGCCGCTTCGCGGGTCCTCGCCCCTGCCCCTGTGCCTGCGACAGAAGGGCTCTCCCCGCGCCTCACCAGTCGATCGTGGTCTCACCCTGCTCCTGCAGCCAGGCATTGGCGCGGCTGAACGGCTTCGAGCCGAAGAAGCCCCGCCTTGCCGACAGCGGCGAAGGATGTGCGCTGGCGATAACGAGATGGCGGCTCTCGTCGATCAGCGGCCGCTTCTTCTGCGCCGGCGCGCCCCAGAGCAGGAACACGACATGCGGGCGCGCCCGCGAGACGGTGGCGATGATCTCGTCCGTGACCTCGCCCCAGCCCAGCTGGAGATGGGAGCCCGCCTTGCTCGCGCCCTCGCGCACGGTGAGCGCGGTGTTCAGCAGCAGCACCCCCTGCCGGGCCAGATGCGTGAGGTCGCCATCCCGCGGCACCGGCAGCCCAAGGTCCTCGGCACGCTCCCGATAGATGTTCGCGAGCGAACGCGGCAGCGGCGGCGGGCCGACATAGGAGAAGGCAAGGCCGTTGGCATGGCCCGGCGTCGGATAGGGGTCCTGGCCGAGAACGACCAGGCGGACCGAATCGAGCGGTGTCAGCGCGAGCGCCGCGAAGACACGTTCCGGCGCGGGCGCCACGACATGGCCGGCGGCACGCTCGGCGTCGGCCGCGGCACAGGCGCGCGCGGCGGGGCCGCCGGCCGAGAACGCCGGCAACCCGTTCCAGCCGCGGGCGGCCGGCAGAGCCTGGAAGGCGGCGAGGGCCGCGACGCATGTCACGCGGCGGGGCTCACTTCAGCACCACGCGGCCCTCGACCTTCGATTCCACGGTGCCGAGCTTGCGCAGATAGACCATCACCTCATTGGCCATCAGCTTGCCGTCGGTGAGGCCGATCAACACCTTGCCGCGGCCCAGCGCGGTGTAGCCGTCGCCGCCTTCGAGCATGAAGTTGTTCGAGGCCACGGTGTATCGGGCCGCGGGATCGATCGGCGTGCCGTCGGACAGGGTGAGCGCGGTGACGCGCGAGCCCACCGGCTGCTTGATGTCGGCCTCGAACTTCATCCCCGCCACGACCGGAAACTTGCCCGAGCCCTGCGGGGCCGGGGAAAGGCCGTTCTCCAGGGCGTCCTTCACGTCCTTGCCGGTGATCTCGACCATCACCGTCGCGTTGCCGAAGGGCAGTTCGCTCAGCACGTCGCGCCGCGTCAGGGTCGTGCCGGCCGCATATTGCTTGTTGGCGCGGATGCCGCCGGCATTGGTGATGGCGAGCTGCGCGCCGGTGGAGGCCCGGATCGCATCGGCGATCAGGTTGCCGATCGCCGATTCCTGGGTCCGGATCACGCCGGTGCGCGAGTCGAGCGGGGCGGCAAGCTTGGCGACGTCGATGTCGAGTTCCTTGGAAAGCTCGCCCTCATAGCCCTTGACGATGGCTTCGACCTCGGGGTCCGGCGTCGCCGAGCGGGAATCGTTGACCCGGAAGGTCGGGCTCCACGACACCTGCCGGGCCACACCCTCGCCCTTCACTGTGACGGCGATGTCGATCGCGGTGACGTAGTTGCCCTCCTCGTTCGACTCGACCATCACGACCTTGCCGTCATAGGCGATGGCGAGGTCGTGGTCGTGGCCGGTCAGCACGATGTCGACGACGCGCGAGCGTACGATCTCGTTGTCCATCGCCCGGTCGGCATGGACGACCGCGACGAGGATGTCGGCGCCCTGCCCCTTCAACGCCTTGGCCTCGCGCCTGAGCGCTTCCATCGACGAGGAGAAGACCAGGTCGCCTGGATGCGAGATCTGCGGTGTCGGATCATAGGCCGTCCCGATGACGCCGACCTTGATGCCGCCGAGCTCGAAGATCCGGCTGTCCTCGTGGCCGGGCAGCTTCCCGCCGCCGGCATCGCGCAGATTGGCGGCGAAGGTCGGGTAGCTCTGCGCGGCGACGAGCTTGAGATAGTTCTCCTTGCCGAAGTCGAACTCGTGGTTGCCCGGGACGAAGACGTCGAGCCCCATCTTGTTCTGCATCGCGACGATGTGGGCGCCCTGGTCGAAGCCCGACATCAGCGAGGGCGAGTAGCAGTCGCCGGCGTGGCAGAACAGCACCGGCACGCCGCGCGCCCGCTCGGCCTTGGCGATGCCGGCCGCCCGGGCGAAGCCGCCGCGGCCCTTGTCCCCGCTCATCTTGTAGATGTCGTTGACGAGCAGCAGCGTGAAGCTCGGCGCGGGCTGCTGCGCCAGTGCGACCGGAGCGGTCGCAGCCAGCGTCGCGGGCGCGGCCAGGACACCGAGGGCTTTGCGGCGGGTCAGCTTGGTCATGGCGGGCGCCCCTGTCGAGAAGGCTTCCAGCCTAGCAAGAGAGCCGCCCGGCTGACCAGATGGCTTTCGCGACCGGAACGCGTTGTCGGCAATGTCGCACCGGACCCTTCGGGCCGCTTCAAGGCTGGACGAAAGCGCGAACTCGTCTAAATCACGAGCGCAAGGAGAGCCCGCGCTCATGACTGCCGACCTCGCCACATCACCGTCCTCCGCCGCCGCCCGGCGCCCCCCCGATCACCCCAGGGCCCGCTATGGCCGCATCGGCGTGCTGCTGATGAATCTCGGCACCCCGGAGGGCACCGGCTACTGGCCGATGCGCGCCTATCTCAAGGAGTTCCTCTCCGACCGCCGCGTCATCGAGGAACCGCGCTGGAAATGGTGGCCGATCCTCAACCTGATCATCCTGTCGACACGCCCGGGCCGGAAGGGCAAGGATTACGCCTCGATCTGGAACAACGATCGCGACGAAGGCCCGCTCAAGACCATCACCCGCTCGCAGACCGAGCAGTTGGCCGAGCGCCTGAAGCCGCTTGCCGGCGAGCGCGTCGTCTTCGACTGGGCGATGCGCTACGGCTTCCCCGATGTGAAGAGCCGGTTGAAAGCGCTGCTCGACCAGGGCTGCGACCGCATCCTGCTGGTGCCGCTCTATCCGCAATATGCCGCGCCGACCTCGGCCACCGCCTGCGACCAGGCCTTCCGCGCCCTGATGCAGATGCGCTGGCAGCCGACGGTGCGCGTCTCGCCGCCTTATCACGACGACCCCGCCTATATCGATGCGCTCGCCCGCTCGATGCGCGCCTCGCTGGCGAAGCTCGACTTCGAGCCCGAGGTCATCCTCTGCTCGTTCCACGGTATGCCGAAGGACTACCTGCTCAAGGGCGACCCCTATTACTGCCAGTGCGTGAAGACCTGGCGGCTGCTGCGCGCCGAGCTCGGCTTCTCCGAGGAGCGCTTCCCGCTGACCTTCCAGTCGCGCTTCGGCCCGGACGAGTGGCTCCAGCCTTACACCGACGAGACGGTGAAGGCGCTGGCCCAGGCCGGCAGGAAGTCGATGGCGATCGTCGCGCCGGGCTTCTCGGCCGATTGCCTGGAGACCCTCGAGGAGCTCGACGGCGAGAACCGCGAGATCTTCCTGCATAATGGCGGCGAGAAATTCGCCTATCTGCCTTGCCTGAACGATTCGGCGGAAGGCATCGACGTCATCGCCGAGGTCGTCCAGCGCGAACTGATGGGCTGGCTCTGAGGCTCGCTAGCCGCCGCAGACGAAGCGCGTGACGCTCTCGATCACCGGCTTCGCCTGCAGGATGCGGCGATGCCCGAAGCCGCTCGTCTCCGCCAGCCTGACGAAACCGCCGGCCGCCGCCAGCACCTCGGCATGGCTGAAATCGAGCTCGCGATCCTGCCGGTCGTGGACGATCAGGGTCGGCACGCCAACCGCCGCGAGCTGACGCGATCCTTCGAAGGCTTCGACCGGATTGCCGGCGACGGCATGAATGCGGCGCTCCAGCGCCGCCTGGCCGCGCCGGCCGAGACCGATCGTGGCGCCGAAGCGCCGCGTGATCCGCTGCACCGAACAGGGGGCGGCGATCATCGCCAGCCGGCCGGTGGCGACCGGCGGCTGGCCCGGAACCGAGCCCGCCAGCGCCGCAAGCGCGATCGCGCCGCCGAAGGAATGGGTGACGATCGCGTGCAGGGGCCCGAAGGCCTGCGCCACCGCCGCCAGGCTGGCGACGCCGAGCGGCATGTCCAGCACGCGCCCCGTCGAGGCGCCGTGGGCCGGCAGGTCGAAGGCCACGACCCGGAAGCCCGCCTCGCAGAGCGGCCCGGCGAAGGCCGTCATGAAGGCAGCCTCGCTGCTCCAGCCATGCACCAGCAGCACCGTGCCGCGCCGCGCCGCGCCGGCCGCCTTGAAGACATAGGCCTGCGCGCTGCCGCAGGGAAAGGGAATAGCCGTGGCTTCGGCCCGCGCCAGACGCGCGATCGCACCCGTGGCGCTGCGGGCAGCGTTTTCGCTTCGCCCCCGCCGCCGCGGCGGGGTACAGAAAAGGCGGAAGGCGACCTTGCCGGCTGCGGCGGGGGCGAGAAAGCTGGCGGCTCTGACCAGGGGCCGCAGCAGACGGAGCGCGGTAGCGGGCATGGCATCGACCTCGATCTGTTCAACGCTGAACATTTATGTTCAGCCATGAACAAAAAGCAAGCCGTCTCAGACGCACCGGGCTCCGGCCAGCGCCTGCCCTGGGAGCTGCCGCGGTTCCGTAACTGGATCGCGGTCGCCCGGGTCCATAATCTCTGGGAGAAGGCCTTCAGCGAGGCGCTGGCGCCGCTCGATATCCAGGTCGCCCACTACGACGTGCTGGCCAATATCTTCCATGTCCCCGGACTGACCCAGCAGGCGCTGGCCGAGAAGCTGCTGGTCGGGCGCAGCGCGATGAGCATGCTGCTGCCGGTGCTCGAGCGGCGCGGGCTGATCGAGCGGCGCGGCGACGAGGCCGACCGCCGGGTCCGGCGCCTCTGGCTCACCGCCGCCGGAGAGGCCCTGACCCGCGAGGCGATGGCGATCCACGTCGCCGAGATCGAGGCGATGATGACGGTGCTGAGTGACGCCGAGTGCAACGCGGTCGGCGAGATGATGCGGCGCGTCGCCAAGGCGCTGGAAGGTTGATGCGACACGGGCCGCCCGTGGGGCGGCCCGGCCGGGTTTGTCCGCCTGTCCGGCCTATTGTGGCGCGAACACGCCGAGGCTGCTCGCCGTGATGTCGAAGGAGAGCGTGCCGACCACCGCCGCTCCGCACCATTTCGAGCGGCCGCTGCCGGAATAGATGCCGCTGGGATCGGCGGTCAGCGCGAAGCATTCCGTCTTCGACAGCGTCGTGTCGTGATAGCGCAGATCCGCCGTGACGTTCTTCCAGGTGTAGGAGACGCCGGCATTCCAGTAGGTGTAGTCGGGCAGGTTCGTCGGCGGGTTGGTCGACCAGATCGCCAGATTGGTCCGGCCGAGCCAGTAATGCCCGAGTTCGCCGGAGACCGACAGGCCTTCGAGGAAGGGCAGGGCGTATTTCGCCGTGACCGAGGCATAGGTGCCGTCCGCGCCGGTGCCGAGCCAGTCCCAGGCGTAGAACACGTTGGCGCCGAGCGTCAGGCTGCCGCCGATGACATAGGACGCCTTGCCGTAGATTTCGGTGTAGTCGGTGTTCTTCGGCGTCCAGAACACGCCGCCGAAGTCGATGAGCTGCTTCTCGCTCGGATAGTAGTACTGCATGATTCCGAGATCGAGCGTCAGGTCGCCGAATTTCGGACGGATGCCGCCGTAGAAGTCGATCTCGGCGTCGGGCCGGGTCGCCAGGTCGACACTCGAGCCATAGACGCCGACATAGAACAGGTTGTTGTAGATCTGCAGCTCGGCGCCGCCGCCGATCCCGGGCTTGCGGTCGGTCTGCGAGATGCCGCGGAAATTGTAGTCGGTCTGGCCCTTGATGTTGACGGCGATGTCGAACCAGGTGATCGCCGGCACGATCGGAGCCGGCGGCGGCCCTTTCTTGCTGGGCAGGTCGGAGGCCTGGGCGGCCGCTCCCAGTGCCGCCGACAGGCCGAGGCCCAAGAGCGCAGAACGAACAAGATCCAGCTTCATCGACCCGAACCCCTCTTCGCGCGGTGATCGCGCTGCGATCGCGATCAAGCGGGCCGGGTGAATTTTTCGGCAAGGCGAGGTTTTCGGCAGGCTGCGCGGCGCCTAAGCAAAAGGCCCCGAAATCGGGGCCTTCGCGCCTGCAAAAAAGGCAGCGGTGATTTGCCGGGAAACTGTTGCGAATATATCACATATTCGGCAGCCACCCGACCGCTGTTCAACGCATCGCGGGCTGGCTCGCATAGGCGGCCGGGGACTCGTCGAGCCTGCTCGTGCGCAAGCCCGTCGCGCGCCGCGGCGGCAGCGGCGCCCGGATACTGGTCGGCGCAGCCGGGACGACGACCGCGACGGGTGCCTCGGCCGCGGCCATGTTCTGTCCGCTCGTGGTCGGGGCGCTGCCGAAGCTCGGCATGAAGCTCAGGGCGCGCTGCAGGAAGGGCTTGCTCTCCTCGGCCGGCGCGACCGGCGTCGCCGAGGCGCTGGCCAGCACCGGCGCCTGCTCGGCCTTGCCGGGCTGGACCCGCGCAATCTGGCTCGTCGCCGGAACGGCGGCCGGCCGGATGTCGGCCTTGGCGGGCGCGGACTGGGCCGGCCGCTCGGGCCGGGCGGCCTCCACCGGCGGCGCGGCAGCGATCGCGGCCATCACGGCGCTGTCCTCGGCCGAGGCGGCCCGCACGGTTTCCCTGACCTGGCCCTTGTCGTCGAGCACGACGACGCGCGGACCGATCGCCAGCGCATCCTCGCGGCTGATGCCGACGTCCTTCGAGGCCCAGGACGCCGACCGGTTGAGCGCATCGGCGCCACCGTTCATCAGCGCCTGCTTGAAGGAGGCGTGCTGGTCGCCATCGTCGTAGACCAGGCGGATCGCCGGCGTGCCCTTGGCGACGAGCGCGGCGACCTCGGTCGCATCATGACGCTGCTTGGCGGCGACCTCGGCCGGCTCGGAGCCGCCGTTGAAGACATAGCGTCCGCCGGCGACCGATACCGCCGGCTCGTCCTTGGTCACCTCGAAATAGTCCGAGCCTTCCTTCAGGTTCTTCCAGAAGGCGATGTTGGGGTCGAGACGGTGCTGGGCGAAGTTCTTCGCCGTCATGCGGAACGGAAAGGCCTGCATCTGCACGGCCTTCTGGCCGGCGTTCTGGGCCTCGCGCACCAGCGCGTAGATCTCGCCGATCTGGTCGTCGGTCATCGAATAGCAGCCGGCGGAGGAGCAGGCGCCATGCACCATCAGATGCGCGCCGGTGCGCCCGAGCGAGCGGTCATAGGCGTTGGGATAGCCCATGTTGAACGAGACGTAATAGGCCGAGTTCGGGTTCATCTGCGCCGGACCGATGGCGTAGAAGCCCTCCGGCGCCATGCGGTCGCCCTCGCGCTTCTTCGGCCCGAGCTGCCCCGACCAGCGGCACATCGGAAAGGTCTTGAGCAGGGCGTAGCGGCCGTCGGCCTTGCGCTTCCAGACCTCGAGCTCCGACTCCTTCTTGTAGGAGCGGATCAGCACGGGCTGGTCCTTGCTCATGCCCTTCTCGGCCATCAGCGCATAGGTCGCCGCCGGGATCGGGATATTGTGGCGGGAGGCTCCGCGATAACGCTGTTCCTCACAGGCTCCCAGGCTCAATGCAACCAAAGCCAGGATCGCGAGTTGCTTCAGTGCCACGTCGTCATTCCCATTGAACGGCAGGCCGGGGCGCGACCTGTGACTTCGCAAGACGGCCAAATTGTGCCCGTCGAACCGTTGTAGAAGCGTTAGCCTTGAGGGTTCCTTACCACAGGCTCTCTGAGTCTGGCCACATGGTCAATGACGGGTAAAAGGCGCCCGGTTTCGCAAGCGCAGCATTAACCGGCCTCGCGCGCCTTCAGAGCTGCCGCCCGATCGCCAGGAACTTCTCCGCCCGCTTGTCGACGATCGCGGTACCGTCCATGCCGGCGAAATCCGCCAGCGCCGCGGCGACGGCATCGCCGGCCCTGGCCATGGCGGCCTGCTTGTCGCGATGCGCACCACCCGTCGGTTCGGAGACGATGGCGTCGATGACGCCGAACCTGAGCAGGTCCTGCGCGGTGATCTTCATGCCGGTCGCGGCGTCCTGCGCCCGCGCCGTGTCGCGCCACAGGATCGAGGCCGCGCCCTCCGGCGAGATCACGGAATAGATCGCATGCTCCAGCATCAGGACCCGGCTCGCCGCCGCGATCGCGATCGCGCCGCCGGAGCCGCCCTCGCCGATCACCAGCGCGACGCTCGCCGTCGGCAGGCCGAGCCAGGCTTCCGTCGAGCGGGCGATGGCTTCCGCCTGGCCGCGCTCCTCGGCGTCGATGCCCGGATAGGCGCCGGCGGTATCGACGAAGCTCAGCACCGGCAGGCCGAAGCGCCCGGCCATCTCGACCAGGCGGACGGCCTTGCGGTAGCCCTCCGGCTTGGGCATGCCGAAATTGTGCCGGATCCGGGTCTCGGTGGAATCGCCCTTCTCCTGGCCGATGACGCAGACGGCCTCGCCGCGGAAGCGGCCGAAGCCGCCGACGATCGCCTCGTCTTCGCCGAAGGCGCGATCGCCCGCGAGCGGCGTGAACTCTTCGATCAGCGCGGCGCAGTAGTCCTTGAAATGCGGCCGCTGCGGATGGCGCGCCACCAGCGTCTTCTGCCAGGGGGTCAGCGCCGCGTAGATCTCCTTGAGGGACTGGCTCGCCCGGGCATCGAGCTTGCCGATCTCCTCGGACAGCGAAATGCCGTCGCCGCGCGCTTCCAGCGCCCGCAATTCGTCCGCCTTCGCCTCCAGTTCGGCGACCGGTTTCTCGAAATCCAGATAGCTACGCATCGTGATCCAGTTCAGCTTCCGCGCCGGAAGCGGCACGGATCGGCGGTTTCATCCGAAACCCGGCTTGAAAAGCGGCGGACCTTGTCCGCCACCCGGCGAAATTGTCAACCCGTGCGCGCCGCGCCGCCGGGCTTTGCCGCGCGCGGCGTGGGAGCCGGCTGCGGCAGCAGAATGGGTCTCAGCGCGAAGCTGCGCCGCGTCGCGCGCAGCGGCGCGCGCCGGTAGAACTGCTTGGTCGCGTCGATGACGTGGACCCCGGCGAAGGGCAGCGACAGCCCCAGCCCGACCTGCTCCCAGGCATAGGCCGAGCGCATCAGGAGCCGCCTCTGCAGCGGCGGGACATAGAGCACCTCGGCCCAGTGCTCGGGCGAGAATTCGGCGGCCCGCAGCAGGGCCGAGAGCTGCCGCCGGCTGAAGGGACGGCCCTGGCCGAAGGGCGTGCCGTCGATCCGCGCCCACAGCCCGCGGCGGTTGGGCACCACCAGGATCATCCGGCCGCCCGGGTTGAGCACGCGCGAGACCTCCTCCAGCAGGTCGTCGGGGCTTTCGGTCTCCTCCAGCGCATGGACGAGCACGGCGCGGTCGATCGAGGCGGTCGGCAGTGGCAGGAGGGTCGGCTCGACCAGGGCCGAGGCCGACAGGCCGGGCGAAGGCCAGTTCACCACCCCCTGCGCCGCCGGCATGAAGGCGATGCTCCGTTCCGCCTGCATGCCGAGCACCGACAGATAGGGTGTCGAGAAGCCCAGCCCCAGAAGGCGCTGGCGCGAGCAATCCGGCCAGAACCGCAGCATCGCCCGGCCGATGAAGCGCCGCGCCACATGCCCGAGCGGGCTGGCGTAGAAGGCGCGCAGGTCGACGACGTCGAGAGGCATGGCGCCTGACATGGAACGCCAGCGGAGCGAACGCAAGGGTGGCGGCAGCCGCCGCCGCACGGCGCCCCTGCATGCCGGATGGGTTGATCGCCGACCGGGCATGGCCCATTCAGGACGCCGATCCGCCTTTTGCAGGAGTCCGCCATGCCGCTCGACCTCCACGTCTTCCGCACGCTCGGCGACAATGCCGGAGCCCTGCTCCACGACCCTGCTACCGGCGCCTGCGCGGCCGTAGACGTGCCCGATGCGGGCGAGCTGCTCGCTGCCGCCAAGGCGAAGGGCTGGACGATCAGCGACATCTTCGTCACCCATGCCCATCACGATCACACCCAGGGCGTGGCGGCGGTGAAGCAGGCGACCGGCGCGACGGTCGTCGGCCCCGCCGACGCACGGACCATGGCGCCGCTCGACCGTGTCGTCGGCGAGGGCGACAGCGTGACGCTCGCGGCCGAGCGCTTCGATGTCTGGCACACGCCGGGTCATTCCGACGGCCATCTCAGCTATGTCGGCCTCGACAGCAGGATCGCGCTGGTCGGCGATGTCGTCTTCGTCATGGGCTGCGGCCGGGTCCAGCCCGGGCAGATGGCGCGGATGTGGACCTCGCTGTCGCGCATCATGGCGCTGCCCGGCGACGTCCGCCTGCTCGGCGGCCACGACTACACCCTCGCCAATGCCCGCTTCGCACGCTCGGTCGACCCGGCCAACGCGGCGCTGACGGCGCGCTTCGCCGAAGCGGAGAAAGCCAAGGCCGAGGGCCGCTTCTGGGCGCTGACCACCGTCGCCGAGGAACGGGCGACCAACCCCTTCTTCCGCGCCGGCGACCCGGCCCTGGCGGCGTCCGTCCATCTCGCGGGCCAGCCCGCTGCGGAGGTCTTCGCCGCGCTGCGCGAAGCCAAGAACAGGTTCTGACCATGCCGCACCGCCTCGACGGGCTGACGGCGGCGGAGGTGATCCGCCTGCTCGATCTCAAGCCGCATCCGGAGGGCGGGCACTACCGCGAGACCTTCCGCGACGCGGAGGGCCCCGCGGGCCGCGGCCATTCGACAGCGATCTATTATCTGCTCGATACCGGCGAGACCTCCGAGTGGCACCGGGTCGACGCCGCCGAGATCTGGCACCATTACGCCGGCGCGCCGCTGGTCATCACCATCTCGCCCAACGGGCACGATGCCTCGGCCCATCATCTCGGCACCGACCTCGCCGCGGGCCAGCGTCCGCAATGCGTGGTGCCGGCCGGCTGCTGGCAGAGCGCGACCTCGCTCGGCGCCTGGACGCTGGTCGGCTGCACGGTGGCGCCGGGCTTCGCATTTTCGGGCTTCGAGATGGCGCCGCCGGACTGGCGGCCGACGCCGCGCAAGCCTTTCGGGGGGACATGATGCTGACGACACATGACGACAGCCGGCTCGCGCTGGAATGCGAGCGCCGGATCATCAATGCCTGGCCCGCGCTGGCGACGCTCGTCGTCGGCGATTGGGTGCTGCGCTTCGCCAACGGCTATTCCGGCCGCGCCAATTCGGCGACCCCGCTCGCCTATGGCGCCGAGCTCGACGGGGCGGCGCTCGACATGCTCGAGGAACTCTACCGCGCCGACGGCCTGCCCCCGGCGATCCGGCTGACCCCGCTCGTCGCCGAGGCTACGCGCGAGGCGGTGCTGGCCCGCGGCTACGCGGTTCGGGACCGTTCCTTCGGCATGATCGCTCCGCTGGCGGGCCTGCCGGTGTCGGCTGAGGCGGAGTTCCAGATCGAAGCCAGGCCGGAGGCCGAATGGATCGCCGGCGTCGCCGCCCTGCAGAGCGGCGCCAAGACCCATGCCGGCAATCTGGCGGCGATCGTCGAAAAGATCCGCATGCCCGCCGCCTTCGCCTCATGGCTGGTCGAGGGCGAGCCGGTCGCCTTCGGCATGGCGGTGGCGGAACGCGGCATGGCCGAGATCGGGCTGATCTGCGTCGACCCGACCCATCGCGGCAAGGGGCTGGGCCGCAGGATCGTGGCCGGACTGATGGGCTGGGCCGGGGCGACCGGCTGCCACAGCGCCTATCTCCAGGTCGAGCAGGGCAACGCCGTCGCGCTCGGCCTCTACCGCAGCCTCGGCTTCCGCCAGCTCTACGCCTACGAGACGCGCCTGCTCGCCGGCTGATCAGCGGATCAGCAGCGCGGTGCCGTAGAGCCCGATGGCGAAGAGGGTGTGGCTGACGAAGTTGAGCAGCCGGATCTGGTTCGCGTTGGGCTTCTTCGAGGCGGCGATGCCCATGCCCATGCCGGGCTGCAGGATGAACCAGCCGCAGCCGATCGTCGCCCAGCCGACGACGAGCGCCGGCAGGAAGGTCGGGTTGCGGACCCAGCCGGCGCCGGCGATCGCCAGCACGATGCCCGCGAAGGCGATACCGACGAGGTAATGGCAGATCCAGCCGATCGCGAGCTCGCCGGCAACGGGCTCCGATTTCGCAATGTCGTCATGCCAGACGCGGCCGCGCGGGAGATGGGCGAACCAGCGGCCGGGCATCGCCCAGTTCGGCTTGGGGAGGCCTAACAGGCGCAGGAATTGCGCCCAGATATCGGTGAGCGCGGTCGCGCCGACGCCTATGACGACCATTCGCAAGATCAGATCCGACACGTTCCACCCCCATCCGCATCGATGCAGTGCAATGCCTGTTGGAGCGACGATCGCGGCGGTGGTCAACCGCGACGGTGCGCGGGCGGGCTGCATGTGGCGCATCGCCCTATCGGGGAACCGTGGCACCAGCCGGCGGGTTGCCCCCGCTGATCCATTCGCGAGCGAGGGGAACGACATGGCCACGGCGACCGCCGAGACGTCACGCAGCGCAGCCAAGCCCGCGACGGGACCGCACGGCGCGGAGGAGCTGCCCTCCGTCGTCGTCACCAGCTACAATCTGGAAATCCGCGACGAGGACGGGTTCGTCGGCGACAAGGCCAGCCGCAGCGCTTTCGTCGAGCATCTCGATGCGCTGCGCGCGCATCTCAAGCGCAACGGCGACGATCCGCTCGACGGCGAGACCGCCCGGATCAGCAAGAAGGAGCTGGACGCGCTGCTGAAGGACGGCGACGCGGCGGAGGCTGCCCTGGTGCTGAGCGCGGTGGAAGGCTTCGCCCAGTCGCTCGCCTTCGTGATCCGCCGCTTCGCCCGCCTGAAGAGCTGGGCCGAGATCGAGCGCATCGTCATCGGCGGCGGTTTCCGCGAAAGCCGCATCGGTGAGCTCGCCATCGCCCGTGCCGCCATCATCCTGCGCACCGACGGCCGCGACATCGACCTGGTCCCGGTCAGCCATCATCCCGACGAGGCCGGGCTGGTCGGCAGCGCCCATCTCGCGCCGAAATGGATCTTCGAGGCGTTCGACAGCCTCGTCGCCGTCGACATCGGCGGCTCCAACATCCGCGCCGGCATCGTCGAGCTGCGCCAGAAGAAGGCGCCCGATCTCGGCAAGGCCCGCGTCTGGAAATCCGAGCTCTGGCGCCACGCCGAGGAAGAGCCCAGCCGCGACGAGGCGATCAAGCGCCTCGGCAAGATGCTCCGGGGCCAGATCGAACGCGCGCAGGACGAGGGCTTGCGGGTGGCGCCCTTCATCGGCATCGGCTGCCCCGGGCTGATCGAGCCGGACGGCAGCATCGAGCGCGGTGCCCAGAACCTGCCGGGCAACTGGGAGAGCAGCCGCTTCAACCTCGTCGACAGCGTGCGCGACCTCGTCCCCGCCATCGGTGAGCACGACACCGAGATCGTGATGCACAACGACGCGGTGATCCAGGGCCTGAGCGAAATGCCGGCGATGCAGGATGTCGAGAACTGGGCCGTGCTCACTATCGGCACCGGGCTCGGCAATGCCAGCTACCGCAACCGCAGCAAGCCGAAGCGGGGGAGCTGACCCGCGCCGGTACACGATCTGTCCGCACGATCCGCCCATCTGCCATCTTCAGGTCGTCTTTGCCGGTGATGAGCGACGGCAGGCGCCCGGCCCGGGCGCGCCCCTGCGGGGAATTGCGGGAGTCTGGCCTTGCCGGCAGCGGAAGCGCGGTCTTCGTCTTGCGTTGGGGCCGGTCCTGTGCGGAGGGTCGGCGACACAGCGAATCATCTTGACCGGCAGGGCCGCCCGACCATGGCAGCGCATCCCGCACGAGCAGCGATCCGGGCGGGCTGGACTGCCCGTCTGCTGGCCGCCTTCCTGCTGGCCGTCGCGCTCGCGGCCGGCCTGTCCGGCCCTGCCCCGGCGCAGCAGCCGGCCCCCGCCCCGGCCCCTGCCGCCGCGCCCGCGGCGCCGGTCGACCCGAAGAGCCCCCGCGGCCGGCTCGACGCGGTGCGCCTCGAGCTTTCGCAGATCGAGACGACCCTTTCCCGGCCGGAGCTCAGCGACGACGAGCTCCTGCGCCAGCGCATCCGCCTGCAGCCGCCGCTCGACCAGCTTCGCCTGATCATCGAGCAGCAGGCGCCGCTGGTCGACCAGGCCAAGCTGAAGCTCGACCAGCTCGGCCCGAAGCCCGACGACAAGGCGCCGCCGGAATCGACCGAGATCGCCCGCGAGCGGGAGATCCGCACGAAAGCCTATGCGGATGCGGACGAGACGCTGAAGATCGCGCGGGCCTCGCTGCTGCAGGCCGAGCAGCTCCAGAGCACGATCGGCGACAAGCGCCGCGAGATCTTCGCCGCGGCCCTCTTCGCCGCCGGGCCCTCGGTGCTCAGCCCCGATGTCTGGAGCAACGCCGTCTCGACCGCCCCGGAGGACCTGCGCGCCTCGGGCTATGTCTTCGGCGGCTGGCTCTCGGGCGTCTCGGAGGCGCTGTCGGGAACACGCGGCGGCATTCTCGCGCTGGCGCTGATGGGCGCGCTCCTGCTCTACTGGGCGCGTGCCCGCTATCTGCCGCGCTTCAAGGCGCGCCACGCCAACAGCGAGGACGCCGGCGACCTGCACTGCCTCTATATCGCGCTGGCCCATGTCGTCGCCGGGGCCGCGCCGCCGGCGCTGGCGAGCTGGCTGGTCTACAAGGCGCTCAACACCACCGGCCTGCTGCCGGAGCGCATCCAGCCGGTGATCTGGGCCGTGGTCGTCGGCCTCGCCTTCGTGGCCTTCGTGCAAGCCCTCGCCGACGCCGTCTTCGCCCCGTCGAGCCCGCAGCGGCGCCTGGTCCGCGTCATGGACGAGACCGCCCGCAGCGTCGTCTGGATCGCGAGCGCGCTCGCGCTCGTCACCATGGTCGGCAAGATCTTCGAGGCCTGGCTGCAGGCCATCGCCGCCGGCCTCGCCATCTCGATCATCGTCAAGGCGCTGTTCGCGATCTTCTTCGCACTGGCGCTGATCGCCGGCCTCTACCAGATCCGCGACGACGAGGAGGTCGAGCAGGAGGCCTGCCTCGGCCCCTACGTGCCCGTCGACGGCGCCAGCCTCGGGCCGATCCGCATCCTCGGCTGGATCGTCGGGCTGGTGATCATCGCCGCCGCCTTCAGCGGCTATGTCGTCTTCGCGGCCTTCCTCGGCCAGCAGACGCTCTGGCTCGGCATCGTCGCCTGCCTCTATCTGCTCGCCCACCAATTCATCGAGCTCGGCATCCCGCGACTTCTCTCCGGCAAGGGCCGGCTTGCGCTGACGCTCAGGGCCGGCATCGGCCTGCGCACGGCCACGCTCGAAAAGATCGCGGTGCTCGGCGCCGGCCTGCTCAAGCTTCTGCTGCTGTTCCTGACGCTGCTGCTCGTGCTCGCCCCCTGGGGTCTCGAATCGGCGGATTTCCTGGTTTCGCTGCGGGCGGCCTTCTTCGGTTTCCAGGTCGGCGGCGTGACGATCTCGGTCTCCACCATCGTCGTCGGCGCCGCCGTCTTCGCCCTCGGCATCGCCGCCACCCGGACGACCCAGCGCTGGCTCGAGACCAAGTTCCTGCCGACGACGCAGCTCGACCCCGGCCTGCGCAACTCGATCACCACCGCCGCCGGCTATGTCGGCTACATCGGCGCCGTCGCGCTGGCGGTCTCGGCGGTGGGGCTGAGCCTGGAGCGGCTGACCCTGGTCGCGTCCGCCCTCTCGGTCGGTATCGGTTTCGGCCTGCAGTCGGTGGTGTCGAACTTCGTATCCGGCCTGATCCTGCTTTGGGAACGGCCGATCCGGGTCGGCGATCAGGTCGTGGTCGGCGATGTCGAAGGCATCGTCAAGCGCATCAACGTGCGCTCGACCGAGATCGCCACCTTCGACCGCGCCAGTGTCATCGTCCCGAATTCGAACCTCGTCTCCGGCGTCGTCCGCAACCGCGTCCGCACCGACCGCACCGGCCGCGTCCTGATCTCGCTGTCGGTGACGCGGCTGACCGACGCCGGCGCCGTCCGCAGCATGCTGCAGGAGGTCGCCGACAACCATGGCGACGTGCTCAAGAAGCCGCCGCCGACCGTCCTCTTCAAGAAGCTCGGGACCGCGACGCTGGACTTCGACCTCATCTGCATCGTCGACGATCTCGATCTCGTCGGCCGGGTGACCAGCGACCTCAACTTCGCGATCCGCAAGCGGCTCGCCGACATCGAGGTCTTCGGCACCCCCCAGCTCGAGGTCAAGGGATTGTCGGGCGTCGAGCAGTCGCTCGACGGCATCGCGTCCGCCGTCGGCCGCTTCGATCCCTCCCGCAAGCCGGGCGGACGCCGGGCGAAGGCGCAGGCTGCCGCCGAGCCCGTCCCGCCGCCCGCCGGCGAGATGCCGGAAGAGGACGGCGACAAGAAGGCCCCGCCGGCCGCCGCCGAGAACAAGGCGCCCGGAGACGACAAGGAATGATCCGATGCCGAAGCTTCCGCGCCCCTTCGCTGGGACACACGCCGTGACCTGCCCCGCCGCCCTCGTCGGCGCGCTCGCCCTCTTCGGCCTCGCCGGCTGTACCGAGCCGCAGCGCCAGGCCCAGCCTGCCTTCTACCGCGATCTCGGCTCGGCCTCGGCCAGGGTCGACGCCGAGCAGGCGCGCGCGATGATCTCGGCCTATCGCCTGAATGCCGGCCTCGGCACGCTGACGCTCGACCCTGCGCTGAGCGCGGCGGCCGAGCGCGAGGCCGCGGCGATGGCGCGTTCCGACAAGCCGGCGCAGGCCGATGCGGTGAAGGCGCGCCTCGCCGGTGAGGGCATCCCCGGCGCCGAAGCCAATCTCTCGGCCGGCTACCGCCGTCTCGCCGAGGCGTTCTCGGGTTGGCGCGACTCGCCCCAGCACGACCGCGTCATGAAGGACGCGAAGGCGCGGCGCATGGGTATCGCCACCGCCTATGCGCCGGGCTCGAAATACCAGGTCTACTGGGCTCTCGTCGTCGCGCCCTGAACGGATCGCCCGCTGCAACCCGGACTCGGATTCTACCCGCATCGGTAGAGTTTCGTGAAATTTTACACAGAATGGTTGTAATCTTAACCGGCTTTTAACCAACTCAACCTATTGTTGCAGTGTCTCGGATAGACCCACCGAAGGTCATTCTGGAGGGCTGCCTATGTCATGCCGTCCGCTTCCGTTTCTTGTCTTCACCGTGATCCTGCTCCCGCAGGCGGCGCGAGCCCAGGCCGGCGGCCTGGTCGATGTCTGTACCGGGCTGAGCGTCGACCTGCCGGTGCTCCAGCCGGTCGCCGGGGTCGCCTCCGGATTGCTCGCCGGGCTCCTCGACCCGGTGCTCAACGGCATCGTCGGCGACATCAACGTCAACCTGCGCGACACGCTGAGCGGCCAGAACATCGGCCTCTCGATCCGGGACCAGAACGGCAACCTCGTCACCCTTCCCGGCAACTGCAATCTCAAGGCCGACAGCGTCACCGTCGACTCCCCCGGCGGCATCGCCATCGGCGGCGGCGAGATCAGCGGGCTCGGCAGCAGCGCGAGCCCCAAGGCCACGGCTAGCGATCCCGACGCGATCGCCTTCGGCAACGGCGCCGCGACCTCGGCCGCCGCGAGCGCCGGGGTGGCGATCGGGCTGCGCAGCGCGGTCAACGCCGCCGACGGCGTCGCGCTGGGACGAGACAGTACGGTCTCGGCCGCGGGCGGCGTCGCGCTGGGAGCCGGCTCGCTGGCGTTGCGCGCCGGTCTTTCCGGCGCGAGCGAGGCCTTCAGCGGGGTCGCGGTCGCCTCGACCCAAGGCGCGCTCTCCGTCGGCTCGGCGGGCAACGAGCGCCAGATCACCAACGTGGCCGGCGGCACCCAGGACACCGACGCCGTCAATCTGCGCCAGCTTCGCTCCGTCGCCGACAGTCTCTCCTCCGCGCTCGGCGGCGGGGCGGGCTTCGACACCGCCGGCAGCTTCACCGGGCCGAACTACGCCCTGCGCAGCGGCATCTACACCACCGTCGGCGCCGCGCTCACGGCGCTGGACCAGCAGAACGGCGTCATCGCCGGCAACAACACCAGCGCCCTGCCCCTGGCCTCCGCGACAGGGAGCGACGCGATGGCTGCCGGCTACGGCGCCCGCGCCGAGGGAAGCCTCTCGACCGCCATCGGCACGCAGGCGCGGGCCAGCGGGAGCGAGAGCACCGCGATCGGGGCCGGCGCCGTCGCCTCCCGTCCGCGCCAGATCGCGATCGGCACCGCCGCCAGCACCTACACGCTGCCGGGGCTGTCCTCCGCCGCGAGCCGCTCGGCGCAGAGCGGGCCGACGCAGATCGTCACCACCGACGCCGCCGGCAACCTGGCGGCCATGCCGATCGACCTCGCCGGGCTCGACCAGCGCATCGACGGCCTGGCCGTCTATGCCCGCGACAGCCGCCGCGAGGCCCGGCAGGGCGTCGCCGCCGCGATGGCGATGACCGGGGCACCGCTGCCGTCGCGACCGGGCAAGACGAGCTGGGCCGGCAACACCGCCACCTTCCGGGGCGAATGGGCCGCCGGTTTCGCCGTCGCGCACCGGCTCGACGTCGCGATCCCGATCGCGATCAATGCCGGCGTCAGCCTGACCGGCAACAGCTTCGGCGGCGCACGCCTGGGGTTGAGCGGAGAGTTCTGAGCGTCGGGCGCGGCGCGCCGCCGGTCCGTCCCGGCGCGGCGGACCGTCCGATCCCGCCAGCACCTGTCAGCGGCGGCCTTCCGGCCCCCTTACAGAGGCGGCGGCGCGAGGCTAGCTTGCGGCCATGCCCCCACGCCCGCGCAAGCCCTTTTCCCTCTCCGCCGAGCAGGCCCGCCGCATCTGGCTGCACGCCCAGCGGCTCGACCGGCGCGCGCCTTTCGGCGCCGGGCCGGAAGCGACCCGCGCCGCGGTCGAGCATCTCGGCTATGTGCAGATCGACACGATCAACGTGATCGAGCGCTGCCACCACCACATCCTCTATGCGCGCATTCCCGGCTATCGCCGCAGCGACCTCGCCCAGGCGCAATCGGTCGAGAAGAGCGTCTTCGAATACTGGACGCATGCGCTTTCCTATGTGCCGGCCCGCGACATCCGCTACTTCCTGCCGGAGATGAAGGCCCATCGCGAGGAGCCGAAGCGCTGGTCGGCGGTCGGCGCCCGCGAGGAGACCCGCAAGCTGCTCCGCCGCATCCGCAGGGACGGTGCGCTCACCATCCGCGACATCGAGGAGGAGCTGATCGAGAAGGCGCATCTCTGGGCCAGCAAGAAGCCGTCCAAGGGCCTGCTGGAGCGCGCCTTCTACGATGGCGACCTGGTGATCTCCGCCCGCAACGGCATGGTGAAGACCTACGAATTGTTCGACCGGCATTTCCAGTGGGAGAAGCGGCCGGCGCCGGCGAGCGAACGGCAGGTCGCCGGCTACAAGCTCGACCGCGCGCTCAGGGCGCAGGGCCTCGTCAGCCTCGATTCCGCCTGCCATCTTGATGCGCCGGGCAAGAAGGCGGTCGCCGCACAGATCGCCGGCCGGGTCCGGCGCAAGGAGCTGGTTCCCGTCGCGATCACAGGCGCCGGCAAGCAGCTGCATTGGGCGATGCCCGGGATGCTGGAGGCGGTGCCGGAGCCCGAGCCCGAGCTCATCCACATCCTCTCGCCCTTCGATCCCCTGGTGATCCAGCGCAAGCGGGCGAAGCTGTTCTTCGATTACGCCCATGTCTTCGAGGCCTATCTGCGCCCGGAGAACCGCGTCTACGGCTATTTCGGCCTGCCGGTGCTGGCCGGGGACCGCATCGTCGCCGTGCTCGACCTCAAGACCGATCGTGCCGCCGGCAAGCTCCTGATGCAACGCTGGACCTGGCTCGACGGCTTCGAGTCCCCGGGGCTCCAGGCCGCGATCGAGGAGGAGCTGGCGCGTTTCGAGCGCTTCCAGCTCGGACGCGACGAAGCCGAGCCGGCCCGCGCGGAGCCCGACACAAAAATGCCGGCTTGATCGGAGCTTTTGCCCGCGGGGAGCGGGGGGCCGGATGACCACGACATCGCGATCGACGAGGCCTGCCTGCAGCAAGGTGCCCAGCTGAATCATGATGGCGGCGCTCCGGACACGGTTTCCGACGCCCGCTCCGGGCCTGCCGGTTGCCGCGATCCTGCACGCCGCCCTGATCGCCTGGCTCGCCTCGGTCGCGATCCAGCAGTTCGATATCGCACCGATCGTCGAGCAGAGCGTCGAGGTCGAATTGCAGACGCCGGCGGAATTCGAGGCGCTGACGCGGCCGCCGCCGCCCGTTCCGCCCCCGGTCGTCGCGCCGCCTCCCCTGCTGCCTCCGGCACCCGCGCCGGCCGAAGCCGCCCCGCACGCGGACGCGCCTGCCCCCTCGCCGCCGCCCGAGCCGGCCCGGCAGCCGGGGGCCGACGGCCTGATCCATCCGCCGCGAATGCTGTCCCAGCGCGTGCTCGCCGATCCGCGCAGCCGCGGCGCGCTCGCCGCTCTGCCGCTGCTCGCCCCCGACGAGCGCGTCGAACAGCTCTGCGGGCTGGAGGCGATGGGCCAGATCCATGACTGGCAGCGCAGCTTCGAGCCCGACCGCGTCACCGCCTACGCACTCGCCGATACGAAGCGCGCCGGCCGCGTCCTGGCGGCCGAGGGCGCAGCCTTCCGCAGCCGCCGGCGCTGGTACGGCCTGCGCTTCACCTGCACCGTCTCGGCCGACCTCAAGCGCGTGACGGCCTTCGCCTTCCATGTCGGCGAGCCGATCCCGCAAAGCCGCTGGGAGGCGCTCGGCCTGCCGGCGGTGCATTGAGCGGGCGGGTCAGGCGCCGAGCAGCTCGACCAGCGGCGGAATCAGCGGCTCGTCCGCCGGCGGCATGGCGAGGTCGCGCAGCTTGCCGGGCCGCACCCATTTCAGCGCCTGCGCCTCGCGCGAGACGGGCGTGCCCTCCCAGCGCCGGCAGACATAGAGCGGCATCAGCAGGTGGAATTCGGGATAGGCGTAGCTGGCGAAGGTCAGCGGCGCCAGGCACGCCTCCTTGACGGCGATGCCGAGCTCCTCGTGCAGTTCGCGGATCAGCGCCGGCTCCGGCCGTTCGCCCGCTTCGAGCTTGCCGCCGGGAAACTCCCAGAGGCCGGCGAGCGCCTTGCCCTCGGGGCGCTGGGTGACGAGGACGCGGCCGTCGGCATCGATCAGGGCGCAGGCGACGACGAGAAGCAGCTTCACGGGAACGGGACTCAATTGCCGGAAAGGATGACCTGAACGGGCTCGGTTTCCTTGCCCGTCAGGGTGACGCTGTCATAGACCGAACCGCCCTCGCGGGAAAAGGCGGCCTCGTCCCCCCAGATCACCTGCGTGGTCAGGAAATAGCTGCCCGGCGCCACCTTGTCGAAGACGAAGCGACCGTTGGACTCGGCCTTGGTCGTCCGCGTGTAGTCCGAATAGGCGGGGTCGACGGCATCGTCGCGCGGATAGGCGCTGTGCGGGATGTATTTGCGCTTGCCGTAGAGATTGGCGAAGCGCTCGCGCGCGAAGGCCGTGGCCGGGACCAGGCGGACGACCTCTCCCGCCGCGTTGACCACCGCTCCGCTCGGCTTGGTCCGGAAGGCATGGCCGACGATGACGCCGGTGCCGGGCTTCCTGATGAAGGCCGCTTCCTCGGCGGAAAAGGCGACGGTCGCCGGCTTGCGCTCGACGCAGGCCGGGAGGAGGAGCGCTCCGACGAGCGCCAGCGATCGCAACAGCACGTCCTTCGGCCCCCCGCCCCTTGTCCCCGGCGCGATCATGCCGCCGCGGCGGGGGCGGCGCAATGCCGGGCTGAGCCTCAGGAGCGGTAGTCGCCGTTGATCTCGACATAGGCCTTGGTCAGGTCGCAGGTCCAGACCGTGGCCCTGCCGCGCCCCAGCCCGAGATCGGCGGTGATGACGATATTGTCGCCCTTCATGTAGTCCGAGACGGCCTGCTCGTCATAGGACGGGGCGCGCGCGCCCTGCCTCGCCACGACGATGTCGCCGAAGCCGATATCGAGCCGGTCGCGGTCGGCCGGCTCGCCGGCCTTGCCGACGGCCATGACGACGCGGCCCCAATTGGCGTCCTCGCCGGCAATGGCGGTCTTGACCAGCGGCGAATTGGCGATCGAGAGCGCGACCCGCTTGGCCGAGCGGGCGGAGGCCGCGCCGCTGACGCGCACCTCGACGAATTTGCGTGCGCCCTCGCCGTCCTTGCAGACGAGATGGGCGAGCTCGAGCAGGATGGAATTCAGCGCCCGCTTGAAGCCGGAGAGCCGGGCGTCGTTGAGCTCGGTGATCGCGGGAACGCCGCGCGCCGCGGCCTTGCCGGTGGCGAACAGCGTCAGCGTGTCCGAGGTCGAGGTGTCGCTGTCGACGGTGACCGCGTTGAACGAGCCCTTGACACCCTTCGAGAGCATGGCCTGCAGCACGGGCGCGGCGATCGGGGCGTCGGTGAAGACGAAGGAGAGCATCGTCGCCATGTCCGGCGCGATCATGCCGGCGCCCTTGGCGATGCCGGCGATGACCACTTCCTTGCCGTCGATCTTGGCCTTGCGGGTCAGCGCCTTCGGGAAGGTGTCGGTGGTCATGATCGCGCGGGCGGCGTCGATCCACGGACCGTCGGCGGCGCGCCTGGCGCAATCGTCGAGCACGCCCTTGAACTTGGTCGCGTCGAGCGGCTCGCCGATCACGCCGGTCGAGGCGATGAAGACCTCTTCCGGCTTGCATCCCGCCGCCCTGGCGGCGATCTCGGCGGTGAGCTTGACGGCCTCACGACCCTTCAGCCCGGTGAAGGCGTTGGCGTTGCCGGAATTGACCACGATCGCGCGGGCCGAGCCTTGCGCGAGGTTCTCGCGGCACCAGTCGACCGGGGCCGAGGGGCATTTCGAGCGCGTAAAGACGCCGGCGACCTGCGTGCCCTGGTCGAGCAGCGCGAACCACACATCCTGGCGGCCCTGGTAGCGGATGCCGGCCTCGGCGGTGGCGAAGCGCACGCCCGGAACCGGCGGCACCTTGGGCTGGCGCTTCGGCGCGAGCGGGGAAACGGGAACATCCTTGCCGGCCATTGGGGCTTCCTCCTCGGGAGCACGACTGGGAGACCGGCGAATCCTCCGTCCACCGGGCAGTGCGTCTCGTCCGAAAGCCCCTCTGCCGCAGCCCGATGACGAAAACAAGAAGGGCGGCCGCAAGGGCCGCCCGCAAATTGGACCGGATCGCGAGCGAAGCGCTCAGTTCTTCTTCGGCTCGGCCGGCTTGGCGGCGTCCGGGGCCGGGGTGGCCGGGGCGGCAGGGGCGGCAGGCTTGTCGAGGCGCTCGACCTTGGCCTTCTCGCGCAGCGCCAGCACGGCGTCCTGCTGGGCCTTGCGCTCGAGATACTGCTCGATCTGCGGCTTGACCGCGGCGTAGTCCGGCAGCGGCTTGGTGCGCTTGTCCTCAAGCTTGATGACGTGCCAGCCGAACTGGCTCTTCACCGGGGCCGAGACCTCGCCCTTCTTGAGCTTGAAGGCGGCTTCGGCGAATTCCGGCACCATGCGGTCCTTGGTGAACCAGCCGAGATCGCCGCCCTCCTTGCCCGAGCCCGGATCCTTCGAGACGTCGGCCGCGACCTTGGCGAAGTCCTCGCCCTTCTTCAGCCGATCGACCACCGCCTTGGCCTGGTCCTCGGTCTCCACGAGGATGTGGCGGGCATGCGCCTCCTCCTCGGGAGCCATCGCCTTGGTGGTGTCCTCGTACAGCTTCTTGGCGGCCTCCTCGGTCACGGCCTTCTTGCCGAGGCCGGTGAGGTACTGATCGAGCAGCACCTTCTCGCGGTAATAGGCAAGGCGCGCCGCGAAATCGGGCGTATCGGCGACCTTGGCCTCGGCCGCCGCCTTGGCGCCGAGCTTGAGGTCGACAAGATAGTTGATGACCTCGTCGCGCTTGCGGTCCTCGGGGAGCTGGGCGAGGCGTTCGCCGAGGTCCTCGGTCGCGAGCTCGACCTCCTGCTGCGTGATCGGGATGCCATCGACCTTGGCGACGACCTTGTCGGCCTGGGCGAAGGCTGGCGCCGCCATCAGGACGAAGCCGAGGGCGGCGATGAAACGGGTGGACTTCATGAAGGACGGCCTTTCGCAGGAGAGCCGAAGACACGGGGTCGGGCGCTGCACTGCCAGTTGAACGCGGCAAAGGCAAGGCGGTTCAGCCGCTTGCCGGGGCGGATCGCGCCGCTTTGCCCGATGCGGCCGGCGGCATCGCGCCGCGGCCCGGCGGCGGCCTCCCTTGGAAGCGGCGCCGCGCGACCCCACATGCTGCGCAAATCCCTTGCCGTTTTGCCCCCGCTCGGGCGAAACGCGTGCTGGACCCTGCCCGCGCACGCGTCTAAACACGCGGTCGCAAATTCGAGAATACCGCGGCCGACCGGCCCGGGCGCCTGACCCAGCGATCGCGCCTGCCGGACGGCCGAGACATCACCTGAAAGGCCCAACATGCTTGGCGCGCTCGCAAAGAAACTCTTCGGCTCGTCGAACGACCGCCGCGTCAAGGGCTACCAGCCCCGCGTCGCGGCGATCAACGCCCTGGAGAACGAGGTCGCGGCGCTCAGCGACGAGGCGCTGAAGGCGCGTACCGAGGAGTTCAAGCGCGAGCTCGCCTCCGGCAAGAAGCTCGACGACCTGCTGGTGCCCGCCTTCGCCACCGTGCGCGAGGCGGCCAAGCGCGTGCTCGGCCAGCGCCCCTACGACGTCCAGCTCGTCGGCGGCATGGTGCTGCACGAGGGCGCCATCGCCGAGATGAAGACCGGCGAGGGCAAGACCCTGGTCGCGACCCTGCCGACCTATCTCAACGCGCTCGAGGGCAAGGGCGTCCACGTCGTCACGGTCAACGACTATCTCGCCCGGCGCGACGCCGAGTGGATGGCGAAGCTCTACAACTTCCTCGGCCTCTCCGTCGGCGTCATCGTGCACGGCCTCGACGACGAGGAGCGCCAGCGCGCCTATGCCTGCGACATCACCTACGGCACCAACAACGAATTCGGCTTCGACTACCTGCGCGACAACATGAAGTACGAGGTCGCGCAGATGAGCCAGCGCGGCCACCACTTCGCCATCGTCGATGAGGTCGACTCGATCCTGATCGACGAGGCCCGCACGCCGCTGATCATCTCCGGCCCGCTCGACGACAAGTCGGAGCTCTATGTCGCGATCGACAAGGTGCTGCCGGGCCTGGTGCCCAGCGACTACGAGGTCGACGAGAAGCAGCGCACGGTGGCGCTGACCGAGGACGGCAACGAGCATATCGAGGAGCTGCTGCGCGAGGCCGGCATCCTCACCGAGGGCGAGCTCTACGACGCCCACAACATCACCATCGTCCACCACGTCAACCAGGCGCTGAGGGCCCACGCCCTCTTCACCCGCGACAAGGACTACATCGTCCGCAACGACGAGGTCGTGATCATCGACGAGTTCACCGGCCGCATGATGCCGGGCCGGCGTTATTCGGAAGGGCTGCACCAGGCGCTGGAAGCCAAGGAGCACGTCACCGTCCAGCCCGAGAACGCGACACTCGCCTCGATCACCTTCCAGAATTACTTCCGCCTCTACGACAAGCTCGCCGGCATGACCGGCACGGCCGCGACCGAGGCCGAGGAGTTCTTCCAGATCTACAAGCTCGAGGTGGTCGAGATCCCGACCAACCTGCCGATCTCGCGCAAGGACGAGGACGACGAGGTCTACCGCACCTTCGAGGAGAAGGTCCGCGCCATCATCCGCGAGATCCAGTCGGCCCAGGCCAACGGCCAGCCGATCCTGGTCGGCACCACCTCGATCGAGCGCTCCGAGCTCGTCGCCGAGATGCTGGAGAAGGCCGGCTACAAGCTGCTCGACTTCACCGATCCGAAGGCGCTGGAGCCGGTCTACGAGGCCGCCCGCCAGGGCAAGACCACCAAGGCCTTCGCCGTACTGAACGCCCGCTTCCACGAGCAGGAGGCCTATATCGTCGCCCAGGCCGGCGTGCCCGGCGCGATCACCATCGCCACCAACATGGCCGGCCGCGGCACCGACATCCAGCTCGGCGGCAATGCCGAGATGCGCATCGCCCACGACCTCGCCGGGGTGGAGGAAGGCCCGGAGCGCGACGCGAAGGCGGCCGAGATCCGCGCCGAGGTCGCCGATTTCAAGCAGCGCGTGCTCAGGGCCGGCGGGCTCTACATCGTCGGCACCGAGCGCCATGAGAGCCGGCGCATCGACAACCAGCTGCGCGGCCGCGCCGGCCGCCAGGGCGACCCGGGCCGCTCCAAGTTCTTCCTGTCGCTGCAGGACGATCTGATGCGCATCTTCGGCTCGGACCGGATGGACGGCATGCTGCAGAAGCTCGGTCTCAAGGAGGACGAGGCCATCGTCCATCCCTGGATCAACAAGGCGGTCGAGAAGGCGCAGGGCAAGGTCGAGGCCCGCAACTTCGACATCCGCAAGAACATCCTGAAATACGACGACGTCATGAACGACCAGCGCAAGGTCGTGTTCGAGCAGCGCCGCGACTTCATGAAGCAGCCGAGCGTGCGCGAGACCATCGACGACATGCGCCACGGCGTGGTCGAGGACCTCGTCGCCCGCCACATCCCGGAAGAGGCCTATCCCGAACAGTGGGACACCCCCGGCCTCAAGCAGGAGGTGGTGCAGTTCCTCAATCTCGACCTGCCGGTCGAGGACTGGGCCAAGGAAGAGGGCATCGCCGACAGTGAGCTGCGCGAACGCATCCGCAAGCTCGCCGACGAGGACTATGCCGGCCGCATCCAGCGCAACACCGAAGAGGTGATGACCTATGTCGAGAAGCAGGTTCTCCTGCAGACCCTCGACCATCTCTGGCGCGAGCACCTGGTCACGCTCGACCATCTGCGCCAGGTCATCGGCTGGCGCGGCTACGCCCAGCGCGACCCGCTGCAGGAATACAAGGCCGAGGCCTTCGAGCTCTTCGACGGGCTGATCGGCCAGCTGCGCCAGCAGGTCACCGGCCATCTCTCGCGCGTCGAGGTCCGCTTCGAGCAGCCCGAGGAGCAGCAGGCGCCGCTGCAGGTGCAGGACGGCGGCACCGCCGGCAGCTTCGGCGGCGGCGATTACGGCCAGGGCGGCGGCGTGCAGTTCGCCGCGCTCGGCGCCGAGGACACCGCCGTGCTCGACCGCAACCCGAACGATCCCGCGACCTGGGGCAAGGTCGGCCGCAACGAGCCCTGCCCCTGCGGCTCCGGCAAGAAGTTCAAGCACTGCCACGGGCAGTTCGCCTGAGGACTTTGAAGAGGCGCCTTTTCGGGACGACGGGCCGGCCCTGAAGGGGCCGCGGCGTTCGGGTCGCGCCTCGGCGTGGCGTCGGGGCAATGTCTCATTGCTGAGAGCCGGCCCGGGTCTGCATCTGCGCAGTGAGGAAAGAGCCTGCTTATGCTCCGGCTGCGGCGGCGCCGATTGCGCGCCAGTTCGGCGTAAGCCGCCCCTCGAATCCGATCGACCCTACGCCCGTGTGGTCAGTGTCGAAAGCTGGTCGGTGTCATAGCGATCTCGCAGCGCGGAGAGCGCTTTCGGGTCGGGAGCGCCTGACGCTGCGAGTTGCGCCAGCTCCTCGAAATAGTGCTCGTGCCCCGGCGGCGACACGGTCATCAGCACGCGAGCCTGGCGCTCGCTGACATTGGTGATGTTGTGGGGCACGCCTGGCGGGATGAAGAGGAAGGTCCCGGGGCGGGCGCGAACGATCTCGTCGCCGACATGCCACTCGCATTCGCCGTCGAGCACGTAGAAGGTTTCCTCCTGGACCCGATGGACATGCAGGCCGGTGGCGAAGCCGGCCGGGATCGTCCAGTCGAACATGCTCGTATGCTTGGTGTCCCCGCCGGTGACGAGGAACACCATCGGATGCCCACGCAGCATGACCCCGCTGTTCTGCTCGGGCATGCGAATGACGGGAACGGCGTTCATGCGATCCTCCATCGGCTGGGATTGCGATCGGCAGGCACCCCGCCACGTTGTCCCCGCCGTCTTGGGGAGTCGTGAAGCCCTTCCGAAATTGTTGCGAAAAATGCCGAACCGGTACCATCCTCCGGTATGGCGAAGACCCTGGCATTTGGCCCCTTCCGCCTCGATGCCGAAGCCGGAATCCTGTTCCGCGGCAGCGAGCCGGCGGCACTTGGCCGGCGTGCCGTCGCCCTGCTCGCGTTGTTGCTGGGACGACAACGCTGCCCCGTTTCCAAACAGGCTCTGATCGAGTCGGCCTGGCCGAGCCGTGCGATCGAGGACAGCAATCTGACGGTGCAGATCGCTGCGATCCGGCGCACGTTGCAAGACCACGACGGCGGCGCATGCTGGATCGAAACGCTGCCACGCCGTGGCTATCGCTATGTCGGGCCGGCCGTGACCAGCGATGGTCCCGATGTCGCGACCTTCAGCGGGCCCGTTCGAGGTCTCGCACTGCCCGACAGGCCGTCCATCGCGGTGCTGCCGTTCGTCAACATGAGCGGCGACCCGGAGCAGGATCATGTCGCCGATGGAATGGTCAGCGATATCATCACCGGCCTCTCGCGCATCAAATGGCTTTTCGTCATCGCGCAGAATTCGACCGCCATCTACAAGGCGCGGGCCGTCGACGTGAAGCAGGTCGGCCGCGAGCTAGGCGTGCGTTACGTGCTCGAGGGCAGTGTGCGGAAAGCTGGCGGCAACCTGCGCATCAGTGCCCGGATGATCGATGCCTCGACCGGCGCGCATGTCTGGGCCGAGCGCTACGATCGCAGCTCGGACGATATCTTCGCGCTTCAGGACGAAATCGCGGTTTCGGCTGTGGGGGCGATTGCGCCGAGCCTCCGGCGGGCCGAGATCGACAGGGTCAGGCGAAAGCGGCCCGACAGCCTCGATGCCTATGATCTCGTGCTCAGAGCGCAGTCCGACGTCGATTCCGGCATGCCCGAGCAGGTGACCCGAGCGCTCAGGCTGCTCGATCGCGCCATCGATCTCGACCCTGAATATGGACTGGCCTACGGCAACGCCGCGATGTGCCATCATTGCCTCTTCCTCCGCTCTGGCTTGCAGGAGGCCAACCGCGCAGCCTCGATCGACCACGCTCGCTCCGCGCTCATTCACGGCAAGGACGACGCGACTGCCCTGACTCTTGCGGGATTTTCCATGGGCATGGATGGCCACGATCGTGACGCGGCCTTTACCGCCCTGGAAGCCGCGCTCACCCTCAGTGCGTCTTCGGCACTGACCTATATTCTCGGAAGCGTCATGTTCGGATGGGCCGGGGAGGCCGAGAAGGCCATCGCATGGAGCGAGCGCGGCATGCGGCTGAGCCCCTTCGACCCATGGGCTTTTGCCGCTTTCGACGCGCAGGCGATGAGCCATCTGCTGCGCGGCCGCTATGACGAAGCCTGCCATGCGGCGCATCGATCTGTTCAAGCCAATCCCGCGCACAGCATCACCTATGTGCAGTTGGCGGCTGCGCTCGTTAAACTTGGGCGGCACGAGGAGGCCAGGCGCGCAGCGGCGCGGGTCCTCGAACTCCATCCGACATTCCGTTTTAGCCGCCAGTTCGCAGGCGTGAACTGCGCTCCTGAGCTTGCGGAGGTGCTCGGCGGCGCGCTGCGGTCGGCGGGGCTGCCGGAGTAGTTCTTCAAAGACACCCGATGTCGGCCATGGGTCGGAAGCGGGCTTCTGATGCGACATCGTTGGGGAAGAAGGTAGCAAATTATCAGGAGGGAATCTCATCCAGGATGCGCCCGATCATGTCCGCTTCGCTGGCCTCTAAAATTCTCCTACGGTCCAAGACCCAGGACCCATCAAAATCCAGGTAAGGGGGAAACGCCGGTGGGAGATAGCGCTCGACAATGCGAGTGCCGAGCAGCGTGCGCTTGCCATCGCGAACATCGTAGACGTGGAGAATAGCGGGGGAGCGGGGGCGGCCGGATTCTGCCGAGAAGCGCTTTCCGGGCTTGTGAGCCCCCAGGGTAATCTCGATGAAGTCGTCGGAGCCATTAAACCTATTGTCCGCAACCCCACGAACATAGACGCCTTGCGAATATCGGAAGCTGAAAGTGTTGGCAAAACCTCGCTGCTGCGCATGTGCCTCGATAT